>PVMJ01000227.1_pt1 | contig 1001761 bp, 874 predicted proteins | sample 1853361 | NCBI WGS metagenome assembly PVMJ01 (sample SAMN08533506, study PRJNA380276) | Synthetic metagenome, whole genome shotgun sequencing project. | isolation source: mock microbial community containing genomic DNA from 20 ATCC strains | collected 2017
GTATTGAGTGTGTGCCTGTGTCTGAGGTGTTGTGAGGTGTGTGGTGGGGGGTGAAACCACACCACCCCCCACCTACCTAGAGTTCGCTAGAGGTCGTCGCGACTTACCGCACCTCGTCCGAGACCATCCTGGCAATAGTCCTCAGTTGCAGCCACCACTGTTCGCGGGGACGACGATGAGCGGCGTCAATGAGAGAGGGCATGGTGTCCATCGAACAGGGCCGCATGCCTGACTCGTTGACGCCAATGAACCATGAACCGTCCTGATGCGCCGCCAACTCGTCGTCGATGAGATTGAGAGCGCGATACCCGAGTCGGTTGGCGAGCAAGCGGTCGAAAGGTGAGGGCGAGCCGCCTTGCTGCATATGCCCTAGTACCACCTGGCGTACGTCATACATGCCGTGTGATTCCTCCTCCAGCAGCCGCGCGATGAAGTCGGTGGTGTAATTGTGCGATGCGTTCTCGTTGCGCACGGCAAGGAAAAGTCGTCGTCCGTGGGCGAATAACTCCCGCAACCAATGGACGTCGTTGGCTAGATCGTCCAGGGAGATGCCGTCCTCGTTGGTATAGATCCGCTCAGCGCCAGCTGCGATACCCGACATCAACGCGAGGTATCCGCAGTCACGACCCATCGTCTCGACGACGAAGCAGCGTCTGGACGCGATACCCGACTCCTTAATCTTGTCCATCGCCTCGACGATGACGTTGAGAGCGGTGTCGGTGCCGATGGACAGTTCCGAACCGGGGAGGTTGTTGTCGATAGAAGCCGGGATGCACACCGTCGGAATACGGAAAGCCGGGTACCGGTCCCGCTCAGTCATCATGGTGTAGATACCTTCGTAGGCCGAGTAGCCACCAATGACGAGCAACGCGTCGATGTGATGATCCTCCAGAGCGCGGCTGACAGCATAAAGGTCGCGAGTGCTAGGGATCTCGCGGCGGGTACCCAGCTCAGCGCCGCCTTCCCCGGCCCAGCCCTCGACGTCGCTCCAGGCCAATTCCGACATGTCCCCGGTCGCTAGTCCGATGAACCCGTTATGGATTCCCACAACGGTATGACCGCGGGAAATCGCCAGTCGCACTGCAGCACGGGCAGCAGTATTCATGCCCGGGGCCGGACCGCCAGCGTGCATGATCGCGACGCGCTTGCGGTCGGCGTCACCAGCGGTGTCGGAAGTGGTACGAGCTGGTTCACTGAGTTCGGTGAAGATCGCGTCCATCTCGACAAAGGAACGTCCCCTCATCCGCATGGCCTCGTTGTAACGGCCCTCCGTAATGAGACCGGGCACCGACTTCGTGTCAGCGACGGCCTTGACCAGGGGGAGGCGATGTATGCGGTTGGACCCAGTACCGATAACGCGCCCCTCGGCCTCTGGAGTGGTCGAGAGCACCTCGTGAACCGCGTGATAACCCAACCAGGTCGACGCCCAGCGGTCATAGGCTGACGGTCGTCCGCCGCGCTGGACGTGGCCCAGGATGGTAACCCGGGCGTCCTCACCGAGTTTGTCCTCAAGCACCTGGCGGACGTACTCCGAGGAGATCCGGTTCCCGGAACGATCGGTGGCGCCCTCCGCGACGACGACGATCGAGTCGCGTCGACCCGCCTGACGGCCACGTTTGAGCTCGGCGCACATGCGGTCCTCCCAACCGTCCTCGGGCGGCCGTTCCGGAATAAGAACATAGTCAGCCCCGCCGGCAACTGCTGCCATAAGGGCGAGATAGCCGCAGTGGCGGCCCATCACCTCAACGACGAAGGATCGCTGGTGGCTGGCTGCGGTGGAGGCGAGGTCGTCGATGGCATCGACAATACGGTGCAGAGCAGTATCGGCACCGATGGTCATATCGGATCCGACGAGGTCATTGTCGATGGATCCGACGAGCCCGGCGATCATGAGGGCGGGGTGTTCCCGGGCTACCTCGGCGCTCACCTGGCCGGTGTCGACGAGTTCAGCGACCAGGTCTGTCCACTCGGTGCGCAGCACATCCAGGCCGGTGAGCGAACCGTCACCGCCGATGACGACGAGACGATCGATCCCGTGTTCGAGGAGATTTCTGACAGCCTTCAGGCGCCCCGGACGTTCGCGCATCCCCTTGCAACGGAAGGTTCCGATCACGGTGCCGCCACGGTTGAGGATCGAGCCGACGTCGTCCCACCCGAACCTACAGATGCCATCGCCACCATCGATCATTCCCTGGTAACCCTCGTATATCGCATAGACCTCGGCTCCCACACTTAGCGCAGAGCGCACCACAGCCCGCACAGCAGCGTTCATGCCCTGAGCGTCGCCACCGCTGGTCAGGATGCCAATGCGCAGACCATGACCGTCGGGGAGAGTGGGGGTGAGCCTCATCTCGTCATCAACATGCACAGATCAATATTGCCGCGCGCGGGTGGGTACCGGGTGAATTGTGACTGCTCGTCCTGGCTGCTGGGATTTTTCGTCACCGGTCGCAGAAGGTGCCCCAAAACTGGGGCTCGGGGCGAGGGTTATCCCTGGGGCGCAGACCGTAACGGTTTAGGACCGCTCGTCGGGAACTGTCTCAAGGTCGTCAAGCCAGGCCCGGACGACGGCATCCGAGGGCATCCGCCAGTCACCGCGCGGACTCAGTGAACCTCCTGCGACGACCTTGGGACCGTTGGGAAGAGTTGACCTCTTGAACTGATTTCCGACGAACCGGCGCAGAAACAGCCGCGTCCAGTCCTTGATTGCTGACAGGTCATAGGAGTGTCGGTCCTCGTCAGGGAACCCGGGAGGCCAGGAGCCTACCGATGCATCCCGCCAGGCATGGTGGGACAGGAAAATGATCCGGCTGGGGCGCATCCCGTGGCGCAGCAGGTGGTACAGGGTGAAGTCCTGCAGCTCGTAGGGACCTATCTTCGCTTGAGTGGACTGGATCTTCTCGCCGGGATGAGCGGGGACGAGCTCGGGGGAGATTTCTGTCCCCAGCACCGACTCGAGCACCACATTAGTGGCCTCGTTGAACTGGCCCGACGAAATGCACCACCGAATGAGGTGCTGAATGAGGGTCTTGGGTACCCCGGTATTGACCCCGTAGTGGCTCATCTGATCGCCGACCCCGAAGGTGCACCAGCCCAGTGCTAGTTCCGACAAATCACCGGTGCCCAGCACGATGCCGCCGCGCTGGTTGGCTATCCGGAAGAGGTAGTCGTAGCGCAGCCCCGCCTGGACGTTCTCGAAGGTGACGTCGTATACCTCGGCGCCGTCACCGGCGGGATGGCTCATTCCCTTGAGCATCTGGGTGGCAGCCGGCCGGATGTCCAACACTTCGCACGGGATGCCGAGGGCGCGACATAAATCTAGGGCGTTGTTTTTGGTGTGGTCGGTGGTAGCGAACCCCGGCATTGTGAAGGCGAGGATGTCGGTGCGCGGCCGGCCCATCTGGTCCATGGCTTTGGCGGCGACGAGCAGGGCGTGGGTGGAGTCGAGACCGCCGGAAACCCCAATGACGATTTGCGGTGATCTCATTGATTCGAGTCGACGACGCAGTCCATAGACCTGGATGTTGTAGGCCTCGTAGCAATTTTGGGCGAGCTGGTCAGGGTCGTTGGAGACGAAGGGGAAGCGGTTAACAGGGCGTTCCAGGCCGATGTCGTCATGGGGCGGGTCCAGAGTGAAGGTGGTGGTGCGCCACGGGGCTTGAGTGGGCTGGGCGAGGGCGTTGTCGTCGAAGGACCCCTGACGCAACCGCTCCTGCCGCAGCAGGTCGAGGTCGATATCGGCCAGGCAGTAGCCCGGTTCTGGGGAGAACCTGTCGGTGGCGGCAAGGAGGGAACCGTTTTCGTAGATCATCGTCTGGCCATCCCAAGACAGATCTGTGCTGGACTCTCCGGGACCGGCGGCCGCATAGACGTAGGCCTGCAGGTTGCGCGAGGACGTGACTTTGCACAGCTCGTGGCGCTGGCGGGATTTTCCGACGGTGATGGGGGAGCCCGAGAGGTTTACTTCCACGATGGCCCCGGTCAGAGCGGCCTGTGAGGACGGGGCGACCGGCATCCAGAGGTCCTCGCACACCTCCACATGGAAGATGAGGTCAGGCAGATCGGTGGCTCGGAAGAGCTGGTCGGGTCCGAAGGGGATCTCAGTAGAAGCCGCGTGAGATTTTTGTCGTCCTGATAGGTCAATCATCCCGGTGGTGCCTGCGCCGACGGCGAAATGACGTTTTTCGTAGAACTCCCGATAGTTGGGTAGGTGACTCTTTGGCACCACACCGAGGACTTGCCCGCGGTGGATCACGACCGCACAGTTGTAAAGCCGGTTGCCACGCTGCAACGGCGCCCCGACGATGATGACCGGGAAGAGGCTACGGGATGCTTGGCGCACCGTCTCGATGGCGTCGAGTACGGCGTCAAGCACGACGTCTTGAAGCAGCAGGTCGTCGATGGCGTAGCCCGTCAGGCATAACTCGGGGAACACGGCGATCGCGACGCTTCGGGAGTCGAGTTCCCGACAGGTGTCGAGAATCCCCGCCACGTTCGAGGCGGGGTCACCGATATGCACCGTCGTGGTGCAGGCGGCGACTCGCGCAAATCCTTGGTCATAGGTCGAGTGGAAGTTCCCCTTCATGATGCCAGTCTCGCAGACATTGACGCGGGGGCGAGGAATCTTCGGTCACCCTAATTCGGCGGTGCGCGGTGGGTTCGCGCCGGTGTGGGAGACGGTAATCGCGACATTCATCGGGGAGCCCCCAGGATGCTCACCCCTTGTGCCCCATCATTGACAACATCAATCAATGACTCCCTAATAACAAGTGCCCCCGGCATGGTCCTCTCCTCCCTGTCGGCCCCTACACGTCTCTCCCGAGGCATGAGTCGTCGGGCTTTGAGGGGAGCTTCGCAGTTCTGCTACCGACGTTGTATTCGTACGGTTACGGTGGGGCCTCTAAACTTAACCCGATGCATGCCCCCGGACGTACCTCGAACCCGGAACCGCGCGTCGGCTCAGGCCCGTGGCGTGGTGGCGGTTTTCTTGCTGCCCTAGTGACAATGGTCTGCCTAGTTGCTGGCTGCGGATCGTCAATGCCCGCTGCTTCAGAGCCATGTATCGACTCCGTCCCTGGTGCGGGCGATATGCGTTCCCGTCAGCAATATCCGGTGACGTGCCCTACGGCGTCCCCGAAATCGACCGCTAAGGCTGCGCATAAACAACCGGATCCAGATGGGCCGTCAAGCAATGAGGGCGTCAATGATCCCGAAGATTCTACGGGCCCGAAGGCTGACGACTCAGCCCCGGTGACTCCTACCCCAACCCCACCGGCAGCATCTCTTACCGTCGGTGCGAAATCCTCAGCTGGACCTGGCAGCTACGTCCTGTGGATCAAAGCGGAGAATCGCATCTACCTCGTAGCTCACGGTCTAGTGAAACGGGTCATGCTCACTACTGCTGAGCCGTGGAAGACCCCTGTTGGGAACTACAAGATTCAATACAAGACGCGGCACGCGGCTTTTACTGAGGATGGCATCCGCTGGTATATACCTAATTTCCTGTCTTTTTATCAACGCCCCGGCGCGACGGGAACTATCGGTTTCCACCAGATTCCCTGGGACGAAAAGACCAAGAAACCTGCCCAGCCTGTCTACACCTTGGGATTGCCCGGATATTCAAGTCACGGCTGTGCTCGGCTGGCCCCCAAAGATTCTGAGGCTCTCTACAGATTTGCTCATGAGGGCACAAAGGTGAAAGTGCGGTGAGCCGTCGACGCAACGAGGAGAACACCCTCGATGCGAGGGCGCGGTTAGGTCACAACGTCGATCAGCGCAACTCGGACATTCTGGGTGCTACCACTGAGTCAGCGCGGGTAGGTAGGTCGGCTGGTGTGTTCACCGCTGCTATGGCCATTACTGGACTGGTGTGGGGGCTGACTTTGGCGATCTGGGCGACGAGCCCTGGAGCTGACGGCACCAGGGCGGGCATGCCGGTACAAGGATGGTTTGGCTGCCTTCTGATCGGGCTGCTTTACGCTATGGGAGTAACGGTAATTCTCATCATCCCGGTCGTCCTCATGGCGGCTCTGCTGGGCGGACGCCTCGTCCGGCAGAGGAGCCAACGCATCGCTGGCGGGGCCGTCGGGGCAGTGACAGTTCTGGTTGGAGCAGCAGGTCTGTACGCCCTCATCTTGGACTTGTCTGCGGTGGTGGAGGTCTCATGGCCAGCCGTTGTGGCAGCCAGTGCGCTGGGATACTGGTGGGGGCCATGGGTAATGGTGGGGCGGAGTTCACGATAAAGCTGTAGCCCTAGCGTAGAGTGTGGCTTATGACACAGCAACACACCTCGACTATCCCGCCTGCCCCTAAGGCCCTCACAATCTCCGCTTGGGTTGCCATTGGGTCCGTGATCGTCCAGGCTGTTTTGGCCTGTTTCATGCTTTCCGGGGTTCACGGTCTCGGTGACGCGCACATGGGCTTCGGCATTGTGACCCTGCTGGCGGCGATCGTCGCGGCCGTTTTGGCCGTGATGTGGAAACGTCGTGGCGGATCGTTGGCGGTTGTCGGTCACGCCGTCGGTATGGCGGTGCTAATCCTTGTCCAGTATGTCCTCGGTGAGCTGAGCAATGGTGGCGCCATCAAGTGGATTCACGTGGTACTTGGTGTCGTCATTGTGATCGGCCTGCTCGTCCTCCCTCAGTCGATCGGCAAGAACTCCAGTAAGTGACCGGGGCTGGCGTTAGCAGGAGATTTTTGCCGTCACCGCTCCGGTGACAGTCACCAGGTCCGACGGCGACAATTCCACCGACAGACCTCGACGCCCGCCTGAAACCAGCACCCGCGGCTGCCCTAGCACCGACTCGTCGATGCAGATGGGTAGCCGCTTTTTCTGCCCCAAAGGCGAAATTCCCCCGACGATGTACCCCGTGGCGCGCTCTGCTGCCGCTGGGTCAGCCATAGCGACTTTTTTCGCACCTACAGCTGAGGCAAAAGCCTTAAGATCAAGCTGGCGGCTCACCGGAACGACGGCGACGGCAAGCTTGCCCGAGGGGACCAACTCGACGACCAGGGTTTTGAGCATGATGGACGGGTCGAACCCAAGTTTCGCGGCCCCCTCATCGCCGAAATGATGGTTGGACGGATCGTGGTCGTAGCTGTGCAGGACATGCGGGATCTTGGCCTTGGCAAGGGCTTTGGTTGCCGCAGATGCAGAGTCAGACGCAGGCATCAGTTCTCAAATCCCGCCCAAGTCCGCAACCGGTGGGTCGTGTCCTCGTCTTGGGGAACTGGGTGGCCGTCAATACTGAGGATGGGGGCGACGCCACGCACCGATGACAACAACCAAGCCCCCTGGGCACGCAACACCTCACCGTGTTTCATGAGCCAGGTAGATGTCTGGACCCCGTCTTCACCAGCGGCCTCGAAGACGGTACTGACGGTAATGGAGTTCAGGATGCCGGTGGGACCGGTGGGGGTTGTCCACAGTCTGTCGTCAGCTGCGATGACTAACCCAGAGGTTGGTCCTTCGAGCAGGTAACCGTCGGTAGAGGTGAAGATGGCGTCGTCGGCGCCCTGGGATCGGGCATAGCGCAGAGCTGCGACGTTGACGGCATAGGACAGGGTCTTGACCCCACCGAGGAGCCAGGGAGCATCGGCGAAGGCGTCGCTAGTGACCCCACGGGATAGACACAGCACGTCGATTCCCTCCCGTTCTTCGATTGCAGTTTCGGAAAGGGGAGAGATGATGAGAAAACCTCGAGGCGGTCCGGGGACGACCTGACGACCATTGGTGTAGACGAGTTTGAGGGCAGCTTCGCCGGGGATACGCCAGGTGCGTGCCGCTTCTTCGATGAGGTGGTTCCAGGAGTCCAAATCGGGGGTGGGGCCGTTCACTCCAGCGATAGAGCGGGCGAACCGGGACAGGTGCTCGTCGAGGTGGTCGATTCGCGATGTTCCATCCTGCGCGGTCACGATACGAGTTGTGTCGAAAACGCCATCCCCACGCACCAGCCCGAGATCGTCTGCATGGCACACCATCGTGGATGGTGACACGACCCCTTTACCGAGGATGGCTAGCAAGTATGGAACACTTGAATTCATGCGTTCAGCCTAGTTGAGTGATGGTTGAGTGGTCATAAGGGCTGTCAGCCGGGGCCACAGATGTCACGTATGGTTGGGCGTCAGCGTTCAGCCAGTCAGGTTGGCGCCATGCTACTAACGGACCGGGGGATCATTAATGACGGAGACGCATCACTCGTCGCAACCACGTCAGACGTACCATCATGGTCATCTTCACGAAGTCCTCGTAAAGAAGGGTCTGGAGATGGCTCGCAGCGGTGGCACCGAGGCTGTTGTGCTGCGTGAGGCTACTCGCCGCGCAGGAGTATCACCTAACGCCGCGTACCGTCACTTCGCGAATCGCGAGGCCCTTCTTGATGAGGTGGGTCTGGCGGCTGCCGACCAAATCGGTGTCGTCATGCGTGAAGCGGTGGCTGAGGCCCAGCCCATCGACGATGAGAGCATGGCAGTTTCCCAACTCGTGGCTGCCTGCCGTGCATATCTTGATTTCGCTCTGACTGAGCCGGGGCTCTTCGACGTGGCGTATCGTATTTCGGATACGGGGCTTGACGCTCTTAACGTGGACCGGTCGAAAGCACCGAATCTGCCCGATTCGGTAATCCGAGATGTCCTTTCAGATCGAGAGGTCACGCTTTCTGATCGGGTTGACGTCCGGAGCCTCGTCATTCTTCTGTGGTCCGTGCTTCACGGTTTTGCGTCGCTGTCGACTTCTGGTCCCCTGCGTGGTGAGAAAACTCCTGAGTGGGCTGATCGGGTTCTCGATGTCATTCGTGCGTCCCTGCGCGGTGCGATAGCACGAGCTTGATGGTTCGAGGGGGTCGCGATCCGGGCTCCGAGGTTGGGGCCGGATACCGTCAGATTCTGAATCTGGCAGTGCCTGCTTTCTTGTCCCTGATTGCTGAGCCGCTGTTCCTCGTTGCAGACTCCGCAGTGGTCGGGCATCTGGGCACCGCCGAGTTGGCAGGCCTGGGTGTGGCTTCGGCGGCCTTGACGACCTTCACAGGGCTTTTTGTTTTCCTTGCCTACGCGACGACGGCAACATCGTCACGTCGAATGGGGGCGGGGGACCGTCAGGGAGCTGCCCAGGCTGGTGTGGATGGCTTGTGGCTGTCTGTCATCATTGGCCTGCTTGTGGCGATCATGCTGGTGGCTATTCCGACGACGGTAGCTGGTTGGTTTGGAGCTAGCGGTGCGGTTGCAGAACAGGCGGGACGCTATTTGCGCATCACCGGTTTTGGAGTGCCCGCGATGCTCGCCACGATGGCGATCACAGGAGTGTTGCGTGGGTTCCAAGACACTCGCACGCCCTTAGTTGTGACGGTCGTCACCTTTAGTGCGAACTTGGTGCTCAATCTGTGGTTCGTGCTTGGTATGGGTTGGGGCATCCAGGGGTCCGCCATGGGCACCCTCGTCTGCCAGATAGCCATGGCGGTGGCTCTGGTGTGGGTGCTGCGGATACGAACTCGCGGCCTCGACTTAAGTTTGGTGCCGCACCTGAGCGGCATTGCTTCAAGTTTGCGTGATGGTATTCCGTTGCTCATTCGAACCCTGGCGTTGCGTGCCGCTCTCTACGTGACAACCTGGGTCGCCGCGCGGTCTGGAGCGATCACCATGGCGTCATATCAGGTGACGATGACGATGTGGAACTTGCTACTCATGGCCATGGACGCCCTGGGTATTGCCGGCCAGGCCCTCACCGGGTCGAGCCTGGGAGCTGGTGACGTCCGTCGTACCCGGTCACTGACGGCCACGATGACGCGATGGGGGCTTGTGGCGGGCGTTGTTATTGGCATCGTGCTGGCGGCTTTCCATCAGGTGGTTCCTGCCCTGTACACCGACGACCCCGCCGTACACCGAGCGGTCGCTGCTGGTTTGCTTGTCGTGGCAGCTCAGCAGATCGTTGCTGGCCCGGCTTTCGTCCTCGATGGGGTGCTCATTGGGGCTGGTGACGGCCGATGGTTGTCGGGTGCTCAGGTTGTCATGCTCCTGGTGTATCTACCGATGGCCTGGGCTGTGCACCTCTTGGCGCCGTCAGACCCGGCCGCTGCAGTGGTGTGGCTGTGGGTTGCCTTCAGCGGGTTCATGATCGTGCGGTGTGCAATCTTGGCATGGCGTGCGCGCGGAGACGCCTGGATGAGGACGGGCGCCTGAGCGGGTTTTGGGAGCTTGAGGGGGTTGAGCGGCCTATGGCCGACGAGCCACCCTAGAGTCACTCGAAGTCCACGCGCTGCGCTCCGGGTACGGAGTCGTACCTCTCTGGGGCGCTAGTAAGCACCACGATCTGGCTAGTCTGGGCACCTTGGGCTACCTCAGCGAGGACGTGCCTGACCCTCACGGGATCGGAGTAGACCAGAGCATCGTCGAGGATTACCGGCACCCCATCGTCGGGGTCGATGAGCCGAGCGGCGGCCAGCCGGACGATCAGTCCCAACTGTTCGCGGGCCCCTGACGACAGCTGGTCCCATTCCAGTCGGGAGCCATTGAGTTGACGTGCCACAACCGACAAGGTGGAGTCGATCTCGACGTGAAGATCCTGGCCAAAGACCCCGCGTCCAATCCGGTCGATTTGGGTGGTGAAAGGTGCCACGTAAGACTGTCGCACGTGGTCCAGGTGGGCTAACAGAGTCTGGTACAGCAACTTGGCTGACCGTGCACGCTGCTCCAATCCAGTCACTCGTCGAGCCAGTTGGTGTTCCTTGATAGTGAGGGAGTCGACCTCGGTCTGACGCTGCTGGCGGCCAAGTCCCTGCAGCTGTCCGTTGAGTTCTGCCCGACGACGGATGTTGCTCTCGAGGCGGTCCGTTGCGGTCGTCAGTGCCACCTGCGTTCCTTCAGCTTCGGTGTGGACCTGCTCGGGGTTGCGTTCCGCTAGCGCGGCGTGGGCGCGGTCGGCCTCGGCCTGTGTGAGTCGAGCCTGCTCCTGGGCGGCTGTGAGCGTCTCGGTGAGGGCTTTATCGCTAGTGATTTTGCGTGCAGCCGTCAGTTCGGTAGAGAGCCTGGTGACCGTTTCGGCGGTTTTTTCAGCGTCGATATTTGCCCGGAAGACCTTCTCATGAGCCTCGATGTGGCGCTCTTCCACCGTTCTTAGCCGGTTGTCAGCCTGACGTTGGGCGGTACGCGCTTCATTCGCTGCGGCGACAGCCTCCTCTTCCAGCTTCTGAGCCTCGGCGGCCGTGACGCTGACGGTTTCGGTGGTGCGCTCAGCCATGACTTCAAGCTCTTGGATGGTGACTTTGCCCTGCTCCTCCTCGAGGTGTTCCCGCCAGGAAGAGATGTGGGTCTCCATGACCTTGCGTTCAGCTAGACGAGACTCTGCCTGCTCCAGACTCGTCACACCTAGGTCCTTGAGTTGTGACACTACGTCTTGGTGGGCCTTCACGGCATCGTTTCCTAAGGTCATGACCTCAGAGGTGGGGGAGATCCGCACCCGCCAAGCCTCACCCATCTCCATGACGAGCTCGTCATCTACCCGGCGCTGGTTCGTCGCACCGATCGGTACATCGAGGTCGGCGCCGTCAATGCGTAGTGAAACCCCGTCGGCGAGGTGTTCGATGGCTAGCTGGGGGCTAGCCATCAATGCCTTATCGCGGGCAAGGTCGTCGGCCTTGACGGCTTTCCTTAGCGCGGATAGTGCCTCGCTGGTCACTTTCTCGGTGTCAAGGCGTTGCTGCTCGGCCGTTATGCGCTTCTTGAGTTCATGGATCCTGTCGAGCTGTTGTCGAGCCTTGGTCGACTCTTCACTAACTCGCGCGGCTGTAAGGGTCTGCCGAGCCTGAGTTTCGGCCTCTTCGGCCTGGGTAACCTTCTTCTGAGCCTCATCGACAGCTGTCTGGGCTTCCTCGCGTTCCTCGGCGACGTTTCGGCCCAGCTCCGATAGTTCTGCGGCCACGCGCTGGCAGTACTCATATTTATCCTGGGCCGTCGCGAGATCGTCGATGAGCTTGGCCCTCATATCGTGGGCCGCCCTGGCCTCGGCATGACGCTGCGCTGCTTCCTTGGCAGTACGTTTGGCGGTCTCGACTTCTTTCTCGAGGTCGGTGAGGCTCGCAAGGGCAGCCTCGGCTTTCTGGCAGTCGGACTTTTTGGATGCCACCACGGTCTGATCGTGGCTGATCTGTTCGTTGATTCTGCTGAGGGAGTCGACGACTTCGTCGACCTCTGCGAGTCTCTCTTGTCCTTTGGCAAGGTTGCTGTGGATCTCCTCGAGCTCGTCGCGATCTGCGAAGACGTTACGGCGCTCTGATCCCCCGGGTGTGAAGTACTTGTCATACTCCGCTCGAGCCCGATCCATGAGTCCGCCTCCGGAACCCTCGTCAGGTTGCTGCCCGCCAGCTTGTTCCAAGGCAGCGGTGAGGGCCTGGGAAGAATCCAGCCGCAACGGGGATAGTCCGCTGGCCTGCATGAGACGCAGCGCGTTCCACAGAGTCATATCTGCGCCAGACAACAGAGTTTCCATCATCTCGACAGCCTCGTCGCCGGTGATGGTCTGGCCAGCACGAGGCCCGGCAAGGAATTTCAGTGAAGACTCCTTGTCCTTGAGAAAGCATTTGCGATGAACGAAGTGGTGATCGCCGATCGTCATCTCAGCTTCGACGACCACCTGCAGAGATGTGCCATAGGGCTGAGCGGTTCGGACTTTGCGGGATTTCGATGAGGCTTTGGTGCCGGTATCGAGGAGCAGGTCGAGGGCTTCCACCATGGAGGTCTTGCCGATCTCGTTGCGTCCGGTTGCAATGACAACCCCACAATCGGGCAACTCGAGGGTGCGTTCGTCAATCGCTTTGAAATTTTCGACGTGGATGCGGTGCAGCTTCATCGTGATACCTCCGCAGTGTGTGCAGTAGTTGCGGTACCGACTTCTTCAGCGCTGACGAGACGGTGCAGCAGGGTGAGCGCAGCGACGGCGTCTTCACTGGTAGCGCATATGTCCGACAATTCTTCGGCAGCATCTCGTACCCAGCCGGGCACATCAGCCTCAGTCAGGCTGACATCGTCTCCCACCACGGTGAGGTCATGGCGGTTTTCACTCGGTTCAAGGCTTGCGAAGACAGTTTCATAGTCAGCGATGATCTCGTCGAGCTTTGCCTTCTGAGAGATAGTGACCTGGCCGTGAAGGTCGTAGCGGATGATGGTGCGATCTCGGTGGTCGAAGGAGTCGAACCTATCGCGCAGGGCCTGTAGGTCTGCCTCGCTGGCTACCTCCTGGCTCACTCGGGCATGCAACCACGTGCCAACATTGATCGTCTGGCAGGTAAGAGGATCACCGAGGTCGACGATTACCGCAGTGCCGACACTCTCCTCGTTGAAGCTCGTTGTCTCCTGGGTTCCGCTGTACCGGATGGCGGCGTGGTTATCGTTGGTCGGCCACGCGATATGACGATCGCCCAACGCGACATAACTCAGCGCCCCCCGGGCAATCGCATCGTCGAGAGGAGCTCGCGAGATGAGGGCTTCACGAGCATCCCCCGATAGCCCCTCAAGCTGGCCATGGCCGACCAGGATGCGTGGCGTCTGGGCGGGCTCCAGGTTCTTCACAAGGTCGGCGAGGGGGTCGGTCGACGGGTGACGGGTTGTCAGCGGAGAGGCAACGATCGTAGCGATGACGACCCCGTTGCCGTCAGTGATCTGGATCTCTGCGTGGTTTCGCAGCACCTGGACGTTGCTCGGGCAGCGCCGTGCGAATTCTGGCCCATCCCAGAGACACCCCGGCTCTAAGCTGTCGTGATTTCCGGGCAGCAGGTACACGGGGAGATCAATGGAGGCCATCGCCTCACACGCGCGGGCAATGATCTGAGTGGAGACATTGTGGGTTTCGAAGACATCTCCGGCGACGACGACAAACTCGCAGCCCTCCTGCCGGGCAACGTCGCCCAGCCTGCGCACCGTCTCGATCCGATCGGCAGTAAACCGTGCCTGCGGGTCGTCGTCGCCGCGCTTCGACAGGTAGTGCCGAGTCATCCCCAGTTGCCAATCTGAGGTGTGGAGAAATCTCGTCATAGCAGCATGATAGGAAATGACTCCGATACTGTTTGTGTACGCGTGTTCCGGTAATGTTCTGGCTTGTCAGGGCCAGTTTCAGCGATGATCTGACGCTCAGCTCTGCTTGATAACGCTGATAGCGGCGGAGGTGGAGCGGAAGGCCGTCGTCGGGTCGTTCTCGACGTCGAGGACATCAGCGGACTTCACGTGGGCGTCGCGATCGGCATTACCGGAGGCCAAGGACGCGGTCTGGGCAGCCACCTCAACGGAGACGCTGGACGTGTCAACAAGAAAGTGCTTCGGTGGCAGAAGATGTGCTTACCGCCCTTATACTCGGCAACAAAGGAGGCACTGTGACTGAGGACTCCGCCGTTTGGCTCGACGACCACCAGCAGCGCGTATGGCGCTTGTGGCTGGAAGTATCGACCACCTTGCCTGCCGTGCTTAACCGCCAGTTGTCCCGCGATTCGCAATTGTCGGTGCAGGACTTTGAGGTGCTCGTGCGTCTTTCTGAGACCGACGGCGGCGAAATGAGAGTCGTGGCCCTGGCAGAGCACATGGGATGGGAACGCTCCCGGCTGTCCCATCACCTCACGCGTATGGAGAAGCGAGGCCTCATAGAACGTCGCGTCTGCTGTTCGGACGGCAGAGGGGCCATCATTCACCTCACCGATCAGGGCACGGCGGCATTACAACAGGCCGCCCCGGGCCACGCTGCTCTGGTCCGACGCGTCGTTTTTGGCGGGCTTAATTACGGCCACCTCAACGACCTCGAAGCTATTCTCTCGCGAATTTGCCAGAGTCTTGCTGAAGAAGACAAGGCCAACCCCACAGACCACAGTTGAAGGTACTTCACCTCGCCGTGTCATGTCACGTCTCGTCCCACCTAGGGAAACGGTCACATTCGCGAAACCGAACCAGCTTTATCATCAGCCCCACCGACGCAGATGAGGAGCACATATGGCAGTAGTGGCCACGGGCATCCCGGCGGAATCCGGCGAACCCGCTATGGACAAACCCCGCATGAAGGGCCGTCACCTGGTGATGATGAGCCTTGGCTCGGCCATCGGAACCGGACTCTTCGTAGGGTCTGGCAAGGGTGTGGCTGCAGCTGGACCAGCAACCTTGGTGGCATATATCGTCGCCGGGTTACTCGTCATCGCCATCATGTACATGCTCGGCGAAATGGTTGCAGCCCATCCCGACTCCGGGGCGTTTTCGGTCTACACGTCCCGAGCCATGGGCTCAGCAGCTGGCTTTGCGATGGGGTGGGTCTGGTGGATTGAACTAGTCGTCGTCGTCGCGGCCGAGGCGATCGCGGCGGCGTCGACCCTTGTTGCCATGTGGCCAATAGCCCCCGTCTGGCTGCTCACCCTCATTTTCCTGGTCGTCCTCACCGCAATCAACCTGCTGGGAGCTGACAGATTCGGAGAGTTCGAGTTCTGGTTTGCCCTGCTTAAGGTGGTCGCCGTCGTCGTCTTCCTTGCCATCGGTGTGCTGCTTATCTGCGGAGTCTTGGCGGCTCCCGCAGCGGGAACATCCAACCTCGTCGGCCACGGCGGATTCCTGCCCAATGGGTGGTCTGGGGTGGCGACGGCCCTGCTTTTGGTCGCCTTCAGCTTCGGCGGTATCGAGATTATGGCGGTGGCGGCTGCCGAAACCGAAGACCCTGCCCACAATGTCTCCCGGGCTGTGCGCACCATCGTTTGGCGAATCCTGGTGTTCTACATGGGTTCAGTAGCCATCATGGTTATTGCGGTGCCTTGGGATGACCCCGAGCTCGGCGCCTCCCCCTTCGTGGCCGTCCTTAACCGGGCTGGTATCCCGGCAGCCTCCGAGGTCATGACCTTGGTCATTGTGTTGGCCTTGCTGAGCTCCCTCAATGCCAATCTTTATGGGGCTGCCCGGATGCTTGGCTCCTTAGCGGAACGCGGCATGGCCCCTCGCGTCGCCATGCGAACCAGGGGTCGCTCGGTGCCGACGGTCGCGGTGCTGGCCAGCGTGGCCTTTGGGTTCTGTTGTGTGCTGGCTACTTTCGAATGGGGCGACGCCGTACTCGGTACCCTGCTTAACATCGTCGGTTCAACCATCATCGTCACCTACTTCTTCACCATCTGCTCTCAGTACGTGCTGCGTCGCCGCGCTGAGAAGGAGGGCACCCCGCTGCCGATGCGGTTGAAAGGGTTTCCGATGGTGAACTGGGCTGCAATGATCCTGCTGATTGGCATCGTTGTACTAGGCATGTTTTCCCCCGACGTTCGAGCTCAGCTGATGTCAACGGGCGCGCTCGTCGTCATCCTCTATGTCATTGGGGTGGGATGGTCCCATCACGCCGGACGCAGCCCCTTCCGTCCCACGACCGACTGAACTCAAGCGGATGACGGTCCCGGGTCGTTCGGGGGGTTTGGGGGGCCGAGCGAGCAGCTCGTGTTTACGGTCTTTGGCCCGAATGATTTCCGGGACGATCCGAGGCGTATCACGCTGGTGAGCGGCTGGGGTGGGAATCGTGGTCGGATGGGGGGAGGGAACTGTTGCGGGCTTGGATTGCGGTTTGGCGAGCGGCTCAGCAGCAGGCTTCGAGAGGGAAGCCTGCTTTCCGGATGGCTTCTTGATAGCGGGCTTCGGGCTAGCCACTTCGTCGTCAGATTTAGGCTCTGATAGTTTCGTGACGCGGCCCATGGCATGGACACGTCGGCCCTCCAGGCGATCCTTGAGCTGGGAGGTGTAGATCGAAGTATCCCCAACAACTCGGCCAGCGACGGCGACGGCGATCATGCCAGGAGCGAGCATCGACAGGTTTCCGGTCATCTCGCCAACCATGAGCAGCACGCCGAGTGGGGCATGGGCAACCGCACCGAAGCAGGCGATCATGCCGACAATGACGAAACTCATCGGTGAGGATGGGATACCTGGCAGCCCCTCGAGGAGGCGCCACAGTGCCGCGCCAGTGGCTCCGCCAATGACCATGCCAGGGCCGAAGACGCCGCCGGAACCGCCCGATCCGATGGACAAGGTCGTCGAGAGGATCTTGGCGAAGGGGATTGCCAGCACCATGAGCAGCGGCATCCGCACGAGGTTGCTGGCGAACATCTCTTGTTGCACTGAGCCGTAACCGGTGCCCAATGCTGCCGGGATGAGGAGTCCAAGCAGCCCGACTCCCAGACCACCGATAGCCGGGACGAGCCAGCCAGGAACCTTGTCGAGATGGTCAAAAAACGTGGTGCCGCCATAGAAAACCTCAACGTAAAGCTTGCCCATGAGGCCAGCAGTGAGGCCCAGCAGGACGAACCAGATGAGTTGCAAGGGCTGGGAGAACTGCACTCCACTGAGCGATCCGAAGATTGGCTCGAATCCGTATACCGACCCGAAGACCACGAAGGCGACGATCGACGACACCAGGGAAGGCATGATCGCGTCGGATTCCATATCGTCGCGGTAGAGCAGCTCCGCACCTAGTAACGCGCCGCCCAGTGGGGCGCGGAAGATGGCACCGATGCCTGAGGCAGTGGCTGCTGAGACGGCAATCCGGGCGTCCGGGGTGGCGATTTTGAGCTTCTTGCACAGTGAAGAGATGACGGTCGCGCTGATCTGGGCAGTGGGGCCCTCACGTCCACCCGAACCGCCGGAACCTATCATGAGGGAAGATGCGATGATCTTGACTGCCGCGACTTTTCCTTTGAGAGCTGTCGGGTCGTGATGGACGGCATGAATGGCGTTGTCAGTGCCATGTCCTTTGGCGGTAGGTGCGACGAAGTACACCAGGGTTCCCGAAACTAGGGCGCCTCCGGCGACGACGAGCGGGATGGCCCAGGGACGGGTGAGCCTGGTGCCGGCGGCACCGCCGCCCTCCCCCAAGGTGCCGGGTGGGGTATAGCCGCCCAACGTTTCGAGTAGCCAATGCGTGCCGGTTTTCAGGCAGAAGAAGAAGATAATGGCACCGACGCCAGAGACGATGCCGATGACTGTGCCCATAAGCAGCCAACGGTTCAGGGAGTCTCGGAAGGCCTTGGGACGGTGCGGAACGAGGGCACGGCGCAGGCGCCTGAGTCGTTTGGCCCATGCGGCTCGGGTCTCGGGGTGGATGGCGGTCTCGGTCATTGCTGGTTGGAATCCTCTGCGCAAGAGCGGTTGGGGGTGCCGTGTCCGCTGGCCTCGGCTGCGCGGGTAAATAAGGTGAATCCGGTGACGACGGTGTCGATCTCGCCTGGCTCGAGGTAGCTGAGTAAGTCGACGAGTTGACGACGACGGTGCTCATTGACGTTTTGCACGAGTGTGGCCCCTCGGTTCGTCAGGGAGAGCACATTGGCGCGACGATCGTCGGGATCGGGAGAACGGTCAATGAGCCCTTTGGCGACGAGGCGCTCAACCATACGCGCGATGGTTGAGGAGTGGACGTCGAGGTCACGAGCCAGATCGACTCCGCGCGTCACTCCAGCGTCGATGAGGACGAGGAGTCGGTATTGCGGCGCGCTGACGTCTTCGGCAAGTTCCGCCAGGGAGCGGGCTGCTACGTCGACGAGCGCCCACGATGCCTGCAAAGCGATTTCAACATCAGTGTGATCGGGGGTCAGCCCGTTCGTTGCATCCCGCGACATCTGCACAGCGGAATTGTTGCACACTGCATTAGTTTTGGCGACGCGCTGTGTGCCGGTGGCGCGGTCACCTACAGTGATGCTATGGCCCGCATTATTGTCACCGCACCGCAGCTCATGTCCGTCGTTAACGAGGAGCTCCCCGGTCACGAGGTCGTAGGTGGCGACCACTTCATGGACCGCCAGGAACTGTCGCGCCAGATCGCCACCGCTGATGCCATACTGACGAGCTTGTCCGATCCCCTCGACGCCGAGATGATTGGTCAAGGCAAGAACCTGAAGGTCATCGGTCAGTGCGCCGCTGGTTTTAATAACATCGACCTTGACGCCGCTAGGCAGGCTGGGGTTGTCGTCACATCGACCCCAGGCGTCCTCCACGAGGCCACTGCCGACCTTGCCTTCACGTTGCTTCTTGAGGTCACTCGTCGTACTGGCGAAGCTGAACGTTGGGTGCGTGCAGGCAGGGCTTGGCGCTACGATCACACCTTCATGCTCGGCGCTGGTTTACAGGGGGCTACCCTCGGCATTGTCGGTCTGGGGCAGATCGGTGAGGCTATGGCTCGACGCGGAGCAGCCTTCGGTATGAATGTCATCTACAACGCCCGCCATGAGAAGGATGTCGCGGCGATTGACGCCGTCAATCTCAATACCCAGCCCACTCGTCGCGTCGAGCTCGACGAACTGTTCGCAACCTCCGACGTTGTCTCTTTGCACTGTCCACTCACTGATGAGACCCGTCATCTCGTCGACGCTGACGCCTTGGCTGCGATGAAGAAGACCGCCTACCTCGTTAATACCGCTCGTGGCGCCTGTGTCGACGAGGCTGCCCTGGTGGAGGCTCTTAAGACGGGTGCGATTGCTGGTGTAGGTCTGGATGTTTTCGAGGAGGAGCCGACGATTACTGCGGACTTGCTGACGTTGGAGAACGTCGTGCTGCTGCCCCACCTTGGGTCGGCTGCGCTGCCGACCCGCGAAGCGATGAGTCGTCTGGCTGCTCGCAATATCGCCAAGGTCCTTGACGGTAAGCCGGCTGAAACCCCGGTGGAGTGATTCGTTCGCTCACAGCGTTGATGTGGTAGGCCCGGTTCTCGTTGGCGGAACTTCGTCGCAGAGAGCCGGGCCCAGCTGTGTTCTTTGACGTGAAGGAAAGCACGCAATGACGCGGTCAGAATTGTCTCAAAGCGTGTGGAAGTGGCTATTTCCGAAGTCCTGTTTTCTGTATTTAAACAACCGATTAGTTATCTAAATCATGGTGTTGAAGACGGGGTCTTGTGACACGGAAATCGCGTTATAGCGCGGTTTGCACGTCTGTTCTAGGGGGTGTGCACGAACATGCACGAAAGCCGTTTTCGGTGGTTGTTACACATCGCTTTCCCTAACCTTGTCACGTACCTGGCAACGGTGGCGGGGCATCGAGATCCCTGAGCCACCCCCCCACACGCCGGATGGTTTCGAAGGGAGCATTCAATGAGGACCATGGACGCAGACGTCGTTGTCATCGGTGGTGGTGCCACCGGTGCGGGCGTCGTGCGGGACGTCGCGATGCGTGGATACCGCGCCGTCCTGTTGGACAAGGCCGACCTCGGCCAAGGAACCACCGGTCGTTACCACGGCCTGCTCCACTCTGGTGGACGATACGTCGTCTCTGACCCCGGATCGGCGACGGAATGCGCTGAGGAAAATGAGATCGTCACTCGGATCCACGCTGACGCCGTTGAGAAGACCGGCGGCTTGTTCGTGGTGACCCCAGAAGATGACTTGGAGTTCTCTGATCAGTGGGTTGAGGGAGCTAAGAAGTCCAAGGTTCCCTTCGAGGAAATCTCCACCGCGCAGGCCCTGCGTCGCGAGCCTCGTCTGAACCCCGGCATTAAGCGCGCCTTCGCTGTTCAGGACGGTTCGGTCGATGGCTGGCAGATGGTGTGGGGCGCCGCCCACTCCGCCATCGAATACGGCGCCAAAGTCATGACCTACACTGCCGTCACCGAGATCATTCGCGAGGGAGACCAGATCACCGCCGTGGTCGCCCACGACCTTAAGCACGACGAGCAGATCCGCATCGACTGCAAGTTCGTTATTAACACTGCTGGCCCGTGGGCGGGACGCATTGCTGAGCTTGTCGGCTGTTATGACGTTGACGTTGTGCCAGGCCGCGGCATCATGATCGCGATGAACCACCGCCTGGTGAACACGGTAGTCAACCGCTGTATCTACCCTGCTGACGGCGACATCCTAGTGCCGGTGCACACCGTGTCGATCATCGGCACCACCGACGTCAAAGCTGACGATCCGGAGCGGCTGGCCATTCCTCGCAACGAAGTGCAGCAGATGCTCGATTCCGGCGAGGCCCTTATCCCCGGATTCCGCGATGCCCGTGCCGTACATGCCTGGGCCGGTGCCCGCCCGCTATTCAAAGACAAGCGAGTCTCTGCCACCGATACCCGCCACATGTCCCGCGGTATGAGCGTCCTCGACCACGGTTCTCGCGACGGTGTTAACGGCATCGTCTCCATTATCGGCGGCAAGCTCACCACCTATCGTCTGATGGCCAAGAATGTTGTCGACGTCATGTGTGAGCAACTTGGCGACGACCGTCCCTGCCGTACCGCAGACGAGGCTGTGCCCGGATCGACCGTCGGCAAGAACTACCTCATCACCCACCGTCTGGGCGAGAACGAAGAGCGTCGTGCCGGGACTGGTTTGGTCCGCGGTGGCGACCCGAAGACCGTGCCGTCATCGAAGAAGATTGACAACCAGGTCATCTGCGAGTGCGAGCTCATGAGCCGCAAGATGTTCACCGATCTGCTAGCCGAGCAGCCCGACGCCACCTTCGACGACCTGCGTCGCCAGCTGCGTCTGGGTATGGGTCCCTGCCAGGGTGGCTTCTGCTCGATGCGCGCTACCGGCATTGCTGTTGAGGAGGGCACCATTGACGCCGAGCGCGCCACCGGTCTGCTGCGTCTGTTCCTCAAGAACCGGTGGATCGGATTGTGGCCGATTCTCTACGGCGAGCAGGTTCGTCAGACCGCCCTTGACGACTGGATCTTCCAGGGCACCTTCGACGTTGAGCACCTTCCCACCCCGCAGCAGGAGGTTGAGCTGTGAGCACCACAACCGTTCCCACTCAGTCGGTTACTGCCGACCGTTTCGGCGCTCAGCACGTCGTCGTCATTGGATCTGGCCTCGCCGGCCTCACCACCGCCCTGCGCCTGCGCCGCGGTGGCGCCCGGGTGACCCTCGTCACCAAGGGTGTCGGCGGCCTGCAGTTGGGTCAGGGCACTATCGACATCCTCGGCTACACCCCGGATCGCGTCGAGAAGCCCTACCAGGCTGTCCAAGAATTCGCGTCCCAACACCCCGCTCATCCCTACGCCAAGATCGGCGTTGAAGCCCTGAAGGAGGGCATCGACTTCCTGCGCGAGATTGTCGGTGACTCCTACCTGCTTGGTGACGGGGAGGCCATGATCAACATGCCGACCGCCGTCGGTGCGATTCGTCCTACGGCCCTGGTCCCGCCGTCGATGATCAACGGCAACCTCAAGGACGGTGACAAGGTCGTCGTCACTGGGTTGGCCCAGTACAAAGACTTCCACGCTGGTCTCATCGCTCAGAACATCAACCGCACAACGCTGCCTGGCGGTGGCCATGCTTCAGCCCGCGCTGTCGTGGTCGATTTTGAGCCCCGCGAGGGCGAGTACGACGCCACCGGTTTGGCGATTGCTCGCTCCCTCGACGATGTTCGTACCCGTCGAATGCTGGCTGAGGGGCTTAGGGGATTTGTCAATCCCGGTGAGATCGTCGCCTTGCCGGCCGTGCTCGGCATCGATAACCACAGCGAGGTCCTTGCCGACTTCAAGAAGATCCTCGGCGCAGAGGTGTTCGAGATCGCATCCCTGCCACCCTGCGTGCCCGGCATGCGCCTCAACAACAAGCTTGTCGTGACCGCTAAGAACGAGCGTGTTGACTATGTGCTTGGTTCGAAGGTCACCGGCTGCACGGTGGCCGACGGCAAGGTTGTCTCCGTGACCGTCGGAACCGCTGGTGCTGGCAAGGAGATCAAGGCTGACGCCATCGTCCTCGCTGGCGGTGGCTTCGAGTCCGGAGCCCTCAAGCTTGACTCTCACGGCCACCTGCATGAGACCATCCTCGACCTGCCGGTCACCATGCCGGAAGGCGTCAAAGAGGAGGATCTCATCCACGGTGATTACTGGGGTTCCCCGCAGCCGCTCTTCCTGTGCGGCGTCGAGGTCGATGAGACCATGCTTGTCACCTACCAGGGTAAACCTGTCCATTCCAATGTCTACGCCGCCGGCGGCGTGATCGCCGGTGCCACCAGGTGGCAGGAAAAGTCGGGTGAGGGCATCGCCCTCGGCTCGGCCATCAAGGCTGCCGATGCCATCCTGTCGTCGGTCAGGGCAGGCGTCGCGACCAAGGAAAGGAACTGATCATGGGTGTTATCGAGGAGACATTCGCCGGACACGAGGTCTCGCGCCAGTCGCTCGACGCCTGCGTCAAATGTACTATCTGCGAGACGATGTGCCCGGTCGCCAAGGCCACCCCGCTCTACACCGGTCCGAAGTACAATGGCCCGCAAGGCGAGCGCTACCGTGACGGGGCTTCCGTTGACCACTCCCTCGAGTGGTGTAACTTCTGCGGCATCTGCACCCTGCACTGTCCGCAAGGGGTGAAGATCGCGGAGCTCAACGAGCAGGCCGCTGCGAAGATGAAGCACCAGAATGGTGTTCCGCTGCGTGATCGCCTCATTCCGCTGACCACTCTTGAAGGACGTGTGCTGTCCCCGATCGCCCCGCTGGCTAACTGGGGCCTCAATCAGAAGCCGATCCGCATCGCTGTCGAGAAGATCATCAAGGTCCATCGTGATGCCCCGATGCCAACCGCTCAGACCGAGACTCTCAGCAAGTGGATGCGCCACCACAAGCCCGCCAAGCCAGCTACCAAGGGTCCGATCGTCTTCTTCCAAGGCTGCGCCGGCGGTTACTTCGAGACCGAGACCTCCAAGAAGTCCATCGAGGTGCTTGAGCACCTGGGCTATGAAGTGCTCGTCCCGAAGCAGGGCTGTTGCGGTCTGGCTAAGCAGTCGAACGGTCTGTTCGAGGGTGCCACCAAGGACATCCTCAGCTTGTGCGATAAAATCATCAGCCTCGGCAAGGGTCTGACAGTCGTGTCCTCGTCCGGCTCCTGTGTCGGCATGATGAAGCACGAGGCTCACGAGATTATGGGTGTTGACGATCCTCGTCTGCACGACGTGTCGGTACGTTCCCGGGACTTTTCAGAGTTCCTCATGGACGAGTACCGCAATGGTGAGTTCGACGCTTCGCAATTCCGTCCGATCGACATCACGGTTCCCTATCACCAGCCCTGCCAGGTCAAGAGCCAGGGCATGGGATTCCCGGCAGTTCAGCTTATGGAGCTCATCCCGGGTGTCAAGGTGCTGGAGTCTAACGAGCCGTGCTGTGGTATTGCCGGTACCTACGGTCTGAAGGCCGAGCGCTATGAGGTCGCTCAGAAGATCGGTGCGGGTGTGTTCAAGCACATGCAGGATCACAACGAGGGCGTTGGGGTGTGCGATACCGAGACGTGCCGTTGGCAGATTTCCAAGTCCTCGGGTGTCAAGATCGTGCATCCGGTGTGGCTGCTGCACCACTCGCTCGGACTGTCGAACAACCTGCTCGACTGATCAAAGCCTGCTGAACCTTATCGCTCTTCGGTGGCGTGGGGGCTCAGCTTCGCCGGACCTCCTGCGATCCGGAGTCGGCCGGGACCTGCTGTGGGGGCGGGCCCCGGCCCTTTCACGTGCTGCTGCGATGTCGGGCACAACTTCCGGCTGGGGTCGCCGGCCGGCCGTCGAGGGTCGTCTTGCCGTGGCTGGTCAAAAATTGCCGGTTCGAGGCGGGTCCGATCACTGCTGTGATGTGGCCTGTTGTGGGTCGGGATTTTTTGTCACCGGGGGGGTTGGGAAGGCACGGCAGGTCAGGGGGGTGCTGACCGCGCGACCGTTGTGGCTTATGTTCGGGGGCCCGAGACCGTGGGGTCCTGGGGAACCCACCACCGCCAAGGGGCGTCAACGTTGCGGCTGATCCCTACTCGCGGGCCCTGTCGGAATTCGGCAATCTCCGGTGCGGGTTCGAGGCGCCAGCCCAAGGCAGATATCGCATCATTGCCGATGATGCTCACCGGGTTTCCAGACTCTTCGAGACTGGCACCCAAAGCTGACCCCATATTTCCTGGTCCGCAGGCAAGGCGGTTCTCGGCGACGTTCCCGCGATGCCGACGAGCATCATCGTGGCCTGCTATGACTTGCCCGCCACGCAGCAGCACGGCAGATGCCTCCCCATCTGGTGAACACACGAGGTTCACGCAGCGATGCATGCCGTAAGACAAGTACACGTATATGTGAGAAGGCGGCCCGAACATCACGCGGGCGCGCGGGGTTGGCCCACGAAAGGCATGGGATGCTGGGTCGTCGAGTCCCATGTACGCCTCGACTTCGGTGAGACGGATCCCCACCGGGCCGCGCCAGATCGTTGCTCCGAGTAGGAGCGGGGCGACCTCGATAGCGGGAGCCGAGAGGTCGATCATGCCTTGGTGTCGCACAGGAAGTGGCACGCGGTGCAGGTAGCGGCGGTCACGGTGATGACCGCTGGCCAGGCACCGGTCTTCTTTGCCAATCCGTGAGAAGCTCCGAGAGCTGCCAGGTAGGTTGCGCCCAGCAGGCCAGCAATCGTCGGTCCGCTCTTAGCGAGCCAGGTGCGGCCAGCCCAGCAGCCAGCAGCCGCGAGCACGGCTCCACCCAGTGGCCGGACCCCGGTAGTGCGAGCAGTGAGCCATCCTCCGACGAGCCCGAGGCCGGCCACCTCGGCGGTGTTGACGTTTTCTGCCCTGTTCAGCTTCATGACCCGAGTCTAGCTGGGCGGCTTAGGACGCCCGGGTAAACCCCGATTCGGGTCGAGATCGTCAGTCGCCTCAAGGCGTCGCGAACCGCCCATCTTCTAGACGTACTGGTGCCCGGTAAGCCGGGGCGAGTATGTTATCGAAGGATCACAGCGTAATGACGACTTTTCCGATCATGGTGCCGGACTCGACGGCTGCGGTGGCCTCACGCACATGCTGGGTTGTCAGACCCTCGATATGGCGGGTCATCGTCGGACGGATCTGCCCCTTCTCGACGAGGTCGGCGATGCTGGCCAGTGCCCGGCCTTGTTCGGCGACGTCGGGCGTCGCGAACTGTGGACGGCTGAACATCGACTCGCTGGTCACCGTTAACGACTTTGACTTGAAGGCCATGAGATCGAATGAGTCGGTTCCGTCGATCATGACCAGATGTCCGAACGGTGCGATGATCTCAGCCAAAGTCGATGCTGGTGGCGTATAAGCCGAGAGAATGCCGTCGAACCCGGTGATCCCGAAGTCGTTGACCTGCGGGGCGAGCGGTTCACGATGGTTAATGATTCCGGTGGCTCCCATATCCTGACACCATTGTGCACTCTCTGGGCGCGAGGAGGTCGCAACGACCGGCCCGCTGGTAATAGCACGAGCTAGCTGGATGGCTGCCGACCCGACGCCACCAGCGCCGCCGATCATGAGGAAGGCTTTGTTACTGCGTTCTTCGGGGGTACCCAGACGGATGTGGTCGATGAGGGCTTCCCATGATGTCAGAGCAGTGAGTGGCAGGGATGCGGCCTCGGCGATAGATAACGATGGCGGGCGTTTCGAAACGATCCGCGAGTCAACCAGGGTGAATTGCGAGTAGGTGCCGGGACGATCGCGGTTTCCGGAATGCCACACCTCGTCACCGACGCTGAAACCGTTGACCTCCGATCCGGCTGCGCGCACGACGGATGCAGCGTCAAACCCCAGCACGCGGGGATGCGAGAGCGTTCCAGCCCCCTTACGCAGCTTGATGTCGATGGGATTGACCGAGACGGCTTGGACCTCAACGAGCAGGTCGTGCGGGCCCGGCTCCGGTATTGGCAGGTCAACGTCAACGAAACATTCGGGATCGGAGACCGGCAGGGGCCCGGTGATGGCAACGGCGTGCATGCTTTCCATGACCCCACGGTAGTGCCGACCGGGTTGCTTGGGTACCGCTGTTAGCGCTGCATGTCGACGAAACGCGAGTAGTGGCCTTGGAACACCACTGGCACGGTCCGTGTCGGCCCGTTGCGGTGCTTGGCGACGATGATATCGGCCTCGCCGGCGCGCGGGGACTCTTTGTCGTAGACGTCCTCTCGGTGCAACAGGATGACGACGTCAGCGTCCTGCTCGAGTGACCCGGACTCGCGCAGGTCACTCATCATGGGTTTCCTGTCGGTGCGCTGCTCGGGGCCACGGTTGAGCTGGGAAAGGGCCACGACAGGGATTTCGAGCTCCTTAGCCAACAGTTTGATCTGGCGAGAGAACTCCGAGACTTCCAGCTGACGCGACTCCACCTTTTTGCCAGAGGTCATGAGCTGCATGTAGTCGATGATGACGAGCTTGAGGTCGAATTTTTGCTTCATCCGCCTTGCTTTGGCGCGGATTTCCATCATCGTCAGGTTAGGGGAGTCATCGATGAACAACGGTGCTGACGAGATCTGTGTTGTTTTGTCAACCATGCGCTGCCAATCCTCTTCGGACAGGTGCCCCGCACGCATCCGGGACAGCTCGATCCCTGCCTCGGCAGATAGCAATCTCATGACGATCTCGTTGCGCCCCATCTCGAGGCTGAAGATTGCAGCTGCGAGATGGTTCTTGATGGCGGCGGCGCGGGCAAAGTCGAGGGCTAGAGTGGATTTTCCCATGGCCGGACGGGCGGCGACGATGATCATCTGGCCGGGCATGAACCCGTTGGTGAGCTCGTCAAGGTCGGTGAACCCAGTAGGAATGCCGGCCATGGCGTCGCCGCGAGCCTCAATGGCCTCAAGCTCGTCAAAGGTGCTCTCGAATAATTCCGAGAGCGGGTGGTACTCCTCACTGGTTTTGCGGGTGGAGACGTCGTAGAGGGTCTGCTGGGCGGCGTCGACGATGTCGGCGACCTCTCCTTGCCCCTGATAGCCCATCTGAGCGATGCGGATTGACGCTTCGACGAGGCGACGAAGGACGGCTTTCTCGGCGACGATCTTGGCGTAGTATGCCGCGTTCGCGGTGACGGTGACATTGGTTAGTAACTCTGCGAGGTACAGGCGTCCGCCGGCTCGCTCGAGTTCGCCACGGCGATCTAGTTCATCGGCGGTGGTGACGGTGTCGGCAGGGTCGCCGCGACCGTATAGATCGGTGATGGTGTTGAAGATGAGCTCGTGTCCAGGGCGGTAGAAATCGACGCCCTTGATCTCTTCGACGACGTCGGCGATGGCGTCTTTGGAAGACAACATGGCACCTAGTACGGACTTTTCGGCGTCAATGTCCTGGGGAGGGTTACGGTCCAAGGACGGGCCCGGCTCGGCGGGTGCGCAGGACATGGCGGCTCCTTCACGGCTGATAGGGGGCTAGTGTGCCACGTTTTAAGTACTCCCGGACAAGAGTTATCCACAGGTCTTGTGGGTAATGCCTGGATGGATGTGGACCGCCTGGGGATAATGTGTGGATAACTCGGTGGATCGGGGGATATGCCGTGGAATACTATCTAGTAACTACTCTTTGACTAGGGGTTATAGTCGTTGTGTGAGTTATTGGACGAAAATTTTCGGCGTGTCGCGGGGGAGACGGTGTTCAGCTGGGATGTGTACAAGTAGGGTTTGAATGCGACGTGAGTGCCATCTAGCGACACGTTATCCACAGGGGCTGTGGATATGGATGGTGGCCTCCGGAGCGGGTTAGATGGTCCGTCAAACCATCGGCAGGCCCGGCGAGTGTGACGTGAGGTCACCGGGAGATTGCGCCCTTGTCTGAGATACCCCCTCGGGGTACTCTCTGATGCAGAGGAGGATGCATGACCAACTCGGGTGACGGCTGTTGTGCCCCTGGCGGTGACCATGTCGCGGGGGATCATGACGTCGAATCTTCGGCGCCGAGGGAAACCTGCGGGGCATGTGGTTGTAACCACCCCCAGCATGGATATCTCGGGCATAAGGACATGCACCTGCGCCGTCTCAAACGGATCGAAGGGCAGGTGCGCGGCCTGGAGCGGATGGTTGATGAGGAGAAGTACTGCATTGATATTTTGACTCAGGTCTCAGCAGTCACCTCGGCACTCAAATCCGTTTCCTTGGAACTGCTCGCTGAGCACATGAGCCACTGCGTTGCTCGTGCGGCACAAGCTGGTGGGCAGGAGGCCGAGGATAAGATCACCGAGGCCAATCAGGCCATTGCCCGCCTCGTCAAAGCCTGATGGCAAGCACACTTGGAGGAACAATGCACAAGACCTACACCATCAATGGAATGACCTGCGAGCACTGCGTCAAGGCAATCACCGAAGAAGTCTCGGCCCTTGACGGCGTCGATAACGTCACTGTCTCCCTCGAATCAGGCTCAATGACGATCGACTCGGCTGAAGAGATCCCCTTTGGTAAGGTCGCCGATGCCGTTGATGAGGCCGGAGAGTACACCGTCGCCGAAGCCTCATCTCTTGACACTGCCGGTCACCCCGGTGGTCAGTGCGGCTGTGGAGGTCATGGCCACGCCGGGAAGAAGGCTGAGGGATCGGGTTGCGGCTGCGGCGGACACCAGCACTCCGAGGAGGCTGCTGCTAAGCATGCCGAGCACGCTAGTAAAGGCGGCTGCGGCTGCGGCGGTCACCAAGCCTGAGCCATTAGTCTCCGTTGAGATCTTGACGTCGGGCCCCGGGTTCGGACCGCATGACGCCGTTAGACCCCGACCCCCGACGTTGACTTTCCCTACAACCCCCCGGCCTCCTGGATCGTTGGGGCTGCCGGTAAGAGAGCCGGTAGCCCCCGACATCCCGGATTCCGGTGGGTCGTCCACGAAGGAAACACATGTCTACCCCGACTCACCCCGACGCGCAGTCTGAGCTGAAGGGCGCGACGGAACCTACCTCCGTCAACCTCGACATCACAGGTATGAGTTGCGCATCGTGCGCCGCCCGCATTACTAAGAAGCTCAACAAGGTTGATGGGGTCCAGGCCACCGTCAACTACGCGACTAGCAAAGCTCATGTCCTCACCACGAAGCCTATTGAGGTCGACGATCTCATCGGGGTGGTCGAGGCTGCTGGCTACGGGGCTAGTGTCCCCACGCCGGCCGCACCACCCGAGGACCACGCGGCGAAAATTCGCGCCAGACTGATCGTTGCCATCATTCTCGCGGTGCCGGTCATGCTGCTCTCGATGATTCCAGCCCTGCAGTTTGACGGATGGCAGTGGCTGGCGCTGGCTCTTAGCCTCCCGGTCGTCTTTTGGTGCGGGGAGGGTTTCCATCGCGCCGCCTGGACGAACCTGCGGCATGGCGCAACCTCAATGGACACTCTCATTAGCCTCGGCTCTTTGGTCTCGTTGGGGTGGTCTGTCTGGGCGCTGATGTGGGGCAGTGCTGGACATGTCGGTATGCGCCACCGCATGACATGGGCCCTGGAGCGCACTGATCCTTCCTCTGCCCTATATCTGGAGGCATCAGTCGGCGTTATTACCTTTATCCTCATTGGGCGGTGGATTGAGGCCCGTAACCGCGCTGAGGCCGGATCGGCCTTGCAAGCGTTGCTACGGATGGGCGCCAAGTCGGTGCGGATGATCCGTGACGGGCAGGAGGTCACCGTCCCGATCGAGGCCCTCACGGTGGGGGATCACTTCGTAGTGCGGCCGGGGGAGAAGGTCGCCACCGATGGTCGGGTTGCTGAGGGAAGCTCAGCGATCGACGCGTCTCTTGTTACCGGGGAGTCATTGCCGGTCGAGGTGGCGGTCGGTGACGAGGTGATCGGCGCCACCGTTAACACCTCTGGACGGCTTGTTGTGGAGGCAACCGCCGTTGGTTCAGATACCGAGCTGTCACGCATCGCCACCCTTGTTGAGGCTGCTCAAACCAGTCGCTCTAAGACCCAGGATCTCGCCGACAAAGTCTCGTCGATTTTTGTGCCGACAGTTTTGATCATCTCGGCCCTGACGATGATTGTGTGGGCTGTATTGGGTCAGGGGGTCACGGCGGCTTTCACCGCTGGGGTGGCGGTTCTCATCATTGCGTGCCCCTGTGCCCTGGGCTTGGCGACCCCCATGGCCCTGCTTGCTGGCACGGGTCGCGGTGCCAGGTTGGGTATCGTTATTAAAGGTGCGAGGTCTCTGGAAAGGGCCCGCGGCATCGACGTCATGGCGATGGATAAGACCGGCACCCTCACCACTGGCCGGATGGCCGTAGTCGCGGTGTGGGATGAATCTGGACGTGTGGTGAACATTTCTGACAACCCACCCGCACTTGCTGTTACAGCAGCGCTTGAAGTGGGGTCGGAGCACCTGATTTCGCGGGCCGTCGTTGAGGCGTGCCCAGGTGTGGCCTCCGCCGAGGACTTTCGGGCTCTGCCTGGCCTTGGGGTCAGTGGGACTGTGAACGGGTTGCCGGCCAAGGCGGGGCGGGTGTCGCTTTTTGACGCCATCCCTGACGCGTTGTCGAAAAATGTCGAGCGAGCCCAGGCTGAGGGCCGTACGGTGCTTGTGGTGGGGCGAGGCGACGACATTCTCGGTGCCATCGCGGTGAGCGACGAGATCAAGCCGGAAGCTGTCGTTGCGGTGAAGCGGATGGTTCAAGCTGGCGTGCGCCCGGTGCTGGTGACGGGTGATAATTCCGGCGCTGCAGCTCACGTGGCGTCAGAATTGGGCATTGGCGAGGTCATGAGTGAGGTCATGCCCGCGGACAAGGTCGACGTTGTCACTCGGCTGCGTTCGGACGGCTCCCGCGTCGCGATGATGGGGGATGGGGTCAATGACGCTGCTGCCCTCCAAACGGCAGATTTGAGCATCGCTATGGGGACTGGCACCGATGTCGCTATTGCTGCCAGCGACATCATCTGTACCCGAGGTGATCCGCGTTTGGCGGTTGACGCCCTGTCTCTTGCTCACGCCACGGACCGCACGATTCGTCAGAACTTGTTCTGGGCCTTCGCTTATAACGTGATTGCTATTCCGGTCGCCGCCGTGGGCTTGTTGAGCCCGGTTATCGCGGCTGCGGCAATGGCCTTTAGCTCGATCTTCGTTGTCACGAACTCGATGAGGCTGGTGCGTTGGCATCCTGGGATGAGCGATTCAAACTGAGAACCTGGGATGGGTCCACCGCCGGGGTCTCGTCAGGAGAATGGCTTTATAGCACGGTTCCCACGAAGTCTGGGGCCTCGGCGACGTCGATGTGATCCGCGCCGAGCATGCGTTCAAAACGAGCGAATCTTAAGTTTCTCAGCAAATCTTTGGATTCTCCGGATGATCTGCTCTATGGTGTTGCCCGTGCCTTCCACCGGAGGTACGTTGGCGCGTGCCAGTGTGGCTGACGCCGATCTCCGTACCGGGCCCTCGAGCCCCCGATACTGAAATGGTCGAATGTCGAAAGTTGTAGCTTCCGCGATTGCCGGGGCCCTCAGCCTTACCTCGGCTGGCGGCCTGACGATGGTCCAGGCACTTGATCGAGATACCGTGACCTTCTCCGTGGACGGAGTCTCCCAGCAGGCCAAGGTTAAGCCAGGCACGGTCAAGCAAGCTCTCGCCCAGCAGGGGATTCCAGTTGGCCCGCACGACGATGTGCAACCCTCGCTGGATTCTGAGATTCACGATGGCCAGGTCATCACCGTTAACTACGGTCGCCGTGTCGTGGTCACTATTGACGGTAAGAAGGTGGTCCGTTGGACCACGGCTAAGAACGTGGCCGAGGTTTTGGCTCAGCTGAACCAGTCAGATCCTGACAACCTCGTGTCGGTGTCGCGTTCGCTGGATATCTCGCGTGCCGGGCTGTCCTTCTCGATGCAGACGGCTAAGGATGTCACGGTCACCATCGGTGGCAAGACTCAGAAGATTACCGCGGTTGGAACCGTTGCTGACGCCCTCAAGGCGGCGAAGGTTGAGGTTGATTCGAGCGATGCCGTTAACCCGGGTCTGGGTACGCCACTGTCCGATGACATGAAGATTACCCTGACGATGGTTGACCAGAAGTCTCAGAAGCGTCGTGTCGCCGTGCCCTTCTCCACCAAGAAGGTCGAGGACTCCAGCCTGTCCAAGGGCGAGATCAAGGTCATCACTAAGGGTGTCAATGGCATCAACGAGGAAACCTGGACCGTCGTCTTTAAGGACGGCAAGAAGGTGTCCGAGAAGAAGGTTTCCAGCAAGGTCGTCAACGCCCCTGTGACCCAGGTCGTCAAGGTTGGCACTAAGACTGCGTCGTCGAGTTCTCCTTCGACGCGTTCGTCCTCCGCCTCGCACCGTTCGACAGCATCTCAGTCGTCCGATCCGGTGACCAGTGGTACTACCTGTTTGGCATCTACCTACGGTGAGGGTGACGGTACTGCTGGTGGCCCTACTGCTTCCGGTGAGACCTTCGACCCGTCGGCCTTCACTGCTGCGTCGAAGACCCTTCCGCTTGGATCGACTATCCGCGTCACGAACGTCAGCAATGGTCGTACTGTGACTGTGCGCATTAACGATCGCGGTCCTTACGTCGGTGGACGATGCCTCGATCTTTCAACGGCCGCGATGAACGCTATCGCTCCCGGACAGGGTCTGGTGACCGTCCGCTACAGCTGATTACAGCCTGTTTGACGGCGCTTGGTGTGCTGCTGCGGCATCCCTGAGTCGTTCGCACCAAAGAGACGCCTCATTCGATGGGAAAGCACACGTCGCAGACCGGTTCCTCCATGCCGGTGGTGTCCCAGTCGGCCCAGTAGGCCTCGCGTGGTGCGGCGCTGCGCACTAGCCCAGCTTCTTCAAGCCAGGCGTCAAAGGCATCGTAGATTTCGTCGATATCGGGGTATTCCAGTTCGGCTTTGGTAACGGTGACCCACGCTTCCCGATGGGCCTCAACGGTGCGGACAGCGACGTCAAGGGGGAGCACAGCGTCATCGATAGTGCCTCGGATCGGCTGGCATACCTCGACGGTTCCGTCATGTTCGGCAGTGAGACCATCGTGGTAAATGACAAACGGGGAGGCTTTGCCGAGGGTGGGATCACCGGGGGCAAGGCGCTCAAGAATCCCGAAGGCTTCGTCCATGAAGGGGCCGAGCTCATCAATGGACACCACCCGGATCATCGAAATGACCCGGCAGGCCTCGACCTCCCTGATATTGACCGTGCGATCCATTATTGACCTCCGTTTGGCCGAGGTGGCTCAGCCGGCTCCTTGCTTGTGCACGTCGAGTGGTTGGTGGATGCGGTGTCGCCGCTCTCGGAGGCCTGGCTTAGCGCGCGGTGGCGTCCGTATTCGTCAAGGGTTGGCATGCCGTAGGCGCGGGCGGTTTGGTCGTGCAACTCAATGACCTGGCGACGAATCCGTTCGGAGAATTGGTGGGCGATCTCGCCGGGAACAGGGTCCATAGGGTGTCCAATAGCCACGTGGACCAATGGACGTCCTTTTGGTAACCTGGCTTGCTCGGACGGCATAGCCGCCCATGCTCCTACTAAAGCAATCGGGATAACCGGAACCCCACGTGAAATAGCCAATGCGGCAGCCCCAGGTTTGAAGGTGTCCATTGCGCCGGTGCGAGACCGGGTGCCCTCCGGAAAGATCAGCAGGGGGACGCCATCTGTCAGCAGTGACCCAGCCATACCGCGGTGGGAACGGGGACTACGGGCACCCTGCTTACTTTTGCCTTTGCCTCGGTCGACCGGGAACGCGTTGAAGAAGAGCACCGGAGCGATGGCCTTCCACCAGGCGGTGAAGAAATAGTCAGCAGCGGCCCCGGTAGCTAGGTACTTTGACAGCCGCTTGGGAAGGGCCCCAAAAACGAGCGGCGCGTCGAGGTGGGAGGAATGGTTAGCGACGGCGACGTAGGCACCGTCGAGCCCGTCGAGGTTGTCGGCTCCGTGGACGCTCACTTTGACGACTTTCCACACCAAGGGACGCAGCAGAAGCATGTTCGCTGCCTGCCGCGTCACGGCGGACAGATCATTCGTGTACCGGCCCCGGTCCTTAGTGGGTTTGACGCTGGCCATCTCAGGCCTCGCCTCCCGGAGTGTGTCGAGGATGGTCGTCCTTGTCTCGAGACGAGGACAGAGTTCGTGACAGGAATCTCATAGCGGAACGTGGGGTATGTGTGGCCACTGCGATGAAGAACTTCCAGAGCGGGGTAGGAATGGATACTACCTTGTCATGGTCAAGGTCGTTGAGAGCCTCGCGTACCAGAACTTCGGCGTCGATCCAGAAAAAGTCCGGCAGATGGTTGGCGGTGACGTTGGCGCGTGAGTGGAATTCGGTGTGTACCCATCCCGGGCACAGCGCCATGGCCTTGACGCCGGTGCCGGCCAGCTCGTTGGACAGGCCCTCGGTGAAGGTGAGTACCCACGCTTTGATGGCTGAGTAATTGCCAGTGTTGATCCAAGCGCTTGACGAGGAAAGGTTGAGGATGGCCCCATGCCCTCGGGCCTTCATGGCCCGTCCTGCTGCTGCTGAGAGCACCAGGACTGCCTGCATCATGACCTCGACGGCGCGGTCGTGTAGTTCAAGGGCCTCAGGGTCGAGGATCTTGGCGTGCACTGCGAACCCAGCGTTGTTGACCAATAGATCGACGGGGTGGTTGGGGTCCTCCACCCGGGTGGCGATCTGGTCGACGTCCTCGCGGCGCGATAGGTCTGCTGCAATGGTCTCGACGGAAACTCCGTAACGGGCCTCAACGTCCGCCTTGATCGCGGCCATGCGCTCGGTATCGCGGGCGACGATGACGATGTCGTCGCCGCGGGCAGCCAGTTGGGTGACGAATTCGCGGCCGATGCCTGATGTTCCGCCCGTGACCATGCTCGTTGCCATACCGTCCAATCTACGGCACTGCGGGGATGGTCACCATCATCGCAGCGACTTTCATCAGCGTTCCGTCATAACGAACGTCGGACAGTCGCTACCTCATGGCACAGTATCGACATGACGAAGTGGATCATTGGCGGTCATGTTGACACCGCTGACGCCGTAACGCAGGCGGCAGCACGTGGAGCCGACATCGCTCAGATCAGCCTGGGCGATCCGAAGTCTTGGAAGAAGCCGGTGTGTGACTTTCCCGGCGGCTCGCTGGCGCTGCGGGAGGCCGCTGGGGAGGCTGGGCTGACGCTGGTTGTGCACTCTGCTTTCGTTATCAACGTCGCTTCCCTCAATAACCGTATCCGCATTCCTAGTCGCAAACTGTTGCAACAGACCCTGGATGCCGCTGCTGAAGTTGGGGCGATGGGGGTTGTCGTCCATGGTGGCCACGTGCGTGCCGGGGAGCCGATTGAGAAAGGTCAGGACAACTGGCGCAAGGCTATTGACGGCCTTGAAATGTCGGTGCCGCTATTCGTCGAAAACACCGCCGGTGGGGACAATGCGATGGCGCGGTTCCTGGAGAGGTTGTCGGGTACGTGGGAGGCCATCGGTGCCGCGTCAGGGCACGAGAACGTCGGGTTCTGTCTGGATACCTGCCACGCTTTCGCGGCCGGTCTCGACATGGCGAGTCTGGTCGACGATGTGCGTGGCATTACGGGTCGGATCAACCTGGTGCACGCTAATGATTCTCAGGGTGCTGTCGGGTCGGGGCGGGATCGCCACGCCAACCTGGGGGAGGGTCAGTGCGAGGCCGATACCCTCGTCGGTGTCATCCGTGCTGCGGAGGCCCCGGTCGTCGTCGAGACCCCAGGGGAGGCTGAGGGCCAGGCCCGCGACATCGCCTGGCTGCGTGAGCGCTTGTGACCGGCACCTGCGCGGGGTGATCGCAGGACATTACGATGGGGGGTTAGGTCGATACCGGTAAGGGAGAATGGTCATGGCAGCGAGCACACATCAGCCCGGTAGAGCTGAACTTGACCCGGCCGGGGAGCTTCTCGGTAAACCTGTACCGGGGGAGAACCTCATTGAGAGCCACCTCGCCCACATGTTCCGCGCCACGGTTACCAACCACGGGTTCCGTCCCGCTACTCGGGTTCGTCAGGGCGGTCAGTGGATTATCCGCACCTATGTGGAGACTGGGCGTCGCGTAGCCGGGCTCGCCCGGGCCTTTGTCACTCCCGGGCTGCTCACCGAGGATGGCCTGCAGCGCGGGGATCGTATTTCTCTGTTCGCCGGTAATTGCCCGGAGTGGATCGAGGCTGATCTCGCGGGCATGACGATTGGCGTGATCCCGGTGCCGATTTACCCGACGTCGACCCCTGATCAGATTGTTCACATCGTCACTGATGCTGGGGTGCGTGTCATCGTCACGGCTGGTCCCAAGGAGCTCGACCGTATTCTCGAGGCCCGCGATCAGATGCCCGGCCTTGAGACGGTGATCCTGATAAATCCGGCAGATCAGGTTGGTGATCATGACGGTTTGACGGTGCTGTCCCTGGAACAGGTGCGTCAGGCTGGGGTTTCGGAGGAGATACAGGCGGTCGTCGAGGAGCGCATGGGGCAGTCATGCCCCGACGATGTTGCCGCGTTGATTTACACCTCGGGAACCACGGGTGAGCCCAAGGGGGTCATGATCAGCCATCGGGCCGCGTTGGCTGAGTTGCAGGCACTTGACGCCTTCTTCGACGTCACCTCAGCTGATCACTCGCTGAGCTTCCTGCCGCTCTCGCACGCTCTGGAGTGGGGATGGTCGATGGCGGTGATTCGACATGGTTGCCTCAATACCTTCGTGCCCAACCCGAAAACGATCTCGGCAATGTTGACTGAGGTCCGCCCAACCCTTTTCGTCTCAGTGCCGAAACTGTACGAACAAGTCATGAGCGTGGCCCGTGAGAAGGTTTCTGATTCTCCGGCCAAGCTCAAAATCTTTGAGTGGTCAATACGGATTGGTCGTGAGTGGTGGCAAGCCGAGCAGGAGGGACGGCGCCCCGGCGTATCTTTACGAGCGCGTCACGGGGTTGCCGATCGTCTCGTCCTCAAGGCCATCCGTGACGCCATCGGTGGACCCAAGACTGTGCTTGCGGCCGGCGGAGCTCCACTGCGCAAAGAGGTCGAAGAGTTCTTCGCCGCCTGCGGGCTGTTGGTGTGCCAGGGATACGGGCTGACAGAGGCCTCCCCGCTGGTGAGCTTCAACTCTCCAGGCGGATACAAGTTCGGCACTGCTGGCAGGCCGCTAGTGGGTAGTCAGATGACAACGACTGAGGACGGGGAGATTCTCTACCGCGGTCCCAACGTCATGAAAGGATATTGGAAGGCCCCTGAGGCCACTGCCGCAGCAATCGAAGATGGCTGGTTGCACACTGGGGATATTGGGCACATCGACGAAGATGGTTTTCTCGTCATTACCGATCGCCTCAAAGACATCATTGTCACCCTTAACGGCAAGAATATTTCGCCTCAGCCGATCGAGAATTCGCTCATGAAGGACCCCCTCTTCGAACACGCGGTGTTGCTGGGCGATAACCGTCCGTGCCTGACTCTGCTCGTTAAGCCGTCGCTGCCTCAGGTAGAAGAGTTGGCCGAGAGGTTGCATATCACCTCAATGACGGGCCCGGAAATGCTACGTTCCGAGGAGCTAGCGGAGGAAATTCGTCGCCGGGTGGCCGAGATCACCGAGAAATTGCCTCATCAAGAGCAGATTCGTGATCTGCGAGTGTTGTGGGACGAGTTCACCACAGACAACGGACTGCTCACTCCAACCCTCAAGGTACGCCGACGTGAGGTGGAGAAGAGATTCACCGAGATCGTTGAAGAGATGTACGCGCGGCTTGCGGCCCGACGAAGGGCTGGTAAAAGAGACTCCAAGCACTGATTCGGGGGCGCGGGCGGGTTCGCTCGGCGTTGTTCCGTTGGCGCAGTGCGTCGGTGCGGTGCACCACGATCGGATCCATCTGCTGGGTGGTACCCGTGGAGCGTGTCAATTTTTGTCGGCACGAGGGTAGTTGCAGCACTACTGTGGCCCGCCCTCGCCTGGGCCGGGGTTTTTCGTCGCCAGGTCATGGGTCCCGGTGACAAGGCCAGGAGTAGAATCTTGATGAGTGCCGACCCCGCTGAACAAGGTGGCTTTCCGGGCGCCCACGTCGCCGTGTGATGGCTCGGTGCCGGTGGGGCTACGCCGGCCATGGAGGTCGGCGGCAACCATTCCAGCGCTCGCTGGCAGCCGGGCGAGCGCGCCCCCTCAACAAGGAGAACGATGAAGAAATACGTCGGAATCACAGCATGTCCGACCGGTATTGCCCACACCTACATGGCTGCCGAGAAGCTGGAGGAAACCGCCAAGGAGACCGGTAACCAGATCAAGGTCGAGACCCAGGGATCGATTGGTGTTGAGAACGAGCTCACAGCTGATGACATTCGCGAGGCTGATGCTGTGGTTGTTGCCGCCGACACTGAGGTCGATCTGTCCCGCTTCGACGGCAAGCGGGTCCTGGTAACCGGCGTTCAGGACGGTATTTCACGCCCAGCCGAGCTTTTGGAACAGGCCTTAACCGCTCCGACCCGTGGGGGCGCTGGGGCTGCCGAACCTTCCGACGAGCCAGCCGCCGAAACGGGAACTACCTCGGCCAGTAAGGATGGCAAGGAGTCCGTTGGTCACACCTTGTACACCGCCCTCATGGCTGGCGTGTCCCACATGATCCCGTTTGTGGTCTGCGGCGGCATCATGATTGCTCTGGCTTTGGGCATCGGTGGTAAACCTACTGCTGGTGGCGTCGCCGTTCCTGAGGACAGTTTCTGGCAGACTATCCTGCAAGTTGGCACGTTGGCCTTCTCCCTCATGATCCCGATACTCGCCGGTTTCATCGCCCAGGCCATTGCTGACCGTCCTGGTCTTGTCGTCGGTATGGTCTCCGGTTTCATCGCCAATAGCGGCGCACAGTTTCCCTACCTGACAACAACAGGCCCCGGTGGCACAAAGACCGGCCTCAATACCGGATTTATCGGTGCCATCGTTATCGGCTTCATCGCTGGCTACGTCGCCAAGTGGATGAGGAAGATCCCGTGGCACGAGTATGTCAAGCCGATCGTGCCGATCCTGATCGTCCCGATTTTCGGCACTGCGATCGTCTCGCTGCTGTACGTCTATGTGCTCGGCCGTCCGCTAGCTGCCCTGTTTAACGGGTTAACCCACTTCCTGGCCAGCATGACAACGTCGTCGATAACCGTCCTCGCTATCATCATTGGCCTCATGGTCAGCTTCGATATGGGCGGTCCAGTCAATAAGGTCGCCTTCCTCTTCGCCGGGGGCATGATTGCCGTTGATCAGGGCAAGGTCATGGGACTGGCCGCGGCTGCCATCCCGGTTGCCCCGCTCGGCATGGGCCTGGCCACTCTCATCGATCGTCGTCTGTTCACCAAGCAAGAGCGTGACGCCGGTATTGCTGCCCTCTTTATGGGCTTGTTTGGCATCACCGAAGGTGCGATCCCCCTTGCCGCGGCTGACCCAGCCCGCGTGATCCCGTCGAACATGGTGGGTGGAGCCGTTGCCGCTGTGCTGGCTGGCATGTTTGGCGTTCATGACGTCGTCATGCATGGCGGTCCGATTGTCGGTGTTCTCGGAGCGTGCAAGCCTCTGCTTGGGTTCTTTACGGCGATCCTCATTGGCGCTTTGGTGACGGCTTTCATGTCCCTGGCCCTCAAGAGAATTGCCGCCCGCAAGAAGGATCGCGCTGTCACCGCGTGAGTCACCTCGAAAGGAGTTATGACATGGCTACCATCGCAGATCTGCTTGACGAGAGATCTATCGATCTATCCCTCAGCTCAGGAGACAAGGACGACGCTATCGAGAGGATGGTCGATCTCGTCGATGCTAGTGGCGCCTTGCTTGACCGCGGCATGCTTATCAAAGCGGTCCGCGCCCGTGAGGAGGCAGGCACCACAGGACTCGGCGACGGCATCGCTATCCCGCACGGTAAGTGCGACGGTGTCGACCGCCCGGCACTGGCTTTTGCCCGTAGCAACGAGGGTGTGAGCTGGGGAGCCCCGGACGGTTCTTTGGCCAACCTGGTCTTCCTCATCGCTGTTCCCGAGGCTGCCGCTGGTAATGAACACTTGCGGATTCTCGCTTCGTTGGCGCGTTCCCTAGTCAAGGCTGATTTCCGTAACCAGCTCCTGGCTGCCCCTACTCCTCAGGAAGTTCGCGAGGTGCTGGCTGGCATCAGCGCCTGACATATTCCGGCCCAACGATGTTTGACGAAGTCGGGCGGGAGTGACCATTTTTGTCAGCTGGCCTGGGGGATGGGCACCACCGTTCCCCGGGCCGTGCCGTGTCGGGAATTTTCGCCATCGGATGAGTTGGACGGGGTGTGAATCACCGATCGGCAGGGTTCCCTAAACTGTGCAGCCATGGGATTGCGTGACCTGCTGATGAATCATGGGATGGCCGAGGGCGGCCTTGACCTCCCGGACGTCCTGAACGCTCTCGCTAAGGGTGCGGTACTCGTTGATGTGCGGACAGCTCGTGAGTATGAAGCCGGGCATGCGCCCGGGGCCCGGCTCGTTAATCCTAAGGAGTTGCTCGCTGACCCCTTCACCGCTGTGTATGGCGATGACCCGCTGGCTGAACCCAACCCCCATTTCATCCTGGTGTGTGACACGGGGTTTCGGTCCGGTCATCTGGTAGCTCCGGTGCGGGAAAAGGGCTACAACTGCGACTTTCTCGCTTCCGGGCTGCATGCTTGGCGCGCGGGTGGGGAGATTCTCATTCCTGGTCCGCCACGAGGTCGCTGAAGCTAACCTCGCGAAACGGGTGTCAGCGTCTGCGCCGCACTTCCTCCTTAACAGAGGCTATGTTCCACCCCGGCGTACTCCATAACAATCCCCACAAAAACATCTCCCTCTTACCGATCGGTGAGGGGGAGATGCGTCGTCATGCGTCAGCGGCGCGACTTATGGGTGGCCGTGACTGTCGTGGTGATGACTGCTCCCAGGCCGACGATCCCGGCAATTCCGGGTAGACCGATCGCGGGATCACCGCCGGTGGAAGGCAGCTGGTAGCGGCGGTGTGGGGTTGCGGAACGGTTCGATCCGTCGGTGTGGCCAGGTAGTGAGCGAGATCGGATGGGATCGCCATGTTGCAATAGCCGTAGCAATGTGTTGAATTCGGAGAACGGCGGGTAGCCCGGTATCCTTCTTCACTAGCTGCCTGTCATGACAGCTGGCCGATCGGGAAGACCCCGATCGGTGGCATTCGCCCTCCTGCCACGGGATGTACCCGTGGCCGCTGAGACCAGAGGAGGTGGAGTCAGCGTATGCGTAAGTACGAGGTCATGATCATCATTGATCCGACCGTCGAAGAGCGTCAGGTCGATTCCCTCATGGAGAAGTACCTGAAGGTCATCACTGACGAGAAGGGCACCGTCGACAATGTCGACGTGTGGGGCAAGCGTCGTCTCGCTTACGACATTCAGAAGAAGTCGGAAGGCATCTACGTCGTCGTCAACGCGACCTGCGAGCCCGCGACCATCCAGGAGTTGGATCGTCTTCTCGCCATCGACGAGAAGATTATGCGCACTAAGGTCATGCGTCCCGAGATCCACTGAGGATCGCGGGTCCCACAAGTCTGTTTGCCCTGTTTCCCAGGCGATACATGGGAGACTGTCCAGGGTGAACGGCACACTGGAACCAGTGATTGCAAACTACTAGAACTACTGCGATCTGGAGACTGACATGGCTGGCGAAACACCCATCACGGTGATTGGCAACTTAACCGCCGATCCTGAGCTGCGCTTCACCCCCAACGGGGTGCCTGTCGCGAACTTCACGGTGGCATCAACCCCGCGAACCTTTGACCGACAGACTAATGAGTGGCGTGACGGTGAGGCCATGTTCCTCAACTGCTCGGTGTGGCGCCAGTTCGCCGAGAACGTCGCTGAGTCCCTGTCCAAGGGAATGCGCGTCATCGTCAACGGCAACCTCAAGGCTCGCTCCTATGAGGACCGCAACGGCAACCGTCGCACCTCCTATGAGATTGACGTCATCGAGATTGGTCCGTCGCTGAAATTCGCTGCGGCGAAGGTTTCGCGTAACCAGTCCTCCGGCGGAGGTAACTGGGGTGGAAACTCCGCTGGTGGCCAAGGCGGTTGGTCTGGTGGCAATGGTGGCCAGGGTGGTAACTGGGGTGGAAACCCCGGGAACCAGGGGTCCTATAACAACGGTGACGCCAACCGTGGTGGTGGAGTCGATCCCTGGGCTTCAGCCCAGACCGACGAGCCCCCGTTCTGATCGGTAGGGCTACACCGCTGACAAGCGGCGTCATCAACAAACATCAGGTTCGGCGCCCCTATTCGGGGTCGCGGACAAGGCACATTCCGGCAAGAGCCGGGCTTTCATACGAAGGAGAGCACCACAATGGCCGGTCCACAGCGCAAGTCTGTGAACAAGAAGAAGGTCGTCCCCATCAAGACCGTGCATATTGGCGCGGTCGACTACAAGGACACCGCCCTGCTGCGCAAGTTCATCTCTGAGCGAGGCAAGATTCGCGCACGTCGCGTCACCGGGCTGTCTGTCCAGGATCAGCGCAAGGTCGCTATTGCGATTAAGAACGCACGCGAACTCGCACTGCTCCCGTACGCCTCGACGGCTCGCTGAGAAGGGGGAAGACATGAAGCTCATTCTCACTGCTCCGGTGGCCAAGCTCGGTGTCCCCGGTGACATCGTCGAGGTCAAGGACGGTTATGGCCGTAATTACCTGCTGCCGCAGAATTACGCCATCAAGTGGACGCGCGGTGCTGAGGCCCAGATCAAGGACATCACTCGCGCCCGTAAGGCTAAGGAGATCAAGTCCAAGGAGGAGGCTGAGCAGATCCGCTCGCAGCTGGAGCACCTGGTCGTCCAGGTGACTGTCCAGGTCGGCGAGAACGGTCGTCTGTTCGGGGCCGTGACTCCTGGCGATATTGCGCTGGCAGTCAGGAAGGCCGGTGGCCCCGCCCTCGAGAAGCGGTCCATCGAGATCACTAAGCCAATCAAGACCATCGGCAAGCACACTGTCGGCGTCAAGCTGCATGACGCTATTAAGGGTCACGTCACGGTCGAGACTGTTCCCGCCGCGTGATCTGACGTACACGCAGACATAAGGGAGGGCATCCAACTGGGTGCCCTCCCTTTGCTCCGTCACCACCGGCGAAAGTAAATGACGAAGTAATCTCATTACGGTGCTTCAGGGGTTTCGCGCGCGGCCGCCAATACCAAAGATGATGTGCCAACCCCAGGTAGCGATGGTGTTGAGTGCAGCTCGTCCGGCACTGTGCTCCTCGCGCTGTGTTTCACTTGCCACCGTTGGCACCTCCTTCAGCGTCGTGGTTGGAACGGGGCCCGTCCTTGAAGGAAAAGGTGACAGTGTTCACAGCTTTATAACACATGTGAGGGGGTGAGTTGTGACAGACGACGTCGACTGGCAGCCCGGTATTGTGTTCACCCACACCTTGTCCCTTACCCTCGACGACAAGGCCCAAGAGATCCTTCAAGGTATCCGGGACCAGCTCATGGCAGTTGGCGTACCTGTCTTGCACCAGCCAGCCCATATCACGGTCGCGGCGGTTTCGACCATGGAGGGAGTCGACTCTCATCTTGTTGATGTCGGGTGGCCCGAGAGAATCACGCTCACGAAATCATGTCGCCTTCCTAATTCCGACGGCGTCGTCGGGTTGTGCCCTCACGACCCCACCTCTTCTGACCCCGTGACGATTTTTGACACCTCGAGCGAGGGGAAGCCGAAATTGTGTTCCGCACCTCCCTCTGTTGGTAGTTTTCGCGCGCTGACCTGTCTACCGGAGGTCCTCCGGCGACCTCATGAGTTGCTGCACCGGCGGTTGGCTGCGGCGGGGGTCATCGCTTTCAACTATTACGGCCCTAAGTGGTGGAATCCCCACGTCACGATGGGGTATCAAGTTCCGCCCGAACTACAAGGGCGAGCCGTCAGAATTGTCGCTGGCGTGGGGTCTTTGGAAGTGGGGGTGGCAGGGGTCTCAGTCTGGCGGGTAGGTGATGGCCACACCTACCGTCTGTGGCCCTGACTAGGCGGCGAAAATCGCCGATCTCACGTACCGTCAGATTTCCCTCGCCACTGCGGGCTATCCGGGCATCGCCGCCTGGGTGCGGGCCTAGGCGGCGAGGAATCCATGGCCGCGGGAAATCATTAAGCGGGTGCGGATGACCCAGCCTTGAAGGCCTTCGGCACCGAGCTGGGGACTCGTAGCCAGGGGCGAGAGTGAGTAAGTGCGAAAAACGTCGCCTCGAGTAGAGAAGGGTCACTGAGATGATGCGGCGTGACCCGAGGTGACTTTTTTCGACACCTATCCACCGGTCACTGGCCTGCGCTTGGATCGCCCACATAACATTGAGACATGAACATGTCCGATGACATCCTCAAAGCTTTCAACGATCAGATCACCCTCGAACTCACTGCCGACATGACCTACCGCCAGTTGGCTATCGAGGCCGACGCACAGAATCTTTCCGGGATGGCTGCATGGCTACGCCATCAGGCTGACGAGGAGATCGTTCACGCCAACAAGTTCATTGATCACACCCTCGATCGCGGTAGCCATCCGCGTATCGGCACTATCGAGGCCCCTGAGGTTGAAGCCGGCCTCTCTGCACTGGAGATCTTCCAGGCTGCTCTGGCCCACGAGGAAAAAGTGTCTGAGGCTATTCGCGAGCTCTACCGTGCCTGCACCTCAGCTGGTGATATCGACGCGATTCCGCTGTTGCAGTGGTTCATCAATGAGCAGATCGAGGAAGAGGCGACCGTTGGCGAAATCGTCGGTCGCATTGAACTCATTGGGGACGACGGCCCGGGGTTGCTCCGTCTCGACGCCGAGCTTGGTTCCCGCAACGTGGAGTCCACCGAAAACGAAGGGTGACGTTAGACCTCTTTCGGGAAACGATATGCGCGGCCTGCGCCATGGTCGCTGTGCGGTTGTGGCGCGCGTAACGAACGGGAACCCGGTCCCGATCACGGCTGCCAATATGAGGTGACAGGGATGCGGACGTTGTCGCTCTCAGCGTCTAATGTGTGAGCCCGGGTGCACTGGCCCCCCATCCGCACGGCCCCCAATCGAGAGGTTTTCATCCGTGAACTGGCTGCACGCCATCATCCTCGGCATAGTCGAGGGCATCACCGAGTTCCTGCCTGTCTCCAGCACCGGACATCTGCGTATCGTGGAGAAGCTGCTGGGATACGACATCCAGGGTGCCGGGATCACTGCCTTCACCGCGATCATTCAGGTCGGTGCGATCATTGCCGCCATTCTGTATTTCTGGTCTGACATCGTGCGCATCGTCGTCGCATGGTGCAAGGGTCTGGCCCACAAAGAAGACCGTGACGACCCGGACTACACCCTCGGCTGGGGAATCATCTTGGGCTCGATTCCGGTAGGCGTCGTAGGGCTGGTATTCAAGGACGCCATCGAGACCACGCTGAGCTCTCTGTGGGTGGTCGCCATTGCTCTTATCCTCTGGAGCGGTGTGATGTGGTTGGGCGATCGTCAGTTGGGCCTCAACAGGGGCATGAAAGAGATTGGCATCGTCGACGCCATTGTTATCGGGTGTTTCCAGGCTCTGGCCCCGCTCTTTCCTGGTATCTCCCGTTCGGGTGCGACGATTTCTGCCGGTTTGTTCCGCAAGTTCGACCGTGCCACAGCCACCCGACTCTCATTCTTCATGGGCATTCCGGCGCTGGTTGCGGCCGGGATTTACGAGTCGGTCTCCGCCGCTAGTGACATTTCCATCGCTCAAGGTGGTGCTGTCGCGATCGGTTGGGGACCGACGATTCTGGCGACCATGGTCTCCCTCATCATGGCCTACGTTTCCATCGCGTGGCTGCTGAAGTTCATCTCGTCGAATAAGTTCACTGGGTTCATGTGGTACCGCGTCGTCGTGGGGCTCATCATGATTGGTCTGATTCTGTCCAACGTCGTCACCGCCTGACCTGAAATGCGACAAGTTTGGTGTGAGCAGGGAATGCCCCAGGTGGACGGCTCTTAGTCTCCCGACTCGGCCTCCATGGAGCGGTTGAAGTCCTGCTTTATTGCGCGCCAACCGTCAGCGTCGCGACCAGCGAACCAGTAGGCCGACAGGTGAATGCGGTCCCTGGGCAACCCACGTTCTAGCCGCAGATGGCGGCGCATCGGACGGACCATGGCGGCCTCTCCGTGAACGAAAGCGTGGGTGTTCTGGGGAAGGTCTAGGCCCTGGACGGTGGCGACGATCCCGTCGGGGTCGCGAGGCGCCGTCACGACGGTGACACGGTCGGTCAGGGGGAGGGGATAATCATGGCGGCCGTTGACACGAACGATGGTCGCTCGGGCCGATGTCGGCAGCGCGGCGAGGGCATTCGCGACCGCGGGGAGGGCCACCGCGTCGGCGACGGCGAGCAGGTGGCAGATGTCGTCGGGCGTCTGCCAATGACCGCCCGGCCCACGAACCGCGACTTGATCTCCCGGCTGGACGGCCTGGGACCACTGCATGCCGGGCCCACGATGGGCTTCGGCCCCGGCCTCAGGGCCAAACTGCAGGACGTCAATGCCCCACGACCCATCCTCGAACCACCTGCGCCGGGTGTATGTGCGTAGAAGCGGCAGTGCTGCATCGTCACGGACGGGTTGGCGCAAGTCAGAGCTATCAGCTGGCAGGACGATTTTGACGTGGTCGTCGACCGAGGTGATAGGTGGCATACCGCATGGCCCGAAGTCGATCGAAATGACATGGGGGATGTCATGGCGGACCTCGCGGATCCGTGCGAGACATTGGGTTTTGGCCATGGGGGTCAGGTTACAGCAATTACGAAACGGTTGAGTTTTTAAATGGGCGGAGGTCCTTGCCGAGCGGGGGTACCCGAGGGTCCGAAACAAGCTTCCTTGGGAGTTATCCACAGGGTTATCCACCAACTGGGGACAACTCACATGGATGTAATTTCAACCAATGTCGTTTCCGAGTTCAGCTTTCTGAGTCCTCATAGGGGTGGTGACGGTGCTGACCGAGGCGTGCTGCGAAAAATGTCAGCACAGCCGGGGAAGGGGCACTGGAGTGCCTGGTTCTGACGTTGGCTGACAAAAATCGCCGGGTAGCAGAGCGGTGTCCGTCGGGAGTGGGAAAGGGGTACAGGAGCAGGCGAGGCGTGAGGGGACCCCACATATAGGCGCTGATGTGTTGCCGCCGGGTGGACAATAGACCGGCAGCGAACTCAGGAGGTCAGGTCAGTGACGGTTCCAGAACTTTTCGGAGACCCGGATCAATGGCCTGACGACGACCTTATCGCGATCACAGGAGTGCTCAGCCCGCACCTAGTGTTGGCGGCCCTCCATGAAGGTGTCTTTCCTATGCCCATTACCGACGATGAGGTGTCGCGGGAACTCCGGGGTGCGACGGCGTGGTGGTCTCCCCTGCGCCGTGGCATCCTGCTGCCCGGCCGGCTTAAGGTTGCCCGCAGCTTGCGCAAAACGACCAAACACCACACGACGACCGTCGACCGTGCCTTTGATGAGGTCATTACGCGGTGTGCAGACCCGACGCGCCCCTATGCCTGGATTGACGATCGGGTTATGGAAGTCTACCGGTATCTCCATGATCGTGGGTGGGCCCATTCAGTTGAGACGTGGGACGCGCAAGGCCGTCTGGTAGGAGGCCTCTACGGCGTCAATGTTGGGGGATTTTTCAGTGGTGAGTCTATGTTTCACGACCCGGAGTATGGCCGTGATGCCTCCAAGACGGCTCTGATGAGGTTGGTCTGCGAACTCGGCCCTGGTCTCCTCGACGTGCAGTGGAGCACCCCACATTTGGCCAGTCTTGGCGTCATTGAGGTGGACCGTGCTGAGTACCTTGCCCTTCTTTCCGACGCCCTTGAGCGTCCGAGCCCACAGTGGACGAGTCCAGATGACCCAGCGTGGAATGGCGGTCACTTACTCGAGCGATTGCGAAAAATGCCCAACTAGCGGAGTCGCGGTTTCGAGACCGCAGTATGCGCAGCGGCTGCGGAAACGATATGTGGGCTCACAGCTTAAGTACAGAAAATGCCGATAATACTGACTCCGTAACGCGATTCGTACTGCTTGTAAGAAGCGGTCAGATGATGGCTCGAACGGCGATGATCGAACCGCTGTTGTCGTCGTTCCTCGAGCGGCCATCCGGGTACCTTGCTGGAAATCTTGCAGCATTTCACTTTCCGGAAAATTAATGTGTCGAGAATTGAGTCCCGTCTCGCGGAGGACCGCCTCGGTCAGTGCTGCTTCTCTACCGATACCATCGGCTATGTCGAGGACGAGAGGATGGTTGATGCACTGAAAAGGGACGTATCGAATCGGTCGATGTAGTGATCTTCCTTCGGTTCTATCAAAAGCTGTTTCACAAGGGGTTTTACCTTGCTAGAAGGGCCCAGCGTGGTCTGTGGTTTCAGTGGTGAGAACTATGCCGCAGTAGAGGAGTAGATTGTCCAGGTTGCTGGACAACAATGACGGCCTCGCCTTCCCGAAAGTCGCGCATTTTATCATAGTTAGGTTGTCGAAACAAGGGTTTGGAGAATTCGGTAGAAGTCGGTCGTCAGGATGGTTTGTGTGTGACTCTCTGGTCCGTATCGTTGAAGGCATCAACCGAGCCCGTTCGGTTCCCCGGCGGGGTGTGGTAGAAATTAAAACGAAGGGACATAAGAATGACGAATGACAAGACGCCTACGAACGCTACTATCGACGCTCTTTACGGCCGCAGTGTTGTTGACCAGTCCGGTAACAAGATCGGCGAAATCGGTCAGGTATACCTCGATGACGCCTCAGGCCAGCCGGCTTGGGTGACCGTCAAGACCGGGCTTTTCGGACGCAATGAGACCTTCGTCCCCTTCAAGGGCCTGGAGACCTCAGGCGACCAGATCCGCGCTCCCTACACCAAGGACAAGGTGAAGGACGCCCCGAACGTTGACCCCGACGGTCACCTCTCTGAGGACGAGACTGACGAGCTTTACCGTTACTACCCAGACACTTTCGCTTCGGATTCGAAGGCCGCCGATACAAACACCAACCAGGGTGTTGCTGGTCAGAAGGTTGCCAATACCGAATCTGCCGCTGATACCAAGGCTCAGACCACGGCTGATCAGAAGTCCCCGGTCGCCGAGGATGGTTCGGTCGTCCGCCATGAGGAGCGCCTCAACGTGGGCAAGGAGCGAGTCGAGACTGGACGCATGCGGATCCGCAAGCACGTCGTTCACGACACCGAGACCGTGGAGGTTCCGGTTGAGCGTGAGGAGATCCACGTCGAGCGCGTTCCCCTTGACGAAAGGGTCGCTGCTGACGATGCCAAGCTCTCCGAGGGCACCCAGGACATCGTGACCCATGAGGAGCGCCCGGTCGTCAATAAAGAGACTGTCGGCGTCGAGAAGATCAAGATTGGTAAGGAGGCCGTGCAGGACACCGAGACCGTGTCCGGCAAGGTTGCCAAGGAGCAGATCGACATCGATAACGCCAAGCACACCAAGTGATGTACTGACGACGGGTGAGGCTCAGGTCCCTACGACCTGGGCCTCTGTCTGCGTCGGGATGCCGTTAGGCCGGTAGGATCGGCCACATGATCGATCCCAAGCTCCTGCGAACGGATCCGGACGCCGTTCGCCGCTCCCAGGTCGCCCGCGGCGAGGACCCCTCGGTCGTGGACGACGTTGTCGCCGCAGATGAGGCTCGTCGTGAGGCTATTGCTGCCCATGAGAACCTGCGTGCAGAACAGAAGGGACTCGGCAAACGGATCGCTAAAGCATCCGGTGACGAGAAGGCGGAGTTGCTGTCCCGTACTAAAACGATTTCCGGTGAGGTTGCTGACCTCAAGAAGGCCGCGGACGAGGCAGACGCCAAGTTCACCGATATTGCCAAGACTCTCGGCAATGTCGTTATTGACGGGGTTCCTGCTGGTGGCGAGGATGAAGGTGTCATCAAGGAAACCGTCGGGACTCCCCGTGATTTTGCTGCTGAAGGATTCGAGCCCAAGGACCACCTCGAGATCGGTGAAGCCCTCGGCGCTATCGATATGGAGCGCGGCACAAAGATTTCTGGATCCCGGTTCTATGTCCTCACCGGCGTTGGCGCTCAGTTGGAATTCGCGCTGCTCAACCTAGCGATGTCCAAAGCGGCTCAGTGGGGATTCACCCCCATGATTCCGCCGGCCCTCGTCAAGCCGTCGGCTATGGAGGGCACTGGATTCCTCGGTCAAGCTGCCGATGACGTTTACTACTTGCCTAAGGATGACCAGTATCTTGTCGGAACCTCCGAGGTGGCTCTAGCGGCTTTCCATTCTGACGAGATTCTCGACGATGCCGAGTTGCCCAAACGCTACGTCGCCTTTTCTCCGTGCTATCGACGCGAGGCTGGCTCGTATGGCAAGGACACCCGCGGTATCTTTCGCGTTCATTGGTTCGACAAAGTCGAGATGTTCGTTTATTGCCTACCTCAGGAGGCTGAGGCCTGGCATGAGAAGTTGCTGAGTTTCGAGAAGGACTTCATCACCGCGCTACAAATCCCGTTCCAGGTGCTCGACGTTGCCTCCGGTGACTTGGGTCTGTCCGCTGCCCGCAAGTTCGATTGTTACGGCTGGCTGCCAACCCAGAACCGCTATCGTGAGATCACCTCGACGTCGAACTGCACTACCTTCCAGGCCCGGCGCCTGTCTATTCGCCATCGCGGACCTGACGGCGTTGAACCCCTGGCCACTCTCAATGGCACCTTATGCGCGATGACTCGCATCATCATCATGCTGTTGGAGAACCACCAGCAGGCTGATGGCTCGGTGCGCATACCCGAGGCACTGCGTCCTTATCTGGGTGGGCGTGAGTTCATTGAGCCTGTGAAGTGAACGACGACCCGTACTACCGGGAGCTGCCCGACGGCACGATTAAGCAGGTTAACCCGTTTACCGGAACGAAAGTGTGGACGGTTCCGGGCCGCGGTGCGCGCCCACTGGGTAAGCCAGCCGAGCAAACTCGGGAATTGACCGACCATGACCGTCGTGCCGCGTGCGTGTTCTGTCCCGATAACTGTTTGTCTACGCCGCCGGAGAAGACCCGGCTGGTGAAGCGAGCGGGCGGCCTGGTGCGCGGTCATGATCTTATCCGTTGCGTTCCGGCTGACCGACTCGACGCGACGGTCCCGGAGTTTCGACGCGTCCCCAATCTTTTCGAGATTCTGTCGTGGCGGTATTGGCAGCTCAACTGGGGGATGAGCTTGCCTCGGGCGGCGCGGGACTGGCAGGAGGAATACCTGTCTAACCCGTCAGGGGAGGCCCACGTGAGGTCGGTCCTTAACGTCAAGTTCAAGGCGGTGGGGTCAGACCGGCGCGCCGAGGACCTCGGTCCCCAAGAATTACGCGAGGCTTCCGCAGCCTTCTTTGCCGGCGGACATGACGTCATCGTCGCTCGTCGCCATTACACCGATGAGGGCACGACAACCGCCGACGTTGCTGGGTCGGCGAGTCTTACCGTCAACGAGCATCGGGCGTTCATGGCGCTGACCGTCGATTCAATGGCTCAGCTGCATCGTCACAACGAACATGTGCGATATGTGGTGGTTTTCCAGAACTGGCTTAAGCCGGCTGGGGCTTCTATCGACCACTTGCATAAGCAGGTGGTGGCAATTGACGAGGTCGGTGCCGATAACGAGTCGGTGCTGCCGAAGGCTGTCCTCGACCCGGGCATTTTTAATCGATGGGGACCCGACTTTGCGGTAGAGCATGGTCTAGTGCTGGCCTGCAATGACGGCGCCGTCATGACGGTTGGATTCGGGCATCGCTACCCGTCGGTGGAGGTGTGGTCGACGAGCCGGGTTGATCAGCCCTGGCGGGTTGACGATGAGGGAATTGACGCCGTCTCAGATCTCCTGCATGCCGCGCACGTAGCCGTCAGCGACGATGTGCCTGCCAATGAGGAGTGGCATTACCGCCCGATGGGTACGGGAGTGCCGGTTCCGTGGCGGATCATCCTTAAGCTGAGAACCTCGACCCTGGCCGGATTTGAGGGCGGGACGAAGATTTACGTCAATACCATCTCACCGACGACGTTGGCCGCCATGCTGTTGCCGAAGTTGTTTGAGGCGCGGGCAGCTGGGCGAATCGCGGCGATGAACTTGGGGGACGAATGCGAGATCCCCAGGGGAGTGCTAGCCGTGACCCGGGAGAGGTGAGAGGTAGGCGCAGTTTAGCGCCCGAGCTCATACTCGATTGTGCATGGATCACCAGCACTGCGCGCAGTGATCATGGGACCCACATCGAGACCAGGTGGGGAAGTAGCTAGCCTGTGTTCATGGAACCCAGCCGGTCAACAATTACGGTACTTGAGGTATTGGGTGCTTTGTCTGAGCATGTTGAGCCACAATATGCAAGTGCCTTGGCGCGGCGGCTGGGCATTCCGAGAACTACGACGTACCGAATACTTGCTGCGCTCGTGAGCGAGGGCTACGCCGTCCATGATTCAGAGTTGGGTAGGTATTCGCTTGGCCCAGCGGCCTACGAGTTGGCTGCTGCGTACCAACGGCAGGAGCCGTTGCGCCGTGTGAGTCTCCCGATTATCGACCATCTTGTGGACGAAACCCATTCGAGTATTCATCTTGCATTACTTCGAGGATCTGAAGTCATATACGTTGTGGAGCAGCGTGGTATTCATACCCCCTCACTCATAACTGAGGTCGGTGTTCGACTCCCGGCTGAAATTACTGCGAGTGGGAGGGCGATGCTGTCCTGCCTGTCATGGACTCAAGTGGATGCGTTATATCCGAGTTCGGCTGAATTGTCGGCTGGTCATTCAAACTCGCCGACGTCGACTACTGAGCTTCATGCGATGCTCGCTGAAACACGAAAACGCGGGTGGGCACGCGAAATCGATTCGGTGACGGTCGGATGGTCGACTCTGGCTGTCCCAGTTGTAGATGTCTCGGGTTATCCGTTGGCTTCGCTTGCTACGACGTACAGAACGGCGCTTGAGAGCAGCCAGCTCGATCAGGCGCTCCTTAGCCATCTCTTCGCGGCTGCTCGAGCGATCCAGTATCGACTGGGTGCGCGCTGAGCTGCCGAAATTGATATAAAGATCACACTGTACAAGAAATTGCGTCAGATTTATCACTAAATTGTGGCGGTGTTTCTCATCTGGAACTGACTATTTCTTATGTGAAACAGCTGACGGTGTCACAGTATTGCGTGCTTTCGATGCTGCTTAGTATCTTGCTTTTTGTAAGAGAAATGCTGAAAGCAATGAAGCCGGAAGCGCGATCGATGATGATGTGGAGTCAGAATGCTGTATCACTTGTCAGAAGAGCATGAAATGCTGCGCCAGTTTGTTCGAGAATTCGCTGAGTCGCAGCTTGCTCCCAACGCTGCAGAAGTCGACGATAAAGGAGTATTTGCGCAGCAGCAGTATGATGCTCTCGTTGAGGCGGGTTTCGCGGCTCCTGGAATCCCAGAGCAGTATGGTGGCGACGGTGCGGATGCGATTGCGTCCGCAATAATCATGGAAGAGGTCGCTCGAGTCTGTGCGTCGTCGTCCACCGTCATATCGTCCAATGAGCTTGGTACCGTCCCTCTCCTCAAATACGGTAGCGAGGAGCAGAGGAAACGTTATCTTTCTGAAGTTGCTTCGGGTAAGGCACTTTTCGGATATGCGCTCTCCGAGGCTGATGCTGGATCAGATCCAGCTGCACTTAAGTGTCGAGCCGACGAAGATGGGGACAGTTTCGTCCTGAATGGCGTTAAGGCTTGGGTCACGGAGGCTGGCGAGGCCAAGTACCTGGTGGTATTTGCGGTTACTGACCCAGACGATCCGCGCCACAGAATCAGCGCGTTGATGGTCCATGCAGATGACCCAGGCATTAGCTACGGGGCTCCAGAGCACAAAATGGGGATACGCGGGTCAGTTACCAGGGAAGTGGTTTTCAAGAATACGCGTATCCCCAAGGAACGAGTAATTGGCCGTCGAGGGCACGGTCTGAGTGTTGCTCTAGGTACGCTTGATAACTCTCGTGTCTCGATTGCTGCTCAAGCAGTGGGAATTGCCCAAGGAGCTTTAGACATTGCCACGGATTACGTCCAGAAGCGCAAGCAGTTTGGCCAGCCACTGTCCAATTTTGAGGGAATCCAGTTCATGCTCGCAGACATGGCAATGCGTTTGGAGGCGGCGCGAGCGCTTACATACTCTGCAGCTGATCGTAGTGGGCGCCAGACTGACGATGTGAGTTACTTCGGCGCGGCGGCCAAATGTTTCGCTTCCGACACAGCGATGGCAGTGTGCACAGATGCAGTTCAGCTGCTCGGTGGCATCGGCTATTCCAAGGATTCTGCTGTCGAGCGGATGTTCCGGGACGCCAAGGTAACACAGATCTACGAGGGCACGAACCAGATCCAACGGATCGTTATCGCGCGTCAGCTGTTTAACCGGTCACGCTGACGTCTGTGTCCGGGATGAGTAAGAAAGGAACTTGATCGTGTCCAAAGGTGTGCTCGAGGGAGTCAAAGTTCTCGATCTCTCGCGTGTCCTGGCAGGCCCGTACTGCGGTGCTTTCCTTGCAGATCTAGGTGCTGATGTGGTCAAAGTCGAGGCACCGAATGGTGATGACGCGCGCCATTTGGGACCTTTCAAGGGCGAGGAGAGCGTGTACTTCGCTGAATTGAACCATGGTAAACGGAGCGTCGTCCTGAATTTCAAAGATCCCAAGGACCACGAGCGTTTCATGAAGCTCGTTGAGCATGCAGACGTCGTGTTGGAAAACTTTCGACCTGGGGTCACGAAGCGTTTAGGAGTGGATGCAGAAAGTGTGCACAAAACCAATTCGCGAATAATATACGCCAGCATTTCGGGCTTCGGTCAAGAGGGGCCGTTCCGAAATCGTCCCGCGTATGATCTCATTGTACAGGCGATGAGCGGAATCATGGCTGCCACGGGTCCTGAAGGAGGAAAGCCGACACGCGTCGGTGAATCACTGGGCGACGTCGTTTCAGGGATTTTCGCCGGATGGGCGATTTGTGCAGCACTGTATGAGCGTGAGCGTACTGGGGTCGGTCGTACTGTCGACGTTTCAATGTTCAACTCTTTGCTTGCGTTGCAGGTGACTAATCTGAGTCTCCTTCTTGCCGATGGAAAATTGCCGGGACGAATCGGAAATCGTCATCCGGTTTCGGTTCCATTCGACACCTACCCTGCTAAGGGCGGACTGGTTGCCTTGGCAGTGGCAAACGATCGAATTTGGGCACGCTTGGCCGACCTCATGGGAAGGCCGGACCTTGGTACCAACGATGCCTATCTCGGTGATATGAACCGCGCGAATAAACGACAAGAGCTCACGCAGTTGGTGTCCGGGTGGACGCAGACGATGACCGTTGCCGAACTGTTGCGGAAGACCGAGGAAGCAGGTGTCCCTGCTGCACCCATCTGGGATCTCAAAGAGGCGCTTGAAAGTGAGCATGTGGTTGCGCGCCATTCGCTCGGTCACTTCACACACCCGGAGCTCGGAAAGATGCCGTACCTACGATTTCCGGCGGACTTCGGGTGCGGCGATCTGGAGGTGTCGTCGGAACCGTCGCCTCGTTTGGGTGAACAGACAGCGGGAGCCGTCGCCGCTGAGTGGGGCCGATCGGCGAATGACGACAGATGAATGTCTGACGCGGGGTTCGTGAAGTTCGCGGGAGTTTTGTCTGCCATCCGCTAAGTGACTGATGACCATAATCGGACCGATATTATCTGTCGGCCAGAAGGGAAAACCCATGACAATTGCTGTGGCATATAAAGTAGCCGCTAATCCGCAGGACGCACGTGTAGAACCGGATGGGAGGATCGATTGGTCCCGCGGGAAACTCGGCATCAGTGACTATGATCCGGTCGCGATTCAGGTTGCCAGAGAGGCGGCCGATGTTTCTGGTACCGAACTTGTGGGTGTCAGTGTTGGAACGGTCGCAGCGACTGCTGCCAAGGAGAAGAAAAACGTCTTGGCTCGTGGTCTGGATCGAGTTATGACCTTGGGGGACGACAAGACGAGTGAATGGTCGAGCGTCCAGGTTGCGGGCGCGCTCGCGGCTCTCATCCAACGAATCGGGGGTGTCACTTTAGTCGTTACTGGAGATGCGTCTGTTGACGAGGGTGCGCAATTGATGCCTGCGCTTGTTGGAGCTCGCCTCGGATTTCCTACTTTCCTGGAAGTCACGCACGTCGAGCCTTCTGGAACGGGTTGGCAAATTACGCAAAACTACGACGGTGGTAGCCGTGTTGTCCGCACGGATGGTGCTGCGGTTATTGCCACCACTCCAGATGCGACGACTCCGAAAGCGCCGGGAATGAAGGACATTCTTAAGGCGGCGAAGAAGCCGATTGAGGATGTGAAGTGCTCCGAGTTGGATCTTTCGCGGGCAACGGTGAATGTTGTCTCGCGTGGGCCAGCTCCGGTGAAGGAGCGGAAGCATCAAGTTTTCAGTGGGGATGGTGCTGCTGCCCAACTTGTTGCTGCACTCCGTGATGCATCGGTCATTTGACAAGAATTAAACAGGCGTGAAAGGGAGTCTTGATGTCGACGAGTTGGATTGTCACTGCGCAGCCAAACATTTCTCATATGCTGGAGTTGGCTGGCCAGAGAGGTGACAGCACGGTCGTAGTGACTGTTGGTGTGGCTGCCGATCGTTTTTCCGGGGCCGATCGCGTTGTTCAGATTGAACTTCCGGCAGCGGTGCCGGTCGAGGCGGTGGCTGGATTCGCGGCGGAACAGGTCGCAGCTGAGCCCGGCGATGTGGTCCTCGCTGGCACTTCTTCTGCGGACCGTGTTCTCGCAGCTGCGGTGGCTGTCCAGCTTGATGCACCCACTTATCGTGGTCTGCAAGAGCTGGAAGCTGGCAAGGCTACTGTGCTGCAGTTGGGTGGTGTGTTGGAGCAGACGCTCTCGCTTTCCATGCCGATCGTGTTCGTGTGCGAACCTGGGGGGCCATCTGAGGGACCATGCCCTGAGCTGACGCAGGTGAGCGCAACCGTAGATGGGGCCACCGTGGTCTCCAGTGACAAGGCTGGTAGCCAGGCCACGAATCTGGCTGCTGCGAAACGCATCGTTGCTTGTGGACGCGGTTTTCGTGAGGAGGCAGACCTTCATATTGCGCATGACTTGGCTGCACAGTTAGGTGCGGAGCTCGCGTGCTCGCGTCCTCTAGCTGAAGGGGTGAGCTGGTTTGAGAAGAAACTCTACGTAGGAATCTCCGGAGCACAGGTTTCACCTAAGCTCTACATTGCGGTGGGAATTTCTGGCCAGCTGCAGCATGTTGTCGGCATGAATAAGTCCCAGACTGTCGTCGCTATCAATTCGGATTCAGATGCGCCTATTTTTGAGCAGGCTGATTATGGAATTGTCGGAGACCTCTATGCAGTTCTTCCCGAGCTGACAAAGGCATTGGCGCGATGACTGGGATCGCAGAACTGTTGCGGGGTGTGGGCGCCCAGCCTTCGGAGGCACCGCCGCCGTTGTGGGATGTCCCAGGCGTTGAGCCTGATTTCGATGTCATTGTCGTCGGGGGCGGTGTGGCTGGTGCCGTCGCGGCGTACGAGCTAGCTGGTGAGGGCCACGAAGTACTCCTTGTCGAGCGTGGCCAAGAACCTGGAAGCAAAAATCTCTCAGGAGGTGTTCTTTACTGTCGGGTCCTTGAGGAGATATTTCCGAACTTCCTTCGAGATGCTCCGGTCGAGCGCAAGATCACTCGCAATCAACTGATGTTTCTGAATAGGGATTCATCTGTTGCAGTTGATTATCGAGATGCGCGACTCGTGGACCCCGTTAACGCTGTTACCGTCCTCCGGGCGAAACTTGATTCGTGGCTGTCGGAAAAATGCGAGGAAGCCGGCGTCACTGTGATGTCAGGTGTTCGCGTTGACTCGTTGATCGAGCGTGATGGGCAGTTCGTCGGCGTTCGAGCTGGTGACGATGAGTTGTATTCGCGCGTGGTCATTGCTGCAGACGGCGTGAATTCATTTCTGAGTCGTGACGCTGGACTCCGTGGACCGGAGCCTAAGAACAATCTGGCCGTAGGTGTGAAGTCGGTCATTGGCCTTGACCCGAAAGTCATCGAGGAACGGTTCCAGGTCAAGAACGGCGAGGGGGCAGCGTACGCGGTCGTTGGCGGCTGCACGAAAGGTATTGGGGGAGGTGGGTTCCTTTACACGAATATAGACAGCGTGTCAGCCGGGGTCGTCCTACGGTTGGATGATTTGGAAAGGAGTGGGGAGTCAAGCTCGCAGCTGCACGACCACTTCTTGACTCACCCGGTTGTTTCGCCACTCCTAGCGGGCGGCGAATTGCTGGAGTACGGCTGCCATCTTGTAGCTGAAGGTGGTGCCAGTATGCAGCACGACCTGGTTGCACCAGGGCTCTTGATCGTCGGCGACGCTGCTGGCTTTACGCTGAACACGGGGTTTACGGTACGGGGGATGGACCTCGCTGCAGGTTCTGCCCTCGCCGCTGCGAAATCGGTTGATCTAGCCTTGCGTAACCATGATGTCGGTCATGGGGCCCTGGATGGTTATGTCTCCACTTGCAATGAAAGTTTCGTGGGTCGCGACATGAATACTTACCGGAACGCCCCGGCATTCCTGGAATCTCCAGAAATGTACAACGATGTCGGTAAACTCGCGGCGGACGTGATGTATCAGATTTATGGTCTCGATATGACCCCTCGAAAACACTTACTTCCGACGGTAGCCTCTGCGGTGAGGTCATCGAACCTGAGTTTTTCCCAGCTCGCCTCAATCGGGTTCAGGGCAATGAGGGCATTGTGATGACAGCAAAAAGTGATGGTTTCGGATCTGTGGCCAGTCGTCTTGCAAGAAATCATTATGACGTGGATGAGGACAACAGCCACATTCATGTTAATCAAGACATTGCGCGCAGAACAGGGACGGGAAAGCTATTGGTACGAGTGTGCCCGGCGCACGTGTACTCAGAGGAGCCCGATGGCACTATTTCCGTGGAGTACGCAGCGTGTCTGGAGTGTGGCACTTGTCTGGCGGTTGCTGCGCCAGGGTCGCTTGAATGGCACTATCCCGCAGGTGCAATGGGTATTTCGTTCAGAGAAGGATGAAGTCCTTGTGGGCGACTGTAAAGCGACATGGCCGTCGCTCGGTAGGAGGAATTGTGGTGTCCGCACCAAATAGTGCTCAGGATGAAGTTCGTCATGGAAATCCGGCTCCAACCGTTTCGGGAGCTGGTCGCGGTGTTGAGAAGCGAACCATTGATATGGTGCCTGACAGCGAAAGGCACGGTACTCCGAAGAGTCAGTTCACGCTATGGTTCGGAGTGAACATGCAGATTACCGCTGTCGTGAATGGTGCTTTGGCGGTTGTTTTCGGAGCCGATGTCGTATGGGCGTTAGTTGGTCTTTTCATCGGGCAGATCATCGGTGGCGCCGTCATGGCGCTCCATTCCGCTCAGGGGCCCGCGCTGGGGCTTCCACAGATGATTAGTTCGCGGGCACAGTTCGGCGTTTATGGCGCTGCGCTCCCGCTGTTTCTCGTACTGCTTCTCTATTTCGGCTTTGCCGCTACTGGAACTGTCTTGGCTGGATAAGCCATTAACAATGCATTTGGTGTCCAGTCCAGGTGGATCGGAATCCTGGTTTTTGCAGCTTTGACGGCAATTATTGCCATGTTTGGGTATGACCTAATCCACAAGCTGGGGAAGGTGTCATCGACAATTGGTCTCCTGGGGCTGCTTTATGTCGCGGTTCGTCTGTTCCAAGTGAGTTCCTTTGGGCCGCAGCTGACTGATGTGCACTTCTCAGTGGTACCTTTCCTTCTGTCGATTGCTTTAGCGGCAGGATGGCAGTTGACTTACGCACCGTATGCCAGTGATTACTCACGCTATCTTCCCCGTGACACGAAGTTTGGGAGTGCGTGGTTTGGTCCCTTCGCGGGATCAGTACTTGGAGCTACGATTTCGATGACGCTGGGTGTGTTCATTGCTGCTGCTGGTGGTCAAGCTTTCATTGGCGATCAGGTTGGGTTTATGGGGAACCTTGCCCAGAATCGTGTTTTGGCGATCTTGGTTTTCATCTCCATTGTGATTGGCAAGCTGACTATCAACACCTTGAATGCGTATGGCGGAGTCATGGCGTTGTCGACAGCTCTTTCGGGTTTCACCGGTAAGAGTAGCGTCTCTCCGAAAACTCGTTTCGGTTTCGTGATTGGTTTCAATGTTGTGGTTGTCCTGACGGCGCTCGCGGCGTCCTCGGATTTTCTGCAAGTGTTCAAGTCTTTCATCTTGACTCTGCTGATGTTTTTCCTGCCGTGGTCGGCGATCAACCTGCTGAACTATTACCTTATATGTCGTCGCTGTATTGACATTCCTGCGCTGTACACTCCGAGGGGCCGCTATGGCAAGCTCCACTGGCCGACCGTTGTTGTTTATTTGCTCGGCGTCGTTGTGCAGATTCCGTTCATCTCTCAGGCCTTTTATGTGGGGCCGGTCGCCGCAGCGATGGGTGGAGCGGACATCTCGTGGCTCGTGGGCCTTGTTGTTACAGCGTTGGTATATTTTCCGCTTGGCAGACGAGCGTTTGATTACCCCCTGGAGATAGTCTATCCGAAGGATGTGGAGCTGGATCCGAGCATTGTTTCTCGGTAGGTTGGTGGTTTTGCTGTGGTTGTTCCTGGAGAACACCCGTATGCGAGTCTTTTGCTTGGGGGAATGTAAATGGTCGTGGTCCACAGGCTTGTGGACCACGACCATTGTTAGTTGTGAGAGGAACCTTGCGTTGTTTCCTGAGGCTGTCAGGCTCCTGTTCCTGTTGCTGGGAGGGCCTTCGCGTGGATCAGTGCGGGGGCCGCGATGTGGGTGTGATGAGACCCGAGGTTGTGGCGGTCCGTTGTACGGCTGATCGGCGTGGTGGTTGTGGCCCCGTGGGTTGGGGTTGGGGTTGGGGTTGGAGTGGGCGTTGGGGTTGGAGCCGGCGTTGGGGTTGGAGCCGGCGTTGGGGTTGGAGCGTCGGTGTCGGCGTCGGCGTTGGGGTTGGAGTCGGTGTCGGTGTCGGAGTCGGGGGTGCAGGCCTTCTGCACGAGTCCGTCCAGGGTTGGTAGTTCAGCCTTGAGTTGCTTGTAGATTGCTACGGCTTCCTGGGTGTTGCGGATGTCGACGATTTGCCGGGCGATGTCCTTGACGAGCTTGGCGGTGTTGAACGCCAGTAGCGGCTCCTTGGCCAGGCGCTTGACGATATGCGGTGCAAGGCTGATGGCAATGGACTTGTCTATTCCAGCCCTGACCAGGTGAGTGACGATGCGTGCACTCAGGATCGGAGAGCTGATAATCGCGGTTGCGACAGCGGCGTCGAAGGCGCGGCCGATGACGTGCTCGATGGCTGCCTTCTGGAGATGGACGCCCCTTTGGATGAGAAGAGCTGCTTGGGCGGCGATCTCAGCTTTGATGAGTTCGAACTTCGCGATGGGCCCGAGGGCGGGGTTCAGTGCGGTGGCGACGATCGCCACGGCGGTGGCTCGTGCCAGGTGCTTGTCGATACCAGCAGCGACGAGGTTTGCGATGACCGCGCTCTTGAACGCGGCTGATCCTAGTGCGTTGGGGATGATCGACGCGCCTAGGATGGCCTTGAAGCTGAGGTCGATGGCTGCAGCTGCGTGTTGGACCGCAGCGTCTGCTACGAGGCCCAGCTGGGAAGCGACGAGGACTTTCAGTCGATGGTGGTTGAGGGTGAGGGTACCCTCTGCTGCCATTTCGGCGGCGATGCGGGGGGCCAAGGCGGCTGCGTCGGCTGCGCTGAGTCCGGCCTTGACGAGTGCTCCGACGATCGCGCCGCGCAGTTTCAGGTCGTTAATGATGGCTTTGCGGCAGTCCGCGTCAATCTTTGTCTTGGCGCTGGGGCTGAAGGCGGCTGTCTGGGTTATGGAGCTGTTCTCGTTAGAAGCAGCATTCGCGGGGAGGGTGATAGCTGATAGTGAGCCGATCAAGGCAGTTGCTGTCACAGCTGCCACGGTGATCCTTGTCCGACGCATCGTTGTCTCCTAAGGGTTAGAAACTTAGTGATAGCTAACCTGCGGCTAGCAAGCTGAAATGCTACCACTAGGACAGCTCGCCTTTTTCACGTATGCCGATTGCCGACACGAACAAAAATAATCACACCAAAACCCACACAGCTGCTTTCATTGCATAGGTTACGAATTACATGCGCGTACTTTGAACATGGTGATAAGCATCCGGTCAGCGATACTGGGGGAGCTTGCTTGCGACGTATCTCACATGGGTGAGGACGTGTGAGCTGCGGAGGCCTTTGATGCCGGCAGACATGAGTGTTGATCTCGTATGCTCGACGGTCAGCTCTGCAATGTGGGTATGGTCGCCCAGGCGATAGGCATAGTGGCCGGTCGAATCGGGCACAGTGAGTGTGATGATCGTGACTTCGTCGTCAGTTCCCGCTGGGTTGCGTGCCTATCAGCCGTGTTGTGGTCTGCACGTTTTCGCCCAGGTTCGCCAGCGCCTCAGTGAGTGCATCGGCGGTGGCGTGCAATTCCTCGTCGGTAACTGGGGCGAGGGCGTCGAGGATGAACAACGCCGTCCGAGTGGTATCGGTGAGGCCGGTGCGTCGACCCTGCCGCCAATTCCACCGCCGGCACGTCACCCCGGCGTCGTCGCACCAGATGGCCTCACCGATTTCAGGGTGCTCGATCACGGCCGCTCCGTTCGCGGTCGTGTCGAACGACTCTTCTCCCGTGGCACGGATCAGACGTGCCGGGCCGTTGTAGCGATGAAGGTCCTCGCCGCCAAGGGGAATCTGGTGCAGCACCGAGATCGCGTTGTAGACGTCAGTAAGCGCGTTCACCCGCGGGAGACTTTTCTCGGCGCGGCGGGTGAGGGCTTCGAGACAGTTGCGCGTGCGCTGTGGCTTCGCCCCGAAACTCCGAAATGCCTCCCGCCACGAGGCGATATGCGCAAGCTCATTCACTGGCGAATCTGCCAGGAGATTACGCGCGTGGGCCTCCGCCTGAGCGATGAGTGTGTCGACCATGTCGTTGCCCTCTCCGGACGCAGGCGGGGTGAGGCCGTCGACCACGAGCAGCAGGGCTCGGTAGTCTGGGCGCAGTTCGAACACGGCCTTGTCCACTGTGCAGGCGTCGAGGAACGTCTCGGGAGCCATGGGTTCAGGCATCGGGGTTTCCTTTCAGTGCGCGGTTCCCACGTCCGGCTCGAACACCGTCAGTGAGAACCGGGCAGAATTATCTGTTGAGTTTATGTAGGCATGGGCTGCGTCGCCGTAGAACGACAACGCATCGCCGGGGGCAAGGTCGTAGCGGTTTCCGTCGACCTCGACGGTGACTGTCCCCTCCTGCACGTGCAGTAGTTCTCGGGTGCCGTCGCTGTGCGCCTCGCTGTCGTGACGCTCACTTGGCGCGAGCGTCCAGTCCCACAGTTCGACCACTTCCGGCGGCTCCGTGCCCGCGACCAGCATGCCCTTGCCGCCTGCTTCGCCAGTCCAGAGGGCAGCGCCCTGTCCATTGCGGGTGAGTTTCGGGGCGCGCGAAGCCGGGGGTTCCACTAGGGCTGGGAGCCCGACACCGAGCGCGTCCGAGAGTCGCAGCAGGGTGCCTACGCGTGGATTCACTGCGCCCTGTTCGACGTTTACGAGCACGCGGCGGCTCACCCCGGCGTACCTGGCGAGCTGATCGAGCGTCCATCTCCGGGCCATGCGCTGTTGCTTGACCCGTGCGCCGATCGCATGTGCCAATGGCTCTGCGCCCGTATCCATATAGTGCATGATACTGCACTTTGTGGGCAGTGCAGTTATTCCGGTTGAAACTGCAACACACGGGAGATGATCGCTGGTGTTGCCGCTCAGCGGAGGTCCGGGGAGCCCTCGTGGTAGGTGGTTGAGGGTCGCGTCGATAGTGGTTTCAGGCGAACCACCGATTGAGCTCGTTGGCGGTGCCGCCGTCCTCAAAACATGGTGCGATGTCGTCGGCGGCGGCTTGGACCTGTTCGGAGGCGTCTCCGATGGCTACGCCGCGCCCGGCCCACTGCAGCATTTCAATGTCGTTGTTGCCGTCACCAATGGCTAGGACGTCTTTCGGGTCGATCCCTTTGAGGCGGCATAGAGGGTCAAGGGCAGAAGCTTTGGTGACTCCCTCTGGGGTGATGTCGAGCCAAGCTGACCAGCCGATGACGTAGGACACGCTGTGGAGGTCGAGGCTGTGCGCCAGGTCCTGGAAGGAGTCGGCGTAACCGTTGGGATCACGGATGATCACCCGCGGGGCAGGGCGTGATGCCAACTCCTCAATCGATTCGATGTGGAGCGCGCCCTGCAACTCCCCGACGGGGAAGAGCTGGTTGAGTCGATACCCGACGCCAACTTCTTCGACGGCGATGAGCGCCTGGGGATAAACGTCCATAACGTGGTCAATGATTGGACGCGGGTCAAAGGTGATCTCGGTTTGAACCTTGAGCGGAGACATCGTCGCGGTGACGGCGCCATTGGACACGACCGCGTGTCCGCCTTGCAGACCGAGTGCCTCGTGGATCGGGACCGCGCCGAACAAACCTCGCCCGGTCGCCAAGACGGCGGGGACATCAATCTTGGCAACCGCTTCACGGACCGCGTGCGGAAGTTCCCCCTGATGATTGACGAGGGTCCCGTCAATATCGAGAGCCACCATGCGAGGAGTGAATGTCATGTCAGCCAGCTTGCCACCACGTGATGATCAAGCGGTGAATAAAACGTGACGTTCTCAGGCAGCCAAGCTTGCACGGCCCGGGTGGGGACGGCCGGTCACTGACTCGTAGGCAGCAGCTAGACGGGTTGCAGTGACCCTCGAAGACCTCTCGCGACGTGGAGTCAGCGAGGTGTCGCGTGCCCGCCGCAGGTGCCGTTTCACGGTAGATAGCGAGCAGCCGAGACGGTCTGCGATGAAGCTCAGGGGCTGGTCGGGGTGAGCCCGGCGAAGCCTCATGACGTCCTGAGTGGCAACTTGATGGCCGCGACCGATGATTCCGGCGAAAGATTCCACATCGTCCGGGCGCACCCTGACGCCGAGGTAGGAGCGGATGCGGGAGCGTTGGCGTGGCGTTGTCCCAGCGGCGAATCCAGCGACGTCGTGATCGAGGATGGCGTTCTCCAGGCACTGTTCGAAAAGAGGGCAGGTAGAGCAGGCAGCGCGAGCGCGGGCCTGCAGAGTGCGCTCCAGTTGCTGTTCGTCGGGCGTCGCGGCAGTGCTATCGCCCTCGAGCAAGGGGTGTTGGAAGACCGCTCTGAGGTTGGCGCAGGACGGAAGAGTTCGATCGTTCATCCGATTCACGATGGCTCCTTTCCAATGGGCCAAGGCGGCTGTTCGACGTCAACTGCCAGTGATATTACAAGTGCTTTTCGCAACTTCATCTGACGTTGACAGTGATCAAATTGGACGTCCAAACGCGCTTGTCAGGCCGATGTACACAGATTCAATGCGGAGTTTTTGCTGTTGGAGGCGAATGGGAAGGGTGATTTTCAAAATAGCTTGATGTGTACTTTTGGATAGGACGTTATTTGGATGGTCGACTTTCGTCTATATGCCTACGGTGTCCACTCCGTAGTGGATCCCGCGTGGGAAAACCGCCGTTGTCCCGGTTAGAGTGCCTAGGTGGATGCAGCAACATACATGGCACTTGTACTGGTGCTCGCGGTCGGTGCCCAGTGGCTCGGATGGCGGTTACGCCTTCCCGCGCTGCTGTTCCTCCTCGTGATCGGTTTCGCCCTCGGACAGTGGGTCACTCCCGATGAGATCTTCGGGAGGAAGCTGCTATTCGATGGTGTCAACCTTTCAGTAGCAATTATCCTCTTCGAGGGGTCACTTGGACTCAAGCTTCGCGAAGTCCGTGACCTCGGACGACCGATTTTTCGGCTGTGCACCGTCACCGCAGGGCTGGCGTGGGTTCTCATCACCGGCGCGGCGATGGTATTGGGGTTTGATGGCCGCGTTTCCCTGCTGTTGGGCGCGATCCTCATCGTCACTGGCCCAACGGTGATTAACCCGATCCTGCGTCAGTTGCGTCCTACTCGGCGAGTGAGTGCTCTGTTGAGGTGGGAAGGAATCGTCGTCGATCCGCTCGGCGCCATCCTGGCATTACTGGTGTATCAGGCCATTACCAGCATCGACGGATCTTCCATCGGACAAGGCGTCTTGAATCTGGGGCTCACCCTATTGGTCGGGCTGCTCTTCGCTGGCCCCATCGGGTGGATCGTCACCGCGATGATGAAACGGCACCTCATCCCGGACTTCCTACAAGGCGTGATTTTCGTTGGGGTCGCCGTTGGAACGTGTGTTGGCGCTAACGTCATTCGGGAGGAATCGGGCCTGGTCGCCGTTACGATGCTCGGCATCTACCTGGCGAACCAGCGCAACCTCGAGCTTGAGCCCGTCATCGAGTTCAAGGAACACCTGCAGGTGCTCCTCGTTGGCGTCCTATTCATCATGCTTGCAGGACGCGTGACCCCGTCTCAGATCCTCGACATTCTGTCTACGGGCCTGATTTTCGTCGCGCTGCTTGTGCTCATCATTCGGCCCGCTTCGGTGCTGTTAGGGTTAGTCGGTACCGAGACGACCCGCCAAGAACGCACCCTGATGTCGTTTATGGCCCCGCGAGGAATCGTGGCGGCGTCGGTGGCGTCGATTTTTGCCATGCAGTTCAGTGAATCCGCCGACCACGTGCGCGAGCAGGCGAAGCAGATCGCCGCATCTGATCCGGAGCATTCCAAGCGGTTGTTCTCCTTTGCCAACCAGATCGCTGGTATGGCCAGCCAAGTCGACCGACTCGTACCGCTGGTCTTCCTCGTGATCGTCTGTACTGTCGCTATCTACGGTCTGGGTATTGGAAGACTCGCCGAGAAACTCGGGTTGGCCTCTGCGAGCCCGCGTGGAGTGATGTTCGCGGGGTCACCTGCTTGGACTATCGATACCGCCAAGACCCTACGCGACCTCGATGTGCCGACTCTCATCGTCACCCGACGTGCGTATGACCTGTACGCGGCACGCAAAGCCGGTCTGAGATGCGAGGCTGCGGACTTTCTATCTGAATACGCCACCGAAGATATGGACCTTGCCGGAATCGCTTCGATGGTGGCGTGCACGCCGGATGACGACACCAATTCAATTGCGTCCGTGCACTATCGGCGTGCGTTGGGACGGGCGAACGTCTTCCAGCTGGAGCGGATGGATGAGAGTGATGACGGTGACGCCACTACCGGCACCGCGCAGATCCTCAAAGCAAGGACGGCCTTTGACCCCCCGACCTCGCACTCGGCGATGGACAAAATGTGGCGTAATGGCAAGCGGGTACGACGGGTCAAGCTGGACGAGAACCGCAACTGGGAAAAGTTCCGAGAGGCCATGCCGGACGCTGTGGTGATGTTTGTCGTTAAGCCTTCTTCGGTGAACGTTGCCACCAACGGGATGAATGTTCCCAAAGAGGACTACACCATCATTTATCTGGGTGACGAGTGGAAAGACGCTCCGGAGCCTGTTGCCGCTCAGGAGGAGCAGCCGAGTCGACAGACGATGTTGGTGCCATCTTCGGAAGAGGCGGTGCGAGATCGCATTGACGCCGACCGGAGAGCTGCTGAGGGGAAGAATAAAGCGGCCGTTAGCGCGACTGCTGGTGATCCGGCTGACACCACGGTTGATCATGGTGACAAGGGTGGGAAGTCTGAGCAGACCTCGGAGGCTAGTGGGGGAGTCGAGGATCCGGTTCGGCCGCGATTCGATAAGTTGAGCCCGGGAAGGCCGTCGCCGGTTTCTGCGGACTCACCGAGCGAGTGGTGAGGGACAGCTGAGGACGTTCGTTCCCCTTGGTGCCGTCCCCAGCTCCACTCACACGGCCTGGCGCTTCCGGACGACTCTCTCCGCCGTCCACACGGTGGCTCCAATAACGGCTCCTGCGATTCCAGCGACTAGGAATCCCCACTGCCAACCGTTGGCGTCCATAATGGCGCCGATGAGCGGGGCTGCCAGGGCCGTCCCGCCGTTGAGACATGATCCCTGCCATCCGATGATGGTGCCTCGTGAGTCTGCGGGCACGAGATCGGTCAGCGCATCAATGGAGGACGTAATCGTCGGAGCGCAGAACACCCCGCCCACAAATAGCAGGATGGCTGTTGACGCTGGGCCGCGCGACAAGGCTGGTAAGGCGGTGAGCGTCCCTAGGAATACGAGGAGAAGTGCGGTCGACGCGCCTCGAGGCAAGGCTCCATACAGTGTGCCGCCGATGGCTGACCCAAACCCGGATGCGGCCAGCACCCAGCCGATCATTTCGGGGTGGCCCATGGACCTCATCTCGGCGACTGCCGTTAACTCAAGTCCCCCAAGACAAAACCCGGTGGCAACGACTGCAAAGAGGATGGATGCTGACCGGGGGGATAGCCACGCCATCTTGCGGCTACGTGGCGCCGGGACGATCGGCGTGGCCGAGGCTGGAGTAGCAGGCGGGGCTGGGCTGCCCTCAGAAGGCTCTGTTGTTGCGGGATTGAGGGCCATCAGGCCGATGGCTCCGATGGCGGCAACGAACCCGCATGCCGTGATGGTAATCCGGGTTCCGATTGTCGTCGCTGCGATGATGGCAACTGTCGGGCCGATCATGTAGCAGATCTCCACGGTCACAGAATCGAGTGACAATGCCGCGCGGCGTCGTGACGCGGGCACAGCCGCCATAAGGACCTGACGCGGAATGGTGAAGATGGGGTAATTCCACAGCCCGCCGATCGCGCACAGCACGAGAAGAGGGAAATACCCTAGCCAGGGACACAGTCCCCACGTGATCGTGGTGGTGATGAGTGAGGGAAGCATCGTGCGCCGCAGCCCGCGGCGGTCGACCATGCTGCCGCGCCATGGTCCAGAAATCATGGTCGCGACGGTCACCACAGTCGTTACCGCTCCGGCGCGCACATAATCCAGATGAAGCGAGCTGACGACATGGACGCTCATGACGATTCCGAGGCTGAAAATCGGAATCCGGATAAGGGCTGACAACAGGAGGGTCGTCCACACCTCCCGAATAGCGATAACATCCCGGTAACCGTGCACCTAAGCACTCTATAACGATGTGGCGTATTAGTACCTCGCCGTCACCCAAGTTTGAGTGGGGTTGCGCAAGACGATACGAAGTCCCGCTCACAGTAGTGCGGTCAGTGCAGCCTTTTGCGGATAGATGCTGAGTTGCGGATAGACGCTGAGTTCTCGCTGGTCCTGATGAGTGCGATGACAAATTCGGTCTGCATCCTCGTCATGGCAATGAAGAGAAATGACGGAATCCAACCGAAGATGATCGCCATGGTGGCAACCGGGGTGCTGCCTTTATCATCTGACGCTAATGAGGCGATGCTGAAAGCAGCCCACAAGATGACGGCGAGAATAATGGATAGGGCTGGGAGACGTCGGGTTATTGCTCGTAGCGGTAGCGCGTCACGTGATGATCCATCTAGACGTCACCTTTCTGATGGCGCGAGGTGGCTCAAGAAAACTCATTCGGGCCGACCAGGTATCCCGGGCGGCCCGAACATGTGGCGATCAGTCGACGCCAACTTCCATTGCGGTAGCGTTGAGAGCCTTTTGGCTGTCATCGTCATCGTCGCCGTTGGACGCGATAGCTGCTGCGCCGCCGGTCTCAAGTTGTCCGACGAGGTCGGCGTGGCTGGTGAGCTGGCCTTGCGCAGAGTAGAGCTCAAGCTTTTCGCGGGTGTCGGCGATATCGAGGTTGCGCATCGTGAGCTGGCCGATGCGATCGGTCGGGCCGAAGGCAGCCCCCTCAACGCGCTCCATCGACAACTTCTCAGAGTGGTACGAGAAGTTCGGTCCGGTGGTGTCAAGGATGGAGTAGTCCCAGCCACGACGCAGTTTGAGCGTGACCGATCCGGTAACGGCGCTGGCGACCCAGTGGGTGAGAGATTCACGGATCATGAGGGACTGCGGGTCGAGCCAGCGTCCCTCATAGAGCAGCCGCCCGAGGCGACGCCCCTCGTTGTGATAGGTCTCCAGGGTGTCTTCGTTGTGGATGGCGTTGGCGAGACGTTCATAGGCGATGTGGAGCAGAGCCATGCCCGGGGCCTCATAGATGCCGCGGGATTTCGCCTCAATAATGCGATTTTCGATCTGGTCGCTCATGCCGAGGCCGTGACGACCGCCGATGGCGTTGGCCTCCAGAACGAGGGCGACTTTATCGTCGTATTCTTTGCCATTGATGGCGACGGGCAAGCCCTGCTCGAAGGAGATCGTCACCTCCTCAGTATCGATCTTGACGTCTGGGTCCCAGAACTTGACGCCCATGATCGGGTTGACGGACTCGATGGAGACGTGCAGGGATTCAAGTTTCTTGGCCTCGTGGGTGGCGCCCCAGATGTTGGCGTCGGTGGAATAGGCCTTTTCCTTGGAGTCGCGATAGGGCAGGTTGTGGGTGGTAAGCCAGGCGCTCATCTCGTCACGGCCACCGAGTTCAGCGACGAAGTTTTCGTCGAGCCACGGCTTATAGATGCGCAGCTGCGGGTTGGCGAGTAAGCCGTAGCGGTAGAACCGCTCGATGTCGTTGCCCTTATAGGTGGAGCCGTCGCCCCAAATGGAGACGTCGTCGGTATGCATAGCGCGCACCAACAGAGTGCCGGTGACGGCGCGACCGATTGGGGTGGTGTTGAAGTAGGGGCGCCCGGCGGAGCGAACGTTGAACGCGCCGCACGCGATAGCGCTCAGTCCCTCCTCGACGAGCGCTGCCTTGCAGTCGACAAGTCGGGAGATCTCAGCGCCGTAGTCGAGGGCGCGACCCGGCACTGACGCGATGTCGGGCTCGTCGTACTGACCAATGTCGGCGGTGTAGGTGCACGGGACCGCGCCATTTTCGCGCATCCACGCGACGGCGACGGAGGTGTCGAGTCCTCCGGAGAATGCGATGCCGACGCGCTCGCCGACGGGAAGCTGAGTGATGACCTTGGACACGGTAATCACTCTAGCGTATATATATGCATCATTCCAAATGGATATGCGGTTGGTTGGGCTGAACGTTGCTGGAGATGATGAGGTACCGGCTATCGGCTGGCGGATGGGATGCGAATAGCTGGACCGCGTAACTATCGGGGCTACTTCTAGAACATAAAACGACCTGCCATGGGTCAGCCATGACAGGTCGTTGTGGATTCTTAGGGCGTCAGAGGGTCAGTGCAATCTTGCCGAGCACCTCACCGGATTCGAGCCGTTCGTGGGCCTTGCCTGCCTCGGACATGGGGAAGGACTCAACCGGGGCGGGTTTGATGCTGCCATTGGTGTAGAGCGGCCATGCAACCTCACGGACCCGCTGGCAAATCTTGGCTTTCTCTTCAAGGGGGCGAGGGCGCAGGCTAGTAGCGGTGACGAAGGCGAGCTTGTTGAGGAGCTTTGCAATATTGAGCTCTCCCTTGACGCCGCCCTGCATTCCGATGATGTCGAGACGCCCGCCAATGGCGAGAGCATCGACATTGAGGTCGAGGTACTTAGCGCCCATGACGTCGAGGATGACGTCGGCACCACGACCCTCCGTAGCCTCCTTGATGCCGGCAACCCAGTCCTCGTGATAGTCGAGGGCGACGTCGGCACCGAGGGCGCGGCAGAACTCCTGCTTCTCGGTGGTGCCACAGGTGGTGATGACCGTGCACCCGAGCGACTTGGCGTATTGGATAGCGAACTGGCCGATACCGCCGGCGCCGCCGTGCACGAGGAAGGTTTCACCCCTGGCTAGTCCGACGTGGTCCATGTTGGAGATGACGGTGGCAGTAACCTCAATGAGTGTTGACGCGGTTACCGGGTCGATGCCCTCGGGGATGGGCAGGAGTTGGCCTGCTGGGACGATGACATACTCGGCGTAACCACCGCCGGCTAGCAGCGCAATGACCTCATCATCCTCGGACCAGCCTGTGACGCCTGGGCCGAGGGAGGAAATGACGCCGGTAACCTCCAGGCCCATGGTTTCCGAGACGCCCTTCGGCGGCGGGTAAAGGCCTTGGCGCTGCAACAGGTCGCCGCGATTAATGCCGGCCGCCTTCACCTTGACGAGGACTTCCCCAGGGCCAGGTTTCGGTGCGGGGACCTCGGTCCATTCAATGCATTCAGGGCCGGGACGATGGCGCCCCTTGGAGTCTGTCTTGTCGGTCGGGCGGACGGTGATCGCATGCATGTGTTAAGCCTGCCACAGGGGTGAGCGCTCCCACATCCTTCACGCAAGCAGACGAAGTTTTCCCCAGTTTCCTGGCGTTATCCACAGATGCCACACATGAGGGTTCTCAACGGGTAGTGGTGCCCCTCATGATTCCGTCATGGTGATGAGACAGGATCGCGCTGGACGACGCTGTTGGTGCTTGATGATGGCCCTTGTCATGGTCGGTCTAGCAACAGTGGCATGTGGCGCTGATGAGGATTCCACTGGTGCGACGGGCGGGATAACTCCAGTTGCGAGCGTGGCCCCGACACCAAGTCCGGCCCTAACACCGAGTGCGGAGGCGCCGAAGTTTGTGAAGGTGACGGCAACGCCGGCTCCAGGGACGAAGCAGGATGCGTTGTTCTTGGAAGCGAAGAAGGTCTATGAGACGTATCTGGAACAGACTCTGCTTTTTGAGCAAGAAGGTGGGGGTGAATCTTTACCTCTAGAACTCCAGAAAACAGTAGACGGGCCATGGGAAAATGTTCTCGAAGAATATTATAAAAAGGTGGAAATGCGAGGGCATCACGTAACTTCCCAGTCTGCTGGGTTCGGAAAAGTAACTCTGTCTCGCATTAAGACAGAGCACTCCTATCTAATAACGCTTAGATCGTGTGTAGATCAGCGTCAGTGGGTGTTTGTGGATAAGTCTGGAGGGGAAGTGTCTCGAGGTAATGTACGCCAGATTATTATGTCGATGGCTAAGGAAAATGGGTCGCTCGTGATTACTGCTGCTAGCTCTAAGGGTGTAGATAAATGCGTCGTGTAATCTGTCTATTCTTAGGGGTTATTGTGATTTATGTCGGCCTCATGTCCACGCCGGCTTTTGCTGAGCAAGGTATTAGTATCACGGACATGGAAAATACGGGGAATGTGACGGTTACATATCGAGGTAAGGGTTCTCATCATAAGTCGGGGATCAAAATACGGGAGGGCGCTAAGCGCGGTACGCCTGGGCATGGTGGCTCTCATCACAGGCGGAGTAACCCCTATGCAGGTAAGCGTCAACCCCCCACGTCCCCCAAGTCATCAGAGCCAGTGGATCGGCGAGTGAGTGACGCTTATATCGCCTCATCTATATTGTCATTGGCCAGTCCTAGGATTCCGTACCTGCTTGGACTCAACTTGAGTCTAATGGAACCGAAGCCTAACCGTACGACGCCATCTCCATCTCCCGTAAGGCCTAAAGTGTCAACTCGGGAAGAAGCCCGTGACTGGTCTGTCGATCTTGCGACGAATATTCACCTTGCTAAGCCAGTTGTCTACGTTGAGCCGCGACCTTCGGCCAACAAGTGGAACATTACTGCAGTGGGGCAGCCGTTATGGTTCCACAATCCCGGGTCAGAACGTCACACCTCTAGCGATTCCTCGCGCAGAATTATCGTTTCCCTTGACGCCACACGAGTCGAGACCATCTACAACACCGGCGAGAAAACCGTCCGCTGCGCTCATTCAACCCCACGCCCGAAAAATGCCGATCCGCGAGCCCAATCTCCGGACTGCGGTTACATCTACCAGCACCCAGGAAATTACACCGTGCGCATGACTGAGGTGTGGCAGGTGAGATGGCGTTCAGGTGATCAATCTGGCCAGATCGTTACGAGGCGGTCGTCCTCTAAGCCGCTGAAGGTCAACGAACTCATTGGCGTGCTCACACAACCCGGAAGACGGTGATGGCTGACAGATGCTGCCGGGACAGGGCGAACCTCGTAATTGCCGTCGTCCAGGGGCCGGAATTTAGCGTCACTGGACGATGCCCGCGTTCGGATTCGTCAACGTCTAGGCGAGGTATGAGCGGGTCTAGGTCCGGGACGATGAATATGCCCGATGAATTATGGCTAAGATGGGGCCACCGGGTCGTGCCCGGTTGGCGAGATCGCATAGTGGACGAGTGCAGCCGCCTTGAAAGCGGCCGAGGGCAACCTCCGTGGGTTCGAATCCCACTCTCGCCGCCACGGAGCCTGTCCCCAGGTGCGGTACCCGAGGGCCAGGCTCTCGCATGTCAGCCTTGCAATGATGGGAGATGGGGATGCCCAGGATGGACGTGACGGATCTTCCACCCGGCACGACCAGGCACGTCATGTCGCCGGAACCTCCTATTCGTGGTTTCATCATTGCCGGCGTCTTGTCCATCGTTGGTGCCGTCCTCATGATCGTCAGCATCGCCAAGAGCTGGCACGAGGTGGTGACCATCATCTTTATCGCCGTCCTCGCCTGCGGTATCGCTTTGGCTGTCACTGCAGCATGGTCCATGGTTCACATGAAGCTCTACGTCGATTTGGATGATGAGGGCTACCACATCCACGGCGCCGGACAGGATCGCCGCGGAACCTGGGACAAGGTCACGAAAGTCGCGCTCACCGAGTCACGGTCTCGCCTCACCCTCTACCATGGCCAAGTTGGGCGTACCCACATCGTCCGTCCCGGAATCGGAGACCCCAAAGAGATGGACGACTTCGCCGTCGACGTCGCACACCGCCTTGACGAATCACGCGGATACCGCCAAAGTATTTAACCTACCATCTAACCCGGCAGTGGCGTTCCAGAAATACTCTGGAACGCCACTGCTGTTGTCTGACGTGCATGGCTTATATCGCTGCGGGCCACATCGCGGCGGCTTAGCCCCTTCCTGCAGCCGACTCGCTGGCCTCCTCGGCTACTTCCGGCACCTTGACCGGGCGGAGTCTCACCCACACGAGGAATACTGCCCCTGCGACGAGCAGGCACATTCCAGACACCAGGTCGGCGTGAGCGTCAGATCCCTTTACCAACCCAGTAATCGTCAAGATGATTCCGTAGAGGCCGAGCAGCACACCTATGACGGTCCGAATGTCCATCGCGCGAGCGACCTTACTGCGATTGCGACGAGCCGTAGCAGTTCCGTTGGACATGGCAAGCTCCTCAGAAAATGATGTTGAGAACGACGGTGATGGCGAGCACGATCATGCCGAGCGGGACCGTACGGCGATACCACGGGAGATCCTTCTCCTGTGGGTCGACGAGGTGCTCCTTCGGGGTCTCCGAGTACACCAACCTGACCAGCTCTGCTGCAGGCTTAGGCTCGGTAAACAGGGACACCACAATGCTGACGATGATATCTGCGACGAATCCGACCGTAGCGGCAAGGAATGCCGTCCCCTGGCCTGGCAAGGTAAAAACTCCCGCTAGGCTCATAACCCACACCGTCACCGCACTTAGCGTGCCGACGACCAGGCCCGACCAGCCTGCATGCGGGGTTGAGCGCTTCCAGAACATGCCGAGGATAAACGTTGCAAACAGCGGAGCGTTGAAGAATCCGAACAACGTCTGCAAGTAGTCCATGATGTTGGAGAACCCGGACGCCATAAACGCCGTTCCAATGGCGACGACGGTCGCGATGACTGTGGCAATGCGTCCCACCTTGACGTAGTAGTCGTCGGGCTTGTCCTTAATGACGTAGTGCTGCCAGATATCCACGCTGAAAACGGTGTTAAACGCCGAAATATTCGCCGCCATACCAGCCATGAACGCAGCTAGCAGACCTGTGATCGCCACGCCCGTCAGACCGGTCGGCAACAGGTTGCGGATGAGAAACAGCACAGAATCGTTGTACTGGACGAAACTACCTGACGCGCCACCAGCAACCTTCTCACCAGCCTTCATGCGGGCAATTTCAGGGACGAGGATCGCAGCGAGCATGCCTGGCAAAACGGTGAGGAAGGGCACGAGCATCTTCGGGAAGGCCCCGATAATCGGCGTCTTGCGTGCAGACGACAGAGAATCGGATGCCATTGCCCGCTGCACCTCGACGAAATTCGTCGTCCAGTAGCCAAAAGACAGCACGAATCCGAGTCCGAGCGTGATGCCAATGACAGACATCACTGGACTGCCGAATCCGGACAATGCTTGGCCAGGCCAGGAATGAAGCTGCTGGGCAGCCGGCGTCACGACGCCAGGATGAGCCTCGGCGGCAGCAGTGATCTTGGCCTTGAGGCCACTCCAGCCACCTACCCGATGCAAACCGATGATGACAAGGGGTAGGAGGGAAGCGACGATGATGAAGAATTGCAGCACCTCGTTATAAATAGCCGCCGACAAGCCACCAAGGCTGATGTAAGCGAGCACGATCATCGCGGCAACGATGAGGGCAACCCATAGCGGCCATCCCAGCAGGGCACGGACGATGGTTCCAAGCAGGTACAGGTTGATACCGGCGATAAGAAGCTGGGCTAGCGCGAAGGAGACCGCGTTAACGAGGTGCGCTGCTGGGCCGAACCGTTTGAGCATGAACTCTGGCACGGAGCGCACACCGGAGCCGTAGTAGAAGGGCATCATGACGATGCCAAGGAACACCATCGCGGGTATAGCGCCGATCCAAAAGTAATGGACCGTCGGGATGCCGATCTGGGCTCCATTAGCCGACATTCCCATGATCTCGACGGCGCCGAGGTTCGCCGACACGAATGCCAGCCCTGTCACCCATCCGGGCAGGCTGCGTCCGGACAAGAAGAAGTCGAGGGAGTCGGACACCTGATGTCTGGCGGCCAGTCCGATTCCCAGAACGAACACGAAGTAAATGAGCAGTATCAGGTAATCAACGAACCCTGCGTTGATGAGTGTCTCCAACGGCATGGTGCGGAGTGGTCCTTTCGGTTGGTGCGGGGGGAGGAACGGCCTCGTTGGCGTCGCCCCGTGGGGAACCATAGACCCCGGTGCGGCATGAGCGCATCTGCACCCGGTAGTTTTGAGTACGTAAACATTTTGAGTGAGCGAAGTCGACGCAGCGCCACTGGCATCGTCGTACGCTCAGCCTCGTTGTCACGGGATTTTGACCGGCAAAGGAGCCATTTATGTCGCAGACACCCCACGCCATTGCGGCAGATCACCAGACCCCGACGATCGGCACAGCATGGTCGGTAGAGGAGGGTGCCACTCGCGCCCGGCACCTCTTTGGCGGGCACATTGGTGGTAGCCCCGATGGCGTCTGGGCGGCCCCCGGACGTGTCAACATCATCGGCGAGCACACCGACTACAACAACGGTTTCTGCCTGCCAATCGCCCTTCCCCATCGCACCTACGTCGCTGCTCGACGCCGTGATGACGACAAGGTCATCCTCGTCTCCCAGCTTGACGACAGCGTTCTCACCTGGGAGGGAACCCTCGACGAGATCGCTCCTGGGGCGGTTGCTGGCTGGAAGGCCTATACCGGTGGTGTCGCATGGGCGCTGCGTCAGGCCGGGCATGGCCTCGGGGGATTCGAGGCTGCACTGGTCACGTGCGTCCCCCTGGGTGCGGGACTGTCGTCGTCGGCGGCCGTCGAGTGTGGCGTCGGTCTGGCCCTCGCCGACCTCTACGACCTTGATCTCACCGACTCTGACTCCGGCCGTATTGACCTCGTCAATGCTGCCCGCGCTGCGGAGAACGAGGTTGCTGAGGCTCCCACTGGAGGGCTCGATCAAACCGCTTCGCTGCGTACTACCGAGGGTCACGCCCTCCTCATCGATTGTGACGACTGGTCGGTTCGTCAAGTCCCCTTCAACCTGGCCACCGCCGACCTAGAACTGCTTGTCATCGACACCTGTGCTCCCCACCGGCTGGTCGACGGCCAGTACGAGGCGCGACGGCGGGCCTGCGAGAATGCCGCACGCATCCTCGGAGTTGGTAGCCTGCGTGACGTCGGTGACTTGGGGGCCGCCGTGGCCGCCCTCGATGACGAAGGGATGGCTAGTTGCGTCCGCCACGTCGTCACTGAGAACGACCGTGTTACCCAGTTCGTTAAGCTCCTCGATACCGGCCAAATCCGCGAAGTGGGGCCGCTTATGAACGCCTCCCACGACTCCCTGCGTGACGACTACGAGGTCACCTGTCCCGAACTGGATACCGCTGTCGACGCGGCCCGCGCTGCTGGTGCTCTTGGCGCGCGGATGACTGGCGGCGGATTCGGCGGTTGCGCCATCGCTCTGGTCGATCGCGACGTTCGTAACAAGGTTGCCACGCAGGTCGCGGACTCCTTCCGGGAGGCCGGTTTCGCCCACCCCGAGTTCTACGTCGTTACCCCTGGCCCTGCTGCCCTGAGGGTGCAGTGATATGACCGAGCGGCAGCGCCGAGGACCGTCTCGCCCCTCAATGGGTGATGTCGCCGCGGCTGCCGGGGTATCCCAACAGACCGTCTCGCGGGTCGTCAACAACTCCGACGCCGTGCGCAAGAAAACTGTCGACAAGGTTCTCAAGGCCATGACCGAAGTCGACTATTCGCCCAATGTGGCTGCTCGCAGCCTGCGCTCGGGCCGCACGAGTGCCATCGGCGTCCTTGCTACCGACCTTTCACACACCGGAGAGCTGCGGACCGTTCAAGCCATTGTCGATGCCACCCGCCGCAGCGAGCTTGCCGTCGTCCTTGATCGTCTTGAGCCTGCTGACGACTCCGTCAGGTCGTACCGGCGCGCGATGAAGCGGATGGCGGGGCGAGTCGACGGCTTCATCATTGAGGGGCTTGAGCTTGACCATCCCGAGGACCTTGAGGTACCGCCGGGAACCCCAGTCGTGATGGCTGGCTCTCCGTGCAGTCGTTTCTCGACCGTCGGATGTGACCAGGCCTCCGGTGTGCGTACCGCCGTTAACTATCTCTTGGCATTGGGGCATCGCACAGTCCACCTCGTCAGCGGCCCGGACTATTCCCGCCAGGCTGTGGTACGCCGCCAGGCCTGGCAAGAGTGCTTGGAGACCAACGACCGCGAGATCCCCGATGTCATCATCGGGGACTGGACGGCCTCGTCAGGACGCGATGCGGCAAGCTACCTCAAGGACGCCGGAGCAACAGCCGTGTTGGCCAGCAATGACGAAATGGCGGCAGGAGCCGTCATCGGTCTGCACGATATGGGTGTCAGGATCCCGGACGATATGTCTGTGGTGGGATTCGACGACGTCCTGGGAAATACGGTGTGGCCGACGATGACGACGGTGCGACAGGACTTCGCGGCGGTCGGTCAACGCCTCGCCGAGGAGCTCCTAGCCCAGTTGCAGGGTGCTCCGAGGAAGTCGGTCATGGTCCCGGCCCCGTTGGTGATTCGGGAGAGTACCGCACCCCCGCGACATTGACCCCGAGCGACACCTACGAACCGCACAGGCGCGGCCCCAGGAGAGGCGTCAGGGCTGCTGCGGGTTATAGGCGCAGGCGTCAGTCACAGATTGGGAGACGTCGTGGTTATCGGGTGACGGGCGTGGAGCGGGGGTCTGCGGGGACTTCTTTAACCCGCTGTGGCTCGGCGGCGCCATGGCGGTCTTGTGGGTGTTAGCAGACGAAGCCCGCGTTACCGGCTTGTTCTTGTTTTTTGACGCAGAGACGCCATGGATGGCGGCCTCCACCTGTTTGCGGATGAGATCGTAATTCGGGCGGGAAGAGAAGAATCCGTGCTTGCCATTGGTGAAAACGACGCGGTTGATGTTGGCGTCACGCATGTTGATGGCGAGGTCGACGAAGGCCGGTAGCATTCCCTGCGGTATGTCAGAGACTACCATCTGCCCGGAAGCATCAGCGATCGATTCGAAGCGAGTCAACACAGTCTGCGGGCTGGTTTGGTCAAGAACGGCTTTGATAAGGCAAGACTGGCGTCCCATCCGGTCGTAGTCGGTGCTCGCTGAGCGCGACCGTGCGTACCACATGGCGTGGTAACCGTCGAGGTGTTGGTTGGGGCCAATCTCGAGGTAACCGTCCGGCCTCTTGCCTTCGGTATTGCCGGCGATGGGCAGGCGCTCGTTGATGTTCACCGACACTCCGCCGAGCGCGTCGATGAGTTTCTGAAGGCCGTCGATGTCGAGCATGACGAAGTAGTCGATCTTGAGACCGAGGGCCTCTCCGGTGGCTAGCTTGAGGGCGTCGGCTCCGGGGTAGTCGGTCGCGCCCATGCGGTCGACGTAGTGGGCCTTCACCGTCGACCAGATCTCGTTAGCCATGTAGTCGGGGTTGTCACCGTCACCGTCTTTCCCGACGAAACCGTTGGGGAAGTCCCTGTGCAGCGGCGAATCAGGCGGGAATGGCATTCTCGCGGTGTTGCGGGGGATCTGGAAGATCGAGGTATCACCGTTGGAGGTATTAATCGACGCCACCATGATCGTGTCAGTGTTCATGGAGTTCTCGGCGCGGTAGTTACGCACCTTGCTGTCGTCGGCGCCGACGAGCAGGACGTTGACTCGCGGCTTGGCCGCCCAAATCGCCTTGACGTCCTGGTTGTAGTTGATGGATGGGCGGGTGCCGGACCGCTTATCGGTGAAGATCCGGCCTAGCATGTGGTCTTGATCGTAGGCATACCGGCCAGCGACAGCTAGCGGCGTTGCGATGGTGGTACACAATGCGGTGACAAGGATGGTCGAGACCCAGCGTTGTCCGCGGGTGATGCCCTGAGGTCGAAGATCGAGGTGGGAGAAGGTCAGCAATGCCACCAAGGCGACGGCAAGACTCGGTAAGCCCCAGGTCAGAGCGGTGAGCAACTTGGGTCGCACGACGATCGACGCTGCAACTGTCGGGTTAGCCAGGATGAAGAAAACGGCAATGGTCAGCCCAATGAGGAGAAGACCGATGATCGTCAGGCCTGTGACGCGGCGACGCGGGGCACGGCTACGAGACAGGGTTAAGCCGGGGACGATGGCCCCAAGTACCGTCCATCCCAGGCAGGTGTTGAAGGCATGGTTGCGTCTGGCCTCCTCGTTCCACCGCGACGGTCTGCGGCGGCTGCGGCTAGCTGGTGAAGACTTGGCGGTTGCAGCTCGTCGGGCTGGGGTAGGGCGGGATTTCGGCTCACTGAGGAGGGGCTGTGGGGCGTTAACAGGGGGCTCAGCAGCGGACCGGCGTGGACGCGGGGAACGCGTCGGTGGCCGGGCGGCTGCCCTGAGATCCGCCCGCCGCAGGACATGTGTGTCCTCATTGGCCTCCGGATCGTTCATCCAATCCGGTTGAGCGGCGTGACGTGGAGACGGCGAGTTGGCGCCGCGCGACGCGTCAGCCATGCACATCCCTTTCCGTAAGTGTCGATGGGGCGGACCCCATGTTAACCGCTGCACCCAATGCGGGGCGGTACCGTCTGGCTGGTGGATGGCGATCGTAACTGCCTCAGTGCCTGCGCAGCGCAGACGTCCCTTGTCAGAGGCGTGTCAGTGTCGATGAGGCGCGTTGTCGCGGCCCGGAATTGGAGGGTTGGGGGTTGAGAGGGTAGGCTGACACGGCACTTGGAGGTGTCGCCTAGTCAGGTCTATGGCGCCCGCCTGCTAAGCGGGTTTGGGAGGTAATCCCATCGCGGGTTCAAATCCCGCCACCTCCGCGGATGCCCGGTGACTCTTAATATGAGGGGCGCCGGGCTTTGTGCATGGTGGGGCCGTTTGGTGCCTCGGATGAAGGTCCTGAAGTTGGGATCGACGATACCCCTCGGCGGCCTGGTGTCCCGCATCTAGTGTTCCGGAAACCCGCTTGCCAGGCGGATTTCCGGGGACTGAATTACGCGAATTTGCATTACGGAATCAAGAGCTGTAATGTTTAGCAACGTGCACAGCGCAATGCGCCCGTGGCTCAACGGATAGAGCATCTGACTACGGATCAGAAGGTTGGGGGTTCGAATCCCTCCGGGCGCGCAGATGGAAACCCCGCCTTTGTGGTGGGGTTTCGTCGTCTTGAGGAGGCTCTTTCCGGAAGCAGGCAGGAATATCCGCGTCTCAATTCAGCCCTGTGCTCTTACCTGCGATAAACCACACAATCGGTCCGACAAGTGGGAAGCAGAAGCAGACGACGATCCAGGTCACCCTTCCCGCGCCCGTCACGTAGTCCGATCTGAGAATCGACAAAAGAGCAAAGACGAACGCGATGATCGGAACGGTGATGGCCGAGACCGACAGAATCATGGGCGAAAATTGACAGCAGCCCCGCCCGCCCGTCACGTAGTAGCAGCAATTGACGTCCGGTCGGGCGAAATCTGTACCCCGGTTGCAGCAGCTCTGGCATACGGCCGTGACAGAAAGCCCGTAGTGTTTCCCCATGACGCAGATCTTCATCGTTCACGAGCCCTCCTGCAGCCCAGGCAGACTCGGGCAACTTTGGCGCAACGCCGGGGCAGACGTCGTCGAGATCAACGCCTGGAACCATCCGGTGCCGCCGATTGTGGACGCTGACGCACTCGTGGTGCTAGGCGGCTCTATGAGCTGTCAGGACGATGCTGAGGCTCCGTGGCTCGCCCCCACCCGCCAGCTCATCGCCCGGACGGTGAAGGCAGGTACGCCCTTCCTCGGCATCTGCCTGGGTCACCAACTCGCCACCGTCGCGCTGGGAGGACAGGTCTGCACCTCCGACCATTTCTGCCTTGGAGCGGCCGAGATGCACCTCACCCCGGAGGGAAAGAAGGACCCGCTGCTGTCGGTCTACGACGGACATCGCGGTATTCATTTCAACAACGATGTTGCGGTCGTCCTGCCCGAGGACGCCGTTCTGCTGGCGCGCGATCCCACCGGTCAGATCGAGGCCGTCAGGTTCGCTGAGCGTGCATGGGGGGTACAGTTTCATCCCGAGTGCACTCCCGAAATCTTCGATGCCTGGACTATCGGCCACGGTGAGAAAGAATGGCAGCAGCGTCTTCCTTGGTCAGAGGCCGTCACGGCAGCAGAGACGGTGCGTCGCGACATCGACACCGTCAATGCCGAAGAGGCTTTCGCGGCGCGATTCCAGGAACTTATAGACCCTGAGAAAAGGTGATTCCCGAGGCTCAGTAGGCCTCGGGAATTAGTTGTGAGTATCAGCGACAGACCGTCACAAGGCGACGGCCTCACCCATAACCACCGCGCGAGTGCGCGGTATCCGGAACACCCGAGTGCGATCGGCCTGGTTGCGCGACATAGTGATGTAAAGCATCTTGCGCCAGCCAGCCATTTGCGCACCCTGTTGTGGTTCGTCCCGCTTCACGTCTACTAGGGAGAGGTAGTAGATCGCCTCGTCGAGATGATCCTTGAGCCAAGGACACTTGGCCGCCGCCAGAGCTAGCGCCTTGGGGACGTCCTGGGAATCGGTGAACCCGACGTGACACGCGATATAAGTGATGCCGTCGGTGGGTCTGCCGAGGTCTACTTTCTCAATACGGTTGACGTGCCGCACGTGCGGCACGTTCTCCACCACTATCGAGATGATGATGTTGTGCTCATGCAGCACATGGTTAAACCTGAGGTTATTAAGCAGGGCCAACGGGGTTGTTGCCCGCCCAGGATGCGGGTAAACGGCCAGGCCAGGGACGCGGGTTGGCTTGGTTTCGTGCATCCAGTTGAGGAAGTCGTCCAGCGGCCCCTCATCATCTTGTCGCTGCTTGGCGATGTAGGCGGTGCCGCGTCGCCACGTCGTCATGATGATGACGACGATGGTTGCGAACAACAGCGGGATCCAGCCGCCAGAGGCGATCTTCAACAGATTGGCGGAGAAAATCGATAACTCGACGCCGCCGACAATGACACCAAAAAAGATGAGAGCCCACATCGGCCAATGCCATGCCCGGTGAGCCAGCACCAGAAACAGGCTCGTCGTCAGGAGGAAGGTGCCGGTCACGGCCAAACCATAAGCCGTGGCTAGTTTCGACGAGGTCTGGAAGATGAGGATGAGGGCTAGCACGCCGATAAAGAGGGTCCAGTTGACCTCTGGGATATAGATTTGGCCGCCCTCGGACTTCGAGGTATGACGCACGCCGAGGCGCGGCAGTAACCCCAGGCGGGCGGCCTCTGAACTCATCGAGAACGCCCCCGAGATGACTGCCTGAGAAGCGATGACGGTGGCCATTGTGGCGATGGTGACAAGCGGAATAGTCGCCCAGTCGGGAGCCATCCTAAAGAACGGGTTATCGATCCAGTCGGGGTGCGACAGGATCATGGCCCCCTGGCCCAGGTAGTTGATGAGCAAACAGGGGAGCACAAGGCCGAACCAGGCGAGTCGGATCGACGGAGCCCCGACGTGGCCCATGTCGGCATATAGCGCCTCGGCGCCGGTAATCGTCAAGACGACCGCGCCCATCGCAATGAAAGCCATCGCTGGACGCTCGATGGAAAACAGGATTGCCCAGTGTGGAGACAAGGCCGTAATGATAACCGGGTGGTGGATGATCCACGGAATACCCAGGGCCGCCAAGGTGAGGAACCAGGTCGCCATTACCGGCCCGAAGGCCTTGCCAATGACCTCCGTTCCCCGTCTCTGCACGATGAATAAGAGGGTAAGAATGACGACCGAAGCTGGCAGAACGATCTTTTCTGCATCCGGGTTGGCCACCGTGAGGCCTTCCACGGCGCTCATCACAGAAATCGCTGGGGTGATAAAGGAATCTCCATAAAATAGGCCGGCGCCGACGATGCCGAGTAGGAGCGCCGTCATGCCAGTGCCCTTGTGGCTAGCCATGAGCCGACGCACCAAGGCCATCAGGGCAAGGATGCCCCCTTCGCCGTCGTTGTCAGCACGCATAACGAATATGACGTATTTAACACACACCACGAGCAGGATCGACCAGAAGATCATCGAGATGATCCCCATGACGTCACCGTGGGTTGGGCGCACGGCATGGTTCTCCATGGAGAACACCGTTTGGAGAGAGTAAAGGACTGAGGTGCCGATATCGCCGAAGACGATTCCTAATGCGGCTAGGGCTAGTCCAGGTTTCATGGATCGGATCGGTTCACGATCAGCGATCGGCTGGGTGGCTTTGGCCACCTCCTGCCGTTCATGGCTGCGAATCACTCAAGAAAGTATGGACCTTATCGCCTCACCTGCAAATTGATCGGCGAATCGGACGTAGCGCATGGGCGGGAAAAGTGACCGTGAGCTCCTCTGTGATGCTGTTTTCGTCACATCTGAGATGCGGTGACGCCGTTACGCTCGCGACACAATAATGGCGCTGTAGGGCGGCAGGACGAGGGTCGCAGAGGCTGGATGGCCGTCATAGGCGCTCTCGACGGCGAAGATGTGGGCAGGGTTGTAGCCCCATGAGTAATCGCCGGCGAACTCCATAAGAGGCATGAGTTCGACGGCGTTGACGCCCAGGTGGGTGAGGTGGTCGATCTTGGACTCGACATCCCCCAACTCTGCGGGCTTGTCGTCGTTGGGATCTTTGTCGAAGAAGGTTCCGACGTGCATCTCGTAGATGACGAGTTCGTTCGTCGGTGGAGCAGTGAAGTCATCACCCTCCCAGTCGTAAGAATTGGGGTCGGTGATAATGCCATTGCCGATCGAGTTCGTCACGTGGCGGGCGTAAGGGTCGATGCGGGAGATCACCTGCCCGCCGTTCATGAGAACGAAGCGGTACTCGTCGCCCACCCGCGCTCCGGCCGCCTGACCGTACCAGTAGTCGTTGTCCTCGCTGACGAGCTGGAACTTCGCCGAGCGGACCTGTTTAGCGTCGTTCTTATTACCGGTCGGCTGAGCTGCCCAGTCATCGAAGGTTCCGGTGACGGCGACGGCCTCAGCATGCGGTGCCCACACCCGGAACGCAGCGTTACCGTCGATGAGACAGACGCCCATGCCTTGAGCACGGTCGGCATAGTCGGTAGGGATGGGGTCGTTGGCATTTGGGAGGGAGTCGCCACCGTCTGCGGTCGTGTCATCGGTCATCGTTCTCCTTGTCGTCGGAACAACCGCAACCAACGGTATCCGCCGACGCATGAGAGATGGCCTCGTCGATGGATCGACGGTGGCTACGGTGGGCCACATGTATGACTCCGTTGAACACCTGCCCGCTGCCGACCACCCCGAGCTGCTGGCCGCGACGGTCGCCGGTCGAGTTGCCGTCGGCAGTCGTCTTCAGCATTGGTCCTGAGATTGCTGATACCGAGGCGCTGTGCGAGGCGTTCGGTGAAGGCCCAGAGACCTGCGCCAACTGCGTCATCGTCAGGGGGAAGCGTGGTGACATCGAAAAGTATGTTGCATGCCTGGTTTTGGCGACGACCAGGGTCGACGTCAACAAAGTCGTGCGCAAAAAGCTCGACGTCCGTAAAGCATCCTTCGCGCCGATAGACGAGGCTGTCGGCATGTCCGGGATGGAATACGGCGGTATCACTCCGGTAGGGCTGCCCGCTGAGTGGCCGATCTGGATCGATCCACGGGTAGCCGAGGCCGAAGCGGTGTGTATTGGATCAGGGCTGCGCAGTTCGAAGCTCATCGTCAGTGGAGGCGATGTACTCTCCCTGCCCGGCGCTGAAGTCGTCGCGGGGTTGGCGAACTGAGGTTACTTGGGGCTGGTGCGCCGCTCTCAACATCGCTCATCCTAGGGTTGCCGTAGCGGTCACGGTGCCATCGGGGCGACGGACCTTGGCCTCGTCTTCCTCGATGCCGACGGTGAGTCGAGTCGGGGCCGTCACGGCGGCGCGGAACCGGTAAGAAAACTGCTTACCTGTGAAGTCCGTGCCCGTGTCCGCAAACGCCTGAGCCATGAGCAGGGCTTGTAATGGTCCGTGGACCACCAGGCCGTCATGTCCGGCGCTGCGGCAGAAATCGCGGTCCCAGTGGATCCGATACGGGTTCGCTGTCAGGGCTGAAAAGGTCACTAACAGGGGCTCGGTTACCAGGAAGCCGTTGCCGCCGGTGTGACCGGCGCCCTCTGGCGATGGACCTGCGGAGTGAGTCGGCATAAAGACGTAGTCCTGGTCGTCGACAAGGCAGTCCCGGCCGTCCTGGGACCACGTGGACCTCATTGTCACGAAGTGGAGCAGGCCACGATGACCCTTCTTGTCGGTGACTGAGGCCACCTTGGTGGTGCGCGAGGTCTCGCTGTTGAGAGCCAGCGGGGAGATGGTGCGCACCCGTCCGCCTGCGAACATCCTCATCATGCCCGGTTCTGGGGTGATCGGTGAGCCGATCACGTAACCGTTCTCGTCGAGGTTGCCGGGGATGACCGGGTCGAGGAGGAGTCCCCAATGCCAGCATGGTGGGACGACTGCGTGGGGTTCTTGGGAGCCAAGTAAAGCCGCTAAGCCACGCAGGTCGGCTGGGCGCAGGATAGTCATTCCGCCAGGCCGTACAGACGGTCGCCGGCGTCACCTAGGCCGGGGACGATGTAGCCGTGCTCGTCGAGGTGATCGTCCAAGCCGGCGACGATGAGGTGACAGGGGACGTCAAGGTCCCTGACGAGTTTGCGGAAATTCTCAATGCCTTCAGGGGCAGCCAGGATGCACAGGCAGGTGATGTGGTCGGCGCCGCGGCGGACCAGGAACTCGACAGTGCCGCCTAGGGAACCGCCGGTAGCCAGCATCGGGTCGAGGACGTAGCACTGACGGCCAGAGAGATCCTTGGGGAGACGCTCAGCGTAGGTCATCGGTTGGAGGGTTTCCTCATCACGGGCCATGCCCACGAAGCCGACCTCAGCTGACGGGATGAGGCGCATCATGCCCTCGAGCATTCCCAGGCCGGCGCGCAGAATCGGAACCACGAGGGGCTTAGGGCGGGTCAGGGCGACGCCCTCGGTGGCGGTGAGCGGGGTGGTGACGGTGGTTGGCTCGATGCGCACCTCGCGGGTGCCCTCGTAAGCCATGAGGGTGACAAGTTCCTCGACAAGCTGGCGGAAAACCGGGCTGGGGGTGTCTACCGAGCGCAACAAGGTCAACTTATGGGAGACGAGCGGATGATCCATGACGTTGAGTTCCACGAGTCTAACCTTGGCACATGGGGGCGCGTTGGTAGCATTCGGCTCCCGGTCTGATTACGTATTGGCAGGAACGGACAGTGGGGCCGGGTAGGGGAGCGTGGTGCTTCCTGAGAATGTGGCGGGTAAATTGGCCTTGCGACTGTTTCCCCGACGAAATGTCTGCAACGATGGAGACGTTCGCCGCCCCCAAGGAGGTCGTCATGTCCCGGTTCAACGATAACGAGTTCGTCCCCGACGATGACGTCGATGATTACGACGATCTCGATGATTACGACGAGTTGTCTGATGACGACGACTACGGCGATGACGGGGACGACGATTACGACGATGATGACTATGACGACGATCTCGAGGACGCTAGCGAGGACGAGATCGACTTTGTAGTAGCCCTCTACAACGATGACGGTGAGCGCGTCGCAGTTCCTATGGAACCGATGCTCGCTAATGACTTCGATGAGCTCATCACCCAGCTGAGGCGTTTGCCCGGTGATGCTGGCGCTGTCGGTATGGTGTCCATCGACCACCAGTTTTACGTCATCGTCCGGGTGCGTGGCCGAAATGTGCAGGTCTTTCTGTCCGACGCCACCCAGGCCAACGATTGGCCGATAGCCCGCGATGTCGCTGATTTCCTCGGTGAGGACATTCCTGATCCCGATGACGATCCCGAGACCATGGGTGACGGCGACATGCTTGCTGACGCTGGGCTGGGGGAGTTTGACATGGAGGCTTTCGCTGACGCTGACGAGGATTCTGACGAGATCCTGTCCGATATTGCTGCCCGGGTTCACTTCGGGCCGCAGTTCGAGCGGGCCGCTAACACTTCGGCGCGCTGACCTGTGGCCGGTCCGATGCCGGGTTGGCGTCAGGCCATGACCCAGGCGCTTGACGTGGCGCGCCGCGCCGCCACGTGGGGCGACGTTCCTATCGGCGCGGTGATTCTCGGCGCTGACGGCGAAGTCCTTTCCGAGGCTGGCAACGAACGGGAGCGTACCGGCGACCCGACGGCCCACGCGGAGGTGCTGGCCATCCGTCGTGCCGCGGAAGCTCGTGATGGCTGGCGCCTCGGTGATTGCACCCTCGTCGTCACCTTGGAACCATGCACCATGTGCGCCGGAACCATTGTTGCTGCGAGGATCCCGAGGGTGGTTTTTGGAGCCTTTGATTCGAAGGCCGGTGCCGTCAGTTCCCTCTTTGATGTCATGCGCGATCCGAGGCTGCCACACCGGCCGAAAGTCGTCACAGGTGTGATGGCCGAGGAGTCGTCTGCCCTATTGCGCGAATTCTTTGACGGACATCGGGCCTGTACCGTGGACGGGTGACCAACACGACGACGGAACCGACACCCGCAAGATCCGGGGCGACACCACAGCCCGGGGAGAAACGGGTCCGGTTCCCGCGCACTCGGGCATACATCCAGCGCCATGAGTTCCTCGCTTCAGTGACGAAGGTTATTAGTGGCACCGGCCTGGCTCAGCTGATTGCAGCTCTGGCCACCCTCTACGTCACCCACCATATTGACCCAGCTGATTGGGGTATCTACGGCGCCATCATGGCGGTATCCCAGTTCGTCATCCCCGCTGCCGCACTGCGCTACGACATGGCCATCGTGCTGCCTCGTGACGATTCGGAGGCCAAGCGGGTATTCCGACTGGCGACCCGCATCAATGCCATCGTTTCTGGGGTCGCGATGACAGCGATGGTTCCGCTCGGCCCCTATCTCAGCGCCCTGCTGGGCAAGCCCCAGGCCAGGTGGTGGTTGTTGGCGGTGGGCCCGAGCACCTTCACGTATGCCCAGGTGAACGTTGTGAACTTCTGGGCTAATCGACGTAAACGTTTCGGTGTCATCGGGGCCAATGCGGTGTGGTGCCAGTCGACGACGGCGGCGGGAAGGATCGGGTCGTGTGCGGTCTCCCTGGGGGCGTTCGGCCAGGTGATCGCCACCTTCTTGGGCAAGTGTCTGGCTCTTAACAACTTCCGGCGTCAGTTGGGCTCGGACCTGCGTGGCATCAAGGAGGCAGAGGTTCCGCTACGCACCCTGATGCGTAAGTATCGTCAGTTGCCGTTGTTGACGGCGCCCAATGTCATCGTCGACGCTATTCGTCAGCAGGGCGTCAACATGATCATCATGGTGAGGTTTTCGACGTCGGGATATGGACGGTTCTCGATCGCGTGGACCCTCATGCAGATGCCAGCGTCCGTCATCAACCAGGCACTATCCCAGGTGTTCTTCCAGAAATTGTCGGTTTCTGATGCCGGGAGGTTCTACCAAACCGTCAAAAAGTCGGTCGTGAGATCCTTCCTCATCGGCATTGTGCCGTTCGGGCTGCTGTACTTACTCATCCCGCCAGTGCTTCCGTGGCTGCTGGGTGCGAAATTTCACCAATCGGCGGACATCGCGGTGGCGCTGGTGCCGTGGCTCTTCGTCAATTTTGTCACCTCGCCGATCTCAAATATGTTCATCGTGACCCGAAACAATGGCATCGCGCTGGTTTTCGCGATCGTGTATGCGGCGGTGCCGCTGACCTACCTGAACCTTAGTCACCTGTCGATCGTCGGTACGATCTATCAGATGTCCTTCATCATGGCCGGACTCCTGGTGTTCTACATCGGGCTGGCGCTTGTGGTGGCGAAGAGATTTGACCAGAAGAATGTGAAGTTGGACGGCGAGGTCGAGGCTGCGCAGGAGGCTGAGGTTACAAGCGAGGACGAGAGCAACCGTCCCTGACGCTCTCGACGCCTACCCGATGCGTTCCTGACATTCGGATTTTGGTGTGTGGCGACGGATTCGCTACCCTTATTTACGGTGACGTGTCTGAGCGGCCGAAAGTGCCCGCCTCGAAAGCGGGTGTAGCGAGAGCTACCGAGGGTTCAAATCCCTCCGTCACCGCCAGCTGGGTCCCGGGGATATGCATCTCCGGGACTTCATTATGTAGTGCCGCCCGTCGTCCCCAGGGTGCGCCTCGTTCCTCATGGTTCCAGCGGTTTTCGCCTGGTGTTTCACGAGTGCTCTCTGGATTCACCGTGGACCTGGCAGGCCGTCACTGTGGGAGAATTTGGTGCTGTTTACCCGAGGGGTAGGTGTTTCCCTGCTCTGGGGTGTTGGCAAGGGTTGTCGCTCCATTGGCTCATTCGGTGGTCAATAAAGTCACCAAGGAAATCCTTGAGTTTCTTGTGCTCTGGTGGATTTACTTCACTCTCATGCAGCCGGTCAGTTACGCTTTTGGCGCCAGCGTTATGGTGACGATCGTTACCGCCGCAGCGGACCGCAACCCTTATCACCACCTGGCTCCGATCACTGATCTGCGCCCTCAGCTGCGAAGAACCCGTTTGCTCGGTTGCAATAATGGGAGTCATGCAGCCAGCCGACCTCGCCCTATTCCTCGGTGCTGTCGTCGTGCTGCTCGCCGCTTTCGCAGCTCGGATTGGCACTCGTCTTGGTCTGCCGGCACTATTGCTGTTCTTGCTGGTTGGCATGCTGCTTGGCCCGATTGGGTTCGGTATTAATTTCAACGATTTAGCTGCCGCACACGCCATTGGTTTTGCTGCTCTCGTGCTCATCCTTGCCGAGGGCGGACTCTCAACGAACTGGAAGGATATCCGACCAGCTTTGGCCCCGGCTGCCCTGCTCGCAACCGTCGGTGTCGGGGTCTGTTTTGGTGTCATGACGCTGCTCGGACACTATGTGCTCGGTTTGCATTGGAGCGTCGCCGCCTTGCTCGGTGCAGCCACTGCACCCACTGACTCTGCCGCAGTCTTTTCGGTACTGCGCGGGGTCTCGTTACCGAATCACCTGAGGTCCGTGTTGGAGGCCGAGTCGGGCCTCAATGACGCCCCAACCGTTCTCGTCGTCATCGCCCTGACGGGAGTGGCCACCGGGGACTCGAGCGCCGGCGTCCTTCCGCTCCTCGGATCGATCGCCGTCCAACTCATCGGCGGTATCCTCGTCGGTCTGCTGGTGGGGTGGGTAGCCGGCAAGGTCAGTCGGCGTATCACCCTGCCATCGGGCAACCTGTACGCTATCGCCGCCATGGCATGGGCCGTCACTGCCTACGGCACAGGAGTGTGGATTGGCGTCTCCGGGTTTTCGGCCGTCTACGTCGCCGCTGTCGTCATCGGCAACGGCGATCTTCCCTACCAACACACCACCAGGTCCTTCTCAGAAGGCATCGCCTGGATCTGCCAGATCGGCCTATTCGTCATGCTCGGTCTGTTAGCTAACCCCGATCGCCTTACCTGGGGTTCGGTCGGGGCAGGTATCGCTGCCGGTCTGCTGCTCACCCTCGTTGCGCGCCCAGTGGCTGTGGCCGCCTGCACGATATGGTTCGGGTTCGAACGTAACGAACGGCTCTTCATGTCATGGGCTGGCCTGCGCGGCGCCGTGCCCATCATTCTGGCAACCATCCCAATGGCGTCAAATATGGATCGTGCGGACGAGTTCTTTGACGTCATCCTGGTTCTCGTCGTCGTCTTCACCTGCATCCAAGCCCCGACTCTGCCTGCCGCCGCGGATATTCTCGGTGTCGTCGATCCCCAGATGGCTAAAGATGTCTCCATCGAGGTTGCGCCCCTCGACGAGATCGCTGCCGACTTACTGCAGGCCGACGTGCCCAAAGGGTCGCGTCTGGCTGGGGTGACAATCCGCGAACTGAGACTTCCACGCAACTGCGTCGTTTCCCTTATCATCCGCGGTGACAGATCCTTTACCCCGCACGCCGGAACGGTGCTGGAACAAGGTGACGAGTTGCTTATCGTCGTGCCTCAGGGGAAGCGTCGGACCGTCGCTGAGAGGCTTATCGAGATCAGTCGGGGCGGTCGTCTGGCACGCTGGCACGGCCTACGGGTGCAGACTGCTGACTGAGGAATCGTTGAAGAGGTCCGGTAAGCCTTAGGAGGGCTGTTCCCCCGGCGACGCGAGCATGGACGGTGTCGGGGAGGGCGATGGCAGACATACCGACCCGTTGACTTTCACTGACTTTGACGCAGTTGTCTTGAAGTTTGGGTCGCGATCGCCGAGTACCACCTTGACCTCATGGTCGACGCGCTTGGGATCCGACTTCACGACCGCCCCTGGGAAATAACCGGCAACCAGCCCCACCTCAGGATTTTTGGCGTCCTGCCCGATGATGGTGACTTTTTTGACGCTCGGCTGACGGTTAGACACCGAATCGATGACGAACCCTACGTTGGCGAGCTGTTTGGATACACTTCCGGCCAGCCCACGGGTGTGCCCCGAGTTGTACACCGAAACCGTGACGTCCTGGGTCGTCAATTCGCCGTTAACGTCCTGATTGACGCAGGGGGTAAGAGGTGGCGGCGGGATGGGGGCACTCACGGCCTTCCACCCGACGCGGATGGCCACTGCGATGAGAAGGACGAGGGCCAGCAGGGTTAACGGGGTTCCTGCCATCCTCAGATAGTGGCGACGCTCATCGGAAGTCATGATGGCCATTCAGGTCAAGGACACGAGCGTGCAGGGTCTGACGCTGTTGCAGTGCGGCACGCAGAGCGCGATGCAGGCCGTCCTCTAAGTAGAGGTCGCCATGCCAAGCCACGACGTGGGCGAAGAGGTCCCCATAAAAAGTGGAGTCATCCTCGAGGAGATTCGCCAAGTTCAGGGTGCTCTTCGTCGTGACGAGCTGGTCCAGACGCACCTGAACGGGTGCCAATTGGGACCACTTCTTCTGCGTGTACCCGTGGCTAGGGTATGGACGGGAGTCACCGACACGTTTGAAGATCACAGAACGATCCTACAAGCTCCTTGTGATCCTGGCAGATGGGCCCGGGAGAGCATGTGACAGGCTGAGAAATACACCCACTGGGTGCTGAGGGTGCCACCACGATCGGGTTGGCAGCCAACAAAGCGGCCTTTGACAGGATGGTCAGCGCGATCAACGCATGCTGATGTCGGATCTCGGATAAAGCACTTCGATCACCATTGGGCGCGTCTCACTTCGAGACGCGCCCAGCGACGTTGCGCCAGTTGCACAGCGCGGTATGACAAGCTGAATAAAGAGTACGCGTATGCGCGTACGTTCCAGCCCCCTAGCGAGAGGTCGATACATGGACATCAGTGCCATGGATCCCAAGGACATTCCCGGACTGTTCGACGCTGAAGTCGTCGGACCGGACGGCGAGAAGGTCGGGACGATCCAGCAGATCTTTGCCGACGAGGTCACCGGAGCTGCGACCTTTGTGACCGTGCTTTCGCAGGGCCATGAGTACTTCATTCCGGTGCGAGGCGCCGAATACTCCACCAGCCAGGTCAACGTCCCGTTTAGTCGAAACCTCATTGAAACCGCTCCCGAGGCGTCCGAGGAAGACGATCTCTCGCGCGACCGCGAGGCCGAGGTTTACGGGCATTACGGCATGGAACCTGCTCGTCGTTCTGGCTTGGAGATTAGCGATGACGACGACATAGCCATCGCCCATCCCGGACGTGGTGCCGTCAGCGAGTCTGACATTGTCGAGGCCGATGTGGTTGACGACTCTGAGCCTGATGCCGACGAGGCTGGTCAGGGCACTGTCGTCACCCCGATCGTCGTCTCCGAGGCCGGCTCTGACGCTGAGGATACCGATGACGACGAAGAGAACCGTCCCAAGGTGCTCAGCGACGATCACGGTGACGAGGAAGCTCACACCGTCGATTCCGCCCCGGCTGTGGGGCTGCCTGCCGGTGCCAAGCTGCGTCGCTACGTCGTCACAGACCTGGTGACCGTGCAGATCCCGGTGCGCCGTGAGGTGGTGTGCTGGGAGGATTCCGAGGGCAATATCCACGACTTCGACAAGGTTGAGGCGCCCGAGGAAGCTAAGAGGGCTGGGGTTCCGGGTCAAGCGACCTGGTGGTTCAACGACGGCCCGGAGGCTCCGGCTGGTTGATGCCTTAGAAGTATTGAAACTAGCGTCGGCCCCCGATCCACCAGGGATCGGGGGCCGACGCTGTCACAATCTGCTGCGATGGTATTCGGTCAGGAGACCTTCGCATAGGTCACGTCGGCAACGCCAGCGCTGAGCGACGAGATCCGAGAGAAGGCGGCCGAGGAGAGGTCTAGGCAGCGACCAGAGACGTAGGGTCCACGGTCGTTGACGCGCACCACGACTGATTGTCCATTGGCTTTGTTAGTGACCTTGAGGCGAGTGCCGAAAGAGTAGGTCTTGGAGGCAGCCGTCAGGGCTGACGAGCTGAAGGATTCACCGGAGGCGGTCTGGGAATCGTCGTAGAAGGAAGCCTGGCAGCTTCCAGCGATACCACTCGTGGAAACGTCGGAGGGCGTGCTGCGCGCTGGACGGGCAGTTGAGCGGGAGGTGCTCGAGGAGTGCTCGGAGTGATGCTCCGCGTGCTTGTACGTGGAGCTCTTCTCGGCCGCTGCGGCTCGCTGGTAGTCGGCCTTCGATTTGAGCAGTCCCAGGGTGACGGCGTCGGTCACGCCAGTCTGCTTGAGAGCGTTGGCCCTTTGGAACACCTTGACGGCGTTGGTAGTGATCGGGCCATAGGGCAAGCCGACCCACTTGGCCGGGAAGTAGTTGAGGGTCGATAGGTCGCGCTGGACAGCCTTCGAGCGGGCATTGTGATCGCCACGCTGGGCGTAGATACCGACCGGACGGTTCACCTTAGTGATGTAACGGGTGGCCACCCAGGCAGTCTTGCCGCGATAGTTGACAGGAGTCCAGCCCCGGACATCCTCGCCGATAATAAGGAGCTTGTCGCCGGGACGGAGGAGCCCGTAGCGTCGATACTCAGTGCTGTGTCCAGAACGGACGTTGAGGTGGACGCGAGAAAGCGCGAACCGAGCGGTGTACGTCGTGGCGCGTTTGGCCTGTTCAGCCGATGCTTTCTTGGTGTGCTGGGTGGGAGCCTTCTCGGCATGAGCCCCAAGGTTGCCGGCAGGGGCGGCGTGAGCCTCCTCGGCGATGGTGCCCATGACGGCGAGACTCGCCGCAGCGGCCAGAGCGACGGTGCGCTTGAGAGTCGTCCCGGCGTTGGTCGAGGTGTTGGTCATGTGATGTTCCTTCCGAGCGTTGCCGCAGGTTTAAAGGGCTTGATGAACTGTACGTGTTCCTGAGAGATTCTCAAAATTTGCTCAGTATAGGTGAGTGGGTGTCACGCGGTAGTTTCAAGTGAAGACGCCGCTGAGCCCTTGCGACAAGGCGCGATGGTAGGTGGAGCAAGACTGGACTAGGGCAGAAAACTGAGAAAATACTGAAGGGACGGTCTCGCTCCTTCAACTCCGCGACAGTGACGACAATGGCCTTGGGAGAGGGAACGAACGCTAGAACCGACGTGAGGGCGTCGGGACCTCATAGGCTGATCCCATGACGTGGAACCGCAACATTCCTGGCCTGCTGACCGATGACGTTCGTCTGAGGGTCCCGCTGAATCGCAGCAATCCTGACGATTTGCGCACTATTGAGGTGTACGCGCGTCTGGTGGCCACCCCCAACGGAACCGACAAGCCCTACCTGGTCTTCCTGCAAGGCGGTCCGGGGTGTGAGTCTCCCCGCCCGACTTTGCGTGACCCCGGGTTTCCCGGTTGGCTGTCGCGCGCGTTGGAGGACTACCAGCTTGTTTTGCTCGATCAGCGCGGCACGGGATTGTCGTCTCCGGTGAGTGAGCCAGTGGGGGATGCGCCTAGTCAGGCCGAGTACCTCACCCATCTTCGTGCCGACGAGATCGTTGAGGACTGTGAGGACATTCGTCGACACCTCGGGATCCAGAAGTGGGCGGCTCTGGGCCAGTCCTTCGGTGGATTCACGTTGCTCAGGTATTTGTCTACCTACCCGGAGTCGTTGTTGGCTGGGTACTTCACTGGTGGTCTGTCGGCGGTCGGGCGATCCGCTGACGATATCTACGCAGCCTGCTACGAGCAGCTGCGTGCCAAGTCGCTGGAGTATTACAAGCGCTTCCCCGGGGACAGGGTGCGGTTCGCTGAGTTGGCGCCGTTGGCGAAGAAAGGCGAGATCGCCACCCCGAGCGGTGACGTCGTGTGCCCATCACGACTGCGGTCGCTGGGGCATTTGTTGGGCGCTTCGGGCGGGGCAGAAAAGCTGCACTACCTGCTGGAGTACCCGCACACTTCGCGGGCGTTCCGTCATGACCTGGCCGAGCTGCTGCCCTACGGCGGACGTAACCCGCTATATGCCGTCATTCATGAATCGTCCTATGCCGACGGTGTGGTCACCGATTGGTCGGCTGCCCGGATGCTACCTGATGACTTCCGGGAGGACCCTACCCTGCTGACGGGTGAACACATCATGCCGGAATGGTTTGACACTGATCAGGAGTTGCGGCCTTGGAAGGAGGTAGCTGACCTCATTGCGAATCATCCGTGGCCGAAGTTGTACGACCCCGACGTGCTCCGGACTGCTGAGGTGCCGTGTGCTGCGGCGGTGTACCACGACGATGCATATGTGCCGCGCAAGTTCTCTCTCGAGACGGCAGCCCTGTTGCCGCAGATGCACGCCTGGGTGACGAGCGAATACGAGCATAACGGGTCGAACGCCTCAGGTGGGACGGTGCTTGACCGTCTCATTAAGCTCGCGAAGGGCGAGATTGTGAGGTGAGATCGGGTTGGCTGGTGGGGTCGGCGGCGATCCGGCATACTCCATCAACCTCGGCCTACGACAGGAAAGATAAATGACCATGAACGACATTCCACAGGCTCCTACCACTTGGTGTGACCCTGACCAGATCGGTGCCCCACTCCCCGAGACTGACGAGGTGGAGGCCGATCCGCAGACCGTGCAGATACCGCCCGCAGAATCCTTCGAGGTGTTGCGTCGCGCCAGCGAGGAGGAGCTGCGAGCTCAAGAGCGAGGTGAGCAACTCAACCCGTTGGAGTCCGGACGGGCCGCGATCACCATTGCCTTGACTCCGCTATGCCAGCTTGAGGGTGCCGTCATGCTCGGCGTCAGCTTGCTAGAGGCCGTCGTCAAGCGGGTTGAGCAGGTCGACGAGGATGCGGTGGAGGCTTACCTACCAGACTGGCTTTTTGACCACGACAACCTCACCGCCGCCGACGTTCCTGAGCTTCTTGTCGAGCGAGTACGTCGTGACTTGGCTGACTCGGTTGTCGTCTCCACCATGGGGAAGGAGGCCGTCGAACAATTGCGCAGCGGCCTGTCGGCGATCCTCGCAGCCCAGCGTCATGACGTCGCCGAGTTTTCCCGCCATGTCAACCCTGACATCGACCCCGAGTGGCTCATTGACGGCTGCCAGGAGATCTGTGTCGCTTTGGCCGCCCATGCCGCGACCATCGGCTGGCAGCGCCCCGAGGTCGATGTCTCCAATGTCTTTGCCAGCCTTGACATGGCTAGCGAGCCCGACCTCGTCCGTACCCTGCTGAGGCAAGCCCAACAATGACCGGGGAACAGCTCGCGCATTGGATCGAGGAGTCGACGTCGACGGTGTTTTTCGGCGGCGCCGGAATGTCCACCGAATCAGGTATTCCGGACTTTCGCTCGGCTGGCGGGCTTTACACCACTCAACATGACCTGCCCTTCCCCGCGGAGTACATGCTCAGTCACAGCTGTTTGGTTGAGCATCCGGCGGAGTTCTTCGACTTCTACCGCACCTACCTCATCCATCCTCAGGCCAGGCCCAATGCTGGTCATCGTGCGTTGGTTGCCTTGGAGCAGGCTGGGGAACTTTCGACGATCATTACCCAGAATATTGACGGCCTGCACCAGGAGGCGGGGTCCCGTCAGGTCATTGAGTTGCATGGGTCGGTGCACCGCAACCGCTGCCTGGATTGTGGGCGGGACCATCCACTTTCGGTGATCATGGACGCTCCTGGAATCCCGCGGTGCTCGTGTGTGGGGGGGATGGTGCGTCCCGAGGTTGTTCTTTATGAGGAATCCCTGCGGAGCCAGGATCTCGACGACGCGATTACTGCGATTAGTGCCGCCGACCTGCTCATCGTCGGAGGAACCTCGCTCAACGTGTACCCGGTTGCTGCTCTGCTGAGGTTTTTCCGTGGTCGACACCTGGCTCTTATTAACCGTGAGGCTACCGGCTACGACCGGGCCGCCGATCTTGTCATCCATGATGGTTTAGGTAAGACGTTGTCTGCGGTTCAGCGTGCCGTGATGCCCTGACGGGCGGCCTCGAGGAGTTCTGGGTGGGCTTGCTGGATGCTAGCTTCTGCTTGCGCCTTCTTCACGACGGCGCAACCGGAAGGAGCATCAATGATGAGTGGCTTTAAGAACCGAATCGCCCCAACTCTAGCTGCCTTGGTGATGGCAACGTCTGCGAGTGTGGCACTCACTCAGCCGGCTGTCGCTTCGGATAACGTCGATAACAGCTCGCATAAATCCATGTCTGAGAATGCTCGCTAGGGTGATGGGTGCCTAGCTGGAAACAGAGTTTCTTTCAAAGATTGAGCGGCGCTAATTAAGAAGTATCAAACTGGAGTGGCATTGGACTCAATGTTAGGCAAGAATCCAGTGGCGGTGAGTGCACAAAACATAATGGCCAGCTGGTAGAAACTGAGAAGTATGCCGATGGTTCCATTGCCATCGATGCTGTTGATTTGCCTGATTCTTCAGTGAATCCCGGCGCTTCAGTAAGAAGTGGTGTCACCGGGTGCGAGCTGTCGAGTGGTACGTGTTATAGCGCCGTCTATACCAACTGCTACGCAAGTGTAGATCCTTGCGGTGATCAAGCTCGGATTCCACTTCGATCGGGAGACCTACGGCGGAGGAAAGGGAAGGATTACGAGGGCCTACGCGGGTGAATAGCGCTGCATTGAATGCACTGTATCGAATCTTAAATTCGAGCGAATTAGCGCGTCTCGGATGCGCTATTCAGGCCAAGGTGGCGTCGCGTTTAAAGGATTCCCGTTGTACTGTCTGGATGCAGGTTAACCAGGGCATCAGAACTGATATTGCTGTCACGCATAACTAAAGACTTGGAAGGTTTCATAGAAAATGAGGTTAGTTACGGTATTGGCCGTTGTGGTTTTGTAGCTTTGGTGGCATTTTTAATCTGGGTTTTGAGAAAGTAGAAAAATAGCGAATAAAGCCTAATAATAGGAAGGCTCCGGGTTGACTTTCAACCCGGAGCCTTCCTGGATAATTATTCTTTAATGTCAAGGCCTTGCGTTGGATGTAGTTCAAAAAGCCCAGTCTTCAGTCCTCCCACTTGAGGGTGAGCTCGGCTGCTTCCTCGCTTGATCCCTTGCTGTCAGACACGGCGGTGAACCTCTTTGTCGCGGAGCATTGAGAACCGCTTCAGCAGCTCGAGTTCGGCGTCGAGCTTGGTTCTCAGGGGCCAGCCCGGGCAGTTCGAGTTGGACCTCGGCTTAGTCGAGAGAGGAACGTCGCCAGGTCACGGAGTCGAAGACGGCCCGCACGGATTCGGGAACCGGGGGAGTCTTCGACTTGGAGCCGTTGACGGTCCCAGCTAGCAATCCCGAGCCGGACCGCTCGGCGAGCATCGGAGTACCAAACACGATGTCGCCCGCCTCTCTTGTGAATGGGGACCGGACGCCCGCAGCGAGGACAGCGGCCGTCGATTTCGGGCTGCGTCGTCACCACTGGCGTTGTCGACGTTGTCAAACCGAGGAGGTTCATGCGCTCGATCGTTCCCCCTCCCGCTCCTTAAGAGCCTTGTAGGCGCACCGTCTGCGCAGTCCTCAGAAGTTCCGAAGTGCTTCGCAGTATCGGGCCATGAGTGCCCCACGTCGTCATCGTCGGGGGATGATAGTAATGGTACTATGGGGCCTTGTGTGCTTAGAGAGCTGAGCAGACGAGTGAGTCACGTCGGCTGGGGCGCTCGACAGAAGCGAAGAATCAATGAAACTGCGCAATGATGTCCCGAGTGAGCGAGACTCACGCATTCCCAAAACGTGCACATCGCAGACTACGTTCGCTCCGATGACTGCGCCATCGAGGACCTCGACGACGGCTGCCCCGAGCTATACTCATCGTTGTGGACGCCGACATGATCTCTTGGTCGGCATTACACCTTTCGGTCGTCGGGGCGGTTACCCGTGACAACTATCCGACGGGGTCGGGCAGCGGTTCGACAAGTCACGTCGTTTATGACCGCGACGGGTGCGGTGGGCGATCTCTTAGGTGAACTGGGGCGTATGTATCAGGATTCCCAGTATTTGGTCCAGCCCAGTGAGTCCTTGGCACTCGTGGGTTAGAACAACAGCGGGAAATCGATGATCATCAAGTTGTTGGCCGACGTGTACGAAGCGTTCGCTGGTTCCGTCCGCATCGCCGGGATCGGCTTGCGGACCTTGGACAGGGGCTCCTACTACTCTCTACTCCACAACGGGATTTCTGTTTTAAGACTTTTTCGACTGCAGGAATCCGTGGTGGAGAACGTGACACTGGACCCCGAAACTGGGGAGGTCATGCCGAATGTGAGGGCCGGGAACCGTCCTCGGTCGACGTCATGGGCGGCGAGGAGTTGTCGGGAGGATAGTGGCAAGGCGTGGTGAACGCTAGGGTGATGTTCCAGGCGGATAGCTTGCTTGTACTCGACGAACTCACCTCGGAGGTGGAGCGACTGGTCGTGCAGAACGTGCTGAGTGCCAATCCGGTCACACATCGAATGGTTGCGCTCCGCAGCACGCAGAAGGTGCTCGTCCTGCAGAACGGTACGATCGCTGACCTCGGAACCCATGAAGAGCTCCTTCGGAGGCCGGGGATTTACGCGAAATTTGTCACGGCGGAACGTTCGTAGTCGTCACATCAAGGGGAGAGATCAGCATGGCCACGCGTTTGAATGCCTTCATTGTCGTCGGGATTCTTAGCATGGTCGGGTGGCAGTTTCAGTGTTAGCTTGCAGCAGTCACGGATAAACTAGGCCCTTCGGCTAGATCGTGCGCAGGACTCACAGAGACGTTCACGCATCCGAGCCGCAGCATGGGTGGAACCGTCTTGATTGTGTTCCCGGCGCCCAGCACGTGGACATGGGAGGCAGCGGCGGACTCGGGGCGTCGAGCACAGCGGCTCGCTACGAGGCAAGCACCTAGGCGCGGCGCTATCGACACTCGCTGCTGAGAAGGGTGTATATCTGTGCGGATGATGGACGACAGCCTGGCAGCAGCGGTCACGGGTAAGGTGGCCCTCGCGTGTGACTTCGGCATACCCCCGCATAGTTGGGGAACACAAATTCATATGATATATGATTCTCCACGACGACCAACGTCCGCTACTTACATTCCGATGGCGTGACGCATGCAACTCGCCGCCACATAGCCCCCGGCGACTATGGCCATGAAAAAACGTAAAAAGTTCTCATGTGTTCGTACTCGCATCTTCAATGTGTCGCAAAGCACTGCTAAGGCACAATGTGCCCCCTCATAGCCATATGAACACACCACGCCAACCCTCTCCCCTCTGTTTAATTAGTACTGTTATCAATAAGCATCGAGACCTGCATATAACGTCCTATGATGTGCCAGAGTAGCGTCCAGAACAGGAGTTGCGTTCTGATGCGTTCGTACTCATATCAATAAAGCGCCGTAGCTCCTTTTATAGGCAACAAGAGTCTGTCATGCCCTTAGAGATCGAGGCGCTGTTGCCCTCTCTCTACAGAGTCGCACATATCCGCCTATCACGATAATCCCTGATTAATTCGTACTTGTTATCTTGCTAGAGTAAACCCACGGCGGCAGCCCGCCATGCAGGGGCCCGCCCCAACGGGGGTAGGGTGAAGGTGGTGGCTTCGGTCCGCAGACTTCTGATCATCCGGGACCCTCTAGCCCGCACAGAGCCCCGACGTCCATGACTGCTAAACAAGCAGATACCGTAGACTTCTTTTCAGACTTTGCGCCTACGCCTGAGGCAGTCTTGCCGTTGAGCTCTGCCGGCATTGGATCGCGGAATACTAGTTCAACTCCCTAAACCCCTGGGTGGCAGCCGCCCGCCTCTAACAGCACATAGTACCCTGGGGCTGGGCCATCAAACGATTGATGGAATCAGTCGCGAACATGCCAAGCGCGCTGCGGCAAAGACTAAGGAAGAGGCTGGCGCGGATGCTGACTATGGGTTCCGTTTGTATCGTTTGGAGGAATCTTCTGGTCAGGCGCTAGACCAGCTAGAGTGCTTCGACACGGAGCCTTATGACACATCGTTCACTGGAGATTACGCGTCGAAATTTGATCTGAATGGCGCTCCCAGCCATGACACCGTGTTGGCTACGCGACTGGTGAAGGACGGCTACGGGCTAACGGCGACCACCAAGAAGGTGAGGCCGATTAGCCATGAGCTCAATGTGTGCGTGGTGATTCTGGCTGCATCATTAATGTCGGGTTGACGAGTGGAGATGCAGTGGCTCTATGGATTTCACAAGTTCATCATCTTGGTGTCTCCAACTGCGATCAAACTGGGCGCCAAGGCGTTTACAACTTCTGACTATGCCCGCCACGACATCTTCACCGGCCACACCAAACGGATCGCCGCAGGAAACCCCTACGCCCGCCTCAACGATCCTCGTGCAACCACAACTGGTCTCGTTCCCCTGCTCGGTGGCCTCGCGCGCACCGGCCTCATCGTGGCCACGCCCACCGGCTGGCGGCGAACCCGGCCCGAGCTGCGCGACCTCGCCGCTGCTCGCCTTTGCGTTGCAGGCCGCCTCGACGCACGAGAAGGCCGCTACAAGGCCGAACGCGATCTGTGGGAATGGTGGCAGGTCGGATTGGAATGGTTGACCACCCCCGGACGACACAAGCGACGCCACCAGCCCACGGGACAGATTGCGTTCACGTTCGGCCGACCCTGGGACATCTACCCCCTACCCGCGCCGACCAGATGGCCGCGCCGATCATCGAGCGGCCCACGCGCTCATGCACGCCGGCATCACCCCCACCGAGTACTACGGGCCACCGGGGACAGTGCGAGGTCGAGGCCGAGAGCGTCGCTCACGTGGTCGCCGGCATCCTCGGACTCGACACCAGCGCCTACAGCGTCGGCTACGTCGCCGGATGGCTCAAGGGAGACGCCGACCTCATCCGACAGAGCGCCAGCCGTGTACTGGCCGCCGCGCACCGGATCGCCGAAGCTATCATCGAGGACCCCACTGATTAGTTCCAATAGCGCGAATCGCGCCAATAGCATGAAAGGAACGAATAGAATGAACAGTGAGAACAAGCCAGGCCGACGTCCTACGTCGCGCCGGCCTGGCCTATCTCGCCCGCGTTGTAGCAGAGGACTAACTGACGATGGCTTTTACCCGGCGGGTTGGTGGATATTCCTGTCGTTGAGCGGCTGGTCCAGATTGACGGTGGTGGTTCTAAGAGCGATCTACTGGCACTGGGTTGTTCCCGGGGAGTGCGCCTTCCGTGAGGTCGATCGTGACATCTTGTTGAGCTATTTACCGGGAACGATGGAGCGGGTTCCGATGGGGTTGCGAGTGGTGAGGAGAAGGGATGCATTCGCTGCGACAGTGGCGCACTCGGCGGGCGCGTCGGGAAGCGTCCCTTCGTGGAGGGTGATCCGCACCGTGGTGGCGTCTTCGTCGACGATGGCTCGTACGCCGTAGCACTGGGGATTGCTCATGGAAAAGAAAATGCGCACGGAGTCGTCCGAGATCACTTCGTATTGGCTCCATGAGGACGTGTGTTCGTTGTTGAGGTCGGTCCGTTGCTGTATGTCGTTGGGTGATTGTCCTGGTGGCTTTGCTGTGGGACTGTAGCCAGCATCTGTGGTCGCGGAGCTGGGAGGGGATTCGCCCCCGCTGGCAGTGCAGCCCGTCATGGCAATACCAGCCAAGACGGATGCCACAAGCACGGCCAAGAGGCGGCGGGGGTGAATCCAATTATCCATGATGGTGTGTTCACCAGTCGTTGTTCGCAGCAACGAACAAGTCGTTGACGCGACTGTCGAAGTATGGTCCCTGAATGTAGGCGGTACTGTTGGTGGGTCCGTTCGAGGTTACGCTGCGGACGTACCCGAGACCAGTGGTGTTGCTGTATTCGTCGAGCCAGGGGCCGCCCGACGAACCGCCTCCGAAGTTGCAACCGGCAATATGGTTGAACTCGTAGACTCCGAGCCAGCCGGTGCCGCTGGTCCCCCAGCAGGCCCACATGATTTGGCCCCCATTGAGGTTCGCCGGGTAGCCGAAGACGCTGACGTCGAAGCCGAAGCCGCCGCCCCACCTGAAGCCGTGGCCGCCGACCGCGTTTACGACGGGGGCTTCGGAGGTGCTTCCGTCGTAGGTTGTGACGAAGGCGACGTCTGAGTTGAATCCTCGGCCGGATTCACCGTAGTTGATCCAGTCAGTGAACGTGCGGAGCGTGGCAGCTTGGTAGGTGCCATACGTGGTGCCGTTGTTGTAGCCCGGTGCGAATATCCAATTGGTGTGCCATTCGTTTCCCGGGGCGCCATAGACGCAGTGGCCGGCAGTGACGACTAGACGTTTGGAGTCGCTATTAATGGAGGATCCGGAGCACACGTAATCCTTGCCGTCGGTCTGATTATAGTAGAAGACTTTTCCGTTGGTTTTCGAGAAGTTCGTGACCGGGGGTGCAGCCTGCGGCGTGATCGTGGTCGACGTTGCCGCTACGGGAGAGGAGCCGTCAGTAAGCGACTCGTTTGCCGAAGCCTGTTGTTTGAGCTCATCAAACTGTCGGTCTACTTCAGCCGTGCTTGTCGGGGTGTCGGCGGGCATGGCGTTCTTCATGCGTTCGGGTGTCCAGTAGGAGGCGACAATGGGGTCGCCGCTGCTCGCATTGAGGCCAACTTTGCTTGCGGTACTGGACGGTGTGTAGGTCCGATTTGTGTCGGGGTCCGTTACCTGTGCACGTACTGCTGTGGTGGCGGACGACAGTGGTGGATCACTCGGTGAGCTGGGCGATGCGGATGCCGGTGCAGTGATCGAGATGAGGAGAACGGCCGCTGATGCGAAGGTTGCGAGGGTGATGGATACGTTGCAGAACTGGGCCATGTTGATTTCTCCGGGGTGATGGTTCGTGCAGTAACTGGGGGATGGATCACGTCCGGGCTCACCCGCATAAGCAAGAATCACTAGTGTAGCACAGCTTCTGTTGCGATGGGAATGGGCTCACCCCCGCATAGGCGGGGAATACGTTGGTGGCCAGGGCGAGGGAGTGGAGCGCCTGGGCTCACCCCCGCATAGGCGGGGAATACCGACAGTCCAAATCGACCACGTGGTAGCCCTCGGGCTCACCCCCGCATAGGCGGGGAATACGAACACCGCGCCACTCTCGCTCGTTGGCAGATGGGCTCACCCCCGCATAGGCGGGGAATACACCAGCCGACTACGACTGATGCAGGAGCTGTTACCAGATACGAGTGTACTCGATCTAACGTCTCGAAACTCTGCGGCGCCGCGCAGCTGAACTCCACCCTGGCCGGAGTGTTGAGGTCTGACCTCGATTGTTTGGCCTCCGCATGAGCTTCAGCCCGTCGAAGTCGACCACTTCCCAGTCATGGCGGTGCACCCGGAACTCGAAGTGTTGTTCACCGCGTACCGTATACACCAAGATTGCGCGGCCATCCCGGCACATCTCGATGACCCTGTCCCACAGTGCATCCCTGACGCGAGTCGGAACGTGACCGACGAAAACTCCTGGGCTGATCTCGAGTAGCCATCGGGTGAGATGGCCGCGTAGACCCGCTGGGCATGCGGTGAGGACAAGCACGGTCATGATTAGCCCCAGGACCTTCCACCGGCCACTACGCCTTCCCGGTCGTCCCACAAGTCGACGATGTCCCAGCCGTATCCCTCGTCAGGATCACCGGGGGCGTTCAGGAGGACATGGATGTCCTGCACGCACTTGGTCAGTAGTTTCGACTCGTGGAAAGCATCGCGCATGGCTCGTCGAGTGATCCCAGCAAGGTCATCGATGTCGCCGGTCGCCGCACACTCGAACGCGACCGGAACTGCCAACGAGGTCTTGTAGAGGTCCGCGACGTCGTAGACGAAGGACCGATCATGGCCCGTGTGAACGAAGCCGAGCCCGGCAGACATCCCCAGCGCCGCGATCACGGAGTGAACTACTCCGTAGAGGCACGTCGTGGCGGCAGTGAGTGCCTGATTCGCTGGGTCCGATGACGTGAAGTCCTTGACCTTGTAGCTGCGTTTGTCCCAGTTTACGCCGAACTTGGTGGCCGCATCCCGATACGCTTGCCGAACTCGAGTTCCTTCGTGGCCCCGAAGTTCCTGCAATGTCAGTCCCGTGGCAACATCATCCGGAAACCTCATCTCGTACATGCGTCGCGCAACCGCCAGCCTCTTCGTGCGGTCGGTGACGGCTTCGGCCTGAAGCTGCAGCAGGCGCGTGGTGCGGGCGAGGGGACGCCCGTGAGCGTAGTACCGGACGCCCTGTTCCCCCACCCACAGTGTCGTCGCACCTGACTCGGCCAGGAGCACCATCGCCTGATGGGTGACATTCGTTCCTGGGCCGAGTAGCAGCGCTCCGATGATTGACGCCGGGACATGCACCGTCCCCCGCTGGTTTGATGCCGTGATGGCATTGGAATCCCGGTTGACAATGCAGTGCTCGATGTAGATGAAGCTCAGCCGGTCCTGGGCGCGTGCCAACTCTTGGACCTCGGCAGGCCGTGCGCCCGGGACTGGCTTGGCCATCGGTCACCTCACCGCCGGTGCCAGAGTCATCAGCCCGCAGCCGTAGCTTTTCGCCGGCCCGATGCCTTGCACGAGTGCCAGCCGAGCGGCATCGGCATCCTGGATCTGGATGACGCCGTCAACCTGAGTCACTGCGAGCGTCACCGTGGATCGTTGACGCCGAAACCGTAGTATCTCGCGACGGGTCACTTGGGCGGATGGCGCCCCCTGGTCATTGACTGGCACGGTGTAACCGTGACGTTCCACGCGACCGATAAACCAAGTTAGCTGCTGTTCGGCTGTGACCTCGGCGACGCGTTGTCCCCGGGACCCGGCAGACTTGCGTACGGCAGTCGTGGGATTGATCGTGCATCTGAAACGCCACGTCGACCCGGATCGGAGCGCTTGCAGAAAGGGGTCGTAGTTCGCGGACCGACTCGAGGCACCATTGGACCAGCCGGCCTGCTCGTTAAGGGCTGTCAGGTCTGGTCGCAGCGGGCTGACAATCATGAGCCGCGCATCGTGCCTGGCCGGCCCCCGATCCAGACGCCACAGGGTGCGTGCACCATTGGAGACGGACTGGCCGGGGGGAAAGGCACCCAACACCGCGGCATGAAGTCGCTCCGGTGATGCCAATAGGCGCATGGCGTCGCGACGGGCCACATTGATATCGAACTGGGTGAGAAACATCAAGCTCCTTCTAGGCCTGCGAACCAGTCGGGCTCGTCGCTTCCGTTGGGGTTGTCGACGACAATCGTTGTCGTCGTGACGTCGCGCCAGCCGTACTCGCGCCGCTCAGGGTTGAAGCTCAGCGGTATGTCGCGGACGGTGTCGCCGATCTGTCCCGGCCCGGCGTCATAGGCGATGGGAAGTCGGACGGATCGTCCCAGTCGGCGTTGGTGCCACAGCTTGGCGTGCCAAGGCTCATTTTCCAAGGTCTTCACCAGCTCGCTCTCTCGCACGCCTAAGGACACCTGTCCTTCCGTGGGACAGGATCTTCGGCCGAGGTAGAGCGGGAACTCCGGGTCTCTGATTGCCTCGTCCAACGCCTGGAGGAGAGACGGGTCTCCTTCGACCGCCGCCACGAAGACTGCGTCGGCCAAGTAGTAGCGGTTTGACAACGGCATGGCTTTGACGCGGCCGTCCTTTTTGGGATGTGCCCAGTCCATGGCTGTCTGGAAGTCCCGCACGATCGACCCCGGCTGGTCGGTTCGCACACCGAATCGCAGGGTGAGCAGGTCTTCGAGACTGTCGGTGCGACGTCGTCCCTGCGCCGCAGCCAACAACCCGATGACGCCGGACTTCGTCGGTTCCCGTCGTGTGGCCCGGGTCGTAAATCGGCTGGAATCTCCCCAGGATTGCAAGGGCCCCGCGAGGCGTAAGAGCAGGACGGTCACGACTCGTCCTGGAGAAGCGACGTGACCTGGTCGCGAACAGAGGAGACGAGGTCGTCTATCGGCATCTGGGTGCCCATGGTGCCGATGGCCTCGGTACGTGAGCCGACGCGAGTCACGAAGGACGCTTCGGGGGCTCCCAGGAATGCCTCCTCACAGTCGTGTGCGTATGCCGCCACCGCCTGGCACGACGCGGCGACGAATCCGCCGTCGTCGGACGTCACGGGGTCCTCGAAGGCCCCGATGAAGCTCGCGGAACGGCCCTTGCGAACCTGGACGACGACGGCGTCCGGGATTGTGTTGTTGGCGAAGGTGTTCTGTTTACCGGTGGGCATCGACATGATGAACCCACGGACGAAGGCTGAGGCTGCCTGAGCTGTCAGGTCAACATCGCCGAGATTATCCTTGAGAGTCGATACGGCAACGGTCGCGAACCGATACAACGTCTCGGAGGTGAACTCGACAGTGCCGATCATGCCGGCTCCTGCGTCGTCCTCGTCGAGTTTGTAATCATCGACCGCAGTGAAGTAGTCGGACTCGATCTCGACGGCGTGTGTGCTCAGCGCGTGGGCGACCTGCACGGCCGAGTCGACGTTGAGATCCTTTGAATCTGCCACCATGCGCCCGAACAACGCCACCTCGATCCCATGGTCGGAATCGGCTGCTTTTTTAGCGTCGGTTGCGGTGATCTTGCCGTCGGTTGTTGCGGCGAGCTGTGCCAGCCGATCGAGTTGCTGGTTCGAGTAAAAGACCAGGTACTGCGTGCGTTCGATTCCCTCGGCTCCCGACTCGTCCTTCTTACGAGGTTTCTCGGCCTTGAGTCCGAGCGCCTTGACGACCTCGAGAGCCTTCTGCCTGGCATCCTCTTCAGGGAGCCCATATGGGGCCGCAGTGAGTCGGTTCATGAGCAGTTCGACGACGCGCAAGGTTCGCGAACCGGTCTGGTTTGCAGGGAGGAACTCCTTAAAGGAGGTCCGCACGGCCTTCTTCCATGCCTGGGAGCTGACCCGCGCCCGGCGGACCCCGCCATACAGGGCTGACTTTGGTGACCCGGTGTCGTCACGGTTGACGTTGGACGGCGGGACACTCTGGATGACGTGGATGTCGACATAGTACGAACTCATCGGGCTTCTCCTTGGTCGGTTGTGGTAGAGGGAGTCGGGTTGTTGGACGGCGGGATGCGGTGAAGTTGGCGTCCCCAGTCCAAGAGGACGTGGTCGGAAGCAGAGGTCTGGATGCGCCACAGATCAGTGGCAAGCCGTCCGTGGTCGAGCGGTACGCCCTCTGATCTCATGAGGGCGATCAGTCCGCGAAGGTTTTCGATGCGAATGCCCCACTGCTGGGCCCGACACAAATGCTGGAACCGCGAGATCGTACCGGGGTCCCACTCGGACCCGCTGGAACGGCGGGTGGACAAGCTGTGCACGGCTTGACCAAGTCCGATGCCAGGCATGTGCATGGGCTCGGACCGGGACTGTTGGTGGATGGCGTACAGCACGACCGAGGCGTGGACCGCCCGCTCGGCCGCAGTGGCCGGGGCGGCGTTGCGACCTAACAAGTCGTCGGGAAGATGCCCCAAGGTGACCTCCCACACTGCGGGGTCGGTTCCCGGCGCCGCAGCATCGGCATGGCGTAGCGCGGCCATGGTGCGCACTGACCACGCATCACGGGGAACCATAAGGTACCCCCGTTGCAGGTGATTGACGACGTCTAGCGTCGCTTTGGTGACGTCATTCCAGGGTTCTGGCATCACTGTTCCTTCCGAGATGTCTTGGTGTCACGGTGAGGGTCTTCTGGGAGCGGGGCTGAGGTACGCACGCGAGCCACGAAACGCTGCCATGCGCGCGCGCGATCCATGAGGTCTTCTCGCTCGGTGTTGGGAACTGGCACCATGCGTCCCGTGAGCGCCGTCGGACCGGCGTCTCGGCACAGCTGCTCACCGATCTCTCGCACCACCTGTCGCGCCCGCCGCCGCCAAGACAGTGTCGCAGTCTCGACATCCGTCCTGCTAGATAAACGACTGAACCAGTCCCGGTATGTCGGGTCGAGTGCCGCGTAGCCCATCTCCGAGGCGCGTGGCCGTACCCCCTCTGATTCGCTGCCGGTCGCTGCGGCCAGGTCGGTGGCGAGATTCTGGAGTGCGAAGATCAGAGAGTCCGCTGTCTGGGCGGATTCGACGGCAAGCCGACCGAGCTGCTCATCGGCGATAACGGCCATGGCCGCGGGCATGGCGTCGTCGATGGTCGTTGTCACGACTGAGCTCTGTGACCCATATTCCATACCGATAGTTCGGATCCGAGTCACGTGGTCACGAGGTAAGGCTCCGTCGCTGGAAAAGGCTGCGAGTTGCTCGAAGATTTCGGGCCTCAGCCACAGCTCATCCGGCTCGCCAGCCTTCTTCCTGCGTCGGTCGTCGGCAGCTGGCTCACGCACCAGCAGCGGTTCCAGCCCCCGCCACATGGCTTTCGTCGAGTCATGGCTTCGAGGCATGTACACGGTCTCACCGGCAGCCTTCGTCTGGGGGGCGCTGTAGCGCCAAGCGGTGGTCGAGTCGTTGTGAAGAAGGTACTTCCATTCGACTTTGTCACCATTGCATAGCAGGACGTCGACGACCCGGTCACCGTCAGCAATGAGGCGTACCCGTCGGCTCTGCCAGGTGAACAGGTCGGCGCATCCGGTGGGCACCGGATGCTCTCGATCGGGTGTGGCAGTCTGCGGGGGACGCTCCCAGACCGGCACGTCCTGCTGCGGGTCGTCCTGGAGGAAAAGGTTGAGTAAAATAGTTTCAGCCAACGACTTGCCCTCGACGATGACAATTCCCATCGGACCACTGATACCGGTGCCAATGGGGTAGCCTCTGCCTCCTTTGACTCGAGGATCGCCGACAGCCCCCGATTTGATACCCGAGACGTCGAAAGCGTGGGTATGAACCAGCCAGCGCGCGGCCTCGGCGAAGCTCAGCGATGTGGTTCCCGCTCCATCTCTCGTCGTGAAAAACTTGTCGTTAGGAGGAACTTCACTGATGATCTTCGTGAGGCCGGAATACCCACCGTTACTAGTGTGAAGATCGGTGACTTGCATGAATGGGGCGCTGTCGTCGAAAAGGTTGAAGCGGTTGAGCCACCGGTCCGAGTAGGAGTCGATCTCGTCGAGGGGAAGGCCTTCCTCCCACCACTGACCCCAGTCGTCGATCTTCTCGTCATCACTGCGGAATCGAGCCGTTGCTTGAATAGCAATGGCCAAGAGTAGCCGCAAAACAGCTGCCTCTTGGGTGGGAATCTCACCGGCGAGCCCGCGGAACTCGGTGGCCCGGTGAAAGGCTTCTCGGATTGAGACTTCGGTGACGCCGTTGTCCGGCGTCCTTACAGATATCCACGGCTCATCCATGAGGTTGAATGCGCTCGTCATGCGGGTACTCCATTCTGGGGACGGGGCTCAACTGTGAGTCCCCGACTAAGATCATAGTGAATTTGGCGATCGAGAAGGGTTGAGTTGCCATCGGCGTCTAAGACAAGGACGAGTTGCCCACGCAGCCATGGTGACGACTGCCATGAACTCAGATCAATCGGTGCGTTCTCGAGTTCGGTAATCGTCTGATCGATGTCCCAGGGATTCGACAGCGATCGGGGCAGGGTGACCGTGCAGGATGCGACCGCCCGAGCTAGGTCGCCGCCGGGGGCGCCAAAGAGCGGTAGGTCAGCTCCTGAGAACTCTCCGATGCCGTCCATGAGGTGATACCCACCGGAGTTGGTCTGCTGTACGACGATGACTTCGATGGAGTCCTCGGAATCGCGCACCGAGGCGTGACCGCGTGTGTTTTCCGGGTCGACGGTCTTCATGTCGGTGATTCCCTTCATGAGGCTTGAGGCGCCGAAGGGATCGGAAAGTCGATATGTCATAGCCCGAGACGTGGCTGCCTTGTGGCGCGATCTAGATTCGAGGGCGGCGTCTTCCCCGCGACTCGCCCATGCGTCGGGCCAGGTGAATGTCTCCTCGTATGCGATACGGACGAGTCGAGGAATGTCTTGGGGCACGTTGACGATTCCACTCGAAAGGCCGTCAAGAATAGCGGCAGTGCGCAGTAGGAAGTCGGGCTCGTACACCAGTTCGATGCCCCGGCTGAACTGGGGGCCGTCCTCCAGCCAGGCGTCGACGCCGGTGACGAGACAAGTGGCTTCACGCAGGGGAACTGGGCGTTGTCGGTCGTGCCGATGAAGGCGGCCGATGCGCTGCAGCAGAAGGTCTATCGGCGCGATGTCGCTGATGAGCAGATCGAAGTCGACGTCGAGCGACTGCTCAAGTACCTGTGTCCCCACGACCACCAGCCGGTCGGGTCGGCTCTCGCCCGAGCGTCCAAGGCGCCGAACCAGATCGGCCTCACGACGGGCCCGCTGCGGAGCTAAGAAGCGGGAGTGGACGAGCACGACTTCGCAGTCAAGGCGACTATCAAGGGCATCGAAGGTGTCCTGGGCCCGGGCGACCGTGTCGCGGATGATGCCGATGCAACCACCGTCGGACATCTTGTCTTCAATGAGGTTGATGAGCTCGTCAAGGGAGTCGCCCATAGAGCGGACGACAACCTGTCGTCCCGGCGCCGACGTCGAAGTGCCTTGTTGGGCGACACCATCGGATATCGTGGTCACGATTGGGTACTCATCGGTCGTCGTGAGGACCACCTGCGCGTTTCTTCCGTGGCGCCCCTTAGCGTACGCTAGCGCGAGTTCATGACGTTGGGCCGGTGGCAGCGTCGCGGACATGAGGATGACTGGCGTGCGGTAGGCGCCGAGCCATTCGAGGACGACCTTGAGGTATTCGCGCATATAGACGTCGGCGGCGTGGACCTCATCAATGATGACGACCTTGCTCGCCAGACCGAGGTGGCGTAACACCACATGCTTGGCTTTGAGACCGGTGAACAGTGCCTGGTCGATGGTCCCGACGACGTGGTCGGCCAGGATCGCGCGCTTGCGGCCCAAGAACCACTCATGGACGATCGCCGAAGCTTCACGCTGCGTGCCGGCACCTTCGTCGTAGACGGCCATGGTGGCGTTCCACGGCATGAGCTGCTGGTACTCCTCGTTGAGTCCAGCTTTCGAGTGAGCCAGGGAAATGCTTGACGGGTCCTTGGCTGGCACAGCGTCCAGCCATTCCCGAACTCGACCGAACATGGGATTGGACGTGGCCATCGTCGGTAGACCGAAGAAGATGCCGCCGAGCCCGAACCGTTCGGCGAGCACCTGTGCGCACATGAGGGCGGCCTCGGTCTTGCCGTGTCCCATGGGTGCCTCGATGGCGAGCAGGCCGGGTTCGGGCATGGTGTCCGCAACCTCGACCGCTACGCGTTGCATGGCGTTGGGCGCTCCGTGGGTGAGGGAAGGGAAGCTGGTGCCGAACAACTCGTCCACGGAACCGGGGCAGGGGGCAGGCTGCCAGGGGTGAGGGAGCTGAAGTCTGGCAACGGCTCTGCGGACTCGATCTGGCGTTGGTGTGGCGAAGTCGTAGGGGAACAGCGTCTCCGAGCTGGCGATCCAGTCGGTGACGATAACGAGAGCCTCGCAGACTATCTGCGTCTGGATCGAAATTGGGCTGCCCATCCAGGTGGGCAGGAACTCGTCGGCGCCGGTATGCGCGGCCATAGTGTCGAGCACCTCGTCTCGGGTGGCCTTCCAGAGATGCTCCTCGCGGGCCAGCGACAGCTCGACCTTCTCCACGTCGGCGGACGTTGGGTTCGTGCCGTGGTGGCCACCAACGATGGATGCGATGTTGCGGGCACAGCGGCGTGCCCTGGGGGCATCGGGGTAACGGCTCAGTAGCCAGCTGGTGACGTGAGTCTGGCCTAGCGCACCGTGGGGTATCGGTCTGTCCGGCTTCCCAATGACAAAGCCCTGGCGTTCCATCTGGTCGCATAGGTAGCTCGTTGACGTTCCGTTGGTGCGGGGCAACCGTGCCTTGAAGGCGAAGTCGGCGCTGATCTTGCCGACGTCATGGATCCCCGCCAGGAAGCATACGAACGTCTGGGCGGCCCGCTCCCCGCCAAGAGTGTCCGCCAGGAGCGATCGGATGGATTGTGGTTGGAGTCTCCAGACTTCGGCCATGACTCCGGCAGCATCTTCGAGGTGTTGAACGACCGGGAGCCAGTCTCCTACCTCGTTTGTCTTGCCCCAGCAGGACTGCGCCGGTGGGGACCAGGTGTTGAGCATTGTCGCTTCCTTGCGGTTGATGTTGACAGGAATAGTAACATAAGAGCATGGCTCAACTTAACAAGTTGGAAAATAACTGCAGGGCACCCGAAGTTAGTCACCGACCCCCGCAGCGGCGGGGAGAATCGGGCCAGAAACACGTCCTGCCCTACGCCCGCGCACCCCCGCAACGGCGGGGAGGACATCCGAGATGCGGACGACACGCAACTCAACAATGGCTCACCTCTGCATGGGCAGAGCACGCCCCAGGCTACCGGAGCCATGTACACGAATCGTGCGTGGTTAACTCACTTCCACGCTCTGACGGGCGACCTCGAGGAGCTCGCCGGAGGCCACCAGGCGGTGGGCTTCGTCGATTTCGGGGGCGAGGAAGCGGTCTGGCCCGGGGCCAGGAATGGTCTGGCGCATTCGTTCGATGACGTCGGCCACCGGCTTCGAGGGCTCCAAACCGCGCATTTGGATGGCTTTGGCGGCGGTCAGGATCTCGATACCAATGACTGCTCCCATACCGTCGATGGCGCGGCGCAGTTTGCGGGCAGCCGACCATCCCATCGAGACGTGGTCTTCCTGCATGGCTGAGGTTGGAATGGAGTCTACTGAGGCCGGTACGGCCAGTCGCTTCATGTCCGAGACGATGCCGGCCTGAGTGTACTGAGCGATCATATGCCCGGAGTCGACGCCGGGATCGTCGGCCAGGAAGGGATGTAGGTCACGGTTGCGGGCCGGGTCGAGCATGCGGTCGGTGCGGCGCTCACTCATCGACGCGAGGTCGGCTGCAGCAATCGCCAAGAAGTCAAGCACATACGCCACGGGGGCGCCGTGGAAGTTGCCATTGGACTCCACCCTCATGTCGTCGGTGATGACTGGGTTGTCGACAGCCGAGGCCAACTCGACCTTCGCTACCTGCAGGGCATGGGCCATCGTGTCGCGGACGGCGCCGTGGACCTGTGGGGCACAGCGCAAGGAGTAGGCGTCTTGGACTCGCTTGGCGGCACCTTCACGACCGGCCTGGATGAGGTCAGAACCTTCTAGCAAAGCGAGAATGTTGGCGGCCGAGGTGGCCTGGCCTGGATGGGGCCGCAGGGCCTGAAGGTCAGGGGCGAAGACCCGATCAATGCCGCACAGCGCCTGGACGGTCATTGCGGTCGCCAGATCAGCCGTCGGAACGAGAACGTCGAGGTCAGCTAGGGCCATGATGAGCTGGCCGAGCATGCCGTCAGTGCCGTTAATGAGGGCCAGCCCCTCCTTCTCGCGCAGGGACACAGGCTTCAGCCCGGCCTGGGCCAGGCCGGTAGCCGCATCGACTTCGTCACCGTCAGGGGTGAGGACGGTCCCTTCGCCGGTCAGGACGAGGGCACAGTGGGCTAGCGGGGCGAGGTCGCCCGAACAGCCAAGAGACCCATATTCCCCCACGACTGGGACGAGTCCGGAGTTAAGCAGATCGGCGTAGGCAGTGACGACCTTCGGACGTACGCCGGTGTGGCCAGATGCCATCGTCTTGAGGCGCAGGGTCATCATGGCGCGGATGACCTCGCTCTCGACCCGCGGTCCGGTCGACGCGGCGTGAGAACGGATGAGTGAATGCTGCAGAGCCACGCGGTAGTCACGCGGCACCCGGGTGGAGGCCAGCGCACCGAAGCCGGTGGAGATGCCGTAATGAGGGGTGGGGTCGTCGGCCAGGCTCTCGACGAGGTCAGAGGCCCGTTTGACCCGCTCTATCGCGTCCTCTCCCACGGTCACTTGGGCTCCCAGCCGAGCGACTGCGACGACGTCGCGGGGAGTGAGCGGGGCACCGGCGTCAACGGTGGTTGGGTTCATGGTCATCCTTTCTTGGAGCCACGTCGTCGTGGCGATTGTGTCTGTGATGGTCAGGGCCCGTCGTCTCCGATGCAACCAACGCGGCCGATCCGCTGCCGAACGGCGCCGGGCCGAGGGTAAGCGACGATTCTGATGTCAGCCGTCGAGTCGTAGCCTTGGTTGGTCCAGCCTAAGGAACCGGCCCGCTTTGCAAACCCGGTCGATGAGGGGGACACCTGGGCGATACATGAGGTGCAGCCACGACGGGGCGGCCAAGCTCACCAGATCGGCACGGGCACCAGGTTTCACCACACCCACGTCATCGCGGTGAAGTGCCGCGGCACCGCCTGCAGTCGCTGACCAGAGGGCCTGCTCTGGCGTCATACCCATCTCGCGTACCGCGATGGCAAGGCAGAATGGCATTGACGAGGTGAACGCGGTGCCGGGATTACAGTCGGTAGCCAACGCGACCGTCACACCTGCGTCAAAGAGGCGACGGGCGTCAGGGTAGGGCTGTTTGGTGCTGAACTCGGCGGCCGGAAGCAGGGTCGCCACAGTTCCGGTGGCCTTGAGAGCGTCAATGTCTTCATCGGACAAGAAGGTGCAGTGATCGACGGCTGCCAGACCCAACTCGCAAGCTTGTGGGATGACCTCGGAGGGGCCTAGCTGGGCTGCATGGAGGCGCAAGCCCAGCCCGGCATCCGTGCCAGCGCGCAGGATCTCGAGAGTCTGGTCGGGGTCGAAGGCGCCGGTCTCGCAGAACACATCAATCCAGCGCACATAGGGGCGCACGGCGTGCAGCATCTCGCCACACACCAGACGGACATACTCATCAGACTGGCACTCAGGTGCGACGACGTGAGCGCCCAAGAAGGTGACCTCGTCAGTGTGAGAACTGGCCACACGCGCCAGCTTGACCTCCGTCTCGACATCGAGCCCGTACCCCGTCTTGGCCTCAACGGTCGTCGTCCCGCTGCGTGCCATTTCGTCGAGGATCCCGGTCATGACGGCGTCGAGGAACCCCATGGGAGCCTCCCGAGTGCGCCGAACAGTGCGCAAAATCCCGCCAGCCTCGTACCTCTGCCCGTTCATCCGCGCGTCGAACTCATCGCTCCGGTCACCGGCGAAAACCGGGTGGCTGTGAGAGTCGACGAAACCTGGTATGACGCAGGCTCCGGCCATATCGGACTGGTGATCGGCCGCCGGAGCCTGTGCTGACGGACCTACCCAAGCGATCCGATCCCCGCAGATCACGACGGCTGCATTGCGGATTTGTCCGAGCTCGTCAGTACCGACAGATGGATCGTTGGTAACAAGCAGACCGATGTTATTGATGACGATGCTCACGAGTCACGGCCTCTCAGTTCGTCTAATACGTGGCGCAGGTCCTCGGCGACTGCGGCATCAAGCCGGTTCCACTCCCCAGCGACGATAGTGGCCGCTACGTCATTGGCTGTTGCCACTAGGGGCCAGCGCGTCGGGTCCACCCCGGCCAGGCGTGCTGATGACGGCTCGACGACGACAATATCGGCGGGGTCCCCGGCGGCCAGCCCAGCGGATCCAGGCCCGGGTGTGGAAGTCTGGCGTGGAAGCGGCTCAGCTGCCGGACGGAGACTCTCAACCCCGTTTCGTGTACCGATTTTCCACAGCGCCTCACAACCAATGACACCGCGCGTCCCGGTGACCAAGCGAGCAGTGGATTCCAGCATCCGCAATTCGGTAAAGGGGTCGGTAATGACGTCCTCGTCAGTCCCAATTGCCATGCGCACCCCGGCATCCTGCAGGTCCTTGACCCGCGCGATGCCGTCACCCAGATCGGCCTCGGTGGTTGGACACAGTGAGACGACGGTATCCGAAGCCGCGATCATGGCGATGTCGCCGCCGGTCAGATGGGTGGCATGGATGATGGTAGTGCGGTCGGAGAGCACCCCAGCTCGGTCCAGCACTGCTGTCGGCGTCAGGCCATGTGCAGCCAAGCATTCGGTGTTCTCGCGGGGCTGCTCGGAGACGTGGATGTGAATGGGTACACGTTCCGGTAGTCCACTTACAGCTGTGGCCATCTCGTCGGGGCTGACGGCCCGCACCGAATGTAGAGCTGCGCCCATCGTCACCAAGGGGGAGTCGGGCAGAGCATCACACAGCGCGCGCCAACGCTCCAACCACCCCTCGACGCTACCGTCACCAATCCTCTTCTGGTCTACGCCAAGGGGCGCTCCCGGTCCGGCGTGCAGGTAGCAGGTGTCGAGGACAGTGATGCGAATCCCGGCTTCAATGGCGGCGTTGACAAGGGCTAATTCCATCGCATGATCGCGATAGGGCGTCCCGTCAGGCTGGTGATGGACGTAGTGGAACTCACCTACGCTGGTGTATCCGGCCGCCACCATCTCAGCAAAGGCAGCTCGCGCCAGTCGGTAGTAGGAGTCTGGGTCGAGACGGTTGGCTAGTCGATACATTTCGGTGCGCCAGGACCAGAAATCTTCGCCCTCCCCGGCCCCGCGCAGCCCGCGGTGGAAAATATGGGAGTGAGTATTGGCGAATCCCGGCACAGCGACCCCATCGAAGGTGTGTCGATGAGGTTCGGCCCCTATCGTCACCGCAGTGATGACGCCGTTCTGGCTTTGGACGCGCACGTTGTGCGCAATCCGCCCCTCTACCAGGGCGCTCGGGAAAAACCATGTGCTCATTTGACGAGCTCCTCTAGCACGGTTTGCAGCGCTTCGGCCCCGGCTTCGCAGTCGGCGTCACTCGCTGATTCTGCGGGGCAGTGAGAAGCCCCGGTGGGATTGCGGACGAAGAGCATCCCGGTAGGCATCGTCGTCGCTAACGTTGCGGCGTCATGGCCAGCCCCGGTGGATAGCTGGGGGATGTCCTCGCCGAGGATCTGTAGCATCCGCGCGCGCAGGTCGAATGCGGTGCGATCGGTCCACGACTCGCGGGTCCAGACAACCTGGCACCCCTGCTTGTCAGCGGCAGTTTCTGAGGCCTGCTGGATGTCCTCGACGACTTTGGTGACGGTCTGTGATTCCTCGGCTCGGCAGTCCAGCCACATCGTCGCGGCCGAGGCAATGACGTTGGTACCACCTGGCTCGACGTTGATCCGCCCGACCGTCGTCACGCAACCCTCGCGTTCTGCTGCCTCCCGGGCTGCCAGTATGGTCTGCGCCATCGGGACGACCGGGTCATGACGATCGGGTATGAGGGTCGTTCCGGCGTGGTTTCCCTGGCCGGTGAACTCGGCACGCCAACGTCCATGTGGTCGTACCGCGGTGGCAATTGCGACCGGGTGTCCCACATCCGCCAGACCTCGCCCTTGCTCAACGTGCAATTCAACAAAGCAGGATGCCTCAAGCAGAACGTCGTCGGGACCCATGAGATCGGGGTTCAAGCCGGCCTCTCGCCACGCGTCCGGCAAGGACTGCCCATCTCGAGCGACGAGCGTGTGGGCCTCAGCTTTGCTGAGCTTGCCCGACGCCAGCCGCGACCCCAAACAGGGCATTCCGAACCGGGCGCCCTCTTCGTCAGCCATGGCGACGACTGCGAAAGGTTTCGCCGGCATGATCCCGGCTTCTTGCATCTTCGCCACAGCCACCAATGACGAGACGACGCCGAGAGGCCCGTCATAGGCTCCACCGCCGGGCACAGAATCCAGGTGGGACCCCGTCAGGACGGCGTCGGGACCCGGAGTTCCCCACCACGCCCAGATGTTAGCGTTCGCGTCCGTGACGATCGCCAGCCCCAACTCGGTGGCCTTTGCGACGAACCATTCCCGCAGCGCCACCTCCTCGGGACGTAGGCAAAACCGCGAATAAGAGCCGTCCTCGTTGCGTCCAATCGCGGCGATTTCAACCAGCAGACTGGCAGCAGTCCAGGTCGTCATCACTTCACCAATCCGTCAATAAGGGCGTCATCTACCAGGTAGGGCAGGGTGATTTGGGCGTCGTTGTGCTCGTGGTTGAACTCGGTGGCCGTCTCGATGGAGTGAGCGTTGCGGGCCCAGCCGCGTCGCGCCACCCCGCACATGACATCCCATAGCAGAGAACTGCGAATGACGTTGTCGACCCGCTCAGAGCCGTCGAGGACGAGCCCGAACCCGCCGTTGATGGCGTTACCAATGCCGGTTCCGCCGCCGTTATGTAGGGTCACCAGACTCATGCCGCGGGCGGCATTGCCGGCGAAGCACTGGGTAGCCATATCAGCCATGACGTTAGAGCCGTCCTTGATGTTGGCGGTCTCACGGAAGGGAGAGTCAGTCCCGGAGACATCGTGGTGATCACGTCCCAGCATGACCGGTCCGATCTCGCCATCGCGGACCATCTTGTTGAATCGCAAGGCGATGTCCATACGGCCTTGAGCATCTTGGTAGAGGATGCGCGCCTGGGTGCCCACGACCAGGTTGTTAGCCTCGGCGTCACGGATCCAGATGTAGTTATCGCGATCCTGGCCGCGGCGATTCGGGTCGATGCAATCCATCGCGGCATGGTCGGTGGCAATGAGGTCCTCGCGCTTGCCGGACAGGCACACCCACCGGAACGGCCCGTAGCCGTAGTCGAAGAGTTCCGGGCCCATGATGTCCTCAACGTAGGACGGCCAGATGAACCCGTTGCGGGCGTCCCCGTCCTTGGCGATCTCGGTCACCCCGGACTCAAAGACGGTGGCCATGAAGGCGTTGCCGTAGTCGAAGAAATAGGTGCCGCGGTCGGTGAGGGTGCGGATGAGCTCGTAGTGCGTGCGCAAGGATTCGTTGACGCGGCGGGCGTATTCGTCACGATCGCGGGCCAACAGTTCGGTGCGCTGCTCGAAGGTCAGCCCCTGCGGGCAGTAACCGCCGTCATAAGCGGCATGACAGGAGGTCTGGTCCGATAGCAGCGGGATGTTGATGTTGTTGTCGACGGCGTACTTCAACAGATCGACGATGTTGCCGTGGTAGGCGATGGAGATTGGGGTGTGTTCGTCAATGTGTTTTTTGGCTAGCGCGAAAACTTCGTCAAGGTCGTCAGAGACGTGACCCACCCAACCCTGATCCAGTCGGGTCTGGATGCGCGACATGTCGACCTCGGCAATGATCCCGACGGCGTGGGCGATCTCGGCGGCCTTGGGCTGGGCCCCGGACATGCCACCGAGACCTGACGAGACAAAAAGCACCCCGGAGAGATCCCCGTCAGCGGGAATTCCCAGCCGGATTCTTCCGGCGTTGAGAATGGTGTTGAAGGTGCCATGGACGATGCCCTGCGGGCCAATATACATCCAGCCGCCGGCGGTCATCTGTCCATAGTTCGCCACCCCCATCTCCTCACAGATCTCCCAGTCCTTCTGGTTGTCGAAATGGCCGACCATGAGGGAGTTGGTGATGATGACACGCGGGGATTCTGGGCGCGACGGGAAAAGCCCCAGCGGGTGACCGCTCATGACGACCAAGGTGGTGTCCTCGGTGAGCTGGGAGAGGTATTTCTTGATGAGCCGGTACTGCAGCCAATTCTGGCAGACGCTACCGGTCTCGCCATAGGTGACGAGTTCGTAGGGATAGAGGGCGACGTCGAAGTCGAGGTTATTGTCAATCTGCACCTGGAAGGCCTTGCCCTCGGTACAACGACCCTCGTAATCGTCGATTGGGCGTCCCTTGATATGCCCGGCTGGACGCCACCGGTAAGCGTAGATGCGGCCATACGTACGCAATTCCTCGAGGAACTCCGGAACAGCCTTCTCGTGCAACTCCGGGGGTAGATAACGCAGAGCATTGCGCAGCGCGATCTTGGTCTGATCGGGGGTGAGGTGGAATCCACACGATGGGGCCCGACGGATACCGGGTTCGAAAACCGGGTCAGGGGGGAACTCGGCGTCGAGTTTGATCGTCATAGCTGCGGTAGTGCTGCTGTTGTCGTACATCGTTTGCTTCCCCCAATACATTCTTGGTGTCGTTGTGGCGTGACGATCCTGGCGAGGTCGCACACACAATTGCCATGGGCGAATCGCGTCGGTGTGATCGCCGGAGGTTGTCTCGTCAGGGAGACACCATTGACCGTATCACTACGGGTGGAGATGTCATGCGAACCGACCTGCTTAGACTGGTCAGCCTCAGCCGTTGGCACAACTCCAGACGAGAACACAACATGAGGAGAAGTACCGTGAAACGACGCACTGTCATGGCCGCCGCGGCTGGAGCCTTTGCGGCATCAGCCCTTCCGCTGTCGCGAGCGGCAGCGGATGACACCCGGTCTCAGCTCGCCTCCATGACCTTGGACCAGAGGATCGGTCAAGTGCTATGGACCCATGTCTTCGGTGCCAGCGCTGACGACGCTTCAATGGCGAGGAAGAATCAGCTGGCCTTTGGCGATGACGTCCGCACTCCGGCCCAGGCCGTGCAGAAGTACCACCTTGGCGGGGTGCTGTACTTCAACTGGTCCGGTAACATCTCGACGCCCGCGAATCCGGCCGCCGTCGCCCACCTTTCCAACGGCCTGCAAGAGGCGGCGAGGACGTCGTCGACGGCGCCGTTGGCCATCGCTGTCGATCAGGAGGGCGGTATCGTCGCGCGGATTACCTCCCCGGCCACCGAATTTCCAGGGAATATGGCGCTGGGTGCTGTCAATGACCCGCGCGCTGCGCGTGCCCAAGGCGCGGTGCTCGGTCGCGAGCTGGCTGCCCTGGGCATTAACGTGGACTTCGCCCCGGACGTTGACGTCAACACTAACCCAGCCAATCCCGTAATCGGGGTGAGGTCCATGGGGGACGATCCGGTGCGCGTCGGGGTACTCGGCGTCGAGCAGATTCGCGGCATTCAATCCAGAGGGGTTGCGGCCACCGCCAAGCATTTCCCAGGTCATGGTGATACCCAGATCGACTCCCATCTTGGTCTTCCGGTCGTGGAGTACGGTCGCACTACCCTGGAGCGTCACCTGGTGCCCTTCCGCATGGCGATCAGCGCGGAAGTGGACATGATCATGACAGCCCACATCATCGTTAAGACCTTGGACCCGACGATGCCGGCCACCCTGTCGAAGAAAGTGCTTACTGGCCTGCTGCGCGAACAGATGGGGTATCGCGGCATCATCACCACCGACGCCCTGGACATGGAGGGCGCCCAGCTTGCGGTCATGACCGAGGACGAGAAGGGCACGTATACCAGGCTCAAGGCTGCTGCCGACGCCGAGGGCAATGACCCCACGGCGGCCGATGAGGGGCATGCGAGTGCCGAGTTCAACGCCTTTATGAAACCGATCCGGGGGCGTGTTGCGGTGCAGGCTTTCGAAGCCGGATCCGACATTTTGCTGAACCCCCATGACGCTGATGCCGTCGTCACAGCGATGCGGAGGGCTATCGCGGACGGTCGGGTTAGCGAGCGGCGTCTCGACGAATCGGTGCTGCGCATCCTCGCTTGGAAGCGGCGTCGCTGCATTACGGGCAGGCCGGTTGACCTCGCGGCGGCCGATCGTGAGGTACGATCTGGCCGCAAGGTTGCTGACAACATCGCTGCCAGGTCGGTGACGATGCTGGTCAATGACGGCACTCTGCCGCTCAAGCCGTCACGGGTGCTCGTCACCGGAACACGTCGGGGTAATCCGGAGTACCTCGTCGAGCCGTTGCGCTTGGCCGGATTCACCCCGATTCTTGTTCCGTCAACCGGACAGGAACCGACGACAGCCGATGTCGAGAAAGCGGTGACTGTCGGTGTTGATGCCGTCATCGTGGTCACGCACGGGTTGAAACGTGGAGATGCCCAGGACGCCATGGTTAAGGCTCTGGCGCGGACCGGGAAGCCGGTCGTGGAGATTATGACAGGGACCCCGTACGACGTGGCGATGACTCATCGCCCGCATGCCGCGCTAGCTGTCTACTCCAACCGCAAGGTGAGCATGGTTGCGGCTGTCGCGATGATGGCTGGACGAAACCCGGTGGGGCGACTTCCGGTACGGGTGCCCGACCCGAACAGAGGCACAGCTTTTCCGCGCGGTTTCGGGCTCAGCTACCGCGCGACGCCCGGACCCTATGAGGGCCCGGGCGCGAAGACTGCTTGAGCGGGGGTCACGTCAGATGATGTTGACAAGGTCGCAGACGAAGACCAGCGTCTCACCGCCAGCGATCACACCGGAGATTCCTTGCGGACCGTAAGCAAGGTGGTGGGGGATGACGAGTTTGCGTCGTCCACCGACCTTCATACCTTGGACACCTTCATCCCACCCGGGGATCACCTGGCCAGCCCCTAGTTGGAAGGTCAGCGGCTCACCGCGGTTCCAGGAAGAATCGAACTCACGACCATTGCTTAAGGCCACGCCGACGTAGTGCACTTCGACGAGGTTGCCAGCGGACGCTTCAGGGCCGTCGCCGATGGTGATGTCCTCAACGACGAGGTCGTCGGGGGCGGAATCGGGCAGGGTCACTTCGGGCTTGCTCATGACGACAACCCTACGGGATCGACGCGTTTTGGTAATGAGCCTGAGCAGTCATGCTGGACCGCCCAGGCTCCCAGGGTTCAGTCCTCGACGTCGATCAGCCCAGAGTGGTAGGCCTTGACCAGATTTCGCGGGACGCGCAGGACCTTGCCCTCAACGCGGATCTCAACCAACTGTGTTGGCGTGGTCTTCCACTGGGCCCGCCTATGACGCGTGGTCGAACGGGACTTCTTTCGCTTCGGTACTGCCATGGCTTCACCAGCTTGACTTCGCGATTCCGGGGAGTTCGCCGCGGTGGGCCATCTCACGGAAACGGATACGGGACACACCGGCCTTGCCAACGTAGCCGCGGGGACGCCCGTCGACTTGGTCACGGTTACGTAACCGCACGGGGGATGAATCGCGCGGCAGGCGAGACAGCTTACGCGATGCCTCCATGCGTTCGTCCAATGAGGCAGTTGGGCACTTCATGATGGCCTTGAGTTCGGCGCGCCTTTCGGCGTATTGGGCTACGAGCTTCTCACGTTTCTTCTGGGCGACAATCTTGGACTTTTTGGCCATTAGCGGGCCTCCTTGAACTCAACGTGACGACGCACGATGGGATCGAATTTTTTGAGGACGAGACGATCCGGGGTATTGCGTCGGTTTTTACGGGTGACGTAGGTGTAACCGGTTCCAGCTGTCGACCGTAGCTTGATGATTGGGCGCAGCTGTGTGGTCTTTTTGGCCATTAGATTTTCTCTCCTCGTGTGAGCATCTCGGCGACGACAATGTCTACGCCGCGGCGATCGATCTCCTTGATTGCTTTGGGGGTCAGAGTCAGGGTGACTTTTCTACCCAACGAGGGCACCCAGTAGCGCTTCTTTTGGATATTGGGGTTCCAGCGGCGTTTGGTGTGACGTTGGGAGTGCGAGACGTTGTTGCCGAATTCTGGCTTGGTGCCGCGGACCTGACAGCGTCGTGACATGGGTATCTCCTACCATGGGTTGCATATGAGAATCATTATTATATACTGACGACGACGAGATGCGAACTCGTCGTACGCACAGCTGGAGGGACACTGATGAAGCAAGGCATCCACCCCGACTACCACCCGGTGGTCTTCAGAGACATCTCGGCGGACACGGCTTTTCTGACGAGGTCAACGGTCACCAGTTCCGCCGAGATCAAGTGGCAGGACGGCAATACTTACCCCGTCATCGACGTCGACATCACCTCGGCCAGCCACCCGTTCTATACAGGCAAGGCCAAGATTGTCGACACCGCCGGACGAGTTGAGAAGTTCAACCGGCGTTACGGCAAGAAATGAGACATCGGGATGGCATACGCGTCTCTCGTTGGATACGACGGGCTGAGGGGGTGATTTATTGACGTGGTGACGACGCAGGAAGACCTGGACTCGATTGACAATGAAGAGTGTGCCGTTGTCGATCGACATGCCGACTGATCCCTGGCATCGTCCAGTCCCTGGATGCAGCACCCGCCACGTGGACTGTGGTGGGTGCTTGTGTTCTCAGTGAGGCGTTGGTACCGATGTCAGCTCTCCTTGCGAGAGACGGGGCTGATGTCGTCCGAGGCCTTCTCGAAGATCTCGGCAAAGTGACACCGGCAAGCATGTTCGCCGTGGCCGTCGGCGTGCATCGTCAGGGTGGTCTCCTTTTCCGAGCACAACGGTTGCGCCCGCCAGCACCTGGTGTGAAAGCGACACCCGGAGGGCGGATTTGCCGGGGAGGGCACATCGCCATGTAGCAGGATCTGGTGACGCATACCTCGCGCCGAGGGATCGGACACCGGCACCGCCGAGAGCAGGGCCTGGGTATACGGGTGAGTGGAACGTTCGTAGATCTGCTCCTCGTCACCAATCTCCATGATCCTCCCGAGGTACATGACGGCCACACGATCGGAGATGTGGCGCACCACCGACAGGTCGTGGGCGATGAAGATGTACGCCATCCCCAGTTCCCGCTGCAATTTCTGTAGCAGGTTGACGACCTGAGCCTGCACCGAAACATCCAGCGCTGACACCGGCTCATCGCACACCAGCACCTTGGGATTCAGGGCAATGCCGCGGGCGATTCCGATGCGCTGGCGCTGGCCGCCGGAGAACTCGTGCGGGTAGCGGTTGATGTGCTCCGGGTTAAGCCCGACGAGGTCGAGCAACTCTTTGACCCGCTCGGTTCGCTTGCGACGCGGTACAGCGTCAGGATGGATTCGGAACGCTTCACCGACGATGTCCCCCCACCGTCATACGCGGATCCAACGAGGTATACGGGTCTTGAAAGACGATCTGAATGTCACGACGCAGTTTGCGCATCGCCGATCCCGTGAGATTCGTCACGTCGCGTCCCTCGAAGGTGATCGTGCCCGACGTCGGCGGCTCGAGGTTTACCAGCAGACGCCCCAGCGTGGACTTGCCGCACCCAGACTCTCCGACGACACCGAGTATCTCGCCAGGATAGAGGTTGAAACTGACCCCGTCGACAGCCTTGACGTAGCCGACGGTATGGCGCACCACGCCGGATTTGAGCGGGTAATGCTTGGTGAGGTCACGTACCGACAAAATGGGTTTAGCTTTGTCGGCTGTGGTCTTAACGGTCACGACGGAGGACCTCCTCGGTGTGGTGGCAGGCGGCCCAGCGTCCGGGCTCGACTTCGACGAACTGGGGAGCGCCGCCGACGCGGCATTCCTCGGTAGCCCAGCGGCAGCGCGGGTGGAAGGAGCACCCTGATGGCAGGTTCGTTAGGGATGGCGGCAGACCGCCGATGGCGTATAGCTCGTGTCCCTTTTGGTCCAGGCGCGGGATGGAATCCAGCAGGCCGACGGTATACGGGTGGGCAGGGTTGTCGTAGAGACGACGGACGTCAGCGTGCTCGACGAACCGACCGCAGTACATGACCGCGATGTCGTCGGCCACGTCGGCTACCACCCAAAGGTCGTGGGTGAGATGAGAATCAGCCCCATGCCGGACTCCTCCTGGAGCTCCTTGAGCAGGGTCATGATCTGGGCTTGAACGGTGACGTCGAGGGCCGTCGTCGGCTCGTCGGCGATGAGCACCCAGGGGTTGAGCGCGATCGCTATTGCAATCATGATGCGCTGACGCATACCGCCAGAGAACTGGTGCGGGTAGTTGGTGGCACGTTCCTTGGCAGCGGGAATATGCACCCTCTCCATGAGGCGGATCGCCTCAGACATCGAATCAGAGCGGTTCATACCGCGGTGAACACGGAACATTTCGGCGATCTGCCATCCGACCGGGAATACCGGGTTCAGCGACGACAACGCGTCCTGGAAGATCATCGAGATGTGCTCGCCACGGATCTGACGACGTTTCTTCTCCGGCATCGTCAGCAGGTCTACCCCGCAGTACTCAATCCGCCCGCCAGTGATCTGGGCTGGAGGGGATTCGAGGATGCCCATAATTGCCTGTGCAGTCACCGATTTACCCGACCCTGATTCACCGAGAATGGCGAGGGTTTCGCGTTCAGACAAGGTGAAGCTCGTCCCGTTGATGGCCTTGGCTACCCCGTCACGGGTGCGGAACTCCACGTGCAGGTCGTCGACTTTAAGGAGCAGCCCGTCAACCGGTTCCATGTGAAGACGAGCGCTCGTGAGTGTCTTTCGCGCCATGTCGAAACCTCAGTGCTGTTTGGGGTCGAAGGCGTCCTGTGCCGCCTCGCCAAGGAAGATGAACGCCAGCACCGCCAGAGACAGGAATAGTGACGGGAACAGCAGCATGAACGGTGCCGACCGGACGTATCCCAACCCGGAGGCGTCAGAAATCGACACACCCCACGAGATGGCTGGTTCTTGCAGGCCGATGCCCAGATAGCTCAGTGTCGCCTCGATGGCGATGTAAGCACCCAGATTGATGGTGGCCACTACGATTGCCGGGGCGACGGCATTGGGCAGGATGTGCGAGCGGATGATTCGCCACGACGACGCCCCGAGCGCGCGAGCTGCCTGTACGTAGTCGTGTGGTAGTACCTGAAGCACCGACGACCTCATAAGTCGTGCGATGGACGGCCAACCGAGGATGATGATCGCCCCCACCACTTTGAGCACCATGACGAGATACGGGGTGCCAGGCTCGTTGGGAAAGGTGTACAAAATGATGATGCCGCCGAGCAGCAGCGGGATGGCGTAGAAAACGTCGCCGGTTCGGCTCAGCAGGGTGTCGAGCCAGCCGCCGCGGAAGCCCGCAACCAGACCGATGAAGGCACCGAGAATGGTCGTTCCCAAGGTGGCGAGGACGCCGACAAGGATCGACGATCTGGCCCCGTACACCGTCCGGGAGTACACGTCACACCCCTGGATATCGGTACCAAACCAGTGTACCGCCGAAGGGATGTGCCGGGCCGCTGACAGGTTGCAGTCGGTGGGGTCCTTCGAGGTGAAGATAGCCGGGACGGCCGCCATGACCAGAAAGACGACGATAAGAGTCACCGATATCCAGAACAGGGGGTTGCGTTCAAGGGAATCCCAGGCGTCATTCCACACCGAGCGCGGCTTGGAGTTGCCCAGTACATCGTTCTCGCCGGGCGTGGGATCGGCCATGGCCTCAGGACCGCTAGAGCCGAGCGGGGAAAGGTTCGTACGTGATTCAGTCATGGCTAATCCTCGGGTCGAGTACCCCGTATAGCAGGTCGACGAGGAGGTTTGCGAGCAGATATACCAACACGAGGCAGGTCACCGCACCGACCACCGAGACATCGTCGCGTTGGTTGATCGACCGGTAGACGTAATTGCCGATCCCGTCGATGTTGAAGATGCGCTCGGTGACGATGGCACCACCCATAAGGGCACCGAAGTCATACCCGATGAAGGTGATCACGGGGATGAGGGAGTTGCGCAGGGTGTGCACAGTCACGATCCGTGACGGCGACATGCCCTTAGCCTTGGCGGTGCGCACGTAGTCGGCTCGCTGGTTTTCCAGCAGGTTCGACCTTGTCAGGCGGGCCACGTAGGCCACTGACAACGCTCCCAGCACGAGTCCTGGCAGGACGAGTGCTCCCCATGAGCCGTCCCCGGCTGTCACCGGGAACCAGCCCAGCCGCAAACCGAAGACAAGCTGTGCCAGCGAACCGATGACGAAGATCGGGATTGAGATGACGATAAGCGAGGACACCAGGACGAAGTAGTCGATGAACTTGCCGCGTCGCACACCTGCCCACACACCGGCGAGGATGCCAATGACGATCTCAACGAGCAGGGCGATGACCGCCAGCTTGATCGTTACCGGGTAGCGGGCACCAAGCTCTGAGACGACGGTGTTGCCGTAATAGTCGACGCCGAGGTTTCCGTGCAACAGTTTCTCCAAGTACAGGCCGTACTGGACGAGTAGTGGTTTGTCGAGGTTGTACTCGGCCCGGAATGCCGCCACGTAGGCGGGCGGGCAAGGGCGTTCACCGCATCGTCCGGCCGTGGGATCACCGGGCAAGGCAAAGACTAGACAGAAAATGATGAACGTCGTCCCGATGAGCACTGGGATCATCTGGAGGATGCGTCTGACGATGTATCTGAACATGGTGTTCCTCACGACACCGTCGGTCCGTCGAAACTAATTCGGCGGACCGACGGGTGCGTCATCACGGATGAATCACTTCACGCTGACCGACTGGAAATCGATTGTGCCGAATGGAGTGAGCTTGACATTGGCGACCTTGTTTGACCACGCGAATGGGGTCGAGGTCGTCCACAGCGGGATGTTGGGTGGGTCCGCCACCAGCATCTTCTCGGCCTCCTGGTACAGCTTGTTGGCTTCCCCAGTGTTAGTAGCGGCAGCGGCGTCCGCGAGCTTGGCGTCGAAGGCCTTGTTCGAGTAGTCGTTGTCGTTGCTTGAGGCGCCGGTGGCGTACATCGGGGTCAAGAAGTTCTCGATGGAGGGGTAATCCATCTGCCATCCGGCGCGGAAGAAGCCCTGGAGCTGGCGCTTGGTGATCATGTCGCGCAGGGTCTTGAAGTCCGGGGTGACCTTGAGCTGGCACTTGAGGCCAAGGTCGTTCTTCCAGCCGTTGCAGATCGCCTGAGACCATGCCTTGTGGTCGCCATCACCGTTGACCGCAATGGTCAGGGTGCCCTTGTACCCACCGGACTTCTTGTACAGCTCGACGGCTTTGTCCTTGTCGTACTTGCACATCTGGCCACATTGGTCTTTCTTGTACCCGTCGACGACGGGGGAGACCCAGCCATCAGCGGGGGTTCGGGAGCCAGCGAAAATCTGCTTCGTGATGGTCTCGCGGTCGATGTCCATGCCAAGGGCCTTAACTAGGTCCTTGTTGCTGGCCAGCTGCTTGTCCTTGCCGGAGTAGGTCAGTGTCTGGTTGATGCCCGACTGACGGATGGCCCAGCGGCCAGACAGGTCACTCTTCCACTGGTCGTTGGTGAGCTGGTCGGTCGGGACGAGGTCGTTGATGTCGAGGTTGTTGGCGACCGTGTCGTTGTAGGCCGGACTGGCGTCGTTGTAGATCTTGAAGGTGACCTTGTCGACGTGGCCTTGGTACGCCCCGGCGTAGTTCTCATTCTTGGCGACGGTGATCGCGGTGGCGGTGTTGTCGGTGACCTTGTATGGCCCGGCGCCGATTGGCATCTTCTCCCACTTCTTGTTGGTCGGATCCTTGAGGAAGGCATCCGGCAGTGGGGCGAAGGCGGTGTAGCCCAAACGTACCTTGAGGTTAGAGACCTTTTCGGTGGTTTTGATGGTGAAGGTGTGGTCGTCAACGACTTTGAGGCCGCTCATGGTCTTGACCTTGGGCTTGGTTTTACAAGCTTCGTCACCACACTGTTCGTCGGCGTACCCCTCGATCGGCTCGAAGAAGTAGCCGGACTGCTGGGCATTGGGGCCGTAGGCGGCCCAGTTCCAACCGGCGACGAAATTCTGAGCCTTGACCTTGGTGCCGTCGGAGAACTTGTATCCCGGCTTGATCTTGACGGTGAAGTTCTGGTTGTCCTTGGTCTCGATGGACTGGGCGATGTCCATCTCCGGCTTGGCGGTGTCAGGGTTGTAATGGATAAGGCGGGCTGTGACGGCGTCGAGGACATTTCCGCCGCAGGTCTCGTTGGTGTTGGACGGAATGAGCGGGTTCTGTGGGGTACAGCCGCGAACGGTGATTGATCCGCCGTCTTTGGCCGGGGCGCTGTTATTGCTGCCGCCGGCGGCTGACGATCCGGCAGCCGAGTCATCCTTGGCCGCGACATCCTCGCCGCAGGCTGACAGCGTCATCAAACCTGCGAGGGACAGCGCAATGAGTGGCCTCATGTGACGCATGGTGTCTCCTTCTCACGTCACGTCGGCATCCAACCGACGGTTTCGGGGCACCATGCCATCGCGAAGCGTCATTCGTCAGCCGTTTCGTAAGGCTGGTACAAGATCGTGACCATATTGAAACATGTGTATAATTATTCGATTGGGTGGACGTCAGTCTCACGATGTGGAGATATCTGGGGTAGTCCACCGCGTCATCGCAGGCTTTAGGGGTTTCGGAACACAGATCGTCGTGCCCTTGGACATACGCAAAGGGACCCACACCTGCAGATGCGAGTCCCTTTCTTCTGAAGTTGTGTGAATCAGGAGATCTCGTCGACCAGAGCCTTAGCGAAGGCGGGTAGATCGTTGGGGTTGCGCGAGGTAAGTAGTACCCAGCCGTTGCCGGGGCAACGGAAAAGTTCCTTGTCTACCCAGGAAACTCCGGCATTTTCAAGGTCCGGTCGAATGGAGATATAGGAGGTCATCGTCTTGCCTTTGGCAACGTCGGCGTCAATCAGTACCCACGGTCCGTGACAGATAGCCCCGACTGGCTTGCCAGCAGTTGCGAACTCCTTGACCAGGCGGCGTCCGTCCTCGTCAATACGCAAGGTATCCGCATTGACGGTGCCACCGGGGATGACGAGCAAGTCGTAATCGGAAGCCTTGGCGTCGGCAAGCCTGGAATCAGCGTTCACCTTGGACGCCCAATCCTTGTCGCCGGTGACGGTTTGAATGGACTCGCCGCTGTTGGAGGCGACGGTTACCTCGATGCCGGCCTTCTTGAGGGCGTTGAGGGGCTCGACGAGCTCGGCCTCCTCGACTCCGAAGTCGGTGACGGCGATAAGTGCGCGTGCAGCCACGGTGGTTCCTCCTTCAATCGCTTTCAGTGGTGGAACAAGACCAAAGGCTGAAGTATTCCGATTTCGGCACAGTGGAGCCTCCCCGGCCACCACACTGTTGCTGCGGCAGGGCCCACAGTGTGAGATCACGGCCAGAATAGGCCCATTGAGAGGTGATACAAGATCAGGGTGAGTCCCCAAAGCTGACGAAATCTGTCAACTGAAGAATGGATGGTCGGGGTGACAGGATTTGAACCTGCGACCTCTTCGTCCCGAACGAAGCGCGCTACCAAACTGCGCCACACCCCGCGACCACGGTCATCTTTCCCATTGGAATGGCCGACGCATACTTTAACCCAGCTTGGTCGAAAGCGCCAAGCTGGCCCTGTCAGGGTCGGGGAACGAGGGTAAGCAGGGTGGCCTCCGGCCGGCAGAAAGTCCGGTACGGAGCGAAGGGGGAGCATCCCAATCCGGCCGACACGTGCAGCCACCCGGTGTGTCCGCCGCGGCCGTGCTGAGACAGCCCTTTGGCGCGTTCAGTGTCTAAATCACAGTTGGTGATAATGGCTCCGGTGAAGGGCAGGCATACCTGTCCGCCATGAGTGTGACCCGCGAAAACGATGTCCGTACCATCGCTAACCATGGCGTCGAGAATCTTGAGATACGGGGCATGGGTGACGCCGATATTGAGGTCCGCCTCGCCGTCAGGTGGGCCAGCCACCTCCTCGTAATGGTCGCGGTCGTGATGGGCGTCGTCAGTACCGCGCAAAGTCAACCGGTGACCGGCCACCTCCAGCGTTTCGGACTTGTCGTTGAGGTCGAGCCATCCCGCAGAGGTGAAAGCCTGACGAAGTTCCTCATGGGGAAGCTCTGGCACTGGTTCGGTGGCTTGCTGAGAGTGTCCCCATAGGAGGTACGAGAACGGGTTCTTGAACTTTGGTACCAGGTAGTCATTGGACCCAAAGACGAATGTCCCAGGCCGCTGTAGCAGCCCCGACATGTCGTCGAGAAGTGGCTGGAGCGAGTCGGCCGAGCAAAAGTTGTCGCCGGTGTTGATGACAAGGTCAGGATTGAGAGCGTCGAGTTGACGAATGAACCGCCGCTTGGTCTCCTGGCGGGCTAGCAGATGTAAGTCCGACATATGCAGTATGCGCAACGGTGAGCTGCCGGGCTTTAATACCGGCACCTCGACGTGACGCACCACAAATCGATGCGCTTCGATTACACCGTAGGCCAGACCTGCAACGCCGACCCCAATAACGCTAGCGACCGCTGTGAAGCCCGTCTTCATGGCGGCTCTCATGTCAGCGAGGTCCCGTCGTTCCGGGCGGGTTCTGTTGACCACCTCCGGTGTTACCCCCGTAATCGCCGCCATTATTACCCTCGGTGCCGCCATTATTACCCTCGGTGCCGCCATTATTACCCGCGGTATTATCGCCGGGTGGGTTGTTCTGCTGGCCACCGGGCTGCTCATTGCCGGGGTTGTTTGGCTGGTTTTGTGGCGGCTGCGGAGGGGCGTAGGTCGGTTTAGGGGCTGGCTTCGGGCCCTTCGATATTTTGAGGGTGACGGCGGCTCCGGCGTGGGCTGACCCCTCGGGATCCGTGCCGAGGTAGGTACCGGGCTCTGAGTCGTCCCATACATGCCACACTTTGGTGCGGAATCCCGCCTTAAGAATGGCAGCTTTGGCCTGGGGATAGGTCATCCCGTCAGTGCTGGGAATCTTGATGAGCTTGCCGTAGCGCACCTCGTCGGTGGGAGCTACGAACTCTGTCTTGGGCTTGCCTTGGAGGGCGCCGGCCATCGCCGCACGGTAGATCTTGCCGGCGTCGCTACCACCAGAACCGTTGAGGTAGACCCCGGTAGAGGTCCGGATGCCCTTGATCGAGCGGGACTTATCGCCACGGAAGTAGGAGTTTCCACCATCGGCAGCGATCATCGCTACACCGGCAGCCTGCGGGGTATACCCGTCGAACCAGGCAGCCTCATGGGCGTCGGTGGTACCTGTCTTGCCGGCCTGCGGATAACCACCTGGAATCCTCGCGGGCATACCCGTGGCGTCCATGACACCTGAAAGCACCGAGTTAACGCCGTCAGCAACCTTCTGCGGCATGACTCGCTTGCAATTGCCGGTCGGGACCTTAAGAGGTGAACCATCGCGATTCTTAACCGACGTGAGAATAATGGGGTCGCACTGAATCCCACGTGAGGCGAAGGACGCATAGGACGAAGCCATGGACAGTGGGGACACATAAGCAGTACCGAGGGTAAACGATGGCACCTTCTGGAAGGTCTTGACGATGTCCTTACCGCTAGAGAGTTTCACGCCACTGTCCTGAGCCATTTTGGTGACCCCGCACATACCGACGTCCTGCTCTAGCTGGACAAAGTAGGTGTTAACCGACCACGCGGCCGCCTCACGCAAGCCGATGTTCCACGAGTGTCCGGTTGAGTTGCGCACCCGGAACGGCCCCGACTTAAAGGTGCCCTTACAGCTGGTGAACTTTTCGCCGGTGAAGTCCATGGGAGAGGATGCGGTGTAATGCTTGCTCATGGGTATGCCCTTGGCAATGGCCGCAGCCGTCGTGAAGGCCTTGAAAGTCGACCCTGCCTGGAAACCAGTGGCTCCGCCCATTGAGGCCGGTGCCATGTAGTTGTAGTAGGTTTGCCCGGGCTTGTCGCCCATGATGGGACGAGACTGTGCCATCGCCATGAGCAAGCCGGTGCCCGGCTGGACGATGGCTGTTCCGGCAAGAACTGGGTCCTTGGGCCCGACGACGTTCGAGACGGCGTTCTGGGCGGCATCCTGAACCTTTGGGTCAATACTCGTCTGGATTGTCAATCCACCACGCTTGACCATCTTGGCCCGCTCCTCGGGGTTCTTGCCCAGACTCGGCATCTGCAACAAGCTGCGATACGCGTAGTCGCAGATGAACGGGTACTTCGATGAGATGCAGCCGTTTTTCGGATAAAAGACCTTCGACTTGTCGAAGACGGTCGCCTCGGCCTTCCGAGCTTGGTCAGCGCTGATGAGGTTAAGTTGGGCCATACGTGCCAGCACGATATTGCGGCGGTTCATGGCTGCCTCTGGGTGGTTTACTGGGTCGTAGGCGACCGGGTTCTGTACCAGGCCAGCTAGCATCGCCGACTGGGCGAGGTCAAGGTTGGCGGCTGTGGTCCCAAAGTAGTGATGAGCTGCAGACTCGACGCCGTAGGCACCGTCACCGAAATAGGCGATATTGAGGTAGCGCTCCAGGATCTGCTTCTTAGAGAGCTTCTTCTCCATAGCCACCGCATAGCGCAACTCTTGTATCTTTCGGGTGATCGTCGGCTCCTGGGCGGCTTGCACGCCCTCCTCATTGCCCGCAGCTACGGCAGCCTCGATACGGATCTGCTTGACGTACTGCTGGGTCAGAGTTGATCCGCCCTGCCGGGCTGATCCGGCGATGTTTGTCGCTAGGGCGCGAGCGGTGCCTTTGAGGTCGATCGCACCATGGGAGAAGAATCGGTTGTCCTCGATAGCGACCTGGGCCGTTTGCATCTGCTTGGAGATCTTTGACAACGGAACGTATTCGCGGTTCTCGTCGTAGAAGGTGGCTAGTACCGATCCATCGGCCATCAGAATGTGGGACTTTTGAGCCTGCGGTGTGCTCATCAATTCGGGAGGTAGGTCCTCCATGCTACTGGCAACCATCTTGGCCGTTCCGCCGGTTAAAGCCGCCAGGGGCACAACGAATCCAGCCATTAGCAGTCCGGTCAGGATACTTACGATTCCGAACATGGCCAGGGGGTAGAGCTTGCCGTGCCTGTCTGAGCGCATGTACCCAAGAATACGTGAGGCTTCAGACATACCCGAGTTACCTGGGTCAGCGGCAAGTCTTTCCTGGGTTTACTCCCTGTTCCTACTATCGTGGCAATCGCGCCTGACAGCCTTTGCGTCACGGCGTCACGCAATAGACTGTGGCGCTCCCGTGTACGGCGGGGTCGCCGTACTGTCGCCGGTTAGACTTTGGTGTCCGAACCTGGCAGGAGGGTTGATGACGCGAGTCGTCCAGAAATTCGGCGGGTCCTCAGTGGCCGATGCCGCATCGATTAAGCGCGTGGCGCGCCGTATTGCCGCCACAAAGCAGGCGGGCAATGACATTGTCGTCGTCATCTCGGCTATGGGTGACACCACTGACGACCTGATGGACCTCGCCTTGGAGGTTTCCCCACAGCCCGCTCCCCGGGAACTCGACATGCTCCTGACGACGGGTGAGCGGCAGTCCGCTGCCCTGCTCGCGATGGCTCTGTCTGACGTGGGTATCCCGGCACGCTCGTACACCGGTTCTCAGGCTGGAGTTATTACGACCGCGGCCCACGGCAATGCCCGCATTATTGACATTACCCCCGGGCGAATTGAGAAGTCTTTGGAGGCCGGAGACCTCGTCATTGTCGCGGGATTCCAGGGGGTTTCCCAAACAACTAAGGACGTCACCACCCTAGGGCGGGGGGCGTCTGACACCACTGCGGTCGCCCTGGCCAGCTCCCTGGGCGCTGATTTTTGTGAGATCTACTCTGACGTCGACGGTGTCTTTACTGCTGATCCACGGATCGTCAAGGGTGCCCGACGCATTCCTGAGATCTCCTACGAGGAGATGCTCGAAATGGCCGCTTGCGGTGCCAAAATCCTCCATCTGCGTTGCGTCGAATACGCCCGCCGTGAGGACGTGCCAGTGCACGTACGTTCCTCGTTCTCTGACAAACCCGGCACCTGGGTCAAGGACCCTACCGACATCACGAAGGGATCTGACATGGAAGAGGCCATCATCTCCGGGGTGGCCCATGACCGCTCGGAGGCCAAGATCACCATCGCCGGTCTTCCTGACGCGGTGGGTCGAGCTGCCCAGATCTTCGAGATCATCGCTCACGCTGACATCAATATCGACATGATTGTGCAGAATGCCTCGCGGGTTATGAATGGGCGTACGGACCTCTCCTTTACCTTGCCGATGAATGACGGACCCACGGCAGTCCGCGCCCTGACCGCCGTCAAGGACGAGTTGGGCTACGAGCAGATCCTGTACAACGACCAGATTGGCAAGGTATCGGTGGTCGGCGTGGGCATGAGGACTCACCCCGGGGTCACCTCGACGTTCTTCCGTGCTTTGGCCGACTGCGGCATTAACTTGCAGATGATCTCGACTTCCGAGATTCGCATCTCGGTGGTTGTGGACGCCGATCAGGTTGACGAGGCCGTTCGCGTTGCTCATACCGCCTTCGGGCTCGATGCTGAAGGCGAGGCCGTCGTCTACGCCGGGACCGGCCGTTAAGGCGACCATGCCTGAATCCCATGATGACGACGTTTATGACCTTCTCCGTCTTCCGGAGGCTGCCCCGCCAGTAGACGTTTATGACAGCCTCGACATTGACGCCGTCACTTTCGGTGCCGATGTTTCTCGCCGTAGCCTGAGGCGGTTTGGCGCCGACGAGGACTTCGATCGCACCCGGGTTATCTCCGGGGTCATCACCTCCCCAGCAACGTCGGCTGCCCCCGAGGCTCCTGCTGAGGGGTCGTTGCGTCGCGCCAGCATCGTCATGGCTGCCGGCACGATGGTGTCGAGGATTCTGGGATTCGTCCGCACATACTTGCTCACCGTCATTGCGGCTGGTACTTCATTAACCCTCGACGCTTTCCAGGCCGCTAACACCCTGCCAAATGTTGTGTTCATCCTGCTCAGTGCGGGAGTACTCAATGCCATCCTTATTCCGCAGATCACCAGGGCCATGAAGCAGCCAGACGGTGGTCAAGAGTTCGTCGATCGATTGCTGACGGTGTCGTTCGCGTCAGTGCTCGTCGTTACCACTGTGGCGACGTTGGCCTCGCCATGGCTCTTGGATCTCTATTTCTCATCGAGTGGGGCGACTCGTCACCTCACCATTTTCTTCGGGTTTATATGCATGCCGCAGATCTTCTTCTACGGTCTCTACGCGATCCTCGGCCAGGTACTTAACGCACGCAACCAATTTGCTGCTTTCATGTGGAGTCCGGTGCTGGCGAACGTCATTCAGATTGCCGGATTGGTGTGGTTCCTGGTGCAATTCGGAGCCCATCCCGACCCCGCTACCTGGACCCCTGAGATGGTGTGGGTATTGGCCGGAACGACGACCTTGGGCATCATCATCCAGGGCTTGTTCCTCATCATCCCGTTGCATCGCGGCGGGTTCCGGTGGCGTCCTCGCTGGGGAATCCGCGGCTACGGTCTGGGAGCTGCCGCGCGTATCACGGTGTGGACCTTCACCGCACTGGCCATCGCTCAGTTCGCCGGCATCATCATGAAGAAGATGCTGTCCCACGTACGCCTGGTGCACCCGGAGGTGTCGTCGTCGATTAGTGCCTACGACAACGCCTTCCTGATCTTTATGCTGCCGCAGAGCTTCATCACGACGTCAATTCTTACTGCACTCTTCCCACGAATGAGCCGGGCTAATGCCGACGGCAACAATTCCGCCATGAAAAAGCTGCTGCGTCAGGGATTGGAAATGCCAGCCCTAGCGATCATCCCATGTTCGCTGGCGATGGTCGTGCTGGCCCGCCCCGGCGTGCAGACAGTGTTCTCGCTGGAACCTGGTCAGGTCGGGTCGTTGGCACGAGCCGTGGCGGTCATGGGGGTGGGCCTGCTGCCCTTCGGTATCGCTACCCTGCAGCAGCGCTACTGCTTCGCCCGCGAGGACGGCAAGCTCAACCTCATCATGCAGGCGGTTACTACGGGCGTCCAGCTCATCATCTTGGTGACGATGTTCGTCTTTCCGCCTCAGCATGCCCTTGTCGTCGTGGCGGCTGCTCAGACCATTGCCAACCTTGTTGGAGCGGTGGCGTGGCTGGTGGTGGCTTCTCGCCAGCTCGGCGGTATTGGCATGGGAGAGGTTAACCGACTGTGGACCAAGCTCGCTGTGGCCTCGATCGTTGCTGCGGTTCCGACATACCTCGTCGCTCATGGGATCGACGCTGCGGGTCATGGCGCGTGGGTCGGTCACGCTGGCGGTACCTTGATCGGCGGGGTGCTGTTCGTTGCCCTATTCCTCGTCCTGGCGAAGATATTGCGCATTGTCGAGGTCTTGGACTTGCTGAATCCTATGTTGCGTAAGGTGATGCGCCGGAGCTAAGGCAGGGCGATAGATCGTGTCAGTTGTGACAGCCGAAGCCATTCTGGTTGACGGCAGTACCACGGCAGTAAACTTTGCCGGTTTCGAGGCCACCAGTATTGACGGTCAACTCAGAGACGGTGACGAGTGTCATGCCCTTGTGACGGAGCGCTTCGATTATCCCGCTGGTCGCGTCGGCTGTTGACGAATAGGTGTCGTGCAGCACGATGATCGGCTGGGTGTAGGTCGTGGCGTACTCGGTCACCGTCTTGGTGATCTTGCCGGCGTTACGGTTCTGCCAGTCATTGGAATCGGCGGTCCAGTTGACCATGGCCAGATTCTGTTTGGCCATCGCGGCATCGATCTGCTCGTTGTGCGCACCATACGGCAGACGGAAGAGCATCGTCGGTCGTCCAGTGAGCTTACTTAGGGCATTGACGGCATCGGTAATCTCAGCTGTGCGGCCCCGAGGCCCGAGTGTCGTCAGAGTTCGGTTGCTGGCCGAGTGACTGCCAACCTCGAAACCGGAGCCGGCCAGCAAGGTGGAGGTGTCTGGGCGGTGGTCAACGTTGGTCCCGAGCAGGAAGAAGGTGGCGGCGGCTTTCGCGTGAGTGAAACCATCAATGACCTTCGCAGTAGTATCAGCGGGTCCGTCGTCATAGGTCAGGGCCACACAGTTTTCGACGATGCAGTCGACACCAATTGCCGTTGAGGGGTGGGTCGGTGTGCTGCTCGTTTTGGTGGCCGGGTCGCCCGGGAGGGGCCTGGTGTTCGGAGAATCTGCTGGTTTCGGGCTCGTCTTGAGTTTGGTAAACCATGTCGCATCCGTTGACGGGGTACCGGTGAACGACGTCGGGTGTAGTGAGGCGCCGAGGGCCTTCTGGCCGAGCCCACTGAGCGTCGGAGAGACGGCCTTGGAATCGATGAGAACAGTACGTTGAACGCTATCGATAGCTCCCGCCGGGAACTTCACAAGCAGGTCCCCCTTGGAGTCAAATGACAGTGCAGGTCCGGTGCCATAGGGGGCTTGCGGTTGCTGGAGGGCCGCCTCAGCCTTCTTGCCGTTGACGCCATCGGCATGGGCAGATTTAACAACTTCCTGGCTGAACTTTGGCCAACCGGGCCACGAGATGAGGGCGCTCGCTGACAGGGTTTGTTTCATTGTGGCGTCGTACCACAACGTCGTTGTGGACTGAGAGGTTGTTTTGCCCTTCGTCACTTCAGCCTGCAACTCGACCCCAAGTAGGTCAGTTGTCGAGGAGATGAAATGGCCGGTCATAGTGACCTTCGTAGCCGAATCCCATGCAGCGCCGCGTAGGGTGCGCTCACGGACGACCTCGATGGCCTGGCTGAGATTACGGGCGGTGGTGATAGTTGGGACCTTGATGGAAATGTCTGACGGCTTGCGGAAGGACGTTGATGTCATCGACGCCCCTGAGACATGGTCGCTGGCCACGGAGGTGGATTTCATGGTTGACCGGATGTCTGAGGGCGAGGCGTTGGGGTCCCCGTCGTCGTGAGAGCAGGCTCCAAGTGAGAGCAGGGCAACCAAGGCGATGGCCAGGGCTCGAATCGAGCGACGCGGGGAGGCACTCACGATTTATAGATTAAGGCTCTGCTCAAGTAGGGAAGAATCACAACGCCGAGCGTCGCCGATATTCTGGGAGAGTTCTTCGAATTCTCAGATGACTGGCGATATTGGGGCACACTCTGTCACTGGTTCGTGCCAGTTGTGGTCATCAGTGCAGGTTGGCTATGAGGAAAAGATGAGAGCACCAATGAGGATTGCTGAGACGAAGCAGCAGCACGTTGCCAGCGGGACGAACCGTTTAAGGAACCCAGCACCAAAGGCCCCGCCCTCCATAGCCATCAGCTTGACGTCAACGATCGGTCCGATCGCCAGGAAGGCCAGCTGGGCGGTGGGGGAGAAACTCGTCAGAGAAACAGCCATGAAGGCGTCGGCTTCTGAGCACAGGGCGACGATGACGGCTAGCAGGCTCAATACTGCTGCCTCCACTACAACGTTGATCGTCAAAGCCTGCATCCAGGCGGTCGGAACACAGACCTTGACGGTGGCAGCGATCGCCGCACCAATGACGAGGAAGCCGCAGGATTGGATGAAATCGTGAGTTAGCTCGCTGCGGAAGGTCTCGGCCATTGCGGACATGGTGCGCGGTTGGTGGTCATGTAGTCCGCAGGCCTCCTCGCAGGCAGATCCCGGGGAGCCGTCATCAACCCCGCGGAGAGGACGCCCTAGCCAGATCCACCCCAAACCAATGAGGACGGCGGCCAACAATCCGGCGATGAACCGCGCTACAGCCATCCGAGGATTGACGGTGTAGGCAACCGCGGTGGCTGCTATGACGACCGGATTGATGGCCGGGGAAGCCACCATAAAGGTGAGGGCTGCGGCTGTCGGTACGCCTGCCCTGACCAAGGACTTGGTGGTGGGCACCGAGGCGCACTCGCAGGCGGGAAGGGCGATGCCGGCAAGCCCCGCGACCACTACGGCCAAGGCAGTTTGACGTGGCAGGAAACGGGCCAGAGCCTGCGGTTTGAGGAAGGCTGTTAGGGTCGATGAGATGATCGTTCCCAAGAGCAGAAAGGGTACGGCCTGTAGCCAGATACCGATGAAGATCACGAGCCAGGCATTGACCTGGGGAGGCAGCTCGCTCATATATACGGGTTCTCCGGTACCGGGATCTGGTCGATGCGTTCCACCTTGAAGCGAGTGTCGCCGTTGGGGGAACTAGGCAGGTACGTGCCGGTGACGCGGATCCACGAACCGCCGGTGGGACGAGACGGGGCTCCCACCATTGTCGTCATGAACGGCAGTGCGTCGGCCACGCAGCACCACATTTTGAGTCGGGCCAGCACCCAGGCATGAGCTGGGTCTTCTGGGGCGGCACTGACGAAGCCGATCATCGTCAATTTTCTGCCTTTAAGCGTGGCGATACCGCGGGGATCATCAGCCCGTTGCACGTAGTCGTAGATGGTGAGTTCAGCCGGATTGCCTTTGAGAGCGGGCCATTGGGCCGGTGGTGGACCCATAGGGCCGTTGCGGTCAGACCCGATGTTGTCGCCGCCGTTGTCGTATCCGCCGATGGTTTTCCGGTCTTGGGGTCGATAGCTACCGGGGATACCGACGTAGGAGCCGCCGGTAAACCGTTATTCCACGAGCTCGAGTGAGCCGGAGGTGACGAGGTGCCCCGCACTGCGGGACGGTAACTCGCCGCTCCGAGCAGGGTTAGTGGCTCTAGCGGGACGAATAATCCCAGGGCGACAGGGGCAACGATAAGTAGTCCGATCCGAGCACGATGATGCCCTGTGGTATTCGGGTGACGAACCGCGTGGGCCAGGGTCCACAAGCCCATGACCGTCAGGACCGGACACGCAACCCACAGCAGGGTCGTGATGATGGTGCCGACGAACAGGTGAACGCGGCCACTGAGCAGCAGGTAGAACCCCAGCGCAGCACAGGCCAGCAGAGTGAGACCTTCTACAGCCGTGCGCGCCCCCGGTCGGATCCTCATCCTTTGCAGTTATAGCCGCTTTGTGGCTTGACCGTTCCATTGCAGTAAGCGTGACCTGCCTGGTAACCCCCGGTGTTGAGGGACAGTTCACTGACGCTGACGATGGTCTTGTCCTTTGCTTGAAGATCCTTATAGATCTGCGGGGCGGCGTCGATTGATGCCTTCTGGATGTCGTGTTCAAGGACGATAGGTGCGGTGTACGGCAGCGCAGTCATGACGTTCTTATACGTCATCTCAGGGTTGCGGTTCTTCCAGTCTTCGCTGTCAATCTGCCACTGAATGATTGCCATGCCATTGTCCTTGGCGACCTTGTCAACAGTGTCGTTGTGAGCGCCATAGGGTGGGCGGAACAACAGCGGAGTGGCCCCGGTGAACTGCTTAATGAGCTGCGAGTTGTGCTCCAGTTCACGACGGATGCGATCCGGGGTCTTCGCCGGAAGATTCGGGTGGGTGACTGTGTGGTTGCCGATCTCCATGCCGGCGGCAGCCACCTTCTGGGCCGTATTTGGGAAGGCCATGATGCTGTTGCCCATCTCGAAGAAGGTGATCGACAACTTGAACTTCTTGATGGTGTTGAGAAGTTCTGGGGTCATGGCGCTGGGGCCATCGTCATAGGTGACTGCGACGCAGTGCAGTACCCGACAGTCCGGGCCGACGGCTGTTGATGGGCGACCACTCGTGTCCGTGGCTTTGAGGGACTCATCTACGGGCTGGGAGGTAGTTCCAGTGAACGTGCCGGGATTTGTTGAGGCTTTCTGAGCCTGGGTGCCGAAGTTGCTGAGCATTCCCTTCGTTTTGTCGCTGGGAACGACGAGGGTGACGGCCTTATCGGTGACGACTCCCGAGGCAAAGCTGGCCAAGAGGTCACCGTTGTGGCTAAAACCGAGGGCGGGGCCGCTGCCATACGGGGCCGATTTCGCCTTGACGGCCGCGGCAATTTTTCCGCCGTCGAGGGACTGATCCTTGCCAGCATCCTGCAGCGCTGTCGTCAGGTCAGCCCATTTGTCGGGCTTGACGAGGGCGGGAAAGGAGTATGACTGCTGGGCTGCGGTCGAGTACCAGATGGTGGCCGGAATCGTCTGCTTCTTACCGGCGATAGTGGTCTGGTTGGTCACCAGCACGCCCAATGCGGCGTCATTGGAGGCAATGATCTGGGAGGTGACGTTGACGTCAGAAGCGTTTTGCTGCCAGGAATCGCGCAGCATGCGCCCTTTGACGACCTCTACTGCGGTGCTGAGGTTCCGCGCCTTTGCGAAGCGCGGGAAGATGGCCTTGACCTTCTCGGGGGCGGCATTGAAGGTGATGTCCGTTGCCCCGGCCTGAGCGGCTGGAATCTTCGCCAAGGCGGCGTTCGATACGCCAGCAGTGGAGGAACTGCCGGACTGGCTGGGGTTCTTCACATCGCTATGGGAGGAGCAGGCGCTGAGCGCTAGGCAGGTCGTGAGTGCGACGGCTGTGACCCGCAGAGGAAGGTTAGGTTTCGGCAACATGGAGGAGACCTTACCTCGTATGTGTGGCTCACCGAAGCAATGACGAGCGGGTCGTGGTGACGATGCTCAAGCCGCGCTGTAATGCCACGTGATGGTGATTTATCACTTACCTAGTGATCGTATAACGGCACCGGCTGAGCCCAGGGAATACCTGGGTTCAGCCGCTATGAGGACATCATTGAGTAGTGCTCACTTGTTGTGAGCGTTAATCCAGTTGATGATCGTATCGTCGACCTGATCTTTGACGGGCTCGTTGATGGTCTCGTGCATCAGGCCTTCCCACTCGATGATCTTCTTGTCCTTAGAGCCAATGGCGTTGTACCAGTTGACGTCGAAGTACGAGGGGACGATGCCGTCGTTGGCGCCGTGCATGATAAGGGTCGGCTCGCTAAAGGATGGAGCGTTAAAGGTGTTGTACACCTGTGCGACGCCCATCTGCTTGACCATGCCGAGGCTCATGTACTTGTTGTTGAGGGGATCCTTCTTGTAGTCCTCGATGACGGCCGGGTCGGTGCAAACGCCGTTCGCCAGCGGGTTCTTGAACTGGATGAAGGCCTCGGCGGCGGTCGAGGGCAGGTGGATGGCCTTGGGATGGCGCACCGCTTGGGTCAGCAGGATGCCGTTAAAGCTGGTGAGCTTATCCATCGGCAGGAGTTGGCTGATCGTGGGTGCGGCGTTCTTCTCGGCGTCGGTGAGGTCGTGTGCGGTGACCTTCTCCGGCCCTTCGGTGTCGCGGCCCCATGGGTTGACGGCAATGCCACCACCGTTGCTCACGATGCCGGCAACGGTTCCCGGGTACTTAGCGCCGTAGGATTGGACGGCGAAACTACCCATGGAGTGCCCGAAGAGGAACACCTTTTTGCCGGCGTTTTCCTGGTGGGCGATTTGCACGAACTGGTGCACGTCGTTGACGAGGTTGCTCCAATCGTCGATGTGGCCACGTGGGATGGCGTTGTCGACGTATGGGCGCGCGCTACGACCATGCCCGCGGTGATCGAAGCGGTAGGTTGAGTAGCCGGCGTCGTTGAGACGCTTAGCCAGGTAGTCATAGCGGCCGGAGTGTTCAGCTGCGCCGTGGACGATGACGACGGCACCCTTAGCGTTGGGGACGATGTTCTTGCGGAAGAAGAGCTTGGTGCCCCACTGATCAGTGCTGGTGGTGTACCCGGTGATGAGTTTCGACTGGACGGTGGCAGTGGCCGGGGCTGGAGCTTTGTCAGCAGCTACAGCCGGAACTGTCGCTATAGAGGCTCCGGTAATAGCCATAGTGCCCGCAATGGCCAGTGCGCTCAGCTTCTTGGTGAAGGTCATGTCCCACGCTCCTTTGCATGTGATGTTTGTGCCTTAATGGCCGTAGCCTTGACACTAGATGAATGGAGGCTCATCTGATATCTTGCCAACGTGTACGCATACGAACTTGGTTAGACGTGCATGTTAGTCAGTGTCATGTGCACATAAGTGCTGCACCTACGCATGTGAAGCGGGGACGTGACAAAGGGCTGCGGGAAAACCCGCAGCCCCATTCATGTCGGGCAACATGAGTCACATGGTCGCTCGGTTTATGGCGTTACCGTGAGAGTTAGCGATACTCAGCGGACCTGGCTGGCCGGAAGCCAAGCGGCGGACTGGAGGTCGCCGAGATGGCCGACATGCTGGATCTTCGGGGGCTGCCCCGGGATGTTAATGACGAAGCAAGCCTTGGCGGCCTTAAGGTTGTTGACGATGTCCTGAGCGAGCTGCTTGAGATCGCCGAGGGCGGTGGTGTCGCCGAAAGCCTTGAGAGCATTGTCGGTAATGATCTTGACGATCTTGGTCACGAGAGCACCCGGTTTGGCCAGCAGGCTCGGGTCCTTGAGAACGGTATCGATGATCTCCTTGGCGGAATCAACGGCCACAGCCTTGGACTTGGCGGTGCCGTCCTTGACGAGGATCTTGGCGATCTTGAGCTCGATCTGGTGACGCTCCTGGGCATTTTTCTTGAGGCAGTCGAAATCGATGTGGATCGGCAGCTTCGAGACGTTGATGCCCGGCTTGGCAGGAGCAGAGGGGGCAGGGGCCGGAGTGGCAGCGTGGGCCGGCACAGCCATGAGGGCGGTACCAGTTGCGAGGGCAGCTGCTGCTCCAGCGGCGACGAGGCGGTTCTTGATCATGGTGTGTCCTCTCTTGTCCATGAGTCGGCACCCGATGAGGTGCTCGCGCCGGCTTTGTCCGGCGGACACCACATAAAGTAGGAATAAGGGTTCTCTCAGGTCCACTTCGTAGCGAGGTTGGTGCACTTTCGTCTGTTAACGGAAGCCGAACGGCCACCATGGTGGGCAAAAAAGCCGATTAAAACGCCTCGAGAGCCCCCTCAGCTGACGAATGCGGGAGCAAGTGCACTATATGTGTGATGAAATACAAGCGTAATAAAACCTCGAACCGGACTTCGATCCGAGGCTTCTTATTCGTTGTGCGCGAGAGAGGAGTTGAACCTCCACGTCCCAAGGGACACTGGCACCTGAAGCCAGCGCGTCTGCCATTCCGCCACTCGCGCATCGGGCTCACCTGGCAAACCCAACCCAAAGATGGTAGCACGAAGATGGCATGGAAGTGAAATCGAGGGAGCTTCTCTGTTGCGCGACGCGGGGGCAGTTCATGCCATTCGAAAAATGGCTACCGAGTAGCCTTTCCCTGTGCTGTCTTTCCTCGCTGCGGCTTTCGCCCTCGGTATCGCCGGATTCGATCCGTTGGGGTCCCTGGTGCTGTTGGCAGCACTCGGGCTCGGGGTCAGGCGGCGCGGGGTCGTGACTCTCCTCGTCACCTCGGTAGGGACCTCCGCTGGTTTTGGGATTGCCGGGGTGCTTGGTCTGGGAGCGCTGCTTACTCGGTTGGGCGTCCATGGGTTCCACGTCCCCCACGTGGTGTGGGTGTGCCTCGTGACCGTCCTTGGTGTGGTGTTTGTTGCCTGGGCGGCGTGGCGATCGCGTCCGGGTGCGCCGACGAAGGATTTCGGGGGGGATACTTCTGCAGCGCCACGCTCGACGGCGCCTCGAGCTCTGGCTGTCAGCGGTCTTCTTGTAGGACTGTCGTCCCTCATCGACCCAGCGTTCTGGGCGATGCTGGTACACGCTGCTCATCTTCCGCATCAGAGCTGGGCTGTCGTCGAATCGCTAATTTGGGTCGCCTGTAGCCATAGTCTGCTGATTGTCCTGGTGATCGCGTATCTCATTGGCGGACCAGATCGTGTCGCCAGCATGGTGACGGGTATTCGAGAAAGTCACGCGGTGGCAGTCCGCCGCGGTATCTCAGCTCTTCTGGCAGCCTTCGGTATTCTTCTGCTGGCCGATGTCATTGGCGTTGTGGCCACGGGGCAGTGGTTCTTCGAGATTTAACCCGTTTAGCGCCAACGGCGGCGACGCTGACGACGTCGACCGGCACGTCCCAAGAGCCAGCCCGCCCCTAGCCCAGCAACACCTGCACCCACAGCCACGCCGATCTGAAGCGGTCCCCAGTCGCGAGTCGTCACCGCCACCGTCGACCCGTGAGGCAGGGGAGTCCCCTTTGCCTCGGCGGCACCGATGGCGTTAATACGCTGAGCAATGCGGTCCAACGCCCCTTCCATGACTGTGCGGGTGTAGCCCATGTGAATCGGACGGCCTTGATTGAGTTCGTCCTGCCAAGTCGACTGCAAGGTGAGGATGCGTGTGAGGGCCGGTGCGGTATCGCAGACCGGATCACCCTTCATGCACACCGAATACGTTTCCGGGTATGCCTCCGCTGGAATTGCAGCTCCGGCCTTCGACATGTCGGCATCGAGGGCTTTCTGGTTGATGGAGTTTTGGCTCAGACTAAGCGTGGCTTCGATGATGGCCCGCATCTGGGCGTCACGATTAGCGCCCGGGGTGGCATTCGCGCGCTCACGTAGGTAGTAGAGGATGGCGGCCATACCAATTGCTGACTGGTCGGCGTCTCCACTGACCTCCTGGACGTTCTGGCCGGGGTAATGGTCGGGGTTTCCGACCAGGATGGCACCTGCTAGACGCTGTGGGGTGTCGGTCTGGGCAAGGGCCTGCGTGATGGCTTGTGACCCCTGGGAAAAACCAGCGAGAACCACCCATTCCTTAGGGCACTGCTTTTTCTCGGTATTAAGCAAGGCGATGAGTTTTTTGGCTCCCAGAGCTGCTGAATCGAAATATTCGGTTGATGGCATCGTGGAGTCGAAGAGCAGAGAGCTCATCGGGGTGTTCTGCAAGGTGTGGGGGTCAGCGGCCGGGTAGTTCAGGCACACCTGACGAACGGTCCCCTTGCCTCGCCACTTTTGCGCTAGGGCGTCACGGATTGACGTAATCGTGTCGCCGTACGGCGGGGTCTCCCCCGACCCTCGCACGCCTACAAACATGACCGAAGCACAGTCCATTCTCGCGGCCATGTCGGAGGACACCGGGGTCGAATCCCAGCCCATACCCGCTCCCGGGCCCCCGTCAACCGATGGCCGTGAGGTCGGGGTCTCACTGACGTACGCGGTACTGGTGGTCGTCGGAGTAGGGCTTGGCGGTGCGGCGCTGGCAGAAAGGGGCACCGAAACCAGGCCGAAAAGGACAAGGACGATGAGAAGTGCCTGCCGAACCTTCACGATGTCAGTCAAGCAGGTGCCGCGGACACCCGCGACACCTGCCTCATCGGTACAGGATGGCTCAGGACTGCTGGAAGGTTCCGGTGATTGACGCCGAGTCCAACTCGGTGGTGTGGATGGCGAAGCGCACTTGGACGTTTGCCGCCTCGTCGGGGATGTCGAGGTGTTCAGTCGGCATGGCATGGACAGTGTGGATGTAGCGGTGAGCGGGGCCGGGAGGCGGACAGGCGCCGGAGTAGCCCTCCTCCTGGTAATCGTTGGTCCACTCCCGTACCCCAGCGGGCAGCGGGCCGCCCTCGCCAAGAGAGGTGACGTCGGCCGGGATATCGGCGAGAATCCAGTGCCAGAAACCTGATCCGGTGGGGGCGTCAGGGTCGTAGATGGTGATGGCGTACGACTTGGTGCCCTCTGGGCCGGGTGTCCAACTGAGCTGGGGGTTGATGTTCTTGCCGCCCGCGTCGGCGTGGGCGTAGGCCAGTTCGATTGGCTGACCCTCGGTGATGGATGTGCTGGTGATTTTCATGGGAGTGTCCTTTCCCTGAGCGTGTGTCCATCATGCCAGTCGCCGCTACAAGGATGGAAAACCGGTTTGTAAGGCCAGACTCTGCGCTGTTTCGTGGCAACTCGGGGGGTCGCGTGCAGGTGTGCCACCAATGCGTATACCCTTTATCTTGTGCTGGTTCCCATCGTCAGGCACCAGATGTAGGGGATAACCCTTCGTGTGGCGGTGATGGGAGGCAAGAGGGAATCCGGTGGGAAACCGGAACTGCCCCGCAGCGGTAACAGGGAACGACGGCGACATCACGCACTGGCCAGCTGACTGGGAAGCGTCGCTCGGTAGGAACCCGTCTAACGACGGAGGGCCCTGAAGTCCGAATACCTGCCAGTACCCGGGTCAACGACCCGGTACGACAACGGGCGCGCGGGACGACCCGGGGCTATCCATGCTCCACCTGTGCGCTGCTTCGAGGAGTGAGCATGTCGACGATCGTTCAACCAGACGACCAGACCATTAGTCAGCAACGCGCAGTACCGACGTCCATTCGCAAACGTGACGGCAGGGTGATCCGCTTCGACTCGACGAAGATCGTCGAGGCTGTCCGTAAGGCTTTCGTGGCATGCGGGATTGGTACCTCCGAGTTGCATGCATCTGAAGTTGCCCTGGAGGTCATGTCTCGGCTGAGCGAGATGGGCGAGGAGACCCCGGACGTTGAGACCATCCAGGATCTCGTCGAGAAGACACTCATGGACCAGGGACATGACGACGTCGCCAAGGCATACATCCTGTACCGACAGCGCCGCACCGTCGCCCGTGACCAGCAGTCAGCATTGATGCGCACCCTGCGCGAGATCACCTTCGCGTCCGCAGAGGAAGCTGATGCCAAGCGGGAGAACGCCAACGTTGACGGCAACTCCGCTATGGGGTCGATGCTGCGCTATGGCACCGAGTCAGCCAAACAGTTCAACTTGCTGGAGGTACTCGACCCTGCCCACGCCGCCGCCCACCGTGACGGTGACATCCATATCCACGACCTCGATTTTCTTACTCTGACAACTACCTGCTGCCAGATTAACCTCACCGACTTGTTCGAGCACGGGTTCTCCACCGGCCACGGCGTGCTGCGTGCCCCGCAGTCCATCGGGTCATACGCAGCCCTGGCTTGCATTGCCATCCAGTCCAACCAGAATGACCAGCACGGTGGTCAGGCCGTGCCAAATTTTGATCGTGACATGGCACCGGGCGTCGCCAAGACCTTTAAGCGCGCCGCCCAGACCGGTCTGGCACGAATCTTCGAGGTTCTTGGGGGCGACGAGGACAAGGTCGACGAGGTGCGGGAAGCAGCCTCGGAATGGACGTTGGAACCTGACGAGACTGGTCTTGCTGCCGAGCACGAGCAGGTCAGGCGGCTGTTCGCTGGACTCGTCGACGACACCGATCGCCTTGCCGAGCGGATTCGTCGTCAGGCCCTCGAAGAGACCCGACGCCAGACCTACCAGGCGATGGAGGCCCTCATCGCTAACCTCAACACCATGAACTCGCGGGCCGGAGCGCAGACGCCATTCTCGTCGATCAACTACGGTACCGACACTCGCCCGGAGGCGCGGATGGCCATGCGCTGCCTGTTGGAGGCCACCGAGGCAGGGCTGGGTGGCGGGGAGACCGCGATCTTCCCGATCCAGATCTTCCGGGTACAGAAAGGGGTCAACCTCAACCCGGGCGATCCCAACTACGACCTGTTCCGGCTGGCGTGCCGGGTGAGCGCCAAGCGGCTGTTCCCGAACTTCTCCTTCCAGGATGCCCCCTTCAACGCCGAGTTCTACCGGCCTGGCCACCCCGAGACGGAAATCGCGTACATGGGTTGCCGCACTCGGGTGATGTCGAACGTGCATGACCCGTCCCGGGCCCAGACCTGGGGGCGTGGAAACCTGTCGTTCACGTCAATCAACCTGCCCAGATTGGCCATCGAAGCCCATCACGACGTCGATGCTTTCTTCGCTTCTTACGACCGGATGATTGATCTGGTCATTGACCAGCTCCTCGACCGTCTCAAGATCCAATCTCATAAGCTGGTGCGCAATTTTCCCTTCCTTATGGGCCAAGGGGTATGGATCGACTCCGAGGAGCTGCGTGCCGATGATTCCGTCGCCGAGGTGCTGAAACACGGGACTCTCTCGGTGGGGTTCATCGGGCTTGCCGAGACGCTTACGGCGTTGATCGGAGTCCACCACGGTGAGTCGGAAGAAGCGCAACAGCTTGGCCTGCGGATCGTTGGTCACCTGCGGGAACGTATGGACGAGGCTGCCGAGCGCACCGGCCTGAACTTCTCGGCCCTGGCCACCCCGGCTGAGGGACTGTCGGGGCGGTTCGTCCGAATGGATCGGCAGCGCTACGGGTCGATCCCGGGAGTGACCGACCGCGAGTACTACACGAACAGCTTCCACGTGCCGGTCTGGTACCACATCGGTGCCGCAGACAAGATCGCCATCGAGGCTCCCTACCACGCCTTCACCAATGGTGGCCATATTTCCTACGTGGAGCTGTCGGGGGATCCAGCCCGCAATGTCGACGCCTTCGTGGCGATCGTGCGACACATGGCAGCCAGTGGCATCGGATACGGCTCTATCAACCATCCCGTCGACCGGGATCCACAGTGCGGCTACACCGGAATTATCGATGACGAGTGTCCCGGATGCGGTCGGGCTGAAGAATCGGGCCCCTTCGACCGGATCCGTCGCATCACTGGATATCTGGTGGGCACTTTGGATCGTTTCAACGACGCCAAGCGCGCCGAAGTCAGAGACCGCGTTAAGCACGGGTGAGGATCGCTGGGATCGAGCCGGAGTCGATCGTTGACGGCCCCGGCATCCGTTTCACGGTCTTTACCCAAGGGTGTCCGCTGCAGTGTCCTGGGTGCCATAACCCGGCGACGTGGGATCCCTGCGGTGGTCAGGAGGTCGACGTTGAGGAGGTCATCGCCGCTATGAACTCGTCGGTGTTGGCCAGTGGGCTGACTTTGTCGGGGGGAGAGGCGAGCCGTCAACCTCGTGCATGTGCAAGGTTGGCCCGCGCCGCTCATGAGATGGGGTGGGACGTGTGGTCATGGTCCGGGTACACCGTCGAGGCGTTGATGAGACAGGCACGTCGTGATGCTGAATTGGCCGACATGCTGGGCCAGATTGACGTCTTGGTTGACGGTCCCTTCCAGCTGGTCCACCGCACCCTCACCCTGCCGTGGCGGGGGAGCAGTAATCAGCGAGTGATCGACATGCCTGCCACCTTGCGAGGTGGACGGGCAGTGGAATGGGCGGACCGGGCGAGGAACCTACGGTGACTTGGTGACGAACGTCAGTCCAGCCGGGCGAACGCTCTGGTACGCAGCACTAGGTCGTCGGCCTCGTCGCACTCGTCAAGGTCAACGGTCGCGGTGATTGACCAGTCGTGGTTACCGGCTGGGTCGTCGATGATCTGACGAACTAGCCATATCCGGCTGTCGCGTCGTCTCGATTCGTTTTCGATCATGAACAGACCGGGAGCGCGGGCGTCAGGCCCATCGTTGATCTCGTCGTGCTCGTCCCAGTAGGTGCCCAGAGTGTCCTCCCAAGCGGTGGTCGTCATGGCCGACCGTTCGGGTTCGAGGGCTCCCAAAGCTTCGAAGTCGTCGTCGGCAGCCAGGATCACCTTGCGGAACATCGCATTGCGCACCATGACGGTGAAGGCTCGTTGGTTGGACGTGAACGTCCGCGCCGGGCGGACCTCCTCGGGTTCCTCGTCGAGGGGATGGGTGAGGTCCTCCCATTCGTCGATGAGGGAGGAATCGGTGGAGCGGACAACCTCGCCGAGCCACGAAATGACGTCACTCAGTTCGTCGGTGCGCTCGGACTCGGGCACTGTCTGGCGCAGCGCCCGGTAGGCGTCGGTGAGATAGCGCAGCACGAGCCCCTCACTGCGTTGCACCTTGTAGTGGGCACAGAACTCGCCAAAGGTCATGGCGCGTTCGTACATGTCGCGTACCACCGACTTGGGTTGCAGGGCGTCGGCGGGGACCCACGGGTGGCTCGGGGCGAAAATATCGAACAGGGCGTTCAGAGTGTCTTCAAGGGGGCGGGGCCACTCGATCTCCTCGACGGCGGCCATCCGGTCCTCGTAGTCGTAGCCGTCCTCTTTCATGTGCGCGATGGCCTCACCGCGGGCGGCGTGCTGTTGGGCGATGAGGACGGTCATCGGATTATCGAGGGTGGCCTCGATAACACTGACGACGTCAAGGGCGTGGCTGGGGGAATCCGGGTCGAGGGTCGCAACGGCCTCGCTGGCGAAGGCCGAAAGTGGTTGGTTGAGAGCAAAGTCGTCCTGCAGCGCCTCGTTCATGGCAAATCGGCGGCCCCCAGGTGTGGGTACCTCGAGGCGATGGACAACCTCGGAGCGCAACAAAGACAGCCCAATCTGGACTGCTCGGCGGTAGAGACGGCGTCGTTCAGCGACGGCCGGGGTGGCGGCCTCGACAAGGTGCTGGACGGCCCGGGCGGTGTCCTCGTCACGCTGCAACAGGTTGAGCAGCATCGCCTCGGTGATTCTCATGCGAGCATGGAGGGTCTCCGGGGTGGATTCGATGAGCTTAGTGAAGGTTTCCTCGGAGTAGTTGACGAATCCTTCCGGTGGCTTGTGACGCTGCACTTTGCGACGTTTCTTGGGGTCGTCACCGGCCTTGGCAAGGGCTTTGTGGTTGGCGATGACGTGCTCGGGTGCCTGCGCGACGACGTAGCCGACGGTGTCGAATCCGGCACGTCCAGCTCTCCCGGCGATCTGGTGAAACTCGCGGGACTTGAGGACGCGGGTGCGTCGGCCGTCAAATTTCGTCAGGGATGTGAACATGACGGTTCGAATTGGCACGTTGATCCCGACGCCGAGGGTGTCGGTGCCGCAGATGACCTTGAGTTTGCCCTGCTGGGCGAGAGTTTCGATGAGGCGGCGGTATTTCGGCAGCATTCCGGCATGGTGGATGCCGATCCCGGCGGTGATGAACTTGCGCACCGTCGATCCGAACCCCTTCGCGAAGCGGAAACCGGCGATCTCAGCGGCGATGGCGTGTCGCTCTTCGGTGCTCACCAACTTCATTGACGTCATGGATTGGGCACGTTCTACGGCCTGTTTCTGGGAGGGGTGGACGATGTAAACCGGGGCTTTCTGATCGGCCACGAGTTCCTCGATGGCTTCGTGGTCGGGTTTCATAGACCACAAGTACTCCAGCGGGACGGGGCGGACGACCCCGGTGATGACGCTGGTGGGGCGCCCGGTGGCGGTCGTCAGGCCGACGGAGAGGTCGGAGACGTCACCGAGAGTGGCGCTCATGATGATCTGTTGGGCCTGGGGAAGCTCGGACAGTGGCACTTGCCAGGCCCAGCCGCGGTCGGGGTCGCCGACGAAGTGGAACTCATCCATGACGACCTGGTCGATGCTGGCGTGATGGCCCTCGCGCAGAGCGATGTTAGCGAGGATCTCGGCGGTGCAGCAGATGATGGGGGCGTCTGCGTTGACCGAGGCATCCCCGGTGATCATGCCGACGTTGGGGGCTCCGAAGATCTCGCACAGGCTGAAGAATTTCTCGCTGACGAGAGCCTTGATGGGGGCGGTGTAGTAGGAGCGCCCGCCGGCTGCGACGCACGCGAAGTGGGCGGCGGTAGCGATGAGGGATTTCCCGGATCCGGTCGGGGTAGTGACAATGACGTGATTCCCCGCCAGGATTTCCAGTATTGCCTCTTCTTGGTGCTCGTACATCGAGATGCCGTCGGCGGCGACGGCGCGCTCGATGTGGTCTAGCGCCATGTTGGCGTCGAGGGGGCGGGCACCGGGAGAGTCCCAGCCCGGTTGACGCTCCCCGCGGTCGGTAGTGACGGGGGCACGACCGTCAACCATGTCGTCAAGGGCTTCGGCCAGTCGCACGGTGTCTCCTTGGGGCGGACGATTCAGAAGGGGCTGTGCCCAATGTAGTGGCGGCCTCCGACGAGTGTGGCGGTCGTGAATACGCACTGTGGGTCCCGAGATAATCTCGGGACCCACAGCATGGTGAACGATGGGTTGCGTCTGAACTGGTGAATCAGTGAGCAGTTGGAGTGCGAGTTTCAGCGCTGATGAACCATGCCTGCTGTTCAAGCTGCTGGATGAGGCCGTGCAGGATGTCAGCGGAGGTGGGATCCTCTTCGTCAACCTGATCGTGGACCTCACGCATAGTGCCGGTCACGGACTCGATTGAAGCGGTGACGACCTTGATGGCGTCGTGGGTCAGCACCTCGCCCTGAGGGGATTCCGGCAGGGTGGTGCTCGCAGCTACGACTGCGGGACGACCGTCTGGGGAGGCGTGAAGGGCGCGCATACGCTCAGCGATCTCGTCAGCGCCCTCACGGGCAATTTCGACGACCTCGTCGAGGTTGAGGTGGAGGTCACGGAAGTTGGGGCCGACGATATTCCAGTGGGCATGTTTGTCGACCAACTCCAAGGCGATGAAGTCAACGAGAACCTTTTGAAGGTTCGCGGCAAGGGTTTCGGAGGCCTTGAAACCGGATTCAGCGTTTTCGAGCTTAGTAGTCGTCTGTCCAGCAGGATTCGGAACATTTACGGTGTTAGCCATGCAACATCTCCTTCGTTCGGGGTGGCCAAGCGCCGACCACCGGCGTACATATAGGGCAACACGGGCCGAACGTGTGTTATTCCATCCCAGACACGAAAAATGTGGGCGGCCGAGTGCTGGTCGCTCTTTGTGTCGGCTAGATGCCCCTCATAGGGCATGATGTGACTTATGAGCGCAGAGGTTGACGATTCGGGCCGCACTGATGATCGACTGGCTTTTCCCGACGAAGTGGTGGCGGGAAAGATCATCGCGGTACTTCCTGACGTTCCCGCAGCTGACCTTATGGCTCCTGTTGAAGCGATGATTCAGGAGAAGGTGCGCGTTTTTGCCCTCCCGGTCGCTGATGCTGAGCGTCGTCGCGCTGTGCTGAGGATTTACCGTCGCCGCGCCGTCATTGGTGTCCATGGCGTGATGACCGTCGAGGACGTTCAGGGGCTTGTTGACGATAAGGTCTCTTTTGCCCTCCCGGTGGCCGCAAACCGTGAGGTTCTTGATGCTCTGCGTCAGGCTGGTATCCCCGCCGCCCCCGACGCTCTGACCCCTAACGAGGTACGGGCTGCCTGGGGCGCTGGTGCTGACGCCGTCCAAGTTGCCCCGGCTGACATGGGCTCGGCTAGCTACGGCGATATCCTCACCCGAATGGCTCCCGGGGCTGCCCTCATTCCGCGCGGTGGCGTTGGCTCCTATGCGTTGCGACGCTGGCTAGCCGCAGGTGCCCTTGCGGTCTGTCTTGACGACGTCCTCGTCGGGGATGCTTGTGAGGACGGTATCGTCTCGGCCCTGCGTGAGCGCTGCCGTTCGGTCTTGCAGGTTGTTGCAGACGCGGACGCCTGATCGCACGGTCAGTGGGTGACGCTTTTAGTGCGAGTCAGGGCCATCCCACTCGTCGAAGAGGGAGTTGCCATCCCCCTCGTCGCTGGAATGGACGTTGCCGCCGCGGCGGCGGGTCAAGGAGCCGAGGAGGACACCGAGCAGCAGAACCCCGATGACTCCCGCGAGGATGAGAATCGGTTTGCGCCCACCGAAGGCGTCCACGACGCTACGTCGCGCTGTTGGAATAGGGCTAGTCGACGTCTTAGGGATCCGGCCGTCCGGGGATTCCTCACTGTCATGAGTGGCGACCGGGGTGCTGGGTGACGACGGGGTGGGCGTCACGCTGGTTGGCGTAGGGGAGGGGGTGAGTGTTGGAGTAGGAGTCGGGCTGGCTGACTTCACCTGCACCGTTACCGCCTGTTGCGAAACTCCATACCGGGAATCGACCAATTTGACCGTGACCATGAGTGGGCCGTTTGGGGCATCCAGCGGCACCCGGAACGTGGCTTGATAATTGCCCTGGGAGTCGGTGGGGGCCGTTAATGCCGTCTGGCCGTCAGTACCGAGCAGAATCGCTACGTGGCTGTCGGTGACCCGACGGTGACTGGGAAGGATCACTGTCCCGTTGACATTGAGTAATGCTCCCGGGGCGGCGATCGTCGGTTTCACGGCTGCGGTGAGGACAGTAGGTTGGGCAGCGATTGAGAAAGTGCCGCTTGCTGAGGCTGCCCCGACCCCTTCGGTGCCGTCGAAGGTGGCGGACAACTCGTGGGCGCCAGCTTGCATAGTGGGAGGCAACCGGAAGGTGCCAGACCACGATCCGTTGTCGTGTGTCACGCCGACGGCAAGGGGCTTTCCATCTACTGCCAGGTTGATGAGGGCCCCTGAAACCGGTTGCTTGGTGTGGGTTCGTAATGTCCCTTTGGCCTGCACGGTGCCCGACCGGTCGAGGGACGCGTTCATCGTCAGGTTGCCAGGAGGCGTGGCTCCCGGAGGCGCAGCATGGGTAGCCGAAACCGACCAAGGCGTGGGGGTAGGACATACCGGCGGGGTGAGGATTGACGTCGAGATGACGAGAACCGACGTCAGGGCCAGAGCCCGACGATACTTCGCGCTCACGCGTCCTCCTTCAGTCGATCGCGAATATGATAGGCGAAGCGACGTGATGGTGTGACGACACGAGCACTGCCCCATCTCCTAGGCTTAGGGTTATGCAGACTCCCATCGACGCTACGTCCACCCCCGCATGGGGCACACTCTCCGGCCTAAAGTCCCGCTTCGCTGACGGGCCACATAAACTGCGCCGTTTGTTCGACGCCGACCCTCACCGCGCTGAGCGCTACACCCTTGACGTCGCGGATTTGCACGTCGATTTATCCAAGAACCTCCTTACCGACGAGATTCGTGACGCTCTTCTCGAACTGGCTGCGCAGATGCGCGTCACCGAGCGTCGTGACGCGATGTATGCCGGTGAGCACATCAACGTCACCGAGGACCGCGCCGTCCTCCATACCGCGCTGCGTCGTTCCCGCACTGACGAGCTGCATGTTGACGGCCAGGACGCCGTTGCCGATGTTCACGAGGTGCTCGACAAGATTTACGCCTTTGCGGATAAGGTGCGTTCGGGTGAGTGGAAGGGAGTCACCGGCAAGCCGATTCGCACTGTCATCAACGTGGGCATTGGCGGCTCTGATCTTGGTTCCGTGATGGCCTATGAGGCCCTCAAGCCCTACGTCAAGGACGGTCTGGAGTGCCGCTTCATCTCCAACATTGACCCGACCGATGCCGCCGTCAAGACTGCTGATCTTGACCCCGAGACGACCCTGGTCATCATTGCCTCTAAGACCTTCACTACTTTGGAGACTCTGACCAACGCTCGGTGCGTGCGTGCGTGGCTGCTTGACGGCCTGGTCGCTGCCGGTGCGATTTCCGACACCGAGCAGGCTCGACGTGACGCCGTCGCCAAGCACTTTGTCGCCGTCTCGACGGCCTTGGACAAGGTTGAGGAGTTCGGTATCGACCCAGTGAATGCCTTTGGGTTCTGGAGCTGGGTGGGCGGCCGCTACTCGGTGGATTCCGCCGTCGGGACTTCGCTTGCCGTCGCGATCGGGCCGAAGGGTTTCGAGGACTTCCTGGCCGGATTTCACGCCGTCGACGAGCACTTCGCCACTGCCGAGCCGGAGCGCAATGTGCCGTTGTTCATGGGTCTACTCAACATCTGGTACACCAATTTCTGGGATGCGCATTCCCATGCGGTGCTTCCATATTCACAGTATTTGCACCGTTTCCCGGCTTATTTGCAGCAGCTGACTATGGAGTCGAATGGCAAGTCGGTGCGCTGGGATGGTTCAGCAGTGACCACCGACACCGGCGAGATTTTCTGGGGTGAGCCAGGCACCAACGGTCAGCACGCCTTCTATCAGCTCATCCACCAAGGCACTCGCGTCATTCCGGCCGATTTCATCGCGGTGGCTAATCCAGTCCATCCGACCAAGGATGGCGGTACCGACGTCCACGAGCTGTTCCTCAGCAACTTCTTCGCCCAGACCGCCGCGTTGGCGTTCGGTAAGACCGCCGACGAGGTGCGTGCCGAGGGCACTGATGAGGCCATTGTGCCCGCTCGGGTCTTTGCTGGAGACCGTCCGACAACGTCAATCATGGCCGACGAACTCTCCCCGAAGGTCCTCGGAGAACTCATCGCTTTGTACGAGCACATCACCTTCGTGCAGGGCGTCGTATGGGGTATCGATTCCTTCGACCAGTGGGGTGTCGAGCTCGGCAAGAAGCTCGCCCTGCAGATTGCCCCGGCGGTCAGCGGTGACGACGAGGCCCTGGCCACCCAGGACCCGTCCACCCAGGGTCTGGTGACGTGGTATCGCGAGCATCGGCGGTGATCACTGCGGGGTGGTGTTTGGCGGCAGGGATACCGTCCATACCTTCAATTTCGGGGGAAGTCTTTCTGATGCTCACTTTGAAAGGCTATCTCCTTCTCATGTGAGGTTTGGTGGCATAATTACTAGTTATGTTGGTGTGTTTTCTGGATCAAAGTTTCTGGATCTCTCTGTAAAGGACTTTAACGCAACAGCCTAGCTTACAGACTAGGGCAAACTGGGTTGTCATAGTTTATGAAAATTACTGCTGGGTTGCTAACTGAAGGGAAGGTCTAGCGCGTGGATGTATTATTGATGTCGAGTGAGTCTTGGATTATCTCGATACTGATTGTCACGGTCGTTATTCTTGTGGTCATTATTGGTCTCTTAGTGGTTAACCTCCGCAAAGGCGATAAGCGGTAGGGATAGCGACAGAGTTTTGGATAGGCGGCGTGGTGCCGTGGTGACCTCTTTGTGCTACCACGTGCCATTGCAGTCGCTGGACGCCGTGAGTGAAACACGGGTTATACAGTGGGAGTGTGAGTTCGTGCCGCCGACACCCAATTCGCACTGCGATCGTGTCGACATGCATTGCTGCCTTTGTTGCACTGTTGGGGCCTTGGACGCTGGCTGCGGCACTGTCATACGGCAAGGTTCACGACGTCGCTGACACTGAACCGCGCGACGTCGCCATTGTCCTCGGTGCCCAAGTCCTGCCCTCGGGTACCCCGTCGGCCTATCTGCGAGGACGCCTCGACGTTGCCGCGGATCTCTACCGCAGCGGCAAGGCCAAGGTCATCCTGGTGTCGGGAGACAACCGAGAGACTCACTACAACGAGCCTAAGGTGATGAAGACGTACCTCGTCAGCAAGGGAGTTCCGGCGGCCAGGATCGTCGAGGACTTCGCTGGTCTCGACACCTACGACACCTGTGTTCGGGCTCGACGGATCTTCGGGGTCGACCGGGCCATCATGGTGACGCAGGACTACCACGAGATTCGTACCGTCGCGACGTGCCGGATGACCGGGCTTGATGCTGTCGGGGTTCCCGATCGCACCCAGCCTCGCGATAACGTGTGGTGGTATGGCTGGGGTCGCGAATTCGGGTCCCGGCTCAAAATGATCTGGGACGTCGCCAGCCGGCGAGAACCGACTTTGGGGCAGACTGATAACGGGGTCCGCGAAGCCCTCAACTCGTAAGGACAGACGATTGGCCCCGGCAACCGCGTTGCCGGGGCCAAGCTATGACCGGTTATTGTTGCAGAATCAGAAGTCGGCGGTAGAAGGGTCACCACCGAGCCTGTTGCCGTGATCCAGGCCATCAATTGCGGCGATCTGCTCGTCAGACAGCTCGAAATCGAACACATCAAAGTTCTCGGCAATTCGTGATGGTGTCACCGACTTGGGGAATACCACGTTGCCGATCTGCAGGTGCCAGCGAATGACCACCTGGGCAGGCGTCTTTCCAGTCGCCTTGGAAATATCGGTGAGGACGGGATTGTCGAGGTCCTTCGACTGGCCCAGCGGGCTCCAGGCCTCCGGGTTAATGCCGCGCTCGGCCAGCTCTGCGCGGAAGGTCGCCTGGTTGAACGAGGGATGCATCTCGATTTGGTCGACGCTCGGAGTGGCCCCCTCGATGGCGTCCAGATGCTCGGTCTTGAAATTCGACACACCAATGGAACGCGTCAGGCCCTCAGACTTGAAGTCCTGCAGGGCGTTCCACGCCTCGATGTACGCATCGCCGTACTTGACCGGGGCTGGCCAATGGATGAGGTAGAGGTCGACGTGGTCGAGGCCCAGCTTGGTCAGACTGGTCTCGATGGCCTTGCGAGCATCGTCGGCATGATGGGAGCTATTCCACAGCTTGGTGGTGACGAAAAGGTCCTTGCGATCCAGGCCGGAGTCGGCGAGTGCACGGCCCACACCCTCCTCGTTGCCGTAGATGGCTGCGGTGTCGATATGGCGGAAACCTGCCTCCAGGGCGGCGCTGACGGCCTTCTCGGCCTCGTTGGCAGGAACCTTCCAAGTGCCGAAGCCGAGCTGGGGGATGGCAACTCCGTCGTTGAGAGTGATAGATGGAACGCTCATAGATCCTCCCTGTCGAAACATCGTTATCGTTAAGGCAAACGTCTTTGCAGCGGTGTTTGTTCCAAAAACGTCACTACGGGGCCTGTGGCGCCTCCGACTGTGACGAGCTGGCCCTCTCGTGGGATAATGCCGCCATGTCGTCTCTTCCCTCTCAGCTTGCTGCCCGCATCGAGTCCGCCATCGGAGTTGATCCGCAGTTGCGCCCGGCCACTAAGCCACAGTTCGGACATTTCCAATCCAACGTCGCCCTGCGCCTGGCCAAGGAGGAGAAACGTCCACCTCGCGACGTTGCCGCCGACATTGTTGCCAAGCTAGATATCGAGGATCTGTGCGAAACCCCCGAGATCGCCGGGCCCGGATTCATCAACTTGCGCCTGCGCGCCGACGTTCTGGCTCGGGTGGCCTCTGATTTCGTCACCGATCCCAACGCCGGGATCGCCCAGGCTGAGAAACCCGAGCGTGTCGTCATCGACTATTCGGCCCCTAATGTCGCCAAACAGATGCACGTCGGTCACCTACGTTCCACCATCATCGGCGACTGCTTCAACCGTGTCTTGAGCGCTCAAGGGCACACCGTTATCCCGCAGAACCACATCGGTGACTGGGGCACCCAGTTCGGCATGCTCATCGAGTACATCGTCGAGAAGCGGATGGACGTCGAAGATTTCGACCTGTCCGGTGTCGAGCAGCTCTACCAGGATTCCAAGAAGACCTTTGATGCCGATCCTCAGTTTGCTGACCGTGCGCGCCGCCGCGTTGTCAAACTGCAGGGTGGAGACGCCGAGACTCTGCGGATCTGGCGGACTCTCATTGACATCTCCCTGGAGGGATTCAACGCCACCTACTCCCGTCTGTCGGTGCTGCTGACTGACGAGGACGTGGCCGGCGAGTCCAGCTACAACGACGACCTGCCGCGAGTTGTGGACGAGCTCGTGGCTGACGGCCTGGCTGTCGAGGACAACGGCGCACTGTGCGTTTTCGTCGAGGGGCAGGACGCCCCAATGATCGTGCGTAAGAGGGACGGTGGCTTCGGATATGACGCCACCGATCTCGCTGCGATTCGTCGTCGCGTTGGCAAACTCAAGGCCGACCGCATTATTTACGTCACCGACGTGCGCCAGAGCCATCACTTTGAGGTGCTGTTCCAGGTGGCCCGGATGGCCGGGTTCCTGCCTGACGACGTCGAGGCCGAGCACGTTGGCTACGGCATGGTGCTTGGCCCGGATGGCCGTCCCTTCAAGACTCGTGAGGGTGGCACAGTGTCGTTGTCGGATCTGCTCGACGAGGCCGAGACGCACGCGGCCCCGAATATCGCCTTGGCTGCCATTAAATACGCCGACCTGTCCAACGGCTTGCAGAAGGACTATGTTTTTGACGCTGAGCGGATGGTGCAGACCACCGGTGACACTGGCCCGTATCTGCAGTACGCTCACGCCCGCGTCTCACAGATCTTGCGCAAAGCGGCCGCTGAGGCCAACCCGAACGTCGATCCTGAGGCTGACCTGGATGCGATGGATTGGGGTCGCATCAGCGTCCTCGACGAGCCAGCCGAGCAACAGTTGGCCCTGTTGTTGTCGAGGTTCGGAGAGATCGTCGAGGTTGTTGCTACCGACCTAACTCCGCACAAGCTGTGCACTTACCTCTACGAATTGGCTGGCGCTTACTCGGTGTTTTATGAGCAGTGCCCGGTGTTGCGTAGTACCGGCGAGGTTCGCGGATCGCGTCTGGCCTTGTGCGCGGCTACTCGTCGGGTGCTTGGCCGAGGCCTTGACCTGCTGGGTATTGATGCCCCAGATCGGATGTGACCTGTCGAGTCCAGAACGGGAATGATCTACCCGAGCTGCCCCCGGGATCGACGATATCTTGACCATATCGGTGCCGTACACGGTGTGGTGAAAACCCAGAGGTGCTGGGTGGGATTACTTGTTACAGATCCTGGTTGCCGATTTCGTGGCTGAAAAACAATGGCCATGGCCCACAAGAACTGTGAGCCATGGCCATTGTGATTGGCTGATAAACCACCCCAAGGGGTTATCGCCGATGGTGATCAGAATCCCGTTGACGGAAGATCACTTGAGTGGGGTCAGCACAGGGGCAACACCGTGATGGATGTAATGAGTCCCGGAGCCACCCTGCGAATGGCCTCCCGAGCGGCTGGTCGACTCATCAGAGGTCGCCCCACTAGTCGGAGCCGGAGCCGGGGTTGGCTTTGGCTTCGGTGTTGGGGTTGGTTTTGGTGTTGGAGTAGGAGTGGGAGTCGGAGTAGGAGTCGGCTTCGGGCAGGAGCAAGCCTTCTTCACAAGGTCGTCCAGAGCCGGCAGTTCTTTCTCGAGCTGCTCAGCAGTCTTGATAGCTTTGTCGGCGGTGATAACGTCAACAATCTGTCGAGTGATGTTCTTCATGAGCTTGGCGGTGTTGAGCGCAAGAAGCGGCTCCTTGGCCAGCCGATCGATAATGCGAGGTGCGATCTGGACTGCAAGGGACTTGTCTATCCCAGCCCTAACCAAGTGGGTGACGATACGCGCATTTAGGATGGGAGAACTGACGATTGCCGTGGCAACGGCAGCGTCGAAACTCCGGCCGATGATATGTTCGATGGCTGCTTTCTTGAGGTGCACGCCCCTGCTCACCAGGAGAGCTGCCTGGGCAGCGATCTCGGCCTTAATGGCCTCAGTCTTTGCGATCGGCCCGAGAGCGGGATTGAGCGCAGTTGCGGCAATGGCGACAGCCGTAGCCTTTGCCAACTTCTTGTCAACGCCGGCGGCGACAAGGTTTGCGACCACCGCATCCTTGAATGCCGCTGAATGCAGCGCGTTGGGAATGATTGTCGCAGCTAGAGTGGCTTTGATGCCGAGGTCCACTGCAGCGGCAGCACGCTGGATCTTCGCATCAGTGAGCAGACCCACCTGGGCTCCGATGAGAGCCTTTAGCTTGTGGTGGTTGATGAGGAGGACGCCCTCTTTTGCCATTTCTTTGGCAATACGCGGCGCTAGAGCCACCGCGTCGGCGGAACTAAATCCAGCCTTAACCAACGCACCGGCAATCGCGGCACGTAGCTTTGCATCGTTGATGACTGCATCACGGCAGTCCTTGTCGATTATCCCCTTTCCATTCGTGGCGATAGCGGCTTGAGCTACCGAGCGTGGCCTATTGGAGTTAGCTTCTGCCTGGGGGAGGGGGTGATTGCTGCGATTGATCCGACCAGCGCAGTAGCCGTTGCAGCAGCGACAGCAATTCTTGACCGACGCATTGCTTCTCCTCTTATTTGGGAATCTTATATGGCGGCTAGCGCCTCGGCTAGCTGCTAATCACCACGGTACGACCGTGAGGTGACGTTGGCAAGGGGGGTACGTCCCCAGCTCATGCCGTGTAGAGAATTATCGCCGCAGGCGTAGTTAATTCGCTGGGCTTGGATGATTTTACATGCCACCATGATTGATGGAAATTATTGTATGACGTACCCAATTGCTCGTGATTCAATGGATTATTGATAGGCCTCGTAAATAGAGCAGCTAATATGTGTTAGTCGGATAGAGATGGACACGTCGAAGAAGGAATATTATGTCACGGATTTTACTGTGAAGATCGTTGTCGTTGACATACTTGTGGTACTGAGTAAAATGAATTCATCGCCGGTTTGGCTGCGCAGTTTAAGGAGGCTAAGTGCTGCGGAACTGAGCATCCTATGCTTGCGAGGAAGAATATGCCCTGATTTTTAAGAAGGCGTCGGCGCGTACTCGGTGTGCTCTCGAGGTGGCGGCTTACGGATAGGGTGAGCATGTGACGAGTGGATCCGATATGGGGCATAAGGAGTCCGTAAAAGATGCGGATCGGATTGTGGGTCATATATATGAGTATCCGGGGGTCATCGGTCGGTAGTGGAGGAACTGGCTGAGTATGCCGACGTTCCGGTTTTAATGGTTTGACTGACGAGTTTCATCCGACTTGGGTGTGCGCTGATGCTTTGACGATGCGCGAGCACGCCGAGAATCGTATGCACATCATCAAGGTCGTCTTCGTTGCGTCGCTAACCTGGGGGATCTTGAGAGGTAAGCAACCAGAATTTTGACTAGATGGGGTGGGGATCTCTGCTGCGATGTGGTCAACAGATGATGGCCAAGAATCGGCGTTGGCTTTGCAGTCGATGGCTGACAGGGTGGGTCTCTACCGCTGGATGTACTGGGCTGAGTCTCAGGCTATGGAGCTGGTTTGATAGTGAGAACGAGTACCAATACGATTGGTATCGTCAAGGATGTAGAAGGTTATGAAGGTCAGGAACTCGTTGCGATTTCTGAAGAACCAGCCCGGCTCCCAGGTGGTGCGCCGTCATGGTCGCGTCTACGTCATCAATAAGAAGAACCCGCGGCTGAAGACCACCCGTCAAGGCTGAACAGGTGAAAGTGACGATCGCCCGTCCTCTGTGGGCGGGCGATGCGTAAGTCAGCATGGTTGCGGCGTGATGCATCTGGCATCGACGAGATTCACGTGCATGAGTTTGCCGATAATGCCGCGTTTAGTTGTGAGTACGGAGACCGCCTCGATGAAGAGGATGGCGCCACCGATCGATGCAAAGATTCCGACCGACGTCTTGCCGAGAATGGACAAGATGAAAGCCAGGCCGATAACGAAAGTGTGACCGCGCCCAGCCGGGCGACCGGTCGAATCTACCCAGGCAAGCTGTCGGGAGTTCGTTCCGGGGGAGACGCCAAGGCGTCCCACGAGCGATATCAGTACGTAGCCGACGTTAATTCCTAGCAGGAGTGCGCTGCCTGCGGAGTGAATGGCCTGCTCAATGGCCGATTTTTGGTCGACGTGGTTGAACTCATACCCGAGTGTGGCGCCGCTGAACAAGCCCCATCCTGCCAGCGTAAGCAGGCCTACCCACATGGCATCACCCAGCAAGGCCATGAAACGTTGCCCCTGAGTCACGGGTGCGGGATCGCCGGTGGGGAGTTTTCGCTCCCTGCGAATCTTGTAGATAAGCGTAGGAACAAGAAGAACTAAGAAGATCGCAACCGACATGAAGGTAAGGATGAATTCTTGCTTGGTCATGAGTTCCTTTCATCCGTGGTCATGGCATCCACCATGCTGTGGCGGAAGGTCGTCGCACATCGTTCCGCGGCACGAAAACCGAGTGATACGTGGGGTTGAGTGCGTGACTGGCCAGGACCCCGCAGATATTCGCCTTCCTACTCCGACGAACGATCCCTAGTTCTCACGTGGCCTCAACCAGCGTCCTTCGCCTTCTTGGCGGCTTTGACGACCTCTTCCTCGGTGGCGTCAGGATGCTCTAGACGCCACTGGGCCTGCCAGGCCGCACCGATGATGCCAGCTCGATTCAACAGCTGGGCGGGCACCATCGGCGTCTCGAGCTTGAGGTACTTGAAGAACTTCTTATGGTCCTTAGAGATACCGCCACCGACGACAAAGAGATCGGGGGAAAAGAGCATCTCGACGACCTCGTAGTAACGCTGCAGACGCTTGGTCGCCCAGTCCTTGTAAGACATGTGCTTGCGATCCTTAACCGAGGAGGCAGCGCGCTTCTCGGCGTCGTGACCATCAATCTCGAGGTGCCCAAGCTCGGTGTTCGGCAGCAGGATGCCGTTATTGATGACGGCAGAGCCGATGCCGGTGCCCAGAGTGGTGAGAACGACAACGCCCGGTACTCCCCTCGCAGCGCCGTAGTGGACCTCGCCCACACCTGCGGCGTCGGCGTCGTTAAGAACGGTCACTGGGCGGCCGAGAGCGTCACTAATATATTTCTCGGCGTGCAGGCCGGCCCAACCCTGATCGAGGTTAGCGATGAAGGGAATGACGCCGTGGCGTGCCGGGGCGGGGAAAGAGATGCCAACCGGCCCGTCACCGATGGTGGGGGCGAAATTGTCGACGATCTCACGCAGCACGGTAACGATGTTCTCGGGGGACGACTTCTCCGGGGTGGGAATGCGAAGCCTCGGTTCGGCAAAGTCTCCGACCTCGAGGTCAACCGGGGCTCCCTTGATCCCGGAACCACCAACGTCAATTCCCAGCACCTTATTCATGGTGGACAAGCGTAACGGTAGATGGTTGGTGCGGGGGAGACTCGGGTGACAGTTCCCGGCCACGGGCGGCACGGGCGGATCCATCTGACCGACGGCGAAGGCCTGGGCGTCCATGGCGTCGAGGTGGGGACAGGAGACCGTCACTGGGCCAGACGAGGTATGCACGTCGATATCAGCCAAGCCGAGTTTGCGTTGTATCGGCCCCTGGGACAGTCTTACCGACTGCGACCGAGCATGAGGAACGACGCTGACGGTCCAGGTAAACAACCCCTGCGCGTCACGACGACCTCCTCGTTGAACCCCCAGCCGACGATTCTCTAATCAAACCACCGGAACCACCGCGCTCGTTTCGGAATCCCATGGAGGGGCACTGCGTCTAGTCGGAACCTAGGCCACAGGGCGTCAAGGGCGGCGCGTACCTGCTCATCATCGCCGATCGGCAACAGTACCGTTGATTGTTCGATTTCGGGCAGCTTGATTCCGCCAAGTACCGTCATCTTGATACGTGACATCCCAAGCGGCCGCCACAGCAGCGGCTGCAATAATCATCCAGCCTCGCACGAGTGGAGTCGCCCAGTGGGGACGTTGCTCAACAACCTCTTCGCCGCCCCGCGCTTCGCTGGCCCTCTGTTCGATCACAGCGCCGCGTCCTTGCCTTCGGCCAGTTCCGTCATGCGGTCGCGTAACGCACGAGCCTCCTCGGATGGCAGCCCGTCAATGGAGGCGCCGGTGGCTGTGATGGCGACGACCCCCGCCCATCAAGTGACGAAAACTCCCAGCACGACGGCGAGGACGACCGTGAGGGCGCTCCAGGTCAGACAGACCATGAGCCTTTTGACGGTCACGTAGTTTTTGGAGACCGGATGCCATTACGCCTCCGGTGGGCTAAAAGTTCGTCCACGTTAGTGGGCTCTAACAAGGGACGATGTCGGCCCCAAGACCATACTTGGGGCCGACACGTCAGCGTGCATGCTGTGGCGACTTCATGCACGCTCACCGCGCGCCGCAGCGAATGTTCGACTCGTCGCGGCGCGCGTCACCGACTGCCGGTGGCGTGGGCATTGACCTCATAAGAGGTATTGGTGGCCTCGAAGAAGTTCACAACCTGCAAGGTGTCATTGGCCGTGGCCATCCACTTGGCAGGGTTAACTACGCGGTATTCTGGCTCGAATCCGAGTTCTTCGAGACGACGATCTGCCAGGTATTTGACATAGTCATTAACGTAATCAGCGTTCATTCCGAGGATCCCCCGCGGGAGCATGTCACGGTTATACTGCTCCTCCATCTCGACTCCCTGAACGATCATATCGTGGATCTCGGCCGCGAACTCGTCGGTGGCGATTTCGGGGTTTTCCTCCAGCACCGTCAGAATGAGGTTCATCCCGAATTTCAGATGTAAGGATTCGTCACGGACCACCCAGTCGATGAGGGAACCGAAGTTGCGAAGGAGGTTCCGCTGACGGAACGACAATGCGACCATAAAGCCGGAGTAGAACCAAATCCCCTCGAGGATAATGTTGTAGGCAATCAGGTTGCGCACGAAGTCCTGCTTACCCTCGACGGTGGTGATATCAAGAGTCTGCTCGGTCATCCGCTTGATGAACGCCACCTCGAAAGCTTCCTTGCGAGCCATTGAGGGGACGTGGATGTGGGATCGGTAGGCCTCGTCGCGGTCAATCGGGAAGGTTTCGAGGACATACTCGAAGGCCATACAGTGGTTGGCCTCCTCCCACATCTGCTTGGCCAGGTATAGGTGGCACTCGGCAGCGTTGACATAGGGGTAGACCCCAAAAGCCAGCGCTTTGTTGACGAGCAGCTCATTGGGGTTGAAGTAGCTCATGAGGTGGGTCAAGGCATGGTGCTCGTCTGGGGTCATCCGGGCAAAGTCGGCAAGGTCCTCATCGAGCTGAATCTCGTTGGGAAACCACGTGTTTGCCACAGCCTGGTTGTAGAGGTCGTACGCCCAGGAGTAGGTGACGGGCTTGAGTAGCAGCCCCTCTTGGATTCCAGAACCAAGGATCATCGGTGTTCTCGCTTTCAGCGGGCAGTATGGTCAATCACTGGCAGGACTCGCACTGTTGGCGCTCCTGGGGGTCAACAGGGCAGGAGGCGCCGTCGATAAGGTCGAGGGAGACGACGGGCTCCACGCTCGCATTGAGCGTTTCGGTAACCGGTTTCCTGATCGTCGCGGCACCTGAGGCCCGACGCACCGCAGTGGCGAATCCGCGACGTGGGCCGTTCCGACGCCCGGCGGCCTTGTTAACGGCCACCGTCGACTGCTCGGCGGTGTGGCGAGGCAGCATGTGCAGGTAGTACGTCGTTTTGACACCCATTCGCCAAGCTGCGGTGTAGAGGTCCTCCATGTCACCGACCGACCGCGAGGCCAGGTAGATGTTGCGGCTAATGGCCTGATCCACCCACTTCTGCGCCCGAGCGGCCACGTTGAGGTAGGCCATCGGGTCCAGGGTGAAGGAGGTGCGGTAAAGACGACGCAAGGGCGCCGGAATTGCCTCAATCTCGCTGGGATCACCCTGACGACGCAGCAATTCCTCGCGGATCGTCTCCCACAGGCCCAGATCCTTGAGGTCCGCCACGAGATTGCGATTAACCTCGAGGAACTTCCCGGCCGAGGTGGTTCGGGAGAACATCTGGGAGAACTGCGGATCCAGGCCGGGCGTTGTGCCCGCGATGAGGCCGATCGACGCCGTCGGAGCGATCGCCATCAAGGTGGCATTGCGCATCCCAGTGCGCACCTTGGCGCGCAGCGCGTCCCAGTCCATCCGCGTCGTCCGGTCGACGTCGACAGGGATGCCACGGTCGCGCTCGAGGACGGCCAAAGTGTCCACGGGAACCATCCCGCGTGACCACCCCGACCCTTCGAACATTGGGTACGCCCCACGTTCGGCGGCCAGGTCGGCCGAGGTGTCGATAGCGTGCCAACTGATGAACTCAACGACCCGGTCGACGATCTCGCACGCATCCGGGGAGTCGTAGGGGACTCGAATCTGCTCGAGCATATCCGTCAGACCCATGACGCCTAGACCAATTGCGCGGTTTTCCTCGTTGGAGCGCTGAGCCTGTGGTACTGCAGAGGCGGTGATGTCGACAAGGTTGTCGAGATGACGTACCGCCAGCCGGGTGGTGGCGGCCAACTGGTCCCAATCCAGACGACGCTTGCCACGCGGGCCGGCGAGGTGCGCCGCCAAGTTCACCGAGGCGAGGTTGCACACCGCGGTGTGGTCGCGGTCCTGTGGCAGGCAGATTTCGGTGCATAGGTTTGACGAGTGGATCGTCCCGGTATTGCTGTTCAACGCGCGAGTATTGATGCTATCTTTCCACGTCAGCCATGGGTGCGACGTCGTCTGTAGGCTCACCAAGATGGCTCGGAATTGCTCGCGGGCAGTAGTGCGCCGAAAGCGCTTGATCTTGCCAGCTTCCGCCTGCTCGACATACTGGGCGTAACGCTTGGAGAAGTCCGATCCGGTAAGCTCGGTGAGATCCGGGGTTTCGGCGGGATCGAAGAGGTACCAGTCCTCGTCTTTGGCGACACGCTTCATGAACTCGTCGGAGATCCACACCGCAGTGTCGGCGGTGCGGGTGCGTCGGTACGGGTCACCGGAGTTCTGCCGCAGGTCGAGGAACTGCGGGAAGTCCATGTGCCAGTTCTCCAGGTAGAAGCACAAGGCGCCGAGCTTCTTGCCTCCCCGAGAGACCGCACGCAGTGTGGAGTCAAAGGTGTGTATGAAGGGGATCGGCCCAGTTGATGCAGTGTTATCTGAGCGGATCGGGGATCCCTCGCAGCGAAGATCCGACATCGACAACCCAATGCCGCCGGTGCCCTTGGTGATCCACATGACGTCGCGGATCGTCTGGGCGATGTGCTCCAGATTGTCCTCAGTGCGCATGACGAAGCAGTTAGATAGCTGAGCCGATGGCGTCCCCGCATTGACAAGGGTGGATCCAGCGGCCAGGTGGCGCAGGTTGCTCATGGAGTCGTAAAGGGCCAGCGCCGAGGAAGTGGGATCGTCCTCAGTGAGGCTCAGCCCCATCGCGACGCGCATCCAGAAGTACTGCGGTACCTCCAAAGCCTGCTTATCGGGAGTGCGCAAGAGATAACGGTTGATCATGGTGCGCACGCCCATGAACCCGATGAGGTCGTCACGAGTGGGGTCGAGGGCAGCTGCAAGCGTCTCGAGGTCGAAATCTCGTCCCAGACGCTCGTCAAGGTGACCATCGGCGACAAGCTTGGCGATCGTGCGCGGGAAATAGTTGCGGTGCAGATCCTGCACCCTCTCGGGGTCGACGTCACCTAGATCGTCATGGGTGTCGCCAAAGACCTCTTTGTAGAGCTTCTTGACGGCGATCCGGCTGGCGATAGTGTCAAAGGCCGGATCGTCCTTAGCGTTGCCTAGGGCCACCTGAATGACGGCTTCGTCGAGGGCGTCGGTGGTCATCCCGTCAAAAAGGGTGATCTCCACCTCTGCCTGCAGCAGGGTTGCCCGGGCGACGGCGTCGTCAAGGCCGCGGGCCGAGTCCATGATCGAGGCAGCGACTTCGTTGCCGTCGTAGGGGGCTAAAGACCCGTCACGCTTGCGGACGCGGATGGTCGAAATGGGGTCGGCGCTCATTGCAATTCCTCCGTGCGATGCCGTGGGCACGCGACCGGGCGGAATGCGGCAGGGACAGTGGTCCCCCTGAACGCTGCGATACTTCCCGCGAGATCGCGAACCGGGCCCCGCGGTTGCGGGACCACACCTGGCAGGTCTTCGGGCTCATGAGCTCGTCCTGATCGGACTCCTACTAGCCGTCGCTTCCCATGCCAAAGCACAGTGCGTCATGACGGCGGTCGTTCTCATATACCGCTGCGGGGCAGCTCCGGATTCACACCGGATTCCCTCTTGGCCCGTGCGAACACGGGAACCACGTGCATTCGTCACTATATGAAGGGCGAGCAAGGGGAGTCAACGGAGGATATTCCCGGGCCTCGCCGTCGGCAGTTTGGCTTCGTAGCATCGTGTTCGACCGCCTGAAACGTTGGAGAAATCACCGCGTACCGGGGCGAGTAACTGCCGCTTTGTTAGTCGTGCCCACCCTTCGTCGGCGCATCCAGGTGTGACGCAGTCCGTGTGGTCAGCCCGAAGAGGATCGTAAGGAAGGTGACCGCGGACAGCGCCGTCACATACCCGATGAAGGCGGGGATCGCGTCACCCTGTTTCGCCCACACGTAAATGAGTGGAGCCGTGCCGCCGAACAGGGAATTCGCGAAACCATGGGCCATCCCAACACCCAGCGCCCTGACATCGGTTGGGAAAAGGTCGGACTTCACAACTGCGGAGATCGAGGTATATCCGGTAAGGAAGATATAGCCCATGAGCAGCATGAGGAATGCAGTTACGGGCTTGCGGGCATGCGACAGACAGGTCACGAGAACCCAGGTATAAACGACTCCACCGGCGGCAAAGAAGAGCAACACCGGTTTGCGTCCGATCCGGTCACCGATGAGGCCTCCCAGCGGTTGCCCGAGCATGAGGATGAATAGGGCGATGAGGTTGACCGCGGTTGCCGCCATCGGAGTGCTGCTGAAAGTCGAATGGACGATATTCGGTGCATTGACGGTGTAGACATAGAAGCACAGGGTACCGCCGCTGGCGATGGTAAAAGCCAGGAGGAAGTTACCGAGATGGTTTCCAAAGAGCTCTTTCAGACTTCCTGACGAGCTGTCCTCACTCGACCGCACGGATTTAAGATGTTCGGTACTCAGCGATTCATCCATCGTCTTCTGCATGAAGAAAACGATGAGCGCTGCGACGCCACCGATGAAGAATGGGATGCGCCATCCCCAGGCATGGATCGTGGCCTCACTCATGAGGGAGGACAGCAGGAGTAGGACGGCCTGGGCTGTCACTAAACCACCCACGAGGGTGAAGTACTGGAACGAGGAGAAGAAACCGCGGTGTCCCTTGGTGGAGGCTTCTGACATGTAGGTGGCCGAGGTGCCGTACTCACCTCCTGTGGCGAATCCTTGCACGATACGACAGATGAGCAACAGGATCGGGGCCCCCACTCCGATGGTGCCTCGGGTGGGCAACACGGAGATGACGAGGGAGCCGACGGCCATGATTGTCACTGCCATGGTGAGGGCGGACCGGCGTCCGTGACGGTCGGCCCAGCGACCGAAGAACCACGATCCGAACGGCCTCATGATGAAGGTCGCCCAGAAAATCGCGTAGATGTAGATGCTCTTGTGCGGGTCGTCAGGCGAGAAGAACTGGTCCTCGAAATAGGCTGCGAACGTCGTGTACGTGTACACGTCGAACTACTCGACGAGGTTGCCCATCGACCCCTTGACGGTGTTCCATACTGCGCGGTACACGTCCGATTCGCTGCGTACTGATGCTGACCTGGTGCTCTGTGCGTCTGACATCTCGTCCCCCGGCATTGGCGGGACCGCATCAACTCGTCGGGCGTGGCGATTGCGGTAGGTCCCGACGGACACGGCCAATCGGCGTGGAGTCGTCATCGACATCGCCGATTCGAGCACTATACGTGTGCCTGGGGTCACGTGACGAACTAATTCTCAGCCACGCGCGGCCGACCGTGGTGGTGAAACCGACTGTCACCGCCAGGCGCCGCGGAATCGCGCCGGGTGCCACGGGGCCTCCTCGTTGGGGACGCCAAGTTCGTGGGCGGCGCGCAGTGGCCAGTTGGTGTCACGCAGGGCTGCCCGGCCAACCATGACGGCGTCGGCACACCCCTTGTTGAGTAGATCCTCGGCTAATTCGCCGGTCCAGATCATCCCGACCGTGGCGGTGGGAACATCCGCCTCGGCGCGCACCCGAGCCGCTAAATCGGCCTGGTATCCCGGGGCTACCGGGATGGGGGCTGACGAATTACCACCTGAGGAGGCATCCACAAGGTCGACGCCAGCCAAGGCGAATCGACGCGACAGCTCGATCGAGTCCTCGACTGACCAGCCATCGTCACGCCAGTCAGTGACCGAGAGGCGGGCCAGCAGAGGCATGTCGTCGGGAATAGCCCCACGCACCGCGTCAGCGACCGCCAACGGCAGACGGACTCGTCCGTCATAATCGCTTCCCCAACCGTCAGTGCGGGTATTGGACAGCGGCGAATAAAACTGATGTAGCAAGTAGCCGTGGGCGCTATGAATCTCGACAGCGTCGAATCCGGCTACCACGGCACGCGATGCCGCAGCCCGGAAGTCGTCAATAATCTTCGAGATGCCGTCCTCGTTAAGGGCGGTGACGGGCGACCCGGCGTACTGCTTGCCATCGGCGGGTGCGGCAGTTGGACCGACAGGAATCCAGCCGCCCTTTTCGGGAGGAACCACCCCGCCATGGAAACCCGGCCACCATTTCTCTGTGGAGGCTTTCCGGCCAGCGTGGCCCAACTGGACAGCAATCGTGCCGCCAAGCTCGTGGACAGCGTCAGTGATGGTGCGCCAAGCTGCCACCTGGGCGTCATCCCACAACCCGGTGTCACAAGGGCTGATGCGGCCTTCAGGGCTGACCGCAGTGGCCTCTGCGACGATGAGGCCGAAGCCCCCCACAGCGAAAGATCCATAGTGGATGAGGTGCCAGGTGCCGGGAATTCCGTCTTGAGAATCCACGGCATACTGGCACATCGGCGGCAGCCAGGCGCGGTTGCGAACCGTCAATCCACGAAGGGTGAGGGGTTGGAACAGCAGCGGTGACGTCATGACTCCATAACATCACGTGTTTCAACCCCCGAGCCCTCTGCTGCCGCCGGCCTCAGACGTGATGGTGGTAATTCGGCTTCCACTCGCGAACGGAGGTTACTTTGACGGCCGTCTTGGGATAGGGGTCAGCCTCCAGTAAGTGGTTGAGGACGTCACGGTCAGGCACGGTATAGATGAGCACCGCCCCGCTTCCGTCGGCTAACGGGCCGGCATTGGCGAGCTGGCCACGCTCGCGCATGACGTCAAGGTTCTCCAGATGGGCCGGGCGCGCAGCCATGCGCTCCTCGGAATGGGCGGGATCGTAATGGGTTTCGACAATGAAAACAGCCATGCAGGGCATCCTAATCGCGTCCGAGGACCATGTCGTGGCGGACATGTTGCCCTTGACATGGGTTGCCATCGCGTGCCGCATGGCCAGCAGTCGTGAACCCGATTGCCACACGTGCGAAAGACCTTGTCAGAGTTGTTTTGGGTTGATGATAGCCGCAAATGTGCGCAGCGCTAAGAGGCGCCTGGTTGGTTGGGTGGCCAAGGTTTTCCGGATTCAGGCGACACTGCAACGCCCGGTCGATGCCGGGGCGGAGTCATACGTACCAGACCTGATGAGCTGCCGGGTTTCTCGGTTGGTGAGGGCGTAGCCGGTTTGCGGTTGCGAGGTGGACCTGGCGAAGATCGTGCCCGCCACCTTTCCGTCGGTGGTCAGTAATGGACCGCCTGAGTTGCCCGGTTGCACGGTGCCGCGCAAAGACAGGATCTCGCGGACGACATCGTCGTCACCGTAAATGTTCTCGCCACGAGCCGTTATTGCCCCGCGCACTCGCGCAGCGTTGACTGTGTACGGTCCGTCCAGCGGGAATCCGGCGATGACCGTCGAGTCCCCGGCGTCTACCGATGAGGTCATTGTTAGGGCAGGAGCCTTAAGTTTAGGAACAGCGAGCACGGCAAGGTCGAGGTCGGGGTCGTAGGCGACGACACGCGCTCGCAGGCGGGCGCCTTGGCCTCCAACCTGCACCGTCACTGTGTCAGATCCGGCGACCACATGGGCGTTGGTGACGACGCGGTGCGGTGAGCTGACCCATCCGGTGCCCTCCGAGGCCCGGTCACATTGATGCGACAGTGATCTCACTTTGACGATGGACCTCGCCGCTTGTCGTACTCCAGGGCTATTGGCGGCGGAGTCGTCGGGGGCATCTCCGGGCAGACGAGGGTCCTGACCGGTAAAGACCTTCGGGAAGGTATCGGCCATCTGGCCGATAAGCCGTGCCGCTTCGTGATTGATTTGGGGTGGAATTGCGCGGTTGGTGGTGTTGATGACGGCTGATTCGTCAATAGCCTGAGTCCATTGGGGAGGCAGAAGTGGGGCCAACGCCGTTGCCCCCACCGCCACTACCAAGGCCGTGGCGGTCGCAGACAGCAATGCGCCGCCAATCCGGTCAAGGGCCCCTAACCCTGCTGTCTCAGAGGCGTGGCATATGCGGCGGGCGAGCCCATTACAGAGGCCATGGATGACTTCGACGATGACGAGGACGACGCCAAAGCGTAGTGGTCCGGTAGCAAGCCAGGACGATGAGTTGTTGGTGATCCGGGACACGATATCTCCCGACGCCCACAGCCCTACCCAGACTCCGCCAATCAAGCCGATGAGGCTGGCGATCCCAGAAATTGCTCCTCGGGTCCATCCGCGCAGGGCGCGGAGGATGAGGATCACCGCGAGGGTGATGTCGAGGATGTGCGCCATGGCTCTCCCATCAGGGGTGGGTGGACGGATCAGCAGCGTCTCAATCGTGCCTAGGAGGCGACATTGGGCCAATATCGTCAAGCTACAGCGTATTCGACTTCGCGGGACTCGCGGTTATTGGTAACTTGACGTCATGAGTCATCATGATGGCGAGAACGTGGGGACGAGCGCGGATTCCGGTTATGACGATTTCGTTATCCTGCTTGACGATGACGGCAACCACATTGGAACCGCTCCCCGGGCGACCGTCCACAGTCAACATACCCCTAGGCATCTCGCCTTCTCGTGTCACGTTCTTGACGTAGGCGGTCGGGTACTTGTGACCCGGCGCGCTTTGACGAAGGTGGCGTGGCCAGGGGTGTGGACCAACACCTGTTGTGGGCATCCACGTGTAGGGGAGACGATTATTGACGCCGCCGTGCGTCGTACTCACCAGGAACTCGGACTCGACCTTGATCCGCGTCGGATGCGCGTCGTGCTACCAGATTTCTCCTATCGCGCCACCGACTCCGGGGGCATCGTGGAGGACGAGTTCTGTCCGGTTGTTGTTGCCCGATTGTCCCTGCCAGAGGAGCTCGTCGAACTTAACCCAGACCCTGACGAGGTTGAAGAGGTGGCCTGGGTTGGTTGGCAGGACATGTATGGCTTGGCCCGGTCAATGCCGGCCCTACTGAGTCCCTGGGCCGTTGAACAGATACTGGAGTTTGGGCCCGATCTTCCCGTGGTGCGCTGACCTTCACTACACCGAGGTGAGAACTTCGCCGTGGTCTGGCCAGGCAGCCAGCATCGACGCTGACACGTGGCAGACTACCAATCGTTCACAAGAGTCGATGGCGATGAGGCCACCGGTTGCTGGGGCGTGGCCAGTGAGGCGCGATGAGACCTCGTCGGTGAGGGCTCCCAGAGCTGCGCGGTCGACGGGCTGTCCTGCCAGTCTCATCTGCGCGTCAACCTCATGAGCTACTACCCCTTGGAGGAAGGCCTCACCATCGCCGGTGCAGGAGACTGCCACGACTCCGTTGCGGGCGAAAGTGCCGGCCCCGATGACCGGAGAGTCCCCGATGCGTCCCTGCGACGAGGCGACGATCCCACCGGTTGAGGTGGCTGCAGCTAGGTGTCCGTGACGATCTCGGGCAACCGCCCCGACGGTGCCGTGTTTCGGGGCGTGCTGTCGTCCGGCTAGCACCCGCTCTAACTGATCGCGGCGCGCTTGGGTGACGAAGTACTCCGGTGGCGCGACCTCAAGACCCCAGTCTTGACAGACCTGTTCGGGCGGGTCACACAGCAACACATGGGGTGAATCCGTCAGAACCTTATGCGCTAGTTGAATCGGGTTGCGGGCGTGACGTGAGCAGCACACCGCCCCGGCGTGTCCGTCTCCAGTCATGACGGCGGCGTCGGTTTCGACGGTTCCGTTTGCGGTGAGAACCCCACCTCGCCCGGCGTTGAACAGTGGATCGTCTTCCATCGCTGTAACGGCTGCGATGACGGCGTCACAAGCACTAACGTCGAGGGCTCGCTGCCCGGCTGCAAAGGCCTGACGCAAGGAGCGACGAAACGTCTCGGCTTCCTCTCCAGTACGTGACGGGACGTTGCCGGCCCCACCGTGAATGATGAGGGTAGGGCCGGGTTGATCGACGACGTGACTGGTCATAACAGGATCGTAAGGCTGGTCACGGGTTGATGTCACTAAGGGTTTATCCACTGGTTCTCACCCCGCCTGTGGGAACGACATTGATGTGTTTTGCCCAGCCGGACCGGTTTTCCACCGGTCTCCTGTGGATAACTCGCTAGCTGCGGTCACGATCATGAGGACACCGTGGGTTCCTCAACCGGAGGTTCCGCCCGCGGCAAATACATCGTGAACATGGCGCCACCACTTGGGGCCCGCGACGCCTTGATCCAACCCTGATGGCTAGTGACGGTATGAGCCACAATCGACAGACCGAGGCCGGTTCCGGGGGTGTTGCGGGCGCGATCAGAGCGGTAGAACCGGTCGAAGATATGAGGAAGATCGGCTTCTGTGATGCCAGGTCCTTCGTCACTGACGATGACGGTGTCGCCCTCCATAGTTACCGTCACAGTTCCACCGGCGGGCGAGAACTTCACCGCATTATCGAGCAGGTTGGTGACAGCCCGCTCCAAGGTGGCCTCGTCACCCAGCACCAAATGGGACTCCAGGTGGACGTCGAATTCCAGGTTCGGGCCGCGTCGTCGTCCCCTCTCGACTGCTTTAGACACCGCATCTGACAAGTCGAAATACTCCGGACGCGGGGGAGGAGCGTCCTCGCGCGAGAGCTGGACGAGGTCGCCAATGAGGCTGGAGAACTCACCAAGCTGGGCGGCCACGTCGTCAAGGATCTCCCCGCGTGCTTCCTCCGGGAGCATGTGGCTCTTCTGGTCGGCCATCAGCAACTCGACGTTGGTGCGCATCGAGGTCAGGGGGGTTCGCAGTTCGTGGGAGGCGTCAGCGATGAGCTGCTTCTGACGCTCCCGGGAGTTCGACAACGAGGACAGCATGTTGTTGAACGACACGGCAAGATCGCCTAGCTCATCATGAGAGTGGACCTGGATGGGCGTCAGATCTTCGGTGGTGGTGACGTGATGAACAGCTCGCGAGAGGTCGCGCAAAGGGCTGGTCGCAGAGTTGCCTGCCACATATCCAGCGATGGCGGTGAGCACGATGCCCACGAATCCGGTGCCGACGAGGACGATCCATAGCGACCCTAGGGTGGCCCTGGTCCCGGTGAGGTCCTGGCCTGTGACGAGAGCGTAGTGGACGCCATCTGAGATGAAGGGGACCGCGACGATACGTACCGGAACACCGCGGGAGTCAATGACGGTGTGTGCTTTAACCCCGATCCCGGTGCGGGCAACTGCTAGCTCTTGAGGTCCCGTGGTGACGGTGACCTCAGCTCCAGGGGCCGTGGTGACTTGGCCGTCGGCGCGTACCAGGATGAGGGTGGTGTTGGTGGCGGCCAACGAGCTGGCTTCCAAACCACCGAGGTTTTGAGGATCGGCGGCGACACTTGGCGAGATGGTAGTCGCCATTCGGGTGAGCTGTTCGTCCAGCTCGCTATACAGCGAGATGCGCGTCATGAGCCATGCCGACAAAGAGGTCAGAGCGACCGCGACGACGACAGACGCCGATACCAGGAGGCTGACTCGACGCCCCATGGTCATACGCAGGGGACGCGGGCGCCAATCGAGCAACCTCCGCCACCAATGACGGATCACGGATTCGCTTCCCGCAGCACGTACCCGACACCGCGGACGGTGTGGATGAGACGCGCCTCACCATCGTGCTCGGTTTTGCGGCGCAAATATCCGATATACACCTCAAGGGAGTTCGCAGTGGTCGGGAAGTCGAATCCCCACACCTCATGGAGCAGCCAGGACCGTTCCAGCACCCTCTCCGGATTTTGTAGGAAGACGGTCAGCAAGGCGAACTCGGTACGCGTCAGACTGATGCGACGGTTCGCGCGGGTGACCTCGCGGGTGGCTGGATCAAGGGTGAGGTCAGCGAAGGACAACTGCTCAGGGGCTTCGTCCGGACCCGGTTCGGGGCGGGAACGGCGAGTGAGGGCACGCAGTCGGGCGAGGAGCTCGTCGAGGGCGAACGGCTTGACCATATAGTCGTCGGCACCAGCGTCTAGGCCGTCAACGCGATCGTCGACAGCATCGCGAGCGGTGAGGATGAGGATCGGCACGTCGTTGCCGTTGCTGCGCAACATCCGGGTGGCCTCTAAGCCATCCAGACGAGGCATCATGACATCCATGATGACGGCGTCGGGGTGGCTTCCGGATAGATGGGCGAGAGCCTCTACACCGTCAGCGACGCTATCGACCTCGTAACCGCTGTATTGCAGGGATCGAGCGAGGGACTCGCGCACCGCGCGGTCGTCATCAACGACGAGAATGTGCATGCTCATGGCCTGACGTCCTCCGTCGGGGTCGGTGTGGCGGGTTCGGTGTCCGCACTGGGTGCGGGGATGGCCTCGGTAGGAGCTGTCGCCTCATCGGTGGGCGCGGCTTCATCAGTGGTGTCGGCTTTCGCCTTCCGGGCACGGCGCCGCTCTTGAGCGCGCTGACGGGCTTCCTTCTCGCGTTCTTCCTTGTCATGGGCGGCACGAGTGGCAGCAGCTACCTTGGCTAGACCCTCGAAACGGAGTTTCGGTGGGGGAGGAGTTGATTCAGGGGCGGTCGCGTGCTGGGAACGCACCATGATGCCGTTGACCTCGCGGGTAAACCACCGAACCAGGCCTCGTCCCATCACTTCGGTATGGCCAGTCGATGCATCGATCCGTAGGCAGGTGGCTTCATCAACAGCGACCGCGGCGGGTACCATTCCGCTCTCAACTGCGGAGATGAGCAGGCCGTCGCCAGAGAGGGTGTCGTTGTGGGTGGTGACGGTCAGACTGACGAGCCCGAGGCCCTCGACGAAGGTGACGTCGTCAAATCCTTCAGCTCCGGCATGCTGGCCAACTTGACGACCTCGTAGCTTCCAGCCACCTGCCAGGGCGGTGACACACGGGGTCATTGCGCCGGCGGAGAAGCCGAGCCAGGGAGCACCGCCGCGCACCAGCATCGAGAGCTGCTCGGCGGCCGGTGCAAGACCGTTGATGTAACTGGGGACGGCACCGCCGTCGACGATGATGCCGGCAAGGGCGTCGAGATTGTCGGGGAGCTGGAAGGACTCGTCCTCGGCCCACAGCGGGGTGGCCGGGTCGCCCACCGTCGGGGCGGTACCCGGGCCGTCGAGGTGGATGGTGAGGATGTTCGCGTCAACCCACCGGGAGGTGACGATCCGCGTCAGTTCGGCGGCGTGGTCGGCGGACTCGGAGGGCGGACCGGCCACGACCACCGCAATCGGAGCATCAGCATTGTGATGGCGGGCCTGGGAGACGAACTCGTCATAGACCTCCACCAGTGAGTCGTCGTATCCTCCGCCGACCAAGAACAAGCTCATGGGAACAGCCTATAGTGCCGCAACGATTGGTCTCGGGGGACCAGCGCCATGGCGGGGAACTGGTCAGGCCAGTGAGCGGACCTCGTCAACGATTCCGGGCATTGCGGCCTCGATGGCGTCGAGGGTGTCCTCGAACCCGTCGGCCGAGCCATACCAGGGGTCCGGCAGGGAGGTGCCAGGGGTGCAGTTGGGGTCGTAGTCGCGGATGAGACGGAGGTTGTCGGCGTCGGGGGCCATTCGCTTCATCATCTGGATGTGGCGTGGCTCGGCGGCTATGACGAGGTCGGCGGACATGATCTCGGACCCGTCGATCTGGTGAGCATTGTGGCCCGAGCAGGGGTATCCGTGGGACTTCAGGACGGACCTGGCTCGCGAATCCATCGGGCCGCCGTGTTCCTCATCGCTGACACCGGCGCTGGTGATGCGAGCGTCCAGGCCTTCGTTGGCGAAGACCTTCCTGGCGACGAATTCAGCCATCGGGGAACGACAGATGTTTCCCCAGCACACGAAGATGACGGAGGATGTGTTCTGGTTGCTCACAGGGGTTCCTTCCATGGTCGGTGGGTCCAGTCTGCCTGGTGTGGGGAGGCTCTTGCCGGGGTTCATACTCGCGGCGAACTACACGGAGCTGCCAGGAGATGCCCCGATTCGGCGATGCGAACGTCAACAGCGAGATTTTTGGGCAGCTTTGGATGACGGAGACTTGAATCCCAGACCGATATACTCCCACCTGCAATATCCTCAAACCACGAGATCCTGAGTCACGACCGACCGCGAACGAGGGGTTCAGCTGGCCATGCCCGTTGGGGTCACCTCCCAGGACTGGGCCACGCAACTTGGCTTAGACACCGCGGCACCCTGGCGCACCGGAGCACTCGACGTCACCCGCCAAGCCACTGCCAGTGGCCACTTCGTCAACGCCCGCTGCTACACCTCGGAAACCGAACGACGCAGCGTGCTGGACTCTGGCTCCACCACGACAACCAATACCGCCCGAACCCTTCTGGGCAACGACGCCGAACGCCTCTCGACGCTGCACCGATTGGACGCGTTCACAGCCGTGACCGTTCCTGAACGGTCACGGCTGTGAACTCTCGTGTGCCACAAATGATCCACCAAGTGGACGACCCGTGGGGCGAATCCGTCGCGGACCAAGCCCTGGACGACACGTCAATAGGGGAGAAGAAGACCGGGCTCACGGGCAAGGCGAGCCAGTCTCCTTCTACGGAAGTCCCGGGAGGGTGGGTCAGTTGGTACGCAGCTTCCCATCAGCCGGCCCCCGGTCCAGAGTGGCCTGGAAAGCGAGGTCCAGAGCCTTCACCTCGTCGTCGACCTGCTTGACGGTGGTGGCGGGATTGAACCACACACCGGTTGCGTGGGTGAGTGCCTTGTTGATCGCTTTGTACCCCTCTGCGTTCTTGCCGAGGAGGTACTTGTCACGGTTGATCCGTGTCTGCCAGATCTTCGTGTTGAGGCGGTTCTTGACGTACACGGTCGCCGCGTCGGTGGGCTTGAGGTCGCGGTAGGCCGCGACCTTCGCGTACGTGGACAGCACGTCGGCCTTGCTCTCGGCCAACTGCGCTGCGGTGCTGGTTGGGTTGATCGTGCGGATCAGGGCGCGTGTGATTGAGAAGCCCAGCTCGACGTGAGCAGCCTCCACCTTGTTGACCAGGTTATGGTTGGCCTGCTGGATGGTCTTCACGCTGGTGGTCAGCAGGTCGACACGAGCCGGGATGGTGGACAGATCCACCGGCGGCACCTTGCCGGCAATGATCGACTCGATCGCGGTGCGCAGTTCGAAGGCCGTGTCGAGGAGCTTGCGGATCTCCTCGCCGTAGTTGACCTTCGGAGCCTCGCTTGCGGGAACCTGCGCCTGGGGCATCTTATGCAGCTCGGCGATGCGGGCATTGACCTGCGCGAGCGCCTGCTCGGCGTCGACCTGGGCATGCTGGCGCGCAGCAGACTGGCTCACCGGAGCTGGCGCCGCCACGGCGACCGCGGGCGCCACCGGTGCAAGCACTGCCCCGGTCAAAATCGGGATGATAAGAGCCGAACGCTTCATGGGAATCCTCCTCGAGGGATGTGGAACAGCCATTGGGGCCGATCAGTGACTATCAAAGTCCTTCTCTCGTCAGAACCCCTTACTAACCTCCCCGCCACGATTGTGAACGAAAGTTATTCAATCTGACCGGAAGCTCTACTCATTCCTCGGATTTGTTGTTCGCCACAGGTATGGGCATTGCCGCAGCAACACCGGCAACTGCCTCGCCGGCGGATACGGCAGCGCCGGTTTGCGTTGTCGCTTCACGGTGGACCACTCAGTGACGCTGGGTGACCGACGTACAGCGCCGCGTGGTCATCACAGAGGGGATTAACGTCGAAGGCGTCAAGCTGGCGCTGATCGCCGTTCCCCGCCCGGACCGTGTCGCGGGCACCCCGTCCGCGAAACCTCCCACGGTCACGAACCTGCCGACTGCGGGAGTTGTATCTGCCATGGGGTTATACCTGCTCACTGCCTCAAACGTGCTGACTCTCGTCGGCGGGGTAGCGGCGTCGTGCCTATTCCTCATTCTGGCAGTTTCCCTCGCTGTGGTGGTCGTGCGTTTCAACGCCCTGCTCACTCCCCATGCCCACGCGCTGCAGGTGACGTTGGAGTGGCTGACCGTCCTCGTGGCGCTGATACTGGGTATCACACGCCAGTGGACTCGGATATATCGCGTATATGTCAATGGGAAGACCGAGAGATTCCACCACGCCTTGACCGATTAGCTGAGCTTACGTCCGCTTGCTACACCTCTGAGGCTGAACGGCGGGGTGAGTTCAGGGGGCTGAGCACGCCACTACAACTATCACCGGCCTCACATGGGCTACGGCAACCAGTCACCTTACCCGATTGGTCACCGTCTCAGCTGCGTGGCGGCAGTATGGCCCTAAGACGGCAGTGGCAAGCGTGGAACGTCAAATATGCCTTGGCCGTAGTACCCTGCGAGGATACCTACTGTTCTCCATGGGGGCCGGAGGTGGTGCTGCCAGGTGCATCCCACGACACGAAAAGGACCGGCCCACCCCAAGGGGGGAGGGCCGGTCGTAAAAGTGTCTGGGAGACTTATAGGTCGGTGCTGAAGACGCTTGAAGGGTTAGCGCAGGGTGATCGTGACCTTCGCCGTGGCACTGCCTTGGTTGAGGTGCAACCGCGCCACCCGGTCGCCTGGGTGGGAGGTGACGTGGGCGCCGGACGCTTGCACGTCGTACCCGTGGGGCGCTGAGATGGCAGGGACCACCACAGTCGTCTCGTCCGACTCCTCCGCGCTCGACCCGTCGGGCCGCTGGGCGGTCCAGGTCATGGTGAACACGCGTCGGGACCGGTCGTGGTGGTACGCGGATGGGGTGCCCGCGACACGGTCCGGGTGGGGAACGGCGATCAGCGCCAGCTTGGCGCTTTCGACGTTGGTCCCCTGGGGTGGCCGAGCTGGGTCGTCGACGAGGGCTTGCTCGGTGCCCGGGCCGGCTGTGGTGGGATCACCGGCAGTGTAGGCCCACCACTGGACGCCGACCCGGTTGCGAGCTGCCAGGTCCATCTGGGACGTGATCACCGCGGGGGTCGTGATGGCGCCGAACTCGGTGAGCATCAGCCCCGACCCGGTCTGACGTGAATGCTTCTCTGCGTTAGTGAAGACCCGGTTGTCGGGCGCAGTGCATCCGACATAGGAGTGGAGGGTGGCCTGGCTGGTGCAGTAGTCGTGGAAGCTCAATCCCAGGTTGGATCCCGTGAGCCGGACGTTGGTCCCGACACCTATGTTGAAGAACTGCATCGGCTCGTACCAGACAGTGGTGGCCTTGTCGACCGAGCGGATCGCGTCGACAGTCTTCTGCTGGACGGCCGACAGTCGCGCGTCAGCAGCGCGGCAACCGAGCTGCGTGAGGCACCGCGTGTAGCGGTGGCCCGGGAACGGCTCGTTGAACAGGTCGTAGCCCTGCACGCCGGGCACGTTTCGGAAATGCTCGGCCACATGTCGCCAGGCGCTGGCGTAGTGGTCGGCAACACCGATGCCGTCGGAGGCCTTGGCGTTGTCGTAGAAGGAGTCGAAGGAGTATTTGACGGCCTCGTTGAGGAAATAGTTGCCGGGGAAGCCCGTCTTGACGATGTTGGGCATGCCGTGGTCGAGCGCGGCCCAGGCAGGCCACCCCTCCCCCTGATACTTCTCGTTGACCATGTCCTGATGGAAGTCGAGGACACTGGCGATGCCGTGGGCGTTGAGGATCCGCACGGTGCGTTCGACCCGGGCCAGGTAAGCGTCGTCGTAGACGCCCGGCCGAGGCTCGACGCCGGCCCACAGCACCCCCAGCCGGACGCTGGTGAACCCCTGCGCCTCGAGGAAGGCTGCGTCGTCTTCACCGAAACCGACGGCATCGGGGGCGTAGGGGGCGCTCTTGGCGACCTCGTTGATCCCCTGCGTGATGACCACGCGGTGCTGGGCGTCGGTCACCCAACGCCCCTGGGTGGTCCACCGTGAAGCGTCGACGCGAACTGGCGCTGCCGTATCCTCCGGCGAGGCAGTTGCCGGCACTGCTGTGGCAACGCTCATCCCTGTGGCGAACAGGGACAAAGCTACAAATCCGAGGGCAGACTTTCGACGCATGGCAATTCCTTCTTCTAATGTCAACTACCAACAGCCGCCAGGATGAATCGGGCTGGAGATGACTGGCGAGGTACCAGCATATATGAAGAGGGCTCTTCGGTGGGGTGACGAGCGTGATACACGGAGCTATAGCGCGCCAAGTAGCCGCGAAATTAGCATGACCGGCGGGCTCACGAGAGTATAGCGTTCGATCATATCAGATAACTTTCGTTCACAGTTGTGCGGTTATTATTTCCTGCATGGAGCCTTAAGCTGGGGATTGGATTGTGTGGATAGCTTCAGTTGGCCTTAGTATGGCGCCTGTCTGGCTAGAAGGCCAAGGGGCTTGCCGCAGGTCATATCGTGGAACGCCGAGGGCAAGCAGCAGGACACCCTACGGGGAGTTGCGCCCCCGCTGATCCCCACCGCCAAGTCGTATGGAATCTCTCGGGGGTTACCTTAGGGGCGTTGACCTCACTGACCGAGTTAGGAGAATTCTCAATGTGATGTATCGTTTAGGCTACCCCTTGAGATGAAATTTTTGTAGGCTACCCTTTTCGAATTGAATCAATATGATTCACGAAATTCGCCCCGTGTTCCGCTGAGGAGTCACTGATGAAGATCAACGCACGATTCGCCGTCATGGCCGCGAGTGTGGCCGTCCTGATGGCTGCCGCGCCGATTGCGCAGGCTGTTACTTCGCCGGGGGATATCCATCCCTTGGTCCAGGCAGCCCACAGCCCCGACGGTATTCCCGGTAACGGCGTCGGGCCGGAATTCCATACGTCGTCGATGGCGCGTTCCTACAGCGAGAAGCACCTGGGTGTGGCGCCGCGGGGTGTGAACGACTTCTCCTGCAAGGTCAAGCCCGGCGACCGACCGGTCATCCTGATTCCCGGTACTGGCGGCAATGCGTTCGCCACATGGTCCTTCTACGGACCCCATCTGGCCCATGAGGGGTACTGTGTCTACACCTTCACCACCAATGTCCCCGTGGGGATCCTCGACGAGGGCTGGGGCTTCACCGGTGACGTGCGCGCCTCCGCGCAGGCGCTGGGTGCCTTTGTGGATCGGGTCCGGAAAGCGACGGGCTCTGAGAAGGTCGACTTCGTCGGACATTCGCAGGGTGGCGGCATCCTGCCGAACGCCTACATCAAGATGTATGGCGGAGCGTCCAAGGTCGACAAGCTGATCGGACTGGTGGCCGCCAACCACGGCACCACCGCCGTCGGTCTCGACAAGCTTGTCGACGGCCTGCCCGAGGCTGTGAAGGATTTCCTTAGCACGTGGAGCTACGACCACAACATGGAGGCCTACGGCCAGCAGCTCAAGGGATCAGCGTTGATGCAACAGGTTTACCGTGACGGCGACACCGTCCCGGGTATCGCCTACACCGTCATCTCCACCCGGCTCGACACGACGGTCACGCCCTACACGCAAGCCTTTCTCAAGGGCGCCAAGAACATGACCGTGCAGGACGCCTGCCCTCTGGATACCTATGGCCACGGCCGCCTACCCTATGATCCCGTCGCCTACCAGATGGTGCTCAACGCCCTCGATCCGAACCACCCACGAGAGATCTCCTGCACGTGGCGGCCCCGGGTTCTGCCCGTATCCACCACGGATGCTGCATGAACTGTGGCAGGTCAGGGTTCTCCAGCGCCGTGCGGCGTGGCCACCAACCACGACTGTGGTGACAACGAACAGTAGCTCGGTCCCTGCCTTGTGCCGGGCGGCGCTGCCATGTCGTCCATCAGGGTTAGGTCGTGGTGGGCGCGTCGTCTGCGTGGGTGACTACCTGTACGTTCACCTCTAAGTGAACTGACCGGGGATGTTGGTCAATCGTGAGAAGGGCGGCTGGTTCCCGCAGGCCGGGTGGGGCCGGTGGTGGTTGTAGTATTGCAGCCAGTCGCCGAGCTTGCCACGGCGCTCCGCCTCGGAGATGTAGCAGCGGGCGTAGGCCCAGCCGTCGGCCAGGGTGCGGTGGAACCGTTCGATCTTGCTGTTGGTCTGCGGCCGGTACGGGCGGGTGCGCTTGTGCTTGATGCCGAGCTCGTTGCAGGTGTTGCGCCACAGGTGTGAGCGGTAGACGCCGCCGTTGTCGGACAGGACCCGCTCCACGGTGACGCCGCGCTGGTGCTCGCCGCCACGTGGGGATCGGTTGTCGGGTCAGTCGACGGGGCTGACCCGGATGAGGTTGCCGTCGGGGTTGGCGATCACGAAGGTGCGGCCGAACACGTCGTCGTGCGGTTCCTCGGTGACGTGTACGCCCTTCGCGACCCCCTCTCGGTAGGCGTCATCGACCGCCGCGGACGACCGGGGGACCATGAGTCCGATCTCGCTCGTGCGGGGCGTGTCGCGGGTGGTGTCCCCTTTGCCCGGTCCAGATGGCGAACAGCACCCCGGGTGTCACCTCGAAGGCGACGTAGCGCGGGCTGGTGAAGTTGGGCTCGATGTCGAACAAGTCGCTGTAGAAGGCGGTGGACCGTTTGGCGTCGCTGACGTAGGTCAGGAACAGGTTGGGTGCCGACATGGGTGTCTCTCGGGTCAGTGGATCATTTGGCACTAGCCGATCACCAAAACAGGACAACTCATGTCATGTTTTCTGCGAGGATCGGGGCCATGAAGTCCTCGAGGCTGTTGTCGATCCTGCTGCTCCTACAGACCCATGAGCGGATGACGAGCCAAGAATTGACCCGACGATTCGAGATTTCACCGCGCACGATCCTGCGTGACGTCGAAGCATTGCCAGTTGCGGGCGTTCCGATTCACACGGTGGCGCGATCGTGCTGGACGGCCGGGCTCGGCTGGACGTCGCTCGTCTCGATCCGGGAGAGCTTCAGCTGCTCACTGTCGCGGGGCTGGACGCCGACCTTCTTGAGCAGGTCGGGCTGCAGGCAGTCCACGCCAGCGCCCAGGAGAAAATGACGGCCGTCGCCACGCGAGGACAGGTGCTTGGTACCCCGCCCCTGTCCGAGGTACTCCTCATCGACCCATCAGGGTGGTTCACGACCGGAAAGGAACTCGGCCTGCTGACCGCAGCGAGAGAGCGACGTCGCATCCGCCTGTGCTACCGACGGAGCGGAGAAACCAGCGGGCAATGGCTCACCGCGGACCCGTACGGGCTCGTGAACAAGGCTGGCTCCTGGTATCTCGTGGCCGACGTCGATGGGCACCCCCCGCATGTTCAACACCAGCCGTATCGAAGAGCGCGATCCCCTCACGGATGTCGCGGTGCTCCGACCAGACTAAGACCTGCGGTCGGTATGGCACGACCTGGTGACCAGCTTCGAGCCGACCCCCGGCGTCGAGGTGCATGCGCTGCTGCGCTCAACCCGCCTGGACCTGGCCCAACGAATTCTCGGAACCCGCATGGCCAACGTCACCTATACCGAGGATGCGTGGACTCTGATCACTGTCCGCTACCCCGATGTCGAATCGGTGCGACAGCTCCTCTATCTCGGCGACCACATCCGCATTCTGAACCCAGCTGAAGCGGTCGAACAGTTCCACGACCTCGCCGCCCAGATCATGCGAGCTCACTCGACAAACAGCTCAACTAACGTCTCCGGTTAGTACATCTCAGGCGCCTCGTTGGTCGCCTTGCCGCAGGAAGGGACGATCATCCGCGTCGGCACGCACTCGGAGCTCTTGGCGACAGTCCCGGAGTACCGAGAGCTGCTGAGCGCCTACGACGCTGAGCAGGGGGATGTCCGGCGAGTCCGTGGAGAATCCGGGAGAGGAGGTTGATCGCGACCGACGGGAAGGCTGAACGCGACAGCACTTTCGAGATGTCCACCGCCGAGGAGAAGCGCGCAGCAGAGGACCAGCGCATCGCCGAGCTTATGGGGCATGGGTCCGACGGCCGCATGTCCGCCGTCCTCACCCCATCGCCACCGGTGCCATGCTGCTGCTTGTCATGGACTGGCGACTGGGCCTCATCTGCTGGCGTCGCTGTTCTTCGTCTCACCGCTGGTGAAGTGGTTTTCGGCGGAGTCGAGCCGCACATTCCGCAAGGTCCGCAACGCCTCGGCCCAGGTCATCATCCAGCTCTCCGAGACGATGACCGGCATCGAGGCGGTCCAGGCCTACTATCGCGAGCCGCGTAATCAGGAGATCTTCACCTAGCTGGCTGACCGGTGTCGCGGCATCAGTGTCCGGGCGATGCGGCTCTTCGTGATCTTCATGCCGGGCATCACCTTGATCGGCAACATCACCGTCGGCCTCATGCTGCTCACCGGCGGCTACTTCGCCTTGCGCAGATGAACGACGGTCGGTGTCCTGACGACCTTCCTGCTGTACCCTCGTCAGTTCTTCGAGCTACACACCTTCCAGTCGGCATCCTCGTCCCTGTACGCTCCCTCGGAGCGTTTGGTGCAGCGGGCTTTGGGGACGATCCCTGCCGACCGGACCGCCGTCATCATTACCCATCGTCTGTCGACGGTGGAGATTGCCGATTGGGTGCTCGTGCTGGAACACAGCCAGATCCTGGAGAACGGATCCCCGGCCGAGCTGGAGGCCCAGGGAGGACGCTATGTCGGGCTTCACAAGCCTGGTAGGAGTCACCTGCCTGACGGCGACGTACCCGAGGCACACCCTGAATCCCGGAGGCGGGATTGAATACCGTCCTCGCCACCATCACGTGGTGCGGTAATCGCGATTCTAATGGTGGTTGTTGCTGCGACAAGTGGCAGCACTCACGGTCATGACCGGCATTTCCACCACGTCGGCAGACTTCATCTCTTTGCTGCCCCAACTCAGACACACAAGAACCCTGGCCCGGGACCCCCTCAGGCCAGAGTTTTTCAGTATGAGGTTGTGTCGATCCTCGGATCAGACACCAGTTTTCGGCAGGCCGGGTTTGCCGTTGCTGGAGCCTTTGTCAGATCCGGGGGTTCCTAGATTGACGTCGTGGCCCGGGGTGCCAGACTGGCCCGGTTTCGGGGCCGGGATCACAGCGCCACCAGGATGATCGCCGGACGGTACTGACAGCTTGGCGGCGAAGCGCACCGTGGTGCCGGAATCCGGGAAGGTGAAAACGGTGGTGGCCTCACCGCTGACCAGCCCCTTGGCGGTCGGTACTTTGACGGACACGGAGGACCAGCCGTCCTTAACCGGAGTGGTGGCGACGTCGACGGTCTTGTCGTCCTGGACGATCTGGGCCTTCATGATCGTGTTGACTACAGCATCCTTGGAGGTGAAATCCACGGTGTCGGGGGCAACAGCCTTATCGGCAGGTTTACCGAGGGTGAAGGTGGTGTCCCTGGACGTGCCCTCGTGGAGCGAGGTTGTCAGGGAGACAGCGCGTTTGGCGAAGTCTGGCTTAAGGGTCTTGTGGGCCTTGATCCAATCCACCCAAGCGGATAGGCTAATCCTGCCGCTATCGACGGGTTTAGAACCCTTGGCTAGCTCCGTGAAATTGTCTCTACCGGCGATTAGGAAGGAACCGGAACCCACGGAGTAAGTGCCTTTGGGGTCGATCGGCTTGCCGTTCACCCACACGGAGGTGATGCGTTCGCCCTCCTTGCGGGACTCATCGTAGGTGTAGGTGACGTTCGAGGACACGCCGAGCTGCAGGTATGGACGTGACGGAACCTCGCCGTCCCGGCGCGTTGCCACTGCTGCTCAAGCACCTTCTTGAACTGGGCGCCGGTGATTCTGGTGGTCGTCAACGTGTTAGCGAAGGGGAGTACCTGGGCTGCCTGCTTGTAGGTGATGTCCTTGTCGAGCAGAGAGGCGCGGGTTCCACCGGGGTTTTGTAGGCCGATGAAGTTCGGGTCGTCTTTGCCCAAGGTGTCCTTGAACATGTCGGCGACCATATTGGTCATCGTCGATTCACGGTCGCGGACCTCGGCGCCGAACTACTGATCGGATGTGTTCGACGGCGTGGTGATCGGTGCGGTTTCATGCCCAATGACGGTAGTGCCAGCCTTGTCCGACTTGGCCTTGGCGTCGTCGTAGATCGAAGAAATCTTGGCGATCGTTGGGTCGTCAGCCGGGGTTGTGGCCGGGGCAATGAATGAGGCGCCGGTAGAGCACAGTTTCTTCTGCTGTGAATTCCACGCCACGTTCACCTTGGCCAGGTGCTGGCCGTAGGAGCCGGCCTGCAGGAGCGGGGCGCCGGCCTTGTCCTTCCACGAGTACACCTGGTGAGTGTGGCCGTTGAAGACGACGTCAACATCGGTGGACGTGTCAGCGTAGACCGGTGCGAAGTTGCCGCCCTGGCTGGCGGCATCCCCGGAACCGTCGGCAGCGCCTTCGTGGTATTCGGCAACGACGACGTCGGCCAGGCCCTCGCTCTTGAGACGCTTGGCCTCGGCATTCACAGCCTTAACCGGATCACCAATGGTGAGGTTGGAAATGCCGGCGGGGGAGACCAAGGAGGGCAGGTCGTGGGTGACAGCGCCGACGACACCGATGCGCACCCCATCCTTGACGATGATCGTCGATGCTTTGAGGGGAGCCGCCACTTTCGTGGTGCCCTTTTCGTAGACGTTGGCGCCGAGGTAGGGGCTGTTGAGGTGAGGCACGATGCGCTCGGCTAGGTCCTTCCAGCCCTTGTCGAACTCGTGGTTGCCGACGGCATTGGCGTCGACACCAGCGGCGTTGAGCACGTCGATGGTGGGCTCGTCGTTGAGGGAGCCAGACTCGAAGGTCGATCCACCAACGTTGTCGCCAGCGTCGAGCAGCAGGACCTTGTCGGCTCCGTTGGCGTTGCGGGCCTCGACGACAGGGGTGAAGAGGTTGGCTCCGGTAGCGATACGGCCGTGAAAGTCGTTGAAGTTGAAAATGTCGACGTTCTTGTCGCCATTGCACGACGCGACCGGCGCGGACGAGGTGCCACTCGTGCTCGGTGCTGCGAAAGCTGGCTTGGCAACGAAGCTGCTCGCGGCCATGCACAGTACCGATAGGCCGATAATGCGAGCCCTGCGTCGGTGATTCATGGGTTCCCCCTGGATTCGTCCGAATGATGCTGTGTGCCTGAAGGCGTACAAGGCTAGCTTCGCTTATTTTTGGCCGTCCTGGCAATGGGTCTGGCGAATTTCATCGCCAGGAATTCGCTGTGTTGGCACCTTGACCTAAAAGCGGCCAAAGAAAGATGAGGCAAATCTGCTTGCGTTGAGCCACCACCGACGCTGTCCCCGATCAATGTGCACAGGTCGACCATGCCCGGAATACGGCAGACGCCGTGACGAATCCGTCACGGCGTCCAGGTTTCAGATATGCGGAATACCCTCGGCGTGAACCCCCTCGGGTAGTTCACCGTCATATCCCGGCGGCACATAGGCGCAGGAAGGATCAGAGGCGAGATAATCCCCGGTCAAGGCGTAGGCGGTCGAACGAGACCCACCGCAGAAGTGGTTGAAATTGCATGCCCCGCACTTGCCGGAGAACCCATTCGGATTGCGCAACCCCTGGAAAACCGGCGATCCGCGGTAGATCTCGGGGAAGAGCTTTTCCTTGATCGACCCACAGTGGATCGGTAGGAATCCTGACGGGTAGACATCACCGGTGTGGTCGATGAACGCGAACCCAGACCCAGAGTTGATCGCCAGGGGGGTGCGTGGCGGGCGCGGTTCTGCAATGGTTTCACCCAACAGCTCGTTGGTTTCGTGGGTCAGCCACTCGTAGAGTTCGCCGTGGCGAACCGGCCGCTCCTTGCCTTGGCGGACGGCGTTGCGCTGGAAAGCGATGCGTCGATACTGGGGGGCTTCGGTCGTCTTGATGGCAATGCGGGTGGAGTTGTCGTGCAGCCAGTACAGGACGTCCTCGCGCTCCAGGGGTGAGAGCATGTCGAGCTGGGCGCCACGCCCGGTCGGCACCAGCATGAATGTGTAGAACATTATCGCCCCGAGGTCGATGGCGTTCTTAAGCATCTGTGGCGCCTCGTGGATGTTCTTAGCCGTGAACACCGTATTGAGCTGGAACTTCATCCCTAGCTCGCGAAGCATGTGGCAGGCCTCGACGGTGTGGTCGAAAGTGCCAGGGAAACCCCGGAAGGCGTCGTGGGTCGTGGCTGAGCCGCCATCCAAGGACATCGACATCATCGACACCCCAGCTTCCTGCACCGCCCTGACCCTGTCGCGGGTAAATAGCGGGGTCACTGATGGCGAGATCGACACGTGCAGGCCCTTGCTGACGGCGTACTCGATGAGGTCGACGAGGTCAGGGCGCTCGAAACAGTCACCGCCGGTGAGGATGAGCATCGGGTAGGGACGCTCGTAGCTGGTCAGCTGATCGATGAGTTCGTGGCCTTGGGCGTTGGTGAGCTGGCCAGGGGCGGCATGGTGCTGGGCCTCGGCGCGGCAATGCTGGCAGACCAGGGCGCAGGCGCGGGTAACCTCCCAGATGACGATGAAAGGCTTGTTGTTGAGGTCGTGCTTGATCTCGCGGACGAGCGGGCTGTGGCCTGGATGACCTCCCGGATGGCCACCGGGGTGTCCTGTGGGCGCACTGCCGGGCCGGGTCAGGTGGTCAGGGTGCTCAGTGATGGTCACTAATTCTCCTCCTTCGAGGTGATGTGGCGTGCGAGACGGCGTCCAGTAGCAATTGCGGTGCCAACTCCGGCACCGTCGATACCGGCCCCTCCCACATGGAGACCGGTGCCGTTGAGGGTCGCGGCGAGCTGGGCCATGCGCTCCCGGTGGCCAGGAGCTGGTTGCGGCATGGCGCCGCGGTGTCGCTCAATGACGTAGTCGTGGGGGTCAAGAGCCAGTCCGAGACGTCTCAACTCTGCCACGCTCATGGCGACGAGGTCGTCGTCAGATAGATCGTCGATGGGGGTTCCACGCTGCCGACCCATGGCGATCCGAAAGGTGGGTTTGGCGAGGTGCCACGTCGTCGAGAGATTGGTCACCTGACGCACCAGGGCAGACCATGCCGAACCAATGAACCACGTTTGGGCCGTAGCGATCGGGTGGTCAGTAAGGTCAGCCTGCATAACCAGCGTGGCAACGGTAGTGCTTTCACACTGCGACAGCAGCTCGGAAGCTCGCGGGCATGCGGTAGCAAGCAGGGCACCCGCAACCCTGGCGGGGGTGGCAATGATGACGTCATCAACAGCAACCGATCCAACGCCATGCGGACCAGTGACATCGACTACCCATTCGTGGCCGACCTGACGGATTCCCCTGGCACGGGTATTCGTATGAATGGTGAGCTCCCTAGCCAATGCTTCCGGCAACATCATCAGGCCGTGTTTCCAGGTGGCGGTGGCGGGGGTGCGCGGACCGGATCGCTGTGAATGATGGCGGAGCTGCGACCACCGTCCGGCAGCATTGCGTTTGAGAGTTCCGGCGACGATGGAGTCGCCGTTCCTGACCGTCTGCTCCAAAGCGGGGGCGGCAACTGCTAGCGAGAACGTGTTGAGGTCGGCGGCGTGAATACCCCCCAGTAGCGGGTCGACGACGGCGCGGCTCACCTCGTCACCAAATCTTTCGGCGATGAATTGGCCGACGCTGACGTCGTCAAGGTGCGGGCGAGCGTTGAAAGGTTCGAGCCCGGCCCGTAACAGTCCGGCAGGGGAGAGGATGCGCGAGGCAATAGTGGGGAGGAACTTCGTGGGCCCTACTGGTGTTACGCCGGACGGCATCTCGACGACTCCACGCCGGCTCGACAATAAGACGCGCCCAGGAACGGGATGACGCATGGAGTCCGTTAGTCCCAGCTCCGCAACGAGTGCGGCGACGCCCGGGGCGCGAAGAGGCACGGCTTCAGGTCCCATGTCGACCACATCAGAACCAAGACGACGGGACCTGACCTGGCCGCCAACGCCCTGCCCCGCTTCGAGGACGACGGGACGACAGCCGTGGCTGTGTAGGTGGTGTGCGGCTGCCAGGCCCGTCATTCCGGCACCGATGACTGCCACTGTTTTGCTCACCGTTTGAGGGTACGCACGTTCTGGCACCAATCGAAGTCCGGGGTAGGAACCAGGAACAACCTACGCAACGGTAACCTCATCTTTGGTGTCTCTTTACGGAACGGTAGGTTTCGCTTGGAAACGGGACTTGTTGGCGTTCAGAATTGAGTTACGGAACACTTAACCAGGAGGAAGATGTGACCGAGACCATTTGTGCCGACGAAGGCGGCACGGATCCGTTCGTCCTTCCGGCGCGGCAACACCCCGTTAATCGTCCTGATCCTGCAATGGTGCGGATCCTCGACGAGCAGGGACGCCTCACCACACACCCCGACTTTCCTGTTGGCCTGGTCGACGACGACCTCGTCAAGGCTCTCGAGATGATGGTCATGACGCGACGCTTCGACGTCGAGGCTACCGCCCTGCAGCGCCACGGCGAATTGGGTTTGTGGCCGCCGCTATTGGGACAGGAGGCCACCCAGGCTGGCGCTTGGTTGGCACTGAGAGAGGGAGACCAGGTGTTTCCCACCTACCGCGAGCAGGGCCTGGCCCACGCCATGGGCGTCAGTCTGGCTGACATCCTTGGAGCTTGGGACGGGACCTCTCACTGCGGCTGGGATACCGTCGCGACCCACTTCAGCGCATATCCAGTGATGATCGGGTCGGGAACCCTGCATGCCGTCGGCTATGCCATGGGTGTCCAGCGTGACGTCGAGGCTGGAGGTGATCCGGCTGCCGTGCTGGATTTCCACGGTGACGGCGCGATGAGCGAGGGGGACACGAACGAGGCTTATGTTTTTGCGGCTTCGATGAACGCCCCCGTGGTATTCGTATGCGTCAATAACCAGTGGGCGATTTCAGAGCCGACCACGGTGCAGTCGCCCACGTCTCTTTTCCGCCGCGCTACCGGGTTCGGCATCCCTGCCGTGCAAGTCGACGGCAACGACGTCATCGCCATGATGGCCGTGCTGCGATCGGCCCTCGAATATGCCCGTAGCGGAAAGGGGCCGGTGTTCGTCGAGGCGTGGACCTACCGGATGGGTGCTCACACCACCACCGACGACCCCACCCGCTACCGCACCGCAGAAGAGGAGTCGACGTGGGGTAAGACCGACCCCATCGTCCGGCTGCGCACGTATTTGCAGAACCGCGGGATTATCAACCAGGTGTGGCTTGACGGCCTCGCTGAGCGTGAGGACGCTTTCGGTGCTGAGGTTCGCGCTGCTGTTCACGAGAATGCCACGCCTGTGATGGCTGACCTTATGGCGGACGTGTACGCCGAGCCGACCCCCGACGTCCTGGCTGACGCCGAGGAAATCGCGTCGTGGGAGGAGGATAAGTGATGAGCGGGGAAGTATTGCACAGTGCGCGTCCGCAGGGGGAGACCACCCTTGCCAAGGCCCTTAACGCTGGCTTATCTGATGCTCTGGCAGCCGACGATCGTGTTGTCCTCATGGGGGAGGACGTCGGGACCCTCGGTGGTGTCTTCCGCATCACGGACGGCCTCAAAGCCCAGTTTGGTGGCCGTCGAGTCATCGATACGCCGTTGGCAGAGTCAGGCATCGTCGGAACAGCGATTGGTATGGCCATGCGCGGGTACCGCCCGTGTGTGGAAATCCAGTTTGACGGTTTCAGTGCCCCAGCCTTTGACCAGATCGTTTCCCAGCTGGCCCGATACCGGGCTCGCGTCGGTGGCCGGTGGTCCTTGTCGGTGACGATCCGTATCCCCTTCGGGGGTGGTGTCGGCTCGCCAGAACACCACTCCGAGTCGCCGGAAGGCTTCTATGCGAATACGCCTGGTCTCAAGGTGGTTACCTGCTCCAACCCTGACGACGCCTACTGGATGCTGCGTCAGTCCATTGACAGCCCCGACCCGGTGATCTTCTTTGAGCCGAAACGTCGGTACTACACCCGTGGCCACGTTGCGCAGACACCGACGCTGGGGTTGCACCAGGCCCGAATCGCGCGCTCCGGCGAGGAGGCCACCCTGATCTGCTACGGTCCGATGGTCGATACCTGCGTGGAGGCGGCGAAGGAGGCGTCCCAGGAGGGGCGAAAACTCGAGGTTATTGACTTGCGTAGCCTCTCCCCGCTCGACATGGCGACTGTCTACGAATCGGTGCGCCGTACGACAAGGGCCATCGTCGTCCAGGAGGCGCCACGCACCCAGGGTGTCGGCGCGGAGATCGCGGCTCGGCTGGGTGAGGAGCTTTATTACGTTATGGAGGCCCCGGTACTGCGAGTCACCGGCTGGTCGACCCCCTACCCGCCGGCCAAGGCCGAGGGGGAACACATCCCGGACGTCGACCGCATTCTCGACGCCGTAGACCGCTCCCTGGCCTTCTGATTCTGAGAGGCATTCACGTGAAGAACTACTGCATGCCCGACCCGGGCGAAGGGCTCACCGAGGGAGAGGTCGTCTCCTGGCGGGTGTCTCCCGGTGACACCGTCAAGATCAACGACGTGCTGTGCGAGGTCGAGACGGCCAAGTCGATCGTCGAACTCCCCAGCCCTTTCGCCGGGACCGTGGCGAAGCTGTGTGCCGAGCCCGGCGAGACGGTGGCTGTGGGAGAGCCACTGGTGACCATTGACGACGGTTCCGACGACCAACCCGAGGAGGAGCCGGAGTTCCTCGTCGGTCACCTGACCGCGGAGTCCGGACGTCGACGCCGTCGTCGCAGGGGAGCTGCGGTGTCGGCTGAAAGGGCACCCGAGAAGGCCCCCCAGACGCCGACCCTCAAGACCGGTCCAGAGACTGATGTCGAGCCCGTTCCCGAACCTGTGCAGCCGACACAGCCCAGGCGCCAGGATCCGCCGCGCATGGACCGCGCCGGGCATGTCCTCGCCAAGCCCCCGGCCCGACGTCTGGCTGCCGACCTCGGCATCGACCTCTCGACGGTGACGGGCACCGGCCCGCAGGGGGCGGTGACGAGGAGCGACGTCAAGGCGGCAGCGGAGGCCGGTCGTCAAGCCGCGCCTGAACCACCTGTCGTCGGTGCCTCTGCTGGCGACGCTGAGTTCGCGACCCTGTCGGTGATGTCTCGTCGTCTCCTTGGCGGTGCCCCGACCGAGCCTGACGGCCACACTCGCAGGGTCCCGGTGCGCGGCGTCCGCAAAGTGACTGCCAAGGCGATGAAGGATTCCCTGGACACCAAGGCCCTCGTGACGGCCTTCCTCACCTGCGACGTCACCCCGACGATGGACCTCGTCGCCCGGCTGCGTGCCGACCGCAGGTTCAAGGGACTGCGCGTCTCCCCGCTGACCATCTGGTGCAAGGCGGTGTGCCTGGCGATGGGACGCACCCCGGTCGTCAACGCCCGCTGGGACGACGCCGCCGACCAGATCGTCTTCCGCGACCAGATCAACCTCGGCATCGCCGCGGCCACCCCGCGCGGCCTCATGGTGCCCGTGGTGCGCAACGCCCAGGACATGACGATGCTCGAGCTGGCCGAGGAGATCACCCGCATCGTCGCCATCGCCAAGGAGGGAAAGCTCCAGCCCACCGACTACACCGACGGCACCTTCTCGATCACCAATGTTGGGGTGTTTGGCCTTGACGCAGGGACTCCGGTCGTCAACCGCACCGAATCGGCGATCCTCGTTCTCGGGACGATCGCTCGACGTCCGTGGGTCGTCGGGACCGGTGACGATGAGGAGGTCGTGCCCAGGTGGGTGACGACGATGAGCCTCGGCTTCGACCATCGCCTCATTGACGGCGAGGAGGGCTCGACCTTCCTCCATGACGTTGCGGAGATTCTCTCGGACCCGGCCTCGGCAATGCTGTACTGATCGACCTTGGCCGCTGGTCGAGGATGTCAGTGCGGTGTTTTCACCGCGGACGAGGTTGTTTTAGCGTGTGATCGTCACGCGCCATGGCGCTACTGCTGTGCCCTCGTGTCTTCACTGGTACGACAGGTCGCAGCGGGTTAACTGGCCACAGGGGTGGATACGTGATAGTATGACCGCTGCCTTGAAGGTATGGATTATGGCTATGTAGCCGCGTGGCATCTTTAGTTGAGAAAATGGTGATGGAGATGAGATCTCGCAAGGAGCTGGTTTCTACTATCGTATTAGGTGTTATGACGGTGAGCGCTGGGATGACGATGATCGCCGGGCAGGCTAACGCAAGCCATTGTTCTTTGTTTGCAAATAAGCCTGTCCAGCATGGCACGACGATGTCCGGGACTGGTGGGCGTCAGAGCTGCGCCGACACCGTAGGATCCGTGGCAGTCGCTGAGTATCACCAGATCTCGCATTGGCCGGATAGTCGTATGGCATCCGCACGCAGGACTAATGTAAAGAATGCATCCCTGACCGTTACTGGTCATGGTAAGCACGGCTGGGATGTCTATACCAGGGTTGATAGCTCGACTGGAGCCCAGACGAAATCGGGTTACACTCGGGTCGGATGAATGATCGAACTCGAGCACATATCGCACCGGTATCGTCGTCGGCGTAGCCTCGTCGATATTTCCTGTGAGTTTGACTCTGGGTTGTGGGGGTTGCTCGGCCCGAATGGGGCTGGAAAGTCGACACTTCTCAGTATTCTCGCAACACTACGGGAACCGGAGTCCGGTCATTTTCGGGTGAATGGTGTCGATGTCAGCGATGACGTCAATACCATTCGTAGTATGGTCGGATTCTTGCCCCAGCGGTTTTCCCTCCCGTTGCATTTTCGCATCCGGAGGGCCGTGGAATATGCGGCATGGGCGCGAGGAGTTGAACCGAGGGAGTGCTGTGTACGGGCAGGTGCGGCCCTTGATCGTGTGGGGCTTGTCGACCGCGCCGATGATCGCGTCCAGTCTCTTTCGGGTGGAATGCGCCAGCGGCTTGGAATCGCGTGTGCAATTGTCGGAGATCCGGCTGTGCTGCTGCTCGATGAGCCGACAGTCGGCCTCGACCCGGCATCCAGGATCGGGGTGCGATCCCTCCTCGGTGAACTTGCCGAGGATCGGACGGTCATCGTTTCGACGCACCTGCTTGAGGACCTCCAGGAATTCGTGTCGCAGCTTGCCGTCCTTTCCGAGGGAGAGTTGATCTTCGAGGGCTCGTACTCTGACCTGGAATCTGTTGGTCAAAAGCATCCAGTCCGTAACGCCAACGATGCTGAGGCTGGGTACCTCACCCTCCTCGGGGAGGCAGCCTGATGTCCGTGTCGCCCCGGGATATAGGCCCGTTGCGTGGTCTCCACCGCGTGGCATTCCCCTTCCCATCATGGTATGCGATTCTCGTAACGGCCAGCGGTGCCGTCTGCAGTCTCATTGCGCTGCGAGGATCATGGTCCTGGGGAGTGTGGCAGGTGCAGGACGTCACCGTCACCATCCGGGAGTCCAGTATGTTGTGGGCCATCGTGGCCGGCCTCATCGGGGCAGGATCGGCGGCCCGCATGGCACCGTCGGACATGATTGTCGGGGTTGCTCCGGCAAGGTCCATTCTCAGCATCCACTGGCACTGGTTCTGGCGTCAGGCGGCGGCCCTGCTCATCGGGACCGTTGTCGTTGCGGCGCCCCTGGTCGTCAAGGCCTGGATCAACGCATCCCCGACTGCCCCCGAGGTCGCAGACCTTATCGTCGTTCTGCTGTCCTTCCCGGCTCTGGTGGCCGTTGCTCACCTGGTAGCCGCGATGGTGTCCCACCCCATCGTGTGGGTGGTGGCGCCGGTTGTGTGCATCGCTGTGGTCGGAATACCGGTCCTTGTCAACGAGAATCTCTTTGCCAACACCGGGTATGGCTCGGTGGCCTTCGCGTGGTCCATGGACATGGCAGAGCCGAGTGGCAACCACACCGCCACGGCCTCGGCCGTGACCATGCGCACCATCTTCTTTTGCATCGTCTCCGTCTCGTGCATCCTGGCTGCCAGCCGTTGGTCCACGGTTCGCTCCGGCGGTTTTACGTGGCGTCGGGTGGTGCCATGTGTGGCCCTGGTCGCCCCACCGCTCATCATCGCTGCCCTGGGGGTCGTCATGCCAGTGCCGTTGTTCCGCGATGCGCCACTGGCCTTCGGGTGTTCGTCACACGAAGACGTACGGGTGTGCGTCATGCCGGCACATCGCAGTCTCGCCTTGTCCTACGCGCAACCCGCTCAGCGCGTCGTGTCCGTCATGCCGCCTACGGCGGTACCTCACGACGTCCTACTTGCTGAGCCTGGATACCACGCACGCAGCAAGCAGTTCGTCATGGATCTCGGACATGCGACCGTATATGATTCTGCGCAACAATTATCGGATATGACGGCTCAGGGTCTGGCTCAGTCTTTTTCCGGTCAAGACGCATGTACTTTCTCTACAGAGATGACACCCCAGCAGATCGAGGCCTTCGACGGCGTTAATTCCGTGGAACGCACCATTCTTCGGCTGGCTGGATTCCAGTATGATGATGCGCCAAGTTCGGAACGAAATGACCTTGACGGCATGGATGTCACCGCATTTCGCCAGTGGTACACGCACCATCGTCAGGCGATCGAGGGGTGCTCGTTGACCTCCAGCGATCTGCACCGATGATGAGCATCGTGACTTTCTTGAAAGGGCGCCATGCCGTAGCCCTTGTTGCCGTGCCGGTTGCGGCCGTTGTCGTGGCCTTTTTCCTGTGGAAGACGCGTCTGTCGGTGGCATCGGGGGACGTGTGGGATCGCCCTGTGACAGGTCTCGAGCTGACCAGTCTGGTCGGTTGCGCCACCATCATGTGGTGCGTCTCGTCGGGCATGGGGTGGGTCGAGAGAGCTTCGATTCGCTCCCTGGAAATTGGGTATGGGTCAATGGGGCTGTGGATATGCCTGTGCGCCGCTGCCCTTCCACTGCTCACGGGGTGGATACTGCGGTCGCTTCCCGTCGAATTAATACCCGATGGTGATTCCGTGTTAGTACCGGAAATGCCCGCGCGGTTTCAGCTGCCGTGGTCTCCATTCATCGGGTTCTCGGTCACCTGTCTGCTGTGCACCGGTGTCGCATTGTTTGCCACGGGGGTGCTGTCGCGCAAAAGTGGGCCATTGTGCGGCCCCCTTGCCTACCTGATCATGGTCGTCGCGCAGTCAAACACCTTCCTGCGATTTCTCCCCGGCGGCTATCTAGGACAAACAGCTGCCGTCGAGGGAAGTGTGCGGGGGGTGTCTGTTGTGGCTGTGGTGTGTGCTGCCGTCTGTGCCCTCCTCGGGGTTGTCGGGTATGCACGAGGGCTGGGCGGAGTGAAATCCCTACGTCCCTGACCCGTATATTGATTTCGGCCACTGGCGTGCCGAAGGGCCCAAGGTGCGCGACGATTGATCCTGGCGACGGTATCGACGATGGGACCTGGAGTGGACGAGCTCGACGAAAATGGCGTCCGCCGACTGCTGGCTTACGTTGCCGCAGCCGGTATCGCCGGTGGTCAGCCGGTGCACGAGGTGGAGGCCGACACCCGCAGCGTCGGTCGGTACCTGGGATGCCCCGACGTCCAGGTACAGGGTTGGCCCACCGGGGTCGTGGTGAGCCTGGGAGGTGGCACCCCCGCAACCTTCGAATCGGTGGAAGGAACCATCCGTCTGGACCAGAGCGCCACCACAGCTCGTATCCGTCAGCAGCTCCTCGACGGCACCATCGGCCCGGTCGAGGCCCTCGAGCAACTGCGGGACTTGCGTTCCATCCCGCCACGTTACCCGCGCCTGGGTCTGCATGGTGGCATGGTGTGCGTCGCCTCGGGCATCGCCCTGGTACTGCAGCCGTTGTGGCCCAGCGTGCTGTTCTCCGTGCTGGCCGGTCAGGTCACCGCCGGATTCATATGGTTGTCCGGCAAGAGGAAGGCCCTGGCCGTCCTCACCCCGTTCCTGGCCGCGTTTGTCGTCGCACTGTGTGCCTTCTGGGTCGCGCGACTCGGACTCATCGAGGGGCCGCTGCGAAGCCTGCTGCCGCCCATCGCGGTGCTGCTTCCCGGTGCCCTCATCGTTACCGGGGTGGCTGAACTGGCGGCAGGGGCGATGATGGCGGGCGCGTCGCGTCTGGGGTTCGGGACCGCCCAGTTGGCCATGTTCACAGCGGGTGTTCTCGGTGCGGCGTGGCTGACAAAGGTCCCCGTCGACCAGCTCAACAACCAGATCATTCCCTGGCGAGGGTTGTGGGTGCCATTCCTCGGCGTCCTGCTCCTGACCGCCGGGATGAGTCTCATGGAGTCGATACCCAGATACCTCGTCCCGTGGGTGGCCCTCATGTTGGCCACCACCCTGACCTTCCAGATCATCGGCCAGACGGTTGCCGGGGCCACCTGGGGCGGCGGCCTGCTGGGAGCGACCGTGGCGAGTTTCGGATCATCGGTGATCGAGATGCATCGCCCGCGACTACCGCGTCTGGTGCTCTTCCTGCCGAGCTTCTGGTTGTTGGTCCCGGGATCCCTGGGCCTGGTGTCCCTGACCCAACTGGGCGCGGGCACCCCCGTGGCTGGCGCGACGGCGTTGGAGTCCACGGGAATCATTGGCTCGATCGCGCTGGGTCTGCTCATCGGCACGACGGCTGCGCGGGCTGTCGGACTGCTTCGTCGCAGCCGCACACGTCGGCCCGGGGCACGCCGTCGGCAAACCTTCTGACGCCTCCCGGGCCGAACACAGATCCTGGCCTCAGCCGCGCGGGCGGCGGGTCGGGAACTGCTTGCGGGCGTAACGAGCGACGCTCCAGGTGGTGAACCCGTCGGTGGTGGCTCCGACTCCACCACCTAACACGGGCACGCGCTTGGAGACGAAGACCGGCAGTTTCTTGCCCGCAACCTGGCCCATGAGGACGTTGACGAGGTTACGGGCGACAACCTTCTCCAGATCGGCGTCCCCCACCGGGGCGGTGGCGATGCCCATCGGGGTCGTCGGAAGCTTCTCCTCGTGAATGAGGCTGTCGACCTCACGCTGACCCATGAGGGTGGCGAGGATGGCGGTCCGGACGCGCTGGTCGTCAAGGTCGTAGCCGCGCAGGTGGGCGATGGCAGCCACCATGCGGGCCTGGACGATCGCGACGCCCGAGATATTGGCGGGGATGGTCACGGCCAAGGTGACGACGCCACCGAGGTTGGAGACGAATCCCTGTGCACCGGCCATGGCGATGTGCTGGTTGACGAGGGAGCTGATGGCCTGTTCGACGTCACCGTCGTGCTTGGTGAGGGTCTTGCCAGCGGCCTGACGCGCTCCTGGCAGCGACGAGGCACCGTCGATGGCGAATCCCAGGATGCTGCGCAGCATCGAGACGGCCGCGCCGGGTGCCATGTCGGGTGCCTGAGCCAGCAGGGCCTTGCCGATGTTGCTTCCGATTCCCACGAGGGTCTCCTCTCGATCAACTCACTTCAAGGGTAGCCGTGGGGGCAGGGCGAGTCCTGTGGTGTTCGCGTTGAGGTGGTGACGGGCAATGCCCGTGGTGATCGCGCCTGCACGAGGCCGCGATTCCTCCGAACGTGGTGTGCCCTCCGGCGTCACCAGTAGGACCGCCTGTCTGGCCTGTGAGTGTATCTCCTTGCCAGGACGTGAATGACTCCTATTTATTAACGAGGATAACTAATGAGTTAGGGTTGCCTTACGAATTGTGACGAGGTGACCGTGGCCCGACAAGGTGACATCCACCCGCTCCCGATGGCCCGCGCCATGGCTGGAAGCGCGCTGACCGCCACCCATCGGCCCCGCACTCGGGGGTTCCACGGCGCTGTGGACCCACGCACCCTGTTCCTCTATGTCATCGTCTTCCTGCTGGGGCTGGCCGGTGGCTGGTTGGGCATCAAGGTGGGTCGCAAGCACTTCCAGCGGGCAGGACTGACGAAGTGAGCAAGACCTCCACGTCCCCGCAGGTGTGCCCCGGCGCTGCCGCACCGGAAGATATTCGCGACTACCAGACCAAGCACCGTGCCGGTGGCAAGGCCCTGTCGTCGATCATGAAACCTATCCGCGAGTACGTCCTGATCGCGCGGATCCTCGTCATTGCGTCCTGCATCGTCGCCCTTGCCCCGTACGTCGCCCTGACGAGACTCGGCGCGATCCTGCTAGGTGACCACGTCGACCACGAGGCGCTCACCCGCACCGCCAATGTGCTGTGGATGGCCTTCTGCCTCCAGGCCCTGCTCTACGTGTTGGCCCTCGTCATCACTCACATCGCCGACATCAAGCTGCGCAACATACTCCAGGACCGCATCATCGACCGCATCTCGAAGGCCCCACTGGCCTGGTTCAGCTCGTCGTCAACCGGTCGGGTGCGCAAGGCCATCCAGGACGACACCGTCCAGATCCACATGCTCGTCGCCCATGCGCCCGTTGAGCAAACCGCAGCCGTGGGAGTTCCGCTCGTACTGCTCGTCTATGCCTTCGTGGTGGACTGGCGGCTGGGATTTCTCTCCATCGCCACCTTCCCAATCTACGCCCTGCTGCAGTGGGTGACGATGCGAGACATGGCCACCAAGACCGCCGAGATGGACGACAAGCTCGCCGACATCTCGTCCTCGTCGATCGAGCTGACGGAGGGGATCCACGTCGTCAAGAACGTCGGACAGACCGGCAAGGCCCATCGTCGCTTCACCCGTGCGTGCGAGGAGTTCGCCCGGTTCTACTGGGACTGGTGTGGCCCGCTCATCAAGGCGTCGGCCCTGTCTCTGTCGGTGATCTCGGTGGCAGCTCTCATGGCGATCAATCTAAGATTCGGTCTACTCATGGCCAAGGCCGGCTGGGTGGGCGTCACCGACGTCCCCACCTGTTCACTCATCGCCCTGGTCCTGCCGCGCACCATCGAGGTACTGGGCAACATGGCATGGGGTTACCAACAGGCCGGCAACGCGGCTCTGCGTCTGCAGGACGTGCTGTCCATCGAGCAGATCAGCCATCCACAGGTCAGCGTGCGGATTCCTGACGACATGACGGTCACCTTCGACGACGTCAGCTCCTCCTACCTCACCCCTGACGGCGTCATTCCGGCGCTGAGTCATGTCAACCTGACGCTGCGTCCAGGAACTGTCACGGCTCTGGTCGGGCCGTCGGGGTCGGGCAAGTCGACCTTGGCGACGATGCTCGCTCGCTTTCGCGACCCGGATTCCGGGGTGGTGCGCATCGGTGGGGTCGACCTCAAGGACGTTGCCCAGAATGACCTCTACCGGTTGGTGTCCTTCGTCCTCCAGGATCCGTACATGCAGCGTCGGTCCATTCGTGACGTCATCACCTTGGCTCGTCCCGACGCCACCGACGATCAGGTGCGCGAGGCTGCTCGTGCCGCCCACATCCTTGACGACATCGACGCCCTGCCGAAGGGTTTCGACACCGTCTTGGGGGATGACACTGATTTCTCGGGTGGTCAGAAACAGCGGTTGTCCATTGCTCGCGCCGTGCTCGCCGACGCCCCGATCCTCGTGCTCGACGAGGCGACGGCCGCCACCGATCCGGACTGCGAGGCGGAGATCCAGCAGGCCCTGGCCGCACTGGCCCGAGGCCGAACCGTGCTCGCCATCGGTCACCACGCCGAGTCGGTGGCCGGAGCCGACGTCATCTGCGTCATGGAGAACGGTGGCATCGCAGCTTGCGGTTCGTCCGAGGAATTGGCCGATCAGCCCTATTGGGCGCGTCTGTCGGCAGGGCGAGCGATGGAAGGAGCCACCCGATGACCACGACCATGAACTCCCGCCTTTCCTGGGCGGGCGACATCCTGCTCCTGAACACCTTCAGGCCCCTTCTCACCGAGGAAGGGGCTGCCAAGTTCCGTCGCTCCCTGTGGCTGGCAGGTCTTCAGGGAACCCTCGAGGGGGTTGGCCTGTTTGCCGTCATCCCGACGATCACGGCATTCGTCGAGGGTGGATCCTCGATGGGACTGACCTGGCAGGGCTGGGTGTGGGTGCTCGCCGCCTTGGCCGTTGCCGGGGCCGTCGTGACGTACTTCCAGTCGACGATCGGCTATCTCGCCGCGATGGATGTCATGGGAAAACTCAGCGTGCGCATCGGCGACCAGGTGGCGAGCCTGCCACTGGGATGGTTCCGCTCGAGTTTCCTCGGCCGCCTGTCCCGCCTTCTCATTCAGGGACTCATGCACCTGGGCGAGGGGTTGGCACATTTCACCGCCCCACTCGTGCGCGGTGCCGCGACCACCGTCGTCATGATGGTGCTCTCGTGGTTCTGGTCGTGGCAGTTGGGGTTGTCCCTGCTCATCTCGATGCCTGCGATGTGTCTGATTATGATCGCCTCGCGGGCCTTGTGGCTTCGCGGTGAGTCGGTGGTCCAGCCGACCGAGCAGGAACTGGCTGCCCGCATCGTCGAGTTCTGTGAGACCCAACCAGTGCTGAGGGCCGCCGGACGAGCCGAGGGCTACGAGCCGCTTCGGAATGCACGCCGGGCCAATGAACGCGCCGCTCGTAAGTGTCTGGGGCTGGGCGTGACGGCGAACTTCCTCTCGGGTCTGGGTGCCCAGGCGGTCGCGGTCGTCCTCATCGTGCTGGCCGCGCGCATGGGCAGCAACGGCACCCTCGCCCCGGTCGCGACGGTCGCTTTCGTCGGCGTCTCGCTGCGCTACGCCAAGGTGTTGGAGGACGTCGTCTCGGCTGCTCTGTCCGTCGAGACCGCGCGCAAGCCGGTCAGTGAGGTCGACGAGATCCTCTCGGCGGAGGTGCTGCCCGAGCCCGAGGCCCCGAGCGACATGACAGCTCCCGGTGAGGTGTCCCTCGAGGACGTCTCCTTCGGTTATGACAAGGAGCACCCGGTCGTCCATGACGTCACGTTCACTGCTCCAGCGGGGGGTTTGACGGCCATTGTCGGCCCCTCGGGGGCTGGCAAGACGACCCTGTTCCGGCTCATGGCGCGGTTCTGGGGCGTCGACTTGGGGACGGTGCGTGTCGGGGGACTGGACGTGCGCGACCAGACGACCGAGCAGCTCATGAGTCAGCTCGCCATGGTCTTCCAGGACGTCTACCTCTACGACTCCACCCTGGCGGAGAACATTCGCATCGGTGCCCCGGATGCCACTGACGAGCAGGTATGGAAGGCAGGATCCCTGGCCGGGGTCGACGAGATCGCAGCTCGCCTGCCCGGTGGATGGGATGCCAGCGTCGGTGAGGGTGGTCGTCGTCTGTCTGGCGGTGAACGGCAACGGGTTCCGGTGGCTCGCGCCTTGCTGAAACGCGCCCCGATCCTGCTGTTCGACGAGGCCACCTCCGCACTCGATCCCGAGGACGAGGCCCACGTCGAGGCCGCCCTGGCCCAGCTGCGCGAGTCCTCGACAATCCTCGTCATCGCCCACAAGCTCGACACCATCCGTTCGGCGGATCGCATCGTCGTCATCGACCGCAACGGTAGGGTTTGCCAGGTGGGAACCCATGACGACCTCATTGCCAGCGGCGGTGTCTACGCCGATCTGTGGCATGCCCGGGAGCGGGCCGAGGGGTGGTCGCTCGTGGGCCGCGAATGATCAGCAAACGGCCAGGGCGCAAGCCTGCGTTCACGCGACGTCAGGCGATTGACGCGGCCCTGGCCGAGGGCATCGAGACTTTCACCCTGAGGGCTGTTGCTGATCGTCTCGGGGTGAAGGCCACCGCCCTGTACCGGGAGTTCAGTTCTCGTCAGGAATTGCAGTTGGCCGCAATTGCGGAGATCGCGGTGGACATCGAGCCGGATCCCGACGTCTCCAATTGGCAGGACGCCCTGCGCCAGGTTGTCGACCGCCAGTGGGCGTTGTGCGAGCGGTATCCAGAGGCTCCGCTGGTGCTCATGGCTCAGCCAGAGGCCTTCGGGGCAGCGATGCCTCGTATCGCGGCGATCGTGCAGAGACTGGCAGAGCTTGGTGTCCCCGGAGGGGTCGAGGGGGCTGCTTTCGCCTTCGACTTTGTCGGGGACACCACCTTGGAGACCTTTGTGTCGATCCAGCCTTATCTGACCGCTGATGAAGGAGGACGGACCGGCGTTGAGAGGATCGGGGAGATGACGGCAGGGCATCCGGATGTGTTCGGGGTGCAGTCGATGGGTGAGCGCGGCAACCTCGATCTCAAGGTTGAGTTCATCATCGCCGGCATGGAGCTCGGGCTGTTTCCCGGCTCGGTCGCACAGAAGTGATCGCATTCCCAGACCGCGAATCCTCCTGCAGCATCCCCATCCCGCGATCCCGCCTCCACAAGTCGAGGGCGACGACGGCCCAGCTTGCGGAGTTGAAGGCCAGGGTGAGCTGACGGTCTCGGCCGGTCAGTACGACAGTGACGGCACCGATCGACGCCATGGCCAGGCAGGCCCCGGCGAATCCGAGGATCGCGCGGTCGATGAGGGAGATCCATGTGTCGGGGCGGTGACACCGGTGATGACGCCGTTCCGTCAGAGACCAGGCCGTCGCCAACGAGGGCGACGGCCTGGTCTCTGACGGATGGTATTCCTCAGGCGTGCAGATCGTCAGCGGTCTTGTCGGGTTGGACGCTCCACTCCGGTGGGACGTCGGCTCCGGACTTTTCGTCCTCCTCAGCCTTGGCAGCGGTCTCCTGGACGATGCCCGGGGTGTGGTGGACCGGGGCGTAGATGGCGTAGACCTGCATCGGCTCGTCACCGGTGTTGATGACGTCGTGCCAGGTGCCGGCCGGGACCTGGACGGACCAGCCGTCGCTGACGTCCTGCTGGAAGTCGAGCTGATCCTCAGCCGGTCCCATGACGCAGCGCCCCTTGCCGGAGTCCAGGCGCAGGAACTGATCGGTGTCGGGGTGGGCCTCCAGGCCGATGGACTCTCCCACCGGGATGGACATGAGCGTCACCTGCAGGTACTTACCGGTCCAGGCGGTGGTGCGGTAGTTCGTGTTCTCCTTCGTTGCGGTCTCGATGTCGAAGGCGTTCGGTTTGGGGCCGTTGTCGTTGATCTTCATGGTCAACGCTTCCTTTCCTGGTGAGATTCGTGCTGCGGGTGTGGGCCAGTGACCGGTCGCGCCGATCGGATTGGCATCTGCAAGGCAGCCATTGCCCCACAATCTCGATGGATCCAGCCAGTGTGGCCAGACTATCCTGCCCACCCACCTTGACGACATGTTCGACAATTCCAAGGGGTCTAGGCCTCTCTAGAGGAGAGTACGTGCTGTGTCGGCCCACTTCGACATGGAGATCCACGACGACGAGTTCCAGTCCGGCGTTCCCGCGGACAAGCAGCCGACGGTCTCCGACGTCCTGAGCACCTGGCGTGAGAGGTACAAAAGGCCGCCAGGGAGGAGTCTCGGCGCTGTGATCATGGCGAGGGGCTAGGACTTCTTCTTCCGGGTGTCCCGGATCCCCTGGATGAGGATCGCGAGGATCCCGATCACCATGACCCACGCTATTTCCCCGACGGCGCCGTACCACGGTTGGATGAGGGCGGTGAGGGCGAGGACGATGAGAGCCCACGCGGCGAGGATGAGCGTCAGGATGAGCAAACGTGCAGCTCGTGTCTGGCCCGGTTTGCCTCCGCCGCGGGGGAACATTCGGTTCTCGCCAACCAGTTCCAGCAGGATCTCGCCGGGGATTCCGATGAGCAGGACTCCGACGAACATCCTCAGCGACCAGCGCCAACCGATGAAGATCGCCACGATCGCGAACACCACGGCCATGCAGATCGTAAACGCGACGGTGCCCGCAAGGATCCTCTCAGCGCGGGACGGTTCCTTCTCCTCGATGGTCATGACTTCCTCACACTCGCTCGCCAGCGTCGTCACGCACGTGGCTGACGACCTGCTCTGACAAGGCCAAGTGTCCTCCAGGAAGGCTCACGACCAAACCGAGGGGCTCCAGGCCGGACTGGGGATGCTACGAGACGTGTCCGTATGGAGGGTATGGGGATCAGTTGCACCGAATCCGTCGGCTCCTATCTCGATGAGGGTTCCGGGGCCGACGCCGACTCCGATACGAATGATGAGGTCCACCCAGTCGAGCATGATTCCTTCCAAGATTCGGGCAGGGCGGCACCAGGGGACAGTGAAATGTGTGGCACATACCCGTTGGACAATGAGGGGGCAGGACACGCGGATGTGCGAGTCCTGGAGCAAAGGCGCTCTGACCAGCCCGAACAGCCTCAGCAGAAGGTGAGGTGGGACGACTCAACGATCAGTGGTGCGGTGGAGGGCCTCTATTCTGACGCCATGCCCACACGTTTCTTGCCGGTTCTGCTCGATTGCGACCCTGGGATTGACGACGCGTTCGCGCTGGCCTACCTGGCGAGCCGCGACGATGTCGAGACCGTCGGGGTGGTGACGACAGCTGGCAATGTCGGTCAGGACGACGTGCTGCGCAATGCCCTGGGGCTGACCGAGCTGCTCGGGATGGATGCCCCGGTGGCGCGTGGGGCGGACGCGCCCCTCGTCGAGCCGGTGATGACCGCCGAGGAGACCCATGGACCCCACGGTTTGGGGCATGCCCAGCTGGGGGACTGCGGACGTCACCCCGATGGGCGCAGCGGTGCGCAACTGTGGGTGGATCTTGCCCGGAAATACCCCGGCGAGCTGGTCGGCATCGTCACCGGGCCGCTGACGAACCTCGCGCTGGCGCTGCGGGAAGAACCGGACTTGCCGCAGTTGTTGCGGGGGCTGCACGTCATGGGTGGAGCGATCAACCACCGTGGCAACACCGGCCCGACGAGCGAGTGGAACATCGCGGTGGACCCGGAGGCCGGCCATGAGGTGTTCGAGGCATGGGGGAAGGCGTCCAAACGGGTCGTGCTTGGGGCGTTGCAGGCCACTGAGGTCATCAGGCTGGACGAGAGGGATCGTCGGGCTGTGAAGGAGCTAGGGGAACATCCGGTTGTGAAAGTCTTGGCCGACGCGCTGAGGTTCTACTTCGAGTTCCACGAGGCTGACGGGTTGGGATGGTGTGCGTACTTGCACGACCCGCTCGTCGTCGCCAACGCGGTGACCGGGAGATTTGCGACGACGCGGCCACTGGCCGTCGACGTCGAGCTGACCGGGACGCTCACCCGTGGCCAGACCGTCGGTGACGAGTTGGGGCGCTGGGGCAAAGAGCCCAACGTCGACCTGTTGTGCGAAGTTGATGCTGAGGGGTTCATTGAGCATCTTTTGACAACGTTGCGGACGGGGTTGGGCTGAGACGTGGAGTTGCCTGCGTTCTTGCGGCAGCGACAGCCGTAGCTGCGACCGGATGTACCAGGGACGAGAAGCAATTAGCGGTTCCGGTTGACGCGGTGGCGGCAGCGCCACGGCCGGGTCATCCAGTTCGGTCTCATGCCAACCAAGCTCATGCTGTTCAACCTCGTGCGGCTGGGAGTCACGCGGGCGGATGTGTGCGGGTGAATTCTCATTCGGAGTGGGAGGCCACGTTGTGGTGGCTTGATCCGTCTCAGAATCCCAGGATCGTCATCAAAAGCTGATACTGAATAACTAGTTCCTGTCCAAGCTTATGTGACTGAAGCATCTCAGTGCTGGGGTTGAATCGTCTGAACTTGATGCCGGTGTCCTGGACACCCGAGCCAGTCGTAGCCGAGGCCGACAGAACCATATGCATGCGCTGTGCATGGCAGCTATGCTTAGTGCATGGCGACCATTCAGATTCGCAACGTCCCGGAGGAGACCAGCAGGGAACTCAAGGCGCGAGCGGCTTTGCAAGGCAAGTCGTTGAGTGAATACACCCTGGAAGTGCTACAGAACACGCTCAAGAATCCCTCACGCGAGCAGTTGATGCAGCGCATCATGGCGCAGACTGCTAGGACGGATTTGCCACCGATGGTCGAGGTGTTGCAAGAAGGCCGGGAAGGACGATGACACTCGTCGTCGATGCGTCCGTGCTCGCCGAAATGCTCGTTGGTAGCACGGTTGGGCGTGCGGCATGGCAGCAATGGGGCGGCGAGGAGTTCATTGCTCCCCAACATCTGCCTGCAGAGATTGCCCATGTCGTACGAAACCTTTCCTTGGGGCATCTCATCACCGATGCGGAGGCAATGCGGATATTGTCGGACTTCCGAGCATTCAAGGTGGAGTTGTATCCGGTGGAACCACTGATGGTGGATGCGTGGGAGATGCGGCACAACGTGTCTGCTTATGACGCGCTGTACGTGGTGCTGGCGCGTCTGTTGGGTGCGTGTCTGTTGACGTGTGACCGTCGTCTGGCTGTGGCAGCCCCCGATGTCGCTGTGGTGCCCACAACATGACCATGTGGCTGTCGCACATGCGTAGGATCCGGCCATCCAGTGACGTATGGTTCGCACCACGGTAGGAAGGCCCCGCTGCACTCCTGACTTTCTACGACGGGGTGGGAGGCATGGACGCCTTTGAAACCTTGGTGCGCCTTTTCTACGAGGGGGTTCGGTGCGATGAGGTGCTGTGGCCGATGTATGGCCCGGACGATCTCGAAGAGGGCATCGTGGCTCAGCCACTTTCTCGGCCAGTATTGGGGGCTGCTCGTTAGCCCCAGCAACGTCGCCTCGGTACTACTACGATCCCTCTGACCTTCCATTTCGCGTCGTCGAGCCCGCCTCCGCTGTTGGCTATGGAGGTTTGATCCTGGCGCGTTCATGGTCGTGCTTATCAGGGATAAGCCGTGCCTTCGGCTCACCGAACGAGAATGAATCTTCGGTTTCGATGAAATCCACTCGCTGTCCGTCTAGGTGCTCGGCAGCGACAGTGCGTTGGTTGATCCTCGTACAGTGATTGGGCGGCCCCGGTGAGTGGCTGTGGAGCGGGCGACGGGAATCGAACCCGCGTATCCAGCTTGGGAAGCTGGCGCTCTACCATTGAGCTACGCCCGCAATGTCTGAAGACTTGAGATAGCCTAGCGCACCACGTCAGAGCTGTGCGAACCCGCATACCTCAGTAGTGTTGGGGAACCCTGCCGTACCTCATTGGAAAGGTCGGACGTTCGGCTTCGTGGGTGACTGGTCGCAGCGAGTCCATCCAGCGTCTCACCGGCGGCAGCCAGACCATGACGCCGGCGGCTATGAGGAACGGCATCCCGATCCATGACACCCAGTTGAGGGTCACTGCCGCGCACCCGACGGCAACGCCGCCGATGGCACCCCAACGTACCCACCGGCGTCCCAGCCAGGTATTGACGGCCAGGATCCCGGGCATGGCCACCATCGCGGCGGCGATGGACATCATGGCGGTGGCCAGGAGCACTGATGCTAGGGATCCGGGACGAGGGTGGGTCCACGTCATGAGGTTTGTGGCCTGGATGAAGGTCTGCATATGGATGGACTGCCACCACGCGATTAAAAGCGCAGCGGCGGCAGCGACTGCTGCGGCGAGGTAGAGCCCGGCGGCGATCCGTCCCACCTTTGCCGACGACGCGGCTTGGGCTTCGGGGACTTCGGGTGGGGGAAGGGTGACAATCGTCTCGGCGCTGGCACGTGGCGGTGCGCTCGGGGAGACGTCCTCTGGCTCGGCATGGCGGGGCTTTGGGTGCGTGGACTGCTCGGTCACGATCCTCCTGGTGACGGGTTATTCCAGCCTAGACGTAGTGGCCAATCTCGTGAATATGAGTTGGCATGGCTAGCGGGTTAGCTTGCTGCGCCAGAGTCCATTTTTTATACGGATATGCGGGCGTAATGACTGGGCCTCGAAGGAAAAGACACCGAACGTGGTAGGACCATGACTATGGATCCACTGACCGCCCTGGAAACCTCCACCCGTATCGCCGCTGGTGACGTCGGGATCCTTGACATTGTCGACGCCGCCCTCGAGGCGGCACATGCCGACGAATGTCACGCTTGGACCTGGATCGATGACACCGGGGCTCGGAACACCGCCCGAAAACTCCAGCGTCAACTCGATGCCGGACAAGCCCGTCCCGGCCCGCTGTTCGGTGTTCCCTGCCCGGTCAAGGACCTCAACGCCTTAGCCGGGGCGCCCCGAGCCGTCGGTAGCCGAGCTGTCGGCGGGACGCCTTCGGACCACGACGACGGCATCGTCACTCGGCTCAAGGCCGCCGGTGCCATCCCGATCGGTACGACGGCCGCTCCCGAGTTTGGGCTTCCCTGCTACACCGAGCCGGATGGTCGGGCGGCGACCGTCACTCCGTGGGACCACACCCGAATGGCGGGAGGGTCCTCTGGTGGTGCTGCGGCCGCAGTCGGGGCTGGTCAGGTGCCGATCGCTCAAGGCTCCGACGGCGGCGGGTCGATACGCATCCCGGCGTCATGTTGCGGTGTCGTCGGCCTCAAACCCAGCCGTGGGCGAGTTTCGGCCGGTCCTTACGGGATCGACGGTCCCGGGCTGGTCTGCGGTGGGGTGCTGACCCGCACGGTGCGCGACACCGCAGCCGCTCTTGACGTGCTGTCCGGGCCGTGGCCGGGGGACCCCTTCTACGCCCCGACCCCGACCGAGACCTTCTTGTCGGCCTGTGGCCGTGATCCGGGACGGCTGCGCATCGGAATTCTGCGCGAACCGGTTATCGCTGACGTCCAGGTCCATCCGGACATCCTGGCCGCATTGGACCGGACGGCCGCCACCTTGGAGTCCATGGGCCACGTCGTCGAGCAGACGAGTGCCCCGTTCGGCCCGCGTGAGTGGGACTCTTTTCGGTGCGTGTGGGAAGTGGGGGCGGCGGCGATACCGGTCCTGCCCGAACGTGAGGAGCTCTGCACACCCATGTCTCGTTGGCTGCGGGCCGGGGGCCGACGTCGCAGTGGAGTCGAGCTGGCCGAGGCGTTGGCCGGTATCCAGATGGTGGCCCGTCAAGTTGGGCAGCATTGGCAGCGGTTCGACGTCATTATTAGCCCGACCTTGGCTCAGCCGCCTTTGCCAGTTGGGGCTTTGCGGGACGATGAGGATCCGGCGGCCGATTTTGACGCCCAGTGCCGCTTCACACCGTGGACCAGCTTGTGGAATATCACCGGGCGCCCGGCGATGAGCCTGCCGCTGCACAACATGAGGATCGATGGCGTCGAGCTGCCGATCGGCATCATGATTGGCGGTCGGCTGTACGACGAGGCCACCCTGCTGGCACTCGGATGTGCCCTGGAAAATACTCGGGACTGCGAACGCAACTGCCGATGATCAAAACTCCCGCCTCACCTGTGGTGGCAGCACTGACATGCCTGCCCACGGGCCCGGGCGGGAGTTTTTGCATGTCGACCTGTGTGCAGCCACGGCCGCGCACAATGACGTGGCGTGACGAAAATCGTCACGTGCCGCGACTGCCGCACATAATGATCGCCCCAGAACCGCAACGGTCCTGGGGCGATTGTGGGTCAGGGTTGTAAGACTTCAGTCCTTCTTCATGGTGCCGGTCTCGAGGAACCGGGTGTGCCATGAGTACGCCTCACCCAGCAGGTGCGGGGTGTGCTTGAACTTGCAGTCGCGCAGCGCACGCTCGTAGTAGTCGAGCAGCATCGGACGGTAGTCCGGGTGGGCACAATTCTCGATGATCTTCGGGGCGCGCTGGCGTGGGGCCAGGCCACGCAGATCAGCGATGCCTTGCTCGGTGATGATAACCATACCGTCGTGCTCGGTGTGGTCGACGTGGGAGACCATCGGGACGATCGCCGAGATGGCGCCCCCCTTGGCTGTCGACGGGGACACGAAGGCCGAAATGTAGGCATTGCGGGTGAAGTCGCCGGATCCACCGATGCCGTTCATCATCCGCGAGCCCATGACATGGGTCGAGTTGACATTGCCATAGATGTCGGCCTCGATCATGCCGTTAGCGCCGATGACGCCGAGGCGGCGAATGACCTCGGGGTGGTTCGAAATTTCCTGCGGGCGCAAAATGATGTGATCGCGGTAGAAGGCTGCGTTCTCGTTCATCTTGTGCGCATAGTCAGGCGACAGCGAGAAGGCGGTAGCGGAGGCGACGTCAAGCTTGCCGGCATCGATGAGGTCGATCATGCCGTCCTGGATCACCTCGGTGTACGAGGTCAGATGCTCCAGGTCGGAGTGAAGCAAGCCGTCAAGAACGGCGTTCGGGATGTTGCCGACGCCGGACTGGAGCGGCAGCAGGTTCTTGGGGATGCGTCCCTGCTTGACCTCGTTGTCATAAAAGTCGAGCAGGAATCCGGCGATCTTGCGAGAGTCGTCGTCGATCGGCTTGAACGGGGTGTTGCGGTCGGGGCCTGCGGTCTCGACGATCGCCACAATCTTGTTCTGGGAGATGTGGAGGAATTTGTCACCGATCCGGTCACCGGGATGGGTGATCGGGATCGGCACCCGGTTCGGAGGAAGCGCAAAACCACCGTAGATGTCGTGCATTCCTTCGAGGTCCTCGGACTGCCACGAGTTGACCTCGATGATGACTTTCTCGGCGGTGTCACAGTAGACCGCGTTGTTGCCAACCGACGAGGTGAGGACGACATCCCCGTCCGCGGTGATTCGTGTGGCCTCGATGACGGCGAAGTCGACCTTGCCGAAGAAGCTCTGACGCACCATCATGCCCGACTCCGATAGATGGATGTCGGTGTAGAAGGAGGTGCCGTCGTTGATCTTGCTTCGCATCTGGGGATCGGACTGGTATGGCATACGCCAGCCGATGCCGTCAACGGAGGCGAGGGCGCCGTCGAGTTCAGGAGCGGTCGAGGCTCCGGTGAAGACGTTGACGGTGAACTTCTCACCACGGTCGTGGGACTCTTGGATGCGCTTGGCCAGTGCGCCTGGAAGCTCTTTGGGGTAGCCCGACCCAGTGAATCCACCGAATCCGATCTGGTCGCCGTCATGGATGAGGGCAGCCGCGTCGTCCGCGCTCATCACTTTCTGACGCAGGGCTGCGTTGGCAATCCGCTCTGACATCTGTCCTCCTGCCGCCGTGCGGCTGGTTGTCGGTGACGGCACACAGCACTACCTGTGAACCGTCGAAGAAACACTGTTTCGTTCCCGGTGAAGGCGGTCCGAAACCGTGACATCACTGTATATGGCGTTCTTTAGAACGGGATGAGCCACCCCTGCTATTTGGAGTCGGGTGAGCACTGTTGCTCGTGGACAAGTGAAGTGTTTGCACGGATGTTCGTGGCGCTGCCTCACATGTCTGGTCGGGTGTGGCCTCCATGGCGTCCGATCTTGGCCATGATCACAACGTTTCGACGCTAATCCGTGTGGACATGGTGAGGTCGCTGTGTGGGGCAACAATGACCGCATTGTCCTTGCAGGCCCCGGTCTCGACGCATACGAAATCGCGCCATGCCTGGGCTGTTGGGTTATCGGCATGTGTCGACGAGGAGCGTGGATTCCAGACCACGGCGCTGGGGCACCTTGTCGTCTCCACGTGGATCTGGCGTCCCCACGCTGGATCGAGGAGGGCTAGGGCGGGCCCGACTCCCTGGATGACGGTGTCAGTATCAGGAGTTACGGCAAGCTCGTTGGCGTCGAAGGACCCCTTGTCACCGGTCGCGAAGTTGTGCCAGCTGGCGCCGCGAACGCCCCTGACCCGTGCCTGTGCGGCATCTGCGACGCGCAGGTAGGTGTGCCACATCCCCTCGGTGACGCGTGGTTTCTGATCATGGTTGGTGAGGGTAAGCATCATCTTCAAGGCCGTGTTCGTCATGACAACCTCGTGACGGATTCCGATGGACGCGGTCTCAGCAACCCCGACGACGCGGAAGGGATCAGTGGCCGTTACCTCGAAGTCGGTGCGACGGGCCAGGCCGTGCTGGGGGTCCTGATCATTGTTGGGGCCGTGACCAAACCACGGGGCACACAGCGGGATTCCTCCCCGGATCACGGCCTCGGACTCGGCAGCGTGCTCGGCGTCGAACCAGATGACGGGCTTGTCGTCGGCTTGCCAGGCTAACACTTGGCAGCCATGCTCTGCTACCTGCCAAGTGCCATCATGGGCCGAATGAAGGGTTCCAGGAAGGGTACTCATGCACTTTATGATCATGGTCAGTGGGCCCACACAGCGCGAACTGCGTCTATCCGCTCACACCTGATGGTGTTTCGTGCAGCCTCGACGGCGACCGGCTTAGCGCAGAAGGCGATCGGCAGCCCAGCGATAGCGAACATGTCAAGATCGTTAGCTCCATCCCCTAGGGCGATTGTTCGCTCAAGAGCGACCCCGCGTTCCGAGGCCCAGCGACGTAGCCAGGTCGCCTTTGCCGCCCGGTCGATGATGTCACCAACCACTCGTCCGGTGAGGTGATCATCGACGATTTCGAGCTCATGAGAGGCTGCGAAATCAGCCCCGATCTGTTCGGCCAACGGATCGACCAGGGCCGTGAACCCGCCAGATACCAATCCGACGGCAGCCCCAACTTCATGTGCAGCGGCCACCAGCTCAGCCGTCCCAGGGGTGATGACGGTGGCTTTCCACGCCTCCTCGAGGGCCCCGATATGCAACCCTTCCAGACACCTGACTCGGGCATACAGGGATTGTGTGAAGTCCAGTTCTCCGGCCATGGCGCGGGCGGTGATCCCGCGGATCTCATCGGCTTTCCCGGCGCACTCGGCGAGCAGATCGATGGCCTCGGTGCGTGTGACGGTTGAGTCAACGTCGCAGACGACGAGGCCAGGCGGATCGGTGGCCAGGGCGCCGTGGGGATGCAGCACACCGACACCGTTGGCGGCAGCGAGCTCACGTACTTGCGTCATATTGCCCTCGAAGGACATGGCGTATTCGAAAATATGGGCGGTCCACTCACCGGTGTGAATGCCGCGCATGCAGGCCGCATCGGGCCATAGCAGGGTGTCGGGGGAGCGAAGGCTGGAGCGATCGTCGCTGACGAGGATGACGCGAGAATTCATGAGACTACGGTAGGGGCGTTTGGGCGGGTGTGGTCGAGGTCACGGCCCTTGGCACGGTGTGGGCTTGAGGTTGTCGGCTTATCGACGCACTGTTCGGATGACGGTGTATCGACGATTCCGTACGACTTGGCGGGTCGGCCCAATAGTGCGCCGTACATGAGACGCCCACGGCAGGTGGTTGTTGTACACACACCACAGAGTCCCGCCGGGGCGTAGCACGCGTGCAGCGTCAGCCAGCATGGCCAGGGTCGGGGCGTGGTCCTGGGCGGTGCCACGGTGGAAGGGCGGATTGGTGACAACGACGTCGACGCTCTCATGAGGCACGTCGACTAGACCGTCGCACCAATGAGTGACGATATTGAGCTGGTTCGCCTGAGCGGTGAGACGGGTGGAATCAACGGCCTGCCATGACACGTCGGTGGCGTGAATTGTGGCCTGGGGAAGCAGTCGCGCCAGATGGGCGGAGATGACACCATTCCCGCACCCCAGATCGACGGCGTCGGAGTGGACGTCGGCTGCGATGGCGTCGAGGTAGTCGAGCAGCAGGGAGGTTCCGGCGTCGACTCCGGCGGTGTGGAAGACGCCTCCGTGGGCTCGGATCGTCAATCCGTTGACGGTGTTGGTGCGCGGCCATGTACCGGTGATGGCGGGGCGCTGCCGGGGTGACGAGAAGTGCAGCACACGGGCTTTGCGCACCCCGAGGCTGGCGTGGACCTCGTTAAACCAGCGGGCGGCGACGTCATTCATGGACCGGCTCATGTGCTTGATGCGCCCACCGGCGACGATATGGGCATCGGGGCCAAGGATGCGCCACAGCGTTCCTAACAGTTCGTCGAGCTCGTCGAGGCTGGCAGGCAGGCTCATCCACACCACGGGGCTGTCTGAAACGTCGCCTGCGGTCAAGGGGTTGAGGCGGATGGCCTCAGGGATGTCGGCGAGATCGCGGCAGTCATCAGCCCACGCCGCAACCCGTCCCTCGGCCACGTGCACCAAGGAAGGACGCCCCAACACCCACACTGAGTCGGTGTGCGGCGATTCGGCGGCGATGAGCTCGTCAACGGGGTCCCGGGTGGCAGCATCCATGGTGGCAGTCTCCCAGATCGGGAGGGGGCCGACTTGGCGATGCTGTTCGGAGCTGTCAATAAACGCCGATGGTAACGTTAACATCGTCGTGTTGAGATGTTTCCCCGCAGCTATGGACAGTCGTTGCGCGGTAGTGGCGGCACAGAGCCAGGGTGCGGCAGTCCTAAGATGGCGACATGGCAGAGTCGCCCCTGGAAATACACGTCATCGCTGATTCGACGGGTGAGACCGCCGTTCGTCTGGCTCGGGCTGCCCGCAGTCAGTTCGAGGGGGTCCATTGGCACATCGTGCGCCACCCCATGATCGGTACCGTACCGGAAATGGTTTCGGCTCTCGAGGCTGTTTCAGAGGCTTACGAGGCTGGGCAGTGGGTGTGTGTTGTGCATACCTTGGTGCTGCCCGATATGCGCCGGATGGTCTCCGATGCGTGTGAAGAGATGGGCATTCGTGAGCTCGACCTTATGGGTCCGATGCTCGAGGCGATGGAGGAGGCCTCTGGCCTAGATGCCGACGCGGTACCGCGTCGTCCGGTGGGTGTTGAGGCCGACTATTTCACCCGGATCTCCGCGATGGAATTCGCGGTCCGTAACGACGACGGCGCTATTCCCGACCGCCTTACCGAGGCTGATATTTGCCTGGTGGGTGTGAGCCGATCAGGAAAGACGCCATTGTCGATCTACCTGGGGTACTTGGGTTATAAGACGGTTAACGTCCCGCTGGTTCCTGGCATCGCTCCGCCGACCGAGCTCGCTGCGGTGGACCGATGGCGCATTGTTGGGTTGACGATTGACGCTCAGCGTCTGCTGGAAATCCGTGGTCGCCGAGTGCGTGGATTGGGCGGTTTCGGTAATGAGGACGGGTACGCGGACCTCGCCGCGATTTACGAGGAGCTGGACGAGGTTGGCAAGATTCAGCGTCGGCTGGGGTGCCCCATCATTGACACGACCGGCCTGGCCTTGGAGGAGTCGGCGACGAAGGTCATTGACGTCGTTGATCAGCGAGCCAAGACGGCGGGTACCCGGCTGCGCAAGCCTGCGGGGTCGTATCGCATGCGCCCCTGACTGCGAGGAGCCACAGAGGTCGGAAGGCGTGATGGCGGCGGAGCTTGCGCTCGTCGTCATTCTGTGGTCTGTGCCTTCGCGCACCTTGAGGAAGAATGAGAGCTGCGCACCACAGACCGCCGCTGGACTCACCGCTCGGAGACCGCGCGATATGACGATGACTTCAGTGGTATTCGTCATTCTTGGTGGTTGCTGCTAGTGAAAATGCGCCGCGAGCGTGAAAGAATGACCATATCCGGCCCAACTGAGGGCTGGGCCTCGGGTCCGCGACGCAATCGCACGGGCCCGATCGCCGTGATTTGCTGAACAGGCTGACACAGATCGAAGGAGATCAGTCATGAGTGACCGTTACGTGTACGACTTGTCCGAGGGCAGTGCGGAAATGAAACCGCTGCTCGGCGGCAAGGGCGCAGGAGTTGCCGAGATGAAGCGTCTCGGCGTCCCGGTGCCCGACGGATTTACCGTCACCACCGAAGCCTGCGTGGACACCATGACGAGGAAGGGTGAGTGGCCCGAAGATCTGGAGTCCCAAGTATGGGAGGGCCTTAAGCGACTTGAGGAGCGCACCGGTCGCGTCCTCGGTGACGACAAGAAGCCGCTGCTGGTCTCCGTGCGATCTGGCGCCGTGATCTCGATGCCCGGCATGATGGACACCATCCTCAACCTCGGCATCTCTGACGACACCGTTGAGGCCATCGCTAAGGAAGCCGGCAATGAGCGGTTTGCGTGGGACTGCTACCGCCGCTTCATCCAAATGTACGGCGAGGTCGTCGAGGGTATCGACGCTCACATTTACGAGGATGCCCTGACCGCCCTTAAAGAGAAGAAAGGCGTCGAGTCCGACACCGATCTGAGTGCCGATGACCTCAAGGGTCTCGTTGACACCTTCAAGAAGCTGTCGAACGAGCAGCTCGGTGGGAACTGGACAATCGATCCGCGTGAGCAGCTGATGCGTGCCGTTGACGCCGTTTTCCGTTCCTGGCTCAACCCGCGTGCCTTCGTCTACCGCAAAGCCAACAAGATTCCCGACGACTTGGGTACCGCCGTCAACGTCATGCAGATGGTCTTCGGTAACCGTGGCGACACGTCCGCTACCGGTGTCTGCTTCACCCGTAACCCTGCCACCGGTGAGAAGGAGCTCTACGGTGAGTTCCTCGTTAATGCTCAGGGTGAGGACGTCGTTGCGGGTATCCGCACCCCGCGTTCCCTCGCCGAGATGGAGGAGGTGCTTCCGGAGGCCTACCACGACCTTATCGACACCATGAAGAAGATGGAGTCGCACTACCGCGACATGCAGGACATGGAGTTCACCGTCGAGAATGGCAAGCTCTACCTGCTGCAGACCCGTAACGGTAAGCGCACTGCTGCTGCGGCCCTCAAGGTGGCTCGCGACCTCGTCGACGAGGGGGTCATCACCAAGGAAGAAGCCCTCATGCGGATCGAGCCGGCTCAGCTTGATCAGCTCTTGCACGAGGCGATCGACCCGGACCACAGTGAGCAGCCAGTTGCCGAGGGCCTGCCAGCCTCACCGGGTGCTGCTGTTGGTGAGGCTGTCTTCGACGCTGACGTTGCTGCTGAGCGTGGCGCCAAGGGCGAGAAGGTTGTCCTCATTCGCTTCGAAACCACCCCTGACGACATTCACGGTGTCATCGTCAGCCAGGGCGTTCTGACCGCCCACGGCGGTATGACTTCCCACGCGGCCGTTGTCGCTCGTGGCATGGGCAAGCCCTGCGTTGCCGGCGCTCGTGGCATCAAGATTGACGCTAAGGCCGCTACCCTGACCATTGGTGACACCGTCATCCACGAGGGCGACATGATCACCCTTGATGGATCCACTGGTGAGGTCTTCGCCAGCGGCCTCAAGCTCATTCCACCGCAGATCAACGCGGACTTCCAGGAGGTGCTCTCCTGGGCCGACGAGATCCGTCGCCTGGGTGTCGAGGCCAACGCCGACAATGCCACCGACGCTGCCAAGGCTCGCGAGCTGGGTGCCGAGGGCATCGGGTTGTGCCGTACCGAGCACATGTTCTTCGGTGCTGATCGTCTGCCGGCCATGCACGAGATGATCACCGCGGACACCCCGGAGGAGCGTCAGGCAGCCGTCGACAAGATCCTGCCTATGCAGCAGGATGACTTCGAGGGTATCTTCACCGCGATGAAGGGCCTGCCCGTCACCGTCCGGTTGCTTGACCCGCCTCTTCACGAGTTCCTGCCGAACCTCGTTGAGCAGTCCCTCAAGGTTCAGAAGATGGAGAACCAGGGTGCTGACGCTGGTGAGCTCGACAAGGAACGTCGTCTGTTGGCCCAGGTGAAGAAGCTGCACGAGCAGAACCCGATGCTCGGTACCCGTGGTTGCCGTCTTGGCATGCTCTACCCGGAGATTCCTGACATGCAGGCCCGCGCGATTATTCGCGCTGTCCTGTCGGTGCTCAAGAAGGAGGGTGAGACCGTCCAGATCCACATCATGATCCCGTTGGTCTTCACCCCAATCGAGCTTGAGACCCATCGTCGGATCGTTCAGCAGGCCATCGATGAAGAGTTCGAGTCTGCCGGTACCAAGGTCGACGTCAAGATCGGAACCATGATCGAGTTGCCGCGTGCCGCCCTGGTTGCCGACAAGATTGCCGAAGTTGCTGACTTCTTCAGCTTCGGTACCAACGACCTGACCCAGACCACGCTGGGCATCAGCCGTGACGACGCCGAGAATGGCTTCCTCACTGAGTACCTGCGCACTAAGGTCCTCAAGGACAACCCGTTCGCCTCGATCGACCAAGAGGGCGTCGGCCAGCTCGTTGCCGGAGCCGTTGAAAAGGGCCGCAAGACTAATCCAGAGCTGTCTGTCGGGGTCTGCGGTGAGCACGGTGGCGATCCGGACTCGATCCACTTCTTCAACAAGACTGGGCTCGATTACGTGTCCTGCTCGCCGTTCCGTGTACCGATCGCGCGGTTCGCTGCGGCCCAGGCAGTCATCTCCCAGCAGGAGAAGTGATCTGCCATCGCATTATTGATGTGTGATTCTGCGGCCTCTCCATCGTGGTGGAGAGGCCGCATACACGCCGGTATGTACCGGCTACTTCGCGTCCGATTGGAGGGGGTTCGTCGACTCGGGTCCATAGTCGCGGAATAATGGCATTAATCGTGCCTCGACTTCTGGAGGATCAATGTCCCAGACTTTCGGTGCTTGGCGTGTCACCTACATCCCTGGTTCCTGGGTGGTGCTGGCTGGGCCGAGCAGTCTCGTCGTCATGCAGCCAGCTGCCCCGCGCCACTCCGGCCTGGTGTCGTCCATCTGGCGGCACGTAGCCGAGGCCAAGGATCCCGAGTCGCTTGTTGAAACCCTCTCGATCATCGGGCTGGCCAAGATGCCCAGCTTGGGGGCGTTCTTTTGGGTGGATGGGGAGATGTATTCCCTGGCGCGTGGCCAGATCGTCGTCAAGGACGCCTCCACCGGCGAGATCGTCAACCACGGTGACGGTCTGTTGACGTGGAGCGAGAAGAAACTGAACCCGGCGACCATCGTCGTCGAAATGGAGCAGGCTGGGCAGGGACTATCGATGCCATTGCTGCTAGGTGTTGCCCAGGCGAGCAAACTCATCATCGATGCCACCGGCAATGTTGAGCCCTTCGTCGTACCGCAGACCGACGAAGTCCATCGTCCACGCGTGTTAGGTGACGATGCGCTCAAGCCGTGGACATCAGAGTCGGACGAGGCTCACAAGGCTGACGAGTCTGAGGGCTCTGATGAGACGGGTGAGGACGCCGGGTCAAGCGAGGCACCCGATGATGAGGACCGCGCTCCCGGATTCGTGGAGGTTCCGGCCCCGGGCGAGGTTCCTGAGACCGCCGTCGGGTCTGCGTCTGTCACCGAGTCCGCCACAAGTGACGAGGCCCGGGAGTCTGACGGTGAGGATGCTGTTGCCCCAGTTCGCTCTCAGGATGATTCCCATGGCGACTGGCGCTTTGCGTCGATCTCGACGAGCGACCGTCTGTCTTCGCAGTCGGACGCTGCGGCTGCCACCCTCGTCTCGAGCACCGGAGAGGTGACCCACCTCTACGGTCCTGTTCTTATTGGGCGGGCTCCGCGAGGCGATAATGGTGAGGACATCATGCGGGTGCCGTCGCCGGGGCAGGACATTAGCCGTACCCACGTCAAGGTCGCTCCTGGCCAGTGGGGGATCGAGGTCACTGACATGCATTCGACGAACGGCACCGTCGTTTGCCGCATCGGCCAGGAGCCGTTGCAGTTGGAGAGCGGCCGGACGGTCGACCTGTCCATCGGTGATTCGGTCGATCTAGGTGACGGAGTTGTCATCACCATCGAGGCTTATCAAGGCTGACTCTGGGCGTGGATGTCCTGGAACGACGCTGCCCTCGTTTCGGGAGGAGATTTCGACACCAAGCTGTAACGTCACCGGTTCGCCCTTTGCGAGTTAGTCTCCTAGTGTGATTCCTTGGGTTTACCCAGAATCAGGAAGGAAGTCCGATGGGACACATTCTCGTGTTGTCGGGGGCTGGGCGTTATGCGGACAACATCCACGATTTTGACGCAACCTCCGAGGCTGTCTCCCAGGTCTTGACTGAGCGGGGCCATCAGGTGGAGGTGAGGCGATCATATCCGGAGGCCTTGGATCACCTCGCCGGCGCGGATCTGCTCATCGTCAATACCGGGGGTGGCGACCCGGAGGAAGAGTGGGACTACATCCCGGAGTGGTCGCGCGCCCACAGCAAGATCCTGGAACATCACGAGGCTGGCAAGCCAATCCTCGGACTACACACTGCGTGCAACACCTTCTGTGACTGGGACCTGTGGCCGTCCATTCTTGGCGGTAAGTGGGTGCTAGGAGTGAGCGGACATCCTGAGAGGTCCTACGCCGTCTTTGAGCCCATGCCGGAAGCGGCAGATCACCCGATTCTGCGTGGTGTTGAGCAGGTAGTGGTCTATGACGAGCGCTACTCCGACCTGGACATCAACCCACTCGCGACCCCGCTGCTGTTCCACGAGACCGGAGAGGAATTCTACCCGATGTGCTGGGTAATGGGCAATAGCGTCGTATATGACGGTCTGGGCCATTCGCCGCGCTCGTACTACTCGGCGTCGCGACGCCAGCTATTGTGCAACGAGGTCTCGTGGCTGCTTAACTGGAAGCGTCGCGAGGCTGCCGCCAAGGGCGCGGCTGAGGTTAATCCGTCGTCGACTCAGCCCGTGCTTTGACAGCGTTAACGCTACGCATGGTGTCATTCCGCGGGAGCTCCGGCAAGGATCTTGGCGGTCGAGGAAACTCCTAGACGCGTCGCCCCGGCCTCGACCATCGCGCATGCCGTCTGGTAGTCGCGGATGCCGCCGGACGCTTTGACGCCCAGACGTCCACCAACAGTATCAGCCATGACCTTGACGGCCTCGACGCTTGCGCCGTCACGTGGGTGGAATCCCGTCGACGTCTTGACGAAGTCGGCGCCGGCCTTCTCGGCAGCCTGGCACGCCTGCACAATCTCGTCGTCGGTCAGCACCGCCGACTCGATAATGACCTTAAGGATCTTCGGATCCGGGACGGCCTGCTTGACGGCAGCGATATCGGCGGTGACGTCCTCCCAGCGTCCCTCCTTTATCAGACCAAGGTTGATCACCATGTCGACCTCCTCGGCTCCTGCGGCGATGGCCTCGCGAGCCTCAGCAGCCTTTACTGCGCTGGTGTGCTTGCCTGACGGGAACCCGCACACGACGGCCAGATGCACGTCACCCATGTCGAGGTTTAATGGCAGCATCGATGGCGATACACACACCGACCACGTCCCATATTTTTTAGCATCGGCAACCAGCTTGGCGACGTCGTTGTGGGTGGCCTCAGGGGTCAGCAGGGTGTGATCGATCATGCCGGCCAACTCGGTGGCAGACAGTGGGGCAGAGGACATGCCAGCTCCTTGTCTTGGGTAAGTGCCTCCAGCCTACTGGCTGTCGATCTGCGGCGGTTGCCTACTTAGTGGTCTCCTGTTCCAGCAGTCCCATCAGGCGACGTTTGCGCTCTTCGACGCTGAGCCTGCTACACCACGTGCATGCTTCCCTGAGTGAGGAACGTCATACCAGTGGCAGCAGGAAGTCCTGCGGTAGAAAAGGTGGCTAATGCCATCATGTTCAAGGATTTCAAAATGGCCGCCACGTGAAAGTTGGGGACGCCGATTCATGAAATCGGTGGCCATGTCAATCAGCTCGTGGGTATCCTATTGACACATACGGCATTATCCTTCATGGAAGTAATTCATGCCCCTGCAAGGCCCATACCAATAGCTAGATGGTAGTCAAGTCGCTTTCTGTCATAGAATTCTTGCGCTCACCACGGCGACTCACCGGCAAGATTCTCCCTCTCCTGCTCTGTGAGACTGTTCCAGTCGTCGAGGTCTTCAGGATTAATGTACACGCTGTCATTAATGACGAGAGTGTGTTCCGTTATTACACTTATTCGTCTTATCGTCATCCCAATTTTGTGGGGAGCATATTTCCTCACGAAGGGGATAGAAGCTTTATAGACGTGATGCTAAGTTGAGGTCATTGGGGAGGACCCGAGAGGCCATCGATCCAGATGCCATGTGGATCTGTGCTTTGGGGGATTCGTTCCAGCGCGAGTCGAGCGGGTGGTCGTCTATAGGTGGGCTAGGGGAGAAATCGCTTGGACGTTCTCATTCCGCAGGTTTGAGAACGTAACCTGCCCCACGCATGGTGTGGATCATCGGTGTGTGTCCCCTGTCGATCTTCTTGCGCAGGTAAGAGATGTACAACTCGACGACATTGGCTTGACCTCTGAAATCGTAATTCCACACTCGATCAAGGATTTGGGCTTTGGAGAGCACTCGCTTGGGATTGCGCATGAAATAGCGCAGCAGCTCAAACTCGGTGGTCGTCAGGTGGATTTCTTCGCCTGCTCGGCGTACCTCCCGGGAGTCCTCGTCAAGGGTGAGATCTCCAACCGTCAACATGGAGTCGGACTTGGGCTCAGTGGCCCCCGCACGGCGCAGGAGGGCGCGTAACCGGGCGATGACCTCTTCGAGGGAGAAAGGTTTGGTGATGTAGTCATCGCCGCCGGCCGTGAGGCCAGCGATACGGCCACTAATGGCGTCTTTGGCGGTAAGGAAAACCGCCGGAACAGTGGGCTGGTTCATTCGGATTTGCCTCATGACTTCGAGCCCGTCGAAATCAGGCAGCCTCATGTCGAGGACGATGACATCAGGGCGGGTGGCCTGTGCTTCGTGGACGGCATGAGCACCGGAATTAGCGGTGGTGACGTCCCATCCCTCATAACGCATGGCCATGGAGAGCAACCCAGTGAGGCTCGGCTCGTCCTCAACGACCAGGACGCGGATGGGGGACCCGTCAGCGCCGGTGAATCTGGGAGGTTGTGTGGGGAGTGCCATGGACTAAGGGTTTCACGTGGAAAGTCCGTTTTACCTTGTGTGTCTCCTGTTATCTTCCTGTGAAGATGGGCAATGGTGTAACGCCTGCCGCGGCCGGGGCTGATGTGAAGTCATGGTGAACTCTTGGCTAACAACAGCGGTAGCGGAGCGGTGCGATAGTTGGAGCTGCGCTGTCAAACACCGCGTGAAGTCAGGTTTACACGGCGGAGTTTTGTGTCGGACGGCAGCGTGTCGGGTGAAAATCGTTTACCTTGATGTCATCTGAGGTGATCCCGCCGCGCGAAGATAGGCCAACTGGGCGTAACGTGTCAGCCGGCTGGAGCTGCTCCCGGGTTCTGGCTGACCGTCCTCCCCGCTCCGGTGAGGGGCGGGGGATCCCAGCTTGCCGTCCGGGGGCGTTACGGCCCGCACGAAGGATCTTGCATGAGTTCGACTCTGTTAATCGTGGTCATCGTCGTTGTGACGGCGTTGGCATTCGACTTCACTAACGGCTTCCACGACTCAGCCAACGCTATGGCAACGTCGGTGGCAACCGGGGCGCTCAAGCCCAAGGTGGCCGTCATCATCGCGGCTGTGCTCAACGTCATTGGCGCCTGCCTGTCGACTGAGGTCGCCAAGACGATCTCGGGCGGTATCGTCAACGACCACCTGGTGACCGCTCCCATGGTCTTTGCTGGTCTTATCGGTGCCATCATTTGGAATCTGGCAACGTGGCTGTTCGGTCTGCCATCCAGCTCCTCCCATGCCCTCTTTGGTGGCCTTATCGGTGCTGTGTTGGTTGAGGCTGGTATGAGTGGCATCGACGCCGGCAAGATCATGAGCAAGATCGTTCTACCGGCCTTGGTTGCCCCTTTCGTTGCGGGTATCGCGGCCTTAGTGGCCACGTGGCTGGCTTACCGCATCACCAACCACACTGCGCACCACTCTTCGCGGATGTTCCTTAACGGCCAGCGGGTCTCAGCTTCCATGGTTGCTCTCGCGCATGGCACCTCTGATGGTCAAAAGACGATGGGCATCATTACCCTGGTCCTCATTTCCGCTGGATACCAGGCCTCCGGCACTGGCCCAGAGTGGTGGGTCATCCTGGCTGCGGGGTGCGCCATCGGTCTAGGTACCTATTCGGGTGGTTGGCGCATCATGCGGACCATGGGCAAAGGTCTATGTGATATCGAGTCTCCGCAGGGTTTTGCGGCTGAGACGGCCTCCACTGCCGCGATCCTGGCCTCTTCGCACCTGGGCTTCGCCCTGTCGACCACCCATGTCTGTTCGGGATCGATTCTGGGCTCGGGTATCGGCCGTCACACTGAGGTTCGCTGGGCCACCGCTGGAAAGATGGTTATCGCGTGGCTCGTCACGCTGCCGGCGGCCGCTCTCGTTGGTGCCGTCACCTCAGCCGTCGCCGGTGCCGGCACTTGGGGCGTCATTGTCGACCTCGGCTTGCTGGCTGTCATGGCCGCACTGATTGTCCGTCAGGCCAACCAGCACAAGGTTGACCATAGGAACGTTAACGACTCCACCCAGGTGGGCGTCCGTAAGGGCTCCGCCGTAGCCGGAGGGACTGCAGCATGAATATTGATTGGACTTCGCTAGGGCTGGTGTCCGTCGTCACCGTCGTGGCCACCGTTCTCATTGTCTCCGTCGTTTCGGGTGGGGCACTAATGCTCGATCGGGCGCATGCGCGCGCGGAGGCTGGCAGCGACGGTGCCGCCGGGTTGGTGGCTCTGGGCTGGACGGCGATTGGCGTCGCAGGCCTCATCGTCTTGTATGGGTTATACCTGCTTATCCCGTATTTTCACTGACGTGAAGTGCGGAAGCTGCCGGACGGTTCGCCGTCCGGCATTTTTCATGGCCGGAGGGGGCCATCTGAGGATGTCCTGACGAGACTTTCGGTGGGTGGGAATACTCCCGCCGGATCGTCGGTTGAGTGTAGCGAACTCAACTTCATGAAAAATCAGCCAACGTCAACTTGAGTGCTTGCGACTCAGGGTCTAGGGTTGAGTCGAAGTCGCTCAAGGGGATGTAGTCCCAGAACATTCGTCCATCAGGAGGAAACCAACTATGGCCCGTTCAGTCGGTATCGACCTCGGAACCACCAACTCGTGCGTCGCCGTCCTTGAGGGCGGCGAGCCCACTGTCATCCCGAACGCTGAGGGTGCTCGTACCACCCCGTCGGTGGTCGCATTCACTAACTCCGGCGAGACCCTCGTCGGCGAAGTCGCCAAGCGCCAGGCCGTCACCAACGTTGATCGCACCGTCCGCTCCGTCAAGCGCCATATGGGTGAAGCGTGGACCATGGGTGTTGACGACAAGACCTACAAGCCTCAGCAGATCAGTGCGTTCATTCTGCAGAAACTCAAGAGGGATGCCGAGGCTTACCTCGGTGAGCCGGTGACGAACGCCGTCATCACCGTCCCGGCTTACTTCTCTGACGCCCAGCGTCAGGCCACCAAGGAGGCCGGTGAGATCGCCGGTCTGGCCGTCGACCGTATCGTCAACGAGCCCACCGCAGCCGCCTTGGCATATGGCCTCGACAAGACCGACAAGGACCAGACCGTCCTGGTCTTTGACCTCGGCGGTGGCACCTTCGACGTCTCCCTGCTCGACATCTCCGACGGCGTTTTCGAGGTGAAGGCCACCAACGGCGATAACCACCTCGGCGGTGACGACTGGGACCAGCGCATCGTCGACTGGCTCGTCACCCAGTTCAAGAACGCTAACGGCATCGACCTGGCTGCCGACAAGATGGCCAAGCAGCGTCTGCAGGAGGCCGCCGAGCGCGCCAAGATTGAGCTGTCGCAGGCTTCTGAAACTCATATCAATCTGCCGTACATCACCGCTGGTGCTGCCGGGCCTCTCCACCTTGACGAGAAGCTGACCCGCGCTGAGTTCCAGCGCATGACCTCCGACCTCCTCGAGCGCTGCCGCACCCCGTTCAACGCCGTCATGAAGGATGCTGGACTCAACGTCTCGCAGATCGACGAGGTCATCCTCGTTGGTGGTTCGACCCGTATGCCCGCTGTCGCCGAGCTCGTCAAGGAACTCGCTGGTAAGGATCCGCACAAGGGCGTCAACCCCGATGAGGTTGTGGCCCTCGGCGCCTCCCTGCAAGCCGGTGTGCTGAAGGGTGAGGTCAAAGATGTACTGCTCCTCGACGTCACCCCGCTGAGCCTCGGCATTGAGACCAAGGGCGGCGTGATGACCAAGATCATCGAGCGCAACACCACCATCCCGACCAAGCGTTCGGAGGTGTTCACTACTGCTGAGGACAATCAGCCGTCGGTGATGATCCAGGTATTCCAGGGTGAGCGCGAGTTCGTCCGCGATAACAAGTCGCTGGGCAACTTTGAGCTGACCGGTCTTATGCCGGCCCCGCGCGGCATCCCGCAGATCGAGGTGTCTTTCGACATCGACGCCAACGGCATCGTCCACGTCCACGCCAAGGACATGGCCACCGGGAAGGAGCAGTCCATGACTGTCACCGGCGGATCCGCCCTGGGCAAGGACGAGATCGACCGCATGGTCAAGGAGGCTGAGGCCAACGCCGAGGCTGACAAGAAGCGTCGCGAGGCCGTTGAGATGCGTAACGAGGCCGATGCCCTGGCGTTCCGTACCGAGAAGCTGCTCGACGAGAACTCCGACAAGATCCCCGAGGACACCAAGACTCCGGTGACTGAGGCCATCGCCACATTGAAGGAGACCCTGAAGGGCACCGACAACGACGACGAGGTTAAGGCCGCCATGGACGACCTCAACCAGAAGGCGTCCGCCATGGGCCAGGCGATCTACGCTGCCGCTCAGCAGGCTCAGGCCGAGAATCCGCAGGGCCAGGACGCAGAGTCGGCCAGCTCGGAGTCTGGTGATGACACCGTCGTGGATGCGGAAATCGTCGACGACGAGGACGAGAAAAAGTGACCGGGGCCACGGCCTGACCCCAGCCCCGCCGCCGGGTCGCCATCGCGATGGCCCGGCGGCCGGCACTCACGTGAAGGAACACAGATGACTGATAAGAACGTCAATCCCGACGACGACCAGGCCGACGAGAACCGCGACGACAACGTCGACGAGCGTTTTGCCGACATTGTTGGTGACGTCGACATCGACGCTGATCAGTTGGCCACTGACTCGCCGGCTCCGGAGGAACTGTCCCGTGAGTCCCAACTTGAGGCTCTGCTGGCCGAGCGTACCGAGGACCTGCAGCGTCTACAGGCCGAATACGTCAACTACAAGAGGCGTGTTGACCGTGACCGCGCGCTGTCGCGTCAGTCCGGTGTGGACAAGGTCATCACCGACCTTATGCCGGTGCTCGACTCAATCGCCATGGCTCGTCAGCACGGTGAGGTTGAGGGTGGTTTCAAGCTCGTCGTCGACGAGCTGGAGAAGGTCGCCAATAATCACGGCCTGACCAGTTTCGGCGAGGTGGGTGACGTCTTTGACCCGAACCTCCACGAGGCACTCATGCAGATGCCGATGGAGGGGGTCTCCGTCACCTCCGTCAGCCAGGTAATGCAGCCCGGCTACAAGCTTGGCGATCGCGTCCTGCGTCCGGCACGTGTGGCCGTCTCGGACCCGGATCCCAACGCAACCTCAGCCGATGAATCCAGCCAGGCTGATGGCGAGTCCGCTCAGGCTAACGAGGATGACGAGACGCCGCGTAACGAGTGACGGCGATCTTGGCCGACTACGATGAGGCCACCATGACCGCAAATCCGACGATGGCCAGGGAGGGAGGAATTAGATGAGTACCAAGGACTGGGCTGAGAAGGATTACTACAAGATCCTCGGTGTCTCCAAGGACGCGAAGCCCGAAGAAATTAAGAAGGCGTTCCGCAAGATCGCCCGGGACAACCATCCCGACTCCCACCCTGGTGATAAAGCCGCTGAGGCTCGTTTCAAGGAGGCCTCGGAGGCCAACGACGTGCTGTCGAACGCCAAGAAGCGCAAGGAGTACGACCAGGCTCGTAGCCTGTTCGGATCAGCAGGCGGGTTCCGGTTCCCGCGTGGTGGAGCGCAGACCAGCGTCAACGTGGAGGATTTTCTACGTACTGCCTCCAACGGGGACGGGTTCGGTGACCTGTTCGGCAATCTCTTTGGGGCTAGCGGGGGACGTCGCACAGCGTCCCGGTCGCCACGTCGGGGAGCTGACGTTGAGGGGGAGACGACGATTTCCTTCGACGATGCCGTGTCTGGGACCACCGCCACTATGGACATGGTCTCTCAGGCACCCTGCCAGGCATGTCGGGGGACTGGAGCTCGGGCTGGTACCGTTCCGCGAGTGTGCTCGACCTGTCAAGGGTCGGGTATGCATGCTAGCTCGGCTGGTGGGGTGTTCGAGATGACCGAGCCCTGCCCGGATTGTCACGGTCGAGGCATGATCGTTCAGGACCCCTGTCAGGTCTGCCACGGATCGGGTCGGGCTAAGTCCACCAAGTCTATGCAGATCCGCATCCCTGCCGGGGTGGAGGATGGTCAGCGCATTCGCATTAAGGGCAAGGGGTCTCCTGGCGAGAATGGCGGGAAAGCGGGTGACCTTTACGTCAAGGTGACGGTGCGTCCACACGAGATCTTTGGTCGTGACGGCCACAACCTCACCGTCACCGTGCCAGTGACCTTTCCAGAGGCCACTCTAGGCGCCGAGGTGGAGGTGCCGACTCTAGCGGGAACGACCGTTCGACTGCGTATTCCGGCTGGGACACCGAATGGCCGTACCTTCCGGGTGCGGGGGCGTGGAGTGCCGCGTTCCGACGGCAGCAGGGGGGATCTACTCGCCACCGTTGAGATTGCTGTCCCGGAGAGTCTTGACGACGACGCCCGGCATGTCGTGGAGAGACTTCGTGATTCCCTCCCCCAGGCCACTCCGCGACCATGGGAGGTGAAGTGAGATGGTGAGGCGCAGCAGGAATCTATCCGACGCTGTTGATCTTGCGGTGATCGACAAGGACGCTGCCATCTTCGCCATCTCAGTGGCGGCAGAGCTCGCCGGAATGCACCCTCAGACCCTGCGCACTTACGATCGGCTCGGGCTTGTAGTGCCCGAACGCACTCGGGGGCGGGGGCGTCGCTACTCGATGCGTGACGTTGCTGCGTTGCGGATGGTCCAGCATCTGTCCCAGGAAGAGGGGATTAACCTCAACGGCATCCGAAGGATCCTTCAGATGGAACGTAGGATCGAACAGTTGTCGGAGCAGGTGGACGAGCTCACCGACACCGTGCGTGGGATGCAAGTGGCGCGTTACCAGGGCAGTGAAGATCCGAGAGTCTTTACTGCTGAGTCGACCGGCCGGGTGCATATGGGTCGGACGGTCGTTCATGCCCAGTTGGCACTGCCTTCTCATCGTGGTTGACTTCAGACCACGATGGTGTGGCCTGCTGTGAATCTGCTGAACGCAGATTGGACTCCTGCTGCGAGAGGTATGCAGGTGAGGCTTGGTAAGGCAGGATGAGAGCATGAAGAGAATTCTTAAGATTCTCAGTGTTGTGGTCGCTGTGGTGATCGTGGCGGGAATAGCGATCGGGTTGCGACCTTATGCCCATGCCTTCGGGTCGGTGTTTCAGATTCGCTACAGGCCCAGAGCCGCGAGCGCGCCGGGCCCGGCAACGAGCGCGTTCTCTGCTGTCTCGTCGACGGTCACGCCGTTACAAGCTCCAACACCTGCGGCGTACGCAGCTGGGCAGGTGACAGAGCATGGCGGAACTTTGGTGACCCTCGGCCTGGGTGATTCGGTGCCGCAGGGCGGCACATGTACCGGCTGCACGACGTTCATCGAGAGAGTCGGCACCGATATGGCACGTAAAGCCGGGGTGAAGGCTGCTGTGCATAACGAGTCGGTATCGGGATACAAGACCGCTGACCTATTGACCCAGCTTGAGTCCAATAACGCGAAGGCTCTGCTGGCAACGTCTGATCTAGCGATAGTGACGATCGGTGCGAACGACTTCGACCTCGACACAATGGTGGGTCAGTGTGCTCATTCTGATGCGTCATGTATAGCTGATGATGTTAACGGTGTGACTGATCGGGTGCGGACGATCCTGGAACGCGTCAAGGCCGCGATGAAGACGCCGAGAGCGACTGTTGTCGTCACCGGGTATTGGGACGTGGGGCTGGACGGCAAGGCGGGCCGCGAGAACGGGCCCGACTACGTCAAGGTGACCGATATGATCACCGAGGCCTTCAACGCCAACGTCAAGAAGATCGCCCACGAGGTCGGAGCGGTCTACGTCGACTTCCGTACCCCGTTTAGGGGAGCAGATGGCACGCGTGATGACACAGCACTGCTCACTGACGACGGGGATCATCCATCCGAGCAAGGGCACAAAGTGCTAGCGGAGGCTGTCGAGGCCGCACTGTCCTGATCGGCTGGAGTAGCGAGCAAACCGCAGGATGCCGTATTAACCTTGGCATCAATAGCGTTGGCAGTTGGCAATGGGGTCGGCGCGCTCGCAGAGGGGATCAACGATGACAGAAACCATGCTTGCTGAACGTTTCCACGCCGCAGATCGGTCTATCACCCTCGAAGATATCCCGATCCCGCACCCGGGACCCGGTGAGGTGCTTGTCAAGGTCGCTTACTGCGGTATTTGCCACTCTGACCTGAGTCTCATTAGCGGTGCGTTCCCTGCAGCTCTGCCGGTAGTGACTCAGGGCCATGAGGCATCCGGAACCATCGTCGAGCTCGGTGCGGGCGTCATCGGTTGGAAGGAGGGTGACCGCGTCATCCCATCCGCCGGTCGCCCCTGTCTCAAGTGTCGCAAGTGCCGCCGCGGTGCCTTCACGGACTGACAGGATCTGAACCTCATGGCTTTTGCCTACGACGGCGCATGGGCTGAGTACCACATTGCGCAGGCCTCCGGTATGACGAAGATCCCTGACAACGTCCCACTGGACCAGGCCGCTCTGCTCGCAGACGCCGTATCTACCCCGTATGCTGCCGTCGTGCGTACCGGCAAGGTCCACATGGGCAATGCCGTGGCCGTGTGGGGCGTCGGCGGTGTCGGAACCCACCTCGTCCAACTAGCCAAGCTTGCCGGCGGCGTCCCCGTCATTGCTATTGATCTCAATGACGCTGTCCTCGAGCGCGCTAAGCGAGTCGGCGCCGACCACACTCTGCGTAGCGACGACCCCGAGCTCATGCAGAAAAACGAGGACATCACTCATGGCCGCATGATCGACGTCGCCTTCGACGCCGTCGGCATCAAGCCGACGCTGCGTGCCTGCGTCGACTCCCTCGACGTCGATGGCAAGGCGGTTTCGGTCGGGCTGTCCGCCCAGGACATCGACGCTGGTCCATTCCTCAACTTCAACCTGCAACGCAAGCAGGTCCTCGGCCGCCTTGGTTACAAGTCTCAGGACATCGCCCTGCTCGCCGAGATGTTGTCCTATCACCGCCTGGACCTCACGGAGTCCATCTCAAAGGTCATCCCGTTGAAGGATGTCGAGAGTGGCATCGCGGAGCTCGAGTCCCACCAGGGCAACCCGATCCGCATCCTGGTCAAGCCCTGATGGAGCGCATCACGGGTGCCGTCGCGATTCGTTGTGGCGGCACCTTCGCGTTGGGCGGCATCAATCCATGCAGCTGTGTGCAACCTCTGTGTCTGAGCGAAGGCCTACAATTCAAGGGTTAAGTCCCGGATCGACCGGGATTGCTGCGACGACGCATCCTGCCGTCGCGGCGGGAACGTCGGCACGATGCCAGGAGCTTCATGACAGTACTGACCGACTTTCTTGCCACGCATCAACTGCTGACGATCCTGATCGTCCTGGCCTCCGGCGCCTTGCTAGGCCAAATCAAGTTCGGCCCGTTGAGATTTGGTGCCGCTGGAGCCCTGTTTATGGGGCTGGTCGTCGGGGCCCTTGATCCTCGCTTCGGTCAAAACCTGGGGATGATCAAAGGCCTAGGCGTCGTGCTGTTCTGCTACACCGTGGGCCTGGCTGCTGGATCGACCTTCTTATCTGACCTCAAACGTCAGTGGGGCCTCATGCTCGCCGGTGTCGTCGGATTGGCAGCGATGGCCGTAGCTGGACTCGGCCTGGGGCGACTCTTCGGTTTAACCCCGGCTCACGTTGCGGGTCTGTACGCCGGTGTCCTCACCTCACCAGCCATTGACGCCGCATCGACGGCTACCCATGGAGCCGCAGATACTCTTGTGGGGTATGCGCTGTCCTATCCCGTGGGCGTCGTCGTCGGGCTCATTATGGTCGCAATCATTGCTAAGAGATGCTGGCCGGCCAGCAAAGACAACACCTCAATGGCTGAGGCTGGGCTTACCGCGGTGTCGACAGTCGTCGACCGGGAGACATCGATCCGGCAGACCCCTGGCTTTAGTGACGACCAGGTTCGGATGTCCTATCTGCTGCGCGACGGCGAGATGCGATTGGCCACCCCCGACGACGACCTCCACGTCGGTGATCAGGTGCTGGTGGTCGGAAACCCTGACGACGTCAATCGTGCTGTCGAGCACCTCGGGCACGTCTCCGAGCGCACCCTCACCAACGAGCGCAACGAGCTCGATTTCCGGCGCTTTGTGGTGTCCAACCCGGCTTTGGTGGGCCGCACCTTAGGCAGCATCGATGTGCGCGGACGTACCAGTGGCAAGGTGACGCGAGTACGTCGCGGTGACCTCGATATGTTGGCTCGCAGCGACATCGTCCTGCAGCCAGGAGATCGGGTGCTGTGTGTTGTGCCAGCTCATCGCCTTTCCGACGCTGCGGACCTCTTTGGCGACTCTGAGGCTCACGTCTCCCAAGTGGATGCTCTGTCTTTGGGATTGGGTGCTGCTCTTGGCTTATTGCTCGGTGCCCTCATGGTGGCCCTGCCCAGGGGGTTGCAGTTCGAGCTGGGAACCGCTGCTGGGCCGCTGGTCATGGGCATGATCTTGGGATCGATTCACCGCACGGGGCCGCTGCGGTGGCAATTGCCGCACGCGACGAACGCGATTCTGCGTCAGCTCGGGCTCATGATCTTCCTGGCCTGCGTCGGGCTGGCGTCCGGGCCAGCATTCTTGTCCCAGGCGGTGAGCGCGACGGGTCTGGCGGTTATTGCCGTCTCGGCTGTGACCCTAGTCCTTGGTGGTGCGATCGTCATCGCAGCAGCCTGGTGTATGAAGCTTTCGGCCCAACGCGCTACGGGTGCTTTTGCAGGCTTCGTTGGTCAGCCCGCCATCCTTAGCTACGCCAACTCTCTCGTTAATGACGAACGGATCGAGTCGGCCTACGGTGCCCTTTTCGCGTTGGGAACCGTCGTCAAAATCCTGCTGGTACAGGTGATTGTGCTGGTCTGAATGGCTTCGGCACCGCCGATCGGCCGTTGTTACCCGATCGTTTACAAAGTCTGACGGCGCCGTGACACCCGCCACCCTAGGCCCAGGACAGTCAGCCAGATGGGGCCGATAGCCACGGCGATCCGGTAGGGCGGCATGGTTGTCATGACGACGACCATGAGTACCAGGAAGGCCAGCACGATCCAGTTGGTGACGGGGGCTCCCGGCATCGTGAAACGCAGCTCGGAGCGGGCTTCAGGATCGAGACGGCGACGAAAGAACATCTGGGTGATGATGATCGTCGCCCAGTTGATGATTGCGGCGATCATGGCGATCGACATGATGTACACGAACGCCTGTTCCGGCAGCAGCCCGACGACGACCACTGCAATAGCTGTTACGGCGCTAGACAGAAGTACCCCGGCCCACGGCGACCCGGCCTTATTTACCTTGCCGAGGAAGGCGGGGGCATCCCCTTGATGGGCCAGGGCGTGGAGCATGCGTCCATTGGCGTACAGACCAGAGTTATACGCCGAGATCGCTGCGGTGAGAACGACGAGGTTGAGGATGGCTGCCGCTCCCGGGATCCCGACGAGGTCGAAAATCTGGACGAAGGGGCTGGCATTTCCGTCGATCTTCGTCCACGGGACAATCGCCACCATGACGATGAGCGCACCGACGTAGAACAGCAGGATGCGCCCGACGACTCGGTTAATGGCCCTGGGGATGGAGCGCTGCGGATCTTCGGCCTCACCGGCGGTGATGCCGATGAGCTCGGTGCCGCCAAAGGAGAACATGACGACGATGATCCCGGCGAGCATCCCGGTGACGCCGTGAGGCAAAAATCCGCCATTGCGCCACAGATTGCCGATGCCAGTCGCCGGGGTGGAGCCGGTGCCGAAGAATATGATCCACAGGCCCAGGACGATCATGGCAATAATCGCGACGACCTTGATGATGGCGAACCAGAACTCCACTTCTCCGTAGGCGCGGACGTGGAGGAGGTTGACGGTTGTGACGATGGCAAGCAGTACCGCCGCTGACACCCACCGGGGGACGGCAGGGAACCAATAGTTGATGTAGATCCCGACCACCGAGAGCTCGGCCATCGACACGAAGATGTAGTTGAACCAGTAGTTCCAGCCGGAGATGAACCCGGGGAGATCTCCCCACCACTGGTGCGCGTACTCACTGAAGGCACCCGAAGTCGGGTTGTGGACGCTCATTTCGCCAAGAGCTCGCATGATGAGATAGATCACTACGCCACCAACGAGGTAACTGACGATGACCGCCGGTCCGGCGGCCGCGATAGAGTCGGCTGCTCCGTAGAACAGACCGGTTCCGATTGCGCCACCCAAGGCGATGAGTTGGATGTGTCGGTTGCGCAGACTGCGATGCAGTTGCTGGTCGGGTTCGGTCACGGTTTGTGAGTTTAGAGGCGGGTGTCGATGGGAACCGGTGTTGATCGAAGGGTGGGCGCGACGTGGCGCCGTCCATCCAATGTGTGGTGGCCCGGCGGGATGGTTCCGGCCGATACCCTGACCGCGTGATATTCAACCTAGCCGCCGTGTGCCTGATGCGAGGCCGGACTTGCCTCAACGTCCGCAAGAAGGGGGCCGATCACGTCATCTTGCCGGGAGGCAAGATTGAGCTGGGGGAGACCCCGCTGGAGGCCGCCATTCGCGAGGCCCGAGAAGAAACCCGTCTGGTTCTTGATCCGGCCGACCTCACTCACCTCGGCACCTTTGACGCCCCCGCAGCTAACCATGACGCTGACGGCATCCGGTGTGCGGTCTACGTGTGCAACTGGCGTGAGATCTTGCCTGAGCCCGTCCCAGACTCCGAGATCGTCGAGTACGAGTGGACTGACCTCGACCACTGCTATGACGACGTGCGTCAGGCCCCGCTGCTGTGTGACCGGGTTATCCCGGCTTTACGGCAGCAGGGCTTGCTGTAAACTTCACTCAGTCGCCACGAGGGCGCTAGGCCTGCTCACTCCTCAGCTAGTGCGACGGCCGGCTTGATCGTGGCTCCTCGACGGCCTGGGATCACCGATGCCAGCCATCCGGTCAGCACGGCAACGAGGGCGACGATGAGCAGCTGCAACCATGGCACGGATGTCTCGACGGTCATGAGGGAGCCAAAAAGGGCGTGGGATCCGGCGATGCCGTACCCAATCCCCAGGGCAATGCCCAGGATCGCTGCGATGCCTGAGAGCATGAGCGCTTCTTTGCCGAACATCGATCGGACCTGTGCGCGGGTCAGGCCGAGGGCGCGTAACAGTCCGATCTCACGGGTGCGCTCTACCACCGATAGACCCAAGGTGTTCGCGACGCCGACTATGGCAATGATGACCGAAATCACCAGCAACCCGACGACCATCCCAAGCATGATGTTGATGATCTTGTCCATCTGGGCTTTCTGATCGGCCGATGACGTGACCGTCACCCCTGGGTGGGTCGACATCGACTTGGACAGGGCCTGGGTGGCCTTGGACTGATCGGTGCCGTCCTGATAACGCACCCGGATTTCAGTGGGTTGGGCATGGGGCGCCAGCTTGGTGAGGATGCCTTGGGTGACGATGAGTCCCTCGTTGTCCTTGCCGTGTCGTACCAGGGTCAGATTGGCTTTCTTGCCATTAACGGTGACGGTGATCTTGCTGCCATCGGCGACCCCAGGCAGCGCTCCCACAGCGTGGCTGTCGTCGAGTCCCTTGGCAGCGGACTCGTCACGGACGACCTTGGGGAACTCCGGAGACGCTGCCTGGACAGCGACCTTTGTGGCCTTGCCACCGGCCTCAACCGTGCCGGGGACCGTCGTCACAGTGGCGACCTGACAGACACCGTCGGACCTCTTGACGTCGCCAATGGTGGCGTTGTTGAGTGGGCCCTGGGCTCTCACAGTAGCGTCAACGGGGAAATGCCCGTTCATCATGTTGCCAATGGAGGCCCGACCGGTGGCGGCACCCGTCGCAACGGTGGCGATGAGGGTGACGCCGATAAGCAAAGCCGACGCCGTTGTGGCAGTGCGGCGTGGGTTGCGTTGGGTGTTCTCGATAGCCAGCTCCCCGGGAATCCCGCCAAGACGAGCGACACCGATGGCTCGGCCTAGGCTTCCGATGAGGACAGGAGCTAACACGAGCACTCCGGCAAAGCTGATGAACCCGCCGGCGACCCCGCACATCACGGCATTCTTCGTCTCCATATCGCTCGTTGCGCAGATGATGACAAGGGCAGTACCAGCGAGGAAGAGCAGCGTTCCGAACCCGACGCGGACCCGTCCAATCTTGCGAGTGGGCGTCTCAGTCACCGGCTGGAGTGCCACCACTGGAGTGACCTTGGTGGCGCGTCGTGCCGGAGGCAAGGCAGCCAGAGTCGTGACGACCACACCTACAAGGATTGGGATGATGCAGGACGTCACGGTGACGCTCACTGAGGTGTCGATCGGGGATCCAGCAGCCTTGAGGCCCATAAGCATGAGCTGGGTGACGCCGATACCCAGGGCAGTTCCGACAACCGACCCGATAAGACCGGCGATGAGCGCTTCCCCGAGAACCGAGCGTCGCACCTGTTTTCGGGTGGCACCGATGCAGCGCGCCAGGGCGAGGGTGCGAGTGCGTTGTGCGACGAGGATCGTAAAGGTGTTGACGATGACGATCGCGGCTACAACCAGGGCGATCACGGCAAAGGCTCCCATGAAGGTCGTCATGGCGGCGAATCCCTGGGAGGCTTGGTTGGCCTCATAGGCTCGCTCGTCGTCGGCGGTGCGGACCGTTGCTGTGGTGCCGACAACCTTCGAAACCTCCTGCGCGATCTGCGAGGCAGGGCGGTCGGAGTTTACGTACACGGTATTGGCACCGGAATGACCGCTGATGCGTCCCAGATTGGCGGCCGATAGGTAGATCTCCGGGGAAGTCGGGGTGGTCGTGGTGCGAGCGTCCGGGTCGAGCACACCAACCACGGTGAGGGTGATGGGCTTCGCACCGTTTCGGGAGGGGTCGTTGACGATGATCTTCGATCCGATCCCGGCGTTGTTGTCGGCAGTGGATTGGTTGACGGCTACCTCGTCCAGCTTGGCTGGTGCTCGGCCCTTGACCAAGTGGGGATGGGCCGGGACCAGGTGACCGTTGACGAAGGAGGCCTGCCCGTTGTCGGTGCGCTGGAGGAAGGCGTTACGGGTCTGCTCCACTGAGGTCACGCCGGGCACTGCGGCAACCTTGTCGACAGTCATCGAGGACATAGGCTTCGAGGGCTCCTTAGCGGTCACCACTGCGGTGGCGTCCCCGACAGCTGCTGCCTGGATACGTAGCGTGTAGGCCTTGATCGAGTCCATCAACATCAGCGTGCTGGCTACGAAGGCCACACCAATGATGACGGCGATCATCGTGGGTATAAGACGACGACGTTCGTGGATCATGCCAGGACCTCCTGGCTGCGAGCGGTCGAGACCTGGCCGTCGGTTACGGTGACGATGTCGTCGGCCCTGGCAGCGGCGTCGTGATCATGGGTGACCATGACGACGGTCTGACCAAGATCGTCGACGCAGTGACGCAGGAAGGTGAGCAGATCGTCGCTGGCCTCCGAATCGAGGGCGCCGGTCGGCTCGTCGGCGACGATGACGTCGGGGCGGGTCACCAGGGCGCGGGCGACGGCGACGCGCTGCTGCTGTCCGCCAGACATCTGCGACGGCTTATGGCCAAGACGCTCGGTAATGCCGAGCATTCCGGTGATGTGGTCAAACCATTCCTTGTCGACCTTGGTGTGCGACAGACGCAGCGGCAGGGTGATGTTGTCAGCAACGCTGAGAGTGGGCATGAGGTTGAAGGATTGAAACACGAACCCGACGTGCTGGCGACGTAGCTTGGTGAGGGCGTCGTCGTCGAGATGGGTGATCTCGGTATCGCCAATCCACACCCGGCCCGAAGTAGGGGAGTCGAGCCCGGTGATGCAGTGCAGCAGGGTTGACTTACCCGAACCTGACGCTCCCATGATTGCGCTGAACCGCCCGGCAGGAATGTCGAGGGTCACCGACCGCAGGGCTCTCACAAGGGTCGTCCCGGACCCGTATGTTTTAGTGAGGTCGAGAGTGCGGACCGCTGAGGCCGTGCGAGACGTTGTGGTGGGTGCGGCCGTCACTGAGGCAGACATGGAAACTCCTGTGTCAGAGGTTTAACAACACCTTTGACGCTAAGGGTGTTTTCCCTCGTCACGCATCGGTCCCGGGAGTGGTTTCGGCTCTCCTACCGCAGGAGGATGTTGCCCGTCCTCGGCAGCGCCGTAGTCAACTGAAAGGTCAGCGACCCGGACGCACTAGACCGGCATCATAGGCCGTGATGACCATGGAGACGCGGTCGCGCAGCCCCAGCTTCGACAGGATGTGGCCAATGTGGGTTTTGACGGTCGTCTCGGCCAGGTAGAGCCGTTCGGCGATCTCGGCGTTCGTGAGTCCTTCGCCGACGCAGGTAAGCACCTCGCGCTCCCGGTCTGAGAGGGTCTCGACGAGCTTCGGGTCGGTTGTGGTGGCAGCCCCTTCGCCCTGACGGGGGATGAACCTCTCGATGAGGCGGCGGGTAGCCGATGGCGCGACGACGGAATCACCGTCGCGCACAGCGCGAATGGCGGCTAGTAGTTCGGTGGGCCCGGCGTCTTTGAGCATGAATCCGGACGCTCCTGCTCGCAGCGCAGAGTGGACGTACTCGTCGAGGTCGAAGGTCGTCAGCACGAGGATCTTGGCCTCAGGGTGGCTTGTCATGATCTTCTCGGTGGCGCCCAAACCATCAAGGACGGGCATCCGGATATCCATGAGAACAACGTCGGGGGCCAACTCGTCGACGAGCTGTAAGGCCTCAGCTCCGTCATTAGCCTCCCCGACGACGGACATATCCGGCTGGGCGTCAAGGACGAGGCGGAACCCGGCGCGCACCATCTGCTGGTCGTCGGCCAGGAGGAGTCGGATCGGGTCGGTCATGGCGTGGTCCTTCGGGGCTCAAACTGACGATCAACGGGTAGGGATGACGGCACGGACTCGGAACCCGTGGCCCGGGCGACTCCCTACCTCAAGGGTGCCACCCCAAGCGGACATTCGTTCTCGCATCCCCACCAGGCCATGTCCGGACCCGTCGGCGCGCTCGATACCCGTGACGCTAGTACCTCGTCCATCGTCGAGAATTTCCAAGGTGACGTCATCGGGGTGGTGACTGATGGTGACATGGGCAGTTGCCGTCGGGCCGCCGTGCTTAAGGACATTGGTGAGGGCTTCTTGGACGACGCGGTAGCAGGCGAGTTCGGCGCCTTGGGACAACGGTTCGTGATATTCCGAGCGGCCTTTGATTGTCAGAGTGATGGCGAGAGTTCCCTTCATCTCCCTGATGAGGTTGGGGATGTCGTCAAGGCCCTGAGTGGGGGCCAGCTGCGGGCCAGCATCGTTGTCACGCAGCACACCGACGAGACGTCGAGTCTCGTCAAGGGCGTGACGGGCCGTCGTAGCGATCGTGTCGAGGGCCTGCCCGCTGGCTGACAGTCGGGTCTCGATATCGCCGGCCTCTTCATGGTGAGCTAGGTAGGCGCCACCGTCTGCCTGCACCACGATGACCGACAAGGAGTGGGCGACAATGTCGTGCATGTCCCGGGCGATCTTGGCCCGCTCCTCCTGGGTGGCCAGCCTGATGCTTTGGTCGCGCTCGCGCTCCAGGTCGATGGCACGTTGGCGCAACGCTGCCATGGTTTGACGTCGGTCTCTCGTGGCGCTGCCGGCAAACCACGCTGCCAAACAACTGGCCATGCACGCGATGATGATGACGCAGAAGCGGATGAGGTGAGTGTTATAGCTGATGGGTTCGGAGGTCGTCGGGGCGAATCCCCAGCTCACCCCGGCGGAAACCGGGCCGACGACGCACATGGCCAGCCAGAATCTGCGCCGGGGCGGGTCGGTCTTCAGTGACACCTGATAGAGGATGACGGGGACTAGGGTGTTTTGCGGTGACGGGAACGGGTAGACCGCTAGCTGAAGGATGTGTGAGGCGACTAGCACCGAAGCGGTCACTTCCGGCTTGGTGCGGGCCCACACCCAGGACGCACAGACAGTCAGTACCCACAGCGCCATCCATGCGCGGTAAGCGGTGTTGTGGTTGGTGTCGTGTCCCCACGTCGCGAATGCGGCGATGAGGACGAGGAAGGCCATTACTGAATCGAGGATCATGGGGCGGGCGTGCAGCCATCGGTAACTACGACGCAAACGTCCCGGGGGGCGTCGTATGGGGACCGAAGCGCTGCTCACCTTCCTGACCCTACGGCTACCAGAGGCGTGTGACATCCTTCCGTCGGTGGATTCCCCTACGGTTCAGCCCGCTGCCTGACGGGTGACAGCTGTGGCGTTTTGGGGCTCCTTGCCTGAGGGGACATGATGGCGATGTGAGCAACCGAGTGATACGCCTTATGGGCCCAGCTTTCGTCGCCGCCGTGGCGTACGTCGACCCGGGAAACGTCGCCGCGAACCTAGCAGCCGGAGCCGGCTACGGCTACTTACTGGTATGGGTGCTCGTCGTCGCCAACGTCGTAGCGATGCTGGTGCAGTATTTGTCCGCCAAGCTCGGGTTAGTTACCGGACATTCCTTGCCTGAACTTGTCGGAGAAGCACTGCCGCGTCGTGGTAGTCGTCTGGCCTATTGGTTTCAGGCCGAGCTCGTCGCTGCCGCCACTGATCTGGCGGAGGTCATTGGTGGAGCGGTGGCCCTGCAGCTTCTGTTCGGGCTCCCACTGATCGTAGGTGGACTTATGACCGGGGCGTTGTCGCTGGCGATTTTGGCGATCCCGTCGCGTCATGGCCAGCGCACCTTCGAGATCGTCATTATCGGGATGCTCGTCGTCATCGCCATCGGGTTCACCGCCGGTCTCGCTTTTTCCCCGCTGTCATGGGGTGGGGTCGCGTCAGGCCTAGTGCCCCGGTTTGAAGGCACTGAAACCGTCATGCTCGCCACGTCGATGCTGGGCGCTACAGTCATGCCTCACGCGGTATACATGCACTCTTCCCTGGTGCGCGATCGCCACGGAACCGACGACAGGCCAAAACGGATTACTACGCTGTTGCGAGCAACCCGATGGGATGTCGCGGTCTCTCTGGTGCTGGCAGGATCGGTGAATATTGCGATGCTGCTGTTGGCTGCGGCGAGCCTGCAAGGTGTTAAGGGTATCGACGGCATAGCTGAGGCTCATGCAGCCATGAGTAACTCAATGGGGCCGGTAGTGGGGCTTATTTTCGCGGTGGGGTTGTTCGCGTCAGGTCTGGCTTCAACCTCCGTTGGCGCGTATGCCGGAGCTGAGATCATGGCCGGGCTTCTCCATATGAGGGTGCCGATGCTGGTCCGGCGACTTGTGACGATCATCCCGGCGCTAATCATTCTGGCATCCGGAGCCAATCCGACTCAGGCCCTCGTCTGGAGCCAGGTGCTGTTGAGCATGGGGTTGCCGCTCGTGTTGGTGCCGTTGGCTCGGTTCACCGGCGATCGGCAGCTGATGGGCCAATGGACGAATGGGCGTGTCATGGCCGTCATCGCGTGGATCGTCGTGGCAGCAGTCTCGGCTCTCAACGTGGTTCTCGTCGTCGAGACGGTCATGGGTGCATGATCCTTGAGGGCAGTTTTCTGGCGACAATCGTGAAAATGAGTGACAAACTCAAGTGGGTGACGACGCCGAACCCCGCACCGACCTCTGCCCACGATTTGGCCAACGATTTGGCCACTGCATTTCGCGGGTACCCTGCTGGAGTGGCGATCCTCACGACGATGGGAGCGGCTGGGCCCGAGGGCTTGACGGTCTCCTCCCTGGCGTCGGTGTCAGCCGTCCCGGCTGTTGTGTCGGTGTCGTTGGGTAATGGTTCGACGACCCTGGCCACCCTGACGGAGGAGTCCCGCGTCATCGTCCACATGCTTGACGCAGATCGCGCCGACCTCGCTGATGACTTCGCTGTACCAGGAGCCGATCACTTTGCCGACACCGAGTGGGTGCCGAGCGCTGAAGGGGCGCCCCGGTTAGAGACACAGGGGCCCATTTTGCATGGTTTCGTTCAGTCAATGACTGATACCGGATCGGCCACACTCATCGCGGTGACGATTGATCGGATCGAAGCTGGGAATCGCCATGCCCCAGGGTTGGTGAGGATGGCTCGGGGGTGGCACGAGATCCCTCGCTAAACCTTTCGTGACCCACGTTTTCGGGTACGTTGGAAGGCGTCATCGAAGTCGAAGGAGATGTCGCCATGACAGCCACTAATGCGCGCGCCCAGCAGACTGAACGCATGGGTACTGCACCCGGATTCATTGCCGCCTTGGACCAGTCTGGCGGTTCTACCCCGAAGGCCCTCAAGGCGTATGGGGTAGAACCTGAGGTTTATGGAGACGATAAGGACAAGATGTTCGATCTCGTCCACGAGATGCGGACCAGGATCATCACTAGCCCGTCGTTTACTGGCGACCATATTCTTGCGGCGATCCTGTTCGAGATGACGATGGATCGCGAGATCGAGGGAATCCCCACCGGTGACTACCTGTGGGAGAAGAAGGGCATCGTTCCCATCCTCAAGATTGATAAGGGCCTGGCTGACGAGGGCTGCCACGTTCGTCTCATGAAGCCGATTCCCGGCCTCGACGAGTTGGTGCACCGCGCCGTCGAGGAGAAGCACATCTTCGGTACCAAGGAGCGCTCTGTCATCCTGGATGACGACAAAGCTGGCATCGAAAAGATTGTCGACCAGCAGTTCGAACTGGCCGAACAGGTGCGCGCTGCGGGTCTTGTGCCGATCCTCGAACCCGAGGTCGACATCCACGCTCCACATAAGGAGAAGGCTGAGGAAAGGCTGCACAACCTCATCCGCGAGCACATCGACTCTCTGCCGCTCGACGCCAAGATCATGTTGAAGCTGACGATCCCGAGTTCCGAAGACCTGTATGCCGACCTCATTGCGGATCCGAAGGTCCTACGCGTCGTCGCCCTGTCTGGTGGGTACTCCCGTGATGAGGCCAACAAGAAGCTGGCACGCAACAAGGGACTCATTGCGAGCTTCTCTCGTGCTTTGGCCGAGGGACTGAACGTCGCACAGTCGCAGCAGGAGTTCGATCAGACTCTGCGCGCCTCCATCGACTCGATTTACGCCGCCTCGGTGTCCTGACCCTTCGACAGACGGGCCCGCTGGGAAACTTGCGGGCCCGTTGTCATGCGTGAGCATTCGTCGGCCTTGTACAGTTCGAGGGTGATTCCTGAACTTGTCGCGTTTGATCTAGACGACACGTTGGCCCCTTCGAAAACTCGTCTTCCCCAGGAGATGGCCCGCATCGTTGCTCGCTTGCTTGATCGCACGAGTGTGTGTGTCATCTCTGGTGGCCAGTTCGGTCAGTTCCGGACTCAGGTCGTCGAGGCTCTCGTCGACGCACCCCGGCTGGATCGGCTCCACCTGCTGCCCGCCTGCGGTACTCAGTACTACCGCTGTGTTGACGGTGAGTGGCAGCGCATTTACGTCGAGGCTTTGACTGACGATGAGAAGTCCCGCGCTATGGAAGCTGTCGAAACCTGTGCCCGTGACCTCGGGCTGTGGGAGGAGCACACCTGGGGCCCGGTATTGGAAGACCGCGAATCGCAGATCACTTTTTCCGCGCTGGGTCAGCAGGCCCCCGTCGACGCTAAGAAAGCGTGGGACCCCAGCGGCGATAAGAAGCTTAACCTGCGTGAGGCGGTTGCTGGGAAGCTCCCTGATCTCGAGGTGCGCGCTGGGGGGTCCACCTCCGTGGATATCACTCGAGTTGGTCGAGACAAGTCCTTCGGTATAGCCAAGCTGCTTGAGATAACGGGCCTATCCAAGACGGATGTGCTGTTCTACGGTGATCGTCTTGACGAACACGGCAACGACTACCCTGTTAAGGCGATGGGTATTCCGTGCGTCGCGGTCGACGACTGGCAAGATACCCTGGTCAAACTCGAAGACTTGCTCGCGTAAGCGTAAAGCTACTCAGCTACTCGTGCCCCACCGACGGGGACGACCCACGATGAGACTGGCTCCCCAACCGGCGGCCAGACCGATAACGGCGGGAAGCCCCCAGCCGAGGCCGTCGGATGCCCAGGGTAGGACCATGTCGGCCACGTGGGTGATAGCGCGGGTCTCTGACCCTTGGATCGGCAGGGCGCGTACCAGGTCGGGCAGGGCAGCCAGGGCGACGCATCCGGTCATGATGCGGTGGGGGAGGCGGCTGGCACCCAGCCACGGGTCAAGCAGCCCCAAAATGATCGCTGTGATCGCTAACGGGTAGAGGAACATGAGGACGGGGGTCGACCAGGCGATGATCGTCGTCAGACCGGCGTTGGCGATGATGGCTGACGCCACGCTGAAGATGACGACCCAGCTTCGCACCGACGGCCCCGCCGGGAACATGCGACGAAAGATCTCGGCACAGGCCACGACCAACCCGATCGCTGTTTTGAGGCAGGCGACTAGCACGATGGCGGCTATCAACACCTGACCGGCCGTGCCGTAGTAGTGGCGTGAAACCCCAGCCAGGACGACACCGCCGTTGGCAGCGTTAGGGACGACGAGGGCAGACGTGCGCCCGAGCCATGCCAGGGATACGTAGACGAGGGTTAGCGGGATGGTGGCAACCAGCCCGGCGCGGATCGTGATATGGGTGACATCGCGACGGCCTGTCAAGCCGCGTTGATTGATCGCCTCAATGATGACGATAGCGAAGGCGAGGGACGCCAGCGCGTCCATGGTGTTGTAGCCGTGGAGGAAGCCGTGCATGAAGGGCTGGTGATCGTACGGGGGTTGCGGGGGACGATTCGCGACGGTGGGCATGGGATGGATGAGGGTCGCCACGATGAGAATGGCCAGCAGGGCAAGGAACAGTGGGGTCAGATATCGCCCTACCCAGTCCATGAGCTTGCCGGGTTTGAGGGCTGCGACCAGAGTCATCGCGAAGAACACGATGGTGAAGATCGGCAGTGCCGGGCCGTGGCCTTGGATAAAGGGCGCCACGCCGACTTCGTAGGAGACGGTGGCCGTTCTCGGGATGGCGAAGGCTGGGCCGATGGTCAGGTACAGCAGGCAGGTGAAGATTGTGGCGTAGTGAGGGGACACCCGCGAGGTCATGCCGTGGACGCTCGAACATCCCGACACGGCGGAGGAGATGATGGCCACGATGGGGATTCCGACTGCGGTGACGAGAAATCCTGCGCCGGTTATAGGGGCGCTGTGGCCGGCAAGGCGCCCTAGTTCGACCGGGAAGATGAGGTTTCCGGCGCCGAAAAATAGCCCAAATATCATGAGCCCGATGAGGAGGGCGGTGTGCTTGGGGACGGTTCGCAGATCGGACATGGGGAATATCTTGCCAGGGTGGTGGCGGTAGCTCCCGCAAGGGGACTTTCGTGGTTTTTCCCACAGGTGAGAACGAGCGTTCATCTGGAGGTCGTTGGTGTCATCTGGCGATCGGGACGGGAGGCCTTCCCTCTTCCAGCCATTCCGACCGTGATGACGCGAAGCGGCTGGACCTCACAGTGGTTCCGAGGTGATGGCGAGCGACTCCTTTGGGCTAGTTGAGTCATGTACGCTCAACTTCACTTGATTGTGCCCAGCCAGGGGTCATACTTGAGTCATAGCAACTCAACTCCAGTGAGGCATGTAATGGACACCAATCTCACCACGATGAGCCGTGACGCGGTCACCGCCGCTACTCGACATGCGTTGGCCCACGGGAACCCGTCCGTGGAGCCCTCGCATCTTCTTCACGCACTGTTCACGATCCCAGACAACACTGTCAGTCCGTTGGTAGCTGGCTTGGGGATCGATCCTCAGCAGGTCGACGCCGTCGCCACCGCGGCGATGCGCTCCCTTCCGTCAATCACCGGCGCCTCGGTGGCTCAGCCGCAGCTGTCCGGGGCGTTCGCCCGTGTCATCGCCGACGCACAGAACCGCGCCGAGGCCATGGGTGACTCTTTCGTCGCTACCGAGCACCTGCTTATTTCATTGACGGCTGTCCCCTCTGACGTCCAGAACGGCCTGGCAGGACTCGGCCTCAAGCCCGACTCCCTGGCGGCGGCCTTTAATGAAGGTCGCGGAGACCGTCGTGTCACCTCCGAGGAGTCGGAGGGAGGCGAATCGGCTCTTGCCAAGTACTCTGTCGACCTCACCGAGCGCGCCCGTGCTGGCAAGCTTGACCCCGTCATTGGTCGTGATCAGGAGATTCGCCGCGTCGTCCAGGTGTTGGCACGACGCACTAAGAACAACCCGGTCCTTATCGGTGAGCCGGGGGTCGGCAAGACTGCCGTCGTCGAAGGGTTGGCTCAGCGCGTCGTCGCCGGGGACGTTCCCGACTCTCTCAAAGGGCGTCGCGTCGTCTCTTTGGATCTGTCTTCCATGGTCGCCGGGGCTAAATACCGCGGCGAGTTTGAGGAGCGCCTCAAGGCCGTCCTCAACGAGATCAAGGAGGCCGAGGGGCAGATCATTACCTTCATCGACGAGCTGCACACCGTCGTCGGCGCCGGGGCTTCCGGAGAGGGAGCAATGGACGCTGGCAATATGCTCAAGCCGATGCTGGCCCGTGGCGAGCTGCGAATGATCGGTGCCACTACCCTCGACGAGTACCGCGAGCATATTGAGAAGGACCCAGCCCTGGAGCGTCGTTTCCAGCAGGTCTTTGTCGGTGAACCGTCGGTTGAGGACACTATTGCCATCCTGCGCGGCTTGCGAGAGCGCTACGAGGCCCACCACAAGGTGCGTATTACTGACGGAGCCCTTGTCGCGGCCGCCAGCTTGTCTAACCGGTACATCACCGCCCGTCAGCTTCCTGACAAGGCCATTGACCTTATCGACGAGGCTGCGTCTCGGCTGCGCATGGAGATTGACTCCTCTCCGGAGGAGATCGACACCCTGCGCCGTGAAGTCGACCGCATGAAGATGGAGATCTTCGCCGTCGAGAAGGAGGACGACCCGGCCAGCCAGCAGCGCCTAGCGAGGTTGCGCGCTGAAATGGCTGACAAGGAGGAGACCCTGCGTGGCCTGGAGTCGCGCTGGGAGGCTGAGAAGGCTGGTCTCAACAAGGTCGGTGAGCTCAAGACAAGGATTGACGAGTTGCGGACTGCCGCCGACAAGTACCAGCGCGAGGGCGACTTCGGGCGAGCGTCCGAAATCCTCTACGGTCAGATTCCCGGCCTTGAGAAGGAGATGGAGGCTGCTGCCAAGGCCGAGGAGGAAACCCCGCGGATGGTCTCCGAGGAGGTCGGCACCTCCGACATCGCCGAGGTTGTTTCCTCGTGGACTGGCATTCCCGTTGGGCGGATGATGCAGGGCGAGCAGGAGAAGCTGCTCCATATGGAGGAGCGGCTGCACGAACGTCTTATTGGTCAGGATCGAGCGGTCAAGACGGTTTCGGATGCGGTACGTCGCTCCCGGGCGGGAATCAGCGACCCGAACCGTCCGACTGGCTCGTTTCTCTTTTTGGGCCCCACGGGCGTCGGCAAGACCGAGTTGGCCAAGTCTCTGGCGGAGTTCCTCTTCGACGACGAGACCGCTCTGGTGCGTATCGACATGAGTGAGTACATGGAGAAGCACTCCGTCTCGCGTCTGGTCGGTGCCCCTCCGGGTTACGTCGGTTATGAAGAGGGCGGTCAGCTCACCGAAGCCGTGCGGCGTCGTCCCTACTCGGTCATCTTGCTTGACGAGGTGGAAAAGGCTCATCCTGACGTCTTCAACATTTTGCTGCAGGTGCTCGACGACGGTCGTCTGACTGACGGCCAAGGACGCACGGTGGATTTCCGCAACACCATTTTGGTCTTGACGAGCAATTTGGGTAGCCAGTTCCTGTCAGACGCGAGCCTTGATGACCATGCTAAGCGTGAGGCCGTCATGGGGGCGGTGCGTCAGGCGTTCCGACCCGAGTTCCTGAATCGACTCGACGATGTGGTCATGTTCGACCCGTTATCGATGGCCGATCTGGGACGAATCGTCGAGACGAACCTGGCTAAGCTCAATTCACGGCTGGCAGAGCGGCGTATCACCATTGCCGTGACCGACGCCGGTAAGGACTGGCTGGCCATGGCGGGTTTCGACCCGATCTACGGTGCCCGGCCACTGCGTCGCCTGATGCAGACCACCATCGATGATCAGCTGGCTCGCAAGGTGTTGTCTGGGCAAGTGCAGGAGGGCGATACGGCGACCTTTGACATCAACGAGGCTGGTGACGGTTTGGTGATTCTCTGATGGCGAACGCTTGCCGTGTGACGGCGTTGTGACAGTTCGTAGGGGCGTTGGGTCGGTTGAACCAACGCCCCTGCTGTGATGTTTCTCACTATTTGGTGGAGTGTATGGGTATAGCCTGCTCACGCCATCCCCACATGGAGGAGGACCGCTGTGTCAGACGCCCAAGCCACTGAGCGAACGATCACATCACTGATACCAGCCCGTATCGACCGGCTGTCGTGGTCGACATTTCACACCATGGTTATCGTCGGTCTAGGAACAGCGTGGATCCTCGACGGTATTGAGGTGCAGATCGTCGCAGCAAATGGCTTTGCAAAACCGCTGCACATGTCCACCACCGAGGTTACCGCGGCAGCAACCTTCTACCTGCTCGGCCAAGTACTTGGTGCTCTCTTCTTCGGCAAACTTACCGACCGTATTGGTCGAAAGAAACTCTTCACTCTGACTCTCCTGGTTTACCTTCTTGGTTCGGGTATTGCAGGTTTGTCCTTCTCGACGTGGTTCCTCTATGTGTGCCGGTTTATTGCTGGATCTGGTATTGGTGGTGAATATTCAGCGATCAACTCGGCCATCGATGAGCTCATTCCGGCCCAGTATCGCGGTCGGGTGGACTTGTCCGTCAATGGCACCTACTGGGCTGGCGTCATGCTCGGTTCGGTCGCTACGATTTACCTCCTTGACCCGACGAAGGTCGCGGAGTTTTGGGGCTGGCGTATTGGCTTCTTTATTGGTCCGGTTCTCGGCATTGTTGTCATCCTTATTCGTAAGCATATTCCGGAGTCGCCTCGGTGGATGCTGACGCACGGTTACGGTGAGCAGGCCGAAGAGATCGTTGCCGGAATTGAGCAGGATGTTCGGGAGTCGGGGCATGAACTTGAGCCGGTTAGCGACGACCAGGCCATCACCTTGGAACCCGAGGTGAGGCGTCAAGGCCGCCGCAACTTCTCCCAGCGTTGGGTAGAGTTTAAGGAGTCTGGTGCTGAGCTGGTCGAGGTGTTCCTGCGTCGCTATTGGAAGCGCACTGTGCTGGGTGTCACCCTTATGGTGACCCAGTCCTTCCTGTACAACGCTATCTTTTTCACCTATGAGATCGTGCTGTCGCAGTTCTATTCAGTGTCTAAATCTGATGTCGGCTTGTATATGATCCCATTCGCGGCAGGAAACCTACTCGGTCCAATTCTACTGGGGCGATTATTCGACACCATTGGTCGACGCAAGATGATTTTCGCTACCCATGGAATAGCTGCTCTGGTACTGGCTATCAGTGCGGTGCTGTTCCAGCGTGATGCCCTGACGCCGTCCACCCACACTATCTTCTGGTGCGTCGCTTTCTTCTTTGCTAGCGCCGGAGCTTCCTCGGCCTATCTGACAGTGTCCGAGATTTTCCCGCTGGAGGTTCGTGGTCAGGCTATTAGCTACTTCTTCTCAATCGCCCAGATCGCCGGTGCTATCGCTCCATTCATCTTCGGTAACCTCATCGGTGACGGTTCCTCGCGCGGCCCCCTTGTCGGCGGTTACTTCATCGGTGCCGGCATCATGCTTACCGGTGGTCTCGTCGCTTTGTTCATGGGCGTTGACGCCGAGGGCAAGGGTCTGGAGGCCATCACTGATCCGCTCAGCCGTGACCGTGCCAAAAAGTCGGCCGCTCGGCAAGCCGAGTGAGTTAGGGGGAGACGACTATGACGGCCAGCACTATCAAGCCCACTTCGTTGTGCGGTGTTGGGATCTGAGACATCATACGCAATGTGCAGTGCCCGGTGGTTGTCATGCCACGTCCGGTGTGCAAGGCACATGAGAGGCTCGATAGCGTCGTCTCTTCGGCCGCGGCGGAGTCTGGCAAGAACTAAGCGCTTAGTCGACGTCCCCGTCGACATACATCCACCGGCCTGCGCGACGCTGGAAACGGGACACCTCATGGAGGACGTTGTGGCGCTTCCCGGCCCGGTACGAGGCGCGAAATTCCACCATTCCGGTGATGTCGCCCGGTTGGCCGTCCTTGGTGGCAAGGATCTGCAAACCCGTCCATTCCAGGCCCTGCGAATCGACAACATCGGGACGGGTACGGGGGTGCCAGGTTGCCCACAGGTGATTCCACCGTCCCAGGGTGTTCGCGGTGTAGCGCGACCGCATGAGTGCTTCGGCGGTTTCGGCGTGACGCGGGTCGTCGAGGATCGGTCCGCAGCACTGGTCGAGGTTCCGTCCTGATCCGCAGGGACACAATAAGGTCATGGTTTAAGCATCCCAGGCTGGGTGTCGCCCGGCGCGGACTACAGTCGGCACCGGCCCTCCGACGAGATTCGGAAGGCTTGCGCCACATCGGGCGCTGGATGGATGGGAGATGGATGATGTCGCACGGTGTGGCAGCCATGGCGTTCTTGGCAGGCCTGATCGGGTTGGGACTCGCGGGGTGTTCCGGGACAGCCGGGGTCTACAACAGTGGTGACGAGGCGGCCAACGGATCACGGTCGGGAGTTGAGGCGACCCCCGAGGCCCATGCAGGTGCTACGCCTGACCAGAAGTGGACCCATTGCACCCCAGGAGCTCGTTCCAAGGACATCACCGCAATGACGCCCGATACCAACACCTCCCTGACGATCGGTGCGTTCAACGGATGGGATGAGTCCTGGGCGACAGCTGGTCTCATCAAGCAAGTCCTCAAGAAGGACGGCTACACCGTCACCATTAAAGGATTTGACGCCGGGGTCGGGTATCAGGCGACTGCTGGCGGTGACATCGACATCATCACTGATTCCTGGCTTCCGGTGACCCAGGCTGGCTACATCCGCAAGTACGGCCCGAAGTTGGAGAACCTCGGGTGCTGGTACGACAATGCGAAACTCACTATTGCCGTGAATAAAAACTCACCGGCACATTCCATCGCCGATCTCAAGAAAACTGGCAGCGCCTACGGAAACGTCATTTACAGCATCGAACCGGGTGCCGAGATGACGAAGACCATCGCTAATCAGACACTGCCGATGTACGGGTTGTCGAACATCACCCTCAAGACCTCGTCGACGCCGGCGATGCTGGCCCAGCTCCAGAAAGCCACCAAGGCAGGGAGTAACGTCGCGGTCACCCTCTGGCGGCCGCACTGGGCCTATGACGCCTACCCGGTACGCGATCTCGATGATCCCAAGAATGCCATCTCCAACGCGGAGCTCATTTACAGTTTCGGTCGACCCGGATTCGAGAAGGACCACCCCAAGGCCGCTCAGCTCATCCGGAACCTCGCAATCGACGACGCCCACCTGTCTAGTCTGGAGCACCTCATGGTCGATACCACTAAGCGTGGTGGCCAGCAGGACACTGCGATCTCGAGGTGGATGGCCGACAATCCGGACTGGGTACACGATTGGCTGACCGGAAGGCTGGGGCCTCGATGAGCCGAGTTCTGCCCGATCCGGACGTGGCGGGAGCATGGACAGTGCGCGTCGGTGGCGCGGATCAGTCGTGGATCGATCCCGACGATCCCACCCGTCTGGAGTTCGACTATATGCAACGCATCGCCGACCATCTCGATGTTCACCGTCCAGCGGGGGAGAGGATGCGCGTCATCCATCTAGGTGGGGCAGGGATGTGCCTAGCACGGTATGTCGCGGCGACCCGTCCGACCAGCCCGCAGATCGTCTGTGAGCCCGACGCCGAGTTGACGGCAGAGGTCCGTCTCAAGGTTCCGCTACCGGTGCGTTCAGGGATCAAGGTGCGCCCGGTAGACGGACGATCGGGGGTCGCGGCCATGCGGGAGGATTTCGCCGACGTCGTCATCCTCGATGCCTTCGACGGCGCCCGGGTTCCTGGCGACCTCGTCACTGTCGAGTTCTTTGCCGATGTATCCCGCGTCCTGCACTTCGACGGTATCGGGGTAGCGAACTTAGCTGACTCCGCACCCCTTGTGTGGACTAAGCGAGTCGCGAGGTCCGTTAAAGAGGTGTTTTCCAACGTCTGTGTGGCGGCGGAGCCAGCGACCCTCAAGGGGCGTCGCTACGGAAATATTGTCCTGGCCGCCTCGAACGGACCGCTGCACGAGGAGGAGCTAACTCGACGCTGTAGCGGCGCGGCTGTCCCGTTTCGGTTTATCGCTGGTGATGCACTGGAGAAGCTGTTGGCAGATGCTCGTCCTTTCCACGATGGCGACACCGAATCCTCGCCGGGGCCGCCTGGCGGAGCGACCTTCTTCTCCTGACTGCTCATATGGTCAGCGGTGTTGTCCTGGGTAGCGATCTGGTGAGACCTCGCGGCAATGACGATTCTCGTTCGGGTTGTCGTTCAGTGACATGATGTCACCATGATCCATACGACCTCTGAGGGAACAGTCAGGTATGGCTATCTGCCGTCGCTGCCAGCGATGCCCAAACTGATCGTTGTGGCACGGGTCGTGGTGATCGGTTTGTCGACCATGTGGGCCCTCATCATCTGTGGGTTGTGGGTGGCTGGGCGTAGCGAAAGCCAATCGACCCTCGGCCCGATCCTGACGTCGTTCGCCTTGGGCATGGACTCGGGAGGCTGGACCGGTTATCTGCTCACTCCACTGGCGGGTTGCGTCTTGACGGTGACGATGGGTCGAGGCCACGCCATCGACCGCTATCTCTTCACGGTGCTCTCACTGGGTTGGATGTGGTGGCTTTCTCGTGGCGCAGAGTTTATAGGAGGGTTTGACGTCATCGGGGTCATGGCCGTCGCGGTGGTGTTGGTTATCGTTTGGAGCGCACCAGTTAACACGTGGATTAAGGCTGTCGCCGAACGCGACAAGGTGATCGCAAATCCGCCAGAGGAAGGATGGCTAGCGCCGGGGCAGGTCCAGCCGTGGCAAGCGAACTCCCGTCGTAGGTGAGTCGATTCCCTCACCTGCGGCACGTTCAGCTCGGCTTTCACTCGACGCGGGACCGCCGAGCTGATTGTGGCTGGCTGACCTGACCCTTGCGTCGGGCCTTGAGCCATTCGACACCCATCGGCAGCACTGACACCACGATGATGAGGAGCAGAGCCGCCTCGAAATTGTTCCGAACGACGGGGATTTGGCCGAGGAAATAACCAGCCTGGACAGCGATGAGCACCCAGAGTATGCCGCCGATAGCGGTATAGGTGATGAATTTCTGAAACGTCATCCGTCCCACGCCGGCAATCATGGTGACGAAGGTGCGCACGATCGGTACGAAACGGGCCAGGATGAGCGCTACGGAACCATGCTTGCGGAAGAACTCATGGGTGGTGTCCACATGTTTGGGGGAGAACACCTTACCCATGAATCCTTCTCGCTCTCGGAAAAGCTTCGGGCCAACCAGGTAGCCGATCCAGTAACCGCAGATATTTCCTGCGATAGCGCAGATGATGAGGACTACGTTGACGATGATGAGGGTCGTCGTCACAGATCCGTAATGGACCAAAGGGACGGTTGAGTTAACGCCCACGGCGGCAAACATTCCCAGAGCAAAAAGCAAAGAGTCTCCGGGCATGAAGAACACGGCAAGTCCGCATTCGGCGAAGGCGATCAGCGCGACGATCCACAGAGCAGCAGCACCGGTGCCCTGGATGATGGCCTGAGGGTCCATCCAGGTTGGGGTGAGCAGGGCTGGGAGGGTCATGAGGAGACTCGACATAGGGTCAAGACTATCTTTGGTCCGTGTGTGCCTCGTCCGCTGATGAACTCGCTGATGCCCCTTCGCTGCAGACTCCCAGCCAGTTAGGGACTACAGTCGTAGGTGTTGGGCCGATGCCGAAACCGTGGCCTGATGACCCGAGACTCGATCCTGAGCTGTTGGCTTCAGGCGATCGACGCAATGTTATTGATCGGTACCGCTACTGGACGATGGAGGCCATCGTCGCCGACCTTGACGCCCAGCGCTCCCGGTTGCATGTGGCTATTCAGAACTGGGAACATGATTTCAATATCGGGTCGGTGGTGCGTACCGCCAACGCTTTTAATGTCGCGGCCGTTCATATCTTGGGGCGGCGTCGTTGGAATAGACGTGGCGCAATGGTGACTGACCGGTATTTGCACGTTTACCACCACTCTGACGTCCCCTCCTTCCTACACTGGCTTGACGAGCACGGCGTCACTCCCGTCGGAGTGGATAATCTGCCTGGATCGGTGCCACTGGAGACGGTCCAGCTGCCGCAGGACTGTTGCTTGGTCTTTGGATCGGAAGGTCCCGGGCTGACCGACGAGGTCGTCAAAGGGTGCGAGCAGTTGGTGGCTATCACCCAGTACGGGTCAACGCGTTCCATGAATGCTGGCGCGGCTGCCGCGATTGCCATGTACGCCTGGACGACGCAGTGGTGTCCAAAGCCACGCACTAGCTGATCGGGGAGAACCGTCACCCTCTAGGCTCGTGTCATGAGCACGCAACCCACTGAGGAACCACTCCGACTAGTTGTGGCATTCAATCCAGTGCCTAGTGCCTCCCGGGTTGCTCATCATCATGCGACGAGATTTCGCCTGGCGGTGCAGGCCTTCATTGTCGTCGTCATTGGTGGTTTGTTGTGGGCGTTGACGGCCGACGCCTTCCAGTTATCGACGGTGATGTGGATGCTCGGGGCATGGGTGGTGCTATTCCTCGTGCTTTTCGTCATCCAGAATCTGCGGCTGCACGCCGCTCGCAAGGATCTTCTCGACGTCGGGGAGGGGCCCGCGCTCATCGTCTGTTCGCGTGGCTTGCTCTTGCGACGAGCATTGCGCTGCGAGTCTGAAGGGCCTGTGGCGACGTCTATGGACGAGGTTCGCTGGGATGATTTATCTGCGGTCAAGGTGGGGGGCTCGTCGATTGGTTCTGGTCCCGGTCTGGTTGTCTATGCCGATGACGGCAGGCAGTGGGAGGTTCCACTGTCCTGGCTTGATAGTCGGCTAGCTGACATTGACGCGGCGATTTCCGCGGCTTCAGGTGGTCACGTTCGGGTGGAACAGGATGGTGCCGGCATCGCCGACTAATGTGCGCTGCGCAGCACCTATGAGCGTGCCGGGTGCCGGAACTGACATCGGGAGGGTGCCTGCGGAAGAATAGCTCTTGTCAACGCGAGTTCATATAGGAAAGGCCTAACATGCCCATCGCAACACCTGAGGTCTACGGCGAGATGATTGACCGCGCGAAGGAACAGGGCTTCGCGTACCCGGCCATCAACGTGACCTCCTCCCAGACCCTCAACGCTGCTCTGCAGGGGTTCACTGAGGCCGGTTCCGACGGCATCGTCCAGATCTCCACCGGTGGCGCGGAGTACACCTCCGGTCAGACGGTGAAGGACATGGTGACTGGTGCGGTTGCTCTCGCGGAGTACGCCCACGTCGTCGCTAAGAATTACCCGATCAACGTGGCCTTGCACACCGACCACTGCCAGAAGGAGAAGCTGGATAAGTACGTCAACCCGCTTATTGCCATCTCGCAGGAGCGCGTCGACAAGGGCCAGGACCCGCTATTCAACTCTCATATGTGGGACGGCTCGGCCATCGAGGTTGAGGAGAACTTGCAGATTGCCGAGGAGCTACTGTTGCGCACCGCGAAGGCCAAGCTCATCCTCGAGATTGAGGTCGGCGCTGTTGGTGGCGAGGAAGACGGTGTGACCGGCGAGATCAACGAGAAGTTGTACACCACCGTTGCTGACGGCATGCGTACCCTCGAGGTGCTGGGCCTGGGTGAGAAGGGCCGCTACACCACCGCCCTGACCTTCGGGAACGTCCATGGTGCGTACAAGCCGGGTTACGTCAAGCTGCGCCCGGGAATCCTCAAGGAGATCCAGGACGAGTGCGGCAAGAAGTACGGCAAGGAGAAGCCGTTCGATCTGGTCTTCCATGGTGGGTCGGGATCGACTGCCCAGGAGATCGCCGACGCGGTGTCCTATGGCGTTATCAAGATGAACATCGATACCGATACTCAGTACGCGTTCTCGCGTCCGGTTGTTGAGCACATGTTCAAGAACTACGACGGCATGCTCAAGATTGACGGTGAGGTCGGCAACAAGAAGATGTACGACCCGCGTTCGTGGGGCAAGAAGGCTGAGGCTGGTATGGCCGCTCGGATTGTTGAGGCTTGTGAGCAGCTGGGTTCGAAGGGTACTTCGGTCAGCGCCTGAGTTGTTTTGTGAAGAATCCTAGCCAGTTCTGTTGTGAGGATTGGCTGGGATTTTTCACGTCATCGGTGTGATGGTAATATTGTGCCGCCAATTCCGGCAGCAGCGGATAGTATGACGCATACGGCATAGTTTATAGTTGTTTTTGTTCTCATTACTATTCCTTGGTGGTAATCGATTTCATGTCAAGTGAAGTGTCCATATGGTTCGCCCCAAGTGCTTCGTTCTACCCTTTGAATTCATGCTCTTTGCCTGTGGCCCGGGGGCGCGGAAGAAGGGCCGGGGAGCGTCGAGGGGTGCCACGCCTTCCATATCGCTTGCGGCTGGCCCTGCGCTCGCGGCCGACACCGCCATTGTGCAGGAGAGATTCGTTGCGGTCGAGGTGTTAATGGGTTGGAGTTGACCGCAGGTTCCGTTTAGACCACTATGCGCCTGACGGGGAAATCCTCTGGCCGTTGGGCGGTGGCGGCGACTATGTACATGGTGAGATGACGAGGACTTCCTTGGACCACACATACACGCACTGACCAAGGAGGGCCATGTCTCGACCTGAACCGACCGGAGAGAACCGTATCGTTGAGCCGGAAGAGATCTTCTTCTCAACTACCGATGCCAAGGGAATCATAGAGAAAGCCAACTCGGTTTTCGTGGACATCTCCCGGTACTCCTGGGATGACCTCATCGGGGCGCCCCATAACATCATTCGTCACCCGATGATGCCCGGCGCGGCATTCCTCGCCATGTGGACGACAATCCAAACGGGGGAACCTTTTTGCGCCTACGTCCACAACCTCGCTGCTGATGGTGCCACCTACACGGTGCTGGCCACCGTCGTGCCGTTGGGGGAGGGCTACCTGTCGGTGCGCGTCACCCCGCAGGTGCCCGAGATGCTTCAGGCGGCCGAGACTGTCTACCAGGCGGGTCGTGACGCCGAGTGGATTGCCGGGGAACAGGGATGTGGTGCTCCTGAACGAGCCCGCCGTGGTCTTGATGCCGTCAAGACGGCCCTCGAACAGGCCGGATACCCCGACTACGGGACGTTCATGCGCAAGGCGTTGGTTCAGGAGGTGTCGGTACGTCGGCGGCAGCACCGTGCCTCCCGTGGCATGGTCGACGAGACGACCTTGGGACAGCTCTCGAGCCAGGTCAACCGGGCTCGACAGCTGGTCGAGACCTGGCTGGAGACCTTCGACGGGCTAAGCGACCTCTCGTCCAAGGCCGGTCGGACCGCGCGCACCCTGAGTAGGGCGATGACCGAGTCGCAGCGCACTGCTGACGTCATTACTGATTCCCGTGAAGCCACTGAGGCGTCGTTGCGGCCCTTGGTGACCGTCCTCACCCTGTGGAGCCGGATGGACGCCGAGATAGCGCCGCTGGTCAACGGGGTAGTCGCTGACCTCGACGCCATGGCCACTAGCGCGGATCTCACGAGTTTCCGGCTGGCGGTGGCCCACGTCCAGGTCGAGTCGACCCGCAGCTTTGTTTCCGAGCTGTGGGCCGAGGTGGACGGTTGGCAACGTGCCCTCCCCGCTATCGATGACCTTTCTCGGGCTGTGGAGGAAGCCATGTCGGAGGCGAACCGTCGCCTCGACGAGGTGCGCGGCTTGGCCGATCGCGCCGCGTCCCGCACCCAGGAGCTAGCTGATCTGATGGCGATGCCGACCGCTCTGCTCACCAGTTGGCAGCAGATGGCCAGCCAACGGGAGCTATCGGCCGGGGTGGCTGATCTCGTTCCGCGGGTGGAGGAGCAGATCGGCGCCAGCCAGGCGATGGCCGCTGAGCTGACCGATGTCGTTGCTGGGCTGCACAAACTCGCAGGCGTCTCGAACGAGGAATTGGACGTCTCGGTGCTGGCTGAGATCCGTCGTCTCGGGGCCGAGGTGGCGGCCGGACGCTGAACCACGCCGGAGTCCGGCCCATGGTTGGGTCGGACTATCAGCAGCAACGCTCTCGACATATGCGTTTTTCCTCGGATAAAACGGCGGTCCCGTTCGGTGCGAAAGTGCCGATTCGGACCGCCTTAAGGAGCCGGGCTCCGACGGGAAATGACGTCAGTGAATCCGCGTAGGTGATCCCGTGGCGGCAGGCTCGTGGCGCCGTCTGGGTACCTCTTCTCGGTGTCCTCAGGTGAACGCCTTCGTGGCTGAACACTGTTAAGGTGTGGAACTTTGACCCCAAGTCGGTGAAAGCTTCGGGGACAGTGCAAAGATTAGATTCATGAGTCCACGAAAGATTGGCGTTACCGAGCTCGTGCTCCGCGACGCGCATCAGAGCCTGCTTGCCACTCGCATGGCCATGGAGGACATGGTTGATGCTTGTGCTGACATTGATGCGGCAGGCTTCTGGTCCGTTGAATGCTGGGGCGGAGCTACCTTCGATTCCTGCATCCGATTCCTCAACGAAGACCCATGGGAGCGTCTGCGTACCTTCCGCAAGCTGCTGCCGAACTCCCGGCTGCAGATGCTGCTGCGTGGCCAAAACCTCTTGGGCTACCGCCACTACAACGACGAGGTCGTCGACAAGTTCGTCGAGAAATCGGCCGAGAACGGCATGGATGTATTCCGCGTGTTCGACGCTTTGAACGATCCTCGCAACCTTGAGCACGCGATGGCAGCCGTCAAGAAGACCGGCAAGCACGCCCAGGGCACTATCTGCTACACCACTTCCCCGATTCACACCCCGGAGAGCTTCGTGAAGCAGGCCGATCGTCTCATCGACATGGGTGCCGACTCGATCGCCTTCAAGGACATGGCTGCTCTGCTCAAGCCGCAGCCTGCCTACGACATCATCAAGGGCATTAAGGAGAACCATCCGGACGTGCAGATTAACCTGCACTGCCACTCCACCACGGGCGTCACCCTGGTCACCCTGCAGAAGGCCATCGAGGCGGGTGTCGACGTCGTCGACACCGCTATCTCGTCGATGTCGCTCGGTCCGGGCCACAACCCGACCGAGTCTTTGGTCGAGATGCTCGAGGGCACCGAGTACACCACCGGCCTCGACATGGATCGCCTGCTCAAGATCCGCGACCACTTCAAGAAGGTGCGTCCGAAGTACAAGAAATTCGAGTCGAAGACGCTGGTCAACACCAACATCTTCCAGTCCCAGATCCCGGGCGGAATGCTCTCCAACATGGAGTCCCAGCTTGAGGCCCAGGGCGCTGGAGACCGCATGGATGAGGTCATGAAGGAGGTGCCGCGCGTTCGTAAGGATGCCGGCTACCCGCCGCTGGTCACCCCGTCGTCCCAGATCGTGGGAACCCAGGCGGTGTTCAACGTCTTGATGGGCAATGGTTCGTACAAGAATCTCACTGCCGAGTTTGCCGACCTCATGCTCGGCTACTACGGCAAGCCCATTGGCGAGCTCAATCCTGAGATCGTCGAGATGGCCAAGAAGCAGACCGGCAAGGAGCCGATCGACTGCCGTCCCGCCGACTTGCTCGAGCCTGAGTGGGATCAGTTGGTCGAGCAGGCCAAGAGTCTTGAGGGCTTCGACGGCTCCGACGAGGACGTTCTTACCAACGCGTTGTTCCCGGGAGTTGCCCCGAAGTTCCTCAAGGAACGCGCACAGGGCCCGAAGAGCGTCGCGATGACCGAGGCACAGCTGAAGGCCGAGAAGGAGGGCACCGGCGCTGCCGGCATCGCTGGACCGGTCAACTACAACGTGACGGTCGGTGGCAACAGCCACCAGGTGACCGTCGAGCCTGCGTGAGGATGATCGCCAACTATGGCTGAGAAGAAACCAATCAAGCTGGCCGACACTATGGCCGGCCGGATCGAGCAGCTCGCCGACGAGCGCCACGCTGTGGAGCTTGGCGGGGGCGAGGATCGCTTGCAAAAGCAGCGTGACAGGGGCAAGCAGACAGCCCGTGAACGGATCGACAACCTCGTTGATGCTTATTCCTTCGATGAGGTGGGCGCGTTCCGTAAGCACCGCACCACCCTTTTCGGCATGGACAAGGCCGAAGTTCCCGCCGACGGCGTAGTCACCGGTCGTGCGACCATTCATGGTCGCCCGGTCCACATCGCGTCCCAGGACTTCACCGTCATGGGTGGGTCGGCTGGCGAGACCCAGTCGACGAAGGTCGTCGAAACGATGGAGCAGTCCCTGCTGACCGGCACTCCGTTCCTGTTCTTCTATGACTCGGGCGGCGCTCGAATCCAGGAAGGCATCGACTCGCTGTCCGGGTACGGCAAGATGTTCTACGCGAACGTCAAGCTGTCAGGCGTCGTGCCGCAGATCGCCATTATTGCTGGCCCCTGCGCCGGTGGCGCCTCCTATTCCCCGGCCCTGACCGACTTCATCATCATGACGAAGAAGGCCCACATGTTCATTACGGGCCCCGGCGTCATCAAATCGGTTACCGGTGAGGAGGTGACTGCTGACGACCTGGGTGGTGCGGATGCGCACATGTCCACCTCGGGCAATATCCACTTCGTGGCCGAAGATGACGACGCCGCAGTGCTCATCGCGCAGAAGTTGCTGAGCTTCCTGCCGCAAAACAACACTGAGGACGCCCAGATCTCCAACCCCAATGACGATGTCTCCCCGCAGCCTGAGCTGCGCGACATCGTTCCGCTGGACGGTAAGAAGGGCTACGACGTCCGCGACGTCATTTCCAAGATCGTCGACTGGGGCGACTACCTAGAGGTCAAGGCCGGTTGGGCGACCAACATCATCACCGCCTTCGCCCGGGTCAATGGTCGTACCGTCGGCATCGTGGCCAACCAGCCGAAGGTGATGTCGGGTTGCCTTGACATTAATGCTTCGGACAAGGCTGCCGAGTTCATTACCTTCTGCGACTCGTTCAATATTCCGTTGGTGCAGTTGGTTGACGTTCCTGGCTTCCTGCCTGGTGTCCAGCAGGAGTACGGCGGCATCATCCGCCACGGCGCGAAGATGCTGTACGCCTACTCCGAGGCCACCGTCCCGAAGATCACCGTGGTGCTGCGTAAGGCTTACGGCGGCTCCTACCTGGCCATGTGCAACCGTGACCTGGGTGCTGACGCCGTCTATGCCTGGCCGAGCGCGGAGATTGCGGTGATGGGTGCCGATGGCGCTGCCAACGTCATTTTCCGTCGCCAGATCAAGGACTCTGAGGATCCCGCAGCCACCCGTGCCGCGAAGATCGAGGAGTACCGCAACGCCTTCAACACGCCTTACGTGGCTGCCGCCCGTGGACAGGTTGACGACGTGATCGATCCCGCGGACACCCGTCGCAAGATCACCGCCGCTCTGGAGACCTACGCCACTAAGCGTCAGTCCCGTCCGGCCAAGAAGCATGGCGTCATGCCTTGCTGAGCGAAGAAGGCTGATGGGAGGACAAGATGAGTGAGAACAATGAACTCGTCATCGAGACGCTGAACAAGCGACTCGCGGCGCTGGAAGCCGAGGTTTCCCGGCTCAAGAAGACGAGCAAGGGCGTTCCTGAGGACGTGCTCGCCGCCATCTGCGCCGCCGTTTCGGCTTACCTGGGCAACGACGGAAAGGTTCAGGCCGTCCGTTTCGCCCCGAGTGAGCCCTGGGTCCGTCAGGGACGCAGGGCTCAGCAGAACCATTCGATTCGTTGACCTGGAGAAACTGATATGAAGCTCAAGGTGACCGTCAATGACGTCGCATACGACGTTGACGTTGACGTTGATAAGACCCCCAATGCGCCGATGGCGCCGATCCTCTTTGGCGGCGGCGCCGGCGGCCCGATGAAGGCATCTGGTGGCGGCGCCGGTAAGGCCGGCGAGGGCGAGGTTCCCGCACCGCTGGCTGGGACTGTTGCCAAGATCCTCGTGGCCGAAGGAGATGCCGTCAAGGCCGGTCAGGTGCTCCTGACCCTCGAGGCCATGAAGATGGAGACCGAGATCAATGCCCCGGCGGACGGAACCGTCAAGGGGATCCTGGTGGCTGTCGGTGACGCCGTCCAGGGTGGTCAGGGCCTGGTGGCTCTGGGCTGATCCTCGAACCAAGAAACACATCGGCGCCTCACCGTGGTGGTGGGGCGCCGGTGCCATGTCTAGGGGCTACGAGTCCCCCTGTGACATTGTCAGTCGTGGTCTAGGAGACGAGATGGTCCGCTTCCCTGATGGGAGCCGGGCCATGCGTCGTCACATCACTTGAATACGATGACCTTGCGGCCAGTTGGAGTGCGGTTCCACAGCCACTTCAGACCAGACATATTGCGGATGTTGATGCAGCCATGGGAGGCCCCATTCCAGCCGCGACGGGAGAAGTCCGAAGAGTAGTGGATGGCCTGGCCCCTGTGAAAGAACATCGAGTATGGCATCGGGGAGCCGTAGACACTGGAGACGTGGTTCTTATCTTTCCAGTAGATGATATGGACGCCCTCGGCAGTGGGCTCACTGGCCCGACCGAAGCGGGCGTCAAGGGTGATGAGGATGCGTCCGTTGTGCACCATCCAGAGCTTGCGTTGCTTCTTGGAGGCGCAGATAACGGTTCCCTTCATGCAGCGACGGTCTAGGTGGGCACCGGTATTCGAGATCGGCAGGGTGGCTGGAGGAGCGACAGCGGGCTTGGACGACATTGAGGAAGCCGGAATCGACTTTGAGGGCTTCGGTGTCGCCGGTGAGCTCGGGGCCTCCGACTCGGTTGGGGAAGAGGTTGAGGCGAGGGAGGGACTGGCCTTAACAGAAGGGCCTTCCTTGGAGCTAACGGCCGTCGGGTTTGCGGGGATTTCGGGCGCGCTGGAGGTGACAGCGGGCGAGAACTGTCTTGGGTTGGGCGAGGCCGTTGGTTCTGCGTTCGCGACGCCGACGACCCCAGCAGACAGTGACATCACCAGCGCAGCAACCAGACTGGCAGCGCGGGAGGATCGCATTGATCACAACCTTTCGGGACGTGGACATGAAAATGCTACGCCTGGTGGCTCGCATTTTTGACCTGGTTTCTGCTCTCTCCCCCCGGGTCCGCGGTGGCAGGGCGTTTCGCCGTGATACGACGATGATGCTGCAGCACCCCTAGTCAGGGGGAGCTGCAGCACCGAGGCGTCTATCAGCCGTGCTTCGCACGGGTGCGGGCTTTGGCCCGCTCGTGGGCATTAAGTTCGGTCTTGCGGATGCGCACAACGTCTGGGGTGACCTCCAGGCACTCGTTTTCGCGGCAGAACTCAAGTTGTTGCTCCATCGAGAGCTTCGTCGCCGGGATCAGGCGCTCCAGTTCGTCGCCGGTGGAAGAGCGCACGTTGGTGAGGTGCTTTTCTTTGGTGGGGTTGACGTCCATGTCGTCGGGGCGGGAGTTTTCGCCGACGACCATGCCCTCGTAGGTGTCCTCGCCCGGCGAGACGAACATCGTGCCGCGCTCCTGCAAGTTGAACAAGGCGTAGGAGGTGACGACCCCCTGACGGTCGGCGACCATCGAGCCACTCTGACGGGTGCGCAATTCGCCTACCCAGGGCTGGAAGTTCTCGAAGATCTGGTTCATGATGCCCTGACCGCGGGTCTGGGTGAGGAACTCGGTGCGGAAGCCGATAAGGCCACGGGCTGGGACGACGAACTCCATGCGCACCCAGCCGGAGCCGTGGTTGACCATGTGCATCATCTGGCCTTTGCGTAGGCCCATCATCTGGGTGACGGGGCCCATGAACTCTTCTGGGGCATCAATGGTGACGCGCTCGAAAGGTTCGTGCAGCTTGCCGTCAATGGTTTTGGTGACGACCTGCGGTTTGCCAACGGTGAGTTCGAATCCCTCGCGGCGCATCTGCTCGACGAGGACGGCCAGCTGCAATTCGCCGCGGCCTTGCACTTCCCACATGTCGGGACGGTCGGTGTCAGCTACTTTGATCGACACGTTTCCGACGAGTTCTTGATCGAGACGAGCCTTGAGGAGACGAGCGGTGAGCTTGTCACCGGAACGACCTGACAGCGGCGAGGTATTGATACCGATCGTCATCGACATCGACGGTTCATCGACGTGGATGAGCGGCAAAGGGATCGGGTTCTCGGGATCTGAGAGGGTCTCGCCGATGGTGATCTCGGGGATACCAGCGATAGCGACGATGTCGCCGGGACCAGCTTTCTCAGCGGGGACGCGTTCCAGGGCCTCGGTCATGAGCAGTTCGGAGAGCTTGACGTTCTGGACCGAGCCGTCGCGCTTGCACCAGGCCACCGTCTGTCCCTTGGTGAGTTCACCGGAGACCACACGGCACAGGGCTAGACGGCCAAGATAGGGGGAGGCGTCGAGGTTGGTGACGTGGGCCTGTAGCACCCCACCCTCGTCGTAGGTGGGGGCTGGGATGTTCTCGAGGATGCAATCGAACAGCGGCTGTAGGTCGGGGGAATCGGGTAACTCGCCATCCCCGGGTTTGTTGAGGGATGCGCGTCCGGCTTTCGCGGAGGCATAGACCACCGGGACGTCAAGCAGGGAGGCATCGTCGTCGTCGGAAAGGTCCATGAAGAGGTCGTAGGTTTCTTCGACAACCTCGTCGATACGGGCGTCGGAACGGTCAACCTTGTTGAGCACCAAGATGAGAGGCAGCTTCTTGGCTAGTGCTTTGCGCAGCACAAAGCGGGTCTGCGGCAGTGGCCCCTCGGAGGCATCGACGAGCAGAATGACGCCATCGACCATCTCCAGGCCGCGTTCCACCTCGCCACCAAAGTCGGCGTGGCCGGGGGTGTCAATAATGTTGAGGGTGATTTCCTCGCCGTCACTCATGACGTGCTTGACAGCGGTGTTCTTGGCGAGGATCGTGATCCCCTTCTCGCGCTCCAGATCCATCGAGTCCATAACGCGTTTCTCGACCTCGGCACCCTCGCGAAAGGCTCCCGACTGCCACAACATAGCGTCGACCAAAGTGGTCTTTCCGTGGTCAACGTGGGCCACGATGGCAATGTTGCGCAGATCCTTGCGTACGGGCATGCAGAACTCCGGTTCAGATCGAGGATGGAGATACCGCGACGGGGCCGCGGGTGGTTGGTGGGTGCAAACACACCACAGTGAAGTGTAGGTCAGGGCAGGGTTGCGCCACGAATGAGCGAGTCAGCGCCACCTTCAGGAGTGCGAATGTGGTGACTGGGCCGCAGTTTTCTCAGCAGTCGTGTGGGTTCCGTCGCACCACTGCGAGGGCGGCACCTGGGCCTTGACGTGGGCGATGTGCTCGCCACATCCGGCCCAAGTCGTCTTGCCACAAATGCCACATCTGGCGGGTCGGCACATGGTGATAATCCTCTCCTTGGCTGAAACAAGTTTATTGTCGTAGGGCTTTATTGACGGCCCGAATAAGCGCCGCGGCGCATTTCGCCCTAGGCTTGGGATCATGGCTGAGGAGCAAAACACCGATCTGACCACTGAGATCGAGGGACAGGATCACGGCGTGCGGTTGCCGCCCGACCCGGCCATTCGCAAACTTGCTAAGCGTGGACGTGCGGAGTTCATTACGGTTGTCAAGGAGCACCCTTCCTCATCCCTGTGCTGGGCTCTCCTGGCTGAAGGGTCGCTGTTGAGCGATACAGATGCCGCTGATGTCGCCGCGTACGCCTATGCCCGTACGGGTCGTGACCTTGGCCTTGAGCAGCTCCGAGACGCTGGGTGGGACGGCGAAGGGCCAGTGGATTGGGGCTATCTGCCTAACCAAGGTGTGTTTCGTTGCCTCCATGCGTTGGCCATGGCGGCCGAGCGGCTTGGATTTGGGGATGAGTCCGACGACGCCGACACCCTTTTGCGGGAGTTGAGCGATGAGGCCTGGCAGGCATTGCGTGGCGATGATGTGCCGTCTGATAATGCTGTAGACGTCGACGTGGATGAAGAGCTCACTGACGAGCAGGAGCCCGATCATCAGGAGTGATGGGGTTATCGTCACGTAGACGTCGGCAGGTTGACAACATGATTCTGGTGATTCATCCTTGAGATAGGACATCCAAGGTCCAATGTAATGCGACGGGTTAACCCGACCAATCAATGGAGATGGGCGTATGAGCAACGTCGAGGCCATAGCAGCCAGGAAATCATGGCGTGACGAGTTGACTGGCACGCAGTGGAAATCCTTCTGGGCAGCATGGATCGGTTATCTGCTGGACGGATTCGACTTCGTCATGATCACGCTGGTCCTCACCGAGATCGGCAGGACCTTTCACGTCGGACCAGCGGCGACTGCGACCCTGGTGTCCGCTGCTTTTATTGCGCGATGGTTCGGCGGACTGCTGCTGGGAGCTATCGGTGACCGGATCGGCCGCAAGGAGGCCATGGTCATCTCGATTCTGCTTTATGCGGGTGGATCGGTCGTCTGTGCCATTGCCCCGGCTTTCTGGGTTATCTTCGTCGCCCGTGTCTGCATCGGCATGGGTATGGCCGGTGAGTACGGCTCTTCAGCCACCTACGTCATTGAGTCCTGGCCAGTGCGTCTGCGGAATAAGGCCTCCGGGTTCCTTATTTCCGGATTTTCCCTTGGCGCCGGTGTGACGGCTCAGGTGTATGCCCTCATCGAGTACCTTACCCGTGGTACCTCCGCTGAGTCTCATACCTGGCGAATACTCTTCGCGCTTGGCATTATTCCGATCGCCTTGGCCCTGTGGCTGCGTCGTGCCCTTCCTGAGGCCGCCGACTTTGTAAAAATGCGCGAGGAGGAGGCCGCTCGCGCCGCTGTCGGCGAGGCCGTCAAGAAGTCTGACATGTTCACCATGCTCTTCGCACGTAACCCGAAGCGAAGCATCATTAACATTATTCTGGCCCTCACAACTTTCGGATGCCTAATCGTCATTTACCTGTTCAAGAGCGGCGTCCCGGGGCTCGTGTTGGTACTGCTGTGGATCGTCGTCGCGGCCGTCATGGTGAGCTTCATGGTCCAGTTTGAGGGATCGCGTTGGCCGACAGGTGTGGCCGTCATGATCACGGTGTTTGTCGCCTTCCTCTACTCTTGGCCTTTGCAGGCTCTGTTGCCCACCTACTATCGCCAAACCCTGGGCCTGGCGAGCGACACCGCGTCCAATCTCGTAACCGCCACTTCTTTTGGCGCGGCAGCGGGCTGCATCATGGCCGGATTCATCGGTGACAGATTCGGAACCCGCAAGGCCTATTGGGTCTCCCTGCTCATCTCGGAGTTCCTCGTCCTGCCGGTCTTCCTCGTCAGCCGGGACATGGTGCACTCCTCGACGATGTGGATCGTGCTCCTTGGAGTTTTCATCTTTGTCCAGCAGATGTTCGGACAGGGTATTTCTGGTCTGCTACCAAAGTTCATTTCGAACTACTTTCCGGTCGAGAAGCGCGCTGCTGGCTTGGGCTTCTCATATAACGTCGGAGCTCTTGGAGGGGCTATCGCCCCGGTCCTCGGCATTGCCCTGGCAGGTGACCCAGCTACCGGTGTCGGCGGTGTGCTGCCCTCCAGCTGGGGCCTCGGATGGACCCTGTTCATCTTGTCCTTCGCATTCACCGCGGTGATCATCATTCTCATCGCCATCAATTTCCCGCTCCGGATGCAGAAGCTGTTGCGCCCCGACCACGTGCGTCCCGCCGACCGGATGGATCACGTCGATGAAGAGCTTGCTGTTTCCCGGAACCCTCGCACTATCGTCGCCTCGTGATGCGGGCGAGAAGGAGGACATATCATGACTGTTCCGACCATCGTTGGCGCATACGCTGCGATGCCACGGGCCATTGCTGAGCGGGAGGACTTTTACCGAAGCCTAGCCGCGACCGGTTGGGTAGACGGTATCGAGATCCCGTACCGGGACGGTCTCGACGCCGATCCCCGATGGCTCGCCGATCAACTGCGCGATCGGTTCGCCCACTGCGTCGTGACGGCCATTCCGGGAACCATGGGTCAGCTGGCCGGCAATCCGGACTTTGGTCTGGCCTCTCCTGACGGGCCAGGGCGTCAACGAGCACTCGAGTGGTTCACCAACCTCATTGACGATGTGCGAGCCTTGCACGAGATGGTCGGACACCCGGTCGTCAGATGGGTCGAAGTCCATTCCGCCCCCAGCCGCAAGGCCGACGCGAAGGCACTCGCCTCCTCGCTGGCCGAGCTTTCTGATCTCTTCGAGGACGCCGGACTTGTCATCGTCGTCGAGCACTGTGACGCGGCTGGTGGCGTCGGACCGGGCGAGAAGGAGTTCCTCAGTCTGGACGACGAGATCACCGCGGTGGTCGATACGAGGGTGCACCTGACGATCAACTGGGGCCGCAGCGTTGTCGAGTCCCATGACCCCGGGCGCCCTGCGCGTCAGGTCGCCCGGCTGGCTGATGCCGGTGTGCTCGGCGGGGTGATGCTCTCGGGTGCTGGTCCGGACGTCACCCAATATGGCCCAGCCTGGGGAGACGCTCACCTTCCGCTACGAAACGACGAACCCACCAGCCTCCTGACTACGGATCTCGTCGGCTCCTTCCTGGATGCGGCCCGAGGCCTTCAGGCCTACCAAGGCATCAAGATCCAGACCCCCGCTGATGCGACCGTCGAGCGGCGGTTGGCCATGATCACCTCCATTCATGACGTCATGGCGACGGCATGACACCCATCAACGACACGACATCCACGAACAACACGAAGGACAACACCATGACCACGAAGTTCCACGGCGTCATTCCCCCGGTCGTCACCCCACTAACTCCCAACGGTGACCTGGACGTCGCCTCCTACGAAAAGCTCATCAACCGCTTCATCGGGCAAGGGGTGGACGGTCTGTTCGTCCTCGGTTCCACGTCCGAGGTGGCCTTCTTCGACGACGAGATGCGTGGACGTGTCCTGTCCGAGGCCAAGCGGATCATCGACGGTCGGGTTCCGCTGCTGGCTGGCGTCATTGACACCGAGACCTTGCGCGTCATCCGTCACATCGGTCAGGCCGAGGAGATTGGGGTGGACGCTGTCGTCGCTACCGCTCCGTTCTACGCCATCACCGGGCCGACCGAGATCGAGAACCACTTCCGCGCTTTGCACGAGGCCACCGATCTGCCGTTGTTCGTCTACGACATCCCGGTGTGTGTGCACGTCAAGGTGCCCGTCGACCTCATGATGAAGTTGGGACGTGAGGGGGTCATCGCAGGCTGCAAGGACTCCTCGGCCGACGACGTGTCCTTCCGCCGTCTCGCCTTGGCTAACCGTGCTGCCGGCTCCCCGTTGTCCCTGTTCACCGGCCACGAGGTTGTCGTCGACGGGGCCTTTATGTCAGGTGCTGACGGCGTCGTGCCTGGGCTGGCTAACGTTGATGCGACCAGCTACGTCGCCATGTACAAGGCCTACCGTGAGGGGGATTGGGAGACGGTCCGCATCGAACAAGACAAGGCTGCCGAGCTGATGGAGATCGCGTTCGCACCGCAGGGTGTCGTCGGTCCGGCCGCTGGTGTGGGCGCTTTCAAGACGGCCATGCAGCTTCTCGGCATTATCGAAACCAACACTATGAGTGTGCCACTGCCAACCCTCACTGGGGACAACGTCGAGAGAGTTGCCGAAGTGCTGCGTCGTGTTGGCCAGCTCGCGTGAATGACAAGCATCGATGTGAGGAGGATTCAAGTATGAGCGGATTCACCGACCGGATCATTGCCTCTATGGCAGGAGGGCTTGTGGTCTCCTGCCAGGCTTACCCGGGCGAGCCGCTGCGTCATCCCGAGACGATGGCCCAGATGGCGGCTGCGGTCGAAGCCGGGGGAGCAGTGGCGGTGCGTGCCCAGGGACTCTCCGATGTCTCCGCTGTCAAGGGGCGCGTGAGCGTCCCAGTGGTTGGTATCTGGAAGGAGGGTGATGAGGGCATCTACATCACCCCGACCCTGCGCCATGCACGCTGCGTGGCAGCTGCCGGGGCTGACGTCGTTGCCCTCGACGGCACCCGACGTGAACGTGCCGACGGGTTGAGCCTGGCCGAGACGATCGAACACCTCAAGCGTGAGTACGACGTCGTGGTAATGGCCGATTGCGGCTCGGTTGACGACGGATTGTTCGCTGCTGAGGCGGGAGCCGACCTCATCGGGACGACGCTGTGCGGCTATACCGGGGAGCGCCCCAAAACCGACGGGCCCGACTATGAGGTTATTGAAGCCCTTGTCAAGAAGCTCAGTGGTGACTGTCCCGTCATCGCTGAGGGACGCATCCACACCCCGGACCAAGCGCGCCGTGCGATGGACCTGGGAGCCCATGCCGTCGTGGTAGGAACCGCGATCACCCATCCGACCTCGATCACTGGGTGGTTCCGTGACGCGCTGAGGTGACTTTGTCCGTGACGAGCACCTTTCCCAGGCCGAGGCCGGGACGTTTCTCGGTGTATCACACCGGCGCGTATCCTCCGCTAGCCAGGTCAGGCTGACTTTTTCAAAGTTGCGTGGCGTGCATTCTTCAGGAGGTGCGGGGTGCCCCTCCCAACCTCTCCCGAATGGCGGCGAAGTGGTCCCACATAGCCTCGCGGCTGGCCTGTGGATCATGGCCGATTACGCAGTCGGCGATGAGGTCGTGGGCGTGACGGGTGGCCGGCATCGTATTGGTTGGTGGAAGCATCAGCCCAGCGAGATTGAGGGAGTCCCAAAAGACGTCGATCAGCTCGCGGGCGAGTTGATTGCCCATGTCCGCGTATAACAGTCGGTGGAACTGGCGGTCCGCAGCGGCGGAGTCTTTAGGGTCATCCATCCGGGCCGCCAGGGCGTGCAGGGCCCGTCCGGTCTCGACGCTAATGCGGCCGGTGACCTCGGTGACCAGCGAGCACTCCATAAGGGCCCGCACCTCTACCATCTCTCGCAGACCGATGAAGTCCTTGGTGCCGCTTTCATCGTTGGTGACCTGCTTGACGCTCCGGTAGACAAGACTGGGCCGGATCGTCGAAGCAGATGCCGTAGACAGGTAGGTCCCCAGTCCACGACGCACCTTAAGGATTCCTAGGGCGCGCAATTCGCGCACCGCTTCACGCACTGTGCCACGGGCCATCCCGAACTGGGTCGCGAGGTCCTGTTCGATCGGGATGGGGTCCCCGGGGGCAAGGTCTGAGGAGAGAATCCACTTGAACATCCGCTCAGCTGCCGGATTGAGATTATCGGCTAGGTGGACGGCATCGTTCGTATCTGACATGCCGTTAATCATGGCATGGACGTCATGATGAGGACACTAGAAAATCAGCTTGGGTGACGTGAGGTGGCAAAAGGCGGAAGAATGGAGACGTAGCGACGTCAGAGGCGTCGCCAGACCCAGGAGGGTGACATGAGTGGGCACGTTGTTTTCCGCGATATGCGGCCAGAGGACGTCAAGGTGATCACCTTTGGAGAACCCGGTTCTCTGATTGATCGCGTCGACCGTCCGGATGTCGTCGCCAGGGTTGCGCTATACGAGAATCGAATCGTCGGATATGCGGTTTCGTGGTTGGCAGTAGTTCACCGTACTCGTCGATTTATCGACGTTGAGGTCCATCCTGACTCCCGGGACCATCGGATCGGTACACGGCTGGTGCGTCAGATCCAGCAGAGGGTAGATCGACCATTGGCGACCAAGGCTATTGCTGGTTCTGACGCTGAGAGTTTCATTTTTTCCTTGGGTGGAGAGGTGTACGCATCGTGTCCGCCCTTCGAGCTGTCTCGCCGTCATTTTGGACGAGCGGTTGAGGTATTGGAGGAGGTCAGCCTTGGCCCGGGCGGCGCCATCTCGGGCGCAACCCTGGCCCCCGGCGTGCTCGAGATGCTGTGGGAGCAGATGTACGTGTGGATGCATGCATCATGGTCCCCGGTCGATGACAGCGAGGCGGCCCACGAGGCGCTGCGTCAGGAGCTGGAAGACCTCGACTCCGAAGCCACTCGAGTAGCGCTTGTTGATGGTCAACCCGCGGCGGTGGCCTTCGTTTTTGTGGACGAGAACCCGACCGTGGTGGCAGAAACCGTGCAGGCTGATACCCCCGCTGGAGACAACGCCGTCGCCTCAGCAATGTCATCGGTGATCACCTGGGCCGAAGATGCCGGCTACAAGCGCATCAATTTTGACGGTCACCGCAGCGACCCACACTTCGGCCCGCTCGCGTCTCGCCTTCCGCTGGAGGGGGCCAGCCTGAATCTCATGGAGATCTCGGTCCTGCCTGCTGACGACGCCGGTGATCCGGCGGACGGTGGCGCAACCGTCGCCTAGGGCGTTACTGGCGAAAAGGCCTGGGCTGGTGCGGGCGGAACGGATCGGCCTGGGCCGGCGCGCCCATTGTCGTTATGGGCACGTAAAGTGTCCTTGGTTGCACAGCGGCATGTGCCGATGCAACCAGAGGCAACCCGCACAGTGGTGCGAGGAAATGGAGGAACACATGCCTGGAATCGTCGTCATGGGTACCCAATGGGGTGACGAGGGCAAGGGCAAGGCCACCGATCTCATGTCCGAACGCGTCGACTATTGCGTGCGGTATTCGGGAGGCAATAACGCTGGACACACTGTCGTCGTCGGTGACGAGAAGTTCTTCATGCACCTGCTTCCGTCTGGGGTCCTTAACCCGAACTCCACGGCCGTGCTCGGCAACGGAGTCGTGCTCAACCTTGACGTGCTGGCCGATGAGATCGACACCTTGCGCGGCCGCGGCGTAGACATTCCGCACCCGCTCATCAGCGCCAATGCGCACCTCATCACCCCGTACCATCAGACCCTCGACAAGGTCACTGAGCGTTTTCTTGGCAGTCGACGTATCGGCACCACGGGTCGTGGCATCGGGCCGACCTACTCTGACAAGATCAATCGGATGGGTATTCGCGTCCAGGATCTTTTCGACGAGTCGATCCTGCGTCAGAAGGTCGAGGCTTCTCTAGACCAGAAGAACCAGATCCTGGTGAAGATCTACAACCGTCGCGCTATCGATCCAGACGAGGTTGCCGACGGTCTGCTGGCCCACGCCGAGCGCATCCGCCCCTACGTCGTTGACGTGGCTCGAGTTCTCAACAAGGGCCTTGACGAGGGCAAGGTCGTGCTTTTTGAGGGCGCCCAGGCCCATCATCTTGACGTTGACTTCGGCACTTATCCGTATGTCACCTCGTCTAACCCGATCGCTGCGGGCGCGTGTACTGGTTCAGGCGTTGGACCGACTCGCATCGACCGCATTGTTGGCATCGCTAAGGCGTACACCACTCGCGTTGGTGAAGGTCCGTTCCCGACCGAGCTCTGTGACGATGACGGTGAGCGGTTGCGCAGTGAGGGTGGTGAGTACGGTGTCACGACCAAGCGTCCGCGTCGCTGTGGCTGGTTTGACGCGCTGGTAGTGCAGCAGGCGGTCATGATTAATTCGGTGACCGACCTGTTCCTCACCAAGCTTGACGTGCTCACAGGTTGGGAGAGGATCCCGGTCTGCGTGGGCTACGACATTGACGGTGAGCGTACCGACGTTATGCCCGTCACCCAGTCCGATTTGCACCACGCCAAGCCGGTCTATGAGTTCCTGGATGGCTGGAGTGAAGACATTTCTACGGCACGTTCCTTCGATGATCTGCCGCGCAACTGTCAGGCTTACGTGCGTCGTCTAGAGGAGCTCGTGGGTACTCGGGTCTCCGGGATCGGCGTGGGGGCTGGACGCGACGAGTCAGTCGTGATCAACGACCTCATTGACTGATTCCTCCCGGCTGACGGGAATAGACGCTGTAGGTTCTAGGCTAGTCCCCGTGTCCAGCATGACTGTTCTCGTCCTTGGGTCCGGTGGCCGCGAGCATGCCCTTGCCTTGGCCTGCCATCGTGACCCAGAGGTTGCCGCCGTCCACGTCGCTCCCGGTAACCCGGGGACGGCATCCTTCGCCACGAATCATCCGTTGGATCCGTGCGATTGTGATGCCGTTGTCTCCTTGGCGCGTGGCCTGGAAGCTGACCTCGTCGTCGTCGGCCCGGAGGCGCCGCTGGTTGCCGGGGTGGCCGATGCTCTGCGCGAGTCCGGGATCGACTGCTTCGGTCCAAGTGCCGAGGTCGCCCAGTTGGAAGGGTCGAAGGCTTTCGCCAAGGAAGTGATGGCTGCTGCCCGCGTGCCGACGGCAGCCTCCCGTTCCTGTGACGATGCCAATTCCGTCTTGGCTGCCCTTGACGAGTTCGGGCCACCATACGTGGTCAAGGACGATGGTTTGGCGGGAGGCAAGGGAGTCGTCGTCACACAAGATCGCGCCATGGCCCTCGCTCATGCCGAACGGTGTTTCGAGTCCGATCACCGGGTGGTCGTTGAGGAGTACCTTGACGGCCCGGAGGTAAGTCTTTTTGCTATCTGTGATGGCACCCGTGCCCTTCCGATGCAGCCGGCCCAGGACTTTAAGCGGGTCGGGGATGGGGGAGTTGGTCCGAACACCGGTGGCATGGGTGCCTACACCCCGTTGCCGTGGGCCCCAGACGATCTCGTCGAGACGGTGTCGACTACCATCATCTCGCCAACCCTGAGGGCCATGGCGGATCGCGGTACCCCATTCGTCGGCCTGCTTTACGTGGGGTTGGCGCTCACTTCTGCTGGTCCCAAAGTCGTTGAGTTCAACGTGCGATTCGGCGATCCCGAGACTGAGCCACTACTGAGTATGGTGGAGTCACCTATGGCCCAGATCATGGCTGCCGCGGCTCGTGGAGACCTGTCCGGCGTTGACGGTCTTCGCTTCCGTTGTGGCGCAGCCGTCGGCGTCGTGATGGCCAGCGAGGGTTATCCCGCTTGCCCGGCGAAAGGGCGCCGGGTCGTCGCCCCGGTTGACGACGAGGACGTTTTGCACGCTGGGACTCGTATCGAAGGGGACGGCCTAGTTACCAGTGGTGGCCGCGTTCTCGTCGTGCTCGGCCACGGCGAAACTCTGGCCGGAGCCCGCGCTGACGCCTACCGCAGGATCGACCAGTTGGAGGTTAGTGACGGGTTCCACCGCACGGACATTGCCCGCCATGCAGCCGAGCTCGAGGCCGTTGACGAAATGGCTGACGGACCCGCACCGCAGTCCGAGAATTCCACTAACCTGACCGACGGGGAGTCTTCATGAGCGTACCCAATATCCTTGCCACCCGTTATGCCTCCGCGGCCATGCGTTCCATCTGGACGCCGGAAAACAAAATCCGTGCCGAGCGCAGACTCTGGCTGACCGTCATGGAAGCTCAAGCCGATCTCGGTGTGAGCTTTGGTGGCGACGATCCCGAACAGGTGTTGGCCGACTACCAGGCGGTTCTCGATGACGTCGACCTTGACTCGATCGCCGAGCGGGAGGCGATTACTCGTCATGACGTCAAGGCCAGGATTGAGGAGTTCAACGCCCTGGCCGGGCATGAGCACATTCACAAGGGCATGACGAGCCGTGACCTCACCGAAAACATTGAGCAGATGCAGGTGCTGGAGTCGCTGCGGCTAGTGCGCGACAAAATGGTTGCCACGCTCAACCAGCTGTCGCGCCTGGCCGCTCAATTCTCCGATCAAGCCATTGCTGGACGCTCTCACAATGTTGCCGCCCAGGTGACGACCCTGGGCAAGCGGTTCGCCACCGCTATCGATGAGATGCTGGTGGCATGGGATCACGTCAACGAGCTCATTGAGCGCTACCCGGCTCGTGGTATCAAGGGCCCGATGGGAACTGCCCAGGACATGCTTGACCTGCTTGGCGGTGATGAGTCCAAGCTTGACGATCTTGAGCATCGCGTTGCTGATCATCTGGGGTTTAACCAGGTGCTCACTTCGACCGGTCAGATCTACCCGAGGTCCTTGGACTTTGAGGTCATGTCAACTCTGGTGCAGGTGCTGTCAGGCCCGTCTAACCTGGCGACGTCTATCCGCCTTATGGCCGGTAACGAACTTGTCACCGAGGGGTTCAAGCCCGGCCAGGTGGGTTCCTCGGCGATGCCGCACAAGATGAATGCTCGTTCCTGCGAGCGGGTCAACGGCTTCCTTGTTGTGTTACGTGGCTATTTGACTATGGCCACCGGTCTGGCGGGAGTGCAGTGGAACGAGGGTGACGTGTCCTGCTCGGTGGTGCGTCGTGTGGCGCTGCCCGATTCCTTCTATGCCATCGATGGTGCTTTCGAGACCTTTTTGACGATCCTTGGCGACTTCGGGGCGTTCCCCGCCGTCATCGAGGCTGAGCTTGAGCGCTACCTGCCCTTCCTGACGACTACTAAGGTCCTTATGGCTTGTGTGCGTGCTGGCGTCGGTCGGGAGGACGCCCATGAGGCCATCAAGGAACACGCCGTAGCCGTGGCCCTCGACATGCGCGAAACCGGTCGCACTGGTAACGACCTTTTCGCCCGTCTGGCCGCCGATCCGCGCATCCCGCTCACCAAGGAGCAGCTACGTGGTTTGGTGTCCTCTCCGCTGGATCTCACTGGTGGCGCCCAGGATCAGGTCGAGGCGCTGTGCGCCAAGGTGGAGGACATTGTTCGGGAATACCCGAAGGCTGCCAACTACCTGCCTGGTCTGGTGTTGTGAGGTGATCGTGCTGGGGCACGCACCACGTTGTCATCACATCCCGTGAGAGCACAACGATGCTCCGGCAACGCCGAGAGGCTCGACGACGTCACCTGGTAGCTGCCGCAGGATGGTGGTCAGGGTCTGCACCGCCGGACGGTGCATTGTGGCCGGTCTGCCAGCCACCACGATGTCGCGGTGGGGTCTGGGGTGGGTGAATTCCCGCACCACGATGCGCGGGTCCGCATGAAGTGGTGCTGAGATCGCACTGCGCGGCATAAGGGTTCGACCGGCGCCCACCGATACGAGTTCGCGGAGCGTCTCGAGGGATCCCGCCGTGAGGGTGGCGGGAGGCAGTGGATGAGACGGGCTGCACACCTCAAGCACCTGGTCTCTTAGACAGTGCCCCTCCGACATGAGGATGAGCCCTTCGGTGGGAACGTCGTGCGGATCGATTGGTCCTTCCTCACGGGCCAACTCATCGTCAGCCCCCGTCACGAGCAAGAACTCCTCCCGAAAAACGGGAATAGTCACCAAAGAGTCATCACTAACGGGGGCTGCCACTGCGGCGACGTCTAACTGTCCGTTGCGGATCGCCTCCAACAGCTCTGCCGTGCGCTTCTCGACGATATGGATGTTCACGCCAGGATCGTGCTGGTCACATCGGGCGATCACCTGAGGCAACACGAACGGCCCTAAGGTGGGGAATACCCCGACCCTCAGCTGGAGGGTCATCCGGTCGGCTTCCTCCCGCGCCATGGTCCGGATGTCGTCGGATAGCACCAACATGTCACGGGCAGCTTGGGCGATGCGTTCCCCCACTGGGGTGATCTCGATGCGTCGTCCCACCCTAACGGCCAGCACCACGCCGAGCTCGTTCTCGAGCCGGTGGATTTGAGTTGAGAGGGTGGGCTGGCTGACACCGCATGACGCCGCAGCCCGGCCGAAGTGGTGTTCTTCGGCCAGGGCGACGAAATACCGCAGATCATGAAGGTTCACACGGCCTCAGTTCTGTGTCGGATTTTGACGGATGAGGTGGTCGAAGGCGCCCAGAGCAGCGGTGGCGCCGGCCCCCATCGAGATGATGATCTGCTTGTACGGCTGAGTGGTGCAGTCACCGGCGGCGAAAACGCCGGGGGCTGAGGTGGTGCCACGCTCGTCGATGACGATTTCTCCCCGCTGGTTGCGCTCCAGGGCACCTTCGAGCCATTCGGTGTTGGGTAGCAGACCGATTTGGACAAACACACCTGCTAGCTCGATGGTCTTAACGTCGCCGCTGGTGCGGTCCTCGTACTCCAGACCGGTCACCTTGGATCCGTCGCCGAGGATCTGGGTGGTGCGGGCCGAGGTGATGACGTCGACGTTCGGTAGTGAGTTCAGGGTGCGTAGTAGTACGTCGTCAGCCTTGAGGGCGTCGAGGAACTCCACGACGGTGACGTGGTCGACGACGCCGGCGAGGTCGATAGCGGCCTCAATACCGGAGTTTCCACCTCCGACGACGGCCACCTTTTTGCCTGTGAATAGCGGGCCATCGCAGTGCGGGCAGTAGGTCACACCCTTGGTGCGGTATTCCTCCTCGCCAGGTACGCCAAGGTTGCGCCAGCGGGCACCGGTGGCCACGATGACTGAGCGCGCCCGCAGGTCGCCGTCGGTCAGATGCACGGTGGTCATACCGCCGGTGGTCTCTATGGCGCTGGCGGTCTGACGCTCAATAACGTCAATGTTGTAGTCGTTGACGTGGCTGCGGAGGGCGTCGGCCAGACGCGGACCGGTGGTGTGCGGCACCGAGATGAGGTTGTCGATGGCCTCGGTATCGAGTACCTGGCCGCCGATCCGAGACCCGACCATGGCGGTGCGAATGCCCTTACGAGCCGTGTACACGGCGGCCGCGGCACCGGCGGGACCCGCCCCTACGACGAGCACGTCGTAGGGGTCGCGCTGCGAGAGGTCTTCCTTGGCTCCCTGGGCGGCGTCGGCGTCGAGACGCTCGAGGATTTCGGCCATGTCCATGCGCCCGGAGCCCCAGTCCTCGCCGTCCAGGTAGATGGCCGGCACCGAGGCGATTCCTTTGGCTTCTACCTCATCGGTGTGGGTGCCACCGTCAACGGCGGTGTGGTGAATATTCGGGTTGAGGACGGCCATTGCGTTGAGGGCCTGCACTACCGTCGGGCAATTTTGGCAGGTTAGTGACATGTAGGTGACGAAGTGGTGCTCACCTTTGACTGCGCGCACGGCGTCGATGAGGGACTGCTCCTCCTTGACGGGGTGTCCACCTACCTGCAGCAGGGCCAGCACGAGGGAGGTGAATTCGTGACCCATCGGCAGGCCCGCAAAGCGGACGTCGATGGGGATTCCGGGGCGGGTGATGGCAAAGGAGGGGGTGCGCTCATTGTCGACGGGCTCACCGACGCTCACTTGGTCAGATAAGGCGGCGATCTCGGATAGAAGCTCGTCCATGTGAGCCGACTTTGACGACTTGGCGGCGTCGTCACCCCGGTATGGGGAAGGCACCAGGACGATCGGTTCGCGCACCATCTCGAGGTAGGTCTTGAGCTGAGTGGTCAGGGCGTTATCAAGCATGGTTTTCCTGAAGGGGTGAGGGGGGAGGGAAGGGTACCGGTCTGGGGATCCGCTGCAGGGACGAGTGCCCCTGCAGCAGATGCTCGGGTCGGAACTCAGATCTTGCCGACGAGGTCGATCGACGGGGCGAGGGTCTCATCGCCTTCTTCCCACTTGGCGGGGCACACCTCGCCTGGGTGGGTGTAGATGTATTGGGCGGCCTTAACCTTGCGGACTAGCTCGGTGGCATTACGTCCAATTCCTTCAGCGGTGAGCTCGTAGAACTGAATGATGCCGTCAGGGTCGACGAGGAAGGTGGCGCGATCGGCCTGTCCGGCACCCTCGCGCTCGACGTCGAAGTTGCGGGTCAGCTGCAGGTTCGGGTCGCCGATCATCGTGTAGTTCACCTTGCCGACGGTGTCGGAGTCGGCATGCCACGCTTTGTGCACGAAGTGCGAATCGGTGGACACCGAGAACACCTCGACCCCCATGGCCTGCAGTTCCTCATAGTGGTCGGCGAGGTCGCCCAACTCGGTGGGGCAGACGAAGGTGAAGTCACCGGGGTAAAAGAAGAACACGGCCCACTTGCCGTTGATGTCGGAATCGGAGACCTCGATGAAGTCCCCGTTGCGGAAAGCGTTGGCCTTGAACGGAAGGATCTTGGTGTTGATGAGACTCATGGGTGTCCTTTCTCGTCGACGATGTGATAGATCACGGCTATCACTAAACCAGTATCTATAGTCAATAGCTATAAAGATCATGAACTCGGGACTCTCTGTGTCGCCAGGGCCCGCACCCGTGGCATGATGCCCCCATGGTCACTTCGCACCTCGATTTTCCATTGCTGGCTGAGGGCAAGGTCCGACGCCTCTATCGTCTTCCCGATCAGCCGGGCCGCCTGCTTATGGTCGCTACTGACCGGATTAGCGCCTACGACCACGTCCTGACCCCCGATGTTCCCGGCAAGGGAGCCATCTTGACGAATATGTCCTTGTGGTGGTTCGACCAGTTGGCCGACATCGTCGATAACCATCTCGTGAGCGTGGATGTCCCCGCCGAGGTCGCAGGGCGCGCCATGGTCGTTGAGGAACTCGACATGTTCCCGGTCGAATGCGTCGTGCGGGGCTACCTCACCGGTTCAGGGTGGGCCGAATATCAGCGCAACCAGGCCGTGTGCGGAATCCGCCTTCCCGAGGGACTGCAGAACGGATCCCGGCTCGAAGAGCCTATTTTCACCCCGGCAATTAAGGCCCCGCAGGGAGAGCATGACGAGAACATCGACTATCTACGCCTGGTAGAACTCGTCGGTCCCGATGTTGCAGCGCAGCTGCATGACCTTTCGCTGCGGGTCTACCAGCGTGCAGAGGAGATCGCTCGGAAGCGAGGCATCCTCCTGGCCGATACCAAGTTTGAATTCGGGCGTCGTGCTGACGGCACCATCGTGCTAGCCGACGAGGTGCTTACCCCTGATTCTTCGCGATTCTGGGACGCCGAGACGTGGCGGCCCGGCAAGGGAGCAGATTCCTTCGATAAGCAATATGTGCGCGATTGGCTCGCGAATGAGTCCGGTTGGGATCGCGCTAGTGACCAGGAGCCGCCTGCCCTCCCAGAGGAGGTCGTCAAGGCCACCAGTCGGCGTTATGAGGAGGCCTGGGCACGTCTGACTGGCGGGCAAGTGTCTGATGAGGTCAGCGATGAGACGCCTCACAATGAGGCCGACGATGACAAGCACGCGAGGGCTTCGCGGACGGATAGCGTTTCCGGGGAGTTCGGGGACGCTGCACCGGTGGCCCTCGACGTTCCTGGCGAGTCGGAGTCCTGTAGTGCCGATAAGATTGGGGCTATGTCACGTGTAGTGGTGGAGGTCATGCCGAAACCCGAAATCCTGGATCCCCAGGGCAAGGCCATCACGTCGGTGCTCGCTCGGCTTGGCCATGACGGCTTGACGGTGCGCCAGGGTAAGCGTTTCGAGATCACTGGTGAGGGTTTGGAAGATCGTCTCGACGAGATCCGTCAGGTGGCCTCTGAGCTGTTGGCCAACACCGTCATTGAATCCTTCGACGTGCACGTGGAGGACTGACGATGGTGCGCATTGGAGTCGTCACCTTCCCTGGCACTCTCGACGACCAGGACGCAGCGCGGGCCGTTCGTCTGGCCGGGGCTGAGCCTGTGTCGCTGTGGTACGCCTCGACCGATCTGGCTGGGGTCGATGCCGTCATCCTTCCGGGAGGCTTCTCTTATGGTGATTACCTGCGTGCAGGAGCTTTGGCTGCTGCCTCGCCGGTGATGTCGTCTATTCGCAGAGCTGCCGATGGGGGCCTGCCAGTGCTCGGTATCTGCAACGGGTTTCAGGTTCTGTGTGAATCCCATCTGTTGCCTGGCACTCTGATGCGTAACGAGAAACGACGCTTCCACTGTTCGGTGCAGCAGCTTCAAGTTGCCAGCGTGGACACCGTGTGGACCTGCGACTTCCGTCCCAGTGAGCGCATTCATATTGCTGCTAAGCACGGCGAGGGTAACTATGTGGCGGACGCTGCAACCGTGGCTGCGCTGGAGGCCAATAATCGGGTCGTCTTCCGCTACACCGCTAATCCGAATGGGTCGGTTCACGACATCGCTGGCATCACTAATGAGGCGGGCAACGTGGTCGGGCTCATGCCGCACCCGGAGCATTCTGTAGAGGAGCTCACCGGCGCCGGGACCGACGGGCTGGGATTCTTTCGATCGTTGATGACATTCTTGTCCGCCCAGCTGTAGCGGTGTTCGTCCTGGAGACGTGCGGCGGGGTGGTCCTCATGGTCCACCCCGCCGTCAGGATTCTGCGGTGTTGTGGCTCACTGGGTGACGTGGATGCGCTGGCCGAGCGGGGACTCGGGGCTGACGGTTGGTAGGGCAGCGGCGCCGTCGAGTCCCTCGCCGAGAGGCTCGACGATTCGCGCTCCCGGCATTGCCGCAGAGATGTCCCTGGTAATCGCGGCATGGATGAGCTGAGACTTCATAACCCCGCCCAGTAGACCGACGGCGGGGCTGTCGGCGTCGGTGAGTTCGGTCTGGCGCAGACCGGTAACGGTGGAGTGGGCTAGCTCATGGGCTGCGTGCACGCAGATATCACGGGAGACGTGGTCCCCTTCTTCGGCTGCGGCGGTGACTGTGGCTGAGTAGGCCGCGATCCGTGAGACCATGAGCGGGTCGGCATGGAGTTCCAGGTAGGCAGCCTCGATGTCGTCAAAGTCGTTGCCGATGGTGTGGCTAAGGACTGTCGGCTCGCCGCGACCATCGTGGGCGCGCATGACAGCATCCAGACCATGACGGCCCAGCCAGAAGGCTGATCCGGCATCGCCGATGATGTACCCCCAGCCGTCGACTCGGGCCACGTTGTGGCGGCCTACGGCCAGAGTGATGACTCCGGTGCCCGACGCTGTAACGACGCCCAGTTGGTCACCGAGAGCACCGAGGTAAGAGGTGATGGAGTCGTGGGCGAGCAGTACTCGACTGACGCCGAAGGGTTTGAGAGCGTGCAAGACGGGAATGGGGTCCTCGTCGTCGCGGGCCCCCGATGATCCGATAGCTACTGTGCATTCGGACTGGGTGATCTCCGGGTGAGCTGTCGCGACGTCGTGCATGATGGTCGCAAACTGCTGGGCTAGCGGGAGCGCGGTGCGCACCCCTGACGAGGTGACGATCCAGCCCGGCCCCCATGGCCCTGGCTCGCACCGCACGCGGGTGCTGGACTGTCCGGCGTCGACGGCGAGGACTGGGGAGGAATCACTGCGCACGGCATCATTCATGGAGTCGAGGGTATGGGGAGAGTGGGTGGCGTGCCCACTAGAGTATTCGGGACGATCACGACAGCCGATCGAACAGGGGTTACGTGAGTAGTTGCCAATTGGAAATAAGAAAGGCGGCAAAAACATAACCACCTAGAGGGCTTGGGCGATGGTGTCGGTGGTTAGGGGTGCGCGGCGGTATTGCTCCTCGTCCGTGGTGTTGTGTGTGGATGCTCATAAGTTGTCTCCCACTTGAAAGTTGGACGGTGTCCAGGTCTTGGCCTGGTTCTCGCTGGCGACCGAACAGACATCCGATACTAGCTCCAAATTGGTAACGCCGTTGTGAGATAAGCGGTGGTATTGCTTACCGGTTATGGGCTCATGGATGTTCAGTACCTTTATTCTTTCACGAGTGTAGTACGAACCCCGCGGTCATGGACTATCTTTCCCAGATTTCACAAACTATGGAAAAGTATTTTAGAATCTCGAAAAAGAACAGGAAATCTAATAAAAGACTAATTGCAAACCAGGCGGCGACAGACAAGTATAAGCCGAGGGCAACCCAGGCACTCATTTTCGAAACTATTGAATGGCGATCGTTGCGGAGTGTTGATTCTCGCGATACCGAGTCCCCATCCAGCGACAAGAAACACAGATAATGGAGCCAGATACATAACGAAGGCTTTGCGACTGAAGGTAGAATTATCTGGTACATAAAAAGTGCCTATACCTGCAACAAAAATATAGTAAGTGGTTGCTAATAATATTCCTATTATAGCCGCCATGACGACGCCGATTATCTTGACTCTGCCTTTCTTCTTTGCTGGCGTGGTACAGTTGCGGACTGTCCGCCCCCGTACCCCAGTTATCCATCCAATCACAGGTAGCACCAAGGAGATAAGTGCCATTCTGACGTTCCGCGAATAGTTACCCAATGGAAATAAAAAAGGTAATAAAAACTCAACCGCCCAGGCAACCCCGGCTACGGCTCCGATGATGAGGCCGTTGAGGGATGCGTGGCGGTATTGGTCCTTGGGTCTGTTTTGGTGAATGGTCATTGTTTCCATCTCATGGTGGAGGAATGTCAGCCGGTCTGGTTCTGTGGCAGCTGTGAAGTTGATGCCCGGAAGTAATTAGGACCATTATAGCCACCGCAGCTGGGATAACTCCCAAGGCTACTGCCACTGGTAAGGACCTGTGCCAACATAAATATATCCATTAAAATTCAAAGAAAAACACTGACAAAAGTATGTACAAGTGGAACCAAAACACCGCAGCAATAAATATTGTGATTACTGTAACAATGCTCATGCTGGGGATAAATGAAGCACTGCTGTTTTTGAGTCTAATTCCGATAATACTAAGAACCAGGCCAGCGAGAGGAAATACCATGAGAAGGACCACGTGAGCCGCTATCTCCTTGCCGCTCAAAGTGGAAATCATATCCAAAGGGTCCGAGAGAAAAAACATGAATACACCGGTGAGGGTTGCCATGGCAGCGCCAATAATCTTGGCTCTGCGTCTGCGTTTCTTTGGGTCATCACATGCGTACACTCTTCTTTCCCATAAGCCCGTGAGCCACCCTACTAGGGGAAAGATGAGCGACATAATAAGGATAGACGGATATTCCTTGAGGTCTATCACCTTCCATGAATTGACGTATAGTATTAAAAATACCATAGCCCAGACGGCTCCGACGATGGTGCCGATGGCCAGGCCGTTGAGGGGTGCGTGGTGGTATTGCTGTTCGGGTGTGTTTTTGTGGGTGGTCATCGTGGTGCCTTTGTGGTGGTGTGGGGGTCGCAGGCATCTCCGATGCCGTCGTGGTCGGTGTCGGTTTGGTCTTGGTTGGCTATGGTGGGGCAGTTATCTTGAGTATCGGGCACGCCGTCGCCGTCTCGGGTGACCTGGATCGGGAAAGTGAGAGTGTCAGTGGTGCCGGTGGTATCGGTGATGCGCAAATGTGCCTGGTATGTTCCGATTCGGGTGAGGGTGCGGGTGATCTCAGGCGTGGTGGTATCGATTTCGTAGTGTCCGTCACCGTCTAAATCCCATTGCCAGCGTCGGATATGGCCGAAGGCCGTATACGACGAGGAGGCGTCTAGGCTCAACGGGTTACCCCGGCGTACCTGGCTTTGACCCATCACAGCGGCACGCATCCGCACCCCCGGCACCGAGGCTAGCTGCGCAACACTCTCAGACAAGCTCGCACTCCTGGCCGCTCTCGACAGGAGCGCATCATGAACCAGCCCAGCAATCTTCTCATGACCAATCACATTCGGATGAAAAAAATTGGGCTTACTTTTGTCGCTAACTGGTGACACTGGAGTTGCATGGGTTGTTCCGTCGTCGCCGCGTTCTCCTGCCGTCTCACCGACACCGTTGATCCATCGATAAGGGTTTTGCCAGCCGATGAATGGTTCAGGTTCATGGTGAGTGAAAGGGCTGGTGGTAGGGATGTAGGTCACTTTGAGGGCATGGGATGTGTTCCAGGCCTTGACTGTGGCGGCTTGTTTGGTGCGGAATTCGTCCTCGGCGGCCCGCACCCGAGTAGACGGCACGTCGCTTCCCGGGGCATCACGGTCCGCCCGGATGAGGTAGGGGTATCCGATCAGGATGACCCGTGTGTGAGCCGGATCGGCCAGCCGCTGCTGAATATGCGACAACAACGTCGTCGTTTTCGTCATCGTGGCATCAATCTTCTTGCGTGCTGCGTCAACGGAGCCGCCACACTTGGCTAATGACCAGAAATCATCAATGAAGCAGTTTTCGACGACGCTGGTGAAGTCTAGGTCGTTGCCTCCGGCGGTCATGAGGACCACCTTTGTGTGGGGATCCATTCCGTCGGCCTGACTGACAATAGTGTGGTCCCCGGTAGTGATTTGGGCGCCACTCCAGGCCCGCACATCAGTTTGAAACGTGGTATCGTCCCCGAACTCCCGATTCAACCGGCGCGTAAGCACCGAACCATAATTCTTAGGACTGCGATACGAATGGTCAGTTGGATATTCGTAATCCCTTAGCGTTCCGTTGCCTGCCGAGTAGGAGTCTCCCAGCACGGTCATCTTCACTAACCGGCGAGGCGGCACCCACCCATCAACCGTGACCGCCCGAGCCGGATTGGCACCAATGCTGTCGAATGATTGTAGGCCCCGCAACACCGGAACCGCCTGCGCGGTCGCCAAGGCCCTCCACGAAGGACCCCAGTCGTTCGCGAACGAGCCGTCAACCTTCTGCTGACCGGCAAGCCATGCCTGGCCCTTGACAGCCTGGTCTTTGTGGATGGCATCCCCGGCCCGATACAAACCCGGTGCCACCCGCGTCGTCGCACGCACATTCGCATCGTGGTCTGGCCAACCCCACCCATCTCCCTGACGATCGGCATCCAGACGTTTGACAAGCGCCGCCTTGGCAGCCGTAATCGCCTCCTGATCGTCTGCTGTAGACACCACATGCGACAGGGCGGCGAGCATAAGACCATCAGTACTCGCAGTACTCGGATAATTCCGCCCGGGAGGCGTCAAGGCATAGTCGGTGATCGACTTGAATAGCCTCTGCGGGATCGGTTGACCCAGCCGCTCCAACGCGATCATGTCCAACGCCTGATTCGTCGGATACTCAGCGAACTGAGACGCCGACGTCACCGGACCAGCGTAATCAGTTCCCCCGTAGTTGGGTGATTCGCCAGCCGCCAGCAAGGTGATCGTCACCTTCGCACACCCACCCACATTCTTAGAAGTGCAATACGACAGCCCCTTTAGCCTTAATATCCTTCTTGATCGTGCCGAAAAGCTCCGCATCGGTCTTGCCGGCAGAAATCAACGCCAACGCCCCATCCAACTCCGGACCCAAATCACCCTTCGTCAGATCAGCACTGTGACTATCAATGTAGTCGGCGGCCTTACTGGCCTGGGTAGCGTAATCGGCGGGCTTCGGCCCACCCGCTGCTAGGGCCGGGACAGGCACCCCCATCGCCGGCCACCACCGCAGCCGCCACCAGCGAGCCCAACACTCGCCTACGTTTCGTTGTAGCTGCTTCTACCATCTTGTCCCTCCACGGAAACGTCCCGAGGGGATTCCACAGACAACACAGACGTTCACGCGTCGATGCCGACCCCGTAACCCGCGACGGAACCCCACACCACCCCCACGTGATCTGGTACCCCGACTCCCACACACAATGGTGGTCACGGTTGCGCGACAGTGCCGGACTCCCACCAGCTTCCCCACACCACCTAGGCATCAACCCACCCATTGGGCCGACAGCGAACACACTACCCCCGAAGAACCCCAAACGGCACACCACCTCGCGGTCGCCGCGCTCAGCGGAGACGTCTCGGTGCTACGTCGGTCCTGTTTCTCCAGGAGGGTCGAACATATGACGTATCTTCCGGAATTCTGTCATGGGAGACGCGCTCTCGCGCAGACTATCGGGCAACGTGCCTATGACGTGTGGGTAATTCGTCACCTTATAGACCACTGCCCGTCACTTCGTCCCCATACCGTCAATTCGTGACAGTCCTGGGGCTACGTCTGAGCAGCCCATTACCACGCTAGGAGTCAACTGGTGAAAATTCTTCGTACCTCTGTCCTGGGCCTTGCCTGTGCGACGGCGCTCGTCAGCAGTGTGGGGGTGAGCCCCGCCCAGGCGGCCCAACCCGATGAATCCGCAGATCCGCATGTCGCCCTTTTGAGCGAGTACAACCGCTACTGGACCCCCAAACCGTTCGACAAGCAGAACTTCGACACTGCTTTTCGCGGTGACGTGACCCCTCAAGGCTCGAAGATCTTGGCTCGCAACGACGAGGGCGTTGAGCAGATCAACAAGGCCGGGGTTGACGAGGCGAGCCAAGCCGCTGACCGACAGGGCAGATCCCAGCAGTGGCGTGCCCTGCGCGATGCCACGATGTTTACGGACCCGTTGCAAGAAGATAACGATTCCCTCGGCCCGGTGCTTAGCAAGTATGTGGCCGAGGGGCTCGCCCAGTGCACCCCGGCGAATGTTCACTCCTGCAGCCTCACCCACGTTGCCCGGTTCCTGTGGTTGACAGGGTTTCAGGAAGTGACGAAGAAAAGCACCGGGCCCGCCAAGAAGTACTTCAATTACCCGCGCCCCTACCTTGCTGATCGCAGCTTTGCCGATTCCGGGAATCCGAACAATCTACGCGGCCTTAAGAAAAACCTTGCCATTGCGCGGGTGCCAAGCCGGATCGACGTGAATCACAAGAGGGGTGGACGGGCCCTCCTTACTGCCGGCTACGACCTGATGGACGGCGCCTCGGGTACCAATCTGACCGTCAGCCAGGCTTTCCCGTCGGGCCACACCACCGCTGCCTATGCCTATGGTTTGGCGATGGCCGAGATCTTGCCTGAGCTGGGTCCCGAGATCCTCACCCGCGCATCCGAGGCCGGCAACAATCGCGCTGTACTCGGCGTGCACTACCCGATGGACATCATGGGTGGGCGCATCGAGGGCCACAGCAACGTGTTCGCCGCGCTGACCACGAATAGGTTGTACGTTGCCTCCCTCAAGGCCGCCCGCACTGAGCTCATGGCATACCTCACTCGCCGTTGTGAGGCCGACGGTCATGGTGACACTGTGCAGGCATGCATCGGAAATGTGGGTGCCAACGACAAGAAGGGCTACTACAACACCTTCACCGACTCGGTGTCTACGACGCCGGTGGTCGATCGCGCTTCGGCTCTTAAGGCCTATCGCGCCCGCATGACCTACGGTTTCGACAAGGCTTCCGTCTATGGTGGCCCGGCCCCCGCCACTACCGCTCCGGTCGTCCCGGCTGGTGCCGAGAATCTATTAGGCACTGCTTTCCCGACCCTCTCTGATGCCCAGCGGCGTCAGGTGCTGGCCGCCACCGAAATCGATGCCGGGTATGCCCTCGACTCGTCCTCGGGTGGATGGCAGCGCATCAATCTGGCCGCAGCCATGAGCGCCAAAGTGACCGTTGACAAGGCCGGTCACGTCGTCAAGATCGAGACCGGAAACCTCAAACCTGAGGTCGTCTCGGCTCCTCAGGCCTCCTGAGGTCAAACCGAACGAAGTCCAGTCATTGTGGCCGTGACTACTCGGTCACAATGACTGGACTTCGATCACTTCTCAGGTGAGAGGCTCGAGTACTCCGAGTACCTCATTGAAAGCTTCGGTCGAGGACGGGTGGGTCCAGATCCCGTCACGCAACGTTTCGTAGCGCACTCCCAACCGCATGGCCAGTGAGACAAAGTTGACCAGTTCCTGTGAATCAATGCACCACAGGGTTGCACCCAGGACGGTGTGGTCGTCGGCATCAACGAGAACTCGAATGACGCCTTCGGTTTGGCCGACAATCTTGGGTCGCGGCATGGCGGCGATCGTGGCGACGTCCTTGGTTGCCACGAGCACGGAGCGACCGGACTCCCGGGCCTGGCGCATCGTCATGCCGACCTGGGACAGCGGCGGGTCGAGGAAAGTGGTCGCTGGGACGGCCACTCTATCGTCACGGCGACGTGGCCCGTCGTGCAAGGTGTCCCACAACACCCGGTTGTCGTCAAGGGAGATATAGGTGAACTGCGGCCCACCATTGACGTCACCGACTGCGTACACCCCGTCAATATTGGTGCGCAGCTGATCGTCGACAGTAATGTAGCCCCGCTCATCGGTAGCCACCCCGGCGGCGGCCAGATCGAGATCCTCGGTTGCTGGGCGTCTGCCTGCTGCCACCAACACCACGTCGGCGGCGAATGTCTGATCGTCGGTGACGACGTCGACATGGCCACCTGTTTCATCGCAGGAGGTCACCTGCGCCCCGGTGACGACGGTGACCCCTTCACCCTCAAGCATGTTGCGCACACGCTCGGCGATGTCGGCGTCAAGGGCGGGGGCGAAGGTCTCGCCGGCCTCGAGCAGGGTCACCTGGGAGCCGAATCGGGCGAACATCTGGGCGAACTCCAGCCCGATGAACCCGCCGCCTACGATGACGAGCCGCGACGGCAGGGGATCGACGTGCTGGATCGTGGTGGAGTCATGGACTCGCGGGCCATCGGCTTCGGGAACCGGAAGGGTGGCTGAGTGAGATCCGGTGTTGACGATGATCGTCTCCGCCTGCACGGTGATCTCATCGTCTCCCCCGACCGCCTTGACAGTGTGCGGCCCAGTGAAGCTGGCTACCCCGTCGAGGAGGAGCACTTTGCCCTCCAGCATGGCATGGTTGGTGCGGTTCAATGTGGCGATGAGGGTGTCTCGGTCGGCGACGGCTGAGGTGAAGTAGGAGACGGGGTCGCGGCCGTCCCGCTTGGATGCCGAGTCGATGAGGTCCTTGGTAGGCACGCACGCGATGTTGATGCAGCTGCCCCCGTACATCTGTGCTGATCTCTCGACGAGGGCGACTTTGCGTCCCTCCGCCGCCAGGCGTCCGGCGATCGTTTTGCCGGCCTTACCCCATCCGATGACCAAAACATCGACCGTGAACTCTTTATTCAACAATGGTTCGCCCTTTCGTGTATACGCGATTGGTGGTCGGTGGACCATCGGAGCGCCGACGATGCCATTCTTTCTCGGTACCCGGCCGGACCAACCTCTTTTCGCGTAGCGGGTATTAATGCCGATACGTGCCGGTGCGAGACTCGTTTGTTTTCGCTGATGAATCCCCTTGCACTCGTGGCTAAGACGTCTGGTCGCTTCCGGGGGCATCCCGACCGGGGCTTTCACTGCAACGCTCCAACCTTCTGTCTGAGCTTTTGTGGAGGCGCTGGTACCGTGGATGCTTATCTACCTGAGCGGCGTGTGGCTGCTTTGCGAGAGCTGAGGAGGCACCGATGAGGAGTCCTCGGTTCCTGGCTGTGATGGCTGCGTGTGTGCTGTTTTGCTTTGGTTTGGCGGGTTGCAGCACGATCCAGTCTGAGACGGATGAGGATGCCGCGGCATGCGCCGACTACGCCGTGCCCGATGCGCTGCGTAAGAAACTGGACTCACGAGGGCTCACCTCTCCTACTGCGCGTGCGGACGCCGCGCAGACATGGTTCAACGAGACCAGACCGGTGGACATCCTTATTGGCGGCTACTGGGTGGTGCGTTCGCGTCGGGGGACCCGGTTTCGTGTCGACTTCTATAGGCATATGAAGTCTGGCTCCCTGCTTCCACCTGACGCGGGAAAATCTGCTTCCTCGGTCGCGTGTCGGGTCTACGACGTGGCCCATGGGGTGACGGTCCAGCAGGTTGACTGCCCAAAGGAATCGCTGGATCAGTTACCCTGACACTGCTGCCCTTGGCTACCGGCTCGCACCCGCCAAGAACGAACACCAGACACCCTGGTCGAGCTGGGGCGCGGCTTCACCGGGAGGAACTGCTCGGTCTCGATGCTCATGGCATGCGCCACTGCCATACTCTGGTGGTGTGAGTTCGATGAATTTGACCCGCGAGGAAGCCCGTCACCGGTCTGAGATCATCAAAGTCGAGAGGTACCACGTCCGTATCGACGTACGCGGTGCTGACGCTGATGGCGCCACCCACTTCACCTCCAACACCAGAGTGCGGTTCTCCACCACGGAGCCCGACACCTTCCTGGACCTGCTCGACGGCGAGATCGGATCGGTCATCGTCAACGGCGAGGAAATCGAGCCGGAATACGACGGATCGCGTATTCAGCTGCACGGACTCCACACTCACCGCGAGAACCTCGTCATCGTCACCGCCAAGCTGCCCTATCAACACACTGGGCAGGGCTTGCACCGCTTCGTCGACCCGGCCGACGGCAAGGTGTACCTCTACACCCACTTTGAGGCCGCCGACTCTCGCCGGATGTACTCAGTGTTTGAGCAGCCCGATCTCAAAGCCCACGTCGACTTTGACGTCATCGCCCCGAGCGACTGGCGGGTCGCCTCCAATCAGGTTCACGAAGACATTCGGGAGGAGGAAGATGGCCTCCTGCACGATTTCGCCCTCACCCCGAGGATGTCGACTTATCTCACCGCCATTGCTGCCGGCCCCTACGTCAGGTTCCAAGACGAGTGGCATTCCCGTGACGGCTCCGAATCGATTCCGCTGGGTATCTTGGCTCGTGCCTCGCTGGCCGAGTACGTCGACCACGAGGAGATCTTCAAGATCACCAAGCAGGGTTTGGCCTTCTACCATCGCACCTTTGGCTACCCCTACCCATGGGGTAAGTACGACCAGATTTTCGTGCCGGAATACAACCTTGTTGCGATGGAGAATCCGGGTTTGGTGACCTTCACCGAGAACTACATCCATCGCGGCCCAGCTACTCGATCTGAGCTTGCAGGCCGCACCAACACCATCCTCCACGAGATGGCTCACATGTGGTTCGGCGACCTCGTTACCCCGAAGTGGTGGGACGATCTGTGGCTCAAGGAGTCCTTCGCCGAGTACATGGGTGCCCACGCCTCGGTTGCCGGCACCGAATACCGCGAGGCTTGGACGAACTTCGCCGTCGGGCGCAAAACCTGGGCCTACACCGCCGACCAGCAGTCGACAACCCACCCGATCGTCGCTGACATCGTCGATCTGGAAGCTGCCCGTCAGAACTTCGACGGCATTACCTATGCCAAAGGCGCCTCGGTGCTCAAGCAGTTGGTGGCCCATGTCGGTGTTGAGCGGTTCTTTAGCGCAGCCCGCCACTACTTTCGTGAATTGGCCTTCTCGTCAGCCACCCTTGACGACCTCATTCGTCACCTCGAAAAGGTCTGCGGACGTGATCTGAGCGCCTGGGTCGACGCTTGGCTTAAGACTGCTGGTCCCGACGTCCTGCTGCCGGAACTTACTATCAGTGATGGCGTTGTTTCCGAGCTGGCTGTCGTGCGTGACTCGATTGACGTCCGCACCGGCCGCGACGTCAATCGTCCCCACACCCTGCGCGTCGGGCTGTACTCCTTGCACGGCGAAGATTTGGTGCGCACTAACCTCATCGACCTCACTATCTCCTCCCCACGCACCCCGGTTCCTGAGGCGGCGGGCAAACCGGCCCCCGACCTCATCCTCATCAACGACGACGATCTCACGTACGCCAAGGTGCGACTTGGCGCTACTGGTACGAAGACCGTCCTTGCTCACCTGTCGGGTCTGGCCGACCCATTGGCTCGCGCTCTGGTCTGGTCGATGCTGTGGAACGCCGTGCGCGACGCCAAGCTTAAGGTTCAGGATTACCTCGACGCCGTTGCTGCGCATGGTCCCAAAGAGACCGAACCGGCCATCCTCGCCACCGTATTGCAGCAGCTACGAATGGCCGTCGAGAACTATCTTCCTGATTCTGCTCGCAAGACCGCACGGCGTGCCGAGGCAGCCCGGGCCTGGCAGGGACTCGACGAGTCCGAGCTGAGTAGCGACCTACAGCGCTTGTGGGCGCGTCACGCCCTGGCCTTGTCAGCCACCGATCCGGACTCGGCTGGACGGGTTCGCGGCCTGCTCGACGGCAATGTCGCCGGTCTGGTCGTCGATCCAGAAATGAGGTGGCAGTCCTGGATGGCCCTGGCCGCTCTGGGTCAGGCTAGCGTCGAAGACCTGGATGCCGAGCTAGAGTGTGACCACACCAAGACCGGTGTCGCCCATCACATGGCAGCCCTCACCGCTCGTCCTGACGATGCCGCGAAGCAGGAGGCTTATCGTCGCCTACGCACCCCGGGAGAGCTGTCCAATGAGCACTGTCTGGCCCTCCTCGAGGGTTTGCGTACCCCGCTGGGTGCCCAGACGTTTGCCAATCTCAATGGCTCCTACTTTGATGATCTTGAGCAGATCTGGCAGGAGTTCCCGATCGAGATGGCCCAGCGTTTAGTCGTCGGGCTGTTCCCTGACGGTGATGCCGCCGAGACTGCTGACCGTTGGTTGGCGAGTCACCAATCGGCCACTGGTGGTCTGACCCGGATGGTTAGGGAACGTCGTGACGCGGCATCTCGTGCCGAGACCGCCCGTGACTTCAATAACTGAGTAACGGCTTTAGCGGCGACGCTGTTTGACGACCCGCCACTGCCGTGCCAAGGCCTCGCGCCAAGTGGGCACGGTGACGCCGTTGTCCGTCATGATCTGGTAGAGCCGACGCTGGTTGACCTCTAACCCGGCCAGCCCGATGGCGAAGAGGACGAGTTGGGTCGACATCGCCCAGCGGAACCCGCTGAGGGTGTAGTGACCGCCGGGGCACAGCATATCGAGTAGTAGGCCAATAATCTCGATCTCCAAAAGACCGAAGAAGAAGCCGCCCGTAATCGCTACACCGGTCGCGGTGGCCAACCGGTTGCCTGGCTGAAAAGTGCGGGCCACATCGAAGCCGACGTTTCCGCCAGGCAAGGAGATGCCCAGACAGATGACGAGGAGGAAAAGCATCCACAACGGAGCAGGCCCTGGCCACACCAGGACGATCAGCCACGCCACCGCGGAGGCGGCGATCATGGCCTCGATGAGGGTGCCACGACGAATGGGGTGCCGACTGGTCAAGATGCCCGCCGTTGGTCCGGCGATGGCATTGGCGATGACATAAACTGTCATGAGTGTTGAGGCGGTGGCCGTTGAGCGTCCCTCGGCGTGGGTGAGGTAGGGCATACCCCACATCAGCGAAAATACGATTCCGGCGAAGTTTGACGACATGTGTGCCCAAAAAGCCAGTCGCGTCGAGGGATGGCTGATGACCTCAGCGACCTGGTGGGGGAGTTGTGTGACATTGCCGTCAGTACGTTCCGGCTCCACTCCGGGCGGGGCGTCACGGATGAGGAGGAATGCCAACGCAGCCGCTACTGCAGCACCACCGGCCGCCAGGAGATAGGTGGAACGCCATCCGCTGCTGTTGACCATGGCCACGAGGCCAACAGCTGAGATCACTTGTCCGAACTGGCCCAGCAAACCGGTGAGCTGGGTTACCAGAGGGGTCTGCTTGGGAGGGAACCAAGCCGGCACTAGTCGTATCGCGGCACCAAAAATGAAGGCGTCGCCGCATCCGACCAGGACGCGAGCCAGCACTGCTCCGCCGGCGCTCCCGGTGAGTGCCATGACGACCTGACCGACAGTCATGACGATCGACCCAGCGGTAATGACGACCCTTGATCCCAGTCGGTCGACGGTAATACCGGCTGGAATCTGGAGCACCGCGTAGACGGCTAGCTGCAACACCATGAAGGTGGCGACGACGGAGGCGGGGGCGTTGAAATGGGCGGCTGCCGTTAACCCCATGACGCCGAGAGAGGTTCGCTGCATGACCGCAAACCCGTACGCGATCACGGCTGTGATCCACACTACCCATGTCATGGCGACGCGACGACGAGGGCTCGATGTGGTGGTACTCACCTGGCTCATGGTAAGACGTTCCATTACTCCGATGCGCCCTGAGTGGCCTGCATCTGTGGTCGAGGCGGCAATGACGTCGTTCAACGGCTAGATTTGTCCTGTGGCAGACACAGTGGAGAACGCCGTCAGCACCCCCGACGTTGAGCAGCCCTGGGCTGAGTTGGGGTTGTCCGCCGACGAGTACCAGCGCATCCGGGAGATCCTGGGACGCCGCCCGACCGGCGGCGAGCTCGCCATGTACTCGGTGATGTGGTCGGAGCATTGCTCCTACAAATCATCGAAGAAATACCTGCGCCGATTCGGTGACCTGCCTCAGCAGACGCCGCTTGGCCCGCTGTTAGCTGGCATCGGGGACAATGCTGGTGTCGTCGATATTGGCAACGGACTGGCCGTCACTTTTAAGGCGGAGTCCCACAACCACCCCTCCTACGTCGAGCCCCACCAGGGTGCAGCTACCGGAGTCGGTGGCATCGTTCGCGACATCATGGCGATGGGCGCTCGCCCGGTCGGCGTCATGAATGCTTTGGCTTTCGGCCCGCTGGATGCTCCAGATACCGCACGTGTGCTGCCTGGTGTTGTGTCTGGGATCGCCGACTATGGCAACTGCCTCGGCCTGCCCACGATCGGCGGCCAGACCCTCTTCGACCCCACCTATTACGGCAATCCGCTCGTCAACGCCCTGTGCGTCGGGGTGCTGCGTCATGAGGACCTACAGTTCGCCAAGGCTTCGGGTGTAGGCAATCTCGTCGTTCTCTTTGGTGCGGCCACCGGTGGCGACGGTATCGGTGGCGCGTCGATCCTTGCCTCGGAATCCTTCGCTGCAGAGGGTGAGTCGAAGCGACCCAGCGTCCAGGTGGGCGACCCGTTCATGGAGAAGCTGCTCATCGAGTGCACCCTTGACCTCTTCAACGCCGGGGTAGTTGAGGCCTTGCAGGATTTCGGTGCCGCCGGAATCTCCTGTGCCACCTCCGAGCTGGCCAGTGCTGGCGACGGTGGCATGCACGTCGAGCTCGACCGCGTTCCGCTGCGCGACCCGAACCTCGCCCCCGAGGAGATCCTCATGAGCGAGTCCCAGGAGCGGATGGCCGCGGTGGTGCGCCCCGATCAGCTTGACCGCTTCATGGAGATCTGCGCCCATTGGGGTGTTGCTGCCACTGTCATTGGCGAGGTCACCGACACCGGTCGACTTCACATTGATTGGCAGGGCGAGCGGATTGTCGACGTCGATCCGCGGACGGTTGCTCACGACGGACCGGTTCTCGACATGCCGGCCGCCCGTCCGTGGTGGATTGATGAGCTCAACGAGAACGACGCTAACGCGTTACCGCGCGATAACTCTGGTGAGGGTCTTGCTGGGGCGCTGCTGGCCCTCGTTGGCTCCGCCCAGCTGTGCGACCGTTCCTGGATCACCGACCAGTATGACCGGTTCGTGCGCGGCAATACTGTGCTCGCTCAGCCGAATGATGCCGGCATGATCCGTATTGACGACAACCTCGGCATCGCGCTGTCCTTGGACGCTAACGGACGCCAGACCACCCTTAACCCGTATCTTGGCGCCCAGCTGGCTCTCTGCGAGGCTTACCGGAATGTGGCTGTCTCTGGTGCAACTCCGGTGGCCGTCACCGACTGCCTCAATTACGGCTCCCCATACGATCCCAACGTCATGTGGCAATTCGACGAGACCATCCTTGGTCTGGTTGACGGCTGCCGCGAGCTTGGTGTGCCGGTTACGGGCGGTAATGTTTCCCTGCACAACCGCACTGGAGATGAGTCGATTCGGCCTACTCCGCTCGTTGGTGTGCTCGGTGTTATTGATGACGTGCATCGTCGCATCCCGTCGGCCTTCGCTCACGACGGTGACGCTGTTTTGCTGTTGGGAACGACGAAGTGCGAGTTCGGCGGATCGGTCTATGAGGACGTTATCCACGCTGGCCACCTAGGCGGTATGCCCCCGATGCCCGACCTGAATGCCGAGAAGGCCCTGGCCGCGGTGATGGTGGAAGCGTCGAAGCGCGGCCTGCTGTCTAGCGCCCACGACCTGTCCGACGGTGGCCTGGCACAGGCGCTTGTGGAAAGCTGCCTACAGGGGGGTCTTGGCGTGTCGGTGAGTCTGCCCGAGGGCGAACCATCGGTGATGTTGTTCTCGGAGACCCCGGCCCGAGCGATCGTCTCGCTGTGCGGTAACGGTTACCGTGAGTTCAAGGCGCTGTGCCAGGAGCACGGTGTGCCGACTGCCCGTATTGGCGAGGTCATTGATCACGGTGAGATCGAGGTTAACGGTCTGTTCAGCCTCCCCCTTGGCGAGATCGAACGAGCCTGGCGCAAGCCGATTCCGACTGCCATGGGGGAGTGACAGGAGTTTCCTGGCCCGGCTGACTCTGTGATTGAGCAGGTTTGACGGTTCCCTCGTTGTCATGGCGCACTTCCCGTGCGAAAAAGCGCGCCTTGCTGGATCGCCTTCAGACTCGTGGAACGTTGTGCACTGCCTCCATCAGCGCAGCCAACGGTGCAGCCGCTTTGAGGTTCTTCTCGCGCCACTCCTCGTCGGGCTGGGAAGCTGCGACGATTGCGCCGCCGGCACCGACCGTTACTCGCGACCCCGTTCGGACCACCGTCCGTATCACGATGCTGAGGTCGGCGGTGCGATCGAAGCCGAGATATCCCAGGATTCCCGAGTAGATTCCCCGGGCGCCGACCTCTAGACCGTCTAAGATCTCCACGGACCGTTCCTTCGGTGCCCCGGTCATCGATCCACCAGGGAAGGTCGCTCGCAGTACGTCGACCAATCCGACGTCCTCACGCAATCGTCCGCGCACCGTGGTCACCATCTGGTGCACCGTCGCATATGACTCGATCGCCATCAGACGTGGTACCTCCACCGTGCCTGGTTGGCACACGCGCGACAGGTCGTTGCGCACCAGATCAGCGATCATGAGATTCTCGGCGCGGTTTTTCGCGTCAGTGTGTAAATCGACAATTCCCCGGGCATCCTCCACCGGATCATCACAGCGGGCCATCGTCCCCTTGATCGGCTTGGATTCAGCGATGCCGTCGCGTACTCGCAGGAACCGTTCCGGGGATGAAGAGCACACCTCTACATGCGGGTCGGTAAACCGAAGATACGCCCCATAGGGGGCTGGGTTTCGACGCCGTAGTGCGCGGTACAACTGCCAGCCGTCCACGTCGCACTGGGAGGTCCACGTGTCGGTGAGACAGGCCTCGTACGAGTCACCGCGTGTTAGCGCCTGCTGGATTGCGGCAACACGGTCCTGGTAGCCCCCTCGGCTGAGCCGCCACGACCCTTCCACAGGCACGGTTAGCGGTGCGGGCCCTTCGCTGCTACCTGGTCGCTCCACCAGCGTCGCAGCCAGTGCGTCCAACAGATCAGCGGCCTCATTGCAGCCGGGCGTGTTACGGTCGTCCAAGGCTAGGAGGTGAGCGTGATGTCGGTAGTGGTCATACGCAATCCAGCTGGCCGGACGCATCCACATGGCATCGGGCAGTTCGCTGCAGTGCGCATTCGGGCCCAAGGTCAGCGCTTTGCACTCATAGCCCAGGAAACCGACATAACCACCTGCGAACGGGATGTTATCCAGTTCCGGGTCCCTCCGTGGTACTCCATCTGCAAGACGGCGTTCCAAGAAGTCCAGTACATTACCAGACTGGGTTCGCCCGTTGACCGTTAACGTGTTCGTGGCGACGTCGTAACTGACCAGTTCGGACGCCGCCCCCGACACCGTGCCCATGACACTCCAACGGCCGGTGTCGCCACGCGTGGTGGCCGAGTCCAACCAAAAGGCGTCACCGTCGGCAGCGAGGCGGCTGAAGGTGGCTTCTTCGTCGAGGTCGATGTCCACCGCTTGGTGGTGGATTGTCCACCGTGCCGTAGTCCGGGGACACTTTCGTGACTGGATGTTGCGCGGTTCGCGTTTGTCGCGTACTTCGCTGTGTCGTGGCTGGCTGCCGATCGCCAGGAAGTTCGTCATTAACTGACATCCGACCTGCGTCATGACTGACTCTGGGTGGAATTGCACGCCCCAATGTGGCCGGTCGGCAACCTTGAACGCCATGATGGCGCCATCCTCGGCGCGAGCATGTTCGACGATCTGGTCACCCAACGTGGTCAAGCACAGTGAGTGGTACCGAGTTGCCTCGAAATCTTGCGGTAATCCGGCGAAGATTCCACGCCTGGAGTGATGAATTCGGCTGACGATGCCGTGATGGGGCCGAATGGTCTGCAACTGGGCACCGTGACGTAACCCGAGGCCTTGGTGGCCCAGGCACACCCCGAGCAGGGGGAGTTTGCTGGAGGCATCGATTATCTGCCCGGCGATCTTAAAATCCTTGTCGTTGTGCGGGGTGCCAGGTCCTGGTCCGATGACCACGTGGTCGAATTCGCCGTCAGCCAATCGGCGGAGGATCCCTGCACACTCGACCTCCTCGGGGCGGACCACCACTGGCTCGATCCCGCTGACTTCGGCCAATAGGTGTGCCAGGTTGAAGGTGAAGGAATCGTGGTTGTCAACCAGCAGGATCACGGGCCCTCCTCGGTGACATCCGCTGCAGTGCAAGAGCAATAGCACAAGGATAGGGGCCACTTCCCGAAACGGGCTGTCCTGGCATCGTGCCGTGGTGGGGGAGGACACGCTTATCATTATTAATGATATTTTCGTCAATAAACGATAGGTTTGCGCCATGGGCGATGAAGGCAAGAAACCCGAGGAGACCCGTCGTCGACCGATGGTCGTCAGTAAAGGGTGGGTGCAAGGGATCGCCCTCGTGATGATCCTGGGATTCACGGTGATGGGCATCCTCGCTTATCACACCTATAACGACTCCATACCCATACCCGACAAGGTTGTCTCCACCACCGGAGAGGTGCTGTTTACCCATGACGACATCGTTGCCGGGCAGGAAGCCTTCAATAACCGAGGCCTCATGGAATATGGGTCCATCGTCGGCCACGGTGGGTACCTTGGCCCCGACTTCACTGCCGACTATCTGCGTCGTGCCGCGACGTTGACCCTGGACGCTCGAATCAAAGCTAGAGAGAATCAACCGCACCAGGCCAATATCAAGGACTGGCGTACCAACCGCTACGACTCCCGCACCGGCGTGCTCGTCCTGTCACGTCAGCAGACTGCCGCATACCACCATCTCGTTTCCTACTACACGACGTACTTCGGGAAGAACTCGCACAACCTCGGTTTGCTAGCCCACGACATCAAGGATCCGGCACAAGCTAGGCACTTGACCGACTTCTTCGCGTGGACCGCATGGGGGGCGGCCGCAGATCGGCCTGGGCACAGCTATTCGTACACGAACAACTGGCCGGCAGACCCGACCGTGGCGAACCGTCCAACGGCTGACATGGTCGTCTGGTCGGTGCTGTCTCTCATCGTCCTCATCGGTGGTACCGGAGTGATGTTCGCAATATATGGGCGCTGGAGCAAGAACATCGGCTGGCACGAGTCTGAGACTCCGTCACTGAGCTTTATCCGTCCCAGCCAGGTTGGGCTCACGAAGTCGCAACGCGCCACCTCATGGTTCTTCTTTGTCATTGCTGTTTTGTTCCTCATCCAGACCCTTGTTGGTGCGGCGGCGGAACACTACCGGGCTGATATTTCAAGTTTCTTCGGGCTCGATCTGGCGGCCTGGTTGCCCTATAACCTTGCCCGAACCTGGCATGTTCAGTTGGCGTTGTTCTGGACGGCGGCGGCCTTCCTCGCCGGAGGCATCTTCCTGGCTCCCTTCGTCTCAGGTAAGGAGCCCAGAAGACAGCACGTGCTGACCTACGTGCTGCTTGGAGCAGTGGCTTTCGTCGTATTCGGTTCCCTCATCAGTGAGGCGTTATCGGTCTATGGAGTCTCGTGGGCCAAGGGTCCGGTCTTCGGCCAGCAGTGGGAGTACATCGACCTGTCGAAGATGTTCCAACTCCTGCTCACCCTTGGCATGTTCCTGTGGGTGTTCATTATTTGGCGTGCCATGCGTACCCGGATGAGGACCGAATCGGTCGGCAATATGCCGTGGGTGTTTTTCTTCTCGGCCCTGTCGATCCCAATGTTCTACGCTGTGGGTCTCCTCGCCGGGACGCACACTCAGCTGTCGGTAGCCGAGTTCTGGCGTTTCTGGGTGGTCCATCTCTGGGTCGAGGACTTCCTCGAGCTCTTCACCACCGTCATGGTGGCGTACATCTTCGTCATGCTCGGTGTCGTCCGCGAGAAGGTGGCGTTGGGTGTCATCTACATGGACGTCATCCTCTACTCGGCCGGTGGGGTGCTCGGCACCATGCACCACCTGTACTTCTCGGGCACCCCGAGCGCGCACATGGCCATCGGCGCCTTCTTCTCGGCTGCGGAGGTTATCCCACTGACGTTCCTCACAGTCGAGGCGTGGGGATTCATGCAGCTCGGAGCCCGGCGTGAGTCGCGGTCGTCGACGCCGTTCCCGCATCGCTGGACGGTGATGTTCCTCGTTGCAGTCGGGTTCTGGAACTTCGTTGGTGCTGGTGTCTTCGGATTCCTCATCAACTTGCCGATCGTGTCCTACTACGAGATCGGGACCGCCCTCACCGCCAACCATGCCCACGGGGCGATGATGGGCGTCTACGGGATGATGGCCATGGCTTTGGCGATGTTCGCGCTGAGGTACCTCATCCCTGCGTGGAACGACAAGCTGGCGAAAATCTCGTTCTGGTGCACGAACATCGGGCTCGCCTGGATGGTCTTCGTCACCCTGCTACCGCTTGGCATCCTGCAGCTATACCACTCGGTGGACGCAGGCTATTTCGAAGCCCGCCAGCTCAACTACATCACCGAGCACCGCAATGTCGTCCTCGAGTGGCTCCGCATGCCGGGGGACCTCGTCTTCATCATCGGCGGAGTGCTGCCGTTCTTGTGGATGACATTCCAGGGACTGATGCACCACCGGGAGGGGCGGACCGTCGACGAGCTGCCGGTGGAGCGGCTCTTCATCGAGGAGGCCCCGGGCGAGCAAGGACACGCCCAGTTGCCGGAGGCGACGAGGTGAGCCCGTCCCTCCAGGTGGTGCTCACCTGTTGCTACTCCCTCTTTCTGCTTGCCGTGGCCTGGTTGCTCGATGTCTTGGGTCGCCACAGCGCCCGGATGAGTCGGGAGTGGAAGACGACGAACTTCGTCTACCACGACGATCGGGACGGATGGAAGTGCCATGAGGATCACTGGCTGTGGCCCGCGAGCTTCGATCCGCAGAAGCGGGTCGTCAGGTACCGCGGTCAGCACGAGATTTGTGGTCGATGCCCCGTCAAGGACACGTGCTCGCCGACGATGACGGCGCGCGAGGTAACCATGCCCGTCGACCCGTGGCCGTACTCCGAGGCCGGACTGTTCCATCGCGGTATGACGGTGTGCGTCATGGTCGCTGCTCTGGCCCTGCCAGGTGGCATGCTCTTCGTGGCACGGACGGTGGCGGAGGTGGTCACTCTTATAGCGACTATCGCTATCGTCTGCCTGGCTCTCGTTCCCACCGCTGCGTCCATGCGCCGGCGCCCAGTGGACATCCCGGAGGGGCTGCCGCTGGAGGCGTCAGTGCCGGATACCGGGACGGCGCACGACGACGGTCGTGTCCGCGTGCTCGGCGTTCATGGACAGGCGACGACCGATCGAGCCGGTGACGAGGCCGACCGTCTTATCGCCCGGTACGGGTCCCGTTGGAGGTCCGGACGGACGCGGTACCGCTCGGTCGAGCAGGCGGCTGCGGTCGAGGCCGCGGCGCGGAGCACGTATGACCGGGGCAGGTAATACCGAGGTGTGGACGACGTCGATGCCGACAGGAGCAGAACATGAGTGATCTCGAATGGACCTTCACCACGATCGCGCTCGTCATCCTCGTTATCGGGTTCCTGATATCGAGCTTCAAGATCATCCCCGAATATGAGCGCGGCGTCGTTTTCCGGCTCGGCAAACTGGGCGGGCTGCACGGTTCCGGGCTCGTGTTTATCTTCCCCGGCCTCGACAAGCTGCACAGAGTCGACCAACGCACCGTGACCCTGACGATCCCGCCGCAGGAGATCATCACCCGCGACAACGTGCCGGCTCGTGTCAACGCCGTCGTCCTGTTCAACGTGACGGACCCCATGGATGCTGTCATGAATGTGGAGAATTACGCGATCGCGACGAGCCAGATCGCTCAGACGACGTTGCGAAGTGTCCTAGGCCGGGCGGATCTCGACACCCTCCTCGCCCACCGGGAGGAACTCAACACGGACCTCCGTGAGATCATCGAGGTGCAGACGCACCCGTGGGGTGTCGATGTGTCCGTCGTGGAGATTAAGGACGTGGAGATCCCGGAGGCGATGCAGCGGGCCATGGCCCGTGAGGCGGAGGCGGAGCGGGAGCGGCGGGCGAAAGTCATCAACGCACGCGGCGAGATGCAGGCGTCCGGTGAGTTGCGGCAGGCGGCCGACGAACTCTCGAAGAGCCCGGCCTCCCTGCAGTTGCGGTATTTGCAGACGCTTCTTGAGTTGGGAGCCGATCAGAACTCGACGGTCGTGTTCCCATTGCCCATGGATATCCTCGCTCCCCTCCTTCGCAAAGATCACGGGAATTGACCGATGAGGGGTCTGGACTTCGGGACGGTTGGGCCCCACCTGCCTGCGTGGGGGCCTGCCTGCCCGAGGCATGGAGCAGTCGGGTATGTAACCGCCTCATAATCCGACGATGAGGCGCGGAGGCGGCCCTACACTTTGATCATGGATCTTTCTCATACTTTCAAGAACCTGTCAGCCAAGGTTGATTCTGGTTTTGACGATGCCGTTGAGCAACTCACCCGCCACGTGGCAGTCCGGTCGGTTAGTTCCCAGCGGCCCGACGACGTGAGGTCTGGAGCCGAGTTCGTTGCGGCCGCTGCTAAGGAGGCTGGTGCCGCCGACGTCACCGTCGTCACGGAGAACGACGGCCTTCCCGCTGTCATCGCCCACTGGCCGGCGCCTGAGGGTATGCCCACTGTCCTGCTGTACTCCCACGGTGACGTCCAACCCACCGGCAACCTTGATGAGTGGCACACCGAACCTTTCGTCGCCACCGCCAAAGGTGAGCGTCTCTATGGTCGTGGCACCGCCGACGACAAAGGTGGCGTTGCCGCCCATCTGGCTGCCATTCGTGCCTTCGACGGCAAGCCCCCAGTCGGCGTCACCCTCTTCGTCGAGGGCGAGGAGGAGATCGGCTCGGCTTCTATGGAGGCCATCATCGCCGAGCACAAGGACGAGCTAGCCGCCGACGTCATCGTCGTCGCCGATTCGGTCAACTGGGAGCAGGGCGTCCCGTCCGTGACGACCACCCTGCGCGGCGTCGTCGATTGCATCGTCGAGGTCTCCACCCTCGACCACGCCCTGCATTCCGGCCAGTTTGGCGGCATCGTGCCCGATGCCTTGACCACCCTGTGTCGACTTATCGCCACCCTTCACGACGGGACCGGTGAGGTCATCGTCGACGGGCTGCAGGGATTCGCGGGCCCTGAACTGGATTACCCGGAGGATCGTTTGCGTGCGGAGACCGGCATCCTCGACGGTGTTCAGTGGGTCGGGCGCGGACATGCAGTCGAGAAGATGTGGACCAAGCCGTCGGTGACCGTCATTGCTATTGACGCCACTCCGGTCAAGGACGCCATCAATATCCTTCCCGCCAGCGCTCGGGCCAAGATCAGCCTGCGTGTCGCTCCCGGCCAAGACGCCGGCGAGGCTATGGAAGCCCTCGTCAAGCATCTGGAGTCCCACGTCGAGTTCGGTGCTCATATCAAGGTGACCCGTGGTCAGGTGGGACAGCCGGGCGTCGTCCCCTTCACCGGTGACAAGGCCGAGGTCGCCAAGGAGGCCTTCAGGCTGGCATGGGGGCAGGAGCCGGTCGAGATGGGCACTGGTGGCGCTATCCCGCTGGTGACTGACCTGCAACACGCCTTCCCGGAGGCCACCGTCCTGGTGACTGCTGTTACTGACCCGGAGTCGCGTATGCACGGCATCGACGAGTCCCTGCACCTGGGTGATTTCCGTCGGGCGATCCTCACCGAGGCCCTCATGCTTGCTGGCCTCGCCGAGTGAGGAGCGAAGTTCCACTGCACGGTGTTCCCGCGTAGAATAACCTTGCCGTCGGCTGTGCCGGCAGGCAGGGCCTGGGACGTTCAGCGGGGAGTTGCCCCGTTTGTGTGACGATCACCGGGATTCGCGTCAGAAGGGTGGGCAGGCGCGGGCAGCACGTTGTCCCTGTCATTGAGAGGTCCGCCTCATGCCCTCTGGTTCCGTGAGCTACCGAACCCTGTTCTCGCTGCCTGGCGGGACGTTCGTCACCGTCTCCGCTCTGGCTCGTTTGCCCCTAGCTATGAGCCAGTTGGGCACCCTGCTGCTGGTGTCCAGTCCGCAAGTATCGGGGCGGCTGGGCCCCGGTGGTCTGGCTGCCGGCGTGGTCGCCTTGGCTATCGCTATCGGCTCCCCGTTTTTTGGTGCTCTGACGGACCGTCACGGTCAGCGTGTCGTGCTGCTTGCGCAGTCTCTGGTCGGTGGCACAGCCCTGATCGCTGAGGGACTGGCTGCAGTCATGGGTGCCGCATGGCCGGTAGTGGCCGTTATGGGTGGTTTAGCGGGGTTTTTCCTGCCGCAAATTGGCACGATGGCGAGAGTTCGTTGGCGCGCCATGGGTGCGGCAAATCCCACTATGGAGGCGGGGATCCTCGAAACGTCTTTTGCTTGGGAAGGTGCCATTGACGAAGCCTCTTTCGCTCTCGGCCCGGCCGCGGTCGGCGCTTTCGCTGTGCTAGCCGGTCCCGTTCCGGGGCTTATCGTCGCCGGCGCCATGCTGGTGGTGTTGGGGAGTTGGTTTGCCCTGGACCCGACGTCGAAACTCGTTGAGGTTCATCCGGGCCGAACGATTCGTGCCGGGGCCTTGGCTCGGTCAGATCGTGGTGGCCCCGGTCCGCTATTTACCTCCGGTGTCGCGGCCACCTGCGTTGGCATGATCTTTATGGGCATGGTGTTTGGGTCTGTGCAGACCGGCACGACCAGCCTCGCCACCGACGCTGGACGTCCAGGCCTGGCAGGGCTGTTCCACGCCTTGCTTTCGGTGGGTAGCGCTGCTGCTGGGCTGGCTCTGCCACGGTTGGCTCATCGTCTGGACCTGCCGGCCAGGTGGCGTCTTTTCGCTGCCGGATTGGCCCTTTTTGCAGCCCCCTTGCTGCTGGTCGATCGCCTTGGGCCATTGGTGCCGGTCCTCATCATCCTTGGTATGGCGGCGGCCCCGTACATGATCACCCTGTTCAGTGTGGCGGAGAGGTCGGCCTCGGCTGGACGGATTGGCACCGTCATGACTCTGCTAGCGGCTATGAACAGCCTTGGGTATGCCTTCGGTACGACTCTGGCCGGGCGGCTGGCTGACTGGGGTGGTGCAACTCCGGCCTATGCGGTGACGTGGGGCGTCGGTGTGGCGGCGACCTTGTTGGCCCTTCCGGCGGCATCGAGGGTAGCCCCGAGACACTGAACTCGCTTGTCGCCGTCGAGAATGGGTGTGGTGACGCCGACGCTCCGACGCGCAATTCACGGTGAGTTGCCTCGGTGTGCGATAGCGTGTTGATGTGGCGCGCGCAGACGGAAGGCTTACCGCAGACCTCAACCCCCAGGACCACGGGCCCCAAGACGCCTGTGGCGTCATCGGGATCTATGCCCCTGGTGAGGAGGTTTCTAAACTTACCTACTTCGGCATGTATGCCCTGCAACACCGTGGCCAGGAATCAGCTGGCATGGCGGTGTCAGACGGTCGCCACATGATGGTCTTTAAGGACATGGGGTTGGTGTCCCAGGTCTTTGACGAGGCCACCCTCAATTCCCTCCAGGGGCATATGGCTGTCGGGCACACCCGGTATTCGACGACCGGTGCGAGTATCTGGGACAACGCCCAGCCGACGTTCAGGTCGCGTCAAGGTGGTGACGGGCTAGCTCTGGCCCATAACGGCAACCTCACCAACACCGGCGCCCTCGAAGCCCTCATCGCTGAGCGTGCCCCGGATACCGAGGTTCCCCACAAGGACCGGATGGACTCCAGCAGCGACACCTCGCTGGTAACAGCCCTCATGACGACCTATGACGGCACTCTTGAGGAGGTTGCCGCCCAGGTCCTGCCTCACCTTCAGGGCGCCTTCAGCCTTGTTTTCATGGACGACCACACCTTGTGCGCTGCTCGTGATCCGCAGGGCATCCGACCGTTGGTGCTGGGGCGCCTGTCTAGTGGTTGGGTAGTCGCCTCCGAAACTGCGGCTATCGACATCGTCGGTGGCACCTTTGTTCGCGAGATCGAGCCTGGCGAGATGGTCGCCATTGACGCAGCTGGGTTGCGCACCAGCCGTTTCGCTGCGGCCCGTCCCAAGGGGTGCATCTTCGAATACGTTTACCTGGCTCGCCCTGACACCGTGATCGCTGGACGACGCATCCACAACGTTCGCGTCAAAGTCGGCAAGATCCTCGCCCAGGAGAGCCCTGCCGACGCCGACCTCGTCATCCCGGTGCCAGAGTCTGGCACCCCGGCTGCTATCGGCTATGCCGACGAGTCCGATATCCCCTACGGCATGGGCCTGGTCAAGAACTCCTACGTGGGCCGGACGTTCATCCAGCCCTCTCAAACCCTGCGAAATTTGGGTATTCGACTCAAACTTAACCCGCTGCGGGACGTCATTGAGGGCCGACGCATCGTCGTCGTTGATGACTCCATCGTGCGCGGCAATACCCAGCGTCAGTTGGTTCGAATGTTGCGTGAGGCTGGTGCGGCCGAGGTGCACGTGCGCATCTCTTCTCCGCCGGTGCAGTGGCCCTGCTTCTACGGCATTGACTTCGCTACTCGCGCTCAGCTCATCGCCCCGGGCCTTGACGTCGAGGACATCTGCAGATCTATCGGCGCTGACTCGCTTGGCTACGTCAGCCTTGACGGCCTCGTCCGTGCCACGCACGTTGACGCCGATAACCTCTGCCGGGCTTGTTTTGACGGCGTTTATCCCGTACCAGTGCCTGTCTCGGCGCGAGCCGTGCTAGCCGACGCCACCCACACCGACCCGAACCAGGAGCAGCAGTGAGCAACGAGTCCGCCTACGCCCGTGCCGGAGTCGACATTGAGGCTGGTGAGCGCGCCGTTGACCTGATGAAGGCCCACGTGGCCGCCACCCGTCGTCCAGAGGTCCTTGGCGGCTTGGGCGGCTTCGCTGGCTTCTTCGACGCTTCCGTCCTGGGTCAGTACCGTCACCCGGTGCTGGCTACCTCGACTGATGGGGTTGGCACTAAGGCAGCCATCGCCCAGGCCATGGACGTTCACGACACCATCGGTTTTGACCTCGTCGGCATGCTCGTCGACGATCTCGTCGTGGTGGGTGCTGAGCCGTGGTTCGTCACCGACTACATTGCGTGCGGCCACGTCGACCCCGACCGGATTGCCGCTGTCGTCAAGGGCATCGCCGCAGCTTGTATTCAAGCCGGCTGTTCCCTGTTGGGCGGCGAGACAGCTGAGCATCCGGGTCTGCTAGCCGACGACGAGTACGACGTCGCAGGCGCTACTACGGGTGCCGTCGAGTATGACGACATTCTTGGCCCGCAGCGCGTGCAGGAGGGCGACGCTTTGTTGGCGGTGGCTTCCTCGGGGCTGCACTCGAACGGTTACTCACTGGTCCGTAAGGTGCTGCTGGCTGACGCTGGCTGGACTCTGGACCGTCATATCGATGAGTTGGGTCGCACTCTTGGCGAAGAGCTGTTGGAGCCGACGACGGTTTATGCAGCTGATCTGCTGGCCCTCATCCGCCAGGTCGAGGTGCACGCTATGAGTCACGTCACCGGCGGGGGACTAGCTAACAACCTGGCCCGTGTCCTGCCTGATGATCTCGTTGCCACCGTCGACCGGTCCACGTGGACGCCAGCGCCGATCTTCAACCTCGTCCAGCAGGTGGGCAACGTCTCACAGCCTGATATCGAGGCGACCCTCAATATGGGAGTTGGGATGGTCGTCGTCATGCCTGACGCGAACATCTCTGCAGCTATCAATCTACTTGCCGAGCATGGTCTTTCCGCTTGGCAGTGCGGTCATGTTTCCCATCGTGACGCGACGAATGAGCCGGGGGCGGTGCTGGTTTCGAGCCATCCTTGCCGCTAGGCCGTTCGCCTGGAAACACAATTTGCGGTGGCCCACTTTGGTACGTGGGTCATCGCTCGGGTAGCCTGTGCACCACGACAGTTGATGATTTTGGGCGGCAATGCCGCTATTGATGAAGCGAGGGGGTCGACCCACATGGGGCGCGGCCGTGCAAAGGCGAAACAGACCAAGGTTGCCCGCGATTTGAAGTATCGCTCGGTGAACATGGATCTCGAGTCACTGGAGCGAGAGCTGAGAGGCGAGAACCATCAGCAGGAGGATCCTCATGATGAGGACGGCCTGTCGGATGAGTACGCAGATTTGGCTGAGAAGTACGCCCACTACGGCGAGGATGACTGAGCCGGTAATGTGGCCATGAGGTGGCTGAACGACCCCTTACTCGACGGGTTTGAATACGCCCGGATCGGGCTCCCGCATGCAGCTAAGGCTGTGGGGGATCCCGGCGGGCTCCTAACTGCGAGTGTGGTGCGTCGTGCTGAGCCGCGTCATGGCCGTGCCATGCTCTACGTCCACGGCTGGTCGGACTGCTTCTACCAAGCTCATCTAGCTGAGGTGGTGGAGAGCTGGGGGTATGACTTCCTCGGGCTCGATCTGCGTCGGTACGGGCGAAATCTTGTTCCCGGTCAGATGGCTGGCTGGGTTCGTGACTTGGCCGAATACGATGAGGAAATTGACGCCGCGGTGTCATTGCTGCGGGCCGATCACGACTCGGTGACGATTATGGGTCACTCCACAGGGGGGCTTATTGTCCCGTTGTGGGTGTCGCGTCATCCGGGACGGGTTGACGGGGTTATTCTCAACTCACCGTGGATCGACCTTCAGGGGTCGTTCCTTACCCGAGCCCTAGCCGGGCCGCTGGCCCGGTCAGTCCGCGTCGCAGAACCGACGACTGTGCTGCCTATCCCGTCCCGGGATAATTTTGGTCACTCAATCCGTCGTGAGTTTGGCGGGGAATGGGACGTCCCGGAGGTCAAGGATCCGTCATGGGCTCCTTTCGTCACTCGCGCCGGGTGGTTGGCAGCTATCCTCGATGGTCATCAGAAGGTGGCCCAGGGGCTGCACATTGACGTCCCGCTGTTGGTGCTCATTTCTGCTCGCAGCGACCTTTCGGCGACGTGGAAGCCGTCGATGAAGACCGCTGATACCGTTCTCGACGTCGATCGGTTGGCGCGTGCAGCAGTTAACCTGGGTCGTCATCTCACCTTGGTCCGTGTCCGGGGTGGACTCCATGATGTGGTGCTCTCTGCTCCGTCGGTGCGGGCCGGTGTTTTCGCTGAAATGGAGCGCTGGGTTGACGCCTATTTAGCGTAGTAACTCACATCTGACACGTTTTTGGACGTCGTTAACATTTTTTGACACACTTCCTGTGCTGGGCGCCGTCGCTCAGCAGGTACAGATCGACTCTGCAGCATCGGCGCCGGGAGACGGCGATCTGACCGAACCACACGGAGGTTTGGAATGTACGCGAAGAAGATCGCAGCCTTGGCGACGGCATCGATGCTCGTCCTGGCTGGCTGTAGTTCCACATCGACTAGCGAGGAGGGGAACCAGGGGTCGACGATGTCCTCGTCGACTCCCAAAGCGAGCGGCGCCGGCGGCGAGGTTGGTGTGTTTACCTGGTGGGCCGACGGTTCCGAGGCGAAGGGCTTGCAGGCTCTCGAGAAGATGTTCGCCGAAAAGTACCCGCACGATAGGTTTAAAAACCTTGCCGTTGCTGGTGGATCTGGGTCTAACGCTAAGGCCAAGCTGGCTTCCGATCTTAAGAACGGCAACCCTCCGGGTTCCTTTCAAGGTCACGCTGGTGCTGAGCTCACCGACTATATTGACAATGAGCAGATCGAGCCCGTTGATGGGATTATCAAGGAACTCGGTGGCGAGTCGGTGTTCCCAAAGACCCTAGTTGACCGTCTCACTGTCGATGGCCACATCTACTCGGTGCCGGTCGACATCCACCGCGCCAATGTGGTGTGGGCTAATTCCGCCCTCCTCAAGAAGGCCGGCGTCACCAAGACTCCGACTGACGTCAAGGGCTGGATTGCTGATATGGAGAAGGTTAAGGCGTCTGGCGTCGCCACCCCGTTGTCGATCGGTGGCACCTGGACTCAGACCGAACTCTTCGAGTCGATTCTGGCCGCTGATATGGGCGCCGACGGCTACAACAAGCTTTTCACTCCCGATGGCACATGGGACAGTCCTGAGGTTAAGGCGGCCATCGAGGACTACAAGAAGGCCCTCACCTTCACCAATACCGCCTCCGACGGCGACGACTGGCCGGCTGCCACTGACATGATGGCTTCCGGCAAAGCTGTCTACAACGTCATGGGTGACTGGGCCGTTGCGGAATTCGATATGAAGGGCAAGAAGTACAACGTCGACTACACCGCTTTCGCGGTGCCCGGCAAGGAGGTCGTCTACGATTTCCTAGCTGACTCCTTCACCCTGCCCACCGGCACCAAGAACCCCGAGGTCACCAAGGATTGGTTGCGCTTCGTCGGTTCGACCGACGCCCAGTTGACGTTCAACAAGATCAAGGGATCTATCCCGGCTCGTACCGACGTCAAACCCGACGGTTTCAGCACGTACCAGCAGGCCGCGATGAAGGACTTCAAAGAGGTGCCGATCGTCTCGTCGATCGCTCACGGTGCGGCTGTTTCGCTGGCATGGAGCTCCGAGATCAACACTGCGATGAGCAAGTTCTATCAGGACAAGAACGCCGACAACCTGGCTTCCGCGCTGGTGGCTGCACACGACAAATACGGCAAGTGAGCCGTGGATGGGGTCCGCAGGTCGGACCCCATACCGGAATTGTTCTTGATCTAACGTTGCGCGTTCGTGCTCACATGAGGGGCGCTATATAGCGCTCGTCACCCCCCCCAAAAAAATCGGGAGATTTCATCATGAAAAGAGTGAGGCGCTGGCTTCCGGACAGAACCCGAATTATCCGCAGATCATGGCTGGTGTGCTCATTGCCTGTTTGCCGACTGTTGTGGTGTACATCGCCCTGGGTAAGTACTTCGTCTCTGGCCTCATGAGCGGTTCGGTCAAGTGAGGTTAGGAAAGACGCTGACGTGGCCTCGGCGTTTTTCTGCCACGCTAGGGAAAAACCCGGCTAGTTGTGTAATCCGGAATAAGCCCTGCGAGCCTACAGTCTGAGATGACGGAAACTATTCCGCAAGGTGGCCGGGACCGGGGTCGAACCGGTGACCTTTCACTTTTCAGGCGAACGCTACTACCAACTGAGCTACCCGGCCATAGTGCCCACGCAAAGGGCGCATGAACACGAAAGCGGTGATGAACTCATCACCGCTTCAGCGACCCCGATGGGACTTGAACCCACGACCTCCGCCGTGACAGGGCGGCGCGCTAACCAACTGCGCTACGGGGCCTTGACTCTTTTGAGCCTGACCACTGCCTCAGGCAGCTCGAAAAATATAGCAAGGATGTAACCCTGAAGGGAAATCGACCTCTGAATGCCAGGTTAAAACGGCTGTGACTAGGGGATTTGCATGGCCTGGTGGGGCTATCTTGCAGGGGCACCGGGTTCGCTGTAAGCGAACTAGAAGTTGTGGGCGTCCACCCAAGGTATCCGCTGCTGTGCCAAGGGAGATGAGCAGGGACGGATCACCTGAAGGTCGCCATGGTTGGGCGGGCCGCTGGCGGGTATGACGCGCTCGTGACGCGCGTACTTTTGCCTAAGCGTGCCGATCACATGGTTATGGGTCTGAGGCGTGAAACGGTGGGTCCGCCGATAAACCGACCTGGCCGGACATGATTAGGGGTCCTGCATCGATGTCGATGCAGGACCCCTAAGGTATCCCGGACGGGATTCGAACCCGCGTTGCCGCCTTGAAAGGGCGGTGTCCTAGGCCTCTGGACGACCGGGACTCGACGGATGCATGATCAATGCGATAGCAATCGTCGAACTGGGCCATCATAGCCAGGTCGTATCACTGGCGAGAAATTGCCCCACCGGATGCTGGCCGTCGGGGCAGACGAGCGCTTACCAGCGTGCCTACCTTGGTGGCACCGCAGACGCCGGCATAGGGATTGCCGGCGTCACGCTGGTTCAGTTGAGGAGGTTTGAATTGATGCGAACTGGGTACATCGAGGAACGGATGGGGCTCAGACGCACCCCGGCACGAGGATTGGCTGCCTCCACCATGTACCCGTTGCCGACGTAAATGCCGACGTGACCGCCACCCGAGGCGGCGAAAAGATCCCCGGGCTGAATTTGGTCTAGGGAAATGCGGTGGCCGCGCTCGATTTGTGACCCCGAGTAGTGGGGCAGGTTAATCCCCGCCTGCTGGTAGGCCTTCAACACTAGGCCCGAGCAGTCGAAGCCGTCGGGGCCCTCGCCTCCCCAAAAGTAGGCTTTGCCCACCTGAGCCGTGGCGTAGTTGACAATGGCGGCCCGAGCGCCACGAGGTGACACCGAGGGGTCGGGGGCGGGCCTGGGTGCCGGTGTGGGCTGAGCAGTAGTGGTGAGGTACTTGCTGGAGGCCCACAAGGTGCGTCCCCGATGGGTGATCTGGGTCCATCCGGAGGTAGTCCGACCGGTAGCTGCTAGGGCGGTGCCACGTGAGACTGAGGTGTACACCGCAGCGCTCATGGAGGCGCCGTTTCGTAGGTTGAGGTTAGCTGTCGTGTAGACGGTCTTGGATGGCTTGGGAGCCGGCGTCGGTTTCGGGGAGGGCTTGGCGGCGGTGGGGCTCAGATAGCGGGAACCAACCCACCGGTGAACGCCGTTGTAGACAACTTCGCTAAAGCCCTGCGCGGAGCGTCCGGTTACGCCGACTTTCTCACCGGGGGAGAGCACACCCACCTTGGCGGCCTGCATAGAGTGCCCAGCGCGAACATAGACGTACGTGGTTGCCTGGGCAATTCCGACTGGAGAGCTGGAGGCGGAGGGGCTGGAGGGCGATGGGCGCCAGGCGACTGACGACAGGTAGTGGTGGTCGATGAAGGCAGTGTGGCCACGGTAGGCGACCGGGACCCAGCCATTGACGGGGACGCCGGTCTGATTGAGCTGCTGGCCCCTCTCGAGTACGCCCACGATCTTTCCGTGTATGCCTGCCTGGGCCCTGATGTTAACGGCGGTGCGAGCGGACACTCGGGCCTTTACTGAACTGTTGGTGGCTTGGGCCGGGGGGACGAAGAATTGACTGCCGCCGATGGCGAGACCAGCGGTGGCCAGGGTTGCAACCCCGGCCCGGAGCGGGCGCACTACACCCATGGGACTGACTCCTTCCGGCGTGTGGACCCGCCTCCCTATGGGGCGCTCCCGGCTCTTCCCCGGATCCGTCCACCGATCCAACCAGGAACACCTCGCGTGACAAGGGCAATTCAAGTTGTCAAAACTGGTTTCGTCTACTTGCGTCGAAGAGTTTTTTCGTCTCCCGCAAGGCGACACGCCGAGAAATGGCTGAGAATCTCAAAGATGTTGTTTGGGGTTCACTGGCGACGCTGAGGGTCTCCTAGTCGGCTTTGACTAGGGGTTATGTTGGATACTGTGAGGGTGATCCTCTCGAGCGCTGCCATTGCCATGGCGAGTCTAAAAAGTTCATGCCAACTCTGAAGTACGGGTTGACGCTTAGGAGTAGGTATCGACACGCGCTGTGGCAAAGGACCGAGAATCGGCCGCCGGATACTCGGGTCGCTTCGCATGATGAAGGAAGCATCGCTACACTAGGGGAGCCCCCGTAGCTCAGATGGTTAGAGCAGCGGACTTTTAATCCGCGGGTCCTGGGTTCGAGTCCCAGTGGGGGCACAACTTGCACTGGCAGGAAGGTGGACGGCATCCCTGGCGTCCAACAGCAGCGGATCTGTCATCGAAGTGATGAAGTGCACGCTGCATTCTTCGATGACGTTGGGTCGTATGACGCGTAGGACTGCGGGCTGTGCGGGTAACGAGAAAGCATGACCATCAACAATGCGTATCTCGTGTTTCTTCATGATCTGACGATCTAGGGGTGAAACTCACTGGAAGAGCGACTGGAGCACTATGGTTCTTGCACTGCGTCAAAAGTGGTTCGCCTGACCCACGGTCCGTGTCGACGACATTCTCGCATAACGCACCTATCACCAGTGTGGATTCATCCGCACTGGTGATTCGGTTCCCGACTGCAGTCGGCCAGGTGCCGTCGAGCGTCAGCCGACCTTGATGCCCTGCTTCTTCAGCTTGGCCAAGGTCGACTCCTGGGTGTCAGCCAATGCCTTGGTCATGGGGTACGACTTTGAGACCTTGACCAAGTTGTTCTCCATGTCTTGCCCAGCTTGAACCTGGGTGGGTCCCCAAACCCAGTCGTACTTGAGGTTCTTCGCCACGTCGATGAAGGGAACGAAAACCTTGTCGTTGCTGTAGAAGGCGTCAGGTTTCTGCAGGGCCTTATTCGCCAGCCCCGTGGTTGAGGCCGGCCACAAGCCACCCTTCGAGATCAAGATCGACACGGCCTGCGGGTCAGTGCTCATCCACGTGGCGAACCTAACGGCCGCTTCTGCGTTCTTTGAACCCTTGAGCACCACTGTGGCTGACCCTCCCATGTCGGCTCCACCGGGACGGTCCGGCCATTCTGGCAGCGGAGCAACAGCCCACTTGCCTTTCCCCTTGGACACGTTCTGGGCGATGAGTGCAGTGTCCCAGATGCCGTAGAGTTCCGAAATGAGGGTGTCCTCATTCATCTGCTTGTACACCTGCGGGGTGTAGCCCTCGTGGACGGGAATGCTGCCTTCGTTGATGAGCTTTTGCCAGAAGTCAGCCACCTTCCTCGAGGCGGCGTCCTGAGTCATGATGACCTTTACGGTGGAATCAGTGACGTCGTACCAGCGTCCGCCTGCTTGCCGGACCAAACCAGCCAAGAAGTTCGGGTCGGAGCTAAAGTAGGTCAACGAGGCTTTCGGGTCGGCTTTCTTGACAGCCCGAGCTGCGCTGGCGAACTCGTCCCAGGTCTTGGGCATCTTGATTTTCAACGAGTCCAACAAGGCTTTGTTATAGATCATGGCCATCGGGGCAGTATCCACTGGAATTCCGTAGACGGCACCGCCGAGATTGACGGACTTAGCACCAGCTGCGGTGAAATTCTTGCCGACGTCACCAGCCCATTCCTTGATGTCTTGAACCGCATCTTGGATCACAAAGGAGGGCAGCGCCTCGTAACCTACCTGAGCGAGGTCGGGGGCGTTGTTGGCCTTGACTGCCGTGAGCATCTTCGGGTAAATCTTGCGACTGGCTTCGGTGGCGATCCACTTGACCTGAGTGTTCGGGTTTTTCTTATTCCACAGCTCGACGGCTTCCTTGTATCCGGGGGCCCACCCCCAAAAAGTCAACGAAACCTTCGCGTCCGAGGTGTCGCTGCTCGTACTGCTGCTGGATGCACCTGTGGATCCGCCACATGCTGCTAGAGCCATGGTCGTCATAGCGACACCGCCTCCGAGCAACAGTCCACGGCGACTGAAACTGTGCAAGTTTGCCATGTTTTGTTCCTTACTTGATTCCGCCGGTCGTCAGACCGGTCTTCCAGTAGCGCTGCAATAGAAGGAAGAGGGCCACAAGTGGCAGCACTGACAAAAAGGCCCCGAAGATGAGAATGTTGGTAGGTACCGGGTTGCCCGTCTGAATGGTCGCTTGCCACGTGACGAGTCCGACGGCTAACGGCTGTTTCTCGGGCGTGGTCAACATCATTGTTGGCAGTAAGAAATTGGCCCAGGTGCTCACGAACTGGATAAGGAACACCGTGGCCAGTGCGGGGGAGATGATGCGCAGCACGATCTTGAAGAAAATGCCGGCTTCACTCGTGCCATCCAGACGAGCTGCTTCGAGCACCTCGGTGGGTACGGTTGCCGAGTACACACGGCACAGGTAAATGCCGAAAGGGTTGATGAGACTGGGCAGGATCATCGCCCAGATCGTGTCCACCAGACCGACCTTCGAGAACATGAGGTACAACGGGACGGTCAGCAGCATGATCGGCAACAGGGTCGCCGCCAGCACGCAGTTGAACACCGCTTCTCGCCCACGGAACCGGTACTTGGCCAGCGCGTACCCGGCCATGGCCGAGATCAGTCCGGCACCCACCCCGGCGACGAGCGAGTAGAAGACGGAGTTTCGCAGCCAGCGGAAGTAGATGCCTCCGTCGCGGTGGACGATGTCAGTGAAATTTTCCGCAAGACTGAAGTCATGGAACCAGAATGGATTGCCTGAGTACAGCCCACCGTTGCTTTTTGTGGCCGAGACGAGAAACCACCACAGCGGGGCAAGAAAATACAGCGCGGCGATGGTCATAACGACCAGCATCGAGGCTCCGGTGAGGCCGAACTGTGGTTTGCCTCCCCTGCCGCGGTTGCGCTTGACCGGTGGCACGACGCTTGTGGTGCCGTGGTCCGTCGACTCCATGAGGTTCTGCTCACTCATCGAAGGCACCTCCGCGGCGTGACTGCAACTTCAGGAATCCGAACGAGGCCACCAGGGTGATGACGGCAAGAATGACGCTGCGAGCAGCAGCACCGAAGTAGTCACCCGTGGTTACTAAATTGTAGACCGCCATAATCGGGCTGAAATCGGGGTCGATACGGGGCGCGGAGTTCCGCAGGATCGCGGGCTCGTTGTACAACTGGATGGTGCCGATAATGGAAAACACTGCGGTCATGATGACTGCGGGACGCACCATCGGTACCTTGATCTGCCAGGCGGTGCGCCAAGAGCTGGCACCGTCGACGTGGGCAGCCTCGAGGATTTCGTTGGGTAGGGCCTTCAGGGCGGAGTAGATGACCACCATGTTGTAGCCCGCAAAACCCCATGTGATCATGTTCCCCACCGAGATAGGTACTACCGACGGGGCTAACAGGTTGAGGTTCAGACCCATCTCCTGGAATAACGAGGTGAACGGCGACAGCTGCGGCTGGAGCAGGAAGGTCCACATCAAGGCGCTGATCGCACCGGGCACTGCGTAAGGCAGGAAGTAGGCCAGCTGGAATCCCTGCCGGGCTTTGACCCGACGGGCGTCCAACAATAGTGCCAGACACACTGAGAACAGCAGCATGAGCGGTACCTGGACCACGCCGATGAGCAATACTCGCCCGATCGACAGCAGAAAGTGGGAATCCTGAAAGGCTGCCGTGTACTGGGAGATTCCGGCGAACTGCGGCGCGGTGGGCCCGCTGGGGGCGTACAGGAGTTTCTTCTGTCCTGGCTTCAAGAAACTCTGCATGATCGTATAGGCGATCGGCAACACGAAGATGAAGACGAACAGCAGCAAGGCCGGGAACAGGAACAACCACGGCGCCAGCCTGGGCTGGGTGGAGGAGTGGTGGCGATGGCCGGATGTGGCGACGACTTTCATACGGTGGCTCCATCGATATTTTTGAGCAGGCAAAGCAAGTTGGCGGTCAGAGACCGGTAGAAATCAGGCTCCAAGGGGTAATGGTGATCCAGATCGGCGGTGGATCCGGGGGCCAAGTGTTCGATGAGTTCAACGACAGTAGGGCGGCCGACCGCATCTTCGACACGCCGCAACAGTCGGACGTCCTCGTGGAGCTGTGCGAGAACCTTCAATCGCAGCGAAGGCACGAGGGAACCATCGATACGGGGGTAGATGACGGAGCTATCACCGGAGGGAAAGGCCAGGTCAGCCGAGGTGTCGGCGTTGGGATCGACGAGGTAGCGCGAAAACTGATCGAACCAGAAGTTGAGGGCCCAGTGCAGCAGACCGGGGGTGTGGTGCCACCACAGCAGCAGTCCCAGAGCACGTAGTCGGGTGAGCGGCATGCCGAGATGGCGATTCGGTTCCCAGAAAGTCGAGGCGCAGGAAGTGTAGGCCCACATGCCGTCAAGTCCTGCGGCCTCGCACTCGAGGAGGTGTCCGTAGATGGTCACCGGAACGTCGACGACGGTGGCGAACCTCGGATCGTCCACGGCGTCGATGACGGTGGCCTCGGGGACGGTGCGACGTACCATGTCGACGGCCTTGCGGTAAGAGGTGTACTGATTGGCCCGGGGCTCATCCGAGACATGCCAGTACAGTGCATCAGACCAGCCATGGCGTCGTGACCACTGGTCTAGGGCCGGCAACAGGATGGCCAGGAAATCGCGGTACCCCTCAGTAGGCAGATGGGAACCGAAGAGGTGGTTGCCGTCGGCATCGTAGACGTCAGCCGGACGGTCGACTTCCCCCTGGCAGAACAGATGGGAGAACTCGAGGTGGGTGATACCGTGACGTCGAGCGATGCGACTCCAACGATCCAGACGGTCAAAGTCGAAGCTCCAGCGGTCGCCCTGACGGTGCACGACGACCAGCTGAGTGGCCAGCGGCGGACTGGTGGGATCGACGTCGATAGGAGGGGTCAGTATAGGGGTGAACAGGGTGTCGACGCCCGCGCTGGCAGCCAGCTCGACGGCTTTGTCAATGAGGTCCCAGTGGCGCTCATCGAAGGCCTCCACGCCGGACCACGCCTGAAGCGCATCAACGTGGATCCACTCGGAGTGGTGGAAGCTCGCCACGGTCCCGGTCACCGAGACCACTTCGAGGCGTTGCGTGGCGTCGGCGATGATCCCGTCGTCGTCGACAAAACGAATGTCTAGGGTGTGACTTCCGGGGTCAAGTGGGGCCGTCAGTTCCACCACCAATGACTGCCACTGGTCAGGCAGGAACCGGGTCCCGAAGCGTCCTAGCGGGTCAAGTCGGTCGGGTACTAGGCCGGGGACGTCGATTTCGTAGACGCCACCGGATTCCGGGTAGCGCACCAGCGGAGCAGCAACCTCCATGACGCGCCAGCAGTTGGCGGCGATCTCATGATCGTCGACCAGCACCATGACGGAGGCGGTGACGCGGTCGTACACATGTTCGGAGCCTTCCGCGCCACACCGGTAGGCGACTTGGACGCGCACCGCCTGATCGGAGGCGAACCATTGCTCTGACAGCGATTGGGGCACGGAGTCTGGACGTACGCGAGTGGAGAGATCGGTTACCACCGCTGTACAGCTCTCACGCACGGCTTTCCTCCATCTTCATCGATGCGAGTCCCGTCGGGGCGACGGTGTCCACGATGTTTAGAAAGAGTAATTCGTAACTTGATCTGGGGCAAGTAAGCTGAGCCTGAAAATGGACGGATTTTCGTGGAAAGCTGGTTCCTGATGGGTCAAGGACGCTCCGACGGTGCTGAACAGCTTGGCGGCAGGTCGCTGACCGACTTGCGCGACCATAACCAGGCGGCAGTACTGGATTGTCTGGTGACGGCAACTCAGCCCGTGACGATCCGACGTCTCCAGGAACTCACCGGTCTGACCCGCCCCACCGTCAGTACCGCCATGAACTCGCTCCTAGAACAGGGCGATGCCCTCGAGCAGGAATCGATGCACGCCGGGGGCAGGGGAGGGCGTCGCTCCCGGATGTTTACGCTGAACGCCACGAAGAGGGTTCAGGCCGGGGCGGCCATCCGGTTGCAGGGCGTCGAGCTAGGCCTGGCCGACTGGCACGGTGAGATGTTGACCAGCACGTCGCGACCTCTACGTGGCGGTTCCCCCGGAGCTTTGCTTGATGAAGCCCTCGATGATCTGCTACAAGAGCTGGGCCTGGATTCCGTTGACACGATGGTCATCGGTGCCCTCGGTAGCGTCGGACCGGACGGTCGGTTGCGTCACAATGAGTCCCTGCCAGAAATTTCCGACCCTGACTACTTTGCTGCCCTTCATGACGGGCGTGTGGGTAATGTCATGATCGAGAACGACGCAGTGCTCGCTGCTCTGGCTGAGCAGCATGTGCGTGGCCTGGCGGACACAGAATCAATGATCTCGCTGCTCATCGATGCCTCGGTGGGAGCCGGAATTATCCTCGACGGACGCGCCATTCGCGGTTCTGCCGGGTATGCCGGCGAAATGAGTTACCTGCCAGGGTCAGGGTGGGCTACCGCGCACCTGGATCTGGTCGACGTTGCTGCCAGGCACGACGTCTCGGCCGAGGCATTGTTTGAATTTGCTGGATCACCACACGCCCCCGTCTGGGCTGAGCAGGCCGTCGACGCTTTTGCCGACGCCATCGCCCCGGGGGTTGCTGCACTGTTGGCTGCCCTCGATCCTGGACTACTGGTCATCGGCGGCCATGCTCGCCCGGCCCATGTTCGCATCGCTCGTCGGTTGCGGGCCAGTCTTCGCGACGATCTACCTCATCTGCCATACATTGAGGCGTCCCGAGCGGGTGCTCATGCTGTGGTCCAAGGAGCTGTGGAGCTTGCTTTGGCGCAGCTGGAGGCCTCGACTCGACAAGTCTGAGTGCGGGTCTGACGAAGTTCCGAAAGAGATCTTGACAACTCTGGTGTGACGGCGTTGACTGTCACATGCCATTGGAGCCGACGACATGGTCGGCACGTGATGAGGGTCAGCAAGGCTGCTGGTTCTCACCTGATGGTCCCAGCACCGCACCGTAGGAGAGCCGATGAGGTTTCGTACCGCTGTCACCCTGGCACTGTTTGGAGCGCTCATTGGCGGTGCTCCAGGCGCAGTCGCAGCCCCCACCGCTTCCGCCACGACCACCACGACCTATGTAGATTGTTCGGCTCCCACGCCCGGCAGGGGGACCGAAACGAGCCCGTTGAACTCCCTAACCCAGCTCAAAAGTGCCTTTGGCCCAGGCAGGAAAGTGCTGTTGCGTCGTGGTAGTACGTGCGTTGGCACTGTCGTCATCAATGCCTCCGGACGCGCCGGTGCCGACACTCTACTAGGTGCCTACGGTGTGGGGAAGACTCCGGTGATCGACGCCAAGGCCTCGGCGCACAATCCGCGTTCGGCCATCGAGGTCGACAACAAGTCGCACTTCGTCATCCAGGACCTCACCGTTCGCAACGGCTATTTCAATGACATCTCCGTCGAGGCTCACAACGGCGAACACATCACCGGTGTGACGATTCAGAGGGTCACCGCGCAGCAAAACGTCTGGACCGGGGGTGCCAACTCGGTCACGAAGAACATGTGGGTCATGGGCGTTGGCGGGATCTCCGTCATGCCGTGTTCGGCGAAGGCGCAGATTTCTCAGGTCACCATCAACAAGGTGGAGGCCAGCCACACTCAGTACGCTGGGGTGCAGCTCGGCTATCACCAGCTGTACCCGTGGTCGGATTTTGAAGCAGGGGTCGCCCGCGATGGCTATTCGGTGCCGACCTGCTTCGCTGCTGACGCCAAACCCTACCCGCACGTGACTCCGCGAGACGGCATTAAGAACGCCGTGATCGCCAACTCGTCACTGCATGACAACGACGCCATGGGAATCGGTGTCTTCGGGGCGACCGACGTCGTAGTACGCAAGAACGATCTGTACCGCAACGGCTCGGGACGCAACCCGAATCCGACCCCCGGAAGCAACACCATGAACGGCGCAGGCGCTTGGTGGGACACCACCCAGAACGTCACCGCTGAGTGGAACAACGCCTGGGGAAACCGTGAGGGGTGGACCGGCAACGATGGCACCGGCCTGGACGCCGACCGCAACACCGTCAACTCGGTGATCCAGAACAACTACCTGCACGACAACGCCAACTATGGTGTATCGGTCATCTCGGCGCAGAACAAGGCCAGCGCCACGATCCGCAACAACGTCATTGTCGGCAACGGACGCACCTTCGGCAGCGCCCCCGAAATAATGGTGTCGTCCTACGACGACGGCTCCGGCATTCCCGGGCAGGTGAGTGGCCTGTGGATCTACGGCAACACCATCTTCCGCGCTAACAACGAGGGAAATGGTGCGGGCATCCGATTACAGGCCCCGTTCACGACCGATACGAAGGTGGGCATCGTGAACAACATCATCCGTGTCAACGGTGCACCGTACAGCTTTGACGCCAACGGGAATCGAGCAGTCGGGCGTCCTGGCAACGTCGTCACCCACAATCTCACTCATCCGAATTCCAACTGGCCCGGTGACATCAACGGTTTGCCGGGGTTGGCCGACGAGACCGCCCGGGCCCATGATTGGCCTACCGGAGGCCTGTACCGACTGGGCCCCACGTCCCCCGCCATTGGCAGGGCGCTTCCGCTGTCGAATGACGTCCTGCCCGGCAATACTGCACCGATGGAAGGACTCGTCGACTTCTGGGGAGTGGCGGTGCCGACCGACGGGTCCCCGTTCGCGATCGGGGCTGACATCCACCGGACGATCGTTCCGCCCACCACGGCACCCTCGTCCCTCCCGTCGATGCATGCCGGAAAGGTCCCGGGGAATCCAGCCGTCGCTATCACCGCTCTGTCCGGTAAGAAAATTGTTGTCGGGTTGAGGGCGCTGCCCAAGACTGGTGTCTGAGCGTATGAGGTGGGACGGTTCATTCCGTACGACATCACGGCTAGGTGATTGTAGGAGCGCTCAGGTTCTGCTCGTAATGTACCGGAGGTCGGTTGACGGTCGATAAGCTAAGGGCTATGAGAGATCCCGCAGACATCGAGTGCTGGCTGACCGACATGGACGGCGTGCTCGTCCACGAGAACCATGAGGTGCCTGGCGCCAGCGATCTCATTAATCGTTGGGTTGACACCTCGAAGCGATTCTTGGTGCTGACCAACAACTCCATCTTCACCCCGCGTGACCTGGCTGCCCGGATGCAGGCTTCTGGCCTGACCGTGCCGGAGGACAATATTTGGACTTCCGCCCTGGCTACCGCCCATTTCCTAGCCGATCAGCAGCCCGGCGCGCGCCTTTACGTTATTGGCGAGGCTGGCCTGACGACGGCTCTGCACGAGGCCGGGTTTATCCTCACCGACATCGACCCTGACTACGTCGTCCTCGGAGAAACACGTACCTACTCTTTCGAGGCCATTACCCGGGCCGTCCGATTCATCGTCGACGGTGCCAGGTTTATCTGCACTAACCCCGACGCGACTGGCCCCAGCAAGGAGGGCCCGCTGCCCGCCACCGGTGCCGTCGCTGCGATGATCGAGGCTGCCTCGAAGCACAAGCCATACATCGTCGGAAAACCGAACCCGATGATGTTCCGCTCGGCTTTGAATCGCATCGAGGCTCACTCCGAGACCACCGCCATGATCGGTGACCGAATGGATACCGACATGGTTGCTGGTATGGAAGCTGGGTTGCTGACTGTCCTGGTGCTCTCGGGTATCACCAAGCGTGAAGAAGTCGAACAGTACCCCTACCGTCCCAACATCATTCTTGATTCGGTAGCCGACCTCAACGAGCTCATCTGAAACATCGACGAAATGCTGCGACGGCGGTAAACGTGACGTTCGCCGCCGTCGTGTCGTATCCGGACGTTCCTGGGACTTTTACACTTGCCAGGGGATGACGACATCCTCGGGTGCCTGCGGGTGGCCATGTCCTTCGAGAACCCGCCCCCACGTCTTAACCCCGTCAGGAGCTAGATCGCGTGGTAGCCGGGCCGCGATGTCACGCAAGTGGTCCTTGAGGTATTGCATCTCGTCCATGTCGTCGCGGGAAGCTTCTCCTTTGAGCCAGGCCTGTTCGAGTTCCCAACCACGCACTCGAGTGCGTACCGCATCCTTGACGAGTTCGTGCTCGTCGGGGCTCGACGTGACGTGCTTTTCTGCCGAGCACATCCAGCCGTAATCGCGGTTGATACGCAGCAATCCAGGGTCGACCGTCATTGAGTCGTGTACTGAAATCTCGGGGCCAATGACGACGGCGCCAGCATTGAGGGCATAAGCTACCTCGTCCCGCTCGGTCTCGTCAGTCAGGATCGACACCGATCTCATTACTAGATCGAGCATGTTGCGAGAGCCAAAATCGGACTCTCGTGCGGCCCCCTGCGGCGAACACGTGATGATGTAGGGGTTCGTCACACCAAGGTGTCCGATTGCCATCTCGGCGGGCACATTTTCCCGTAGACCACCGTCGACGTAGTGCTCTCCGTCGAGGTCAACGGGACGGAAGACCCCGGGAATGGAGCAGGAGGCGAGTACCCCGCGAGAGACATCGAAGGTTGAGGAGCCGATGGGGTTGTTGTCACGGTCGACGAGCACCCCTGATTCGGTCATGTACCGCAACTCTCCGGATTCTAGGGCGACTGTGGCAATACGTACTGACATTCCCGAGGTTGCTAATAATTCGGATTTGAAGAAGCCACGATCGAGCAGTTTCGCCAAGATAGGTCCGGCACGATAAGTTGACGCCGAGGTCTCAGCTCCTCGCACGATCGTCGAAATATCACCGCCGTCGCGACTTAATCGGGACAGGGCTGATAGCAGCTGCAAGATGACACCTGGGGTCCAGGAACCACCTGTAATGGGGTCGTCACGAGTGGCGATTTCCAAGGTCTTTGCCTGACCGGTGAGGCGGTCGTCGTCACGGCCAGCGACAGGTTCTGCGGGGTCAGGGATTTTCGTCTGCTCCGGGCCGCGATGGAATGGCAAGCTCAGCCAGGGACGTTGGCTCTTTGTTTTAGCGGCTTCCCGGTTGAGCAATGACATCCATTCCGGGCCTATTTCGAGCAACCGAGAAAACCATGCCCGCGGCGTGAACATGTCGGACTGATCGGTCATCTCGAGCCACATCGCCTCTAGCTGACGCAGTGCCGCCGATTGCTTGGCTGGATCGGTCCATTGGGCCAGGGTGCAGGCCACGATCGACCCGGCTGAAGTGGCCACCATCGAAGTGGGGGCAATCCCGACAACGTCGTAAAGGTGCCGCAGTGCACCCATCTGGAAGGAGGCTCTGGACCCTCCCCCGGCAAGGACTAGACCCTGCTGGGGGGTTCGGCTCCCCAATCCGAATGCGAGGGTAGGGATACCGAGCCATGAGGGGAGTTCCATGGCTCGATCCTACGAGCTTCGTCGAAGCGCGTTCAGGAAGCCGCCTCGACGGTCTCCTGGATGGCTTTGATGGTACTGGCCAGGTGCTCTTGCTCCCAGTCATCCAGCGGCACCTCGAGGATGCGTTCGACACCCGCGGCGCCGATAACGCACGGCACGCCCATAGACACGTCGCCGTCGTGGCCGTACTGGCCGTGCAAGGTGGTACAAACCGGGTAGACGGCGTGTTCATTGAGGAGGATAGAGCGCGCAATGGTGACGGCCGATTGGCCGATGCCAGCGCTCGTCCAGCCCTTTAAGTTGAATACGGCAGTACCGGCATCGTTAATGCGCGTGGTCAGCTCGTCGCGGTCCATCGGGTCCGTATCGAAGAGCTCGGCCAGGCCGTCGAAGCCGACGCCGCCGACATTGACTCCAGTGAACATCGGGAATCCGGACGGGCCGTGCTCGCCGATCATGTAACCACGCACATAATCTGGGTCGACTCCGAGATGATCGGCGACCACGCGACACATGCGGGCCGAATCAAGGATCGTTCCGGTACCGAGCACCAACCCCTGCGGATGATCGAACTCGGTGCTGGCGATATGGACCAAGGCATCAAGGGGGTTGGAGCATATGATGATGGCTGCCTCGTGGTTGCGGCTGGTGATCTCCGTCATGGTGGAGCGGATGATCTTGCCGTTAGTGGCAGCCAATTCACGCCGTGCAGCACCGGTTGCTGGGCCGTTGGACGCGTCGATAGACGGGCCGGCAGTCACGATGATGACATCGGCGTCAGACAAGTCGCCGTAGTCACCGGCGTACACGGCGACATTGGTGACGTTGGGCAGTGCGGTGGCGTGATGCTGATCGAGGGCCTGCCCGGCAGCCAACTTCTCATTGACGTCGATGACGCAAATCTCACCGAAGAGTCCGCTCATCATGGCGTCGGATAGCACTGCATCACCGACTCGGCCGACCCCGATAATCCCGAGCTTATGTGGCTTGATGGGCATAGAAACCTCCTGCAGTCGTCACGAAGTACCTTCGCAGTACATGCTTACATCTCCATCATTCACCAGGCAGGTTTCAACTTCGTGACGCCCCTCCGCCGTAGCGGTCGTGCCGTGCGGCGCGCATGGCCGTCCCCTGGTCGTTGGCTATGCCGACATTGCGTCCTGGGCGGATGATTGACCGTCCTGTTTGGGGAGTACAGATGGGGCTGGGACAATGCTCGGGTGACGACGATTCCCGACATTCCCGCGGTCACCTCGCGGCACCGGCCGCCGGAGGATCTTAGCCGTTTTGCATGGTTGTCGATCGCGGCAGCCATCGCAACGATCCTGCTGAAGACCCTCGCTTGGCAAATTACTGGATCGGTCGGTCTGCTCTCGGACGCTGCCGAGTCCTTGGTGAACCTTGTGGCGGCAATTATCGCCCTGGTCGCGTTGAAGGTATCGATCCGTCCACCGGACATGAATCACCAATTCGGTCACTCGAAGGCCGAGTACTTCTCAGCCGGTGCCGAGGGAATGATGATCTTCATCGCCGCCGCGGTCATCGTATACAGCGCTGTTGAGCGGTTCCTCTATCCGCGCCCCATCGCGGACGCCGGTGTCGGCCTTCTCGTGTCGGTACTGGCCTCGGTCATCAACGGGGCAGTGGCGTGGGTTCTGCTTAGGAATGGTCACAAGCGTCGATCGATGACACTTATCGCCGATGGCAAGCATCTCCTTACCGATGTGTGGACCTCCCTCGGCGTCCTGGTAGGAGTCGGACTGGTCTGGTTGACGGGGTGGCAGCGGCTCGACCCGATCGTCGCCTTCGCGGTAGGGATCAATATCCTTGTCACCGGGGCCAAACTCGTGAGACAGTCTGGTACTGCCCTGCTCGATGTCTCCTTGCCCGAAGAGGATAACGCGGCTATCCGGGACTTCCTTGCTGCCCATTCCAATGACCACCTGACGTTCCATGCGGTGCGCACCCGAGAGGCCGGGTACCGACAATTCCTCGAGTTCCACATGCTCGTTCCGGGTTCCTGGACGGTCAAGCAGGGCCATGACGTTATGGAGGACCTTATCGATGAGATCCTTGAAGAATGGCCTGAGATGAGAGTGAGCGGCCATTTGGAACCCATCGAGGACCCGCGTTCTTACGAAGATATTGACGTCTGACCCGGGTTAAGGTCGAACATGATGATTCAGTCAATGCAGCGTCTGACAGATGTGAACGTATGGAGTTGAGCGAGAGGAGCCCACGATGGCCGAGGTGAACGGCAAAGTCGTGACAGTGCCCGATTGGGACCAATACTTCCTGGGTATAGCGGAGGCTGTCTCGGCACGCGCCAAATGCACCCGTCGTCGAGTGGGGGCCTTGCTCGTCCACGAGCATCGCATCATTGCCACGGGGTACAACGGAGCTGCTCCCGGTCGTCCGGACTGTCTGGAGGGGGCTTGCCCGCGGGGCCGGCTGGATTATGGCGAGGTGCCGGCATTCTCCGACTACGACGTGCCCGGTTCCCCCGGGTTCTGCATAGCCATTCATGCCGAGATGAACGCGTTACTCTTCGCCACTCGGGATACTGCCGGGTCCACGGCGTACGTGACTGATAAGCCGTGTTCTGGCTGTCGCAAGGCGCTGGCGGCAGCTGGTGTTGTGCGGGCAGTGTGGCCCGACGGTGAGCTTGGTGAAGACGATCTGGTCAACTGGCAGCTGTGACAGCCACCGTCCTCGTCAGAAGGCCAGTCTAAGAATGTGAAACGGTGGTGCCTGGGCGAACCGGGCACCACCGTCTAATAGGTTCAATCGTTAGAGAGCTGGGAGACTTTCGGGTCCAAGGCTTTTTCCGCCTCGGCGGCGACGACCTCCAACTCGGCCCCCGTCGATGCCATGACGGCCGCGACTACAGCCCCCTCGACCAGCGGGGCAGTGGAGATCTTGACCTTGCTAGCGATATCGGCATCGAGGAGGTCTAAGGCCATCTCGGCCGAGAGAATTGCCGATCCGATGTCGACGAGAACGAGGATCCCGTCACAATTGCCCACTTTTTCGATTGCTGCGCTCACTGCGGTGGCGTCGGTACCTAACGTGGTGTCATCAAGACCGGCGGCAACTTCGATGGGTGGAATTTCCGGGCCGGGCAGCATCTGGGATGCCAGGTCGGCCGCAGCTCGGCCTAATGGGCAGCTATGGGAGACAATGACGATTCCGACGCCTTGGTCACTCATGATTGGCTCCTGATAGGCAGTGTGCTGCGGACGCCACGAGCAGGGCCATCGAGGTGGCTCCTGGGTCCTGGTGTCCCTTGCTTCGTTCTCCAAGGTATGACGCTCTGCCGCGACGAGCCACCATCTCGATAGTCGCATCGCGGCCTTCGTTAGCGGCTTCGGCTGCCTTAGCGAGCGCCTCGGCGGCAGAGCCATCGTCAGCAGCAACTTGTTTAGCGGCGTCAACGGCGGGGGACAGGGCGTCCACCAGGGTTTTGTCGCCGACCTCAGCCTTGCCACGGGCCACGATGCCAGCCAAGCCAGCGTCGAGGGCATCGGCGAGCAGCTGGGCAGTGGGCTCGCCGTCGGTTTTGATAACCGTCGATAGACGCAAGAAGAAGGTGCCGTAGAGGGGGCCTGAAGCGCCACCGACGGTGCTCACCAGCGTCATCCCCGCCTTCTTGAGGAGCCCAGCGGCAGACGCGAAGGGCTCGGGATCAAGGGCGGCCACTGCGGTCATTCCGCGAGCCATATTCGATCCGTGGTCAGCATCACCGATCTGACGATCCAGGTCAGTGAGCTCATTCGCGTGTTCCGAGATGACCGCCGAGTAGTTCTTGAGCCACTCGGAAACAGTTGCGGCAGAAATTTCAGACATCAGCATCCCCATCGAAGTCCAGGAGTCTCCACCGGGGCATCCCACAGTGTCAGGAGATCGTCGTCAGCGGAGAGTAAGGTCAAGGAACATCCTGCCATCTCTAGGCTCGTAATGTGATTGCCGACCAGGGTGCGGGCAACCTTGACGCCCTTTCCCGCCAAAATTTTGGCGATTTCTCCCCACACGAGGTACTGCTCGATGAGAGGGGTGCCGCCCATGCCGTTAAGCATGGCAATGACCGGGGTTGTAGTGAAGTCACGGTCAGCCAGGATGGGTTCGACGATCTGGGCAGCGACCTCGGCGGCAGTGCCCAACGTGGCGGTTTCGCGACCAGGCTCACCGTGGATGCCGACGCCCATTTCGATCTTGTTCTCGTCGAGGTCGAAAGTGGGCTTGCCGGCCGCCGGGACAGTGCAGGAGGTCAGGGCCACACCAAACGAGCGGCCACCGTCATTAATGCGTTGAGCAAGCTCGAGCAAGGCGTCGAGATCGCGCTTGTCCTCGGCAGCTGCGCCGAGGATTTTCTCGGCCAGCACCGTCAAGCCGACCCCACGACGCCCAGCGGTGTACAGGGAGTCCTGTACGGCAACATCGTCGGCGATCACAACGGACTCGACGCGGGTGCCAGCCTCCATCGAAGCCATCTCGGCAGCCATATCGAAGTTCATGACGTCACCGGTGTAGTTCTTAACGATGTGGAGTACGCCAGCCCCACCATCGACGGCCTTGGTGGCCTCGGTGATCTGGTCGGGGACGGGGGAGGTGAAGACCTCGCCGCAGCATGCGGCGTCGAGCATCCCCCGTCCGACGTAGCCCGAGTGCAGCGGCTCGTGTCCGGAACCGCCACCAGAGACCAGACCAACCTTTCCGTTCACCGGACCACTGGCGCGCAGCACTATGCGATGGTCGAGATCGACTTTCAGGCAGTGTGGGTGGGCGGCCGCTACGCCGCGCAGGGAATCAACGACGACATCCTCGACAGCGTTGATGAGTTTCTTCATGGCACTAGTGAACCATCTTGACCCCGGTTTTCCAGGGGCTCGATCAGATGGATTAACGCACTCACTTGCTGTGGCACAACTGGCTAACTCACTTCGTCTGCTGGACGTAGTCGATGGTTACCTTGCCGCGTACCTGTCGCAGCCACGGGGCCCGCTTGGAGGGATCGAACACGACCCGGATGCGGTCGTTGTGCATGATGACGGCGGTGATGACCACAAAGGTGATGCCTAGGCTGATGGCTCCCCAGGCGACCGTGGCGCGCGGTCCGATGGCATTGCCGATCCACCCGACGACCGGGGAGACGAGCGGGGTGCCGCCCATGACTAGTGTTGCCCACAGGCTCATGACCCGGCCACGCATGTGCGGAGTAACCGAGGTCTGCACCATGGCGTTGGCGGTGATGAGAGTCGAGATGGCTCCCCACCCGACGAACATCTTGAGCACGGCGAAGATGCCGTAATTCGGGGCCAGGGCCGACAAACCCATGCTGACGCTGTAGACCAGCAGGGCCAGCTCGACCCAGCGCAGCCGCGGCCTGCGTCGAGCCGCTCCCAGAGCGGCAACCATCGAGCCGATACCCATGAGCGAACCGAGCAGACCGTACTCGCCAGATCCCTTGCCAAAGGCCTGAGTCGCCATGACCGCATCGGAGATGTTGAAGTTGAAACCGAAGGTTCCCATCATGAACCCGATCGCCAGCAGGATGACGAGGTCGGGGCGACGCTTGACGTACCGGACGCCGTCGCGCACCCGTGCCTTCTCGGCTGAGGGTGGGGACACGTAGAGACGGTCAGCCCTGATGAACAACAGGGTTGTGATGAACCCGATGAAGCAGAGGACGTTGATGGCCATCACCCAGCCGACTCCCACGGCGGCGATGAGCAGGCCACTGACGCCAGGGCCGAGCAGGCGGGCGCCGTTGAAGGAGGCAGAGTTGAGGCTCACGGCGTTGGGCAGGTTCTTCAGTGGGACGAGCTCGGAGACGAAGGCCTGGGTGGCCGGGCTGTAGAACGCGCCGGCGAGGCCATCCATGGCTGCGATGACGAACACCATCCACAGGCGCACCGCCCCGGTGAGGACGAGGGTGGAAAGAATCGCGGCGTCAATCGCCAGAACGATCTGCGCCGTCACCATGATGCGACGCTTGGACATTCGGTCAGCCAAAGCGCCAGCCCACGGCGTGACGAGCAGGATGGGCGTGAAGTTCACCGCCATCACCCAACCGAGCACCGCCGCATTGCCGTGGGTCAAAATGACGAGCACCAGCCACGACTGGGCGGTACGGGCCATCCACTGCCCCATGTTCGTCAGGAGAGTGCCGGAGAAGTAGATCCGATAATTCGGAATGCTCAGGCTGGCGAACATGGTTCTCACGGTGACGACTCCTGCCGAACTCGAGTGGGGTATCGGGCATCTGTGATTATCCATCGTTTCTGTCACTGGTGCAGATACGGGTTGGACATGCAGCGGCGATATGGTCGCCACTGGTGCACGTTCCGAGAAGTCCTTCGGTGTGGTGCCCGCCTGACGCACGATCCGCGTCTCCACCACTGACTCAGGGAGTTGTCCATGGCCACTGCAGCCGAATGGCTAGAGGGGGCTCGTCCCCGTACCCTCCCCACCGCGATTGCTCCGGTGGTGGCGGGTACCGCGATCGCCATTGCCGACGGTGGTGCGCGGTGGGAACTGGCCACCCTGTGCCTCGTGGTGGCGTTGGGGCTCGTCGTCGGGGTGAATTTCGCCAATGATTACTCCGACGGTATTCGCGGCTCCGACGGGGAGGACCGGGTTGGTCCGCTGCGGCTGGTCGGGTCAGGAGTCGCTGAACCCTCGCACGTCGAAGCTGCTGCCTTCGCGTGCTTCGGGGTCTCGGCGGTGGCCGGACTCATCATCACCATCATGACTGGACACTGGTGGTTCATCATCGTGGGCCTGGCCTGCATCCTTGCGGCCTGGTTCTACACCGGTGGTTCACACCCCTACGGCTATGCCGGGCTGGGGGAGACCTTCGTCTTCATCTTCTTCGGGCTGGTCGCCGTCGGCGGCACGGTGTACGTCCAGGCCGATCACGTCGGCACGGCTGGCTGGGTGACGGCCTGTGTCATCGGTGCGATGGCCTGTGCGGTGCTGGTGGCCAACAATCTGCGCGACATCGACGGTGATCGCGTCAGTGGCAAGCACACCGTGGCCACCAAGCTGGGCCATCAGGGGACGCGGATCTTGTACCTCGTGCTGGTGGCCCTGGCCTGCGTCGGTGTCATCGTCGTCGCGGCCCTGTCGACCTGGTGGGTCCTTCTGGGCCTGCTCATGGTCATTCTGCTCGTCTCCCCGGTGAAGGCCTTGGCCACGGAGGCCACCGGGATGGCCCTGGTGCCGGTCCTCAAGAACACCGGGCTGGCGGAGTTGCTGTGCGCTGTGGGATTTCTGGTCGGGGCGATGCTGGATCGGCCGTTGTGACCCACTCTTGACAGGCTGTCTTAGGTTAGGTAACCTAAGTATCACACGCCGCAGAGCAGCGGGCGATCAAGAATCGAGGCTTTAGCCATGTCCGTTAATAGGAAAATAGTTGTCGTGGCGGCGTGTATGGGTGCCACTGTTTTGGCGGCAGCGCCGGCGCCGTCGAAGGCTACGTTGGAAATGTATGCCGACTCGAATTTCCATGGTCTCATTGCGAAACAGACTAAGGTAGGTTACTATAACTTTAACAAAAATCAGAATGATTCTCTCAGTTCTGTAAAAAATCAGACTCCTTATGGTGCCGCATTTTGGTATGATGTAAACCAGAAGGGGCATTGCTGGGATTATAAGCCGTGGACGAATGATTCGTCGTTCTGGTGGAAAGATCATGATGAAGCCTCATCCTATGGATTGGGTCATCGGTGCTGACATCGCAACGACAAGGCCTTGAGGGGGTGGCTCACCCCCTCAAGGCCAGTGATGTCCATGTTTCCTATGTTAAGGGTGACGAGGTACTCAAAGGTGTCGATCTTGTGCTGCACACCGGTGAGCTGATACTCGTTCGCGGAGTGAGTGGTTCCGGAAAGACAACCCTGCTCAATGTGCTCTCTGGGCTCCTGTCTCCATTGCGCGGGACGGTGTGCATCAACGGAGTGGACATCACGAAAATCTCAGAATCACGACGGGACGCCATTCGTCTTCATGAAATGGGGATGGTTTTTCAGCATCATGGGCTCGTCCCCGATTTTACGTCCCGTGAGAATATTGAGCTTGTCCTGCGGGCGCGTGAAATTAAAAATTCTGCGGCCATTGCCATGGATGCTCTCAAAGAGGTGGGGGTCGCTGAATTGGCAGATCGACGCCCTGCTGAGATGTCTGGGGGTCAGGCTCAGCGGGTGGGGATCGCCCGTGCGATTGCTGGCGGTCATCGAATCGTGCTCGCCGATGAACCGACTGGCCAGCTCGACCGGGCCAATACTGACATGATCTTCAAGGTCTTGCGTCACATCGTCACCGACGGTGCTGATCGTGCAGTCCTGCTGTCCTCCCATGATCCGCGAGCCTGCGACTATGTCGACCGGGTTCTCGACATGGAGGACGGGGATCTCGAGGAGGTATGAGATGTGGGTCGTCCACGTCACCCGGCTCGTCGTGTCGAACTGGCGGACGTGGCTTCGCGTCATTCCGCTGGCTCTGGTCGTTGTAGCTCTGACTGTCTCCAGCGGCATCACCAATGCTCGGCAACTGTCCGATGAACAGAAGAACATCGCGAGCTACGGCTCCACCAGCGGTCTCTTCTCGCTGCAGGAAGACGTGCCTCCAGGTACCCCCGTACCGATACCCCGTAATAACACGTTGCAGGCATCGGCGCCCTTTCCCCAGCTCTACAGCAATATCAACCTTGTACAGTACGATGACGTCGCCTACCAAGAGATGCCCATGGCCGGTTCGGCCACGCAAGGTCGCTATCGGCTGACCTCGGGTCGCTGGCCGGCGAAGGCCGGGGAGGTTCTGGCCACCAGTACTCTTGGCGCTGATGATGGATCGCGGTTGTCTGCCAAGGCAGGTGATCTCCACCTCACGGTCACCGGCCATGTCGAAGCCGTCTACGATCGGGCTGCGACCTTGGTTCTTGCGGCTCCAGGCACATGGCAGTCATGGCGGATTTCCCGCGATGACGCTGGACGTGCCGGTATCAGGGGCAATGGGCAAATTGGGTTCACCTCCCAGGAGCCCGGTGACGTATGCAGTCTCCTCGCCGAGACCCTGAAGCTTGCAGGTGACTGCGATACCACACAGACCCGTTCTGCCAGCGAAGCTCACGGGCTGACGCCGAAGGCATTCGTGGATCAGAACCTGGCATGGCTGGTGTTTGGCCTGCTGGGGGCAGTCGTGTCCGGCGCGGCACTGACGGCCCTACTCAGACGCATCGCATCCCCCCTTCTGGCTATCGGGGTACGCCGTCGATCGGTATCGGCCATGAGTAAGACGGTGGCCCTCCTCGTTGCAGAAACCGTCTCGCTGATGTCTGTGGCCCTGGGCCAGGCGGTGGTCGCTGCGGCGCGGTGGTACATGGCCCCCAGGGCTTCTGCTCCGTTGGGGCCTTGGCGATTCCCCACGGTCCCGTTGGTGATGGCATTGGTCATCGGGGTACTTCCTGCGGCCATGGTGAACATGGTTCCCTCCCGTCGTAAGACCGTGAAGCGGCGAGGGATCAACATGAACACGGCTCGTCGGCTGGGGTGGGCGGCTCTGGTACTGGGCTGCGCAGTGTGCCTGTGGGGTCTCCTGGGGGCTGACGCAACCTTCACCGCGGTCGCTGTGGTCGCTGGGATGTGTGCAGTGGCCGGTGGTTTGGGGGCACCCTTCGTGCTCTCTCGTCTGGTCCGGACACATCGCCCCGTAGGCCGGGCTCTTGCTGCTCATCGAGCTCTTTCCAGCCGGGGCGGGTGGCATTGCGTCTTCGCAGGTGTGGCGGCGGGTCTGGTCACCGCAACCGCTACCGGGCTTCTCATCGTTTCAGCGTTGTTCTCCCAGGCCAACGCGCAGACGAGCACCGGTATGCCCCCGGGGATGGCCTTGCTCCATGTCTCGATGGAGGGTGTGCCCGCCCTGGAGTCGGCTCAGGTCAAGCAGTTTTCCGATGCCCTGGAAGGCGCCAAAAACATCACCGTCCACCAGGTCGATGACGCCAACATCAGCGGATCATGGTGGTATTTCTCCAAGGTTGACGATGTTGCGGTCGTCACAAAGCTTGACGACGCCCAACGTGACGTCCTTGTATCAGGCGGGTACTTGACCAATGATCCCTCCAGGGCCGACCCGGCACACACCGTCGGGCTGACGGATGATCTGAGCTGGGTCAAGCGCATCTCCGTGCGTCCGAAAGCAGGAATACCACGAGGCGCTGGATCGGCGATTCTGTTCACAGGGCTGACCCCCGATCAGGATCGACTGACCAACGAGTGGGCGCAGGCGCACGGGTTGGGGGAATTTTATGTCATGGCCCCCCGAATCCTCGGTGATGTCCCGCTGCCAACGATCACCATCGTCGCGACCGTCACCTTCATCGTGTTGTCGGCCATCATGGCGGGCCTGTTGGCGAAGGAGGAGAGAGCCGCCAACAGTGATCTGGTGACCAGCCTCAAACGCATCGGATTGGGCAGGCGTTGGGTGGACCAGGTCATCCTTGTGGAGGTGGCTACCACAATGCTGGCCGCCCTGATATGCGGGGTGATCTCCTCGGTTGTCGCGGTGTGGCTCACAGGCAGGATCCTGTCGGGAGCCTTGGACCTGCTTGGGGCCGCGTGGTGGGTCTTCGGTGCGTTGGCCGCCGGGATGTTCGGTGGATCCTTGCTGGGGGCCGCCATCCATCGCCGTTACCACTTCGACATGAGAGCTACCTGATCCACGACCCCGTGACACCGCTGCGGCCCGGCCCAAAACGCGTCGGGACGATTCGCCGTTCGTGACGCGGCTGCGTCGGTGCCATCGTCGGCGCGGTCCTCATTACAGTTTGATGCCGAATCGCTCCAGCCTCTTGCGGTCGGCCTTCGAGCTGGATGCCTGCAGGGCCAACAACTCGGCGTAGATACCTCCGGAGGCGGCCAGCTCGGCCGGGGTGCCGATCTCGTCGACGCGACCGGCGTCCAGGGTGACGATCCGGTCGACGCTGGAGATCGTCGAGAGGCGGTGGGCGATGATGAGGCTGGTGCGGTCGGCCATGAGGGATTCCAGACCGGCCTGCACCCACCGCTCGGACTTGGTGTCCAGGGCTGAGGTGGCCTCGTCGAGAACGAGGATCGGGGCGTCCTTGAGCAGGGCCCTGGCAATCGAGATGCGCTGCTTCTGGCCACCGGAGAGCTTGATACCGCGCTCCCCGACGAGGGTGTCGTACTGCTGGGAGAACCGCTTGATGAAGCGGTCGGCGTAGGCGCGGTGAGCAGCGTCGCGGATCTGCGCGTCGGTGGCCTCGGTGCCGTAGGCGATGTTCTCCCGGATCGATCCGGAGAACAGTGCCGGATCCTGGAAGACCACTCCGATACGGCGTCGCAAGGCATCCGGGGTCACCTGAGAGATATCGTTGCCGGCCACCATGATGGCGCCCTCGGTGACCGGGTAGAGGCCGAGCAGCAGGTTCACCAAGGTGGACTTTCCGCCCCCGGATTCGCCCACAAGTGCCACCTTCTCGCCGGGACTGACGTCGAAGGTGACATGGTCGATGACCCGATTGGTGCCGTCGTAGCTGAAGACGGTGTCGTTGAAGGAGATCATCGGGACGCCCGGCTCGGGCTCGCGGATGGTCGTCGTGGCGGTCTGCGGTACGTGGGCCGGACGGGTCTCCATGACGGAGAAGTAGTCCTTGGACCCGGCCACGGCGCGCTGGGCGACGTCGATGATGTAACTCATCATCTGCACCGGCTGGCGAGCCATCGTCATGAGCTGGATGAGCAGGATCATGTCCCCGACGCCGAAGTATCCCTTGGCGGTTCGGACGAAGATGATGGCGTAGATACCGAAGAAGATGACGTTGAGGACCACCCTCCGCACGGTGTCCATGAGGTGCCAGTGGTTGGACTGCTGGCGGGTGGCGTCGACGGTGGCGTCGTAGTGGTTGTTGAATTGTTTCTGCTCGCTGGCCTCGGTGACGTAGGACTTGACGACGCGAATCTGCGAGACGACCTTTTGGAACCGCCCGCCGGCGGTGTCGATGTGGTGGTTGATGACGTCCTGATGGGTCTGCCAGTTGCGTGACGTCAAGGCCGTCAACCAGACGTAGATCGGGAAGACGATCGCCAACAGCAGGGCCAGCGGCCAGTAGTAGATGGCCGAAATGATGAGGACGGCGAACGTCGTCAGCAGCAGGGTGAAGAAGTTGTTCGAGAAGGCCTTGGCGAAGTCGGTGACATTGGTGATCGATCGGGTGAGCTTGGAGGTGATCGATCCGGTGAGCTCCTCGTCGAACCAGGACTGCGGCAGCTCCAGCAGCTTGCTGAAGTACCGGGTCGACAGGATCTGGCGCATCTTGGCGCTCATGATGTCGCCCAGCCATCCGTTGACGTTGGTGAGCAGGGAGTTGACGACGTCGAGGACGAGGATGACCACCGCGAGAAGCATGATGTCGCGGATGTGGTGGTCGTTGCCGCGCACGCCTGCCACGGCGAGGTCGGTGGCCCGGGCGATGACGAAGGGTACGGCCAGCTGAGTGATTGCGACGATGACAGCCGAGATGACGACCCCGAGGTAGAACTTCCACAGCTGCGAGGTGAATCGAAGGATTCGTGTCAAGGAACGCATGGGTCTCCAGATGAGCGGATAGGGATCGTCAGGGACGTGTCAACAAAACCGTATACCTTTGCCATGCCAGGATCATCTTTGCCTGACCTCATGCCGATGGCGACACCCGTCACGGCGAAACGTCGTGACCAGGCGTCCCAGGATTACTCGGAGGGCCTCTCGGCAAGCCAACGGCGAACAGCGAGGGTAGCCTTCACGTCGTCCTCGTTGTATTCCATGACTCGGGTTCTGGAGGACTCGCGGACCTGCGGATCGGGGTCATGGACGGCGAGGTCCCACCAGGTCTGGGAGTTGAGGCCACCCGGGTCCGGGTCACGCCAGGAGAACCCGGCGCCGGCGTTGGCAACGACCTTCAGACCAATCCCGTTGACCCCGAAGAAGTGCGCCTTGATGGTGGTGAAGAGGTCAACGAAACAGCCGGAGTCCAGCAGCCGACGTACCGCTTGACGAGTCTCCACGTCCTGGCAGACGTGGCCGAAATGACGCAGATGGACGATCTCGTAGTCGGAGTAGTGGACCACGATCGTCTCCGGGTGGGCCGAGAGGATCTCGTCGAGCCAGGCGATGGCGCGGGCGGCCAGTGCGTTCTCATCGTCGTCGCCCATGTCAGCGAACTCGCTGAAGGCGACGTAATAGGGCACGTCACCGGTCGTCGAGTCGAGCAGGCGTTCAGGATCACTGACCTCGAAACCCCACAGATAGACCCGGCCATCCGGAGAGGTCTCGATGTCGAAGTCGAGTTCCAGTCGGGACGAGGCCACCTCGATGGGTCCCTCATCGTTGCGCTCCAGCAGGACTCCCTGACGGATGAGGCGCGCGCGACGGGCGGCCGCCCGGAGTCGTTGTTCGGGTCGGGGACGGTGTTGAACCTCAGGCAGGTAGACCGGCAGCAGCTCGTCCAGGTCGGCGTCGGCCAGGTCGTCGACGGTGGAAACCCCGAGACGACGCAGGGTCGAGATCTCCCGGACGTCCAGGGGAGCCTTGGAGATGCGCAGGGAGAGATCGGCATCGTCGAGACGTGGCTCACAGATGGCCCACCACTGACAGGACTCGCACTCACGCACGACGATCGGGGCGACCATCGGCTCGCCGCCGGCGATGGCGTGCTCGGCCACCGACACCCGGAAGGTGTGCTCGTGGTCGTATCGGTCCAGCACGCTGCGGCGACGCCATCCCGAGGCGGACGAGCGCGAGAAGGTGCGAATGAACTTGTGGTCGAGATCGAGCCAGGAGACGGCCAAGTTGTCGTCGAGGATCCCAATCTCGTCGTGGCCGACCAGCCCCACGAGACGTCGATGGCTGGGGCACTCGTCAGGGGTGGCGACCAGGCCCAGGCCCTCGAGGAGCCTCCAGTGATGGGCGGCCTGGATGAGGGCGCGTTCCCGGCCGGCGCGGAAGGTCTGGTCCAGTGACATCCGTGCGTGGCGAGGATCCGGATCATTCAGGGGGGACACCCAGGTGAATTCCGCCAGGGTGTGGTGGCTCTCCAGCACCAGGTAGTCCTTGACGATGACCGGCAAATATCCAGGCCCGCCGTCGGCACGCTTGCCGGCCAGCACCAAGGCGTTGGGGGAGCCGGTGCGGTGTTCCTGCGGGGACGACGGCAACTCAGGGCAGACGATGACGGGTGCACCGGCCTCGATGGCCCTGCGGGTGGCGACCCGGCGACCGGCCACGCTCAAGGTGACCGAGCGCAGATCGACGGCGTCCGTGACGGCTGCCAGGGCGTCACAGATGACCGTCAGGTGGGCCTCCGCCCCTGCGAAGAGCTCGTCGTCACGCGGATCGCCGACCGGTTCTGACAGGGTGGGGTCATAGGCGTTCTGGGTCTTGACCGGGCAGCTGCGAGCTGCCCAGGCGTCGAGGAGGATCGGGGAGGAGGGACCTTTCACCTCAGGCCATCTCCTTCTCGTCACTGCCCTTCCAACCACGATGCAAGGCGACGACGCCGCCACAGACATTGCGCCACGCAATGGCCTGCCAGCCGGCCTCGGCCATCATGTCTGCCAGATGAGGCTGGTCGGGCCAGGCGAGGATCGACTCGGCCAGGTAGTCATAGGCATCCCGGTTCGAGGAGGCCAGCTTGGCCATGGCCGGGATCGCCGCCAGCAGGTACTTGGTGTAGACGTGGCGGAACGGTGCCCAGGTGGGGTAGGAGAACTCGCAGATGACGACCCGGCCGCCAGGCTTGGTGACGCGCAGCATCTCGCGCAGTGTCTTTTGTGGGTCCTCGACGTTGCGCAGACCGTAGGAGATCGTCACGGCGTCGAAGGAGTTGTCGGCGTAGGGCAGGCAGGTGGCGTCCCCGGCGACGAAGTGCAGATGGGGCTGGCGCTGCTTACCCACCGCCAGCATCCCGGTGGAAATATCGGTGGGATAAACCTGCGCGCCGCGGGCGGCAAACGTAGCTGAGGAGGTGCCGGTTCCAGCCGCCAAATCGAGGATGGTCTGGCCGGGTTCCGGCTCTACCGCAGCGACGACGAGGTCGCGCCAAGTGTCGATCGCCCCGAGCGTCATGATCTGGTTCATGAGGTCATAGCGTTTCGCCACCCCGTCGAACATCGATGCGACGTCAGTGTGGTGTTTGTCCAGGGTGGCTCGGGTTGTCAACACGGGTTTTATTGTAAGGGGGAGGCGACTCCCCCTTGACCCCCTCGGGCGGGTTGGGTGGTCTTGTAGCCTTGCGTGTCCCCTTGACCCCCTCGGGCAGGTTGGTCCATGAGTCAATGCCGGTTGAGGTGGGTCTTGCAAGTGCGGGAGAATGGCCAGCATGGCATCCCGCTCTACTGTCCTCATCGCTAAGGACATCTCGAAGTCTTATGGTGACCGAATCATTATTGATCACCTCTCCCTCACCGTTCATGAGGGGGAAGCCGTCGCTCTTACTGGCCGCAACGGAGCCGGTAAGTCAACGGTGTTGAGAATGCTGGTGGGAGCCGACCGCCCAAGCTCTGGAACGATCGAGGTGCTTGGTAAAAAGGTTTCCGAGACGAATCCGGAGTTTCGTCGCAACGTTGCTACAGTCATTGACGACCTTGACTTCTTCCCCGATCTGTCGGTGGTAGAACACCTCGATTTACTTGCCCGCGCTCACGGGCTGGTCGACGCGGACGCTCTCGTTGACGAGGTGCTCGAGGAAGTCCAGCTCGTCCCACAGTCCGGCCAGCTTCCCGGCACGCTCTCCTCCGGTCAGCGGCGCCGACTGGGCTTGGCAACGGCCCTCGTGCGCCCCCGCAAACTCCTCGTCTTGGATGAGCCCGAGGCCCGCCTTGACGTCGAAGGTGTCGCATGGCTTGGTAAGAGGCTGCGCGAAGAGATGAATCACGGCCTGGCAATCGTGATGGCCAGCCACGAGCCAGCCCTTGTCGAGACCCTGGGAGCCCGAACTGTCGAATTGGGAGGCCCGCGCGGATGAGTCGGCGCAACAGTAAGCACTCCAAGCCCCGCCCCAAGGTGTCCCAGCCCGAACCACAGAATGCCAGGGCTGAGGCGGCGGTCGTCCCCGACCCGGAGCTGGTCATCGCTCACCGCCCCGACGAATTCTTCGGCGGTCAGGCCGATGAACGTCAGCTCTCCCTCCTGATGGGCGACTGGCGTAAAGGCCGTACCACCCGCAATATCTGGCAGGCCATTGGCGACGCCTACGTGCTCGTCTTTTCGTTGGTCGTCGTCCTTGCCATGGTCATCAGCCTCATTGTGCAGGCCCAAGGGCAGGCCTCGGGCTGCACCTCGACGGGATGCCAGACGGCTCGCGGTCTGCTGCCGTGGGCGGCATTGTCAGGAGTGTTGGCCTTTGCCCTGGCCGCGGCCCGGGTGTTTGGGCCGGTACTTGCCTCGGCAGCTGAGGGATTCTGGCTCATGGACGCTCCGATTGACCGAGCCAAGTTTCTCGCCAAACGGCTACGAGCTGCGGTGTTCGTTTCGGTGATCGCTGGTGCCGTCCTGGGTGCCCTGGTGGCTGCCCTTACTGGGGCTGCTGGGAAGGCCGTCGTCGCCTGGACCCTGGCGAGCGCCCTGGGTGCTGCCGGAGTCGTTTCCTTTGCGGGCGCTGAGCAGGGCGCTGAACGTACCTGGCCAGTGAAGGCCGTCGAAGCTGTGGCTGGACTGGCTGGTCTGGCGGTGCTGCTTGGGGTCATCTCGACGGCGTCGGGGTGGTATGCGGTGCCGATGTCGAGTGGCACTAACCTCGTCTCCGCTTGGGTGGTGGCCGGAGCTGGAGCGGTACTGCTTGTTGTCACCTTCGTGCTAGCACGACTGCGTCTGAACCGAATCCGACGCGCCCGTCTCATGGCTGGTGGCTCACTGGCCTCTGGTATGCAGGGGGCCGCCTTCGCTCTTGACTTCGCCCTCATACGCGACATTCTTCAGGAGCGAGAAGCCATCGAACGCGGCCAGGTGCGCCCCACCCGTGGACGAGGCGAGGGTTTGAGAGCCCTGGTGTGGCGCGACGTGCAGCGTGTCATGCGGTCTCCAAAGCCGCTGCTCACCCTCATCGTGACGGCCGTGGTTCCCTATGCCGTCTCCGCTCTGGGATTCGGTGCTCTGACGGTCCCTGTGTCGGCCCTGGTGCTTGTTGCGGCTTTGGTGCCTTTCTTCACCAGTCTGCGAGTGCTCACTCGTAGCAAGGGGCTGGTGCGCTGTCTACCTTTCACTACCAGCCAGGTCATTTCGGCGGCCTCGGTGGTGCCTGCGGTGGCAGCAGCGTTGTGGGCGATTGCCGTTATCCCAGCCTTCCACGGCGTCGGCTCGGCGGTATCAAGGCCGTGGGAGCAGGCCGTCATGTACGGCTTGGTGACGGCTGCTGGTGGCCTTGCTGGTGCGATTCGGTGGGTCAGTGCAAAACCAGCTGATTACTCCTCGCCGATGGTGGCAACCCAGGCTGGCGCAATGCCTCCCGGGTTGATGTTCAACCTTATTCGCGGGCTCGACATGGTTGCTCTTATCACCATCCCGTTGGTGTTGGGATGGTCACCATGGGTGTCGGTGTTCATTGCCGTGGTGGTATTTGGATTCCTGCGAATGGGCGGTATGAACCAGCAGGACCTGGCAGAGATGCGCGAGGAGTCGCAGCGTCAACTAGCCGAGGCCCGTCAGGACACTCGGGGCGGCAAGGCTGAGAAGAAGGTCATCGAGCGTAAGCGACGGTAATCGTCGGGCGGGATCGACGTCAGCTATCGGCGCGTCCCACCGCTTTCATATGGTGAGGCCTCAACTTACGTCAAGAAGAGGTCCCGCAGCACATCGATGCGATGCTCTGCCTCGGCCGACAAGACGTCCGCGTCGTCGTCATGGCTGACGGGGTGGCCAGAGAAGATATGGACGAGTGAAGGGTCGGTAGCGTCGATCTGACCGCCACGGCAGTCGGTGACCCACTGGCCATTGCCCAAAGAATCGACCCAGCCAGTGGGGCCGGAAACGCGGCCACGGTCGACGTGCTCAACCTCGGCCAACACGGACATGGCGCGATGTGGTGGTAGTCCGGTGACAAAAGCTGGCGGGCACAGGGCCTGCACGAGGGCCAGACAGGATCCTTGGTCGGGAGAGTGGATACCGGTGACGTCGGTAACGAGGTAGGTTGAGGCATCGTTATAGACACATCCCGGACAGTCAGGAACGTGGACCGTGTCGCAGAATTGCTCGAGACGTGCGCAGGTTCGCTCAACGATCTCGTCATGATAGGCCGCCAGCGGCCCTGTGCCTTGAAGCGCAGTGAGCAGGGTTTGGTGGTTGGCGTCGGTAGCGGGGGAGTGCGTCAGTACCCGGGATGTGATTAAGGACTTGCTCACCCCGACGGTGAGTTTCGACGTGGTGCCGACGGATCCCTCGACGAGATAGGTATATGCGTTGGGGAATTGGCGACGCAGAGTCTCGACGATCCATCGCGGGTCGATAGAGGAGGCAGCTTTGGCCTCGACGTCACGCATGAGGACAATCTGATCGAGTTCTCCGGGGCTCATGATGTCCTGGACAAGTCGCGCCACTTGGCGCCAACTTCGCTCGCTGACGACACCGTCACGTACCGTCACGGCCCCGGGGGGCCGGGGCACGCTTTGCTGATGGGGAGAATCGTCGGTGATGCTGTCCCAGGAGAGTTGGGTGAGCCACGAATAACCGGGCCAGCGTCCAATGATCGTTTTGGGAAGGATCATGACAGACCGTGACGATGACCGGTCTGGGTCAAACGTGAAGGATCCGAAGGCGACTGGTCCAGTGGCCTCAGCATCAGGCATCTCAGTTTCGTGCTCGAGATCATCGCACAATGCCTCCCACCAGACGTCGGCGGCTGCCGGGGAATCAGTCTCGAATCGTGTGATCTCACCTAACCCGACCATGCCGTAGTTGCGGTGCAAAAAGCATACCGAGTCCTCGGGCGTCATGTAGTTTTCGAGCGGGCCTGGGTCCGGGATCGAGACGGTGCGGGCGCACAAACGGGCTGAACCTGGGGCAAGGATCACGGTGGCAGGATAACCCAGATGTCTACATGGGCAGCGCCGTCTCATCGCTATGAGCGCCGACGAGAACGGCCAATTCGCGTTGGCCTGGCGGCGCTGCCCACGCCTATTAGCTCAGTTGATGGCGGGATCCACCGTGAATGTCTTGACGCTCACCTGGGAGAGACGCTCCCGGGTGCCGTTAACGTAGTGCGGGTAGGCACAGTAGCCGAGAGCCCGGTAGGTGGTGCGCTTGCCGCCGTGAAAGTTGAATGCTGCGGCCGCGGATCCAACGTGGAACGTTGCAGTGCCACGTCCAGTGCCGCCGATGAGCTGTGACTCGTCGAACGTTCCGGACCATACCTGATGGCCCTTGTCGTCGAGGACGCGGGCCACCAGGGATTGCTGGCGACCGTCGGCTCTCACGCATGGGGCGCTTGGCTTGACCTTAATGGTGAGAGGGGTGGCCGTACTGAACGGTCCAGTGTGCTGTGCAGGGTCCGTCACCGACACTTGGGGACCGGTCGGAAGTTGGCTTCCATTAAGGGGTGTGGCAGCTCCGGGAACGCCGAGTGCAATGGTCGATGCGGCTGCCAGGCTGGCAGCGATTTGGACGAACATGATGGTCTCCCGATATGTCGTACGTATGGAAATTAGCGAAAATCATTTAGACTTTCGTTTGGAGCATAGCACTGCATAGTGTCACTAAGGTGTTGGAGACGACGGCGTCCCGGGTAGAGGTTTATCTGCCTTCCGGCTTCGTGAACCTGGCGCGCCGACATGCTTGTAGCTGACAGCCCCTAGACTCGCCTTTGCAGATGCCGGTAGTTCGGCGCCGTCGTCGATGAGGAGGGTCCACGTGACGAGTCAGATGGAGTCCGACGTCGTCGTCGTCGGTGCTGGTCCCGGCGGTTCGGCGACTGCCGCACATCTTGCCCGCAGGGGGTTGCACGTCACCCTGCTGGAGAAGGCGACCTTCCCCCGCGACAAGGTCTGCGGTGACGGCCTGACTCCGCGTGCTGTCAAGCAGCTCATCCGGTTGGGAATAGACGTCTCCGAAAAAGCCGGGTGGAAACACACTGAGGGGTTGCGGATCCACGGTGGACGTGTCACCCCCTTTGTTCTTCCTTGGCCCGAGCTGGCTGACTACCCCAATTTCGGCATGGTGTGCCGACGCACGGTTCTCGACGAGCGTCTGGCCCGTCACGCCGAGTCGCAGGGAGTCACCCTCGTTGAGAATGCTAATGTCATTGAGCCGATCCTCAATCCTAACGGCCGTATTCGCGGCGTCCGTACGTCCGAGGGTGCCGAGTATTCCGCCCCCGTTATCGTCGCAGCCGATGGCAATTCTTCTCGACTCGGCTTAGCGATGGGCCTGCACAAGCGGGACGATCGTCCGATGGGCGTGGCGGTACGCGCCTATTACCGCTCTGTGCTGTCGGAGTCGCGTAATTTGGAGAGCTGGCTAGAACCGTGGGACGGGACCCCGCAAGAATCTGACCTCTTGCCGGGCTACGGCTGGGCCTTCCCTGAGGGGGATGGAACGGTCAATATCGGTTTGGGAATGCTCAATTCCTCTGCCGCCTTTGGGAACACTGACTACCGCTCCTTAATGAAGCGCTGGCTGTCACATCTGCCCGCCGAGTGGACCCTTGACGAAGAACACCAGGAGGGGCCGATCCGCGGTGCCGCCTTGCCGATGGCGTTTAACCGTCAACCTCACTATCACGACGGTCTGCTACTTGTAGGGGATGCCGGCGGCATGGTTAACCCATTTAATGGCGAGGGCATCGATTACGCCATGGAGGCCGGTGAGTTGGCGGCTGACGCCATCGCTGAGGCCTATTACTGTGGCCACCAGACACCGGCTGCCGAGAAAGCGCTTCAGGGGTACCCGCGCGCCCTTCGGCACCACTTCGGTGGTTACTACCGGCTGGGGACGATCTTCGTGCGACTCATTGGTGACCCGCGCGTCATGAAGATCTGCACGACGTACGGGCTTCCTCGCCGTCGACTCATGAAGTTTGTGAATAAATTATTGGCAAACCTCACTGATTCCGAATCTGGAGACCTTGATGACCGTATTATCAACGCCCTGACGAGGGCTGCCCCGTCGGTGTGAGGTCGTGGTCGACGACTGCCATCTGGCGTCGCCAAACCTCAAGTTAGGTTACCCAAAGTACCAGCGCGACAAATGAGAGTCGTATGGTCTGAGCGAATGGTGCTGACTAGAGGTGGTGAGATGAACGGATATGCTCCCCTGGTGGGGATGGTCGTCCTCGGTGCGTTTTTCGTGCTGGCGACGATCGCAGTCAACGTCGTTCTTGCGGTAAAACGACCCAATCGTGCCAAACACGAGATCTACGAGTGCGGCATTGAACCGACGCCACAACCGGCAGGTGGCGGAAAGTTCCCGGTCAAGTTCTTCGTCGTCGCAATGCTCTACATCGTGTTCGACATCGACATCATGTTCCTCTACCCGTGGGCGGTCGACTTTAACCACCTCGGCGTCTTTGCACTGGTGGAGATGGTGTTGTTCGTGGCGATGGTTTTCATCCCCTACCTCTATATCCGTCGCCGCGGCGGCCTGGATTGGACCTGATCTTCCCGCGCGGCCTTGGGGTCGCGCGCAGCAAATATGTTGAGTGGCCCGAGCGCCACATCACTCAACGTCTAAGAAAGAAAGGATGCGCGAGATGGCTGAGTACGACGCCGACGTCCCAGCTGGCATCGTGATGACCTCAATGGAGGCCATCGTCGGATGGCTCCGCAAGACCTCATTCTGGCCGCTGACGATGGGCCTGGCCTGCTGCGCCATCGAGATGATCTCCTACGGTGGCCCGCGTGCTGACGCTGCGCGCTGGGGTCACGAGGTGTTCCGTGCCTCTCCCCGTCAAGCAGATCTTATGATCGTTTCGGGCCGGGTGAGCCAGAAGATGGCTCCGGTGGTCCGTCAGCTGTACGACCAAATGCCCGAACCCAAGTGGGTTATCTCGATGGGTGCATGCGCATCTTCTGGCGGCATTTTCAATAACTACGCGGTTGTTCAGGGATGCGACCATATCGTCCCGGTGGACGTCTACCTGCCAGGCTGTCCGCCCAGCCCGGACATGCTCATTGACGCCGTCTTCAAGATCCGTGAGCAGATCCAGCACTGGCCGCTCATGGGCCACATGTCCGAGGTCGAGGCAGCCAAGGAGAAGCAGGCCCTCGACGCTAAGACCACTCTCGAGCAGAAGGGGCTCATGCGATGAGTGACAAGCCGACCCCGCGCGGCGCCGCAGGCGGCTTGGACTCCGGGGATCGCATCCCCGACGGCCGCAACTTCCTTGATCCCAGCCATCCCGACCAGGTCCACACCCCCGCGAAGGGCCGTGAGTGGACCGATCGTCGCATCGATACCCGAAAGGGTATGTGGGGAGCGACCTCCGGCCCCGGCGACACGTCTGGTTACGGCGGCATCGTTCGCACGGTCGAAATCTCTGGCAACTCTGAGCGCCCCTATGGTGGCTGGTTCGACGAGGTTGCGGATCGAATGGCGGAGCTCGTCCCCGACTTTTCTGACGGCCTGACTGTGGTTGATCGTGGGGAGATCACCTTCTTCGTCCGTTCTGAGAAGCTCCTCGAACTCGTCGAGGTTCTTCGAGACGATGACGCCCTGCGGTTCGAAAGTTGTACGTCGCTGACCTGCGTGCATTACCCGCACATGGCAGGACGCGAAATGCACGTTGTCTACAACTTGTTGTCAATGACCCATAACCGTCGCATTCGCCTTGAGGTGGCGCTGGCCGATCCCGGTCAGGAGGACGTTGCCCGTACCGGGCGCAGCGACGTCGATTCCCTGCCACACGTTCCCAGCGTCGTGTCGGTTTACCCGCACGCGGACTGGCAGGAACGCGAGGCCTGGGACATGTTTGGGGTCATTTTTGACGGCCACCCGGCCTTGACTCGCATCCTCATGCCCGACGATTGGGTCGGCCATCCGCAGCGCAAGGACTACCCGCTTGGCGGTATCCCGATTGAGTACAAGGGTGCCGTCGTGCCACCGCCGGACCAGCGCAGGAGCTACAACTGATGAGCGAGAATCACGAGTACTTGTCCCAGGGCGGCGACTGGGCCCAGATCGTTGATGAGGCTGCCGAGCGAGGCGACGAGACCGTCGTCGTGAATTTCGGGCCGTCTCACCCGTCCACTCACGGCGTCATGAGGCTCATCATTGAGCTTGACGGCGAGTCGGTGTCGGACCTGCGAGTCGGGATTGGATTCCTCCACACCGGTATCGAAAAGAACATGGAATTTCGCACCTGGACTCAAGGCGTCACCTTCATGACCCGGTGCAACTATGTTGCGAACTTCTTCAACGAGTTGGTGTATTGCCTGGCCGTCGAGAAACTGCTCGGTATTACCGACGACGTTCCCGAGCGTGCTCGCGTACTTCGGGTCATGATTACCGAGTTGAACCGCATTTCATCCCACCTCATTGCGGTGGGTACTGGCGGTCTGGAGCTTGGTGCTTCCTCGGTGGCCGAGGTCGGCCTGAGGGAACGCGAGATCATTCTGGAGTTTAACCAGGCCGTCACGGGTCTGCGCATGAATAACGCGTGGATTCGTCCTGGCGGCGTCGCTACGGACCTGCCCGAGACCGGGCTTGACCAATTGCGTGACCTCATCAAGCGGATGGAGAAGTACCTCCCCGAGATCGGCCAGTTCTGCAATGAGAACCCGATCTTTAAGGCCCGAACCCAGGGCATTGGTTACGCTGATCTGTCTACTTGTATGGCCCTGGGAGTGACTGGTCCTGCTCTGCGCGCTACCGGCTTGCCGTGGGACCTGCGCAAGACCCAGCCCTATTGCGATTACGACACGTATGACTTCGACGTCGCCACTTGGGATACCTGCGACTGTTACGGGCGTTTCCGCATCCGCCTGGAAGAGATGGACCAGTCGGTGCGCATTCTCAAGCAATGCCTCAAGCGCCTTGAGGACACCCAGGGTGACCGTCATATGGTCGAGGACCCGCACATCGCGTGGCCGGCTGAACTGGCTTTGGGCCCCGATGGTCAGGGTAATTCCAATGAGCACATTCGCCACATCATGGGCGAATCGATGGAAGCTCTCATCCATCACTTCAAGATTGTCACCGAGGGCTTCCGGGTGCCTGCTGGCCAGGTGTACCAGGCCATTGAGGGAGCCGGCGGCGAGCTCGGCTGTCACCTTGTTTCTGACGGTGGCGTCCGGCCTTACCGCTCCCATCTGCGCGATCCCGGATTCGTCAACGTGCAGTCCCTGCCCGCCATGTGTGAGGGCGGAATGCTTTCTGACGTGGTGCCGTCTCTGGCATCCTTGGACCCCGTTATGGGAGGAGTCGACCGATGAGCGATCGCGAACCCGTCAACCTGGGATACCCCTACGTCGAGTCTTTCTATTCGGACTTCTCGGGGACCGGCGGAGTCGATCAGACCGACCGTTCTACCAATATCGACGAGCACACCATCGAGGAGATGCATCAGATCGCCTCGCGTTACCCCGACTCCCGTTCGGCGTTGCTGCCGATCCTGCACCTGGTTCAGTCGGTGGACGGACGCATCTCGCCGGTCGGCATTGAGACTGCGGCTGAAGTACTCGGCATTACCACCGCTCAGGTGTCCGGGGTGGCGACCTTCTACACCATGTATAAGAAGCACCCTGCGGGCCAGCATCACATCGGTGTCTGCACCACGGCGCTGTGCGCCGTCATGGGTGGCGAGGAGGTGCTTGCCCGTGTCGAGAAGAAGCTTGGCATTAAGGAGGGGCAGACGACCCCCGACGGTAAGTTCTCTCTTGAGCGGGTGGAGTGTAACGCTGCCTGCGATTTCGCGCCGATCATGATGGTCAACTGGGAATACATGGATAACATGACCCCGATCCGCGCTGAGGAAATCTTGGATTCCTTGGCTCGCGATGAAGAGGTTCATTCCACCCGCGGTGCGAAAATTACCAGCTGGCGTGAGGCTGAGCGAGTGCTCGCTGGCTTCCCCGATGGTCGGGCTGATGAGGGCCCCAGCGCTGGTGAGGCATCTCTGCAGGGTGTCCGGCTAGCTAAGCAGAACGGCTGGAAGGCTCCAGATCCGAATATCCTGCCCGCTCCCGCTGAGCCCGTGGAAGAGGAGAAGAAGTGACCGATCCACTGACCCCGGTTCTGTCGGCCAATTGGGATGAAGAGCGCAGCTGGAAGCTGCTCAACTACGAGCGACAGGGCGGATACGCCGGCCTTCGTAAGGCTTTGACGATGCCGCCTGACGAAGTTGTCTCGCTGGTTAAGGACGCTAATCTGCGTGGCCGTGGTGGCGCTGGGTTCCCCACCGGCATGAAGTGGTCCTTCGTGCCTAAGGACAATCCCAACCCGACCTACCTTGTTGTCAACGGCGACGAGTCTGAGCCGGGCACGTGCAAAGACATGCCGCTCATGATGGCTTCCCCGCACACTCTCGTCGAGGGCGTCATCATTGCTTCCTACGCCATCAAGGCCAAGGCGGCCTTTATCTACATCCGCGGTGAGGTGCTGCATGTCGTCCGGCGTGTGCAGCAGGCCGTGCGGGAGGCCTACTCGGCTGGTTATATTGGCAAGAACATCCTCGGTTCCGGTTACGACCTCGAGGTTGTCGTCCATGCAGGCGCAGGCGCCTACATCTGTGGAGAGGAGACGGCTCTGCTGGATTCCTTGGAAGGGCGCCGTGGCCAGCCTCGTCTGCGCCCGCCCTTCCCGGCCGTTGCGGGCCTGTATGCCAGTCCGACGGTCATTAACAACGTCGAGTCCATCTCGACGGTACCGTCGATCCTGCGTAACGGCAAGGAATGGTTCAAGTCCATGGGCACCGAGAAGTCCGATGGTTTCACCATCTACTCTCTGTCCGGGCACTTGACTCACCCCGGGCAGTATGAGGCCCCGATGGGCACTACGCTGCGTCAGCTTCTCGACATCTCCGGTGGCATGAGACAGGGACATGAACTGAAGTTCTTTACCCCCGGTGGTTCCTCGACCCCGATCCTGACCAAGGACGACATCGACCTCCCCCTCGACTACGAGGGGATGGCTGGGGCCAAGACGATGCTCGGCACGAAAGCTCTGCAGTGCTTCGACGAAACGACCTCGGTGGTTCGCGTCACGCTGCGCTGGTTGGAGTTTTACAAGCATGAGTCCTGCGGTAAATGCACCCCGTGCCGCGAGGGTACCTGGTGGGTTGTCCAGATGTTGCGTCGCATCGAGGCTGGTGAGGGCCAGGAGGGGGACGTCGACAAGCTGATGGACATCGCCGACAATATCGGTGGCCGTTCTTTCTGTGCTCTGGCTGACGGCGCCGTGGGCTGTCTGCGCGGGGCTATTGGCCACTTCCGTGACGAGTTCGAAGCTGGGTGTCGGGGGATTCCCGCTTGGCAGTATCTGCCCTATGAGCGCAGCTCGATTTTCAACGACGCCGATCGCCGAGTCCTGGAGGGGGCCGGAGCATGAGCGAAAACAAGCCCGTCGAACTCGTGACGTGCACCATCGACGGTCAGCAGGTGAGTGTCCCCAAGGGGACCCTCATTATTCGCGCCGCCGAATCCATCGGCACCGCTATCCCACGGTTCTGTGATCATCCGCTGCTTGACCCGGCCGGTGCCTGTCGAGAGTGCCTTGTCGAGATCCCCGACGCTGGTAACGGTCGTGGGTTCCCCAAGCCACAGCCCTCCTGCACTATGCCGGTCGCTGAGGGGATGGTCGTCAAGACTCAGGTCAGCTCCGAGATGGCTCGCAAAGCCCAGAAGGGCATGCTGGAGTTCCTCCTCATTAACCACCCGCTGGACTGCCCGATCTGCGACAAGGGCGGCGAGTGCCCCCTGCAGAACCAGGCGATGGCTAACGGACGTGGTGAGTCTCGCTATGACGGGGTCAAGCGCACCTATCCCAAGCCGATCAATATCTCGGCCCAGGTGCTGCTAGACCGCGAGCGCTGCGTGCTGTGTCAGCGTTGTACGCGGTTCGCTGACCAGATCGCCGGAGATCCTTTCATCAACCTGCAGGAGCGCGGTGCCGTCTCCCAGATTGGTGCTTACCAGGGTGACGACTTCAACTCTTACTTCTCCGGTAACGTCATCCAGATCTGCCCGGTAGGGGCTCTTACCAGCGCCGAGTACCGCTTCCGTTCCCGTCCTTTCGATCTCGTCTCGACGGTGACGACTTGTGAGCACTGCGCGGCCGGTTGCCAGCTGCGCACCGACCACCGTCACTACGAGGTCAAGCGCCGCAACGCCGGCAACCTGCCAGACGTCAACGAGGAGTGGAACTGCGATAAGGGTCGCTTCGCTTTCCGCTACGGCCGTGGTGACGACCGGGTAACGACTCCGCTGGTGCGTCACAACGGCGTACTGGAACCGGCGTCATGGGCTGAGGCCTTGCAGACGGCCGCCGCTGGACTGACGAAAGCCGGTACCAGCGTCGGCGTCCTTACCGGCGGGCGCCTCCCGGTGGAGACGTGCCTATCCTGGTCGCGATTTGCTCGAGTCGTGCTCGGCACCAACAACGTCGACTTCCGATCCCGTCCACACTCAGCTGAGGAGGCCGCCTATCTGGCTGCCAGGGTCGCCGGGCACAGCCTCGAGGAATCGGTCACCTACGCCGACCTTGAGACGGCTTCGCGGGTAGTCCTGGTGGACTTGGAGCCTGAGGACGAGTGCCCGATGATCTTCCTGCGTCTGCGGAAGGCGTGGCGTCGTCACAAGGCGGCGATCACCGTAGTCGGAACTCACCTATCCAATGGTTCGGCGAAGATGGGTGCCGAGCTGGCTCGCTGTCTGCCCGGTCAGGAGCCTGAAGCTCTCGCCCAGTTGGTCGCCGACGGGACCATTGGGGAGGGCACCATCGTGTTGGTGGGGGAGAGGGCCGCTACCCGGCCCGGCACCCTGTCGGCCATCAACGATCTTGACTCGACGGTTCGGGTGGCTTGGGTGCCGCGTCGAGCTGGCGAGATGGGTGCCATCGAGGCTGGCCTGCTGCCTCAGTTGCTGCCAGGTGGACGTCTCGTCGATGACGCCAAGGCGCGCGTCGATATCGCGGCCGCGTGGGGAGTCACCAACTTGCCGACCCAGCCTGGCCTTGACACCGCCGGAATGCTGGCTGCTGCTCAGGCCGGAAAGCTCGACGCGCTGGTCGTTTCTGGTGTCGAGCTGGCTGATATGCCTGACCCGACTGGAGCTCGCGAGGCCGTCGAGAATTGCGGGTTCGTCGTTTCTGTCGAACAGCGGTTCTCTGAGGTCTCAGCCCGAGCCGACGTTGTTTTGCCGGTCTGCCTGCTGGAGGAAACCTCCGGTACTTTCCTCGACTGGGAGCATCGCCCTGGCCGTGTCAGGGTGGTCAATAAGCAGCCCGCGACCCCTATGAATGAGATCCGCGTCCTTGACGCGCTGAGTTCCCAGATGGGGTCGGTCTCCGGTCTAGCGACGGTCGCTCAGGCTCACAAAGCGTGGCGAGACCTTGGGCAGTGGTCGGGCGGTCATCCGAAGATGGAGTCAGCCTCCCCGCTCGTACCGCAGGCGCCCATGGTTGAGGCCGGTTCGGTTGGCCGAGTGCTGGAGACCTGGCGTCAGCTGCTGGAGGGCTCGGCAAGCCTGACTGGTGCCGACGCACTGGTCGCTACCGCACCTGCGCCGGTTGCCGTCATCGACCCGCTGACGGCCGAGCAACTTGGTGTGACCAATGGGCAGCTTATTGATGTCTGTGGGCCTATCAGTCTGCGACTTCCGGTCAAGATCGACACGACGATGACGGCTGAGGCAGTGTGGATCCCGTCGCTGCGTGGTGATTCGACCGCCCCTCAGAGCCGCACCACCGTCCCCGACGCTCCCGGAACCGTCGTCTCGCTGAGCGCCGTTGAAACCGAAACTTCCCGAGAGGCAGGTGTGGCATGAGTCCCCTCGAGGCCACCATCGACCCGGTGTGGCTCATCATCGTCAAGGTCGTCATCCTCTTCGTGATCCTGCTGGCCTGGACCATCTTCAACGTGTGGTTCGAGCGCCGTGTGTTGGCCAAGATGCAGAACCGCATCGGCCCGATCATGAACTCGGCGTGGGCTGGTGGCGTGTTTCAGGCTGTTGGTGACGGCCTGAAGCTCATCTTCAAGGAGATGCTCACCCCGAAGGGTGCCGATAAGATCGTCTTCAACCTGGCGCCGGTCATAGCGGGCATCGCCTGCTTCGCGTCCTGGTCCGTCATCCCTCTTGGTGGTCAAGTGTCGATGTTCGGTCACACCACCAGGCTCCAGATCACTGACGTGCCGGTTGCCGTGCTGTTTATCCTTGCGGTGGCGTCCATCGGCATCTACGGCGTGGTGTTGGCCGGCTGGTCGTCGGCGGGCACGTACTCCTTGCTCGGCTCGCTGCGCTCCAGTGCTCAGATGATCTCCTACGAGGTCGCGATGGGCCTGTCTCTGGTGACGGTGTTCATCTTCTCCGGCTCGATGTCGACGTCGCAGATCGTCGAGTCCCAGGCAAATCACCTGGTCGTCGGCGGGTTCGATACCCATATCGCCGGGCATTACTGGTTGCTGTTGATCCCGAGCTTCGTCATCTACGTCATCACGATGTTTGGTGAGTCGAACCGCCTGCCCTTCGACCTACCGGAGTGTGAGTCGGAGCTCGTCAGCGGTTACATCACCGAGTATTCAGGTTTCCCCTATGGCATGTACTTCCTGGCGGAGTACATCAACATGGCGACCCTGTCGGCGGTCTGTACCACGTTGTTCTTGGGCGGCTACCGCGCTCCGTGGCCGCTGAATTACTTCGGCGTCATCGATTCGGGCTGGTGGGGTCTGTTGTGGTTCTTCCTCAAGACCCAGCTCGTCATCTTCTTCTTCGTGTGGGTGCGTGCCGCGATCCCGAGGTTCCGTTATGACCACTTCATGGATCTGGGTTGGAAGGTCCTCATCCCGGTGTCGCTGGGGTGGGTCCTGCTGGTCGCTGCCTGGCGCACCGTCATCAATCAAGGATGGGGTCGAAACCCGGTCTTTTTGGTGGTCGTCGGCGTCATCCTCGTCGCTCTCATCGTGTGGGCGTTCATGGGTGGTAAGACCGATTCCACGGCCGATGAGGCTCCTGACGAACCCTTCGACGCTTTCGCCGGTGGTTATCCGGTACCGCCATTGCCACATCAGGTGCAGGCCCCATTGGCCGGGGCTGCAACGGCCACCACGGTGGCTCGACGAGACCACGACGAGAACGGAGGTCTGTGATGGGAGCCTGGTCCGGATTCGGGATCACCTTCGAGACGATGTTCCGCAAGTCCTTCACCCAGGGATACCCGGAGAAGGGCAAGGAAAAGCCGATGCCACCGCGCATGCATGGCCGTCACCAGCTCAACCGCTGGCCTGACGGGTTGGAAAAGTGTGTGGGTTGTGAGCTGTGTGCATGGGCGTGTCCGGCTGACGCCATCTACGTCGAGGGGGCAGATAACACTGACGAGGAGCGTTACTCGCCTGGTGAGCGTTACGGTCGCGTTTACGAGATCAACTATCTGCGCTGCATTTTGTGCGGAATGTGCATCGAGGCATGCCCAACTCGTGCCCTGACGATGACGAACGATTTCAAGATGGCCGACACCTCGCGTGCCAAGCACATTTGGACAAAGGACGAGTTGCTGGCTCCCCTCAAGGAGGGCATGGAGCAGCCACCACACCCGCGCCGTCTCGGCGATGGCGAAGATGACTACTTCAACGGTCTTCCTCCCTCTGGGCAGGACGACGTACGGACCGGTTCGGCCAATAGTGGTGCCACTGTGCACCGGGACGATGACAACGACACCCAACACAAGGACGAGGAGGCCGCCCGATGACTACGGGACTTCCCCTGCTCGCCGGTCTCGTCCCTATGGTGACGGCATCCCAGTGGGCCTTCTGGCTGTTGGCACCGATCATGGTGCTTGCGGCCTTGGTGATGGTTTTTGCCAAGAAGCCTGTCCACTCGGCGTTGTCGCTGGCCGTGGTCATGATTTGTCTGGCCGTGCAGTACGCCAGCCAGGAAGCGCCTTTCCTTTTTGTGGTGCAGATCATCGTCTACACCGGCGCCATCCTGATGCTCTTCCTCTTTGTCGTCATGCTTGTCGGCGTCGACTCCACCGACTCCCTCAAAGAGACCCTCAAGGGTCACAAGGTGGCCGCCATGATCGCCGCCTTGGCCTTTGTGGTGCTGCTGATCCTGGCTGTCGGTAATGCAGTGACGACCGATGTTATCGGCACTGACCATCCGGTGGGCCTGGGGCAGGCCAACGCAGCTGGTGGGAATAACGTCAAGTCGCTTGCCGAGCTGGTGTTTACCAAGTATGTCCTCGTCTTTGAGGCCACTTCGGCCTTGCTCATCACTGCTGCCGTCGGCACGATGGTGTTGGCCCATGGCGAGGCCGACAAGAAGAAGTCCCAGCGTGAACGGGTGACAGACCGTATGGCTGCCTACGCCGAGCATGGCTCTCACCCCGGTGTTCGTCCCAACTCCGGTGTCTACGCCCGCACGAACCAGATTGGTGCTCCGGCTCTGCTGCCTGACGGCACGGTGGCTCAGGACTCGATCTCGGGAACCTTGGCGACTCGCGGTGCCATTATCGACGCTGGTGAGTTGAAGGCTCCGACGCATCGGGCGTTTGCGTCAATCAGTGCCGCCCGCCACGAGGTCCAAGGAGAACTCGAATGAATCCGAATGACTACCTGGTGCTCTCGGCGATCTTGTTCGCTATCGGCATTGTGGGCTTCCTCACGAGGCGTAATGCCCTGGTGGCCTTTATGTCGGTGGAGTTGATGCTCAACGCCGCGAACCTGGCGCTGGTGACTTTCGCCCACGTGCACGGCTCTCTCGACGGACAGGTCGGGGTTTTCTTCGTGATGATCGTGGCAGCCGCTGAGGTGGTTGTCGGTTTGGCGATCATCGTCACTATTTTCCGTTCCCGTCGCACCACTTCGGTGGACGACACCAACCTGCTGAAGTTCTGAGGGAGGTACCGTGACTGTCTTGGAAACCGGCTTGTTCAACGTGGCCTGGCTCATGATTGCGGTGCCACTGGTGGTTGCCGCGCTGCTATTGGTGCTGGGACGCCGCAGCGACGCGTGGGGGCATGTATTGGCCACTGTGGCTCCGATCGCCTCCTTCGTCATCGGGTTGGTCCTCTTTGTCGACCTGCTCGGACGTGACGGCGCGTCTCGTGCCGTCGACGTGGGTGTCTACCGATTTATCGACGTCGGGGCGTGGGATCTGCGAGTGGGGCTGCTTATTGACCAGCTCTCGATCCTGTTTGTGCTGCTCATCACCTTCGTGGGCTCACTGATCCACATCTACGCGATCGGGTATATGGCCCATGACACCGATCGTCGTCGGTTCTTCGCCTACCTCAACCTCTTCATTGCCGCGATGCTGACGTTGGTGTTGGCCGATAACTACCTCATCCTGTTTGTCGGCTGGGAGGGTGTCGGTCTGGCCTCCTACCTGCTTATCGGGTTCTGGTTTGGTCGTCCCGCTGCTGCCCGCGCCGGTAATAAGGCTTTCATCATGAACCGCATCGGCGACCTCGGTTTGACGATGGCGATCTTTACGATGCTCGCCCAGTTCGGCAGCGTGCGCTTCTCCGATGTTTCAGCTAAAGCGTCGGGGCTGACGTCAACCTGGGCCACGTTGCTCGGTTTCATGCTGCTGCTGGCTGCTTGTGGTAAGTCCGCTCAGGTGCCGTTGCAAGCCTGGCTGCTTGATGCCATGGAGGGCCCGACGCCGGTCTCGGCCCTGATCCACGCTGCGACGATGGTTACCGCTGGTGTTTACCTGGTGGTACGTTCTCACGAGATCTACGCCCACACGGGAGCAGCCTCGTTGGCCGTGGCGATCGTCGGTACCATCACCCTGTTGTTCGGCGCCTGGATCGGTTCAGCGAAGAAGGACATCAAGAAGGTCCTTGCCGGATCGACGATGAGCCAGATCGGCTACATGATGCTGGCTGCAGGTTTGGGACCGGCCGGTGCGGCTCTGGCGATTTTCCACCTGCTCACCCACGGTTTCTTTAAGGCGAACATGTTCCTTGGGGCTGGCTCGGTGATGCATGGCACCGGTGACGACACGGACATGTACCACTTTGGTGCGCTGTCCAAGGTGATGCCTATGACCTTCTGGACCTTCGCGTGCGGCTACCTCGCCATTATCGGTATCCCTGGTACCTCTGGCTACTTTTCCAAAGACCACATCATCGAGGCCGCCTTCGATAAGGGTACGGTCTTCGGGGTGCTGGCCCTTATCGGGGCCGGAATCACTGCCTACTACATGACTCGCCTCATGGTGCTGACCTTCCTGGGTTCCCAGCGGTGGCGTGAGGACGTCCATCCGCACGAATCCCCGGCGGTCATGACGATTCCGCTCATCGTGTTAGCCGTCTTGTCGATCTTCGCAGGCGCTTTCATGAATAACTGGATTGGTGACTGGCTGGCGCCGGCCACTGGCGCTGAGGTAGAGCACGCCGGTATGTGGCACATGGGCGTGATCGGCATCATCACCCTTGCCGTAGTGATCCTCGGCATCGTGGCAGGCTGGTTGCTCAACCGTCACAATGTGCCGAACGAGGAGCCCGAGACTCACGATCCGCTGCTTGTCGCTGGTCGTCACGACATCTACGGCGACGACATCAACGATGTTGTCGTGGTGAAGCCGGGGCGTTGGCTGGCCGGCGGTGTCGCGGGCTTCGATCGGTCGGTGGTCGACGGTCTGGTTAACGGCGCTGGCTCCGTCACCACGGCTTGTTCCCAGATCATCCGCAAAGTCCAAAACGGCTACGTGCGCAGTTACGGCCTCATGATGGTCGTCGGCGTGGTAGTCGTCGGACTCGTCGTCGTCCTGGGCCGGATGGCCTGAGCGCTGGAGGAGCTGACATGTCTTTCCCGATCCTCACAGTGATCGCGCTGCTGCCGATCGTCGGCGGCGTTATCACCATGATGCTGCGCGGGGCTGCGGCCCGAGCCACCGGCATGGTGTTTTCTCTGGTCACTCTGGTACTGGGTGTCTACGTTTTCATCGTCGGCGTCAATGGCACCAACCTTTCGGAAACCCATCGCTGGATCCGCGCTGTTGGAGCCTGGTATGCGCTAGGTGGTGATGGCCTTTCCCTGACGATGGTCCTGCTGGTCGTCATCCTCGTGCCGGTGGTGCTACTCGCCGAGTGGCATGTGGGCGACGACGAGACGGTTCGCTGGTCAACTGGGACGTTTTTCGGCTTGGCCCTCATGCTTGAGGGACTGGCAATCTATTGCTTCGCTGCCACCGATGTCTTGCTGTTCTACCTCATGTTCGAGGCCACCCTCATCCCGATGTACTTCCTCATCGCAGGATGGGGCGGTCCACGACGAGGCCGAGCAGCGATGAAGTTCCTGCTGTACTCCTTGGCTGGTGGGCTGGTCATGCTATTCGCCGTCATCGGCGTCGGGGTGCACGGTGGATCCTTCCTTCTGAGCGACCTGGCAAAGGTGGACTTCTCGGGGGCGATTGGTAAGGAATTATTTGTCGGATTCTTCATCGCCTTCGCGATCAAGGCCCCGATGGTCCCGGTGCACACGTGGCTGCCTGATACCGCCGAACAGGCCACTGCGGGGGCGTCTTCCCTACTCGTCGGCCTGCTCGACAAGATCGGCACCTTTGGAATGCTGAGGCTGTGTCTGGGCCTGTTCCCCGCCGCCTCCGACTGGGCCACCCCCTTCGTCCTCACCCTGGCGATTATCTCGGTGCTGTGGGGTGCCATGATGGCCGCGACCTCGAGCGACCTCATGAGGTTCGTCTCCTACACTTCAGTAAGTCACTTCGGCTTTATGGTCATTGGCATTTTCGCCCTGACGACGACGTCGATCACAGGTTCGATCTTCTACATGTTCAACCACGGCTTTTCGACGGCAGCGTTGTTCCTCGTGCTTGGTTTCCTGGTGCGCCGGGGCGGGACGGCGAAGGTCGACGGCTACGGTGGCGTCCAGAAGGTCGCCCCGGTACTCGCCGGAACTTTCCTCTTCGCCGGGCTGGCGACCCTGTCGTTGCCGGGCACGGGAAACTTTGTGAGCGAGTTCATGGCCTTAGCTGGTGCTTGGTCCCGCCACCCAATCTATGTCGCCATTTCCACCATCGGCATGGTGCTGGCTGCGGTGTACGTTCTGGTGACGTACCGACGCACTATGACTGGCCCGGTGCAGGGTGTCTCTGAGCAGGTCAGTGACCTGAACGGGCGGGAGAAGTTGGTGCTTGCACCTCTCATCATTTTGCTGCTGGTGTTCGGGTTCGTCCCCAGGCCGATGCTGCACGCCATTGAACCAGTAGCCACGGCCACCATGACTCAGGTCCACGCCACCGATCCGGCACCCGTCGTCAAGGAGGGTCTCAAGTGAATCCCGCCCTGTTGATTACTGCGTCTGGGCTGCCAGCGCTCCTCGACGTCGCGGCTCCGCACCTCGAGTGGGGGCCGCTGGCGCCGGTGTTCGTCCTCATGGCAGGGGCGTGCGTGGCGGTGCTGGTGGAGGCCTTTGTTCCCCGATCGGGTCGTCGTCCGACCCAGATCATCGTGACGGTCGCCACTCTGGTTGTAGCCATCGCCTCGACGCTAACCACTATTGCCCGTGGCACCCGAATTGTTGCCGGGCAGGGAACTTTGGCCCTCGACGGACCGACCCTGGCTACGTGGGTCATTCTGCTAGCGACCGGTCTTGGGACCGTGGTGCTCTTCGCTGAGCGAGTCGGCACCACCCAGACGGCTTTTGTGGCGAGCGCGTCGTCGGTGCCTGGTTCCCCGCTGGAGGCAAAGGCCGAGCAGGAGCATCGCGAGCACACTGAGGTCTACCCGCTGCTGATGTTCGCGGCGTTGGGCATGATGTGTTTCGCCGCGGCTAATGACCTCATCATGATGTTCGTTGCCTTGGAGATCTTCTCTCTGCCGTTGTACCTGCTGTGTGGGATGTCGCGACGTCGTCGGCTGTTGTCTCAGGAAGCCGCGCTGAAGTACTTCTTGCTGGGTGCGCTGTCCTCGGCCTTGTTCCTTTATGGCATCGTGCTGCTGTATGGATGCGCCGGCAGTTTCAAGCTTGGCGATCTAGCTGCAGCGGGCGTCACTCAGGTCGGCTCGTCGAAACTCATCGTCGCGGGCATGATCCTGGTGGCCGTCGGGCTGTTGTTCAAGATAGGCGCGGTTCCGTTCGCCTCCTGGACCCCCGATGTCTACACTGGCGCTCCGACGCCGGTTAGCGGCTGGATGGCTGTCGCGACCAAACTCGTCGCCCTCGTCGGTCTGATGCGCGTCCTGTATGTCGGTCTGGGCGCGATGAGATGGGACTGGCAGATCGTGCTCGCCGTCGTGGCTGTGGCCTCGATGGGTGTGGGCGCCATCGTGGGCCTCGCGCAGACCGATATGAAGCGTCTGCTGGCCTACTCCGCTATCGCCCATGCTGGGTTCGTGCTGGTCGGTGTTGTCGGAGCCTGGACGACCCAGACCGGCATGGCCGAGGGCCAGACTGGTTCGGTGTCGTCGGTGCTGGTGTACATGACGGCCTATGGCTTGGCATCGATCGGCTTCTGGCTGCTCATCCTCATGGTGCGTCGCGCCGGTGGCGAATCCACTGAGATCGCCTCGTGGGCGGGTATTGGTCGTAGTCATCCGTGGATCGGTGTTCTGGTCGTCATCTTTGTGCTGAGTTTCGCCGGCATCCCGTTGACGGCAGGTTTCACCGGCAAACTGGTGGTCTTCCTGGCCGGCTGGCGTGGCGGATACGCCTGGCTGGTGTTGATTGGGGTGCTGTTCTCCCTGGTGGCAGCGGCCTTCTATCTGCGCATCATCGTCGTGGTGTTTTTCCGGTCTGCGAAGGAGGGCGACGACCCCGTGGAGGTTGCCGAGCCCTCCATCGCCGGATGGATCACCCTCATCGTGTGCGCGGTGTTCACCATTGTCATGGGTGTTGCCCCACAGCCGATTATTGACCTGTTCAACCAGGCAAGCACTTTCCTGCGCTGAGTTTGTTAATGGGGGCCGGGGTCGCATCTGGAAGTGATGCGACCCCGGCCTGGCTACATGTGTAGACCATGACAATGACACTCCAGCAAGACGCGAGCACCGTCAAGCCAGTAGAGTGAAAGATGGCCAGGTCACGTCGAGACGACGGCCGGACGAGTACCGGACGATCGCTTGGTTGGAAGAGGAGAACTGTGTCGTATAGCGCCAGCAGCGAGTTCACCGATCTGGTGAGCGCCAAACTTGCCCTCATCGAGGACGAGCTGGGTCGTCAGGCCGGCGCTGACACCCCCTTCGTGACTGAGGCGGCCAACCACATCATTTCTGCCGGTGGCAAGAGGTTCCGCCCGCTGCTGGTGGTGTTGTGCTCCCAGTTTGGTGACGCGGTGAACGACGCCGACCTGGTGCGTGCCGCTGTTGTCATGGAACTCACCCACGTTGCCTCGCTGTATCACGATGACGTTATGGACGAGGCGTCTAGGCGTCGCGGCGCCCCTTCAGCGAACCTGCGATGGGGCAACTCGGTGGCCATCATGGTGGGGGACTACCTGTTCTCGAGGGCTTCCCTGGCCGTAGCGGAACTGGGAGTCGACTTCGTTAAGTTGCAGGCCCGAACGTTCTCCCGCCTGGTACAGGGTCAGATTGCCGAGACCCGTGGTCCTTCGCAGGGGCAAGATCCGCTGGCCCATTACCTCAAGGTCGTTGCCGATAAGACGGGGTCACTCATTGCAGCCTCTGCTGTCTTTGGGGCGATGGTCTCCCATGCGTCCGCCGAGAACGTCGCCGCCTTAGAGCAGTTTGGTGAGGACATCGGGGAGGTATTTCAGCTTGCCGATGACCTCATTGACATCACGTCGACGATGACTGGCAAGACCCCAGGTACTGACCTGCGCGAGAAGGTTCCGACCTTGCCGACCCTTTTGCTGCGCGCTTCTGACGATCCGGCGGACGCCGAGCTCAAGGAGATGCTCGATGCTGATTTGTCCGATGACGCCGTGCTGTCTGATGTATTGGACAAGCTGCGCACCAACCACGTTATCGACGAGGCTCGTGTCGAGATTCAGCGCCGGGCGGACCGCGCCCGTACCCACTTAACTTCGCTGCCTGACGGGGATGCCAAGCAGGCTCTTGAGGCGCTGTGCGACGAGGTGGTTTCTCGCTCGTCCTGACGCCACGTTCGAAACTACTAAGGAGACATTGTGTCCCGTCGTCTTGACCTCATCGGCATCGGCCCCGGCAACCCGGATTGGCTGACCTTGGCGGCTGTCGACGCCATCCAGCACCTCGATGTCCTCTTTGTCGTCCTCAAGGAGCACGACGTCGATGACCTCGTCGAGTTCCGCCGTGAGGTGCTGCGTCGTCACCGCCCCGACGCCGACTCCGATGGTTTGCACGTCGTCGAGTTGCAGGATCCGCCCCGTCCATGGAAGACCGCCGAGAATTACAAGGCGGCCGTCGCCAAGTGGCGTCGCCAGCGACTCGATCAGTGGATCCATGCCGTTGCTGACAACCTTGCCGACGGTCAACGCGGCGGATTTCTGGTGTGGGGTGACCCGGGCCTGTTCGAGTCCACTCTGGCCATCGTCAAGAAACTCATCGCTGCCGTTGACGCTGACGGGGGTGTGCCGATTGAGCTCAACGTCATTCCTGGTATTTCGAGTTCGCTGTCCCTGGCGTCGCGTCACCAGATTCCGCTCAATCGGCAAGGCCGCGCGCTGCAGATCTCGCCTGCCCGGTTGCTGGCCAACGGGATGCCGGAGGGGGTTGACGATGTGATCGTCATGCTTGACGGGCGTCAGACTTTTAGCCTCATTGATCCCACGGGTATCGATATCTACTGGGCGGCCTACATCGGCACTCCCGACGAGATTCTCATCAGTGGGGACCTCGCTGAGGTTCGCGAGGAGATCCTGAGCGCCCGTGCCGACGCTGAGAAGCGTTTGGGGTGGGTGTTCGATACGTATCTGCTGCGTCGTCGCTGAAGTCCAGTCATTGTGACCGTGAGTACTCGGTCACAATGACTGGACTTCAGCCCGCTCTCGGCGCTGGATTCGGTTGCGGCACAATTGTAGGCATGGATTCTGCACTGCGCCCGCGTCGTTCTGTTCTGTTCATGCCCGGTGCTAATGCCAGGGCGCTGGAGAAGGCCCGCAGCATCGACTGCGATGGCATCATCATTGATCTTGAGGACGCGGTGGCCCCCGACCTTAAGGTTGAGGCCCGTGAACGTACAGCTGGCGTCGTGAGGGGGCATCCGTACGGCTACCGGGAGGTTGCCATCCGTGTCAACGGGATGGACACCCAGTGGTATCACGATGATCTTGTTGCCGCTGTTGCCGCTGGCCCAGACGCTATCGCTGTCCCTAAGGTCAGCTCTGCTGAGCAAGTGCGCGCTATTGTCGCTGACATGGAGGCCGCCGGGGCCGATAAGAGTGTCAAGTTATGGGCCATGATCGAGACCCCACGGGCGGTGCTGGATTGCCTTGACATCGCTGAGGCCTCCGACCGTCTGACGGTGCTCATCATGGGCACTAACGATCTGACTAAGGAGCTGCGTGCGTCTCACGTGGCTGGCCGCGCCCCGGTGGTGACGGCGCTGCAGATATGCATGCTGGCGGCTCGGGCAGCTGGTACTGCCATCCTGGATGGGGTCTACAACGACGTCCGCGATGTTGAGGGATTCACGGCCCAGTGCCGTGAGGCCCAGCTCATGGGATTCGACGGCAAGACGCTCATTCACCCCGGCCAGGTCGGCCCGGCCAACGAGGTCTTCGCACCCGACGCTGAACAGGTCGCGGAGGCCCGCGGCATCATCGACGCCTGGGAGAGCGGGAATGGCTCGGGTGTTGTTACCTACCATGGCCGCATGATCGAGAACCTTCACGTCGATACTGCCCGACGAGCCCTGGCGATGACAGAGGCGATCGAGGCACGCGGACAGGAGTGAGCGTGGGGTACCCGATGTGAGCCGTTCGCGCCGTGGGCAGCACAAAATGCCCATCCGAAGGCGAGGATGGCCCCAGGCGCGAATCCTATGAAAACGAGGTGTCTGGCTAACGGCTGCAAGCTGAGATCCCGCGGGTGTTGCCACACCGCACGATTATTGGATGAGTGATGCACGGTAGGCCTTGAGCCGAAAATAGATAGCTGAGACGAGGAGGGTGAATGCAAATATCGCGGCTGCGACGATGCCTAGCCGTGGCAGCGACGCGACACCCATCGTCGCGTCGATATTGCCTTGGGGGTTGGGTGCGGCTCGGAAATATACCGACCCGAAGAGACCAGTTCGGTAAGCCGACTCGTCGTGCACCGAAAACATCAGGATCAAGATGATTCCGGTGGCCAGTGTTAGTGTCGCAATAATCGCGATGATTAGGCTTGTCAGGTAGACTTTAGGGTCCTTCATCGGGCTGCCTTCCGTTGATCCGAAATGGTGACGATGCTGTAGGTGATGAGTAAGGCTGCGCAGGCGATACCAAGGCCGATAGATGCTGCGGCAGGAAGATGGAGGATTCCGCAGAATACGACGAGCGCCATTCCGATGGTCAGCACAATCGCGCAACCCAGCAGGATCGACAGGGGATTGTCGTCGCGAGCAGGGACAAAAATCCCGACACCAATGGTGATAAGGGCTGATCCGCATACTCCGGCGGTAGCGAGGATCGTGGAATGTGCTGGGTGATTGGTGAAGATGTCGGTCAACACTGCCACGACAAGCATCGGCGCGACGAGGACGTATTGTGCGGCGAGCATCCGAAGGTAGAAGCGCGATGCTGGTAGCCGCGGTTCAAAGATGCGGAAGCTCGGTGCGAGGGTGGCGTATTGAAAGAATCTGCCGATGGTCAGGGGTTCCACCCCCCATGCTGATGATGGGCCTGCGACACGGGTGGCCAAAAGCGCGACGAATCCCGCTGAGAGCAGAGCCGCCTGCAGGGTGTACCGGCTGCGGAAGAGAGCCCTGAACTGGGGCGCCGTATTGAAGAAGGACGCATTGAGGCCGACGACGGGAAGCATAACGAAGCGGTGCCGTATGTCTAACGGTGATGTCGGCAAGACCATGACCGGCAGGAGACTCACCACGATCAGAGCGAGGAAACAACCTGTGGTTGCTGGAGCGCCGTAATACAGATTGATGTCGTGGAAGACGAGGGGCCAGACGGTGAACGGTTCTGGGGAGGAGGTGATGGCAGCTAGCATGGTGGGCATCGACTGCCACAATGCGAGGACGATGAGGAAGAACACCACTGCAAGGATTGGTTGACGGGCGCGACGAAACGGGGTTCGGGCGAGCGCGAGGTCACAGCACCGGTGGGATAGTTCCAGGGTCGCATAGGTGGCGGTTGCTGGCATGACGTGATCTTCCCTGATACCGAATATCGTGTCGCGCGGTTTTGCCGTGGCCGCAGCTGACCGCAGGGTAACTCCTCAACGGGTCACAGTCTGCGGGGTGTCGATTTTTCTGTTGACCTCGGCACATCGGGACACAGCTGTCAGCCCAGTGTCAACGTCGGCATGACAAGCTCGTTCACCGGTGACGCTGTCGTGATCGTCGAGGTAAGCCGATTGTGTCATATTGTACGCAGTATGTCTTTTCAACGATTCTTGGCGGGGGTGGCAGCCATCTTGCTTCTCCTGCCTACTGCGTGCGCTGATGATGCGCAGGCGCCCGTTGTCGATAACCTCGGGACGGTCCTCAGCCCCTCCAACTCCCTCATTCGCGAGCCGGCGAATTCGTCAGTCAACGGGACGCTCAAGAGCACATATGAGTACCTCCGGCTCATCGACGGTCACGATCTACCCGACGACGATGGCTACGCTCATGATCATCTGGTCGCGGCTTTGCGCCCGTATTTGGTGAATGGTGGAGACAGTCGGCAGGCCCACGTCACCCAACTCATGGCGGCGTCATCCCTGAAAACCCTCAACGCGTTGTCCGACAAGGAGAGATCAGAGGTCGACAAACGTACCCGCCTGCCGAAGGGCTGCATCACGAGAAAGACGGTGATGACGGATCTGCCCATCGCGACGATGAGGCGGGAGATCGGCCTGTCCAACGACGGGTTGTGCCTCACACCGTGGAAGGTCAAGACGACTTCTTCCGAGGAGGCTCGGTGGGCGATGCAGGCGCTGGCCAGTGCCGACCTATTCAGCAATGCTAAGGACGCCGAGAAATGGGGGTGGGAGTCGATCTCGGACGGGTATTTGCGCCATCTCGAGACCTACAGTGGCCCGAGTACGACTATCGCGATGGCCTTGTCGGCGGCGAATACCGTCTCTACATTGTCTCGTTCCCAGTTGCAACGCATCGGCGACAGTCTCGCGGATGCGCCATGTCCGAGGAAGGACCTTGGTCCGGCGCTCATTCGCAATGGAAAGCCGGTCAAGGACAAGTGCAGTATCGAATCGGCGTACCTGTTGAGGTATTCCGGGAATTGGGCGTGGTGACATGACGGTTTCTTGGCAAGGTGTGACCAAGACATTCCCCTCGGGCGATTCCGCGCGTGGGGGGTGCACGATTCATTGCGCCGATGCGACTGTTGACGCAGGTCAGGCATGTCTCATCAAGGGAGCATCCGGTCAGGGTAAGTCGACCATGATGGCCATGATCGGTGGCCTGCTTCCAGTGACGAGCGGGCACATCACCATTGCTCATGGTCATGGCGACCGTGATCCTGAGCAGGCTCGCCGTGAGGGGCTGGTTGCCTACGCCTTCCAGTACCCATTCCTCACCCCGTACTTCACTGTCTGGGAGAACGCCGCTCTGTGCGCCGAAGCCGAGATCGCGTATCAGTTACTGGCCTCTTGCGGCATGGCTGACCTGGCCAATCAGCAGGCCAGCACGTTGTCCGGTGGGCAGCAGCAGCGGGTGGCCGTCGTCCGGGCTGTGGCGTCGCGGCCCGCAGTCTTGCTGGCAGATGAGCCGACGGCATCCCTTGACGACGACAATCGGTGGGCCGTGGAGAAACTGCTTCAGGACTACCTGGATGACGGAGGAACGATCATCATGGCATCGCACCAACCGATCGACCTTCCACATCTGAGCGTCACGGTGGAGGCGACACGATGAGCATGTCAGCATCGCGTCACGCCTGGGTCTCCTTGCGACGCTCCAGCTTGCCCCGACAGCGCTGGTTCATCATCGTCCTGGCCTTGCTGGGAGGATGCGCTCTAGCAATGAACACCATCGTCGCAGGCCATGTTCGTGACCAGATTGACGCCGCTGACGCGGGCAAGAGACTCAACTATGTTGTTGTTGACAGTACGGGGCGTGGGTCTAATGGCCCGATTAACGCGGCAGCTCGCCGGCAGATGATGGGCATGGACCATGTGGCGAAGGTCTACGAGTGGTCGCAGGCTGGACTGCTCTGCGACGACGACAATGGGCTTCCGCAGATCGTATGGGCCACGGCACAGATTCCCGATGTTCCTCCCGCCACGGTGGCCTTTGACGGCCCCACCAGGCCAGTGCGGCCAGGGGAAGTCATCGTGCCAGATGCGGTAAACGGTCATGATCTCAAAGCTTTGCTGGGGACGACGATCAATGTGTCGTACCAGCGCAAGACGAAGGCATCTGAAGCTGAGGCTGTCCCGACGAAGCTCAAGGTTGTTGGCCTTTACGACTCCAGCCGTCCGAACAATGACGGTCCCGATACGGTCTACGTTAATGTTGACGACGCCAAGAATTGGGAGGCTGCCAACGCAGGGATGTCCCCTCAAGCGTTTGATAAGCAGGGCGTGTCGAGGGCCTATGTCGAGGCTGATTCGCGCGCCCACGTCGCTGACGTCCATCGGCAGCTAAGCCAGGCAGGATTTTCCGCAACCAGCCAGGCTGATGTGGTCGGATACGCCGATCAGATGACCTCTGATGTCCAGCGGATGCAGACGATCCTCATCGTCGTCATCTGTGTGGCGGCATTGGTGCTTGGGGTCAGTGTTGGCTCGACGATCTCGCGTCAGCGGGGGTCTCAGATTGCAGTATTTAAGGCTTTCGGCCGCTCGGGGGAGTGGATTCTCGGTTGCCTTGAAACGGAGGCCTTTCTCATTGGTGTGGTGATGGCGCTGGGAATCGTTGTTGTTGGGCTGGTGCTGTGTGGTGTAGCGATTACGTTGACGGCCGCAGGTGTGCACCTGGGGCCGGTTGCGATGACCCTGGTGCCTTTGCTCGATGTGCTGGAGCAGGGAGCATGGTTCCCCTTGGTGCTTTTTGCCGCGGTCCCGTTGGGATGCCTGCCGCGCACCGTGGTCTCGGTGAGATCTCACGAGCCCTACGAGTTGTTGCGCGAGCAGTGACCATGACGATGAATGAGATGACACCCTGAATGGCGCCGATGAAGTTATCGGGGCCCACCTATAGGCTCGCGAGGTCGCGCCGTGAGTCCGTGCTCCGATCCGGGAGCGAAGGCTTGGAAGTTTCGTCAAGCTTTCCGTGCGGACTTCGTCGCTCATCTGCACCAATCGAGTTGGTTAGTGGACTCCCGCAAGTGTCGATGAAGTTGAAGGCCGGTTCCTTAATCCGCTGCTTGAAGGTTGGCGAGAAGTGCCGAGCTGCGTCCGTCTTTTTGTCGGCCCCACCTGCTGGAGATTCGACGAAGATGATGGCTCGTCATGCACGGGAGGAGAGTTGGAGTGCCGTCACCGACGGTTACTGGGCGGTGTGCTTATCGGAGAGGAACGGCCCAGTACTGGCCACAAAGCATAGATTGACGACAACTCATAGCGGGGGAATTTTCTATTGTCAAGCGACTCTTGACAGCGAAAGGGCTTCAGCGAGTAAGCAGTCTGATCGCCATCTCGATGACAGACTTCAGTAGTGAGGAAGCCAGAGGATCTTGGATATCTGGTCCAGCAGACGTGGAGGTGTGCATCTAAGAGCTCACTTCTCTCCTCGTTTCTCATCGTGGTGAGACACTAATGCGTAGCCGGGATCCTGCTACATCATTGATTCTGAGGCGCAATTCAAGGCGTGACTGGTCTGAAGTGGTTCTCTGAGAAGTGTCCTAGGAGTGACCCTCTGGGCAGTTAATCTATAAACATCTTGACCAAGGCTGTGTCAAGTATGTACAACGATTGGAGAATCATCATGAGTGCAACTACCGGGAAGCTTGCTGCAGCTGTCGTGGCTGGGGTTTGTCTCGTTGGGTCGGTGACGGCAGCACCAGCGAATGCCTACAGTGACTCGCAATCGACGAAGTTTGATAACGGAGCGCGCCTTACGGCAAATATTTGGGCCTCTAATCTCGGAGGATGGAAGGGTTGTCATGACTTCAAGTCGAGTGCGGTTAGCACAATGAAACCAAAATGGATTGAGGATGACTTTAATGCACATGCGACGGGAATCAATGTAAGCTTGAAGGGCGCGGGCGCTAGCTTTAATGGTGCTGATGCTAGTGCAAAGATCAAGAATAACAGGGGGCAAAAGGGTGCATATATTTCAGGCAGAGTATGCGCCGGAATTACTGCTATTTCTATCCGCTTTACGTCAACAGCAAAGGCATTTGCGTACGGTAACATCCGCACTGTTAATGCCAGTGTGTGAGCATCGCCTAGAATTCTGATTAATGAGTCTAATAGACAGTCTCGTTAGGGCTGTGGCGGTCGGAGTAATAATCGTTATTTTATCCGCCACGGCTGGCTGTTCTCGTACATCCGGAGCGCCGGATAACGGTGGTCTGGTGGTGGATCAGGATGAGCTCTCGCAGATTGAGAGTTCAAGAAATAATTTGCTTTATGAACCAATCTTAGCTGGATCGGCGTCAGATGAGACCGCGATTGATACATATTATATTCGCGATGCAATGATGAAGATGGGTAGGGCTGATGCCTTGCCAAAGCTTGACGTGAAGAAACTTCAGGTTCTTGTGAAAGATAAATCACTTTTCGACAAGATTGATGCTAGTCGAGCCGCTAGAGAGCTGTATTTTGACCGAACTGATATACGAGAACTTAAGTTGATTCCAACCGCTGCCGACCGCCTTGGTGCCGGGCTAAACATGCTTGAAGCTGTAGAACGTTCAGATTCAAATTCTCCTTTGGTTGGTGAGGTCAAATCTCTTCTTGAGGATCGTGATTTTGCCGAGGCGAGATGCTCGAGCCGCTATTTGGATTGGAGATCACGTAGCCTTGGCATAAAGGGATCGTGTGGGAGCACGCCTCTCGTCTCCGAGGGGAGAGGGCCTGAAACTCTGCTTGATATCCTCGGGCTAGTTTCTGACGGTGAGCACCTTTCAAATAAGGAACAGGAAACTGTCGATAATTATTGCAACTTGCTTCGGAGAGATAGCAAGGATTCTGATTCTATGACCTTGGCTGCTCTTGCTTCGATTGGAAAGCATTCTCGTGGTGTTATGCGATGTGGAGATGAAGTAACTGCGGAAGCTTTGACGCGTTTGAGCTCTAGTGATGGGCTTGCTTCGCCTCCGAAGGCGATATTTGGGAACGTATACACAACGTATGAATTCGTGCGACTTGTTGACGGGTATAAATTTCCGAGCGGAGCGGCAACAGACGGCCTTTTGAAAGGATTGAGGTCTGTAAAGGGCTCTAACTCTGATGAAGGGTCCAGCGGTGATATCACCGACTTAATGGCGGCGTCGTCCTTGAAAACTATAGGAGACGACGTTGGTGGCGGTGACGACCTTGAGGTGAAGACAAGGCTTCCTGAGGGATGCATTACTCGAAGCAATGTATCTCGGTTGCTTCCCGCGGCAATCGTAAGGCGGCAATTGGGGTTTAAGAATAAGGGTTTATGCCTGCGGGCGTGGCGTTTGAATAATGTAGACTATACGAAACCATCGGATGATGCGTATTGGGCTATGGTTGCCTACGCACATAGTGACTTGTTCGGCGATAAGGGAGAGATAGATAGGTCGATGTGGTGGCGCGTTTCTGATGGGTATTTGTCCCACTTTGATCGTTATTCGGGTCCTTCTAGTGTTATAGCTGTTGCGTTGCAATCAGCTAATGTCTTCTCGAAACTGCCTGACTCGAAAAGGAAAGGCGTCGCGGAGATTCTTAATGGAACCAAATGCCCTCGCCGGTATCTAGCGACGAGCCTCGTGAAGAATGGAGAGGGCGTGGAGGGGGTGTGCAGTATTGAGGCTGCATCGGAACTCAGGAATGCTGGGTATTGGAGCTGGTAGGTGGCCTTTCATCCATGAATCTTCCAAGAGAAACGCAACGTTTTGCGGTGCGTTGATTCGGATCGAGCGGTGTGTCTTGGTGGCATCAGTTGTGGTGATGCTGGATATCAGCGATGGGATCGCTCTTTACAAGATGTTCATGCGGCCACTGGTCTTGGCATTTGATGATCATGAATGATCTATATTGTATAGGATGGGTGACATTCAGTTTTCAGAGTGGAGATAAGGATTTTCCTGAATACGTGAATGAGGATTGTGGCTGGCGGAGCTCTTTGCGCCGATTCTAGCCCAGATCACGTCGTGTATCGAGGATGCAGGTTTGCTTGGCCATGTGAGTACATGTTCGAATCATAAACTTTCTGAGTTGTTCGACTGGTGCTGTGTGGTGTAGCGATGGCGTTGACGGCTGCTGGGGTGAGTCCGGTGGCGATGTCCCCGGTGCCGCTGGCCGATGTGCTGGAACAAGGGGCATGGTTCCCTCTGCTCCTTCTTGCTGCCGTGCCGCTGGGGTGCTTGCCGCGCACTATTGCTTCGGTGAAGTCTCACAAGCCTTACGAGTTGCTGCGCGAACAATGACTCTGACGATGCGACCTGAGCATGAGAAATGCCCCCGGGTTAGCGGGGGCACCAGCATCACCAGATGGTGACTCGCTTCTCGGGGGCCAGCCACATCGGGTCGTTTTCGGTGACATCGAAGGCGTCATAGAAGGCGTCGATGTTGCGAACGATCTGGTTACTGCGGAACTCGGTGGGTGAGTGCGGGTCCGTGGCAATCTGTGTGCGCAGGGACTCGTCGCGCTGCTTTTCCCGCCAGATCCGGGCGTAAGACAGGAAGAACCGCTGCTGCCACGGCAGGCCGTCAATCGGTCCGGGTTCGGCTCCCGCAAAAGATATTTGCAGGGCTTTGAAGGCGATTCCCGCTCCGCCGAGGTCGCCGATGTTCTCGCCTATCGTCAGCGATCCGTTGACGTGCGGGCCGTCCGGCTGTAGTTGCAGCGGCACAAGGGCGTCGTACTGGCTGATGAGACCCTTGGTGCGTTCCTCGAAGGCGGTGCGATCCTCAGCGGTCCACCAGTCACGCAGTCTGCCTGCACCGTCGCAGGTCGAGCCCTGGTCGTCGAAACCGTGACCGATCTCGTGACCGATGACGGCACCGATCCCGCCGTAGTTGGCGGCGTCGTCGGCCTGGACGTCGAAGAATGGCGGTTGCAGGATCGCGGCGGGGAAGACGATCTCGTTGCGCAATGGGTGGTAGTAGGCATTGACCGTTTGCGGGAACATGAGCCACTCGTCGGGATCCATGGGGCCCGAGAGTTTCTCAATGGTTCGGTCGAGGTGGAATGAGTTGCAGGCTAGAACGGCGTCGATCAGGCTTCCGTCAGGTAGCCGGAGTCCCGAGAAGTCGCGCCAACGTTCCGGGTAGCCGATCTTGGGGCGGAAGGCCGAGAGCTTGTGTAGGGCTTCAGCTCGGGTCGACTCGCTCATCCATGTCAGCGTCGAGATGGACTGACGGTATGCCGCCAGCAGGTTGGCAACGAGGTTGTCCATCCGCTCTTTGGCTGCCGGAGGGAAGTGCCTGGCGATATAAAGCTTGCCGACGGCCTCACCCAGGGTCGACTCGACGAAGGAGACGCCGCGCTTCCATCGAACTTTGAGCGCAGGGGTGCCGTTGAGGACACGACCGTAAAAGTCGAAGTTCTCATCGACGAAGGCTGAGCTGAGATAGGGGGCCAGGGAAGATATGGCGTGCCAGCGTGCCCACGACTTCCACGGGTCAAGGCGTTCGTCGACGAGCATTCCCTCGACCCCATCGAAGAAGGATGGCTGGTTGTCGATGACGGTGGCCAGGACCTCGACGGGGATGCGAGCACCCTCACGCCACAAATCGAGGTGGAGACCTGGATGGGTGCTCGACAGCTCGCTAAAGGTCTTGGGGTTAAAGGCTGCCTTCATATCTCGGCAGCGGACCTGATCCCAGTGGTGGGACGCGATTTCGGTTTCTAGATCCATGACGGCCTGAGCCTGGTCGGCGGCGTTGTCCAGCCCGGCCAGGGTGAGCATCCGGGTGACGTGGCTCACATAGGTCTCGCGGACCTCAGCCTTGTCGTCGTCACGGTAATAGGCCTCGTCGGGCAGGCCCAGTCCAGCCTGACCCATCCACGGTACGTAACGAGTGGGATCGGCGGGGTCCGACTCCTCGGCAAGGTAGAACAGAGCGCCGAGGGATTTGCGGTAGTGCCGGCCCAACAATGTCATGAACTCAGATGTCGTTGTCACGCGATCGATGCGTGCCAAGATCGGCGTCAAGGGGGTCGTGCCGACAGCTTCGACGGCGGCAGAGTCCATGAATCGGCGGTACAGCTCGGCCATAAGATCGACTTCGTGGTCAGTTGACGCGCTGGCCGCTTGCCGCAACTCGTGGGCGTCGCCGGAGGTCAGTTCCTCAAGGATGTCGTGAACGGCGGCCTCGGAGTTGTCACGCAATACCCGGAATGATCCGGTGCTCGCCTGATCGTCGGGGATGGTCGTTGTTGACAGCCACGACCCGTTGACGTGGCGGAAGAGGTCATCGGCTGGGCGGACGTCGGAGTCCCGGTCCTGGAAGGATGCGGTCATAGGTCCACCCTATCCGGCGCGCTAGCCATGTATTTCCGCCTATCACAGCTTCGGCCACTACTCGGCCTTCCGCTTCAGGAAGGTGCGACGACCGTCAGGCCGCAGTCGCGTGCCGCTGATTGCAACCGCTGGTCGTAGATGGCTAGTGCATTGGCTTGGAGGTCGATGGCAGTGGCCGAGGTGTCGAGTACCAGCGAGTCATCGTTTGCCGCGCAGGTCGTTGAGGACAGTTTCGCTGTCGATCGCAGTTTCGCTGTCGATCGCAGTTGTGATGAGATCGCTGGTGTCGAAAATTGCCTCTTGGCTGGCGGGCTTGGTTGCGGCGATCGCCTGCGTAGGGCGTCAGCTGGGCGACGGAAGCCCTCGACGCGCGACGATCAGGACTTCCCCAGCCTTAACGTGGCGCAGAATCTTGCCGCTTACGCATCTCACGCTGGCTGATGCTCCGCATGGTTCCAGCGTAGTAACTGTGTAGCAAGTTGAGCAGGGTTCGGGATGGGAAAATGCTCAGAACTCGAAAAAGAATAATGCCTCTATAAATAAGCTCGTGGTAAACCAGAAAGCCGTAGACAAAAACAGCATTACACTCGCCATGATACTCATCTTAGAAATGATCCATCGAGTATCATGGATATTATTTGCTCGCACACCCCCGAGCGCCCATCCAGCACAAGGAAACACCACCAAAGGAAGAAGGTACAAGATAAATGCCTTAGCGCTGTATGCGGCACGAGATGGCACATGGAGGCTATCTTGACTCGCAATTAGCGTATAAAAAGTGGCTGCCGTCATAATTCCGATTGTAGTCATCATCGCGGCACCGATCACCTTAATCCCATGCTCTATTTTTGCTGGATCTCCACGGGAGGCAAATGACCGTTCCCATGCCCCAGTGATCCATCCAAGAACAGGCAATATCAAGGCGACGAGATCCATCTTCGCTCGCCTTGAAAGGTCATTCGCAAACAATCCAGGAATCAAAAGCACAAGCACCCAGGCAACCCCGTTGATGGTGCCGATGATGAGACCATTAACGGGTGCGCGACGGTATTGCTCCTCGAGCGTGTTTTTGTGGGTGCTCGTCGTAGTGCCTTAGTGGTGGTGTGGGGGTCGTAGGCGTCTCCGATGCCGTCGTGGTTGGTGTCGTCAGCCTTGAACCTGCCAGGTGTCGCTGCCGAGTAGCAGCTGTTGCAGCGCGGCGTTACGGGAGCCAGGGTCGGTCGCATCCCCGGAAGCCAGCTTCACTTGGGCGCGAGCCTGATCGTCATAGGTGGGGCGGTCCACGTCGTAGAAGACCCCGACTGGGGTCTGGGTGACGACGATGCCGTCGTCCAAGTGCGCCAACTCGAAGGCCAGCGACGGGTCGGCGCGATGGGAGTCGTGAACGAGCACGTGGTCCATGCCCACCTCGGCGACGTCAGCCACCGTTAACTGGCCGCTTACGGGGTCGCGCACCACGCCGCGGGAACCGTCAGCTCCGACGAGCACCGGCTCCCCGTCAACCAGTCGGATGAGGTGCTGGGCGGCCTCGGGCCCCTTGTAGTCATCGAACGCCCCGTCATTGAAGATCGGGCAGTTCTGATACATCTCGACAAACGAGGTGCCCCGATGCTTGGCGGCGGCGGCGAGCACCTGGGCGAGATGCTTCCGATCAGAGTCGACGGCACGAGCTACGAAGGAGCAGCCCGCCCCCAACGCCACTGCCAACGGGTTGAACGGTGCGTCGATCGACCCCATCGGGGAGGACTTCGTAACCTTGCCAGCCTCCGAGGTAGGGGAGTACTGACCCTTCGTCAGACCGTAAATCCGGTTGTTAAACATGAGAATCGTCAGGTTGACGTTGCGCCGCATGGCGTGGATGAGGTGATTACCCCCAATCGACAGCGCGTCGCCGTCCCCAGTGATGACGAACACGGCCAGGTCGGGACGCGACACCGCCACACCCGTCGCAATAGCCGGGGCACGGCCATGGATCGAGTGCATACCATAAGTATTTATGTAATACGGGAAGCGGGAGGAACAGCCGATTCCCGAGATAACGACGGCGTTCTCTTTGGCGATACCCAGGTCGGGCAGCACACCCTGGAAGGTAGACAAGATCGCGTAATCGCCACATCCGGGGCACCAACGCACCTCTTGGTCAGAGGCGAAGTCCCGACGCTTGAGCGGCTCGATCGCCAACGGCACACTCGCCAGGCCGGCGGGACGATCCTCGGTGGTGATGTCAGTCATCTCAGGCCTCCCTCATATCGTCGCTACCCTTGCCACCACAGTGGCGACACAACTCATCGCACAGGTCCACCGGCGGGATTGGTAGGCCGCGCACCCGCGAGATCGTCTTGACGTCGATGAGGTACTTCGAGCGCAACAGCATCGCAAATTGGCCGGTGTTCATTTCGGGGACGACGACCTGCCGGTATCGACGCAACACGTCACCCAGATCCTCCGGCAGCGGGTTGAGGTGGCGCACGTGGGCCTGGGCGATGGACAGGCCGCGAGCACGTACTCGGCGTACGGCGGCGGTGATCGGGCCGTACGCGGAACCCCATCCGAGCACGAGCACGTCGGCGTCACCGGAAGGATCGTCGACGGCAGTCGGAGGAATGGTCTTTGCGATGCCCTTCACCTTGGCAGCGCGGGTGGCCACCATCTCCTCGTGATTGGTCGGGTCATAGGAGATAGCGCCGGTGTGGGCTGACTTCTCCAGACCACCGACGCGGTGCTCCAGACCTTTGGTGCCGGGCAGCGCCCACGGACGCGCCAGGGTTTGCGGGTCACGGCGGTAAGGCATAAACCGCGGCGAGCCGTCGGCAGCGGTGGTGTTCGGCTCGGTCGCGAAACGGGGGTCAATGCGCGGGATCTCAGCCAGATCGGGCACCTTCCACGGCTCCGCACCGTTGCCAAGATAGCCGTCAGAAAGCATGATCACGGGGGTGCGATAGGTCACCGCGATACGGCAGGCCTCCAGCGCAGTGTCGAAGCAATCCGACGGGGACTTCGCTGCGAGCACCGGGACGGGAGATTCGCCATTGCGTCCAAACATTGCCTGTAGCAGGTCGGCCTGCTCAGGTTTGGTCGGCATACCGGTGGAAGGTCCGGCGCGCTGCACGTCGACGACGACCAGCGGCAGCTCCGTCATGACGGCCAAGCCGATGGCCTCGGACTTGAGGCTCATGCCGGGGCCCGACGTCGTTGTCACGCCCAGCGAACCGGAAAAGGAAGCGCCGATGGCAGAACTGACCCCAGCGATCTCGTCCTCGGCCTGGAAGGTGACGACGTTGTGGGCCTTGCGCTTAGACAGCTCGTGGAGGATGTCGGAGGCCGGCGTGATGGGGTAGGAGCCTAAGAACAGCTGCAGCCCGGCCCGGTTGGCACCCGTGATGAGACCGTACGCGGTGGCGATATTGCCGGTGACCTGACGGTAGGTGCCTTCGGGCATCGGGGCCGGGGCCACCTCGTAGCGCACCCGGAATAGTTCGCACGTCTCGCCGTAGGCATGCCCGGCCTTGAGCGCGGCAAAGTTGCTGTCCCGAATGTCCGGCCTGGAGGCGAACTTGCTAGCTAGGAACTTCTCCGAGGGGCCGAGCGGACGTCCGTATAGCCAGGTCAGCAGTCCGAGGGCGAACATGTTTTTGGCGCGCTCGGAATTCTTGCGGCCAAGGTTGAAAGGTTCGACGGCGGCTACGGCCAGCCCGGTGAGGTCGAGTTCGACGACCTGGTAGGACTCCAGCGTGCCGTCATTGCGCGGATCCTCGGTGTATCCGGCCTTTTTGAGATTTTTCGCGGTGAACTCGGCGGAGTCGAGGATGATGAGACCGCCGCGGCGGATGTCGCCGAGGTTCGCGGCCAAGGCGGCGGGGTTCATGACGACCAAGACGTCAGGTTGGTCACCCGGGGTGGCGATGTCGTAATTGGCGAAGTGCACCTGGAAACTTGAGACGCCGGGGATCGTGCCCTGGGGGGCGCGGATCTCGGCAGGGAAGTTCGGCAAAGTCGAAATGTCATTGCCATGGATGGCGGACTCGGCGGTGAAGCGGTCGCCGGTCAACTGCATGCCGTCGCCGGAATCGCCGGCGAATCGAATGACTACTCGGTCGAGGGACTGGACCTCTCGCTCGTCAGTGGTGTGATGTGCCGTGTCGGTGGAAGGCACTCTGACCTCTTTTCTCGTCGCGGGATTCCGTTGTTGACGTGTCATGTGGGTGGCGGACGACCGCACCGACGATGCGCGTCTGGATGCTTCGGAACCAGCTACTAACGCTACCATCGAGCCTTTGCTTATCGAACTTCGGTCCCGGCTGCGCGCTGCCACGCGAATGTGATGAACAGTATCCTCGGTAGGATGACCTGGTGAAGTTCATCGACTGGTTCGCCGACGGATCCGTGTACGTCGTCGACCTCGCGCTGGCCTGCTGTGGGGTCGAGAGTGGGGCTGCCGTGTCAGCCAACGCTCCGGTGCGCGAAGAGATCCCAGACGGCGCCCCGATAGTGGTGTTCGTCTCCGGGACGGTGACGACTGGTCTGGCGCCCGTGGTGCGTGACACTGTCGGTGAACTCAAGCGCAACCATCCTGTTGACGTGGTGGCTTTTGGAGCGTGCGCCTGCGCAGGCGGACCCTACTGGGATTCCGCTGGTGTCGTCGCTGGACTCCCGGATGCGGGGGTCGACGCCGACCACTGGATTCCGGGCTGTCCCCCCGGACCTGAAACGCTCACTGGGTTGTTAGCCTCGTCCCGGGAGGCCGCATGACGACCAGCGATGTCCCTGCAATCGGCTGGCACGACGCTGTTGCCCAGGCGGTGTCCACTCGCCCGTGGCTGGCTCACCTGACGGCCATCGACGGGGCAGGGGAGCGCGGCCAGGATCCCGACATCATCGTGGTTTGCCGCCTCGAGAATCATGACGGCGACGACGTGACTATCTCCACCCGTGTGCCTCGTGACGGCGGGACCTTGGACTCGATTGTCGACGTGCTGGCCGGGGCATCTTGGTATCAGCGGGAGATCCACGACTTTTTTGGTGTGAGGTTTGTCGGCCCTGGGGCAGATGATCGTGCCCTCCTTGTCCACGATGCACCGAAACCGCCCCTGCGCAAGGAAGCTGTGTTGGCGCAGCGAGCTGACACCGTGTGGCCGGGTGCGGCTGACCAGGCTGGCTCGAAGTCCGCGGGTCGACGTCTGCCGGTCGGCGTTCCTGACCCTGAGACGTGGCGGCGTATCAAAGACGGCGAGGATGTTCCGGATGCCGAGGTCATCGCGGCCATGTCTGGCCGGCGCCCGCGATCAGCTGCCCGTCGAATGGCAAGCACGGCGTCAGGCAGGCAGGCATGAGACATTCGACTATCAACCTTGACGTCGACGCGTGCACCTCCTGCATGATCTGTGCCCGCGAGTGTCCGGCTTGGTGCATCACCATCGACGCTCACCACGAAGCGGTTCCGGATTGCGATGTTCGCCGTCCCCGCACGGTAGCCGTTCTCGACGAGTTCGCTATCGACTGGGGGCTGTGCATGTATTGCGGCATGTGCATCGAGTCCTGCCCGTTTGACGTCCTGTCCTGGAGCGATAAGTGTGTTCCGGAATCGTCGTCGCGCACCGATCTGGTCAGCGCGTGGGGATTGGACGGTGATCGGTGAAGCAGCCGGTTGGGCGGCGACGACGGATCAGATGGCTTGCCTATGTGCGCGCCTGGAGGTCCTGGTCGGTCCTGGAAGGGCTGGTTGGGACGATTCTCATCACGGCCGGATCACTGACCCCGGCCTATCTGCCACTGAACTCGCCATGGTGGTCTCGGCTAAACGAGGCTGGTCTACGCGGATCAACGTGGCGTATCGTCGGGACCTTGCTTGTCCTCGTTGGCGTCGGTCTGCTGGTCGATTCCTGGCTGCGCCTGCGGCCTGGTCGCGAGCCGCGTGACCTTACCGCAGAACCGCTGCCGAAGCATGCGCGTCGATACTTTAAGCACCTTCCAGGTATTCGTGCTGGACTACACCCGTGGGCTGTACTCGGCGTGTGGGGTCTGCCTTTCCTGCTCGCTCCACCCATCTTCAGTCACGACGCCTACTCATATGCCGCCCAGGGCTGGCTGCTGGAAAACGGCATCAGCCCCTATGAGGGGTATCCCGGGTTGCTACCTGGGGCCTTCGCCGACCAAGTTGCCCAGGAATGGCGTTATACCAAGACCCCCTACGGTCCTTTAGCCCTCGTCGTCCAACATGGGATCGTCCACCTCACTGGGGACAATCCCTACTGGTCGTCGGTCTTTATGCGTGTTCCGGCTCTCTTAGGCGTTATCGCTATAGGGTTATTGTTGTCCCGGGTGGCGCGTCGAGTCGGACGAGACCCGCACTTTGCAGCCTGGTTCTCCACCCTCAACCCCATCCTCGTGGTGGACTTCATCGGGGGAGCACATAATGACGCCCTCATGATGGGGCTGGTCGTTATCGGGTTGTGGATTGCTTGTATGACGAGTTGGTCATGGACGATTGGCGCGGTACTTGTCGGGGGTGCGGCGGCCGTCAAACAGCCGGCATTTATGGTCGCAGTTGCTCTGCCGATGATCCGTCATCCTATGGCGTCGTGGCATCCGCGCCACCTTTTTCCGGCTTTGGGGCGAACGGTAGGGTCCCTCACTATCTCGGTGGCTATTTTTTCGGGTATTTCGTGGGCATCGGGTTTAGGGTTTGGCTGGTACCACGCCGTCAATGTTCCCGGTATGGTGTTGACGGTGTCTCCTTTCACCCTGGTCGGCATGGGTGTGCGAATGGTGCTTGGTGCCTTTGGCGCACATCAAGCAGCGGCAGCTGTCATTCCGATTTCCCAGGCCATTGGCGTGCTCGTCGGTGTGTGTCTGTTGGTGGTCATGGCCGTCCGGTTACTACCGCGCAAGCCGCTGTCCTTCCTGGCGCTGGGATTTCTTGCCGTGGCATTATGTGCTCCAGCGCTGCATTCTTGGTATGTGCTATGGGGGGCGCTGCTACTGTCCCTGATTGACGAAGCTGTCCGCTTCGTTCGCCCTGCGGTGTGGACCACCGTCATCATGTTGTCCTTCGATGCGGTCAACCTGTCCTGGCGCAATAGTGCCGCAGCTCTCGGTGTCGCGCTGGTCCTGGTGCTGGCGGCCCGCCTGGTGTGGCACGAACACAGCCTGGGGCAAGGGTGGACGCATAAGGACGTTCACGTTCCGCACCCCCACAAGGTCCATTGACTGTTAGAGCGCCCGGTATGCAGCGGATAGTTCGGTGGCGGTAGCCATGGTTGTTGGGAGCAGAGAGTGACGACGCGAGTTCTTGACGTGGCAGGCTGGGGATATGGATGAGGTGAAGATCAGCGGTATCGACGATGTCACGATCATCTTGGACCGTCCCCGAGCAATCAACTCGTTATCTGGCAAGATGCTGGAGGCTATTGGGGAGGCCGTCAAGGGATCGCCGCGCAGCATCGATCTATCCGGTGCGGGAGAGCGCGGCTACTGTTCGGGGGCTGACATTCGCGAGCTCAGATCGTTGGCATTAAAGGATCCCGAGGCCGCTGGTGACTGGTTGGATGGCGAGTACGACGTTGACGCTGCCATTGCTGAGGTGCACTCGGGGACCGCACATCTGCACGGCATCTCCATGGGCGGCGGGCTTGGGTTGGCACTGCGCCTTAAGCGGGTCGAGGCCCGCGACGACCTCGTCCTCGCGATGCCGGAAACGGGTATTGGTCTATGGCCTGACGTGGGTGCGTGTTTCGAGCTCTCTCGGGCCCCGCGCCTTGTCGGCCGCCATATAGCCATGACCGGGGCCTCCATCGATGCGGCTTCGGCGCTGTGGGCCGGTTTGGTGGATGAGGTCGTCGACGCTGACGGCGAGCCCGTTGACGTCGATCCGGTCGCTTGTCAGTTGGCGCGCGATGCGGTGTGGATTCAGGAGTGCTATGACACTGATGATCCCGTCGAGGTGTGTCGTCGATTGGCTGATCGTCCCGAGCCGGCCGCGCGTAAGACGGCTGAGCACATTGCGACGCGCTGTCCGTTGTCGGTAGCTGTCGCATTGGCCGCTGTCGTGAGGGCTGAATCCGCGTCGGGTCTTGGTGAGGTGTTGGAGACTGATCGTGCTCTGGGGCGGTCCTTTATGCGCAATTCGGACTTTTGCGAGGGGGTGCGCGCCCAGCTGGTCGACAAGGACCGCAACCCGCACTGGTCCCACGAGAGCGTGGCTGACGTGCCCGCTCGTCAGGTTGAGGGGATGTTCGACCCGTCCTGACTTACAGGTCGTAGTCGATGACTACTGCTGCGTGGTCGGAGGTGCGCTCGGAGTAGGAAGGGTCACGATCAATCTCGGACGTGATGGCTTTGCTCGCCAACTCTGGTGAGGCCAGGTGGTAGTCGATACGCCAGCCCGCGTCATTGACGAAGGCCTTGCCGCGCCAGCTCCACCACGAGTAGGGCCCGTTGGTGTCGGGGTGCTGGGCGCGCACAACGTCAATGAGGGTGTCGGGGGAGAGGATGGTGTCGAACCACTGCCTCTCTTCGGGTAGGAATCCCTCATTGTGCTGGTTGGCTTTCCAGTTCTTGAGGTCGGCGTTTTCGTGGGCGATGTTGAAGTCACCCATAACGAGGAAGTGGCGGCCTTGGGCGGTGCATTCTTGGCGGCATCGGACTAGGTGGTCGCGGAACCCTGCCAGGAAGGCCATTTTGCGGTCCTGCTTGGCGATGGCTTTCTCGTTGGCTGGATCCGGGGTGGCGCCTTTGGGCAGGTAGAGGCAGGCGACGGTGAGGGGAGTATCGGCCAGGTCGACCTCGATGTAGCGTCCCTCGTCGGCGAAGGGCAGCAACTCGGTGGGGAGGCCGTTGGTGTTGCCTGTGAGCACCTGTGCGGGGGTAGGAGCCTGGCCGGGAGTCATGACGAGGTGGGTTCCCCAGGACCGGACCTCGGCCGGGGCGGTACGGGTGAGGAGAGCGACGCCGTTGCGTCCGGCCAGCGAGCCGGGTGCCCAGGAGACGTGACGGTCACCGAAGGCTCCTTCGGGTAGGTCGGCAGGACGGCAACGCACTTCCTGCAGCCCGATGACGTCGCAGTCACGAGCCTCCATCCACTCGGAGAATCCCCGCTTTAAGGCAGCTCGGATACCGTTGATGTTGAAGCTGGCGATGCGCATATGCAGGAGTGTGTCACAACGCGGAGTACGGAGTCGGTTGTCCCGGGCGATCTCGTGCAACCGGTGACGTCTCTGGTGGTGGGTGATACGGATGCGGCCTGATTCACATACCAATTGGTCATGACTGCGGCCCGTCTGCTAATATCATCGATCGCTGGTTAACGCCAGCACGGCAGGTTGCCCGAGTGGCCAAAGGGAGCGGTCTGTAAAACCGTCGGTTTCGCCTACGTTGGTTCGAATCCAACACCTGCCACGCAACCCCCGGGTCGGATGGATTCGGGGGTTGGTTTCGCCATAACCAGGTCTTGGGCTGACATTGATCGGTTGGAGATGTGATGAGGCGGGACGGCTCGGTTCGACTGAAAGCCGGTTTCGGGGTTTAATCTCGGGGGTTTAGGAGATTTCGGGTTCTGATTTGCCAACGGTCGAAAGCTCGTGTAGTTTTCTCATCCGTTGCCCCTATAGCTCAGTAGGCAGAGCGTCTCCATGGTAAGGAGAAGGTCAGCAGTTCGATTCTGCTTGGGGGCTCTGAGTGTGAATCGGCCCCACTCGCCCGGTGGGCCGGGCCAGGATGCGGTGCCGAGGATCACATTGGCGGGGTAGCTCAGGGGTAGAGCAAGCGGCTCATAATCGCTGTGTCGCGGGTTCGATTCCCGCTCCCGCTACCAATTTAACCGGGGAAACTCGGGAGCACACACTCCATACGGCTCGAAAGTAGGAAAGATGGCCAAGAAGTCCGGCGACGTTCGCCCGAAGATCACGCTCGCCTGCACCGAGTGCAAGGAGCGCAACTACATCACCAAGAAGAATCGCCGTAACAATCCTGATCGCATGGAGATGGCGAAGTTCTGCCCGCGCTGCCGCAAGCACACCGCGCACCGCGAGACCCGCTGAGACCGGGACTTGAACCCAAGAATCTTAAACGAGGGGCTGCTTTAGAGGCGGCCCCTCGTGCTGTGTGGGAGCAATTGCTGTGTGTGAGCAATTAAGATGCTCCGAGGTATTCTGTGGCGGTGGGGGTCTGGGATAGCCTGACGACATGTCGATCAGTTCTCATGACGTTGGGCGCACCTACCCGACGACAGACCCGTATCTTGTTACCGCAGAGAAAATCCGGGAGCTTGCCACTGCTTTGGGGGATAACGCCCCGGCCTATCGAGGCGACGACCCCATTGCTCCGCCCACCTTCGCGATGGTGTTGGCGTCTCGGGCATGGGAGGCGTTGTTCGACGACGAGCAGCTTGACCTGCGCCTGGAGCACATGATCCACACTGACCAGTCTTTTCACTGGATCCGTCCGCTTCATGAAGGCGACGAGGTGACAGCCGCCCTCACTATCACTTCTGTGCGTACCCGAGGCAATACCGACATCATCGGCATTAACGTCTCGTTGGATCACGTCGACGGCGAGCACTTGGGCAATGCCACGTCAACGTTGTGGCATACCCGTCCAGAGGGGAACGCATGAGCGTACAGCTGTCGGAGGGGCAGACTTTCGGCCCGCGAGCCATCAACGTTACTCGGACTACTCTGGTCCGTTACGCAGGCGCATCCGGCGACTTTAACCCCATCCACTACAGTGATCGAGCTGCCCGCGAGGCCGGCATGGACGGAGTTATCGCCCACGGTATGTGGACTATGGGTGCGGCTCTTGGCACTGTCATAGAGTGGGTCGGCGGCCCTGAGCGGGTGGTTTCGCAGCGAGCGCGCTTCACTCGACCGGTCCAGGTTCCAGATACCGAGGGGGGCACCGCTATCGAGGTCGCCGCCACGGTGCGCAAGGTCAGCGAGGAGGCGGCGACCCTGGCTGTCGACGTCAAATGCGATGGCCAATCGGTCCTGGGCCGGGTCGAGGTGGTCGTGAGGCAGGGGGAGCAATGAGCACCACGGTCATTGGCCCCTACGAGGACGACGACCCCACTGAGGCCTGCAGCACGATTCATCACGAGGTCATTGGAACGACGACGTGTCTGTCCGGTGGCGAAGACGTGTCGCTGGCCCCCCTGACGACCTTGAAGGTGGGTGGCCCGGCGCGTCACCTTGTCATCGCGACGACCCACGACGAACTCTTGGCAACTGTTCGTGACTGTGATCGGCGCGGCGAGCCGTGCCTGGTGCTCGGCGGTGGTTCGAATGTCCTCGTCGGTGACAATGGGTTCGACGGCACCGTCGTCCGCGTCGCTACCTCGGGACTGTCCGCGGAGGTGTCGTCGTGTGGGGGCGCCTTGGTGACGGTCGCCGCAGGCCAGGTCTGGGACGATTTCGTTGTCCATGCCATTGAGCAGGAATGGGTCGGCCCGGAGTTTCTCTCTGGCATCCCCGGTCTCGTCGGATCGACGCCCATCCAGAACGTCGGTGCGTACGGCGTCGAAGTGGGGGAGTTCATCGCGCGGGTGCGTACGTGGGACCGTGTCGACGACACTCAGCGCACTTTTACCGCTGACCAATGTGATTTCGGGTATCGCTCTAGCCGTTTCAAGGCTGAGCCCGATCGCTACGTCGTCCTCGACGTCACCATGCAATTCAACCTCGGTACCCGCTCTCTGCCAGTCCGCTACGCCGAACTAGCGCGACGTTTGGGAGTAGAGCTGGGGGAGAGGGTCGATACCTCTCAGGTGCGTGAGACGGTGTTAGCGGTCCGGGCCGGTAAAGGGATGGTCCTCAACCCCAATGACCATGACACCTGGAGTGCCGGGTCCTTTTTCACCAACCCCTTGGTGCCGCCGGATCAGGTTCCGGAGGGGGCCCCGGCCTTCCCCCAGTCCGACGGTCGGGTCAAGACGAGTGCGGCCTGGCTTATCGACCACGCCGGTTACGGTAAGGGATTCAAAGCGGCTGAGGATGCGCCGGCGAGTCTGTCGACTAAACATGTCCTGGCTTTGACGAATCGTGGCGGTGCCAGTTCAGGCGACCTCATTACCCTCGCACGCACTGTTATTGGCGGAGTTCGCGACGCTTATGGGATCACCTTGGTGCCCGAGCCGCGCTTGATCGGCTGCACGATCTGACGCGTCCTAGCATTGCCAGACGCCACGACCCTTCAAGCCTTACTGCAGCAGGGCTGGAGGGTCGCGTGTTGTCCTGGACTGGCGAGGAGACAGAATTGGGGGCATGACCACCCCGTTGATTGACCTGTCCCACGATGACCTGTCCGTCCTGCATCAGCAGCTAAGCAGCGAGCATGCCGACCTCGTCGCCCGTGGTGTCTGTCTCAACATCACCCGTGGCAAGCCTTCTCCAGCTCAGCTTGACCTCAACGCGAACTTACTGACGATTGACGTCCCCTCTCATGCCGAGGACGGCCGGGACGTTCGTAACTACGGCGGTAACCGAGGTCTCCCTGAGATTCGCCGCATTTTCGGCGAGTTGTTGGGCGTCGACGTCGACCACATCATTGCTGCCGACAATTCCAGTTTGTCGATCATGCATGATCTGGCGATGTTCGCTTTCGTCCACGGCATTGCCGGACAGAAGCCCTGGTCCGGTCAGAACGTCAAGTTCATCGCCCCGGTTCCCGGTTACGACCGACATTTTGCCATCTGCGAGCATCTAGGCATTGACATGATCCCGGTGGAACTAGGAGAGCACGGCCCTGACGTCGACGAGGTTGCGAAGCTAGCCGCCGATCCGTCGGTCAAGGGCATGTGGGTCGTGCCGATGTACGCCAACCCGAACGGCGCCATTTACGACGAATGCACAGTCCGGGCTTTGGTATCCATGCCGGCAGCGCCAGATTTCCGTATCTGGTGGGATAACGCCTATGCCCTGCACCACCTCACCGACACTGAGCGCCCTGCCCTGCCGGTGCTCCACTGGGCTGAGGAAGCGGGCAACCCGGACCGCGTTTTCGAGCTGGCTTCAACGTCCAAGATCACCTTCGCTGGTGACGGCGTTTCCTTCCTGGCCTCTTCTAAGGCCAACCTCGACTGGTACCTGGGACACGCAGCAATCCGCTCGATTGGCCCTGACAAGGTCAATCAATTGCGTCATGCGCAGTACTTGCGTGACGCTGAGGGGGTCCGCAAGCTCATGCGCGCCCATCGTGAGATCCTTGCCCCGAAGTTCGCTGTCGTTAATGAGATCCTCACTCATCGTCTGGGCGGACGTGGTGTCGCATCCTGGACTCACCCGACTGGTGGTTACTTCATCACCCTCGACGTTATGGACGGTACCGCGTCACGAGTTGTTGCCCTGGCCAAGGAAGCTGGTATCGCGCTGACACCAGCTGGAGCGTCTCACCCGTTGCACCGTGACCCGCACGATCGCACAATTCGTCTGGCCCCGTCGTTTCCTGGTGTGGACGAGCTGCGTGCGGCTATAGAGGGTGTGTCGACCTGCGTCTTGCTCGCAGCTAGCGAGAAGCTGCTGAAGGGTGGGCCACAAGACCGTGCAGCTGAAATGGCTGCGGTCAACCACCCGATGGATGGTTGGCCGGAAGTTCTGTAGGCTTCTATCGTGCCTAATTCGACGCGGGACCGAGTTCTCTCCTATACTCCCTGTGCTGGCGTTGTCATCCAGGCATCGCCGAAGGGCACTAGCTCAATTGGCAGAGCAGCGGTCTCCAAAACCGCAGGTTGGGGGTTCAAGTCCCTCGTGCCCTGCGAGACGCATGTGCGGGGCGTATCCCTGGTGCGCAGCCGTGGCGAAGTCCTGGTCCACGGCACCAACCGTCAGGCAGGACCCGAAGGAATAGCGTGACCGACGAGAAGCGAAACCTCAGCGACGGAGACGATCTTTCCGTCAAGGGCGAGCTGTCTCCAAGGGGCGAGGATCTGGCATCCAACAACCTTCCGGAGACTGACGAGTACGACGTTGTCGACCCAGAGGCTGAAGAGTTGACGACCCCAGACGATGTCGTCGATAAGACTCCCGATAAGGCCGATCCCGAAGATATGGTTATTGACGACCCCGACCAGCTCGAAGGAGCGGAGGAGGTCGCTGCGTCAGCTCGTTCTTCCCGGCCGGTGCGCAAGAAGGATTCTGCTGGCAAACCAGCCCGCCGCGGCAAGCCCGTGCGCAAGGAAGCTAGCGCGGCTGATGAGGAGCCCGCTACCGCGTCTGCGGCTAAGTCTGCTGGCCCCGAGCCGAAGCGTAAGCTGACGAAAGCTCCGGTTCGCAAGGAGCGTTCTCACCATAAGCCCGCCGATCAGGGCAAGCAACGCATTGGCCCGGTGACCTTCACCAAGCAGTCGGTTGCTGAGTTGCGCAAGGTCAAGTGGCCTAGTGGCGACGAGCTGGGACAGTACTTCCTCGTCGTCCTCGTCTTTGTTCTGCTCATCATCGCCTACGTCAGTGGCTTGGACGTCGTCTTCGGATGGGTCGTCATCAAGCTCTTTGGCCACTGACGATCACATTGGAGAATTGACCTGTGAGTGACAGCCCCCATTTCAGTGAAACTGACGACGTCGAGATTAACCTTGACGCGTTAACCCCCGACACCGCCGAGGAGAAGGACGACGAGGTCGAGATCGACCTTGGGGACCTCAGCGAGGAGGACTCTGCTGAGGAGCCCGAGATCAACCTTGATCTTGGTGACGACGAGCCTGCCGAGGCCTCAGATGATGACATCGCCCGTAACCTCGGCATCGGTCAGGCTGCTGACGATGAGCAAGACGCCGACGAGGATGAGTCTTCTGAAGCTGATAATGCTGATAATCAGGATGTCGTTGACGCTGCCATTGAAGAGTTACGCGGTGAGCTGTCCTCGAAGTTCGGCGAGTGGTACGTGCTGCACACCTACTCCGGCATGGAGAACAAGGTGAAACAGAACCTGGACGCTCGGGTGCAGAACTTCAACATGGAGGACTACATCTTTGAAACGGTCGTCCCGACCGAGGAGGTCGTCGAGATCCGCAACGGCGCGCGCCGTACGATCACCAGGGTGTACTTGCCTGGTTACGTGCTGGTGCGGATGGACCTCACTGACGACTCGTGGGGTATCGTGCGCCACACCCCGTCGGTGACCGGGTTCGTCGGGCAATCCACCACTCCGATCCCGTTAACTTTTGATGAGGTCATCAAGATGTTGACGCCGTCGGTTCTCGCCAGGGTTAGTCGTGAGAACGCTGACAAGGCTCCCTCACCGAAGGCTAAGCCAAAGGTTGAGGTTGCCGACTACGAGGTCGGCGAATCGGTGCAGATCACTGATGGCCCTTTCGCTGGTGTCCCAGCCCAGATCACGGAGATAAACACGAATAACCAGCGCATCAAGGCTCTGGTTGAGATCCTTGGCCGCTCCACTCCGGTGGACCTCGAGTTCAACCAGATCGAGAAGATCTGAACCTGATTTTGGCCCCACCGGCCGAGTTGCTTAGACTTGGCCGGTGCGTCTGCGTCCGAGTGCTCGTCACACTTGGACTCACACTGACGGCACCGACCGGTGTCGTCACCACCGAAAGAAGGACCCAACATGCCTGCTAAGAAGAAAGTAGCGGCCGTCGTCAAGGTCGCGCTGCAAGCGGGACAGGCCACCCCGGCCCCGCCCGTTGGTACCGCTCTTGGTCCCCATGGTGTCAACATCATGGAGTTCTGCAAGGCTTACAACGCTCAGACCGAGGGACAGCGTGGAAACGTCGTCCCGGTCGAAATCACCATCTACGAGGACCGCACGCTCAGCTTCGTCCTCAAGACCCCGCCGGCTGCTGAGCTCATTAAGAAGGCTGCCGGAATTAAGAAGGGCACGGAGAACCCGGCGACCCACAAGGTTGGCAAGATCTCCAAGGATCAGGTCCGTGAGATCGCCGAGGCTAAGATGCCAGACCTCAATGCCAACGACGTTGAGGCGGCCATGAAGATCGTGGCTGGTACTGCTCGGTCCATGGGCGTCGAGGTTGAGGCCTGAGGCGCCCAACCCGCAGACAGTTTTCCCACAAACAATTTTTGTGGAGGGGCACGCGCTGCCCTCACCACACCTGGTGAAAGGAACCAGATATGAAGCGCAGCAAGGCATATCGCGCAGCCGCTGAGAAGGTGAACGTCGACCAGCTGTACTCCCCGGAGGAGGCTCTGGCCCTGGTGGCTTCCGGCGCGTCGGCCAAGTTCGACGAGACCGTCGATGTGGCTATCCGTCTCGGCGTCGACCCCAAGAAGGCCGACCAGATGGTTCGCGGTACCGTCAACCTTCCTCACGGCACTGGCAAGACGGCACGGGTCCTCGTCTTTGCTACCGGTGAGAAGGCCGAGGCCGCCCGCGAGGCGGGCGCCGACGAGGTCGGTGACGACGATCTCATCGCCAAGGTCCAGGGCGGGTACTTGGACTTCGACTCCGTGGTTGCTACCCCGGACATGATGGGCAAGGTTGGCCGTCTGGGACGCGTGCTCGGTCCGCGTGGCCTGATGCCGAACCCTAAGACCGGCACTGTCACCATGGATGTCGCTAAGGCTGTCTCCGATATTAAGGGCGGCAAGATCGAGTTCCGTACCGATCGTTACGCCAACCTTCACTTCCTTATTGGGAAGGTGTCCTTCGGATCCGAGAAGCTGGCCGAGAATTACTTCGCTGCTCTCGACGAGATCTTGCGTCTTAAGCCGAACGCCGCTAAGGGTCGTTACCTGCGTAAAATTACCGTTTCCTCGACGATGGGTCCCGGTGTGCAGATCGATCCTGTCGCCGCTCGCGACGCAGACTGACTGACTGTTGACGGCCCCCGCAACGACGTTGCGGGGGCCGTCTTTGCGTCTCCGCGAGCCACCGCCTGCCCAGGTGCGCCTCAGCCAAACTGTGGATGTGACCATGGTGGTCATGGCGTCATCACGCTGGGGAGTTTCTGAACGCATCCCCAGATGGACATGTTATTGGGGCGATTGGAGCTGCCCTATCGCGTAATTTGGCACTCCACCTACAGCCAGCTATTCTGTACGAGTTGCCGTAGACCGCTGGTCGGGGTTTCCCGCCAAGTATCCGGAGCGATGGATGGCCCGCGCAGGTGAACGCCGAGATGACTTGTTACCCCGTCGTGCGCCTGTGCACCGGGGGTTCTTTTTGTCCTCCCTACGGCTCCGGCGCTAGCAGTGCAGCTGCCAGCGCGACGTACGAGAAGTGGGAAGGAGACCCAATGGCTAGGCCTGACAAGGTCGCTGCGGTCGCCGAGCTGAAGGAGAAGTTTTCCTCGGCCGACGCCACCGTGCTGACCGAGTACCGCGGTCTCTCCGTGTCGGCGCTCAAGGATCTGCGCCGTTCACTGGGGAGTGACGCCACCTACGCCGTTGCGAAGAACACCCTGACCCGCATTGCCGCCAGGGAGGCGGGTATTGAGGGACTCGACGATCAGCTCGTCGGCCCCACCGCCCTCGCCTTTATTCATGGTGACGTGGCCTCCGTGGCCAAGGGTTTGAAGAACTTCGCAAAGGACAACCCGCTCCTGGTCATTAAGGGCGGTGTGATGGACGGTAACGTCCTTGACGCCGACCAGGTTAAGAAGCTCGCCGATCTCGAGTCCCGCGAGGTCCTCCTCGCCAAGCTCGCCGGTGGCCTCAAGGCCAACCTCACGAAGGCCGCTGTGGTCTTCAACGCCCTGCCGTCGAAGGCCGCCCGCGGCCTGGGCGCTTTGCAGGAGAAGGCTGCTGCCGATCCGTCTGTGATTGGTGGAGCTGGAGAGGCTTCCGACCAGGAGCCCAAGACAACCGAGACCCCTGAGGCGTCCGCCGCCCAGGACAACACCAACGAGTGAAAGGACGCCCATCATGGCGAAGCTCAGCAACGAAGAGCTCCTTGACGCTTTCAAGGAGATGACCCTCATCGAGCTCTCTGAGTTCGTGAAGCAGTTCGAGGAGACCTTTGACGTGTCCGCAGCCGCCCCGGTGGCTGTCGCTGCTGCCGGTGCTCCGGCTGCCGGTGGCGAGGCCGCTCCTGCCGAGGAGGAAAAGGACGAGTTCGACGTCATCCTCGAGTCGGCCGGCGACAAGAAGATCCAGGTCATCAAGGAGGTCCGTGGCCTCACCAGCCTGGGCCTGAAGGACGCCAAAGACCTCGTCGAGAGCGCCCCGAAGCCGGTCCTCGAGAAGGCCAAGAAGGAGGACGCCGAGAAGGCCAAGGAGGCTCTTGAGGCCGCCGGTGCCACCGTCACCCTCAAGTGAGCATGTGACTGCTTACAAAGTTCACTACGTGGGGCCACTCCTCTTTGAGGGGTGGCCCCACGTGCTTGGCAGGTAAACCCGCATCACGGCCCGGTCTCAGCGAAGAGGAGATCGTTGCCTTATAGAAGTGTCCCCCATGGTGAAGGCTAGGTGGCGTGGACTTGCGGTAAAGTAATAAGGCGTATTACAATAGCTCATTGCACCATTGCCAGCGATCGCCCATGCTTGACATGGGCGGTTTGTCATGCCCCCAGACCGGCCGACGGGTCGGTTGTAGGAGTTCTCGGAAGGACCGCACATTGGCCGCCACGCGTACCGCGTCGAAGAACACCAGCGCCATTTCGCCCCAGTCGGGACGAATTTCATTCGCCAAGATTCACGAGCCGTTGGAAGTTCCCAACCTTCTCGATCTTCAGGTCGAGTCGTTTAACTGGCTCGTTGGCAACGAGATATGGCAGTCCCGTGTGGACGCCGCCCTTGCAGAGGGGCGCACCGACATTAATACCAAGTCCGGACTCGAGGAGATTTTCGAGGAGATCTCTCCGATTGAGGACTACTCCCAGACGATGTCCCTGTCTTTCCGGGACCACCGTTTCGAAGATCCTAAGCACAGCGTTGACGAGTGCAAGGATCGTGACACTACCTACGCAGCCCCGCTGTTCGTGACTGCGGAGTTCATGAACAATGAGACCGAGGAGATTAAGTCTCAGACGGTCTTTATTGGTGACTTTCCGCTCATGACCTCCAAAGGCACCTTCATTATCAATGGCACGGAGCGTGTCGTGGTGTCCCAGTTGGTGCGTTCCCCCGGTGTCTACTTTGAAAAGACTGCCGATAAGACCTCCGACAAGGACATCTTTACCTGCAAGGTGATCCCGTCGCGTGGCGCCTGGCTCGAGTTCGAGATCGACAAGCGCGACACCGTCGGCGTCCGTCTGGACCGTAAGCGCAAGCAGAACGTGACCGTCTTCCTCAAGGCCCTCGGCTGGACTGCCGACCGGATTCTTGAGGAGTTCGGCACTCATGAGTCGATCCGTCAGACCCTTGAGAAGGATCATGGCGTCGAGACTCAGGACCAGGCTCTCCTTGACATCTACAAGAAGCTGCGCCCTGGTGAGCCGCCGTCCCGTGATGCCGCGCAGCAGCTGCTTGAGAATTACTACTTCAACCCGAAGCGCTACGACCTGGCCAAGGTTGGTCGGTACAAGATCAACAAGAAGCTCGGTCTGTCCCTGCCCTTCGATCAGCAGGTCCTGACGGTCGATGACATCGTCGCTGCTATCCACTTTGTGTGCGCCCTGCACGAGGGCACCGCGACTCTGCCGCGGGAGGGACAAGACGACATCGTCGTTGAGCCCGACGACATTGATCACTTCGGTAACCGTCGTTTGCGTACCGTCGGCGAGCTGATCCAGAACCAGCTGCGTACCGGTCTGAGCCGTATGGAGCGCGTCGTGCGTGACCGCATGACTACGCAGGACATTGAGGCCATTACCCCGCAGACGTTGATTAACATCCGCCCAGTGACGGCAGCGATCAAGGAGTTCTTCGGAACCTCCCAGCTGTCGCAATTCATGGATCAGAACAACCCGCTGGCCGAGATGACCCACAAGCGTCGCCTGTCGGCCTTGGGCCCCGGCGGTTTGTCTCGTGACCGTGCCGGCATGGAGGTCCGTGACGTTCACCCGGCGCACTACGGTCGTATGTGCCCGATTGAAACCCCTGAGGGTCCGAACATTGGTTTGATTGGTTCGCTGGCTTCCTTCGCTCGCGTCAATGCTTTTGGGTTCATCGAGACCCCATACCGCAAGGTCGTTGACGGGCATGTTACCGATGAGGTCGTCTACCTGACCGCTGACGAAGAGGATCGTCACGTCATTGCCCAGGCCAACGCGAAGCTTGATGACGACGGCCATTTCGCCAACGATCGTGTGCTGGTGCGCCAGCGCCACGGTGAGGCCGACGAGGTTCCCAGCTCCGAGGTCGACTACATGGATGTGTCCCCGCGCCAGATGGTGTCGGTGGCGTCTGCTCTCATCCCATTCCTCGAGCATGACGATGCTTCCCGAGCCCTCATGGGTGCGAATATGCAGCGTCAGGCCGTGCCGCTGGTGCGCACTGAGGCTCCATTCGTCGGAACTGGTATGGAATACCGCTGTGCGGTTGACGTCGGTGATGTCACTCTTGCTGAGAAGGCCGGTTCGGTGCTGTCGGTGAGTGCTGACCTGATCGACATCGCCTGCGACGACGGCACATACCAGACCTACAAGCTGGAAAAGTTCCGCCGCTCGAATGCTGGTACCTGCATCAATCAGCGTCCGCTGGTCAAGGTGGGGCAGCGCGTTGAGGTTGGCACCCCGCTGGCCGACGGCCCGTCGACCGACAACGCCGAGCTTGCCCTCGGTCGCAATATGTTGGCCGCATTCATGCCTTGGCAAGGCCTCAATTATGAGGACGCCATCATTCTGTCCCAGCGGATCGTCTCTGACGACGTTCTCACCTCGATCCACATCGAGGAGCACGAGGTCGACGCTCGTGATACCAAGCTGGGTGCTGAGGAGATTACTCGGGATATTCCGAACGTTTCCGAGGATATGCTGGCCAACCTTGACGAGAACGGCATTGTGCGTATCGGTGCAGAGGTTGGCACTGGCGACATCCTGGTTGGCAAGGTCACTCCGAAGGGCGAGACCGAGCTGACCCCTGAGGAGCGTCTGCTGCGCGCGATCTTCGGTGAGAAGGCCCGCGAGGTCCGTGATACTTCCCTTAAGGTTCCTCACGGCGAGGAAGGCACTGTCATCGGGGTGCGCATCTTCGACACCGAGAACGGTGACGAGTTGGCGCCGGGCGTTAATCAGATGGTTCGCGTCTACGTCGCCCAGAAGCGCAAGATTTCCATCGGTGACAAGCTGGCTGGACGCCACGGTAACAAGGGCGTCATCTCGAAGATTCTACCTGTCGAGGACATGCCGTTCTTGCCGGACGGCACCCCTGTCGACATCATCCTCAACCCGTTGGGTGTACCCTCCCGAATGAACGTCGGGCAGGTTCTTGAGATGCACCTGGGCTGGATCGCTCACTCCGGCTGGGATATCACCCAGGCCGAGGGCGATTGGGCTGAGCGTCTGCGCGAGGTTGGCCTCATTGATATTCCTGAGGAATCCCGTCTGGCCACCCCGGTATTCGACGGTGCCACCGAGCAGGAGATCACCGGTTTGCTGCAGTATGGCCATCCAACCCGCGATGGCGAGATGCTCGTTGACACCGACGGTAAGGCGACCCTCTTTGATGGCCGTACCGGCGAGCCCTTCCCCTCGAAGGTGGGCGTCGGCTACATGTACATGCTGAAGCTGCACCACCTGGTCGACGACAAGATCCACGCCCGTTCCACCGGCCCGTATTCGATGATCACCCAGCAGCCGCTTGGCGGTAAGGCCCAGTTCGGTGGTCAGCGATTCGGCGAGATGGAAGTGTGGGCTATGGAGGCCTATGGCGCCGCCTGGGCCTTGCAGGAGCTGCTCACTATCAAGTCCGATGACGTTCCAGGCCGTGTCAAGGTCTATGAGGCGATCGTCAAGGGCGAGAACATTCCTGAGCCGGGTATTCCTGAATCCTTCAAGGTGCTCGTCAAGGAGATGAAGTCACTCTGCCTGAATGTGGAGGTGCTCAACTCGGAGGGCCAAGAGATCGACTTGCGCGGCTCTGAGGAAGACACCCGGTCTGGTCTGGGTATCGACATCGGGCGTCGTCCTGGTGCCGACAACGCTATGGCCGACTGACCTGCCCATATGTCGGGGGTGACGGCGTCGGCCCCCGACCCCTGAACACAGTCCGTTTGACGGGGGTGGGGACGGGCCCGGACAACCCGACTCACACAGACACCCCGACTGGAACCCCTCCTGACGAGGAGGGGCCACCACCCACCCGAGTGGGGGAAAGAGAACAATCGTGCTGGACACCAACTACTACGACCGGTTGCAGATCGGCCTGGCCACGGCCGACCAGATCCGTGCGTGGAGCCACGGCGAGGTCAAGAAGCCCGAGACCATCAACTACCGCACCCTCAAACCCGAGCGTGACGGCCTGTTCTGCGAGAAGATCTTCGGACCGACCCGGGACTGGGAGTGCTACTGCGGCAAGTACAAGCGCGTCCGCTTCAAGGGCATCATCTGTGAGCGCTGCGGCGTCGAGGTGACCCGCTCCAACGTGCGTCGTGAGCGTATGGGACATATTGAGCTGGTTGCCCCGGTGACCCATATCTGGTATTTCAAAGGGGTTCCCTCCCGTCTGGGGTACTTGCTCGATATCGCTCCGAAGGACCTCGAGAAGGTCATTTACTTCGCGGCCTATATGATCACCGCCGTCGACGATGAGGCTCGCCACCGTGACCTTCCATCGCTGGAGGCCAAAGTGCAGACCGAGCGGTCGCGGCTGGAGCAGCGCCGTGATTCCGAGCTGGAGGCCCGCCGGGTCAAGCTTGAGGAAGACATGGCTCAGCTCGAGGCCGACGGTGCCAAGGCTGACGTGCGACGCAAGGTCAAGGACGGCGCCGAGAAGGAGCTCAAGCATATTGAAACTCGCGCTCAGCGCCAGATTGATCGTCTGGACGCCGTGTGGGATCGCTTCAAGAATCTCAAGGTTCAAGACCTTGAGGGTGACGAGATTCTCTACCGCGAGATGAAGTCGCGCTTTGGCAAGTACTTTGAGGGCTCGATGGGTGCCGAGGCGGTCAAGCGTCGTCTGCACGATTTCGACCTCAAGAGCGAGTCTGAGAAGCTGCGTGAGATCATCAAGACTGGTCGCGGCCAGAAGAAAACCCGCGCCCTTAAGCGCCTCAAGGTGGTTCAGGCTTTCCTCGATTCCGGTAACTCGCCGGAGGCTATGGTGCTGGACTGCGTGCCGGTCATCCCGCCGGATCTGCGTCCGATGGTGCAACTCGATGGTGGCCGCTTCGCCACCTCGGACCTCAACGACCTTTACCGTCGCGTCATTAACCGAAACAACCGCCTTAAGCGACTGGTTGATCTTGGCGCCCCGGAGATCATCGTGAACAACGAGAAGCGAATGCTCCAGGAGGCTGTCGACTCGCTGTTCGATAACGGCCGTCGTGGGCGTCCGGTGAGTGGCCCGGGCAACCGCCCGCTGAAGTCGCTGTCGGACATGCTTAAGGGCAAGCAGGGCCGTTTCCGTCAGAATCTGCTTGGTAAGCGCGTCGACTATTCTGGCCGCTCGGTCATTGTCGTCGGCCCGCAGCTCAAGATGCACCAGTGTGGTTTGCCGAAGACGATGGCGTTGGAGCTGTTCAAGCCTTTCGTCATGAAGCGTCTGGCTGACCTTGAGCATGCTCAGAATGTGAAGTCTGCCAAGCGCATGGTGGAGCGTCAGCGTCCGGTGGTGTGGGACGTCCTCGAGGAGGTCATTAAGGAGCATCCGGTTCTGCTGAACCGTGCACCGACGCTGCACCGCCTGGGTATTCAGGCCTTCGAGCCTCAGCTCATTGAAGGCAAGGCTATCCAGCTGCACCCGCTCGTCTGCTCGGCCTTCAACGCCGACTTCGATGGTGACCAGATGGCTGTGCACCTGCCGTTGAGTCCCGAGGCCCAGGCTGAGGCCCGCGTCCTCATGCTGTCGACGAACAACATCCTCAAGCCTGCTGATGGTCGCCCGGTCGCCTTGCCTTCGCACGAGATGATCATTGGTGCCTACTACCTGACGATGGCCCTTGACGGCCTCAAGGGTGAGGGGCGTGCCTTCACCTCGCTTGCGGAGGCCATTATGGCCCACGATCTTGGTGAGCTCGAGATTGGCGCCAAGATCAAGCTGCGCCTTAAGGGCATTGTGCCGCCGCATGACGAGACGGTTCGTGCCGACGGTTCGGTGATCCTCGATACCACTCTCGGACAGGCGCTGTTTAACGAGGTGCTTCCGGACGACTACCCGTACGTTGACTTCTTGGTTGGCAAAAAGCAGATCGGCAAGATCGTTAATGATCTCAGCGAGCGCATGACCCAGCTCGAAGTGGCGCACGTCCTCGACAACCTTAAGGACATTGGCTACAAGTGGGGTTCCTTGTCCGGCGTGACCGTTTCTATTGGTGATGTCCAGACCCCGCCGACTAAGCCGGAGATCCTGGCTGGGTATGAGACCCGCGCTGCCAAGGTCGACCGTGAGTACGATCGTGGCGCCGTCACCGAGGAGGAGCGTCGTCAGGACCTGATCCAGATCTGGACTGAGGCCACCGCCGAGCTGACCGCCGCCATGGAGGCCAACTTCACCCAGACTAATCCGATTCACATGATGGTGGATTCGGGCGCTCGAGGCAGTATGACGCAGATGCGCCAGATTGCCGCTATGCGCGGTCTGGTGGCCGACCCGAAGGGCGACATCATTCCTCGCCCGATTAAGTCGAACTTCCGTGAGGGCCTCACGGTTCTGGAGTACTTCATTTCCACCCACGGTGGTCGTAAGGGGCAGGCTGATACCGCTTTGCGTACCGCCGACTCGGGTTACCTGACCCGTCGTCTGGTCGATGTTTCCCAAGACGTGATCGTGAGGGAGAACGATTGCGGCACTACCCGCGGTATGCCCAAGACGATTGCTGTCAACGATGGCAACGGCAACCTGGTGCGTGTGGAGGGGCTGGACACTGCAGTGTACGCCCGCTGCTTGGCTGCTGACGCCCTCGACGCGAACGGCAATGTTGTGGTGGAGGCCAACTCTGACCTTGGTGATGAGGAGATTTCTCGGCTCATCGCGGCTGGAATCTCGCAAATCAAGGTGCGCTCTGTGCTGACCTGCACTGCTGCCCAGGGCTGCTGCGCTCGCTGCTACGGACGCTCGTTGTCGACCGGTCATCTGGTTGACGTCGGTGAGGCCGTTGGCATTATCGCCGCTCAGTCGATTGGTGAGCCCGGAACCCAGCTGACGATGCGTACCTTCCACACCGGTGGTGTTGCTGGTGACGACATTACCCAGGGTCTTCCCCGTGTCGTCGAGCTCTTCGAGGCCCGTAGCCCGAAGGGTAAGTCGCCGCTGGCTGAGGCTGCCGGTGTCATCCGTATCGACGAGTCCGACAATCGCCGCAAGCTCGTATTGGTGCGTGATGACGGTGAGGACGATGTTGAGTACGTCGTGCCGCGCCGTGCCCGTCTCGAGTTTGATCTCGACGGTACCCACCGCGTTATCCGCGACGGTGTGCGAGTCGCCGCTGGCGAGCAGCTCATGGGTGGTACTGCCGATCCGCAGGATGTGTTGCGTATTTCCGGTGTCCGCCGGGTGCAGGAGTACCTCGTCAAGGAGGTGCAGAAGGTCTACAACACTCAGGGTGCTGGTATCCACGAAAAGCACATTGAGATTGTCATTCGCCAGATGTTGCGCCGGATCACCGTCATTGAGTCTGGTGACACCCAGATGATGCCAGGCGAGCTCGTGGACCGCGGTGCATATGAGGCTGCTAACCGTAAGGCGGTTGCTGAGGGAGGCCGTCCGGCCGAGGGCCGCCCGGTGCTGATGGGCATCACCAAGGCGTCGTTGGCCACCGAGTCGTGGTTGTCGGCGGCGTCCTTCCAGGAGACCACTAAGGTTCTTACTGACGCCGCGATCAATGGCAAGACGGACACCTTGGTTGGTCTCAAGGAGAACGTCATCCTCGGTAAACTTATCCCGGCCGGTACTGGTCTGGAGGTCTACCGCAATATGCGGGTGGAGCCGACCGCAGAGGCTAAGGCTGCTGCGTTCACGATGAACTATGACCCGTTCGATTACGACTTTGGTTCAGGATCGGGCGAGGCTGTTCCACTGGATGACTTGGACTTGGGCGATCTGGGCTGAGGTTATAAACGCCGACTGCGAGTCTCTCCTCCCTCATTGTGAGGGAGGAGAGACTTTTTGCATGAGGCGGGAGGTTTAAGCAGGGCCTTGGAGCTTCGATGGGCGTGGGCTTGAGCTATTAATGCGAAAGACTCTCAATATCATGTACCATGATGGTGGTTCTCTCTCAGAGATATGCGCAGGTGATCCTGGGCTGTCCTCTATGAGCCACCCGTCTCATTGGAAAGAAGTGATATGCAGATCAGGAAGAACCTACGAAGGCCGGTGGCGTTGGCCGTCCTCATGACTCTGGTTGCGTCGGTGTTCGCGCCGATGTCATGGGCCAGGGACGCCAAGGTGGTCTTGAGTAAAAATCACACGGACGCCTTCTACATCACCACTGATACCGGTGTCCCCGTCGTCAAGGTTGCCAATGGGCTCCACTCGCGAATGTACGACCCAAACGATGTCGAATTCCAGATTCAGTCGGACACCTACGGCAAGCGGTACAAGCTCACAGGGCTGAGTGAGTCACCTTTTGAGGGCTACTGGCAGCGAGAATACTGCCGAATGGTTTGAACCTGGCTGGAATGCTCCGGGCTTCACAAAGAATGGATTCGACGCGTTGCGCGTCGACTTCACCGCGATTACGGGTCCAGGCAAGATGTACCTCCTCGGCAATTCACCCGAGGCAGACGAGAACGCCAAACTCGGCACCTTCCTCGCTGATGACACATATCAGGTGGTCAAAGGAGCCTCACTGCCGATCAAGGGTCATCAGCATGCCCACTGGTTCTTCACTCATGCCGGAAAATACACCATGAGCGGTGTTGTTGTCGGCGCCAAGACCGACGGGGACAAGGTCTCCTCCCAGCCGTTCACCATGTCGTGGGATGTCCTGAAGTCTGACGACGACAAGCGCCCTGATCCTTCTGACGACTCGGGTGAGCCTTCCGCTGGGCCGTCGCATGATCCGTTGGAGGAGCCGTCCGGTGCACCCCACGACGCGGCAGCGCCGAAGATTGACGACACCAAGGTCGAGATCGCCCAAGGCCATCTTGACGTGTTTACTGGTATCGCTCGCAACCGCAAGCTAACGATGGTCATCAAGGATGACCACAGCGGCAAGGCCATCTACCGGAAACCTGAGGCGGTGACACTGCGCATCGGTAAGAATGCCTACCGGAAACTACCCCAGAGCATGCACGACCGCTTTGGGCCTGAGGGGTACCTTCTAGCCCAAAATGGCGACAATCAACAAGAGGTACTGTTCCCAGGCTGGGACACCTATGGTGTCACACCTGATTTCGGGGCTGTTGACCTCGAGTTCGTCGATGTGAAGGGGCCAGGGAAGGTGTACATGTTCCTGCAGGGTATCGGTAAGCTGTGTTCCCCGCTGGTGTCCGGTTCATGGGTGCTGGCCTCGGGAGAGTCCATCTCGCAGAAGAAACCGGGCCATGTCCACACTAACTGGTTGTTTGAGAAGCCAGGTACCTACACCATGAAGGTCCGGCTGAAGGGAGTCCCGGTCACGGCGACTGATGGCAAGGCCGTTGTTTCCGAGCCGGTGACGTACACGTGGGTTGTCGGTGACCGAAGCGGTAGCCAATCGTCTGCGGCGCCGACCGTTCTTCCGTCAGTGACGGTGCCGACCGGCCAACCATCTGCGGTGGTCAGTGCTCGCCAGCTTGTCAAGAGGGTGGATGAGAAGACAGCTCCCGAGCCGTTTACGCCGAAGCCGACTCCGGCCCCGACTTCCGGTGAGCGTACCGTCAAGCCGGTTCCGGGTGCTGCCACTACGACGGCAACCACCGTCGTTACCGATGGAAATGATCAGGGTGTTGCGCGCGTCGCTGGTGGGATAGGCACTCTGCCTCATACTGGTGTCTGACAGTTTGAATTACTCTTCCTATCTGTGAAACCCCGCGTCTCAGGACGCGGGGTTCTTCACCTGAGGGCAAACATCGAATTGTTGCCCATCCGTCTGATGTCGTAGACTCGAAGGCATACGGATACCATTGGTATTGCGAGGGGATGACGGTATGAAGCGAACAGTTCTGACGGGTGCGGTTGCGGCGTGCCTGGGAATGGTAGCTTTCGCGGTGACGGCCCCAGATGCGAGAGCGCAGAGCGCCTCGATTCCGGTGCCGACGTCCAGAGCAACTGCACATCCTCGTCTGGCTAATCGTCCATCAGGCGGGATTACGTGGTCGCCTCACCACCACGGCATCGTGCCCCCGGAAATCCACGGTGGCACCATCTATCTTCCCGATATCAGTGCCGGTCCGATCATCCTGCCGACCATCAAGGGCGGGACGATAACCCTCCCTGACATTAAAGGCGGCACAATCACCCTTCCCGATATCAGCGGACGCCCCATTATTCTTCCCAAGATTGAGGGTGGTGTGGTGAGCATTCCGCCGATCGTTTTCCCGTCGCTCCATGCCAGGGGCAGTATTCAGGTTAACGGTACGCTCCCTGGCTGGGCTAATGGTCGGGGGAACTTCCTTGCTGCGGGCGGCATGGGTGCCCCCGCGGGTCGTCCGATGGCCCTTCCGCAGACTGGCGCCTAAGAAATCCCGGTAGAGGTTTCTCACCCGACGGTGCTTACGGGGTTTCCCTGGCGCGCTTTGTCGTAGCGTTGCCAGGTTTGACCCCCGCAATGCAGGGGGGATACTCTATTAAAGCATGTCCGGTTCGTCCGGACGCTTGTGCGTGCCCTGGCACGGCGATTCACGACCGCTCGAGTTGCTGCGAGAAGGTCTGCCCGTGCGGAGTTCGCACGGCACTCCCAATCTGCAGCGAGGGCAGCGGTGATCCCGACGCAGCGATGGCGGAGTGCGAAGCCAGGGAATTCCGAACCCACCAGACGGAAAGAGATACCAGCCGGTGCCTACAATCCAGCAGCTGGTCCGCAAGGGCCGCACTGACAAGATCAGCAAGAACAAGACGCCTGCCCTCAAGGGCTCGCCGCAGCGTCGTGGCGTGTGCACCCGTGTGTACACCACGACGCCGAAGAAGCCGAACTCGGCACTGCGAAAGGTTGCCCGTGTGCGCCTCTCGTCGGGCATTGAGGTCACGGCCTATATTCCCGGTGTCGGACACAACCTCCAGGAGCACTCCATGGTGCTTGTGCGTGGCGGTCGTGTGAAGGACCTCCCGGGTGTGCGTTACAAGATTGTCCGCGGCTCCCTCGACACCCAGGGTGTTAAGGGCCGCAAGCAGGCCCGTAGCCGTTACGGCGCCAAGAAGGAGAAGTGATTCATGCCTCGTAAGGGACCCGCGCCGAAGCGCCCAGTGATGGTCGATCCCGTCTATGGATCTCCTCTCGTCTCCCAGCTTGTGAGCAAGATCCTTCTCGACGGCAAGAAGACTGTTGCCCAGAACATCGTCTACACCGCCCTAGAGGGCTGCCGGGCCAAGAACAACACTGATCCGGTGCAGACCCTCAAGCGCGCGCTCGACAACATCAAGCCCTCGCTGGAGGTCAAGTCTCGCCGCGTCGGCGGTGCCACCTACCAGGTGCCGGTCGAGGTCAAGCCTGCCCGCCAGACCACTCTGGCGATGCGGTGGCTGGTGAATTTCTCCCGCGAGCGTCGTGAGAAGACCATGGCTGAGCGCCTCATGAACGAGATCCTTGATGCCTCCAACGGCTTGGGCGCTTCGGTGAAGCGCCGTGAGGATACTCACAAGATGGCGGAGGCCAACCGCGCCTTCGCCCACTACCGCTGGTGATCGTTCGCCCCCTTCCCATCTGGGGAGGGGGCACCATCACGTCCAGCCTAGAAAACCTGCGGTTCACCGCAGGTTCATCTGCGTCGAGCATCATACCAAGACCACTTACTCCAAGATTCGAGGTCAAACACAGTGGCCAAAACTGACCTGAGCAAGGTTCGCAACATCGGCATCATGGCCCACATCGATGCCGGCAAGACGACGACGACCGAGCGCATCCTTTACTACACCGGCAAGTCCTACAAGATCGGCGAGGTCCACGACGGCGCCGCCACCATGGACTGGATGGAGCAGGAGCAGGAGCGCGGCATTACCATTACCTCCGCCGCGACCACCACCTTCTGGCATGACACCCAGATCAACATCATTGACACCCCCGGACACGTGGACTTCACCGTCGAGGTGGAGCGTTCGCTGCGTGTTCTTGACGGTGCTGTCGCCGTATTCGACGGTGTGGCGGGCGTCGAGCCGCAGTCGATGACTGTGTGGCGTCAGGCCGCTAAGTACGGCGTGCCGCGCATCTGCTACATCAATAAGCTGGACCGCACCGGCGCTTCTTTCGACCACTGCGTCAAAACCATTAAAGAGCGTCTGCACGCTATTCCGGTCCTGCTGCAGTTGCCGATCGGTGCCGAGGACCAGTTCATGGGCATCGTTGACCTGGTTGAGATGAATGCTAAGACGTGGCGTGGCGAGACTGAGCTCGGTGCTCACTACGAGACCGAGGATATTCCGGCAGACATGAAGGACGAGGCCGAGGCGGCCCGCGCTGAGATGCTCGAGACCGTCGCTGAGAACGACGAAGAGTTCATGGAGCTCTACCTCGAGGACCCCGATGCCGTGGCCGTCGATCAGGTCAAGGCCGCCATTCGTCGCGGTGTGCTGGCTTCCGCCTTCACCGCTGTCACCTGTGGTACCTCCTTCAAGAACAAGGGTGTGCAGCCGCTACTCGACGCCATCGTCGATTACCTGCCGTCCCCGACTGACGTTCCCGCCATCTCCGGTTTCAAGCCCGGTGACGAGTCCGTCGAGCTTGAGCGTCGCCCATGTGATGATGAGCCGCTGTCGATCCTGGCGTTCAAGATTGCCTCTGACCCGCACTTGGGCAAGCTGACCTTTGTGCGCGTCTACTCTGGCGTTCTCCATGCTGGCGACCAGGTGCTCAACGCCACCAAGGGCAAGAAGGAGCGCATCGGCAAGATCTACCAGATGCACGCCAATAAGCGCGAGGAGATCGAGAGCATTGGGGCCGGTATGATCTGCGCGGTCATGGGCCTCAAGGACACCACCACTGGCGAGACTCTGTGTGACCAGACGAACCCCATCATCCTCGAGTCGATGACCTTCCCGGCCCCCGTGATCGAGCAGGCTATCGAGCCGAAGTCGAAGGCGGACCAGGAGAAGCTCTCGAACGCCATCCAGCGTCTCGTCGAGGAAGACCCGACCTTCCGCGTCCACACTGACGAGGAAACCGGTCAGACCATCGTTGCCGGTATGGGCGAGCTCCACCTGGACGTCTTCATCGACCGTATGAAGCGTGAGTTCCACGTCGAGGCAAATATCGGCAAGCCGCAGGTCGCCTACCGTGAAACCCTGCGCAAGCCCGTCGAGAAGTACGAGTACACGCACAAGAAGCAGACCGGCGGTTCCGGGCAGTTCGCTCGTGTCATCATCGCGATCGAGCCGAAAGAGCCCGGATTCGGCTATGAGTTCGTCAATGCCGTTACCGGTGGCCGCATCCCCAAGGAGTACATCCCCTCGGTTGATGCCGGTGTTCAGGAGTCCATGCAGTTCGGTGTCCTCGCTGGTTACCCGGTCGAGGATGTCAAGGTCACCTTGCTCGATGGTGCTTACCACGAGGTCGACTCCTCCGAGATGGCGTTTAAGATCGCCGGCTCGATGGCTTTCAAAGAGGCCGCTCGCAAGGCTAACCCGGGTCTGCTCGAGCCGTTGATGGCCGTTGAGGTCACGACCCCTGAGGATTACCTCGGTACTGTCATCGGCGACCTCAACTCCCGCCGCGGCCAGATCCAAGAGATGGTTGAGGAGCACGGAAACAAGGTCGTGCGCGCTTTGGTCCCGCTATCTGAGATGTTTGGATACGTCGGTGACTTGCGCTCAAAGACCTCCGGACAGGCTTCATACTCCATGGAGTTTGATTCCTATGGCGAGTGCCCGTCGTCCGTTGCTGACGAGATCATTGCCAAGGCTAACGGAGGCAAGTAAGCTCACTTTTCATGAACGTTTTGGCCCGGCCCCACAATGTGGGGCCGGGCCAAAACGTTCATGAAAACCCAAACAAGGCATACACATGTAATCACCTGTCTCAGATAGGGCTATACTTTTGCCGGAATTTGACATTGCGAACCGGGGATTGACGAATTCAAATCCCCTGTCATGAACTAAGGGGACCTCCATGGCGGATGAATCCGGTCACGGCAAGGAACAACACGATCAGCTTTCTACCAGTAACCAATCCAACAACGCCTACGATTCCATTGATCCTTCGCAGACGGTGATCCGTCCAGCGCCGACGCCGACACCGCAACCACCCTCGGGGCCGGAGATTCTCGCTGATGGTCGCAGCACTGGTCCGGCAGACCAGCCCGGGCGTCCCGATGGGGGCTTCGGACAGCCTGCTGCGGGTTCGGCGAGCGTGGTCGGAGAGCCTCAGAGACAGCCGCAGACGATGCCGCCGAATCCGCCACTCCCGAATCAGCTCCACCAGTCTGGGGGATTCGCGGGCCCTCAGGGAGGGCCCCGCTTTGATCAGCCCAATGGCCCTCGACCAGGCTGGCCGAGTGGGTGGCAGGCCCAGGGACATTCCGGTCCCTACGGCCCAGGCCCTCAGCCCGGCCAGCAGATAGGTCATCCGGGTGTCCAGCCTGGGCAGCAGAGCGTGCCCCAGCCTGGTACGGTGCCTGCCTACCCGACGCAGGCTCCGGGCCAACGTTCCGGCGTCCAACCCGGCATGGTGCCGAACCCTGGGCACCCGGGCCCTTACCAGACGAGTCTGCAGCAAGGCGGGTACACCACCACGCAGCCCCTGCCGACCATGCCTGCCGCTGGTCAAGCGCCGATGATGCAGCAGCCCTATCAGGGGGCGCTCGCGGTACAACCATCTGGTAACTGGTTCGCTGACGCGTGGGGAGTTCTCCGTCGGATCTGGAGAGGTGATGTCGTAGAGGCCTTTGATCTGGCCACGGCCTCCCGGAAGTTCTGGCTCTGGACTGGTCTTGCCCAGGCTGGATTTGCCGGTTTCGCCTTTGCCAACTTGATGTGGCGGGTGACGTCCTCCATCGACAACGGGGCCAACCGTGTTACTCACGGCTTCCTTGGTCGGTTCGGTATGGACGACCCCAGTCAGACCTATAACGTCACCGGATTCGAGTTCAGTTCGTGGTTGAAGGCGTTCTTCACCATGTTCCTGGCTGTCGCCGTGGTGTTCGCGGTACGTCCGCTCTTCATCAAGATGGTATACGCGTGGCGTCAGTCCAGGCAGACTTGGGAGGTCGCCTACACCGTCAACTCGGTCGCGACCCTGTCCTCCACCTTCGTCGTCGCAGTCGTGAGCCTCCTGTGGTTTGTGCCCTCCGGGGCACTGGTCCCGGTAGGGCTCGTGATGCTGTGGGCGCTTGGCGCGATGTGCCAGTTCCTTGGTGAGTTACTCCTCTACACTGGCGTGAACAAGACCGGAGAATTCCCGCCATATTCCCGTTCCCCGCTCGTCCCGCACGTCATCGGGACTGGCTTTTACGTGGTAGTGGTTATCGTGCTCTGGTTGCTCTGTGCCGCGGTCGCCGGGGGGATCACGTCATGAGTCCGACGATGAGCAGACGGCGTCTTAGCGCGCCGATGCGGCGTGGTGTCGTGGCTCTGTGTGTGGCGATGGCCTTCGTGTTATCGGGATGCGGTGCCGTCATAGGTACAACTCTCAAGGTCAACGACGATGGTTCGGGTTCCCGGGGTTTGACGGTGACCTTTACCAACGACGATTCCGATCAAGCCAAGCAGGTGTTTGCCAAGCCGTTGAGCGTCTATGACGCAAGTATCAAGAAGCATGTTCCCTCGCAGCTGACTTACAACGGCTTGCACATGCAGGGAAAGTCGATGGTTGCCTCCTTCCAGCTCGACTTTTCCAGTCCCCAGGACTACCTCACTAAGGTGCGCGCCATCATTGGCGGCTCCAAGGATCCGACGTCTGACATCCAGAACATCAACACCCCGTTGGTTAACGGAGTCGTCGGAAAGGAGAACTTCACGTCCCGGGATCTTCTTGAGTGGTTGCCGCAAGGTTTGGAACAGGACGGAATCGTTGATTCCGGCAACGTTGGGAACGTCCTCGACTCCGAGAACAACATGACGTTGACGATCGGAGGCAAGAACTTCACCTCGCAGACGCCGCTGGACGTCGAGCACGTGGCTGACAACGGTTTCGACCAGGTTGTCGTTCAGCTGAACTTCAAGAGCATGAAGGACGTCGGTGCCGTCGTCTGGTACTTCTCCGAGCAGGCCTGGGGTGCTGACAAAAAGAATAAGGTCAAAGCCTTCCTCGACCAGGCCACCAAGGACGGCAATGGTGAGGCCGCCGACGCGAAGAGTGACGACCTGCCTGAGGATGTGCGCCAACAGCTCTCGTCGACCTACCCAGTGGGCAAGAAGGTCACCATCAAGGCCGGTTCTTTGGAAGAGGTCGACAAGAGGGTGGCTCAGGCTCTCGGCAACAAGTCTGGCAGTTTGAAGATCGCTCCCGGACAGGCGAAGCAGAGCGACCCGAGCAGTGGGACAACAGCGTCATTCGTGATTCCGTTGTCCTTGACCGGTCAGGTCTCCTGCTCGGCTATCTGCTCCCGCGACGCCGGGGACCCGGTGACGGTGGTCACCCACCCTTCGCAGTGGGTGAATGAGGACTCTTCTGCGCCATCGGACGAGGGCCAGACGAGCACTCAGATCATCAGGGGCGACGCGCCTTTGACGTTGGACGTGCCGCTGGAGACCAAGAAGACCAGCACAACGATGCATCTTAACCCGGGGGCAGAGGTCTCGTACGAGGCCAATTTGACCTTCGACAATGCCGCTCTGGGGGACAACAAGGAGGAGGTCAAAAAACTGCTCCGGGGAGACAGGAACTGGTCGGTCGAGCAAAAGTCTGGCAAAGGCACCACCCAGTACACGGTCAGGGGGAGCGCCGACGATCCCCTCGCCTTCAGCAAGAAGTACTCGGGAAGCGATTCTCCCCTGGTCGTAGAGAACGAACTAGAGCCGACGACGTTCAAGAATCACTGGATGATCGCGGTCACCCCCTTGGACAGGATGTCGAGGGGCGAAATCAGGATCATCACCGATCACGGCACGTTCGACGATGGCAGCTCTGAAAAGACGTGGACACCTGGCGAATCCACGGTGTTCAACGCCCGTGTTAGTACCCTGCGGACCGGTCCTGTCGTTGTCGCGGTCGTCATCGGTGTCCTCATTGTCGCCGTTGCTGTACTGGCTTACATCAAGCGCGATGCTATTCGGGCATGGCACAAGAAGCGTGCTGAGGCTGCGCGTCAGCAGGCTGCCCAGAACGGGCAGTACCGGGTCCCTGCGCAGGGTCAAACGGCTCAGAATCAGCAGTGGTCATCGCGCCCCGGCGCTCCGGTGCCTCCGCCGCCGGGCGGATACCCACCTGACCATAGTGGCGCTGGCCAGTGGACAGAAAACGATCTTCGATGAGCGCTCTTTCTCCTAGCGGTGGGTGTGCTCGCTGCCACGTCGCGTGTCGGGTCATGAATTCAGCGTGCGGTCGTGGCGGCGGCTGGCGTGTTGCGGCCAGCAGAAGGGGAAGACCTGGTTTGACTATCCCTGGGCACGTGCAGAATAATAAGAAAAGTTCCCTGACCTCTGGTCGGGGGCCCGTCCAGAAACGTTCCTGGGAACCTCCCAGGAATATCCACATGACGCGTCCCGTGCACAAGCGGGCGACATTCCAGAAGGAGCCCCAGTGGCAAAGGCCAAGTTCGAGCGGACCAAGCCGCACTGCAACATCGGCACCATCGGACACATCGACCACGGCAAGACGACCCTCACCGCGGCGATCTCCAAGGTGCTGCACGACAAGTACCCGGAGCTGAATGAGGAGTCGCCGTTCGACCAGATCGATAAGGCTCCCGAGGAGCGTCAGCGCGGCATCACCATCTCGATCGCCCACATCGAGTACCAGACCGAGAAGCGTCACTACGCTCACGTCGACTGCCCTGGGCACGCTGACTACGTCAAGAACATGATCACCGGTGCTGCTCAGATGGACGGCGCCATCCTCGTGGTTGCTGCTACTGACGGCCCGATGCCTCAGACTCGTGAGCACGTTCTGCTCGCTCGTCAGGTGGGTGTGCCCGCCATCGTCGTCGCCCTCAACAAGTGCGACATGGTTGACGATGAGGAGCTCATTGAGCTTGTCGAGATGGAGGTCCGCGAGCTGCTGACCTCGCAGGAGTTCGACGGCGACAACTGCCCTGTCGTTCGCATCTCCGCCTTCCAGGCCCTCCAGGGTGACGAGAAGTGGACCCAGTCGATCCTCGACCTCATGGACGCCGTGGACGAGTACATCCCGCAGCCTGAGCGCGATCTCGACAAGCCCTTCCTTATGCCGATCGAGGACGTCTTCACCATCACCGGCCGTGGCACCGTTGTCACCGGTCGTGTCGAGCGTGGTGTCGTCAAGACTGGCGAAGAGGTCGAGATCGTCGGTATCCACGAGAAGACCCAGAAGACCACCGTTACCGGTGTCGAGATGTTCCGTAAGATCCTCGACGAGGGCCGCGCTGGTGAGAACGTCGGCGTTCTGCTCCGTGGCACCAAGAAGGAGGACGTCGTTCGCGGCATGGTCCTCTCCAAGCCTGGTTCCACCACCCCCCACACCGACTTCGAGGGCCAGGTCTACGTCCTCAAGAAGGATGAGGGTGGCCGCCACAAGCCGTTCTTCTCCCATTACAGCCCCCAGTTCTACTTCCGTACCACGGACGTGACTGGCACTGTTGAGCTCCCCGAGGGCACCGAGATGGTCATGCCTGGCGACAACACCGACATGACTGTGCACCTGATTCACCCGGTTGCCATGGAGGATCAGCTCAAGTTCGCTATCCGTGAGGGCGGCCGCACCGTCGGTGCTGGTCGAGTCACCAAGATCATCAAGTGATGTGATCTGAGCTTTTCACGAGGGCCGTTCCCTTAAGGGAACGGCCCTCGTCGCATGTGAATACAGATTGCTCTATGGCGCCAATAGGCAACAAAGGACATCCGGGTAGCCCCGCCTTTACCGAGGGGCTGACGTCTTAGGAATTGCCTTGGCGACCGCGGCCACGGTGTTGTCGTCACAGGAAATCCCCAACACAGCAGCCCAGACGGGGATGAACTCGCTGTGGTAATTGTGACCGTGGCCGCCTGGTGGGGTCGTTGCTAGGGTCATGTCGGCGGTTACCTGCCAAAAACTTGACCACGGCGTCCACAGAATGTGGGGATTGACGTCGTTGCCAGCTCTCTCGCGCATCCAGTCGGGCTCAGCCCAAATCATCTCAGGGGACCACCACGTCACCGGGTCTGAAGGATGCTGGACATAGGCAATGCGGGTGTGTGAACGCCAGGGTGGGTAGGGGGCTCCCCAGTGATCATGAGTGATTTCACGCGGATTGCCTATGAAACGTACGACCCGGCCATTGTCAATTACTGGGACGATTTCGGGAGACCCTTCCCGTCGATGCTTTTCGAGGTCCTTCCAAATTGGTGTGAAACCGGGCGTGCCCACCCACACAGCGCCATCGACCTTCGACACCATGTCATTGATCGACGCAAAGGCAGCCTGCCCTCCGAAGGACCCCAGAGATACCCCGCTGGTGTACAGCTTGGGACGAGTCTGCGGATCAAGTGTTTTCCAGTAGTTATAGATGACGGTGAACAGTGCCCGGGCTCCCTGCTTTGGTGATTCGCGGTCAAGGAGGAAGGCCCCGACGCTGCCTAGGTACGAGTACTGCATGGTGGCGGTGGCGCAGTCGCCGCGGGTCAAATATTCGACCGCAGACACTGACCATTCCTCCACCCAGCCAGAACCCGTGCCGTTCTGAATGACGAGTACCTTACGGTGAAACGCTCCGGTGCGAATGAGCTCAGCAAGCACACCACGAGCCTCCGCCGTGTAATCACGTTGGGTATTGAGCCCGGCATATACCCGGATTGGCTCCTTTGCCGGTTTCCCCATGACATCGCTGATCATGGCGGCGCTCGGCCCGTCGGTGACGACGTCTTTGCCTTCTCGGCCCAGTCCGTCCCAGGGCTGGAGGGAATCCGGGGAGCCAGACTTTAGGGGAGACGTCGGCGGGGTACGTCCGGCTGCTGTTTGGGCATTCGTCTGTGCCATGACATGGGCGACGCCGTTGGCAGTCGTTCTCACGATGACGTTATTGGTTGCCCAGAGCAGTAAAGCCACGCTTAAAGCAACGACAACGACGGCGAGAACTGGCTGGGCGATGAAACGGTGCACACCGGTATACAGAGTTCGGATGCCGTGAGCGATGAAACGCATAAGTAATACCGCTGTGACGAAGAAGATGAGGCCCGTCACTACCCCGACGGTCTGCGCAAACCACACCTTACGCGGCAGCCCAACAGCGTCGGATACAGAACGCTGCTGTCGGGTGCACCATATGAACATTCCGAGCGATATGAGGGCGAGGATTGCATACCAACTACGTTGAATCCCTCGCACGGCGCTGGTCGACACTGACACCTGCAACCGAGTGATCTCTGCTAGCCATCGCGAGATTCGGCCAATGAATCCGCCGATCCCGTATGCGAAGAGTGTTGATAACCACACATTGACCGCGACCATCCACCACGTCCGGGGAACCAGTGAGGGCGTTAAAGCCGTCCATAGGCCGAACAGGGCAAAGATGAGGCCAACGATGCTGGCACGGCGCAGCACTTTCGCCGGCCAACTCCGGTTGGCCAGCCGAGCCGGGTACCCATGCTTAGGAATCCACGGGACGATTTGGGTAGTCAGCGCTACATCCTTCCAGTATCGATGGCGTGCGGTCTTTACCTGCCATGATCGCACTCTTCCACGTTGCCCGGACAAGAAGAGCCTCGGCCTACCTTTGAGGTGGGCCGAGGTTTAACAGCTGTCGGGTGCACCATATGAACATTCCGAGCGATATGAGGGCGAGGATTGCATACCAACTACGTTGAATCCCTCGCACGGCGCTGGTCGACACTGACACCTGCAACCGAGTGATCTCTGCTAGCCATCGCGAGATTCGGCCAATGAATCCGCCGATCCCGTATGCGAAGAGTGTTGATAACCACACATTGACCGCGACCATCCACCACGTCCGGGGAACCAGTGAGGGCGTTAAAGCCGTCCATAGGCCGAACAGGGCAAAGATGAGGCCAACGATGCTGGCACGGCGCAGCACTTTCGCCGGCCAACTCCGGTTGGCCAGCCGAGCCGGGTACCCATGCTTAGGAATCCACGGGACGATTTGGGTAGTCAGCGCTACATCCTTCCAGTATCGATGGCGTGCGGTCTTTACCTGCCATGATCGCACTCTTCCACGTTGCCCGGACAAGAAGAGCCTCGGCCTACCTTTGAGGTGGGCCGAGGTTTAACAATGTTCACACGTAGTCAGACGCCAGTGCCTGGCAGGGTCGTCGGACGATTGGGAGAGCCAGATCCCGGTTGGGGCCCACCAGATATGCCGCCGTCACCTGGCTTGCCGCTGCCTGGCCACGTCTCGCCGGTCGTGGTGACGAACCAGTTGCGATCGAAAAAGTCCTTTGGATTGATCGTCTTCATTGCCATGGCAGTATCGATGAGTAGCTGGCGAATCTCGAGAATCTCGTCCCAGACGACCGGAGCCTCGGCGACGTGCGGGTAACCGCCGCCACCGCTCATGCGGTAGTTATTGATGGCCAGCAGGAACCTCTGGTCATGAGCGACCGGCTTACCCTGCCACGACAGGCCCAGGATGCGCGCGCCGACCGGCCGGGAAATATCGATGGAGTACGTGACCCCAGTAACGGCATCATAGTTGTAATCCCATACCGGCTTGCCCTGGTAATCGGCCTGAGTGTCGCCGCCTTCGCTGGCCGGAGCCGGATTGACGGCGGCCCCTTTCTTGGCCTGCTTGAAGTACTTCGCGGAGTACTCCAGGTAGTCCTCGAGCTGCTTACCGGTAAGCAGGATTCCGGCCAACGTGTTGTCAAAGACGTACAGCCCGGCGATGTCCTTGATCGTGACGTCACCTTTCGGGAAGGCTGCAGTGCGGGAGAACGGTGACACCTGGGCAATGACCGGGATGCCGTCATATGTGCCGCCCTTGATCGCCTTGGCAACGGTGTCGGCCTCGACCTTGCCGATGAAGTCAAGGATCGGGGTGTCTTCGACCATCGAACGCTCAGTTGTCAGCGTCGCCATCGAGGTGGCAACAACTGAGTTGACGTACCTGACGGTGGCCTTGTGGTCGGTCTGTAGCTGGGAGTCGGAGGCGAACTCTGTGTCCTCCTTAACATCGCGGGTGTAACGCGGTTTGACCGTGATCTGATCGTGGCGGATCGTGACCTTGGTGGCGGAGAAGTTCAGCGGAATCGTCACGTGAGATACCGAACGAGCCCAGTAGTCGGGCTGAGTGATGACGACCTTGTGCCCTGAGATGCCGTCAACAATCTCAACGGGGTCATCCTGATGGGTGTGACCGATGACAACCAGGTCAACCTCGGGAACGGACTTTGCCAACACGGTGGCGTTATTCTCGGGCAGCCCGTGGTAAACCGGGGCAGCCTGAACTTCGGAGAGCCCGGCATGAACGAGCACGACGACGACGTCGGCACCATCTTTGCGAAGACGTACTGAGTATCGAGCGGCGGTCTTGACTGGATCAGCGATATCGACCTTGCCGACCAGATTTGCCTTGTCCCACACCATTGAGCCGGGGGTAGTGACCGCGACTATGCCAACCTTCACCTCGTGACCGGCAACGTTTTTGGTCAGCATGAGGCTGCCCTGGGTGAGGGGCTTGCCGGTCTTGACATCAATGACGTTGGCGCATAGCAGCGGGGCTTTGAGGTCGTTGTGGTAGCGGAACAGTTCTGCGATCCCGTAATTGAACTCGTGATTGCCGATATTTGCAGCGTCATAACCCACCAGGTTGAAGGCGCGAGCCATGACCTCATCGTGACCGAGCTTGTCGGGTTGCTTCGCTGAAAGGTACGTCAGCGGGGTGCCCTGGATGGTGTCGCCGTTGTCGAGCATGACGACGGAGTCGGCGCCCTGCTCTGCGCGGACCTGTTTCGCGATCGTGGCCACGCGGCTCACACCCAAGGGAGCCGAGGAACGCCCCTTATCCGAAGGCGGAAAGGCAGCGTCAGCGAAGTAATCCCAGTCGAAGACATGACCGTGGATATCGGTCGTCGCCAACACTGTGAGCGCCGCCGTGCTGAGCGTGGAGTCTGAAACTGTGGGGATCGGTGATGCGAAGGAGCGGTCAACTGCTGTCATGGCGAGTCCAGCTCCCAGCGAGCCGGCCAACAGGGCGCGGCGCGACAGGCTCGTACCAAGGGGGTTGTCATGCATAGATGGTGTCCTTCCAACGGGTTGGGAAGCGACACCATCGTTACCGAATGAGGTGAGCGTTGGGGGACAAATCGATGGATTTTTGTCGGCAACATTGTCTAGTCAGGCCTGGCGCTTTTGTAGCTGGGCCCATTCGTCACGCAGACCGACGGTGCGATGGAACACGGCGGTGTCGTGATCTGCAGCGAAGTATCCCAGTCTCTCGAATTGCACCACCTCGCCCGGAGCCACATTGGCTAGGGCTGGTTCGGCCATGACCTCGGTGAGTGTTTCGCGGGAATGTGGGTTGAGATCGTCAAGGGCTTCCCCGGTCTGCGACCCGGGAATCTCAGCGCTGAATAAGCGGTCGTACAGGTTGGCTGTCACGGGAATGGCATGGCCAGCCGAAACCCAGTGCATCGTCGATTTCACCTTGCGGCCGTCAGGGGCGGTTCCGCCGCGCGATTGCGGGTCGTAACTGGCGTGAACCTCAGCAATAGTTCCGTCAGGATTCTTGACGACGTCGGTGGCTGTCACCAGGTAGGCGCCGCGCAGGCGCACCTCATGTCCAGGGGAGAGGCGGAAGAATTTGCGGGGAGGGTCCTCGCGGAAATCATCGGCCTCAATCCAGAGCTCTCCGGTGAAGGGGACGCGACGGGTACCGTCGTCAGGATTCTCCGGATTATTGACCAGCTGGAACCATTCCACCACCGGGTTGCCGTCGTCGTCAGTCGGCCAGCCATCAAGGACAAGCTTGAGGGGGTGCAACACAGCCATGCGTCGCTGAGCGGTGGCGTTGAGCTCGCGGCGCATGAAGGACTCAAACTCCTCAATGGCCTTGACCGAGTTGTTCTTGGTAGTGCCGACGGCCTGGCAGAAGGCTCGAATGGCGGCTGCTGGGTATCCACGGCGACGCATACCGCGCAGGGTGGGCATGCGCGGATCATCCCATCCGTCAACGATGTTGTCGGTTACTAGGGACTTGAGCCGGCGCTTCGAGGTGATGGTGTGGGTCAACTCGAGACGGGCAAATTCGCGCTGCTTGGGGGCAGGGCCGTCCAGGGGCAGGTGAGAAAGGAACCAGTCGTAGAGCGGACGATGACTGTTGAACTCTAGGGAGCACAACGAGTGAGTCACGCCCTCAATAGCGTCAGACTGACCATGTGCCCAGTCATAGGTGGGGTAGATGCACCACTCGGTACCGGTGGAGTGGTGGGGTTGGTGGCGGATCCGGTACATGACTGGGTCGCGCAGCCACATATTTTCGGCCTGCATATCGATGCGGGCGCGCAGGCAGCGGGAACCGTCGGGGAATTCCCCGGCACGCATCCGCCTCAGCAGGTCAAGGGATTCTTCGGCAGGACGGTTGCGATAGGGACTTTCAATGCCCGGCTTACCGTAGCCGCCGCGCTGCTCGCGGATAGTTTCGGGGGACTGGTCGTCAACGTAGGCCAGCCCCTCACGTACGAGGTATTTCGCCCACTCGTAAAGCTGCTCAAAATAGTCTGACGCGTGGACAACGTGGGCCGGGGAGTAACCTAACCACTCAATGTCTGCAACGATCGACTCGACATACTCGGTTTCCTCGGTGCCTGGATTAGTATCGTCAAGTCTCAGGTTGCAGGTGCCGCCGAAATCCTCGGCAACGCCGAAATCGGTGACGATGGCCTTGGCGTGGCCAATGTGGAGGTAGCCGTTAGGCTCAGGTGGGAACCGGGTCTGGACGCGCCCGCCGTAGGTGTCCTGGTGGATGTCCGCGCGAACAACCTGATGAATGAAGTCCGAGCTGGACTCAGCCGGGTTTCCAGTAGGTTCTGCCATGGCGGGAACTTTACCGGAGTCTGTCAGCGGATCCCGATAGACTTCGTGTCATCATGACTGATTTGCATCCCGCGCGCACGCGCGTTGCCCCCTCGCCCACTGGTGATCCTCACGTCGGTACGGCCTATATGGCCTTGTTCGACAAGGCATGGGCACAACGCACCGGTGGCCAGTTCGTGCTGCGCATCGAGGACACTGATCGCACTCGTCTGGTGGCGGGTTCGGAGGATCAGATTTATCAGACACTCGAGTGGCTGGGGTTATCTCCTGACGAGTCCCCGCTCGTCGGTGGCCCGTATGAGCCGTACAAGCAGTCTGAGCGGTTAGACACGTACAAACCGCTCGTTGAGAAACTCATCGAGTCCGGTCACGCCTATCGTTGCTGGTGCTCCCAGGAGAGGCTCAAGCAGTTGCGCGAGGAGCGTGCTGCGGCGAAGTCGCCGGAGACCGGTTACGACCGGATGTGCCTGGGGATGTCGAAAGAGGAAAGAGCTAAACTGCCAGGTTTCACCGAGACCCCGGTGGTTCGGATGCTTATTCCTGAGGATGTCGATCTGGAGTTTGATGACCTTATCCGGGGCACGGTGCGTGCTCCTCGTCCTGACGATCAGGTGATCCTCAAAGCTGACGGGTTCCCGACTTACCACATGGCCGTCGTCGTTGACGATCATCTGATGGGTATCGATACCGTTGTGCGCGGTGAGGAATGGATTTCGTCGACGCCCAAGCATCTATTGCTTTACAAGTGGCTGGGATGGGAAGCGCCGAGGTTCGCTCATATGCCCCTGCTGCGTAATACTGATAAATCCAAGATTTCTAAGCGTAAGAACCCGGCTGCTCGGCTGATGTGGTTCCGTGAGCAAGGCTATCTTCCTGAGGCGTTGCGTAATTTCCTTCAATTGTTGGCCTACCCGACGGTTGCTGAGGGCCAGGAAATGGAGGACTTTGATTCCTTCGTGTCCCGGTTCGATTGGGGAGACGTTTCTACAGGCGGCCCGGTCTTCGACGTCACTAAATTGGACTGGCTCAACGGTCAGTACATTCGCAGCCTTGACGCTGAGGTCCTCACTGATCGTGTGCTCGACTACGCCGGTGGCTGGGATGGGAAGCGCCGAGGTTCGCTCATATGCCCCTGCTGCGTAATACTGATAAATCCAAGATTTCTAAGCGTAAGAACCCGGCTGCTCGGCTGATGTGGTTCCGTGAGCAAGGCTATCTTCCTGAGGCGTTGCGTAATTTCCTTCAATTGTTGGCCTACCCGACGGTTGCTGAGGGCCAGGAAATGGAGGACTTTGATTCCTTCGTGTCCCGGTTCGATTGGGGAGACGTTTCTACAGGCGGCCCGGTCTTCGACGTCACTAAATTGGACTGGCTCAACGGTCAGTACATTCGCAGCCTTGACGCTGAGGTCCTCACTGATCGTGTGCTCGACTACGCCGACCAGATGGGCCAGGCGCGACAAGTTCTGGGTCGTGATCTGACCCAGGAGGATCGCTGTGTCATCCACGCCGCGATGCCGCTAGTTCGGGAAAGATTAACGTTGTTGTCCGAGGCTCTGCCCAAGCTGGCCTTCCTGCTGACTGACGACGACGCCCTGGTCTTCGATGGGGATTCTGTGGCCAAGCTCAAGGCAGGAGCCGACGACATCCAGCATGCCGCTGTTGAGGTGCTCAAGGGACTTGATGATTTCTCCGCTGACGCTATCCAAGCTGCCTTGCGCGCCCGACTGTGCGACGAGATGGGCATCAAGCCCCGCCTAGCCTTTGCGCCGGTTCGGGTGGCCGTGACTGGTTCGCGGGTGTCCCCGCCGCTGTTCGAGGCGATGGAGATTCTGGGCAAGGAGTCGACTCTTCGTCGTATGCAAAGGTTCGAGGCTGAGATAGACCAGAAGTAATGACTGAACACGGGGAGACGGGGGTTGTGCTGCGGCGTCATCCACTTCTGCGACGCCCAATAGTGTGGTTCTGGGTGCTCGTCACCTGTTATTGGGCGTTGGTGTGGCGAACGCCTGTGTGGGATATCGATGATTTGTATTTCGCCACCCGATCTGGTACTCCCGGCGGGCGTATTGACTGGGCGGATTTTGCGCGGCTCACCGTCTGCGATCTGGTAGAGCGCAATGGTCGTTTCTCGGACATGATGGTGCAACTCGTCATGGCGATGGGGGGATGGATTCGCGTTCCCCTCATACTCTCGTCTGTGACGGCGTCGCTGGCACTATGGCTCATGGTGCGAGGCCTTATTCGAGATCTACGGGAAGTAGTGTCGCCCGGTGCTGACCTTTTAGCAGGCATCGGTGCATTTCTCGCACCAATTGGCCGTGATTGGGTTCGAGCCACATATGGGTGGGGATACAATCATGTTCATTGCTGCGAACATCGGCTATATGTGGGGTCTAGCGCTCGGTATCGTTTCTATCCTTCTGCTGTGGTCCCAGCGGGGACCGAATGTCGACCACGGCTGGGTTTTGTGGATAGCGGTGGTGCTGTCATGTGTAGCAAGCATTCACCATGAATTGAATGCGCCGGGAATCGTCGGAGCAATTGTTGCCATGGCTCTCATAACACCTGCTGGGAAATGGACTACTCGGTGGGCGGTGGCTCTGATCGTGGCGGCTGTGGGAAATGCCGCGAGAATGGGAATGCCGGGTTTGTGGGCACGTCGTCACCGAGTGGGAGACCCATATCCGTACCCGAAATCAACCGGGGAGATTCCCAAACGAGTGTCATTCATCGTCCACTCCGTCAGTCATTCGCTCAGCAATTACCCGGTCGTGTTCTTTGCGATCATGCTGTCAGTTATCGCTCTGTGTCTGGTAGTCATGAGGCGCGGATTCCACCGCCGCGCTATCGGGATCCTGCTCGCCCTGTTCTGTGTGGCATCTGTCGGGCTAGCCGCGGCCAGCCTGCGAATTATTACGGTACTCGCGCAACGAAAGCTCGTGGGAGATATTCGACTGTACTTCTCGGCCACCGGAGTGCTGAGCGGGGTGTGCTTCGGCATCGTGATGGCGATCCTTGTAGTGCTCACAGTGATGGTTGCTCGGATACCGGGATGCGGCATGGTGGGGGTGTCGACGGGCGCGGCGTTTGGTTACTATGCGCTGCCGTTGATTCAAGGTTCTCCAGGGGGACGAACGTCCTTCCTCGGCCTAGTGGTTTTTACCGTGAGTGCGCTGATATGGGCATGGGCTGCAGTCGGGCTGATGCGGGGTGGCACAACCCAGGGCGACAGCTGTATTCCAGCCTCGGAATCTGGCGCGCGAGTTATGGCGGTATCGGAGACGCAACTCGCGACGGTTCTGGCTATGGTTACTACCGCGTCATGTCTGGGTACCGGCCCATTGGGAGCGTGGGAGATGCTCGAGGGAGCGACACTCAACGGTAGTGTCTGGCGAGCGGTCAACGCCCAGCTAGACGCGGCACGCCGTGGGGAGCGCGACACAGTCGTCGTCCCGAAGGCGCTGCCCGCCCCAGACTGGTTGCCCGACTATGCGGGCCGCCGTGGAACCACCGAGGCCCGCCTTCATCAGTATTACGACCTCCCGAAGAACGTCACCGTGGTGCGTCGCTGAGAGCGCCGTCAAGGACTTCGCGGAGGGACGTGACGAGAATCCGAATGTGCTCGTCAGTGTGACGTGCCGTGAGACAGATACGCAGGATGGCGTCGCCCTTCGCGACTGCGGGGTAGCGGATCGCACCGACCATGAGGCCGCGACGAGCCAGCTCTCCCTGAGCTGCGACAGCACGAGATTCCGGTCCAACCGGGATCCGGATGATCGGGCCGCGATCATGGGCGGCCGAGGGCGGAATGAGGTCAGCTTCGGCCAGGAGGCGACGTGCCTGGGCGACGTTGGCCTGAAGTTTACGGACCCGACTTGTGTCAGTTCGTAGATACTTCACGGCCGCGGCCACGGCTGCCGCGACGGCAGGAGAAGGGGCGCTGGAGAACACGTACCCTCGTGCGCAGTTGCGCATCAGGATAGCCAGAGTCTCGTCGACGCATGCGAAACCACCCTCGACCCCGAGAGCTTTGCTCGCAGTTCCCAACAAAACGTCGGGTCGTTGTGACGCCGAGAGACCTTCGGTCGCGCTGCGGCCAGTGGGACCGACCGTACCAATCCCATGAGCATCGTCGACGACAACCAGAGCACCATGGCGGTGGGCAATTTCGACGAGCTCGCCGACAGGGGTGACGTCGCCGCCCATGGAGTAGACGCCTTCGGTGAGTACGAGCGCCCTGTTGGTCGTAACGCGATCGAGGGCTGTGTCGATGGCGTCGAGGTCGGCGTGGGGGACGACGACGGTGCGCGCTCGCGCCAAGCGGCACCCGTCGATCAGGCTGGCATGGTTCTCAGCATCGGAAATGACGGTGACGTGAGGGTCGGCGAGCAACTGTATGGTCGCGATGTTGGCTTGGTAGCCGCTGGCCATGAACACGGCCTGCGGGTATCCCAACCATGCGGCGATCTCACGTTCAGCCTGGTGGTGAGCTACGGAAGTGCCCGTCGTGAGCCGAGAGCCACCCGAACTATTCCCGAGCCTTCTGGCAGTGTTGATCATGGCCTGCTGAACTTTAGGCTCGGTCGACAGGCCGAGGTAGTCCGATGAGGAGAACAGTAAGGCAGGTCCGTCGGTTGTGACGGTGTCAGGATCCTGAGCAGAGCAGAAGGTGCGGGGACGGCGCTCGAGGCCAGCAGCGCGCCATGCGTTGAGACGGCCGCAGAGGTGATCATGCCAGGAGGCCGCTTTGGGGCCGCTGGCCGTGGCAGGGCCGATAAGAACGGGGTGGTTTTCGAGCCACGTGGTGATCGTGGTTGGGTCGGCACGTGCCGTGTCGACGAGGATGATGCGTCCACCATTGGGGTCGCCGTCAGCTTTGACGTTAGTCACCGTCGTGTAGACCCCGTCGACACAAACGTAGCCGCGGGTGTAATGGGGGTCGTCGGAAATGCAGAGTTCCGCCAGTACTCCCGGTGCGGCTGCGACTTTGCTAGCCAACAACACGGCTTCATGATGGTGTTTCTTGTGTGCCAAAGACGCTCCCGGGGCCGATTCGGTGAGATCTCCGAACTTCGTAACTCGCACCCCACGCAGAGGGTCGGCCTCTAACCGACGGCCAGTTCCCGACTCAACCATGGCAGCTCCTCGCATGGTCGGGCCTTCAGTGAGAACACGCAGTGCTTCGGCAGGATGGGGGACGAAGCGGGATAAGACGTCGACAAAGTACTGGCGAGCCGCCATGGGATCAGGACATTCCTTAAGCTCAGTGGGAAGAGCAGGAATGACGGTGGGCTCGACGTCGAGTTGATCCAGACTGACGCGCACCTGCCGAGCCTTGACGGTATGCCCCGGCGCAAGAGCGCGTTGTGTCAGACCGGCCACGGTCTGCTCGATCATTCCCGGCGCAACGAGCGACTCGGCTCCACTGACGTGATAGGGCTCGTCATCGAGGGTCCCAGCGGCTCTCATGCGCACACTCCACCAGGCTGCGGTTGTGGGGTTTTGCGATGACATTGGCGACTCCTCGGCGTTGGCAACCGGATAACAATTGAACACCATTCAATTGCGGGGCCGTTGTTGGGGTCTGCTGGTCCTGATTTGCCTTGCTGGTTCGTCGGTGACACACTGTAGAAGTTGCTCCGAACGGGGTTGCAGTGCGCCTCGCCCAATGATCTTTTGAGGTCGGGCCCGGCCGCTGCAGCCACACCGGCCACTGCGGCCATGCGGTAGAGGTGTCACCACCAAGGTGAGTCCGCTGCCGGGCCCATGGAAGCGGGTCAGTATCGGATGACTGCCGACAAATCCACAGTGTTCACGGGGTCCTCGACGGCTAGTGAGCGGTGGTGTTCTGCAGTTTGCGATGCGCGACACACCCGAGCGCGTGGGTCGGAGGGGAGCGACGTGACCTTGCGGTTTCCGGATCTGCGGGATCGTGAGGTTGGGACCAATGAGGAGTTCGCTCCTCACGCCGGAACCCTCTGGGCGTACCGGACTCCCACGTCAGGGAATCTTGGACGCGGCAGAGACGAGTAGAAGGAACAACTGTGGCGGGACAAAAGATCCGCATCAGGCTGCGGGCCTACGACCACGAGGTCATCGACTCGTCGGCGCGCAAGATCGTCGACACGGTGACCCGCACGGGCGCTAAGGTCGCCGGCCCGGTGCCGCTGCCGACCGAGAAGAACGTGTTCTGTGTGATCCGTTCGCCCCACAAGTACAAGGACAGCCGCGAGCACTTCGAGATGCGCACCCACAAGCGGCTCATCGACATTCTCGAGCCGACCCCAAAGACAGTCGATTCGCTAATGCGTCTTGACCTGCCGGCTGGTGTCGACATCGAGATCAAGCTTCCGTGAGGTTGAGCACCATGACCAATGAACGCACTGTCAAGGGCGTGCTGGGCACCAAGCTCGGCATGACCCAGCTGTGGGACGAGCACAATAGGCTCGTTCCCGTGACCGTCATCCAAGCCGGACCGTGTGTCGTCACTCAGGTGCGCACTCCCGAGACTGATGGCTACTCCGCCGTCCAGCTTGGCTACGGGGCCGTCAAGGCGAAGAAGGTCACCAAGCCGGAGGCTGGCCACTTCGAGAAGGCTGGTGTGACCCCTCGACGTCACCTCGTCGAGTTGCGCACCGCCGACGCCTCCGAATACACCCTGGGCCAGGAGATCGCTGCTGACGTGTTCTCCGAGTCTGATTTCGTCGACGTCACCGGCACCAGCAAGGGCAAGGGCACCGCTGGCGTCATGAAGCGTCACGGTTTCGGTGGTTTGCGTGCTACCCACGGTGTGCACCGCAAGCACCGCTCGCCGGGCTCCATCGGCGGCTGCTCGACGCCAGGCAAGGTCATTAAGGGCCTCCGCATGGCCGGCCGCATGGGTGTCGAGCGCGTGACTGTCCAGAACCTGCAGGTTCACTCCGTCGACGCCGAGCGCGGGATCATGCTGGTCCGCGGCGCGGTTCCCGGCCCGAAGGGTTCCCTGCTCGTCGTCCGCAGTGCCGCCAAGAAGGCCGCCAAGAATGGGGATGCCGCATGAACGAGACCAAGACCATCGACGTCCTTGACGTCAAGGGCAAGAAGGCCGGATCGGCCGAGCTTCCCGGGGACCTCTTCGACGTGAATACCAACATTCCGCTGATTCATCAGGTCGTCGTGGCCCAGCTCGCGGCTGCTCGTCAGGGCACCCACGCTACGAAGACCCGTGGCCAAGTCTCTGGTGGCGGCAAGAAGCCGTGGCGCCAGAAGGGCACCGGTCGTGCTCGTCAGGGTTCGACTCGTGCACCGCAGTGGGTCGGTGGCGGCACCGTTCACGGTCCGCAGCCGCGTTCCTATGCTCAGCGCACCCCCAAGAAGATGGTGGCCGCTGCTTTGCGTGGGGCCCTGTCTGATATGGCTCGCGACAACCGCATCTTCGTCGTGACCTCGCTGGTTGACGGTGATAAGCCCTCGACTAAGCAGGCCAAGGTTGTGCTGTCCGGTGTGGCTGAGCTTCGTAAGGTGCTCGTCGTCCTGGACCGCAGCGACGAGATCGACTGGCTGTCGGTGCGTAACCTCTCCGAGGTTCACGTTCTGGCTGCCGATCAGCTCAACACCTATGACGTCGTCAACGCCCGGACCATCGTGTTCAGCCAGGCTGGCCTCGACGCTTTCGTTGGTGCCCGCAGCGCTAATACCCAGACCTTGACCGCTGAGCCTGAGGTCCCCGAGACCAATGTTGCCGATCAGCATCCTTACGGTGAGGACTCCTTCCGTGGTGACAACCCGCCGGCTGGTTTCGACATCAAGGGCAACGAGGACTCCATGAAGTTCCACGAGCCGTCGTCTCCGTGGTACGGGCGCACCATCGCTGAGGTGTGGTTCCGTTCCGCCGCGGCTGCTGAGGCCGCTGGCTTCGTCAACGCCGTTAAGTCCGACTCCGAGAAGGAGGACGCCAAGTGAGCGAGCTGAAGATCCGAGATCCCCGGGACATCATCCTCGCCCCGGTCGTCTCCGAGAAGAGCTACGGTCTGCTCGACCAGAACACCTACACGTTCGTGGTCAAGCCGACTGCTAATAAGACCGAGATCAAGATTGCGATCGAGCAGATCTTCGGTGTGAAGGTCACCTCGGTGAACACGATGAATCGTAAGGGGAAGGTACGTCGCACTCGCACTGGCGTGGGTAAGCGTCCCGACACCAAGCGCGCCATCGTGACTGTTGCCGAGGGTGATCGCATCGACATCTTCACCGGCCCGGTCGCCTGAGCCGCGAGAGAAGGAACGAAGTACCAATGGGTATCCGCAAGTACAAGCCCACCACTCCGGGCCGTCGCGGCTCGAGCGTGTCGGACTTCGTCGAGCTCACCCGCTCGACTCCTGAGAAGTCCCTGCTCGTTGCCAAGCCCAAGACGGGTGGTCGCAACAACACAGGCCGCATTACTACCCGTCACATTGGTGGTGGACATAAGCAGGCTTACCGCATCATTGATTTCAAGCGTTACGACAAGGACGGCGTGCCGGCCAAGGTTGCTCACATTGAGTATGACCCGAACCGCACCGCTCGTATCGCCCTGCTCCACTACGCCGACGGCGAGAAGCGTTACATCATCGCCCCTGACGGTGTTGGCCAGGGAACCGTCGTGGTGTCCGGCCCTGAGGCTGACATCAAGCCGGGTAATAACCTGCCGCTGCGCAACATTCCGGTCGGTACCACGGTTCACGCTGTGGAGCTGCGTCCGGGTGGTGGCGCCAAGATGGGTCGCTCCGCCGGGGCGTCGGTGCAGTTGGTCGCCCGCGAGGGTAAGTACGCCACTGTGCGCCTCCCCTCGGGTGAGATGCGCATGGTCGACATTCGCTGCCGCGCCACCATCGGTGAGGTCGGTAATGCCGAGCAGATCAACATCAACTGGGGTAAGGCTGGCCGTAACCGCTGGAAGGGCATTCGCCCGACTGTTCGCGGTGTGGTCATGAACCCGATCGACCACCCGCACGGTGGTGGCGAGGGCCGTACCTCCGGTGGTCGTCACCCAGTGAGCCCTTGGGGTAAGCCCGAGGGTCGCACCCGTAACAAGAAAAAGGCGAGCAGCCGTCTCATCGTGCGTCGCCGCAAGTCCGGCAAGAAGCGCTGATTGGGAGTCTGAGACATGCCACGCAGTCTGAAGAAGGGCCCCTTCGTCGACGAGCATCTGGCCAAGAAGGTCACTGCCCAGAACGAGGCGGGCACACACAACGTCATTAAGACCTGGTCGCGTCGCTCCATGGTCACCCCCGATATGATCGGGCACACCATCGGCGTGCATGACGGCCGCAAGCACGTCCCGGTTTTCGTGACCGAATCGATGGTTGGGCACAAGCTCGGAGAGTTCGCCCCGACCAGGACCTTCAAGGGTCACGTGAAGGACGATAAGAAGGCGCGCAGGCGCTGACGAGAGGGATCTGATTCATGAGCAAAACTGAGAGGCCCAGCCGTCGCGCCGCCCTGCTCGGCGATCGACCCGGCTCGTACGCTATTGCGCGTCACGTCCGGATGAGCGCCAGCAAGTGCCGTCGTGTTATCAACCTGGTTCGCGGTATGGACGCCGTTGATGCGGTGACCATGCTGAAATTCCAGCCGCAGGCCGCGGCCGAGCCGATTCGCAAGGTTATTGCCTCAGCCATGGCCAACGCCGAGCAGACCGAGGGCCTGCGTGCCGACGACCTGTACATTTCGCAGGCCTTTGTCGACGAGGGCATCACCATGCGCCGCATCCGTCCCCGCGCCAAGGGATCCGCTAGCCGGATTCTGAAGCGCTCCGCTCACATCACCGTGGTTGTCGAGCCCAAGGAAGCCCGTCGGGCCCGTAAGAAGGCCACGTCGGGTCGTCCGGCAGCTGCAGCCAAGTCCGAGACCGAGAAGGGAGCCTGACATGGGCCAGAAAATCAATCCCCATGGTTTCCGTCTCGGTGTGACGACCGATCACAAGACCCGCTGGTACGCCGAGAAGCAGTACGCCGAGCTCGTGGGTGAGGATGTCAAGATCCGAGAGTTGCTCCACAAGAATCTGGAGCGCGCCGGTCTTTCGTCCATCGAGATCGAGCGTCGCTCCGAGCGCGTGACCATTTTCCTTTACGCCGCCCGCCCGGGCATCGTTATCGGGCGCAATGGCGCGGAGGCTGAGCGCGTGCGTGGTGAGCTCGAAAAGCTCACCGGCAAGCAGATCCAGCTGAATATCCTCGAGGTTAAGAGCCCTGAGACTGACGCCCAGCTGGTCGCTCAGGGAATTGCCGAGCAGCTTGCTGCCCGTGTCGCTTTCCGTCGCGCCATGCGCAAGGCTCAGCAGTCCGCCATGAACGCCGGCGCTCTTGGTATTCGTATCAAGTGCTCCGGACGTCTGGGGGGCGCTGAGATGAGTCGTTCCGAGGGTTATCGCGAAGGCCGTGTGCCGCTGCACACCCTGCGCGCTGACATTGACTACGGCTTCTTCGAGGCCCGCACCACCTTCGGCCGCATTGGCGTCAAGGTGTGGATTTACAAGGGCGACGTCACCGGCACTCGCGCGGAGCGCGCTGCCCAGAAGGCTGCTCGCCAGGCTGCCCAGGGCGGTCGTGGTGGACGCGGTGGAAACCGTCATGGCCGGGGCGATCGTCCTGACCGTCGCGGTGGACGGCGTCGCGCCGAGGCCGCCAAGCAGTCTGCTGAGACTCCGGCCCCGCAGACCGAGAACGCAGGAGCCTGACATGTTGATTCCTCGTCGAGTGAAGTACCGTAAGCAGCACCATCCCAAGCGGACTGGCGCTGCTAAGGGTGGCACCCAGTTGGCCTTTGGTGACTATGGCATTCAGGCCACCGAGGGTGGGTACCTGACTAACCGTCAGATTGAGGCCGCCCGTATTGCTATGACCCGCTACATCAAGCGTGGTGGAAAGGTGTGGATCAACGTCTACCCGGACCGCCCGATGACCAAGCACCCTGCCGAGTCCCGCATGGGTTCCGGTAAGGGCACGCCTGAGTGGTGGATCGCCAACATCAAGCCTGGACGAGTTCTCTTCGAACTGTCGGGTGTGCCGGAGGAAGTGGCCCGCGAGGCCATGCGTCTGGCCATCCACAAGCTGCCGATGAAGGCTCGTTTCATCTCCCGTGAAGGTGGTGACAACTGATGCCGAAGCTTTCTGCTGCTGAGCTGCGCCAGCTTTCCGGTGAAGAGTTGCGCAACAAGGTTCGTGAACTGAAGGAGGAGCTGTTCGGGCTGCGTTTCCAGTCGGCCACCGGTCAGCTCGAGAACACGGCTCGCCTGCGTGAGGTCCGCAAGGATATTGCCCGGGTGTACACCGTGCTCCAGGAGCGCAACCTCAATATCGTCGACGATCCCGATTCCACTAAGGAGGCCTGAGTATGAGCGAGAACACCGCTGAGCGGACGACCCGCCGCAAGGTCCGTGAGGGACTCGTCGTGTCCGACAAGATGAATAAGACGATCACCGTCATGGTTGAGGATCGCGTCAAGCACCCGCTGTACGGCAAGGTCATGACAAAGTCCGTGCGCCTGAAGGCCCATGATGAGAACAACGAGGCCGGTATGGGTGACCGCGTTCGGATCATGGAGACTCGTCCGCTGTCGGCCACCAAGCGCTGGCGCCTCGTCGAGATCGTCGAGAAGGCCAAGTGATTGGTTGGTGAGGCGATCACCACACTGACGTCAAGGCGACCCATCCGAAAGGGTGGGTCGCCTTGTTGTGTGTGGGGACAGGGGGAGTAGCGCCTTGGTTTGCGTTTCGTAGTTAAGCTAAGGCGGGCTAGCGCTGGAGGAGCCAACCACAGCCAGAGGATCAATCTCAAACCAACGTTTCACCTTGTCCGCCAGCCGCTTGCGTGTGCGCTATGGTTCGTTACCGGTTCTGGATATTGGCGACCTGCACGTCTGCCCGGATGCTGGGGGTGGCTCGTGGGGTTGGCCCCATTCACTCACGACCCACGCGGCCATCTTCGATGAGCCAACGTGACGACTGGCAATCTGTCGCGACGAGAGTTAAACTGCTGAAGTTGTCTTGCGACTGTGCCCACCTTTAAGCACAGCGTGGAGCCCCGACTCTGCGGAGTCGAAGGTTACCGTGCGCCGCCCGAGGGTGGCGGGACCTCTCGCGGACGACAGCCGCGTACCCCCTGAGGTGCGGGTTGCCCTCTGGCAAAATCCAGAGGGTTCGTGTTCAACAGTCCTATCAGGCCCGGGAGGGAACCAGTGGGACAAAGGAGAAGACATGATCCAGCAGGAGACGCGACTTAAAGTCGCCGACAACACTGGTGCGAAGGAGCTTCTTTGCATCCGTGTTCTCGGTGGATCGAAGCGTCGCTACGCCTACCTCGGTGACACCATCGTGTGCACCGTCAAGGATGCCATCCCCGGCGGAAACGTGAAGAAGGGCGAGGTCGTCAAGGCCGTCGTCGTTCGGACCGTCAAGTCGCACCGTCGTCCGGACGGGTCCTACATCAAGTTCGACGAGAATGCTGCCGTCCTCCTTAAGGGAGACGGGGAGCCTCGTGGTACCCGTATCTTCGGCCCCATCGCCCGCGAGCTGCGTGAGAAGAAGTTCATGCGCATCGTCTCGCTCGCCCCGGAGGTGATCTGAATGAAGTCGCTCAAGATCAAGAAGGGTGACCGCGTCAAGGTCATCGCTGGCAACGACAAGGGCGCCATCGGCGAGGTCCTCTCGGTGGACCCGGCCCGTGAGCGCGTCGTCGTCGAGGGTGTGAACATTCGTAAGCATCATCGTCGCGACATGCCCACCCCACAGGGCGGCACCACTAAGGGCGGCATCATCTCGTCTGAGGCTCCGATCCACGTCTCGAACGTTCAGCTCGTGACCAAGATCGACGGCAAGGACGTCGTGACTCGCGTCGGTTACCGTCGCGTGGACGTCACCAAGCGTCGCCCCGACGGCTCTGAGTACGCCGCCCAGCGCAGCGTCCGCTACCTCAAGAAGGAGGAGGCCAAGTGAGCACCGACGCTATCGCGCACGAGATGCCTCGTCTGAAGAAGCAGTACCGCGAGCAGATTCGCGCTGCCATGCAGGAGGAGTTCGGCTACCGTAACCCGATGCTCATCCCCGGTCTTGAAAAGATCGTGGTGAATATGGGCGTCGGTGATGCCGCTCACGACTCCAAGGTTATGGATGGTGCTATTCGTGACATCACCGCCATCACCGGTCAGAAGCCGCAGGTTACTAAGGCTCGCAAGTCCATCGCTCAGTTCAAGCTGCGCGAGGGACAGCCGATCGGCTGCCACGTCACCCTTCGCGGGGACCGCATGTGGGAGTTTGCCGACCGTCTGCTGACCCTGGCCCTGCCCCGCATCCGCGACTTCCGTGGTCTCAACTCGAACCAGTTCGACGGCAAGGGTAACTACACCTTCGGCCTGTCCGAGCAGGTTATGTTCCTCGAGATTGACCAGGACAAGATCGACCGCATCCGTGGCATGGACATCACTTTCGTGACCACCGCGCAGACCAACGAGGAGGGCAAGGCCCTGCTCAAACACCTGGGATTCCCGTTCAAGGCGAAGGATGATCCGAAGAAGGCGAAGACCAAGCGCGGTCCCGCCTACTACGCCAAGAAGAAGAAGAAGTGAGGATCTGATGGCCAAGACAGCTCTGAAGGTCAAGGCGGCCCGCAAGCCCAAGTTCGGTGTCCGTGCTTACACCCGTTGCCAGCGCTGCGGTCGTCCGCGCTCGGTGTACCGCAAATTCGGTCTATGCCGAATCTGTCTGCGTGAGATGGCCCACGCCGGTCAGCTCCCGGGTGTCACCAAGTCGTCTTGGTGACCGCGCGTCCGTCTAAGGATGCTGATCCACGGGCCCGATAAGGCCCCGGCGGGTTGGTAACCCGCCCCATACCTACCTGAACAACACAGAAGGTCCCGAGCCGGTCCCCACGGAGGCGGCATCAGGGAAACCGTTGTGAGAAAGAGGCCAAACCAGCCATGACCATGACTGACCCCATCGCAGACATGCTGACCCGTCTGCGCAACGCCAACCAGGCGTACCACGACCAGACGTCGATGCCTCACTCGAAGATTAAGGCGGGAATCGCCGGTATCCTCAAGTCCGAGGGCTACATCGCCGACTATAAGGTCAACGAACCCAAGGAGGGCGAGGTCGGCAAGACCCTGACCCTCACCCTCAAGTACGGCGAGAACCGCGAGCGTTCGATCGCTGGCGTCCGCCGTATCAGCAAGCCCGGACTTCGCGTTTACGCCAAGTCCACCGCCCTGCCGAAGGTACTCGGCGGCCTGGGCATCGCTATCATCTCCACTTCTCAGGGGCTGCTCACTGACAAGCAGGCCCATGAGAAGTCCGTGGGCGGGGAAGTCCTCGCCTACGTGTGGTGACCGTCGACGAGACAGATAGGAGTAATCAATGTCGCGCATTGGCAGGCTTCCCATCGCCGTCCCGTCCGGTGTCGAGGTGAAGCTTGATGGGCAGTACGTGGAGGTGAAGGGTCCCAAGGGAACCCTGAACTTCACCGTTCGCGAACCCATCACCGTGAGCAAGAATGATGAGGGCGCGATCCTCGTTGAGCGTCCTGACGATGAGCGTGAGAATCGCTCGTTGCACGGGCTGACTCGCACCCTCATCAACAATATGGTTATCGGTGTGACCGAGGGCTACGAGAAGAAGCTGGAGATCCAGGGCGTGGGTTACCGCGTGCTGTCCAAGGGCCCCAAGCAGCTCGAGTTCAACCTCGGTTTCTCACACCCGGTGATCGTCGACGCCCCGGAGGGAATCACCTTCGCCGTCGAGAACCCCACAAAGTTCTCGGTTCAGGGCATCGACAAGCAGGCCGTGGGAGAGACCGCGGCCAACATCCGCAAGATCCGCAAGCCGGAGCCCTACAAGGGCAAGGGCGTGCGTTACGAGGGCGAGAACGTCCGTCGCAAGGTTGGAAAGGCAGGTAAGTGACATGGCAAGCACCCTGACTGTTCGCAAGAGCCTGTCCGACCGCGCCAAGGCACGTGCTCGTCGCCAGGCCCGTGGTCGCAAGAAGATCTTCGGGACCGTCGAGCGTCCTCGCATGGTTGTGACCCGTTCGTCGAAGCATGTCTTCGTTCAGGTCATCGACGATGTTGCCGGCAACACTCTGGTGTCAGCTTCCACTATGGAGGCCGAGCTGCGCGAGATGTCCGGAGACAAGACCGCGAAGGCGGCCCGCGTCGGCACCATCATTGGTGAGCGCGCCAAGGCTGCTGGCATTACCAAGGTCGTGTTCGACAAGGCCGGAAACCAGTACCACGGGCGGATCGCCGCGCTGGCCGATGCGGCCCGCGAGGCTGGTCTCGACTTCTGACCCACGAAAGGCAAGTGAGCAACGATGAGTGGAACCCAGCGCCGCGGTGGCGGTGCAGGTGGTGAGCGTCGTGGCCGTGACAACCGTCGTGGCCAGAACGATCGCAACCGCAATCAGAACGAATATCTCGAGCGCGTCGTGGCCATTAACCGCGTCGCCAAGGTGGTCCAGGGCGGCCGTCGCTTTAGCTTCACGGCGCTAGTCGTCGTGGGTGACGGTGAGGGCAGCGTAGGCGTCGGCTACGGCAAGGCTAAAGAGGTGCCCGCAGCTATCGCCAAGGCCGTTGAGGAAGCTAAGAAGCATTTCTTCAAGGTGCCGCTGGTCGGTCGTACTATCACCCATCCGGTGATCGGTGAGAAGGCCGCCGGTATCGTGATGCTGCGTCCGGCTTCCCCTGGTACCGGTGTTATTGCCGGTGGCTCGGCCCGCGCTGTTCTCGAATGTGCCGGCGTGCACGACGTGCTCGCCAAGTCCCTCGGGTCCTCTAATGCGATCAACGTGGTTCACGCCACCGTCGATGCGTTGCAGCAGCTCGAGGAGCCTGAAGAGGTCGCCCGTCGCCGCGGCAAGTCCGTTGAGGAGATCGCCCCAGCAGCCATGCTGCGTGCGCGCAAGGAGGCCGACGAGGCCGCCGCTGCTGCCCGCATGGAGGAAAAGGCGGGGGTTAACTGATGAGCAAGCTGAAGATCACCCAGATCAAGTCTGGCATCGCTACCAAGCCAAATCATCGTGAGACCCTGCGCAGCCTCGGACTGAAGCGTATTGGTGACACGGTCATCAAGGAGGACCGCCCGGAGTTCCGCGGCATGGTCCGGACCGTTCGTCACCTCGTCACCATGGAAGAGGTGGACTGACATGGCTATTGAGCTCCATGACCTCAAACCCGCTCCTGGTGCCCACAAGGCCAAGACCCGCGTTGGTCGTGGTGAGGGTTCCAAGGGTAAGACCGCTGGTCGCGGTACCAAGGGCACCGGTGCACGCAAGAACGTGCCCGAGTTCTTCGCCGGCGGCCAGATGCCGATTCATATGCAGGCCCCGAAGCTGGGCGGGTTTCACAACCCGTTCCGCACCGAGTACCAGGTCGTGAACCTGGATAAGGTCGAGGCTCTGTTCCCCAAGGGCGGCAAGATTACTGTTGACGACCTGGTCTCCGTTGGTGCGGTGCGTGACAACGAACTCGTCAAGGTTCTCGGAACCGGCGAGCTGACCGTCAAGGTTGACCTTGTGGTTGACGCCTGGTCGAAGTCGGCTCAGGAAAAAATCGAGAAAGCTGGTGGCAGCGTTACCACACGCTGACCTCTTCTCGTCATAGATACGACCGCTTGACGACGGGAGGGATGGGAAACACAGTGTTTCTCATCCCTCCCGTCGTCTATCAACTGACAGCACAATTCCAGAGACGACGTACCTCACTTATTTAATCTCAACACATGGTCGCGGGGGCGAGGTGTGTGTATGATCACGCACACCGTGCGGCCCGCGTGCCGTGATGACCTCACACCTGTGTGGCGGCAAGTCTTGCCGCGCGGGACATCGTCACACTCGCCGGCGGCCCGCTTGCCATCCGAGCAGGCAATGCACACTGTGAGAAAGGACGATCGTGCTCAAATACGTGGTGCGTCGCCTCATTAATTATGTCGTGCTGTTGTTCATAGCAGTCTCTTTCGCATACGTGCTCGCCTCGTATGCCTTGGATCCGCGCAACGCCTTCGACCAGACGAATCCGAAGCTCAACTGGACGGCGATCAATCAGTCACTGACCAACTACAATATCAACCCCGACACCAGTATCTGGGTGCGGTACGAGCGATGGTTGAAGATGGTCTTCCTCCACTGGAACTGGGGCTGGACTCCACACGGCGACGCGATCAACTCCCTCATTGGCACCCGCATCGGTGTATCGGTTCGTCTGGTGATTTGCGGAACGATTATCGGCATGGTCGGCGGTGTTGCGATCGGTGCTTGGTCGGCGGTACGCCAATATTCGGCTGCTGACCGGATTGTGTCTTTCCTGTGCCTGCTGCTCATCTCAACCCCGACGATGGTGTTGGCGGTCTTGCTGCAGCTGGGCGCTATCCGCTTCAACCAGGTGACCGGAACCCAGTTCTTCCAATTCATTGGTGAGGTGGGCTCACACGGTAACTATTTCGGAGCGGAGTTTCTCAGCCGCATGCAGCACCTTCTGCTACCGACGATCTCGTTGTCAGCCTTGAGCCTGGCCAGCTACTCGCGGTATCAGCGCAACTTGATGCTCGATACCCTGGGTGCTGACTACGTCCGTACTGCACGGGCTAAGGGACTGCGCAAAGGGCGCGCAATCCGTCACCACGCTTTGCGTAATGCCATCATCCCAATGGCCACCTACTTTGCCTTCGGTGTCGCCAATATCTTCGTTGGCGCCACCATCTCCGAGCAGGTATACGCATGGAACGGTGTCGGCTCCTACTCGGTGATGTCGATCCAGCAGAACGACATCAACGGGTCGGTTGCGGTTGTTGCCTTCTCCGGTCTCTGCACGCTGACCGGTGCTTTGTTGTCCGACATCCTCATCGCGGTCATCGATCCGCGTGTCCGGGCTCGATGAGGAGGAGCCGTCATGTCTGAACCTACGAACAATTCCAGCGTCGAGCTCAATACCCCGAAGGTGGGTCCCAGCGCTCCGATAGAGGGCCCGGACGCCCTTACTGCATCCGAGCAGAAACACCGGCCGGGTCGCAACGAGCGTGACGGCAAGCACATGTCGCGGGGTCATTTGATCCTGCGTCGCTTCTGGCGTCCAGTCGGCTCGAAAGTGGGTGTTATCGGCTTGGCGCTGGTCGTCTTGCTTGCCGCCATTGGCCCCTACATTGCTAACTGGGATTATTGGGTGGTTGACGACAACGCTTTCCTCTCCCCGCCAGACCAGTACCACTGGTTCGGTACCAGCCAGGGTGGATTCGACTTGTTCGCTATGACCGTTGAGGGCCTGCGTAAGTCCCTCATCATCGGTTTTTGTGTTGCCCTGATCGTCGAGACCCTGGCCGCTCTCATTGGTTCCGCGGCAGCGTATTTCGGCAAGGTGGCGGAGAAGGCCATCCCCTGGTTCATTGATCTGTTACTGGTGATCCCGTCCTTCCTCATCATTGCCATCCTGAGCCAGCACACCTCTGGCAAGAGCACCTCGACGCTGCTGCTCATCGTGTTGCTGTCGGCCTTCAGCTGGATGCTGTCGGCTCGTGTCGTGAGAGCCATGACTTTGTCGGTGGTCAACCTTGACTACGTTACCGCTGCCCGGTTCATGTCAGTGCCGCCGTTCACGATCATCGTCAAGCACGTCATCCCGAACATCGCGAGTTATCTCATTATTGATCTCGCCCTCGGCGTGGTCGCGGCAATCATGAGCGAGACGGTGCTGTCTTTCTTCGGATTTGGTGTGCAAAAGCCAGAAACGTCTCTGGGCACCCTCCTAGGTGACGGTATGACGGCGGTGACAACCTCGCCGTGGCTGTTCATGTTCCCGGCTGGTGTGCTGGTCATCCTGCTGCTGAGCGTCAACTTCATCGGTGACGGCCTGCGTGACGCCGTCGATCCCTCCTCTAAGTCTGGTGGTAAGGCATGAGTAAGAAAACTGCCACGGCGGCACACCTTTCCGACGCCCTCCCCGAGCGTCAGGAAGGTGTGCCGGTCCTGCAGATCAGGGATCTCAACGTCCGTTTCCCCTCTGAGGATGGCGTCGTTCATGCTGTGCGTGGGGTGAACCTCACCGTCAACGCTAGCGAGGTTGTCGGGCTGGTGGGTGAGTCTGGATCGGGTAAGTCGGTCACCTCGATGTCGGTGATGGGACTGCTGGATGAGGGAGCTCGCGTCGAGGGGTCGATCAAGCTCCATGGCACTGAACTCTTGGGACGCGACGACAACTGGATGTCTGACGTACGCGGCAAGAAGGTCGCCATGATCTTCCAGGACCCGCTAAGTGCATTGACCCCCGTGTACACCATCGGTGACCAGATTGTCGAAGCTCTGCAGGTGCACTCGAAGATGTCCGACAAGGACGCTTGGGCGCGTGCCATCGAGCTGCTCGACTTGGTGGGGATTCCGAATCCCGAGGTGCGTGCCAAAGCTTTTCCGCACGAGTTTTCCGGTGGCATGAGGCAACGAGTCGTCATCGCCATGGCCATCGCGAACGACCCTGACCTCATCATCGCCGACGAGCCGACGACGGCCCTCGACGTGACCATCCAGGCCCAGATTCTCGATTTGCTGCGCGTAGCCCAGCGTGAAACCCATGCGGGCGTCGTTATGATCACCCACGACCTCGGTGTGGTAGCTGGTCTGGCTGACAGGGTTGCCGTGATGTATGCCGGACGCGTCATCGAGCGTGCCAGCGTTGACGACCTCTTTTACCATTCCCGTCACCCATACACGATCGGTCTGCTGGGCTCTCTGCCGCGGCCTGACCTCGACAAGGACAAACCGCTCACCCCGGTCGAGGGCAACCCTCCCTCCTTGCTCAACTTGCCTGCGGGTTGTCCTTTCGCCCCGCGTTGCCCGATGACGGTTGATGCGTGCCGCCAAAGTGAGCCGGAGTTGACGGATACCGATTTACCCGAACACGAGGCCGCGTGTATCCGGTATGGTGAGTTGATCGACCGTAGCTACGTCGATGTTTACCCTCAGCTCGGGCAGTGTAAGAGCCACTTCAAGGCCGTGCTGGGAACTTCAGACCGTGAGGCCTTGGAGGACGTTCTGCACGTCGAGAACCTTGTCAAGACGTACCCGCTTATGAAGGGTGCGGTCTTCAAGAGGCGCGTTGGCACAGTTCATGCTGTTGATGGCATCTCCTTCCGGATCAAGAAGGGCGAGACCCTTGGATTGGTCGGTGAATCCGGATGCGGGAAGACGACAACGATCATGTCGATCCTCGAGCTGGCCAAGCCTGAGGCTGGGAACGTCGTCGTCTTGGGCCATGACGCCGCCAAGATGAATGCGAGGCAGCGCAAGAGGACCCGTCAGGACCTCCAAGTCGTCTTCCAGGATCCGATGGCATCCTTGGATCCCCGGCTGCCGATCGTTGACATTATTGCTGAGCCACTGAAGTACAACGGTTACCCGAAGAACAAGATCCCGGAACGAGTTGACGAGCTCATGGCCCTGGTGGGTTTGGAACCTGCTCACGCCAATCGTTATCCGAGGAACTTCTCCGGTGGCCAGAAACAGCGCGTCGGCATCGCCCGTGCCCTGGCTCTCAACCCGAAGCTGTTGGTACTTGATGAGCCGGTGTCGGCCCTTGACGTGTCGATTCAGGCCGGTGTGTTGAATCTCTTGGAGGACTTGCGCGAGCAGTTGGAGCTGTCGTACCTCTTCGTTGCACACGACCTGTCGGTGGTGCGTCATATCGCCAACCGTGTGGCCGTCATGTACTTAGGACGAATTGTGGAGCTCGGCGAGGTTTCACAGGTTTTTGACCACCCGATGCATCCCTACACCTAGGGTTTGCTGTCGGCTATTCCGGTGCCGGATCCGGCCAGAGAGCATGACCGTCATCGCATCTTGCTGGAGGGTGACCTTCCCTCCCCAGCCGCTCCGCCGTCCGGATGTCCCTTCCATACCCGCTGTCCGAAGTTCAAGGGATTCGACGAGGCTTCCCAGGCCAAGTGCGTGGGGGAGCGTCCTGAGTTGCACTACTCGCAGCCGGATGTCGATCGCCGTGCTGCTTGTCACTTCCCCGAGGAGATTCGAGTGTTCTGAGGTGTGATGGCCGTGCGCAATGGGGTGGTGTCGTGACGGCACTACCCCATTCGTCTTGTCCAGAATCCGAACGGTGCGGAAAACCGGGGGAGCGCGGTCGACCCTGAACATCACGGTTGGATCAAGGAAAAGTCACGATTTTATAACGAAACCGCATTCTGATGTCGATTGTGGTCGCTGGGCCGGTGCTGGGGTGCAAAGCTCACTCTATCCCCGATCCGCATCACTAACTTTCCGGAGGTTTATCGTGCGCAAGACGTTGACGACCGCAGTTGCAGCGCTCGCCGTGGGCTCGCTTGCTCTGTCCGGGTGCGGACAGAAGAACCAGTCCGGCGGCGACCAGAATAAGGGTGACAAGACTACGTCGGCTAGTGCGCCGCTGGCTGCCCTCAATATCAAGCCCCGAGATCAGATCAAGGATGGCGGCACCCTCCGCCTTACCATCACCATGTTGCCGACTGGCTGGAACCCGATGCAGGTTGACAACAACACCGTTGACCTGAACGCGATCATCTGGCAGTTCATCGGCGTCAATAATTTCGATATCACCGAGGACGGCACCCCAAAGCCAAACCCGAACTACATCAAGTCGGTCAAAGTGGACACCAAGGGTGGTAAGCAGGTCGTGACCTTGCACCTCAACCGGAAGGCTAAGTGGAACTCGGGTCGCACCATTGACTACACCGATTACCAGGCCACCTGGAAGTCTTCCAATGGCGAGAACGACAAGTTCCTGCCTTCCACCACCGACGGCTTTAACCAGATTTCCTCGGTGGAGAAGGGCGACAAAGATACTGACGTCGTCATCACGTACAAGACGACCTACCCGGATTGGACGGCCTCATGGAGCAATGTGCTGCCTAAGGAGGGCGTCTCCGACCCTGACACCTTCAACTCTGGCTGGAAGAAGCCGAACCCTGACTGGTTCGCCGGCCCCTTCGTCCCCACCAAGGTGGACCAGGCCTCCAATACTCTGACCGTCAAGCGTAATGACAAATGGTGGGGCGACAAGTCGAAGCTTGATACCGTCACTTTCAAGGCGATGGAGGACGCTGCCAAGACTAAGGCTTTTGCTAATAAAGAGATCGACGTCGCCGACACCATCATCACCAAAGACGGCTACGAGACAGCCAAGAAGCGTGATGATGCCGATATGCGGGCCGCTGGTTCGCTGCAGTGGCGCCACTTCACCTTCAACGCTAAGTCGGCCAATCTCTCGGACAAGAACGTTCGTCAGGCTATCGTCAAGGGCATCAACCGTCCCGCTATCGCCAGGTCGGACCTTGCCGGTCTGCCGGTCCAAGCCGACTCGGTGATGCTCGGCAACCACTTCTTCATGCCGGGCCAGTCTGGTTACAAGGACAACTCCGAGGACTTCAAGTACGACACGAAGGCTGCTGAGAAGCAGCTCGACGAGGCTGGTTGGAAGAAGCAGGGTGATTACCGCGTCAAGGATGGCAAGACTCTGACCGTCAATTACGCTCAGTTGACTGGCGTCCCCACCTCCGAGAATGAGGGTGCGCTATTCAAGCAGGACATGGCGAAGATCGGCGTCAAAGTCAATCTCGTCAATACCCCGTCCAGTGACATGCAGAAGGTGTTGACGAACCATTCCTTCGACGTTATCGCTTTCACCTGGCAGGGCACCGCGTACCCGATGGCTAACGTCCGCCAGATCTATGGCGCTGCCGCGGAGGGGTCCAAGCAGCCGTCGCAGTCGAACTTCGCTCAGATCGTTGATCCCGAGATTGAAAAGCTCATCCCGAAGATTGACACCGAGATGGACGTCAACAAGCGACGCGAGCTGACCAATGACGCTGACAAGCATATTTGGGACGATGTGATGGTGCTACCGCTGTACCGCCGTATCATGTTCACCGGCACCCCGAAGAACCTCGCGAACTACGGTGCCGCGACTTTCCAAACCACCCGTGCTGAGGATGTCGGCTACGTCAAGTGATCTGATGGATTGCGGAGGGGCTCGGCATGGATTGCCGGGCCCTCCAATGTTCTTCCTCGACGATGTGGGGGGCGAATTGCCTTGCTGAGGGTGGTTTGATGATCTTCACGGTGGTTTCGTTAAGGTGTGATGTCCGGTTTTCGACGCAGAGGCCGGATGATGGCAGGAGCGTCCTGTCATTCACTTCACTGGAGGACATCTTGCGCAAGGCGATCGTGACCCCCGTGGCGGTGCTGGCCGTGTTGGTTATGGCACTCACCGGGTGCGGACAGAAGGACCAGTCTGGCGGAAGTAAGCAGTCGGGGGTGACATCGAAGTCGGCCCCCATGGCTCAACTTAATGTGGTTGACCGCGGTCAACTCAAGGACGGCGGCACGCTGCGTCTGGCCATCGAGCAGCTGCCGACAGAGTGGAACCCCCTGAACGTCAACGGCGACACCGCTGACTTGGGCACAACGATATGGCGGTTCGTGGGTGCCACCAACTTCGATATCACCGAAGACGGCGCCCCGAAGCCGAACCCGAATTACATCTCCTCGACGGACGTGGAGACCAAGGGTGGTAAGCAGGTCGTGACCTTGCACCTCAACCCGAAGGCTACGTGGAACTCGGGTCGCACCATTGACTACACCGATTACCGGGCTACCTGGAAGGCGAATAGCGGGTTCGCTCCGGACTTTCTGCCGGCTAGCACCGACGGTTTCAACCAGATTTCCTCGGTGGAGAAAGGCGCCAAGGACACTGATGTCGTCCTGACCTTTAAGACCACCTACCCCGACTGGACGACTGTCCTCAGCACGGTGCTGCCGAAAGAGGGCGTCAAAGATCCCCACACCTTCAACGACGGGTGGAAGACGCTGAACCCTGACTGGTTCACTGGCCCGTTTATCCCCATGAAAATCGATGAGGCGTCCAAGACTCTGACCGTCAAGCGCAATGGCAAGTGGTGGGGCGATAAGTCGAAGCTCGATACCGTCAGTTTCAAGGCGATGGACAGCGCCACCCAGACCAAGGCGTTCGCTAATAAGGAGATCGACGTCGCCTCAAACATCACCACTAAGGATGGCTATCGGACTGCCCAGAAGCGTCCAGATGTCGAGATGCGTCAGGCTGGCTCGGTGCAGTGGCGCCACTTCACCTTCAACACTAAGTCGACGATGCTGTCCGATAAGAAGGTGCGCCAGGCTATCGTCAAGGGCATTAACCGTCCCGCTATCGCCAAGTCGGACCTCGCGGGCATGCCGGTCAGTCCTGAGACCCTCATGCTGGGCAACCACTTGTTTATGCCGGGTCAGGCCGGCTACCGGGATAACTCTGCGGATTACAAGTACGATCCTGAAGCTGCTAAGAAGGGTCTGGACGAGGCTGGTTGGAAGAAGCAGGGTGATTACCGCGTCAAGGATGGTAAGACTCTGACCATTAATTACGCTCAGTTGACTGGCGTCCCCACTTCCGAGAACGAGGGTGCACTGTTCAAGCAGGACATGGCGAGGATCGGCGTGAAGGTCAATCTGGTCAACACCCCGAGTGATTCCTTCACCCAGACCTTGAGCAGCCACTCCTTCGACGTCATTGCTTTCACCTGGAACGGCACCGCGTACCCGATGGCCAACATCCGCCAGATCTATGGCGCTGCCGCAGAAGGGTCCAAGCAGCCATCGCAGTCCAACTACTCTCAGCTCCTCGATCCAAAAGTTGAGAAACTCATTTCGAAGATCGGCACCGAGTCTGATGTCTCAAAGCGCCGCGAGCTGGCTAACCAGGCTGACAAGACCATCTGGGATGACGTCATGACTTTGCCACTGTACCGACGTATGTCCTTCACTGCTGTTCCGAAGAACCTGGCGAACTTTGGTGCCTCCACCTTCCAGACCGTGCGCGCAGAGGATATCGGCTTCCAGAAGTGACGATGACATATCTGAGTTGAGAACCGTGCTGGGAAAGTTTTCCCGGCACGGTGTTTTGCAGGGTTCTGCTACAGTTATGCCGCCGACGTTGGCACAACTGTTATACCCAAGGAAATCTTGTATGTCTACTCAACGAGTTATTGCGCACCGAGGATTGAGTTCTCGTGCGCCTGAGAACACGATGTCAGCTTTCCGGGCGGCTGTGGAAGCTGGTATCAAGTGGATCGAGACCGATGTTGATATTATTGGTGACGGTACCGCGGTACTCATCCACGATAGCTCCTTGGATCGAACCACGAATTGCCGCGGTCGTTATAATGAGTTGACCGCCTCGGATCTACCTGCTATTGACGCTGGCAGATGGTTCTCGCCCCAGTTTATCGGGGAGCCGCTGCCGCGGTTAGCGGACCTCGTTGACTTCATGAATGAGAGTGGTGTTAACGCCAATATTGAAATCAAGTCGAACGAGGAGGGAGCTCGCAGTTCGCTTCAGTTACGCGATTCCGTGATCGCAGAGCTTGAAAGACTCGAGCCTGGACGCCAGGTGATTGTGAGCTCGTTCAACCATGTGCTGTTATCCAAGTTCAAGGAAGCGGCTCCGCAATGGGACGTGGCATGTCTTTATGAGACGGCGGCGCTCTATGACGATTGGCGTTCCATGCTGGAGCTTGTGGGAGCCACTTACATCCACCCCGAGGATTCTGCACTTACCGAGCGGAGTGTTGCGCAGTTCAAGGACGCTGGTTTTCGAGTCAACGCGTGGACGGTCAACCGCGCTGATCGTGCGAACCAATTGTTCAATTGGGGAGTCGATGGAGTGATATCCGACGTCCCAGATCTGCTGGTCGGCACTGTCGCGGCACATTAAAAAGTGGAAAGCCATGGAGACAACTGTTCCCTTAGCTGACCCGAACGTATCTGAATCGGGAAAAGGTAGCCGACTCCCAGTGTTTTTGCGAGGCGCGAGGGCGGTGCCGTTCCTCACGGTGGTACTGGCGGGTCAGCTGACCTATTCGGCATTCGAGGCTTTCAAGGGGTCACTTATCGTCCCTCTTACGGAGACTCTCGGAATCAGGATCGACCAATTCGGCATCCTGATGGGGTGGCTCGGCATCGCGATGTTCCTCTATGTGCCGGGCGGCTGGATCAACAACCGTTTCACTATTCGTTCGATTTTGTGCTCGTGGTGTGCGTGGCGTCTCGTCACTGGTCTCATTCTGTTCTCGATCCCCAACTTGTCCTTCGACGTCATGATCGTCGTCGCGGCGTCGTGGGGTGTGTGGGACGCTATCGGGTGGCCAGCTGTGGTCAATGGCGTCGCCTTCATGTCCCAAGATGCGGACAAGAAGGGTCGGGGTTTGGCAATGGGTCTGCTGGAGTCAATTCGCCGCGGTGTCGAGTTTCTCATGAATGTCGTGGTGATTGGTGCATTGGCGCTTTGGTCTGGTCATACGACGACGGTGATGCGCGGATTCGCGATCGCCTACACTCTCGTTCTCGTACCACTCATCTTCGCGTTACTGCGTCGGGTCCCTAAGAATGCCGTGGCTGGTGACGCCGCAGGCAAGGGGGAATCAGCGAATGTGGAGGCGCTCAAGGGTCTGGTAGCAGTGCTGATAAAGCCTCGGGTGTGGCTTGCGGGCTTGGCTGGGTTGTGCGTTTACTGGTGCTACGTTAACCTCATTTACTCGTCTGCGCCCTACCTTTCGTTGGTCTTCAAGGCTTCTGATGCTGTGGCCGGCGCCTTTGGTATCTTCAATACTGGATTGTTGGGGATCATTTCCGGGCTGGTAGCCGGGGTACTCGCTGACTATCTGTTCAAGTCATCGACCAGGATGATGGGTATCGCGTTGCTGATTACTGCGATCGGTACTTTGGCGGTGAGGTTGTTGCCAGTTGGTGACGGGATGATGTGGCCAGCGATGATCCTGTTAATGGTCATGGCGTTCGGTATCTTTATGGGTAAGGCTGTGCTCTTGGCGCCAGTCGCTGAATTGAATCTTCCCGAGCACGTCAATGGGTCTGCGATGGCGGTGGGATCATTTTTGGCGTATGCCTCGATCTTTTGGGCTAACCCACTTACCGCAGGAATAATTGAAAAGCATCGTGGAAATGCCTATGTCGGATATCACCAGATCTTCATGATTACTCTTGTGGTGGCGCTGGTTGGTTCCATGTGTGCGGTTGCACTCGATCTGATGAACATGCGCGTCAAAAAGCGTGATCGTCAGGCGGTTGGTATTCACGCTGTTGGTGATGCCGCAACTTCGCCCGCGGAACTGGGTACGGTGAGCCTCAGACGATGATGACGGTCGCGACGAGCACTACAGTGACGCAAATCGTCATCCAATTGGGGTGCACGTGGATCTCGCCGTCGTAGGACTTCGTGCCTGAGCCTGTCGCCTCGTGTCCCTCAGCCGAAGCTACCGCACCAGATGGGTGACGCTCGATCCGTTCCATCTCGATAAGATGAGCTGTCGAATGAGAGTCGAGGGACCACCTCATGGGTGTCTCAGAGCCGATGATGATCTGCGGGATGTGATCGGCATTGCCCTTCATCGCGGTTGCTGTGCCACGAGCCGGGGCGGCCCACGCTGAGATCGTCCTCGGCTTGCGCATTCCCTCGGCATCCGGACGACGCTCAGCGGTGAGTGACAGGCCCCAACGTCCCGTTACTTCGGTGATCCGACGCCAGGGCACGTCCCAGATGCGGAACTGGTTGACGATATTTACCCCCTCGTCGTCGATCCGAATCTCGGCTACCCCCCAGATGATCCACACCAGCCACGCGAAGAGCAGTAGGGCGGGTAGGTTAGTCAATCCAGCGAGGCCAGACCTGATGAGGTCCAGGACCGTCAGCACGATGATCACCGCCACGATGACCCCGACGCCGATCCGTCCCCGGTGCGAGGAGATGATGATCGGCGGTCTCATGGCGCTCCAGAAGGGGGTCAGATAAGTAACGATAAACGGCGACGTGGGTATTGCCCTCGTAAGTTGATAGGCTACCCCCGCTGCGTCCATGCTCCCAGACATTTGCCAGCAGCGCGTCATGGGGGTTGGATGTGCATAGTCAGTAGTCCACGAGATGGGAGAGGGCCCGGATGCTTTCCGCCTTCGCCAATGCGTTCCGAACACCGGATCTTCGCCGCAAGATCCTGTTCACGTTGTTCATCCTGGCGGTGTTCCGGCTCGGGTCTGTCATCCCCGTCCCGAACGTCAATGTGACGAACATCAACACCTGTGTTACCCAGGCGAGCTCCGGTTCCTCCGCCGGTCTGTACTCGATGATCAGCTTGTTTTCCGGTGGCGCCTTGCTGAAGTTGGCGATCTTCGCTCTGGGGATCATGCCCTACATCACTGCGTCGATCATCCTGCAGCTGCTGACAGTCGTGATCCCGAAGCTGGAAACCCTTAAGAAGGAGGGCGCGTCCGGTCAGAACAAGATCACCCAGTACACCCGTTACCTCACTCTCGTGCTTGGCCTGTTGCAGGCAACGGCCTTCGTCACGCTTGCCACCTCCGGCCGTCTATTCACCTGCAGCTTGCCAGTCGTCTACTCCACCTCGGTCTTCGAAGTCGTCGTCATGATCCTGACTATGACGGCCGGTACGACCATCGTCATGTGGATGGGTGAGCTCATCACCGACCGCGGTATCGGCAACGGTATGTCGATCATGATTTTCACTCAGATTGCGGCGCGTTTCCCTGACTCGCTGTGGTCTATCAAGGTCGCTCGAAATGGCGCCGGTCAGGCTCACGCGTGGTTTATCTTCAGCATGGTGATCGCGATTGGTTTAGCCGTTATGGCTGCGGTCGTATTCATCGAGCAAGGCCAGCGACGTATCCCGGTGCAGTACGCCAAGCGGATGGTGGGGCGCCGAATGTTTGGTGGCTCGACGACGTACATTCCGCTCAAGGTAAACCAATCTGGCGTTATCCCGGTCATCTTTGCCTCGTCGATCCTGTACCTTCCGGTGCTCTACGCAACTTTCCGGCCGCAGACGTCCGCGGCAAAGTGGATCGGTCACTACTTCACGCGCGGTGACCATCCGGTGTACAACATCGCCTACTTCCTGCTCATTATCTTCTTCTGTTACTTCTACGTGGCCATCACTTTCGACCCAGTCGAAATGAGTGACAACATGAAGAAGTATGGTGGGTTTATTCCCGGCATCCGAGCCGGGAAGCCCACCGAGGACTACTTGGCCTATGTGTTGTCGAGGCTGACGGCACCTGGGTCCTTGTACTTGGGCCTCATTTCGATGATCCCGACGCTCGCATTCGTTTCCCTCCATGCGAACCAGAATTTCCCCTTCGGAGGTACGAGCATCCTCATCATCGTGGGTGTGGCGCTGGACACCGTTAAACAGGTTGAAAGCAAGTTGCAGCAACGACACTACGAAGGATTCCTGTCATCATGAGATTGCTGATCATGGGCGCCCCGGGCGCAGGCAAGGGGACTCAGGCCACCGCCATCGCCGAGCATTACCGCGTGCCCGCGATTTCTACCGGCGATATGTTCCGTACCAATATCAAGAACGGCACCGAGCTGGGCAAGAAGGTTAAGGCCATCATGGACGCCGGGGACCTCGTCCCCGACGAGCTAACCGACGCGATCGTTGTTGATCGCCTCAATCAGGACGATGCTGCCAACGGTTTCCTGCTCGACGGCTACCCCCGCAATATGCACCAGGTCGAGGCCCTTGACGCCTACCTCAAAGAGCATGGCCAGCGGCTTGACGCCGTCATCAGCCTTGACGTCGATCCCGAGCTGCTCACTCAGCGTCTGCTGAAGCGTGCTGAGATTGAGGGACGCACTGACGACAACGAGGAAACTATCCGTAACCGGATGAAGGTCTACTCCTCCCAGACTGAGCCGCTGCTGGAGCACTACCGTTCGGCCGGCATCCTTGTCCCGGTGGATGGAGTCGGCGAGATCGACGAGGTGCGTCAGCGCATTTTCGCCGCACTTGATTCCAAGAACTGACGTGTTGGGTCGCAACCGATTCCAGATCAAGACGCCCGACCAGATTCGCACGATGCGACGGGCCGGCCTCGTCGTTGCTAAGGGGCTGGAAGCCATGAGAGCGGTCGCTGTGCCCGGGGCCACCACTGCCGACATTGATAGAGCCGGTCGGGACGTCCTTGAGCAGCATGGCGCCAGGTCAAACTTCCTCAATTACGGGGGTGACTGGGGCCTGCCGCCCTATCCGGGTGTTGCCTGTGTGAGCCCTAACGAGACGATCGTCCATGGCATCCCCGGCGAGCGGGAGCTCAAGGATGGCGACATCGTCTCCATCGATTATGGCGCCATTGTTGATGGGTGGCATGGAGATGCCGCCCGGACCGTCCTCGTGGGAGATGTCAGCGAGGAGGCTCGGACCTTATCCGAGGTGACCCGTGAGTCGATGTGGGCCGGTATCGCCAAGGTCGTGCCTGGAGCCCGGATCGGCGACATTTCCGCAGCGGTGCAAGCATCCCTGGAATCCCATGACCGTGACTACGGCATCATTCGTGAGTACACCGGCCACGGGATCGGTACCGAGATGCACATGGATCCGGATGTTCCCAACTGGGGGCGGGCCGGACGTGGCCCGAAGATCGTTGAGGGCATGGTGCTGTGCATCGAGCCGATGGCTACCCTCGGCACGGAGGTCACCGCGACCCTGGACGATGAGTGGACCGTTGTTACGGTGGACGGCTCGTGGGCTAGCCACTGGGAGAACACCGTTGCCGTAACCAGTAAAGGTTTGTGGGTGTTGTCGGAGCCCGATGGCGGTCAGGCCGAACTCGAGAAGCGTGGAGTGCCATTCGGGCCCCTTGACTGAGGTTGATCTGTAGCGCTGCCGGGGCCGTGGGTTCCGGCAGCACTGTGGACTACGGGCGGGATGTGTGCCCTCTGTGTGAGTTACTGCTGGTGCCCTTTAGCTCCTTTCAATTTGGGGAGACGAAGCTGAAAAGGTATCGTTACCTGCTGGCTTCGTGTGTGCGGAGCCACAACCACGCCCGCAGGGGGTGTGGGTAGCGGACAGATGGGACGTAATGGCCAAGAAAGAGGGAGCACTCGAACTGGAGGGAACTGTCGTTGAAGCTTTGCCCAACGCCATGTTCCGCGTCGAACTCAAGAATGGGCACCGCGTTCTTGCCACGATTAGCGGCAAGATGCGTCAACACTACATCCGAATCCTGCCGTCGGACCGTGTCGTTGTTGAGCTGTCGCCCTACGATCTCACCCGCGGCCGGATCGTCTACCGCCACAAGTGAGCTGCGGCTCATTGCCAAGCGCTTAGCGGCGCACCACCCAGGTTCCCACCAGGGGGCCGTTACGCGAAAGAGAATCTCATGAAGGTTCAGCCGAGCGTCAAGAAGATCTGCGATAAATGCAAGGTCATTCGTCGCCACGGCCGCGTGATGGTCATCTGCGATAACCCGCGCCACAAGCAGCGTCAGGGCTGAGCCCACGCCGCGACGGGATCGCAGATCGTCATCGCGACGGTCAGCAGGAATACAGGGGTTCGGCCCCTGAGGTCCACCGTCAGGCCCATCATCCAGGTGGGAGCGGTGAACACATTAATTCCACAAGTAAATAAACGCACCGCTAACACACGCTGGTGCAGACCTCCCGGGCAATGCTCGGGACACCGTGGAAGCACGTCCCGGAACCCCGCTCGAACCCATCGAGCACGGATTCGGGCTACTACCCCCGGACGAAGGCCGGGGCCTCGTCGGACAGTCAGACACTGTCCATCGTTCTCAGGGATGACGAGGGCGCTCCACGTCGGACACCTTCGCGGCCCGAGCAATCGGGTCGAAAGAACAAGAAAGGGATGCCACATGGCACGCCTCATCGGAGTCGACCTGCCGCGCGACAAGCGCCTCGAGGTCGCCCTGACCTACATCTACGGAATCGGCCGCACCCGCGCCACCGAGACCCTGAAGGCCACCGGAATCAGCGGTGACCTGCGCGTCCACGAGCTGACCGATGATCAGCTCGTGGCACTGCGTGACCACATTGAGGCCAACTACCACGTCGAAGGTGACCTTCGCCGTGAGGTGGCTGCTGACATCCGCCGCAAGATCGAGATTGGCACCTACCAGGGCCGTCGTCACCGCAGCGGACTTCCGGTTCGTGGTCAGCGCACCCGCACCAACGCCCGTACCCGCAAGGGTAAGAGGAAGGCCGTCGCCAAGAAGAAGGCCAAGTGAATCATCGCCTACAGGGCACTCACCAACCGTCACCGACGCGCAGATCACACTGATTTCAGGAGAGACATCACATGGCTACTGCAGGCCACAAGGGTGCACCCAAGACCAAGGTGCGCCGCAAGGAGAAGAAGAACGTCGTCGCCGGTCAGGCGCACATCAAGAGCACGTTCAACAACACCATCATCGCTATTACTGACCCCTCGGGTGCAGTGATCTCGTGGGCCTCTGCCGGCACTGTCGGCTTCAAGGGCTCCCGTAAGTCCACCCCGTTCGCCGCTCAGATGGCCGCTGAGGCTGCTGGACGTCGCGCCATGGAGCATGGCATGAAGCGGGTTGACGTCTTCGTTAAGGGTCCCGGCTCCGGTCGTGAGACTGCCATCCGTTCCCTGGGGGCTGTCGGCTTGGAGATCGGCCCGATCTCCGACGTCACCCCTGTTCCGCATAACGGATGCCGCCCGCCGAAGCGCCGCCGCGTCTGACCCACTCCGAGAGCAAAGGACTGATACACAATGGCCCGTTACACCGGCCCCCTTACCAAGAAGTCCCGTCGCCTCGGGACTGACCTTGTCGGTAACGACAAGTCCTTCGAGCGTCGTCCGTACCCCCCGGGTGTCCACGGACGCGGTCGCACCAAGGACTCCGAGTACTCGCTGCAGCTGCGCGAGAAGCAGAAGGCTCGTTACGCCTACGGCGTCCTGGAGAAGCAATTCCGTCGTTACTACGAGGAGGCTGACCGCGCCCAGGGTAAGACTGGTGACGTCCTGTTGCAGATCCTCGAGTCGCGTCTCGATAACGTCGTGTACCGCGCTGGACTTGCTGCTACCCGTCGTCAGGCTCGCCAGATGGTCAGCCACGGCCACTTCCTGGTCAATGGCAAGAAGGTCAACATTCCTTCCTACCGGGTGAGCACCCACGACATCATCGACGTTCGCGAGAAGTCCAAGGACCTTCCCCCGATCGTTATCGCTCGCGAGACCTTCGAGACCCGCGACGTCCCGGCATGGCTCGAGGTTCGTCCCAATAAGGGCCGTATTCTCGTTCACCAGTTGCCTACCCGTGACCAGATCGTCATTGACGTCAACGAGCAGGCTATCGTCGAGCTCTACTCGAAGTGATCTATGCAGAGGGGCGACCCCTTGCAACCCCGGGCGGGTCAATTCCAGTTCGTGACTTCCTGTTTGGTGGTGGTCGCGTTTTGGCCTGAGTTTGCTGGGAGAATTGCGAGGGGTGACCCCCGATGCGGCGGCCCGCGGGTGTCGCGGCCGCCACCCCTCACAACCGAATATCGCGGCGGGAATCCCCGTCAACGTGTCCCCTGTGCGCCTTCATATAGCGGTTGGCGCGAAAGGTAGAAAATATGCTCATTGCACAGCGCCCCACTCTCACTGAAGAGTCCATCTCCGAATTCCGCTCGAAGTTCGTCATCGAGCCTCTGGAGCCGGGTTTCGGATACACCATTGGCAACTCGCTGCGTCGCACCCTGCTGTCGTCCATCCCGGGCGCCTCTGTGACGAGCATCAAGATCGAGGGAGTCCAGCACGAGTTCTCGACTATTGAGGGCTGTGTCGAGGACGTCACCGAGATCATTCTGAACCTCAAGGGCCTTGTGCTCTCCTCGGAGGAAGACGAGCCGGTCGCCATGTATCTGCGGAAGTCCGGTGCCGGCGAGGTCACCGCTGCCGACATTAACCCGCCTGCCGGTGTGACCATCCACAACCCGGAGTTGCACATCGCAACCCTCAACGACGATGGCCGCTTCGAGATGGAACTTATTGTCGAGCGTGGCCGCGGCTACGTCTCTAGCGCCCTCAACGACGATCCGAATGCCGAGATCGGACGCATCGCCGTCGACTCGATCTACTCCCCGGTTCTCAAGGTCACCTACAAGGTTGAGGCCACCCGAGTCGAGCAGCGCACGGACTTCGACAAGCTCGTTGTTGACGTCGAAACCAAGCCGTCCATCCTCCCTCGTGACGCCATTGCCTCCGCTGGCAAGACCCTCGTTGAGCTGTTCGGGCTGACTCGCGAGCTCAACGCTGAAGCTGAGGGCATTGAGATCGGTTCCGGACCAGTCGACGAGGAGTACGCCGAGAGCCTGGGCACCCCGGTCGAGGAGCTCAACCTCACCGTCCGTTCCTACAACTGCCTCAAGCGTGAGGGCATCCATACTGTTGGAGAACTCGTCTCGCGGTCTGAGCAGGACCTGCTGGCCATCCGTAACTTTGGATCCAAGTCGATCGATGAAGTCAAGGAAAAGCTCACCGAGCTTGGCCTAGCCCTCAAAGACTCGGCTCCGGGGTTTGACCCACTTGCCGCAGCTGAGGCCTACGACGAGGCCAATGACGACGATTACGCGGAGACTGAGCAGTACTGATTTATTAAGTGCAAGGGGGGGCGACCTCCCTTGCATCCCCCGCGTGGGTTGGCCTTTTTCGCAGTCGCAAGTGTGTTGTTAGTTGTGTTTGGGGTTGACTTGGTGGGGGAGATTGCGGGGGCGACCCCCTTGCACCGTGACAACTCAAGATTTTCCTCTCTTCGGAGGGGAGGCCAGGGGGGTGGACCCTGGCCGCACCCCCATCCGTCATATGACGGGAAAGGGGAGGGGAGGACGCCCGTCCTCCCTCAGCCGGACTGAGGCGGGTCCACCTGCCCGCCATACCGACACACAAGGAGAAAAGAATGCTGAAACCCACAAAGGGTCCCCGTCTTGGCGGATCCCCGGCTCACGAGCGCATCATTCTGCGCAACCTGGCCAGCCAGCTCTTCGAGCATGGCCGCGTCGTGACCACCGTCACCAAAGCCAAGCGCGTTCGCCCGTTGGCCGAGAAGCTCATCAACCGCGCTAAGACCGACACTGTTGCCAATCGTCGTTTCGTGAACCGCACGATCACCGACCGCGGCATCGTGCACATCCTTTTCACCGAGATCGGCCCCCGCATGGAGGGTCGTGACGGCGGTTACACTCGCGTCACTCGCATTGGCAACCGCAAGGGTGACAACGCCCCCATGGCCGTTATCGAGGTCATCAGCGACAAGGTCGCTCCGAAGACTCCGGCCAGCGCTGCTGACGCCAAGGCGCAGATCAACACCGCTACCGAGGCCAAGGACGCCGAGCCCGAAGCCGGAGACGCTGCCGTTGAGCACAACGCCCCCGCCGAGGACGCCGCTGCACAGGCTCCCGTGGCCGACGAGCAGGAGGCCGCCGAGGCTGACGAGAAGGCCGAGGAGAAGTCTGAGGCCTGATCCTCCTTCAAAACGCCGGTCCTCACTAGTGAGGACCGGCGTTTATTATGCCTGCGTCCCGATCCAACCCTAAGTATCGAGGTTCAGATTCACCGCATAGGCTAGAGAGGTGACCACCTTTCGTATCGCTCAGCTCGCCAACTTTGTCGGCCCGGTGTCCGGCGGCATGAAGGTGGCCATCGACGCTCTCGGAAAGGGGTACGTTGCGGCCGGTCACGAGCGAATCCTGGTAATACCGGGTCCTAAAGACCGCATCACCGAATCAGAATCCGGCATCACCGTCGAGATCGCAGCCCCGCGCGTTTCTGCGGGCTACCGCATGATCGCTACGCCCTGGCGAGCCCTCGACATCCTGGACCGCTTCCGCCCCACCTCCATTGAGTCCTCTGACAAGTGGACCCTCACTCCGGCCGCCGGCTGGGCGTCACGTCGAGGCATCGGATCGGTGCTATTCAGTCACGAACGCCTCGACGACATGCTCACCATGTGGGTACGCAGACAGTTCGGCGTCGCAGCTGCCGTCGGTGCCCTCAATCGTCGTCTCTCCAAGTCCTTCGATGTCGTCGTCGTCACTTCTGATTACTCTGCGGGTGAATTCGCCGACACCGGCGCCCGCCTCGTCAAGGTTCCCCTCGGCGTCGACCTAGAAACCTTCAACCCCAACAAACGTGAACCAGGACTGCCAACTCCGCGCCCTGACGATATCTTACGACTGTGCTACGTCGGTCGGATGAGCCATGAGAAGAGCCCCCAGCTGGCCGTCGCTGCTGCTCTCGAATTGCATCGACGCGGGGTCCCACTGCGCCTCGACATGTACGGGGTCGGCCCAGACACGGATGCCATGAAACAGCAGGCCGGCGACGCTCCGGTTTTCTTCAACGGGTTCGTTGCGGGCCGTGACGAGGTTGCCCGGCGTTTTGCAGCAGCGGATGTCTCGATGTCGGTCTGTCCCGCAGAAACCTTCGGGTTAGCCTCCCTAGAGGCGCTCGCCTGTGGCACCCCGGTCGTCACCGCGAACCGGGGTGGCGCCCACGAGATCGTCGATGTGACGAGCGGTGAGGCCGGCAGCCCCGACGCCATGGGCCTAGCCGACGCCACCCAACGTCTTGCGGCCAGGCTCGGCCCAGAACTGCGGGACGCCGCGCGACACCGAGCTGAGCAGTTCACCTGGGACGCCAGCGTGGAGGCAATGCTCATGATCCATTCCGAGATCGCTGCACGCCCCGACGCCAAGCCCTACTGGAAACAGCGCCTTGTGAACCGTCGCAACGCGCGGCGGGACACCCAAGACCCCCTCGCCCCAACCGACGACTCCCAGGAGCAGTGATGAGGAAGATCCCACTCGTGCTGGCCGGCGTGGCGGCTGCCGTCACCCCCGTCGTCCTGGCGGCTCCCGGCCCTGAGCCGGCCATGCCTGACGGCCCCGCTGGCCGACCTGTGCGCACCGTCGACGACGCCGTTGCTGCGTGCCGGGCGTCCGGGAAGGCGGGTTGGGAGCTTGTCGATGAAGCAACCCAACTCGTGCACCGGATGTACACCCACTACTCGTGTTGGCACCTCTGGCTCAGCCCCGAGACCTCGCTAGCGGCTGGGCACGGCCATTCAGGTCAGTACAACATTGTGCTGGGAAAGATACTCGAGCAGTTGGGGTTTCAGGTGCGTCCAGTCCACGCAGCACGGGTCCGTCTGGATCACCACCCGTGGTATCACACCGGACACAGCTGGCTCCGGGTGATACACCAGGGAAAAGAGCTCGACGTCTGCGCGTCACGACCCGGTAACACCGCTGGTAACGTCGCCTTCGTCCCCGTCACCGAGGTACTCGATCGCACCAGGCTCAATAGCATTGATACCGCCCTCGCTCTGGCCCCGATCGTTGTTGCTAGTGTCTGGAAATCCTGGCTGACGGGATCGGGCATCCAGAGTTGGATGTACCGCCCATTTGGGCTGTCAGCCTGAGCGCCGGGCCCAGGGTCAGCATGTGACAACTCTCCGGTTGCCGTTTTCGTCAGGGGCCGGTTCATGGTCTCAGGTGCCAGCGTCTGGCCGGTCACAGCGCCAACGACGCATAGACCTGCCGCGATGACCATGCACCACTTGACCCCGATTGTCCCGATGCCAATGGGCAGCAGGTAGGTGCCAAGGAAGGCACCAATGCGGCTGACTGCCGACCTGAACCCTACGCCACTGGATCGAATGTCGGTGTCGAAGATCTCAGAAGGGTACACCGCAGTAAGAATGTCGCTGTAGGAGTTGACCAAGGCGAAAAGAGCCAAGCCCACCACCAGCACCCACGGCGGCGCGTCGGTCCACAGCCCGACAATCAACAAGACTGCGGTCTGCATCCAGAACGGCCCGATGAGCATACGTCGGCGGCCGATGCGATCGATCGCCAGCAGACCGACGACCGCGCCAACGACGCCAATGGTATTGGAGAGGATCGTGCCGCCGGCTTGAGACTTCACGTTGAGGGATTCCAGCACTTTCGGAGCGTAGGTGAAGATCGCGAAATACGGGGTGACGATGCACGTCCAGAAAATACAGACGAAGATCGTGCGCCGCCGTTGACCCTTGCGGAACAGCTTGCGGTAGCCTTCCCCGTCCACCGACTCCTCGCTGAGCTGTTCGGCGGCGAAGTATTTCGGACCCATGTGCTTTTCGACGATCTCACGTGCTTCGGCCTCACGGCCGTGACGCAGCAACCAGCGCGGGGATTCTGGAAGACCGATTCGCAGCCCAAGCACAATGAGGGCTGGGATTACTGAAGTGGCCAAGATGACTTTCCACGACACTCCAGACCACAGCAGCGCATACCCCAATAGGACAGCGATAAGGAAGCCGATGCGCCAGCATAGTTCGAGGAAGGCCAGCTTCGATCCACGCTCCCGGGCCGGAACAAACTCTGAAAGCATCGGTGCTCCGATCGAGTATTCGGCTCCGATGGCCATCCCTAAAAGGAATCTGAGGATCCCTAGGGAGACTCCACCCGTCGCGAAAGCCTGCCCGGCGCCGATAACGATGAAAGCAATAATGTCGACGAGGAACATCCTGCGGCGTCCGAACTTATCGGTGAGGAAGCCGAAGAGTGGGGCACCAATGAAGATGCCCAGTAGGCTCGCGGCACCGACGAGCCCCTCCATAGCGGGGGTGAGCTCGAGGTCGTGATTGATGTGCAAGATGACCACGCTAATGACGCCCAGGTCGAAGCCGTCGAGCCCGCCACCGAAAGCGGTGGCGGCTGTGACATGGCGCAGGAAACGTCTGGATTCGGGGGAGATTGGTGCTGACGCCAATTGCGTGTCGGGCGTCAAACTGGCGGTGTTCGTAAGCGGGATGTTGGCGGCCATTGTGGCAGCCCCTTCCGGTGGCGGACAGTGCACCACGAAGCAATGTAGAGCGGACCCGTCGATCGACCGATATGCCCTTCCGTGGTTCTAGGACCGTTACTGTGGTTTCCGGCCCATCTGTTCACCGTACTGGTCATGGGGGTCGCGGCGCTGGGATTCGAGGGTGATGTGAATCCTGTCCCGGATGCACGACGAGGGGCCCATCGCTGTGACGGGCCCCTCGTAAGACCAGACCGTGTCTCAGCCCGGAAGTGTCACGGGCGGCTGGGCGCGGGCACTCCGGTCACATGTGGACACATCTGGTTGCGCGTACGTCATGAAAGGAACTCGTGTCCTTAGCGTCCCGTCGCAGGAAGCCTCGTGGGCCTCGTACCTGCCTGGGAGGCGGTACCGGTCGGGGTCGCTGTGGAACCACTCGCGGGAGTCGTGGTGGGTTGTGGTGTGGTGGGGCGCCCCGTGGGAGACGGTTCGGGCGTCACCTGACAGTGAGCCGGCGGGGTCCACGTGCGCGCCGTCGGATCATGCCGGGGCTGATCGGCATGGCCGTTCGCGAGGCCAGTGAAGATCACCTCACCGATCGCCGCGAAGGGCTGGGAAGCGTCCTGGGGTGAGGTCATTGTGATTCGCACATACCGTGCGTCTGTCTGTTTCGAGAGACTGACGATCGTTGGGTAAGAGTTGGAGGGCAGAGTGACTGGTTGTCTGCCGGTCCAATGGGAACCGTCGGTCGAGAATTCCAGGACGAGGGTCTTGACTCGGCCGTTGGGATTGCCCCGGCGGGAGACCCACCTCATCGCCGATAATGCGTACTCGCGACCGAGGTCGACCGTCAAGGTATGCGGATAGGTCGCAACGGGTGCCTCCCAGCGGGAGTGCCAGAACGTGTTCGGGTTACCGTCAACGGCGGCCGAAGCCCGGCCATTGGGAGCGGTCTCATTACTTGCCTCACTGGAAGCCTTGGCGGTGACTCCGCTCGTGATGGCGTTGAGGAAGGGCGGCGTCTTGGACGTGACTGTAAACACCTTCTCCACGAAACGTCCGTCGGGTCCGGCGATGCGCAGCAGGTGCGCCCCGCTGGGGGGCTGATAGGTAATGGGGACGTCCTGGGTGCCCGAACCGGTGGCGTCCGTGTGCACCGTGCCGATCTTCGTGTCGTCGATGAGAACGTCGACCCAAGTGTTCGGTGTCAGGTGCGTGAACGAGACGTCGAGTCGAGAATCGTCGCGGACGGAGCTGCCGGAGGGGAAGGAGACGGTTGGTTTGTCGCAGGGGCCTACGACGGGGCCGGTGGGTTGTGCCGGGGCTCCGTCACGAACCGTCACCGAGGTGACGAGGACCCGGCCGTCCGACAGCTTCACCGTGATCGGGAAGGTGCCGGTGTGGCTCCAGGTGTGTGAGACGCGCAGATCATACAGCCCACCTGCGGTCAGCAGGCCACGACGGTGCTGATCGACAAATCGTACCTTCTGGACGCCACCTTCGGCTCCCAGGTCGACGCTTGCAGTGAGGGAACTAATCGTCGAGGCAGACGTGCCATCGGCGTCCGTGATGGAATCGACGGTCACCGACGAACCGTCTGGGGAAGCCTTCGTCCCCGGCGCTGCCAGGGTTGCGAGGGTGACCTCGCCGTGACGACCCGGCGCGGTGACGCTCGGGGTCCCGGCAGCATCGCTGGCCCATGTGACCTCAGGGGTGTCGTAGAAATTCGACTGCATGGCCAGCAGGCGTGCACCGTCGTCGGCCATACGGTTGAGGAAGTCACCGATCGATCTCCGCGACTGCGGTGTCCAGCCGATCTCGGCATGGGCGAGGGCACGGGGGAAGGCCAGATACTGTGATTGGCTGCCGTTGCGAATAGTCTCGGACCATTGCGGTCCCTCTATCCCGAGGATGTCGTCATCGGTGGTTTTGGGGATGACGCTCTCCGGATCCTAGTCGTAGTAAGTACGCAGCCCACCATGGCCGTTTGAGGCCCAGACGAGGCCGATCGCAGTGTCCGGGGTGTACTTCTGGTCCAGATAGGCGGCGTCGCTCTTCGAGATGATGAGTTTGGCTCCTCTGTCCCTGACGGCACGACGGGTGTTCTCGGTATCACCGACCCAGTACTGGATGGCGTCGCCCGCGGTCACACCGCCGATGGAATACTCGTTCCAGCCAACCGGCTTCTTGCCGAGGCTGTGGACGAGGTTGACCACCCGAGTGACGAATCTAACGTACTGATCATGTGGGGTCGAGTGGGACTCATCGGCGCCGATATGGAGATACGGACCAGGAGTCATCTGGGCGATTTGGCCGAAGATGTGCGCGAGAGCCGTCCAGGTCTTGGGATTGTCGACGTCCAGGGAGGAGTATCCCACGGCACTAGTGCCGTTTTGCGGTACCGTTCCGTAGACCGTGGTTTCCGGATGCGAGTTGGCACTGTTGAGTTCGGGGAAGGCGTGCAACATCGCGTTGGAGTGGGCCGGCGAGTCGATCTCGGGGACCACCATGATGTGGCGAGCAGCGGCATAGGCGACGATGCTGCGGTACTGCTGCTGAGTGTAGAACCCGGTGCGACCCAGCTCATCGCGGTAGCCGTGTTCCTGGGTGTCCATTGCGGTGTGTCCGGACACCGAGGTGAGTTTCGTGTAGTCGAGAGTGTCGCCGGGTGCGCGGCCCTTGTTGGTGATCTGGATCCGCCAGCCCTGATCGTCGGCCAGGTGCATGTGTAGCACCGACATCTTGTGAGCTGCCATGACGTCGAGAACTGACCTGACCTCGTCGAGGGTCAGGAAGGAACGTGCCGGATCAAGCTGGACACTGCGGTAGCTGAACCGTGGCGCGTCAGTGATCGTAACGGCCGGGGCCGTCCATGACCGCATCATGGGCCGGGTCGACTCGATGAATGGCGGGAAGAGTTGTCGGATCGTCTGGACGGCGTCGAAAAGACCATGGCTCGTCACGGCCCGGGCGGTCATGGATCCGGCCCGTGAGACGAGCGAGTATGCCTCTTCCTGTCGGGCGTACGTGCCGATTCTCGTGTGCGGGTCGACGGTCAGGCTGATGACCGAGTTGTGGCCGCTGCCGCTCGAGACGATCGGTAGGGGGAAGCCGGTGGAGCGCCGCAGGATCGTTGCCAGGAACTTGGCACTCTCGCTGGCCTGACCCTTGGCGACGATGACGGTGGAGTCCTTGAGGGCGAAGGGTGCTCCGCTGTCGGTCTTGAGGGAGGCAGGTAGTGGCACCAAGGAGGGCACAGTGCCTGTGGCGGGGTCGGGTGTCCGTGGGCTGTAGGTCGGGGCCTTGTTCAGGGCCCCGACGAGGGACCCAGTGACCGAATGGGTCGGCTCGACGGTGATCGACGCAGGACCGGAACCCGCTTCCTTGGCGGCCACAGCGACGGCGATGGTGTTCGAACCGTGAAGGTTGATGAACCCGGCGGGAATGACGAAGCGGGTCTGTGGTCCGACGTCACCGACGTAGACGCCGGTATTCCAGCCGTTGACGAAGATTGTCGCCTGGGAATGGTCGGCTCCCACGCCGCCAGGACCCTTGCCGTTCCCAGAAGGCTTGACGACGACCTGGAATGGAAGGTGGTGTCCTGACCGGTGGGCACCGACAGGTTGAAGGTGGAGCGGTACCACCGGATGCCCGGATGGTCGACGGTCATCGTCGTGGCCGCTGTCCAGTCCTTGTCGGGCATGCCCGGCAGGTACCATCCGGCGCGCTCGCCTTACAGGCCACCATTGTTGTACATCGTCCGGGCGGTATCGCCGGTCTGTTCGGTGCTTAGTGCGCCACGGACCCGCCACGTGACCGCCCCCTTCGCAGGCAGGCTGGCGGAGTTGAGACCGCGGGACTGGCGCGACAGCCCGTTGTCGGACCAGTCGAGGTTCTGGCCGAGGTTGTGGACGACGACCGAGAGGACGACCGGATCGCCGGCCTTGACCGAGGAGGGGAGCTCGATGCTCGTCGTGTTTCCGACCGCGCGATAGGCTCCGGCGTAGGTGCCGTTGATCCAAACTTGCATAAAGGCCGGGTCGACGCCATTGGGCTTGGGTGCGCCCTGACCACCGTTGGCATTGAGCTTGAGCGTACGTGTTGTGTTGGCGGTGAAGTGAGCCCGGTACCAGACCGAACCCTCATAGAAGCCGAGGAGATTCGAGTCCAGGGCGGCACCGCCGAGCGTCGGTTTCTGCCATGGCGTGCGTCCTGTTGTGGAGCTGGCTACCTTCCACGTCGAGTCGTCGTAGCCCTGGGCAGCTTCCGGAGCGCCTGTCTTGGAGACCCAGTGCAGGGCGGGGGCGGAGACGGCGGCCGGGCCGGGAACTGGCGCGTCGGTGAAGTGTGGCAGGGGCCGACCATTCCAGCTGGCTGAAGTGATCGCGGCGTCCGGGATGATGGAGACGGTACCGGGCTCGGCCATCTGGCCGCTCAGAGCGACGGTGCTGCCACTGGTGACAGTCCGGCCGGTGAGGTAGGCGCCCTCGACGTCAGTGTGCACCGTGCGGCCGTTGAGAGTGCTCTCGAGTTGCCAGGTGGTGCGGGCGCTCTGCCGGTCGATGACGCGCAAGGTCAAGGCGTCGTCGCCCTCACCGATGCGGATATCGGACGGAGTGCCGGTGTGGGTGTAATTGAGGCGGAGTTGACCGGTGGTCGCGTTCCAGACGGTCCGTACTCCGGAGCCCCGAACCGTGGGCGCGGAAGATCCTGCCTTGAATTGCAAGACGGTCTCGCCTGGGTCACCGCGGTGACCGATGAGGTACTCGACGGTGCCGCGCCCGGAGGTGACGACCGGGGCCCCGAACGGCTGGGAGGTGGTGTAGAGCACTTTGTGGTTGCCGATGGGGAAATCGGCGGCCATCATGAGAGCGTCACGACCGTGCAAGTGAAGGGTCGTGGACGTGTCCTGTGGGACACGGGCCCACTGCCGGGCCGGGTTCGAGGGTTTCTCACCGTGGGCGTCCGCTGCTGAGTCGTCGGTGACGCGCAGGGCGTCGAGGCTGACGATGGTGCTCTTCCCGCCCTGCGCCGGTTTGCCGAGATTGGTGACAGTGAGGGTGTGGCGCCCGCCGGACAGGCCGGTGAACTCGTGGAGCACTTTTTGGGCAGGCCGGTTCTGGTCGGAGTCGACGTGACCGGTCGCTTCGACCGGGGCGTCGCCGTCGACGCGGAGGGAGACCATGCCGTGATCGGTGCCGGTACCGGAGATGACGGAGATCCCGGTGCCGGTGAAGGTCAAGGTCGCCGTGTCCCCCTTGCGGGATGAGACCGTCAGGGTTTTGCCCGAGGCTCCGGGATCGCTGCGCTGCACCCACGAACCCTGGTACGAGATGGCGGAATCACGGTCGTCGACGACGTGCTGGCGGTTGGCGGAGCCGTCGGAGTCAAGATCAAGCGAGGTGGTGAAAGTGGTGTCGGTCGTCGCGTTGGAGTCGCCCAACCGGAAGCCGATGAAGCGTGGTCCGGTTGCGCCGGTAGTGCGCTGGTACGCGTGGACTGGGGAGCCCTTGAGTAGGTTCGGGGGCACTTACCGGATTGGTGGCTGCCAGCCATGGCAGGGCGCGTTGGAAGTAACCGATCTCCTTCTGCACCGCGAATTTGTCGGTGAGGGTGCGTTCTTCGTCGAGAGCGGCGCCGTAGTCGTAGGAGGTAAAGCCGGACGCAGGGGCCCCTGTCCATCCCCAGTTCGTCCCGCCCTCGAGCATGTAGTAGTTGAATGCTGTGACGCCATTACCAATGGTGGAGACGCCCCACTGTCGGGTGAATGCGGGATCGGCGAATGTGGCGCAGGCGCTGGGGGTGAAAGGGGCACCCCATGGGGTGAAGGCCCCGCCTTGGGCCTCAGTGATGAACTGTGGGGTGGTGGGAGCTATGGCCCGGAACTCGGCTTCGTGGTCGCTCAGGGCATTGCGCTTTCCGTTGCACGTGAAGCCTAATGGGTAAGAGTCATAGGCATGGAAATCGGTGCCGTACTTCGAGGTGTCGGAGAAATGCCCGGCCATTGAGTAGTCGTTGGTGAACAGTGGGACGGTGATGCCGTCGGCCCGGACGTAGCTCGTCAGCGCCTTGAGGAAGGCGGATCGGTCGGAACTCTCGTCGAGCAGCTCGTTCTCCACCTGGTACATGAGCAGGGAATCGCCGCCGGTCGTCACTTGGTGCTTGCGGGCGATGGCGTCGAATGCATGCAGCCATTGTTTTGAGCGCGCCAGGTTCGCAGTGCCACGCAGAGGCCCGGGCTGGTTGCTCATGGTGGCGGGGAGGCCGCCCATGGAGATTTCGGCGTTGATGTAGGGGCCGGGCCGGGCAATGACGTACAGACCCTCCTCTTCGGCGATGGTGAGGAGTTTGTCGATGTCTTTAATGCCGGAGAAGTCGAACTTGCCGTCAGCGGATTCTTGGTGCAGGCCCCAGAAGAAGTACAACGAGATGGCGTTGAAACCGTTTGCGCGAGCCTTGCGCATGACGTCGCGCCACGCTTGCTGGGAGGGGAGGCGCCAGTAGTGCAGTTCCCCGGACCAGATCGACAACCGGGTGCCGTCGATGGTGAACGAGTGCTTGTCCCAAGCGACTTTGTGGGCTTTTCCGTCGTTGCCCGGGAAGATATAAGGCGCCGATGACATCGCCTTCGGTGTCTGTGACGGTGACGTTGCCGCAGCTGTGCCAGGTGTGGCGGCAAGGGAGGTTGAGGCACAGGCGACCGCGGTCAGTGCGGCCATCGTCCGGGATAGGGAATGGCGATGCTCGGCTTTGCGCATGGACGGCTCCGTCATGTGGGCGAACCACCTCGTGGTGGGCGCGGGGCCTCAGTGCCTCACGCGCAGTCGAAGCTATCAGCGGCATATGGACGCGTGAGTTCAAGCGCTCAGCTCGGGTGCACGTTCATGCAGTCCGATCCGATTCGCCGGACACGTTGGTGCAACCTGGGCACGTCGCTGGCCGCGTCCGTGTGGGGACGCAGCCAGCGACGATGAAAAATGTACGGGATCTTCAGGGCCTACGGATCAGAACAAACCGGTGATCGAACGGGCCTTGACGAACCGCTGCTCGGCGTCGGTCCAGTTGACGACGTTCCACCAGGCGGTGACGTAGTCGGCCTTGACGTTCTGGTACTGCAGGTAATAGGCGTGTTCCCACATGTCGAGCTGGACGACCGGGATCTGGGTTGACGGCAGATTGCCCTGGTGGTCAAACAGCTGCATGGTGTTGAGTCGCTGACCCATCACGTCCCACACGAGCATGCCCCAGCCGGAGCCCTGAACGCCCTTAGCGGTTTCCTCAAACTGCTTTTTGAAGCTGTCAAAGGAACCGAAGAACTCGTCAATCGCAGCGGCGAGTTCGTTGCCCTCCGGACGACCGCCCCCATGGGGGGACATGTTCTTCCAGAACACGGAGTGGTTGATATGGCCGCCGAGGTTAAAGGCCAGGTCCTTCTCGAGTTTGTTGATGGTTCCGAAGTCGCCCTTCTCGCGGGCCTCGGCCAGCTTCTCTAGGGCGGTGTTGGCTCCCTGAACGTAGGTGTTGTGGTGCTTGTCATGGTGCAGTTCCATGATCTTGCCCGAGATGTGGGGCTCCAGTGCGCCGTAGTCGTAGTCGAGATCGGGAAGGGTGTAAACAGCCATTCTTCCTCCTGTGGAACGAGATACGTCACGACGTCCGTCATGACGTGGCTCTTGGCAGAGCCGCTTACGTGGTACAACACCGAACCTGTCTCCATCATTCCCGTGTTTGCGAGATTTTTCACGCGCTGTGGAAGAACTGGTCCTATTCGGCCGTAACCTTATGGGGCGCGGGGGCCTCGATGGGTGTGCTCGGACGTCGCCGATTGGAGGCGAAGGCGACGGTTTGATGCTACGGAGACATGCGGGGCTTGCCTGGTTCTGCCGGGGTTCAGGGCACCGCCCCGGATGGGTTGCCGTGTGTGATGAGACCGATGTTTTACATGCCGTTGATACGGAGAACACCATGTGATGACCGCAGCACGAGGCAGGAAAGATCTTCTGGACAGCGTGACGCTAACTTTTGGATCACGCACGGAAATAACTTTGATTCGTGATAGGCGGGTGATCGACGATGGCGTCATCTGTAATAATTCATCACGGCAAATTGTCATTCGCCCTTCGTGCTCATGAGTAGCGCTCTGCATGCTGAGCTGTGTGAGTTTTGAGGGGGATTTAGTGTCCACATGAGTGTCTCGCCTTGTCGCACCCGGTGTCGTGGTGTTGGTGATGGTTTTTGGACACCTCGCCCGGGCCGGCTTCCCCGATCGCTCATAGCGACGATATCCATCGTACTGGTATGGGTATAACTAAGATTAAGCTGGTTGAGTCTCGATGGCGGTTAACTGTAAGGTTATGCGTCGTGGGGCGTGTGGCCCCATGTGTTGTTATATGTTCCGGTCGCCAAGGATCAAACAAGTTGGATCGGATACAGAGAGACTGTTATGAATGATTCTGACTTTTTCTGAGGGTGGCCTGTAAGACTGGCCCTTTGAGATGATGTGGTGAGTAATATGAGTGATGACCCCACCGGATCCCGGACTATCCCACAGGCAGCTGTTCCCGCCCCTGCGGACACCCGGCCACCGGGCCAACCCGCGGTCATGATCGAGGGACTGACTAAACGGTTTGGGCCCAAGATCGCCGTCGATAACCTCACCATGTGGGTTCCGCGCGGATCAATGTTCGGCTTCGTCGGTCCCAACGGCGCTGGCAAGACGACGACCTTCTCGATGGTTACCGGGCTGCTGCGTCCCGATGCCGGTCGGGTCGAGGTGCTCGGCCATGACGTCTGGGCTGATCCGGCTGCGGCGAAGGCCCAGATGGGTGTCCTGCCCGACGGGATGAAGACCTTCGACCGTCTCTCTGGCCGCGAGCTACTCCGCTTCTGCGGGATGCTACACCGACTTGACGAGGCCACCATCAACGAACGCGCAGAGGGACTCCTTGACGCCCTCAGCCTGACAAGCGCCGCCGACCTCCTGGTGTGTGACTACTCCGCGGGTATGACCAAGAAGATTGATTTGGCCTGCGCCATTATCGCCGATCCTGCCGTTCTCGTTCTCGACGAGCCCCTCGAATCCGTCGATCCACTCTCGGGTCAGACCATTCGGTCAATCCTGCGCCGTTTCGTTGACGGTGGCGGGACGGTCGTCATATCCAGCCACGTCATGGAGCTCGTCGAGTCCTTGTGCGACTCGGTGGCCGTTATCGCCGGGGGGCGTCTCCACGCTATTGGTGCCCTCGACGACGTGTGCCAGGGCAAGTCTTTGCAGAATAGGTTCGTCGAGCTCGTCGGCGGCAACGCCAACATGGGGGAGGGTCTTACGTGGTTGCGCAGGTCTTGAAGCACCAGTGGGTCACCACCCTGGTCCCCCTTCGCAAAGGTGCCAAGCCGGCCGAGATCTTCGGACTCATCTTCCTGGTCCTCGTGTCCCTGTTCCTCGGTGGGAACTATTTCGCCTATGTGTGGGCAGCCGGGCAACTCGCTATCGACCCTCGCGGTGCCAGCACCGCCGTAGCGGGGGCGTCGCTGATCGTTTTCTGGATCACTGTGCCGGTGCTTTTTGGTGCTCAGCCCACCTACACAGATCCGTCGCGATATGCGGTCTTTTCGAGGCGGGCGAGGGAACTCATGCCCGCTTTCGTTGTCGTCGGGCTATTGAGCTGGGGAGGGGTCGTCACCCTTGTGGCATCGGTCTCGCACGTCCTCGCGTGGTCGAGTGCCAGAGCTGTCGCGATGGTGGCGGCTGTGCTCGGTGTCCTGCTGGGATGGTCAGCTGCCATGATCGCGTCGAATCTCCTGCTGGTAGCGATGTCGGCTGTGATGGCTAAGCGACGGTTCTGTGAAACTATGATGATCCTCGTCATGCTGTTGTGCTGCGGTCTAGGCCTCGGGATGCAGGTCGTGACGAGGACCGCCACAGTCACCCGCACGGTTCCGGTCAACGTTGGGCGAATCATCGGGTGGACCCCGTTGGGCTGGGCATGGTCAATGCCGTGGGAGGTTGCCCATGGCCGCTGGTTAGCCTTCGCCGTTAAGCTCGTCATCAGCATCGCCACGGTCGCTGTCATGGTGTGGGCGTGGCAGGCCATCGTCGCACGTCGCCTCGTCGCACCGACCGGGGACGGCGGGAGCGTTGAGAAGGTAAAGCCGGCGAATGGGATCGACCGGATGATGCCGGACACCCCGACCGGGGCGATTGCTGGACGCACCCTGAGGTACCTGAAGCGGGACCCCCGAATGACGTCTCTGCTCCTCAACACTTTCCTCGTCCCGTTGCTGGCTAGTGCCCCGATGCTCGTCCATGGGTGGGGCGAGGTGCACGGTCCGCAGACGGCTCTCATCTTTACCGCGATCCCCTTCGCCGCGATGTTCGTTGCGACGCCGATGTATGCCGGGTCGCTCATCAGCTATGACGGAACGGCTCTGTGGCACCACATTGAGTCGTCGGTTACGGGGGTGGAGGATCGACGCGGTCGCGCGATTGCGTATCTCCTCGTCACCATGCCGGTCAGCTTGGCGCTGGCCGTCATCGCCTCCTGGTGGTGTGGTCAGTGGAAGTTGCTGCCGGTTGTGAGTGCAGAGGCTTTGGGGGTTCTCCTGCTCTCGACCGGGATCGGCTCGTGGACGAGTGTCGTCAATCCGATGCGAGTTGTCGAGAGCCGCAAGGGCAACGGGTTTAACTCAGGATCGTCGGTTGGAGCCGGTTGTCTCGGTGCCCTTCTCGGTATGGGGGCAGGGATTCTCGTTGCCATTCCAATGATTGCCCTCGTGGTGCTGGTGGCAATTTCGGGACATGCGTGGTGGAGCATCCTGCTGACCTTCGTTGGCGGGCTGGGATGGTCTTTCCTGGTACTGCACTTCGGGATCGTCGTAGGCGGGCGGCGTCTCGACCGCACCTGGGACGAGGTGCTGACGAAGATCACCCCGGTGGCCTGAATCCGGTCGGGGACACCGATTCGCGGTGTTTCCGCGCCAGTTTGTTACCATGAATTGTGTCTCCTGCGATCAACGGTGTTGGAGGAGTGACAATGACTGGATTGCTTGCTGGTCGCACCGCGCTGGTGACCGGTGGAACCGCTGGAATAGGTCGCGGAATCGCGGAGGTACTCGCACTCCACGGTGCCCGTGTTGCCGTGACCGGTGTGACCGAGGAAAGGTGTGCTCAGGCGCGCGAAGACGGACTCGACGTTTACCAACTCGACGTGCGGGACAAGAAAGCCTGCATCCGCGTGGTGAATGATGTTGCTACCGAGTGTGGTGGCCTGTCCGTGCTCATTGCTAACGCTGGTGTGTATCCCCAGGTCCGTCTCGCTCATCTTGACGATGACCAAATTGACTTCATCTTCGACGTGAATGTTAAAGGCATGATGCACGTCGTCCAAGCGGCAACGCCAGCCCTGCGTGAATCTGGTCGCGGGCGCATCGTGGTCACGTCGTCGATCACTGGCAACATCACCGGCTACCCAGGGTGGTCCCACTACGGCGCCACCAAGGCGGCACAGATGGGATTCATTCGCTCGGCCGCGATGGAGCTGGCAGGCGACAGGATCACCATCAACGCCGTGATGCCGGGCAATATTATGACCCCAGGTCTGAAGGCGCTTGGCGATGATTACCTCGCCGAGATGGCGAAGGCCGTGCCGCTGGGGATGCTGGGCGAGGCGAAGGACATCGGTGAGGCAGTGGCGTATCTCGCCTCGGATGGGGCGCGCTATGTGACCGGTCAGTCGATCGTGGTGGATGGCGGACAGATCCTGCCTGAGGGGCCGGAGGCGCTTGCGGAAATGTAGGTTAGTTTTCCTCCGTGCCGAGGCTGACTGCATCTGGCACGAACTGGGCGCGTCGGGAGGCCCGCCGTAATACCCGGAGAATCGGGCCTCCTAGCAATGCTAGGCACACCACGTTAGTGAGTGCGCGTCCCAGATTCCATCCCATGGATGTCGCCATGTTGAATAAGACGAAATGCCACAGGTTCGTCAGTGGAGATGCGTGCGGGTCGAAAGATAGCTGGGTGCTGGTGCCGAGGTTAAAGGGCCAGAAGGCGAAGTCCATCAGCCACCCGTAGACGAAGGCTGACACGAATCCCCAACCACATAGCCAGGCGATTTCGGCTCTTCCCCGCGCCCGGGGAAGCAGCCCCGCTCCCAGCCCGACGAACCCCGAGGCGATCATTTGGTAGGGCAGCCACGGCCCGAAACCTGCGGTGAGCAGGGCGGATGCGAACATTGTCGTGGTGCCAAGGACGAAACCGAACGCCGCACCGAACACCCTTGCCCCGGCAATCATGAGGATGAAGACGAAGGAGATCCCTGCCATTGACGGGCTGATGGTGCGTAGCGCTGCCCCACATGCGGTGAGGACACCAATCATGGCGAGGGCCTTGACGTCGATCCCGTCCGAACTGAGTTGCGAGACCACCACCGCCAACACCACGGGCAGGATCGCGGCGAAAAGAAACGGGGTGCGCGTCTCATAGTCGGCAGCGCCTCCCGGATTGAGGAAGAGCGGCCAGCAGAAGGCCAGCAACCCCATAACGGCGGTGATGATGAGCAGGATTCGAGAAGTCGCTGAGGTGCGGACGGCGACGTGCTGCCTCCTGCTCATCGGCGGTCTCCTGCCGGGGTGTTCACGAGCCTCTCGACGTCGGCGATCGTCATCACATCGGCCGGGTGAAAGACCTTGGCGATTTGTGGACTGAATCCGGGCGAGGAGGTGCACACTGAGCGTGTGGATCCGTCGGCAACAATGTGGCCGGTGGCCATGACGATGGTGCGATCCGTTGTTGTTGCGGCGAATTCCACGTCGTGGGTGGCCAGCAATACCGCCGCTGGATCGCCAGTAGCGCCGGCGGCAATACCCTTGACGATTCTGGTTAGCTCGGTTTTCATGGCGTAGTCGAGGCCGCGGGTGGGCTCGTCAAGGAGGACGACATCGGGGCGACTGGACAGCTGGATCGCTAGGACGAGGGCCAGTCGCTGGCCTTCCGACATGTCCCGGGGATTGCGATCTTCCGGCAATTCCACCCTGAGACGGGACAAGATGGCGCGCGTGGTGCCGGCAGGCACCCCGGACTCCTTGTCGGCCTGGGCACACTCCTCAGCGACGGTCGGTAAGTAGAGCAGGTCGGAGGCTGACTGCGGGACTAAGCTCACCATTCGTCGAGCGGTCGCGGCGTCGGCTTTGCGGGGGTCAGCCCAAGAACCCTCGTGGTTGACCAGTACCCTCCCTGAGGACTTTGTTGCCCCTTGGATCGCCCACATCAGAGACGACTTGCCTGATCCATTTCGACCCATGAGGCAGGTGATGGTGCCGCGCTCTACGGTGGTCGTCAGGGCATCGACGGCGCGCACCTGGCCGTAATTGACCCCAAGCGTCTCCAAACGCAATACCTCGTTGCCGCCCCCGGGCCAGGTCATCGCTTCGAAGGGTTGCGGAGCACGTGGGAGGCCCGGACGTGGACCGACTCGACGGCGAGCTTCGCGTACTGACAGTGGGACAGTCGGCCATCCCATGGCGCGGCTCAGGGCAGCCAGCGGCGGGACGACGTCGGCGCGGGCCAACACCTCCTCGGGCCTTCCTTGGACGACCGAGCCATCACCGGGTAGCCACCAGAGGGCGTCGGCGGCGTGCATGACGCGTTCTAGACGATGCTCGGCGAGGATCACGGTTAGGCCGACGTCATGGACCAGCGTGGTAATAGAGGCAAGAACGTCCTGGGCTGCCGTGGGATCGAGGGCGCTGGTCGGTTCGTCGAGGACAAGGATGCGAGGCTGGGCAGCCAGAACGGCGGCGATGGCCACCCGCTGTTGCTGACCGCCAGAGAGGCTCAGCAAGGCCCTGCGGCGCAGATCGGCAATCCCCATGAGGTCCAGGATTTCCTCGACCCTCTTGCGCATCACGGACGGCGAAATGCCCAGCTGCTCCATGCCGTAGGCGATCTCGTCCTCCACGGTATCGGTAACAAACCCGGCAACCGGGTTCTGTCCGACGACACCTACGACGTCGGCCAGTTCGCGGGGGCGGTGTGTGCGGGTGTCGCGCCCGGCAACCGTTACGGTGCCATCGAGGCGCCCGCCGCTGAAGTGTGGGACGATCCCGTTGAGGGTCCCCAGCAGGGTTGACTTACCGGTGCCGGTGCGCCCGACGACCAGGGTCAGGTCCCCCTCGGCGACGGTGAGATTGATATTCCTCAGGGTCGGAGTCGAGGCCCCGGGGTGGGTTATCGACACGTTCGACAGGGTGATGACATCGCTCATGACTGGGGTACCTCGTCTTGTCGGGATGTCCACGACGCGGCCTGCTCGGGGTCAGCCTGGGTGGATCTTTGGGGTGCGGGGGTGAAAACCCCAGGTAAGGCGGCTGCCACGACGAGGAGGAGCATTGCTGGTTCCAGTGGCGGCCAAACTACCGGCGATGTAGAGACGGTGATGGCCTTGGGGTTGGCGCGGGATAGCCAGATCATGGCGACTATCGCAACTGCTCCGCACAAGCAGGACGCCGTAGCCTGCCAGGTCCACGGATCGGGGCGGTATCGACTTACCCCGAGGCGACGTCCCGAGATCCGTAATCCGACGACCGACCCGATGATCCCGGCGACGATGAGCACGGCGCCGATGTGCTGACCCATTCGGTCCATGAGGAGCCATGAGCACAGGCTGCCGGGTGCGCACGTTGACGGGTCGGTGCTGAAGGATCCGGTCGGGTTGGCCAGGACGCCGTAGCACCCTAGGGTCAGTGCCATCACGGACACGACGAGCAGAACGCGGGTTCCCGGGCGGACGCGACGGCCGTCACGGGTGCGCCCGTATCCGCGGGACTCCATCCCGCGGGCCAGGGACATCGACATCTCCACCGAGTCTTCCAATACCGGGACGAGCACGGCCCCCAGGGCGCGGATCCCTTTTCGTGTGTCCCCGCGTAGCCGTCGGGCTCGTCGGACCCGCTGCGCCGAGGCGATGAGTTGAGGAAAGACCGATAGCGCGATGACGACGGCCACCGAAATGTCGTGCAGTGCCGCTGGCACGGATTTGAGGACGCGTCTGGGGTTGGCCAACGAGTTGGCGGCACCGAGGCAGGCCAGCATTCCGGCTAGTCGGAGGGCGTCGTAACCGGTGGCGGCCAGCCCTTCAGCAGTGACCGGCCCGCCGAGGCAAATTCCGGCAGCCCAGTTGGGCAGGGACGCTTCGGGAAGACGGAAGAGCACGGTTCCCTTCCCGTCGCCACCCATAAGAATTTGAAAGAATACGCGAATAATGATGACCGTGAAGGCCATGCCGGCATACACCCTTGCGGACCTGGCCCACGGTTCGTCAGTGCGGCGCACAGCGACGACGAGGGTGACGGCTGCCGTGATGAGGACGACGAGGAGCGGATTATTGGTGAGGCTGATGGCGATACCGCAGCCTGCCGCCCAGGCCCACCACGACCACGGATGGACGGTCCTCGTACTGCTTGGGGTGGCTGCTACCGGAATCCCAACGACCGGGTTGGCTGTCCTCGTCACCAATCTTGACATGGTTCAGCGCCGGTTCCAGTCGTTGTCGGCTTCGCTTCCTAGTGGCACCATTTCAGTTTACGACCAGGTTAGGCATGGACGTCGATGACCCGGAATCCTTTCGCGGAAGCGACTCGGGCTGCGTCGAATCCTTGCTCGCACAGCCAGCTGGTGAGAGAGTCTGCGCCGAGGTTTTTCCCGACGACGAGGTGTGCGACTCCTTCGTCGCTCAGGCGCGCCAGCCACGTTGTCAATATTTCGTGTAAGGCCGCCTTGCCTACCCGGATCGGCGGGTTTGACCAGATCTCGTCGAAACGAAGGTCAGGGTCGACCTCCTCAGGACGGCAGGCGTGGACGCGATCGCCGACCCGGAGGGCCTTGGCATTGCGGGTCGTCAAGTCGATGGCCAGGTCGTTGACATCGACGGCGACGATGTGGGAGCCGGAGCAGGCCCGGGCCAGCGCACAGGCGATCGGGCCGTACCCGCAGCCGAGATCGAGAAACGTGCCGTTGGATGGTGGAGGAGTCACTGACCGCATAAGGACAGCGGTACCCGGGTCGAGTCGAGTCCCGGAGAACACTCCGCCGGCCGTTGTCATAGTCATGGAATCATCCCAGACGTTGACGGTGATAGTGCGGGTGCGGGTGGGTCCCTCTGGGGTGGTGAAGTAGTGGGTGGGGGAATGGTCGTCGTGGCTGGATTGGCTCATCGGTCCTCCCAACAGGTGTCGCAGATGTCGTTGTGGCTTCGACGGGAACGGGCTTGGGCAGCGCGTCGAGCGAGATCCTCGTCGGACGGGTAGCCGACCTCTTCGAGGGTGAGCCCGCAGGCCGGCATGACGAGCACTGATGATGCCCGCGAGGTACTGGCGGCGACGTTGTCGAGCCAATCTTGGCTGCGCCGCCCCGAGGCGACTGCGGTGAGAGCTCCGACGAGGGATCTCACCATGGAGTGACAAAAGGCGTCAGCGCGGACGGTCACTTCGACGGTGCCGCACGGGTCGTCGAGCCGTTCGGCGTGGCAGTCGAGGAGGGTACGGATTGTTGTGGCGCCCTCGCGGTGTTTGCAGAAGGCCGCGAAGTCGCGCAGCCCGAGAAGAGAAGTGCCGGCGGTGTTGAGGCAGTCGAGGTCGAGGTGTCCTCGCACGGGTGCCACGTGGAACCGGGTCACCGGGTCAGGACGGGAGGACTCGTCCCACAGGCGGTAAACGTAACGACGCCACAGCGCCGAGAACCGGGCGTCGAACGTGCTGGGGACGGGGCGTACCGACGTCACGACGATGTCGGGGGTGAGGACCCGCGACAGCCGACGCAGCATCGCCGAGGTGTCGACGTTGTCGGGTAGGTCGACGTGGGCCACCTGGCCGCGGGCATGAACGCCGGCGTCAGTACGCCCCGCGACTGTCAGGGGAGTGGGCTGGTCGAGACGGAGTACGCGGGGAATCCACGTTTCCAGCTCACCCTGCACGGTGCGGCGATCGGGCTGGGTGGCCCACCCCGAGAAGTTCGCCCCGTCATAGGCGATGTCCAGGCGCCAGCGGGTCATGACCCGTCCACGCGACGCCAGGTGAGGTCGTGAATGGTGCGTCCGGCCGTCAGCCCCTTGTTCTCGTAACGGGTCACCGGCCGTTCGGGCCAGCGCGGGCTAAAACCGTCCGGCCCAGCGTCGACCGGCTTGAGCAGCGGCTCGGCTGAGAGTACTTCGAGCATCCAGTGGGCGTAGTCGTCCCAGTCGGTGGCCAGACGCCACAGACCGCCCGGACGCAGCCGGGACGTCACCAGACGGGCTGTGTCGGGGTTGACGATGCGACGTTTGTGGTGACGCTTTTTGTGCCATGGATCAGCGAAGAAGGTCCACAATTCGTCGAGGTCGGCGGGTCCGAAGAGGTGTTCCAGCCCTGCTGTGGCATCGGCCATGATGACCCGGGCGTTACCTGCGCCAGCGTTCTCGAGCTTGTTGAGGGTCGTCGCGATGGAGGGCAGGTAGACCTCGAAACCGATGAAGTCTCGCTCGGGATGGGCGGCCGCTAGCGCTGCCAGCACGTCGCCAGACCCAACTCCGATCTCTACGGTAAGCGGGGCGGTGCGACCGAAGATCGCGGGGAGGTCTAGACGGGATCCAGGTGCGACCGAGGTGCTGGTGGCGTCGCGGGGGACGTCGATGAGGTACGTGCTGGCCAAGGTATTCATGGCTCGTTGCTGAGAGACGTTCATCCGGGGGGATCGCCGCACGAAGGAGACGACACCGCGCCGGACCCGGTCGCCCGAGCGGTGTGCCCCGGCTGACACCTCGACCCCTAGCCCCGGCTGATGGCGGCGAGCCTGGGCAGGGGAAGCGTCGGTCGGATCGAGGGGAGCGGGGTCGGGTCGCACGGGGTCGAATGATAGTCGATGACTCTGAGCGACGCGGTGATTGAAGTGTACGCCGGCTGAAGTGATGGAGCGGCGATCCACGTCAAGAGTTGGTGAACATGAATATTTTGACATTGGTAGTGTTGTGAAAAATGAGACCAGAAAGAGGCCGGGAAAACAGAGGTCAGGCTTCGCTGATTCCAAGCGTCATTCCTTGTCGCTAGGCGATCTGAGATCAGCCTAGCCTTGCTTGTGGGCGATATTTTCAGTGCTTATTGTTGACGACGTCAGACACGCGGTGGTCATTTATGAAAGGTCTCGACATGTCTACCGCAACTCCCGTTGTTTCTTGTTCCGTTACCGATTGCGCCTTCAATGATTCCGGCTGCACCGCCTTCGCGGTGACCGTCGGTGGAGCTTCTGGGCAGCCCACGTGCGCAACCGTTACCCATCTCGATGCTCGCGCCGGTCTGTCCTCAGCTGATGGCCGCGTCGGTGCATGTCAGCGTATTGAGTGTGTCCACAATGACAAGCTCATGTGCACTGCCCAGCAGGTTGCCATCAGCGACGCCGCGAGCTGCACTGCTTACCAGGCTCGCTGAGCCACATGCGGGTATCTCATGCTCCCGCATTACGTCGCCTCCGGTACAACTGACCGCCGTGATTCAGGCGTGGGCCCCCTCGGGGGAGAGGAGGCCCACGCTGTTCCCGGATCCGGCTGTCAGACACGCGTAGGGCGTACCGGATCCGAGTTCAGGGGGAGCTGGGCCACGGCGGCCTCCAGCTCGGTGAGGGACGTCGCGTCCTGTTCCAAAGGTATGAACACCGCACCCGTCTGGTCAGGGTTGACGTACATGAGGGTCAATCCGGTGCGATCGATGTCAGCGCAGAATACCCGGCCCACGGTGTGCGGGCACGCGTGATGAGTTGCGCGAGACCAGCAACTGCAGCCGAATACAGTTTTCTTGTGTACCCCGTCGCACAGCTGCGAGAGGTGGGCATTGCCGAGTGAGGCAACGATGTCTAAGGCGGAAAGCTCATCCTCGGCAGACGGGAAGACTTTGTCGTCGGGGATGTTGTCAATGAGAGCGGGGACGTCGATCTCGGTACTGCCCATGGCGTCATGAAGGATCGCGCGATACGGGGCGACGACCCCGATGAGGGCGTCGTCGAATCCAGCGATGATCGATACCTCTCTCGGTAGCACGTCCGTGGCCAACAGGTGGTCGACTTGGGCGGGGGCTAGCCATGTAATTGTTCCGAGCACATGGAGGGTGGCTGCCAGGAGGCGGATGGCCGGTTCTGGGGCATCTTTGGAGATCTCCAGCCGGACATCAGTGGGCAGTCCGGCCGGGACTTGGCAGAGGGCCTGGGCGGGATGGGAGCGCTGGGCGACGACGAAACGCCCCGACGCCGTAACGCCGTGGGCTTGGAGATCGCAGGTCCACTTCTCTGGGCTTTCACCGGCAGAGATCATGGTGTGGGCCACCATTGTGGCCATGCCGGCACCGCCGAGGATGCGACGGGCTAGGGAAAAACAGCGCTGCGACAGGGCTGATGCGATGTGATCCGTGTCCTCCCGGGCGTCGGAGTCATCGGAGGCCTCACCGTGTCGTGGAGCAGTCATTGTCACATCCCTTCGCCTTAGGCGAGCCTAATCTAACATATAACTCCATGTCGTGACAGGGGTACGTGCCGGGTTGATTACCCGAGCGCCCTCCGTGCAGAGCTAAATCGATTTATCATGAGTGGTGCTTTCACCGTAGAAAGGAACACCGTGAAACGAGCGCTTATCGCTGGGGTCGCTGCCCTGGTGGGGCTCGCGGCCTTGACGCCCCCTGCCGTCGCCGATGACTCCGTAGCACCCGTGGGAGCCCATGCCCTGGCATCGGCCCAACCCCGCAACGCTGGGCATCGACTTCAGGACATCCGGACGTGGAGTCCCCAGACCGACCCTTACGCCCGGTACCTGCGTGCCGAGGTGCCCCTGCAACCTCGTATCCCTCACGATCCGTCTACCCAGGCCCATCCGGAGCTGGATGCCAAGGCCCAGGTCATGCTCATGCAGGGCGATTACGGAAACTCCTTCTTCGGCAATTTCCGTGCCAATGACGGGTTCGCCCACAACGTCCTCAACTTCTGGCAGTATGCCGACTACTGGAGCCCCTGGCACGGCTCAGCGACCGCACGGACTCCACAGTCCCTCTATGACCCTGCCACCAGTGACTGGCGGACGCGCAATTTCGAGTTCGGCGTCGTCGACATTCCGAATCCCGCGTACACCAACGCCGCCCATCGCAACGGCGTCAAGTCCATCGCGACGATCTACTTCGACCCGGCCTTCCGCCCCGGGCTGACTTTTAAGGAAGCCTTCGACAAGGATCCGACATCCCGGGGGTACATCATCGCCGAGAAACTAGTCGAGATGGCTAAGTACTTCGGTTACGACGGGTACTTCCTCAACGAGGAGGAGGGGAACCTTCAGGACTCGCGCTTCCGGCCGTTCATGAGCTATCTCACGTCGAAAGGCCTCTACACCCAGTGGTACACGAACACTCCAGGTACGTGGTCTTCGTCCAAGGCCAGTCTGCTTGACCACGGCAGGATCATGAACTCAGTGTTCCTTAACTACAACTGGCCCGGGACTCAAGATCGCTCGGTCGAGGCGGCCAAGGCTGAAGGATACGATCCATACCAGTCCTTGTTCTTCGGTGTCGAGGCGAATCAGGCGGGGTTCAACGGCAAGCATCGGTCGGCTACCGAACTTCCGAGTCTCTACGAGTCGAGGCGAAATCACAGCCCCAAGGCCTCGGTTGCACTCTTCACCCCCAGCGACATGTACCAGCGAGGTCTGGCTGATGCGGTCAAACCCAAGGGTGCGGACAAGGACGTACCACTTTTCCAACAGGATCCCTACCAGTGGATGGTGGCTGAGCGTGAGCGGATGTACTTCTCAGGAGTGACGTCGAATCCGAAGGACACCGGAGCCCATCCTGGCCATTCCCGTCCGGAGGTTGGCGTAGCGGACTCATCGTCCTGGGTAGGGGCCGCCGACTTCATTCCGGCTCGTTCGGTCATCGGCGGGAGACAGTTCCACACCGACTTCAATACCGGGCACGGCATGAGGTGGTACTCGGCGGGCGACGTCTCGGCTGCTGCATCATGGACCGACATGGACGCCCAGTCGATCCTGCCGAGCTGGCAGTGGTGGATCGACACCGAGGGGACACGTCCGTCGGTTGACTTCGACTATGGCCCGTCGGACCGACGCAAGGACGTTCATGGCGCTCCGGTCAGCCTGCTGTACCATCAAGTCGGAGCGTGGTGTGGCGGGTCATCGCTCGTCGTCCACGGGATGATGAGCAAGACGACGACGTTGCGGCTGTTCAAGACCCGCTTGGCCATGACGGCAGACACGAGCATGCCCATCACCTTCCGCAAGAGCTCGAAGGACCATGGCACCATGAAAGCCGCCCTCGTCTTCGCTGACGACCCGGGGCGCGTCGTCACGGTTGATGTGCCCGGTAGCGGTGTCAAAGGCGGCTGGCACACCTCCACCCTGCGCTTAGGCCGGTTCGCAGGCCGAACGCTGACCACCCTCGGATTGCAGTTCGCACCCGCCCCCGACTACCAGATGAATGTCGGTGCCATCTCAGTGCGTGACGGTTCGGGGGTGCCTGCGGCACCGAGTGAGGTGCAACTCGACACGGTGTACGACGACGGCCAAGCCATTTTATCCTGGCACGCCGCGCCCTTCGACGACGTAGCAGGGTACGTCGTCGAGTCGATGGGCCCGGACGGCAAGATCGTCCATCTAGCTTCTGGCTACACCGATCTTGCCTATCTTAAGGCGGTGCCGAAGAAGACCGGGAAAGTCACTTTCAGGGTGCGTGCTGTGGGTCATGACGGCCAAATGTCAGCCCCCTCGACGGTGAGCTACGACTACTCCGCTCAGCCTCGCCACATCAAGGTGGCCGAGGCTGCAACGGCGTCGAAGCTGCTTACTGATGCTGTCAGGCCGGGGGTACTCGACGTCACCTGGGACGCCAAGGGTGTGAGAGTGTCGACCTGTCGCGTCGACGTCCACCTCGTCGACATCGCGAAAGACGACATCGACAACCAGCCCTACGGACTCGACGTGCCCTGCGCTGCTGGCGGTGCCAGGGTGCCGGTTCCGATACGCGAGGGGCACCCCTATGACCTCACGGTGACGGCCGGTCACGGATTGGGATTGAGCTATCGCGGTCACACCCATGACTCTTGGGCCGCGCCGGTGACCCTCGACGATATCGTCGTGGAGAGGAAACGGTCAGGATTCCACATGAGGAACCTCACCTCACCCGATTGGTACGGCCTCCAGATTATGTGGAAGGGGACGGACGGTACATCCAGAAAACTCACGACGATTCGTCGCGGCGGATCGGTGCGTGGGGGATGGGGCACTGCCCCGACGACCGACTGCCCCACCGCTTTCCATTCCTTCCCCTCGTCCCAGGGGACTCTCGTCATGAAAGTGACCGACTATGCCGGCAACACGACTACCCAGCATTTCGCGGTCAAGAACAACGACCTGGTGCGTCCTGCCACCGCTCCCCGATTCACTGTGGTCGAACCGGCACGCCAACGCGTGACGGTCTCGCACCCGATCATTCCGGTGAGGATCTCAGTGTCCGGTGACCAGCCGGTGTCCTGGCGACTTCGCGGTGCGTTGCCTGCCGGGCTGCGCTGGACCAACGACATGTCGGTGAACGGACTGACCTCGTTGGCAGCCACCCTCTCAGGATCACCGAGGTCGGCGGGTAACCACCGGATCGTGGTAGAGGTGAGCGACCTTTTCGGCAACACGGTGACGCGAAGTGTCGTGGTGGAGGCGGCTCGCGGCAGCGCCCCGAGTAGCTCCGGAGGATCGTCCGGCCCATCTGCGTCAGCGAGTGCCGACTCTGCCATCCGGCCTGGGTGGGACTCGTCCTCGTCTGCCTCCTCTGGATCGACTCGGCCGGTGAGGATGCCCCTTACCGGGTGCTGACCGGGAAGACGCCGGGCGGGAATCGACCTCCGCCCGGCGATTCGCTCTTCCCGCGGCACATGTGTAAAATACCCGTGTTGCCTTCGAGCAAACGGGAGTTGACCGCCGCGGTTGCTCCGCCTGTCCGACACAGCGATGTCGTGATGCGGTTCCGGTCTCCGGCGTGTCACGCCGTCGAGTGAAGGAATCGCCCGAGAGCACCACCACGTTGCAAGATCCCTGTGCGTGATCCTACGTATGGGACCGAGTTCGAGAAGGTACCTGTGACCACCTACAGCCCCAAGGCCGGCGAGGTGCAGCGTAAGTGGTACGTCATTGACGCCGAGGACATCGTCTTGGGCCGTCTGGCTACCACTGCTGCCAACCTCCTGCGCGGCAAGCACAAGCCGCAGTACGCCCCCCACATCGACACCGGTGACTTTGTCGTCGTCATCAACGCCTCCAAGATTGCGCTGACCGGCAAGAAGGCCACCGACTCGCTGCGTTACGACCACTCCGGACGCCCGGGCGGCCTGCGCGTCACCAGCATCGGCAAGATGCTTGCGAAGAACCCGCGCCGTGCCGTGGAGCGCGCGGTGTGGGGCATGATGCCCAAAAACAAGCTGTCGCGTCAGCAGCTCAAGAAGCTGAAGGTGTACGGCGGCCCTGAGCATCCGCACGCTGCGCAGAACCCGCAGCCTTACGAGATCACCCAGATCGCCCAGTGATCGCCCACGAAGGATTGTGACAGTGACTGACACCCCAACCGAGAACCTCGAGAACACCGAGGTCACCCCGTTCACCGAAGGCGACCGTGAGATCGCCTACCGCACCGACTCCAACCCGACCGTGGCTGCCGGTGATTCTAAGCGCCCCGCCATGATCGCTCCCGGTGCTGCCACCGGCCGCCGCAAGGAGGCCATCGCTCGCGTCCGCATCATTCCCGGCTCTGGCCAATGGAAGATCAACGGCCGCACTCTGGAGGACTACTTCCCGAATAAGGTCCATCAGCAGATTGTGACCGAGCCCTTCACTACCGCTGGTGTTGAGGGTGCCTACGACGTCATCGCCCGCATCGGTGGTGGCGGAGTCACCGGACAGGCCGGTGCGCTGCGTCTGGGTATCGCCCGTGCGCTCAATAACGTTGACGCCGAGGCCTCGCGTCCGGCCCTCAAGAAGGCCGGCATGCTGACCCGCGACGCCCGCGTCAAAGAGCGCAAGAAGGCTGGACTCAAGAAGGCCCGTAAGGCTCCGCAGTATTCGAAGCGTTGATCCGGTCTTTGTCTGGAACTCGGGGTGGTTCTCCCTCAGGGGAGAACCACCCCGAGGCGTTTTCCGGGGTCTCACGGGCGTGGGACTATCTGTCGTGATTTCCTGGATGGATCGGTGGGGCTGTTGCACAGGGTGACATGGCCTTTACCACCGAGTCACTCGAAATGCCCACGCTCAGCGGGTGTTCCGCTCACTTGGTGTGAGCGGTGGGTAAAGTGAAACTTCATGGCACGACTTTTTGGAACTGACGGAGTGCGCGGTGTGGCTAATCAAGACCTCACCGCCGAGTTGGCCCTTGACCTTTCGGTCGCGGCCGCGCACGTTCTGGGCGAGGCGGGTGCTTTCGGACACCGCCAACCTACCGCGCTGGTAGCACGTGATCCTCGCGCCTCCGGCGAGTTCCTCGAGGCCGCTGTCTGCGCTGGGTTGGCCAGCGCCGGTGTTGACGTGTTGCGCGTCGGCGTGATCCCGACTCCTGCGGCGGCCTACCTCGTCAATGAGTACCGTACTGATTTGGGCGTGATGCTCTCGGCATCTCACAACCCCATGCCTGATAACGGCATCAAGTTCTTCTCCCGCGGTGGCGTGAAACTTCCCGACGATCTTGAAGACGCCATTGAGCAGCGTATGGGTGAGCCGTGGGCTCGCCCTATTGGCGACAAGGTAGGACGTATCCGCTACACCCCGCAGGCTGTCGACACCTACGTCGACCACCTGGTGCGCTCGCTGCGCCAGCAAGACACCCTCAAGGGGATGAAGATTGTCCTCGACACCGCAAACGGTGCCTCCTTCCATACAGCGACGGCTGCCTTCACCACTCAGGGTGCCGAGGTCATCGCGATCCATGACCAGCCCGATGGCCTCAACATCAATGAACGGTGCGGTTCCACCCACCCGGAGAAGCTGCAGGCCAAGGTTGTTGAGGTTGGGGCTGACATGGGATTGGCCTTTGACGGTGACGCTGATCGGTGCCTGGCTGTCGACCACGAAGGCAATATCGTCGATGGGGATCACATCATCGCGATTCTCGCGTTGGCTTTGCAGGAGGATCACCGTCTGGCCTCCAACACCGTTGTCGCGACGATCATGAGCAACCTTGGCCTCATCATCGCAATGCGCGCGCACGATATTCACGTCGATCAGACCAAGGTGGGTGACCGCTACGTCCTCGAGTCGATGAACGCCAACGGGTTCTCGCTGGGTGGTGAGCAGTCCGGGCACGTCATTATGAGTGAGTTCGCAACCACTGGTGACGGTGTTCTTACCGGTTTGCACCTGGCTGCGCGCGTCGCTCGTACCGGCAAGACCCTCAAGGAGCTCGCCTCGGTGATGACCCGTCTGCCGCAGGCCCTCATCAATGTGCGTGGCGTCGACAAGTTGCGAGCTGGTATCGATCCAGACGTTAATAAAGCGGTTGCTGACGCTAACCAGAAACTCGGCGACGCCGGTCGAGTGGTGTTGCGTCCGTCGGGTACTGAGCCGGTCGTGCGGGTCATGGTCGAGGCTGGTACCCAGGAGGAAGCTGATCAGATCTGCTCTGAGTTGGCCGAGACCGTCAAAATGAGCCTGGCGTTGTGAGCGTCTTTCGTCGCCGCCCAGATGCCGACCTGCCCGGTCTGGACGTCGGGGCGGCGAACCGTCTGCGATCGGTAGTCGAGGAGTCTTTGACAGCCATGGGCATCGACGCTGATGTCTCAGGTGACCATGCTACGACTGCTATCGGTGATATCCCGCTAGTTCCGATCGCTGAGGAGTTGGGTGGCCATCACCGTGACGACTGGGAGCTGGTCGTCGACGAGCTTGTCACGCGGATGGTGCGGTCTCTTTTCGACGGTGCCACTCGCCTGACCGACGCCACCCTCGCTGCGCACGTCGTCGTCAAAGTAGTGGGGAATCAGGAGCGCGCCGGACGCAGCTTCGACTACGCGCGGCCTTTCGTCTCGAACGTTACTGGCCAGACCGTCCCCGGGCTGGTTGTCGCTTTGGCATGGTTCGACGGCGACGTTGAGCTGCTCAACGACGCCGCACTGGCTGAGGTTAAAGATCGTGACGTGGCATATCGTCTCGGCACCGAAAGATTGGCGTCGGCCCTTGTTGGTGAGCTTTCTTTCTCCCGCGACGGTGACGTCCTAGTCGTAGCTGGTTCGTCGTGGCTGGTGTCGTCATGGCCGTTGGCGAAGGGAGCGGGGCGCCCCATCGCCAACGAGTTCGGTGGCAGCGTGGTTATTGGGATCGAGGCGCCGGATCGCGTTGTAGTAGCGCCGCCGGGCTGCGAGGGGCAGATCGACCAGGCCTTGTCGGCGTCGCGAATCGCGGATCCGTTCCCCTGGCATGTCATGTGACCGGTAGAGCCTCTGAAGGTCAGGCCCGAGGAGACAGCACCGACTCAAACTTTCCTGATCCACACATTGCGGACCTCGTGGTCGGGACCCTTATGCAGGATCGCGGTAGCCCGGCCGCGGGTGGGCAGCACGTTCTGCACCAGGTTCGGGCCGTTGATGGTGTCCCAAATCTCCTTAGCGATGGTGATGGCTTCGTTGTCGGGCATTCGTGCGTACTCACCGAAGAACGAGTGGGGGTCGGTGAACGCGGTTTGCCGCAGGGTGAGGAACCGGTTGATGTACCACCGGATGATGTCGGCCTCCTCAGCATCGACGTATACCGAGAAGTCGAAGAAGTCGCTCAGGGCCAGTCCCATTGTCCCACTGCTGCGCCGTCGTGGTGGCTGTAGAACGTTAAGCCCCTCAATAATGAGGATGTCGGGTTGCCGGACGACGAGTTGCTGGTTGGGCACGATGTCGTAGGTGACGTGAGAGTAAACCGGTGCGGTGACTTCAGGCATCCCGGACTTGACATCGACGACGAACCTCAGCAAGGCCTTGCGGTCGTAGGATTCAGGGAACCCCTTGCGGGAAAGCAGCTCGCGTTCCTCGAGTACCCGGTTAGGGTAGAGGAATCCGTCGGTCGTCACGAGGTCCACGACCGGACGGCGCGGGGAACGTCCCAGGAGCTCCCGTAGCAGACGAGCCACGGTCGACTTGCCAACGGCCACCGACCCGGCGATCCCGATGACAAAGGGGGTGCGCTTCATGCCGTGGCGGGTGAGTTGCAGGAAGTTATTGGAGGCGTCGAAGAGGGCGCCCGTGTGCATGCAGTACAGGTGGATGAGTTGGGTCAACGGGCGGTACACCTCGACGACGTCGCGGTGACTGGTGGGGTCGCCGAGACCACGGATGTGGTCCAGGGTGGCCTCGTCGATATCGATCTCGGTCGAGTCCGAAAGTCCGGCCCACGATTCTCGCGATAATTCGATGAACGGCCCCGGTTCGGTGTTGTCGTCGTCAACGGGAGTGGTGGGGGTCAAGTTCATCGGGCGCCTCCGAATGGTTGGTCGTAGTGACTGTACTTCACCGCGACGTTGGGGACGTGGTTAATGCGACGTTGATGGGCACATTTCCGAGTAGCGTCGAGCCATGCCCATCGAATCTTGCTGGCGCCCTAACTGGGCCTGAATGGGCGAATGGTGCAGGTGACCGGGGCGGCCCGCTCGGGGTCCAAGGCGTTGATGACAATCTGAAGGGTCATCGGGTCCTAGGGATATCCGTGTGGGCGCTGTGGTCCAAGGGACAGACGTCTTGGATGACGATGTTCTTGACCCCGGGCTCATTGATGAAGGTATTAGTCCACGGAAATACTCGGTTGTCGAACTGGGTGGCGATGACGGTGTATGTGATGCCGGGGACGGTCATTCCATCCGCGTTGAGTTCCCTGAGAAATGTGGAGTCTTGCAACTGTTGGGGCAGGGATTCCAGCTTTCGAAACTGTGCTGCAGCATTGAAGATAGTGCTGAGCGGGTTTCCGCTGGCATTGAGGAACTTCTCCAGGCCGAGCATGCGTGTTCCCCTGTTGGAAGGAACCAAACCGACGAGATGAGGACTTTCTTGGCGCCCCGTAATATTTGATGTACGCGCGCGGCAGGGGGCCGCCGCCCTGAGAATGGCCGACGAGGTTGACCTTCTGAGCACCGGTTGCCTTGAGCACTCTGTCAACGAAGTGGGCCATGAAAGCTGCCGTGGAGTAGATGTTGCCGCTGGTCTCAGCGGCTTCCACAAGCGGATGTGTTTCCGGGTTGTAGTTGAACGTGTAGGCGCAGAATCCTGCTGCCTTGAGGCGGGGACCGTAGTACGACCACGTGATGAAGGCGTCCTCGGATGTGCCCGGGATGAGCACGACGGGATGGGTGCCTTTCCTCGGTTTGCAGGTGAAGTCGTTGGTGCCCGGGACTTTCGTGCCGGGGTTCTTCATTGCGAACCTGATTGCAGAGGTCCAGCTGGGCATACTTGGCCCCTCAATATTCGAGGGGATTCCGTCGGGGCTGTGAGGCGGGTAACCCCGCCTGGATGTTCGGGAGTGATGTCGGTAGGCGGGCTGGCGAAGGCGGTGGTCGTCGTGCCCATGGCGATCATCATTGTGGCAAGGAGGGTTGTGAGTAACCAGTTTTTCTTCATGGATCTTCTCAGATGCATCTGCGGTTGTTGGTTATCGTGCCGGCAGGGGGCGCGATGCTGGCCTCACGACGACGTGTGGGGCCCTCGATATGAAGGCCCCACAGTCGGGATGGGGCGGTATCAGGTGATTAGCCGATGAACGGCTGGAATACGCATGTCACTGGTTGTGCGTGATCAGGATCCAAAGCATTAACGGCCATCTGGTAGACGTTCACGTCATAGGTGAAATTGACGTGGCTGGCGTGATCGTCCCGGCAGGTGTCCTGAACGAGGATGTTTTTGACACCAGGCTCGTCCAAGAAAGCGTTGGTGAATGGCACGACCACGTCGTCGTAGCGGCCTTCGATGACTGTGTACTTGACGCCGGGGCGGGTCACCGGGCCGTTGCCATAGAGCTCCTTGTTGAAGTTGGAGAAGCCGAGTTGCTGCTCATAGCTGGCGATGTGGGCTTTGGCGAAGGTGGCCTCGATCTTTTTGTGTTTTGCCTCGGAGATGGACTCGTTCACGAACCTTGAGACGGCTCGGGGCCCGACGCCGTGATTCGACGGGGCAAGGGCGATGAGCTTGTTGACCTTTTTGTCCCCGCCGAGTTTGGTGATGTAGTAGTTCGGCAGCGGGCCGCCACCCTGGGACCACCCGATGAGGTCGACCCTCTTGGATTCGGTGGCCGTGAGGACACGGTCGACGAAGCCGGAGACGGCCTTCGCGGAGACGCGGATATCACCGGTATAGGCGAAGCTTGGCAGCAGCTTGAGCCCGTTGAAGTTGGGGGAGAAGACGCAATAGCCGAGTTTAGTGAGCTTCGGTGCGTACATCGACCATGACGCATAGGCGTCGAAATTAGTGCCGGGAAGCAGGACGACGGGGTTCTGACCTTCGCGCGGTTTGCAGCTGAAATTGTTGGCCCCCTGCGGGTTGGTGCCGGGGTGGGCCAAGGCATAAACAGAAGCAGGATAGATGAACAGTTTGATCGGGCCGTTGCCGGCAGATGGAATACCGTCCGGACTGCCGGGCATAGTGATTTCCGGCGGAACCGAGGTGTTGCTGTCAGCGGCGTGCGCCGGGGCTGCCGAGATGGTTGCGAAGGTGGTTGCCACGATGGTCGTCAGCGAGGTCAGGGCTGCTGCGATCTTCTTTGATCTTTTCATGTTTTCTCCATATCTTGCGTCGATGCAGGATGTGAGTTTGACGCTATGAATCGTCGGGGTCACGTGAGGCCTCAGATAGCGAAGTAGTGCATACGTGCAGATGGTCGTGTGAGATGTTGTTCAAACGTGCAGGCGTTTCAAGTCGCGGAGCCGCTCATGATTCATGTACGTTTCTTGCCATGTGCGGAATTGTTGGTTACTCGGGCCATCGGCAGGCTGAACGCGTCATCATCGACGGGCTCCGGCGTCTTGAGTATCGAGGATATGACTCGGCCGGTTTGGCGGTCGTGGCGGACGGAAACTTGTACCGAGCCAAGAAGTCGGGCAAGCTAACTCATCTCGAGGAGGAGCTGGCAGTCCATCCGCTCCCAGAGTCCACTCAAGGTATCGGTCACACTCGGTGGGCCACCCACGGCGCTCCCACTGATGAGAACGCCCACCCCCACATTTCCTTCGACGGACGCGTCGCAGTCGTTCACAACGGCATTATCGAGAACTTCGCCGCGCTGCGCGCTGAGCTTGTGAGCGAGGGCATCACTTTTTCGTCGGAGACTGACACCGAGACTGCCGCTCACATGCTCGCCTTGGAGATGCAGCGAAGGTCCTCGCTGACAGAGGCCATGGGGGCGGTGGCGTCACGACTCGAAGGAGCTTTCACACTGGTGGCCGTCAGCCCGGACGCCCCCGACACAGTGGTGGCCGCTCGTCGCAACTCTCCACTCGTCGTCGGGCTAGGGCAGGGGGAGAATTTCCTAGCCTCCGATGTCGCAGCGTTTATCGAGCACACCCGCGAGGCTCTCGAACTGGGCCAGGACCAGGTTGTTGTGCTCACCCCCGATGAGGTCACCGTCACCGACTTCGAGGGCAACCTCAGCCAGGCCCGCCCCTATCACGTCGACTGGGACCTGTCAGCAGCTGAGAAGCAGGGCCACGACTGGTTCATGCGCAAGGAGATCTTCGAGCAGCCACGTGCGGTGGCCGACACGTTATTGGGTCGTTGGTCCGACCGTGGTGATCTAGTCCTTGACGAAGTGCATATCTCGCCGGAGGAGTTGCGCCGCATCAACAAGATTGTGGTCGTCGCATGCGGGTCAGCGTATTACGCCGGCATGGTTGCCAAGTACGCCATCGAGCACTGGACGAGGGTCGCGTGCGAGGTCGATCTGGCCAGTGAATTCCGCTACCGCGACCCGATCATCGACCCAATGACGCTCGTCGTGACGGTTTCCCAGTCTGGTGAGACGGCCGATACTCTCATGGCCATCCGACATGCTCGCGAGCAGCATGCCAAGGTCATCGCGATCTGCAACACCAACGGCGCGACGATTCCCCGCGAGTCCGATGCCGTTATCTACACCCACGCTGGCCCCGAGATTGGCGTGGCCTCAACCAAGGGGTTCCTCACCCAGGTCGTCGCTTGCTATCTGCTGGGCCTCTACCTGGCTCAGGTGCGTGGTATGAAGTACGGAGACGAAATCCGCGGCGTAATGTCTGAGCTCGACCAGATGCCTGGCAAGATTCAGGAAGTTCTCGACGAGATCGAACCGGTTTATGAGTTGGCTCGTGTGATGGCGAAAGAAGAGGAAGCGGTGTTCTTCCTTGGGCGCCACGTCGGTTATCCAGTGGCCCTTGAGGGTGCTCTCAAGCTCAAGGAGATCGCCTATATGCATGCCGAGGGGTTTGCTGCTGGCGAGCTCAAGCACGGCCCCATAGCCGTCATCGAGGAGGGCACCCCGGTCTTCGTCGTTGTGCCACCGAAGGGGCGAGATCAGCTTCATGACAAGGTAGTCTCTAACATCCAGGAGATCCGTGCCCGTGGCGCTAGGACGATCGTGCTTGCCGAGCGAGGGGACGACGACGTCAAACCGTACGCTGACACCTTCGTCGGGCTTCCGGCTTGCTCGACCCTGCTCCAACCGTTGGTAGCCGCAGTGCCATTGCAGGCTTTCGCCTGTGAACTGGCCACCGCCAAGGGTCATGACGTTGACCAGCCAAGGAATCTGGCCAAGTCCGTCACGGTGGAGTGAGCTCACTCAGACTAGGTGCCCCCGGCGTTGGCCCCGGGGGCACCTTTGGTGATGTGCCGTTCGTACGTCAGGCGGCAGTCGCCAGGTGCTCGGAACTGACCGGACCCCTAATCTTGACCCTATGATCATCGGAATCGGGGTGGACGTCTGCGACATCTCCAGGTGGGAGGCTGCTGTACAACGCCACCCGGGGATGGTCCGCAAGATGCTCACTCATACTGAGGCTGTGATGCCGGCGCGCTCTCAGGCTGCCCGATTTGCCGCTAAGGAGGCCCTGTACAAGGCGTTGGGTGGAGGAGAAGGACTCTCCTGGCAAGACTGCGAGGTGGTCACTGACGGTGAAGCTGTGAGGTTCGAACTTCGTGGATCGCTGGCTCGACGCGCCGAGGAGTTGGGTGTGCGTAGGGTTCATCTCTCACTGACCCACGATGCCGGTGTCGCGGTGGCGATGGTGGTCTGCGAAGGTTAAGTCGCGCCTCCCCATCCCGCCCTTGTCATCGTGGTTGAATGAATACCAATCTGCAGCGAGAGCCCCGGGCGGGGCTGAAGGGGGATCGTCATGGCAAGTGTCTGTACCGCCGAGGCCACCCGAGCAGCTGAGCAGAGGTGGTTTGATGCCCACCCGGGACAAGACCTCATGGACATTGCCGCTCAGGCCGTCGCACGAAAAGCTCAGGAGCTTCTGCTGGGCGGAGCCGTCGATGAGATCATGCCTGATTGGGCAGCGTCCCAGTGTGTTCTCGTTCTCGTTGGTGGTGGGAATAACGGCGGTGACGGGCTGTTCGCAGCTGCGGCTTTGGCCCAGCGCGGGTGGCGGGTCGAACTCGCTCAGGTCATGGGCCAACCGCACGAGGCTGGCATGGCTGCCGCGCTCGACGCTGGTTGCATCCGTGTCTCACTCGGAGAGGTCACCAGTCACTCGTACGATCTCGCGATTGACGCTGTTCTCGGCATTGGAGGCCGTCCAGGTATTCCGCAGTCTCTAGAGCGAATCGACACCTGGTTGCGTGCTCGCCAGATCCCAGTGCTCGCGGTCGATCTACCATCGGGCCTAGATGCGAATTCTGGTGAGGTGGAGTCCTGTGTTCACGCCGCATACACCATAACCTTTTCCAGCCTCAAGTGGTGCCATATTGCTCACCCGGCCGCCCGCTATTGCGGAGAGTTGGAGGTTCATGACATCGGCCTCGACTTTGTCGACGATGATGGCGAGTGTCTCGATGATGTCGATGAGTATTGCGACCTCGCCGAGATGGCGTCGCTGTGGCCGGTACCTGGCGCGCTTGACGACAAGTACTCTCGCGGGGTTGTCGGCATCGATACCGGATCCGAGAAGTTCCCGGGGGCTGCTGTGCTCGGCGTTCTCGGAGCGTTGCGCACTGGCCCGGGAATGGTGCGGTTTTCTGGGCCAAGCGCCATCATGGCTTTCATTCTGAGCCGGGCTCCGTCCGTTGTTATTGGTGAGGGTCGCGTTCAGTCCTGGGTTATTGGGTCTGGTTGGGGCACTCACGATGGCAACGCTGACCGATTTATTCAGCGGGCGGCTGAAGGCGTCCCCATGGTGATCGACGCTGATGCCCTGGCCCTCCTCCCGGCAGAGTTGCCGGAGGGATGTCTACTTACGCCCCACGCTGGGGAGCTGGCCCGAATGCTGCGGATAGAGCGCAGTCAGGTAGTAGCCGACCCGCGAGGCTCGGTTGTCCGTGCCGCCCAGCGGTTCGGCGCGACCGTCCTGCTGAAAGGCTCTATCCAATGGGTTGCCCGTCCTGACGGGGGCGTTCGTGCCGCTCTTCCTGGTCCCGCATGGACTGCTCAAGCTGGGTCTGGTGACGTTTTGGCCGGAATGTGCGGCACTCTCATGGCCGCCGGACTACCTGCTGACGATGCGGCTCTATGCGCCGCCGGAATGCAAGCCACCACGGCTATTTCAATGCCAGGGCCGTACGCTCCGGACCAAATTGCCGAATTGCTGCCCGGAACCGTCACAACGGTTCTGTCACGCTGATGAGCCCCGGTTTCGCACCAGAATGGGACGTCCGAAAGGGGTGTTAAAGGACTGCACGAATCCTCGTTGAGCGTCCAGCTAGCCGAATTGCTTCTTTGTAGTGCTCGACGAGTTCGGCGCACAGGTTCTCCCAGGTGCGGTTCTCGATCGACGCTCGTGCTGCTATGCCCATGGCGTGTCGCTTGTAGTCGTCACCGACGAGATCGATGACGCGAGAGCGGAAGTCGGTCATATCGCCAGGCTCGTAAAGCCATCCAGTGCGAGACGAGTCAATGAGGTCGATGGGACCGCCCTTGCGCGGGCTAATGACTGGGAGGCCACAGGCCTTGGCCTCCTGGACAGCCTGGCAGAAGGTCTCGAGTTCGCCCGTCGAGCAAAACACATCCATGCTGGCGAGGGCACGGGGGAGGTCCTCCCCGCCGAGACCGCCGGTGAAAACAGCATGAGGAAGCTGCTTTTCCACCTCGGCGCGAGCCGGGCCATCTCCGACGATGACGAGCTTGGTGTTGGGGATGTCAGCGAGGTTGGTCATATCGGCGACCCGTTTCTCGGCAGCTAGACGCCCCATATACCCGATGACTACCTCGCCGTTGGGAGCCCATTCGTCGTGCAGTTGTTGGGAGCGCTTTGACGGATGGAATCGCACCTTGTCGACGCCACGTCCCCAGATGTCTACCCGGGGCACGCCATGGCTGACGAGTTGGTCGCGGGAGAAGGTGGAGGGTGCGTAAGTCGCCACAGCGAGGGAGTGAATCTGACGCACGCGGTACCAGCCGTAAAACTCGAGTTTGCCCAGCCCGTAGCGGCCCGCGTAGGAGGGGATATCGGTCTGATAGATCGCCACTATAGGTATACCGAGAGAGGCTGCCGCCATGGCACCCTTATACCCAATCATGAATGGTCCGGCCAGATGCACGACGTCAGGCTCGAACTCCGATAGGTAACGTTCCATCGTCCATTGCGGGCTGGTGGAGACACGGACGTCTTGGTAACCCGGCCAGTGCAGGGAAGCTAACGGAATGACGGGGAATCCGGCGTACTCGTGTGGGGTATCGGCATCACCGGGGGCGAGCACGATGGCATCGTGGTCATGGGCGCGAAGGTGCTCCAGAACCCGCAGTACTGAGTTCGTCACCCCGTTGACCTGGGGCAGGAATGACTCCGTGATGATCGCAACACGCACAACTTCATGGTAACCGGGACACGCGACACCTTGGCGGGGTCGCGGTGTCGGGGTGGTGAACTTGGGGTGACGAGATCACCTGCGGTTCGTGGGGACAGGCGTGCGGCGTGCATCACCCTTCATTCGCGGGGACGTTGTGTGAGCCTCGTCGCCCCTTGCCACGTCAGATATGCGTAGGTTACCCTAACGGCAGCTGTCCGTCAGATTGCGGATGCCCCACAACCTACTCAACGAGGAGTCATCATGATTCGATTACCCAAGTTAGTGAGCGTAGGAGTCCTCACTGTCATGTTAGGGGGGAGTTTTGCTGTCGCGCCCTCTGTGGCTCATTCTGGAAGCCTTGAGCTATTCGCTGAGCCACATTACAAGGCGCGTATCGGATATCGAACAACGACTGGGGGTTGGAATATTAGCAGGGGCAATAATGATACACTGAGTTCGGTGAAGAATCACACGAACTGGTCAGCTGCATTTTGGTACGATGCACATCAAGGAGGTCGTTGTTGGGATTATAGCCCCAAGGCTGATGACCCCTATTTCTGGTGGTATGACGACAATCAGGCATCATCCTTCGCTCTTGGGCGCGGGTGTTGAGCCGGCGGTCTCCCTCGGATCGATCCACCGCCATCGTCATGGAGGTCAGTGCTGGCGGTGGATCAATCGTCGTATCGGGGGTATCTCACAATTTCTCGACCACGCACAATCGCAATCTCGTCCTGGATGACGTCACCGTCTCCATGCAGCCTGGGGTAATGACCCTGCTGCATGGGGTGAGCGGATCAGGGAAGACGACATTGCTCAACATCATGTCAGGCTTACTGAAGCCGGCCTCGGGAACGGTGTTCGTTGAAGGTAGCGACATTTATTCCCTGTCGACGTCCGAGCGCGACGATATTCGCCTTAACCGCATCGGAATGATCTTCCAAGAGCACTCCCTCATCGTCGATTTCACGGTTCGGGAGAATGTCGAACTCATTCTTCGGGTTCGTGGATTCGGCTCTCGTTCCCGCGTTATGGCGATCGAGGCTCTCGAACGGGTTGGGATCGCCCACCTCCAGGATCGCTATCCTCGACAGCTATCCGGTGGTGAAGCCCAACGGGTCGGGATAGCCCGCGCCATAGCTGGAGACCGTCCAATACTGCTAGCCGATGAGCCTACTGGCCAGCTCGATCGGCGCAATTCTCAGATGGTCTTTGAGCTGCTGCGCGCACTTGCTGAAGATGAGAAGGGTCGCACCGTCGTGCTCTCTTCTCATGACCCTACAGCCAAGGAATATGCGCACCGATCCTGCGAATTGGTCGATGGTCACCTGGAGGATTCCTGCTGATGTGGGTGTGGGATCTGGCTGCCTTGATGTTGCGCTCCCGGAAAAGCTGGTTGCGCATGGTTCCTATGGCTGTTGCTTTACTTATCATGACCGTCAGCCTCGGGGTGAATCGTTCCATCAACCTGAGCCCGGAACAATCGGTGACATCGACGCTCGGGGCAGCCGATGGCTTGGTAAGTCCAGGATTTTCAGTTCTTGCTGGGTCGTCATCTCCTACCGTGCCTATTAATCGATGGAAAGTCCGCCAAATCAATCCATATCTCGAAACTCAAGTTTCCGTGAAGGGATTGCCTGAGGAGGTTCTCTATCAGGAATCCAGCATGCCGGGAATCAATACTAAGGGAAGATACGCTTTAGTCTCTGGAAAATGGCCTACAAAACCCTCTGAAGTTGTTGTTACTCCATCTCTGAGGCAAGGGATCGGTGGCAAGAATAAGCTCGTCCTGGAGCCTGGGAACTACGATCTCACTATCGTCGGAACAGTTGGGGCAACGTTCGATAAGTCTTCTCGTGAAATCCTGGCTCACTCTGGAACATGGCAGGCGTGGCCTCTGACTCAAAAACAGGCTAAAATATCTGGGTTGAGTGGAAACTATCTTATTTTCTTTACCTCGTCTGATTCAGCTGGAACGTGCAGCAAGGTTAATGACGATTTGGGCTCCGATCCTCTCGATTCTGATGCATGTACAACGAGGGGGCAACTCCTCTCCAAGGAATTTGCACCGCTATCTGGAAAGAAAATCGTCGAGCAGTATCTGGCTTGGTTTCTCGTCGCCGGCTTGGGGGCGGGTTTGGCTGCTGCGGCCGCCACAACGTCGGCGCGCCGAATCATCGCACCTCTTACTGCCATGGGCGTGCCGCGTCGCAAACTAGCTCTGTCGCTGCGAGTCGTCACATTGTTCATGAGCATGGCTACTGCGGCAGCAAGCCTTGTTACTGGTGAGCTGCTCGTCATAGCTATTCGGCCATTATTGGCCCGTTTCTCCGATAGCCCGCTGTCACCTGTCTCATCACCCACTATGAGCGCTGTCACCTGCCTGGGTGCCGCCATCGTGACCGCCGTCGTCATGGTTACCCCGAGCAGTCAGCGGGAACGCAAGGTTCATGGCAAACGCATCAATGTGAAAATGGCTCGTCTGTTGGCATGGAGTGGCGCTATCGTGGCCTGCGCCCTCTTGGTATGGGCTTCAGTGGCAGCGAAAGCCTCGCTGATGTCGGTGGCCATCGTTTCCGCGCTCTCGTCGTTGACGGCAGGACTGGTGGCACCGTGGTTACTGGCTTTGGTCTCAGGACGCGACGTTTCACCGGGCCGCAGGCTCGCCGCGTCTCGTGCCCTTCGCTCTCGGGGTTCATGGCACGGACTGTTCGCAGGGCTCACGGCAGGGCTTGTTGCCGCTACTGCTACAGGTCTGCTTATTGTCGCCTCACTGTTCGCACAGATGAATGCCACTAGTTCCACGGGTATCCCGCACGGTATGGCCTACTTTCTGGCAGAGCCGGGGTTCTCCCCTTCCCTGCCCGGCAATCTCGTCAAGCAGTTCGACGACGACTTGCACGGTGCCCGTAAAGTGCCGATGACATACGGTTCTAGCGACGACCGCGCTGGCAATTCTGTGGCGTGGTGGGCCTTTCACAACGTCGACGACGTCGCCAGTATTCTCCCCCTGACTGATGAGCAGCGTCGTCAGTTGCAAACAGCCGGAAGTTTGCGGGTCACTACCGATGAGCAGGCTTCCAACACCGAAATCACTGTGCCCAGAGACCTTGGCTGGCTTGGCCAGATTAAGGTCATCGGGCATGGGAATACCCCACCAGCTAAGTCCAGTGACTCGTCGGTGAGCAGGGGATTCTTATATGTCGGCCTGAGTCCAAACCAGGAGGACACCGCCTACCACTGGGCTACGACGCACCACATTGATCCGTCTTATGTCATGGCCCCACGAATAGCGCCCAAGGTTCCCTTACCCGCGGCGACCCTCGTCGCTACCGGGCTGTTCACCATGATGACGGTCATCATGGCTGGCTCCCTGGCCCGAGACGAGCGCTTGGCGCAGAGGCGACTCACTGCGCACCTGCGACGCCTCGGACTGACACCGCGCTGGGTGGACGGTGTGATCTTCTTCGAGGTCGCCATGACGTGTGTCGTCGCGGTCATCGCTGGCACGATAGGATCGCTGCTCGCCTTGCTGGCCACCAGTCGAATCATGTCCGGTACGATGGATCTGGTTCACAGCGGATGGTGGGTTTTGGCTGCGCTCGCGGGATCGGTCATGGTTGGTTCCACCCTCGGTGCCACGATCCACCGGCCCTACTCGTGGAACACGACCATCAGCGACTGACGTTCCTTGAGGAATGCGGTCGATTTCGTCGATGCGACCTTTTTGGGTACAGTATTGACGTTGGCAACGGCCCGATTCGTTCGAGCCTATGATGCGTTTCAGTTGCTCGATGCGCCTTGAGGGCGTGGCGGGGTCACCGGCTCCGGTTCTATTGCATTCACCTGCACGGCAGCTATTTCGCCCAGCCATCGAGACAGACAGCCATCCAGGATTCCATCACCGAGACCCGCTTTGGGTTCGGCGTGCTGCGGTCAGATTCCGCGACCCCCGTTAGTGGCACTGCGCCGTTTGTGTGCAGTGATGCCGGTCGCCCCTGGCCGAGGAGTCCGCTGACCATGAGGGAACACCCCATTGAGCAACAAAAAACGCAATCCCAAATCTTTCAAGGCTGACGGCAGCCCGAAGCGCCGCTGGACCGCAGCTGAGCGAGCTGCCCGCGGGCACAAGCCACGTACTAGGGGAGGTGTCCGCAACGGGCACACCGATTCCCGGGGTCGTAACTTCGAGGCATGGACTCCCCGGGAAGACGTGCGTCGCGATGACGCTGGCGGTAGCAGAGACCGCCGTTTTTCCCAGGATCGACGCAACCATGAGTGGTCTGATGGCCGTCAGGACCGTCGTTACGACCGCCGTGACTGGGATCGTCGCGACGACCGCAGGTGGCCCGATGACGGCGAGTTCCGCTCCCACAAATCGCGTCGACCGGGCCACCACGCTAATCGTGATTGGAAGCGTGACGACCGCCGCGGATCGTCATGGGACCGTGACGATTGGCGCGAGGACCGTCGTGGACAGCGGCGCGACCGCGATGACCACTGGGATCGCCGTAATGGCGGCCGTGACTTCGACCGCCGGGACTCCCGAAACTGGCGTGAGGACCGTCACAGCTGGCGCGATGATCGCCGTGATGACCGCTGGCCAGACCGCTCGGATCACCGCCGCGACGACTGGTCCCGTGACGACCACGACGACGACAATATGGATTGGGAGGCCACTGAGCTGACCGATCTCGACGTCACCGGTATTGATCACGAGGGCGGTTTCTCGGCCCTTGGCGTGCCCGACGAGATCGTTGCTGCTTTGGCCAAGACTGGCATTACCGATCCCTTCCGCATCCAGATCGCCGCCATCCCCGACGCCATCGCTGGGCGTGACGTGTTGGGCCGCGCCTCAACGGGTTCGGGTAAGACGTTGGCCTTTGGTGTCCCGCTGCTGTCGCGCCTGTCGGCCACCCCGCGTGAGGATAACCGGCCTCGAGCTCTCATCCTTTCTCCCACTCGTGAGCTGGCCATGCAGATTGCCGACGTGCTGTCCTCGCTGGCGTCCTCAATGGGGCTATCGACCATCCTCATCGCGGGTGGTATGAGCTACGGCCCGCAGACCAAGGCTTTTAAGAGGGGAGTCGACCTTGTTGTCGCCACCCCGGGGCGTCTGGTCGACCTCTTGGAGACTGGTGACGCCGACCTTTCCGGTGTCGCCGTGACTGTCCTCGACGAAGCCGATCACATGGCTGAACTGGGATTCATGGAGGCCGTTGGCTCGATCCTCGATGCCATTCCCGCTGACGGGCAGCGCCTGCTGTTCTCTGCCACCCTCGACGGTGCCGTTAACAAGTTGGTTAGGCGGTACATGCACGAGCCGGTTACCCACGAGGTCGACCCCGACAAGGGATCGGTCGCGACGATGACCCATCACGCTTTCCAGATCAAGCCTCACGAGAAGGTCGGGCTGATGTGCGAGATCGCTAACCGTAGCGGCCACACCATCGTCTTTGCTCGAACCCAGCGAGGTGCCTCCCGGATGGCCGAGCAACTGCGTGAGGCCGGCGTCATGGCTGGTGCTCTGCACGGCGGCCTGACCCAGGGTGCCCGTGCCCGCGTGTTGGCGGCATTCAAGGACGGTTCCCTGCCGGTCTTGGTTGCCACTGACGTCGCGGCCCGAGGAATTGACGTCGATGACGTCACTCTGGTGTTGCAAGTCGATCCGCCGATGAACTTCAAGGACTACCTGCACCGCTCCGGCCGTACCGCTCGCGCCGGACACGACGGGGCCGTCGTCTCTCTTGTCCTGCCGCATCAGCGTCGCACAATGGCTCGTTTGTACCGTCAAGCCGGGGTGAAGCCGGTAGAGGCCCAGGTCACGCGTGGCGACGACCACGTTGCCGAGGTGGCCGGTTGCAGCCCGGCTCTGGGCGCTCCTATTGACGAGAAGGATTACGAGGCTCTCGTCGCTCCCAAGCAGCAGCGCGGCAAGAAGGCTCGTGACGGAAAGCCTCGTCGTGGCAAGGGCGGACGCAACCGCGGTGGACGTGGATTCGACGGGGGCCGTCATCGCGGTCACGACTCCCGTGATCACCATGATCGTGGGCATGACTCGCGCGGACACAATTTCCGTGGCCGCGATCGTCGCGACATTGAGGCTAAATACGGCCGTTCCGGAAACGACACCTGGTGAGTCGACCACTTACCGGGCGGGCAGCGCATGGTTCGGGCACGTCGAGAGCACCCGAATCATCGCGTTGCGTTCCGCTGAGGTGACCCAGAGATGGTATTTCCGCTTGACAGCGATTTGGCGAGACACGTAGTCACAGCGATATGACTTGTGTGGCGGCAGCCATGTCGCCGCGTCCCCGGCCCCCTTGTTCTGGTTGGCCTGTCCTTCGACGGCTAGCAGATTGAGGGGGTCGTTCGCTAATGCCTGACGCCGGTCCATGGGCAGCTGCTGAGCCCCTGTGACCCAGGCGTTTCCGAGCGCGACAACATGGTCGATCTGTACCACAGCTGAAGTGTTGCGACCGCGCCTCCACTGTATCGTCCGTCCCGTGTAGGGGTCGTGTAACTCGCCGGAGACTATTCGACATCGGCTGCCGGATTTCAGCTTCGCCCCGACGAGGTCGCGAGCCAAGGCGTCGTCGCGGGTACCGCAGCCGTTATGGCCCCAGGGATGGGTGAGGGCGGGGTCAGAGTTGTCGCTCCACGCTGGCCCGAACTGGTCCCGCGAATAGCCGGTCATCGGCGCACGTCCCTTGACAGGGAGGTCACCGAGAGCTTCTGCGGCCTGGCCATAGGCCGTCGATCCTTCTTGTGGAACAGCCTTGCGGTACACCCCGACGATCACCAACGATGCGACGACCAACAGCAGCACCCATGCCCATCTCCGTCGCGGCGTTGACGCCATATCGTTACCTCCCACAGCTTTTGTTAGCCAGCGTGGCATCGCTGGTGGCATAGTCGCGGACGCTACACCACGGGTCTGGCTCGTGAGAAGGCTTGGGCTGGATCACCTGTCCCGCTGCCTGCCGGAGGACTTGGGACGGCGAGGCTGAGGTGAGGTTCGACGACTATCCTGGGTTCTCGTGGATAAACAGACCAGCCCGCAAGAGGCGATCCCGGAACTTGCCGTCGCAGTTCCGCAGGACGCCGCGGCTCTTGCGCGCGCCCTTGATCTCGAGGCACAGACTGTTTCGACGTGGCTGACGCAGGGTCTCGGCATTGTTGCCCGCGTCGGTTCCCAGATTGTCGGTCTAGCTCACCTGGTGGATGACGGTGGCCACGCCGACGTTACCGATCTGGCCCTGACTACCCCTGACGATGCCGACGTCGTTGCAGCCCTCATCGGTGGGGCTGAACAGATCGCTACGGAGCTGGAGTCGCGCGTCCTTGTCGTCTCGGGCCTCAAGGCTTCCCCCGGCCCGGCCTATCACTACAACAGTGGCTGGGTTCGTGTACTACCCACCCGGGTCGTCGTTCCCACCGCTGAGGCTATGCATGCCTTCGGAGCAGCGCTGGCGGCGCAGTTGCGTGCCGGAGACATTGTGCTGGCCTCCGGAGATCTCGGTGCCGGTAAGACCACCTTGGCGCAGGGGATAGGTAGGGGGCTCGGCGTCGATGGGCCCGTTATCTCCCCGACCTTCGTGCTGGCGCGCCGCCACGTCGGATCCGAGGGGCGGCCCGGGTTAGTCCACGTTGACGCTTACCGTCTCGGCTCGGCCGCCGAGCTCATTGACCTTGACCTTGACGAGACTATGGACCAGGCGGTTACTCTCATTGAGTGGGGAGCTGGCATAGCTGAGGATCTCGGTGGCTCCCACCTCGACGTCGACATCCGTCGCAGCGGGGACCCTGCCGACGAGACCCGTGTAGTTTATTTGGAAGGCTTCGGCCCGCGCTGGCAAGACGTCGACCTGTCGCTGCTGTCCGAACTTCCCCTCGACACCATTTCTCCCGACCAGACCGGAGACAACAACTGATGAACATCATCGTCTTGGGAATCGACACGTCGACGGCTGTCAGCGTCGGTTTGGCACGTGGATCTGAGGTGCTCGTCAGCCTGCACTACGACGATCCTCGTGCCCATGCTGAGCAGCTCATGCCCCTCATCCATCGCGGCTGTGAGGAGGCCGGGATTGCTTTAACCGACATCGCAGAGGTCGCTATTGGGGTCGGCCCTGGCCCCTACACCGGCCTGCGGGTTGGGGTGGCAACAGGAAGGGTACTGGCACACCTGGCCGGTCTTACCCCGCACCCGGTATGTTCCCTCGACATCCTGGCCCGGCAGTGGGCTGGGGTCGATGGGGAGTTCGTGGTATGTACTGACGCTCGTCGCCATGAGCTGTATTGGGCTCGCTACGACGCTTCCGGGCATCGTCTCGACGGCCCCAATGTCACTTGCCCTGAGGACCTGCCGAAGGATCTGCCCATCGGTGGTCCGGGATGTCTGGTTCGCGGCCTGACGCCGACCCCAGGATCGCCTGAGCATCTGGACGCCGGGGTGCTTGCGGCGTCGTGGCAGGCTATGCCTGACGTCGGGCTGGAGCCGCTCTACTTGCGCGATCCTGATGCCACTGTTCCGACCACCCGCAAGGCCACCTTGACCCCGACCCGACTCACCCTGCCCGGCCGATGACGAGACCTGCCCGTATGAGCGACCTCGACGCCATCATGGCTATTGAGCAGGCTAGCTTTGACCCGCCGTGGTCTCGTACGTCGTGGGCCGAGGAGATCGTCCCGGCCGATCACCGCCTCACCTTAGTTGCTGGGGATGATGAGGTCACTGCCGCTGCGACATTCCACGGCTTTGACGTCGCTGATCTCGATCGGATCATGGTGACGCCCGCAGCGCGTGGGCGCGGCCTGGCCGTCGAACTGCTCGCCCGTGGCCTGGATTGGGCGACGTCCCGGGGGTGTCACACCATGATGCTTGAGGTCCGCCGCGATAACGACCCAGCCATTTCTCTCTACCGACGCTTCGGTTTCGAGACGATTTCGCAGCGACCCAACTACTACGGCGGCGGGATCGACGCCCTCGTCATGTCCGTTGATTTGCCCCGCGCCGAGACCACAACCCCATCCGAGGAGAACCATGTCTGAACCGCTCATTCTGGGCATCGAGTCATCGTGCGACGAGACCGGAGTTGGCATCGTTCGGGGCAATGACTTGCTCGCCAACGAGGTCGCCTCTTCGATGGAACAGCACGTGCGCTTCGGTGGAGTCGTGCCGGAAGTGGCATCCCGAGCCCACTTGGAGGCCATCGTCCCGGTGTTGGACAAGGCCGCCTCGACCGCCGGGGTGGACCTGTCCGAGCTCGACGGTATTGCTGTGACAGCCGGTCCAGGCCTGGCTGGGGCACTCGTCGTCGGCCTGTCGGCGGCCAAAGCTTTAGCAAGCTGGCTCAACAAGCCTCTGTACGGCGTCAACCATCTGGCTGGACATGTCGCCGTCGACCTGCTTGAGCACGGTGAGCTGCCGATGCCATGTGGGGCTCTGCTCGTCTCAGGCGGCCATACCAGCTTGCTGCGGGTAAACGACATCGCCACAGACATTATTGAGGTCGGCTCGACGATCGACGACGCTGCTGGCGAGGCCTACGACAAAGTGGCCCGCGTGCTTGGCCTGCCGTACCCGGGTGGGCCGGTCATCGACAAGGCTGCCGCCGAGGGGGACCCGACAGCGATTCGTTTCCCACGCGGACTGACGGCTCGCCACGACATGGTTAAACATCGCTTCGACTACTCCTTTTCCGGCCTTAAGACCGCGGTGAGTCGGTGGGTGGAGACCCAGCAGCGTGACGGAGTTGAGTTCCGCATCGCTGACGTCGCCGCCAGTTTCCAGGAGGCCGTTGCCGACGTTCTCACTGCGAAAGCCGTCGACATGTGCCAGGAGTATGGCCTCACTCACTTCCTCATCGGCGGCGGAGTCGCGGCGAACTCTCGTCTGCGGACTCTGCTTGCTGAGCGGATGGCGGACGCCGGCGTTGAGTTGCGACGGCCGCGTCCGGGCCTATGCACCGACAATGGGGCCATGATCGCGGCCTTAGGTGTGCAGGTTGTCAAGGCGGGGCTGCCTGCGTCGGCCATGGATATTTCGGCTGATTCAGGATTGCCCATCGAGACGGTGTTCGTCTGAGTCGGGGTAGGAATGTGAACGTGCGACCCGCTGGAGTTCGCCTACGAGATCGTGCCGCATGCCTTCGAAAGTGGACATGATCTGATCTTGCTGCCGGGTGGGAGGATTAGCCCATGATGACCCCGATCCTCACCACCCTTGGTTTCGTCATGCACCCCGACGGCGAACGTGTCCTCATGGTGCACCGCATCGCCCGTCCTGGGGATGAGCAGCTCGGTAAGTACAACGGGCTGGGTGGCAAAGTCGAGCCGGGGGAGGATGTTGTCGCCGGTATGAAGCGCGAATTGCGCGAAGAGGCTCGCATTGAGGTCGATGCCATGAGGCTGCGTGGCACTGTCTCTTGGCCTGGGTTCGGCAGACACGGTGAAGACCATTTCGGATTTATCTTCCTCGTCGACTCGTGGCATCCCATTGCCGACGCCATCCCTGACGCCAATGAAGAGGGGCCACTGACCTGGGAGCGCGTCGATTCGCTCGACGAGTTACCGATGTGGGAGGGGGACCGCTACTTTCTGCCGCTGGTTTTTGATCCTGATGTTCCGCAGTTCCACGGCTGTCTGCCCTATCACGATGGTCGACCGACCGGGTGGTCATACTCGGTGTAAACCTTTGACGCTGGGGGCTTCGTGGATGCGCGGCGTCATGCTTGCACCGAGGCTTAGGTAAAGCTAACCTTAAGCCCGCTTTGTATTGGCGCTGTACGCCCCCTACAGGAAGGCCCGCCACCATCATGAATGTCACAAGAACTCTCGGCGCCATTGCCACGATTGCTCTTACGTTAGGTCTTGGTGCCTGCGCCGGTGGTGCCCAGGAGAAGGCGTCGAGTGGCCATACTCCCGCTCTGAGTGTCACCGATGTTGCAGGGCGCACGGTTTCCTTTGACGCCCAACCTAAGCGCATTCTTTTGGCTGAGGGGCGCGCGCTGATGGCCACCAGTGTCCTGAACAAGGAGAATCCGGCTAAGGATGTGGTAGCCATCGGCGCTGATTTACACAAGGCGGCGCCCAGCTTCGAATCTGCATTGCGTCAGGCCCGCCCACAGGTGAGCAAACTTCCGATGATTGGCAGTATCGCGAAGGGGGACGTCACTGTGGAGAATATGCTGTCGTTCAAGCCCGATGCGGTGGTCATGACTCTGGACCAGAAAGAGGCTGCGGAGAAGGCTGGATTTCTTCAGAAAATGGACCAAGCCAAGCTTCCCTATGTTTTCATCGACTTCCGCAGGAAGCCTCTAGAAAACACCACGAAATCGATGGTGACACTCGGTAAAATCTTTGGTGGAAAGGCTATTTCCCGAGCTAAGGAATTCAATAAATTCTATCAATCAAAGGTTGATGACGTGTCACGAAGAGTCTCCCGGGAAAGTGACAAACCTCGCACATTTCTGTGGCGTGCTGCCGGGCTTAAGGACTGTTGCTCCACCTATGCGAATCTCAATCTGGGCGACGTCATCACCGCTGCCGGAGGCCACAACCTTGGGGCGGACCTCCTCCGGACATCTGCAGGTGACGTCACCCCAGAGAAGATTGTGGCAACCCAACCCGAACACATCATCGCCACCGGTGGTTCGTGGGCTAAGGATCCGAAGAAACCGGAGTCGGTTCCTCACGTCGAACTTGGATATAACGTCACTGATGACGATGCACAGAGGACCTTGGCTGGCCTGCTCAAGACCCCGGGATTTTCCTTACTCAAGGCCCCGAAGGACGGAAAGTTGCATGCCGTCTATCATCAGTTCTACGACTCTCCCTTTAATGTTTTTGCACTTGAGCAGTTCGCGGCATGGCAACATCCGAAACAATTCAAGGGTGTCGACCTAACGAAGGATTTCGCTAAATTCCATGAGGACTACTTGCCTTTTGGCTACCGCGGCGTGTTTTTCGTCACGCTGAAGAAGTGAATCCGACGTGAGTAACACTGACATGTCCCTTGCCCGGGAGGATCCTGCCACCGGAATGGTGGCTGTGGTGAGGGGATACTACCGGCGTGCCCGTTGGAAGCGCTGGGCCATTGTCCTACTTTCGGTCATTGCGGTGGCTGCTTTCCTAGTCACCATCGTGGTTGGCCCCGTGGACATCACTCTTCCCCAGCTGCTGAGAGCACTGGTCAATCCCTCCACGGTGGATGCTCAGACCAGAATGGTGCTGTGGCAATTGCGCATTCCGTCGTCGGTGATGGCGGTACTCATTGGGGTGTGCCTTTCGCTCGCAGGCGCGCACATGCAGACCATCCTGGACAACCCGCTGGCAGAACCTTTCACGTTAGGGATCTCTGCAGCAGCAGCTTTTGGGGCGGCCGCCTCTATCGTCTTGGGGTGGACGATCATTCCCAATTCCCAATTCAACGTCGCGGTCTGCGCAGCAGTGGCATCCCTTGTTGCGGTTGCCATTGTTGCCGCTGTCTCACGCCGCCGTGAAGATGGCCGGGAGTCCATGATCCTGCTTGGTATCGCCCTGGTATTCGGATTCCATGCGCTCCTGGCGCTCTTGCAGTACCGAGCCACCCCGGAGGCCCTCCAACAGATCGTCTTCTGGACGATGGGCTCCTTTCAACGGGCTACGTGGACTTCGAATGCCATCATCGCCGCCGTCCTGGCTATCGCTATTCCCATCACGATCAGGCATTCGGGGCAGCTGACCGCGTTGAGACTCGGAGATGAACGTGCTGCCGCCATGGGGGTGAATGTGCCCCGGCTGAGGTCGCGAATCCTTATTCTGGCGTCACTGCTGGCAGCGGTTACCGTCGCCTTTGCTGGGGTCATCGGATTCGTCGGTCTGGTCGGTCCCCATGTCGCCCGCATCCTGGTTGGCGAGGAGCAGCGATACTTCGCCCCTGCCTCCGCAGCTACTGGGGCCTTCCTACTAGCCACCGCCCATGCCCTGTCGATCACCATCATCCCTGGGGTGGCGATACCTATTGGGATCATCACCGCGCTAGTGGGGGTGCCAGTATTCGTTTCCCTCATCCTCACTCGGCATCGTGTCTTCGGAGGGGCATCGTGAACATCCGCCTGTCTAACCTGCACTTGTCTTACGGGCAGCGTCACGTACTCGACGGGGTGAGCCTCGGTCCGCTGGAGCGGGGGACGGTCACTGGGCTGCTCGGACCCAACGGAGCGGGAAAATCCACGCTCATCAAGGCGATCGCCGGGCTGAAGACCCCGACCTCGGGAGAGGTGATCATCAGCGATGACGATGGCCATGTCAGCGGAGCCCAACTGCGCGACGTCGTGGGTTACCTACCCCAGGACGTGCTTGCCACCGCATCCCTGACCGTCCTTGAGTCGGTCCTGACCTCGGCTCGCAGCAGGAGCAAAGCGACGGTGGAACGTGCTGCTCATGTCTTGGAGCGCGTCGGTATTGCCCATATCGCCCACCGCTTCATTTCCCAGCTGTCTGGCGGACAACGGCAATTGGTGGCGTTGGCGCAGATGGTAGTTCGAGATCCTCAGGTCTTGTTGCTCGACGAGCCCACCTCCGCATTAGATCTACACAATCAAATCGAGGTGTTGCGCCTAGTACGCAGAGCCGTTGACAGCGGGCACAGGATGGCAATCGTCGCCCTTCACGACCTGAATCTGGCTGCCTGTTATTGTGACCGCCTGGTGTTGTTACACGAGGGCGGGGTGCATGCTGAAGGATCACCCTCGGAAGTCCTCACCCCGGACGTGTTGGAGCGCGTCTATGGGTTCCGTGCCCGGGTGCTCAGCGACGACGGCATCCCCGTCGTTCGTCCAGTGGTAACCGCGTAATCCGTCAATTGCGGGCGTTATCTTGGTCAGCTGGCTAGCCTGACGATCCACAGAATGAGGCAAACCACCGGAGCCACCCAGCGAGAACTCCACGCTCCGTAGTGAGTTTCCGTGAACATATTGTCTGCTCGAGGGTTGCTCCCTGGCAGGCTGCATGGGGCAATGGCTGTGAGCGCGAGGCTTACCGGCAGCAGGATCGAGAACGGTACTGGTGTTGTCACGATTGGGGTATCCGCGAGGACCCCCATCGTGATAATCCCGCCGAGAGCCAGCATGATGGTGACCCCAGCGACGACGTCCTGCCCAGAACCGTCCGGTTCAACGAAGGATTCCACAAAGGTCAACAAGCCGGGAATCACGATGATCGCAATAAAGAGCAGCGCCCAGCTGATGTTCGTGTGGGCGTCCCAGTTGAGAGGCTCGGTGTGTGACGCGTAATAGGTCGTCGCCATGGTGCCCAACTGGAATGCCGAACCGATGAAATGGTGGATGTACCACCCTGCTGAACGGCGCGACGGATCTCCCCCGGAAGTCGTGTTCTTTGACCCCCGGGACTGCAGGCGCTGGGTAAATCTTGATCGATTCTCGTAGGTGGTGACGGCCACGACGGTACTGGTTGCTCCTCGTATGGATAGCGGTGAATGCAATGTCTCGACTGAAGATTCTACCCACACTGTCAGAAAGTACGTCTAGGGTGACAACGTGGATTACACCGTGGTACGGCGTCTGGTTAGTGGCGAGGGGAGCAAAGCTCTTGACTTAGCGGGTGCTGAAGCTGATCCCGACTCGTTGTTGGCTGCCACCAGGTTGCGTCGACAGATAGATGGCGATCTTGCCGCAGCGGTACTAGACCAAATCAGTCTGAGGCGTCGGGCTGTTGCGAAAATTGGGCCGGTTGCAGCGTCAATGTTGTGGACCCGTGACGGTCTAGAGCAGGCCACCCGTGGAGATGTATCGCGGTGGCGTGCACATCGCCTCAAAGAAGCCGGATTTACCCACGTCGTCGATCTTGGATGCGCCTGCGGGGCGGATGCGCGGGCATGTCTTGATGCTGGCCTCGAGGTGACAGCCGTCGAGGTCGATCCGGTAACAGCTGAGCTAGCGCGCCACAATCTGCCCGAAGCGCACGTGATGTGTGCTGACGCTATGGCGGTCTTCGCTGACTTCCGGGCTCATGGCGACACAGTTGTCATGCTCGATCCGGCTCGGCGCACGGGCAGGGGGCGAACTTGGCGGTTAGAAGATGTGCAGCCGCCATGGCCATTTGTTATGACAGTGCTTGAATCGGTGCCTGCGGTCGTCAAGCTAGGGCCTGGCGTCGACCGCTCGCAGCTGCCAGACCTCCCCGTCACGTATGTCGGACATCGTGGAGACCTGGTTGAGGCGACGGTGTGGTCTGGATTTGAGGACCAGCGGGCGGCGGATCGAGCAGTGCTGGTTGGTCGTACGGGTATAGAAGAACTCCCCGGTAGGTGTCCTACCCCTGCACCTGGTGAACTTGGCCCTTTCGTGGCTGAGCCTCACCCAGCAGCAATCCGCGCTGGCAGCCTCTCGGCGATCGATGGATCGTTGCACGCGGTGTCGGAGGGTATCGCCTATCTCACTGCAGAAGAACCCGTTGCCTCGCCGTGGCTGACATGGTTTGCGGTCAAAGAGGTCCTGCCCTTTGACGTCAGAGCGTTGCGTTCCTGGGTCCATCATCACCACGTCGGAACGGTGGAGATCAAGAAACGCGGTGTCGACGTAGACCCTGCTACATGGCGACGCAAGCTTAAGCTTTCGGGGCCGAATCGCGTGACGGTCATATGCACCCCGACGATCGGAAGAACCAAGGCGCTGGTATGTGATCGCGTGAGACTGCCATGCGGCCTGTTCGGAGCAAGCTCAGATGTGATGTCATGAATCCATGTTGACCATACGGCGCCCAGCGACATACTTCCTTGCCTTGTTGCTGGCTCCGCTCGTCCTGCTGTCCGGCTGTGGGAAGTTCAATGCTGGCTTCGTTATTAGGGACGAAGACCATATTGACGTCACCGTCGCCTTCGGAGTCCTCAAATCTAGCGTTGGTCGGGATGGAAGTGGTCAGTCTGAAGGATTTGCCAAGCGGCTTCGCGACTGTTCCGAGTTGACTCCACCGAATACCAGCCTGACTGGTAAAACGAAGGTTAAGCCATTCGACGACGGTACGTATGTCGGCTGCACGGTCACTGGCACCATGACGGCAACCGATATCACCGTTCAGTCAGGTTGGCCTCGTAGCGTTGCGAATCCGCCCGCAGATGTGTTTAGAGGGCACAAAGAAAATGGCCCAATCGGCATCACTTTCGACGACGAGATAATTCGGTTTCATCTTGACAGATCGGCTTTGTCTGATTTCGTGCCAGGTGTTAATTCTTCTGGCGTCGGTGACATGGCTGGCATCGGCGATTTTAAGGTGTCGGTGACTTTTTCCGGCACGGTGCTTAGCCATTCTGGATCGAGCAAAGTTGACGGGGACACTGTGACGTGGACTGACGTCAACGATCTTCTTTCCCCAGATGGGTTGACGGCGTCGGGCAAGAGCCAGGGCGGCCTGCCCGGCTGGGTGTGGGGTATTGGTGCGTTGGTGATGCTGGCTATTGGTGGTGCCGTGGCTGCAATGATCATTAATAGGAGGTGGTGGGCCCGCCCGCGTGATGGGGACGCAGCGCCGGGATGCTAATGGAGGTTTGCGCGGGGCCTAGCTACTGGTTCTAGGCATTCCGTGCGCCTTGGGTAGTTGAGAAACTGTCAGCACATTTGTACGGAAGTTACCCCTACCGCTCCCGTTCGTGGTTTTATATGCCCATGCTGAATGTTTCGCGTCATATGAGACGCTGTCTCGTTTTGATTATCGCGCCCCTCTTACTGCTTGCCGGGTGCGCAAAATTTGATACTGCCATGGAGATCAAGGATGAGAATCACGTCCACCTCAAAAGTACGGTTGGTGTCTCCAAGTCAATAGCCAGTACGTCGGCTGGCTCCCTCGCCTCTGAGTTTTCCGACTGCAACAACTCGAAGGGGTCCGCCGGTACCGGCTCGGACGGCACGGTCGAGAAGTTCGAGGACAATAGTTACATCGGGTGCATCATTGCCGGGGAGACCACCGCTGCTGATCTCAACAAAGAGGATGGCATGCAGATCACCTTCGACAAAAACAAGGTGTCTTTCAAGATGACCTCGGACTTGTTCCGCGATAGCGGGCGCTCCGACCGTACTCCTGACGCGAGTATGTTCAGCGACTTTAAGGTGTCTGTGACCTTCCCGGGCAAGGTCCTCAGCCATTCTGGATCGAGCAAGGTCGATGGGAACACCGTTACCTGGACCGATCCGAGCGATTTGTTCTCCAGTTCGGGGCTGACCGCGACGAGCAAGCGCTCCAACGGCATACCGATCTGGGTCTGGATCATTGTCGCCGTCGCCGTCCTGGCCATTGTCGGCGTTGTTGTGGTCATCCTTAACAAGAAAAAGGGACAGAAGGCAGGACAACCGGAGAATGGTGGTGCTCCGTGGACCATGCAGTACCCAGGTGACGGACAGCCACAGGGGCAGCCGCAGCAGTGGAACGGTCAGCTTTACCAGGGCGACCCCTACGCGCAGCCTCCTTACCAGGATCCGAGTTACCAGGATCCGAGGCAACAGGAGCCGGGTCAGCTCTGGGGCAATCAGCCTCTAGGCCATGTCTCGGGCGGCGCGACGAGTGCGTCTCAGACCGGCCAGAACCCGATCCCTAATCAGGGCTCGCAGCCGGGTCAGCAGCCCCCGTCAGACCCTGATGACTTCTGGAAGAACGACGGCTCTTACTGAGGTTGCTGACTTTTGCCGGGGCATTTCTGGCACTCCCGTTGCCTGAGTGCCAACTCCGGGTGTACTTTCGTGGTTGGCACTCTCGTGGTGAGTGTGCCAACGGACCTGAGGCACCCGCGACGCCGACGGCCCGTCGCGCTCGGGGCTCGCAACCCCTGGCGAGAGACAACGACATAATCCGTCTTCAGTAGAAAGGGGTCTTGACGTGGCAACCACGATCAAGCCGCTCGAGGACCGCGTCCTCGTCCAGCCTCTCGAGGCCGAGCAGACCACCGCTTCCGGGCTCGTCATTCCGGACACCGCTAAGGAGAAGCCGCAGGAGGGCAAGGTCATCTCCGCTGGCCCCGGTCGCGTCGACGACAAGGGCACCCGTGTTCCCATGGATGTTAAGGAGGGTGACGTCGTCATCTTCTCCAAGTACGGCGGCACCGAGGTCAAGTACGACGGTCAGGAGTACTTGCTCCTCAACGCCCGTGACATCCTCGCCGTCGTCGAGAAGTGAGGCGCTGATACATGGCAGCTAAGCAACTTCAGTTTGACGAGGAGGCCCGTCGCTCCCTCGAGCGCGGTGTCGACACTCTCGCCGACACCGTCAAGGTGACCCTCGGTCCTAAGGGCCGTTATGTTGTCCTCGACAAAAAGTGGGGAGCCCCGACCATCACCAACGACGGTGTGACCGTCGCCAAGGAGGTCGACCTCACTGATCCGTATGAGAATCTTGGCGCCCAGCTCGCCAAGGAGGTCGCCACTAAGACCAACGACGTGGCCGGTGATGGAACCACCACCGCTACCGTGCTAGCCCAGGCTCTCGTCCACGAGGGGCTGCGCGCTGTGGCCTCTGGGGCAAACCCGGTCGGCCTCAAGCGCGGTATCGAGAAGGCTGTCGACGCCGTTGTGGAGGAGCTCCGCTCTATCTCGCGCGCCATCGACACCACCTCGGACATGGCCAGCGTTGCCACCATCTCCAGCCGTGACGAGACCATCGGCGCCCTCATCGCTGAGGCCTTCGACAAGGTTGGTAAGGACGGGGTTATCACCGTCGACGAGTCGCAGACCTTCGGCACTGAGCTTGACTTCACCGAGGGCATGCAGTTCGACAAGGGTTACCTGTCGCCCTACATGGTCACCGACCAGGATCGCATGGAGGCTGTGATCGAGGATCCTTACATCCTCATTCACTCCGGCAAGATCTCGTCGATGAACGACCTGCTCCCCTTGCTGGAGAAGGTTATTGCCGCCCACGGCAGCCTGTTTATCGTGGCCGAGGACGTTGACGGGGAGGCTCTGAGCACCCTCGTCGTCAATAAGATCCGCGGTACCTTCAGCTCGGTGGCTGTCAAGGCTCCGGCGTTCGGTGACCGCCGCAAGGCAATGCTGCAGGACATCGCCACCCTCACCGGTGGTCAGGTCGTCGCTCCCGAGGTTGGGCTCAAGCTCGACCAGGTGGGCCTCGAGGTTCTGGGCCGTGCCAAGAAGGTGGTCGTTACCAAGGACAACACCACCATCGTTGACGGCGCCGGTGATAAGGCCGATGTCGAGGGTCGCGTCATTCAGCTGCGTGCTGAGTACGACAACTCGGACTCCGAGTGGGACCGCGAGAAACTCCAGGAACGTATCGCCAAGCTCGCTGGTGGTGTGTGCGTCATTCGTGTGGGTGCGGCCACGGAGGTCGAGCTCAACGAGAAGAAGCACCGCATCGAGGACGCTGTTTCCGCGACTCGTGCAGCCATTGAGGAGGGTATCGTCGCCGGCGGCGGCTCTGCCCTTATCCACGCTGCCCATGTGCTCGACGGGGATCTCCACCTCGAGGGTGACGAGAAGGCCGGCGTGCAGATTGTCGCTAAAGCCGTTCGTGAGCCGCTGCGCTGGATTGCCGAGAACGGTGGCGAGCCCGGCTACGTGATCGTCTCCAAGGTTGCCGAGATGGAGCCCGGACACGGCTACAACGGCAAGACCGGACAGTACGTGGACCTCATCGCTGACGGCGTCATTGATCCCCTCAAGGTGACCCGTTCGGCCCTGGCCAATGCTGCTTCTATCGCCTCGCTGCTCCTGACGACAGAGACCCTCGTCGTCGACAAGCCCGAGGAGGACAACGAGGACAAGTGACCTCGTCGCGTCGGGGGCCCCGGACCGTCGTGGTTCGGGGCCCTCGCCATATCTGGGCTGATGTTTGTCACAAAGAAACGGAAGTATTGAGCGGATTAACTCGAAAGACTGGACAAGTCCATCAGGGGGGATACCTTTTTCTCCGTCGAGATTGGCATTGGTGATGGCGCACGAGTCATCCCGCAGTGCATATTTGGAGTTAGATCGTGAGCAGTCCGTACCAACCCGGTTTCCAGAGCACGCAGCAGGGAGACCGCAGCAAAAGTGAATTCAGTTTCGCTCCTGGGGAGACGAATATCTTTGTCACCCACTATTCCCCATCATTGATGACGGCTTGGCTCAAGACCGAGCTGACCGTGACGAGCCGGCGCCTTCTGGCGCGAAAGTCCAATACGCTCCTGGGTGTGATTCCGCTGGGGCATGACGATGCCGCCATGCCCCTCGGCTCCATCAGCGAGGTTGGCGTGAACAGCAAGTTCCACCCAGGTCGCGCAATCATGGCAATAGTCTGGCTCGTCCTCATGATTTCCATGTTCAATGCGCATCAGCCGGTGCTGGGCATCCTCGCCTTGCTCCTGTTAATCGTCGCGGTTCTTACGACGATGGACGCCGAGCTGAGGGTCGTCAACAATGCTGGTTCTGTCACGAGCCTGACCGTTTCTGCTCTGGAGAAGGCCAAGCTGCAGAGCTTTAAGCAGGAGGTCGAGCAGCGTCTGTACGCCGATCAGGCCCTTCTCATGCACCGTGAGTCGATGAACCAGGCCCAGAATTTCGCGACCATCCAGCAGGCCCAAATGTCCGCTCTTCTGGCACAGGGCCAGTTGCAGAACCAGCTCAGCAGTGACAAGGGTCAGCAGCCGCCTACCCAGATGCCGAACCCGAACATCCAGGGCTGAGGATTATCGGGAAGATCGACGATTGGCCGGCCGGTCCCTTCGGCCGGCCAATCTGTGTGCGGAGTGGGGCTCCTCGCAATGAAGCTTTGCGGATTGCGAGGGGCCCCGATTCTCCAGGCTCTACGACTCGTGCCGTCGGTTCTTGAGCGGCTTGCCTTCACGGTCCATGGTGTTGAAAATCTCATGGCCTTCCGGCAGGTGCTGCAGGTAGTCGCGCTCGGTATCGGGGGCGGTATGTCCTAGCTTAAGCTCCTTACTGCGGGCATCCTGGGCTGCGGCACGCAGAGCATACTCGGTATCGGCATTCTTGAGCTGTTCGGGGGTTGCCTCATTAACCACCATCATGCCCACTTGGGCATCCTCGGGAACCTGCGGGATGACTCCGGCGTCGATACGCTCCCGATGCCCCTTAATCTCGCGTGCCACGACGCGCGCTAAGAAGTACATTCCCAGCACGTTCGGCAGCGCCATGAGGAAAAGCATGGCGTCGGCTAAACCAAGAATCGAGGCCATATTTGTCGCAGCTCCGACTACCAGCAAGATGAGGAAGAGTGCGTTGTAGATACGTTCGGCGGTGGTCGAATTGCCGAACAGATAGCCTACGGCCTTCTTGCCATAGAACGAGTAGGACAGCATCGTCGAGAATGCGAATAGCACTACGGCTAGCGTCAGAAGGGAGCTGAACCACGGGGCAACGGTCTTTAGTGCCTGGGCGGTCATTTGCACGCCATCGGCACCACTGTTCCGATAGACCCCGGTGATGATGATGGTGATGGCCGTCATAGTGCAAATGACGACTGAGTCGATGAAGGGTTCCCACATGGCAACGAAGCCTTCTTGGGCTGGACGGCGCGTCTTTACCGCAGAGTGGGCGATGCCAGCGGTACCGATACCGGCCGCATTCGAGAATGCCGCACGCTGGACGCCGACGATCAGGACTCCGAGGATCCCCCCGGTGACACCGTGGCCGGTGAAGGCACCGGACCAGATGGCCTCGAAGGCGCTGCCGACCTGGGAGATATTGGCGCCAATGACGGCCAGGCACATGATGACGTAGAGGATGCCCATGAATGGCACAATTTTGGAGGTTGCGGCGCCAATCTTGGAGGCGCCCCCGATGATGACGATCCCGACGAGGATCGCGAAGACCACGCCGACGACCCACATGTGGGTGCCGATCCAGGAATCCCGACCGCCGGCGAACATTGCGAGCTGATAAGCAGCTTGATTGGACTGGAACATATTGCCGGCGCCAATGACACCGAAAGCAGTGCAGATGGCGAAGAGGGAAGCAAGGATGCGGCCCAATGTGGGTTTACCGATCGACGCAAGACCGTCACGCAGATAGTACATCGGGCCACCAGAGGTGGTTCCGTCCTCGTTGATGACGCGGAATTTCACTCCAAGGGTGGCCTCAACCATTTTGACGCTCATGCCCACCAATCCGGCTACCGCAATCCAGAATGAGGCTCCCGGGCCGCCGGTTGCGATCGCGATGGCAACACCGGCGATGTTTCCCAGGCCGACGGTTCCTGACAACTCGGTTGCGAGGGCCTGGAAGCTGGTGACGTCACCGGGGTCGGTGTGTCGGGAGAAGTGGCCCCGCATCACGTGGCTGGAGTGACGGATCGATGCTGGACGCAGCTGTTGGAAGCCCAGGTAAATGGTGAAGAAGAGTCCGGCTCCAAGCAACCAAGCCAGAATGAGCGGGAACTTATTTCCCCCGGGCAGTGGAATAGCCCAGAACACCGCGTCAGAAATGGCAGTAGCAATGGGGGAGACAATGTTGTCGATGGCTTGATCCAAGCTCAGTGGAGTTGGGACAAGGGCTTCGAGACTCGCGGAAACGGGAGATGTCATGATGCCAAGTGGCACGAATGGTCCTATCCGTTGACGACATGGGACACCAAGCCCGGCAACACCACGGTGTGGTACCAGCCATCTGTGATGACCGATCTCAGCGCGCACCGACACCAGCGACTCGGCGAGCACGGCCGCCCAGTCATCGCCATGACCGTGGGCTGGGCCGCGCCTGCGGCGGAGCAAAACCGCCTTGGCCACTCTAGCGGGTGGGTGTGTCACATTGTCCAAAACCTTCGACACTGACGCGTCTTCGCGACGTCTTACGGTGTGGCTCCCCTACGCTGAGTGATGATGATCGCGACCGTTCCCCCCGATGAACCTCAGCCTGTCCTGGCGCATAATCAGCCGGATTGGCGACGTCTGGTTGAGGTGTTGACGATGGGGTTTGTCGGCTCTGTCATGGTGACGTTGTGGGGGTGGGGATCTCCTCAAGGTGGTGTGCTCACGCACGTGCGTCTGATCGGTGTGGCAGTGGCTGTCAGCGGTATCGCAGGACTGATCGCCATCATCATTGCGTGGTTGCGTTCTCGTAAACTCGTGGGACGCCGCGTGCTGACTTTGGTCGTCTGGACCTTGCCACTGCTCTTTAGCCCGCCGCTGTTGAGCCAAGATGGCTGGGCTTACGCGGCTCAAGGTTGGATTCTCACCCAGGGGATGGATCCATACCGCGTCCCACAAGGTTTGGCTGAGGTTCTCGGCAAGGCTGTTGACACGCCGTGGCAAGCAACGACGGCGGTGTATCCCCCCGGGTCACTGTGGATTCAGGCAGCCGTGGTGAAGATCACTCACGCAGATCCCACGTGGTCAGTGATGCTCATGCGAATACCCGCCCTCATCGGTGTTGCACTCATGGTTTGGGCCGTCCCTCGCTTAGCGCGCTACGCCGGAACCGATCCGGATCATGCCCTCTGGCTGGCGGTGTGCTGTCCATTGACGACGTTGAGCGTGGTGGGGGGCATGCACAACGACGGACTCCAGGTGGGTTTGTCCCTCGTCGCACTCGTTGTGGCCATACGTCTGGCGTTGATTGGCCGGGGATGGCTCGGGCTCGTTCTTGGTGGGGCGTTCGTCGGGTTGGCTGGCGGCGTCAAGCAGCCTGGCGTGTTGGCCGGGGTTGGCATCGTCGCCCTGGTTCACGTCAATGCGGTGCGTCATGGCGGCCGTCGGTGGTCGACGCGCAATTGCTGGACGGCGCTACTCGCGCGTATCGCAGTAGGTGCAATTCCTGCCTTGACTGTATTCGGCGGGATTTCCGCGATCCATGGGTTAGGCATGGGTTGGCTCAATAGCACGGCTGGTAGCCCGGTATCAGTGACCAGCGACTCTCCGATAGCGCTCGTCGTACAGTTTTTGCGAGGCAACGGAGGTATTCCGTTGAATAGGCTAATTGGGCCGGCGACTGGTGTCAGCTTGACCCTTACCGTCGCTGCCATGATGTGGTGCTGGGTGCGGTGGGGCCCCATTCCGCCTTGTCGTATCCGACTAGGCCGAAGTGCATCGCGTAGCCGTAACGCGGTCAATGTCGTGACCGGCCGTATTGGCAGCCCGCTTCGGCTGCAGGCGGGCGTCATGATTGTCTTTGCCGCTTTCGGGGCATCTTTGCAGCCCTGGTATCTCATCGGTCCGCTGGCGTTGCTCGCCTCGGTTCAGCTGCGGCGAACCCACCGCGATGCTGTCATTGGTGGCGTCGTTGCCACCGCCATACTCACCATGATGCAGTGGTACTGGTCGCCATACGTGTGCCTGCCGCTGGTCATCGTGGGGTATCTCATCGTCTGGCGGATTCCGAAAGCATGGGCTTTCGTGACAGCGGCGACCTGACGGGGGCACCTCGCTTAAGGCCGGAGACCAGGCCACGGGTGAAGGCCGCCGACGCGAGCGGCGATAGGATAGCGAGCATCCCGGCGAAAGGTGGCTTATGACCTCGGATTCCCGCCCGACCACGATTGAGGAGTTGGCACCGCTGGCCCTCACCTTCGATGACGTCCTGCTCCAGCCAGTCGAGAGTAACGTCATTCCCTCCCAGGTCAAGACGACGACGAGGGTTTCTCGCAACATTTCCATCGCGATTCCGCTCGTCAGCGCGGCGATGGATACCGTCACCGAGACCCGGATGGCGGTTGCTATGGCGCGTGAAGGTGGCCTTGGCATCCTGCACCGCAACCTGTCTATTGAGGATCAGGCTGCCATGGTCGATCAGGTGAAGCGTTCTGAGGCGGGCATGATTGATGAGCCCATCACGATCTCCCCGAATGCCACCCTGGCTGACGCCGAGGAGCTTTGCCACACTTACCGGATCTCCGGGGTGCCCGTCGTCGACGACAAGGAAAACCTGGTCGGTATCATCACGAACCGTGACATGCGCTTTGAGGACAATCCACAGCGTCCTATCTGCGAGGTCATGACCGCAGCCCCACTCGTCACCGCTCCAGTGGGAACCAGTCCATCTGACGCTCTTTCTTTGCTGGCTGCCCACAAGATTGAGAAGCTGCCGCTTGTCGACGCCGACGGTAAGTTGCGTGGGCTGTTCACTCTCAAAGACTTCGTCAAGACTGACAAGTACCCCAACGCCACTAAGGATCCGCAAGGACGGCTACGTGTGGGTGCTGCGATCGGGTTCTTCGGCAACTCGTGGGATCGCGCTATGGCCCTGGTTGAGGAGGGGGTTGACCTCATCGTCGTCGACACCGCTCATGGTCACACCCAGGGTGTTTTTGACATGATCGCCCGGCTGAAGGCCGAGCCAGCTGCTCAGGGGGTTGACGTCGTTGCCGGCAATATCGCTACCTATGAGGCAGCTAAGGCGCTGTGTGCGGCCGGGGTTGACGGCATCAAAGTCGGTATTGGGCCGGGGTCAATCTGCACTACCCGCGTCGTTGCCGGGGTGGGCGTCCCGCAAGTGACCGCGATTTTTGAAGCTTCCAAGGCTGCTCGTCAGTATGATGTGCCGGTTATCGGTGACGGTGGGTTGCAATACTCTGGTGACATCGCCAAGGCCCTGGTCGCCGGAGCTGATTCCGTCATGCTTGGCTCTTTACTGGCTGGTTGCGAAGAGTCTCCGGGCGAGCTCGCCTTCATCAACGGTAAACAGTTCAAGACTTACCGTGGTATGGGATCGATGGGAGCCATGTCGGCGCGCGGCGAGAAGCTGTCCTACTCCAAGGACCGCTATTTCCAGGGCGATGTCACGACCAACGACAAGATCGTCCCGGAGGGCATCGAGGGCCAGGTCGCTTACCGCGGGCCCCTTGGCGCAGTGGCCTACCAGTTGGTTGGTGGGCTGCGTCAGTCGATGTTCTACACCGGGGCTCGCACTATCGACGAGTTGCACGAGCGGGGCCGCTTCGTGCGCATCACCTCGGCGGGCCTGCGCGAATCTCATCCGCACGACATTCAGATGACGGTCGAAGCCCCTAATTACTCTGCCCATTGACGGGCGAGCCGGATATCCGGCAGGAAAGGAATCATGTACGACATCGGACGCAGCAAGCGTGCCACCCGGGCCTACAGCCTGGACGACATCGCCCTCATTCCCTCCCGGCGCACCCGTGGCACCGAGATGGTGAACCTGGAGTGGCGCATCGACGCACTCACCTTCGACTTCCCCATCATGGCCGCCCCCATGGACTCGGTTATGAGCCCTGCAACGGCTATTGAGTTTGGGCGTTTGGGCGGCCTTGGTGTGCTCAACCTTGAGGGTTTGTGGACCCGTTACGAGGATCCCACCCCGTACCTCGAGGAGCTAGCCGGGTTGAGCGACGATGTCGCCACCACCCGTCGGATGCAAGAGATTTACGCCGAGCCGATCAAGGCTGAGCTCATCACCGAACGGATGGCTGAGATCCGGGCCGCCGGGGTGCCGGTGGCGGGGTCGCTGTCACCGAAGAATGCCTCGCGTTTCTCCGAGACGGTGGTCAATGCCGGGGCGGACTTTTTCGTCATCCGTGGCACGACGGTGTCGGCGGAGCACGTGGCCAACGGTGACGACGTTCTCGACCTGCGTAAGTTCATTTACGATCTCGACGTCCCCGTGATCGTTGGCGGCTGCGCCACCTACCAGGCAGCCCTGCATCTCATGCGCACCGGTGCTGCTGGCGTCCTCGTGGGTTTCGGTGGGGGAGCGACCCATACCACCCGCCAGGTGCTGGGCATTCAGGTGTCGATGGCATCTGCGATCGCCGACGTCGCTGAGGCGCGTCGTGACTACATGGATGAGTCGGGGGGACGCTACGTTCACGTCATCGCTGATGGTTCAGTGGGTCGTTCTGGCGACATTGCCAAGGCCATCGCCTGCGGTGCTGACGCTGTCATGGTCGGTTCTCCGTTAGCTCGGGCTACTGAGGCTCCCGGCAGGGGTTGGCACTGGGGAGCGGAGGCATGGCACCCCGACCTGCCGCGTGGTGCCCGGGTTCACTTTGAGCCGGTGGGGACCCTCGCTGAGGTCCTTAATGGCCCTTCTCGTGTCCCGGACGGCACCATGAACCTTGTTGGTGGGCTGCGTCAGGCTATGGCCACCACTGGTTACTCGGAGGTCAAAGAGTTCCAGCGCATCGAGCTGACGATTCGCTAACCGTCCCACCACGCAGAATGTTGTTCCGGTGAGCGGGTGGATAGCTAGCCTTCGGCCATGAGTGAAGTGCCCAATGAATTGGTCGTGTTGCGTGGCGCGATTGACAATATGGACGCCGCCCTCATCCATCTGCTTGCCGAAAGGTTCCGGATTACTCGCGAGGTAGGCCGCCTCAAGGCGGAGTGCGGTTTACCTCCGGCCGACCCCGCCCGTGAGGCTGAGCAGATCGCGCGGTTGCGGCAGTTAGCGGTCGAGTCGAACCTCGACCCCGAATTCGCGCAGAAGGTCATCACGTTCATCGTGGCCGAGGTGGTGCGTCACCACGAAGCTATTGCTGACGATTCTGGCGACGACTCTGGAGTGGCGGATACGGGGGAGGCGGATGTCCCTGGGTCGGGCAGCTGAGTTACAGATCAGGCGATGACGTCGCCCTGGTGCACCTTCGACGGGATTCCGACGACGACTGTGCCGGGGGCGACATCCTTGACGACCAACGCGTTGGCGCCGATCTTGCAGTCGTCGCCAACCGTGATGTTGCCAATGATCTTGGCTCCCGCGCCGATGAGGACACGGTTGCCAATCGTGGGGTGACGCTTGAACTGTCCGCGGGCGCGGCCGCCGAGGGTCACCTGGTGATACATGAGGACGTCGTCACCGACGACCGCCGTCTCACCAATAACGACGCCCATGCCGTGGTCGATGAAGAACCGGCGTCCAATCGTCGCCCCCGGATGGATCTCAATGCCGGTGATGTGGCGAGACAATTGTGACAACAACCGTGCTAGTGGTCGCAGCGCAGGCTTCTTGACCCACATGGCGTGGGCTAGGCGATGCGCCCAGATGGCGTGAACACCTTGGTAGGCGATGGCGACCATGAGCTTCGAGGTAGCGGCGGGATCCTCGCGCATGGCGGCGTCGAGGTCCTCCATCGCGCGTTCCTTGCATCGCTTGAGGGTCCGGAGCAGGGCCGTCGTCTCAGTGCTCATATGTCAACCTCGGTTCTGCCGGTGAATACTGCCGGTGGATGAACCAAACCATATCGAGCCGTGGCCTTCCGGCCAACGGGGACAGGTGGTTTGACGCCATTGTGCGGCATCGTGTCACACGGTCGATGAGGGATCCACGCCGATATGGGGACCGCGAGTGGCGCCAGGTGGGGTCGTGGGCCATAGACTCGCCTTCATGGAACAACTTCACGACGTCGTTCTGGTGGTCGACTTCGGCGCGCAGTACGCCCAGCTCATTGCCCGCCGGGTGCGTGAGGCGAATGTTTACTCCGAGATCGTCCCGCATAACATGCCAGTGCGCGACATGCTCGCTAAGGAACCCGCCGCCATTATTCTTTCGGGTGGTCCGGCCTCGGTCTACGTAGAGGGCGCTCCGAGCGTCGACCCGGCGTTGTTTAACGCTGGTGTGCCGGTGCTGGGCATCTGCTATGGATTCCAGGCCATGGCTCAGGCTCTCGGCGGTCAGGTGGCTCATACCGGAGCATCGGAGTATGGACGCACCAGCCTGTGCATTACGTCCGCGGGGCAGCTTTTGTCCCGTATTCCCCACACCATCAGCGTGTGGATGAGTCACGGCGATTCCGTCTCCCGTGCCCCGGAGGGATTTTCGACGTTGGCCCGCACTGCGGGTGCTCCGGTGGCGGCGTTTGAAGACGTTGAGCGCAGACTCGTTGGCGTGCAGTGGCACCCCGAAGTGCACCACACGGAGTCCGGACAGACGGTGCTCGAGCACTTCCTTTTCGACATTGCCGGATGCCGTCCTGACTGGAATGCCAGCTCGATCGTCGGCGACCAGATCGCGCAGATTCGTGGCCAGGTTGGTGACCGGCGTGTCATCTGCGGACTGTCGGGTGGCGTCGATTCCGCTGTCGCCGCGGCTTTGGTGCAGCGTGCTGTGGGCGACCAGCTCACCTGTGTTTTCGTCGATCACGGACTGCTGCGTCAAGGGGAGGCCGAGCAAGTCAAGAACGACTTCGTCGCCGCCACGGGCGCAGATTTGGTGGTGGCTGATGAGTCCCAGCGTTTCCTGGATGCCCTTGCCGGGGTCACCGATCCTGAGACCAAGCGCAAGATCATTGGACGCGAGTTCATTCGGACCTTTGAGGACGTTGCCAAGCGTCTCAATGCTGACCAGCCGATCGACTTCTTGGTGCAGGGAACTTTATATCCCGATGTCGTCGAGTCTGGTGGCGGTGAGGGCGCTGCCAATATCAAGAGTCACCATAATGTTGGTGGGCTCCCTGACGACCTCCAGTTCAGTCTCGTTGAGCCATTGCGCACCCTCTTTAAGGACGAGGTGCGAGCCGTCGGACTCGAACTTGGTCTGCCCGAGGACATCGTCTGGCGTCAGCCCTTCCCGGGCCCGGGGCTGGCTATCCGCATTATTGGCGAAGTCACCGCGGAGCGTCTGGAGGTGCTACGCACTGCCGATGCCATCACGCGTGAGGAAATGGGGGCCGCAGGCCTGGATCGCAAGGTATGGCAGTGCCCGGTCGTCCTCCTGAGCGATGTTCATTCGGTAGGGGTACAGGGTGACGGGCGTACTTATGGTTCTCCCATTGTGCTTCGCCCGGTGACGAGCGAGGACGCCATGACTGCGGACTGGGCACGTATCCCATATGACGTACTGGAAAAGATCTCGACTCGCATTACGAATGCGTGTCCGCAAATCAACCGGGTGGTACTCGATATCACATCTAAACCGCCGGCCACCATCGAGTGGGAATGAGCCCCGTCTCACCGTGAACATGACATGGCCCGCATCTTTCTTGGTGCGGGCCATGCCGTGTTAGTGCGGTCATGTCGGTGAAATCGATGTTTCGGGTCAGTCCGCGTTCGGTAAATGCCACCCTTAAGTACGAGGTCTGTGTCGCGCAATCTGAGGCTGCAAGCCGTGCGAGGGAACCCTCAAGCGCGTACGGGGTGAGGTACTCGGCAGGGTTACGGTGATGGTTCCGGGTGAAGTCGCAGGTCCGACCGTCAATCCTTGTAGGGGTTAAAGGGGGCGCTGGAACCTTCCGTGCCTTCAGATTTGTGCGGACAACGGGTCCGGTCGGCCAGGTCTGTCACCATACTCGATCCGCTGCCCTCGTCGGGGATGATGGCCCATAGGACGAGGTAGATGAGCGGTCCGGAACCTGCCAAGAGAATGAGGAGGGCCGCGACGACGCGGACGACGGTGGGGTCGAGATTGAGGGAGTTAGCGATGCCTTGGCAGACGCCGCCGATGATGCGTCCCTCGCTGGGGCGTATGAGCTTGGTCATGTCATTCCTCCTGAGGGGTGTGCGTGATCGTGATCATGTCGATCTTCCAGATGGTCGATTTTCACCCATGATGCCACGTCAAGGCTGTTCCCCAACTCTGGCGAACGCAATGCGAGGCTTACGCTCCGCGTGGCCTCCCGTGCCGTCTTGACGACGGCGGGCAATGCGCGATACGCAGCGAGGCCCCGTCAATGACGAGGCCTCGCCGGAGTAGGGGTAGGCCAGGTGATTACTGTGCTTTCTTCTTGGTGATGATGCCCCAGATCCACAGGACGATAAGAGCACCAACGATTGAAATGAGCCAGGTCCAGGGGCTCCAGAATTTACCGAGCGGTTTGTTGAAGATAGCGGAACCGAGCCAGCCGCCGAGGACCGCGCCGATGACACCGAGAAGCAGAGTGACGAGGAACCCGCCGCCCTGCTTGCCCGGCATGATGGCCTTAGCGATGGCGCCTGCGATGAGGCCGAGAACAATCCATCCAATGAATCCCATGGACCTATCCTCCATTGCAGAGGGTCAGCCGTCCAGTAACTACCGTCGAAGATGGATGAAAAATACTGTAAATATAGTCATATGTTACTATAGTCAACTATGCCCTGACAAGGGGTTACGTATTTTTATTACGCTGCAGACGGAATTCTAGAAAAATGGTCGCCAAGGTGACAGTAGAGCTTCAGTGAGTTTCGCTATGTGAGAGCGCGACTGCCATTCGTCTAAGGTCAGTTCCACACAGTTGGCCATGTCGATCTCGAAAATCTCAGCCATTCGTTGGGCGACGGTGGAGTCAGTGATAGCGACGTTTACCTCATAGTTACCTTGGAGGGATAACCGGTCGAGGTTCGCTGTACCAATCGTGGACCAAATGCCGTCAATAGTGCAGGTCTTCGCGTGGACCATAGCTCCCTGGTAAAGGAACAGCCGCACACCCTGGTGGAGGAGGCGGTCGTAGTAGCCCCGGCTCAGCCAGTCGGCGATGACATGGTTCGATTCAGCCGGAATGACGATCCTAACGTCAACCCCGCGAGATGCGGCTTGGTGGAGGGCTGCGACAACGTCGTCATCGGGGATGAGGTAGCCCTGGGTCATCCAGATTCGCTCACTCGCGCGGTCGATGGCCTCCAGGTACATGTTCCGGATGGGATAGACCGCCATCCGGGGGGAGTTGCGGTGTACAGCGAAAGGCGTATCCCAATAGCGGACGCCGGGAGAAGGTAGTACGGGCTGGTTGCGCCGGGAGATGAGGGCCCCCTTGGGGCGTTGATTCCACATGTCAACAAAGACGTTTTCGAGCTCCCCGACGGCAGGCCCGGTAATACGAGCGTGGGTGTCACGCCAGCGGTCGGCGTAGAGGGAGCCGATGTTGTACCCACCGATGTAGGCGACCTTGGAATCGACGATGAGGAGCTTGCGGTGGTCTCGCCCCAGATTGCGTAGCGTCGGTATCCATGAGGGGGTTACGAGAGGTTGGGCTCGCACCTGCACCCCTTCGAGCTGCCGAAAGAATCGTGGGTCCACAACGAGGTTGGCGAAGGTGTCCCACATCGCATAGACCTTGACCCCGCGTGCGGCGGCTTCTACGAGTGCCTGCCGAAAATGACGCCCGACTTCGTCGTTTTTCCAGATGAAGGTCTCAAGGTAAACGGTGTGTTGAGCTGATTTAATGTCGAAGATCATCGCCGCGTAAAGATCGCGTCCGAAAGTGAAGATCTCAACCTGATGACCAGACACCTTGAGGGGCTCTGCCGGCGCAGTGGGGAAACGGTATGGGCGACGGCCTCGTCGCTTAATGCCGTTGTAGGTGACCAGTCCGGCCATCGTAGCCATCTGGGCGGCAACCATCCCGCCTGCCACCCAGTGCAGTGCGCGGCGAACAGTGAATCTTTGGCGAGGGGCCCGGGTCATGTGCACAGAGTACCGGGCCTTCGTGCACTGGCGGCGAGGCAGCCGGCGGTGGGGTCCGGAAGTGGTATGTGGTGTTATGGATGGTCTGGGCGCTTGTCGCCACAGTGCTTACCGCCGTAGCGCGCGGCGAGCCAACCAGTTGCCCAGGAATTGCGCCAACTGTACGACGATGATGATCGTCACCACTGCGACGGCTGTGACTGCCCAGTTGTAACGCTGGTAACCGTAGGTGATAGCGAATTGACCTAGACCACCGCCACCCAAGGCGCCGGCGATGGCCGTCATATCGACGATCGCAATGAGGATGTAGGTGTAACCGAGAATCAGCGGCCCCAGCGCCTCCCGGGCAACGACGTCAAAGAGGATCCGCCACGGCCCGGCCCCCATAGCGCGGGCCGCCTCAATAACCCCAGGATCGACGGTGACGAGATTCTGCTCAACAATCCGGGAGATGGCGAAGGTCGCAGCGATGCACAGCGGGAAGGTGGCCGCCCGAACCCCGATGGTGGTGCCGATGACCTTGAGGGTGAGGGGAGCGATCGCCGTCATAAAGATAATGAACGGGATCGGCCTGATGATGTTGACGATGACGTTGAGGGTAGTGTGAACGATCTTGTTGGCCAGCAGGCCACCACGCCGGGTGGCATACAGCAAGATTCCTAGCACGAGGCCGCAGATCCCCCCAATGACGAGGGTGATAAGGGCCATGAAGAGGGTTTCCCAAATCGACTGAAGATAGATGGGGCGCAAATAGTCGTTCATCAGTGGGCCTCCTCAGTGGGTGTCGGGACGGTTGCGGACGTGGTTGGTGCCGCCGAATTGGATACCTCCTCGAGGATCTGGACCGCCTGCTCGACGGCCTGTGCCGGACCAGACAGGGCCACCGTGTAATTGCCCAACGAGCCGTCATGTACCTCAATGACGCCGCCGTGGACGATCTGGAAGGACGCCCCAGTGTGGCTTATGCGAGCTAACGCGTCACCGAACGAGTGACTGGCCACCGAACTGACGTCAACGAGTCGAGCATGTGGGTTTTCTGACTGCAACCGTGCCTGTTCCTCCCCGTTCGGGTGCTGGCCGATAATTGTCGCCAGGAAACGCTGGGTGGTCTCTGACTGTGGATGAGCGAAGACCTGGCGGGCGCTTCCAGACTCGACGAGATGGCCAGCTGCTAGTACCGAGACCTGCTGGGCAATCGAGCGGACGACCTCCATCTCGTGGGTGATGACGACAACCGTCACCCCAAGCTCCGCATTGACCCGCTTGAGCAGAGATAAGACATCAGCTGTCGTTTCTGGATCCAGCGCCGAGGTGGACTCATCAGCCAACAAAATCGACGGTTTAGTTGCTAGCGCCCGGGCAATACCAACCCGCTGTTTCTGCCCGCCCGAGAGTTGGTCCGGGTGGTCCCAGGCTTTGCTCGTCAACCCGACGAAACTCAGCAATTCGGTGATGCGCTTCTTCTCGTCCGCTTTCTTCCAGTGAGCCAGCTTGAGTGGATAGGCAACGTTGTCGTAGATGGTCCTTGAGCCGAATAGGTTGAACTGCTGGAAGATCATCCCGATGTCTGCGCGTAGCGGGCGCATCGCCTTGTCCGAGAGCTGGGAGACGTCGGTGCCGTCTACCAAGACGCGGCCACGCGTGGGAGTCTCTAATCCGTTGATGAGGCGAACCAGGGTGGATTTGCCGGCTCCGGAGTGCCCGATAACGGCTGAGATGGAACCTCTCTTAATAGCCAGGCTCACATCGTCAAGGGCTCGTACTGTGCCGGAGCGGGTACGAAATTCTTTCGTGACGTGTTCGAAGACGATGTGGTCGGGACACTGTGGCGCCGAGGAGGGCGTGATGTCTGTTGACATGTGGAAGGCCTCGCTAGAAATCGGATGTGGATCAGGAATTCGACTTCTTGATGTCGGTAGTTAGGCCACTAAGTATCTTGTCCAAATCGGCCTTGGAGTGGCCAGAGACGATCTTGGCGGTGCCGCCAGACTGTTTGATGATGGCCTTTGTGACGTCGGGGTCGGACCACAGCTGGGCGACCTTCTGGTACGTCGGGTTGTCTTTGTCAGCGTCCTTGACTGCGATGATGTTGAGGTAGGGATCGGCCGACTTGCCGGTGGCGTCATCATGGTAGAGAACCTTGTTGCGGTCCAGCCCGGCGTCTGTGGCGAAGTTGTTATTGACGACAGCACCATCGACGCCCTCGAGGGAGGCGGCAGTCTGGGCTGCATCGATCGCCTTAACCTTCACCTTGGACTGGTTGGCGATGACATCGGCGGGGGTGGATAACGCTGAACCGTTACCCCGTAGCTTCAACAAGCCAGCTTCCTGCAACACCAGCAGGGCGCGTCCCTGATTGGTGGCGTCATTCGGGATGGCGATAGTTGCCCCGGCGGGTAGCTGGGAGAGTCGCTGGTACTTTTTCGAGTAGATATTTAGCGGGACGACGTAGGTCGCAGCTAGCGCGGTGATGTTGTCGTTATTTTTGACGTCGTAATCAGCCAGGAAGAGCAGGTGCTGGAAGGCGTTGAGGTCTATCTGTCCCTGGGACAGCGCCACGTTAGGCTGGGTGTAGTCGTTAAAGCTGACAACGTCGATATTGATGCCTTCAGCAGCGGCCTTTTTCTTGATGACGTTCCAGTAATCGTTGGCTGCCTCAGTCGTGCCGATCTTGACGGTCGTCTTGCCATCAGCTGCGGAGTCCCGTCCCGTGTTCTTGGCTACCGCGAAGATAATGCTGGCCATGATCGCAAGCACGATGATGATTGCTGCGATGATGAGGCCGGTGTGGCGTCCTCCGGGTTTTTCGGGAAGCGCCTCAGGGGCGGAAGCCGAGGATATAGGCGTGCTCATGGTAGGTCTCCTGGAAATGTCGCAGAGAGGTGTGGCGAACGGTCATCGATCGTGGGATCGTGCAGGGTGACATGTCGGTATGCGTAGCGACGCAGACATGGGCATAGATCGACTACTGGCTCAAACCAGTGGGAAAGGAGGCAGAAGTCCTGCCAGCGGAGATGAATCCGCCGTCAGCAGGTGCCGAGCATTCGCAAGCAGCACAGGCGGCACATCATCATCGAGGCCGCGCGAAGGTCGGCGTCGACGGTGTGGCTGATGGCCGCGGTCATGGTAGTGCTCCTGGATTCGATGACGGCCCTCATCGGGCTGAATTGCCCTTGAATCTAGGACCTTTGAGGATCACTGTCAATACGGGCCGTTGGTTCGCTGTGTGAACATGCGATGGGTTGTGTCAGCTGGGGACGGCTATGGGCCGGTAGGCTGTGAGTCGCCATGACGACACCGGATCTGTTTTCGTTTTTCGAATCGGCTCATGAGAGACGCAGCCCTGTTGAGCCAGGGGTTTTGCCGACCTATGCCCCCGTGACGGCCGGAGCGGCCTCTCCTGCTGACTTACTGGCCGATCTCAACGAGCCCCAACGTGAGGCGGTGTTGCACGCCGGTTCGCCGGTCCTCGTTGTCGCGGGGGCAGGCTCGGGAAAGACGAGAGTTCTCACGCGACGCATCGCCCACCTGGTGGGGGAACGAGGCGTTCATCCTGGGTCGATTTTGGCCATCACCTTCACCAATAAAGCGGCGGCCGAGATGAAGGCGCGCGTCGTTGACCTGGTGGGAAATCGCGCTAAACCGATGTGGGTGTCAACCTTCCATTCTGCCGCGGTGAGAATACTACGCACCGACATTGACCGTCTGGGCATTTCCCGTAATTTCTCAATCTATGACGATACGGACGCTAAAAGGCTCACCACTCTCGTTGCCCGTGACCAGAATCTGGATCCTAAGAAGTTCCAGCCTCGCGCTATCATGAACTGGATCTCACATCAAAAAAACGAGCTCATTGCCCCCGATCAAGCAGTCGCGGCTGCCAAGAGTGGAAATGATCGAATTAATGGTGACGTCTACGCCGAGTACCAACGCAGACTACGAGCTGCCAATGCGCTGGATTTCGATGATCTTATTATGTATACCGTCACCGTGTTGAGGCAGTTCCCTGAGGTTCGCGAACAGTATCGACGTCGGTTTCGGCATGTACTCGTTGATGAGTATCAGGACACTAACACCGCACAATATCAGTTCATTCGTGAGCTGTGTGGGGATGACCCAGTCGAGCTAGATGACGGTGCTCGCAGTGTCGATCCGCCGGAGCTCATGGTGGTTGGCGATTCAGATCAGTCGATTTACGCATTTCGTGGCGCGACGATCCGAAACATCATTGACTTTGAAAAGGATTTTCCGGGGGCTAGGACGATTCTCCTGGAGCAGAATTATCGCTCGACTCAGACGATTCTTACCGCTGCAAACAATCTCATTAAGGTCAACCTAAATCGTCCCGCCAAAAACTTGTGGACTGATCAGGGTGATGGCGACAAAATCGTCGGGTATGTTGCCGACACTGAACATGACGAGGCCGCCTGGGTGGCCCGACGTATTGACGAACTCGTCGATGAGGGACGTACCAGCTATGGACAAGTAGCCGTTTTTTACCGTACCAACGCCCAATCAAGGGCCTTCGAGGATGTCTTTATTCGCACTGGCTTGCCCTACCGTGTCGTCGGCGGTGTGAGGTTCTACGAGCGCAAAGAAGTCCGTGACGCCGTCAGTTACCTGCGCGCGATCGCTAACCCCTCCGATGACGTTTCCCTGCGTCGCATCCTCAATACTCCGCGCCGTGGCATCGGAGCGCGAGCCGAAGCAGCAGTCGAGATGTTTGCTACTGCTCGCAGAATTAGCTTCTGGGAAGCTCTGAAACGGATCGATGAAATCGACGGTCTAGCAACCAGATCGGTCAATCAAATTCGAGCTTTCGTCAGCCTCATGGATGACCATATCGCCATGGTGGAGCAGGGGAAACGGGCCGACGAGATCGCCAGCTCGATCCTGAAAGAATCCGGTTACATCACCGAACTAGAGAACTCCAAAGACCCGCAGGATGAGACGAGGCTGGAAAACCTCATCGAGCTTGTTTCGGTGGCTCAGGAATTCGTTGCCCGAGTCCATGCTGTCGATATTGACGAGGCTGAGCAGGGCAACGTCGAAGACCTCGAATCGTCCGGCGACGACTCTTTGCCGGCCTTCCTGGAGCAGATCGCCTTGGTCGCCGATTCCGACCAAGTACCAGCCGACTCCGATGGAGTCGTCACCCTCATGACCCTGCACACCGCCAAAGGTTTGGAGTTCGACACAGTTTTCATCACTGGATTTGAGGACGGTGTCTTCCCCCACATGCGGTCTCTTGCCGACGCCACTGAATTGTCTGAGGAGAGACGGCTGGCTTACGTCGGTATCACTCGCGCTCGCAAACAGCTGTTTGTGTCGCGGGCCTCTGTGCGCACGATGTGGGGCCAGGCTCAGTACAACCCACCGAGCCGATTCATCGACGAGATCCCTGAACGCCTCATTGAATGGGAGAGAATCGGCCAGGCCTCGGTGGGATGGTCAACTTCGGCGAGTGGCCGCTCGCAATCAGCACGCGGGGCCCTTCGCGACGACACTCCGGCCTTCGGTTCTGGACGAGGGGCAGCACGTGCGCTCAAGGGACGCACCCTCGCGCTGTCGGTAGGGGATAAAGTGCTTCACTCGACCTTCGGGCTGGGGACCGTCAAGGCCACGTCAGGCCAGGGCGACAATGCCAAGGCTGATGTCGACTTCGGGTCAGCGGGGCTCAAGAGGTTGGCATTGAGGTTCGCTCCACTGGAGAAGCTGTAAGTGGATGCTGACGCAATCTTCGGTCGCTACGAAAGGTCAGATTGCTCGATGTCGTGAGATCAGGTGGGCATCGGGCCTCCGGGGTTGTTAGTCTGTTCATTGGTGGGCAAACGACCAGCTGCGTCCGCTTCGCTGTGAACGTTCTTGTGCTGTGAAGTCGAGACAGCTGCCGTCACCCAGTTCCCCGGCCCGTCAACGGCCGGTCGACTCGCAGAGTGGAGAGATTGTGGACCTGTATGAATACCAAGCCCGCGACCTGTTCGAGAAGCACGGCGTGCCCGTACTTCGAGGCATCGTCGCGGAGACTCCAGAGCAGGCGTCCGAGGCTGCAGCAAAGCTCGGTACCCCCGTCGTCGCCGTCAAGGCGCAGGTCAAGGTGGGTGGCCGTGGCAAGGCTGGCGGTGTAAAGATCGCTAAGTCCCCGGCCGAGGCGGCTGAACGCGCCGAGGCCATCCTCGGTATGGACATCAAGGGTCACACCGTTCACAAGGTGATGGTCGCTGAAGGTGCTGACATTGCCGAGGAATACTACTTCTCGATCTTGCTCGACCGTGGGGAGCGTCGCTACCTTGCGATGTGCTCGCGTGAGGGTGGCATGGACATCGAGACCCTCGCCAAGGAGCGCCCCGAGGCTCTCGCCAAAGTGCCGGTCGACCCGATTGACGGCGTTGACGATGCTAAAGCCCGCGAGATCCTTAGCGAGGCAGGGTTCCCCAACTCTGAGCAGGACGCTATCGTCCCGGCTGTTCTTAAGCTATGGGAGACCTACCGTGACGAGGATGCCACCCTCGTCGAGGTCAACCCGATGATCAAGACCGGCGATGGACGCATCCTGGCTATCGACGGCAAGATGACTGTTGACAACAACGCATCCTTCCGCCAGCCTGACCGCGCCGGCTTGGTGGATCGCGCCACCACCGACCCGCTCGAGTTGCGTGCCGGCGAGCTCGGTCTCAACTACGTCAAGCTTGACGGCAACGTCGGCGTCATCGGAAACGGTGCTGGTCTGGTCATGAGCACCCTTGACTGCGTTGCGTACGCCGGTGAGGATTTCCCGGGATCTCCAGCTCCCGCTAACTTCCTCGACATCGGTGGCGGCGCCTCGGCCGAGATCATGGCCAACGGCCTTGACCTCATCATGAGTGACGAGCAGGTGCGTTCCGTGTTCGTCAACGTCTTTGGCGGTATCACCGCCTGTGACCAGGTGGCACTTGGCATCAAGGGCGCCCTCGAGAAGTTGGGCGACAAGGCCGTGAAGCCGCTCGTCGTCCGTCTGGACGGCAACGCTGTGACCGAGGGCCGCAAGATTCTCGAGGAATTCAACCACCCGCTCGTGACCATGGTCTCGACCATGGACGAGGCCGCCAGCAAGGCCGCCGAGCTCGCATCCAAGGAGGCCTGAGACATGGCGATCATTCTCGACCAGAACTCCAAGATCATCGTCCAGGGCATGACCGGCTCGGAGGGCATGAAGCACACCCAGCGCATGCTCGACTCCGGTGCTGCCGTCGTCGGCGGCGTCAACCCGCGCAAGGCCGGTACCACCGTCGACTTCAACGGTGGCACCACCGTCCCCGTCTACGGCAGCGTCAAGGAGGCCATCGAGGCCACCGGCGCCAACGTGTCCGTCATCTTCGTCCCGGCCAAGTTCACCAAGTCGGCCGTCATGGAGGCCATCGAGGCCGAGATGCCATTGGTGGTCTGCATCACCGAGGGTGTACCGGTCAAAGACACCGCAGAGTTCTTCACCGCTGCCCAGCGCTCCGGCAAGACTCGCATCATCGGCCCGAACTGCCCGGGCATCATTAGCCCCGGGAAGTCCAATGCCGGCATCGTCCCGGCCGACATCACTGGCCCCGGTCGTGTGGGCCTGGTGTCGAAGTCGGGCACCCTGACCTACCAGCTCATGTACGAGGTGCGTGACCTGGGTATCTCGACGGCAATCGGCATCGGCGGTGACCCGATCATCGGCACCACCCACATCGATGCCCTACAGGCCTTCCAGGATGACCCGGAGACCGACATCATCGTCATGATCGGTGAGATCGGTGGTGACGCTGAGGAGCGTGCCGCTAAATACATCTCCGAGCACATCACCAAACCGGTAGTTGCTTACGTAGCTGGGTTCACCGCTCCTGAGGGCAAGACGATGGGCCACGCCGGCGCCATCGTGTCTGGGTCCTCAGGTACCGCGGCTGCCAAGAAGGAGGCCCTTGAGGCCGTCGGCGTCCGCGTCGGCAAGACCCCGACTGAGACCGCCCGGCTGGCCCACGAGGCGATGGAGTCCCTCAAGAAGTGACGCCTTGACCGTCTGAATGCATGGAGCCCGGTCCCACGTGGGACCGGGCTCCTGCGTTCCGGTGGCCCTGGTGTGGTAACCGAAAAAGTTGTTGGTGGACGGTAGGGTTCCCTATAACTTCCTTCCCCAAACCGAACAGGATCCCCGCATGGTCAGATCAGGCTCGACATCGACCTCGGCGAGGTTCGTCATCGAGTCCTCTAAGGCCGACGAATCCCGAGAACCGCGCGTGCCATGGCCGTGGCCAGTCGTCGTCGTGGTGGCCGCGGCAGCAGCGATCCTGGTGCAATGGCTCGCTTTCGCCGGAATTATCGTTCCGGAATGGCTGGCCAGTAACGGACGCTCATTTCCTAGCATCCTGGCAGCAGCGTCGAGTTTGTGGCTGAGCGGGCATGGGGTGCCCGTTGACATCATCGGGGTGCACATTGGCCTCATTCCGCTCGGTTTAACCTGCGTTAGCCTGCTACTCGGCGAAGAAGCCTGCCGATACGGTGCTCGCGTTCTATGGCACCGACACGATAAAAGACCAGCACGTCGACACGTCGGCGAGGCGGTAGCCCTCCACACCACAATTGAGCTGCTAGCGGCCATCATGATGGCGGCTGGCGCAACGACGACCCATTGGCTGGCAGCCATGGTCGGGGCATTGCTCATCGGGCTGTGTTCAGGGATCGTCGGGGCATGTCGCGGCGCCCACATCAATCCCCTGAGTCGATTACCACACTGGGCCCGAGGATTACCGAAAGCCGTCGGGGCAACCGTCGCCGTCTGTCTGGCTGGCGGGTCAGCGACGCTTACCGTGGCGCTGTTAGTTCATGCGGACCGGGTCATTCATCTGCATCAGCAGATCGGCGCCACCGGGTGGGGTGGATTCTGCCTCATCCTCCTGCAGTTGGCATGGCTACCGACGATGGCGCTGTGGGGCACCGCATGGACGATGAGTCCAGGCTTCGCCTTCGGTACCGGAACCTTCGTATCCCCGCTGGGAACCCACCTTGGTATCGTTCCGGCCCTGCCGGTGCTTGGTGCACTACCGTCTAATGGTCCGATAAACCCGGCAGCTTGTGCATGGTTCGCTGTACCGGTCGTCGCTGCGATCGTCGGTGGAATCCTTATTATGAGGTCCCTTCCGGAGGCCGGATTCGAGATCGGGTGCGGGCTCGGCGCCCTATCGGGCCTGCTATCAGGGCTTGTGCTCGGTGCCTTGGGGTCGCTCAGCAGCGGAAGTCTCGGAGATGGGCGACTGAGTGAGGTCGGCACGATCATGCCGGCTACTGGCGGGTGTGCCGTTGGTGTCTTGACCCTGGTGACGATGCTGTGCGGTTTCGTCATCGGCCTGTCTCGACGTTTGAGGTCCGAAGAGTCGCGTCAAGGGCGCGCGGAGCGCCGTCAGGAGCGCAAGAAAAACCACGCCGCCAAAGCCGAGAAAAAAGCTCGCAACCGCGCCGCTAAGAAGAAGACAAAAGCTGAGCAGAAGGCGGCAGCTGACAAGCGAGAAGCTGAAGCTAAACAGGACAAGATTGCCCCCGAGAATGCCACCGCAGAGCCGGTCGACGATGAGGCAATCGGTCACGACATATACGACTCCATTCAAAACAATCAGGACGCCCCTGACGATGGCGACACCACGGACCGACCTTGAGCTGGACCGTCTGCGGTAACAAACCAGTGAGATGATGTCGCACGCCATGGCGAACAGGTGCATACTTGTCAGCAAGCACACGTGCTCCGGGGTCGGTGAAAGTCCGAACCGGCGGTGATAGTCCGCGACCCGAGCCGTTCTCGTGGCGGTGAGGTTGAATCGGTGAAATTCCGGTACCGACGGTTAAAGTCCGGATGGGAGGTAGCACGGCAAGTGGCTGGCGTCGTCGTCAGCCCTGTGTGTCGTCCTTGCGCACCCCCGGAGCCGCAACAGCTCGGGAGGACACATGGATCAGCGATGGGACGACGCTATGGCGCTCGCCTTGGATATGGCCGCGAAATCACCATGCCCGGATCCGAACCCGCGTGTCGGCTGTGTCATTGTCGCTGAGGACCGGGTGATAGGTCAGGGTTGGCACCGTGGAGCGGGAACTCCACACGCTGAGGTGGAGGCATTGCGCCAGGCTGGCGATGATGCCAGGGGAGCCACCGCCGTCGTCACCTTGGAGCCCTGTCATCACACCGGGCGTACCGGACCGTGCAGCCATGCCCTGGTCGACGCTGGGATTGCCCGGGTTGTCATCGCCCAGTCGGATCCCAACCCGGTGGCATCCGGGGGAGAACAGTGGCTGCGTACCCACGGCGTCGAGGTGGTCACCGGAGTTCTTTCCGAGGAAGCCACAGCCCTCAACGCCGATTGGACCTTCAGCCAGATCCACCGACGCCCCCGGGTGTGCTGGAAGTACGCCGCGAGCCTCGACGGACGCAGCGCCGCCCCCGACGGAACCAGCCAGTGGATCACCGGGGAACAGGCCCGCCACCAGGTGCAGCTCGGCCGGGCTCGGTGCGGGGCGATCATCGTCGGCACCGGAACTGCCCTGGCCGACAACCCGAGGCTGACGGTTCGGCTGCCCGGCGTCACCCACCAACCCCTACGAGTCGTGGTGGGCATGCGAGAACCGCCTGCTGGGTGTCATTTACGTGACGATTCGGCCTCGACCTTGCACATTCCCAGCCACGACCCTGCTGAGGTGCTCGACCTCCTGTGGTGCCGCGGTGTTCACCGTGTCTGGCTGGAGGGCGGACCACAACTGGCCGGGGCCTTCCTCGCGGCCAACCTGATCGACGAGGTCATCGCCCACATGGCACCGACGGTGTTGGGAGGCGGCCGAGTAGCGATCGTCGACCCTACCGTCGCCACTTTGTCCCAGGCGCACCACTTCGTCATCGACGACGTGACCCAGTTGGGCCCCGACATCCAGATTCACGCACATCATGAGTGAGGAGACCATGTTTACCGGAATCATCGAGGAAATCGGCGAGGTGCTCGCCATCGAGAAGGGACGGGACTCCGCCCGACTCGCCATCCGCGGGCCGCTGGTCTGCTCGGACGCTCGGCTTGGGTCGTCCATCGCCGTTAACGGCACCTGCCTGACGGTCACCGACCTTGACGAGGCCTCCTTCGGCTGTGACGTCATGGCCGAGACTCTTAACCGGACCGCACTAGGAGGCCTAGCTCCAGGTAGCAGGGTCAATCTGGAGCGCCCGGTGCCAGTAGGGGATCGACTCGGCGGGCACATCGTCCAGGGACATGTCGACGGGCTCGCCAAGCTTGTGTCCCGTACTCCCGGAGACCATTGGGAGGTATTCCGATTCGCCCTCCCCGCCGATTTGTCGCGCTATGTCGTCGAAAAAGGATCGATTGCGATCAACGGCACATCATTGACCGTCTGCGCGGTGGCCCCGGAGTGGTTTGAGGTGAGTCTCATTCCGGCGACCCTTACCGGAACCGTCTTGGGGGCGCTGTCGCCCGGTGATGAGGTCAACGTCGAAGTCGACATCATCGCAAAGTACTTAGAGGCCCTGACGAACAAGGAGAGGTCATGCTGAACACCATTGAGGAGGTCCTGGCTGAGCTACGTGCCGGACGACCGGTGCTCGTTACCGACGATGCCGACCGAGAGAACGAGGGGGACGCCATCCTGGCCGCAGAACTCGCTGATCCGCGCTGGGTTGGCTGGATGGTGCGCCACACCTCCGGCTACTTGTGTGCACCCATGACCGAGGAAAGGGCCGACCAGCTCGATCTGCCCCTCATGTGGCCGGCGAGCCAGGACCCACTGCGCACTCGCTACACCGTTGCTGTCGACGCGGCCCACGGGATCACCACGGGGATCGACGCCGTCCAGCGTGCCCGCACCGCCCGGGTCCTGGCCGATCCTTCCTCCACCCCGTCGGACCTGGTGCGTCCCGGTCACGTGCTGCCTCTGCGGGCTCGGGCTGGGGGAGTGTTGGAGAGGCGCGGCCACACTGAGGCTGCCGTCGATCTGGCGCGGCTGGCGGGTCTAGAACCTGTCGGTCTCATCGGTGAACTTGTCGGAGATGACGGCATGTGCCTGCGTGCTGACGCGATCGCTGATCTGGCCCGCACCGAGGGCTTGGCTTTGACGACCATCGACCAGCTCGCCCAATGGCGTCAGGCCCATGATCCGGGCCCGGCCGTCCCGACCCAGCGAGTAACAGCACTGGCCAGCGCTCACTTGCCGACCCGTCAGGGCCAGTTCGCGATAACTGGCTACCGGGACAATTGTACCGGGGCCGAGCATGTGTTGCTGGTAGGCGAGAAGGGAATCGACGCTGACGATGGTGGTCCCGCCTGGGTGAGGGTGCACTCGGAATGTCTCACCGGGGACGCCTTGGGGTCGCTGCGCTGTGACTGTGGCGACCAGTTGGCGGCCGCCCAGCAGCACGTCTGCCGCCATGGTGGGGCAATTATCCTGCTGCGTGACCATGAGGGACGCGCTACCGGCTTACTCAACAAAATAGCGGCCTACAAAGCCCAGGATGGCGGTCTGGACACCGTCGACGCCCAGACACACCTCGGTTTGCCCGTCGATGCCCGCGAGTACGGGGCAGCCGTCGCAATCCTGGCGGATGTTGGGATTACGAGCGTGCGGCTACTTACAAACAACCCGGCCAAAGCTGAGGCACTGCGCGATGGGGGACTCGAGGTGACGATGTCCCCCCTCGAGACCTTGACTCGTTCTGAGGACGAACGGTACCTGCGCACGAAACGCGATCGGATGGGACACGTGCTGGCACTCGACGTCAGCCCGTCCGAGATATCCACGCAGCCTCTGGCTGGTAGCCACGCGACATCCACCACGCCCGCCCTGACCATCAAGGGAGACCAACCATGAGTTCACGTACCGCCCTCGGCCTCTCCGCACCCGACCTCAGCGGCCTCGATGGCAGCGGTCTTAAGGTCGCTGTCGTCGCAGCCCAGTGGCACGGCACAGTGATGACTGGGCTACTCGACGGTGCTTTGCGCGGGCTGGTCGATTCCGGAGTACGCGACCCTGCCGTCATCCGAGTGCCAGGATCCTTCGAGCTGCCGGTGGCCTGCGCCTCCCTGGCCGATCACTTTGACGCTCTCGTCGCTCTCGGAGTGGTTATCCGGGGAGGAACCCCGCACTTCGACTATGTCTGTGACGCTGCCACCCGCGGCATTACAGACGTCGCGGTGCGTACCAAGACCCCTATCGGTTTCGGCATTCTTACCTGTGACGATGAAGCCCAAGCCCTCGACCGTGCTGGGCTCGAGGGATCCCACGAAGACAAGGGTTATGAGGCTGCCCAAGCAGCTATCGCTACCCTCACCGCGTTGTCCACTGCCCTTGCGTCTGGCCCATCGTAGACCTAGAGGGCTTAAGGTGGGGTTGTGGCCTTTCGCGTCGTCGTCCTCGTCTCAGGTACCGGAACCCTCTTGCAGTCCCTCATCGACAACCTGCCCGAGCAGGTGAGCATCGTCGCCGTCGGTTCCGACCAGCCCGATGCTGTCGCCCTGCAACGAGCCCAGACAGTCGGCATCCCGACCTTCGCCGAGCCGCTACCGCGCAGCGATGCGCAGACGGCTATGCGCGCGGCTTGGGATGCTCGTCTGACTGACGCTGTCGCCCGCTTCGATCCTGACTTGGTCGTCTGCGCCGGGTTCATGAAGTTGCTCGGACAGACTTTCCTGGACCGGTTCGGTGGACGTACCATTAACTCTCACCCGGCCCTGTTGCCGTCTTTCCCCGGAATCCACGGCCCCCGCGATGCTTTGAAATACGGGGTCAAAATTACCGGGGCTACGGTCTTTATGGTTGACGCCGGAGTTGACACCGGCCGAATCCTCGCCCAACGGGCTGTGCCCGTCCTCACCGACGACACCGTCGAGTCCCTTCACGAACGCATCAAGGTGGAGGAACGCGAGATGCTTGTCACGGTTGTCACAGAACTTGCCGGGGCGCGTCCCGGCATGGAAGAACTCGGCACCGAATCGTCTCGAAAGGATTCCCAGTGAGCGAACGTCAACCCATCCGTCGGGCCCTCGTCTCCGTCTACGACAAGTCTGGTCTTGACCAGTTGGCCAAGGCCCTTATTAACGCGCAGGTCGAGGTGGTCTCGACGGGGTCAACCGCTAAAGAGCTGGCCTCTCATGGGGTGACGGTGACTGAGGTTAGTGAGATTACGGGGTTCCCGGAGTGCTTCGACGGACGTGTCAAGACTCTGCACCCGAAGGTGCACGCCGGGATCCTCGCTGACCGCCGCTTGACGACCCATCGTGAGCAGCTGACTGCTTTAGAGGTGAAGCCCTTTGACCTCGTCGTGTGCAATCTGTACCCCTTCTCCGAGACCGTGGCGCAGGGGGGAGATTTCAATGAGTGCATTGAGAAGATTGACATTGGCGGCCCGTCGATGGTGCGTGCAGCTGCGAAGAATCACGCCAATGTGGCGGTCCTGACGAACCCGGACCAGTACGAAGATCTTGCCCGGGCCCTGTCCGAAGGCGGATACACCATGGAGGAGCGTCGCGTGCTGGCGGCCCGTGCCTTCGCCCACACTGCTGCCTATGACGTCGCGGTGGCCACCTGGTTCGGCAGTCGTGACGGGGTGGCCGTTGACGGCGTTCCCACCTTTGTCGGTACGACCGGGGAGCTGTCCTGCCCGTTGCGCTATGGCGAGAACTCCCACCAGGCCGCAGCCGTTTACCGTAGCTCCGGCGAGCCCGGCCTGGCCGGAGCCCGCCAACTCCACGGCAAGGCCATGAGCTACAACAACTACGTCGACACCAACTCGGCGCGGCGGGCGGCTTTCGACTTCGAGGCCCCCTGCGTGGCTGTCATCAAGCACTCGAATCCGTGCGGCATCGCTACCGGCTCCGACATTGCCGAAGCCCATCGCAAAGCTCACGCCTGTGACTCTCTGAGCGCTTTCGGTGGCGTCATCGCCACCAATCGCCCGGTCAGCGTGGAGATGGCCGAACAGGTTTCCGAGATCTTCACCGAGGTCGTTGTCGCTCCCGGCTACGAGGATGGTGCGGTCGAGATCTTGTCTCGCAAGAAGAACATCCGGCTGTTGGAGTGCCCTGCCCCGCACCTGGCCGGTTGGGAGCTGCGTCAGATCGACGGTGGCCTGCTGGCCATGGAGACCGACCTCTTCCAGGCCGACGGTGACGATCCGGCTAACTGGACTCTGGCGGCCGGAGACCCGGTTGATGATGCCACCTTGGCCGACCTGTCCTTCGCCTGGCGGGCATGTCGTTCGGTGAAGTCCAACGCCATTCTGCTGGCCCACGACGGCGCCTCAGTGGGTGTCGGCATGGGGCAGGTGAACCGGGTTGACTCCTGCAAGCTCGCTGTGGAGCGGGCCGGAGATCGTGCCGCCGGATCGGTTGCCGCTTCCGACGCGTTTTTCCCGTTCGCCGACGGCCCCCAGGTGCTCATCGACGCCCATATCGCTGCGATCGTCGAGCCGGGTGGTTCCATTCGTGACGACCAGACGATCGAGGCCTGCCGTACGGCCGGCGTCCCGCTCTACTTCACCGGGACTCGCCACTTCTTCCACTGATTCCGCGATCCTCATAAAGGATGTGTGGAACACGTCAGGGGTCCGATAGTTCGGCCCCCTGACGGTTCTGAGGCGTCAGTCAAGCTCGGCGATGTAGTCCCATAGGGCGACGACGTGCTTACCATCAGGCGCCCATCGAACCATGCCTTCACCCGCGGAGGCGACGGTGTGGATCGTGAAGGTCGCCTTCTGACCTTTGCCAATCTTGGCCGGGACTGGGGATCCTTTGACTGGCTGAGCCCAGTGGTATTTTCCGGCCTCGTCCTGCACGTTGAACTGTGTGATTGACAGCGGAATCGTGCCGGTGGCGTCACTGACGGTGACGGTCCAGGTGAGATCGGCAGCCTCGGCACCCACCTTTGTCCCCGCAGGGGCGGTCGGGCCGTGGATATTCATCGTCACGCTATTGCCCCGGTCGAGATCGACCCGCACTTCAACACCTTGGTACGACAGGGCGGGACGCTGGACGCTTCCGGTGGCTCTGCTTCCAGTGGTCGGACTGGGGATCCACGACGGCAGTGGTTGGGATGCCAGCTGCTGGGCCGGGGGACGGGAGTCGGACGGTGCCGGGGTCGTGTGGTCGGAGGAGGAACAGCCTGCGAGCAGGCCTGTTGCAGTACACAATCCGAGCACGGCAACCTGGCGACTGACCTCACGGATGCTGGTGCGGTGCCCTCGTCGGGGCGTGGTGTGACGACTCATGTTCTTCCCGTTCAGTGGTGGCGGTGCCAGGTCCGTGTGCCCAGGGCTGCACCGATGACTGCCAGGCCGGTTTCCATCGAGGCATGGCTGTCGGATACCGGGTCAACTGTGCCCTCGGTCCCGGTGTGGGGCAGATCGGGCTTGCCCGACTGTGGATGAGTGGCCGGGCTGCGGGATGGTGCGAGGGTTGGGCGGTTACTCGGGACACCCGCGGTGGTGCTGGCACTCGGGTGGGGTTCGTTGCCGGCGGACAAGTTGGTGAAGACGTCCTTCCCGAAGGTTCCCAATCCGGCCTGGGCAGCGAAGCCGAGGTGCCCGGCTCCGTCGAGGCCACCGGAAACGGTGCCAGCCTCAAGCTGACGAGTGTCCTTGCCCTTGGAGACGGAGAAAATGTCCTCCATCGTCCGCAGCCAGGAGAAGTGGTTGTAGTGGGTGGAGCTGACGGTTCCGGGCTTGATGTAGGGGGAGATGAGGATCGATCCGGTGATGCCGCCTCCCGGGGTGGCGTCGTGTGCGTCGAAGGTCGACGCCGGAGTTTCCCCTTCAGCTAGATGGCCTGGGACGCCGGTGGCCGAAAGTTTGACGGACGACACAACACCGGTTGTGGTCAAGGGGTTGTCATTCTTATCGACCAGGGTGAACATGCCCTTCGTGACGGGGTCCGAGGCCGACGCGACCATGTTCGGTCCAAGGTTGGTCACGTTACCGACGTGGGCCCCCTCGGGAATACCGTTGCCGGTGACCCGGCGTCCGATGTCGGCGACCGTGACGTCAGCTTGGACTGTCGAGCTACCGGCGGTGGCGGAGGCTTTGAGGGTTGACGCCTGCGAATATCCCCAGTTCGCCCCGGTGTTCTTCGCACCATGGACACAGTTGGACTTGTCGGCGTTGACGAGCTTGGTGTCCTGCTCACACGACGGGGGCCGGGTGATAAAGCCGTTTCCTCCCGGACCGGGGAAGAGCTGGTTGCCGTGCTCGTCGGTGGCCAGGGTGGAGTTCGGGCCGGTGGGCTCCCAGTCGACGTTCCTACCGTTGATGTTCTGTCCGGCGAGGTCGGCCTTGAGATAGTTCCTGGCCATCGTTGTGGCACCGGGGAAGGTGCCGGGTGCGTACTTCTGGTAGCCGGGGGCGAGGTTCTTCACCGTCTGGGGGGAGTAGTTGTACAGCTCATGTCGGCGAGCAGCCTTGGCGACGTCAGTGTTGTCGGTCGCGTTGTTGAACGACAGGTTCGCGAAGGGCGGGTTGGCCTCGTCGAAGGTGACGTCGATGAGACCGCCGTCCTTGAAGGCGGCCGATTTCTCGATGAGCGGGATGTAGTAGCGCAGCCACAGGTCGGCGGCGTAGAGGCCACCGGTGTGGTTCTTCGGTGGGGTTGTCAGGGGCTTGGAGTAGTCCGGGTTACCGTGGGCGTCGAAGAGACCGGACAGGTTGTTGCCCTTGCACGTAGCGTCGTGGGCGTCTGAGCAGTTGTTCGGGGTGATCCAGTTGAAGGCTGGCACCTGGTCGGCGGGTTGAGACAGATCGCTCACCAGACCGTGGGAGTGATCGTCAAGATTGACGATGTGCTTGGTGTCGGAGGGGGTACCGCCGTCAATAGGATGGGTCAGTGCGTCCTTGCCGGTGCCGTCATTGCCGATGATGGAGTGGAACCACACGAAGGGGAAGTGCTTGGCGACGTATTGGTCGTCAGCCTGGGCGCCGGTGTACGAGGTGATCCCTCTGGCCTCGTCCTGCGCGTTCGTCTTCATGACCTTGGGGTTTTTGTCGGGGGTGTTGGCGAGGGTGCCTGGCGACCCGGCCAGGCCATCCTCACGGCCCGGGTGGTTGCGCAGGTCCTGGGCGTATCCCTTCCACGTCACCCCTGCGGCATCGAACTGGTTGAACAGGGTGGGAATATTCTTGGGGTAGGTGCAGCCATTCTTTCCGGCTGGAGCATTCGGCCCGGCGAGAGACATTGCCTGACCGTAATTGTCATTGCGTCCGAATTCCTTGCCGGTGTGGGTACGGATAATTGAGGAATTAGACCCGAAGTTCGAATTGACGTCCCCGCAATCCTCTTGCAGGTCCATCTGTGGCGCCTGGCCCGAAACGAGGGTGATGTAGTTGTCCTGGGAATAGTGGCCGGTGCCGTAGTAGTGGTTAAGGAGAGCACCTTGACGGGGGAGTTCCTTCCACAGGTAGGAGTTCTGGTTGAGCCCGGTGAAGTTCTCGTCGTAGGACTTGTTCTCGAGGATGATAAGCCACACGTGCTTGATCTTGCCGGTGGCAGGATTCGTCGTCGTGATGGTGGTGTGAGCGGGGGCGTTCCCGGCCTTCACGGGAACTCCCTCGGCGGGCAGGGCAAGCCCTGGGGCGGGGGTTGACAACCCAAATGCAAGGAGGCCGGCGGCGACGGCGGCTCCGACAGCCTTCGTGAATCGTCTGTGGATGTGCATGACGACAGGTCTATACCCGGCAAAGGGAGATGTGTGGGGTTTTGGTGAAATGGTGTTAACCGGGACTGATGTCGAGGTGCCGGTCGAGGTGTCCACCGTACTGGTGAGGCGGCGACGTGTTGCATGCATGACACCGGTCTACCGATGGCAGTCGGAGGCTGGGAGAGTAGCTGGTTAACAGCACGAGAATTGCTGGTGAATGTGTGGTGATGGTGTGACAGTGACGACGATGACGGCGCTCGGTCGGCAAGCGCTTGCGGTGACTGCCAGATGGCTTCGCGACGGGCTCTGTAGCGGCAAGAGGGGCCGCTCAAACAGCCTGATGGTGCCCTGGTTTTCCTGCCAGACGATGATTACTCCATGGCAATTAGAAGGATACCGGGTACGCAGACTGCCGGTCGGCCACGACTTCCAGCTCGACGCGGACGCTCTTGCTGATGCCCTTGCCGCCTGCCGACGCCAAGGTGAACACCCAGCGGTGTTGACCTGCGAGACCTTCGGAATTCAGCCAAGTTCGAAGCTCGTCGAGGTGCTCAAGCAGGCTCGTCGTGACAGTGTGCCAATTGTCGTCGATCGTACTCATTCTTTTCTTGCGCCGTCCCTGACCCCCGCTGATATCGAGGTGGTCAGTATTCGCAAGCTTCTTCCCCTGACCGAGGTCGCATGGGTGCAAGCAGACGACGACCTTTCGGAACTCGTTGGAACGCGAGACAACAAAGACGTGTTTCTGACGAGGGCCCGGCGTCGGTTTTTGAAGGACCGAGGCCTCGACACCTTCGAAGAAGCTGAAAACCTGGCCGACGACTGCTGGGCTCCAGTTCCTCCCGACGATGACGCCCGAGCTGAATTTGAAGGGTTTAACGTTGCCGAGTTCTCTCGCCGGGTGGACCAGACCCGCGCTGCCCTTCTGAGCGGCTTGGAGGCGGCCCAGATCGTCAATCCGAGTGCCCGCTGCGCGATGGTGCTTCGGCACCCGGCCGCCGATGAGTTGGCAGACCGGCTACGTAACGTCGGCGTGGTTGGGCCATTGCACTGGGATCGGCCGCAGCATATAGACGTCGACTGGCCCGACGACCTCGTCAGTCTGCCTCCGGTGATGGACGAGACCACGATTGATCGGGTTATTGACGTGGCGACGATGGTGGTCGAGGGAACGCGGTTCTCGTGGAAAGATAGGGACCTGTTGAGGCCGTGACACAAGGAGGATCCATGACCGCCCAGAAACTCGACGGTAAGGCTACTGCCGCCGCGATCAAGTCCGAACTGGCCGAACGCGTAGCAGTCCTGCGCGATCAAGGTGTCGTACCGGGACTGGGCACCGTGCTCGTCGGGGAGGACCCGGCCTCGCACCAGTACGTCGCTGGCAAGCATCGCGATTGTGCGCAAGTAGGCATTGAATCGATTCGTGTTGATTTGCCTGCCGACGTTACCGAGGAGGAACTTGCTCAAAAGATCCGCGGTCTCAATGCCAACCCGCATTGCACCGGTTACATCGTTCAGCTACCGCTGCCACGTCATATCGACACGAACTGGGCGCTTAACCTCATCGACCCTAACAAGGACGCCGACGGCTTGACCCCGGCATCACTGGGGCGTCTTGTTCTCAACGAGCCGGCCCCGCTACCGTGCACTCCGCGCGGCATCGTCGAGTTGCTGACCCGTCATGGCATCGAGCTGCCGGGTGCCAACGTCTGCGTGGTCGGACGCGGTACGACTGTGGGACGTCCGCTCGGGCTACTGCTGACCCGTCGTTCGGAGAACTGCACCGTCACCCTGTGTCACACCGGGACCCGTAACCTTGCCGAACACACCCGGCAAGCCGACATCATTATTGGCGCTGCTGGGTCGCCGGGACTCATTAATGCCGACATGATCCGTGAAGGGGCAGTCCTCGTGGACGTCGGTGTGTCACGGACTGCCGAGGGGAAGATCCAGGGCGACTTTACTGCCGACGTGTGGGAGAAGGCCGCGTGGGTCTCTCCGAACCCCGGTGGCGTTGGACCGATGACTCGCGCCATGTTGCTATCCAACGTGGTAGACCGGGCTGAACGGCTCGCCGCGGATCTTTCATGAGGCAGCCGCGCCACGCCGCTGAGGCGCCCGTCGGTACCGCGACTCGACATGCTCGACGGAGCGAGCGCTGCGCTGAATCTAAGGAGCATCTTCAATCTTGGTGGGCGCTCACGGTCTGTCTGCTCGGGGTTGCTGCTTCAGCAATCGTCATGGGCACGGGACACTGGCGTCGCGGCGCGATGGTCTTTGCGGCATCGGTGGTTATGGCAGGGATTTTGCGGGTAGTGCTGCCCGAACAATGTGCCGGGTTATTAGCGGTCCGGGCACGGTGGATCGATTCGGTTCTCCTACTAGGGCTAGGGGCGGTGATGGTCGTCGTCATCCTCACGAGGTGACGTCAACTCACCTGTGCGATGTCTCACTAGTGGCGTGGGTGGGACATCGCGCAGGGTCTTGCCCGGAACGCAGAACTTAATGTGCGTCCAGAACGCAACGCCGCCGACGAGCGAAGCTGCGGGCCGAGGTCAGCCCCTCACCGGTTGGCCCCGCGATAGTGAAAGTGGCGAACCCTTCCCCGTTGATCCCAATGCCGGCGAAAGACGGCCCATTCTTGACGAAGATCGTCGTCTGGATGCGTCGGGCCATGAGGTCCAACCGCGAAACATCCTTGGAGTGCATGATCGCAGTGTGACGGTTGCCGTGCTCCAGATCGACGGCCAAGTCGATGGCGGTGAGGTAATCGGTGACGGGAACCACCGGCACCACTGGCATGAGCATCTCCACCTGCACGAACGGGTCCGACGGATCAGTAACCATTGTCACCAAGCGGGTGTCCTGATGAGGCTCAATCCCCGCAGCCCGCAGGATCTTCTGGGCGTCCTGACCAACCCATGCGGTATTCGGTCGAGTGCCAGAAGGGTCGAGCAGTAAAGAACGCAGTTTGGCGAGCTCCTCGGGATCACTGACAACCTGCGCGCCATTGGCCGTCATGGCTGTCATGAGCTGGGGCAGCACTTCGGCGACGACGATGACTTCCTTCTCAGCGGTGCACGGCAGGTTGTTATCGAAGCTGGCTCCCTGGACGATGTCACTGGCGGCCTTGGCCACATCAGCGGTTTCGTCGACGACGGCAGGCGGGTTGCCCGATCCGACCCCAATCGCTTTCTTGCCGCTCGACAGCACCATGTTGACGATCTGCGGCCCGCCGGTCGCTACGAGCATCGTGATGTCGGGGTGGGTGATGAGAGCTTTGGTGGTATCTGGAGTCGGCTCAGTGATGACAGTGATGAGGTTGTCGGGAGCTCCCGCCTCGACCATCGCGCGATTGAGAACGTCAACGAGCCATGCGCTGAGATGACGAGCCCGCGGATGGGGGCTGAAGACGACGGTATTACCGGCAGCCAACATTCCGACGGTGTTGCAGATGATTGTCTCAGTGGGATTCGTCGTCGGCGTGATGGCGCCAATGACTCCGTAGGGGGAGTATTCGAGGGTGGTCAAGCCGTCGTCGCCCTGACGTGCCTCCATGACGAGATCTTCGACACCAGGGGTGCGGGTTGCTGCATAGAGATTCTTGAGAACCTTGTGGTGGGCGTTGCCCATCCCGGTCTCCTCGACAGCAGCCGTGGCCATGTATTCCAGACGTTCCTGCTGACTGGCGGCTTCGCGCACGGCATTGATGAAGATACGGCGCTGCGCCAAGGAGCAGTCAGAGAAGGCGAGGAAGGCCTTATGAGCGGCAGCCACTGCGGCGTCGATGTCGGCGAACACTCCGCAGAGTTGGGTGCTGGTGGGAGGGACTGCTGTGGTGGTCATGGCTGCTGGCTCCTTCGGGTGTGGAGTCCTGGGGGAGATCCGCCTCCTTGCGGTGGACATCAGGACATCTGACGCATCGATCATAGAAATGGCGACAGTCGCTCGTCTAGAGCAACAACCAGAACGTGTCCGAGGTGCAGTTAAGGCATGCCTGAGCGTGCACTAATGAGCATTTCTGCGGGTGTCTTAATTGTGGCTTTTATCACTGCACACCAAGCCCTCGAATCGGGCTGCAAACCGCTTTATATCAGGGCTATACGCACTGTCATCGCCGGGGCTGTAACCACGATGTACTGCACATTCGTGCATAAGTGTGGTGCATCTCTCTCGACGCTCGACTACCGGCCGAAACTACCGAAATTTCACGCCGTGACGCGCAGAACGGGCCCGGAAACGTGACGTTTTCCGGGCCCGTTCGTCGGGTCGATCAGATGAGGCCGAGTTCCTTGACGGCGTCACGCTCGTCGGCCAGCTCCTTGGCAGAGGCGTCGATCTTGGCGCGCGAGAAGTCGTCGATGTCAAGACCCTGAACAATCTCGACCTTGCCATTGGTGATAGTTACCGGGAAGGAAGAGATGAGGCCTTCGGGCACACCGTAAGAGCCGTCAGACGGAATCGCCATGGACACCCAGTCTCCCTCAGGAGTAGAGCCCATCCAGTCGCGCATGCACTCGACGGTGGCGTTAGCGGCCGAAGCAGCCGAGGAGGCGCCGCGAGCGTCGATAATGGCAGCGCCACGTTTGGCGACGGTTGGGATGAACTCGTTCTCGATCCAAGCCTCGTCCACCAGGTTGGTGGCCTTCTGGCCGGCGACCTCGGCGTGGAAGACGTCGGGGTACTGGGTGGAGGAGTGGTTGCCCCAGATGGTCATGTGACGGACGTCATTGACAGTCTTTCCGGTCTTGCGGGCAAGCTGCGTTTTGGCGCGGTTGTGATCCAGACGAGTCAAGGCGGCGAAGTGGTCGTTCGGGATGTCGACCGCGTTGGTAGCAGCGATGAGGGCGTTGGTGTTAGCGGGGTTGCCGGTGACGAGAACGCGGACGTCGTCGGCAGCGACGTCGTTGAGGGCCTTGCCTTGGGCGGTGAAGATAGCACCGTTCTTGGTGAGCAGATCGGAACGTTCCATACCCGCTTTGCGGGGCATGGCGCCGACGAGGAAGGCGGCGTTAACTCCGTCAAAGACCTTCTTTGGATCGTCACCGATCTCGATATTCACGAGATTGCCGAAGGCGCAGTCGTCAAGCTCCATGACGACGCCCTCAAGGGCTTTGAGGGCCGGGGTGATCTCGAGAAGGCGAAGCTCGATAGGAGTGTCTCCGAGCAGCGAACCGGAAGCGATGCGGAACAACAAGCTGTAGCAAATCTGGCCAGCAGCTCCGGTGACGGCAATCTTGACTGGGGTCTGGGTCATGGATCTCTCCTTGAAAGTCCTCGATGACACTTGGCTATTTTGAAGCCTACTCGCGGTGACGATGTGAAGTTGGCCGGGGGACTTATTCGTATCAAGAATGACCTCACCCATGAGGGCCAGGTGGCGGCCCGCCATGTGGGATCGGATGACGGCCCTGGTGGGGGGTGTTAGGAGGTACCGCTACTGCAAGATGACGGTGCGCATTCCGTCTAGGAAAGTGCGGTGCTCAGCGAACAGACGGACGGCCTCATTAAGGGTGGCAGATTCGGTGTCCTGGCCGACGGCGGTGAGTTGAGCCACCGTCTGAGAATGGTTGACCCGTTGCACTCGCTGTTCGATGATGGGGCCCTCGTCAAGGTCGACGGTGACGAAGTGGGCCGTCGCGCCAATGAGCTTGACCCCGCGGGAATGGGCCTGGCGGTACGGGTTGGCACCTTTGAAACCGGGCAGGAAAGAATGGTGAATGTTGATGCACCGTCCTGACAGTTGCTCACACAGTTCAGGAGAAAGGATCTGCATATAGCGGGCCAATACGACGAGCTCGACATCAAGGTCCCCGACGGTGCGTAATACCTCCTGCTCGAAAGACGTCTTGGACTCGCGGTCGACTTTTTGCCACCGGAACGGGACCTTATGGAAAGCAGTCAAGTCGGCGAGGTCAGGATGATTCGCCATGACCTGGACGACGTCGATTGGCAGCCGACCAGCGTCTCGGTTAAACAGCAAGTGAGACAGGCAATGGGGCGCTTTGGAGGCCAAGATGAGGGTACGGACGGGCCGTCCCAACTCGTCGACGTGGACAGTAGCGTTGCACTTTCTGGCGAGTTCACTGACGGCCGACTCGAGGTCGGCCCGGCTGCTCGCTGACTCGACCTGCAACCGGATGAAGAAGTTTCCGGTGTCGGTGCTAGTGAATTGCTGACACTCTGTGAGGTTTCCGCCCACCTGGGCGCACGCCCCGGTAACGGCATGGACAAGTCCGGGGTGATCCGGGCTAGTCCAGGTGACGACGAGCTCATGGGATTCCGACATGACCGGTACGGTAGTCGGCCTCGCCACACCAGATGCGATATCTCGCGAACTGGATGACGACAATTCGGTGTTCTATGGTGTTCCTTTTCGGTGTGTCAGAAATGTCCGCCATCTCCACTATTCTTAAGACGAAGTACCGCTAGACGCCCTGCCGGGTTGCACACCGGCGTTCCTCTCGACCACAGGAGTTCGTGCATGCCTACCATCGTCTGGACCAAGATCGACGAGGCCCCCGCCCTCGCGTCATATTCCTTACTACCCATCGTGGAGGGATTCCTCGACGAGTCGGGTATTGACATCACGACCTCGGATATTTCGTTGGCGGGGCGCATCCTGGCCCAGTTCCCGGATCGCCTGAATGAGGATCAGAAAGTTGCCGACCATCTAGCTGAGCTAGGTGAGCTTACCGGCTCCTCGGATGCCAACATCATCAAGCTGCCCAATATCTCGGCATCGGTCCCGCAGCTTAAGGCCGCTATTGCCGAGCTGCAGTCTCAGGGCTACGAGCTTTCGGACTTCCCAGACAAGCCTTCCACCGATGAGGAGAAGGAAATCGCTGCTCGCTATGCCACCGTGCTCGGTTCGGCGGTGAACCCCGTATTGCGTCAGGGGAACTCCGATCGTCGCGCCCCCGCCGCGGTCAAGGCATACGCCAAGGCTCACCCGCACCGGATGGGACAGTGGACTGATCAGGTCAAGGCCCGAGTCGCGCATATGGACCACGGAGATTTCTTCGACCATGAAGAGTCTTTCGTCTCCCGGGGGCAGGATCTCGACGTTGTGCTCATCGGGACCGATGGTTCCGAGACGACCTTGGCCGGCGGCATCAAGACTCTCGACGGTGAGATCGTTGATGCTACCTTTATGTCCGTTGATGCCCTTGACGAGTTCTACGCTTCTTCCCTGGCCCAGGCCAACGAAGAGGATCTACTGTGGTCGGTTCACCTCAAGGCGACGATGATGAAAGTCTCCGACCCGGTCCTCTTTGGCCATGCAGTGCGCACCTTCCTCGTCGACGTCTTCGAGAAATACGGTGACGACCTCAACTCGGTAGGCGTCAATCCCGATCTTGGACTGGGCGACCTTTACACCCGCCTCGAGAAGCTTCCCGCAGAACGCGCGACTGCAATTAAGACGGCCATCGATTCTGCCTTCGCTGCTCGCCCGGCCCTGGCCATGGTCGATTCCGACAACGGCATTACTAATCTGCATGCCGGCAACCTCGTCATCATCGACGCTTCCATGCCAACTGTCGTCCGCGATTCCGGATGTATGTGGAACGCCGAAGGTAAGAGACAAGAGACCCTAGCCTGCATCCCCGATCGCAGCTACGCCACCATGTACGCCGCGATCATGGACGACTCCCGCGAGCATGGCGCCCTCGACCCGGCCACCATGGGCGATGTCCCGAACGTCGGCCTGATGGCTCAGAAGGCGGAGGAATACGGCTCTCACCCCACCACGTTCATCGTCCCCCATGACGGCCGCGTTGAGGTGCGCTGTGGTGACGAGGTGTTGACGAGCCAGCAGGTCGAAGCCGGTGACGTGTGGCGCATGAGCCGGGTGCGTGACATCCCGGTGCGCGATTGGGTGCGCTTGGCCGTTGAGCGGGCACGCATCACCAATACCCCGGCGGTATTTTGGCTCGATGAGAACCGTGCTCATGACGCCCGCGTCATTGAGAAGGTCAAGGCCTATCTGCCGAAGCACGAGGGGTTGGATATTCGCATCCTGGCCCCTGCCGACGCTATGAAGTTCACCCTGGCGCGGATCCGCCGCGGGGAGGACACTATCTCGGTAACCGGCAACGTGCTGCGCGACTACCTCACTGATCTCTTCCCGATTCTGGAGATTGGTACTAGTGCCAAGATGCTCTCGGTCGTCCCACTGCTGGCTGGTGGCGGCTTGTTCGAAACTGGTGCCGGAGGCTCGGCCCCCAAGCATGTCGCCCAGTTCGTCGCTGAGGACTACCTGCGGTGGGATTCCCTGGGCGAGTTCTGCGCTCTAGGTGCTTGCCTCGAGCACATCGACCAGACCAGCGAGGGCACCAAAGCGGGAATACTTGCGGCGACCCTTGACAAGGCCATCGGTGCTTTCCTCGAGAACGACCGCTCCCCGGCCCGCAAACTCGGACAGATCGACAACCGGGGGTCTCATTACTGGCTGGCCCGCTATTGGGCTGCCGAGCTGGCTGCTCAGCATGATGATGCCGAACTTGCCGACCGATTCTCCGATGTCGCGACCGAGCTGGCTGCTCGTGAGGACCAGATCCTGAAGGAGCTCAACGGGGTCCAGGGCAGCCCGGTCGATATGGGCGGGTACTACCACCCTGACGAGGAGCTCGTCGCGGAGGCCATGCGTCCCAGCACCACTTTTAACGCGATCATTGAATCCCTGTGAGTGCAGCCCCGATTTCGGCCGGTCATGAGGATGTGGACCGACGTCGGTGGTTCATCACCATCGGCATCGGTCTTGCCGTGTGGGTGGCTCAACGCCTGGCCCTCATAGCGGCGATGGCTTCGGACGGACCGGTCGTTCCGAGGCTGACTCGATGGGACGGAAGGTGGTATTCCGTCATTGCGGCTGGGGGTTATCACTGGCCCAACCCCATGTTTGGCCATACCGATCCCTGGATATCCGATCTGGCGTTTTTGCCAGGGCTGCCAGCTCTTGGCAGGGTGATCATCGTTGTCACCGGGATGTCGCCGTATTTAGCGATCCTCATTGCCGCGCAGATGGGTTTCCTCACAGCCGCTGCGGTCATCATAGCGGTCGGACACCGAGTGGCAGGACCGACCGCAGCGGTGCTGTTGGTGGCGTGCTGGGGCGCCGCGCCTCGTGCTGTCGTTGAATCGATGGGATACACCGAGGGCTGGTTTATCGCCCTTGTTGGGCTCGGACTGCTTGCCATCCTGTCGGGACGGTGGATCCTCGCGGGCGTATTCGTTGGCGTCGCCGGTCTGTTCCGGGCATCCGTCGCCCCGGTGTGCATCGTCCTCGGTATCGCGTGGTTGACGAGCCTGTGTACGAAGGCTGAAGCGGGGCAGCGGTGGCGTCGTTTCGTCGGGATGGCGTTGAGCCCGCTGGGATTGCTGACCTGGTTTGTTATCGTCGCTCATCGCACTGGTAGATGGAATGGTTACCTGCTTGTTCAGAAGGCGTGGGGGAGCGAGATGGGGACCCTGCTTGACACGTGGGAAGACCTTCATTCGCGGATGGATCACGTTCCGTTCGACTGGCGGTATACCGGCTTGGTCGCCCTGGCCTGGTGCATGTATCTCGCCCTTGGCATCGTCATGGCAGTTCGACGCGAACAGGTGTGGTTGACGGTATACGTGCTTGTGACCGTGATCTTCATAGGTCACATGCAGGGGTATTTCAACTCCAAGGCCCGATTTCTGCTGCCCGCTTTTCCGGCATTTCTGCCAGTGGCGAGATTGCTTGACCGGAGTCCGAGATGGCTTCAAGCGGTGTTCGTCCTCGTCATCTCGGCAGTCTCGACGTGGTGGAGCCTGGACATCTTAGGACACAACCTCTCACCCTGAGGCGTCCTGCCGTGGAGTTCTGCCGGGCTGAGCTCCTATTCTTGTCTTATGCACAACGATGACCGGGAGGGCGATAGTCACGCCACCTTCGTTATTGCCTCTGTGAAGAGAGGAATGGTGAAGGCCCGTGGCTGAGGTCTTTGAGAACGCCGCCCTTATTCTCTTGTTCATCCTCGTGGGCGGGGTGTTTTCGGCTGCCGAGATGGCGCTGGTGAGCCTCCGCGATTCCCAGATCAAGCAGTTGGCGGCGACCCGCGGATCTCGCGGTCGTTCCATTCAAAAGCTGCAATCAAATCCCAATCGTTTCCTTTCTGCGGTGCAAATCGGCGTCACCTTGTCAGGCTTCCTTGCCTCCGCCTTTGGTGGTGCGACGCTGGCCAGCGAGCTCGCGCCAGTATTCGAGTCCTGGGGAATGTCGGCGTCAGTGGCTGCAACGGTCGCCCTCGTCACTATCACGGTCATTATTTCCTACTTTTCGATCGTGTTAGGTGAGCTTGTAGCTAAGCGTTTGGCCATGCAGCGTGCAGAGGGATTCTCCGTGGCGCTTGGCCCGATGGTAAACGGTATTGCTACCTTGTTCCGGCCTATCATTTGGTTCTTGGGGGTTTCGACAGACCTTGTCGTTAAGATCCTTGGCGGTGATCCAACTGCGGCTCGCGAAGAGGTGACCGACGAGGAGATTCGTTCCATGGTCGTCTCCTCGGCGACGTTGGGGGACGAGGAGCGCACCATCCTTGACGAGGTCTTCGCCGTGGGAGAGAAGTCCTTGCGCGAAGTAATGGTTCCGCGCACCGAGGTCGACTTTCTGCAGGGATCAATGAAGGCTGTTCAGGCGGCTCAGGTGGTTCGCGACGGGTCCCATTCTCGGTATCCGGTGATCGATGGATCGGCGGATCGGGTGCTTGGATTTGTTCACGTTCGAGATCTGCTCGAACTCGACCCTCAAATTCGTACCAGTCGGGTATCCCAACTGGTACGTACCGTCGTTTCCTTACCCGATAGCGTCAAAGTGCTTAAGGCGCTGACCGAGATGCGTCGCACTAATGCTCACTTGGCGATTGTGCTCGACGAATACGGTGGCACGGCTGGCATCGTCACTTTGGAGGATCTCGTCGAGGAGATAGTTGGCGATATTACCGATGAGTACGACACCGTTGAACCGTCTGACCTGGCTCACGTCAGGCAGCGCGATATTGACGGCCTAACCACGCTCGAAGAGTTTTCCGACAAGGTTGGTCTGGTGCTGCCCGAGGGGCCTTACGACACTCTCGCGGGGTATTTCATGGCTCAGACCGGTGAGGTGCCTACTAAGGGTGCCCAGGTCGACGTTCACCTCGATCCGGTTGGATACGTGCCCGATGAAGACGACGAGGATGTTGAACCCGATCCCAATATTGAGCTGACGGTTACCGAGGTTGATGGTCTACGTGCAGCGTGGCTGAGGATTCGTCGCTTGGATGCGCCTGGCGCGCCAACGGTGCCAGCGGGGGCGTCGGCAGTCCCGCGCCCTGAGCGGGAGGCGGCAAGCGCGTGAGGAGGCGACCCGCATGGCTCGGCGTTCCCGGAAAAGATGCCGACGGAGCGGTCTTGCTGACTGGCCCGGAGGCCGGTGAGTTGTTGAAAGCAGCTGTCGAGCACGCTGGTGGAGGGCTCGTCGATTGGCACCTCGACCACGTTGACGCGAACCCTGGTCAGTCCACGACAGCGACCTATCAGGCTCGGGTGCAGTGGCCTGCGGGGGAGCGGCAGGAACTCTTCGGCATGAGTGCCCGAGCGAGTGGCCCGGCAGTGACTGATTCACGTGCTGACATTTATGTTGACGGATCCCGGGAGGTCGCCGTCTGGCGTTATCCTGACGACCCTGATCTGCCGGGACTATCTCGCGCGGCATACCCCGAACAGATGGCAGCCATCATCTCTGACCTTAACTTGGTTGGCGCCCGGGTGAGCGCCCAGCAGATCAATCTGCACATGATCGGATATCGGCCGCGACGTCGCGCGGTGTTGTGCGTTGAGGTCAACAATCGGCGCTTCTATGTCAAGGTGTTGCGTGAGGGCATCTTTCAGGCGACGCTGGCCCGCTACGACTTACTGACCCGTGCGTCGGTGCCGAGCCCGAGGGTGGCCGGCGTCACCGAGGACAACCTGCTTTTTCTTACCGAATTGCCGGGATGCCCACTTAGCAAGGCGCTATTTGAACCAGGAAGTCCGTGCACCGCCGAGAGCCTTGTTGGTCTACTCGACCAGTTACCTCCGCAGGTGTGCGACCTTCCGCGCCGGTCACCGTGGAGCGAATCGGTCGCTCACTACAGCCGTATGGTCACAGCTGCCCTGCCGGACCAGAGCGAACGGTTAGAAAGGATGGCTCAGATCATTACCACAGGGCTGTCAGATGTGCCGGCAGAGAACGAACCCACCCATGGAGATTTTCACGAGGGCCAGATCCATGTGTGGAATGGCCACGTGTGCGGAATCCTCGACGTTGACACCATCGGACCGGGACGCCGGTCCGATGATCTCGCGTGTCTCGTTGCCCACCTGTCTACGGTGCAGCGCATGAATGTACCCCAGGCCGATCGCATGCGGCAGATTTTGACAGCGTGGGTTCCGGTCTTTGATGCGCGGGTCGATCCGATTGAGTTGAGGCTGCGTTCTGCGGCGGTCGCGATTTCGCTGGCTACCGGGCCTTATCGCAGCCAAGAGGACAACTGGCAGGCCGAAACCTTATCAATCGTTGACGCGGCTGAAGCTCTGGTCAATCAGGTGGTCTGACGCCCCGTTCGCTCTATGGACCCGCTCGCCCTATGAATTGCTGGCGCCACCCAAGGTCGAGGCGATATGCTCCTGCTTCTTGGGGCCAGTTTGACCGTTAAGGTGTCGATTTCTCCACGAAGGGGTTACAGTTTTATGGCCCGATCGGCGACACATGCCCCACGGGTTTTCCACCGTTGGATCATCGTCTGCTCCAGGAGGCAGTCCGTGAAGAAGTTACACCTCGCTATTCCCGCCGTTTTCGCTGCCGCAGCCTTGTCACTGTCGGCCTGCGCGCAGGCTCCGGACGCGTCCACGGGCTCCTCGGCGGGTTCCTCCACGTCTGCTGCTGGGAAGGACAACTCCAACTCCGGTGAGTTTAAGGCCTGTATGGTCTCCGACTCTGCCGGTTTTAACGACAAATCCTTCAACGAGACCTCTCTTCAGGGCCTCAACAAGGCTGCGAGCGATCTCGGCGTGAAGACCGCCAAGGTTGAGTCGAAGGACGATAAGGACTACGCCACCAACCTGCAGTCCATGGTGGACGCTAAGTGCTCGATCATCATCTCCGTTGGGTTCCTGCTCGAGAAGCCCACCCTCGCTGCTGCCAAAGCAAACCCGAACGTCAAGTTCGCCATCGTTGACGACAACCCGGCGAATCCTCCTGAGAACCTTAAGCCGCTGATCTTCAACACTGCCCAGTCTTCCTTTGAGGCCGGCTACCTGGCTTCCGCACTGACCAAGACAGGCAAGGTTGCCACCTTCGGCGGTATGAAGATCCCGACCGTCACCATCTTCATGGATGGTTTCTCCCAGGGCGTTGACTACTACAACAAGCAGAAGCACAAGTCGGTTCAAGCTATTGGTTGGGATGTCAAGAAGCAGGACGGTCAGTTCGTCCCGCAGCCCAACCCGTTCCAGAACGTCTCTGGTGGCAAGGCCACTGCTCAAGCACTACTCAACCAGGGTGCCGACATCCTTCTGCCGGTGGCGGGCAATGCTGGAAACGGCGCGCTGCAAGCTGTGAAGTCCTCGGGCGGAAAGGCCAATGCCATCTGGGTTGATGGTGATGGCTGCAAGACCCAGCCGGCCTACTGCTCGAATATCATCACCTCGGTGTTCAAGGGTATGGATGTTGCCGTCTTCGATGCGGTTAAGGCTGCCAAGGACGGCAAATTCGACAACAAGCCGTACGTCGGCTCCCTGGAAGACGGTGGCACCGGCCTGTCCCCGTTCCACGAGTTCGACTCCAAGATCCCCGCTGACGTTAAGGACGAGCTGAAGATGATCAAGGACGACATCAACTCCGGCAAGATCACAATCACCTCAAAGGCCCAGCCTAAGTGAGTCTGAGCGCGAACTCAGTTCGCTCAGCCGCTGTGCGGCCAACCACGTGAGACGACGACGCGCCGACTTCCTGTGGAGGTCGGCGCGTCGTCGGCGCACGCGATATCAGGGACCAGACGTGGAAGGATCTGCCCCGTGACCACCAACACCACCGTCGCCCCACCCGGTGACAATGCACCCCTCAAAGATGGGCTGAGCCTGCGCGGCGTCACGAAGAGATTCGGGACCCTCACGGCCAACGACCACATCGACCTCGACATCGTTCCCGGGCGAATCCACTGCTTGCTCGGTGAAAACGGTGCCGGCAAGTCAACCCTGATGAACATTCTGTACGGCTTGCTGCCTTCCGATGAAGGGCAGGTCTACATCGACGGGGTGGAGCAACACTTCGATAATTCCAAGCAGGCCATGGCGGCCGGTATTGGAATGGTTCACCAACACTTCATGCTCGTCAACGTATTCACGGTGGCTGAGAACATAGCGTTGGGGCGGGAAGAATCGACCGCTGGCATCCTGTCGATGCGACGGGCTCGCGCAAAGGTGCGCGAATTGTCTGATCGCTACCACTTTGACGTCCATCCAGACTCGGTCATCGAGAACCTGCCGGTTGGCGTCCAGCAGCGTGTCGAGATCCTGAAGTCCCTAGCCAACGACGCTCAGTACCTCATCTTTGACGAGCCCACTGCTGTGCTTACCCCACAGGAAATCGACGAGCTCATGGCTGTTATGAAGACCTTGCGTGATGAGGGCCGGGCCATCGTTTTCATTACCCACAAGCTGCGTGAGGTTCGTGCCATCGCTGACGACATCACTGTGGTCCGACGCGGCCGCATCGTAGGCACGGCCAGCGCGGACCAGTCCGAGGCCGAACTTGCTGAGATGATGGTGGGACGGGTCGTCAAGCTCGTCGTTGATAAGGACGAGGCTAAGCCGACCGGCTCTCGCCTGGACATCAAGGACCTCACCGTGGCTGACGACCGCGGATCAGTCGTTGTCGACGGCGTGTCATTGTCCGTCGCGGGGGGTGAGATTCTCGGCGTCGCCGGAGTACAGGGTAATGGTCAGACGGAGCTTGCTTCCTCCCTGCTCGGACTCATGAAGCCGACGGCGGGAACGATCCGCATTGATGGCAAGGACACCACTGGAGCGGCCCCCGCCAAGGTTATTGAGGCCGGACTCGGATTCGTGCCTGAGGATCGTCAGCGGGACGGTTTTGTTGGCGAGTTCTCCATCGCTGAGAACCTCGTGCTGAATCAGGTTGGCGCGTACTCCAAGCACGGTAACCTTCAGCTCAAGCGGATCGCTGACAATGCACGTGACCGTGTCGAGGAGTTCGACATTCGCACCCCGTCGGCTTCGTTGCCGGTGTCCTCATTGTCGGGCGGTAACCAGCAGAAGGTCGTGTTGGCGCGCGAACTTTCGCGTTCGTTGAGTGTTCTGGTGGCTTCTCAGCCCACCCGCGGTGTCGACGTCGGTGCTATCGAATTCTTGCACAAGCGGGTGGTCGAGGAGCGTGACAACGGCACAGCGGTGCTCATCGTCTCCACTGAGCTTGACGAAATCGAGGCGCTATCGGACCGCATTGCGGTGATGTACCGCGGTCGCATCGTTGGCATCGCACCGGCGGGAACTCCCCGCGATGTTCTCGGCCTCATGATGGCCGGATTCAGTTATGACGAGGCGTGTGACAGCGTCGCCAAGGGACACAAGGAGGTCTCGGAATGAGCACTGAATCCCCGAAGCCCACTGCGTCGAAAGAGGCCACCTCTCCGACGGCAGCTACCGCTTCCCAGACTGAGGCTACCTCGCACCGTTCCTTCCCCTGGAATGATCTGTGGGTGACGGTTGCAGCATTTGTGCTGGCTTTCATCGTCTCGGCCATCGTTATGGTGGCCGCTGATCCCGCGATCAACAAGGAGTGGAGCTACCTGTTCTCTCGTCCTGACGCTTTGAGCGACTCGTGGGCTCAGATTTCTTCGGCCTACGCGGCCCTGTTCCAGGGAGCTTTCGGATCCTGGCAGGCTCTTACTGCGACGACGGCCCAGTCGGCCCCCCTCATTTGTGGCGGTCTTGCCATTGGTCTGGGTTTCAAGGCTGGCCTGTTTAATATTGGTGGTCAGGGTCAGGCGATTGCCGGAGCAACATTGGCCGCTTGGGTTGGGTTTAATTTCCACTCCTTGCCGCTGCCGGTTCATCTGTTTTTTGCAGTGATTGCCGGATTCATTGGCGGAGCGATCTGGGGTGGCATCGCTGGCATCCTCAAGGCCCGCGCTGGAGTCAACGAGGTCATCGTGACGATCATGCTCAACTACATTGCTGGTGGTCTGCTGGCTTGGTTGCTGACGACCAAGGCCTTTCAGATGCCTGGCCGTACCGACCCGATCGCCCCTATTGTCGACTGGAACGCCACGTTCCCGCGGATGGCCGGATCTCAGTTGCACCTCGGATTCTTCCTGGCCCTGCTGCTTGCCGTGGGCACCTGGCGGCTGCTTGATCGAACTCCTTTGGGCTTCCAGATCCGTGCGGTCGGATCCAATCCGAATGCCTCGGCTACCGCTGGTATGAATACCAACTCCATTATCGCGTGGACGATGATTATCTCCGGCGGCTTGGCCGGTATGGCAGGTGTCGAGGTGGCGTTGGGTCCGATCTCCGGTGCCACTCCAACTCAGCTGTCTATCGGTCTGGTCGGAACCATCGGCTTCGACGCCATCACGGTGGCCCTATTGGGTCGTTCTAAGCCGCTCGGCATCGTTCTTGCTGGCCTGTTCTGGGGCGCTATGAACCAGGGCGGTTTGCGTATGCAGGCCATGACCCAGACCTCCTTGGACCTCGTTCGGGTCATCCAGGCGGTGATCGTCATGTTTGTGGCCGCTCCGATGCTGGTCAAGACGGTCCTGCCCTTCCTCACAACGCGCAGAGAAAAGCGCACTAAGAAACGTGACCGTGGGCCGGTCCCAGCCGACACCACCACGAAGGGAGCCCTGGCATGAGCCCAGCATCGCGTTTTCCCCGGCCTACCACCTCTGATATCACCAAGACCGGTATCGAGCTCCCCGCTGAAGCCAGCGAGGCCCTCGATAAGGAACTGGAGTTTGAACAGGTGGAATCGCGTGAGGCCCGTACGCATCGACTGTCCACGGGCGTACTCATCGGCATCATGGCGTTGGTGCTGTTTATTCTGCTGACCACAACGTCAGGCGAGGCGCGTTTCGCCTTTACTGACGCCCTCGCCGGGAAGGAATTGGGCACTATGAGTGTGTCTGGGTTCCCGGTTGTGCTCGTTAGCGCTATTGCGTGTTTGCTGGCGGCTGGGGCTTTCTTTATGGGGCGCAGCCGTCACACTCTCACGGTTACTGCCGGTGTCGTCGCCGGAATCGCCATCATCGTCGGGTTCCTGAGCTGGGCTGCTGCCGGACGTGGCTTGCCATTCCAGGTCGCAGGCCAGCTTCAGGGCACCTTGTCTGTGGCCACTCCGCTAGTCCTCGGCGCACTGTGCGGCGTCATGTGTGAGCGTGCTGGCGTCGTCAACGTCGCTATCGAAGGCGAGATGCTCACGGCAGCCTTTGCGGCAGCCCTCGTCGGATCCATCACGAAGTCTATTTTTGCCGCCATTGTTGTAGGGATCGTCGCGTCTGTGCTAACTGCCGCGTTGCTGGCTGTCTTTACCATCAAATATTTTGTCGACCACGTTGTTATGGGCGTGGTCGTCAACCTTTTTGCATCTGGTCTAACGGGCTTCTTCTACACCCAGTTGCTTTCTCCGAACGCCGAGGAATACAACACGGCACCGATCATGGAAGCAGTCGCGATCCCGGGGCTGTCGAAGATTCCGTTCTTTGGCCCGATTTTCTTCGACCAGACTGTGTTGGTGTATATCGGGTTCCTCTGTATTCCGCTGGTGTGGTTCCTGCTGTGGCGCACTAAGTGGGGGCTGCGAGTCCGGTCTGTTGGCGAGCATCCCGAGGCCGCTGACACTGTGGGTATCTCGGTTGCTGGAGTGCGCTGGTCAGCAGTGCTCGTTGGTGGCGTTTTTTCTGGCCTGGGTGGCGCTTACTTCACGATTGGTACCGTCGGGTCATTTTCGAAGGACATCACGGTGGGTAACGGCTTCATCGCTCTTGCCGCTCTCATCATGGGCCGTTGGCGTCCAGGTTTGGCCGCCGTCATGGCGCTGTTTTTCAGCTTCGTAACCCAGCTGTCCACCGAGCTGTCGACGATCAGCGCCCCGATGCCCTCGCAGTTTCTGCTTATCTTGCCGTACATTGCGACGATCGTTGCTGTGGCCGGTCTGGTTGGCAAGGTGAGGGCACCGGCCTCCGATGGCACCCCTTACATCAAGGAGTGACGTGGACGTCGACTGGGACGCGTTACGCTGTCGAGCTCACGAACTGACGAAACGAGCTTACGTGCCGTACTCCCACTTCCCAGTGGGAGCAGCCGGGCTTGCTGAGGATGGTCGCGTCGTCGTCGGATGCAATGTGGAAAACGCTGGTTATGGCGTCACCTTGTGTGCAGAGTGCGGGCTTATCAGTGACCTCGTGGCCGGGGGTGGTGGGCACCTTCTCGCCTTCTGCTGCGTGGACGCTATGGGTGAGACGATCATGCCGTGTGGGCGTTGTCGCCAACTGCTGTGGGAACATGGTGGCCCGACGATGCTCATCGACACTCCAGCCGGGGTGCAAACGATGACCGAGGTGCTACCGCAGGCCTTCGGCGTCGACAACCTTGATCGTGTCGCCAACCAGCAGGAGAAGTCATGATAGTGGCCGCAGCTGACGGGTCCTCCCTCGACAATCCGGGGCCAGCCGGCTGGGCCTGGTATATCGACGACGACACCTGGGCTGCCGGCGGTTGGCCACGCGGTACGAATAACATGGGTGAGCTCAAGGCCGTTCTCGACGTTTTGCGCGCCACTCGTGACGCCAACGAGCCACTGACGATCTTGTGTGACTCTCAGTACGCCATTAACTGCTGCACGAAGTGGATTCCGGGATGGAAACGTCATGGATGGCGCAAACGTGACGGCAAGCCGGTACTCAACCGGGACCTCCTCGAGCCCATTGATGAAGAGCTCGACGGCCGTGACGTCACCTTTGAGTGGGTGAAAGGGCACGCTGGCCATGCTATGAACGAGGCCGCCGATCAGCGTGCTCGCGCCGCCGCCACGGCCTTCCGCGACGGCACGCCGGTCGATCGCGGGCCTGGGTTCGGCGGGGTCGACCGAAGACCGCAGTCGCAAGAAGATGTGCCGAGGCCCGGGAACGGTGATGAGCAAGAGCGGTTGTTTGATCTACCCGAGCGCCCTGTCACTCCCGACCAGGAGCTTATCGGCATCCTCACCGACAAAGAGCGCCGCTTCCTGGAGACCGATGCGATCGCCCACCGCAGCGCTTTGGAGGAGCTTGCCGCCCCTGACTTCATCGAACATGACGGGAATGGCCGACTGTGGACGCGAGGTCGGGCTTTGGCCGACATGCCGGTCCCCGAGGTGAGGGCCAGTATTGAGATTCTCGGAATGGTAAGGACTGGCCCACAGGACGTCCTGCTGCGGTGGCGGGCACGGGCAGGATCTCGGGTCAGCGTGCGGGTTTCGCTATGGCACCGCGACCCAGATAGGGGCTGGCAGTTGAGGTTCCACCAAATCACCCCGGTGCGCTGACAAGTTGCTCGGGTCATGAACCACGATGACCTCGATCGGTACATAGCATCGACCTACGCTGCTTCAATCGTTGACATCCTCGATGTCGGCTACCGATAGAGTTAACCTCATGTGTGCCAACGTTCTTGCCGCCGTCGCGTGGCCCTACGCTAATGGGCCTCGACATATCGGCCATGTTTCCGGATTCGGTGTCCCCTCTGACGTCTTTGCCCGGTACATGCGAATGTCGGGCCACCGAGTCCTCATGGTTTCCGGCTCGGATTGTCATGGCACCGCTATTTCAGTCAAGGCTGATCAGGAGGGCGTGACGGCTCAGGAGTGCGCTGAGAAGTACCACCGCATCATCGCGGCAGACTTGCAGGGGCTCGGATTGTCCTACGATCTGTACACGTCGACGCTGACCGACAACCACGCTCACGTCACCCAGGAGATCTTTACTCGCCTCCACGAAAACGGCTACGTCGTCAAGAGGTCCGAGATGGGGGCGTTTGAGTCATCGACCGGACGTACCCTTCCGGACCGTTACATTGAGGGCACCTGCCCGGTGTGTGGATACGACGACGCCCGCGGTGACCAGTGCGACAACTGTGGCCGTCAGCTCGACCCGGCCGACCTCATCGGCCCCAGGTCAAAGACCACAGGGGCCGCTCCCGAGTTTCGCGAGACCGAGCATTTCTTCCTTGACCTTCCTGCTCTGGCCGAGTCGTTGGCATCGTGGATTGACACTCGCACCGATTGGCGTCCGAATGTCTTGAAGTTTTCCCACAACCTGCTTGAGGAGTTGCGTCCGCGCGCTATTACCCGCGATCTCGACTGGGGCATTCGCGTGCCGGTAGAAGGCTGGCAGGACAACCCGATGAAGTCGATCTACGTGTGGTTCGACGCTGTTATCGGATACCTGTCTGCCTCGATTGAGTGGGCGCGCCGTATTGGTAGGCCTGATGCGTGGCGTGAGTTCTGGAATGACGAGGACGCTCGTTCGTACTACTTCATGGGCAAGGACAACATCGTGTTCCACTCGGTCATTTGGCCCGGCATCCTGTTGGGTACAAATGGGCGTGGCGATAAGGGTGGCGAGCCATCCGAGGAACTTGGAACCCTCAACCTTCCCACCGAGATTGTTTCCAGCGAGTTTCTGACGATGAGTGGTTCAAAGGTGTCGAACTCTCGTGGTGCCACTATTTTTGTCGGAGATTTCCTGCATGAGTTCGGTCCCGACGCCCTGCGCTACTTCATTGCGGTTGCCGGTCCGGAAAATCAGGACACGGACTTCACCTGGGAAGAGTTTGTCCGCCGGGTGAACTTTGAGCTCGCCAACGAGTGGGGCAACCTCGTTAACAGGTCGATTTCGATGGCGTTCAAGAATTGCCACGAGATTCCGGCTGCTGGTGAGTTGACAGACGCTGACCGTGAGTTGCTGGATGCCGCTGCTGCTGGGTTTGACACCGTGGGCGGGTTGCTTGCCCACGCCAGATTCAAGGCGGCTATTACTGAGGCGATGAGGATCGTTGGGCTAGCTAATGCCTATATCTCTGCTGAGGAACCGTGGAAGCTCAAGGACAATCCTGAGCGTCGTGACACCGTGCTGCATGTGGCTTTGCAGGTCGTGAGTGACGTTAACACCATGATGACCCCGTTCATGCCTCATTCGGCGCAGAAGATTTATGAGGCCCTTGGTGGTGAGGGTGTGTGGGCGGCCCAGCCTGAGCTCATTGAGACCGATGGGGCACCGATCCTCATGGGGGATTACGCCACCGAGCAGGCGTCATGGGGCCGTCATGAAATCACGGTAGGTACTCCGCTGTCTAAACCTTCGCCCATCTTCCGGAAGCTCGACGCTAAGCTCGCCCAAACCGGTCCGCAATGGGCCCCGGTCAACCCGCAGTGAGTCAGCTTGCCTGCGCCCGTCTCTGTAACTCGCAGACGATGAGGGCGCAGGCTTCGGCGTCGGAGTCGGCTCGATGATGGTTGAGCTGGTAATTCGGGGCACAAGCGTGAAGCACCGTGGGGAGCTTGTAGTTGGGTAACCCCGGGATGAGGCGCTGCGCTGTCCGATACGAGCAAAAGAACGGTGCGGGCAGGGTGGTGGTGCCGAAGTGCTCGTCAAGCTGTCGCCACACCCGGGAGTCGAAAGCGGCGTTATGGGCGTATACGGTCACCCCATCCACAAAGTGGGAAACGGTGTCGGCAATGTTGGTCCAGCTGGGGGCGTCCGCGACGTCGGCTGCAGAGATGCCATGCAGATAGGTGAACTCAAAGGAGTCCCACCCCTTGGGCGGACGGATTAAGGTGTTCAACCTGTCGACGATCTGTCCGTCACACACCTTCACCATGGCCACCTGGCAGGCCGATACTCCGCCCATTCGGTTGGCTGTCTCGAAGTCCACCGCGACGAAACTCGGCTCGGCGATCTGCGAGGGGGAGGGGATGAAGAAGGACCGACGCTGAGTCCTCCGGGTCGACATGAAGCCTGCCGGTGTGGCGTTGCTCGCGCCTCGGTTGGGCCATTTCTGCAACGCCATGTGTACCTCCGCTTTACCCCTCTTGTTTTCCTGTCCTCGGAAAGCGACTGGCGTCAGAATAGTTCCCACCTGCGACACTGGCGATCCCCTACAGCGGCGTCGGTAGGGTTTGGTTGACGTGACGTCGGGCAGTGGTGCTGTCAATTGAGGCAGTGTGTTGGCAACGCCAGCAGCTCGAGGGAAATCGCTCAGTGCACTGCTGCATTTACTGGAACATTTCGGTGCACATGAATGCAAGATACGCGGGGATAGGAGCTGTTCTCCTCTGGGGTACCGTTATGGCGCTGCTAGCCGACCTGCTTGCGTGCCTCGTGCCTCACCATGATCGCCCCGAGCAGACCGATGACCAGAAACAGCGACGACAACCCGATCGACCACGCTGCTGCGTGAGCGAAACCGGTCTCGAGGTTGCCGATGACGGCGTCGCGGGATTCACCGAGCGGGCGAATGAAGGGGCTGTGGGCAGACGCATGGCGAAGTCCTGGAATGGCCGAACCGGTTGAGTCCTCAGTGATGTGAACGAGCTTGTCGAGGACTCTGGTCGGTACTGCGCTGATCGAGGCCACCGCGTCGGGAATGGTGTGGTTCATGGCCGATCCCAGCGCCGTCCCGGCGATGGCGGCGCCGAAGGCCGAACCCAGCTGACGTACCGTCGACTGGGTGGCCGATCCTGCCCCGGATTGGTCGGCAGGAATGTCGTGCAACACCGTCGAGGTCAGCTGGGCCGAGGCGAGGCCGAGCCCAACACCGTAGACAATGAGAGTAAGAACAATCAGCCAGGTGGATCCCTGCACACCGACGACCCAGGCCAGCAGCCCGACGCCGACGACCTCGAGGGTCAGCCCGAGGACGACCACCCCGGTGGCACCCATCCTCGCGGCTAGGTGACGTGCCGACGCCCCGGAGAAAAATGCACCCAAGGCCATTGCGGCGAGCACGATCCCAGTACGTACCGTCGAGAGACCAAGCGAGTTCACTAGGAACAGCGGCAGTACGAATGTGAGGGAAAATTCGCCGATGGCCACTGTGGCGGCGGTGAGATTACCCCAGGAGAACGTCCCTACCCGGAACAGAGTCAGGTCAAGCAGAGCGTCGCGGTCAACCTTGGCGCGGTGATGCTCCCAGACGACGAATAGCATGATGAAAACCAGGCCGATAGCGATCGCCCACGGCACGGGGGACATCGACCAACTGGTCGGCCATTCCCACCCGAAAACTTTGAAGGTTTGTTTCTTATCCCACCACCCCAGGGTGGTGGCCTCAATGAGCCCAAAGACGAGCAGGCCAAAGCCGATGGCTGAGGTGAGTACACCGTCGACATCGACGCCTTTGTCAGCAGGTCTGCCGTGAGTCTGTGGCACCCATGTGGCAATTCCAGCCAGTACCAGCAGCCCCAACGGAAGGTTGACCCAGAAGATCCAACGCCATGACGCGTATTCAGTCAAGACTCCGCCCAGCAGTGGGCCGAGGGCTGCCATGCCACTCATGACGGCACCCCAGATGCCGAAAGCGGCGGCGCGATCCTTGCCCTGGAAGAGTGAGTTCACCGATGACAGGGTGGACGGCAACACGAGCGCGCCTCCCACACCCTGGACGGTACGCGAGGCGATGAGGGAGCCAGGTCCCGACGCCGTTGCGGCCAGCAGGGATCCTCCGACGAACAGGACCACGCCAGCTGTGAAGGTGGTGCGACGCCCGATCCGGTCGCCGAGACGGCCGGCTCCGAGCAGGAGAGCAGCGAAGATGACGTTGTATATGGCGTTGACCCACTGGGCGTCGGTGAGGTTCAGGTTGAGGGCCGAAATCATCGTCGGTAGGGCAACACCGACGATTGTGCCGTCCAAGATGATGAGGGAGAGCCCTGCAGCGAGGACGGCGAGGGCCTTCCAGCGCCCGGGGATGGGCTGGGCCGCAGTGGCGGCGAAGGTGGTGTCTGGCACGGCATTCCTTTCGACCCTGTCGACATTATGAAGGCGATGATCCATCGGCATCGGCCAAAAGGTTGAAAACCTCTCCTGCGTTCAGCCCATCAGGGCGGCGACAGTGGCACTTGCTCGCCTCATACTCATAGGTTGAAATCCCATGACGATAGCTCGTGACCGCAGTGCCGGTTCAGCCCGGCGTAAGGCGAGACCGCGACGGACCAACACGGGTGGAGACTTGCGATGCTGCCGCAAATCTCGGACGAGACGCCGGGCAAAGTTCAACCAGCGAGGCCGGTCCAACCAGATCGGTAGCACGTTGAGGCCCGCCTGCAGACATGGCTCCAGCAAGTCGGGGGCAAAAATCCCCTCCGCAATGACTGCCGGTGCGTCTCCAACCTCGACGACGTGGTTGCCGTCGGCTCGAGACCGTGAGATGTCGTAGCAAGGGACGACGGTGTGTCCCGTGGTGGCGAGTTCCCCGAGGGCTTCGACGGCGACCGGAAGATTCCAGGAGGCGACGTCGTCCCAGTCGACCATGTCGCGCACCACGGGTAATCCGGGTTCATCGTGATCTCGGTAGAAGTCGTCGAGGCGTAGCTCGGGTAAATCCGCCATATGAGTGAGATGAGATTTCCCGGATCCAGAGGGTCCTGCCAATAGGATGATCGTGCGCGCCACGGCTGCCGAGTCTATCGGGAATGCATAGGGAACGTACGCCGATTCGGCCCTTGCGGAAAAGCCATACGACATCCAAGCATCACAATGCCCGATGCTCTCATGACTCCATGAGGACCGCCCTAACCCTCGGGCGTGAGCTGGAGCGGTCGGGGTGACGAACAAACGCCAGCGTCACTTACCACCCACCACGCTGAGAAGCCGACCGTGACCGGCGTAACGTGGCAATTACGTTTAAACATTGGCAGAGAGGTGTCTTTCATGGGCTTTGATTCACAGCCGTTGCGCGCATACGTTGAACACGACTTCACCTATGTGGCAGGGCTGGAGCGTAACCTACACCGATTCGGCGATTCGCTTGCCATGATCGACCCGGCAACCGATCGCACCTGGACCTACCGTGAGCTGGCCGCTGACGTCGAACGGTTCGCCGTTGTGCTTTCGCAACACGGGGTCGGTCCCGGGGACACCTTTGCTTTCGAGCTGTTCAATACCCCGCAGTTCGCCATCTGTTACCTGGCCGCTCACCGTTTGGGGGCGGTGGGAACCGTCCTTAACTGTCGGCTCGCTCCCGGAGAATTGGCTTGCGCCCTGCGTGACGCCCGCCCGAAAGTGTTGGTCCACGACGCCGAGATCACCTCTCGAGTGCTGCCCGCCATTGCGGAGGTCGCCCCGGAGTCTGAGACCCCGACGCCCTTTCTCATCCAGGTGGCTCCGGCTGGCACCTCACCGGATCTGCCCGACGGCGCCGTCGACTTCGACACCGCTTTGTCCCAGGCCGATGGGAGGGCCCCGGATCGTCCGTCGAACCTCAGCACCTATGACGAGGTCATCCGTCTCTACACCTCAGGGACGACCGGCCTGCCGAAAGGTGTTCCGCTGCCGTCCTTCGTGGAGGTCATGAGCGCGCACGATGTCATCATGCACTTCCCGCTCACTCCACAGGACCGCACCCTGAACATGACTCCGTGGTTCCACCGTGGTGGCCTGCACTCTGGCGGTCCTAACCCCACCTTTTACGTCGGGGGATCGGTGGTGCCGATGCGCGAGTTCGACGCCGACACCGTGCTCGACTGGGTGGGCCGTTACCACATCACCTTCCTCATCGGCGCACCGACGGCCCTGGAGCGTCTGGCCCGCGCCCAGGAGAAGAATGCGCGTGACCTGTCGGGATTGAAGGGCATCGTTACGATGGGATCCCCACTTGACGCCGGCTCGGCCCGCCGGTATATGGAGGTTCTCACCCCCAACATCTCGAACGGGTACGGCACCACTGAGACCTTCTGGAACACCTTCCTGCGTCCCTTCGATCTGCCGGGAATGGCCGGTACAGCTGGTCGGGCCAGCACTGATGACGACGTCGAGGTGGTCAAGGTTTTTGACGACCGTATCGCTGAGCCCGACGAGCTGGCCGCCAAGGACGGCGTTGAGGTCGGTGAGGTCGCGATGCGCAGTCCCAAGTGCGGTATGTCCTACTCCGGCGAGACTGGCTCGAAGGATCCGAAGTTCCATGCCGGATGGTTCTACCCGGGTGACCTCGCGACTTGGGACGAGCATGAGTTCGTCACCATCGTCGGACGTAAGGACGAGATGATTATCAGCGGTGGTGAGAACGTGTTCTCAACCCAGGTGGAGTCCGTGCTGGAATCCCACCCGAGCGTCCTGGAGTCGATCGTGGTGGGTCTGCCTGATCCGGAATGGGGGCAGCTGGTCGTTGCCTACGTGGTGGCCGATCCTGACGCTGCTGCAGTGACAGCTGATGAGCTGGAGGCTCACTGCCTGGCTAGTGAGGACCTGGCCCGGTTCAAACGACCTCGCGCCTACCGCTTCGTTAACAAGTTGCCGATGACGCCGACGGGCAAGAAGAAGCATGTTGAGGCAACCGCTATGGCATGCCGGGAGGCCGACACATTCGTGCGTCCCCGTCATTACTGACGAGGACGCATCGTCCGGGTCGCAGGGACGCTCAGATTCCGAGAGCCTGGGACATCTCGTCTCGTAGGGTCGTCATGTCTGCGTCAAGACGGGCCTTGGTGGCTGACAGATCGGCGGCCGATTCCGCTGGGGCTGCGCGTACCTCGAGGTAGCACTTGAGCTTCGGCTCGGTGCCTGAGGGACGAGTGACGACGTGAACGCGAGGTCCGGTCAGCTCGATCGCGTTCTGCTGTGGTAGCCCGGACCCATTGCTGGGATCGTCGAGGTCGCAGACATCGACGCGATCACCTAGCAGGGTTGCGGGGGGCTGGTTGCGCAAGCGGTCCATGGCCTGGGAGATGATCGACATGGTGGTGACGCGCACCGCGAGCTGGGAAGTGCGGTGTAGACCATGGGTGGCCCAGATCTCGTCGAGACGTTCGGCTATGGTGGTGCCGGAGGCCTTGAGTTCACCGACCAGACGCAGGATCGTCGCCAAGGCGGTGATGCCGTCCTTGTCGGGTACGTGGGAAGGATCGCAGCAGTAACCAATGGCTTCCTCATAGCCGAAGACGAGTCCAGGCACACGGCCGATCCACTTGAACCCGGTCAAGGTCATGTGGTGTTCGCGTCCGGCAGCCTTAGCCATCCGTCCCAGACAGGTCGATGAAACCACCGAGTTGGCGTAAACACCGTCGAGACCACGACGCAGGGCATCGTCACCAAGAAGAGTGCCCAGTTCGTCGCCGGTAAGCATCCGCCAGTCCCCGTCAATAACGGCTGCTACGGCGCAGCGGTCGGCGTCGGGGTCAGAGGCGATAACGACGTCGGCGTCGTGCTTGCGGGCTTGAGCAATGGCCAGATCGATGGCGCCGGGCTCCTCGGGGTTCGGGAAGGCTACAGTCGGGAAGTCCGGGTCTGGATTGAGCTGCTCGGTCACCCCGATAAATTCGGGTAAGCCAGCCTTCTCAACGAGACGACGCACGACCCGTGTTCCGACCCCGTGCATGGCGGTATAAACCCAGGTGACGTCGGGATTGGCCGTAGTCAGCTTGGCGGCGCGACAGACATAGGCATCAATGAGCTCGTCGCCGATAAACTCAATGTCGTCACCGCGAACAATCGCACCCACGGGCTCTTCAGACGCGACCTCGATTTCGTGGGCAATCTCGGCGTCGGTGGGTGGAACGATCTGGGAACCGTCTCCCAGATAGACCTTGTACCCGTTATCAGCGGGAGGATTGTGGGAGGCCGTCACCATGACACCGGCAACTGCCCCATAGTGCTTAATAGCGAAAGCCGTCACCGGGGTCGGAATAGGGGAGTCGGCCAACAAGGCGTGGAAACCTGCCCCGGCCATGATCTCGGCGGTATCGCGGGCGAAGACGTCAGAATTGTGACGAGCGTCGAAACCGATGACGACGGTTCCTCCTCGGCTGCTGTGGGAGCGCAACCAGGAAGCGAAACCGGCAGCGGCACGCTGGACAACGACTCGGTTCATGCGGGACGGGCCGGGGCCGAGCGCCGCGCGTAGACCAGCGGTGCCGAAGGTCAATGGTCCGGCGAAGGCCGACTCCACCGCTGCGATGGCTTCAGCTTCACCAGACTGGGCGCGGACGAGCACATCGGACAGTTCGGTGCGCGTGGCCTCGTCGGGGTCTTGGTCGAGCCAGGACTGAACTTCTGCGACGAGTTCGGGGCTAAGCCTTTCAGGGCGGGTGGTGGTCATGGTTCCTCGATGGGCTGTGGGATGGATCAGATGGCAGCCGTGATATCGGCGAGAAGGCTAGCTAGTCGAGGGGCGGCCTGCTTGCCAGCAGCGATAACTTCGGCATGGTCAAGTGGGGCATCAGTGACCCCGGCTGCATGGTTGGTGACCAGGGACAGCCCGAGTAGGTCGAGACCGGCTTCGCGGGCGGCAATGGCCTCAAGGGCGGTTGACATTCCGACAAGGTCGGCGCCGATGGTGCGAGCCATGCGAACCTCAGCTGGGGTCTCGTACTGGGGGCCGCGGAACTGAGCGTAAACACCGGTTGGAGTGCCAGGAGCAACCCTCTCGGTGACCTCCAGCAGGTGTGGAGTCCACGCCGTCGACATATCAATGAAAGTGGCGCCGCGCAGTGGGGTGGCACCGGTGAGGTTGATGTGGTCACGAATAGCGACGATGGTTCCCGGGCCCCACGACGGGTCTAATCCGCCGCAACCGTTCGTGAGGATCATCGTGGTGGCACCTAGCGCGGCGACAGTGCGCACTCCGTGGACCACCGACTCGACCCCGCGGCCTTCATAAAAATGAGTGCGGCCAGTGAGGACAACGGCGGTCTTTCCGCTGGGCAGGGCCACGGCTACGAGGTCGCCGCCGTGTCCGGCAACAACAGGTGCAAAGAATCCGGGCAGTTCACTCAGCGGGATCCTCCCAAGAGTCTTGCCCAGGCGATCAACTCCAGCAGACCATCCTGAACCAAGGACGAGGCCCATGTCGACGCTGGTCAGAGATAGGCGGGAACGGATGGCATCGGCAGCATTGCGGGCGATGGCCTGGGGGTCGGTGAACTCCGGTGACGTCATGGGGTTAACCCTAGAGGTTTTCGCTGTTTGGGAGTGCCAGCCCCGGCCATGTGCTGCGATTTTCGTCAGCTGGGATAGCCGTTTGGGGTGTTCAGTGTCGAAATGCGTGATGAATCGAGGGTTTCCTCACGCCGGAGATTTCTCTCGATGTCGACAGATGAGCCGTCGTGACTGAAAGAATGCCGCCATGACGTCTATGGTGATCATTGGGGCAGGGCCTGGAGGATACGAGGCCGCCAGCGTTGCGGCAGCTGGTGGCGTTGATGTCACTGTCGTTGAGGAAACTGGTATCGGAGGAGCTGCTGTCCTCACCGACTGCGTCCCGTCGAAAACCCTCATCGCCACCGCGGAGGTCACATCGACCTTGCGCCGCGCAGCTGAGCTCGGATTACGTCACACCGAGACGTTCGAGGTTGACCTCGACGCCGTTAACTCTCGGGTGCGTCAGCTTGCCCAAGCCCAGTCTGACGACATTAGCCGCGGACTGGAGCGCAAAGGAGTGCGGCTGATCAGCGGACGGGCGCGATTGGCGACAGGTGCTCCTGGTCACCTGCATCGGGTTGTTATCAACGACGATGAGACAATCGACGCCAACATTGTGCTGCTAGCCACCGGGACCACTCCGCGCGAGCTGCCCGCGGCCCGCTGTGACGGGGAGCGCATCCTTACCTGGAAACAGGTGTACTCGATGCGGGAGGTACCTGAACACCTCATCGTGGTGGGATCTGGCGTCACTGGTGCGGAGTTCGCGTCGGCCTACGATTCGTTGGGATGCCCAGTAACGCTGGTGTCGTCACGCGATCAGGTTCTCCCCGGCGAAGACCCCGACGCGGCCCAGGTGTTGCAGCAGGTTTTCGAGTCTCGCGGCATGGAGATTTTGTCGCATTCCCGCGCAGTTTCCGCGATCCGCGACGGGGACGCAGTCGTGGTCGGGCTGGAGGACGGTCGGACCGTTCGTGGATCTCACGTCCTTATGGCAGTCGGGTCGACCCCCAACAGCGCTGATCTCGGTTTGGAAGAGGTCGGTGTAGCTGTTGGTCCGCGCGGCCACATCACCGTCGACAAAGTTTCGCGCACCAACGTTCCCGGTATCTATGCTGCCGGAGACTGCACCGGCGTCTTCGCCCTGGCGTCTGTGGCAGCGATGCAGGGACGCATTGCAGTGTGGCACGCCCTGGGCCAGGCACTCCAACCGCTGGACTTGTCCTTGGTGTGTTCCAACGTTTTTACCTCTCCCGAGATTGCCACAGTTGGTGTGACGCAAACTGACGTCGACTCCGGGAAGGTGCAGGCAAGGTCGACTCGGCTGGACTTGTCGACGAACCCGCGTGCCAAAATGCAGGGGCTTCACGACGGTTTCGTCAAGCTTTTCTGCCGTCCAGCGACTGGCAACATCATTGGCGGAGTGGTCGTCTCACCGCGGGCTAGCGAGCTCATCCATCCCATTTCGGTAGCAGTAGCCGAACGCATACCCGTCGACGCTTTTCAGCATGACTTCACCGTCTATCCATCCCTATCGGGATCGGTTTCGGAGGCGGCACGCCGGTTGCAGACCTTCGTCGCGTGAATTCGCCCGTAGCCCCGGGGCGCGAGTATCCGGGCGGATCAGAAATCGTCAAAGAGAGCAGAGAATAGACCCAGCCCGACTAGGCCAAGACCGCCAACAGCGAGGCCGCTGATGACGGGGTCAGATTCGTAGCGGCGGTAGTATCCCTGTACCCACGGGGCATAGTCGGGGCCCGCCTGCCAGTAAGGCAGTTGGGCGCCATTGACGTCGACGGTACGAATCCATGGGGAACGACCCTGTTGAACGCGCTGGGCATCGGCGGCGCATGCGGGAACCTTGCGCGCCACCCCGCCGTCGGGCGAATACATGACGTCAGTCGTCGACGGGCCATGTGCCGGATCAAAGAAACACGGTGGACGCACCTCGGGGATCGGCTCACCGTTAGCGCGAGCTTGCACGCAGGCGATGGCGTGCCGCCCCTCCTCGAGGGTTTCAGTTACGAGCGGGATCGAGCGGGTGCTCTTGTCCTGGGCCATCAGTGTCTTGGCGCGGTCATAGCAATCAAGGGCCATATTCCAGTCCTTGCGACCGTCAGCCGATATATCCTTGCCAACCATTTCCATGTCGAGGTCTCGTAAGACCTCGCCGAAGGTGGTGACGTCCTCTTCTGTTTCCTGCCGCATCTGGGAGACCTTGGCCTGAATGGCTTTCGCCCGCTGAGCCTCCAACTCGCGGGACTGACGCTGGGCACGCATAAGTGATGTTGTCGTCGCCACGAGCCCCACAAAGAAGAGGAGGAACAGCAGCAGGAGGTTACCGGACATGATGACCAGAATGCCGCCTCGAAGCGACACTCACAAGCGAAACCATGTTCTGACCCTCACTCATCAACAATTTCACACATGATCTCACCCGAAGAGACCGCCGAGCCGACCGTGGCGTTGAGGTTGCGAATAATGCCGTGGCGATGGGCGGCGATGGGCTGCTCCATCTTCATGGCCTCCATGACGACGATCTGGTCGCCCTCGTTGACCTCTTCTCCCTCTACGACATTAACCTTGATGATCGTTCCCTGCATCGGGCAGGCCACCGAGTTGCCGGTTGCCGCGGCGCGTCGCCCGGCGCGATTGCGACGGGTGGGCCGGTGAGATTTGGTGCTGGGGACCTGACGAGCGCCGTGCAAGGAGGCGGGGATACGCACCTCAACTCGTTTACCGTTGACCTCGACGACGACCTCACGAGGAGGCTCGGAATCGGCAGACTCGCCCAGGGACCCGGTGTATGGCTCGATCTTGTTGTCGAACTCGGTTTCGATCCAGTCGGTAAAGACGCCGAAGTGGCCGTCGGCGGCAGTGAAAGCCGGGTCGTGAACCACCGCCCGGTGAAAGGGAATGACCGTCGGCATGCCGTCGATGACGATTTCGTCGAGGGCGCGAGCAGCTCGAGCCAGGGCTTGCTCACGGCTATCACCAGTGATGATGAGCTTGCCGATGAGGGAGTCGAAGGCACCCGGCACCGTCATGCCGGAATGGTATCCCTCGTCCATGCGGACGCCAGGGCCGTACGGTGGCTGCCAGGAGGTAAGGGTTCCGGGAGCTGGCATGAACCCCATCCCGGGGTCCTCAGCGTTGATGCGGAATTCGAAGGAGTGACCGTGCAGCTGCGGGTCCTCGGGCTTCAGGTGACCGCCTTGGGCAACATGGAACATCATCTGCACCAGGTCGACTCCGGCCACTTCTTCAGAAACAGGGTGCTCTACCTGCAGCCGGGTATTGACCTCAAGGAAGCTGATTGTTCCGTCTCGACCGACGAGGAACTCGCAGGTTGCGGCGCCGACATATCCGGCCTCCATGAGGATGGCGCGGGAGGACTCATAGAGACGGGTCCGTTGCTCGTCACTGAGGAAAGGTGCCGGGGCCTCCTCGACGAGCTTCTGGTGACGACGTTGCAGGGAGCAGTCGCGGGTAGAGATAATCTGCACGGTACCGTAGTGGTCGGCGATGCACTGGGTCTCGACGTGACGCGGCTTGTCCAGGTAGCGCTCGACGAAACATTCCCCACGTCCGAACGCGGTGACGGCTTCACGAACAGCTGATTCGTAGAGTGGGGTGATGTCGTCCATCGAGTGGGCGACTTTGAGGCCGCGTCCACCGCCGCCGAAGGCCGCTTTAATAGCAAGCGGCAGGCCGTGTTCTTTCGCGAATTGGACGACCTCCTCGGGGTCATCGACTGGATCAGCGGTGCCCGGGACGAGTGGCGCACCAACTTTTTGGGCGATGTGGCGGGCCTGTACCTTGTCGCCCAGGACGCGGATGGCATGTGGCGGTGGGCCGATCCATAGGAATCCAGCGTCGATGACGGCCTGGGCGAAGTCGGCGTTTTCGGAGAGGAATCCGTAACCAGGGTGAATAGCGTCGACCTCAGCGCGGCGGGCGACGTCGAGGGTCTTGTCGACGTCGAGGTAAGTTTGGGCAGGGGTGACGCCGTTGAGAGCGAAGGCCTCATCGGCGAGTTTGACGAACAGCCCCTCAGAGTCGGAGTCTGCGTAGACGGCCACGCTGGTGATGCCGACGTCCTTGGCGGCACGGATGATGCGTACCGCGATCTCACCGCGGTTCGCGACGAGTACCCGCTTGATGGTCCTATCCACAGTTCCTCCGATCGGCTTTTGGGGACGGGACGCCCTCACAGCGAGTCTAAGGGGTTGACGTACGTCGCATGGTCATTGTCCATCTCTTCTTCCCCTCGCCACCGTGTAGCGACGTTGATGTGGGAGCCCTGGAAAATCTCGTTCTGGTTGCATGGATGGCAGTGGGGATCTTGCTGACTAGCTTTGCCATAAATAGGTGGGGTAGTCGTTGTGGGTAATCGGAGACGACGCGCGAGGCCGCTAGCCTGATCGTCATGGCGACACCACAGTTCATCCTGGACCTGAGACGTCATATTGGTCATGCGCCATTATGGTTGGCCGGCAGTAGTGCGGTCGTGGTGCGTGATGGCCTTCGGAGGCCTCAGGTGCTGTTGGTGCAGCGGGCCGATGACGGGCAATGGACTCCGGTCTGCGGAATTATAGAGCCGGGGGAGAGGCCCGATGAGGCCATCCTTCGCGAGATCCACGAAGAGACAGGGGTAGTAGCAGAGGTCGTCCGACTAGTTCGGGTTAACGTGGCTGCCCCCCGTCACCTATCCCAATGGCGATCAGTGCCAGTTCCTCGACCACGACTTCTTGTGTCGGTGGGTGAGCGGTGAGCCCATGGTCGGTGACGACGAGTCCAGCCATACCGGGTTCTTCAGCATCGACCAGCTGCCCCCGATGGTGCCGCGTCACCGTCGGCGCATCGAGGCCGCGCTCAATCCTGCCGATACCGTCATCATGAGTTCGGACATGGTGAGCCCAGACATCCAGGAGGTCCGATGAGCCTTTCCCAACTCTCCTCCCGAGTGTGGCAGTACGGCAAGGTCATCGCAGAGTCGGTGCCTTTGGAGACCCTAAACGAGGAACTCTCCGATACCAGGACGCTTAGCTGGTACGATCTCACCGCTCCTGACCGTGAGGACATCGACATCTTGGCCGATGAGCTTAATCTGGACTTTCACACTGTTGAGGATGCCGAGGCTCCCGGTGAGCGCCCGAAGGTTACTCGCTATCCTGACCATCTCTTCCTCACGACCTACGCCGCGACCATTGGTGAGACCGATGATCCCAACAGTCGTTTGATCGTCTCGCGGGTTTCGGTGTGGGTGTTCGGGCACGGCGTCGTTAGCGTTCATCGCAACGATCTGCCAGAGATCGCGGAGGTACTCAACCGCCTCGACGCGAACCCGGACCTCGTCTCGAATGGGCCGATGGGTATCGTCCACGCTATTCTCGATGTCCTTGTTGACGGCCATTTCGATACCGTTCAGCATTTCGACGACGTGGTTGAAGACGTAGAGGACCAGCTCTTCGACGACTCCATCGATACCCAGCAGGTGCAACTTCGGGTTTACCGGCTGCGCAAGGAGCTGGTGCAGTTTCGTCGGATCGTGCTTCCGATGCGCGAGATCATCTCGACGATTTGTCGTCCGAGTAGGGAAGCTGTTGCTGTTCCGCGTGTCCTTGAGCCTTATTTCAATGATCTTTACGATCACTCCATGCGGGTGTCAGAGTGGTCCGACTCCCTGCGGGACCTGGTGGCGACGATTTTCGAGACGAATCTTTCCATCCAGGATGCCAAGCTCAACATCGTCATGAAGAAGCTGGCGGGTTGGGCGGCCATCATTGCGGTACCGACCTTTGTTACCGGGTGGTTTGGTCAGAATGTGCCCTTTTTGGGTGATGGACGACCCTTGGGGCTATGGATCTCTGCGGTGCTGGTCGTTGCGTCGAGTGTCCTCCTGTATTTGGTGTTCCGTAGGGAGGACTGGATATAAGCAGCGGGCGGGTGATTGTGCGTGCTTGCGGGGGGCGGGACGTGCGCCATGGAAGGGTGACGAACTGACGCGGCCGGTGCACGCTCGTGTCGAGGATCGTGGATGAACGAGGTGCGAAACGGCGGGGGCGTCCACCTGTGATGGTGGGCGCCCCCGCCGTGTTACGGGGTGATGGCCGTTATGGGGCCATCACCGTGGGATCACACACCCGTGTGAGGCATTAGCCCTGGGTGGCTGGGGCCGACCGGAATCATGGTCGGGGTTGGTGTCGGAACCACTGGTGCGGTGACCGTGGTGGTTTCGGCGTGTTCACCGCACTTGCCCTGGGCGAGCACCTTGCCGTTGCTATCGGTGAGGGTCTCCACCCAGTAGTAGGTGCCAGCCTGCCCGACGGTCACCTTGGGAGAGGCGATGTCGATGGGCTGGATGTGGTTGCCGGCCGGAACCGCGACGGGCTTGGTCGTGATAACCGAGTCGCCGCACATGTTCGGTAGTAGCCCCTTGTGGGACAGCTTGAACGTGATGTGGGCGCCTTCGGGGACCGTGCCGGTGATGTGGGCGGTATCGCCGAAGGGCTTGCCCACCTCGGCGGTCTGGTCGGCGGTGGTGGTCACTTTCACATCAACCGTCGGGGTTGGTGTTGGCGTCGGGGTTGGTGTCGGCGTCGGGGTTGGGGCCGGGCTTATTGGCTGAATGGGAACAATGATGCGATCTTGATGTCCCCGCTGCCCTGCCTCAAGACTCAGGGCTGCACCGGCGAAATCTGAGGTCCCCCGTGCGTCGGACGTTGAGTCCAACGGATCTGAGACAGGAACAGCCTTTTTGATCAAATAATTATAAAGACTCGATATGTGCTTCTTTGCACTGTCGGGAACGGATATCAGCCTACCATTTTCATATTCGGTGATGTCATCGCTTTTCAGGGTGAAATCGTCACTGAAGTGCCATATTGCCGCCTGGGTGGCGGTTACGGCATCCCTGTGATCGGATCCTGTTGCATCATCGTTCCCATTGGCGGCGTTAGCTTGCTTCTCTAACTCGTCAAGAGCTTTGCTAGGGTAGCCGTTTTTCGCAATCCACCCAATCTTGGGGAGCGCGTTGGTGAGATTATCGTTGTAATGTGGTTTCAGTTCACTCCACTTGGTGAGAGTACCAGTGTCCTGATGGTACCGCTCCTGAAGCGAATTCTTCTCAATGCAGTACGCCAGTACTGGATCGCCATCTAGTGTATGAGAGTTATCTTGTGTGTCCGTCGGGTGGAGCGCCGTTAGATTAGCAAGCCCCGCAACTGCTCCATCTTCGAGATAATATCCCGTGTAATAGAAGAGGCCGTCCCTCAGTGAGTCGCTGACGTAACTTGGGAGTTTCTTGTAGAAGGGGGAATCTGCGTATGCGGTCAGTGACACCGAGGCTTGATCTCCAGCCTTCGCATGAATTTCATTTACTGCGTCAGCCTTCGCGGGGAGCGGGGGCAGTAAAAGCGCAGACCCGGCAATGAGCACTCCGGTCAATACTGCGGTCGTGGGGGATTTAAACCTTTGTTTCATGTGGTTAGATGATCCTTTTGTTTTGGTTGTATTGGAAAAATTATGTGAAACGAAAAATTATGTGAAACGATTGGTTGAGGGCTTTCTTTTCTTTTCTCCTTTTCCTTCGAAATCGTCAAATCAGCGCGTAATCATATCAAAAATTATATACGGTGTCAACTGGGTAATTTGTGTTATGCGTTCTCGTGGCAAGACTTCCGGTCGTACGTGCGGCGAGTTGATCGCATTGGTCGCGATATTGTCCCCGTGATGATTTGGTTGAAGGTGCCTGGGGTCGTACGACCGTACCTCTGGGGCGTCGGCGGCATGACAATAGATGAGCTGAATGAGTCTTGTATATGCCATCAAGTGAGATTTGAGGCCGAAGAGGGCCGCTGGGTTGCTATGCGTTGATTGAGGCGCCGCGTCGACGCGGCTGGGGTGAATGGAGGTCACCTGGACTACGCCGCGTTCCTTTTCGCGTAGGGCGTGGGTGAGTGCTCGCAGTGCGTACTTTGATGCCGCGGGTGGCTCCGGTCACGAGGACGGAAAGTCTGAATATCTGCGCTATGAGACGGATTCTGTGGAATTATGTGGGGCAAAGGTGCAAGTCTCAGGGTGAGTGTTGCACGAATTCACGATGACGAGGAGTTCGTGTCCACCCGGTTCGCGAACTTGTGACGTCATCGGGGACTTCTGACTCGGGTCCGGACGGGGCTTGTGACACCCGCCTTCAAGGGAGAGGAGCGCAGATGATTAGTCTCACCATTGGACTAGCACTTGCCGTATCGATAGCCATCGGCCGCGTTCGGAAGATCAACATCGGTCTCGTCGCGATTCCGTTCGCCTACATCATCGGCGCGTTTTTCATGCATATAAAGCCGTCCGACGTCATCGACCTGTGGCCGAGCCACATCTTCTTTGCCATCCTCGCGATCTCGTTGTTCTTCGGATTTGCGATGGCCAACGGCACGCTCGCGGAGATCGCCAACGGGTTGCTCTATAGATTCCGTGCGGCTCCAGTCATGCTCCCGGTCATGATCTTCCTCGTGTCCGTGCTCATTTCGGCCTTGGGTGCCGGGTACTACGCCGTCATGGTGCTTATGGCGCCCATTGCTCTCCTCGTGTGTCGCAAGATCGGGATCAACCCGCTCGTTGGTGCGTTGTGCGCCGACTGCGGGGGCAGGTGGGGTCGAACTTTATGGTCGGCCTCAACGGGGTGATTTTCCGTAACCTCATCACTGGCGAGAAGTTTAGCTCAAACGAGGCTTTCGTGGTCTCGACGACGATCTTCGTCGTCTACCTCGTCATGACTTTCTTCATTATCCTGACGATGCTCTTCATCTCCTCGCATCAACGCAAACGCGACGGAATGATGGCTCAAAAAGTGACCTTTGCCGAACCCATACCACTGGACCGACGTCAGCGCACGAATGTGTGGCTCATCGGGGTTTTCGTCGTCATTCTTCTCGTGCCGCCGATCCTCCATCTTTGTATGCCGCACAACTCGGCCGTGACCTGGGTGAACTCGCGGGTCGATGTCTCGCTCTTCGCTATCCTCTTCGCCGTTGTCTGTGCGCTTATGAGGGTCGGTGAGGAGAAAGAGTCGCTCTTACACGTACCGTGGTCGACCCTCATCATGATCGGTGGGATGGGCATGCTCGTCTCGATAGCTGTCAAGGCGGGCACGATCTCGTTGCTTGCTGGGTGGGTTGGACACACCCCGAGACTGCTCATCCCCGTTGTTCTGTGCTTCCTGGCGGCAGTTTTGAACATGTTCGGCGGCAGTTTCGTCGGGGTTGTCGCCCCGGCTCTGTTCCCAGTCGTGGCGACCCTCGCGAGGGCGACCGGCATGAGCCCGGTGCTCCTGTACACGAGCACGACGATCGGTGGTCTGGCCACCGGTATCTCGCCATTCTCGGCCGGCGGAGCCATGGTTCTGGGATTCACCGACAAGGACGAGAGGGACGACATGTTCCACCGTGAGTTCGCCGTCGGCCTGCCTGTCTGTGTCGGCGCAGCGCTTGTCGTGAGTTTCTTGTGCTCGCTCGTGCTCGGCTGAGGGGGAAAGGATGAGCCGTGGTGACGTTGCCATCGGCTATCCCACCAATTCTGGGCCACGTTGTGGTTACTCCTCGGCAATTCCCGACGTTACTGGGAAGGCCTTCTAGACTTGACAGCGTGACGAAGATTGCACTTGCTATTGCCGGGTCCGAGGCGTCCGGTGGCGCTGGAGCCCAGACCGACCTCAAGACTTTTCACCAGCTCGGGGTGTTCGGATGCACGTCCTTGACGTGCATCGTCTCGTTTGACCCTCACAATGACTGGGGGCACCGGTTTGTGCCGGTGGACCCGCAAGTCATCCATGATCAGATTGAGGCGGCCGTTGCCGTCCATGGTCGGGTCGACGCCGTGAAGATCGGTATGCTCGGCACCCCGACGACGATTGGCGTCGTCGCTGAGGCTCTTGAGAGCTATCAGTTCCCTAAGGTCATCCTTGATCCGGTGCTCATCTGTAAGGGTCAGGAGCCCGGTGCCGCCCTCGACACCGACAATGCTTTGCGCGAGAAGCTCCTGCCACGAGCTGACGTCGTGACTCCGAACCTCTTCGAGACTCAGACCTTGGCCGGGGTGGACGAGATCACCTCCGTGGAAGCCCTTAAAGATGCTGCCAAGCGGATCGGTGACCAGGGAGTTCCGGTCGTCATCGCCAAGGCCGGCACCCTGCTGGACACTGGCACCGCTCTGGACGTCTACTACGACGGCCATGATTGCGAGGTCCTTGAAGTTCCTGCCGTCGGCCAGGAGCGCGTCTCTGGTGCTGGATGCACCTTGGCTGCCGCGATCACCGCGGAGATTGCCAAGGGGGCCAGCGCCCTCGATGCTGTCCGCACTGCTAAGCAGGTTGTCGTTTCGGCGATCGAAAACCGGATGCACGGCAACGCCCCGTTCGACTGCGTTTACCAGGGTAATTACCGAGCCTGAAACCATCACAAGGTTCACATGATGTTGGCCCTGGCATGTGATGATGCTGGGGCCAACTTGCCCCCTGCGCCCTCTGATGGCCCGGGTCGTGCTGCGGGGTGGATCAGCCGCGGAAGACTGGGCGCACTGAGAGTTCTTCGATCATGGCGTCCGGGCTGGCTTCCAAAGCTGCGCGCACGGTGACGGCAACCGACTGTGGACGCAGATGGTCGGCGGCGTTGTAGGGGCGCCCGGCCTGGGCTTGGAGCTCCACTTGCATGTCGGTGTCGACGCGGCCGGGGTGAATGGAGGTTACCCGGACTACGCCGCGTTCTTCTTCGCGTAGGGCGTGGGTGAGTGCTCGCAGTGCGTACTTTGATGCTGCGTATACGCCACCGCTGGCGGGGGTTCGCAGGAATCCTGATCCGGAATTGATCATGATGACATCGCCGTGGCTGGCGCGCAGTAGGGGAAGTACTAGGCGAGTGAGGTCGGCGACGGCGACGACGTTGATTTCTAGCACGCGGCGCCATTCGTCTCGGGGTTGGGAGGCAATATCGCCAGGTGACGCCGCGCTCACTCCTGCACTGTTAATAAGGACGTCAAGGTGGTCCAGGTGGGAGACGGCTGCAGCGGTGGCCTCCTCGTCGGTCAGATCGACGACGAAGGGGGAGGCGTTGGGTAGTTCTGATACCACGTTGTCGACGGCTTCTTGGTGGCGTCCTCCCACGATGATGTGGTGGTCGCGCCCTAGCTCGTCGGCGATGGCCCGCCCGATGCCGCGGGTGGCCCCGGTCACGAGGACACTCTTAGCGCCATGGCTGTTGTGTGAAATTTCTGACGTCGTGGGCGCTTTCATAACGCCACCGTACTCGTCCTACCAGGAGCGATACCGCGTACACCATGGCCGACGTAGACGCCGGCGCGATGTATCTGCGGGTTGCCAACAACCTCAAGCGCCCCGCCCGCGCCCCTGACAGTGCGATCCATGCTGTGTGTCGTGCCTGATACTGCATGACCAGGTGTAAGGGACGATCAGCGATAGCATCGTCGGCATGAATGCCAGGGCAGCGGTCGCGGTGACGGTTCTGCTCGTCGTGGCAGGGTGTGCTCCTTCACACGGGGGAGCCGTGCCGAGCCCTTCTGCTGCATCCGCTACCCCGGCTCCTGCCGGTGCGGAGACGCTGGCGAATCTGGGGTTTAAATATGGCCCCCGGAATTTCCGGCTGCCCAAGGGACTGGCCGTCACGTTACGGGTTGATCACGTCAACAACATCACCCTGCTTACTGGGCCGGATACGTCGGGTAAAGTACACGATTTTCTGGCCGATAATCTGTCGGCATCGGGTTTTACAGTGACGGGAAACGCCAACGGATCCTTGACTTTCATCTCGAATCGCGGCGACACCAAGGGGTGGAGTGGAGGCTTCACCAGTTCCGACGAGGCGGCGGGGCTGACTTTGCGTCACGGTTGAAGCTGTGGAAGGTACAGGGCGGGACATGACACATATTAATAATCCATACAGTTCGTCTCGTGTGACTCGGAACCATCGGTGTAGTAATTGCTGTCACCTCCTATTCTGAGGATAGTCGAGTATTTCCTTTTTGGGGTGTACTGTGATGATGTCAAGCATCCACCCAGTGATAGGGAAACAATCGTTCAGATTGCGTAGAAGAAAATCTGAGGTGAGTATCTCGCCGTGGGATAATCCTGTTCGGAAGGATGCTTTAAAAGATATTGCTGCGGCTAGCATGAGAAGTCCGGTTGGCTCTCTGGCGGTAATGCTGATTACCCTGACGCAACATCTGTTACATGTTGAAGGGTCGCAAGGGTGAACCGTTCTTTCTGTTCTGGTCAAACCCGACCATGGGGACGATGTGAACAATACTGGGGGTATCACCCAAGGAGATGCGCTCGGGCTCTCCTGGTCATCGTTGGTTAAACGTCAGGTGGCATGCAATCGAGCGCTCAAGCGGTGCTGACGAGACACATCGATGCCCGTAATCTGCGACGGAACCTTAAACCGCCCCGGGACGATCTTCCCACCGTCAGCTCAGATGGCCACCCTTCGGACCGTTCCACAGTGAGGACCATTCGACGTCGAGGTCCATGAGCATCTGGCGCAGCAGTGGTAGAGAGATGCCGGTGACATTGTGGGGATCACCGTTGATACGAGTAATAAAGGCGCCGCTCAAACCGTCGATAGTGAACGCCCCCGCCACCGCGGCGGGTTCCCCACTGTCCACGTAGGCGTCGATTTCGGCGTCGGTGAGGTCGGCAAATGTGACGACGGTTTGGCCGATGCGGGTCTGCTCGCGTAACTGCCCGTTCACAATGACCGCGACGTGATGGCCGCTCACCAACACGCCCTGGTGACCGCGCATCCGACGCCACCACTGCCGGGCGCGCTCGGCAGTGTGAGGTTTGCCGAGAATGCGTCCGTCAAGGTTGAGAACGGAATCGCAGGCCACCACGATCATCCGGTCAGCGGGGTACTCCTCAAGAGCTCCGGACTCGATGACTGAGTGGGCCTTGAGGCGGGACAACCTCGCCGTCATGGCAACCGCGTCCTCCCCGCGCAGATGACTCTCATCGGCCCCTGATGCGATGACGACGGGCTCGATACCGGCGGAACGCAACATACGTAGCCGGGCTGGGGACTTCGAGGCAAGAACGAAACAGGTCGTCATATCAGTAGCGTCGCAAAGATCCACGCCAGGCTGCCTGGCCGGGCATAAAAGGTTCACGGATGGTACGCCAATACGATTTCCAGCCAAAGGCGATCGGCCGGTCATCAGGCACGTAGGCGTTCGGGCTGGGGCGAGTGAGCTCGGCCAACACCGTCACCAGCGCGCCGAGCTCCTCGTCGGTGAGATTCCCCTTCGTCACCGTAATTGCATCGTTCATGGCGCCCTCACTCACAGCGGGATGTTTCCGTGCTTCTTGGGAGGCAGGGTCTCACGCTTGGTACGCAGCAGACGAAGGGTGCGGATGACCGAGGCGCGAGTCTCGTGCGGATGGATAACCTGGTCGATCCAACCGCGCTCGGCAGCCTGGTACGGGTTCGATAGCGTCGTCTCGTATTCGTCAATGAGCTCTTTGCGCTTGGCCTGTGGATCAGGATCCATGGCAAGAGTGCGTCGATGCAGGATGCTGACGGCCCCCTCGGCCCCCATGACGGCAATCTGCGCGGTAGGCCAGGCCAGATTGACGTCGGCGCCGAGGGTCTTGGACCCCATCACGATGTAGGCGCCGCCGTAGGCCTTGCGGGTGACGACGGTCAGCAGCGGCACGGTGGCCTCAGCGTAGGCATAAATGAGTTTGGCGCCGCGGCGGATAATGCCGTTGTGCTCTTGCTCGACGCCGGGCAGGAAACCAGGGGTGTCGACGAAGGTGAGCACCGGAATGTTAAAAGAGTCGCAGGTGCGTACGAACCGGGCGGCCTTCTCAGATGCGTCGATGTCGAGGGTGCCGGCATTGATCATCGGTTGGTTGGCGACGATGCCGATCGCACGACCTTCAATGCGTCCGAATCCGCAGATGACGTTGGGGGCGAAAAGTTCGTGGATCTCCAGGAAGGTGTCTTCGTCCAGCACGGTCGTAATGACCTCGTGCATGTCATAGGGCTGATGTGAAGAGTCCGGGATGAGAACGTCGAGCTTGCGGTCGTGATCGGTGATCGTCAGGTCGGCCTCGCCATCGTCGTAGAACGGCGGATCCTCAAGGTTGTTCTGCGGAAGATAGCTAATGAGGTCGCGGACGAACTCGAGAGCATCGTCCTCGTCATTGGCCAGGTAGTGGGAATTGCCTGACTTGACGGAGTGGGTGCGTGCGCCGCCCAGCTCTTCGAGAGAGACGTCCTCACCGGTGACTTGCTTGACGACAGCCGGGCCGGTGATGAACATCTGGGAGGTCTGGTCGACCATAACAATGAAGTCAGTGAGGGCAGGAGAGTAGACGTGGCCTCCGGCCGCCGCACCCATGATGATGGAGATCTGGGGGATAACACCGGAGGCCCTGGTGTTGCGGCGGAAAATATCACCGAAGCGGGCCAGGGAGGCCACTCCCTCTTGGATGCGTGCGCCGCCGCCCTCATTGATGCCGATAAGGGGACAACCAGTCTTGACGGCGAAGTCAATGATTTTGCAGATTTTCTCGCCGTAGACTTCGCCGAGGGATCCGCCGAAGATAGTGACGTCCTGGCTGAATACACAAACCGGGCGACCATGGATCGCGCCGACACCGGTGATGACCCCGTCGGTGTACGGACGTTTGCGGTCCATGCCGAAGTTCGTTGAGCGGTGACGGGCGAACTCGTCAAGCTCAGTAAAGGAATCTTCATCGAGTAGCCGTAAGATGCGCTCCCGGGCGGTCATCTTTCCGGTGGCATGTTGCTTTTCGATGGCCGAGGGGGATGCGGCATTGACGGCCTCGTCGATCCTCCGACCGAGGTCGGCGATCTTCCCGGCCGTGGTGTGGATGTCGATCTCCATATGCTGAGACTATCCGTCAGAGGCGACAAATGTGGTGCCGGGCCGCTCCCCGGGACGATTTAATGGTGCCGCGGGATCACTGGGAGGCAGTCGTCTCCTGCCGACTCACAGATGCACTAGCGCGCAGCACCACCGCCACAGCAGCCAGGGCAACCGCGGTGATGATGACTGGCAGGTAGAGGCTGTGGGAGACCGGATTCGTCGCCGCTCTTCGGCACACTGCTGAGGCCAGGAAGGTGACGATGAAGGCCAGGCTGTCGAGGCCGAAGTGTGGATCGGCATGAGATGCGACGACAACGAGGAAGATTGCGGCGATGCCGGTCGTGGTACAGGTGAGAGTGGCGCTCGACTGCGTATCGGGTAGAGGGCCGATAATCGCCAGGCACAACAGTGCTGCGATGAGGAACACGGCGAGGATGCGACGGGAGTGCTCGTAGAGCGTTTGCATGGTGTCTCCGTATTTATTGCCGCGGTGATCTGTCGTCTCTTTCAGCGATAACATATCTATTTAGGATAACAATAGGGAACCCGGCGTTGGTCCGGCCGTCGCGCGTGGGTACTTTTGGGTAGTCTGAGCAGGTGCCGTCCACACCTTCGCCTATTGCTGATCGCGTTCTTGAGCTTGCCGGGGACACCCTTTTTACGGGGCCTCGTGGGGGAGGAGTTACCTGCATTGACTCCACCGGTTCCACTAACGCCGACATGGCTGCTTTCGTGCGAGCAGGGGGAACGTCTTTCTGCCTACTCGTTGCTGACCACCAAGAGGGCGGGCGTGGACGGTTCACGCGCAGTTGGCAGGATGTCCCCGGTACGAGTTTGGCGATCTCAGCGTTGGTGCCCAATGATCGTCCGTCGCAGGACTGGGGCTGGCTGTCGATGGTTGCGGGGCTCGCTGTTGTCAAGGTCATCAAGGAGGTCGGTGGGGCTGACCGTTCCCGAGTGACGCTGAAGTGGCCCAATGATGTGCTCGTGGATCTGGACACTGACCAGGGCGGCAAAGTGTGCGGAATTCTCTCAGAACGCGTTGACGGTCCAGCCGGTCCGCACGCCGTCATCGGAATCGGCATCAACGTTTCGATGGGGCGTGACGAATTGCCCCTGCCGACGGCGACCTCTCTGGCTCTGTGTGGGTTGAACCACGACAAGAATGAGTTGCTGGCCAGCCTTCTCATCCACCTTGACGAGCTATTAACAGTGTGGTTGGAGACCGGAACGGTGCGGGATCAGTATGTGGCCCGCTGTGACACCATTGGTACTCCGGTCCGTCTGACCTTCGACCCAGAAATCGTGGGTGGTGGTGAGGGGGCCATTGAGGGCATCGGTGTCGACGTTGACGTTGATGGCGCTATCGTGGTGGAAACTTCTGACGGGCGTCGCAGTTTCAACGCTGCTGACGTTCATCATTTGCGAACCAGGTGAGTTCCGCTACGGCGTCCTGAGCGTTCCCACCATCTAGACTGCTGACTATGACGACCCACATCTTGGCCCTTGGTGGTGGCGGTTTTTCGATGTCGAACCGCGGTGAGCCTACCGCTCTCGACCGTCACATCCTTGACCTGTCTGGAAAGTCTTCCCCCCTGGTGTGCTTCGCCCCCACCGCAGCTGCTGACGATCCGGTCTACGTCAACCGTTTTCTGGCCGCCTATTCGGCCCTCGGGGTGCGCAACATGGTGTTGACACTGTGGCAGGGAGCAGCGGAGTCGGTGGAGCGTCTCTCTCAAGCGGCCATCGTTGTCTCTGGTGGTGGATCAGCCGCCAACCTTATGGCGCTGTGGAAGATGCACGGGGTCGACCACGTGATTCGGCGCATGATCGCAGCTGACAGCGACGTCGTCCTCGCCGGTGTCTCTGCTGGTGCAGCGTGCTGGTTCTCCGGGTGTCTAACCGACGCTTTCGGGGATCTGCGAGCTTGGCGTGGCGGTATGGGTCTGTTGGACGGTTCTTTCTGTCCTCACTTCGACGGTGAGTCCGAGCGAGCGCCTATCTACGCCCAAGCGGTCGCCAACGGGGTGCTTCCTGGCGGATACGCGGTCGACGATGGGGCGGCGGTGCATTTTGTCGACGGAATGTTCGCTGGGGCGGTCGCTGAGCATGAAAGGGCCGAGGTATCAAGGTTCTCTGCCTCTGATGAGCCGACATCGTCGGGAGTTCTGCGCGAGGAACTCGACGTCACCGTGCTGTGACCGATTCCTCGCAGTAGTCGTTCAGGTACTCGCCGTATCCGTTGTCCGTCAGGTCCGTGAAGAGGTCGACGACCCGACGTGCCCCGGGGACATCGTTAAGCACCATCTGGTCGGACGGGGTAGTGAGGATGAGTGTTCCGCAGCCCATCATCCGGTCAAACAACGTGGCCTGCCATGACACATCAATGAGGCTGTCAATCATGACATCGTGGCCGCGTCGAACGACAACGCCATGGCGTAACATGACGCGGCGATCGGTGATCGTCATCGTTGTCGTGAACCATGTCAGCCAGGGGGAGAGGGTGCCGACGATAATGAGTGCGACTGCGATAGTGACAACGATCGGCCAATACTGTGCTCGCATGTCGGAAGGCATGATTCCAAGCAGAGCGGCCGCTCCGACAACCCCAACAAACCCCATGACGACGGGCCAGAAGAGGGCTTTGGCGTGACGACGGGTGTGCACGAGTACCGTCTCGTTACGGTTATGCCTCAGTGGCTGTCCAACTCGCACCATGTTTCCAGTATGGACGATTCGCGCTGCGAGGTGATTGCGGCTGCCGGAGGTGAGTCTGAGTCCTACGCCCGTCACGGTGGGCGTTTTATGTCCGGTGGTCGTTACGATGAACGTCGTGACGTCTTACACCATCGGAATCATTGGCGGCGGGCAGTTAGCCCGCATGATGCATCAGGCTGCGATCGGATTGGGGGTGCGCACCCGCCTGCTGGCCTCTGATCCTGAAGAGTCTGCGGCCCAGGTGATGTCTGACGTCGTCGTTGGCTCCCACCTCGACCACGACGCTGTTATGAATTTCGCCGCCGGGTGCGATGTCGTCACCTTCGACCACGAACACGTACCGACGGTCCTCGTTGAGGAGATGGAAGAGGCCGGGTACGCGGTCCGCCCAGGGGCGGCCGCCATGGTTCACGCGCAAGACAAGGTCGTCATGCGTGAGTTTATGGAGCGCGAGGGTTTCCCGAATCCTGCGTGGCAGGTTTGCGACACTCCCGAAGACCTCGTCTCTTTTGGTCATGACCGTGGCTGGCCTGTCATTGCGAAAACCTCCCGTGGCGGTTATGACGGCAAAGGAGTGTTCAAGATCGACGGCCCCGATGGTGCTGGTGAGCCCTTTGACGCGGCCGGGGATCTGGCCGACGGCAAGCAGCCGATTCGTATTCTCGCGGAAGAGTTCGTCGATTTCCGACGCGAACTCTCCGCGGTCGTCGTGCGCTCCCCGTCGGGTCAGGGAGCCGCGTACCCGGTTACCGAAACTATTCAGCGTCACGGGGTATGTGCGGAGACTATCAGCCCGGCCCCTGACCTCTCGTCGGACCGTCAAGTTGAGCTGCAAACCATGGCGCTCGACATTGCTGGACGCCTCGACGTCATCGGGGTGCTGGCAGTCGAGCTGATGGAGCGTGAGGACGGATCCGTCGTCGTCAATGAGCTGGCGACCCGTCCTCACAACACTGCCCATTGGACGGTCGACGGAGCTGAGACGAGTCAGTTTGGAAACCACATGCGAGCCGTGCTTAACCTACCCCTCGGTTCACCGGCCCTGATCGCTCCCGTAGTTGTCATGGCCAACGTCCTCGGTGGGTCCGAGGAGGATTTGACCGGGGCTTTGCAACATTGCTTCGCTCGTGACCCAGAACTTCGCGTCGAGCTGTACGGCAAGTCCGTGCGGCCCGGTCGCAAGGTCGGTCACGTCACCTGCCTTGGTAACGACATTGAGACGACTCATCGTCGGGCCCGCCATGCCGCCGCCTACCTTATGGGAGAACACGATGCCTGAGACCACCACTGCTAGCCGTAAGCCGCGCCGAGGTGAGAAGGTCAAAACAACCACCGGGGGAGCACGCCGGCTGGCGTGTGACGCCAATGGCCCTCAAGTGTCGATCATCATGGGCTCGGACTCTGACTGGCCGACGATGGAGCCTGCGGCTCAGGTGCTTACCGACTTCAATGTGGGATTTGAGGCTGACGTCGTGTCGGCCCACCGCATGCCTGAGGACATGATCGAGTTCGGTCGAGGCGCGCACAAGCGCGGTATCAAGGTGATCATCGCCGGTGCTGGCGGTGCCGCCCATCTGCCGGGCATGGTCGCCGCGCTGACCCCGCTGCCGGTTATCGGGGTTCCCGTGCCGCTAGCCCACCTCGACGGTATGGATTCCTTGCTATCGATCGTTCAGATGCCAGGTGGTGTGCCGGTGGCGACGGTCGGCGTCGGTAATGCCAAGAACGCCGGCCTGCTAGCGGTACGGATTCTTGCCGCGTCGACCCCTGAGCTGTGCGAGGCCATGGTCAAGTACCAGTCCGATTTGCACGATGTGGCTGCGGGCAAGGGCGAGAAAGTGCGTCGTCACTCCTGTCCCTGAGCGACTACCGAGAGTTCATTGCTGAGCTGGCCCGGGATTGGGCCAGCTACGACCCGGCCATTAGATCAGCGACAGGGTTAGTGACAGGTCAACCGGTTGGGCATACAGTCGGTGAGACATGATCGGCATCGGGCCGCAGGACGTCGATCCAAGCGGGGCTGACACGGCGTCCAAGGTAAGCCAGGTGTGCCCGTCGGGCTTCAGGTCCCAGGTATGGGCGGCAGTCAGCAAGGCCTGTGAAGTCCACGGCCGGGCCGCGAATGCCGGCCAGCTACCGTCTGCAGTGATCCGCAGGCCGCCGTTCGAACCGCTGATCGTCAGTTCGTGGACTCCCTGGCGAAGGCCGTTCTCCTGGGGCATGACATAGGGGGTTTGCAGGTCATCCACCTCTCCATTCCAGCGTCCCCAGATGGCGGCGTGCTGAGAATCGGGATAGTTCTCGGTCGGCCCGAGGCCAAACCATGAAACGGTGGTCCATTCTGCGGGCAGGCCGATTGTCACGCCAATGCGACCGAGCATGGTCGGCCAGTATCCGTGCGGATCGACGTGGAGGTCAAGGTGCACCCCTTCGGAACCATCATTGGTCTGGATGGCGCGCCAACTCCACGTTGTCGTCATGGAATTGCGTGCGGCGGCAGCAGCGCTGCGAGTAACGACGACCAACTCATCGCCCTCGTCGCGCACCGACGTCGTGGTGTGGACGAGTCGGTCGAGACCAGCTGCGAGTGCTGCGTCACCAATAGCGTTGCGGGCCAGTGAACTTGCCCGATCGTTGTCAATGGGGGCACGGAAGAGGTCAAGAACAGGAGCGACGAGGTTCGCGTTACCCCATGTCACGAGGCGACCACGACGGTCAAAGTGTGCTGGTCCGAGACTCCAGCCAGTACCGTCACGATGCGGCTGTGACGATGCCGGAAGATAGAGGCGGGGGCCCGGCTTGGGAACCAGCAGAGCTGATGTCCGGGCTACAACGTGACCGGCCGGTGCCCAGATGGTGTCCCTCACCAGCTTCGCTTCCACGACGACAACCATCCGATCGGAGATCTCGTCAGGAAGTGGCACGGTCCCAGTCCAGATTTGGTGGGCGGCCAGGGCGCCGACCTCGAGAACTCCTGTCTGGACGTACTCGTCGTCGTCAATGAGCTGCCACACGAATGTGAGGTCGGATAGGTCTGAGAAATCACGTCGGTTGATCACGGTGATGCCGTTGCCATCGCGCAGTTGCTCGCTGTCGACCTCGATGCGCACCGCCCCCATCGTCGCCGTAAACTCCAGCAGGCCTGGGGAAGGAGTGCGATCGGGCAGGACGAGCCCATCACAAACGAAGTTTGAATCGTGCAGGACCTCACCGAAGTCGCCCCCGTAGGCATAGCCACGTCCAGTGTCGATGCCGTGATCGATCCACTCCCAGATGAATCCACCATGCATGCGGTCACGGTGGAAGTGCGGGTCGAAGCAGCGCTCCTCGTAGGCGTCGAGTTCTCCGGGGCCATTACCCATCGCATGGGCGAACTCGCACATGAAGAAGGGCAGCCCGAGCTCGCGTCCCGTCTGCGGAGCAGGCTCGGCCCCGGGCATGACGGTGCGGTCCCGCACGGCCTCGACCCACTCCATGGACGGATACATGACCGTCCATACATCGCAGATGGCGTGGGCGTCGTCCCCCTCGTAGTGGGTGAAACGGGATGGGTCACGATTCTTAACCCAGTCGTTCATAAGACGAATGCCTTCGCCACAGTGGGATTCGTTGCCCATCGACCACCCGATGATGGCGGGATGATTCTTGTCGCGTTCGACGGTGCGTTGAATGCGGTTAAGTAGGCAGTCATACCAGCGGTCGTCATTGGTCGGGTTGCCGTCCCAGCCACCCCTCTCGAAGCCATGGGTCTCGAGGTCACACTCAAGGAGGACCCAGACGCCATATTCATCGCACAGATCGAGGAAACGAACATTCGGCGGGTAGTGCGAGGTGCGAATGGCATTGACGCCGTGGCGCTTCATGAGCTCGAGGTCAGCGCGCATCGTCTGCTCATCGAGGGTTCGCCCGGTGCGTGGATGCCATTCGTGGCGGTTAACCCCACGGAATACGATTTTTTCTCCGTTGACGGTGATGATATCTCCGGCAATGGCGACACTCCGGAATCCGATCCTTATAGTGACGGTTTCGGTATCGGTGGAGACCGTGGCGTCGTAGAGCTTGGGGGTTTCGGCGGTCCACGGTTGCGCGTCGGGGATCGCCACTTCGGTGTTGCAGGTGGTGGCGAGCTCAAGCTCGGGGATGGCCACGGTTGCGCCCTCCGGCCCGTCGATGAGGAGCTTGGCGTCACCGTCCCAAGAGGCATGGACGAAAAGGTCGTCAATGCCGCCATGAGGCCGAGCCAGCAAGGTGACCTCGCGGAAGATTCCTGACATTCTCCACATGTCTTGGTCTTCGAGGAATGTACCGTCAGACCACTGGCTGACGGCCACAGCGAGCACATTGCGGCCAGAACGCAGCTGCGACGTGACGTCGAACTCGCTGGTGAGACGCGAACCCTTGGTCCATCCTAGTTCGACCCCGTTGAACCAAACACGGGCAAAGGAATCGACGCCCTCGAAGCGCAGCAGCACTCGCTTGGCGTCGGTGAATTCTTTTCCGACCTCGAAAGTGTGACGGTAGCACCCGGTGGGGTTCTCATTGGGAACGACGATGTCCTCGTCTGAGGCGGGAACCGGGATGGGGTAGTTGGTGTTGAGGTAAGCCGGACGGCCAAAGGGCGCGTTTCCGGCTGGGTCGACCATGTGCCAGGAGGACGGCACGGCGAGGTCGACGAAATCGGTGTCGTCGAACTGAGGATCGGGGAAGCCAGCCGGTGCATCGTGGGGTGAGTCGACTAGCTGAAACCGCCAGGTTCCAGACAAATCGAGGGTGGGGGCGTCGGTATGCAGGTGAGCTCGGGGAGCTACCGGACCGTGCCAGGGAATAAGGTTCGTCAGAGCATCGTCGAGCCTGTGTGCGGTGTCGGCATTGGCAACCATGGCACCAACCTTAGAGAGTCATGATGAAAACGTGTGCATCACGCTCTCAAAAGGGTGACTATCGGTAGTGCCCGCCTAGGGGAGGTTCTCGATGTGACGGTGACTCTCGGGCTAGCCATCAGGGTGGCCTCACGTGGCGTATGACGACGATCCGATCGCCTTGGGGTGCGGCGAGGCTGCTGTGAGCTGTCCAACCGGAGGGTTACGCAGAGGTGGGAATCAGGATAGTTCGGTTACCTTTGAGGTGTCGCCGCTGCGCAGGTCGTCCCACAATTGGGCGGCCTTGTTGTCGTTCCACAACACCGACGATCCGGCTGAGGTGTAGGCCGAGGCGGTCGAGACGGGGACGGTCATCTTGATTCCGTCGTTTCCGGAGACCTTCATAAGCCCTCGGGCCGTCTTGAAGGCCGTCAAGATTGAGGTGTCGGTGCCGAGCTTTACCGCTTTCGACGCGGCCATATTCACTTTCCAATAGCGTACCGGGTTGATGAAGGTCCACGGGCTAAGGGTCTTCTTGGCCACCTGGGCGGCCACCTGCTGCTGCCTTTTGACGCGGCCTAGGTCTCCTTCCGCGTCGGCCTTACGCATCCGCACGTACCCGAGGGCCTGGACCCCATCGAGGTTCTGGGGGCCGGCAGGAAGGTTCGTGTGAGAGTCCTTGTCGACCATTGGCTTGTTGAGGGTTACATGAACCCCGCCGACCGCGTCGACCATTTGGACGAACCCACCGAATCCAATCTCGACGTAACCGCTGATGCGCAGGTTAGTGGCCTTTTCAATTGTCTGAACGAGCAACTTCGCTCCGCCCATCGAGTAGGCAGCATTGAGCTTGTTGTGATGATGCCCGGGAATGCGCAGGAACGTATCTCGCGGCAGGGAGATGAGGACATCCTTGCCTTCTGGTGGCATGTAGAGCAGCAGCATGGTGTCGGTGCGCAGACCGGCTTCGGTGCCGGTGCCCAATTGCTTCTGTTGCCTGGGCGTGAGATTCTGCCGCTCATCGGTGCCGACCAGCAGTACGAGGGTGCCCGGGTGATCTGCGCCTCGTGGTCCGTCTGGAGTGGCGTCCACCGTTCCAGTATGGCCTAGGGCATATGACGGCACCGCGACGAGCCACACCACCCATGCCAACAACAGCACTATGACGACCTTGAAGGGATGCCGACGTCGACGTGCGCGTGGCGCTGGGTGACTCGCGGCCTGCCGCCGCTGTCGGGCCTGACGCGGTGGGCGTCGTTGGCCATCGGATCCGTACAGCTCAGCAGGAGGACGCCGAGAGGGTCGCGGTTGTGGGGATTGCTGGGAGGAGGAGCGACGTGCACCTTGACGGGGCTGGGGGCGCCGGTCTGTCCGTGGACGACCCGTCCTATCGGACGTGCCGCGCGGCGGGTTCACTGGATCGATACGAGTGGCGTCGTTTTCGTCAACCCCGTATAGCCAGTCCAGGTCAGACTGACGAGATTGCTCGTCGCGGGGCCTGCGCCCAGTGCCTCGATAAGACATGAACTCCACCGTAGTCGCAAGTCCATTCAGATCCGCGGGCTTGATCGGGCGAGTCCTGTGTGCCGAAGGATTAAAAGGCTATTCAGACCTGGCACAATAGCCTGCATGTCGTCATACCTCGCGCCTCCGGTCAGTGTTGTCATACCGGTCAGGAACGAGGAGAGATATCTCGAGGAGTCGGTTGCCGGAGTCCTTAATCAGGGCTACCCGGGTCCGATGGAAATCATCCTCGCTATCGCCCCGAGCACTGATCGCACGGCTGAGATAGCTCAGGATCTGGCTGTTCGAGACGATCGCATTCGGGTGATTGACAACCCCGACGGGACCACTCCCAAGGCCCTGAACCTTGGTGTGGCCGTATCCCAGTACGACATCATCGTGCGCGTCGACGCTCACGGTGAGCTGGGCCCGGAATACATCGCAACCGCCGTCGAATTGTTGGAGCGTACTGGCGCGGCCAATGTCGGTGGGATTATGGACGCGAAGGGACGTACTCCCTTCGAGCAGGCTGTGGCGGTGGCTTATACCTCCAAGTTGGGTTTGGGTAACAGCGCTTTCCATCAGGGCGATGCGCCAGAGGGCCCGGCTGAAACGGTCTTTCTTGGCGTTTTCCGCAAGGCTGATCTCGAAGCCGTCGGTGGTTTCTGCCCGGAGTTTGACCGGGCTCAGGACTGGGAGCTTAACTACCGATTGCGTCAGTCTGGACGAGAGGTGTGGTTCAGCCCCAATCTTCGAGTGACGTACCGGCCTCGCTCTACCGTCAAGGCCTTGGCGAAGCAGTTTTTCCGTACTGGCCAGTGGCGTCGCGAGGTCATGCGCCGCCATCGCGATTCGGTGAGTCTGCGATATGTGGCTGCCCCTATCGCGGTCACGGGGATTACGGCGGGAACTATCCTCGGTCTCATCGGGGTCGTTCATGCTGCTAAGGGCACATCGCTGAAGCGCTGGCCGCTTATCGGCTGGGCGGCGCCGCTGGGCTATGCCAGCATCATCGGGGTTGGGTCGGCCGCCATGAAACGTGACTTGGATCCCGGGGTTCGAGCCCGTCTGCCTCTCGTCTTGGCGATTATGCACATGAGCTGGGGAGCTGGATTTCTCGTCGGTTTAGGTGATCGCGCAAACGACTGATCTCATACGTCGACGGCACCCTCCTGGGCTGCGATGGTGGCCAGGTCATCGGTGGACTCGACGAGGACTAACGACCCGCCACCCAGGAGGCAACTAGTAAGGGTGGTGGCTACGAGTTCGCTGCCACCGAGACGAATCCGATCGGGAGAGAGCAAAACTGGTTGGCTTAGCGGCACTAGGCTGAAAAGTTGTTCTCCGGTCCATTCCTGGCGCCCTGTGAGCTACACAGCATTGGTGGCGGCAGGCCGTGCTGCAACAAGGTCGTCAGGGGCGGCAAGAACATCGGCATTATCAATGGCCCCTGGTACCAGGGTCTCGCACGCAGTAGCAAGGGGCGCAAGACTGCACTGGATGAGGACATCGGGGGAGTTGACGGGGGCGACGTCCGGGCCAATGACTTCTAGTGCTGCTTCCTCTTGCCCAGTCAGATCGACTCGTAGTCCAGCCCACCACGAGGCCAGCAACCACACGCAACTTGTCCAATGACCGGGACGCACACCGCATACTGAAAGACGGGAGACACCACCGGGCTCGACTCCCTCGCTATCGAGCAGGTAAACCGACTTCGTAACCCACGTCAACAAGGTGCGTGCTGACAGCTCACCGCGGTCGGCGCCGTGGTACCACGTCAGTAGGGGCAATGCTCCTGCGTTCTGACTGCGCTGGCATAGGGCAGTCAGGGGGTCAGAGCTTCGGGTTGGAGTTGGCCGAGTAAGGGAAACCATGGCACCCATTGTGAAGGATAAGACGCTGTGGTGCGTCTAACGCGGTTGCGTTGTCGCGGCCGGATACTCTGTAGACATGCAGCACATCCTCATCCTGGCCGGAGGATCCGGTACTCGCCTGTGGCCGTTGTCTCACCAGGGAGAGCCCAAGCAATTATTGGAACTTATTGACGGGGTCAGTTTGCTTCGGATGGCCTACGAACGAGTCGCTGGGCTGGTGCCCGACGCCAACATTTTGGTGTGCACGGGTTCCTCGTATGCCGATACCGTCGCCAAGCTGTTGCCAGAAGTTCCCGCCGAGAATATTCTGGGCGAGCCGGTGGGGCGTGACTCCCTCAGCGCCGTGGCATGGCCGGCGGGAATTATCGCCGACCGCGACCCCGATGGCGTCATGGCTGTCGTCACAGCTGACCACATTATTCGTCCTGTCGATGATTTTCGGGCCGCCCTCCAGCACGGTTTTGATCTCGCCAATACTGACCCCACCGCTTTAGTGACTTTCGGTGTTGTCCCCACCGAGCCCAATACCGGATTCGGATACCTGCATCGGGGTGGCCGGCTAAGGCCTGGTTCGCGTGCTCACCAGGTACTGGAATTCGTTGAGAAGCCCAGCGCTGAGGTGGCTCGTCAGTATCTGGATTCCGGTGAGTACTGGTGGAATTCCGGCATGTTTGTGTGGCGGGCTGCGACCCTATTGGACTGCTTATCTCAACTCAAGCCCCAGACCCGTCATCACGTCGACGAGTTGGTCGCGGATCCGTCCCGACTAGCTGAGGTTTACCCGTGCATGGAGAAAGTCTCGGTCGACATCGCGGTCATGGAACCGGCATCTCACGGCGGATGTGGTGTTCATGTTGCAGCTATTCCGTTGGAGATCCAGTGGTACGACGTCGGCTCTTACGAGGCGCTGGCCCCCCACTTACCTAGTGATGGGATGGGCAACAACGTGAGCGGTTTGACGGTATCGGTTGACTCAGCCGGAAACTTGTTGATCAATGACCGTCCTGACGCTGTCTTAGCCGTCGCAGGCTTGCATGACATGGCCGTCGTGAGCACTGATCGCGCCACCCTGGTGGTGCCGATGTCTCAATCGCAGCAGGTTAAGGCTGTGGTGGCCGAGGTTGCTGCCCGGGTGGGAGCGCGATACGCGTGAGCAACGCCCGAGAAATTCGTGAGCCACTTGCGTGGACAGTCATCGTTGTCAGCGTTGGTTTCCTTGTCGCTTTTGTTGTGCGTGTGGTCAAGATGCTAACTCACGATCGCAGTGGGCTCTTCGGTATGGCTCGCAGCCTGTCTGGAAGCTCGCTGGGAATTGGCATGATTTTGTTGCTGCTGGCGGCAGTTTTGGTGTGCCGGTTTATCCATCCGGCGACGCCGCATGCTGAATTGCTTGGCAAGGTATCTGCCTGTGTTGTTGCCGTCGCAGCGGGATGTGACCTCGTTCTCGCCCTATTGTCACCAATTCACGGCCCCGGCGGGGCCTTTGGGGCTGCCTTGGGACTATTTGGTGATCTTTTGGCGATCGCCATTAAAGCCCTCGCTGCTTGGGTCTTATTGGTGTTGACGCGGCCCGAGGCAGCTTCAGTCCAGGACAATGAGGACCCCGCAGAACCTGAGGCCGTCCAGGATGGGTCTGCTGACCGCTCCGTCGTCGCCGATGAAGCCGAGGGCCCGGCTCACGGCGATGAAGTTAGTTGGCCAGCCGGGGTCGGCGCAGTGTGGACTAGGGCCGGGGATGCTGCGAGTGGCGCGGGGGCATCATCGTGGGATCAGAATGATGCAGGCGGCGGCTGGACGACGGAGGCGTCGGGCCCTTCACGCGACGAGCCGGACGGCCAGGCGTAGTCATGGAGCTTGTCTGAGTGCGGTCTGTGCTGAGGCCACGAATCGACCACGTTTGCTGGCGCGACACGCCGGTTATTGCGGGTTTTCCGCGCGACAAAGTCGCGCAGTGAATCTCACGCGTGTAGTTTGTGTATCGGCGCGGAACTCGCCGCGTCTGATCTCGAGGAGCTTCCCCCATGGACGAGATTTTAACCTTGCTTGCCGGAGGCGGTGACGACGAGCCAGAGTGGCATGACAAGGCATTATGTGCCCAGACTGATCCGGAGGCATTCTTCCCTGAAAAGGGTGGATCCACCCGTGAGGCCAAGCGCATCTGTGAGTCCTGTGAGGTCCGCCAGGAGTGCTTGGAGTACGCCCTTGCGAATGACGAGAGGTTCGGAATCTGGGGCGGATTGTCCGAGATGGAGAGGCGTCGGCTGCGCAAGCGGGCGTGACCTGACGTCGGAGCGCGGTTATTGACACGGCCCGGTAAAATGCCCTGTCTGCCCGGGATGGCTGTCTGCACGATGCGGCATATGCGATGATCGCAGACGTGGTGTGCATCCCGTGCTCCATGACGTCGACGAACAGGTGGCCTGCTAGGTGAGTGACGAGAAGTACTCTGCGGAGACCGGACCCGGCGAGAGTCACCAGTGTGACCGCAGTGATGCTCCCCGCACTGCGGAGGGGTTGACCGACTGGACTATCCCTGTCATCCCGTCGACGCGCATTGATCCGGAGGATTGGGCGTGGGCACACGAGCAACGCAAACCGGTAGACCCCGACATCACAGTCGACCAGGTCGCAGCGATTCTCCTCGTTCACCAGGCGGCCGGCTGGTTGCCGCGAGCCCTCAACGCATTGCGGCGTAGTGGAGAGCGCGCGGCAGTGCAGATTGCCGTCGACCTCGGCTCTACGGATGGTTCTTCCGACTTGCTCGTGGCTGCTGTGGACGAAGGATTGTTGGACGAGTGCGTGACGGCTAGCGCGGACACCACCCCTGGTGAGGGCATTAACCTAGCGATCGATCGACTTTCTGACGGTGTCACCCATATCTGGATCCTGCACGACGACGTTGAGGTGCGTCGTGACTCATTGACGTGCATGCTGCGGGAGGCTTCGCGCAAGCCTCACCCTGACGTCTTGTATCCCACATTGCTTAAACCGGCCCGGCATAACTACCCGGAGTTTATTGATGAGCAAGGACAGAGCGTCAGTACCGGCGGTGCTCGTGTTCTGCCGGTCGTCGATCGCGGAGATATTGACCAGAAGCAGGCTGATCCGGGTCCGATCTTGGGTGGCTCGACGGCTGGCATGTTCGTTCGGGTGGACGTGTGGCGGCGCCTGGGTGGTTTCGACCCGGCGCTTCCCCTTTTCCGTGACGGCGTGGATTTTGGCTGGCGTGCCAATGAAGCGGGCATGGTGGTTCGCACTGCGCCGAGTTGTACTATTCATCACCGTCAGGCGGGCCGAGGGTGGCAGCGAGAGTCGCATTTGGCTCCCCGCCCGGATGTCACCGACCGTCTCGCGGGGATGCGAATGGTTGCAGCCCGGACCGGTCATCCCACCCGCACGAGTCTGGCTCTCCTGGTGGCTAGCGTGTGGCGTTTTCTCGTCCTTATGGTGGGTAAGGCCCCCTCGCGTGCGGTCGACGAGTGGCGGTCCGGCCTGCAGTTGTGGCGGTCACGCTCGGTTACCCGCGAGATGACGCAGCGCCTGCAGGACTTCCATGCGCAGTGCGATCCTGACGACCTTGAGAACACCAACCGTCTCCTACCCAGCCGACGCAGTGTCTGGGCTCGGGCAGTTGACCGTTACGCCGGGGATCTGTCTGATCGGATCCACCCGTGGCGCAATGAGGATGGAACGACGATCGACGATCTCACTGGCGACGACTTCACCGTCCGCGACCACCGTTCTGTCGTCAATCCGTACACCGTCATGGTCAGCCTTATGGTGGTAATCGGGATCGTTGCCTGCCGTGGTCTCTACGGCTCTGGTAGAGCGACGTCGACCTGGCTCGCGCCGGCGCCATGTGGTCTGGCTGGAGCGTGGCATCGCTGGTTGACCGCTGTTCCTGGATTGTCTGGAGGGAACGCCCCCTGGTTGGCGTGGCCAGCTTTCGGCTCGGTGTTGACAATTGGGGAGCCGGAAGTTCTGGTCCGTATCCTGCTCGTCGTAACCCCGCTGCTCACGGCGATGTCGGCACATCGATTGTTCCGCCGGGTGGTTGGCCTTGGCACGACGACGGTGCTGCTCGCGAGCTTCTGGGGCATGCTTCCTGTCCTCACCGGCGGCCTAGCCCGAGGCTCGATGACAGCATTGGCGTTGGGGGTGATTCTCCCCCACATGGCCCTGCATACGTGGCGGTTGGTCAATCCCGAGACTGTTGACGTCGTTGAGCTGCGCGGTGCTGATACTGGCAGTCACCAGGTGGGGGGCGTTTCCTCGGCAGGCGGCCTGGCTCTGTGGTCAGCCCTAGCTATCAGCCTTGTTCCTGCATTGTGGGTATACCCGGTCGCGGTGGCCGTCGGTATCCTCATGACCCGACCTCGACGTCTGCTGCTCGGCAGCATAGTTGTATTAGGGCCGCTACTGGTCATTTCGCCGTGGATTCCTCGGCTGATAACCGAGCCTGGGCGCATGGCGACCGGGGCTGAGCCTGTGCTTAGTCCGGCTGTAGAGACGCGTGCCGGGCTATGGCTGCTAGTAGGCCGCGCGATTGTCCCCGGTACTGCTCCTACCGTGTTTACCGTGATCGCGATGGCTCCGTTGTGGATTGCTGCGCTGTGGGCGGTCTGGCGTCTAGTCATCGATCGCTCGGCATCCATCGGATCCCTGACCGGTCATCCCCGCGGTCGAGTGCTGGCCCTCACCATCGTCTATCTGGTGTGCCTTGTCCTCACGGGTGTGGCGTCGCGCACCTTGGTCACCGTCTGGAATGTGCAGGTGCATCCGGCTATCGAACCGTGGCAGTTGGTAGGCGCCGGGGTGCTCCTCATACTTGTGGCAGCTGCCCGCCAGCCGGCCATGTTGCAGCGTGCCGAAGCGGATCATCTTCCCGCCGACGAATCCCCGACCCTTGGCCAGCTGCTTGTTGGCATCGGTAACCGATGGTTGCCGTGGGTGTTGACGATATCTGTGGCCGCCAGTGGCGTCTGGTGGCTTGTGGGGGGCGCTCGCGGCCCGATGTCCACCACTGCTGCCACGCGCCCGGCCTATGTCACAGCAGTCGAGGATTCGGCTCGTCACACCCGTACTCTTATGGTGAATGTGCATAGCGGCAGCGCCCACTGGAACCTCGTCGACTCCAATAATCCGAGCTGGGGCAGCGGTGAGCGTCCGACTATTTCTTCGGACAGCCGCATTGCTGACTCGGCTGCTGATCTTGCCCGTGCGGTGGCGACCGGAGCTGTCCCAGACGACCTGGCTGATCGTCTGTCTGACCTGGGAATCGGTCATCTCTGGCTTCGTGGTGCAGGGGCCGATGTCGTGTCCCAGGTGGGTAATGCCTCAGGTTTGGCTGCCGCGAATACGGATCCCACGACGACGGTCTGGACCGTCGATGGGCATCCTTCACGGGCCTTGCTTAGTAGTCGTGGCAGCGGCCAAGTTCCTGTCGCCGGGAAGGTAACCGAATCAGGAACCGTGACAATACTCGAGCCCCGTGATCATCGGTGGAGGGTCGAGGTAGGGGGCACGCGGCTGAGTCCGGCGGTGCGGCACGGAATCGGAGAGTCGTACCAGGTTGGCTCGGCCCGTGGTGATCTGACCTGGTCGATGCCGACCCAGAGGTGGGCCGGTGCCATCGAGCTGGTTGCCCTTCTCATCTTGTTGGTGGTTGCTGGGCCTCAGGCTGCTCAGCGCAACCGCATCGCCGCCCCCCGCCGATCCCTGTCGCGTAAGCCACGCCGTCGTCAGGAGGAGTCATGAGCGATCGTCCCCGTCGCGCCCTCGCGGATGACGAGGAGCCCGAGGAGATTCCTGAGGTTCGATTCGTGGAGGAGGGCGCGATCCCAGCGCGTCGCGCGGCCGGTTCTGAAAATGTCAGCGACCAGCCGACGCCTCATGCTGCCCGCGCTATGGCTCAGGTGCCGGCATCCGGCGAAGATAGCTGCGATGAGCTGACGGAACCCGATAAGAAGGCCGGACGCTACTGGAAGGGGCCGGTGTGGGCAGTGACCTTGGCCATCGTGGCGATCGCAATGTCGTTGGCCACTTCAGTGATTCCGCCTATGCAGCGTTCTGCCGCTAAGGTTCAGCCCATCTCTTCAGGACGTACCCTGGTGTGCCCTCCTTCCCAGGGGAAGGCCAGCCTCGCTGCCGGGTCCTCGGGTGGAAGCCTACAAGTCGGCACTTCGGTCGAGAAGCTGTCTGAAGCGTCGGTTCCTGTAATGACCAACGTGGATACTTCAGCAGGTTATATCCGGTCTACGGCCGGGCAGCGTCGGCCCTCTGGCTCGGCTCTATCTTCAGAAGGTGGCATGACGACGTGGGTGCCGTGTATTGGCGCAGCCACGGGAGGAGCGGTCAGTGTCACGAACCCTTCCACTTCGGACCTTGTGGTGGTCAACTCGGACATCCGGGCAGCCACCGTCGACGTCACTATGTTGGGGCCGAAGGGAGAAATTGTTACCGCCGGGATGCGAGGGATTCGTGTTTCTCCGGGACAGACCAAGGTGTTGCCGATGTCGGTGTGGGATAACGGCGCCACCCCGGTGACCGCTCTTGTTAACGCCCGAGAGGGACGAGTCGTCGTTGGTGCTCGTATGTGGGCAGGTCAGGGCCACGATACGAGCGCGATGACTCAGGCAGCCAAGACGCTGTTTTTGCCAGCTGTCCCTGCCAAGGTGTCGACTGCAACCCTTATCATTTCGAATCCCGGCACGAGACGGTTGAGTGTGTCGGTGACAGCGCTGGCTGGGCGTGGCCCCTTCACCCCTGACGGTGCCGACGAGATCGATATTGACCCCCGATCCACTGTCCAAGTAGACCTGTCTAAGGCTTTAGCAGGGGAAGGTGTCGGGCTACGTTTATCCGCTGATGATCCGGTTATTGCTCGGTTATTCGTTCAGGGTAAGCCTGGCACCACCGATAATGCCTTGGTCAGTCCGGGAGGGTCGAGCAAGGTCCTGGAGCAAACTGTAGGGACAGCGGGGACCCTTGAACTATCGAACCCGGGTCGGGAGGCCGTCACCTTTTCAGGCGAACTGACAGGCACTCACGGGGAGAAGACGGCGATCGAGGGCACGGTTCCGGCTGGGTCCACCTGGTCGGGGAAGGTTCCAGCAGCTGGCCACTTGCACATTGTGGGGTCGGCTCCGCTCATTGGTGGGGTCATATCTGCCAGCGGTTTGGCCGTTCTTCCCTTGGAGGCTGTGGCGGCCATGACGAACGGTCGCAGTGTTGACGTTGATCCTCAGCTGCGCTGACGGCCTCAATCGTCGATGCTGGGATCGATTGTCTCTACTGGGGTGCCAGTCAGCGCTGAGAGCTGTTCGACGAGAGTGCGATGAACGAGGATGGCTAATCCGCGCCTACTGGCCGTCCTTAACTCGAGGGGTCGTCGATAGATGACAATTTTGGCGGGGGAGTGCTCGCTACCGTCGACGGCAGAGGACAGCGGTACCCGCCCCTCCGTCCAGTCTGGCATGGTCGGGACATCCTCAGCCCCGACGACAACGTTGTCAAGGATCCCCGGGCACGACATGTGTACTTGCTGAACGGCCTGCGTCAGACAGGCCGTGAAAAACTCGGCGTGGGTGGGATCAACGCGGTCGATGCGTCCGCCGTAGGAGCGAGACAAGACGACGGGCCCGCGCTGGCCACGACTATGACGGTTGCGACGCTTGGACATGCCGCCACTGTATTGCGGTTGGGCACGTAGTGCGACGAAGAGCGGGTGTGTGGTGTACCGGGGCACCGATGGTCTCTGCGGTGTCCGCGTGGCAACTGTGTGACTATCAGTGTGTGGCGTACCGTGCCCTGGGTGAGAGAGTGCATTCGCCCCGGATGTTCCCGACCAGCGGTCGCGACGCTGACCTACGTCTATGCCGAGCGCACTGCAGTTGTCGGGCCTTTGGGGCCTAGCCATGAACCCGGTGCCTACGACATGTGTGCCGAACACGCCGAAGCGCTCTCGGCGCCGGTGGGGTGGGAAGTCATCCGCTTGCCCGGTATCGACAATCCAGCCCCAGACCCACCAGCCGATGATCTGATGGCGCTGGCGGCAGCGGTGCGGGAGGTGGGAATGCTCGAGGACGAGGTGCTGCCTGAGCCGGACCCCGCTTCGGTGCACGTTTTAGGTCGGCGTGGCCATCTATCCGTCATCACGGACGCCAGCCGTGACGTCACAGGCCACTAGGATGACGGTATGCCTGATTTACCGCTGGCCCCTGAGGCACTCGACCTCTCTCCGGCATTCCTTGAAGTGGCAGCTTGCCCGGCGTGCCATTCCCGGTTTGCCCTGGATTTCGACAGTGGGGAATTGGTGTGTTCCTCTCCGTCGTGTGGGCTAGCCTTTCTCGTGCGCGACGGCGTTCCCGACCTTCGCCTTGACGCGGCGCGTAAGCGAGAAACTGGTCAGGGGGTCACTGCCGAGGACACCGAAGCTTTTGAGCCCACTCATCGTCATGAGATGAGGCCGCAGTGACTTTCGACGATTCGCGTCTCGACGCGCCTCTTGACGCACTCGCCGAGCGGGTGCTGCGTCAGTTGGCTAGCACGGGAGCGCGCATTCGTCGTGACTCTGCGGATCTCGGCGAGGTACGTCGAACGGTCGGTGAGTGGGGACAGCCCCGGGGGGTACTCGTTGTCGGCCCCGAGGCTCGTTTAGTGCGGTCTGTCCTTGAGCCGATATGTCCCGTCCCGCTAGTCGCGTGGCCTTTCCTGCGGCTGCCAGCGTGGGTTGGCCCCCTTGATCTTGTCGTCGCCCTCGATAGCGATGGACGGTGTGCGGCCCAGGTAGCTGAGGCCCGACGTCGAGGTAGTGCCATCATCTTGGCGTCCAGTGGCGAGACCGAGGCTTGGCAAGCTGCCGGTAGCCACGGCACTGCCCGTATTCAGATGGCCTCCGAGGATGCTATGTCGGCCGCTGTCGCGGCTCTGTCGGTGCTGAGCGACCTGGGTCTTGGACCAGTTGTCGATCCCGGGCAGGTTGCTCGGGTTGCGGATATGGTTGCCGAGTCGGCTTCGCCCCACCATGACCTCGCCGTCAACGAGGCTAAGGATCTCGCGTGTGCGTTAGCCGATGCAGAGCCCCTCTTGTGGGGTGGTTCTGTCCTTGCGGCGCGGGCATCGCGACGCCTCGCACAATTGATGAGGCGAGCCACGGGTCGTATCGCCTTGTCCGCCGACTCCGCAGCGCTGCGTCCTGTCATTGATTCTGCTCCTAGGAGGGATCCCTTCGCTGATCCTGACCTTGACGGTGAGACGCGTCGCCCTGTCCTTGTCGTCATGGATGACGCCGAGACTGAGCACGCCGCTGCCCGCCGCGACCTTGAGCAGCTGTGCGCCGCCCATGATGTGACGGTGCGCAGCGTCACCTTGCCGCTCGGCATTGATGAGCAGTCCTCGCCGATGAGCCGCTATGTCGCCTTGCTACTCCAGGGAAGTTTCGCCGCTGTCTACGTGGCTCTCGGGCTGGATCGTCTGAAAGAGATGACATGAGCCAAGCGCACGCTGCCCAGCGGCCGAACGGGGCCAAGGAGCCAGCCAACCCGACGCAGGGAGGCCGCAAAGCGATCATCGCAGCTGCCTCCGCCAACCTTGCGATCGCGGTAACGAAGGCCATTGCATGGGCACTTACTGGGGCCTCGTCGATGCTCGCCGAGGCTATCCATTCGGTGGCTGATACCGCCAACCAGGTCGTTCTCATGATGGGTGGCAAGGAGTCCCACAAGGAAGCTGACGAGGACCACCCCTTCGGCTATGAGACGGCGCGGTACTTGTCTGGTTTCATTGTCGCTATCGTCATCTTCACCCTTGGTGGTCTGTTTGCCCTGTATGAGGCCTATCACAAGATCGGCGCGACTCTTGGTGGTCATCCCGATGAGCTCCTCGATTCCCAGTGGTGGTGGGTGCCGCTGGCAGTCGTCATGATTTCTCTTTGCGCAGAGGGAGCTAGTCTGCGTACCGCTCTCAAGGAGAGTAGCCAGGACCGCGAAGGCATGACGATTTTGCAGTACATCCGGAAGGCTAAGGCCCCGGAGCTTCCGGTCGTCATGTTGGAGGACTCTGCTGCCGTTCGTGGTTTGATTTTTGCTTTCTTGGGTGTTGGCCTCACCCTGCTCACCCATAACCCGATTTTCGACGGCATTGGCTCGGCTTGTATCGGTATTTTGCTGGTCGTTGTCGCAGGGGTGCTTTCGCGCGAGATGAAATCTCTGTTGGAGGGGGAATCAGCTGCCCCGGAGTCACGTAAGGCCGTCTATGACGCCTTGATACATTCTGACGGAGTTGACTCGGTAATCTATATGAAGACGGTTCACCTGGGTCCTGAGACGATCTTGTTGGCCGCCAAGATCGCGGTTGATCCGACGGATTCCGCCTTCGAGGTCGCGCGCATTATCGATAACGCCGAGGCGTCGGTCCGCGCCGCTGAGCCGTTGGTTGGTCCGCTATTCCTTGAGCCCGATATCCGTTATGGGGATAAGCGCATTAAAGACGGGGAGGAAAGACCGGAGGATCAGTCATGAGCAAGCAGATTTTGGTTCTCAACGGCCCGAATTTAGGTCGGCTTGGTCGACGGGAGCCACAGATTTATGGGACGACCACCCATGACGATTTAGCGGCCCGGCTGATCGAATACGGTCGCGAACTGGGGCTGGACGTTGAGGTGCGTCAGACCGATTCTGAGGAACGGATGATGGGGTGGATTCATCAGGCCGCTGATGACCGGACCCCGGTCGTCATTAATCCGGCGGCTTGGAGCCACTACAACATCGCTATTGCCGATGCCCTCGTCCAGTTGGTGGCGCCTTGTATTGAGGTCCATATCTCTAACATCGCAGCCCGGGAGGAGTTCCGTCACCACAGTGTGGTGTCGGCGCATGTCACCGGGACGATCGCCGGGCTGGGATTGAAGGGGTATGAGCTGGCGTTGTCCTGGCTGGCCACTGATTGAGGTCTGTGTTCCTCATCGGTGTGTTTACCGGTTCATCGACTCGAAGATCTCCTTGCACTCCGGGCAGACAGGGAATTTCTCGGGGTTGCGGGAGGGTACCCATACCTTGCCGCACAGGGCGACGACGGGGGTCCCGTTGACCATCGCGTCGGTGAGTTTCGCTTTGGGGACATAGTGTGAGAAGCGTTCGGCGTCACCGTCATCGAAGGATGGACGAGTCTTTTCCTCGACCGCGGTGCTGGAACTTGGTGCCACCTGTGTGCTCATGGTCAACCAGTGTACGTGGCCGCCCGCAGTCGTGCGACAGACGGATCTTGGCACGCATACACCGTGTAGTCGCGTCCCTCGTCACGGGATATGTGATTGCTGGCAGGTGCTGTGCCCCGAGCAGTGCAGGCCGGGATGTGCCCGGGCTCACATCTCCTTCGAGAGGCTCCAAAAGTCGCTTTGAGCACGGAATCGACGGCCCTTGCCGACTGGATAGCGACTCGTAATTGGGCCAAACTGGAGGATCAGTGGGCAAGGATGGTGGAACGGTGCTGAGCTCCGACTGGGCTGATAGCGGCACTCGACGACCTTGCCGACGGCGGAAACTGGCATGACCGCTTCCTCGTGGGAGAATGAACTAATGACGAATGCGACTCCACCCCCGATGGGCTGGTACCCCGACCCTGCCGGAAGCGAACAGGAGCGGTATTGGGACGGCGAGCGTTGGACCCGGAATCTGCGCAATCCGCCGGATCCTCAACCGCACCCTGGTGTCGGCCATGTGCCCGAGACGCTCGCTCCGGTGTCGCGGGTTCCGTCATCGCCACGACCTAACGCAGCCGTTTCGCGTCGCGGGAATGCCGATAGGTCACAGAGTCCGGCGCAGAGTCGGTGGGGATCGACTGCTGACGGAGTCCCCCTAGCCGGCTGGTGGTGGCGAGTGTTGTCGACCATCATCGACGCCGTTCTGGTGTGGATCGTCGTCGGACTGACGATGCATGAGACAGTGGCGAGCATCGTCGACGGTTACCAGACGTTCCTCGCCACCTCGATGCGTGCAGTCAACGCTGGGGCTAGCCCCTCTGACGTCGTCACGATGCAATCCCTGATGAAGGCCGGATTCGTCAGCGACCTGTCGAACCTCGTCGGTGCGGTGATCATTTCGCAGGCGATTTACCAATTCATCATGTTGGCAGCTTGTGCGGGTTCGGTCGGTCAGCTGATATGCGGGCTGCGAGTCGTCACCCTGAATAAGGGCAAGGAACATCGTCGTCTGGTGTGGTGGCGTGCTCTGATAAGGGCCACCGTGTGGGCCTGCGTCGAGATCGGTAATCAAGCCATCGTCCTGTTGACACCTTTTAGTTACCTCATGCCATTGTGGCAGCGTTCCCGTCAAACCATTCATGACGCAGTGGCAGGCACTCAGGTGGTTCGCCCGCCCCACCAGTCTGGCGTCGAGTAAATTTCGTCGTTGTAGGGGCGATTCGTCGTCCTGGCACAATCTGCCCGATCCTGACTTTCGCCCCGACGATTGGGGCGCCGAAAGGCCGTCATGTCCTTGACAGATCCCCACCTGACGACCCTGGCCGATCATTTCGGCATCGCTCGTGATTATTACGACTGGAAGGGCCAGTACACCGAGGTCGGGGAGGCGACTGTTATTGCTGTCCTTGACGGTTGGGGAATTGACGCGTCGACTCCGGAACGTGCCGAACGCGCGTGCCACGAGGTGACTAACCGGAAGTGGCGTCGAGTGTTGCCCGGAATCGTGGTCCTACGTGAGGGCCAAGAGGGGCGGGTTGACGTCCACGTTAACGCAGGGGAGTGGGTGGAGGTTCACGTCGTTTGCGAGGACGGGCAACACCGCGAGTGTTGGCAGGTTGATAATTGGAACCCCGATCGCCATGTGGACGATCGTTGGATTGGTGAGGCCACCTTCGGTATCCCTGGCGATCTACCGTTGGGCTACCACACGATCGTCGCGACGACTGCGGACCATCGCGCGACTTCTACGCTTGTTGTCTCCCCGAACTGGCTCGGCCTTCCTCGTTCGATGGGTTCGTCTCGGGTCTGGGGCCATGCCGTGCAGTTGTATTCGACTCGCTCCCGCGCCTCCTGGGGAATGGGCGATTTTTCCGACCTGGCGGACCTGTCCACCTGGGCGGCCACTCAGGGTGCTGACTACGTGCTCGTGAATCCGCTGCATGCCAGCCAGGTTGTTTCCCCTATCGAGCCGTCGCCGTATTTGCCTTGCAGCCGCCTCTTCCTGAACCCGCTGTATGTGCGCCCCGAGATCATCCCGGAGTATGCCGACCTCGACGTCTATGAGCGTTCCCAGGCACGCTCGGCCCGGGCCCAAGCAGCGGCCGATGTTGAGGCGATCGATCGAGATCGTTCCTGGAACGCTAAGCTGCCAGTGCTAGAAGCCGTCCATGCCCTTGGCCTGGAGGGATCGAGGGAATTGTCCTACCAGGCATTCCGCCGGCTGCGCGGTACTCGTCTAGGAGATCTCGCGACGTGGTGTGCATTGACGGAGGTATACGGCAACGATTGGCGCACCTGGCCCGAGGAGTATCAACGCCCCAGCAACCGTGCCGTCTCAGAGTTCGTGCGAGCCCACGAGGAACGCGTCGACTTTTTCATGTGGCTGCAGTGGATTGCTGACCAACAGCTTTCGGCGGCTCAATCTGCCGGACGTGATGCCGGGATGTCGCTGGGACTCATGTGCGATATGGCGGTGGGTGTTTCCGGTGCCGGAGCTGATGCGTGGATGCTCGGGAAGCTCTTTGCTGACGGCGTTTGCGTCGGGTCACCGCCTGATGCTTTTAATCAGGCTGGGCAGGAATGGGGACAGCCTCCGATGCGTCCCGACATCCTCGCCGATCTGGCATATCGGCCTTTCCGCGACATGGTGCGCGCCGCTTTGCGTCACGCTGGTGGTATTCGCATCGACCATATTCTCGGCCTGTTCCGGCTGTGGTGGGTTCCCGTCGGTCTCGGCCCGCGTATGGGTACTTACATACGGTACGACCACGAAGCCATGGTTGGTATTTTGGCGCTGGAGGCGCACCGGGCTGGCGCCCTTGTCGTGGGCGAGGACCTGGGAACGGTAGAGCCGTGGGTGCGCGCCTACCTGCGTGAGCGCGGCATCATGGGCACCTCGGTCCTGTGGTTCGAGAACGGTGAGAATGGCAATCCGCTGCCTCCTGAGCAGTGGCGCGAGTACGCCATGAGTTCGGTCGCTACCCATGATCTACCTCCCACTACTGGGTATCTGGCTGGTGATCACGTTGAGGTGCGTCATGAGCTGGGACTACTCACGGAATCTCTCGAGCACGAGCGCGCTGAGGTGGCTCGTCAGACTGCCACCTGGATCGCCATCCTGCGTGAGCGTGGCGTGTTGGTGGGGGATGACCCCTCCGAAGAGGACATCGTGTTAGCGATGCATCGCATGCTTACCCGCACTCCGTCAAAGGTGCTCAATGCCACCCTGACTGACGCAGTGGGAGATCGTCGCACCCAAAACTTGCCGGGTACCACGAATGAATATCCAAACTGGCGGGTCCCTCTCAGCCATCCGGATGGTTCCCCGATGTGGCTGGAGGAGGTATTTACTGACGAGCGGGCTGCGCGACTGTCTCACGTCATGAACGAGAAGTGACCGTCATGCGTGAGCTGGTGCGAGCGTAATAACGAAAAATTGGGGTCCGGTGCCGTGAAGCACCGGACCCTACATGTTGAGATCCAACAACTCTGAGCGGTCGCTCAGTCAGCGACGGCCTTCTTGAGAGTGCTGGAGGCCGAGATCTTGACGGCCTTGTGAGCCGGGATGGTCATGGACTCGCCGGTGCGAGGGTTGCGGCCATTGCGAGCGGGACGCTCAACGGTTTCAGCGGTGAATAGACCGGGAAGCTGCACCTTCTCACCCTTGGCTAGAGCGGCGGTGATGACGTCGGTAAGAGCCTTAACGGCCTCGTTGGTCTGGGCCTCAGTGAGCGAGGCCTGCTTGGCGACGGTCTTGATGAGCTCGGACTTGGTCATGGGGTCTCCTCAAATGGACTGTGTTCGATTTCGGGCTTGTTGCCGGTTCTCTCATAGTTGACATTAGCGGTTGTCGGTTCTCAGTCAAGCCCAAAACCGCGTCATAAGGGGCTTTTGGACAGATTTCGGGCCCTGAGGTACCTCGCGTGTCGTATTTCTGGCGTGCTCTGGGCCGTGCCCCTGGGGTTGTGCTCAGGAGAGGGATGCTCCAAGAACGGTGTCAGCGCCGTCGTTGCCTTGCTTCACCATGACTGTGGGGATGGCCTGGTCGCCACGCGAGATGCGTCGTCCGGAAATTGGCAGTTCAGCGATGGCAGCCTGGTGACGTTTACGCGCCGTCTCCAGCGGTTCACGGCCCACAACTTCCCCGTTGACGATGAGCGGGACGATGAGGTTACGGTCGTCAGCGTCGGCGGCTGGCGGTTGGCCCACCCCGACGACCTCTGCGGTGGCGATCCCACCTGAGCCAATGCGGCGCACCGCATACTTTCGCCCGCCCACAGTGTTTTTGTGGGACGACTTCTTGGCCACCGGCAGCAACTCGGCGTCGGGGCTGTCTGAGGTGGCGCGGGCGACTAGCTTATAGACGAAGGAGCAGGTTGGAGCTCCCGAACCGGTTACCAGGGAGGTTCCGACGCCGAATCCATCGACGGGGGCACCGCGCAGGGCGGCGATTTGCCATTCGTCAAGGTCGCTAGTGACGATGACGCGAGTGTTCGGGGCGCCGAGGTCGTCGAGCAAGTTGCGGACTTGACGAGCGACGATGGACAGGTCGCCGGAGTCGATACGGACCGCGCCGAGGCGTCCCTCGGTGAGGCGGATGGCCGTGCGTACCGCATTGTCAATGTCATAGGTGTCGACGAGAAGGGTTGTCTTTTCACCGTAGGCGGCTAGCTGGGCGCGAAAAGCCTCTTCCTCGGTGTCATGGAGGAGGGTAAAGGCGTGGGCAGCGGTACCAGAGGTGGGGACGCCATAGCGGATCCCGGCGGCTAAGTTAGAGGTCGGTCCGAAGCCGGCGATCCACGCGGCACGGGCGGCAGCGACGGCGGACTCTTCGTGGGTGCGTCGCGAGCCCATTTCGATGATCGAGCGGCCTTCACCCATCATGACCATGCGGGATGCGGCGGAGGCGATAGCTGAGTCGTGGTTGTAGATGCTGAGCAGCACGGTCTCGAGCACGCAGGCTTCGGCGAAAGTGCCCTCGACGGTGAGCAGCGGGGAACCAGGAAAGTAGAGATCGCCTTCAGCGTAACCGTGGATGGATCCGGTAAATCGGTAGTGTGACAGCCACTCGGCCATGTGCGGGCCGACTACCCCGGTGCGTTCCAGGAAGGAGACGTCCTCGTCGGTGAATCGGAAGTTCTCGACAGCATCAAGGACGCGTCCGGTACCGGCTACGACGCCGTAGCGGCGGCCTTCGGGCAGACGTCGGGGGAATAATTCAAAGACACAGCGGCGGTTGGCAGTCCCTGATGCCATGGCGGCTTCGACCATGGTTAGCTCGTAGTGGTCGGTGAACAGTGCGGTCGACATGGGTCACAGTCTAAGAGGGGGTGCGCTCTAGAGGATGTTTGCGTCGGTGAAGTTTGAGTGTCTCACCTGGGTGACAGAATGAGCACATGTCTGTAGCCACCGCGGAACCCATGACACACCGCCTTGTCGGCCAGGAATCGACATGGACGACGGTCGTTTGGGACGATCCGGTGAACCTCATGGACTACGTGACGATGGTGTTTATGAGATATTTCGGTTACCCGCGCGAACGCGCCACCCAACTCATGATCCAGGTACATAACCAGGGTCGAGCGACGGTTGCCGAGGGTAGTAAAGATAGAGATGGAGGTAGCCGTGCATGCGATGCACGGCTACGGTTTGCAGGCCTCGGTCGAAAAGGGCGGCCAAGGATGAGGATCGAGGGCACTCGAAATCGCTGGGTCTGGTATCTAGAACACGTCGAAATTATCGGCATCGAGACTGCCCTGGGATATTACGTGGAGGCCTTGTCGCGTTTGCGTGCCGCTCCTGCCCATTCCACGACGGAGGGGGCCCGTTCGCTTTTTGGGAGAGCCAGTTTTCTGGACTTCAGGAGGACGACGAGGTGCGTCGATCGATCCTGCCCAGCGCCTATCGCGACGACGATTCAGCTGACGCGCAATTCCATGTCGACCATGACGCCGAGGATGTCGCGGCGCGCTGGGAAGACGCTCAGTCCTTAAGCGCTGATGTGGAGACGTTGCACCGAACCGGCTGTATTTCCATGAACCCTGAGATGACGCAACGTTGGCTTCGTACTGTCAATGCGCTGCGTGGCATGATGGCCGCCCGGCTAGGGATCATCGACCAGGTTACTGCCGACGAAGTCGCTCGGGCGGCCCGGGAGGAATTGGGTGCCGAGGAGGAGTGCGTCTACGAGTGGCTTGGCCTCGTCGTGGAGGTGCTCGTTGAGGTGGAGCTGTCGGAGTAGGTGTCAGATTTCCCGTACGGTGACCGGCTCGCGCAATCGCAGACTCAGTTGACGTTCCAGGCGCTGATGTAGGGTCATGATGGCTGCCGGGCAACCTCGGCATGCTCCCTTCATGGCGACGTCGACTCTGCGCTCTTCGTCACCGACCGACACGTCGACCAATTCGATTGACCCTCCGTGCATCGCGGCAACCGCGCCGACGGGCCCGCCGATGAGTTCATCGGCGCACCGGCGCAGTGTCTCGACTTCGTTGAGGGGCTTGCTGTCAGGGCCGCCCACCCATTCATCGGTGCGTTCCAAGGCTGTGGTTAAGGCAGTCCGGAATCCGGCACCGATGCGTTCCCATGTGCCCTCGAGAACAGTCGCCATGACGGCGCCGACCGTCGCCTCGACGCGTACCTGGTTGAGGAACTCGTCGAGGCCGGGGGCGCTTACCAAGAGCCCGGCGAAGGGCAGCGTGATCCCGGAGACCACCCAGCGCAGGGTGGCAGGGTCGGTGGTCGTCTCCGGATGAACGGCGGTGGAGGGATGACAGGCGAGCTTCATCACATCAGCAGACCTGTCACGAGACGTCCGATGAAGGCCATGACCCAAGCCAGCACGAACATATACCCGAAGGCCACGGCGGGCCACTTCCATCCGCCGGTCTCCCGTTTCATGATCGCTACGGTCGACATGCATTGCAGGGCGTAGGCAAAGAAGAGGATGAGTGCCACGATGGTGGCCGGGGTGAAGACCTTGTTGCCCTTGTTGGGTCCATGGGTCCAGGTCCAATGGTCGAGTTGATGGGAGACGTCTACGTCATCCTCTGGATCGGTAGCCGAGGCCATCTGTCCCAAGGTCGACACCGAGACCTCACGGGCGGCCAGGGAGCCGATGAGGGAGACGTCGATCCGCCAGTCGAATCCGAGAGGCTCGAAGACGGGCTCGACGGCCTTGCCGATGCTTCCGGCGATTGAGTGATCCATGGTGTAGGCCGCCACGGCTACGTCGTTGCTGGGGTCGATGCCGGCCTTCGCGAGTTCGGCGTTGGAACGCATCGGGAAGGTCGTCAGCGCCCAGATGACGATGGTCGTCAGCATGATGATGGTGCCAGCCTTATGAAGGAAGGCCTTGGTGGGCTCCCACATCGCGATGCCCACCGAACGCAGGGTGGGGATGCGATACGGCGGCATTTCCATGTAGAAGGGCAGCAGGATGCCGGAACGGTCGGTGATCTTCTTGACGACCCATGCCGCAGCCATTGCCGAGACGGCACCAAGCAGGTAGAGCAGGAACATTGCCACGCCACGGCCCGAGAACGGCCCAATCTGCGTGGTGTTGGGGATGAGCATTCCCACCAGCAATACGTAGACGGGCAGTCTTGCCGAACAAGTGGCCAGCGGAACGCCGAGCATCGTCGCGATGCGGTCTTTGGCCGAGGGAATGGTGCGGGTGGCCATCACGCCGGGGATGGCGCAGGCGAAGGACGAGAGCATGGCGACAAAGGCCCGCCCCTCCAGCCCGGCACGGCTCATGACTTTATCCATGAGGAATGCCGCCCGTGACATGTAACCCACTGCGTCTAGCAGGGCCAACAGCAGGTACATCAACAGGATCTGTGGGACGAAGGTCAGCACGGAGCCGACACCGCCGATGATTCCGTCTCCCAGCAGACCGGCCAGGATCTGGTTGGAGACGTTGTCGTCGACCCAGCCTCCCAACCAGCTGAAGAAGTTGTCGATGGCATCTTGTGCCGGTGCCGCCCAGGTGAACAGCGCCTGGAAGAACAGGAACATCACGACGAAGAAGACGATCGTTCCCCACACTGGGTGGAGTAGCACCTTATCGATTCGTTCTGTGCGCGAGTCGAGGTGGGGGTCTTGGTAACCAGCGCTGGTCAGCACGGAATCTACCCACCCGGCAAGTTCTTCGGTGGCAGTGGGCGGCGGTACCGGGGGGCGGTCCCAGGTTTGCCAGTCCGCGATGAGGTGACGCAGTTCGCCGATGCCGATGCCGCGGTTTGCGACTACCGAGACCACGGGTACGCCCAGGGCCTGGGACAGTGCGGTGGTGTCGAGGCTGCCGCCTCGGCGGCGTAACTCGTCGGTCATGGTGACGATGACGGCTGTGGGCAGGCCGAGTGCCAGGGTTTCGGCGAGCAGCAGGAGGGATCGACGCAGTGCCGTCGAGTCGGCGACGACGAGAACGCCGTCGGGGGCAGGGATGCCCTTCATTGTGCCTTCGAGGGCGTGGACGACGACTTCCTCATCGGGGGAGATGGGGGTCAGGGAGTAGGTACCGGGAAGGTCCTCGATGCCGTATTCATTTTTACCGATCCGGCAGACGCCGGTACTGCGGGAGACGGTAACGCCGGGATAGTTTCCGGTCTTGGCATGCAGGCCAGTGAGTTGATTGAAGATCGACGTCTTGCCGCCGTTGGGGGAGCCCACCAGGGCCAGTTTGGGTGAACCCGTCCTCGGTTCCGTCGTAGGAACGGTGTGACAGGGTGCTGCGGTGGGTATGGGCATCAATAAACCTCGGAATGGGTGTGGGTTCTACGTGAATTGGGCAGGATGAAGGGTGGTTGATCAGGCGAGAGCAGTGGTGGCACACGACTCGACGACCGGCTGTGGCGCGGTCTGGGGTGCCGGGCGGACCATGATCATGTCTGCCTGGGCGCGGCGAAGGCACATCTGGACGTCGCAGACGTGGAACACCATGGGGCCACCGAAGGGCGCTTGACGAATCTTGGTGACGGCGCGGCCGTGGCCGAAACCGAGCATGTGAAGGCGGCGACGGACGTAATCGGCACACTCGATGGTGATGTCTTCAATGGTCGCGTTCTGCCCTGCCGCCAGTGAACTGAGTGGCACGACGCCTTGGCTGTCTGCGGTGCTGCGATTCATATGCCTCGTCATGTTGTCTCCCCCCAATGAAGTGATTTCATGCTGCCGTTGGGACCCGGCGCATCGTTAGATGATAGCAAAGCCTTACCTTAATGACCCTATGGGAGTGTACCGTCCAGGCAGGGGTGCTGTGACTTCCCGTGAGTGGTCGCTCGGGGAAATCGCGCGGTAGTCTGTCGAGCTGTGACCGAACCTGATTTCGACGTTGTCGACTCGCCGATCGGCATCTTCGACTCCGGATTCGGAGGGCTGACGGTGGCTCGATCGGTCGTCGACCTTATGCCGAACGAAGACATCGTCTATCTGGGCGACACGGACCGCGCTCCCTACGGTGAGAAGACCATGGCTGACGTACGACGATATGCGTTGCAATGCCTCGACCGACTTGTCGCCCACGGCGTCAAAGCCCTGCTTATCGCCTGTAATACCGCATCCTCGGCGGTGTTAAGAGATGCCCGGGAGCGTTACGGTGTGCCGGTTATTGATGTCATCATGCCGGCTGCTCGTCGGGCCAGTGCTGCTACCCGTAACGGGCGAATTGGCGTTATTTGTACTGAGGCGACAGCTCGCTCTCTGTCCTATGAGGATGCATTGGCTGCGGTGCCCGGTATCACTCTGACGACTCAGGCTTGCCCGAAATTCGTCCCGTTTGTTGAGGAGGGGATCACCAGCGGACCGGAGCTTGAGGCTATTGCCCGGGAGTATCTGGCGCCTATCCAGGAGGCTGGTTGCGACACTCTCATCTTGGGGTGCACTCACTATCCGTTGTTGGCTGGGCTCATTTCGTATGTCTTGGGTGATGGCGTCACCCTCATTTCTTCCTCTCATCAGTGTGCCCGCGCGTCGTACTCTTTGATGGTCGAATCTGGGCTATTGCATTCCCATCCTCGCGAGTCGAGCCGCTATTTCCTTACTACGGGGAATGCTGAGCGTTTCGAGAAACTGGGACGACGGCTGATGGAGGGATTCGTCCACGATGTGCAGTCGGTGCATGCTGATGCGCACTCCCTCGGTGATCGCGCGGTTGTACGAGACTGAACTCCTGCGCGACGGTGTTGTCACAGCTGCTGTGTGTCGGTGTGGTCCACTATCCTTGGCAAGGTGAGTGAGACTTCTCGAATTGACGGACGCCGCCTGGACCAGTTGCGAGACGTCAGGATTGAACGCGGCTGGTTGTCTCAGGCTGAGGGTTCGGTGTTGGTGAGCTTTGGTCGCACCACTGTGCTGTGTAATGCCTCGGTCACTGAGGGTGTACCGCGTTGGCGTAAGGGATCCGGGCTGGGATGGGTCACCGCCGAGTATGAGATGCTTCCGCGTGCCACCAATGAGCGGTCTGGACGCGAGTCGCGCAAGGGCAAGGTGGGAGGCCGTACTCATGAGATTTCCCGCCTGGTAGGCCGTTCCCTGCGTGCCGTCGTTGACGACAAGGCGCTGGGAGAAAACACCATTATCCTCGACTGCGACGTGCTGCAGGCCGACGGTGGTACCCGCACCGCTTCCATTACCGGCGCTTATGTTGCCCTTATTGACGCCGTCAACTGGCTGCGGGGGCGTGGCGGACTGGTTAGCGAGCCCATCATCGGATCAGTGCAGGCTATCTCGGTTGGTGTGGTCGACGGCATCCCGATGCTCGACCTCGCTTATGAGGAGGATTCGCGCGCCGATACCGACATGAACGTCGTCATGAGCGGCAATGGAGATTTCGTCGAGATCCAGGGAACGGCCGAGGGCACCCCCTTTAACCGCAACTTGCTCAATGAGTTGCTCGATCTAGCCGCCGGCGGCTGCGCAACCCTCAAGCAGGCCCAGTCCGAGGCTTTGGGGGTGACGTTATGAGCCGGATTGTGCTGGCATCCAATAATGCTAAGAAGCTGGTCGAGCTGCGTCGCACTTTCGAGGGAGCAGACACCGAGGTCGAAATCGTCGGTTTGTCGGAGGTCAGCGATGCCCCGGCACCGGAGGAGACCGGTAGAACCTTTGTGGAGAATGCCCTCATCAAGGCTCGTGCTGCGGCCCACGAAACCGGTTTGCCTGCTTTGGCTGACGACTCCGGACTCGAGGTTGACGCCCTCAACCGGATGCCCGGTATCCGTTCAGCACGCTGGTCGGGGCCTCACGCTCATGATGAGCGCAACCTTCAGCTGCTGCTTGATCAGACTTTTGACCTTCCGGACGAGCGACGTCACGGTAGGTTCGTATGTGCGATGGCTTTCGTCGACCCGGACGGCACCGAGATCACCAAGGTGGCGACGATGGAGGGGCGGATCATCTCGGAGGCCCGCGGGAAAAACGGGTTTGGTTATGACCCGATGTTTGTTCCCGATGCCCAGCCCGGTGACCTCACCAGTGCTGAGATGACTCCTGAGGTCAAGGACGCCATCAGCCACCGAGGACAAGCTGTTCGCGCGATTGTTCCGGCGGTCGTCGCCCATTTGGAGGGGCGCTGAATGCAGATCTACCTCGACTTGTTGCGGCGGATCCTTGACGAGGGCGTGCGCCGCGAGGACCGTACCGGAACGGGGACGGTCAGCGTCTTCGGTCACCAGATGGTCTTTGATCTGCGCGAGGGATTCCCGCTGGTAACGACGAAGAAGATTTACACCCGCAGCGTGTTCGGGGAGTTGCTGTGGTTTCTGCGCGGGGATACGAATGTCGGCTGGCTGCATGATAATAACATCCACATTTGGGACGAGTGGGCCGACGAGAACGGTGATTTAGGGCCGGTCTACGGGCATCAGTGGCGTTCTTGGCCCGACGACGATGGCACAATTGATCAGATCGCCAACGTGGTTGAGCAGATTCGCACCAATCCGTGGTCGCGTCGTCACATCGTCTCGGCATGGAATGTGGCCGAGATCAAGGAGATGGCCCTGCCGCCGTGCCACACTTTGTTCCAGTTTTACGTCACGCCGGATGATCGGGGAACCCCGACGTGGTTGAGCTGCCAGCTGTACCAGCGCTCCGGTGACACCTTCCTCGGAGTGCCGTTCAATATCGCGTCATATGCCCTGCTCACCCATCTGGTGGCCTCGGTGACCGGGCTCAAGCCGTTGCGGTTCGTCCACACCTTGGGTGATGCCCATGTGTACCTCAATCACCTCGACCAGGTTCATGAGCAGTTGAAACGTAAGCCGCGGCACCGGCCAACGCTCACCGTCAACCCGGGTATCCGTGACATTGACGGGTTTGAGCTGTCCGATATCACCCTGACTGGTTATGACCCGTATCCGGCGCTGCCTGCTCCGATTGCGGTCTGATCGGGTGCCGGGATCAAGTTTCCACCAGGCCGCAGGAGGATTGATGAAGGTCGTCGCTATCGCCGCCGTTGCTGATAACGGCGTCATCGGGTCGGGGCAGGATATGCTCTGGCACATTAGTGAGGATTTCCGTCGTTTTAAGACTGTGACGATGGGTCACACATTGATCTTTGGGCGTCGTACCTTTGAACAGATCGGCAAGCTTCCTGGGCGTCGTCACATCATCTGCACCCGCGACCCGCACTGGTCCCATGAGGGGGTGGACGTCGCAACCAGCCCGCGTCAGGCCGTCGAGATGGCGCGTGAGGCAGGCGAGGAGATCTGTTTTGTTGCCGGAGGTGGACAGATCTACGCCGACACTTTCGAGTTGTGCGACGAGCTCGACATCACCGAAGTCCACCAGAATCCGAATGGTGCGGCGCGTTTCCCCGCCATTGACCCTGAGGTGTGGGTGGAGGTTCGTCGTGAGTCTCGTGACGGCTTCGATTTCGTCGGGTACCGACGCCGGTCATGAGATCGACGGCGTCGATCCTCCACCTGGACATGGACGCCTTCTTCGCCTCGGTGGAGCAACGGGATAAGCCCTCCCTCGTTGGTAAGGCTGTCATTGTTGGTGGGGTCGGTGGCAGGGGAGTGGTCGCGACGGCCTCTTATGAGGCCCGCAAATTTGGGGTGCACTCGGCGATGGCCGGGTCTCAGGCGCGTCGATTGGCCCCGAATGCCGCTTTTTTGTCCGGACGATTTGAGGCCTACCGGGAGTCCTCGAAGGTTGTCATGGCGACGCTGCGGGAGCTCTCGCCGCTTGTTGAGCCGCTGAGTCTTGACGAAGCCTTCGTTGATCTAGAAGCCGGTGACGTCGACGTCGAGAACCTTGACGCTTTGCAGCAAGTTGCCGTTGAATTGCGTGCCCGGGTAGCAGAGCGCACCGAGGGATTGAGTTGCTCGGTGGGTATCGGGTCGAGCAAGTTCATGGCCAAGGTTGCCTCTGAGATGGCCAAGCCGCAACGTGGCCATACTGATCAGATCGCCCTCATCGCTCCCGGTACCGAGGCTGACACCATCGCGCCTTTGTCTGCTCGAGCTATCCCCGGAGTCGGGCCGGTTACGGCGGAACGGTTGGAGAAATTGGGGCTTCGCACTATCGCTGACGTCCGGGCTGCGCGGGAGTCCGAGTTGGTCCATGAGTTGGGCCATGCTTCCGGGGCGAGCCTCGTCGCCTTGTCACGGGCACGGGATGACCGACCGGTAGTGGCTAGCCGAATCGCTAAGTCGATCTCAGTGGAGGATACCTTCGAGCATGACCTCACTCATCGCGAGGAGTGCCGTCAGATCGTGGAGCGTCATGCGGGTTTGGTGTGTGGCCGGTTGAAGAAGTCTGGGCAGTTCGCTCGCACTGTCACTCTTAAGGCGAAGATGGCCGACTTCACCGTCTGGTCGCGGTCGGTGACTCTGACTGGAGCCACCGACTCGCCTGAGAGGATCTCCCAGCTGGCGGTGCGGATGCTGGATTCCCTTGATCTGCGCGAGGGAGTGCGACTGCTGGGCGTCGGGGTATCGAATTTCGCCACGTCGGCCCAGGAGGAACTTTTCGTCGTTGATGATGAGGGGAGGCTGCTCGACGAACCCGAGGTGACCGAGGAGATCACCCCCATCCAGCCGGGACCCTTTGGTCGACGTCGATCTTTTGACGGGCGAAATTGGCCTCCTGGGGTTGACCTCATTCACGATGAATATGGGCGTGGCTGGGTGTGGGGGTCGGGTCACGGCATTGTCACGTGTCGATTTGAGTACCGGGGAAGTGAGATCGGAAGGGTAAAGTCGGTTCCTCAGGACGATGAGGCGCTTCACCCGGCTCATCCTCTTCCGTTGGCATGGCAACCGCCACAGGAGGACGTCCCCTCCGAGTGACGTGCGCCTCGGACCATGAGGCTGACCCGTCGGGGCGCATTGTGGCCCCGATCAGAACATGGGGATATACGCCACCGATCCACCTAGTGCCATCAGGGCGAAGATCGTAGTGGTGACGATCGGGCCGAGCCACACCCGCCCGGTGACATGGTAGAAGGCACGGTTGAACAGCGGCAATACCACCATCATGGGTAGCAGGGATTGCAGCATGTTGACGTACAGCCAGGTCGTCGTCCAGAACACCGTCCCGGTCGAGAAGAGTGTGACGTACTGGATGACGAAAATGGCTGCCAGGCCGATGGAATTGGCCAGGGCAATGATGAGCCAATTGACCCAGCGACGTTGGTTGTTGAATCGCATTGAGGTATTGACCCGCAACGAGTTTGACAAGAAGAACAGGAACAGGGCCGGCACATAGGCCAGTGCAATGAGGAACCAGCGCTTTGTTAGCGGGCGGGCAGCTACCACGAAAAGTCGGTAGTCGACGTGGAAGAAGCCGTAGATGGCTGCCAGGATTGTGTAGAAGATGACGATGACGAGCAGGGCTAGGGCGAGGGTCCGCCCGGTCTGGACCCAGTTCATCCGAACTCCCCAGTCTTTGGCCTCGTCGTCGCCGTGTTTCTTCGATATGGCGTGGCTGATCCACAGCAGGACGAGACCGAATAGGCCGTTAACGAGCGACCACAGCACGACCCCGTTAACCATTCGTCCGGGAAAGAACCAGCCGTTTTGTTTGTTGGCTGCGGCCGAAAAGATGTGCTGGCTAGCTACCGATAAGGGGATGAAGGTTACGCAGGCAACGGCTGCTGAGATGACGAAGATAGTCCAGAATATTACCGCGCTTTTGCCTTTGGGTTTCGGTGGGGCGGGGGAGATGTCGGTACGAGCCGCTGCGAACCATGGAATTGTCAGAAGCAGTTTCGTCAGGGGCACGAGCATGACCAGCGCTGCGACGAGGGATAGGCCGTTGAAGAGTTCTTTAAGCCACCACGTTTGGTTGGAGGTACTCATCTGGTGCGGGGCGCCGATGGTGTCGTCGAAGAACTGAATCATCGACCCGATGGCGCTGGGTGTGAGCGGCTGGAACGGGTGAATCGTCCGGTCGTTATAAGCCACGCGGTAGGTTCGATCGGCAGCTGACCCGTAACCTTTTCCGACGACCACATGATTGACGTGCTGTGACTTTGGCAGGCCAGAGTTGATGACGGCAATGGCCTCTGGGGCGTGACGCAGATCGCCATTGTGGGTTTTATTGCGGTAGCCGCCTTCGTCGTAGAGGGCGTAGCCGATGCCGATATTGGATCGGATGTTTTTGAGCTTCTTGGCGTTTAGCTGCTGTAACCAGCCCGAGATGAAGACAGAGCGGATGGGGTTGAGTTGTTCGGCTTTTTCGCGTTCCTCCTTCGTAACCGTTGTGCCTCCGGGGGAGTCGGGAGCCTTAGCTTTCTTAAGGGCTTTGGCCTCCTTAGTGCCGTATTCTGCGGCTATGTGGCGCACTTGGGATCCACCTGCGGAGTGGCCGGTGATGCCGATCTTGGTCTTATCGACATAGTTGAGAGCGTTGGTACGCGACACGTAATCGATGGCTGGCTGGATGCTGGGGTCGTCGCTGTGGGGAGGCTGAGAGGTCGATTCGCCTTGGTTGTACGGATCGACGACGAGGGTGACGTATCCACGGCGAGCGAGTTCCAGGGAGTAGGAGATCTGGGTCTCCTTGGTGCGCTGGAATCCTGGTGTCACGACGATGAGAGGGGCTTTGTGCGTTGCTGTTGCCGTGTCGGGTCGGAAGAGGTCGGCACTAGCTACAGCTCCGTCTTTGCCAGGGATTTTGAGCCCTTGGACGGCGATGTGGCCGCCTCCGGTTTGGATGAGGCTTGCTCCAACCGCTCCTGCCAGGATGAGCAACAGACAGATGAGGACGTGTATTACCGGTCGGGATCGTCGCAGCCCGGTTGCTGAGTGCATCAGTGCTCCTTGCCATTGGCTCCCATGGGGATGGAGTTCATGGGGACGTCAGTGCCACAAGGGGCACCGTTGTCAACTGGAGCAATGTTAGTATTTTTTCTGACAATGTCGAGGACGTATATTAATTTTCACAAGTTACGTTTCACGATGACGATGGGTTGACGAAGGGGTCATCATCACTGCGGCGGGGGTTAGTCCGGCGGCTGGAGCCGCGGGTGTCTTGCCGGTTGCCGTCGTCAGGCTAACCGCGCCTCCAATGCTTGTCGGATTCATCGTCATGATGACCTCGAGCCTGATCCTCATGTGAGGCCCGGGTAATATCTACGGCTGCCACAGTGGTTGCTGTGAGTTTTTACCATGGAGGAGGCGAAGATGGCTGAGTCCAAGGGCTCGGCACCTGGCAGCTTATATACCCGGTTGGGAGAGCTACAAGCGATGACGCCGACCGATGCAATCATTGCTCAGTACTGTGAAGATTCTTTTCCTCATGTGGCCTTGGAGAACTTGGACGAGATCAGTGCTGCGACGGGGACCTCAACGGCGTCGGTGACGCGCTTTGTGCGTAAGCTGGGCTATGCCAGCTTCCGTGACTTCTCGCGGAGCCTTCGTGAGGAAGTCGCCGCCAACTTTGACCTTCCTAGTGATCGCACAACCAATGACCCCATGACTGATGAACCGGGAGCCATGTGGCGTTCCAAGATGGAAGCTGCCCGACGCAGCATTGATATTGGTCTGAACTCTTTGGATGGCGAAACATTCGACCGAGTTGTTGAGTTGCTGCGCGACGATTCCCGTCCGCTCTGCCTTGTCGCTGCTGCTACTGGGCATGCTCTGCTTGACTATTTCCGGTTATTGGTGCGCTATTACCGGCGTGACGTCATCTTGTTGGATTCGACTGATCGGATGGCCCATCAGCTCATTGACCTTCCCGACAACGCTATCTTGTTGGCATCTGTGTTTGACCGGCATTCCCGGATGGTTGAGTCGGTCTTGCGGCTCTTCCACCAGCGCAACATGACGACGGTGCTTTTGACGAACCGTTCTTCCACTCCGATGCGCAGGTACGCTGACCACGTCTTGTTGGTGTCTTCGGAGTCTTCGACGGCGTTTCGGTCGAGGGCCTGCTACCTCATCTTGTTGGAATCATTGGTGGCTGCTTTAGCCCCGGCGGATCACGAGGTCGAGCGTTTCCGGGTTGAGACGATGCAGGGGCTGTTTGACGAACTCGGGGTTTTTATTATTCCGTGATGTGTTCCGGTATGTGGCCGAATATTCCTATAGCAGATCGCAGGTTCGGTCCTGCTCTGTCGACGGCTGCCAGGATGCGGGGGATGGCATTCCTTCTCGGTGAGGCCGTCGCGGGAGCGCTCGAGGTCGGCTGCTAAGCGGGTGAACCTCATGCCGAGGGTGGCGGCTCCGTAGTGAACTCACTGGCGGATGTCGTCATCGACACGGTGTCGGTGGCTTTGGCCTGGCCGGTGATCTGGGCACCGGTTCCGGCCGGGACCATCCCGATGGCGCTCTGGACTCGCGCCAGGGCAGCCTCAACATCGAACCAGCTTTGAACCGTCGATCGTTCCGACCAGATCTGGTCCATCTGCTTTGTGACGTAGCCGCGACGGGTGATCTGGTTGTCGAAGGATCCGAACGCCATTGTCTGCCACCTTTTATAGCTGACTATTTGTGTCAGTAATTTTACATCTCCGGATACTTACCGGAGAGGCTTAACTTTTCCTGTGAAGAAGGTGTATAATGCTCGCCGTCAGCCTGAAAAGTGGGTTGATGCCTAGGTGGTGTGGGGAAGCTGGTGGGAGTCCGGCACTGTCGCGCAACCGTGACCACCATTGTGTGTGGGAGTCGGGGTACCAGATCACGTGGGGGTGGTGTGGGGTTCCGTCGCGGGTTACGGGGTCGGCATCGACGCGTGAACGTCTGTGTTGTCTGTGGAATCCCCTCGGGACGTTTCCGTGGAGGGACAAGATGGTAGAAGCAGCTACAACGAAACGTAGGCGAGTGTTGGGCTCGCTGGTGGCGGCTGCGGTGGTGGCCGGCGATGGGGGTGCCTGTCCCGGCCCTAGCAGCGGGTGGGCCGAAGCCCGCCGATTACGCTACCCAGGCCAGTAAGGCCGCCGACTACATTGATAGTCACAGTGCTGATCTGACGAAGGGTGATTTGGGTCCGGAGTTGGATGGGGCGTTGGCGTTGATTTCTGCCGGCAAGACCGATGCGGAGCTTTTCGGCACGATCAAGAAGGATATTAAGGCTAAAGGGGCTGTCGTATTGCACTTCTAAGAATGTGGGTGGGTGTGCGAAGGTGACGATCACCTTGCTGGCGGCTGGCGAATCACCCAACTACGGGGGAACTGATTACGCTGGTCCGGTGACGTCGGCGTCTCAGTTCGCTGAGTATCCGACGAATCAGGCGTTGGACATGATCGCGTTGGAGCGGCTGGGTCAACCGATCCCGCAGAGGCTATTCAAGTCGATCACCGACTATGCCTTGACGCCTCCCGGGCGGAATTATCCGAGTACTGCGAGTACTGATGGTCTTATGCTCGCCGCCCTGTCGCATGTGGTGTCTACAGCAGACGATCAGGAGGCGATTACGGCTGCCAAGGCGGCGCTTGTCAAACGTCTGGATGCCGATCGTCAGGGAGATGGGTGGGGTTGGCCAGACCACGATGCGAATGTGCGTGCGACGACGCGGGTGGCACCGGGTTTGTATCGGGCCGGGGATGCCATCCACAAAGACCAGGCTGTCAAGGGCCAGGCATGGCTTGCCGGTCAGCAGAAGGTTGACGGCTCGTTCGCGAACGACTGGGGTCCTTCGTGGAGGGCCTTGGCGACCGCGCAGGCGGTTCCGGTGTTGCGGGGCCTACAATCATTCGACAGCATTGGTGCCAATCCGGCTCGGGCGGTCACGGTTGATGGGTGGGTGCCGCCTCGCCGGTTAGTGAAGATGACCGTGCTGGGAGACTCCTACTCGGCAGGCAACGGAACGCTAAGGGATTACGAATATCCAACTGACCATTCGTATCGCAGTCCTAAGAATTATGGTTCGGTGCTTACGCGCCGGTTGAATCGGGAGTTCGGGGACGATACCACGTTTCAAACTGATGTGCGGGCCTGGAGTGGCGCCCAAATCACTACCGGGGACCACACTATTGTCAGTCAGGCCGACGGAATGGATCCCCACACAAAGGTGGTCCTCATGACCGCCGGAGGCAACGACCTAGACTTCACCAGCGTCGTCGAAAACTGCTTCATTGATGATTTCTGGTCATTAGCCAAGTGTGGCGGCTCCGTTGACGCAGCACGCAAGAAGATTGATGCCACGATGACGAAAACGACGACGTTGTTGTCGCATATTCAGCAGCGGCTGGCCGATCCGGCTCACACACGGGTCATCCTGATCGGATACCCCTACCTCATCCGGGCGGACCGTGATGCCCCGGGAAGCGACGTGCCGTCTACTCGGGTGCGGGCCGCCGAGGACGAATTCCGCACCAAACAAGCCGCCACAGTCAAGGCCTGGAACACATCCCATGCCCTCAAAGTGACCTACATCCCTACCACCAGCCCTTTCACTCACCATGAACCTGAACCATTCATCGGCTGGCAAAACCCTTATCGATGGATCAACGGTGTCGGTGAGACGGCAGGAGAACGCGGCGACGACGGAACAACCCATGCAACTCCAGTGTCACCAGTTAGCGACAAAAGTAAGCCCAATTTTTTTCATCCGAATGTGATTGGTCATGAGAAGATTGCTGGGCTGGTTCATGATGCGCTCCTGTCGAGAGCGGCCAGGAGTGCGAGCTTGTCTGAGAGTGTTGCGCAGCTAGCCTCGGTGCCGGGGGTGCGGATGCGTGCCGCTGTGATGGGTCAAAGCCAGGTACGCCGGGGTAACCCGTTGAGCCTAGACGCCTCCTCGTCGTATACGGCCTTCGGCCATATCCGACGCTGGCAATGGGATTTAGACGGTGACGGACACTACGAAATCGATACCACCACGCCTGAGATCACCCGCACCCTCACCCGAATCGGAACATACCAGGCACATTTGCGCATCACCGATACCACCGGCACCACTGACACTCTCACTTTCCCGATCCAGGTCACCCGAGACGGCGACGGCGTGCCCGATACTCAAGATAACTGCCCCACCATAGCCAACCAAGACCAAACCGACACCGACCACGACGGCATCGGAGATGCCTGCGACCCCCACACCACCACAAAGGCACCACGATGACCACCCACAAAAACACACCCGAACAGCAATACCACCACGCACCCCTCAACGGCCTGGCCATCGGCACCATCGTCGGAGCTGTCTGGGCGCTCGTATTCTTGCTCTGGGGTGTACGGGGAAACTTTTTCATGTCTGTACAGGGCAACTATTTGATGTCGGTTGTTTTCCCTGTGGCCGGGTGGCTTGCCGGGCTGTGGGGGAGAACAGTTGGCGCTTGCGAAAATCCTGCAATAAAGAAACGCAAAATCAGGATTATAGGTGCCGTGATGGCAACTCTTACGGGGTTAATCATGACGATTCATGAGCATTTTATTGCATGGCGTAATTATATACCCAGAGATGCAATTTTTAGCGGCAAAGCTGTTATCATATACCTTGCCCCACTGATTGTTTTCCCTGTGGTTGGGTGGATGCTCGGCACAGTCAGGGCCAATATCCTGCATAATAACGGGACTGACATCATTCGGATGAGTTGCGTAACAGTGGTGGCTGTGTTCGTATCGGTGATCGCCTGGTTTTATATTACAGCAAGCCTTAGCTTGATTTTTTTCCTCGATTCTTGATGTATCGAAATCTTCATCTTGGGGACAAGAAATTAGGTTGTGATTATGCCTGTCAATGTTAGCAATAGCGTGGTTGATGGCTGGAACGGCTGCCTCACGGTGGCCAACCCGGAATAAACTGACTCTGGCTGCGACGGTATCCGGAGACGCCTGCGACTCCCACACCACCACCAAAAAGGAGCCACAATGACCACCCATGAGAACACACTCGAAGAGCAATACCGCCGCACCCCTCAATGGCCTGGCCATCGGAGCCATTATTGGCGCCGTCATGGCGACTTTTACGGGCGTGTTTATGTTTTTGATTGAGTTTTTCTTGTTTGCGGATCATATATCGTTAGCGGCGTGAAGGTGGCAATGCATCCGCTGTCGTTAGTAGTGTTTCCTTTTGCTGGGCTGGCTCTCAGTGTTATTGGAATCAGGCTCAAGAACAGTAGTAATGCCCATTTATTCTCGGTATGAGCATTGCTTCAGCGATCATGCTGTTCATGGCCGTGGTGGTGTGCTTTCGTCATTACAGGATTGTCCTTGTATTCTCACTCTTGATGGTTCGCACTGTTTCAGCGAGGTGTGCCGGTGGATGCGGCTCTACGGACACGATTCTTAGCGTCGATGTGAGACCCCAGTAAAGAAGAAGTGCAGGGTCAGGATCAATTGGCGCTGCCATGGTGACTCTGATCCAAGATTACAGATTGCTAAATACTGGCATACCAAGGTGTGTTACCTTCGGCGGCAAGGCGTTCGTCGTTTATCTCAGCTCCGCTGATCGCCCTTCCGGTTGCTGGGTAGGCGCTTGGTGTTGCCAGGATAAGTATCCATCGAATGTCATTCTTGAGATGAGTCTCTTTTCATCAGCAGGGGTTAATGACGTGGCGTCGCAGTTTCGTTGGTTGCGAATTTCTCGAGGTCTTCGCGGGTTCCGGCCATCCGGTCATGGTCGTAACCGGTATCCGAGTACTGCCACATTGTCCATGCGTCCCATCCCGACGGTAATTCCCCTACGGTGGAGGAGTATCGGGCGATCCATAACGGTGCGACGGCTGTGATATCCGAGGCTGCCGATCCCACGCACATGTTCCACCAACTCGTGGACGTGTAAATCATGGGAGCCCTGCCCCACCGTTCTTGATAGGTGGACACGAAATCACGGATCCATGAGGCCATCGCGGTCTGGCTCAACCCATAGCAGGCATTTTCGCCGTACGGGTTGTACTCCAGGTCCACGACCCCGGGCAGGGTGTAGCCGTCCTCCGACCATCCGCCGCCATGATCGGAGAAATACGTCGCCTGGGCCTGCCCAGACGAGTTCGATGGCAAGGCAAAGTGATAGGCACCCCGGATCAGACCGGCGCTCTGGGACCCGTTGTACTGGGATGCGTAGAACGGGTTTTGATATGACGTTCCCTCGGTGGCTTTCACCCATGCAAATGACATCCCCGAAGAAACCTTCGCTGGCCAGTCAACGTTCCCATCATGGCTCGAGACGTCCATTCCCTCAGGTTCGGTATCTATCGTCAAGCTCTGCACCCGATTGGTCACCGCAGTTTCGTGCTCATGCTTTTTGATCTGAGACCCCATTGCGTGATCGCTGGAGGAAGGAGCGCTCGAGGACGACGACTCCTCAGGTAGTTGGGTTTCTGATGCGTGGGCAACGGCGGCTGGCACGAGAGTGATCACGGTCATACCGGAAACCATTGCGGCAAGCCATGATCGTTGACGACGGTTAAACGAGCAGTTCATGCAAACCCCCACGACTAGAAACTGGCCTCAGCATACGGCAAGGGGGCCGAATACGGCAAGGGGGCCGATGTGTGAGTCGTACCCTCAAGTGTCACACCGAGGTTGACGACACCACCTCGCTCGTACACTTGCTTCGGCCAGTTTGAGTCCGTGCTCGGGAAAGGGTGGGGAGTGGTGAGCCGCAACATTCACGGTGACTGCTCGGCGTGGCACCGGAAACTGGTGGGTGGCGGAATGCTTCGAGGCTGACAGCCTCTCCCAAGTGCGACGCCTGGGCTGATGCTGCCGAGCATATTCGGGAAGCCATCGCGTACCAGAGGGCTGCCCAGCTGCTTCACTAAGCGATGATCCTTTGGAGGCACTTGCCCCCTCAACTGGGCCGAGCGATCTGCTCGGGCGACGGTCACAGACCTTGCTGCGGTGCCGGAGAAGGGACTCGAACCCTCACACCACAAGGCACAGGAACCTAAATCCTGCGTGTCTACCAATTCCACCACTCCGGCATAGGGACGCTATCGTCCCCGGGCCGCCAAGGCCCTCGAGCATTCCCGAATCAACAGTCGATTTTAAGCTCCTTGCAGAGCTTGTCGACATGACCCTTGGCTCGAACATTGTACTGGGCTTCGGTGACTTTGCACGAACCGTCCTCAGCAACGTCGACGATGAAGGTGGAGCGAATGACCCCGACGATCTCTTTACCATAGACGTTCTTGGATCCGTAGGCCCCGTAGGCTTTCATAACCTCTTTGCCCTCGTCGGAGAGCAGAGTCAGGGTCAACGATTCCTTGGCGACGAACTTTTGCAGCTTGGCGACGGGATCGGGGGAGATCCCCAGTACTTTGTACCCAGCCTCCTCAAACTCGTCCAAATGAGCGGTGAAATCGATAGCCTGGGTTGTGCATCCGGGCGTCATGGCGGCGGGATAGAAGTACACGATGACGCGCTTGCCGGTGAAGTCTGAAAGGGTGATGTGGTCGCCGCTGGCGGCGGGCAGAGTAAAATCAGGGGCCGCATTACCGGGCTGAAGACGGGTGCTCATGACCTCAACGATATAGGCTGTTGCCAGACCAGCGCCGCGCCCACGCCGGCGCAAAGCGCAGACACGGCACCAGGAGGGGTCACATGGCTGATAGCAAGTCGAAGGCGAAGGACGAGCGCACTGCCGATGAGATCAGGCGGGATATTGCAGCGACCCGTGCTCGCCTGGCAGCCGGGGTGGAGAACCTCGTGGAGGAGGTGCATCCGGCAACCCTCAAGCGTGAAGCATCTGATCGTGCCCGTGATTTTGTGCAGGGTGAGTTTGATCAGGTCAAGAGCCAGGTCAAAGATGAGAATGGCTGGCGCGTGCAGCGGATCGCGATGGCGGCAGGAGCGCTCGCGGCCGGCGTCGTCAGCATCATTGTGCTGCGCGCGATAGTCGGTCGCGCTACCGGCGCTACCGCTCGTCGCAAACTTGAGAAGCTGCAGCTTTCTCAGGCGAAGCGGGTTCGTAAAGATGCCAAGCAGCGTCGTAAGGAAGACGCTAAAGCTGCCAAGAAAAATGCCAAGCTCGGCAAGAAGAACGCTAAGAAGTACGGCAAGCTCGATACCGATGACTCGTCGGTAAGCAACCTTGCCGAGAAAATGCTCAAACAGGCCGCCGTGCTGCGTGCACAAGCGGCTGCTGAGCGTGAGAACAGTGCCGCCTAGCAAACAGCGGTCATAGCGCAAGGCAGGTGTGGCTCCGGCCCATGGTGGACCGGAGCCACACTGTGTTACCGCATCATTTGATACCGCCAGCAGCCATTTGGGAGCCGAACGGGGAGTTGAACTGTGAGGCTCCGGTGAACTTCGACAGCAAGACTGTGGCGGGCTCCATCTTCGGATCGTTGATCATGGTGACGGCGACGAGGAACTCGTTCCACGCACCAATGAAGACGATGATCGCGGTGGTGAAGATGCCGGGGGCCGCCAGCGGGAGGATGATCTTGCGGAAAGCTTGAGCCGGGGAGCAGCCGTCAATCATGGCTGCCTGCTCCAACTCGTCGGGCATCTGCTTGAAGAAGGTCGTAAGGTTCCACACTGCTAGAGGCAGGGAGAACGACAGGTCCGGGATGATCATGGCCTGGTAGGTGTTAATCCAATGCCATGCCGAGAAGTTCTTCAGCAGCGGCACGATGATGGCCACCAGTGGGAACATCGACGTCGCGATGATGAGAATGAGGAATCCGCCCTTGCCGCGGAAATCTAGGCGCGCGAGCGCGTAAGACGCGAAGGTGGCGATGAGCAGAGCAATGACCGTCACTGCGACGGAGACAATGAGGGAGTTCAGCAGGCCGCGCAGAAAGTTGTTGCTCGGCTGGAAGACTGCCTGGTAATTCTCCATCGACGGATGGGTTGGCCACCAGGTGTTGTCGAAGATCTCCGAGTCGGGAGGCAGCGAGGACACCAGCATCCAGTAGAACGGCGCCAGGCAGTAGATGACGATGAGGACGATGCCGATGATCGGCAGCACCTTGGCCCAGGTGTTTTTCTTATGGTGGGTCTCCTGGTCGAAGGTCCCCGGCGCAGTTGCAGTTACGGTGCTCATGACGCCGCCTCCTTGCTAGCTGCGGCTTGTACAGCATTGGCTTTCTGCCGGGCACGACGTCCACCCGGACGTCCACCAGAGACGAAGGTGGTGGCTTTCATCTTCTTGTGTTTGTGTTCGTCGCCGACGAGGTCAGCTCCGAGGATCTTGATGAACGCGAATGCGATGATGAACACGTAGAGGAACAGGATGATCGCGTACGCAGCAGCAGCGCCGTACCGCAGGTTAGAAGCCTCATCCTGGACCAGCATGGACAGTGTCTCAACTGACTTCATACGCGGCCCCACGAGAATAAACGGCAGGTCGAACATACGCAGAGCATCAAGGGTCCGGAACAACACGGCGACGACCAGTGCCGGTTTAACCAAGGGCAAAGTGATGGAGACGAATCTCTTCCACGCATTGGCACCATCCACCTTGGCCGCTTCGTAAACCTCAGTCGGAATCACTTGCAGACCGGCAAGTGTCAATAGACCGATGTACGGAGCCGTCTTCCAAACGTCGGCAATGATGATCGACCACTTGGCCGTCCAGTTGCCCGAGGCCCACATGATATGCGTGCCGATGATGGCATTCGCCACACCATTCTGGTTAAAGATCCAGCCCCACAAAATGGCTGAGACGGCGGTGGGAATAGCCCAAGGAACCAGAATGGCGGCTCGGACGATGCCACGTCCGGCCATCGCCCGGTGCATGATGAGCGCCATGATGACGCCGAGGATGGTCTCGAGCACGACTGTAACGACACCGAACAAGGTGGTGTTCCAGAAGGCGGTCCAGAATCTCTCCCCGGAGCCGGTGAAAATGTCGGCGAAGTTCTTCATCCCGACGAACGGCTCGGTCTCGTTGACGAATCCGGTTTCTGGATCCAGCTCGGGCTGGCCGTAGAGGGTTTGCTTCATCGACTGAATGACGGGGATGACGATAACAATCGTCAAGACGATAAGGGTAGGTGCGATGAGTGCTAGGGCTAGACGTTCTTGAGATTTGGCCCGCGAAGACCTTTTGTTGGTCTGTTCCACTGTTGCAGTGGTCATGGTAAAGCTCCTTGTCCCCTGGCGCTGTTGGCCGGGTGGTGCGAGCAAGATCCATAGGTACGGCGGGGTAGGTGACCCGCCCCGCCGTGTCCATGTGGTCGAATGACAGTCAGTTCTTGATGATCGTCTTCAGCTTCTCGGCTAGTTGCTTGGCCGCGCTCTCGGCGTCAGTCTTGCCCTGCAGAGCTGGGTAGATGGCATCCTGGATGGCCGCAGTGACGTCACCATAGGCGACAGCATGAGGACGCCCTTTAGCAGCGTCGAGGGAGGCTTTCAAAGTTGGCAGATACGGGAGCTTCTTGACGTTCTCGTCCTTGGTGTACAGCTCGCCGTAGATGGGGGCGTTGGACTGCTTCTCGAGGTTGTACTGCTCAGACTCCTTGCTGGTCCACCACTTGACAAACTTAAGGGCTGTGGCCTTGTTCTTGCAGTTAGTGGTGATAGCGCAGTTGTGGCCGCCCAGGGTCGGCGTGTAGGCCTTGCCATCAATGGACGGCAACGGGGCAAGACCGAACTTGTCAGGGCCGAGTTCCTTAAGGTCGTTGCCGTACTGGTAAGGCCAGTTACGTAGGAAGAGGACTTTGCCAGACTCGAAGCCATTGCGGCTGTCCTCTTCCTTCTACTCCAGAGCAGCGGTCGGGATGAGTTTGGATTTGAAGGCGTCGACGGCTGTCTGGATGCCTTTGATGGACTCCGGAGAGTCGACGGTCACCTTGCCTGAGTCGTCGACGATCGCACCACCGCAGGTGTTGATGAACTCGGCGATATTGCAGGTCAGCCCCTCGTATTTGGCCCATTGACCACCAAAGCCGCCGATGTTCTGCATACCGGGGAGCTTGCGGACGGCTTCGGTGGCCTTTTTAACGTCTTCCCAGGTTTTGGGGATCTCAACCTTGGCTTGTTCAAGGAAATCTTTGCGGTAGTACATAATCGGTGCGTCAGTGGCGTACGGGACGGCGTACTGCTTGCCGCGGTAGGAGCCGGTCTCCCACACCGAGTCGATGACGCCGACGGGTTTTGTATCTGACGGGATTTCGACGATCCAACGGTTAGCGGCGAACTCGGCTACCCACACCAGATCAAGGCCGATGACGTCGTAGGCCGCAGAGTTCGTCTGGGCGGCGTTGATGAGTGACTGGCGTTGCTGATCAGCCTCCGAGGACAGCTCAATGAGGGAGACTTTTTCCTTGGGGTACTTTGCGTTCCACTCGTCGAGTCGCTTCTGGACCATGCCACCGGAGAAGTCTTTGCCCTGAACCCAGCTGATGGGGCCCTCACCGGTGAAGTCTCCCTCTTCGGCTGCGGGTTTGTTGGATTCCGAGCCCTTCGAGTCCTCGCTAGAGCAGGCTGCCAAGGCACTGAGCGCCAGTGCTCCGACAGAGCCCTGGATAAAGGCTCGGCGGGAGTGTGTGTAGTGCATCATGTGACTTCTTCCTCCTTGATACAGCGATGTCGGCAGCGACATCACGTGCGCATCAGCGACTTTCTGCAGGTGCGACAGGTCACAACTTTAGGCAGCACCCTACACTGCCTCCCCAGCATGTCTGCACAGTATTTCGTTAATGGGGTGAATAATCGTGCAGAAGATGTGGGCATGAAAGTGGTATCTCTGAGGGGTGCTGGTATCAAGTGCGGGGAGTGCGACGGTCTTGGTTTAAGTACTTCCGTGAAAGAGACCGCCCATACCGATCTCATTGGCAGAAGCCTGCGGTAGTGATCAGTCCAGAACCGTATGCTGCCGGTCGGACTTGACTGTAGGGGGTATGAAAAAGTCGTTTCGCCCCAATTTTAGGGCGAAACGACTTTCACTTCGGTGCGCCGCCAGGGACTCGAACCCTGAACCCGCTGATTAAGAGTCAGCTGCTCTGCCAATTGAGCTAGCAGCGCCGACAACAAGCAACACTAGCGGACTCCGGTCATGATGCAAAATCGAGGTGACAAGCTCATGACCGATCGGTGCGCACAGCCTCAATCCGACGCTGTCGCAGCGCCGTTATCTCCGGTATATCGAGGGGTTCTAAACGGCGTCCTAGAGCCATTTCAAGCACGTGGTCGGCTAGCTGCGGGTTGCGTACCAGTACTGGTCCGTGGGGATATGTGCCGATGACCCGACCCTGCACAGCCCCTTCGTCACGACGGTTGCCATTGCCCCAGCCACTCTCTACGGCAGCAAGCGGTTTGGCGTCGGAACCGAGTTCGGTCCAGCCGCCATGATTTTCGAAACCGGTGATGGGATAGGTATTACCGTCGGGCTGAGTCCAGATGTGTAGCACCTCCCCGACGGCACGCTCTGGGCCACGTCGAGTTTCAGCGTCGAGGAGCCCTAGCCCTTTGATGGCCTCATCACGGGCCCCAATGGTGAAGGACTTTCCGCAGATCTGGTAGCCGGCGCACACTGCAAAAAGCATTGCGCCGTCGTCGAGGGCGGTGAACAGCCCGCCATCAGCTTCGAGCTCTTGTACAGCGGTGATCTGGGCGGTGTCCTCTCCGCCCCCTAGCAGGTAAACGGCCCCGTCGGTGGGCACAGGCTGACCAGGCTCGACGATGAGGAGCTCGGCGTCGATGCCACGCCATTGCAGTCGTTTAGTGAGGACGACGGCATTGCCGTGGTCGCCGTAGATGCCCAACAGGGACTGGTACAGCAGGACGATCTTGGGACGGTCGATGTTCATGCCAGTCCTCCGAGTCGGCGCAGTTTCTGGAAAGGTGTATAGGTTGACAGCACGTCAATAGGGTGTTCGGCGTCCCACTTTCCGGCCAGGAGTGGGGGGGAGAGAGCCTGAGAGAGGTCCTCAATGACGATGTGCTCCACCTCGGCGTATTGCAATCTGACGGCCAGATCAAGGGCACGTGGCCCAGCACAGATGACGGTTCTTCCGGCTAGCTGTTCGTAGTCAACATCCCATAACCACGAGACGTCTTTGCCGTCGGCAGCCACTGCGTCAATGGCCAGCACCAGTGGATTTGAGGTCGTTAGCGGCAGAGATTCTGTCCAGCCGGCGGGATTCTTTGACAGCAGTAGACGGCAGCGAGTGCCACTGATGGTGCAGGTAGCGTAGCGGCCAGCGGGGGATTTCACTGTGGCGATCCCGCGTAAGGCGTCCTCAGGCTGGATACCCATATGGATAGCCGCTGCGAGGGCACAAGTAGCGTTGGTGAGGTTGAAAGATCCCGGCACTTGGACGTCAAGGTGGAAGCGCCGTCCCGAAGCCTCAACGGCGTCGTGGTCTTCTACCCACCAATCAGCGGCTGGTTGCTGTAATTCGCATCCAGGGCAATCCCAGCCTTGATCGCTATGGGTAAGGACGGCACCACAGTTGGGGCACAGCGTCGCATCGGCTGTCCAGCGGGGCTTGGTATCTACCCAAATGACGTGACGAGCTTTTTGACACACCCACACGATGAGTGGGTCGCAGGCATTAGCAACCACGGTCGGTCCGTGTTCGGCTGCTTTCTCGAGAGCCGCCCGCCAATCGCGACCCAGGAAAGTCAGCTCGTGATTGCGGTCAAGCTGGTCGCGGCTGAAGTTGAGCAGCACCAGCACCTCCGGGGAGCCCATTGCTACGACATCAGCGACGACTCGTTCGTCGGTTTCCAGCACCGCGATAGTGGCGTTAGGAGCTTGTCCTAGAGCTGAGACGATGCCGTGATACAGGTTTGCACCGTCAGCGTTGGTGACGACGGACCGCTGACTGTCGGGGGTCCCGGCCCGCACTGCGGCAGTGAGGAAGTGGGTCGTCGTGGTCTTGCCGTTGGTCCCGGTGACGCTTGCGATGCGACGTCCCGCCAATAGTTCGGGCAAGGCCCTGGGCGCCAGTTTCATTGTCACCCGACCTCGGATGGACGCTCCCGAGCCCTTCCCTGCTATGCGGGAGACCGTTGCAGCTGTCCGTCCAGCCAGTAGGGCTAGTTGCAGCTGCGGGGAGCTGCGGTGTCTTTGAGATGACGAGGTCATAGTCCCAATCATGGCAGGAAGGGATGACGGCATCGAAGTGCTCAACCTTGGATGACGGCGGTCTTAGAACCACACCAATATGAATTGACAAGGGTGTTCGCTGTTGTTCTGGAGACCCATCGGTAAAGCTGTCGGGCACGCGTGTCACGGTGATTCTCGTCAGTTTTCGGAAGGTTGCTGGATGTCGGACAGGGGGTGCGATGATCGACGTCGACGCATTGGTGAGCCGTGGTGTCGATGGGTTAGAGGTGCCTAACGGCCATGCTATTCACCCGTTGCTTCAGCCGCTCTTTCCTGGTGGGCTTATGCCTGCGGTGTACCGATTAGACGGGGCGTCTTCGGTTGGGCTGGGATTGCTCACCCACGGCTGGTGTGGGGTGGTAGGCCTGCCCGAGTTGAGCGTCGAGGCGGCGCGGCAGTGGGGAGTCGAGCTGTCCCGGTTGGTGCTCGTGCCAGATCCAGGGAACTGGCTCGAGACGGTAGCTACCCTCATTGAGGGGCTCGATGTTGTCCTCGCTGTAGCTCCGCCACCGCTGCCGATGACAGCGGGAAGACGATTAACGGCTCGGTTGCGTTCCCGAGGTTCAACTCTGGTAGTGCTGGGGCCGTGGCCCAAACCGGCTGCTCGAATCGATGTACGCACGATCGGTTGGCGGGGCCTCGGGCAGGGGTATGGCTGTCTATCAGCCCAAGAACTTGAGGTAACGGTGGTCAGGCACCACCACAATCGTTCAGTGAGGTTAGTTCGCACTGGTGCTGGGGTGCACTCTGCCAAGGAGAGGGCGGATGTTTGCTGAACGACTGAGCCCCTTCCCAGTCCGGGTCCTCTTGATGGTGATCCCACAGTGGCGGATTGTGGCCGCATCTCGGCGTCACCCTGGTGACGACCCGCTTATGATTGCTGACCGTGGTGTAGTCATCGACTGCTGTGCACGTGCGGCCGAGGAAGGTGTGATTCCCGGCCTGCGGGTGCGAGCGGCCCAATTACGCTGTCCCGAGGGCGTTGTGGTGCCTTACGATTCTGCCTCTGAGGAGGTCCTCTTCGACGAGGTGGTCCGTGAGATCGAAAAGTCCGTGGCCCCTTCAGTCCACGTGGTGCGACCAGGTGTGGCTGCGGTAGCAGCTCGCGGTGCAGCTCGTTTCTATGGCGATGAGGTTGCTGCTGCTGAGCGTATGGTCAATGTCTTGACCCATATTGGATATCCCCACGTGGGAGTATCGGTAGCTGACGGTCTATTCGCTGCCGAGGTGGCGGCTACCGACAGTAGCGGTGAGGGGAAACGGGACCCCATCTTTCTCGCCTCAGGAACATCTCGAGCTTTCTTGGCTCCCTACGACGTCTCGGTGTTGGCTCGCACAGGACGGACCGATGGGGAATTAGTGCGAACTTTGCGCCAACTCGGTCTGACGACAATGGGAGCTTTCGCTGATCTAGACCGTCAACACGTCGTGCAGCGGTTTACTGATGCCGGTCAGCGTGCTCATGACTGGGCCCGGGGGATGGACGTCACAATGTTGTCGTCTCGACGTCCCCAGGATGACGATGCTATGGAGGTCGTCTTTGATGACCCGGAGCCTTCTGGTACTCAGGTTGTTGCCAAGGTACGTCCGGTGGTGGAGGAATTTATGACACGTCTGGCAGAGACCGGGCGGGTGTGCTCCCAGGTCCGTATTTTGTTGCGAGCTACTACCGGTTTCTCCGAGCACACCTGGCGTCAGCCTTGGCAGTTCAGCGGTGACGATCTGCTAGCGCGATTGTCGCGTCAACTTAATGATCTTCCGCGTGGTACCGACGAGTTTGGTGCTGACGAGTTCTGCCAATCAGGCGTACAGGCGGTGCGCATCGTTCCCACCATCCATCGTGCGGGGGAAGCTGCTGAGGGGTTGTTTGGTGCCAGGCCCACTGAGCACCTCGTCCACGTCATCTCTCAGTTGCAGGAGAGGTTGGGCCCTGAGGGGGTCCTGGTAGGGGTGGTCGCCGGTGGCCGGATGCTCAAGGATCGACGCCGACTTGTCCCTTTTGGGGCGGTTATTGAAAATGCTCGCCCGGTGGATCGTCCCTGGCCCGGTCACTTAGATGGTCCGGCCCCCGGGATCGTGTACTCCCGCCCCCTGCCGGCCCGGTTAGAGACGACGGATGGTATGCCTCTAACGACCTCCTCGGATTTGCCCACTATTACTCCTGGGTGGTTCCATGACGGCACGTCGCGGCGTCGTGTTATCGCGTGGGCAGGGCCATGGCCGGTACACCAGAGGTGGTGGAGTACCCCGACCGTTTCAGTGGAAAGGGTGCAACTGGTCACCGAGGATCAGCAGGCCTGGGTGTTGGCAGGGTCGGCTGACCGCTGGTGGATCGAGGCTCGGTACGACGAGGCGTGATTGCGGTGAGCTATCACAATCCGCCAATTCCTTGGCGTGAACTAGAGGGACGTATTTCTGGGAGACTTGCTCCCCATGGTCACCAGGAGAGTCACGCTGACCAGGTCGGTTACCGTCGCGTCCGCAAACCTTTTGACCGTCACCCAGTCCGGCCGGAGGGGCCGGTAGTGCCCTATGCCGAATTGCACTGTCATTCCTCTTACAGTTTCCTTGACGGCGCTTCCAGTCCCGAAGATCTCGTCATTCGGGCGGCAGAGCTAGGGTTATCAGGGCTGGCTTTGACCGATCATGATGGTCTTTATGGAGTAGTCAGGATGGCCGAGGCTGCTGAAGCCTGTGGTCTTTCCACCATCATCGGGTCGGAACTGTCGATTGGTGTTCCTGAGCCGCAGAACGGGGTGGCCGACCCGGTGGGCAGTCATTTACTCGTGCTGGCCAATGGGCCGGAAGGGTATCGACGTCTGGCTGAGGCTCTCACCGATGCTTATCTGGTTGAGGGAGGCCACAAGGGCCGTCCGGTGCACGATCTCGACCATCTGGCCGAGGTAGCCGACGGGCACTGGACTGTTCTTACTGGGTGTCGCAAGGGAGCGGTAAGGCAAGGTTTAGTTAGGGGGATGCCGCAGGCCGAGGCGGAGCTGCGTCGTCTGGTTGACCTTTTTGGCATCGACAATGTCCTGGTCGAACTGACCGACCACCGGGCTCCCACTGATTCCCGCGACAACGACCTCCTCGCAGAACTAGCTTCTCGCCACAGCTTGTCGACGGTGGCGACGACGGCTGCCCATTACGCCGGGGGTGAGCAGTTTGAGTTGGCTTGTGCCTTGTCAGCGGTGCGAGCCCGACGCAGTCTTGACGAGATGGACGGGTGGTTGCCTCCCGGCCCGGTGGCACGGCTGCGTAGTGGTGCTGAGATGGCAGATCTTTTCAGTCGTCATCGAGATGCGGTGGATAACACGGTGGCAGTGGCTGAGAGGACGGCTTTCCACTTGAAGTCGGTGCGTCCCCGTCTGCCCGACCAGAAAGTGCCCGACGGCCATACTCCCATCAGCTGGCTGCGTCACTTGGTAGAGGAAGGACGTCGGGCGTGCTACGGGGATGATCCGGTAGCCAAGGACCGCCTAGCTACCGAGCTTGACCTCATTGAGGATCGGGGTTTCGCAGGATACTTCCTCATCGTCTCCGACATTGCGGAGTTTGCGCAGTCGCAGGGGATTTTATGTCAGGGACGTGGATCGGCGGCGGCTTCGGCGGTCTGTTATGTCCTGGGAATCACCGTCGTCGACCCGGTTTTCTATGGCTTGCCTTTCGAGAGGTTCCTGTCGGTGCTACGCGAGGAGGAACCTGACATCGATGTCGACTTCGACGCTCGTCGTCGCGAGGAGGTCATCCAGTACGTCTACGCCAAATACGGTAGGCGCAATGCTGCCCAGGTAGCCGATGTCATCACCTATCGTCCACGCAGTGCCATCCGTGACATGGCTAAGGCCCTCGGTTATTCCCAGGGCCAACAGGACGCATGGTCGCGTCAAATGGAGAGACGATCGGTGCCGCCCTTGCCCCACGATCCTGATGGCCCCGAGATTCCTGACGATGTCACCACCCTCGCTCAACAGGTAATGGGTCTGCCACGTCACCTGGGTATCCACTCAGCTGGAATGGTGCTGACGCGAGAACCAGTAGGACGCATCTGCCCCATTGAGCCGGCTCGAATGTTTGGTCGCACGGTGCTGCAGTGGGACAAAGAAGACTGTGCCTGGATGGGGTTGGTGAAGTTCGATCTGCTTGGGTTGGGGATGCTCTCGGCACTGAGTATTTCCTTTGACCTCATCTCTCAGCATTGCGGACGCTTCTGGACTCTGGCCTCTATTCCACGTAATGAGCCGGGGGTTTACGACATGTTGTGTCGCGGTGACAGCATCGGGGTATTCCAGGTAGAAAGCCGCGCCCAGATTGGTGTCCTGCCGCGTCTCAGACCGCGCTGTTTCTACGATCTAGCCGTGGAGATCGGACTTATTCGTCCTGGCCCGGTGCAGGGAGGTGCGGTACATCCTTATATCCGTCGACGTACCGGCGCCGAACCAGTCACCTATCCCCACCCGCTGCTAGAGCCGGTGCTCGAACGCACCCTGGGTATTCCGCTCTTTCAAGAACAGCTTATGCAGATGGCTACTACGGTGGGCAACTGCACGGTGGCCGACGCTGACCTGTTACGTCGAGCTATGGGGTCCAAGCGGGGGGTGGAGCGTATCAACTCGCTGCGCACCAAACTTTTCGAGGGGATGGCTGCCAATGGGATTGACGACGACACAGCCCAAGGCATTTACGCCCGCATCGAATCTTTCGCGAATTTCGGGTTTGCCGAGTCTCATGCTCTGAGTTTCGCCGGGTTGGTTTACACCTCGGCCTGGATCAAGCTCCACTATCCGGCGGTCTTTCTGGCGGCCCTGCTGCGCAGTCAGCCGATGGGGTTCTACTCCTCGGCAACCTTGGTAGCTGATGCCCGACGGCATGGGGTGGTGACGAGACGTCCTGATGTGGCGAGGTCTTCAGTAGGCGCAGATCTGGAGTTGTTGGATGCGTGCTGTGAAGAGCTCGGTAGTGAAGAATTGGAAACAGGGATAGACGAGTGTCTCCACGACCACGACGAATCCGAGATCGGGGCCTTTGATCCTAATCGTGATGATGGTGATCATCGTCGCGATACCCACTTCGCCGTGAGGCTGGGACTTTCCGATGTTTCCGGTATCAATATCGAGACAGCGACTCGGATTGTTGAGGAGAGAGAACGCGAATCTTTCGCCAGCCTCGACGATCTTGCCCGTCGGGTTGATCTGAGCGGTGAGGAGGTCGAGGCACTTGCTCTGGCCGGTGCTTTCGACGATCTCGTTGGTTCCAGACGCGGTGCTTTGTGGCAGATCGGCCAGATAAATGGTGTCGGCCCAGGACAGTTGGACGTTCAGGTGGTCACCCAACCTCCTCTACTTCCCGAACCTACTCAGATGGAATTACTGGGTGACGACCTCCGCGCCACCGGTATTAGTACGGCTGATCACCCGGTCCGCCAGGTACGAGATGCCCTTAATCGACGGGGTGTGGTACGGGTCGACCGGTTGGATGGTGTTGAGTCCGGACGACGTGTCGAGGTCGCCGGGGTGGTAACCCACCGTCAAAGACCCGGGACGGCTGGAGGAGTGACCTTCCTCAACCTGGAGGACGAAACCGGTCTGCTCAACGTCATCGTCACCCCGGGGGCGTGGAGACATTATCGACGTGTTGCCCGAACGTCGCGGGCTTTGGTGGTGCGGGGAATCCTCGAGAGAGGGGATGAAGGAGTGATGAGTTTGCAGGCAGATCGGCTAGAGGCCCTGGATCTGTCAGTACCGACGAAGTCGCGTGACTTCCGGTAAAGGCTTTCTGACTAGGGGTGTTGCTGGTTGGTGGGTGTGGGTTTGTGTTGGTGGTGGGTGTGTGTGTAGTGTGTGTTGGGCCGTTGGGGGCTGCGTGTGTGGTTCTTGGTGGTGGTTGTGCTGGGATGTTTTCTTGTCGGGTTTGACGGCGGGGGAGTGTTCGGGTATGGTTTTCCGGGCTGCTGCTTTGGTGGTGGTGTGGTTGGCTGGTTCTGCTGGCTGGTTCTGGGATCGTGGTTTTGTGGTTTCGGGGTTGGTGTGGTAGGGTTGGTCGGGTCGCCTTATGATGGTTTCTGCATGGTTTGTGTGGGGATTGTTGTGGTGGGTGTGATGTTTGAGAACTCAACAGTGTGTCTTTGATAGTCAATAGTTTTTGATGCATCTGTTTGTTGTGGATGTGTCGGATTTGTTTATGATTCCTTTGTGATTCTGGACATGTGACTGAATATTTTTTTGGTTAGTGTTTGGGGTTAGTGTATTGGATTCTTCGTGGTGTCACTGTTGCCTGTGTGCGTGCTGTGTGTGCGTGTGTGGGTGGGTGATATTTTTTCATTGGAGAGTTTGATCCTGGCTCAGGACGAACGCTGGCGGCGTGCTTAACACATGCAAGTCGAACGGAAAGGCCCTGCTTTTGTGGGGTGCTCGAGTGGCGAACGGGTGAGTAACACGTGAGTAACCTGCCCTTGACTTTGGGATAACTTCAGGAAACTGGGGCTAATACCGGATAGGAGCTCCTGCTGCATGGTGGGGGTTGGAAAGTTTCGGCGGTTGGGGATGGACTCGCGGCTTATCAGCTTGTTGGTGGGGTAGTGGCTTACCAAGGCTTTGACGGGTAGCCGGCCTGAGAGGGTGACCGGCCACATTGGGACTGAGATACGGCCCAGACTCCTACGGGAGGCAGCAGTGGGGAATATTGCACAATGGGCGGAAGCCTGATGCAGCAACGCCGCGTGCGGGATGACGGCCTTCGGGTTGTAAACCGCTTTCGCCTGTGACGAAGCGTGAGTGACGGTAATGGGTAAAGAAGCACCGGCTAACTACGTGCCAGCAGCCGCGGTGATACGTAGGGTGCGAGCGTTGTCCGGATTTATTGGGCGTAAAGGGCTCGTAGGTGGTTGATCGCGTCGGAAGTGTAATCTTGGGGCTTAACCCTGAGCGTGCTTTCGATACGGGTTGACTTGAGGAAGGTAGGGGAGAATGGAATTCCTGGTGGAGCGGTGGAATGCGCAGATATCAGGAGGAACACCAGTGGCGAAGGCGGTTCTCTGGGCCTTTCCTGACGCTGAGGAGCGAAAGCGTGGGGAGCGAACAGGCTTAGATACCCTGGTAGTCCACGCTGTAAACGGTGGGTACTAGGTGTGGGGTCCATTCCACGGGTTCCGCGCCGTAGCTAACGCTTTAAGTACCCCGCCTGGGGAGTACGGCCGCAAGGCTAAAACTCAAAGGAATTGACGGGGCCCCGCACAAGCGGCGGAGCATGCGGATTAATTCGATGCAACGCGTAGAACCTTACCTGGGTTTGACATGGATCGGGAGTGCTCAGAGATGGGTGTGCCTCTTTTGGGGTCGGTTCACAGGTGGTGCATGGCTGTCGTCAGCTCGTGTCGTGAGATGTTGGGTTAAGTCCCGCAACGAGCGCAACCCTTGTTCACTGTTGCCAGCACGTTATGGTGGGGACTCAGTGGAGACCGCCGGGGTCAACTCGGAGGAAGGTGGGGATGACGTCAAGTCATCATGCCCCTTATGTCCAGGGCTTCACGCATGCTACAATGGCTGGTACAGAGAGTGGCGAGCCTGTGAGGGTGAGCGAATCTCGGAAAGCCGGTCTCAGTTCGGATTGGGGTCTGCAACTCGACCTCATGAAGTCGGAGTCGCTAGTAATCGCAGATCAGCAACGCTGCGGTGAATACGTTCCCGGGGCTTGTACACACCGCCCGTCAAGTCATGAAAGTTGGTAACACCCGAAGCCGGTGGCCTAACCGTTGTGGGGGAGCCGTCGAAGGTGGGACTGGTGATTAGGACTAAGTCGTAACAAGGTAGCCGTACCGGAAGGTGCGGCTGGATCACCTCCTTTCTAAGGAGTTTTTGTGAGTGGAATGTTGGCGTCCTGCCTGTGATGGGTGGGGTTGGGGGCATGCTGTTGGGTTGTGGGGTATCACATGTGTGGTGGCCTGTGCGGTGCTGTGTTGCGTGCGTGTGTGCGTGGTGTGGTGTTCGTGTGGTGGTTGAGAACTGTATAGTGGATGCGAGTATCTTTATTGTTGTATGTGTTTGTGCGACGTGGTGTTGTGCAAAGTTGTGTAGTGCGATCGGTGGATGCCTTGGCACCAAGAGCCGATGAAGGACGTTGTGACCTGCGATAAGCCCTGGGGAGTTGGTGAGCGAGCTGTGATCCGGGGGTGTCCGAATGGGGAAACCTGGAATGTCCGGAGTAGTGTCCGGTGGCCCTGCCCTGAATGTATAGGGGTGTGGGTGGTAACGCGGGGAAGTGAAACATCTTAGTACCCGTAGGAAGAGAAAACAAGTGTGATTCCGTGAGTAGTGGCGAGCGAAAGCGGAGGAGGCTAAACCGTGTGTGTGTTCAAGCCGGCAGGTGTTGCATGTGCGGGGTTGTGGGGGCCTTGTGGTTCTGCTGCCGCAGGATTGGCCAGTGAGAAATGTTGCGTGAAGGTGAAGCGTCTGGGAAGGCGTACCGGAGTGGGTGAGAGTCCTGTAACTGTAAGCGTGGCACTGGTGTGGGGTTGCCCCGAGTAGCGTGGGACTCGTGGAATTTCGCGTGAATCTGGCGGGACCACCCGTCAAGCCTAAATACTCCTTGGTGACCGATAGTGGATGAGTACCGTGAGGGAAGGGTGAAAAGTACCCCGGGAGGGGAGTGAAAGAGTTCCTGAAACCGGTCGCATGCAAGCCGTCAGAGCCTGTGTGGTGATGGCGTGCCTTTTGAAGAATGAGCCTGCGAGTTAGTGATGCGTGGCGAGGTTAACCCGTGGTGGGGGAGTCGTAGCGAAAGCGAGTCCGATAAGGGCGTGAGTCGCGTGTTCTAGACCCGAAGCGGTGTGATCTATCCATGGCCAGGATGAAGCGTCGGTAAGACGTCGTGGAGGTCCGAACCCACTTCAGTTGAAAATGGAGGGGATGAGTTGTGGATAGGGGTGAAAGGCCAATCAAACACCGTGATAGCTGGTTCTCCCCGAAATGCATTTAGGTGCAGCGTTGCGTGGTTCTTGTTGGAGGTAGAGCACTGGATGGTCTAGGGGGCTTATCGGCTTACCGAAATCAGCCAAACTCCGAATGCTGGCAAGTGTAGCGTGGCAGTGAGACGGCGGGGGATAAGCTTCGTCGTCGAGAGGGAAACAGCCCAGATCATCAGCTAAGGCCCCTAAGTGGTGACTCAGTGGGAAAGGATGTGGAGTTGCGTAGACAACCAGGAGGTTGGCTTGGAAGCAGCCATCCTTGAAAGAGTGCGTAATAGCTCACTGGTCAAGTGATTCCGCGCCGATAATGTAGCGGGGCTTAAGTTATCCGCCGAAGCTGTGGCAACCTGTGTGGTTGGGTAGGGGAGCGTCGTGTCAGTGGTGAAGCTGCCGGGTGACTGTGTGGTGGAGTTGATGCGAGTGAGAATGCAGGCATGAGTAGCGTGTGACGGGTGGGAATCCCGTCCGCCGATTATCCAAGGGTTCCAGGGTCAAGTTTGTCTGCCCTGGGTGAGTCGGGTCCTAAGGCGAGGCCGACAGGCGTAGTCGATGGGTAACCAGTTGATATTCTGGTACCGGCTTGTCACCGTCCGTGTCGAGGTGTGTGATGCTAAGCATGTGAGCTTGTCTTGGGAGTGTTTTTGATGCTTCTGGGGTGGGTGAGTGTGTGAACCGATCATGTAGTAGGCAAGCTGCGGAGGGACGCAGTGAGGTAGCTCATCCCCGGTGATGGTTGTCCGGGGCTAAGTGTGTGGACTGTCTGGTAGGTAAATCCGCTGGGCGTGAAGGTTGAGGCATGATGGGGAGCCCACGGTTGTGGGTGAGTGAGTGATCCTGTACTGTCGAGAAAAGCTTCGTGAGCGAGGTGGCGGGTCCGCCCGTACCCTAAACCGACACTGGTGGATAGGTAGAGTATACCGAGGCGATCGAGTGAATCGTGGTGAAGGAACTCGGCAAAATGCCCCCGTAACTTTGGGATAAGGGGGACCTGAGCTGTCGTGCACCCGTGCGGTGTGGTGGCGGTGAGGGGCGCAGAGTCCAGGGGGAAACGACTGTTTACCAAAAACACAGGTCCGTGCGAAGTCGTAAGACGATGTATACGGACTGACTCCTGCCCGGTGCTGGAAGGTTAAGGGGAACTGTGAGTGTGATGCGTAGCGGTGAACTTAAGCCCCAGTAAACGGCGGTGGTAACTATAACCATCCTAAGGTAGCGAAATTCCTTGTCGGGTAAGTTCCGACCTGCACGAATGGAGTAACGATTTCCCTACTGTCTCCACCATGAACTCGGTGAAATTGCATTACGAGTAAAGATGCTCGTTACGCGCAGCAGGACGGAAAGACCCCGGGACCTTTACTATAGTTTGGTATTGGTGATTGGGACGGTTTGTGTAGGATAGGTGGGAGACGTTGATGCGGCCACGCTAGTGGTGGTGGAGTCGTTGGTGAAATACCACTCTGATTGTTCTGGTTATCTCACTGTGGACCGTGATCCGGTTCAAGGACAGTGCCTGATGGGTAGTTTGACTGGGGCGGTCGCCTCCTAAAGGGTAACGGAGGCGCCCAAAGGTTCCCTCATCCTGGTTGGTAATCAGGTGGTGAGTGTAAGTGCACAAGGGGGCTTGACTGTGAGACTGACAGGTCGAGCAGGGACGAAAGTCGGGACTAGTGATCTGACGGTGGCTTGTGGATGCGCCGTCACTCAACGGATAAAAGGTACCCCGGGGATAACAGGCTGATCTTGCCCGAGCGCTCATAGCGACGGCATGGTTTGGCACCTCGATGTCGGCTCGTCGCATCCTGGGGCTGGAGTCGGTCCCAAGGGTTGGGCTGTTCGCCCATTAAAGCGGCACGCGAGCTGGGTTCAGAACGTCGTGAGACAGTTCGGTCCCTATCCGCTGCGCGCGGAGGAATCTTGAGAAGGGCTGTCTTTAGTACGAGAGGACCGAGACGGACTGACCTCTGGTGTGCCAGTTGTTCTGCCAAGAGCATGGCTGGTTGGCTACGTCGGGTTGTGATAACCGCTGAAAGCATCTAAGCGGGAAGCACGCTTCAAGATAAGGGTTCCCACAGGTGATCCTGGTAAGGTCCCCGAGAGATGATCGGGTTGATAGGCCAGACGTGGACGCATCGTAAGGTGTGGAGCTGACTGGTACTAATAGACCGAGGACTTTCATTAACACCATACGCGTGTGTACGCGTGACTCGTATCCACTATACGGCTCCCAGCCCCTTCACGGGTTGCGCCGTTTATTATATATGTTCTACTGTGTGGTTTTCAGGTTTTCCGGTGGCCATAGTGGAAGGGAAACACCCGGTCCCATTCCGAACCCGGTCGTTAAGCCTTCCAACGCTGATGGTACTGCACGAGGGATCGTGTGGGAGAGTAAGACGCTGCCGGAATACCCTTATACTTTTTCCCCCTTTTTTTTGGGGGAAGGAATGTGTGTGGGTGTATCACCCCCAGCCAGCCTGGCTGGAGGGTGATACACCCACACACGCATACCCACGCATATCCCTAGGCCCCAGCCAGACAGTCACAGACTATAGGTCGCATTATTGGCCCGGGTGTAGGGGAATACGAGTGGCCTGGTACTACACCATTGATCCATGTGTAGCCATGCCACGTGGGAGGCATGGCTAGCATGTTAACACTCGCTAATAGTACCTGCCTAGCGTGTGCTATCACTACAACACTAGCCAAACACGACCAGAAGCCATCACAATCGAAGTATGTGGACCGACCATGCACACCAGGGCCAGCTAACCACAACAACATCAACACTGAGTTCGTGATCTTGTCTGTGACGCATGTATGTTGTGATGCCTGCAGAGCTCATGGGATCTCATAAGCAATGACGTGGCCTCCTCTCAGCAGGACGCCACATTGCTTGAATCTGGTTATCAACACCATGTTGGGCTGAAGTCAGAATTCCTAATCATGTAGGCGACAACCTTGCCACCGTCAATGAGGTAATCGATTTCTTTGCCGTGGTACGAATATGCGAGGGCCTTCTGAAATCCCAGCTTGATTCCCGAGAACTCCGTGCTGACGTCGGTCAGTTTGAGTTTAGAATAGTCGGACCGCAGTTGTGCCTCTGCAATTCCAATGCGTGCTCCATTTGAGGTAGCGTTGTTGCCCCCGGTAAAGAGGTATGCTTGTGCCTTACCGCCCTGGGTCCAGACACCACCGAGGAGATCGCCGTATCGGCTATATGCCGTTGGGTTTCGCGTGCAACCGTCACCGACACCGTCCGGAATAACGTGGATTGTACTGGCAAGTTCGGAGGTGCTCTTGTCTAAGTTAAGAGGTCCAACACCTGCCATTTCGCCAAGACGGATGGGGCTCGCCTTAGCCAAGTCGTACACGATGGCGGCATCGCACTGTTTATTGTTCATGACCTGGCTGGCTGCAACAGCTGCCTTATCTCCCAGGGTCTTGAGCATTGCATCGCAGTCATTATCATCGACAATGACACCGCCCTGGGAGAGAGGCTCCCAATGACTTCCATTTTTCCTCATTACCAGGTGCCCGCCATTGGGGCCGGCGGATTTACCGTTAATATTAAATGTAGACGCATAGGCAACAGCAGCGTTTTGTCCATCGGCAGCCAGGCTGACCCACTGCATTTGCGCGTCCGGGGCATTAAATAGCTGACGGACGAGGTCAGGAGACGGGGTAGTCGAGGCATCGTTGGGAACGCTCGGCATCGGTGTGGCGGAGGCAGGAGCGACACTTGTAGCGCCGGCAGTGGCTGTCGATGTCGAGGTGACCGTGACCTCAGGGGTAGGGGACTTTGAGGCCGAGGCGGCCGACTTCGGTGCTGTTTCAGGAACAGCTTTCCTTGCCCCTGACTTGGACCTCAGATAGAAGAATATTCCGGCGCCGACGGCAACGACGAGAATTGCTGCAACGGCAATAATCCAGTATTGGCTTTTGCGTGTAGGTTGGGGAGCATCGCTGAATGGGATCCCGCCGACCGGTTCGCTGATGTGCTCATGGTTGGTGCCGGTTGTACCTGCGGGTGCTCCCTCAACCATGTAGCTGAGATCTGGCTGTGCGTCAGGCTCATATGCCTGCGTGGCAGGGAAGAACGCTCCAGATGGGCCGTACCAGCCAGGCCCACGTTCACCATTGCTGTCGAAGTAATAGGGTAGGTCGTTTTGGAGATTATCGACGTCACCCTGGTCGATAGCAGCCGCCGGAGTGCCTTGGGCGTCATCGATCTGTGCTCCGGGCTGGCCGTCCCAGCCCTGAAGGTTAGGGTCCCAGCCCTGGTGGCTATCCCATCCTTGCGGGTTCTGACCGGTTTGCCACTCTTGTTGTGGATACTGGGTGGGGTCCCACCCCTGCTGGGGGTTTTGTCCGTCCCAGCCTTGCTGGGGATACTGGCCTGCTGGCTGGCCCCATCCGGGGGTAGTACTCTCGCTTCCCCAAGCATCGCCGCTCTGGGGGTACTGATTCCAGTCTTGTGGGTACTGGGCGTTCTGATAATCGCTTTGCTGCGGATACTGCTGATTGTCGTAACCGTCAGGATTCGTCGAGAATCGCTGCGTAGCTTCGCGATCCTGCGAGAGTTCCTGGGCGGGCTCATCATCTCGCGTTTGACCACTATTCGGATCGGGCTGCTCGGGGGTCAATTCGGCGTCATTGTAGCCAGAGTGTGAATCGTCTGGGTACTTCTCTTTGCTGGATCCATCGTCAGTCACGATTCGTTCTCCCCTCACTTCGTCAATGAATGCGCCAATTTGACATTGATGACATGGCTAGCAGCGTCAACAAGACGCTTCTTGCCGGACGCGGACGTCGCGGTCGACGTCAACGCGCGAATCATGGGGCCTGCCAGAAGGGGGTCAGCTGTGATAGCTAGATCGCCGCCGGCAGAGACGAATTTGCTTGCCCGATGGCCACCATCGATTGAGAATACTGAGACTGAACTCCTCAGGTCGTCGGACACGATGAGTCCCTGATAACCGAAGTCTCCGCGCAGCATATCTGTCATAATCTTTGATGAAAATAACCCGAGGGCGCCGGGATCGATCTTTGAGTAGTACGCGGATGCGATCATGACGGCTTCAGATCCAGCGTCAAAGGCCATCCGGAAAGACTCAAGATATCGGTCATGGCGGGTGGTCTTGTCGTCAGTAATCCCGGCGGATTTAAAGTCAGTATCCTCCGTGATCCGTCCGATGCCAGGAAAATGCTTAGTGGTCGAAATGATCCCCGCTTTGCGGTGTCCCGCAACGACGGCTGCCGAGTATTGCCCGCAGAGGTGCGGATCGGTTCCGAAACCACGATGATGCTTGGCAATTGGCTTATTACGTACCCCAAGGCGAGGGTCGATGACGCCAGCCACGGGGGAGAAGACCATGTGGACGCCGAGTTTGGCGAGTTGACGAGCACCGGTCGTCACGACTGCTTGCACCTTGGCCGGGGACATCCGGGCCAGAGCTTCCTGGCTCGGCAGGTGATCGACTCCTGGCACCCGGATGTTCTGGATTTCGCCACCTTCGTGGTCAGTTGCGACAATAGGTTTGATGCCCTGCGGGCTGACGTGATTAACAGCGCTGAGCATGGCCTCAAGCTTGGACCTGTTCGTCCAGTGTCCTAGCAGGAAGATTCCGGCTAAGCACTGGGTGTCAATGAGGTTGGTGATGTATTCGGGGGAGTCTGATGGCACTACGCCGACAAGAATGCATTGGCCGGCGCGTTGCTCGGGAGACAATTTCTTGGCGATTTCGACAGCTCGCGGATTCATGCGGATTGGGGTCGGCCTGGAGGTAGCCGTTGAGGCGTGAGATGGAGCCGACGTCGGGCTTGCCGAGGATGATGTCGAGGTGCCAGAAGGTGTCGGTGATGCCGTAACCGTGGTGGACGGTGGCTCCTTGGGCTGGGAATCTTGAGAGACGCATCCAGTAAGCGGCATGCTCAAACCGGCTGCGATGATTGTTCGCCGTCTCATAGGCAGAAGTATTTCACAGTAGGCCAGCTAGCATCACTATGCCAGTGACCTATCATCCGGGTATGACGAGATAGACCTCGAGATCCTGGCTGCCACAGTCGACGTATTGCCCGACGGTATTGCAGGAAAAGTGTCGTGATTTTCCTGTTCTTGGATCCTGCGCGTCAATGGCGAAGCTTGCCGGATGGTTTGCTGGCACAGACCGCACCACTTCCAATGCCAGAGGACAGGTGGTGCGAGGGTTTGCGATCCAGGCCCCTTGTCCACACTCCACCGCCCCGCTAGGAAGCTGGATCTGTATGGGAGAACTCATCGTTGTCACCGTGGCATGAGCCGTCACAGTTCGCGTTGGCCTGACCTCTGGCGTAGAGGTAGAGATTGGTGCCTGGGTTGGTTGAGGAGCGGCATCCGAATGAGATCCGGGCATCCCCTTGACGTAGAAGAACACCCCGGCTCCAACCAGTACCAGCACAGCTAACAGAGCAATAACCCACCCACTGCCGCGCTGTTGTGTAGCGACAGATGTCGCCGACGGTGCCGACCGTACCGGTTGTGGCCTGGGCATAGGTTGTGGAGTGGGTCGGACAGGCCGGGACCGTGGACTGACGAGTCGTACCGGTTGCTCACCGTTGCGCCACGAACGCAGCTCAGAGGCCAGCACTTCAGCACTGTCGGGACGCTGAGAAGGATCGGGAGCCAGGCACGTCAGTATGGTGTTCCACAGCCGTGGATCGACGCCGGGGATGGCTGGTGGAGGCTGATTGCGGAGAAGATTTCCGGCTGAATTAGCCTGAAACGGCATGTGGCCAGCGAGTATCTCGTAGAAGGTCACACCAAATGAGTACAGATCGTTGGCGGCCGTCGGCGTCCAACCAGCTGCAACTTCAGGAGCCTGGTAATAAGGGGTACCAACGACTTCGCGCGGGCCATGAAAGGCGACCACTTCGGAGACGCCGAAATCGGTAATCCGCGCCCCGCTGACATTCTCAGGATCCTCAATGAGGATATTCGCTGGTTTGATGTCGAGATGCCGAATACCGACGCGGTGAATTGCGGCGAGAGCCTGGCAAACCTCGATTCCCAGGGAGACCGCCGTGCCCTGGTCCAGGCGATGATCCGGAAGGGATTTCAGGACTTGCGCGAGATCCGGGCCGTCAACCAATTCCATGACGATGGCAAACGTTGAGGACTCGACGACCATGTCAGTGACCCGGACGACGGCGTCATCGTCGACGGACATGAAGATGTCACGCTCATCGATGAAGCGTCGGGTTGCGCCCTTATCCGTCGTCAGGGTTGGGTTGAGAATCTTGATGGCACAGGGGGATCCGTCGCTGAGGTCATGGCCGCGCCACACCGTGCCCATGGAACCGCGTCCAAGCACATCGTCGAGAACGTAGTGGCTACCGACGCGCTTCGTCGTCGATTCGCCCATGACGCCCTCGTCGGAGATGATTTACCCCCGCAATGACCGGATTCGACCGTACTTACTGTAGCGGCTGGAGTTGGGGATCTAGTCGGCTGGCAGGTCGGTCTCGAGGTCGTCATGGTGGGAGCGGCGCCGAACGATTGCCCACACGATCCCCAACACGACGAACCAGATGGGAGTAGCAAGCAAGGCTTGAAGTGTGTCGTCAGCTCCAGTGAGAAGGACAATGACAAAGACGAAGAAAGCGAGTACGACCCACGGCATGAAACTGGCGCCGGGCATCGGATAGATCGACTTGGCATGAGCTTGAGGGTTGCGTCGTACGTGGACGATATGGCTGATGAGGATCATGCTCCATACGAAGATGAACAGCACCGCCGACACCGTCGTAACGAGTGTGAATGCTCCCATGACCGAGTCTTTCGCGGCGAGGATGAGGGCCGATCCGATGAGGATGATGGTGCAGAACAGTCCCCAGCCGGGGACACCGTGGCGGGATAGCTTGCCGAACGCGCGGGGCGCCATGCCCTTGTGGGCCAGGCCGTAAAGCATGCGAGACGTTGAGTAGACACCTGAGTTGGCGCTCGAGGCCGCTGAGGTGAGGACGACGAAGTTCATGATGCCAGCGGCTGCGGTAAATCCAATGAGCCCGAACATTTGCACGAAGGGGGAGGAATCGGTCTGGATGAGATTCCATGGGGTAACGCACATCATGGCGAGTAGAGCTGCCACATAGAACACGAGAACACGGACCGGCACAGCGTTGATGGCCTTAGGCATCGTCTTTGGGGGATCGGCGGTCTCAGCAGAGGTGGTGCCGACCAGCTCAATACCGACGTAGGCAAAGACTGCGATCTGGAAGCCGCCGAAGAATCTGCTCCAGCCGCGTGGAGCGAAGCCACCGTAGGACCACAGATTCGACACCGACGCCTTGTATCCGCTGGCTGAGGTAAATCCCATGACGATGAGCACAATTGCCACCGCAATGAGGGTGAGGATCGCGACGATCTTGATGAGGGCAAACCAGAACTCCAGCTCGCCGAAAAGTTTGACCGTTAAGAGGTTGAGGGCGAGGAGCAGGAGAAGCGTCGTCGCGGTGAGGATGAAGGCCCAAGCGCGGTCGTGAGTCCAGAAACTCCAATATGAGGTGATGGCGATGACGTCGGCCATGCCTGTGACGACCCAGCACAACCAATACGTCCATCCCAGAAAGAATCCTGCCCATGGGCCGAGGAGGTCAGCGGCAAAATCCTGAAAAGACTTCCATTGCAGGTTGTGCAGCAACAACTCGCCCATGGCACGCATGACGAAGAAGAGCATTGCGCCGATAACGAGGTAGGCCACCACGATGCTCGGACCGGCGGTGCGGATGGACTTGCCGGAGCCCATAAACAGGCCGGTACCGATGGCACCACCAATGGCAATGAGCTGGATGTGCCTATTGCTGAGGCTTCGCCGGAGGCGCTGCTTCTCAGCGGCGGAATGCTGATTCTCCACGGTCATGGGGAGCATTGTGTCCCGCTGAACGGGTTGAGAATAGCCAACAATCTCATATTCCACATCGTGGACACCCTCTGGTCATTTTTGGACAATGCAGGCTACAGCGTCGTGCCACGAGGAGACGATGACTGTGGCACGTGCCCTCACTGACGTCAAGGTCGTGGGTGAGGCCGGGCGAGCGCAGATGAGGGTTGAGGGATTGTTCATGACCGTGTGAACAAAACCGACCCGGTACTTAAACGGAGGCGAACTGGAACTGTTGCAGGAGTACTTGACCCGCTCGAAGGGGTCAAGGGGGGAGTCGTCTCCCCCCTTCTCAAAAACTGGGGTGGCTAACGGGACTTGAACCCGCGACCCCCTGGACCACAACCAGGTGCTCTACCGACTGAGCTATAGCCACCACGTGCCTCTCTCAGGCAACCCGTGAAGGGTATCTGTTTCTGAAACAGAAATGCAACTTTGACTTTCCCGCCCGCCGGCGTCAGTCTCTCCCGGCCCCGGTGAGGAAGCCCTGATACTTGGCGGCGATCTCATCACAACGTGTGGTCTCCGGCCCAGGGGAGGGAACCATGATGACCTCGCGCCAGTACATGAGCTCCTCAATGGATTCCTGGATGTCAGCGAGCGCTCGGTGGTTGCCCTGCTTCTGCGGGGAGTGCCCGAATGCGCGCGGGTACCAGCGTCGTGCCAGTTCCTTGATGGAGGAGACGTCGACGTTGCGATAGTGCACGTAGGACTCGAGTTTGGGCATGTCCTTGACCAGGAAGGAGCGGTCGGTGCCGATGGTGTTGCCAGCTAACGGCGCCTTACCGGCCTGCGGGACGTAGGTACGGATGTAGTCGAGCACCTGATCCTGGGCCTGCGTCATCGTCAGTCCTTTGTCGAGCTCCGCAAGGAGGCCGGATGTGGTGTGCATGTCGCGCACGAAATCATTCATGTGGTCGAGCCACTGGGACTCGGGCTTGATGATGACGTCCACCCCCTCGCCTTGGACGTTGAGCTGTCCATCGGTGACCAGTGCGGCCACCTCGATGAGCCCGTCGTGGGCCAGGTCGAGCCCGGTCATCTCGCAATCGATCCACACCAGCATGTCTTTCACGGAATCACAGCCTAGTCGGTAGTTAGGACAGCGGGCGGGCGAGGACAGCGCCAGTTAGCGTTTGCCGCGCGGCACCCAGCGTCCCATCCAGTAGCTGCCGACCAGGCCGATGATCGACATGACGATGCTGGCGGCCGACAGTGGCCAGGCTAGGGTGACGAGGGTGACCACGATTGGTCCCATCGCTGAGCCAGTATCGGAGAGGAGTCGCCACGCTGCCAGGAACTGTGGGCGTCCGATGTTGGGAGAGGCATCGGATCCCAGCGTCATGACGATGCCGGAGCTTGCGCCGTTGCCAATACCGATGATGAGGGCGACGATGCCGATCGTCGTCGCGGTATGGGCTAGCGGCAAGGTGAGGAGTGCGAGGGCCTGGATGAAGATTGACGGCACTGCCACCCACCAGCGTCCGAATCTGTCCATGAGGGCTCCGCCGGGCAGGAAGAGTAGGACGTCAGCAGCCATCGACCAGGCATAGATAAGGTCCGTGGTTGCTGGGGAAAGACCGTTGGCGTGGCACCACAGCGGGAGTAGGGAGCGTCGTGCGGACCGAACGACCATGAGAGCTGTCACTCCCAATCCCGTCGTCCACAGGACTTTGGAGTTCTGTTTGGCTATCGTCCACGTCGAGATCTTGGTGGGGGCATCGTCAACGGCAGTTTGTGGGACATCGACTGGGGGAAGGTCGGGCATGACGGTGGTCACGGCAGCGGCGAGAACACTGGCAATGGATGCAAATCCGTAGGCCCATGACATGGAGGCTTCGCGGAGAATCCACGATCCCGCCATGGGGCCGACAAACCAACCCACCCGGAACACTCCGCCGAGGGTGGACAGCGCGCGAGCTCGGTATCGGTATGGGATCGCTACCGTCAGGTAATTCTGTCGGGCAATGCCGTACACGGCGCCGGCCGTGCCGTTGACAAGGACCGCGACGGCTAGCAAACCAAAGTGGTGCACCAGCCCCATGGACACAAGCGCAACCGCGTTAATAAGCATGGCCATCACTAGGGACCATTTCTCACCTATTTTTGTTACGAGCCATCCAGCAGGCACATCTCCGATGATTTGGCCGATACCGACAAGCGCGGCAATCGCGGCAGCGAGGGCTGCCGATGCCCCGATATGTACTGCGGTGAGTGGGATGAGTGGAATCACGGCGCCGTAGCCCAGGGAGGACATCAGCGTCGGTAGGTAGGCCGAAACGATGATCGACGACCACTTCACCGGTGGGGTGGCGGGATCTGCATGCGTCGAATCAGTCACGGGGAAAGGCTAGGACGCCGAACAAATGGATGCAGGTATGTTCGCTACTGGTTGGGGCCAGCTGGGCCATCAAGGCCGAATCCCGATAGGATGTCGGATATGGCCCGGTAGCTCAGCGGATAGAGCAGCAGCCTTCTAATCTGTCGCGCGTGGGTTCGATTCCCACCCGGGCCGCCACTGTTCTTCCCGTGTTTCGCCGGGCGAGGACTTGACGCATCGGAAAGTGTCCCGGGCGGCCGGTAGTCTTTCAACTATGTCGTACGTTGTCCCCACGCCCATTGCGCGTCGTCCCTGGTGGCAGCGTGTGTTACGTAATCCGTGGTTCTGGGTGTTGCTTGCGTTAGTGCTGATCTCAGCGGCCTGCATGATCCACACCTACGTCATCGTGCATGCCGATACTGAGGTCGAGCGGCAAGGCCAGAAGGGTGTTATTCCGGGGATCACCAACCAGTCCTTGAAACTGGCCTTCCACTACGCGTGGCCGACGGCTGCTGTGTGGTCAGCGATCTTTATTTTTCTTGATCGATTCAGAACCCGGCACCTGCACGTGTGGTTTCTTTGCTTTTGTTGGGGAGCGTGCGTCGCAACCTGGATTAGCATGCACGTGAACACGTGGATGGCCGGGATGCTCTCGGTGGCAGGTGGGGTTGATCCAGCATCGGGCGCTGGTCCGGCAGTGTATTCGGCTCCCTTTGTTGAGGAATCATGTAAGGCGCTTGTGCTTTTCGCGCTGGCCATCGGCATAGGGCGACGGATGACCTCGGTAGTTCAGACGGTGAGCATGGCTGGGCTCTCGGCAATTGGTTTCGCCTTCGTCGAGAACATCATGTACTACGCCCGTGCAGACAATTACGCCCGTGTGACGGCTTCGGCTGGGGATCCGAAGCAGGCCGTGATGGAGCTGGTGCTGTTGCGGGGTGTGTATGCCTCGTTTGGGCATCCGCTGTTCACGAGCATGACGGGTATCGGTCTGGCTCTTGGGTTGAGGTCACGAAGCCGACTTGTGAGGATTTTCGCTCCGACGACCGGGTTCGTTATGGCTGTAGTGGGCCACATGCTTTTTAATGGGTTCTCCTCGGTTTTGCCGATGGCGATCCTTAAGAAGTTGTGGTTCGTCGCCCTCGGTATCGTCGCTTCCGTTGTGGTTTTTTTGGTCATCCGCACAGTGCGCGAGGGCAGGATGATCCGATATCGACTCGAGGATTATGTCAAGGGCGGATGGCTGCCAAACTCTGACGCGGATACTCTTTCGGCCCTGGGGCGTCGCCAATGGGTGGCGTTGGTGGCTCTCAGCCAAGGGCCGCGCCGGTGGTGGCACACGTTAGAGTTCCTGCGCGTTGGGACAGATCTTGCTTATCTTCGTGACGCCATTGTGCGTGGGTTGGACGATGATCCTGGTCCGCTTCAGATCGAGCTCATCAACCGTATGAACGTGCTGCGCCCGGCGGCTATCACCGTCGCCCGAGGTGCCAAATTGTCGAAGCCGAGACTGCCCGCATTCCTCAAGCGACGTCGCAACCAGCCGGTCAACAACGAGTTGCAGTGGGCGCCGCCACAGGCCTGACGAGTGACCAGGAAGGATCACCATGAACACTGAGCAGATACTGCTGTCGTTGACCGATCTGCGGCACAACCTGCGTCAGGCCCAGTTCCCCTTGGATGTGCCGGAGGCTATTACTCAGGCCGGGCTGGCACGACGCATTGCTAACCAGCTTAACGACTATATTTTGCCGCGCCTAGAGACTATTGATGCGCCGCTTCTGGCGGTGGTAGGAGGGTCGACCGGGGCTGGTAAATCAACCCTGGTGAACTCTTTAGTGGGCCGTATGGTGACACAACCGGGGGTTATCCGTCCCACCACAACATCGCCCGTTCTCGTTCACCACCCCGACGACGCTTTCTGGTTCGACGGAGACCGAGTGCTGCCTACCCTGGTGCGCTCGCGGGTGGCCAGTAACGACGCGTCGAGTTTGCAGCTCGTCGCGGAGTCAAGGATTCCGCGAGGTTTGGCCATCCTCGATGCCCCGGACATCGACTCTGTGGTGACCCGCAATCGTGATCTGGCGGCTCAGTTGCTCCAGGCCGCGGATCTGTGGATCTTTGTCACCTCAGCAGCCCGCTACGCTGACGCTGTGCCGTGGGATTTCCTCAGCGAGGCTCAAGAGAGGCACGCGTCGGTTGCGGTGGTGTGTGACCGCGTTCCTGTGGAAGCCATGAGAGAGGTGCCGGCGGACCTCGGCCGACTCATGACGGAGCGCGGCCTGGCTGATTCTCCACTGTTTGCTGTCCCGGAGACTAAAACGAATGCCGAGGGTTTACTTCCTGATCAGGCCGTCGCCCCTCTGCGGTTTTTCTTGTCGAATTTGGCCCAGGACCAGCAGAAACGACGCGAGGTCATTGCGTTTACCTTGTCTGGGGCGATCGGTTCGGTTTGTGAGCGATCCTCCTACGTCGTTGGCGGCTTAGAAGCGCAGGCAATGGCAACGTCGCGGCTGTATGAGGACGCCCAGTCGATCATGGCTGAGTCCTCAAGGTCGATTGCCGTCCAGTCCGCTGATGGCACTCTGTTGCGTGGCGAGGTCCTGGCACGATGGCACGAATTCGTTGGAACTGGCGAGTTCATGCGCGCTATGGAGGCGAAGGTTTCCTGGTTCCGAGACCGTGTGGTGAAGGCGCTCAAGGGGGCACCGCCGGAGGTCGAGAAGGTTAGCGTCGCAGTGGAATCTGGCTTGGAAAGTCTCGTCATCGCTGAGGCCCAGGCTGGGTGTGAGCGGATCGAGTCCGTGTGGCAGGCCGATCCGGCAGGTCGCAGCGTCCTGGAGGGGGTCGATGAGGATTTGTCCCGCCCGTCGCAGGGGTTTGACGAGGCCGTCTCTCGAATGGTGAGAGATTGGCGGGGAGATGTCATGGAACTCGTTGCTGGGGAGGGCATGAACAAACGCTCCAAGGCGCGATTCATGGCTTTCGGCGTCAATGGGGTTTCCGTTGCCCTGATGCTCGTCGTATTTGCTCACACGGGTGGATTATCGGGAGCTGAAGCGGGGATTGCCGGGGGATCAGCCATCGTCGCCCAGCGTCTGTTGGAGGCACTTTTTGGAGATGACGCGGTGCGGCGCCTGGCGAAAGTCGCGAAGGACCAGCTCGATGCGCGTGTTGAGGGCTTGCTTGCGAATGAGGTGACGCGGTATCAGGCGGTTCTTGGCAGCTTGGAAGTCGATACCGAGCTTCCGGCCCAAATCCGCACGTCGATCGAGGAGATCCGACAAGCTCAAGATGCGCCAGGGTCTCACAGTGATCAGGTGACGATCCGAACCCGTTGTCAGGATCCCGAAGCCGAGGCACCCCAGCCTGCCAAAATAGGGCAGTTACAAGCGAACATGCCGGGCCTTGACGCTGAGGTCGTTGAACCGGCGGTCGTTCTGGATCCCGAGCCTCGTCAGGGGGAACGATGAGGCGACATCGCGTCGATCTTGCCGAGCGTATCGACCTGCTGACCCGAGCGGTGGACCTGTCGGAAGGGTATATTCCTGACGACGTCGTGGCTCTGGCCCGTGCCGTTGTGGAACGGGCCGACCGGCGCTGCCGAATCGGTGGCGACCATACCGTCATTGCGCTTGCTGGTGCGACGGGGTCAGGGAAATCTTCGACGTTCAACGCCTTGGCAGGTGCAGAACTGGCCGATCCTGGGGTAAAGCGTCCGACGACGTCGAAGGCCACTGCTGCGGTCTGGGGGACGGATTCGGCGGAGACCCTGCTGGACTGGCTCGACGTTCCACGTCGTCACTACGTGGGTAGCGAGGACGTCCTCGATGGTTTGGTGCTACTCGACCTGCCGGATCATGACTCGGTGCGCATCGAACACCGTCTCGAGGTGGACCGTCTCGTCGAGATGGTTGACATGATTGTGTGGGTAGTCGACCCGCAGAAATACGCCGACGCCGCTTTGCACACCCGTTACCTGGCGCCGCTAGCTCGCCATGCTGAGGTCATGACGGTGGTTCTCAACCAGGCTGACCTCCTCAACAAGGAGCAGCGTAAAAACTGTCTGCGCGATCTGCGTCAGCTACTGGACTCCGAAGGCCTGGAAAAGGCCAAGGTCATGGCGATTTCGGCGACGACCGGTGAGGGTATCGAGGACATGCGTGTGGCGCTAGCTCGCGCTGTGCGCGCCAAGAAGGCCCAAGCGACCCGGCTGCACGCCGACCTCGACAATGTGTCGCAGCACCTGAACGAGGCAACTGGAGATGCGGCAGGCCAGGTGAGCCAGGATTCCGTTGACCGGTTGATTGAGGCACTATGCACCGCCGGCAGTGTTGAACTGGTTGCCGAAGCGACGCGGGATGCCTATCGCAAGCGGGGACATCGAGCTACCGGTTGGCCGGTGACAGCGTGGGTGTCGAGGCTTCGTCCCGACCCGCTGCACCGGTTGCATCTGGATTTGGGCTCTAGAAGGAACAAGGAGCTGGGAAGCGGCACAGAACCCACTGATGTGCAGCGCAGCGCTTTGACGGCGCGAGTTGGAGTCGCTGGCGCCAGGGTCGATATGGCAGTGCGGTCCTTGGCCTCGGAGGCATCTGAGAGGCTTCCACGCCCGTGGGCCGACGCGGTGCGTACGGCGTCGCTGGTTCGTCGCAAGAACCTTCCCGACGACATCGACCGGGCTGTGGCTTCCACCGATTTGGGAGTACATCGGGGCACTGGCTGGTGGAAGCTCGTAACGGTGGTGCAGTGGAGCCTCATGATCGTCGTGGTAGCCGGACTAGCATGGCTCGCCGTCGATGCCTACTTTCAGCTTCGGCTTCCGCCAGTGAGATGGCATAACTTCCCAGTGCCGACCTTCATGGTTCTGGGCGGGGTCATTGCGGGGGTTGTGGCTTCTATGCTGTGTCGGATCGGTGTGCAAGCGGGTGCCCGAGCTGCTGAACGTCATGCCAAGTCTGAATTGCGGGCTAGTCTCGTCGACGTCGCATGGCAGTCGGTTGTTGACCCGGTAAATGCCGAGCTAGATCACCACGACGAGGTAGTGAAGATCGTGGCGAAAGCGTCCTAAGCGTCGTTATCCACAGCTCCCGAACGGTGCCGCCTGGAGATTATCCACAGATGAGATATTGTTTGGTGGATTTCGGGAGTTGTGCCGATAACCGTATGTGAGTGAAAGGAGCTCACAGATGGACGCAAACGTGTCATTCACCGGGAACCTCGGAACTGACGTTGAGATGAAGGTCGGAGAGGACTGGCGGGGAGCCCGATTCCGGGTTGCCCACACTCCTCGTGTCATGCGGCAGGGGGAGTGGGTCGATGGAACGACGACCTGGATGTCGGTGCATGTCTATGGTCGACTTGCGGATAACTGCCATGTCTCCCTGCGCAAAGGGGACCCGGTTATGGTGACCGGGCGACTTCGTACCCGCAGCTGGGTCGACGATGAGGGCTCCCACGAGCAACTTATTGTCGTTGCAAGCAATGTCGGGCCGGACCTATCTCGTTTGCCTGCCGTGTGTCGTCGACCCGAAAAACGTGCCGAGGCGCCCCTGGGTGATGATCAGGTGGTGCGCTACCGTGATTCGCCTGATACGGTCGATGAGGATGCCGAGGTGAGTGACGACGACGTCGAATTGATTGGCTCCTGAGGTCGATTGGGGCCGATTTGGGAATGAGTTGGTGACGGGAGTCGTTATAACGGCTGGCATACTGTGCAGCGGCCGGCGAAGTGCCGACCGCCCCGTTCTCGCAGATTCTGGAGGAGTGCCGATGGCCGAGTTCATCTACACCATGCACAACGTCCGAAAGGCGGTGGGTGACAAAGTTATCCTTGACGACGTCACGCTGTCGTTCTTCCCGGGCGCCAAGATTGGTGTTGTCGGACCGAACGGCGCTGGCAAGTCGACGATGCTCAAGCTGATGGCTGGACTCGACAAGCCAAATAACGGCGACGCCAATCTTGCCAAGGGTGCCACCGTCGGAATCCTGCTTCAGGAGCCCCCGCTCACCGAGGACAAGACCGTTCGCGAGAACGTTGAAGAGGCCGTTGGCGACATCAAAGCCAAGCTGGCACGGTTCGAGGAAGTTTCCGCCGAGATGGCCAACCCCGACGCTGACGTTGACGCCCTGATGACCGAGATGGGTGAGCTGCAGACGGAGCTCGATAACTCCAATGCGTGGGATATCGACACCCGTCTTGAGCAGGCCATGGATGCCCTGCAATGTCCTCCTGGCGACACCCCTGTTGACGTCCTGTCAGGTGGCGAGCGTCGTCGCGTCGCGCTATGCAAGCTGCTGATCGAACAGCCCGACCTACTGCTCCTCGACGAGCCCACCAACCACCTGGATGCCGAGTCCGTGAACTGGCTTGAGGGTCACCTCAAGTCTTACCCGGGTGCTGTGCTAGCCGTCACTCACGACCGCTACTTCCTTGACCACGTCGCTGAGTGGATCTGTGAGGTCGACCGCGGCCAGCTGCACCCCTACGAGGGCAATTACTCGACCTACCTGGACACCAAACGCAAGCGTCTCCAGATTGAGGGCAAGAAAGACGCCAAACGCGCCAAAATTCTCGAGAAAGAGTTGGAATGGGTGCGCTCCTCGCCCAAAGCCCGTCAGGCCAAGAATAAAGCCCGCCTGGCCCGCTATGAGGAGATGGCTGCCGAGGCCGAGCGCAACCGCAAGATCGACACCGCCGAAATCAACATCCCGCCGGGTCCGCGTCTAGGCAACGTCGTGCTGGAGGCCGAGCACCTCTCCAAGGGATTCGGCGATCGCGTCCTTATCAAAGACCTCTCGTTTACCCTGCCGCGAGCCGGCATCGTCGGTGTTATCGGCCCAAACGGCGTCGGCAAGACGACCCTGTTCAAAACGATTGTCGGGTTGGAGAAGGCTGACTCTGGCTCCCTCAAGGTCGGCGAAACAGTCAGCTTCTCCTACGTCGACCAGAACCGCACCGGTATCGATCCGGAGAAGAACGTGTGGGAGGTTGTTTCCGACGGGCTGGACTACATTAAAGTCGCGAACTTTGAGGAGCCCTCGCGCGCCTACGTTGCCAGTTTTGGGTTCAAGGGCCCGGACCAGCAGAAGAAGTCGGGGGTACTTTCCGGTGGTGAGCGCAACCGTCTGAACCTGGCTCTCACCCTCAAACAGGGCGGAAACGTCTTACTCCTTGACGAGCCGACCAACGACCTCGACGTCGAAACCCTCTCAAGTCTTGAAGATGCCCTGCTGGAATTCCCCGGCTGTGCCGTGGTGGTCTCCCACGACCGCTGGTTCCTCGACCGCATTGCCACCCACATCCTGGCTTGGGAGGGTGAGGACGAGGACGGCGTACCGCGCTGGTTCTGGTTCGAGGGCAACTTCGCCGACTACGAGGCCAACAAGATCGAGCGCCTTGGCCCGGAGGCCGCGCGTCCACACGCTTCAAGGCATCGTCGTCTGATACGCGACTGAGCGAAGGGCATGAATCGGTCCCGGACTGTCAGCCCGGGACCGAGACTAGTTGTATCCCGGTGCGTCCCGGGCCATTCAGACGTGGTTCATGGGGCGCGGGTTCGGTTAGGCCAGGAACCAGGCCAGTGTTGCGAGCACCACGGTGAAGGCTGGCAGGATCCAGACGGCCGTGACGTCGGTGCGCTGCTTGGGAGTGGTTGATCCCGGTGCGACGATGGGGTCACTGAGGGGACCCTCGGACAGGCTTATCCCAGTGCCGATTACCGTACCGGCCGCTCCCGTTGCCACGACGGTCCACGCCGGAAGTTGGCCGACGACTCGCGTTAGCACGATTGGTGGGATGACAAGTGCGCCGAACCAGAGGGCGGTGACGAACACAGCCCACGGCATGGCCTTGGTGTGAGTTACGGCGCGCAGCAGGGTCGAGGCGCGCACGGACAGGATCACCCATGGGATCAGGACGAGCGCCGCTGCGATAATTATCCCAGTGGTGATATCAACCCGATGGTGGTGGCGTAGTGCCACGATTCCTATCGGGATCAGGATCACTCCGATGGTCTGTGCCGCAGGAGCTGTGACGGCACCCACCGTCGACGTGGGGCGGGCACCGGCGCTGGTGGCCAGCGCCTGGGCGTAGGAGCGTGGATCACCAAATGTAGCCTTTGCTGATTCTCCCGATGAAACGACGTGGGCATCGATTTCGGCAAGTGCATCCCCGATCGTTGTCCCATCGAGGTTCGCGAGACGGGCCTCGACGATAAAGGCGTTTGTCCACTCGGGGTCGACGTGGGGCGCATGGGTGCGTTCGAGTGCGTGGTTCATGATGCTGATCCTTCGTCGAGCAGTCGGGTGACGGTGGCGGAGTAGCACTGCCAGCTTGCGGTGAGCGCCATCAGGCGTTGGCTTCCGGCAGTATTGATGAGGTAGAACTTTCGGCCCGGTCCGGCCTCGCCGGGTCGCCACTCGACGTCAACCAGACCGGTGCCTTCCAAACGTTTGAGTAGTGGGTACAGGGTGCCGCCCTTGACGTCGGCGAATCCAGCATCGGTGAGCCGGGCTGCGATGTTGTAACCGTAGGTAGGGCCGTCGGCCAGGATGCGCAGCACGCAGAGGTCGAGAACGCCTCGCTGCCATTCGGACGGCCAGTGGTTATCATCCATGACTACATCATAACTGTTACTAGTATGTCTGTCTATCTAGTTGGGTATGGCAGAACCCAAGGGCGGAGAATGAATTGTCACCTCACGCGCGAGGCGAAGAGCTCGGAGAGGGTTAGCGCACGTCGTCCAGCGAGGTCCGAGACTTGGCGTCGGTGCGAGAATCCGTCGACCAGAATGATCGCTCCTTGTTCCAGTCATGCAGGCTGAAGGTTCGAATTATGGCAGGACTCGGCGCTTCGGATTTGAAGATGGTTATGGGTTATGCCGCCAACGACCAGGAGGCGACAGTAGGTGGTAGTTGTAGCGGTTGCGCAAGCCGTGGGCGCCGCGGTCACGGCGTGTTGAATGCGCCGAAGCGCGTTGTTCACGCAGGCAGTGGCGAGGTTACGACCGCGTGCGCAGCCGCGTCGGCGAGGTGCTCGCTGATGCGTTCTTGTTACGGGTCAGGCTCACCATCCGGTGGGCATCATCTGGGCCATGTGCGTGCTGGCCCAGATGATGTCAGACAAGCTCCGCCCCTTAGTATGCGTACACCGTGGGAAGTGAATCTCGTTCGCGGTGGCGATCTTGAGAACAGGCCGTTCCCTTCGCCATGAGTCTTCCTGTCCACACTAAACTAGTGCATCAAGCCTAGGAGGAAAACGTCATCAGCTTGCAGTTGGGTGATTGCCCAGACGATGGCATGTCGGGTGAATAGTACTCATGTGTGAGCGATTTGACCGCCTTGACCGTGAAGCCATAGGTCCCGAACCAAGAATCACAGTTGGGAAGGGCACGGTCGACGCATTAGTGGCCACGGTGCTTTGCCTTCGCGCGCTCTCGTTTCTTAGCCCACTGCTCCGCAGCTTTGTCGATCCGGGCCTGCTTGCGCTTCACTGTGGCGGCGCGACCCCGAGCTTCCTGATCGGCCTTAAGCGCGGCCTGTGCGGCCGTGCTGGCACGGGGTGCTTGGGCAGCTCGCGCTGCATCTCGTAACGCCCTCTTGGGGTTCAGTCGCTTGGCTCGGGGACTGCGGGTGGTAGGGACAGCAGCGGTAGACTCCAATCGCTCTATAAGTGCGTTGCCATGACGGCTAACCCACTCGTACAATTCCGTGTCAGACGGTTCGGCGCCAAACGTGACTTTTACGGCACGCACCAAACCCTCGTCGCGCCTCTCTAGGACTCCGACCCAGAACTGGCCATCGAAGTAGACAGTGAACATCGTAGGCATATCATCTCCCAGTACGCCGAAGCGGACCTGGCGACACTGGATTCTCCATGAGGGGAGCGACGGACGTCTATTGCGCCGCCCGGACTTCCTACCGGGCTGTGCGGTTTGCGTACCAGGAACTAACTCCAACAGTGTATCACCTCACCTCGGGTCTGATGGGCTGGTGTGTCATGCATGTTGGCAATGGATTGCCGGGGTGCATTCTGCCGCAGAAATATGGGTGTCAATGTCACGCGTCGATACAATCCCAAAGTATGTCTACTAAGTGAAATGTCATGATTTTAAGTATGTTTCCTAATTTTGGTTTTATTGATCCCTGATACTAAGGATATTGGATTTTAGATCGAATTAAATAAGTAGGTTGATGCTTTATGAATTCTAGTTGGTGACGTAGAAGGAGATAATGTTTAGTCCCCTATGTCTGGCGGAGGCTTCCTATGGCTCTGATGCTCCGTTCTTTTGTTGGCTTGAGGTGGGGCAAATTAATGGTATATTAGTGAGGTAAATCAAGGATTTTTGGAGGCTTTAGGGGGGGTTTGCAAGGATATAAATGTCCAAGTATCTAGGCGAGCTTCGTTGCTTTCTGAAGACATGAACAAGCGTGTTAATCTTGTGCTGGCGATGGCATGTTAACCAGAGCTAACATATTGGACAAGCTTCTAGGGGTATTATCTGGTGGCTCGTGATAGTTTGCTTTACCTCGTTTCTCGACTCTGCTGATCACAGACGTCTGCCCGTCCATGGCATGGATCTTATCAATGGTGTTGGTTATTTTTGACTTCTCGATGATGATTACTGATGGTTGACTGGTGGCGTTCGGGTCGGTATGGAATCTATGTAAATTTAGTGGTGGGGTAGTAAGTTCAGCGTGCAATGTATATGTCACAGTTTCTATCTGCGGCCTTTGCTGTCATGGTAGACTTGCTGAAAATCATCTGGCTAGGTCGTTCTGTGCAATTTTGCATTGGGGTGCTGTTGGGATTTCTTGTTAATGACACAACTATCTATGACTGTGACTTGTATTGTTGGTTTTGATGTGGAGAGTGTACCGGATCGAGTACCTCACGGTTCCTTCTTGCGCGAGATGATCCGCTTGTGCAGATCTACCGAAGACATACAGTTTTGGGCGCATTACCATCCTCCAGGCTGACACGATCCATGAAAGCGTCAGCAGGAGGCCACCGAAGCGATCGAATCAGGTTCGAAGCGTAGGTGTTCCATCGCCACTTCGAGCGTGTCACGGTGTAAGGCATCGGTGGGCGCTGACCAAGTGCGAGGCGAAGAGTTCGGAGAGGGTTAGCGCACGTCGTCCAGCGAGGTCCGAGACTTGGCGTCGACACGAGAATCCGTCGGCCAAAATGATGGCCTGAGGGCCAGCCTCCTCGATGGCTGGCAGCAGGTCATGCTGGGCAACCTTCACCGAGAAGTCATAGTGGCCCTTTTCAACACCGAAGTTCCCGGCATAGCCGCAGCATCCGCTGACGACCGTGACGGTGGCACCGGCGGCCTCGAGGAGACGCTTATCGGGGCTGAATCCGAGGATCGACGCGTGATGACAATGGGGCTGAGCGACGAGGGTGTGGCCTGCTAGCGAGGGTGGGGTCCACTGTGCTGCCTCAAGCATCTCGGCGACGGTATGCATGTTTCTGGCTACCCGGTGGACGCGCGGATCATCTGGCAGGAGGCGGAGTGCGTCATCACGCCAGACGGTAGTGCAGGACGGCTCTAGCCCAACGACTGGGACGCTGGCGTCTGACAGGGGTGCCAGCACGTCGAGACCAGCGCGCAGCCGACGCCGAGCACCGTCGAGCTGACCGGTAGTGATCCACGTCAACCCGCAGCAGACGTCGTCGGCGAGGACCCGTGGGCGATAGCCGGCCTCGGCAAGCACCGTGACTACCGCCGAGAGATCCGATCCCTCGAGCATGTCGGAGAAGGAATCCACCCAGATCACAACATCGCCCTTGTCATGGTTGCGGCGGGTCCGGAAACCCGGTGGGGCTGAGTCGGTCCTGGTGGCAGACGAAGGCGACGCGTCCTGATCCGTCACGATCTCTTCAACCGAGGCGACCTGTGGGCTAGCTAACCTGGCCGAGGCCTGGAACCGGGGGAGGGGACGACGCTGGTCCACCCCAGCTGTCCATCTGGCAAGGCGTGCGAAGACCGGCACCGACAGCACCGCGTTGGCCAGGGATGGCACTCCTGGGACCCGAGTGAGCACCCGTTCCCAGCGGGGAAGTAACCCCATCGTCAGGTGAGAGCGGGGGCGTGGCCGGTGACGGTATTTCTCGTCAAGAACCGTGCTGCGGTAGCTGGCCATGTCGATCCCGGTGGGGCAATCTCGGGCGCACCCCTTGCAGGCCATACACAGATCCAGCGCCCGTTCCGCCTCGGGAGAGTCCCAGCCGTTAATGAGAGTGTCGTTGACCATTTCCTTGAGCACGCTGGCCCGGCCTCGCGTGGAATCGACCTCAAGCCCGGACGCTTGGTAGGAGGGACACATCACCCCGCCAGGGGCGGTAGGGGCGATGCACTTGCCCACCCCGGTACAGCGATGAACGTCGGCGGCGAATTCGGGGTGGGAAATGGTCATGGGGGAAAGAGCCGATTCGTGGGTCCTTATAGTGGCCTCCACCGGCGCAGGATCCACCAGAATACCTGGGTTAAACAGGTTATCCGGGTCGAGAATGGCCTTGACCTTGGAGAACAACGTCAGGGCGTCGGGGGAATACATCAAGTCCAACAAGGCCGAGCGGGCCCGGCCGTCACCATGCTCCCCGGAGACCGAACCTCCATGCCGAGCGACCAACCGGGCGGCTTCGGTGACGAAGGAGCGGTAGCGCCGGGGGCCGTCTGGCTGATCTAAGGGGAAATCGATACGGCAGTGCAGACACCCTTCGCCGAAATGACCGTAGGGCAGGCCATGTAGGCCGTGGTCGTCCAACAAGGCTTCGAAATCGCGCAGGTATGCCCCGAGGTCGTTGGCTGGAACGGCCGAATCCTCCCATCCTGCCCAAGCTGGCTTGTTAAGGCTGACTCCGGCGAGCCCCGCACCATCCGCGCGGATTTTCCACAGAGCCGCAGCCTGGCCAGGATCGGAGACGACCCATCCGTCCAGGCATCCGCTGGCGGCAACCAGCTTTCGGGCTCGCGAAGCTACCTCGGTCTCGTCGTCCCCTCGCAGCTCGACGAACATCCAGCCGTCGCCGCGCGGCAAGTCCGGCACCGGGCGTCCGGCACGCGAAACCACGTCGACGATTCGGCGTCCGAACCCCTCGCAGGCGACCGGGGAGAAAGGCAATAGGGCAGTCACGGCGTCGGCGGCCTCGGGCATAGACGGATATCCCAGCGCGACCGTCATTCCGTAGGCAGCCTCGCGCACTAGTTGCACGGTAGCCCGCGTCACGATGCCCAATGTGGCCTCGGTGCCTGCGATGAAGGCGGGGAAGTTGCGGCCACGTTCCGGTAATAGCCATTCCATGGAGTATCCGGAAACTTGACGGGAGAAAGTCGCGAACTCGGTCCGGATCGTCGCAAGGCTTGCGTCTGTCAGATCCACCAGGCGTTGGGTGAACGGCACAGCGAAGTCTCCACGGCGCAGGGTCGTCACATGACCGTCGGCGGTGAGGAGGTCAACATCGACAAGGTTGTCCCCGGTGCGGCCATATCCCAGCGCGCGCGGCCCGCAGGCGTTATTGCCGATCATCCCGCCGATAGTGCAACGTGTTGAGGTGGACGGGTCCGGGCCGAACCGCAACCGGTGCCGGGCTCCGGCGTGCTGCAACCAGTCCTGAACGACACCAGGCTCGACGACGGCGGTACGGGCCTGAGGATCGAGGGAGAGAATGCGGTTGAGGTGGGCCGAAGTATCGATAACCAGCCCTGCCCCAACTGCATTGCCAGCGCACGTCGTACCGGCCCCGCGGGCGGTGATGGGCAGGCCTACCTGGCTTGCGGCTGTGACGAGAGCAGACAGTTCGTCCGTACTGCGGGGATGGGCGATCGCGGTAGGAACGACGCGGTAGATCGAGGCGTCAGAGGAGTAAAGGGCGCGCGCCAGCCGGGAATCGTCGAGGACCTCCAGAGCGGAGGCATCAAGACCTCTTAGAGTTGATCGGAAGTCCTGGAGAATGTCCGTGGTGGCCGTCATGGCCTCAGTCTGGCACGGAGAGAACCGCTCTCATGGCCCGTCCCATGGCAGCGAAATCCTCTGGGTCGACCGGGTCAACGACAATGTGGCGAACTGTACGAACATAGTTCGGGGCGGCTTGACGCAGCAGGTCCATTCCGGTGGGGCTCAACCGAGCTACCACCCCGCGACGATCCCGGACGTCGGGTTCTCGCGTGACGAGTCCGCGAGCTTCCAGTCGCTCAACGGCGTGGGTGAGCCGGGACCTCGACTGATGCACCTCGGTGGCAAGTACAGACATCCGCACCGCGTAGTCGTCAGCCTCCGAGAGACTGGCCAGGATCTCGTATTCGCACAGTTCCAGGCCGTGGCGACGCAACTCTTCCGAGAGGCAAGAGGTGATACGCGCGGATCCGAGAAGCCACGCCCGCCAAACCCGCTGCTGTTCGATGCTCAACCAGGCAGTCGCAGCTGACTTCTCCATCTGGGGCCCGACATCATCACATGTCTTAGTGGTGCCTTCGTTAATGCTGCGCCCAGAGCCGCCCTGTGACATGATCATCATCGTACCCGTGGCGTGGAGAATGCTTTCCGGCCCACTTCTGTCAACAACGGCCCATTGTTGATATCGGGAGTTGTGGGGACTGACCAATGAAACATGCAATAGCGTGGCAGAAGTTACTTTTTGATCGAGGTGAGGGTGAGCTGATGAGCGGTACCAGTGACGACGAGTCTCTTGCTGTGCAGAGGAAGCTCCTCGCAGCCTCGGCAAAAAATTTTGCGGCGATGCTTGATCGTCAGGCAGATGCTCATCCCAACCGCATTGCATTCTTGACACCCTCGGGCCCCGACGATGAGCCCAATACCTGGCTTCCGATGACCTTTGCTGAGTTCCGTCGCCAGGCCCACGAGGTTGCTGCCGGGCTGATGGAATTCGGTCTTTCTCGTGAGGGGCGCGTCGCTCTGCTCTCCGGGACTCGTACCGAGTGGATCATCGCCGATATGGCCATTTCCTGCGCAGGCGGCGCGACTACGACGATTTACCCGAATTCAGGGCCAGAAGAGGCCAGCTTCATCCTGGTCGACTCACACTCGTCCATCCTTTTCGTCGACTCGACGGCCCAAGTCGCCAAGATCCAAGGACGCCCCGAAGTCGACGCGGTGGTACGTCATATCATTAGCTTTGTCGACGACTCCGAGCAGACCGGGGTCAGCGATGACCGCCTCACCACTATGGCTGACGTCATTGCTCACGGACGGCGTCGTCTGGCTGCTGAGCCAGAACTTGTCCGCCGCATGATCGACTCGATTGAGCCGGACGACCTGTGCACCCTCATTTACACCTCGGGCACTACTGGCACCCCCAAGGGAGTTGAACTCACTCACCAGGCCTGGACCTATATGGGGCAGGCGTGGAAGAGCCTCGACGTGTTCCGAGGCGGGGATGTTCATCTATTGTGGTTGCCGCTTTCTCATGCTTTCGGCAAGTGCCTTATCGCGATTTGCGTGGAGATTGGCATCACCCAGGCTATCGAGCCGCGCATTCCGAGGCTGGCTCGTAGCCTTGGCGAGGTTAAACCCCGAGTCATGTGTGGTGTGCCCCGTATTTTTGAGAAAATCCGTGCTGGAGTCATGACAGCCTACCCGCAGGGACGCTTGGCGAGCCGAGTCTCGCGGTGGGCGTTTGCTACTGGCCGTGACGTCCAACAGTACCGTCATGCCGGTGATCGGCTGCCGGTCACCGTAGCCGCCAAACTCAAGATTGCTGATGCACTAGTGTTCTCTACCTTGCGCCGCAAGCTCGGTGGAATCGAGTTCATGATTTGTGGTGGTGCCAAGCTTTCTGAGCAGGTGCAGCAATGGTTTTTCTCGGCTGGAATTCCTATTGTCGAGGGGTACGGGGCCACCGAGATTGGAGCGGTTGCTTTCTTTAGTGGTCCTACCGCTATTCGCTCGGGAACTGTTGGGCCGGTCGCGCCGGGATGTCTGGCGCGGATCGCAGAGGACGGCGAGGTCTTAGTTTCTGGGCCAATCGTCGCTCGTGGTTACCACAACCTGCCCGAGAAGACCGCCAAAGCGTTCACCGATGGCTGGTTCCACACCGGTGATATTGGTGAATTCGATGAAAAAAACTACCTGCGCATTACTGATCGCAAGCGGGACCTTTTCAAAACTTCTGGTGGTAAATACGTCGCCCCACAGAAGGTCGAGGCCACTCTCATGGCCAACTGCCCGTACCTGTCTAACGCTGTCGTGCTTGGCGAGGGACATAAATACGCCGTCGCCCTACTCACCCTCGATCGGGACGCGCTCATGACCTGGGGCAAAAGACATGGCAAAGCTGATGCCAGCTATGCCGAGCTCACCGCAGATCCACGCGTGCGTCGCAGTATTCAGTGGTACGTCGATCGGGCTAATTCGCGGCTTGAACGCTGGGAGACCGTCAAGAAATTTGCCATTCTTGACCACGACCTGACCGAGGATTCTCACTCAGTGACGACCAGTCTCAAGGTGCGTCGTGGGGTGGTGGCTGAAAAATACGCTTACCTCCTTGACGAGATGTTCGCTGACGAAAACGATCAACCGGGCGCTTCAAAGGGAAGCGACGCTTCATGACTGGAGCTGTCGTCGTCGATATTCCACTGCGCTGGTCCGATATGGATGCGCAGGGACATGTTAATAACGTTCGTATTAGCGAGCTTGTACAGGAGTCACGAAACCAGGCGTTCTACACCAATGGCGCCCAGGAGATGCTTGACACGGGGATCGTCGTCGTCAGTCAAGATGTGGAGTTCTTCGCCCCCTTCGTGGTTGACGGTAGCCCGTTGCGTGTGGCCGTGGGGTGCTCCCAGCTCGGCGCGGCCCGGACCGTCCTTGATTATCGCGCCTGGCACCACGACGTTGAGGTCGCTCGGGCCCGGGGAACTATCTGCCCTTTCGACTTCGCGACCGGTCGTCCCCGTCGCCTTACCGATGGTGAGCGTGGCGCGTTTGAGTCCATGAAAGTCGAGTCACAGCAGTGGAAGCCCATCAAGGTGGTGGATGTGTCCGAGGCTGGTGATTTTGTCGAGGTGCCGATCCGCTGGTCCGATGTCGACCGTCAAGGCCACGTCAATAACGTGAGTCTGGCCGGATACCTGCAAGAGGCGAGGATCCTGGCGACGACGTCGTGGTCGCCAGGAATGAAACGAGCTGGCAACCATCTGTGGGTCGTTGTGCGTCAAGATATCCGGTATCGCCGCCAGGTTCTGCCGACCCAGCGGTCGTGCCGCGTTCATACCGCCCTGACGCGGTTGGGGACGTCGTCAATGACGCTGGCCGGATCCATCGCGACTGAGGAAGGGTCGGCCCTTGACGCCGCCACTGTGCTGGTTTGTGTCGACCCGAAGACGGGTGCTTCGGTGCCTATTGACGACCAGACGAGGCAGGCCTTGTCGGCCTACCTCGTCGCGGTGTGATCGACGTTCAGACTCGCAACCAGACGGCCTGGTCGCGTCCGACCGAGACCGTCTTACCTTGGGCCTCCAGCGGAATCGACGATGCGATGACCGCGTCAGCGTCCACTGTCACCTTTTCGGCGCCGAAGTTGACGATGCACCGGAAACCGGGCTCGCGGGAAAAATCGAGAACTTCGTCGGTGGACTCGTTCCAGGTCATCGTTCCGACGCCCAGCGCTGGGTTGGCATGGCGCTCGGCCAGCAGGGCGCGGTAGAGGGCAAAAAAGGATGACGAATCGTTCTGCTCAGATTCGACGGTCCACTCGGCCCAATTACTCGGCATGGAGAGCCAGGTGTTCGCGTTTGTCGACCACCCATAGGGTGCGTTGGAACCGCTCCATGGCATGGGAACGCGACATCCGTCACGACCGCGATCTGTGTGTCCAGAACGTTTCCAGGTGGGGTCTTGGAGGGTTTCTTCGGGAAGATCTTCGACCTCTGGGAGGCCAAGCTCTTCGCCTTGGTAAATGTAGGCACCGCCCGGTAGAGCCAGCTCCAGCATGGCGGCGGCGCGAGCTCGACACCGCCCCAGAGCCACATCGGTAGGGGTGCCATGAAACTGGGCGTGCGGAGCCGACGGATCCGAGAAATCCAGCCCGGAGATCTCCTTGCCGTAGCGGGAGACCGGGCGGAAATTGTCGTGGTTACCAAGTACCCAGGTGGCACTAGCGCCCACCGACTCGTGAGCTGCTAGCGATTCGGTGATCGTGGTGCGAAGCGAGTTGGCTTTCCACGCCGAGATGAGGAACTCGAAGTTAAAGGATGTATGCAGTCGATCCGACTCGAGGTAGCGGACCAGGCGGTCGTGGGGGAGATAAGCCTCGGCGACAAACATCCTGGGCCCCTCAGGCGTATCGGCGTATTCGTCGGCGATAGCACGCCAGCGTCGCTGAATTGTTGCAAGTCCAGGCTGATCCCACATCGGACTATCCCCGACGAGCTCGCCGAATTTTTCGTCTTCGGGGAGATCTGGAAGACCGGATTCCTTAACCAGCGAGTTGGCGACGTCGATGCGGAAACCGTCAACCCCGCGGTCGAACCAGAACCTCAGCACGCGGTCAAACTCTTCGAGGACGTCGGAGTTCTCCCAGTTCCAGTCGGGCTGGGAAACGTCGAAAAAGTGCAGGTACCACTGACCAGGAGTGCCGTCCGGCTCGGTGATGCGCTCCCATGCGCCGCTGCCGAAAACTGACGGCCAGTTGTTCGGGGGAAGCTCACCGTTCTCGCCCCGGCCATCACGAAAGATGTAGCGGTCGCGTTCTGGGGAGCCGGGAGCTGCGGCCAACGCCTTTTTGAACCATGGATGCTCTTGAGAGGAGTGGTTTGGGACGAGATCGATGATGACCCGCAGACCCAGCTCATGCGCCTGTGCTACGAGGGCGTCCGCATCGGCGAGGGTGCCAAAGTCCGGGTTGATGTCGCAGTAGTCGCTGACGTCGTATCCGCCGTCAGCCATGGGGGAGGGGTACCACGGTGAGATCCACAGGGCGTCGACACCCAAGGCGACGAGGTGGTCGAGGTGGTCGATGATGCCACGCACGTCGCCAATGCCGTCTCCGTTCGAGTCGGCGAAGCTGCGTGGGTAGACCTGATAGACGACAGCGGACTTCCACCAGTCGTTGGTGGTAGGGGAGGTGGTCATGGGGGTCCTTATGGGGTTGCGTGGGGTAAGAACAGACACGACGGCCAGGGCTGGCTACCCTCGTGGAGGGAAGACTCAGTTGGCGCGGACTTCGCGACCGTCACCTGACCAATTGAGGTGCCAAGAACCTTCGTCGTCAACGCGCCGGTACGTGTGGGCACCAAAAAGGTCGCGCAGACCCTGGGTGAGAGCGGCGTTAAGACGAGGGGCTCGGACTTGGTCGTAGTAGCCCAGGGCCGAGGAGAATCCCGGAACTGGAACACCGGCCTCGACAGCACAGGCGACGACCCGGCGCCACGCTTGCTGGCAGCGTGCGAGCTCGGCCTTCACGGACGGGGCCTCAAGGAGGGAGACGAGATCACCGGCGGCGTATTCATCCCTGATGCGTTGGAGCAGACGCGCGCGAATGATGCAGCCATCGCGCCAGATCGACGCGATTTGGCCCATATCGACCTCCCAGTTGTACTCGGCGGCCGCCGTACGAATCTCGTCGAGACCTTGTGCGTAGGCCACCACCTTCGCCGACCATAGGGCATCACGAACATCGGTAAGGAAGGTTTGCCGGTCCTCAACAGTGATGGTGTGCTCCGGCCCCGCAAGGACGTGCTGACCGACCGTGCGCAGCGGCACGGCGCTGGAAACGGATCGGGCGAAGACCGCCTCGCTGATAGTGGAAACATTCACTCCAAGCTCGAGAGCGGTCTGAACGGTCCAGGTGCCTGTTCCCTTCATTCCCGCCTCGTCGCGGATGACGTCGAGGAGGTCTGTGTCGGGGTTACGAGGATCCTTGGCACGCAGTACCCGGGAAGTGATTTCGACGAGGTAGGAATTGAGGTCGCCATGGTTCCACGACTCGAAGGCATCGGCGGCCTCAGCATTGGTTAAACCGGCGGCACGCAAAAGGGAGTGCGCCTCGCCAATGAACTGCATATCGGCGTACTCGATGCCGTTATGGACCATCTTGACGAAATGTCCGGCGCCGTCAGTACCCATCCATGCGCAGCAGGGTTCGCCGTCGACGTGGGCAGAGATTTTTTCTAAGACCGGTCCGATGACTTCGTAAGATTCCTGAGACCCGCCAGGCATAATTGATGGACCCTCAAGGGCTCCGACTTCCCCACCGGAGATGCCAGTACCAACATAGTGGATGCCGGTGGGACGCATTTCCTCCTCACGGCGGCGGGTATCACCAAAATAAGCATTACCACCGTCGACGAGGACATCACCAGGTTGGAGGAGAGGGGTGATCTCTTTAATGACGGCATCGGTGCCGCGCCCCGCCTTAACCATCATGACGACGCGACGCGGGCGCTCGAGGCTGGCTACGAAATTGGCCAGGTCATGGAAGGGCAGGAACGTTCCTTCGTTGCCATGCCCGGCTATCACTTCGTCGGTACGTGATGCGGTGCGGTTATAGATGGCGACGCGGAAGCCCTTATGGGCCATATTGCGGGCCAGGTTAGAGCCCATGACGGCCATTCCGATGACGCCGACCTCGGCGGTCTGTGGCGCAGTGTCACTCATGCGTTTCCTCCTCGGTGTCTCGTCCCCATCTTTCCAGTGTTCACTCTTGATGCAGTTGAGGGCGGATCTGGTGATGTCATGAGATGCCGCGCGTGTGCGAACTCTGATGAGTGCAATTGGCAAACTCATTGGAGCTTAACCCTTTCACAACGACTCCTCCCAATTAAGCTCTATGAGGATTAAGCTCTCTGAAGTCCGGTTCCTCACGTGCGCAAAGACGCTACGCTGAGGCCATGATCGATGCGCTGGCCCTCGTGCCCATGAAAACCTTGCCCGGCTGGCCCGAAGCTCACTACAGTTCCGTTCACCTGCTCATGCTGTGCGTCGTGTGGCCGATCGCCACTGCCGTTCTCTTTACCCTCGTTGGGTGGGGAATCCATCGTGCGAAGGGACGCAATAGCAACGATCCTGACTGATTCTCAACCAGCTGCCTGATACGAAGACGATAGTGGCCTCGAACGAACGGTTCGAGGCCACTATCGCCGTTCACGTCACCCGTGGCTTGCCTCCTGGCAGCGCAGGATACGGCGGGCGTTATCAGCACGTTCGGCAAGGACGCGACGGACTGTGCTGCCGGGGTCGTTGTCGGAAACCCAACCCTCTAGTTTGTTGAGCCAGGCGGCGTCTATGACCTCGGTACTCGGGAATAGCCACATTAAGGCGTTCTGCACCTGGGCGTGACCGGCCTTGGCCCACTGACCCTCATGGGAGTCGATGGCCTTGCATAGCTCGAGGTATGGATCGACGTACGGGGAGAGCACCTCGGTCTGATCAGGCTGAATGAACTGCATGACCAACTGACGGTAAGTCTCGTTGGGCACCGAATCGTCGGTGGTGGCGCGCTGCCAGGCGGCCTGTTTAGCCTGGGCGGTCGGCATTGCGGCGCGGGCCCCGGCAGCTTGCTCGGAACCAGAGATGGTGTTGTCTCGTTGCAGCTCGGCGGCGATCTCGTCTTCCCCAACTCGTCCCAGTCTGGCAAGTGCGGTGACGAGGCGCCACCTCATGCCCTGATCGATACTGAGTCCCTCGGGGACTTCCTCACCGGACAGCCACCCCTTGAGCAGGTCGGCGGCGTCCGTTGTGGCTGCGGCAGCCAAACCGTTGGCATAGGCAACCTGGTGGTCAGAGCCGGGCTTGGCATCTCGAAGGCCAGTCGCGAGGATGGCGACGAGACGGTCACGCACCTCCTGACGAACGTCAGCGTTGCTGTACGAGATCGCGGCGGTTGTCGCCTGGCGGATGAGTGCGGTCACGGCTGTGAGGTCGGATTCGCTGGGCAAACCTTTGCCAACCAAGGTGACATAGTCCTGGGCGCGCATCTCGGCATCGCGGCACATGTCCCATGCCGAGCTCCAACACAGTGCGCGGGCCAGTGGGTCAGATAGGGCGTCAATGTGGTCAATGAGGGTGGCCATCGAATGATCGTCGAGACGTACCTTGGCGTAGGTCAGGTCGCCATCGTTGAGCAGCACCAGATCGCCGCGGGAGTGCCCGACGAGGGCCGCGATCGGGGTACGTTCGTCGTGGATGTCCACATCGAGAAGCTCGGTACGGGTCAGGTGGTTGTCAGTAAAGGTGTAGATGCCGACTCCCAGACGATGGGTACGCAGAGTCGGATACTTCTCGGTAGCGGTTTGGACGATGTCGAAGCGTGTGAAGTTGCCGTTCTCGTCGACGTCGTAGTCCGGGCGGACGGTGTTGACACCGGGGGTGCGCAGCCACTGCTCGGTGAAGGAGGACAGGTCCCGCCCGGACGCCACCTGGAGCTGGTGGAGAAGGTCTTTGAGTTCGGTGTTTGAGAAGGCGTTTTGGGCGAAATACGTCCGCACGCCAGCGAGGAACTCATCTTCACCTACAAAGGCGACCAGCTGCTTAAGGGTTGATGCACCCTTGGCGTAGGTGATCCCGTCGAAGTTCTGTTCGACGGTGTCAAGATCGATCATGTCGGCTGCGATGGGGTGGGTGGTCGGCAGCTGGTCCTGGGTGTAACCCCAGGTCTTGCGCTGGTTGGCGAAGGAAACCCACGGGTCGATACCGCCATGCTTCTCGACGATCTTTTCCTGGCAGTGGTGTGAGGCCCACTCGGCGAAGGACTCGTTGAGCCACAGGTCGTCCCACCATTTCATTGTTACGAGATCGCCAAACCACATGTGGGCAAGCTCGTGAAGGATGGTGTTATCACGGTTTTCGTATGCAGCCGACGTGACCCGGGAGCGAAAGAGCAGGTCGTCGCGATGGGTTATGCAAGCGGCGTTTTCCATGGCGCCCGCATTGAACTCCGGGACGAAAGACTGGGTGTACTTACCGAACGGGTAAGGGTACCCGAACTCGGCCTCGTAGACCTTGAACCCGCGCTGGGTAGTGGTCCGAATGCGGTCGGCGTCGAGGTATTCCGTGATCGACTGACGGCACAGAATGTCGGCATCAATTTCTCCCGACGCCGTATGGATTGTCCCGTGATCGACATGGTATTCACCGGCGACGAGAGCCGTGAGGTAAGTCGAAATCGGGAGGGTGGGTTCAAAAGACCACCGCGACATCCCCTCCCACGGACCTTCGGCCGGTTCCGGAGTGGGGGAGTTAGAAACGATGGTCCAACCGGTAGGTGCGATGACTTGCAGCTCGAAGGTCATCTTTTGATCGGGCTGCTCAAAGTCCGCGTACATGCGCCTGGCGTCAGCAATTTCGAACTGGGTGTATAGATAGACCTTGCCGTCGGCCGGGTCGACAAAACGGTGCAGACCCTCTCCGGAATGGGAGTAGCGGCACAGCGCGGTGACGGTGATCTCGTGAGTTCCCGGCTCAGTCGTGAATGGGAAACGATTATGTGAGAATGCGGCGGGATCCAATGGGGCGCCGTCGAGGTCTGCGGCGTAGACGCCGTCAGCAATAAGGTCGAGATGGCTCTGCCCGCCAGTCGATGAGAACTGAATTGTTGAGGAGGAAACGAAGGTTTCGGTCGGCTCGCCGAGCGGGTCGCCGTTGGGGTCGCGTCCAGAAAGATCAACGAGCACCTTGGAGCTATGTGCCGTAATGACCTGGGAGCGCTGCTGCGCCTCCTCACGAGTGATGTTGACCGAGCTCATCATGCCTCCGTGGAACATGCGTTAGTTATGAGCGCACATAATGCACCCAACAATTCGTATAAGACTCTATCGGTTCCCCCTTTGGCTGTCTTGTCAATTGTGAACTGTGTTCCATGCTTATGCGCCATACGCGAACAATGCAGGGGGTCGTCTTTGCCAGGGTTAAGCGCGTGCGGTCCGGTTGGGGCCATGAGGACAACAGTTGATTTGGGTGTAACCTGACCCGGGCGACGTCACGTTGGATATTTGTGGTAAAAGGGTTGACGACGTATTGTCTTTCACGTCGTGAGTTTGGCCGTTCTCAGTGAAGGACGCGACCTCTCCGACGACTACTGTGCTGAGACGGAAAAGGTATGGACCTGGTCGGGCAGGACGTCGGTACGCCGGTCACTATGTCTTTGGTGCTCAAGGACGAGGAGGCTAAGGTTGACCTCGCCAAGTACGTCCCGGCGGCCAGGCAACTTTCTTTGCAACGGACCTGGACGAAAGCTCGTCGGTGAATGCACAACTATGTGAACTGCGCAAGGATGGGGCCATGGTTGACGATTCCGCCCGAGGTGGCGAGCTGGAGGCGAGTGAGGCTGAGGCAGAGGCGCGCCACCACTGGACCGAGTTGGCCCAGCGCATCCTTGACGCCCAGGACGCTTACTATGCCAGCGACGCTCCAACAATCTCTGACGCCGAATACGACCGGCTTATGGTCGAACTCAAGAAGGTGGAGGACGACCATCCGGAGTTGCGCACTCCCGACTCGCCCACTCAGCGGGTTGGAGCTCCACAACGGGTAACAGATTTCGCCCCGGTCAAACACCTCGAACGGCTACTGAGCCTGGACAACGTCTTTACCCGCGACGAACTGTCAGAATGGATAAGCAGGGTCGCTACTGCCGTCGGAAAGATCCCGAATTTCCTCTGCGAGCTGAAGATTGACGGGTTGGCGGTCGACCTCGTCTACCGAGACGGGCAGCTTGTATCCGGGGCGACACGCGGTGATGGCCGTATCGGTGAGGACGTCACCGCGAACGTGCGTACGATCGCGGCTATACCCCAGAAGCTGACCGGCGATGATGTCCCTCGTCTGCTTGAAGTTCGGGGCGAGGTGTTTTTCCCGGTCGCTGATTTCGCCGACCTCAACGCTGCCCTCGTCGAGGCAGGTAAGAACCCCTTTGCTAACCCGCGCAATGCGGCTGCCGGTTCGCTGCGGCAGAAGGACTCTCGGGTGACGGCGTCCCGGCCTCTGTCGATGATCGTCCACGGTATTGGGGTGCTGGAAGGTCACGATTTCCCTAGCCAGGGGCATGCTTACGACAAGCTTGCGCAGTGGGGGTTACCCGTCTCGCCGTACTTCAAAATCGTGGAGCATGCCGATGAGGTACAGGAGTTCGTGACCCGCTGGGGTGAATCCCGCGACGAGGCCTCCCACCAGATTGACGGCGTGGTGGTCAAGGTTGATGATGTCTCTTTGCAGCGCAAGCTGGGTGCCACCTCGCGAGCTCCTCGGTGGGCCATCGCGTATAAATATCCGCCCGAAGAAGTCAACACCGAGCTCCTTGACATCCGCGTCAATGTTGGAAGGACCGGTCGTGTCACCCCGTACGGGGTCATGAGACCGGTAGCGGTTGCCGGATCCACCGTCGAGATGGCTACCCTCCACAACGCTTTCGAGGTCAAGCGCAAAGGCGTGCTCATTGGCGACACCGTGGTGCTGCGCAAGGCTGGTGACGTTATTCCGGAGATCCTTGGCCCGGTGGTGGAGCTGCGTAACGGCACCGAGCGGGAGTTTCTTATGCCCGATCACTGCCCGAGCTGTGGGGCGGAGTTGGCCTATGAAAAGAACGGTGACAAGGATCTTCGCTGCCCTAATGCTCAAGGTTGTCCCTCCCAGCTACACGAGCGGGTCTTCGGATTAGCGTCACGTGGCGCCCTCGACATCGAAGCTCTTGGTTGGGAGGCCGCCATCGCTCTGACTGATCCGGAAAACCAGCGCCCGGGTGATGACGAGGTCGCTGAGGAACTTCCGAAACGGCAAACGGCAGTGCTGAGCTCCGAGGCTGGTCTGTTCGACCTGCAGCCCGACGATCTCGCCGAGGTCAAAGTATGGCGTCGTAGGAAAGTTAACGGCGGCCCAGGCCCCTGGCAGCTTGAACCCTATTTCTTCACGAAGGCGACAGCGAAAAAGCCGTCGGCTCCGACTGCCACGACCAAGAAAATGTTCGACGAGTTAGCGAAGGCCAAGTCCCAGCCGTTGTGGAGAGTGCTGGTCGCCCTGTCTATCCGTCATGTCGGACCAACGGCGGCCCGAGCTCTGGCCACCCACTTCGGGTCAGTTGAGGCCATTCGGGAAGCGTCCGTCGAGGAACTTGCTGGAGTCGATGGGGTGGGTGAGATTATCGCCGAATCGGTCAAGCGATGGTTCGAAGTCGACTGGCATCAGGAGATCATTAGTCGATGGGCCGCAGCGGGAGTGCGGATGGCCGACGATCGTGACGAAGCCCCTGAACAGACCCTCGAGGGGTTGACTGTGGTCGTCACGGGAAGTCTGGAGGGATTCAGCCGTGACGAAGCGAAGGAGGCCATCGTCTCGCGCGGAGGAAAAGCGGCGGGATCCGTCTCTCGAAAGACTGACTACGTCGTCGTGGGGGAGAATGCCGGATCTAAGGAAACCAAGGCGCGAGACCTGGGCCGTCCCATCCTTGACGAGGCCGGGTTCCGGTATTTGCTTGAAAACGGCCCGCAGGGAATCACAACCATCGGGTGAGGGCCGATTCTCTGGGGTCTGTCACCCCGGTAAGGCAACGTGGACCGGGTAAAGATGCCTGGTCCACGTTGCGTAAGGGTGCCTCAGAACTCCGAAATGTTATGGGCGACGTCGACGGTGGAGAACATCCGGTCCACCGCTGCGATCTGCTCGTCAGTGCCAGTAATGCGGTGGGCAGCGGCCAGCGAGAATCCCCGGCCCATTCCGAAATACAGCGACCCGAGGGCGGCCACGTCAAGGGTCGCGGCGTCCGTGGAGTCGTCGACCTTCGTGACGGTCGCGGGCGCTCCCGGAGCCTCAACGTCAACTCGCCAGGTACCTTCGGCATAACCCATCGGGTCGACGACGTGGAAGGTGACTGAGCCTTGATGGTCCCAACCGCGTACGGCCATCGCCTTCTTGACGTCAAGGATGCGCAGCCAGCCGAGATCGATATGGCGGGTGAACTTCACAACTCGGGGGTCTTCCACCGCCCATGGCAGTGGGGTGGCGGGGTCGACCTTTGGTGCCTTGATCATCTCGATGAGGTCAACCGAGGCGAGGAACTCCCACAACGCGACCTCAGCGTCCGGGGTGGTGGCGACCATGTCGAGGATGGTGATCTGTGAGCCGAAATCCTTGTCGATCTGGTAGGAAACGACGCCGTCGGGTTCGCCATCGTCGTTGTGATGAACGATCGAACGGACGCGACGGTTTGGGCCGCCCTTCTGAGGGTCCCAGCGTCCGGAGGCGTAATCGACGTGCCACGGCTGGCGATTGTGGGACCCGCGACGAGCTCGGTGGAACTCGGAGAACACTTTGAGACGAAGATCATCAATGGCCAGTGGATCAGCCATCGAGACTGTTCCGCTTGGAGCGTGGTTGAGCTTAAACCGGCCGTCAACGACGATCTCGACGCTTTGATCACGGGTTGAGATGCCGTATCCGAACCGTCCGTAGATGCTGCCCTCGGTGGCAGTCAGGGCGGCAAATGCCAGACCCTCCTCCTTGGAACGGGTCAGGGTATTCGTCATGAGGGTACGTAGCAGACCGCGTCTGCGGTGGCTGGCGCGCACAGTAACGTCGGTAATGAACGTGGCCGGCTCGAGATGACCATGGCCGGTGTTAATGGTGCTCGGGTATGTGTCCATCGTCGCGACCGGAAGGTTGGGGAACTCCGGGTCGGGGTCAGGTTGGCGGATTGTCCACAACTGTTCGCCCTCGACACAAGCAGCGTAATGCTCGAGCTCGGCGTCGGAGGGTTGGGACAGGTGAAACCCCAGTGCTACTGCTCGCAGCACATTGTCGACCGCCTCGCTGCGGGAACCGTCGCTGGTGACCAGTTCCAGACGGTAGGGGTCGGGGACCTGAACAGATGAGGTGCTGTCAGCCATAGCCTTCACGCTATCGGAGATGATCTACGACACTGACTGGCCGGGTCCAGGTGCCATGATGGAGGCATGACCTTTAAGCCTTCACATGTTCATATCGGCACCGACCATGCGGCCTTTGAGCTTAAGGAGTACCTCGTTGGCAAGTTGACCGAAGCTGGATACCAGGTCGTCGATCATGGCGCGGCTAGCTATGACTCTCAGGATGACTATCCCGACTACTGCATCCCGTGTGCTCAGGCCGTGGTGGCTGAGCCGGGGTCACTTGGCATCGTGCTGGGTGGTTCTGGCAACGGCGAGCAGATCGCTGCGAACAAGGTGAAGGGGATCCGCGCCGCACTGGCGTACACCGTCGAGATCGCGGAACTGGCACGTCTCCACAACAATGCGAACGTTGTCTCTTTGGGCGGCCGGATGCAGACTCAGGAGGAAGCCTGGCAGATCGTCGAAACTTTCCTGACGACCGATTTCTCCCACGAGGACCGCCACCAGCGTCGTATTGACAAGCTCATTTGCTGGGAGGACAAGGGCTCACTGGGGTGAGTTCTCCTGCCCTGAATTATTGACGTGACTGGCGGTGGCTCGACGTTGAAGATCCGCCAGTATCGTCTCCCACTCCTGACCCGGCTCGGGCATCTGGGACTCACCGGAGGGTTCGGGCTGCTCCACAAGTTCGCGCGCCCTCATAGCGCGGTCTCCTTTAAGGATTGACCCATGACCACGCCGGTGGTCATGGTTTCGGTGCTGTTTGCCGCGGTCAGAGGCATTCATGAAGCTATCCTGCCTCAACTCGTTGCACCTGTTCGACTTCCATGACGCTATGAACTTATCCGAGAGGACAACCAACCGTGCCTGAAGGCCACGTCATCCATCGTCTTGCCAATGCCATCGACTCGGCCTTCGCCGGTTCACGGGTTGAGGTTACTTCTCCGCAGGGACGATTCGCCGAATCCGCAGCCATGCTGGATGGGACAGTGCTGACCTCAGCTCAGGCATGGGGCAAACATCTCGTCGTGGACTTCGATAATCATCGTCCTGACCACCTGTTACACATCCACTTGGGATTGATTGGCAAGCTGGCAGTCGGGCCGACAGTTCCCGTGGTCGGTCAGGTGCGGTTACGCATCACCGACGGCGTTACTGCAGCTGATCTACGCGGTCCGCAAACGTGCGAGCTCATCAACGACGACGAGTGGGGGACGGTCGCAGCCACTATTGGCCCCGACCCCATCCGCGACGATGCAGATTCGGACGTTGCATGGGACAAGGTACGACGGTCGTCACGGCGAATCAGCGATGTGTTGTTAGACCAAAGGGTTGCGGCCGGAGTTGGCAATATTTACCGAGCTGAGGTGTTATTTCGCCACCGCGTTGATCCAGCCACCCCTGGCAAGCAGATTTCCCACTCGACGTGGTTGGCGATGTGGGATGATCTGGTCATGCTCATGCGCGCCGGAGTTGAGTCAGGGCGCATCGACACCGTGCAGCCAGAGCACACTCCGGAGGCGATGGGTCGGCCCCCTCGGGTAGATCGTCATGGCGGCGAGGTGTACGTCTACCGGCGCGAGGACCAGCCCTGTTTGGTGTGCAATACGCCGGTGCGGATGGTCGCACAGGGAGGGCGTCACCTGTTCTGGTGCCCACGGTGTCAGCGTCGGCGTCACTGACGGTTGTTGGTTTTGGAGGTCAGAATGAACCACGTCACCGTTGGTCCACCGTGGACACTGGTGTCATGCCAGGAGTCCGATCACGAGTCCTCGTGGATGTGGACACACCCATGCGGAGCGGTCCTTTCGGTCCAGTCGCGTGAAGGAGACGTGGCGGAACTCGTCGCCGGGATCACCATGCCTCCCGGTGCTGATGACACTGATGTGACGGTTCCCGGCCCGACCTGGACTCTCGATCAACCGGTCTCAGCCATCGTTTGGGCTGCTGGGGCTAGCGGAATTGTCGTCACCAGAGGCGTCTGTGACGATGCAGCATTGACGGTCTGGCGTCAAGATATGGGAGATTGCCACCCTGTTGACGAGGGGGTCAGTCTGCTGGGTCCTGAGGTCGCACTGTCTCCAGGCAGCGCCCGAATGGCTTTGTGGCGTGGTCATCCGGCGGGCGCCGTCGTGGAAGCGCTGGAATGTCTTCCCTCGTGGTTGCCGTGTGAAACGATCGTTGACCCGCCGGAAGAAATGATGTGTCGTACCCCAGATGCTGGCATTCTTGTCGATGGAATCGACCAGACCAGCGAAACGATCGGCCCGCTACCGATGGGGGCTCACGACCTTGTCATCTATGAATCCCGCGGCGCTACCCGGGTGATGATTGGGTGGTCTCCCCACGTTGCGTCGGCGGTTGGTGCTCGTGTCGACGAGATCGTATCGAGTTTTGATCCACGCACCGTTTCAGGTCCTCAGACGTGGTTGCTTATGAGTGCGGTCGGCATGAGGGTCGCACCATTTGATGCTCTCGAGATGGCTGCTGAGGGTCTGGAAAATGTGTTGTCACGGCCCTTTGGGAAAGGTGACGATCACGTCGCCAAGCTCCTCACCTGTTGCGCTGCGTTCCGGCTGGGTCACCGCGTGGGTAATCCCGAGCTTCGTGACGAGGGGCTGCGTCGGTTGTGGGAGCTTCCAATGGATGAGCCGGGCACTTTTATGTCCCGGTGTATAGCCTCAGCTGAGTTGGCTGAGCTAGTCCCGGGTGGAGTCTGGGTCAACGTTGCTGCACATGACGGGGAGGATCCGCTGGTACGCGCGGAACGAGCCATATGGACGGGGCGTTTTGGTGGCCGGGATGCTGACGAGGCGGTTTGGGAATTAGGAGCCTTTCTTCCTGCGGTACCCGGAGGGCCGCTCTATGTCGACGGGCACCGGGTGCCCCGACGCCGTGCCGCCCTTGCCTACGCGATGACGACGGTCTGGCCAGAGGACTTGACGAGCGCATTTGGTCCGATGCGGGTGGGGGAGTTGCGCCAGCGCACGGCACGGCGCTTGCTCATCAGCGAGCATCTCGACGATGAGGATCTGGCGCTGCTCACCTGGTGACAAACTGGTGCGTCGTTGGGGCGGCAGGATTACTGCATCGTGTTGGAAATGCCTCATTTTCGCCTCCAATTCACTATGTGCAGTAGGCGGGTGGGGCTGTTCCGGCGGTGGGGTTCTGGTTGTGTCGTGTGCACGTGGCACAGTTAGGGCGTGACATCGTCCGACCTCGTACCTGAGACACGAGTGGCATCCGCTGCTCGGCCACGCACCGGTTCTCGATCGACCTCGAATCCAAGGTCCACACCGGTTGTCGTCATCCCGCGGCTTATGAACATCGCCGCCCTACTCATTGTGTTACGTCTGGTGTTTAGCCGCACCGCGTGGGTGGCTATCGCCAACAACGTGTTCTCGTTGTTCATTTTCCCGGTTGACGGTTTCGGTTGGGCCGGTGTCGTGGTCCTGCTGGTGCTGTCGGACGCGCTGTCGCGACGTAAAAGGTTCGCCTGGTGGGTGAGCCTCGTCGTGTTTGGGTTGATGTGGCTGGTGGCGGCCGCTTTCTTTATCATCGTGGTCACCGAGGTTTTCATAGGTTGGCCGACAGACACCCTTAACGACGTTGATCTGGCGGGGTATCTGTTCAACGTGTTTTCGGTTGGCTGGATCTTGGTGGCATTGTTGACTCATCGTCGCGACTTTGCTGCGCACACGGTTCGCGCCAATCTCGGACGGGCGGTCGTTGTACTCGTTGGCGGTCTGTTGGCTACTGGATTTATTGGGTGGCTATTGGTGTCCCTGACCGGTGGTGTTGGACGGCCCCGGAACCGCTTGGTGCACATCATCACTCGCATCCTTCAAGGTAATGGAGCAGGTATCGCCCAGGAGCCGACGTCGCCGCACTGGGTGCAAGGTGTGGTCTCATTCCTACTGGCCGTCGTGCTGGTGGCTGCGCTCGTCGTCACTTTGCGTTCCCAACGCAATATCGCGATGATGAGCCTGTCTGACGAGCTGAGATTGCGCCGCCTTCTTGACGAAAATCCGGCTGATTCACTGGGATATTTTGCCCTGCGCCGTGACAAAGCTGTCGTCTTTTCTCGCAACGGTCATGCCGCCGTCTGCTATCGCACGGAGGCTGGGGTGGCGTTAGCGTCGGGTGACCCAGTTGGCCCGGTTGACCAGTGGCCCGGAGCCATTGACGCTTTTCTTGAGGTCGCCCACACCTATGGATGGGTTCCTGCCGTCGTTGGCACCTCAGAGGAAGGTGCGACGACATGGAACCAGGCCGGCTTGAGGGCGATGCGCATCGGCGACGAAGCCATCATCTCCCCGGCTACGTTTAATCTCGATGATCCTGATCTCAAGCCGGTGCGCCATACGGTCACGAAACTGCGCGCGATGGGATACACGACTCGGGTTCGACGCCATGAGGACATCAATCCGCAGGAGTTGCACAGCCTGATTGGCCTGACTGATAAATGGCGCCAAAACGGCGACGAGCGTGGCTTCTCGATGGCGTTGTCTCGGTTGGGGGACCCTCTAGATGGTCGATGTGTCATGGTGGAGGCGATCTACCCCGACGACAGCCTCCGCGCTGGTCAGACGGCCGGCATTCTGTCCTTTACACCATGGGGTAATGACGGCTTGTCCCTCGACGTCATGAGGCGAGATCTCGACGGAGCAGATAACGGTGTGACTGAACTTATGGTTGCCGGACTCATGGCGGCTGGGCCAGAAATTGGCATTCGGCGGGTGTCCATGAATTTCGCGGTGTTCCGCGAGGCTATTGAGGAAGGCGCTCGAGTGGGTGCTTCCCCGGTGCGTCGGCTTAACCGCTGGTTGGTACTGGTGGCATCGAAGTGGTTCCAGATTGAGCAGTTGTACCGTTCCAACGTCAAGTACAAGCCGAGCTGGCAGACCCGCTACCTTAATTTCACTGACACCTCTGATCTGGCTCAGGTTGGTCTAGCAATGGGTATTGCTGAGGGTCAGCTTGATATTCCTAATTGGCTTTACCCGGTGGAACCGCCGCCCCAGCCAATATATTCGATTAGCGGGCATCCTGAGATTGCCGAATTCCTGGCTGAAGAACGCACGCCGATTCTTCCGCAGCGTCGTCTTCCCGAACAGGTTCGTACTCGAATGGCGACCCGCGAGCGTCTTATTGAGTCAGGGGTGGAGGCCTATCCGCCTGACTGTAAGCCTGACCACCGGCTGGGTGACGTCGCCGTTGAGCTGACTGGCCAGGAGATGACCGTTTCCGGACGGGTGGATGCCTGCCGTGACCACGGCGGGGTCATCTTCGTTGACCTCTTCGACTGGACAGGGGCCTGCCAGCTAGTCATGGAACGTGACAGCATGGGCGTCGACAGTCTGCGCGACTTCCGTCATACGGTGTCTTTGGGAGACCACCTCGTTGCGACTGGAACAGTTGGAGCATCCCGTAACGGGACGCTAAGTCTGGAGATGACGTCGTGGCGGCTAGCAGCGAAGTCGCTGCGACCGCTGCCATCGAGAAGATCGGGATTCAATGACCCAGAGGCCAAGGTTCGTCAGCGTTATCTTGACCTCATCGTCAACCCCAGTGCGCGCGATCAGCTGCGTGCTCGCTCGAATGCCATCCGTGCGGTGCGAGAAACCCTGTTAAGTCACGATTACATCGAGGTTGAGACGCCGATTCTGCAGACGATTCACGGCGGGGCGAATGCGCGTCCATTCCACACCCACATCAACGCCTACGACCTGGACCTTTATCTGCGCATTGCCCCGGAGCTGTACCTCAAGAGGCTTATGGTCGGCGGGGCAGGACGAGTTTTCGAGATTGGTAGGAACTTCCGCAACGAGGGCGCCGACGCTACCCATAATCCAGAATTCACGATGCTCGAGGCCTACCAGGCCTATGGCGATTACGTCCAGATGCGTCACCTCACGAGGGAGATGATCCTTTCCGCAGCCCGCAACGCCACCGGCGGGACGGTCGTGCGCGGACGTGACCGCAAGGGTGTTGAGCATGAGATCGACTTGGCTAACGACTGGCATGTCATCACTGTCAACGAGGGAATCTCGCGCGGTTTGGGGGAGGAAGTTACTGCCGATACCCCCAAAGAGACACTTATCAGCTACGCCAACAAGCTCGGGATTGCGACTTTGCCGAGGTGGAGTCGAGGCGACGTCATCCTGGAGTTGCACGAGCACTTGAGTGAGCATGTCACCGTCGAGCCGACCTTCTTCTGCGACTTCCCGACTGACGTCTCCCCGCTGACACGACAGCACCGCGATGACCCGCGACTGGCCGAGAAATGGGATCTCATCATCTTCGGCTCCGAGGTGGGTACTGCCTACACGGAACTCGTCGATCCGGTGATCCAACGGGAGCGATTTACAGCCCAGTCCTTGCTCGCTGCGGGTGGCGATCCGGAGGCGATGGAGCTTGATGAGGACTTCCTGGAGGCTCTCGAGTACGCGATGCCGCCTTCTGGCGGCATGGGCATGGGGCTGGATCGTCTGGTCATGATGCTGACGAATGCGTCAATTCGCGAGACGATTAGCTTCCCGCTGGTGCGTCCGCGCGCCTTGTGAGAGCGCGAGGGTCTGAATCCTGGAGTGAGATAGGGGAGTGTCATGAGTGACGATGACGAGGCCGGCTGTTCTGACGGGCACGGCGACAAGATGCTTGATTCGTCTCACGACGCCCTGACGTCGGTTCGCGAGTTAGGCAGACGGCCGTTCCGTGTTGCATACGACGATGGGGAAGGGCCGGACTACCACGTCAAGGATCCCGTCGTACTGCTCATGGCAGGAGCTGCGGCGTCGAGCGACTTCTGGAAACCCGTCGTGGATCGCCTCCAGCACGTCGACGTCATCACCTACGACCGTCCAGGTCTCGGTGGGACTATCTGGCCGGGGCGCTATCCCGAGTTGGATGAAGAAGTCGCGAGCCTGACCGACCTCGTTGGTCTGGTTCAGGGGCATTGGGACATTCGGCAGCCACGGAAAGTTATTCTTGTTGCCCATTCCATGGCGGCCTTCCATGCCGAGGCGTTTGCTCGGATGCATCCCGAGGTTGTGGCAGGGGTCGTCTTCGTTGATCCCTCTGTGGAGTGGCCAACCCATCCACCGCGTCGTCGCAGCGTGGCGTTGCCGCGTGCAGTTTATAAGGTTATGGACTCGGTGGCTGGCTCGTTGGGTCGTCACGCTTTCGCCGTCGGCGTCATGGCGCAAACAATGAGGTCAGGTTCGGTGGTGTGGCATCAATTCCAGGATCACCGGCTCCACCGGGTTTATGGCAGCCCTGACGCTATGGCGATGGCAGTAGCCGAATGGATTGGGTACGACCAGCAAGCGTGGGACCTCATGGCTGTACGTTCACAGCATGCCTGGCCCGACGTGCCGACGGTGTTGCTGTCGGCGGTGTACTCAGGCCAGGAGCAAGAGCTGAAACTTCATGAACGCCTGGCTCCGATGCTCAACGCAAGATTGGTCGTGGTGGAAAACTCCCACCACCTCATGATGCTGGATAGGCCGGAGGCTATCGCTGATGCCATCTGCTCACTGGTGAGGTGACGCGACTAAGCAGGACCGCGGGACCATGACGTACGTGCCAACCAACGCTGCCTAGTCGTACTCAGTACAGTCACGCAGTCACTTACTACCACAGCTGCGAAGCCTGGAAGCTATTCAAGAGCCCGCCTGACTAGCAAAAACGCCACCAAACCAGGCCTGACAAGCTGGTCGGGGCGACAGGACTCGAACCTGCGATCTCCTGCTCCCAAAGCAGGCGCGCTAGCCACTACGCTACGCCCCGTTCCGCTACGCTCACCGCAACGAGAACACCGATAGCCTAGTGGAAACCCCGCCGCTCGGCCAATGAGCCGTCATGAGGACGGGGATTCGCAGTTGTGTGGTTGTCTGCCCAAGCAAGCATCGCTGCCGAGGAAAGCACGATGCAGAGCTTGTTGTAAGCGCTGTGTGATTCCGGGACTAAGGACTGCGAAGCGCCTGTAGAGCGCCTTATTATGAGGGGCTTTCGTGTAGTTTGTAGTCAGTAATGTTTACAAAGGACCTGTTGCCATTGTGGCCGAGGGCGAGAATTGGAGTCATGAGCGATCTGTCAGATTTCTTGAGGGAGGTCAGTCCTCCACCCATGACAGTCCGGGCAGCGGCCAGAGTCAGGGTCGGTAGAGGTGAGTGGCCTTCACCGCCAGAGATGGTGTGCCTTCGGCAGGACGCTTTAGCAAGACCCATCGTGTCACTGGTTCTAGGAGGGGGCAGTGACACCCCGCAAACTGGAGCTCAGAAGAATTCACGGCGGGTGGGTGTGGCTTCGATCTGTTCTGCTTCCGTTGGGGTTGAAGGTACGCGGGCTGTACGGATGATCACATGTCAAAAGAGTGTTCATTGTGGGCAGCGGGGCGGTGTAGGTAAAGACAGCCAGGACACCGGTGGATGGGTTGAAGCATGAGCAAACGCGTGAACGCAATGAGGGATTTCATTGTTTCCCACCCGTGGTGGTGTGTGCTCATCGTCGCGGCTATGTTCTGGATCCCACGTGCGGGAATATGGATGGCCGTAGGGTCTTGGCTGGCGATTATCGCTGTCTGCGCTAAGCACAGGGCGCTACCTGCCGCGAAGGTTAGTGCAAGGGTAGTGTCTTCGGGGTCCTCAATGGAGCTTAACATTGGGGATAGAGTCACCCGTTACGACGTTTTTGGAATGTGCTATTACGAGGTTCCGAAATCCGCTGTTGGGTCTACGGTGCTATGCGTTGAACGCGAGCCACAGAATAGCTACGATAAGAATGCACTCAAAGTTAGCGTGAATGGAAGCCATATCGGTTATGTGTCTGTATGGGCTGCTGCCGATATCGCCCCAGAGTGGGACTCTCTAGGCGTGACATCGATGGATGTTCACGGATGCGTTATCAGTGCTCTTGATGCATACGTTGAGATCCCGACTAATGACGTCCTCCGTGGGGCACTCACTCGACCAAGTACGAATAAGACCATACCTTCGATACGCCCGTTAGCTCACCCGCGGCTCTTATCATCAGCGCCCTCTACGAAGCGTATGCAGATGCCAGTTAAACCGTGGGGCCCTGCGTGCGTAACTACAAACTTGTCGTGACTAAGAAGTTCAAGACCGGTATCACTCGGGTCTGTGTCTCTTGTGGTCAGGATGGTAAACGCGACAAGGTGCGGCTTGATGATCTCGATGCGCAAGTGAGGCTTACTCCCAACCATAAACTTGCCGTCTTTATTGATGATGTGCAGGTCGGAATGGCACCGGATGAGGCGAGTGAATCGTACCGTCATGTCGTCGAGGCGCTTCACTTCTCGCACCGATGCTTATTGGTTCCGGCCTCGATCTGGATGACGCGCCAGCACGGGTTTAAAGCCGGTGTGAGTGTTAAGTTTCCGCTACCCGATGAGGTGGAGGTTCCTGTCGGAATGCCCAGTGGACCGGTCGCCACCCTGCCGCGAGGCCGTAAGGTGCAAGTTACCCATGAAGAAGACCATATGGAGACATTGTTGGGTCTACTTGGCGGCGAGCATTCTGTACCAGTGGTGGCTGAACTGGGGTCTTTCATCGAGAAGCTCAAGACGACAGAGAGAACAGTCATCGGCGTCAAGGTAGGCGGCGTGATGGTGGGCCTGTTGTCGACCCAGATGAGCCAGCACTTTCTTCCCGTCGTCGAAGCGTGCGAGGAAGCGGGAATTGCGTTGGTGTGCTCCGGCAGAATTACCGGTAATCAGCTCAAGGTCGACATGGTGCTCGAGGCGGTTAAGGGCAGCGAATTACCGCCGGAATGGATCAATGACAACGTGTATAGGTACGCCAAGAGGCTTGCCAGTCAAGCAGGGTCCCCAGAATCTTCGCTTCACCAGGGTGAATCTAGCCACGATGATCGGGTCGCAGAGTGACGCCGGTCACGTGCTGACAGATCCTGTCGAGGTCGCCACAGGAGTAACCGACCGATTGTCTGTCGAAGTAACTCATGAATTGTGAGGCACAAGCGATCGGTTCACACATTCATTGCGCGCCACACGGCGGCTAGGCGCGCCATGAAACGAACATCCGTCGATATGAGTTTGCTCATTAGCTTGTCGGTGAGAGCGTTCACTGTATTGCGTGGGGCGAACTTACGTGGAAACTGTGCAGCTCGCAGTGGATGGTACCGTGAGTCAGCTAGAAATATTGACAAGCCACGTCGTTATGCGCCTGTGCGACTACACCCGCCTGGTGTCGGGATGTGTAGGCCATAGCAGGAGCTCAATGGCTCCTGAGAGGTCAGCGGTTTTCTTGGGGCTTGCCGCCCGCAGCCGGAAGTGATGTGAACAGGGCCACCATGAGGCCGACGAGACCGACGGACAGGCCGATGTGGCCGAGACCCGCAATACCGGAGATCGCAGGGGAGACGTCGGGATGTCCGTTGACCTGCATCGTGCCGTGCACGACGAGCATTGTGATCGTCAGCAGGAAGCCAAGGTTGAATCCCCCAGAAAGGCGAAGGCGCCACGGTGTTGAGAAAGGGTGAAAGTTCGCTCCAATAGGAGCACGATGAGGGTGAACATGAAGCCCAACGCCCGGCTATTATGCACCACCTTGAGCTGGGTCCAGGCGGTGACGTCGTGGGCCTTCGTGAACTCGCGGGAGAACGCTCCGCCGAGGAGGCCGATGACTAGCCAGGTGGTTGCGCAGATTGCAAGCTTCTTCAACGATCTCATGGTGTCATGACACCACGGGGTCCAGATGTGAACATGGTCCGAAAGGTTGATATTTCACGGGCTGAAGGATGGGCTGGGACGGTCGTGGCACACCCTGTCACTGTGAATGTGACGCCGACGGTCAATCCATGTATGCTATCGAGGTCCCTTCGGGGGTGCGCGGATGTAGCTCAATGGTAGAGCCCCAGTCTTCCAAACTGGCTACGCGGGTTCGATTCCCGTCATCCGCTCCATTTGTCAGCAGTCGCGTCATTGTTGACATTCTCGTCATTCCGTCCTTCCGCGGTAAGTCAGCAGGACCATGGTGCGGCCCGCTGGAAGGGGTCTCCTGACACCAAAATCATTGGCCGAGACCGTGGAGTTGGGCGGGTGCTGTTGCCGGGTGGGAACCTTCCGGTGGCTCAGAGGCTATTGCGTCGCTAGAATTAGATGGAATGTGTACTCCCCTCAACGGGGATGACAGAATCGGAACCACAGGAGAAACTTCGTGCCCAGCAGCCTTGAGAAGCTCAGCACTAACCGTGTGAAGCTCACGATCGAGATGCCCTTCGATGAACTGAAGCCCAGCCTTGACAAGGCCTACAAGGACATCGCCAACCAGGTGAACGTTCCCGGCTTCCGCAAGGGAAAGGTGCCCGCTCCGGTTATCGACCAGCGTTTCGGTCGCGGGGTCGTCCTTCAGGAGGCCATCAACGACGCCCTCCCGGCTGCTTATGGCAAGGCCATCGAGGAGAACACGGTCGTTCCCTTGGGTCAGCCCGAGATTGAGGTGACCAAGCTGGAGGATGGCGAGGTTGTCGAGTTCACCGCCGAGGTGGACGTTCGTCCTGACTTCGATCTTCCCGACGTCTCCGCCATCTCCGTTGAGGTGCCTGCCGTTGAGGTGCCGGATGAGGACGTTGACGAGCGCGTCGAGACCCTGCGCCAGCGTTTTGCCACTAATACAGAGGTCGAGCGCGCTGCCGTCAAGGACGACCTCGTCACTATTGACCTTGCTGGAACCCGCGACGGCGAGGCTCTCGAAGACGCCACCGCATCCGGTGTCACCTACAAGGTCGGTTCCGAGGGCATGTTGGAAGGCCTTGATGAGGCCGTTACCGGTCTCAAGGCGGGTGAGTCTGCAGAGTTCCACTCCACCCTCGTTGGCGGCCCGCTGCGCGGCCAGGATGCCGACATTAAGGTCACCGTCACTAAAGTCTGTGAGCAGGAGCTCCCGGCCGTTGACGACGACTTCGCCCAGTTGGTCAGTCAGTTCGACACTGTCGACGAGATGCGTGCCGACTTGCGCACCGCTTTGGAGAATATGGCTCGCCTCGACCAGGCTGCGGACGCCCGCGACAAGGTGCTGGAGGAGGTTATCTCCAAGATCGACATTGAGCTGCCGACCAACCTCATCGACTCTGAGCTCGAAGCCCGCCGTCAGCAGGTCAACCAGCAGTTGGCCCAGGCCGGTATGACCGTCGAAGAGTATCTCGAAGACTCCGAAGAGGAGGTGGATAACGCCGACGACTTCTGGGCTGAGATCGAGAAGCGTTCCCTGGACGCCCTCAAAGCCCAAATTGTCCTCGACAAGATGGCCGATGACGACGAGATCGGTGTTGAACAGAACGAATTGACTGAGTTGCTGTTCCGCAAGGCTCAGCAGAACGGCACCTCCCCCGAGGAGGAGGCTCAGCACATGATGCAGCACAACCACCTGCCTGATTGGATGCAGGAGATCCGTCGTGGCAAGGCTCTGGCCTCCATGGTGGGTGCTGCTACCGTCACCGACTCGAAGGGTAATGCTCTCGAGCTTGACCGCATCCAGCCTGATGGCACCATTGCCGACAAGCAGGCCGAAGAGGACGCTCCTGCTGAAGATTCTGTTGAGAAGGTTGACAGCAAGCCCACTGAGGAGCCCAAGGCTGAGCAGAAGGCTCCCGCTAAGAAGGCGACTACCAAGAAGGTCGCGGACGTCAAGTCTGATGACAAGCCCGCTGCTAAGAAGCCTGCTCCTAAGAAGAAGACGGCTGCCAAGGACGATAAGTCCCAGTGATGATCAGGGCCACGTGTCCCGTAGGATCGACATGATCCGTTGATGACCGGCGTCGTGCGGGTTTTCGCACGACGCCGGTCCCACGTCAACCCTGAGGAAGCTCGATGAACAAACGCCCCGCGCGCCCCACACGATCTCGACGTCGGATCTCTGTTGCCCCTGCCACTCGTCAGTTGCGCAATGCGCGTCAGATGGTGGCTGACGACATCGCGGTGGCCCGTGCGGTCGAGCGTGGCGAATTGGAGACTGAGGAACATCTCACCCACGGCGCAACGAACGCGGAGAAGGCGGCCGAATCTGGGCTGCAACCTCAGCCGAGTGACCACGAAAAAGCTGAGGTAGCCACCAGCAAACATGGCTTGCCTAAACTCACCATTGTTCTGCTGACGGTGGCTGCGGCGTGGTTAGGACTGAGCTTCCTGCATGAGCTGTCGAGCGTCGTCGCCCCGTTGTTTTTCGGTTTGAACCTCCTCATCACGGCCTATCCGATTCACACCTGGCTCGTGAAACACAAATGTCCGCGGTGGATCTCTGCCACGACAGCCGGCACCGCCGTCATCGTTGTGCTGGCGGCTGGCGTCGTAGGCATGGTGTGGTCGGTGGCAGCCATGATTAACCAGTTGCAGAGCTACATCCCGCAGATGGAGAAGATCTATACGCAACTGTTGCACTGGTCGACCCAACTTGGGTATTCCCAGGAAGTCATTGCCGATAAGCTCAAAAAGATCGATCCGCAGCAAGTGATGTCGGTCGTGACGTCGGTTGCCTCAGATACCACCAGCGTCGTGACGATGATTATCGTCATCCTCACTGGCATGATCTTTATGGTCATGGATACTCCGCAGATGCATGATCGACTAAGGATGGCCGGAAGTCGTAAGCCGGTTGTTGTCTTGGCTTTGGAGTCCTTCGCTTCCGGTATTCGTAAGTACTGGTTGGTGACGACGGTATTCGGCCTTATTGTCGCCCTCTTTGACTGGGCAGCGTTGCTCATCATCGGCGTTCCGCTTGCCGGGGTCTGGGCGTTGTTCAGCTTCCTGACGAACTACATTCCAAATATTGGCTTCATCATCGGCGTTATCCCACCAGCCCTCTTGGCTCTCTTCAAAGACGGCTGGGTAGCAGCGGTGGTTGTTGTCGTCTCCTACTCGGTGCTGAACTTCGTCATCCAGTCGATTATCCAGCCGAAGTTTGCTGGCGATGCTGTGGGACTGACACCAACGATGTCCTTTGTTTCTTTGCTTTTGTGGGGTTGGGTTTTTGGGGCGTTGGGAACTCTGATCGCTCTGCCGTGTTCCTTGCTCGTCAAGGCCACTCTTATTGACCACGACCCAGGTGCTCGATGGGTCAATGCGCTGATCTCGTCTCGACCCACAGAAGGGCTTGAGGACAACCCCGATGAGTAGCATGCCGGTGGTGTTCGGACGCGCTGACCGCGAAAGGCTCTGGAACTGTCGTGCCCACAGGGTAGATTCAGAACCGTGAGTCACAATACTTCGATCGCTTCCCAGGGCATGCCCGCCATGGCCGGCCCCGAGACCGGCGGTGCCGGGATGACCGACAACGTCTACCAGTCGCTGCTGCGCAACCGCATTGTCTTCCTTGGTTCCGAGGTTAAAGACGAGAATGCGAATGCGTTATGCGCCCAGATGTTGTTACTCAACGCCGAGGATCCCGAGGCCGATATTTACCTCTACATCAACTCTCCAGGCGGCTCGGTCACCGGGGGAATGGCGATCTATGACACTATGCAGTGGATCTCTAATGATGTTGCGACCGTGACGATGGGCATGGCAGCGTCCATGGGCCAGTTCTTGCTGACCGCTGGCACACCCGGCAAGAGGTACGCCCTGCCGCACGCCAAGATCCTCATGCACCAGCCGCTCGGCGGAGTTGGTGGTACTGCTACTGAGATCGCCATTAACGCCAAGATGCTTAAGGACACCAAGCGCGAGCTGTCTCAGCTCAACGCCGACCACTCTGGCCACACCCTTGAGCAGATCCTTGAGGACTCCGACCGGGACCACTGGTTCACCGCTCAGGAGGCTCTCGAATATGGGCTCATTGACCACGTCTACAGCAATGCGTCGCAGCTTCGCGGTGACGCCCCCAATCAGTGAGGTGACCATGGGATTCAACGCCTTTGACAAGAATCGGTTGGCCGCCTTGAACGCCGAGCAGGCCGAACAGGCTGCTCCTGGCGGGCTAGCCCCGGCAGGTCCGCGCAACGACTACTACATCCCGCAGTGGGAGGAGCGCACCTCTTACGGTGTGCGTCGCGTCGATCCGTACACCAAGTTGTTCGAGGATCGCATTATCTTCCTTGGCACTCCGGTGACTGACGACATCGCCAACGCCGTGATGGCCCAGCTGCTGTGCCTGCAGTCGATGGATGCCGATCGTCAGATCAGCATGTACATCAACTCGCCTGGCGGCTCGTTCACAGCTATGACGGCGATCTACGACACCATGAATTATGTGCGCCCCGACATCCAAACGATTTGCCTGGGCATGGCGGCATCGGCTGCGGCCGTGTTGCTGGCCGCCGGCGCGAAGGGGCAGCGTTTGTCCTTGCCGAACTCGACCGTCCTCATCCATCAGCCGGCTATGGGCCAGGCCACGTATGGTCAGGCCACCGATATTGAGATCTTGGACGACGAGATTCAGCGCATCCGCAAGCTCATGGAGAACATGCTCGCTACTGCGACTGGTCAGAGCGTCGAGCAAATTTCCAAGGACATCGATCGCGACAAGTATCTAACTGCCCAGGGGGCGAAGGAGTACGGCCTTATCGACGACATTTTAACCTCGCTGTGAGGTTCCACACGGTCGTCTGGTGACCCTCGAGGGTTACTGCAGGGTTGGTCGTCGTCACTCGACACGGGTGACGACGACATCCGAAATGGATACTGTCCATAACTAAGGTGTACGGCGCACATCTCGGGAGGATGATCGTCCCGGAGAAGACGGATTGACACGAACCTGCCGACTAGGAGGGAAGCCGGATGGCGCGAATTGGTGAGAGCGGAGACCTGTTCAAATGTTCCTTTTGCGGTAAGAGCCAGAAGCAGGTCAAGAAGCTCATCGCTGGCCCCGGAGTCTACATCTGTGACGAATGTATTGAGCTGTGCAACGAGATCATCGAGGAGGAGTTTTCGTCCTCCGACGAGGCCGGTGGGGTCGAGGACCTTCCCCGTCCGCGCGAGTTGTGTGAATTCCTTGACGCTTGGGTGATCGGTCAGGAAGAGGCCAAGCGGACCCTCTCGGTGGCTGTCTACAACCATTACAAGCGCATCCAGTCCGAGGCCAATGTGCCGCGTGCCCGTCGCGCCGAGGACGATGGGGTGGAGCTCGGTAAGTCGAATATCCTCATGCTTGGGCCGACTGGCTGCGGCAAAACTTACCTAGCTCAGACGATGGCTCGTCAGCTCAACGTCCCCTTCGCAATGGCTGACGCCACCGCTCTTACTGAAGCTGGTTACGTCGGTGAAGACGTCGAGAATATCCTGCTCAAACTGCTGCAGGCGGCTGACTTCGACGTCAAGCGGGCTGAGCGGGGAATCGTCTATATTGACGAGATTGACAAAGTGGCTCGCAAAGCGGAGAACCCGTCAATCACTCGCGACGTCTCCGGTGAGGGCGTTCAGCAGGCCCTGCTCAAGATTCTTGAGGGAACAGTGGCCTCAGTGCCTCCCCAAGGTGGACGCAAACATCCTCAACAGGACTTCATCCAGATCGATACCACCAACGTCCTGTTCATCGTGGGGGGCGCCTTCGCCGGTCTGGAAGACATCATCGCCAAGCGGATCGGTACTCGTCCGTTGGGATTCAACAATGATCCGGGTGCGAGCGAGGTCATTGAGGGGCCCGAAGCCCTCAGTCTGGTGCGCCCAGAGGACCTTCACCAGTTTGGGCTTATTCCAGAGTTCATCGGACGTCTGCCAATGGTTACGGCTGTGCACCCGCTCGACCGCAAAGCCCTGGTTCGCATTCTGACCGAGCCTCGCAATGCTCTGACCCGCCAATTTGAGAAACTCTTCGAGTTGGACGGGGTGGAATTGACCTTTACCGAGGGAGCTCTGGGGGCGATCGCCGACAAGGCTGTTGCACGAGGGACCGGTGCACGCGGACTGCGGGCCATTATTGAGGAGACCCTCATGGACGTCATGTTCGACGTACCCTCCCGCGATGATGTCTCCCGAGTCGTGGTAACCCAGGAAGCCATCACCGGTGAAGGGAAGTGTCAGTACCTCTCCACGCCGGTCTTTCATGGTCGAGGCAGGCTATCTGCCTGAGGTTAGTGCTCGTCAAGGACCTCGACGAGCAGTTTGTCAGCCCGCTTCTGCAAGGTCGCCATGGACTTGCGGGCCTTCGCGTATCTGCCTTCGCGCCTCCCCTTTGTCTCGGTAACAGACGGTACCCTGACACCCATGGCAACTGGATACTTGCGATACCCCGATGTCCACGGCGACCTCGTGGTGTTCACCGCTGACGACGATGTGTGGTTGGTTCCCGTCACCGGAGGACGGGCGAGTCGTCTCACCAACGATCACGTTATGGTCCGTAATCCTCGCTTCAGTCCCAATGGCACCAAGATTGCATGGACGTCCTACCTGGGTCAGCGGCCCGAAGTATTCGTCATCGACCTGACTACCGGAGATCAGCGCCGACTGACATGGCTAGGGGCGGCGCGCAACCTCGTCGTCGGCTGGCAGGACGACGAGCATGTGGTGTTCTCATCCCCACACCAGACCAACGACGTCGGCCTGACATGGTTATATACCGTCTCCCTCGATGGCCGCGTCGAGCGACTTGGATACGGACCGGGAATGGACCTGGCCGTCAGTTCCGACGGAGCCGTCGCCGTCGTCACCCCTAATTCCGGCGACTGCTCGCGGTGGAAGAGGTACCGCGGGGGAACAGCCGCTCAGATCTGGCTGCAGCCCGCTGGGGCTGAGACATTCTTGCGTTTGCTGCGTGAGGGTAACGACAACCACGACGGCTACGCAGCTGCTGGGCGTTACAGCGTGGGCTGGATCGACGGTCGTCTCATCTTCAGTTCCGATATGAGTGACGATGACTGCCCGCAGGCCCAGGCTCAGGTCTGGTCAGTTGACGGCCAGGGACACGATCTACGTCAGCACACCCACCATGGCGAAGCGGAGGGTTACGTGCGTGACCCACGCACCGACGGTACGACGATCGTCTACCACACCCACGGTGCGCTGTGGAGGATGACTGGCCTTGACGCAGAACCGGAGCGTCTGGAGATTGATCTCGGTATCGGAGCCCCTCCACGCATGCCGCTGGATCCTACGGATCGTCTGGAAGCGGTCGTTTCGGATCACGGTGGCGACGGATCTTTACTTGAGTGGCGAGGAGCCGCCTACTTCCTTACCCACCGCTCCGGCCCCGCGCGAGCGCTCTCGGCAGCCGACGGCGTTCGCATCCGTGAGCCGCGCGTTCTTGGTCAGACTGGCCAAGGGGTGTGGGCCAGTGACGTCGACGGAGAGGATTGCCTCGAGGTCGCCAATCTTGATGGCACTGGTGAGATTCGGCGTATCGCCCAGGGCCGGATTGGTCGTGTGTTGCATATCGCACCGGCTCCGGACGGCACGAAGGTCGCCCTCATTAGCCATGACGGCCGCATCCTGATCGTCACTATTGCCGACGGAGCGATCCGTGAGATTGGAAAGTCTTTAGAAGGTGAGGCGAATGGGCTGGCATGGTCCCCCGATTCCCGCTATGTAGTGTGGCGATCCCCGATGGCTACCGGCGAGGCGATGATCGGTCAGATCCGATGCTGGGACGAGCAGGGGATGGGGGAGCCCTTTGAGCTCACCCGTGGTGCCTTTGATGACTCCTGCCCGGTCTTTACTGCCGATGGCAAGTACCTCGCCATGCTTTCAGCGCGCACCTTTGACCCGAATTATGACGGTCAGACCTTCGACCTATCCTTTGGCCACACGCAGCGTCCTTGGCTGGTTCCGCTCAGTGCAACCGAGGCATCCCCATTCGGCCCGTCCTCCCAGGGATGGCGGATCAGCGAGGTGCAGGACGCTAAAGCCAAGGTCAACGCAGAGACTAGTAACGGTGAAGCCGATGAGACAGTTATCTGCCACGTTGCTGCTGACGGATTCGAGGAGAGGATGGTGCCGTTCCCAGTTCCGTCAGGTTCTTATCGCGATCTGGCAGTCGTCAAGGATGGTGTGGTGTGGATCGAGGTGGCTGATCGCGGCGGCGAGCTGGGCGCTACCCGTGCCGGTGTTACCGGCGAAGCACCCAGTGACGTCTTGTGGCACTACAACCTGTCCGCCCGTCACCTCGATAAGCTGTGTGAACGCGTCGACACTTTCTCTGTTTCGGGCGATGGTGAGCGTCTCGTGGTGCGCCATCGCGACGATATCATCGTCGTTCCTTCATCTCACAAGGTTGATGGCGACGATCCGGCTTGCATTCGCGTCGACCTGACGCGGCTGCGTCGCACTGTCAATCCGCGTGCTGAATGGCGTCAAATGTTTGATGAAAACGGGCGCCTGATGGCGAGCCACTATTGGCGTGAGGATATGAACGGGGTCGACTGGGACGGCGTCCTCAACCGCTACCGTCCCCTCGTCGATCTGTGTCACGTCGTTGACGACCTCCACGACATTCTTTGGGAGACGGTTGCTGAGCTCAACACGTCGCACTCCTACGTGTCAGCCTCCGGAGCCGCCGGGGATTCGGACATGCGCGCTGGCCTCCTGGGAGCCGACGTCAGCAGCGGGGATGACGGGGCTAGGGTCGTCCGGGTTATTCCCGGCGAGTCGTCGGATCCTCGCGCGTGGTCACCACTACGGGCGGCTGGAGTCGCGGTGACCGAGGGGGACGTCATTGTTGCGGTGGATGGTCGGAAGGTCGGCGCCGATGGCAACCTCGGTGAGCTCCTGGAAGGATCGGCGGGACGGGTCGTCGAGTTGACGGTACGTCGAGGCGAGAACGAGCGCCAGGTGGCCGTCGTGCCCATGGCTGATGAGGCTCCGCTGCGCTACCACGACTGGGTGGCCTCGCGTCGTCGCTATGTCGAAGAGCATTCGGGCGGACGACTCGGCTACTTACATGTACCGGATATGGTCTCCGACGGTTGGGCCGAGCTGCACCGCCAAATCGGTGAGGCCACTCGCCACGAGGGTGTTATCGCTGATGTGAGGTTCAATCATGGTGGTCATACCTCGCAGCTGGTTGTCGAGAGGTTAGCCCGCAGGGTCGTCGGGTGGGACTACAGCCGGTGGTATACCACAGCAGATACCTATCCGCAGAACGCCGTGCGTGGGCCGATCGTCATGGTCACTAACCAGTGGGCCGGGTCCGATGGCGACATCGTGGCGGCTGCCACCCAGGCGATGGGGTACGCCAAGGTCATTGGCGAGAGGTCGTGGGGCGGGGTCGTTGGGATCGACGGCAGGTTCGATCTCGTTGATGGCACCTCAGTGACTCAACCGCGGTACGCCGGCTGGTACGGCAGCTACGGCTGGGGTGTGGAGAATCACGGCGTTGATCCTGACATCGTTGTGACGGTGTCTCCGGAGGATTGGGAAGCCGATCGCGACGTTCAGCTCGACGCGGCGATTGCTGAGTGCCTGCGCCAGCTCGACGACAAGCCAGCAGCCACCGCACCGGAACTGCCCGGTCCGGCATTTGGTCGGCGCTGAGCGTGGTTCGTCACGACCACTCGGCCACGGCCGATAAGGATCAGCCCCTGCATCACGCAGGGGCTGATCCTTTCTAGAGGCGGGGATCACGGCATGGCGTGAACCCTCAACCGGTCATCATCGGCCTTGACGGGGGACATCCACAGCAGCTGTTGCCGATGCCGCTTCGGAACTGCTGAAGCCGAGCCCTGCGCCGTCTGTTCCGGTACGAGGCAAGGCATAACGGTTGGAGCGGTTACCGGTTCCAGGGACTTGGGAGGAGCCGGATGTCGTCGGAGCGGAAGCCGAGGGTTGCGCCGGTTGGATCGGTTCTGGGGCCGGCTTGCAGGCATCCGGGAACACCGCTGTCTGCGTGGAGGTGGCGGAGGCCGGTCGTGGATCGAGTTTTTCGATGCGCAGGTTGTCGATGGACATATCCCCTTCACCCTGGTGGGTGAATCCGATCCAGGCAGGTTGGTCCTTCACAACGATGTCGGTGGAGAAATGAGTCGTCGAGGTGGCGACTCCCATGGCATGGGATTCGGTGATGACTTCCTTAACCGCCTTTCCGTTGACCTTGTCGTGACCTGTGACGAACGAGTACCCGGGTTTGTCAGCCTGGTAGTCGAAGGAGACGCGGTAGCGGGTCCCGTCCCCGGTCAGAGGGGCGGACGCGGTGGTCGTGCGCAGCACGGTCCCGTTACGTTCTTCGTGCATCTTTAAGGACCAGTCACCGCTGAGAACCGAGTCCATGGCCCGACCGTTCCAACCTTTCTGGGTGTAAGGCTCATGGCGACGGGACAACTGGGTCCGGGCATCTCCCTCCATGCCTGCGCTTCCCGTGACGAAGGGCCAGTAACCGGTGTCGACGTCCTCGAAGTTCTGGAAAAGAACGGTCGCAGGCGTGACGTGAGGGTCGTTGGGCACAGCAGCGTCAACGACTCGGAAGTCATCGGCGCTGACGACAGCATTCCCGGCGAGCGCCTTCAAGGTAACGGTGGCTGGTCTGCCGTCAGAGTGGAAAGCAACTCGCAGCCGCTGGTGGTAGGTGCCGAAATACTCGTCGGAAGCGGTGGCGTTGATGGCTGTCGTGGACGTGATGACGGATTCCGCGTGGCCCCCGCATCCCTTCTGATGGTCGATGGGAGTGACCCCGGTGCCGTCGACGGCAAGTCCCACTGGACGGGTCTTAGTCGGATCTATCTGGACCCACGCCCACAGGGAGTGGTCACCAGCAGGCAGATTGAGGACTTGGGAGATCTGCGACTGTGCCTTGCCGAACTCGAGGTGGAAGTTGCCACGGTCGTTGTGCTTGACCGAGACGTTTCCTCGGGCATTCCAACCAGCGGTGTCACCGGAGTAGAAGCCCGGATTGACGAAGTGACTTCCCTCTCCCCAGTTCGGGGTTTTTGCAACAGGCACCTTGGACGTCGGGTAGAGGACGTAGGCAGTCTTGGCCTTGGTCGCGGGAATCCTGATGGACCCGTTGGTGACGGGGATCTCGGCAACCTTGACACGGCCGGTGTCGGTAAGCATAAACAGAGTCACCGATTTCTGTGCCGCCCAGGAATTCGTGAGTTTCCAGGTTGCTGAGCCATTGCCCGGATTCCAGTAGTACAGGCGATCGCTGCCACCGTTGGACCAGGGGAGCAGGTAGGACCCGCCTTCCTTGAAGACCGTGGCACCGTCAAAGGTGATGGTCCTTGCGGTGGGAATCTCATGACCCGAGATGGACTTCTTCGACGAGGTTGCCACGGTTCCGTTAGCGAAAGCGATACGGCCGTCTTGCCAAGACATGATGTCCGAACGCTGTAAGAACTTGGTAGGCAGGTTGCGTTGCCACACATTCGCGATGAACGCGTTGTAGTCGTTGTGGCTCGTCCAACCCTCATACTCGACGACATTGGAGTTGCCGAGGATCGGATCAGGATTCCACGTGTCGCGGCGGGAATTGTCGATGAACCGAATGATCCGGGAACTGTATCCCTTGTTGCCGGTTCCGTAGTTCTCGTCATTGGCCCAGTGCGACCACTGGTTATAGCGCGGATAGGTTGACGACCATTCGGAACCGATCCTCCAGCCTTCGGCGTTTAGAGCGTTGGCGATCCGGTCGTTCTGCCAACCAGCAGGGTAGTTGGTGTCGAAGTACAACCAGTCGAGGTTGGACTTGGCTCCCAACTCCTTCCTCAGCTGGTTGAGTCGAGCGAAGAGCTGACCAGACCCAAGGTCCTTGGCGTAGTCCATCCGGTAGGACTGCTCCATCCAGTCCCACGCCTTCTGATGCGGCTTAACGAGGATGTTGTCGCCGAAGTGATTCGCCTCAGGATAGGACTCCACCAGGTTGACGTGAATGCCGAAATCGGTGTTCCACTGCCTGCCCGACTCGGTGAGCTTCTCGAGATCCTTCATCCCGCCGGCACGGTGGGAGACGTTGCCGCCGTAGTCGGGGTGTGCGTAGTCGTGGCCCTCGGCCTGGTAGCCCTTGAGCAGGACCTGCTGGCCGAGCCCGTCGGTCGCCAAAGAGATGCGCTTGACATCGTCCAAGGTACGAAGGAATGGATGAGTCGCCTGGGAGACGATGTTAAACGGAATATGGGTGATGACCTTGTTCGCCACATCCCCCGAGCCGGTCGGCTTCATGGTGACGTCCCGGGTGGCGACGGCTGCGTCCTGCCAGTCAACCTTGCCGTCGGCATTGGCGTCAGCGACGATCTTCACCCGGACGTACGGGGTGTCGGGGTCTGGGCCGATGCCGTCCTTGACAGCGCCACCACCGGGCAGCTGACATACGGCCTTGTTGCCGAACGAGTCGGTGGGGCAGGGGGTAGCGGACCCCTTGCCACGATGGACCCAGGTTGCCGGTTCGATGGCTCCGACCTTAGTTCCCCCAACCTGGGAGATGGAGTGGACGAAACGGGCAACCGTGGCGGCGGAGCCGACTAGGCCGTCCTGGGTCGCGTTGTCCTCGAATCCGGCTGCCAGCGTGGAATCGTTCGCCATGGCGACCCAGGAGGTGTCCTGCGAGACGTCAGCGGTGGCGAGGGGTTGGAAGAGATCGCCGGTCTTGTTGCGATCGACGACGATGTTTGCGCTGCTCAGCTGAGCTTTCGGATCAGTTGAGGTGACCGAGGCAAGGGTGAGGCCGGGCACCGACACGGTGTTGACACGGTGGTCAGGGGTGTCGACGATGTGTGGGATCGACCATGTCATGACACCATCGGAGACCTTGATGTCTGCAGTGAGCTCGACGCCGGGCAGGTCGCGGAAGGTGAGCTTCCAGGACGCGGAGGAGCCAGTCGTCGTGGGCGCGGACACAGTGGCGACGTGGTCGGCGCCGTTGATCCTGACCTTCGTCAACGGGGAGCCGATACGTCCTGCCATGTGTGCGTGGCCGACGGTGTAGTCGATCACTTGCGGGAAGTCACGACGGGCCCTGACCGTCACAGTGCCGTCGGACAGGCTGATGGCGTCTTTCGGGACCTCTGGGGTCGGCGGTTCCGATGGTGTGGGATCCGGAGAAGGGTCCGATCCGTCGACGGTGAAGGCATTGAATTCCGCCATCGAGGAGACTTCCTCGTCCGATCCGTCGCCTCCCCAAGAGGAGTTCACCTTCACTTTGACGCAGGTGGCCTTGGTTGCGGCGAAGGTGATCTTGCGTATCGACGTGTCGGAGGCTCCGTAAGAACCCGTTGCAACCGGCTTCGCTGAGGAGAATGCGGCGTTGTTGCAGGTCTTGGTGTTGGCCGTGTATAGCTCGTAGTCGTGCATGCGACCCGAGCCGTTCGAGCTGGATCTGGGTGTGATTTCCACCTTGCCCAGGTTCACGGCCTCATCACCTAGTTTGAATACGATCCAGTGAGGTAGCGGGTCCTTTCCGTTCTGCCATGTGGTGTGCCAGATCGTGTCGGGATTGCCGTCCAGAGTGTTGGAGATCGGATCGGTGGCGGTGGCTGAATCAGCGGCAACCGCGGTGATTGCTGCCTGGTTAATCTGGCGGTACCGGGTCTCGGCATGTGCAGGGGCCGTCGGCGCGATCAGTGCCAGCATCGTGCCAGCTGACACGGCGAGCGCACCGATGGACCTGCCCCGTGGTGTTCGCGACATCGTTGTCCTTCCTCGGGACTCCTCTTGACTGGAGTCCGTTGTGTACAGGTTGAGGAGAGGCTATTGAGTGTTGCCGGGGCGCTGCAAGAGGATGCGCAGACCTTGTGAACGCTTGATGTAATCGTGTACAGGATGACTCACCACGAGAAAGGGGCCGACCGTCGCTGCGGTCGACCCCTTTTCCCTGGTTCCGGGATGTTTACCGGCTCTGGAACGGATCAGGAGGTTGTGATCCCCTTACTTCTTGCGTTTGGCTGGAGGCTCGCCCAACTCGGCCTCCAAGACCAACTTGTCTCCCCCGGTGAGGAACGTCAAGGACTCGGTTTTGGAGACCTTGGTCAAGTCGGACTCCACGGCCTTGAGGTTCGCGATGACTGAAGCTGGGGCACTGATACGGGCCGAAAGGATCGGGGTGCGCATCGGAACCTTGTGAGTCGACTTCACCCCACGCAACTCGACCAAGGCAGCCGAGATGTCGCTCATGAGGTCGACGTCGCCGGTGGCGGGAACTTCGTCGGCGGTCGGCCAGGAGGAGGTGTGCACTGAGCCGTCCTTCCACCAACTCCAGACCTCCTCGGTGACGAAGGGCAGGAACGGGGCAAATAGCCGGAGCATGACGTCAAGGGCTAGACGCAGCGCAGTCCGGGCGCTCAGCGCACCTGCGTTGTCGGCCCCCTCGGAGTCGTAGGCGCGTTCTTTGATGAGCTCGAGGTAATCGTCGCAGAAGGTCCAGAAGAATTGCTCACAGACCTCCAGGGCAGCGGTGTAGTTGAATTTGTCGAATGCCTCGGTCGCCTCAGCGATGAGCTCGCGCAGTCCGGCTAGCATCGACAGATCGGCCGGGTTGGTGATGTCGCAGACCTGACCGCCTTCGCCAAATCCGAGAACGAACTTTGAGGCGTTGAGGATCTTCATGGCCAGACGGCGTCCGACCTTCATCTGAGCCTTATCGAAAGGGGAATCCATGCCTGGACGGGCCATAGCGGCACGCCAGCGCACCGCGTCGGCACCGAACTGATCAATGATTTCGGTCGGGACGACGGTATTGCCCTTCGACTTTGACATCTTTTTGCGGTCAGGGTCGGTGACGAACCCGGAGATCGCGGCGCGCTTCCACGGCAGCATACCGTTCTCTAGATGCGCCCGCACCACACGGGAGAACACCCAGGTGCGAATGATGTCGTGGGCCTCGGGGGCGAAGTCCATGGGGAAGGTCTTAGCGAACAGATCGGCGTCGCGCTCCCAACCGGTGACAATCTGGGGAGTCACCTTCATCTGAGCCTTATCGAAAGGGGAATCCATGCCTGGACGGGCCATAGCGGCACGCCAGCGCACCGCGTCGGCACCGAACTGATCAATGATTTCGGTCGGGACGACGGTATTGCCCTTCGACTTTGACATCTTTTTGCGGTCAGGGTCGGTGACGAACCCGGAGATCGCGGCGCGCTTCCACGGCAGCATACCGTTCTCTAGATGCGCCCGCACCACACGGGAGAACACCCAGGTGCGAATGATGTCGTGGGCCTCGGGGGCGAAGTCCATGGGGAAGGTCTTAGCGAACAGATCGGCGTCGCGCTCCCAACCGGTGACAATCTGGGGAGTCAGCGAGGACGTGGCCCAGGTGTCCATGACGTCGGGGTCACCAATGAATCCTCCGGCGACACCGCGTTGAGATTCTTGGTATCCGGATGGTGGCTGGGAAGCCGGATCTACCGGGAGGGCAGATTCGTCAGGCAATAGCGGGTGATCGTAGTCGGGCTCGCCGTCGGTGCCCAGGGGATACCACACCGGGAAGGGGACGCCGAAGAACCGCTGACGGCTAATGAGCCAGTCGCCATTGAGTCCCTCGACCCAGTTCTCATAACGGTGACGCATGTGCTCAGGAACCCACTCAAGTTCCCGGCCGCGCTCCAGCAAGGCGTTGCGCAGATCGTCATCACGCCCACCGTTGCGGATGTACCACTGCCGGGTGCCGATGATCTCCAGCGGCTTGTCGCCCTTCTCGTAGAAGTTGGCTTTGCGCTGGGTGGGCTTGGGCTCACCGTCCATCTCGCCGGACTCCACGAGGGCCTCAACGACGAGCTTACGGGCGGTGAAGGTGGTCTTGCCCGCGATTGCCTCGTACCTTTCGGCGGATCCGGCGTCGATGATCCACTGCGGGGTCTCCGAGAGGATCCGTCCGTCGCGACCGATGATGGTGCGGGTGGGCAGTTGCAATTCCCGCCACCATGCAACGTCGGTGAGGTCACCGAAGGTACAGCACATGGCGATGCCGGCACCCTTGTCCATCTCGGCAGCCGAGTGGGCCAACACCGGCACCTCGACTCCGTACAGCGGAGTGGTGACGGTGGTGCCGAAGAGGTGCTGATAGCGCTCGTCGTCGGGGTGAGCGATGAGGGCGCAGCAAGCGGCCAGCAACTCGGGCCGGGTGGTTTCGATGAAGACGTCTTCACCATTGGGACGGTGGAAGCCGAGGCGGTGGTAAGCACCGGGGTAGTCGCGAGCCTCGAGCTCAGCCTGGGCGACGGCGGTGGAGAAGGTGACGTCCCACAGAGTGGGGGCGTCAGACAAGTACGCCTCGCCACGAGCGTAGTTGCGGAGGAAGGCCAGCTGGGCGATCCGCTGCGACTCTGGCGAGATCGTCGTGTAGAGCTGGTTCCAGTCCACAGACAGGCCGACAGCCCGCCACAAGTCCTGGAAAGTTTTTTCATCGACGGCGGTCAACTCGACGCACAGCTCGACGAAGTTGCGACGGCTAATTGGTACCTGACGCTTGGGGTCGGGTTTGCTCGGTGGGGTGAAGTCGGGGTCGTACGGCAGCGAGGGATCACAGCGTACGCCGTAGTAGTTCTGCACGCGACGCTCAGTCGGAAGACCGTTGTCGTCCCAACCCATCGGGTAAAAAACCTTCTTGCCACGCATCCGCTGATAGCGGGCAACAGTGTCGGTGTGGGTGTAGGAGAAGACGTGACCGGGATGCAGGTGGCCTGAGACAGTGGGAGGCGGGGTATCGATGGCAAACACCTGCTCGCGCGAGTCAACTGTGGTGGCGTCGAAGGCGTAGAGCTGCTCGTCTTCCCAAATTTTGCCCCATTTTACCTCCAGACCTTCGAGGGCCGGTTTATCGGGTACGACACCGCGCGTCGGAGGCGTGGCAGATGAGGTGGTAAAGGTCTGTGAGGTCATATTCCAAATTCTAGTGTTCGACTCGGACAGGTCGCTAGACGAGTGGTATTCGCCAGTCGCCCAGGGTAATAGTGACGAGGAGCCTCGGGCCTGCCTCGGCCCCTTGTCACGATGGATTGTGGAAAATCAATGCCCCTATGTCAGTGGGCCTTCTTAATGGCTTGGAGCAGTTCATCGGCGGAAGGAACGGATTGCATGAAATCCGCCCAACCGTCCCACGACTTTCCGTTGATGAGGAAGGCGGGAGTACCGGTATTACCGGACTTTTGCAATTCCTGCAGCCCCTTGTCGTTGCCGTTCTTGACAAACTGTTCAGTCTGCTTGTTGTCGTAGATGCGCTGGAACTTGGTGAGGTTACTTCCGGTAATGCCGGCTTCGGCGGCGAATTTTTTGCGCAGTTGCTCATCGGTGTAACCCGCGCCCTCGTCCTTAGACTGGTGGCGGTAGACGACGTCGTGGTAGGCCTCGTACTTACCTACGACGTCGGCGGCAGCAGCGGCCATCGCGGCGCGAGTGGAAGAGTCGTTATGCAGATTGCTATCCAAGAAAGTGAGGGTGTGGTATTCCAGCTTGATCTTTCCCTCGGCCGATAGCTCATTGAGAGGCTTGCCGAGCGCATCTTCCGCACCCTTACATGCGGGGCACTGGTAGTCCTGGAACACCGTGACTGTAGGGGCTCCGGCCTTCACCTTGTCAGGATTGAGGGTGTAGACGCCGTCCTTGGTAGCCGAAGGCGGAGTGATCTGGCCAGTGGTCGGCACATCGTCGGACTTGTGGTTCAGCCCGAAGACGACTGCGACGACTACCATCGCGATGATGACAACGCCTGCGGTGACGCCGATGATCCGGCGGCGCTTCTTGGCCGATTCCTGAGCTTCCTGTTGGGCGCGCAGGGCGGCCCGTTTAGAGGTGGTCGCAGTTGCCTTTTTATCAGCCATTGGTTGAAATCCCCTCGTGCCATCGATGATGTGTCGCACATGATGGTAGCCGGTCGGGTAACCGAACTTGCTGCTCACTCATGTCTCAACTAGTAATCCAGTGATCTACGGACAGTGCCGAGCGGGGTCGGATAACTAGCCATACTCCGCACAAGGTGAGGCCGAGATCACGCAGAATGTCCAGGAGATAGGTGCGCTGGGTGAGGTCCCAATTTCGGTCGACAGGCCCGCCGTTGCCGAAGCACCCGCAGTCCAACGAGATGTGGCGCGCCCACACCGAGGAAATCCCGACGATGAAGACGGCCATAGCCAGGGTGCCGAGAAGACCAGACCAGCGCGTCGCGATACCAAAGATGAGCATGAGCCCGACGATGATCTCGAGGATCGGCATCGTCCAGCCGATGACGGGGGCGAGGTCCCACGGCACGATCTGGTAGGTACGCACCGACCAGATCGTGGAGTCTATATCGGTGGCCTTGATGATGCCCGCAACGAGGAGAGTGGCACCGAGGATGATCCGGGCCGCCAGGCCCACCCAGTCGCGCACTGTGGAAGAGCGCGACGATGGTTGAGAGTCCATATCTGACATCCTAGTCGGGTTCACCACAGTAATTGATATGTCACCTACGACGTGGATGACCCGTCTTGATGACTGTGCCGATCAGTTGCCCGGTCGTCCGGCGTTATTAAGCTGACACGATGGCCTTGAGCAGCTCGTCGGGGGTCGCGCTGCCGTCTAGCTGAGTCAGGCCCTGCCACGGTGTGCCGTGAACAGTGTAAGTCGGGGTGGACCAATTCTCCTTAAAGCTTCACAATGTGTCGTCTTTAATGTTAGCTGTCAGCGACAACTCGCCCGGTCGTGTGGTCTGTGAGCCGCTGGACCACGCAGCGGGGCTACGACCGTGGTGACGCCGTAGTTACCGCGGCATCACAGCGAGCAATTGTACCTCGGTAGACCGATCGAGGCGTCATGGTCGACCATCCAACTCGTCTCGATAGTGCCGTTGGCCCAGGTAGCCGGCAAGGACTCGTCTCCAGCAAAAACCTTCTCGACAGCCTCAGCTTTTTCGGGCCCACTGACAAGGAACCAGACTCGTTTCGACCTGTTGATGACAGGCATCGTAACTGAGAGACGATCCGGCGGAGGCTTGGGAGCATCCGTGACGCCAACAGCCAGCGCGGCTGTTGTGGGATTGAAGGAGGGGTGGCCTGGAAACAGGGAAGCAACGTGGCCGTCGGTACCCATCCCCAGCAAACAAATGTCGAAGACGACACCGCCGAGCTCCTGGGCGTAGGAATAGGCGGCCTCGTCGGGATCGGCCTTGCCGTCGGCGGCGGGCATAACGTGGGTCTTTGAAGGGTCCAGACGGATAGCTGACGACAATAGAGACAGGGCTTGCAGGGAATTACGGTCAGGATGACCGGTGGGGACGAATCGGTCATCACCCCACCAGACGTGTAACTGGTCTGGACGAATCTTGGCGCATTCGGGAACGTCTTCCATAGCGGCATAGGCAAGGACTCGTCTCCAGCAAAAACCTTCTCGACAGCCTCAGCTTTTTCGGGCCCACTGACAAGGAACCAGACTCGTTTCGACCTGTTGATGACAGGCATCGTAACTGAGAGACGATCCGGCGGAGGCTTGGGAGCATCCGTGACGCCAACAGCCAGCGCGGCTGTTGTGGGATTGAAGGAGGGGTGGCCTGGAAACAGGGAAGCAACGTGGCCGTCGGTACCCATCCCCAGCAAACAAATGTCGAAGACGACACCGCCGAGCTCCTGGGCGTAGGAATAGGCGGCCTCGTCGGGATCGGCCTTGCCGTCGGCGGCGGGCATAACGTGGGTCTTTGAAGGGTCCAGACGGATAGCTGACGACAATAGAGACAGGGCTTGCAGGGAATTACGGTCAGGATGACCGGTGGGGACGAATCGGTCATCACCCCACCAGACGTGTAACTGGTCTGGACGAATCTTGGCGCATTCGGGAACGTCTTCCATAGCGGCATAGACGATATTGGCGATCCTCCCGCCGGTGAGACACAGGTCGATACGTTCCTGCGCGGCCTGGATCCTGACGATCGTCTGTACTAGCCGGTGGGCAACCCCCTCGGCCAGCCCCTGGGCGGATTGGTACCGCATGAGGCGTCGGCTTGTCATGACTCATCCCTACCATTCGTCAATGAGATTCGGCCCGCCCCATCGTGAATTTCAGCCATGACAGCGGTGAACACCTTGTCGGGGCCGAGTCGACGAAGCTCCTCACCGATGAGCATCTGTACCTCACGACGGTCCAGGGCTACTCCACGCGCTGGTTCTCCCGGGATCCGGTAGGCGGCGTATCTGCCGCTGCGACGGCGTATCTCGATGTCACCACCTGAGGTCGACATGACGATCGCGGAGATGCCGGGCACGTCGGTTGTCACCCGCTCGACCGGGACGCCGAGACGCAATCCTAGCCAGGCTGCCAGCAGCATCGCCGGCGCATTACCGGCGGCTGACTCTACCCGAGCGAACTTGACGGTCGCTGGATGTTGATCCAAAGCTGCTGCAGCTAGGGCTCTCCAGCTGGTGGTGCGAGCCCAACACAGGTCGGAGTCACCCTCGGTTAGGTGAGCCGCACGGCGTATGAGGGCTTTGCACGGATCTTTGTCAGCTGCCGAGTCGGTGATGCGGCGGTCCGCAAGGGCTCCGATGGGGTCCGAGGCGAGGTTGTCAGGGCCGGAGAAGGGCCACCACGCAATGACGGGGGAGTCCGACAGTAGCAGCGGAAGGATAACTGAGGCAGGACGCTTCGCCATGGCTCCGGAAAACCGCAGCACGATGACATCCCCGGGGGTGCCTTCACCGGCATGCACCTCGGCGTCAAGCTTGTCTTTACGAGAACGCGTCGTCACGACCATGAGGAGGCGTGACGGGTGCTGACGGGCGGCATCCCTGGCCGCCTCGAAGGCGGCATCGAAGTGGGAAGAGTCACAGATGCAAATGAGGGTGTGAACCAACCCAGACCCAGAACCAACGGTACGACGGGCCTCCACGATGGCCCCACCAATCTTCGAGGCGGTGGTGTCGTTGAGCGTGACGATCATGTCTCCTCCTCAAGGCCTGCGCCAGACGAACTCGTCGCGGGCGATCATCTCGTCAGCCTCCGACGGTCCCCAACTACCGGCCGGATATTCGCACGGGGGAGTGTTGGACTCGGCCCAGAAATCCAGCACCGGGTCAAGGATCTTCCAAGCCAATTCGACCTCCTCATGTTGGGGGAACAGTGGCGGATCGCCCAAGAGAACATCAAGAATGAGTCTCTCGTAGGCTTCCGGGCTGGCCTCGGTGAAGGAAGATCCATACGCGAAGTCCATCGTGACATCGCGAAGTTCCATCTGGGTGCCGGGCACTTTGGCGCCGAATTTCAGAGTAACTCCCTCATCAGGCTGAATACGCAGTACGACGGCGTTGGTGCCGAGAGCTGCGGTATCTGAGAAGGGTAGATGCGGGGCGCGTTGCAGATTCAAGGCGACCTCAGTGACTCGTCGAGGCATTCGTTTGGCAGTGCGTAGATAGAACGGAACTCCAGCCCAGCGTCGATTGTCGATGGTCAGCCGCACAGCGGCATAGGTTTCGGTGCGGGAGCGAGGATCGACTCCGTCTTCCTCAAGGTAGCCGCGCACCCTTTCGCCTCCTTGGCGACCAGCCACGTATTGGCCGCGGCAGGTTTGGGCGAACATGTTGTCAGGCGGTTGAATTGCAGCTAAGATCTTAATCTTTTCCGCGCACAATTGCTTGGCGTCGAAACTCGTCGGCTCCTCCATGGCGGTCAGTGCCATGAGTTGCAGTAAGTGGTTCTGGATGACATCGCGGGAGGCTCCGATACCGTCGTAATAACCAGCCCGGCCAGCGATGCCAATGTCCTCTGCCATGGTGATCTGGACGTGCGAAACGTAATGGTTATTCCAAATCGGCTCGAAAATCTGGTTGGCGAACCGAAACGCCATGATGTTCTGGACGGTCTCTTTGCCCAAGTAGTGGTCAATGCGGAATACCGATTCTGGGCTGAAGGCGCTGCTGATGATCTCGTCGAGATCGCGGGCACTTTCCAGATCGTGTCCGAAGGGTTTCTCAATGACGACTCTGCTCCAGTGAGAGGAGTCGTGGCCGGTCATGCCATGACGTTTGAGCTGGCTTATGACCGCTTCAAAAGATCTCGGCGGGATCGACAGGTAGAAGGCGTGATTACCACCAGTGCCTCGTTCCTCATCAAGTTCGCGGATCGTGTTAGCCAATCTCTCGAAGGCGTCGTTATCGTCGAATTCGCCGCGGACAAACCGAATGCCTTCGAGTAGTTGCTCCCACACCTCCTCGCGGAAGGGGGTACGGGCATGCTCGGCCACGGCGTCGTGTACGACCTTGGCGAAGTCCTCGTCCTCCCAATCTCGACGGGCGAAACCCACCAGGCCAAAACCTGGTGGGAGTAGGCCACGGTTCGCCAGATCGTAGACAGCTGGCATGAGTTTCTTGCGTGAAAGGTCACCGGTAACCCCGAACATGACTAGAACGCACGGCCCGGCGACGCGTGGCAGTCTGCGGTCTGAGGGGTCCCGCAATGGGTTGACGCGGTCGCCACGCAGTCCGCTGATCGCTCTGGTGGTGCTTCCTGATGCGTCTCGACCTGCCACCTCACCCGTCCTTCCTGGTGATGTTGTGCGGAACCGTTATTCCACCTGCTCAACGGTAGCTGGTCGAACCACTGGTGATTGTGTTCAGCGACGGGCTGACACCGAGAACCCCATTCGGAAGGTTGGTGATGAGGACATCGGCGGCCAGAAAGCCTAAAATCGTCAAGACGGCTATTCGTGGCACTTCTCACTTCACGGATGTGCCGTGCCCAACAGTGGCCGCAATGCCTTTCTCGATTTCGAAGGACACCGTGAGCAACCAGACGACGCACGTGGCGACGGCGCCAGCCTCTCAGCGTCCCGATCCTGTCGAGACTAAGGTGGAGCAGGAGCAAGGTCGTCCCCGGCTGTCGAGTCGTGACGTAGTGCATGCCTATGTCGCTCTGACAAAGCCACGCATCATCGAGTTGCTCTTGGTAACAACCCTACCGGTGATGTTCCTGGCCTCCCATGGTGTGCCGAAGCTCGGTTTAGTGATCGCGACGATGGTTGGTGGACTTTTCGCTGCTGCCAGTGCCAACGTGTTCAACTGTGTCATTGACGTCGATATTGACCAAAAAATGCGTCGGACTCGGCGCCGTCCTCTCCCGCGTCATCAAGTGCCGCGTCGCAGTGCCCTTATTTATGGAATCATACTGTGGATAATTGCCACCATCATCCTGGGATTCGGCGCGAACTGGTTATCAGCTGCGCTGGCGTTGATTGCCAACCTGTTTTACGTTTTCGTGTATTCTATGCTGCTCAAGCGTCGTACCTGGCAAAACACTATTTGGGGCGGTATTGCCGGATGCTTCCCGCCCCTTATCGGTTGGACCGCTGTCACCGGGAGCGTGGGATGGGAGCCGTTGGTGCTCTTTTTCATCGTTTTCTGGTGGACCCCACCGCATACGTGGGCGCTGTCCTTCCGGTATCGCGAAGACTATGAAGCCGCTGGCGTGCCCATGCTCCCGGTGGTCAGGGATGCCCCCGAAGTGGCCATCCAGATCCTCATCTACACCGTGATGACGGTGGCGATCTCCTTGGTGCTGTGGCCGGTGGCCCATATGGGGTGGATCTACGTCGTCGTCGCAGTGGTGTCAGGCGCGGTATTCATCGTCGAGGCGGCCCAGTTGCTGCGCCGTGCCAATGCTGGCCTGCGTGATGCCTTACTCAAACCGATGGGTCTATTCCATTGGTCGAATACTTATCTGTCATTGCTCTTTTTGGCTATCGCGGTTGATCCGCTCATTCATCTGTGATGACCGTAATGCGGGTGTTATTGGCGGGTTTCCCCGCAGCCCCGTATCGTATCCATTTAGCCTTACCGCAACGGCTAGTAAGGCACGTCAACACCACATGCAAAGGAGCATGGCATGACTTTGACCACGAAACTGAGCGCGTTGGCCATTGCCGGAATCATGGCCGTCATCGGGGCTCCCATGGTGACGCAGTCAGCTATGGCATCAGGCAGGGCTCCGGCCCCAGATGCGGCCACCACCCAGCCGAAGCTCGTCACGGGTGATATCACCAGCACCGATCAGTCGGGCACTCATCTCTTCTTCGGTAAGAATATCGTCCGGAACGCCAAGGGAGCCATTATGAAAGTCGACCGGACATGGCCCGCAGCAGTGCCGGCACCTCTGCCGGATGTTCGTGCTGATTCGAGCACACGGATGCTCCTTGGCCCCGTCGTGGATTTGGCTGTCAATGAGCATCCGGCAGGTGTTTTTTACCGAATCCCAGCCCTTGCGACCGCTTCGAACGGCGATTTGCTGGCCTCCTACGATCTGCGTCCGGGGAGCGCCGCCGATGCGCCTAACCCCAATTCCATCGTGCAGCGCCGCTCTCGCGACAACGGTAGGACGCGGGGTCCGCAAACCGTCATCCATGCCGGGACCCTGGGTCGCAGGAAGGTGGGATACTCCGATCCTTCCTATCTCGTCGATCCAGCCACGGGCCACATCCTCAATTTTCACGTGAAGTCCTACGACAGAGGATTCGCCACATCGGAGGTGGGCACGGACCCGGATGATCGTCATGTTCTGCACGCCGAGGTCTCTACATCGACCGACAATGGACACACTTGGACCTATCGAGACATCACGCGCGAGATCACCCCGGATCCCACCACTCGGACACGATTCGTGGCATCAGGGCAGGGCATAGCGTTGCTCCACGGCCCCCACGCTGGACGTCTCATTGCCCAGATGACGGTGCGCAACAGTGTCGGCCAACAGGCCCAGTCGATCTATTCCGATGATCACGGCATCACCTGGCATGCTGGCAACCCGGTGGGCCGAATGATGGACGAGAACAAGGTGGTGGAACTGTCCGACGGTACCCTCATGCTCAATTCCAGGGACGCAGCCCGTTCCGGTCGGCGCAAAGTGGCCTATTCCCATGACGGTGGCTTGACCTGGGGGCCGGTGAAGCTGGTCGACGACCTCATCGACCCCACCAACAACGCCCAGATCATTCGGGCTTACCCCAATGCCCGGGCCGGGTCGGCGAAAGCCAGGATCCTGTTATTCACGAATGCCCGCAATGCCACGGAACGGGTAAACGGTACCCTCTCGGTCTCCTGCGATGACGGACGGACATGGGTCAGTCATCAGACCTACATGCCCGGGGAAGTCGGATACACCACGGCAGCGGTGCAGTCCGACGGGGCGTTGGGCGTTCTGTGGGAGCGCGACGGTATTCGGTACTCCACCATTCCGATGGGGTGGTTGAATTCCGTGTGCCCGGTGGCTCCTTCCGGGAGGCCGACTTCTGGAGAGCCAACTTCTGGCACATCTCTCCCGCTTACTGCGACCCCCTCCGGTTCTCTTCACGGAGGTGCCTCGTCGCGTCCCACTAGTTTGCCGCACACAGGAGACTGAGCGCTGACCGGGGCCGGAGGGCGGCGGGTATCTGGCGGGTCATCTGCACCGGCTACGACCTACCTAGCCGGTCAGGGGGCCGTCAGTCTTGCAGTTCACGCTGAAGACTGCCGGTTGAGTACCGGCGAGGGCGTAGGACGCACACTGCACCACAGGGCCCCGACTGCCGCTGCTGCTAAGGACACGCCAACCATGTGCCAGATAACTAGCCACGGGTTGAGGTGGGCGAAGTACTGCGAATATCCGACGATCGCCTGATAGATCTCCACCGCCACCAAAATAATGCTCCAGCGACGCATCATGGCTAGATGACGGGCTGTGGCGATGGCCAGGCAGGCGATCGTCAGTGCCACCGTGATCCACACCGAGATGCCGTGCAGCCGCGCGACGGTTTCGATGTTGAACCCGGTGCGCGCTGAGCCCGAGTCACCGGCATTGGGCCCTGACCCCGTCACTACCGTTCCTAGCCACATGACAACGCACATCATTGCCACCGTGGCTCGCACTAGGCCCATCGTGAGTCCGTCAACGGCCTCACAGGAATGGGGACCGACCAGCCAGATCATCTTGACGTTGACAAGGATGATCGCCACCGACATCAGCAGGTGCAGGGCCACCACAAAGGGATTAAGGCCCACCCGCACTGAAACTCCACCGATGACAGCTTGTAGAGCGATTGACACCAGGTTGATCCAGCAAAGAGCCATGAGTTGAGCTGTGATCTTGACCCGGTAACAGCGCACGAGAGCCCCGATAGCGACTGCCACAAGTACAAAGGTGAGGAGCCGGGTGCCGAACTCGACGAAGGAATGAATTCCCATCGCCTCATGTGGGGTGAACGATCCGGCGGTGCAGTGGGGCCAGGTATTGCAGCCCAGGCCCGATCCGGTCAGACGTACCACTGCACCCGTGACGACGATGCCCATATTGGTAACGAGAGCTGCGATACACCAGCCGTACAGAAGACGATCCCGGGCAGTCATGAGATCCACGTGAACACCTTTCGGGCCAACAGTCCGAGCAGAATCCCCCAGCCCGCCAGGCTTGCTAGTGGCCACCACAGAGTTTGTCCAACTCCCCAGGCACGCAGTGACTCTCCGAGGGCAGCAGTAGGCAGGGCAGCGATGACGGGGCGAATGGCCTTCGGATAATCCGCCAGCGGCCACACTACGGCTCCTGCAACCAGACCGACGATGTATACCAAGTTGGCCAGTCCGAGAGTGACTTCAGCTTTGAGAGAGCCGGCCATTGCCAGTGCTGCGAGCCCGAATGTCATCATGGCGAGCACAACGCTCACCAGGGTTGGGAGCCAGGCCAGGCCGGAACCGTGGGGGTGCCAGCTCAGCGCTAAAGAGATGATGACAAGCAGTATCACCTGAGCGAGACTGATAACGGAGTAAGCCATCGCCTTGCCAGCCAGCAGTCCCGACCGACCTAACGGAGTTGCGGACAATCGTTCGAGCACCCCGTAACGGCGTTCAAAACCGGTCATGATCGCTTGGGAAGTGAAACATGTCGACCAGATGGCGAGCGCCAGCACTGAGGGTGCTAAGACGTCCATCGTCAGTCCGACCCGGCTGCCCAGGAAGCGCCCGGCGACGATGATCCCGATGGGAATGACGAGAGCTAGTAGCAGCTGCTCACCGTTGCGCATCACCAGACGCACCTCGGTGAGAGCGTGGTTACGCACGCGTGCAGCAGCCGGTGCGGCCTGAGGTGCGGGGTGGAGATCGAGTGTCGTCATGTCAATTCCTCCCTGCTGCGCGGTCACTAGTGTGAGTGAGGAACACATCTTCCAAACTCGACTCAGCGGTGAGCTCTGGCACAGTTCCATGAGTTGCGACCCTGCCGCGATCGACGATCCAGACGTGATCAGCCAGCCGTTGAGCCTCATCCATGTTGTGGGTAGTGAGCACGACGGAGACACCGTCATGACGCATTTGCTCAACGATATCCCACGTATGATGACGGGCGTGAGGATCCATCCCCGAGGTCGGTTCATCGAGGAATACCAGCTTGGGGCGGCCAACCAGGGCGGCGGCAAGGTTGACGGCCTGCTGTTGGCCGCCGGAGAGGCGTCGATAGGTGGTGTGCGCAAAAGGGGTAATCGCTAGCGCTTCGATGAGGAGGTCCGGGTCGATGGGATTGGCGTGCAGACCCGCCATGTAGTGCAATAGCTCGCCAGCTCGGATGCCGCTCCAGGCACCGGAGCTCTGAGGCATGAGTCCGGTGGCAGCGGCGGCCTCGGGGCTGCCTGGGGCATGGCCAAGTACGTCGATGCGCCCAGAGTCGGGCGAGATGAGAGATGTGCAGCAGCGCATCATCGTCGTCTTACCCGCACCATTGGGGCCTAGCACAGCGGTGATAGCGCCGGTGACAGCGGTCAAACTCAGAGCATCAAGGGCAATAACATGACCGAAGGTGACCCTCACGTCCTCGAGAAGCAGGACTTCTGTTGGAGCGTGAGGGTCCAGAGTCAAAGGGGTTTCCGGCACGACGGCCAGTGTAGAACCCTTCTGCCAATCACGACCCGCTGCCAGCCTCCTTAGCGACGACGCTGAACTCTTCAGGATCCTTCGTCGAGTCAATTCGCATGCCGTAGAAGGAACGGTAGACGAAGACGCAAGCGACGAGGATGAACACCGCGGCAAGGATGTAGGTCAGCAAACCGACACCAATCGACACTGCCAACTCCACAGCTAGCAGGCCGAAGAGAGTCGTAAACTTAATGACCGGGTTAAGGGCCACCGATGAGGTGTCCTTGAATGGGTCGCCAACGGTATCACCAACCACCGAAGCGTCATGCAGCTCAGTGCCTTTGGCATCCAGGTCCACCTCAACGATCTTCTTTGCGTTGTCCCAAGCGCCACCAGCGTTGGCCATGAAGATGGCTTGGTAAAGGCCGAAGATGGCAATCGAGATCAGGTACCCGATGAAGAAGTACGGATCGACGAAAGCGAACCCGAGGGCTGCGAAGAACACACCCAGGAAGATGTTAAGCATGCCCTTCTGGGCATACTCGGTGCAGATCTGGACGACCTTCTTGGAGTCTTTACTGGAGGCCTTGGTGGCGTTCTGATCGAGCTGCATATTGTTCTTGATGAACTCGACGGCCCGGTAAGCGCCGGTCGTGACAGCCTGCATCGAGGCTCCGGAGAACCAGTAGATGACGGCGCCGCCGGTGATGAGGCCGAGCAGGAATGGGGCGTGGGCCAGGCCTAACTTGTTGACCTCAGCAGCGTTCGATAGGCCCTCAGTGAGCATCATGATGATCGAGAAGATCATCGTGGTCGCGCCGACGACGGCAGTACCGATGAGCACCGGTTTGGCAGTGGCTTTGAAGGTGTTACCAGCGCCGTCCTGAGCTTCCAAGATGCGCTTGGCGATGTCCCACCTGGGGGCGAATCCATAGTGCTTCTCGAACTCGTCGGAGACGTTCGGGATATCTTCGATAGTCGACAGCTCGTAGACGCTCTGGGCGTTATCGGTCACCGGACCGTAAGAGTCGACAGCGATCGTCACCGCACCCATGCCGAGGAAGCCAAAGGCGACGAGACCGAAAGCGAAGACTGCCCATTTGACTTCGCTCATAGTTCCCATATCGCCCAGGCCCGAACCGGTGCCCGAGACGAGGAAGGATGCGCCCATGAGGGCGACGATGATGATGCCCAACCAGAATCCGGAGAAGTTACCGGCGACCAGGCCAGATAAGATGTCCAAGGAAGCGCCTCCCTCTCGGGCACTCGTCACGACCTCACGCACGTGACGAGAATTCGTTGAGGTGAAGGCCTTGACGAGCTCCGGAATGAGGGCACCGGCCAAGGTGCCACAGGAGATGATGATGGACAGCTTCCACCACATCGTTCCGTCTCCCATTGAACCGAGCATCCACCGGGTGGTCAGGACAGTTAGCAGGATCGACATCACCGAGGTAATCCACACCAGGGAACTCAGCGGCTTCTCGAAGTCCATCTCCGAGACCGTGCCGTAGCGGGCTTTCGCGACGGCGTTGTTGATGAGGTAAGACACGAAGGACGCGATGAGCATGACCACGCGGACGACGAAGATCCACACCAGCAATTGGACCTGCTCCGTCTGATCCGGAACGGCTCCCAGCACGAAGGTGATGAGGGCTACGCCAGTGACGCCGTAGGTCTCAAATCCATCAGCGGACGGGCCGACTGAGTCGCCGGCATTGTCACCGGTGCAGTCAGCGATGACACCCGGGTTACGGGCGTCATCTTCCTTGATGTGGAAGGCGATCTTCATAAGGTCGGCGCCGACGTCAGCGATCTTAGTGAAGATACCGCCAGCGATACGTAGACAGGCAGCGCCGAGGGACTCGCCGATGGCGAATCCGATGAAGCACGGGCCAGCGAGATCGCCGGGTAACACCAGCATGATGAAGAGCATGAGGGTCAACTCGACGCTGATGAGGACCATGCCGATGCTCATGCCAGAACGCATGGGAATGTCGAAGGTCGCCCATGGGGAACCGCGCAGTGACGCATGGGCGGTACGGGAGTTCGCGAAAGTGTTGACGCGAATGCCATACCAGGCGACTCCGAAAGATCCTGCCATCCCGACAAGGCTAAACAGCAAGATGATGAGCACCTTGGCGCCCATGTGTTCGAGGAGCAGGAAGTACACGACGATAATCGCAGCGATGAAAGCCCACAGCAGCATGAGGAACTTGGCCTGTTGCTTAAGGTAGGTCTTACAGGTTTCGTAGATGAGTTCGGAAACCTCATGCATCGCCTCGTGGACGGGTAACTTTTCCAGCTTGGAATACGTCACCAGACCGAATCCCAAACCGAACAGGCAGATCACCAGTCCGATCCACAGCAGGGCAGTCCCGGAGACGTTTCCGACGTGCTCATTGAGAGGAGGCAGCTTCAGATTGGCCTCACCGCCACCTCCTCCCTTGGTCTGCCTGCCGGAACTGCATCCAGCTAGGGCGAGGGTGGTAAGAAGTATGGGCAGTGCGCAGCCACGTAGGCGCTTCATGGGGAAACCCCCTTGTCAACCGTGTTCACGATGCTGTCTCTCTCCTGAGAGCTCTCGTGCACCTGCATCCGTGCAGGCCTTACTTCTAACCGTATGACGTGATGGTCCCCTTGTCAGCAGTCAGAGTCGCGATGTGCAGAATGTCACCGGGCGAAGCGGGTATCGCTCATAGGCACAGCGCGGCTCGGTATCTGCGGCTCACAGGAGGGATTTACGGTCGGCACTCGGGCCGGTGCCGTCGTACCCCGGATGACGAGCTCGGGTTGCACCAGACGCTCACCGAGGAAGGCGGTGTCGCCGCGAATTGACCCCATGAGGGATTGGATCGCCATCGTGGAAATAAGCTTGACGTCCTGACGAAGACTCGTTAATGGGGGATCGGTGTACCTCATGAGGGCCGAGTCATCGCACCCAATCACTGATACATCATCGGGAACCGATAATCCCTGCGCCCTTGCGGCGCGAATCGCTCCCAAGGCCATCAGGTCAGAGCCGCAGATGATGGCGTTGGCCCCTTGGCCGAGCAAATCAACGGCAGCACGAGCCCCGCCGTCAACAGAGAAGACCGTATTGCTGACGGTGACCCTGCCCCGTCCTTCGAGATGACGATCCACGGCAGCCCGCAAACCCTGTTCCTTACGTTGCACCGGAACGTATCGTCGCGGACCGACGGCTAGACCTAGGTGCTTGTGACCTAACCCAACCAAGTGCGCAACGGCCTGATCCATGGCAGATACATCGTCGTCACTGATCTGGGGAACCGCAATGCTGGGGGAGTAGCCGTTGACAAGAACCAACGGCAGTCCGACGTCAACCAGTTCGTGGTAGGTAGACATGTCTGCCGTGGTGTCGGCGTGAGACCCCGATATGACGATGATCCCGGCGACCTGACGCGACCGCAGGACCCGGATGTAGTCGTCCTCACGCATGCCACCGGGGGGCTTGGGTACACACCGCAGTGGCGTATCCCTCCCTAGAGAGCAAGGTCTCAATGGCTTGGGCGTGATTCGCGAAGACCGGATTAGTGAGTTCAGGAACGATGAGCCCCACCAGGCCGGTAGCGACGGGTTTGAGATGGGTGGGGCGTTGATACCCCAGTACGTCGAGGGCGGTGAGGACACACTGCCGGGTGGGGCTAGATACCCCAGGCTTGTCGTTGAGGACTCGCGAGACGGTCGCCTGGCTTACGCCCGCTTGATAGGCAATGTCAGCCAAAGTTGGTCCGCTCATATTTCCTCCCGGCAACGTGTCAGCATCATTTGACGGCTCCGCCGGTCAGACCGGAGACGATGTACTTCTGTAGCCATAGGAATAACACCATCGGGGGCAGGGCGGCGAGGACAGCGCCGGCCGCGAAGACACCCCAGTTAGAGCTGGTTTCGGTGGACACGTACTGGTACAAGCCGATGGCCAGGGTGGAGGTATGCGGGTCAGCGCCGAGGATCACTGAGGCCACGACATACTCAGTGAAGGAGCCGATAAAGCTCAGTAGTCCGACGACCGCCAGAATGGGGGCTACTAACGGCAGGATGAGGGTAAAGAAAATACGGGCGTGGCCGGCACCGTCTACTCGTGCTGCCTCGTCAAGGGATTGTGGCACGGTGTTGAAGAATCCGTACATGAGGTAGGTATTCGCTCCCAGAGCGCCGCCCAAATAGACCATGATGAGAGCCAATCTTGACCCGATGCCCAACACCGGGTAGACGTCACCGAGCCAGGTAAGCAGTAGGAAGATGGCGACAACCGTCAGCAGCTGCGGGAACATTTGCACCAGCATGAGGGTCAACAGCCCGCCACGGCGTCCTTTGAAGCGCATTCGAGAGAAGCTGTAGGCGGCAAGCGCTCCCAGGAAGAGGGTTAGCACTGCGGTGACAGCGGCGATGATGAGGGTGTTGAGGTACCACTGCCCATAAGGACGCACCGGGTCACTCACGAGTTTGGAGTAATTCGAGAAGTCGATCTGGGAGAACAGCTTGTTCGAACCAGTCAGGGTGCCACCCGGTGCGAGGGAGACCGAGAGGACATAGACCAGGGGGAAGGCCGCGAAGACTACGGCGATGATGCCAAGGAGGTGACGCCACCACTGTGACTTGAACTGCTTGGAAAACGGGGTGTTGCGGTTGGCATCTTTGATTGCAGAAGCCACTGTTGCGGTGCTCATCAGTTGACCTCCTCAAGGGTTTTGGTCTGGCGGAACCCGAGCCAGGAGATCACGCCAACAATGATGAAGATAATGACAGAGAAAGCGCTCGCCAGGCCATAGTCGCGTTGAGCTCCAGAGAAGGCAACCTTGTACACCATCGAGATAAGGATGTCGGTAGCGCCGACGTCGAGGCTGGTGTCGGTGAACCGGGGGCCACCGAGGGTCAGCATGTAGATGAGGACAAAGTTATTGAAGTTAAAGGCGAAAGAGCTGATGAGCAGCGGGGCCAGTGGCACCATGAGCAGTGGAAGCTTGATCTTGGTAAAGGTTCGCCAGGTGCTTGCGCCGTCGATCCAAGAGGCCTCCAGAATGTCGGACGGGATGGACTGCAGGGCGCCCGTCGAGATGATGAACATGTAGGGGAAGCCCAGCCACACGTTGACGATAAGAACGGCTGCCTTAGCAATCCAAGGATTAGTCAGCCATGGGATCGATACTCCGCCTAACAATACTTGGTTGATAAGGCCGAACTCTTGGTTGAACATGCCTGACCACACCAGGGCCGACAAGAAGCCCGGGAAGGCGTAGGGAAGCAGCATGAGTATCCGGTAAGTCTGCTGCCCCTTCATAGATGCGTCATTGAATAACAGGGCCAGGGCGAGACCGAGGGCGAAGGTGGTGAGTACCGACAGCACCGCGAAGGCGAACGTCCACGCTGTTACTCGCAGGAATGGCCTACGTACGTCATGGTCGGTGAGAGCTTTCTTGAAGTTAGAGAACCCGACGGTAACTTTCCAGTCTGGCTCTAGCGCTTTACCAGAAACTGAAACGAAATTGCCACGCCCATTTTCTCTGTAGACGGTGCCCTTTTTATCGGTCATCGTCCCGGCATTCTTGTCGTAGGTTATCGTCGAGATGAATTCGAAGGCTTGCGAGCCGGTGGTGGTGCGGATGAATCTGGCCGAAGAGTTCTTGGAGACGGGAACCTGCAACTGGGAGATCTCGTCACTGCGTTGGGACACCTCGGAGAAAGCGAGGACGCGGTAACCCGGAAGATTCTTGATCTTGCCTAAAGAGTTGAGTTCAGCTCCCTTGACCGGTTCTAGAGGCTGGTCGGGGGTGCCAGCTTGTACCTTTTTGGTGTCGGGGTCAATGACGATCAGGGCCAGCTTGCCGTCCTTTTCGGCGACGCTCGAGTTGTAGGCCGGAGCGTTGGGGACGCGTTCCTGGTGGTTGCGTTGGATGGCGGCGACGGCGTCGTCACGGCTGCCGTTGTGGCCGTCGCCATAATTCGTGGAACCCACATAGATCGTATAGGCCATCACGCCTACCGAGAAGAAAACCATGAAGATGATGCCCGGTGCCAGATACTTGGCGGGCAACATCCGGTTGGGTGGCACGTATATGACGGTGACGATGATGGCGACGGCAGCGATGACGATGGCCATCAGGGGTGAACTGTGAGCAATGGCGGTCATAACGCCGTAGACGGCGATGGCGTCGAGGATGCCGAGCAAGGCGATCTTGGTGATCCAGGCCCACAGCGACCCGGAGTACTTGCCGCTCGCTGCGGCGACACGTTTTTCTCGGGTCTTGCGGTTGATGGTTAACGATGACGACATGATGTGGGGATTCTCCGATTTCACGGGTCATAGGAAACGCCGTCATTGGCGTTGCGAGGGTGGGGCATACTATGCGGTATGCCCCACCAGATAGCTGCGATCAGCCCTTCTTGATCTTTTCGTCGATGGCCTTGACCATTGCGTCCCAGGTGGCCTTCGGGCTAGAGGCCTTGCCGCTGATAATCTCGGCCTGAGCAACGCCCCAGTCGGCCCACACTGAGCCCATGGCCGGGATGTTTGGCATCGGGACGGCCTTTTGGCCGACGGCACCGAATGCGGCGACGTCTTTATCAGTTTTGGCTTCCTCAAAAGCCTGCTTGTTGGCCGGCGGACGGTGTCCAACTTTGAACAGTTCGGCTTGGACGTCGGGGTTTCCTATGTACTCGACGAGGAACTTTTGAGTGGCAACGGCGTTTTTAGTCTTGGCGCTCATCCAGAACCCCTGGACGCCGACGAACGGTGTGGCGGGCCGATCACCTGCTGAGGGGACCTCGCTGATCTCATACTTGATGCCGGCCTTTGTGAAACTGTCGAGGCTCCAGGGGCCGGTGAGGATAAATGCTGTCTGGCCCTTAGCGAACAGATCCTTCGATATGTCTTGAGACACGTTTAGGTTGAAGTTCTTGGTCTTGCCTTGATCGGCTAGCCAGGAGGCAAACTTCTCGCCGTTGGTACCTCCCATGGCGACCTTGCTGGAATCGAATCCTTTGTCCTTGAGCTCAAAGACTGGGGCCCCGAAGGAGGCCTGGAATGGGTACAGGTGGTACGGATCTGACTGCTTGGGATCCAAACCGACGAGGAAGGGGTACTTGGCCCCGGACTTCTTGCCCATCTCGATCATGTCGTCGAAGGTCTTTGGGGCGTCCTTGACGAATTTGGTGTTGCGAACTAGGGCGATGTTCTCGGTGGCGTAGGGGATGCCGTAGATCTTGCCGTTGACGGTAAACGCCTGGATGGCGACGTCCTGATAGGCGGAGGTTTCACCGAGCTCCAAGGGGGCGACAACGCCATTTTGGACCATGCGCCCGGTGGCGTCGTGGGCGGCGATGGCGGCGTCGGGGCCCTTGCTGGTGGGCACCTGGGTGATGAAGTCGTCGGGAATCTTGGCGAAGTCCTTGACGGCTAGTTTGACGGTGACGCCGGTGTCGGATTTGAACTGCTCGGCAACTTTGCGCAAGACGGGCTCACGGTTGGAGTCGGTCCACACCAAGATTGAGCCGGTGGCTCCAGCTGCGGAGGAGCTCTTACCTGATGACGAGGACGCGGATGTGGAGGGGGAGTCGTTGCTACCACATGCGGACAGGACGCCGATGGCAGCAACATTGAGGCTTCCAAGGAGCATTGAGCGACGGGTCATGTCGGACATGGGGTCACACCTTTCGAGGCAGCTCGACCCTCATCGTCGAGCGAGCGTTCTTGCATCAGGAGGACATTTCGTTGTCACTGCCTTGCAAGCTGACGCGATTCTTGCAAAATCTTTCATGGGTGTCCAGAGTGTTTGATGTGAGTTTTCTCTCAACGTGTGTATGCATGTGAGATGCGGTTGGGGGCTGTCGTTCCTGCTCTGTATGTCGGTGCGATGACAGCAGTAATTGTTGGGTTTTCGAAGAGTAGAGAGCTCACAGCTTCGTCTTAGGGCTGACTTACTTGCACCAGTCCTCTTTTAGGCAACAATGGAGTTGTGAAAAATTCGACCGACACCGAGGTGGCCGTCGCAGGTCGCGACATCGTCGGCGAGCACAAGCAGGAGACTGTGGACAGCCCCACGAGAGATCGTGTGATGTCGTCCATCCTGCACAATGGCCCGTCGACGGCCAGCGAACTGGCCGATCGTCTTGGTCTGACAGCGGCGGCGGTACGTCGCCATCTCAGCGCTCTTGTGAGTCAGGGCCTTGTCGATTCCCGTGAGAAGAAGGTCTTTGGAGCTCGCGGAAGGGGCCGACCTTCCCGCGTCTTCTTCCTGACCGATCACGGGCGTGCCGACTATTACACTGCCTACGACGACCTGGCGATATCGGCCCTTCGACAACTTGCCGATGCAGCGGGCCCCTCTGCTCTTGACGCGGTGGCTAAGGCTCGAGTCGATGACATCGAGTCGCGTTACCGAGCGCTGCGTCAGGCGCGCCCCGACGAAGTCCCGGCTCAGCTGCTGGCTGAGGTACTGTCGGCCGACGGCTATGTGGCCACCATCCAACCAGCTGGTGCGGGGCAACAGATCTGCCAACATAATTGCCCCGTAGCGGAGGTGGCTAAGGTCTTCCCGCAGCTGTGCAATGTCGAGACTCAGCTGTTTTCGGAACTCCTTGGGTCTCACGTTCAGCGGTTGGCGACGATCGCGCACGGTGACGGGGTATGCACCACCCACGTTCCCGTCGATGTTGAGATTACTCGTCGGGCACTAGCCGAGCCGTCCAAGAGTCTATCCATCCGAAAGGACCATTCATGACCCAGGTTGACACTCCCGCAAGCCTCCCGGGCGCCGGCGCCAGTCAAGACGAACACCTGGCTGCCCTGAGTGGCTACAAATATGGCTGGCACGACTCTGACGCTTACGCCGCGGCTTCCCGGCGCGGACTGTCCGAGGATGTCGTGCGTGGCATATCGGCTATGAAACATGAGCCACAGTGGATGCTCGATATGCGTCTCAAGGCTCTCAAGCTTTTCCAGCGCAAGCCGATGCCGACCTGGGGTGTCGACATCAGCACGATTGACTTTGACCAGATCAAGTACTTCGTGCGTGCTCAGGAGCGTCAGGCAGCGTCCTGGGAGGACCTTCCCGCCGATATTAAGAACACCTACGACCGTCTGGGTATCCCGGAGGCTGAGAAGGATCGTCTGGTTGCCGGCGTTGCCGCCCAGTACGAGTCTGAGGTGGTGTACCACAAGATTAACGAGGAGCTCGGCAAGCAGGGTGTCGTCTTCCTCGACACTGACACTGCGCTCAAGGAGGAGCCTGAGCTCTTCCGCGAGCATTTTGCCAGCGCTGTCCCGCTCGGTGACAACAAGTTCTCCGCCCTCAACTCTGCGGTGTGGTCGGGTGGCACCTTCATCTACGTGCCGAAGGGTGTCCACTGCACCATCCCGCTGCAGGCCTACTTCCGTATGAATACCGAGAATCTCGGACAGTTCGAGCGGACCCTGATTATCGTCGACGAGGGCGCGTACGTTCACTACGTCGAGGGCTGCACTGCCCCGATCTACAAGTCGGATTCCCTGCACGCCGCGGTCGTCGAGATCATCGTTAAAAAGAACGCTCGTTGCCGTTATACGACCATCCAGAACTGGTCGAACAACGTGTACAACCTCGTCACCCAGCGCGCTTACGTCGAAGAGGGCGGCACGATGGAGTGGATCGACGGCAATATCGGTTCCAAAGCCAATATGAAATATCCGGCCTGCTACCTCATGGGCCCCCACGCCAAGGGTGAGGCGCTGTCGGTCGCTTTTGCTGCTGAAGGTCAGCACCAAGACACCGGCGCCAAAATGGTCCATAAGGCCCCCTACACCTCGTCGACGATCGTCTCCAAGTCGATCTCCCAAGGTGGGGGACGCTCCGCATACCGCGGCCTGGTCTCCGTCGGTAAGGACGCCCATCACTCGTCTTCAGCTGTGCGCTGTGACGCTCTGCTCGTTGACGACATCTCGCGATCGGACACCTACCCCTACAACGACATCCGTACTGACGAGGTGTCGATGGCCCACGAGGCTACTGTCTCCAAGGTGAGCGAGGACCAGCTGTTCTACCTCATGCAGCGTGGTCTGACTGAGGAAGAAGCGATGGCCATGATCGTGCGCGGATTTATCGAGCCTATCGCCAAGGAGTTGCCGATGGAGTACGCCCTGGAGCTCAACCGACTCATCGAACTGCAGATGGAGGGTGCGGTCGGCTGATCCGACCCCGGCCCCAACGAACCCCACTTTTTCGAGAAAGAGAGACACCGCGTTGAGCGCACCAGTTGCCGCGCCCGGCAAGGGCCACAACGTCACTATCGAAAACGACGTCGAATCCCATCTGCACCCCACCCCATCATGGGAGATCGCTGACCACCCCATGCCCACCGGGCGCGAGGAGATTTGGCGGTTCACCCCGATTAAGACCTTCACACCGGTTCTGTCCGAGGTCGCCCTCGAGCCACGTCAGGAGGCCAGCGTCATCGACGTCGACGTCAAGGGGGCTGACGGCATCACCGTCACCGACCTGGCCACGAGTGAGCTGAAGGACATGGCCGAGACCCCGCAGGATCGTCTGTCGGCCTTGGCTGCGGCTGACCCGCACGCCGTCAATCGCCGCGTCGTCATCCCAGCCGAGACCTCCCTCAAGGCTCCGGTCGAGGTCACTGTTGCCGGTCACAACGATGACATCGCCTGCCACCACAACGTGGTCGTCGAGATTGGTAATCATGCCGAAGTTACTGTCATTGTGCGCCACCGTGGCGTGGCTAACCTTGGTGAGAACTGGACGTTCCGTATTGGTGATGGTGCACAGGCTACGGTGCTTTTCGTCCAGGAGTGGGATGATGCTGCTATCCACGGGGCTCAGGTCTCTTTTGAGATTGGCCGCGACGCCACCGTCCGCACCGCCCAGGCCAGCTTCGGCGGCAAAGCCGTGCGCATCTGTCAGACGGCCTCCTACAACGGCCCCGGCGGAAATCTGACTCAGCTCGGCGCCTACTTCGCCGATGCCGGTCAGCACATCGAGCACCGTTTGTTTGTCGATCACAACGCCCCTAGCACCGAGTCTCACGTGGACTTCCGCGGCTGTTTACAGGGCAAGGATGCGCACTCAGTGTGGATCGGTGACGTGCTGATCCGCCCGGTGGCAGAGGACATTGACACCTACGAGTCAAATAAGAATCTCGTCCTCACCGAGGGCTGTCGTGCCGACGCGGTACCAAACTTGGAGATCCAGACCGGCAATATTCGCGGCGCCGGACACTCGGCCTCCACTGGCCGTTTCGACGCCGAGCAGCTGTTCTACCTGCAATCGCGGGGTGTCGAGGAGGCTGAGGCCCGCCGCCTTGTCGTGCACGGTTTTTTCACCGACATCGTCCGTAAGATCGGCGTGCCCGAGATCTCTGAAGAGCTTGTGGCCCGCATTGAGGCCGAACTTGTCGAGAGCCTCGGATCCTCCCCCTCGGTGGAGGAGGGCTGATGTCCGTCGCCACTACCCTTTCGGCCCTGAAAGAGAACTCCCCGCAGGAGTTCGAGGTCGACGGCATCGACGTCGTTCTGGTGCGCACCGACGGCGAGGTCTTTGCCGTTGGAGCTACTTGTACTCACGCCGAGGTGCCAATGGTCGATGGAGAGGTCGTCGATTGCGGCTTGGAGTGTTACATGCACGGCTCCTTCTTCGACCTGCGTACAGGGGAGCCACGTAGCCTCCCCGCCACCGAACCACTTCCCGTTTACCCCGTGACTATCGACGGCGACAACGTTCTCGTCGACGTCGCCAATCCCATCATCAAGGAGTCCTGAACCACCATGGCAACCCTGCAGATCAATGACCTTCACGTCGACGTTGAGACCGAGGCCGGTCCCAAGCAGATCCTCAAGGGAGTCGACCTGACTATCAATTCCGGAGAAGTCCACGCCATCATGGGGCCGAACGGTTCGGGCAAGTCGACCCTGGCATATACCCTGGCCGGGCATCCCAAGTACACGGTCACCGGTGGTTCCGTGACCCTCGACGGTGAGGACCTGCTGGCCATGACCGTTGACGAGCGTGCTCGTACCGGCCTGTTTCTGTCGATGCAGTACCCAGTCGAGGTTCCTGGTGTCTCCGTCGCCAACTTTCTACGCACTGCCCGCACCGCTATTGAAGGCCGGGCCCCGAAGCTGCGCACCTGGGTCAAGGAGGTCAACGAGGCCCTGACCCGTCAGGAGCTTGATCCGGACTTCGCTGAGCGTTCCGTCAATGAGGGATTCTCTGGTGGCGAGAAGAAACGCTCCGAGATGGCTCAGTTGGAATTGCTGCACCCGAGGTTCGCCATCCTTGACGAGACCGACTCCGGTCTGGACATCGACGCTCTCAAAGTCGTCGCCAACACGGTTAACCGTTACATGACTGATCCGGAGCACGGTCTGATGCTCATCACCCACTACACCCGCATCCTGCGTTACGTAAAACCCACTCAGGTTCACGTCTACGTCGACGGTCGGGTTGCCGCTACTGGCGGTCCGGAGCTGGGCGAAGAGCTCGAGGCTGAAGGCTACGAGAAGTACCTGTCCGCTGCCAAGGCCAACGCCTAATTATGAGCTACGACGTCGAGAAGATCAGGAAAGACTTTCCCATCCTGTCCACCAGGGTGGGGGATTACCCGTTGACGTACCTCGACTCGGCTAACACTTCCCAAAAACCCCAGGTTGTCATTGACGCTCTGAGCGAGCACTACGCGCGTCACAACGCCAACGTTGCACGGGCCATGCACCAGCTCGGGTTGGAGTCCACCCAGGCTTATGAGGGTGGGCGGGAACGCCTCGCGCGTTTTATCGGGGCGGCGCGCCCTGAGGAAGTGGTGGCTCTGTCGAACGCGTCTGAAGCCCTTAATTTGTGCGCGTACACCCTGGGTGAGCGTCTCGGACCTGATGACGAGGCCGTCATTTCGGTGATGGAGCACCACTCCAACTTGGTTCCGTGGCAGATCGTTTGTCAGCGCACCGGTGCCACCCTGAGGTGGTTCGACATCACTGATGACGGCCGCCTCGACCTCGAGAAGGCTGAGGCGGAGGGGCTCATTAATGAGCGCACCAAGGTCGTCTCGTTGACGTTGGCCTCGAACGTGCTGGGGACGATCAATCCCATCGGGAAGATTGCCGAGCAGGCCCACTCCGTCGGTGCCGTCATGGTCGTCGACGCGTCTCAGGCCGTGCCTCAGATACCTGTCGATATGACGACCTTGGGCGCTGATTTGGTGGCCTTCACCGGTCACAAGATGTGCGGTCCGACGGGTATCGGCATTCTCTGGGGACGCTATGACCTCCTCGCTGAGCTACCGCCCTTCCTCGGAGGCGGCGAGATGATCGAGGTCGTGCGCATGGAGGGATCGACCTACGCCGAGCCTCCACATCGTTTTGAGGCAGGCACCCCGCCGATCGCACAGCTGGCTGCCCTCGGGGTGGCCGCCGACTACCTAGATGGCATCGGGATGCAGGCCATCGCCGAGCACGAACATGAGCTGGCTGCTCGGATGCTCGAAGAGCTCCAGACCGTCAAGGGAGTGCACATCCTCGGACCAAGCGACGCCACCGCTCGTACCGGAACGGTGTCTTTCACCATCGAGGGGGTGCATCCACATGACGCGATGAGCATCATGGATGGTCATGGCGTTGCGGTGCGAGGCGGTCACCACTGCGCCAGGCCGTTGCATGAGAGATTGGGAATACAGTCCTCCCTCCGTGCGTCGTCATACTTGTACTCCACTACCGACGAGGTGAACCGCCTCGTCGAATCTGTCGAGTACGCTCGGAACTTCTTCGCCGGAGGTGTGGCATGAACGTCGAAGAGATGTACCAGCAGATCATCCTGGACCACTACCGGGAGAAGCATCACAGCGGTCTGCGCGAGAACTATGACGCCGAGGTAACGCAGGTCAACCCGTCTTGTGGGGATGAGTTGCTGCTGCGGGTGCATGTAGATGGGGACGTCATTACTGACGTGTCTTATGATGCTGTGGGCTGTTCGATTTCGCAGGCATCGACGTCTGTTATGACGGATCTTGTTATTGGTAAGACTATTGGTGAGGCTCAGGACCTTTATCGGGGCTTTCAGGACATGATGCGCTCGCGTGGCACCGTCGAGCTTGACGAGGATATCTACGAGGATGCCGTGGCTTTCGAGGGAGTTGCCAAGCTCATGGCCCGGGTGAAGTGCGCGATGCTGGGCTGGTCGGCTTTGGAAGATAGTTTGCTTAAGGTGACTGAGGGTTCTGCGGAGAAGGTTGGTGCTGGTATGAGCGAGATGAAGGAAGAGGGTTGATGAGCGAAGAGAATGCGTTGCCTGCTCAAGAGGTGGCATTGACGGCTATGCCGACTGTTGATGATGTCATTGAGGCGTTGAAGGACGTTATTGATCCCGAGCTTATGGTTAATGTTGTTGATCTTGGTCTCGTGTACGGAGTCAATATCGATGATGAGGGTAGTGTCACTATCGATATGACGTTGACGAGCCCTACCTGTCCGTTGACTGATCGTCTGGAATACGACACCCAGACCGCGTTGGAGGGGATTGTGAAGTCCGTGACGATCAATTGGGTATGGTTGCCGCCGTGGGGTCTGGAGCGCATCACCGACGATGGTCGGGCGCAGCTTCAGGCGATTGGTTTCAATGTGTGAACCGACGAATAGTCCGGGTGGTCAGGAAGATCACCCCGGCTCTGATTGCCTCCAACAGATACAGTTTGGATTGGTTAGATTTTGGCTGTGACCTCGTAGGCGTCCCAGATCGCGTACATGATGTTGGCCGGCTTGCGAGCGTCACCGATGACGTTGAACGGTAGCCCAGTCGCCTCGACGGCACTACGAAGATCCTGCTCGGGTAGGTATCCGATAGCGGTGACCACGGATTCGGCTGGTATTTCTTGCTCGTGACCGTTGACTTCGGTCATCAACCCCTTTGGCGTGGTGTGCAGAGCCTTGGCATCTGCCATCACCGTGATGCCGCGGAATGGCACTAAGCGACGCAGCATATCCTCGTTGGCAACACACAGCGGGGCACTACGGGTGAGGATATCGGGTTCGGCTTCGACGATTGTCACCTCGGCATCGGCCTCCCTCATCGCGAGGGCCAGCTCGCAGCCCGTCAATCTGCCACCGATGATGACAATTTTCCTACCTAAGGCGTCGCGGTTGAGTAGGGCGTCGGTGGCGTCGATGACCTTGGCATCATCACCCAGGTTGAGTCGACGCGGCGTCGATCCGGTCGCCAAAATGATGTGATCGGCCCCGAAAGAGGCGATAAAGTCAGCCGTCGCGGGAGTGTTGAGCCGAATCTCCACGCCCAGTTCCTCCAAGGTGGTGCGGTACCACTTGAGTAGAGCTAGATCGTCCTCCTTGAAGGAGGGTTGACCACCTGCGAGGACGACTCCGCCAATGTGGTCGCTAGCCTCGACGATGACGGCCTCGTGTCCGCGCTCACTGAGAACTCGCGCGGCCTCCATGCCGGCCAGCCCAGCTCCGATGACGAGCACCCGCTTGGCATGGTGCGGTAGCACCGGGTGCAGGTGGGTGTCGGCCTCGCGTCCGGCTTCGGGGTTCACCGAGCAGTTGAGGACGGTGTACGTGCCGATACGACCAAGGCAGCCCTCCTGACAAGAGATGCAGGGACGCACCCGCTCTGGGTGGTCGGTCTGCAATTTGACGACGATATCCGGGTCCGCCAGCGTCGGACGGGCGAGAGACACCATGTCGACGATCCCGTCGGAGACAGCATTAGCGGCAAGATCGGGATCGTCCATCCTGCCTGCGACGATGAGCGGAATGCTCGGCAGGGCTTCCTTGAGTTCGCAGACATAGGGCAGGTACAACCCCCTTGGTCTGGTACATCGGTGGATGATTCCAGAACCAGGCGTCATAGCATCCAACATCAATATCAAGCGCCTCGTAGCCGTAAGAGTGCAGCAGGCGGGCCGCCTCAATGCCGTCGGGCATGTCGCGGCCGACCTCCTCAAAGTCTTCGTCGGGGAGCGCGCCGACGTTCCAATCCTTCGTCATAGACTTGGGCGAGAACCTGATCTGTACTGGGAAGTCGTCCCCGACTGTCTCGTGGATGGCTTCGACGATCTCGCGCGGGAATCTCAGCCGGTTTTCGAGGGAACCGCCATACTCGTCGGTGCGATGGTTGAACTTCTCGGTGGCGAATTGGTCTAAAAGGTAGCCCTCGTGACACGCATGCACTTGGATCCCGTCAAACCCGGCCTCATAGGCCACTTTTGCAGCGATGCGGAACTGGGCGACGATCTGGTGGATTTCGTCGGTGGTGATCTCGCGACAAGTGATGTCTGGATTCCACTTATAGGGAATTTCTGACGATGCTGCTGGACGTTCTCCCCGACGCAGTACGACCGGCATAATGACGCGGCCGACCCCGGCGCCAACTTGCAGGACAATGCGGGAATCATGGGCATGGACGCGCTCCGTCATTTCCCGCGATGTTCGCAGGAAAGACGCCGCAGACAGAGTTGGGTTCGGCAAGGTGCCGCTCGGCAGGTGTTCAATGGGGTTCGTCACCTGGCAGACACCGGTGATGATGAGACCAATACCGCCAGCAGCGCGCCGGACGTAATAGTCAATTCCTCGTTGGTTCCAACCGCGCTGTCATCACACACCAACGTATCCACGTCCCAGAGCCAAGTCCCAACCTGCTTGGGGAACCAATAGAACCGAGGTCAATACCTGCGTCGTCTAAATGTCTTTTTCTAGACGGCCAGCCAGAAAAAGATACCGGCGGTGATGAAAACAGCCGGGATGACGATGGCAAGCACGTGCCACCAGCGCTTCTCCAGCCAGATCTGCGTCAAGACCCCGATGATGAGTCCGAGAATGGCCAGAGCGACCACCGAACACCAGTACATAACGGGTTCACCACGCTGACAGACTCCCGCAGCTTGATCGCACAACGACCACCACGCAAGATAGCCGAAAATGCCTAGTCCGAGGACAGCGACGATGACGCCACAAATGACGAGGATGAGGTACCTGCGCCATGAACGGGCGACGTCCGCCAGATCGGTGTCGTCCTCTGGTGCTGCTCGGCGTGGCGTACTCATGTCAGACATTCTGTCAAGATATGGGGCATGATGTCTTGTCCGACGCGGGGAAATGGTGCCGACGCTAGTGGTGCAAGCCTTCACCAGGGTGATGTAGACCTTCATTACGCGCACACCATCGACATGGATGTGACCACTCTCTACGCGTGTTTATGGTTGCGCAGCGCCGTGTTCAATGGGGAGCAACAGTGCACTGAGCCGGACCTAGACGGCCGCGAACTCGAACCCACGACGATCATAGTGTGGGCGTCGGTCGATGGTCGCCCGGTTGGTACGCTACGCATTCTTGATAACAAAGACCACCTCGTCATCGGACGAGTGGCCGTCGATGCTGCTTATCGAGGTCTGCACATAGGCCGCCGGATGGTGAACCTCGCCCTTGAGATTGCTCATGCCGATGGCCGAGACGTTAGCCTGCACGCTCAGTCGTATGTGGAGAACTGGTACCGCGATTGTGGATTTGTCGTCATCGGCCCGCACTTTGAGGAGGCTGGGATCGATCACGTCCCGATGGTTCTGCGTCGCTAAGGCTGCTTGAACCGGTGGCCATTTGTCCCTGGCCGCTGCAACGGGGGAAGATGGCCCGGTGCTGCAGGTCAAGGATGTGGAGGTGCGAGTCGGAGCTAGGCTCCTGCTCAACCCGGTGAGTTTCCAGGTAGCTACTGGAGACAAGATCGGTCTAGTGGGTCGCAATGGCGCCGGCAAGACCACCCTGACGCGTGTCTTGGCCGGTGAAACCCTTCCCGCAGCAGGTTCAGTACGTCGCACCGGCGAGCTTGGCTACCTGCCACAGGATCCCCGCGACCCAGACATGGAAATGATCGCGAGGGCAAGGATCCTGTCAGCGCGTGGCCTGGACCACATACTGGAACGGATGCGCACCCTGGAGTATCAGATGGCGAACGGTTCCGAGGACGACCGTGCCGTTGCGATGGACAAATACGCGAAGGCTGAAGACCGTCTCGTCGCGGCCGGTGGCTATGGCGCCTCTGCAGAGGCAGCCCGAATCGCGTCGAACTTGGGGCTTGACGACCGCGTCCTTTCCCAGCCGTTGAAAAACCTCTCGGGTGGTCAGCGTCGTCGCGTCGAGCTGGCGCGCATCCTCTTTTCCGGAGCGGACACCCTGCTCCTTGACGAGCCTACTAACCACCTGGATGCTGATTCCATTGTGTGGCTGCGCGGCTTCTTACAGTCCTACTCGGGTGGGGTCCTTATGATCTCCCACGACACTGAGCTGGTGGAGGCCACCGTCAACAAGGTCTTCCACCTCGACGCCAATCGGGCCACTCTCGACATTTACTCGATGGGTTGGAAGCTCTATCTCGAGCAGCGAGCCGCTGACGAGAAGCGCCGTCACAAGGAGAGAATCAACGCCGAGCGTAAAGCTGCTGCTCTTCGGGCCCAGGCCGACAAGCTACACGCGAAGGCGACTAAGGCCGTCGCGGCACAGCAGATGGCTCGGCGCGCGGAGAAGTTGCTCGCGGGGGTCGAGGTGGAGAGGGCCGTCGACAAGGTGGCCGCCATCCGCTTCCCCGATCCGGCCCCGTGCGGCAAGACCCCGCTCACAGCACGGAACCTCACCAAGACCTACGGCTCCTTGGAGGTGTTTACCGGGGTAGACCTCAATATTGACCGTGGATCCCAGGTCGTCGTCCTCGGGCTTAATGGTGCTGGCAAGACGACTCTGCTGCGGATCTTGGCAGGTAAGGAGTCCCCTGATACTGGAGAGGTGATCGCTGGGCACGGGCTCAAGCTCGGATACTTTGCCCAGGAGCACGATCTACTCGAGATGGACCGCACTGTGCTGGAGAACATGGCCAGTTCCGCGACCGACCTCAATGAGACCGAGATGCGCAAAGTACTCGGGTCCTTCCTGTTCACCGGCGACGATGTGCATAAACCGGCCCGGGTGCTTTCGGGCGGCGAGAAGACACGTCTGGCCTTAGCGACTCTGGTCGTCTCTTCAGCCAATGTGCTGCTCCTCGATGAGCCAACGAATAACCTCGATCCGGCTAGTCGAGCACAGGTTCTCGACGCCATCAGAAACTTCGGTGGCGCTATTGTCCTCGTCACCCACGACGAGGGGGCGGTCCATGCGCTGGATCCTGATCGCGTGCTGGTCCTGCCCGATGGCACCGAAGATATGTGGAGTGCTGATTACGCCGAGCTGATCAGTCTGGCCTGATATCACGGTCTGCGCGGCCTCGCCATGTCGTAGCATGAAGACGCGAACGCCGGCGTCGAGGAGGGGTGATGGTCGAACGTACGCCCAGACTGGTCGGTGAGGCCAGACAAGCGATGGCCGCGGAGTTGGCGGGTCGCTACCACGACGGCGCGTCCATCCGGTCCCTTGCACGCGAGTCCGGCCGGTCCTACGGCCTAGTACAAAAATTGCTGCGGGAGGCCGGCGTTGAATTTCGTCCCCGCGGAGGCGCTGACCCGGCGTCCCCGGAGACGAAGGCTGGACGCGAGACCGTTGAGACGTCACAGGAGGCCGACCACAACGACTCGTCGAACACGGATGAAGTCGATGGTTCCTCTGGGAACCCTGAGCCGTCTGGCACAGACGTTGATGCTTTGAAACTGGCTGTTGAGGCGGCCGTAGCCCGGGCTGAAAAAGCCGACCGCAAAGCACGCAAGGCGGAGAAGGCCCTGCATAAACTGCGTCGCACCGGGGCAGGGAAGTCTCGTCGCAAGAAGGCTAAGGCGACTCTTAATAAGCGTCGCGCTAAGGCCGAAAAAGCTGATCGTAAGGTGCGCAAGGCGCGTCGTCGGCTTAACAAGGCTAAGCACAGCGCCGATAACCCCCAGTTTTGAAGGTAATTCTTTCCCGCCTAAGGACCGCTCAGCGAGGCGCCAGAACCGTCACTTCCACAGCTGACGTGACGGACATAGCCTCGACATGAACTTCGCGGACGTGATGGGCGCTAGGTCCCATCGCCACAGCGTCAGAGGCCGCAGCTTCGTCGAGGGAAACATCCGCTCGCACCTCCTCATAGCTGACAACGGTAAACCGTGATGCCAAAGCTGCCATGAGCTCGTCATGTTTGTGGGGCTGGATGCCGATCATTCCGGTGCGTGCCCGCAGCTGTTGCAAGTGGTCGGGTAGTGGGGTGACGACCACGAGGATCCCGTCAGGATTCATGATGCGCGCGAACTCATCACGGTTACGAGGTGCAAAGATGCACAACTCGGCGTCGATACAGCCAGTGCGGATGGGCAGCCCAGCCCAGGTGTCGGCAACCACTGCCGCCATGCGGGGATGAGCTTTCGCCGCCCGCCGGATAGCTGCCCTCGAGACATCAGACGCCAGGCCGCGGGAGTCGGGATGGGCGTCCAGGACCTGTGCCAGGTGATGGCCGGTTCCAGCGCCTACTTCGACGATGCGATCACGGTCGGTGAGAACCTCGGCTAGCCGAGCATCAAGGTCACGGAACAGCCCGGCGCCCAACACTCTCTGACGGGCGGCGATCATCTCGGCGGTGTCCGCATTCGCCCCGGCCGGGGTATGTGTCATGGTGACGTAGCCCTGCTTCGCGATGTCGAGGCTGTGGTGTTGTGGGCACCGAAGAGACCTCCCGTCAAGAGCTAATGGGTTTTCGCGACCGCGCCGTTGACAGGTGGGGCAGATCAGCCACGGTAGGGCTAAAGACAGCGTCGGCGTCACGTGTGATCCCCCGGCGTCCTCGTGCCATGGTCTGGTGGCACGTCAGAGTGTCGATTCGACCTATCGCCACTGACAGGCCGCTGAGCTGCACGAGCCGCTTTGGCTTGGCGTTTGCGTCGGTCCTTGACATCGCCTCGAATGAGGACGAACAGCCCAATGACCGCGATAGCCGTGAAACAGAACCACTGGATGGCATAAGATAGATGGGGGCCATCATCGAGTTTCGGAAGCTCTTTAGCAACCAGCCCACTTTGTGCTGGCGCCATCGACGTTGCTGAGATGTATCCACTGACGTACGCGATGCCTTGCGCCTTACCAATGGCGTCGGAGTTAATGAGACGAACCTTGCCTCCCACGGGGTCGGTGGCGGTGGGTTTTCCGTGCTCATTGCCTTTGACAAGGCCAGTCACCATCACGGTCCCGCTGGGGGCCGGAGGCAGGGCCTGCGTGTCGCCCTCATGTGAGGAACGTTTGAGGAAACCACGATCAATGAGGACATGGCGACCACCCTTCGTGACGACGGGCGTGACGACTTCTGACCCGTCATCGTCGCCGTTACTGCGGTAACGCACTTGAAGTTCATGCGCGGTATCGAAAGTGCCAGTGATGATGACGGGGCGCCACTGTTGTTGTGACGTCACCTCATGGTCGCCCATGAGGGTCGACCACTCGACCGGCGGTTTACTGTGGTTGGTACGGATGATGTTGTTGGCCTCGCGACGTCCCGACAGCCGGTGCAGCTGCCACTGGCCCAGCCGGATCATGACCAGGCCCAGGACAATGACGAGGAGGACTAGCGCCACCCATCGCACCCACAGCTTCTTCACGTTCTTGAGCCTAGTTGGTCGGTTCCCAGTAGTGCTTCATGACCGGGCTTTGTTTCCTGCGGTGTCTGCGGGACCGGACCAGTCCTCGTCGACTTCGCCGTGAATAGTCATAGCCGGGCCGAGCTCGCCATGAGGTTCTTCGTCTTGGCGAGATGGCAAGGTATCAGTGGTGCGTCGGTCGGCGGCATTGCCGAGTACGACGGCGATGGCAGGGATGACGGCTGCTCCCAATAGGAAGCTCCAACGCCATGGGTTTGGGGTGATGACGAGCCCGATAAAGCACACCGTTCGCACGAGCATCGACCATAAGTAGCGCCGTTGGCGCATCTCGAGGTCTTCGCTTGCTGATTTCTTGGCAGACGTGATCGAATGTCGGTCGTCATGGTGCCTCCGACGCCACCGAACCCGTGCTGCGTCACTCACTGCTCCAGCCTAGGTCGGTCGCGTCGATCAGGTCGAACCTTCCCAGTTCTTGGTGGTGGCGTGCGATAGGTTCGTTTTATGAGTTCAGACACCCCGGGGCGCGTCGCCCTCGTCACCGGCGGATCTCGCGGTATTGGTGCCGCGATCGCCGCAGATTTGTACGCACAGGGATACCGAGTAGCTGCAACAAGTCGCTCGGCCACCGCACCCGAGGGAGTGCTGCCGATTGCTTGCGATGTCACCGACGTCGACTCGGTTGACGCGGCTTTCAGCCAGGTCGAGCAGGAATTTGGCCCGGTCGAGGTACTGATTGCTAATGCCGGTATTACCCGGGATGGACTGCTCGCCCGCATGAAAGAGGAGGATTTCACCGAGGTCCTCGACACTAATCTCACCGGTGCCTACCGCGTTATCCACCGCGCGGCCAGGGCGATGACCCGGGCCCGTTTTGGCCGTATCGTCTTGACGTCATCAGTGGTGGGTCTACTCGGTTCCCCCGGGCAGGTCAATTATGCGGCGTCGAAGGCCGGAATGCTTGGGATGGCCCGCTCTATAACCCGTGAGCTAGGGTCCCGCGGCATTACCTGCAACCTTGTCGCTCCCGGTTTCATTTCGACTGACATGACCGAAGAACTGCCTGAGAAGGTCGTTGAGGGGTACCTCGAGCGCATCCCCGCCAAGCGGTTGGGGTCCGTCGACGATGTTGTTGCTGCTGTCCGATTTCTCGTCTCCGATTCCGCCGGTTACGTTTCTGGCGCTGTGGTTCCTGTCGACGGCGGGCTCGGCATGGGTCACTGACACGATCACATCCACCCACATCGATCTGGAAGGACATCACCATGGGACTTCTTGAAGGAAGCACCATCCTCGTCACAGGCGTGACGATGCACACCTCCATCGCTTTTAAGGCGGCTCAGATTTCTCAGAATGAGGGCGCCCGGGTTATCGTTTCGAACCTGCCGCGTGCCGTCGGCGTCACCCGTCGAGCTGTTCGCAGGCTTGACCCAGTGCCAGAGGTACTCGAACTCGATGTCACCGACACTGACCAGCTCGCTGCTTTGCCTCAGCAGCTGCGCGATCTCGGAGTGGAAAAGCTGGACGGTGTTGTCCACGCCATCGCTTTCGCTAACCCCAAGACGGCCCTGGGCGGCAAGTTTCTCGAGACTGAATGGGACGATGTCTCGGTCGCTGTCCATACCTCCACGTACTCGTACGTCTCTTTGATTACCGCCCTCGACAGTATGCTCGCTGAGCATGCCGCAGTCGTCGGCCTGACTTTTGACGCCACTGTGTCTTGGCCTTTCTACGACTGGATGGGTGTGGCCAAGGCAGGACTGGAATCGGCCAACCGCTACCTGGCTCGATACCTGGGCCCCAAGGGTGTGCGCTGCAACCTCGTGTCGGCTGGACCGCTGGACACCATGGCTAAAACGGCCATTCCGGGCGCTGATGCGTTCAATGATCTGTGGGGAGAGCGTGCTCCGCTTGGCTGGGACACCAAGGACACCACGCCAGCGGCCAAGGGAATTGTCGCTCTCTTGTCCGACTGGTTCCCAGCCACCACCGGCGAGATGATCCACGTCGATGGCGGCATGGGCTCGACTGGGGCCTGATCCGTTTAGACCAGCGGCCACGAGGTGGCTGCGGTAACAGCTTGGGAAGCGGCGTTGCGTAATTGACGCAGCGCCGTTTCTCGTGTTTGCGCTCCGTAGGCGGTGATCGTGGTTGGTTCCTGCCCGGCATCGCAGGCCATCATCACGGTCCATGCTGAGTCGAGGAGACGTTGATCGGCTGGACGATGACCGGTAAGGTGCGGCGTCACGACGTCTGGACGATTCCCTGCCACGATGCTCAGATCGGTGAGCTGAGCAGCCGTCGCGGAAATGGCCGATCTCAGCAGGGGAGCAGTGTCGGCGGGGGTAGGAGGCGGTAGAGGAGCGGCAGCTCGGACGACCGTCCATTGCATGGCCGAGCCCACCGGATGAGGAATCCACGCGATCCCGGCGGGCATGGTGGTAGAGCCTTGATGACAGATGACGATTGCACCGGCGTCGAGGGCGGCTCGATTGACCTGAGCCGGACCGCGCAGGCCGGCAAGCTGGCCGGGGACAGGCAGTAGTAGGCCCCACAACACGGGAGTGTCGTGGGGGTTGTGGGAGATCCGGGCTAGGGCCATCCGGATGGGGAGCGACGACAACGGATCGTGCTCGGATAGGCCGAGTACCTCGTCGGGATCATGAACATGGTGGGCCATTGCCATTCTCAGCAGTTCCGCCTCGGCGTGGGGAGCGGTGGTGCGATCGGCGCACAGGTCGTTGAGCAGGCAAGTGAGACGGCAGCAGATCTCGAGCACTCGCCTAGACTAGACGTCTTCTCTTCGTGCCGGGACTGGGCGGCCCCTGGCACTGCCGAGTCGTCCTCCGGCCCGTGTATGTCGTTGGCACAAGGTAAGTTTTTATCCATGAGTGCAGTGGCGCAGTTGGCAGGCGTGGGAGTTCGACGCGGGGATCGTTGGATCCTCGACAATGTCGACCTCGACGTCTCGGACGGTCAACGCTGGGTGCTGGTCGGGCCTAATGGAGCAGGTAAGACGACCCTTCTGCAGGTCCTGGGAGCTCAGCTTCATCCCACTGTGGGGCTGGTGGAGATTCTCGATGAGATCCTCGGTGCAGTTGATGTATTTGAACTGCGGCCGCGGATCGGTATGGCGTCTTCGGCCCTAGCCCACCGCATTCCGGAATCGGAAAAGGTCGGCAACATTGTGGTCTCGGCGGCCTGGGCCGTCGTGGGCCGTTGGCGTGAGGCCTATGACGAACAGGATGTGGCCCGTGCCGGCTCTCTGCTGGAGCGGATGGGACTCGTCGGGATGGTCGATCGTACGTGGGGTACCCTGAGCGAGGGGGAGTGCAAACGGGTCGAAATCGCCCGCGCTCTCATGACTGATCCGGAGCTGTTGCTATTGGACGAGCCGGCTGCTGGTCTTGACCTGGCTGGCCGCGAGCAGCTTGTTGAAGTGCTGTCGGCTATTTTTACTGATCCCGATGCTCCGGCCTCGGTTCTTGTCACGCACCATCTTGAGGAGATTCCGGCCGGGGTCACCCACGCCTTGGTGATGGCGGAAGGACGCATCGTGGCTGCCGGTCCGGTGGAGACGACTCTGACCTCGGAGGTCCTTTCTGGTGCCTTCGGTATGCCTCTGACGGTCAGTCACGTTGACGGGCGCTGGAACGCTCGCGCTGCTCACTGACACACCCCATTGACGACGGGAGAGCGCCATGCTGGAACCCTTCCAGGAACATCGCTGGTTGTTGTGGACGGTGGCGTCCGCTGTGCTGGCATGCGCGGAGATGCTAGGCGGAGATTTCACCCTACTTATGCTTGCCGCCGGTGCGGGAGCAGGAGCTGTTACTGCAGCGATCGTTCCGGGGCTGTGGTTGCTGCAGGTTATCGTCGCTGTTGCCGTGGCAGCTTTACTGCTCGCAGTACTGCGCCCGACTTTGCTGCATCGGATACGTGAGGCTCCGGGATACCGGTCATCTTTGGACAAACTAGTTGGTTCTGAGGGCGTTGCCACGAGCGAGATCACAGATGGTCACGGTCAGGTCAAGGTTGACGGTGAGGAGTGGTCGGCGCGCGCCCTGGAACCGGGGTCGACGATCGCTGTCGGGGAGAGGATTGAGGTGTACGAGGTCGACGGAGCGACGCTCGTCGTATATCCAGTCTTCGGAATTCTGGGTTCCTGATCTAGACGTGTGGCTGTGATCTGGGATGATGTAGGGGATGCCGGAACCTGACTGGCACCTTAAGTATCGCAGGAGTATCCATGTCCCAGTCCATCATCAGTCTGGTGATTATTGTCTTGCTCGTCGTCGTGTTGGCTTCGAGCATCAAAATCATTCATCAGCAGAAGATCGGTCTCGTTGAACGGCTCGGAAAATTTAATCGGCGCCTTAACCCTGGTCCCCATCTGCTCATCCCGATCATTGATCGGGTGCAGTACAACCTTGACATGCGTGAGCAGGTTGTTCCTTTCCCGCCGCAGGGGGTTATCACCGAGGACAACCTCATGGTCAACATCGACTCGGTGATTTATTTTCAGATCGTTGATCCGGAACGTGCCGCCTACGAGGCGCAGTCTTACAAGACCGCCATCGAGCAGCTGACGATGACCACCCTACGCAACATCATCGGTGGCATGGATATGGAAGCGGCCCTGACTAGCCGTGAGGAGATCAACCAGAAGCTCCGGTCGGTTCTTGACGAAGCCACCGGCAAGTGGGGTATCAAAGTCAACCGGGTCGAGTTGCGGGCCATTGAACCGCCGCCCACGATTCGTGATGCGATGGAGAAGGGCGCACGAGCTGAGCGCGACAAGCGGGCCGCGATTCTGTTGGCAGAAGGTCAGCGTCAGTCCCAGATTCTGTCGGCCGGCGGCGACCGCGAGTCGGCGATCCTGCGAGCCCAAGGCGATCGTGAGGCTGCGGTACTGCGTGCCCAGGCCGATCGTCAGGCCCAGATGCTGCGCGCCGAGGGTGAAGCCCAGGCCATCACGACCGTGTTCAATGCCATCCATGCTGGTCAGCCCGACCAAGGTTTGCTGGCCTACCAATACATGCAGATGTTGCCAACCCTTGCCCGTGGCGACTCCAACAAGGTGTGGGTGGTCCCCTCTGAGCTGAACGACGCTCTCAAGGGTCTTGGCTCCCTGACGGGTAAGGACGGACACGAGCCAAGTAGTGGCGGTTTCGCTGTAGCTGATCCGGCCCGATTTGCCGCACCGGAGAAGGTCGATGTCTTCGCCGAGATCGAGGCTCAGAAGGTTCAGGAGAAGGAGGCTTCCGAGGCGACTGTCCAGCAGGCGATCCAAGAGGCTGCCAAGCTAGAGAATCCGGGGCTGTCAGGTAAACGCAGCAGGGACGATGGCCAGATCACCCAGGCTCCGGCGGAGCAGCAGACCATCCCGGAACAGGGGAGCGGCCCAGTCGAGTGACCGGCGGGTGCCGAAGCACCCATGCGGGACTCGGAACGGGACAACTCGTTTCGTTGGCACCGTGCATGATTTCTTGCACGATCATCATGCAAGAAATCATGCACGTTCGGGGTCTCGAGAGCCGTTGTTCAGCTGGTCGCCGATGAGGCCTCATGGCGATGGACCTTCGGTTGCAGCGCCGAGGTCACGAACGGTCAGTCACTGCTAGGCCTCCCATTGTCGCGCATAGCGGCCAGCCAGCATTCCGCAGGCGATGAGCTGAGCTAGGTGGAAGATCATGAGGGGTAGCACGATGAGGCCGACCGGCTGACCAGCGAAGAGCACCGTCGCCATAGGCAGACCGGTCGCCAGCGATTTTTTGGTGCCGCAGAACTGGATGGCAATACGGTCGTCGCGGTTAAAGCCGAGCCATCCGGACCCTGTCCAGGTCAACCACAGCATGAAGAACAACAGAGTCAGACAGATGAGGGTCAGGACGACCATCGAGGCCGGTGACACGAGGGACCACATATGTTCCCGCATACCCTCTGAAAATGCCGAATAGACGACGAGGATGATCGATCCCTGGTCGACATATTTGAGTGGTTTGCGATGTTCAGTGACGAAATCTGCGGTCCACCGACGTGACAGCTGGCCCAGCACGAAAGGTAACAGCAGCTGGACGATCACATCAAGGAAGCTAGACGGTTGAATCGTGAGCCCGCCGCTAGTCGACATCAAGAGGAGGGCTAGGAGGGGCGTGAGGAAGGTCCCTAAGAGATTCGACGTAGTGGCTGCGACGATAGCTCCGGCGACGTTGCCGTGGGCAATCGAGGTGAAATTGATCGACGACTGTACCGTCGACGGTACGAGGCAAATCCACAACATCCCAACGTAAAGGGTGCCGGGCAGCGCCCAGGGCACCAGAGCGCGCATCGCCAACCCGATGAGCGGAAAGATGACGAAGGTGGAGGCCAGAATCGCTCCCTGCAATTTCCAGTTCTTGAGGCCGTCGAGGGTTTCGCGGGGCTCCAATCGGGCACCGTAAAGGAAGAACAGGATGAAGATGAGGACGGTGACACCATGCTTGACGACGGGTACTGCAGACCCAGTGGCAGGAAGCATCGATCCAATGATCGCCGTCACCACGATGGCGAGGACGAACCCGTCAATAGGTAGCGTGCGGCGCGGGTTGGCGGAACTCATCTGTCCACGATAGTTACCGGTAGGTTGGAGAGGTGGCAACGTTCATCGATATCGACGATCCCGCTGACCCACGACTGGCTGACTACGTGAGCCTGCGTGACGTCAACCTGCGCAAGTCTTTGGAGGCTGAGCATGGGCTGTTTATCGCAGAGGGCGCCAAGGTCATCCGGCGCGCTTGCGAAGCTGGCTACCCGCCGCGGTCCTTCTTGCTGGCTCCTCGCTGGATTGACGGTTTGCGAGATCTCTTCGACGGCCTCGACGTCGAGGTATTTGTCGTCTCCGAGACCCTGGCCGAGCAGGTGACTGGGTTCCAGGTCCACCGCGGCGCCCTGGCATCAATGTGCCGTCAGACTCGTTGGAGCGCCGCTGATCTTATGGCGGCGCGACGTCTAGTGGTGTGCGAGGACATTGTCGATCACACCAACGTCGGAGCCATCATCCGATGTGCGGCCGGAATCGGGTGGGATGGCGTCTTACTGGCCCCTCGCGCGGCTGACCCGCTCTATCGTCGGGCTATCAAGACCTCGATGGGTACGGTTTTTCAGTTGCCCTGGGCCCGTCTTGAGGACTGGGCGGGAGGTCTTGATGAGCTGCGCGACCATGGATTCACCGTGGCAGCGATGGCACTGAGCGGCGACTCACTCAGCCTCGATGAGTTCTCCGCTGATCTGAGGCAGAACCCGCGCAAAGTTGCTCTGCTCATGGGTACCGAGGGGACGGGCCTGTCGGCCCACTGGATCAGTCAAGCCGACGTCGTGGTGCGCATCCCGATGGCAGGCGGCGTGGACTCTCTCAACGTTGCGGCGGCAGCTGCGGTCGCCTGCTACGAGTTGCGGGAGGTAACCCGGGTCAGCCTTTCGGAGTGAGGGGCCAGTCGTCGGGGTACAGGTGCGCCACGCTGTCGTGTTGCTCGTCGAGTTTGCGGCGGGCACGCTTGGAGAGTCGGTCCCCGAAGACGATGCCGTTGCAGTGGTCGGTCTCGTGCTGCAGACACCGGGCGAAGAACCCGGTTCCGGTGACGGTGATGTCGTTGCCCCACGGATCCTGACCAGTGCAGGTGGCCAGATCAGGGCGAGCCATGGACTGGAAACCGCCGGGCCATGACAAGCAACCCTCATCGGCGGCTTCCAAGTGACGATCGTGTCCCTCTGGCAGGGTGACAACTGGGTTGCAGAATGCTCCGTGGTGGACGACATTGTTAGCGTCAGGGCAGATGTAGACGAACAAGGACAAGTCAACCCCGACTTGGGTGGCGGCCAGCCCGACACCGTCGGCGGCGTTCATCGTGGCGAACATGTCGCGGACGAGGGTCGTCAGGTCCTCATCGAACTCTGTGACTGGACGGGTCTGCGCATGCAGGACGGATTCTCCCCATCGTGTCACCCGACGCAGAGACCCACCTTTGAACAGATCCTCCCAGCGGGGGTTGTCATTGGGGGTGTGCTTGCGCATGGCTGATCTCCTGGGGTTGATAAATGTCCGTAGCTGATTGTGTCACGAGTAGACGACGGCCCGTGATCATCCGGTAGTCGGGCCCACGATGACCCGCATGGCGCCGGGCTGGTCGATAGTTGTCTCGACCTGCCAGCCGCCAGTGTCCTCGTCGCGTAGATGGATTGCGATCTGACCTTCCTCCGGTAATGCGACCCACACGCGGGTGCCATTCTGAGTGGTAACGGTGATGTCGCGCGGGTTCGCTCCGGTGGTATCAAATTCGTCAATCAGATTGAGCCGTCCAAACCGTCCTCCCAGTATCCCAATGCTGCCGACCGACCTATTGGCGACGAAATGCCGGCCGTCAGGGGTAGTGACGATTGCTGATGGGGAAGCTGGCGCACAAGCGGAGCGACGCTCTTGCGAGCCGGTACGTGACCAGCGCGACGACGCCGTTTCTTGGACGAAACGCCACTCGCGAGCCCACATGTCATGACCGGTAGGACGTGACCACGTGCTCACAGTGCCTGACAACGCTCCGCCGACAGTCAAGACCTGCTTGTGCCCATCTTCGGTGAGGGTGAGGTGACGCGGGCCACATCCCGCAGGGGTCTTGAGGGATCCGATGATCTCGGGGCCGGCCTCGCTCCAGCGCACGACGTTGATGCGGTCAGCTCCTAGATCCGTGACCGCAAGATGCGCGCGATCCAACCACGTCACCTGGTGAGCATGGGGACCTTCTTGACGATCTGCCACCGGTCCAGGGAAAACACAGCCCTGACCGAGATCGAGGACGCTTCGGACGGTTGGTCGGGTGGGATCTGATAGGTCGACGAATTCGACCTGGCCTGAGGCGTAATCCGCGACGGCCATGAGACGCCCAGTGGGATCGACGGCACCGTGGCAAGGCCATTGGCCTTCGAGCTGAACGGTCCCGACGACCTGGAACTCGCGTCCGGGGTGGACAACGACAAGGGTGCCATCACGCTCACACAGCACGACGACGAGGTGGTATAGCGGGGTGACCCAGGACGCATCGCCTAAGGGGCAACTACCCACAACGTTGGTGTGAGGCCCGTCAGGTCCTGTCGTCACCTGCCACGCGGTCATGCCTCCGATTGCGGCATCGCAAGTGCGGTAACAGGCAAGAACTGGGGTGACGGCCATGGATGGGAGCCTACTCGGGATCGGGGGCTCACCAGGCTAATGAAGGTCAGGTGGTTGTCCACAGGGGGCGAGGTCCGATGTTGTCGAGTTATCCACAGGTGGAAAATAAGTTGGCGAAGATCGCGATCTGTCACGATAACTGAAGGCATGAGGAGATCTGTCTGCATCAGCCTACTAATCATCATGGTGGGGATTTGCTTGCTGGCCTTACCAGCCCCCAGCCGCAGCGTTGCTGCCCTTCCCGCGCGAAGTGTGGCGAATCGTTCGACCCCGCCGGTGCTAGGCCCCGTCATCAAAGGGTTTGCGCCACCTGCCGAAAGATGGCTGCCTGGTAGTAGGGGAGTGGAATTTGCGGCCTCCGTGGGAGAACCCGTGACGACCGTGACGGCTGGGGTGGTCGTTTTTGCTGGCCAGGTCGCGGGGGCTGGGGTGGTGAGCATCCTGCTTGCTGACGGTCGTCGAACAACCCACATGCCGGTTGTGCCTAGCGTTGCTGTCGGCCAGGTAGTGGTTCCTGGCCAGCAGATCGGAGTTGTCGGGATGGGGCCACCATGCACCCGCACTTGTTTGCACTGGGGGTTGAAGAAGGGAGATGTTTATCAAAACCCCATGACATTGTTGCAACTTCAGGTGCGGTTGCTGCCCCTGGACAGTCGGCCTCATTCAGCGTCGGGGCACGGATGGCCTGTGCGGCCCCTGAGCCTGCCAGGGGGCAGCAGGAAGAAAGCTGCCTCAAGCGGTGCCCTCATGCCTCCGTGGCGTGGGGCTGGGCGGGACGCCGCGTTAGGTATTGATATGACGGTGACCGAAGCTACCCGAGGTGGTCAGGCGCGGGGATGAGCCTGGCGAAACGCAGTGCGCAATCTTTCGGTGGAAACGTGGGCGTAGATCTGCGTGGTGGCGAGGGATTTGTGGCCCAACATGTCCTGGACGGTGCGCAGATCTGCTCCGCCTTCCAAAAGATGAGTCGCCATAGCGTGACGCAACCCGTGAGGCCCAAGGTCGGGGGAGTCTGGTTCGGCACGCAAGTGGGTGTGAACGACTCGTCGAACGACGCGCTGATCGATGCGACGACCACGCTCTCCCAAAAAGAGGGCCTGCCCGGAGTGTGGCCCAACCCATTCCTCACGGCGAGGTAACCACGTGTCGATGGCACGCAGCGCAGGTGCCCCCATGGGCACGGTGCGTTCTTTGTCACCCTTGCCTGTGACTTTCACAGTGTGGCGAGATCGATCGACGTCACCCAGATCAAGACCGCACAGCTCGCCGACGCGTAGTCCTCCGCCATAGAGGACCTCAAGGATGGCGGCGTCACGTGCGCCGTGGGGAGATTCATCGTGACGAGCCTGTGCCACGGCTTCGTCGAGGATGTGACGAGCCTGATCGACGCCCAGAGTGGCCGGCAGGCGTTTCGGTACTTTGACCGAATTCAGAGTTGCCGTCGGATCGGCGGAAACGAGCCCTTCGTTGGCCGCCCAGCGGAAAAATACTCGTGCAGCCGACCAGCGGCGCTGCATGGTAGCGGCCGAGGCGCCAGCCACACGGGTATCAGCTAACCATGCTCGCACTTGCGATATGCCGATCCTGCCCAAGATGTTGTCGCCGTGGGAGTAGGCGTGGCTCATGAGATCGATGAGGTCGGCTCGGTAACCGCGGATTGTGTTGGGCGAGCGTCGGAGAGCCAAGAGGTGGTCACAGAAATCCTCGACGGGCACCGTCAGGGACATAGGCAGCTGTCCGGCGCCACCGCGCGTCGGGGATGGGTTCTTCATCACATCTACTGTGGCCTGTGATTGCCGTCATGGTAGGCGGACACGCGGAAGCGGCCAGGGTCAGGGGAAGGTTAGCTTGATTGCCTCTTGGTGTCGTAAACTAATCGCGCAGTCCGGATCACTTCGGACTGACTTCGCATGCATCGACGTCACCGACGACCGGACGTCCACGGTCCTGCCACGCAGGCGGACGAACGGTGATGCATCAGGAGGTGGCGCAATCCCGCGTCACCGTTCAACCGTTTGGCATATCTGTGTGATGTGCCCAGAGAGGGAAGGGCACGGCATGGCCGTCGTCACCACTCGCCAGCTCCTCGAGAGCGGCGTCCACTTCGGACATCAGACGCGTCGCTGGAACCCGAAGATGAAGCGTTTCATCTTCACCGAGCGTAACGGCATCTACATCATTGACCTGCACCAGTCGCTGACCTACATTGACAAGGCATATGCCTTCGTCAAGGAGACTGTCGCCAAGGGTGGCCAGATTCTTTTCGTCGGCACGAAGAAGCAGGCCCAGGAGTCCATCGTTGAGCAGGCCACTCGCGTTGGCATGCCCTATGTCAACCAGCGTTGGCTTGGGGGAATGCTCACTAATTTCCAGACCATCTCGAAGCGCATCGCCCGGCTCAAGGAGCTCGAGGCCATGGACTTTGACAAGGTTTCCGGCTCCGGTCTCACCAAGAAGGAGCTGCTTATGCTCTCTCGTGAGAAGGACAAGCTGGAGAAGGACCTCGGCGGTATCCGCGATATGCCGAAGGTTCCGCAAGCTGTCTGGGTCGTTGATACTAAGAAAGAGCACCTCGCCATCGACGAGGCTCGCAAGCTCAAGATTCCGGTCGTCGCCATCCTCGACACCAACTGTGACCCCGACGAGGTGGATTACGCCATCCCGGGTAACGATGATGCCATTCGTTCGGTGTCCCTACTGACCCGCATCATCGCCGACGCCGCCGCTGAGGGCCTCATGGCTCGCTCGGCTGGTAAGTCTGGTGAGCAGCCTGCTGAGGCCGAGCCCATGCCCGACTGGGAGCGCGAGCTCCTGGAGGGGGACGGCGCTAAGCCTGAGGACAAGACCGAGGCCAAGGCTGAAGAGCCGAAGGCTGAGGCTAAGAAGGCTGACGAGGCCCCCGAGGCCGAGAAGTCCAACTGAAGTTCGCCCACGTCTAGACAGGACTGAGATATCTATGGCTATCACTGCTGCTGAGGTCAAGAAGCTGCGCGACGCTACCGGCGCCGGCATGATGGACGCCAAGAAGGCCCTCACTGAGGCCGACGGCGACTTCGATAAGGCCGTTGACATCCTGCGTGTTTCTGGAGCTGCTAAGGCTGCGAAGCGTTCCGACCGTGAGGCCAGCAACGGCCTGGTTGCTGCCGCTGGCTCCTCCCTGGTGCATATCGGCTCTGAGACCGACTTCGTCGCCAAGAACGAGGAGTTCATCGCCGCTGCCCACGAGATCGCCGAGGCTGTCGACAAGGCCGGGGCTGACTCTAAGGATGCTGCTAACGCCGCAGCTTTGGCTGATGGCACCACCGTTGGTGACAAGCTTGGTGAGCTCGCCGCCAAAATCGGTGAGAAGATTGAGTTCGCTAACGCCGCTCACTTCGATGGCAACGCCCACGTGTACCTCCACCGTCGTTCCCAGGACTTGCCCCCGCAGGTCGGCGTCATGGTCGAGTACGAGGGCGACAACATCGAGGCTGTCCACGGCGTTTGCCTGCAGATCGCGGCTATGAGCCCGCGCTGGCTGTCTCGTGACGAGGTCCCTGCCGACGTCGTCGAGCACGAGCGCACCGTTGCCGCTGATATTGCCCGCGAAGAGGGTAAGCCCGAAAAGATCATCGACCGCATCGTCGAGGGTCGCCTAGGCGGCTTCTTCAAGGAGAACTGCCTGCTCGATCAGCCGGCTATCTCCGATGATAAGAAAACCGTCGCCCAGACCCTTGAGGCCGCTGGTGTCACCCTCAAGCGTTTCGTTCGCTTTTCCGCTGGAGAGTGATCTCGTCCCTACGCGGGGATGATAACGAGATCGTGACCACGAACGGTCCCACCGTACGAGGTGGGGCCGTTCGTCGTTTCCCAGTGAATGACGGTCGCGGCCAGGGCGAACTGCGGTGGTAGCCGTCGTCGGGCTAAGCTGGGGTGACGCATCCCGCGTCAATGTCCGCTGACCAGGAGAGATGATGCCAGAGCGCTACAACCGAGTCCTTCTCAAGCTGTCCGGAGAGGTTTTCGGAGGGGGAGGAATCGGTGTCGACGCCGATGTCGTGTCCGCCAAGGCCCGCGAGATCGCTGAGATCGCTAATAGCGGCGTTCAGGTGGCCGTCGTCGTCGGTGGGGGGAACTTCTTCCGCGGGGCTGAACTTCAGCAGCACGGCATGCAGCGTGATCGCGCCGACTATATGGGAATGCTCGGCACAGTCATGAACTGCCTTGCCTTGCAGGATTTCTGTGAGAAGGCTGGTGTCGATACCCGCGTTCAGACAGCCATCACGATGGGCCAGGTTGCTGAGCCTTACATCCCGCGCAAGGCTGAGCGCCATATGGAGAAGGGACGAGTCGTCATTTTTGGTGCCGGGTCCGGAATGCCGTATTTCTCGACCGACACCGTCGCTGCTCAGCGAGCCTTAGAGATCGGAGCCGACGCGCTCCTCATGGGTAAGCAGGGGGTTGACGGCGTTTACGACAGTGATCCCAAGACGAACCCGAACGCCCACAAGTTTGACGAACTGACCTACGATGAGTTCCTGTCGCGTGATCTTAAGGTCGCCGACGCGACTGCCGTCGCCATGGCCAGGGATAATGACCTGACGATGGTCTTCTTCAACCTCGAGATGCCAGGCAATATTGGCCGCGTCATCAATGGTGAGGACATCGGCACCACCGTCCATCGCTGAACCATCGAGACATACCCAAGGAAGGACAACACAGTGAGCGACATCATTAAGGACGCCGAGAAAAAGATGGGGTCAGCGGTCGACCATGCCCGCGAGGAGTTCGCGGCTATTCGCACCGGGCGTGCTAACCCCGCCATGTTTAACAAACTCATGGTCGAGTACTACGGCACCCCCACCCCGCTACAGCAGCTCGCCAGTTTCCAGGTTCCGGAGGCTCGCACTGTCCTTATTGCGCCATTCGATAAGAGTTGTGTCAATGACGTCGAGAAGGCTATTAGGGATTCCGATCTAGGAGTCAACCCCTCCAACGATGGCAACGTGGTGCGTTGCGTCCTTCCAGCTTTGACGGAGGAGCGCCGCAAGGAGTACATCAAGATGGCGAAGACTAAGGCTGAGGAGGGGCGTATCGCGGTCCGCAACGTCCGTCGTGCGAGCAACGATGTCGTCAAAAAGCAGGAGAAGGACAAGGATATCTCTGAGGACGAGATGACTCGTCTGGAGAAGGAGCTTGACCAGGTCACCCGCAAGTACGTTGAGCAGATTGACGAATTGCTGAAATCCAAGGAGAGCGAACTCCTCGAGATCTGATCAGATTCGAGGTGGGCGAGCCTGAGAAGAAGACCACGGCCGCACGGACTCCACGTGCCGGCCGTGATCTTCCTGCTGCTATCACTACGGGCGTAGTGCTGTGCGGCGCCGTCATCGGCACCGTTGGGTGGTGGCATTGGGGTTTCGTGTTGTTGATGACCTTGGCCCTTATAGCCGGGGCCATTGAGCTTCATCGAGCAATGGTTCGTTTGGGAATGGACTCCGCGGTAGTTCCGATATGCGTCGGCACCGCAGTTATGGTTATTGGGGCATATGCGGCCTCGACCCTGAAGCTTCACATCCTGCCCAATACCTTCCTAGTGGTGACGTTAGGTGCGACGACAGTTGCCGCAATGGCGTGGCGACTGCCACGCGGTTCGCATGGCTTCGTCAAGGACACTGCTGCCAGCCTTTTCACTATCGCCTACTTGCCATTGCTTGGCTGCTTCGTTCCCCTCATGATGGGCGATGACGGTGGTAGCCGCCGCATCGCTACCTGGATCCTCAGCGTCGTGGCTTCTGACACCGGTGGTTACGCCGTAGGGGTGCTATGTGGCAAACACAAGTTGGCCCCGCGTATTAGCCCGAAAAAGAGCTGGGAGGGTTTTGCCGGGTCCGTTATAACCGCAGCTCTCGTTGGATGGGCCTGTTTGGGAGGACTGCTGTCGGCGCCATGGTGGGCTGGGATTGTTCTTGGCGTTGTCCTAGCCTTGACCGGCACTGCGGGAGACCTTGTCGAGTCGATGATTAAACGTGACGGTGGTATCAAGGACATGTCGAACTTCTTGCCCGGTCATGGCGGGGTCATGGACCGGCTCGACTCGGTGCTGTTTTCGGCGCCCTTCGCCTGGCTCGTCATGTCCCTTGTGCTGTGACCGTAGTCGCGGGGCCACTCCACTATGAGCTTGGCCAAGCTCCGATGATATACTATCTCCTAAGTAATAGCTATTAGGTATAGATGGGGGCGAAGATGGACATTATTATCATGGTCCTCATCGCCGCGTTGGTGTTGACAATGATACTGCGCGGCGTCAGGAAATCGATATTCATTGTATCCGTCATGATTATCGCAGCGCTTTGCGTGATTCTGTTGTCGCTACATGCGACGAGTGATCTGGGGCTGTCATGGTGAGGAACTACGACATCGAAGTCGAAAATCTGTCAGATGCGGAACGAACCCCGACTAGAGCAGGACGGGTGTTTCCTATCGTGGGCTTCTGGGGAGCGAACCTCTTCGTGCTGGCCTACATTGGGGTTCTAGCGGGTGGATTCATCGTGCAATTCGGGTTGCATGAATTCCCATGTCCACTGTGCATGCTTCAGAGGTACTCGATGATGCTTGCCTCTTTGGGGCCTCTTTACATCATTGTTCGTACCCGGCGCGGGTCCGTGACCATGGCGGATTTTTGCCTGGGCTATGGCGTATCGATCCTCTCGGCGGTCCTTGGCGCAGCGGAATCGGCACGTCACATCCTGTTGCATATTCAACCTGGGGACCCCGGATATGGTTCTAAGGCTTTCGGGTTAAGCACCTACACCTGGGCCTTCATCACCTTTACCATCGTCATAGCATTCTGTGGCGTCATGATGACCTTTGCTCCGTGGCTTACCCCCCGTGATGTTAAGGCCCACGCCATATCCACTGTCATCATGTGGCTATTTGCCCTCATCGTCGTGGCGAATCTCGTCATGATCGTCTTTCTTGAGGGATTCCATTTCCTCCTGCCCGGTGATCCAGCCTGTTACGAGCTAGTGCAGAACTGTTCGCCGAGGTGACGCCGCGACCCGTACTTAGCAGGCACCGACTCGTGTGGTCGGGTGGTGGGAGTTGGGGATAATGGGGGCGTGATGTCATCGACTGGAAGTTCCGTCAGCACGTCAGGTCTTGTTCTGCCCTCCACGCCGCTCGCCGAGCCGGGCAAGGAAGTGCCACTCGTGGTGAATACCCCGAGTCGTGCCAAGCCTCCTCATCACTGGATCGATCTGAGCATCGAAGAAAGGGTGCAGGCCGTCAAGGATCTCGGTGTGCCGGCTTTCCGTGCTCGGCAGATTTCCGCTCACGTCTTTGAGCGGTGGGAGGTCGACCCGACTCAGTGGACTGACTTGCCTAAGGCGGCCCGTCAGGAGATCGCCGACGCCTGGTTTCCGGTCTTGTTGACCAAGGTCTCTCAGCAGTCGTGCGATCGCGGCACAACCGTCAAGACCCTGTGGCGGCTGCATGGTGGAGCTCTGGTTGAGTCGGTACTCATGTACTATCCAGCCACCCGTCACTCTGCGGCTCGCACCACCTTGTGTCTGTCTTCGCAGGCCGGTTGCGGTATGGCCTGTCCGTTTTGTGCCACCGGTCAGGGTGGTATTCAGCGCAATATGTCCACCGCCGAAATCGTCAGCCAGGTTTTGGCGGCGAATCGTCTCATAGCGGCAGGCGAGGTTCCTGGGGCGTCCGGACGCGTCCACAACATTGTCTTTATGGGTATGGGTGAGCCGATGGCCAATTACCGTTCGGTGCTTACTGCCATCCGGACCCTGACCGCCGACGGTCCCGACGGGGTCGGGATGAGCGCCCGGGCCCTCACCCTCTCGACAGTCGGCCTGGTGCCACGTATCAAGGCCTTGACGCAGGAGGGGATCCCGGTAACCCTCGCCGTCTCATTACACGCCCCTGACGACGAGCTGCGTGATGAGCTCATCCCGGTTAACCGGCGTTGGAAAGTCGACGAGTTGCTCGACGCCGCCTGGCACTACGCCGAAAAGACTAAGCGTCGCGTCTCCATCGAGTACGCCCTCATGAAGGACATCAACGACCAGGCCGACCGTGCCGCGGTGCTGGCCCGTCAGATCCGTCGTCGGGGCGATTGGACCTGGGCTCACGTCAACCTCATCCCTCTCAATCCGACGCCCGGTTCCCGCTGGACGGCTTCGCGCCCCGCGGACCAGGATGCCTTCGTCGAGACACTTGAGCGCTGGAAGATCCCGGTGACAGTTCGCGATACCCGAGGCTCTGAGATCGACGGTGCTTGTGGCCAGTTGGCAGCTGTGGGACGGTCGGAAGGACTAGGCAGCTAACGGTTTGCGGCGGCCCCGGTGACAGTCCCGGTGTGCCCCGAGTGTCACAATCGTCCACACAGAAATACAGAAGGGATTCACCGTATGGATAGGCAACTCGAAAACGCGTACGAATCGGTGTTGCGTCGCAACCCAGGGGAGGCCGAGTTCCACCAGGCTGTGCGGGAGATCTTTGAATCTCTCGGCCCGGTGCTCGACAAGAATCCGCAGTACGTGGAGGCAGCCGTGTTGTCGCGCATCTGCGAACCGGAACGCCAGATCATTTTCCGGGTGCCGTGGGTTGACGACGAGGGCAAGATCCGTATCAACCGTGGCTTCCGCGTTGAATATTCGTCGGTACTGGGGCCGTATAAGGGTGGATTGCGATTCCACCCCTCGGTGTACTTAGGAACGATTAAGTTCCTTGGTTTTGAGCAGATCTTCAAAAATGCTCTGACTGGCATGCCGATCGGTGGCGCGAAGGGTGGGTCGGACTTTGATCCCCATGACGCGTCCGAGGATGAGGTCATGCGATTCTGCCAGTCCTTCATGACCGAGCTCTACCGTCACCTTGGTGAACACACCGACGTGCCAGCTGGTGATATCGGCGTTGGCAGCCGTGAGATCGGATTCCTCTTCGGCCAATACAAGCGCATTACTAACCGTCATGAGTCCGGCGTGCTCACCGGTAAAGGACTCACCTGGGGTGGATCCTTGGTGCGCACTGAAGCTACCGGATACGGCACAGTCTTCTTCGTCCAACGAATGCTGGCGACCAACGGCAAGTCTTTAGACGGCCTGCGAGTTACCGTCTCCGGGTCGGGCAACGTCGCGATCTACGCCATCGAGAAGGCTCAGGATCTCGGAGCCACCGTGGTCACGTGCTCAGATTCCAGCGGTTACGTCGTTGACGAGAAAGGTATCGACGTCGCCCTGCTTAAGCAGATCAAGGAGGTGGAACGGGCCCGCATCTGCGAGTATGCCGCTCGACGCGACTCGGCTACTTTCCACTCCGACAGATCGATCTGGGATGTGCCGGTCGACGTCGCCTTGCCCTGTGCCACTCAGAACGAGCTCAATGGTCAGGCCGCCGCCACCCTCATCCGCAACGGAGTGGTCGCTGTCGCTGAAGGTGCCAACATGCCCTGCACTCCCGAGGCGGTGCATTCCTTCCAGGACGCCGGCGTCATTTTCGCCCCGGGTAAGGCATCTAATGCGGGTGGCGTCGCTACTTCGGCCCTCGAGATGCAACAGAATGCCGCGCGCGACTCCTGGGATTTCGACGCGACCGAAGCTAGATTGCAGCAGATTATGGCCGACATCCACGATCGTTGCATCGAGACCGCCGACGAGTATGGCCACCCGGGGGATTACGTTATGGGTGCCAACATCGCCGGGTTTACCAAGGTGGCCGACGCCGTTATCGCGATGGGTGTCGTCTGAGTGCCGCTACTGCCTCGTCGACGGTGTCGACGAGGCGAATGCGGTGAGGGTGGTCCCGTGACATGCTGTGCAGCAGCGGCCAGGCCGGTAGGGTCTGGCTCCAGTAGCGGTTGCCAAGCATGATGAGCGGGGTCATCTCGTCTTCGCTGGCGGCGTAGTAGTTACCAGTGAGAGCTTGGAAGATTTCCTGGACAGTGCCCGCTTGGCCGGGTAGGTAAATGATCCCGCCTCGGCAACGGTTGAGGAGAATATCTTCGCGCAGCGCATTCGAGAAGTACTTGATGATGCTGGTCGCAAAGACATTCGGTGGTTCGTGACCGTAGAACCACGTCGGGATGCCGATAGTGCGGTGGCCCGCGCCTTGCGGCCACGAAGAAACTACGTCAAGGCCCGCCTGCACCCATGCGGTGACGTCGGCAGTCCCGGCGACCTTCCTCAGCCGGTCGAGGGACTCGTCGAGCAGGTCGGGTGGGCAGGCAGCTCCCAGGTTGGTCGCCTCCATCGCTCCCGGGCCGCCCCCGGTTGTGACGAGATGGCCGGTACCAGCCAGGGCGGCACCAAGGTCGGCTGCCAGCCGATAGTCGTCGGAATCGCGGGTGACAGAGTGGCCACCCATCACACCCACTGTCATGGTCGGATCGGTTCCCGCCAGCAGGTCATCCAGAGCGTCGGTCATGGCGTCGTCATGCAGAGCAGTGGCGAGGGTGTCGCGCAGTCGTGGCGGAGTGGCCAGGCCGCGGCGCCATCTGTCGATGGCAGCGTCCAGGGTGGCGTGGTACCCATCGCCGATGTCGTTGTACAGTTCCTCCGCCGTGTAGGCGCCCGGGTGGTAGGGATCGAATGGGACCCCCGGGATAGCCGGGAAGATGAGGGCGCCCCGGGCGCGCAACCAGGCTGCGAGCCGGGCGGAGGTCGAGCAGCCAAGGAAGATCGTTGTGGAGACGTCGCAGTGACGAAGGAGGTTGCTGCACCCGGTGAGGTCGACTCCCTGGACCACCTGACCAGCGAGATCGGGAGCAGCTGCGCGCAATTGGTCGACCGTCTCGATTTCGATATGGGTGGTGCTCATCGTCGTAGCTCCGGGTGCACCAGGCCCAGCAAACCACCAGGGTTGAGTGGTTCGTTGTCCCACTCGGTCGTCGTCGCCTCCGGGATCATTCGCAAGGTGAAGGTGTGAGGGGTTGAGATGACGCACAGTCTTGCTACGAAGGTCTCGTCCTGCCACCCGCCGCTGGTCGCGATATCGATGGCATCGTCACCGACCCGGCAGTGGGAGGTCTGCCATTCCTCGTAGCCCACGGCGATTTCGAGGGTTTCGTCGGTGGGATGGCTGGAGGTGCCCGGACAGCGCCACGACATCGCCCAGGCCCTGCTCTCCTTGTGCGGGGAGACGACGATGTATGACCCATCAGGGGCGATTCCCTGCACCGATCTTGCCGAGTCGAATTCTCCAGTCACGGTGGGCACAGTGCGCACGATTTCTTCAGGCTGTGGCTGGAATCCATCCGCTAAGGCAGGCAGGAGGTGGTCCCAGACAGCTTGGAGAATGGCCTGCTTGTCACCAGGGCCTTCACTGGCCTCGTTTGTCATAGTGATGACGGCGTCAACCTCGGGGACGATGAGGACATACTGGCCGAAGGCTCCGTCCAGAGGGTACCCATGGCTTGACATCCATGTCTGCCAGCCATACCCCATTCCCCATTCCGGATCGGTCTCGCTGTCGCAATTGACTTGACGGACACGGTGCTGCCTGATCCACTCCTCGGGTAGTAGACGGGCGCCCTCATGCACCCCATCGTCGAGGAGAAGCTGGCCGAACAGAGAGAGGTCTTCGGCGTCAATATGCAGTCCTGAGAACCCCATCGGGATGCCGTCGGCGTCACGGACCCAGGTGTGTGGCCCCGCCCCGATCGGGTCGAGAACCTCCTTGGTGATGATGGTGTCGACGTCCTCGCCGGTGTGTTGAGCAACGAGCCGAGAAAGCATCCAAGTGGCCAGATTGTTGTAGGCGAAGTCGATACCGGGACGGCCTTCCGGCTCGGTCGCTAGCAGGATCCGGGCGGTGTTGAGATCGGGCAGACGGCGGGACACCAAAGTTGGTTCGAGGAGCTGCTCTGGGGAGTGACCGGTCGACATGGACAGGGCATTGCGAACCGTCATGGATTTCGCTACTGGCCCGGTGTTGGCCGTGCAGGCCTGCGGCCACAGATCGGCCAAAGTGTCGTCGTATCCGAAAGCTCCCCGATTCACGGCGATGCCGACGGCAGCTGAGGTGAATGTCTTCGAGCAGGAGTAGGCCAAACTCGGGACGTCGGGGCTCCATGGAGCCCCGACGTCGTCGACCAACGACCTGACCGTGCTGGCGGACGACGAGCCGGTGGGGGTGAGCCCCGGCCTGCTCGAGCGCGTCTGCAGTGACGTCGAGAACACTGTCAGTCATGGCTTCCACTCTAGGGCCGTTAATGAGTGCTGTGGGTACCGAAGAACAGGACTGTGGATTGTGGTAACGCCGTGACACACTGGCAGGGTGAAGAAGGTCATCATTCTCGGCTCCACCGGATCGATCGGAACCCAAACTCTAGAGGTCATTTCGTCACGTCGTGACCAGTTTGAGGTCGCTGGCATATCGGCAGGTGGCTCGGATGTTGGCTCACTAGCTCAGCAGATAATCGACTTCTCTATCCCCGTCGTAGCTATCGCTCGTGAGGATGCCGCTGAGGAGCTTCAGCGGGCTTTGACCGTGCAGGCTGGATCACGGGGCCTTGTCGTGCCCAATCCTCGGATCCTTACTGGCCCGGATGCGTCGACAGAGCTGGCAGCTATGCCCGCTGATGTTGTCTGTAATGCCATTACCGGCGCGGCTGGTTTGCGACCGACCCTCGCCACCTTGGCCGCAGGGACTACCTTGGCTTTAGCGAACAAGGAGTCGTTGGTCATTGGTGGCAGGCTCGTTACTCAGGCGGCCGCCTCAGGACAGATTGTCCCCGTGGATTCTGAGCATTCCGCCTTCGCCCAGTGCCTGCGAGGGGGCGGGCGCAACGAGGTGCGTCGCCTCGTTCTGACCGCATCCGGCGGACCCTTCCGCGGTCGCGACCGTGCCTCCCTCGCCGATGTCAGTGCTGCCGAGGCCATGAAGCATCCCACCTGGAATATGGGCCGGGTCATCACCATTAACTCGTCGACTCTGGTGAATAAGGGTCTGGAGCTGCTCGAGGCGGCCCTACTTTATGACGTTGATCTCGATGACATCACCGTCGTCGTCCATCCTCAATCCATCGTCCACTCGATGGTGGAGTTCTGGGATGGCGCCACTATTGCTCAGGCTTCGCCTCCCGACATGAAATTGCCGATTGCCTTGGGACTGTCTTGGCCGGATCGCCTTCCTGACGCAGCTGCCGGCTGCGACTGGTCGACGGCTACTCAGTGGACTTTCGAACCCCTTGACAGCGACACTTTCGGGGCCGTCGAATTAGCCCGACGCGCCGGTCATGTTGCGGGTACTGCGCCGGCCGTGTTCAATGCCGCTAACGAGTCCTGTGTCGACGCCTTCTGTGCCGGAAGTATCGGTTTCCTCGACATCACCGACACCATTGCCGCGGTCCTTGACGAGCACCTATCCGGTGACGAGAACGACACCCTTGGTGCTCGACATGTCGGCGACGAGGCCCTCACCCTCGACGCCGTGTTGGCCGCCGACGCCTGGGGTCGTCGTCGCGCCGCCGAGGTGTGTGCCCGGGGGATTCGCCGGTGATAGTTGTAGTCGAAGTGCTGGCCGGAATCGTCTTTTTTGGCCTCATCATCCTCTCGGTGCTACTCCATGAATGCGGTCACTTCATCCCGGCGAAGATCTTCGGGGTCAAGGTCACCGAGTTCTTTGCCGGGTTCGGACCGAAGATCTGGTCGTTCACGCGCGGTGAGACGGAGTACGGGTTCAAATGGATCCCGCTGGGTGGCTATGTGCGCCTCATCGGGATGTACCCCGCCAAGGTCCACCATCGTCACAGCAATCGGCTTACCAGACTTGCTGATGAGGCGCGTGTTGCTGAGGTCGAAGGCATCACAGACGCCGACCAAGGTCGGCTTTTCAGTGACAAGCCGGTGTGGCAGCGCCTCATCATCATGAGCGGTGGGATTCTTACCAATCTGCTGTTGGCCTTCCTGCTGTTCTGGGCGGTTTTCGGCATTCACGGACGAGCCGACCAGACGACGACCGTCGCTGCAGTCACTCCCTGCGTCCACTCCGCCCAGACCAGCGGCCCATGCTCCAAGGAAGACCGTCGTGCACCAGCTGCCGAGGCCGGTGTGCGAGCGGGGGATCGCATCGTCTCTTTTAACGGTCGACAGGTGGATTCCTGGTCGCAACTTCAGGAGTTCATCCGTGGTAATGATGGCGGCGAAGTGCGTCTCGGAGTGGAACGCGATGGCGCTTTCGTCAGCCTTACGCCCACGCACACCCTCCTCACCAAGGTGCCTGACCTCAGCAATCCCGGTCGTACAGTCGAGGCGGGTTACTTGGGTGTGAGTCCGACGATGGTCATTGTTCATTCTGGGCCGGGCGATACCGTCTCCCAGATGTGGACGATGTCGAAACAGTCGTTGAGCGCATTGGCCAGACTTCCAGTTCTGACCTGGAACGTCGCCTCCGATCTGGTGACCGGTCAGGCTCGCGACGCCAACAGCCCGATGAGCATCGTTGGAGCCTCTCGGGTGGCCGGGGATGTTGCCGGCGATTCCCAGCTGACCTTGGGCGACAAGATCGCCACCGGGGCAAGCTTGCTGGGTGGCCTCAATCTCTTTTTGTTCTGGTTCAACGTCGTGCCACTGCCGCCCATGGACGGTGGACATATCGCTGGAGCCATCTATGAGGCAGGTAAGCGGGGGCTATTTAAACTTGTCAGAAAGCCTGATCCTGGCCCGGCGGACACCGCGATGATGCTGCCGGTGGCATGGACGATCGGGGCGCTTATGCTCGTGATGGGGCTCGTCCTCGTTGTCGCAGATGTCGTATCGCCGGTAGAAATTTTCTAATTATGGCTTCGTGTCGGTGAATGAGCTGTAAATTATCGCTCGCAATGCGGGAATGTTTGGTGAATTATCAATAATGAGCATTCCTGTCCTCGTGTCGACCGTGGCAAGGTAACGCGCGTATGTTTCCTGCCTCAAGAGGGGATTGCCATGACCACAATGTCTAGACACGTCCTGATAGGTCTGGCTGCTGTGTCATGTAGTACGGCCATAATCGTCGCGGGGCAGCCTGCACATGCCGATCCGGCGGGCGCCGACCATGTCGTCATCAATGAGGTTTATGGCGGGGGAGGTCACTCCGGTGCTACGTGGACTCACGGTTTCGTCGAACTGTTGAATCCCACTTCCTCAAACATCCTCTCACAGGGTGGAAGCTGGAATACCTGACCGGCAAGGGCAAGGTGGCTAATACTTGTACTCTCAATGGCAGTGTCAAGGCCGGTGGATATTTCCTTATTCAGGAGGCCAAGGGCGACGGCGGTAGCACGGCGTTGCCGACTCCGGATGCTGAGTGCACCGCGTCCATGAGTGTGACGAATGGTTCGGTCCGCATGAGCGACGCATCGGGTGTGCCAGTCGATCTGGTCGGGTACGGAGCTGCTTCGATGGTAGAGACGAAAGCTGCTCCAGCTAGGTCAAGGATGACGTCGATCGAGCGTCGCAACGGAGTCGATAGCGACGACAATTTCGCTGACTCTACCGTTGGCGTCCCCACTCCGACGAACTCCGGAGTAGTTCCAACGCCGACACCCGCGCCGACCTCAACGCCCGTGGAGACTCCCATCTCCAAGGTTCAGGGAGCTAGCCCGACCAGTCCGATGGTTGACCAGACCGTCTCGACGGTAGACGTCGTCACCGCTACCTACCCGACGGGCGGATACAACGGCATTTATATACAGACTCCGGGCAGCGGCGGTACCCCAAAGAAAGCCACCGATGCTTCCGACGGTATCTTCGTCTACTCGACGTGGGCGGCGGCCCATGTCAAGGTTGGTGACTGCGTGACGGTTAAGGGCACCGTCAGGGAATACCACGACCTCACGGAAATTGGTGGCAGCACCCAGGTCGATCGCAAATCCGGTTGCGCCCCCGTCAAAGCCACCGAGCTTGCCACCCTGCCAGCCACCGACGCCGGGCGGGAAGCCTACGAGGGCATGCTGGTCAAGCCCACCAGCGGCTACACCATCACCAATAACTACGGACTCAACCAGTATGGCCAGATTGGTCTGGCCGACGGTAACACACCCCGCTATCAGGGCACCGAGGTTGCCCTCCCTGGCAGGGGCGCTGAAGCTGTAGAGGTCGCCAACAAGGCCAAGTAGATCAATCTCGACGACGGCGCCTCCTGGAACTTTATGACGAACGTCGACGCCCAAAAGTCCCCGCTGCCATACCTGTCGCAGGACATCCCGATGCGCACTGGCACCCACGTTGACTTCACCTCGCCGGTCATGATGGACCAGCGGTTCGGATGGAACTTCCAGCCCACGGGGCAGGTCGTCGGCGCTGACTCGAAGTGTTCCCCGATCGAAGCCGGCAATAACCGTCCGGCTCACCCGCCGGCCGTGGGTGGTAACGTCAAACTTGCTAGCTTTAACATGTTGAGCTATTTCACCGATGTAGGTCAGGACGAGCCGGACTGTAAGGCGTATGTCGACCATGACAGCACACCTGTTTCGGCTAATTCTTGCTTGGTTCGTGGCGCATATACCCCGAAGGCTTTCGCTGATCAGCAGGCGAAAATTGTGACGGCCATTAATGGTTTGGGCGCAGACGTTGTTTCGCTCGAAGAGGTCGAGAATTCGGTCCAGATCACCTGGCATCGTGGCCAGTCCCGTGACGCATCTCTAGTCCACCTGGTTGGCGCCCTCAATAAGGCCGCTGGTTCTACGGGTCCTACGTTCCTAGCCCGACCGTCGTGCCCCCGAATGAAGACGTCATTCGCTCGGCATTTATCTACAAAGTGGGCAAGGTGAGCCCAGTGGGAGCCTCACAGATCTTGGCCGACCCAGCCTTCGCGAACGCCCGTCAGCCGTTGGCCCAACGCTTCCAGCCGGAGAGCTCCAAGCGCACCTTCGTGGCGGTGGTCAACCACTTTAAGTCCAAGGGTTCCGGGGAGGATGACGGCACCGACCAGGGTAAGTCGAACCCAAGCCGCGTCGCCCAGGCTAAGGCACTGACGGGTTGGGTCAACAAGACCTTCGCTGATGACCCGGTTTTTATGCTTGGTGATTTCAATGCTTATGCCATGGAGGATCCGATCCGCGCTATGAAGACCTCCGGGTTTAGCGAGGTCGTCGAGGAACATGATCCAGATGCCGCGAGCTACGAGTTCTCCGGTCGCGTCGGGTCCCTGGACCACATTTTCGCCAATGCCAAGGCGCACGAGCTGGTTTCTGGCGCCGGTATCTGGGATATCAACGGGTCTGAGTCGGTGGCCATGCAGTACTCGCGTCGCAACGACAACGTGACCGATTTTTACACCACCAGCCCGTTCGGTGCATCGGATCACTCGCCAGCCCTGGTGGGCTTCTCGATGCAGACTCCGGCCCGCAGCCCAGTACCGACGGCCTCCTCGACTCCCTTGGTGACCTCGGTCGTCGGTCCGGTCGGCCCGAGCACGACTGTCGTGGCCCTGATTTGCGGACAAGGGTCCGCACTTCAGCCAGGCCTGCCACCTACCGGAGTCTGATCAGCCTTCTGCCTGCCCCGTTACCCGACCGAGAGGTTTGCCTGGCGCATCGGGCTATGCGGCGAGATCGACCGGCAGGGTTGGGTTCACCCGCTGCCCATGGATGGTTGGCATGGACCGCGTCAGTGCCACGATGGAGATATGAACGTTTTCACGTCATCTTCGCCTGCCCCGCTTACCACTGCAGGCATCGCTGTGGCCCCAAGCGGACGTGTTGCTGCGCTATCTGCCGGACGTTCTGAGGCCTGGACCACAGCGATCAACCACCGATTCGTCAATGAACTGTTCTCCGGTGAACTCGATGATGCGCAACTAACTCACTACGTTATTCAGGATAACCAGTTTTTCGTTCCTTTCTTGGAATTGTTGGGCGAGGCCCTCGTCCGTGCCGAAACCGTGGAGGTGAAGCTGGTTTTCGGACGTCAGTTGGGCATGATATGCAGTGAGGAATCAGGCTGGTTTGAGGCTACCTTCGATGAACTTGGAGTGTCTCAGGCTGATCGTGCCCATCCGCAGCTGTCGGAACCGACTCGCACCTTTGAGAACCTCATGCATGAGGCTGTTAATACTCACCACTATCCCACGGTGTTGGTGCTGTTGGTGGTGGCTGAAGGTCTCTACCTTGACTGGGCCTCTCGCACCGATGCTCCGGAACCTGGAGCTAATCTTCCTAATAAGTTTTTGGGATGGGTGGATCTGCACCGAGGCGATGAGTTCCGTACCTGGGTGCAATTCCTGGTTGATGAACTCGAACGCGCTTCGGGACAGGTAGATTTTGAGGAACTTACTCGGTTTTGGAACGTGGCAGTGGACTTGGAATTGGCCTCCTTCAACGATGTGCCGTTCCCGCTCGAGGGCTGAAGAAACTCGTCAAAGGAAAGTGTTCAAGGGTGCCCGGCGCGGTATGGAGAGCCTTCGGTACCCAGCCCAGCGCCGTATTGACGGGTCCGACGACTAGGACTGGGGGCTCGCTGTCAGCGTCACTACAGCGGCGACGGTGGTGACACAATGGAGACGACAACCCGCGATTTCAGGAGTGACACGTCAATGACCGTGAACCTGGGCATGCCTACCTCTCCCGTTCCGACCCTGGCGCCACGTCGTAAGACGCACCAGATCAAGGTGGGAGATGTGCTCGTCGGTGGTGACGCACCCATTTCAGTGCAGTCCATGACAACCACCAAGACTCACGACGTTGGTGCCACCCTGCAGCAGATCGCCGCCTTGACCGCTGCAGGTTGTGACATCGTACGCGTCGCATGCCCAACCGATAAGGACGCCGAGGCGCTACCGATCATCGCCAAACGGTCCCAGACCCCGGTGATTGCCGATATCCACTTCCAGCCGAAGTACGTCTTCCAAGCGATCGAGGCTGGCTGTGGCGCGGTACGCGTCAACCCCGGCAATATCCGCAAGTTCGACGACCAGATCGAATCGATTTGTAAGGCTGCCACCGAGCACGGTACGAGCATCCGAATCGGCGTGAATGCTGGGTCTCTCGACAAACGTCTGCTTGACAAATACGGAGCCCCGACCGCCGAGGCTATGGTGGAGTCGGCACTGTGGGAGGCCAGCCTCTTTGAGCAATACGGATTCCGGGATTTCAAAATCTCGGTGAAGCACCACGACCCGGTCGTCATGATCCGTGCCTATGAACAGCTCGCCGCCAAATGCGATTATCCCCTTCATTTGGGCGTTACTGAGGCTGGTCCGGCCTTCCAAGGCACCATCAAGTCGGCGGTGGCCTTCGGGCATCTCCTTGCCGAGGGTATCGGCGATACCATACGCGTCTCCTTGTCGGCTGATCCGGTCGAGGAGGTCAAGGTGGGTATCAAGATCCTGGAATCACTTAACTTACGTCCCCGAGGTCTAGAGATCGTCTCCTGCCCGTCTTGCGGACGTTGCCAGGTCGATGTTCTAACGCTGGCCAATGACGTTACTGATGCCCTTGAAGGGATTGATGCTCCGCTGCGCGTCGCTGTCATGGGTTGCGTCGTCAATGGGCTCGGAGAAGGCCGCGAAGCTGACCTGGGTGTTGCCGCCGGCAACGGCAAGGGCAAGATCTTCAAGCATGGCGAGGTCATCCGTACCGTCCCGGAAAGCGAGATCGTTCAGTTCCTCGTTCAGGAGGCCAACCGGATGGCGGACGAGATGGACACCACCGGGGCCGTTGAGGTCACGGTCTCCTGAGGTGAGGACCCGCGTCAGGCAGCTCGACGACGCCGACCTGAGCCAGACCATCGAGTTCCTCTCGCGTGCCCCGGTCACCAACGTCTTCCTGCTGTCGAGGATCCGTCAGAGCGGGCTGGACAGTGCCCGGCTAGGATGCCCGGTCCACGGCGCCTTCCGAGGCGGTGAACTCGTCGGGCTCGTCCACATCGGGGCCAATCTCGTGCCGGTGATCGACGACGGCCGGGACAGCGCCGTTGTTGACGCCTTGGCGTCGAAGGTCGGACGTTGGCGGCGGTCCTCGTCGATCATGGGCGCGGACGTGGCGGTCCTTCCGTTGTACGAGCGGCTGGCCCAGATCGGCCCGGACACTTGGGGAAAGCCGCGTGAGGTGCGCTCCTGCCAACCTCTGCTGGCCATGTCGGATCGGCCCCGAGTGGTCCCGGATGCTCGGGTGGTTCGGATCGATGAGCGACACTTCGAACCGTACTTCCGGGCTGCCGTTGCCATGTACACCGAGGAGGTCGGCGTCAGCCCGCTGGACTCCGGGGATGGGTACCGACGTCACATGCTCGAGCTCGTGCGGCAGGGGCGTGGTCTTGGCATCGTTGACGACGGTGACGTGCGCTGGAAGTCCGACGTCGCCGTCACGTGGGGGAATGTTTGCCAGATCCAGGGGGTGTGGATGGACCCGGCATGGCGTGGTCGTGGTATGGCCGCCCCGGCGATGGCTGCCGTCGTCGAGTTGGCCCGGCGTGACCACGACACCGTCTCACTCTACGTCAACGACTTCAACACCCGTGCCTTACGCATTTACCGGAGGGTCGGGTTCGAGCGGGTCGGGACAATGGCGACGCTTCTCTACTGAGGGTCTGTGACGTGCGAGCCGATCTCGAGGTGGGCGCGATGAGTATCGTCTGCAACCCTGGCATGCCGATGATGTGGGGCTGTGCAATCCAGACGGAGCGCGAGTAGCCCGTGCGGGGCGACTAGCCAACATGCCAAGAACACTGCGGTGGCCACGAGGACGATCGTCCCACCGGCCGGAAGGTCGATCGACCATGACAGGTACAAGCCCACCAGGGCGCTGAATCCGCCGATGACCGGTGCCAGGACCATCATATGCCCCAGCCGGTCGGTGAGCAGTCGGGCGGTGGCGGCCGGCGTCACCAGCAGGGCCAGCACGAGGACGTTGCCGATGACCTGCACCGAGATGACGACGGTCATCGTCACCAGCACGTAGAGCAACAGGTCCAGAGCGAACACGGGCAAGTTCGAGGCCTGCGCCGTCTCACGGTCGAGTCCGACGGTGACAAGCTCCTTATGGACGACCCATTCCAGCGCTAGCACGAGCGCCCCGGCGACGCACACAATGACGATGTCGTCGTCGGTAATACCGGTGATTGACTCGAAGAGGAACTGTTGCAGCGATCCGGAATACCCCGGCGCCCGCGAGATGATGACGATGCCCAGTGCGAAGGCCCCGGCGAAGAGGATGCCGATCACCGAGTCCTCCTTGAGACGCCGGTTCTGCGAGACGATCGCCACGAGGATCGCGGTAGTCAGCCCGGCGATGGAGCCGCCCAGCAGCAGCGACCCCTGCATGAGGAAGGCCACGGCCAGCCCGGGAAACACCGAGTGGGCAACGGCGTCACCGATGAACGCCATCCCGCGCAGAACGACGTGCGAACCGATGACCCCGGCGACTACCGAGCACACCATGGCGACGAGCAGCGCCTTGGGCAGAAAACTCAGCAGGGGATTGATGAGGTCGGACAAGAAGTCGAGAGGGGAGAGCATGATCACCTTCGTTCAGGCGGCGTCTGCGCCGACGATTCTCAGCAGAGGCGACGAACCGGAGATCCCGAAGGTCTGCATCCACATAGCCGGGTCGCGCAGCTGTTGGGGGGTCGAGTCGGCGATGACGGTCCGATTGACCAGGCACACTCGGTCGGCCGTGGCCATCGCCTGGGCCAGGTCGTGGGTCGTCATGACGAGGGTCGTCCCGGCCTCTGACAGCTCGATGAACAGCTCGGTGAGCTGCTCCTGAGTGGGCATATCGACACCGGTGAAAGGCTCGTCGAGCAGTAGCACTGACGGGCGCGTGGCCAGGGCGCGAGCAATGAGTACGCGCTGACGCTGGCCTCCCGATAATTCCCCGACGGTACGGTCGGCGAGTTCAGCCATTCCGGCAGTTCGCAGAGCGTCACGGACTGCGATGTGGTCGTCCTTGCAAGGCCGACGAAGCCACCCGATGTGGCGGGTACGTCCGCTCATGACGACGCCGGCGACGCTGATCGGAAAATCCCACGCAAACTCGTGGCGCTGCGGAACATAACCAATATGGCGCCATCCCTTTCCAGGAGACGCGCCAGCGACTTCCACAGTGCCCTTAGCCGGCTTCACCAGGCCGAGCATGGTGCGCAGGATAGTTGTCTTGCCGGCACCGTTTGGACCGAGCAGAGCCAGTAGGTCCCCCTTGCTGGCCGATATGTTCACGTCATGGAGCACCTGCAGCCCGCCCACATTGACGGCTACGTCTGTGATCTTGATGGATCCGAGGTCATTCATCTGGGCTCGTTTCCGAAATCCCTATGAGCTTCGCTTGAGTCGGTGTGTTCCTTGTTCCACACTTCGTCGCGTAATGTCTTTGATCTGGAGCGTCCCACCAAAGCGGCGATGATGATGCCAATGATGAGGGCTCCGGCCATGATCCCAGGCCCCCATAGGGTGCCAGCTCCGGAATCGTCAAAGGAGTTCTCAGTTGTGGTCGGAGCCGAGGCGTTAGTAGCAGCGGCTGTTGACAAAGAAGATGCAGCGACCGATGGCGAAGATCCTACGGCGCGGGCTTCGTTAGCGGACCCTGTGTCACCGACAGCGAACCTCAACTTCGTCGAGTAAGAATGTTTAACCCCTGTGCCGTCGGTACCGCGAACGTCGACGGAAATGGTCTGCGCTCCAGGATCAGAGAACACCCAGTTGGCATGAACGTGCGTATTGGCCTCCATATGAACCAGCTGCTCGCCAGACTTGGTGGAGTTATACAGCGGCATGGGGGAGTCGAAACCGTTTTCAATGAACATGTGAGCTTGTCCCGGGCCGTCATGTCTTGTGAAGACGAGATCGGTTCCACGCGGGAAATTTTTGACGATCTCGGGGGCTTGGGTGTTCCAGCCCAGCCAGACGACTTTTTGGTCTTGGGTCTGAGGAATGACGTAGGCCTTTTCCCCGCGCATGTCACCCAGGAAGGAATAGGTGTCATCGTTGGGCACGTCGATACGCGAAGCGTCCGCGACGCGCAGCACCGTGTCGTCAGTGTTGCGCCAGACTGGCGGGTTCGCGGAGTCGTCACGGGCCATGAGGGAGAACTTTCCGTCGACGATGCGGGGACCGATGTCGACGTGGCCGCGCTTGATTTCAGCCGGACCTTTCGCCACCTTCTCGTTATCTGAAACGGTCTGCTTGAGAGCGGGATCGGGCGGAGGGGTGGGTGACGCGTGGGCCGGCTGGGACAGGGTGACGCCGGTGGTGAGTGCGATGAACATGGCAGACAAGGCTGCCAGCGGACGGTTGATCATGGATGCCTCCACAGTGGGCCTCATCCCAAGCACTTGGCTAGGGAGTCGGCGTCGAATCTCATGAGGTCGATGTAGTTGGTGACGTGGTCATCGAAGGTGTCGCCGTAGATGGGGCACACCGTGACGCTGTTTTCAGCAGCGATCGCGGCTAGCACCGAGGAACCGCGTAACACGTTGGGTTCCAGAAACACCGCCGGCACTTTGAGGTCAGCGATAGTCTGATTGAGCTTGCGTCGCTGAGCCATGGACGGTTCCACACCGGGGTTGGCAGTGACAAACCCAGCGATGTGCATACCGTGAGCCTGGGCAAGGTAACCGTAAGCGTCGTGGCTTGTAATGAGCTGACGCCGTCCCCTCGGGATGCTCGCAATCTTGCGATCGACATAGTGCGATGTCTCTTCCAGTCTGGCTAGGTATCTTTTAGCGTTCTCGCGATAGGTCTGCGCTTCGTGAGGATCAGCCTTGATGAGAGAGTCACGGATGACCTGCACATAGGCTTTGGTGTTCTTAATGCTCATCCACAGGTGGGGGTCGATCTCGCCGTGAACATGGGCGCCGAGAACAGCCTGAGGCAGCTGGTGGATCGAGGATCCGGGATGCCCCAGAAAGCGGAAAGCCGGCGATGGGGGTATCTCGGTGAGAGCTTTCGGGGGCACCCACACGACTGTCTTGTCGGGGTCCAGACGCTTCTGGGTACGCACGCCGCCACCTGTCGGGTCGGACAGGATTGTCATTGTGCCCTCGTCGATGTCGGCAGACAGGTCTGCGTGTCCCTGATCGACAACAGTTCGATCGGCAAGTTCAGGGATCGTTCGCGGATCGGCCCCGACAGCGATCGTCAAGGTTTGGGCGCCGAACGACGTGTTGCCCTGGGGAGTCGATAGGGTGGCCGCGAACACCGCTTCATACACCCCCGGTTTGCTAAAGGCCCACGACATGTGGGTGTGGGCGTCGGTGGGAAGCTCGACGTCGTCACGCTCGTCGACGCCGTCAGCCGTCGAGTAGTAGATCTGAGGTCGACCAAAGGTCCCAGTGATATAGGCAGTGAAGTCCCCAGGCCCCTCCACCGACGTCAGCTGGAGGTAGACCGAGGAAGAGCGGTCGGCTCCCCGCCTGGCGTCCTGGCCAATGACGCGCAACCCCAGCCACACGGTGTCTAGGTTGGCATTTTCAACCAGCGGGATCACTTGTGCGCCGTACTTCTGGGCTTCCTTAGCCAGGGAGACATTGATAGATCCCGTAGGTAGGGAAGAGTCGATGGTCTTGATGACCGCATGAGGTTCGAGCATGAGGTAGTTCGATAGCGCGACTTTCGAATACACGACGGTCCGAACGTCACGCAGCGACGGCTCATACGTGTGGGGGTCTGCTCCTGAAGGCACCATGGAGGTGACGGTGGCACGATCACCGGCAACCTGACGCGTCAAGTCGGCGAGGATAGGCGTGGTCGTTACTACGGAAAGCTTGTCACGGGAAGCGGGAGCGTGGCCGCACCCAGCCAGCAGGCTCAGCGCGGCCACGAGGCATAACAGGCGTTTCTTCACCCGCGTCGTCTCCTCGCCAGGAGGAGAGCGCCAGCTAGGCCGAGAACCACGAAGGTTCCGGACACCAGACCCTGGTTCGTATAAGAAACGATGCCGGTGTCACCGAACTCGCCGTTTTCACCGGAACCAGGCAGGCCGGCCGCCTTGAGATCACACGGCTTGTCATCGGGGGTACGTCCCACGATGGTGTAACCCGGATCGGCGTTCTGGTCGGCCTTGGGCGAGGCAGGCACTTTGCCCAAGGAAGCCGCAACCGGCGACGCATTAATACCCACCGCGAAGTGGAGGATGCCAGTGGCGCTGAGCTTCTTGCCACTCTTGGTCGTGGCCGATTGAGTGACAGTTACGGTGTAGTGGCCTGGGGCGGTGAACACCCAATTCGGATGGGCATGGGTGTTCGCCGGGACGGTGTAACCGGTCGGTCCACCGACGTTGTCGAAAACTCGCTGGCCCACGCCGCCACCGAAGGTGCCGGACATAAACACCGCCATCTTGCCAGGGCCGCTGACCTTGTCCAGGTGCATGTGGACCGGGCCGGTGGTCCCGTTAATGATGGACTCGTGCATCGTATTGACGCCTAGCCACGGCACGCCAGGTACCTGGGTGGCGCCGATGAGCCACACCTTGGTACCGCCCTTGGCGATGAACTCCATGCCGGCAGGGGCGGTGGTATTGGCTTTGTCCCCAACTGCCATCACGATGCTCGATGGATCGACCCACGTCGCCGGGGCAGAGCGGTCATCTTTGAGGGACGAGATGAGCTTGCCAGACTGTAGCTGGACGCCCCAGTCGAAGTGACCCTCGGTGGCGATAGCTGCCGACTGGCCAGCAGACCGAGTGACGGTCTTCTTCACGGCGGCCGCTTTGTTCGGGATCTTTACCGGGTGGCAGACCTTCTTCTTGGCAGAGGAGCCGCTGCGTGTCATTCTCGTCGACCCATTCGAGCTGGCACTGCCATTTTCTAAAGTGTTATGGACCACGCCAAGGTCATCGAATGGCTTGTCGGAGCTACCCCTGGTGCTGTCTTTCTCGGGGGCCGGAGTGCCAGTGTTGCTGCGAGCCTGGGAGCCGGCGACGCGGTCGGTTGAGCAGCTATTGGCGGCGGCGATGGCCATGGAACCAACAGCCCAGGTGTAGGTGTGGGCTCCAGTGCTGACGGTCGTGCCGTTGCGAACGGCGATAGCGTCAACCGTCATCTGGTAGAGACCGGGCTGGGTGAACACCCAGTTGGCATGTACGTGGGACGGCTGCTTGACGGTGATTGTGCCAGGCATGGTGTGTGAACCACCGTCGAGCAGAGTCTGAACGTTGCCGAAGGAGCTCTGCGAGAACAGGTGTACCTTGCCGGGTCCTTTGACGTTACGGACGTTGATCTTGACGTCGCTAAAACCATTGCGTTTGACGTCAAAGGTCTCCCATCCCGGCCATAGCAGATTCTGGTTCTGCGTCATGGGCAGCAGATAACCCTTGGGAGCACCGGGATATCCCCTTGGGATGGTCGTCAAGGCAGAGTCCTTCACGGCCAGCAGCACGCTCTCCGGGGCATGGAGTACTCCTTCGCCGGTCACGTCCTCCTTGACCTTGAGATCAAGGCCGTTCTTGGCGGCCGATCCGACGCGGAAAACGTCGGAGTGACCATGGTCAAGGACCAACCTCTGGGTGCAGGGCGTCTTGTTGGCTTGTGGCTTCAGAACTGGCTTACGGGTTTGTTCCCGGGGCAGAGATCGCTTCTGGGACTGGGCAGGGGTTGGTTTCGGTGCGACCGAGGTCTTGGGCGGGGTGATACTCGATGTTGGCCGGGGCTCGGGGGAGAGCGACGGAGTCGGGGTGACGCTTGGAGTTGGGGACGGAGTGGGTGTCGGCGGCGGAGTTGGCTTTCCCCACGGTTCCGGGAGGGGAGTCGTGTCGCCGACCACCCAGGTGTAGGTGTGCGGCGTGGTCTGGAACTTCTTGCCGGACTTGTGCGCTGTGGCCTGAACGGTCATGGTGTACACACCTGTCTTGCCAAACACCCAGTTAGCGTGCACGTGGGACGGCTGAGCGACAGTGATAGTGCCAGGTAGCTCGGTTGCGTTGCCGTCAAGCAGGGGCTGGACGGCACCGAAGGAACCTTGGGAGAACAGGTGTACTTTGCCGGGGCCCTTGACGTTGCTGACCGTGATCTTGACCGAATCGAAACCGTTACGCTTGACGTCGGAGGTCTCCCACCCTGGCCACAGCAGATCTTGGTTCTGCGTCAGCGGCAGGACATATCCTTGAGGGGCGCCAGGAAGGCTGGCCGGGATATCGGTGAGAGCGGAATCTTTGATTTTGAGAAGGACGTTCTCAGGGGTGTGGAGTGCCCCGTCACCGGTGACGTCCTCTTTGAGCTTGAGGTCGATACCGCCGTCGGGGGCCGATCCCACCCGGAAGATATCGGCGTGTCCGTGGTCGAGCACGGTGCTGTCGTCGGCATCCGGTGAAGGAGAAATGTCGGTGGAATAGCGATCGTTGAGGTCATTGCTATCCCCGAGTACTTGAGTGGTGGGCCTGTCGGTTGCCTGATCCCCCTCGGTGTGGGCGGCGTCGACATGGCCGTTGTGCAGGAGCTCCTGGTCCGGCGCTGCCGCGTTCGCCGATGGCGAGTTGATCATCAGGAACGTCAGTAGGGCGGCAAGGAGCGATGCGAACCGTTTCACGGTGGCCTCCATTGTCGTCCTGTGATGTTCGGCTAACTGTATAATGAGAACGGTTATCGATTCTACTTAGGGTTGGCGATGACGTACGAGACGGTGGTGCCTGCCGCTAGGATTCGACATGGCCGTGGCCGGTCACGCCGAAGGGCGGCGGAGGGTCGAGCGCGGTCGGAAAGGTACACGTCGTGTTGACGCGCATGTCACAGCTGTTCGTCCGAACCCTGCGAGAAGACCCGGCCGATGCCGAGGTCCCTAGCCACCGCTGGCTCGTCCGGGCTGGATATATCCGCCGGGTCGCTCCCGGCGTCTACTCGTGGCTCCCGCTCGGGCTCCGAGTGATGCGCAGGATCGAGGCCATCTGTCGCGAAGAGATGGCTAACATCGGGGCTCAGGAGGTGAGTTTCCCCGCGCTACTCGCTTCTGACCCTTACAAGGAGACCGGACGCTGGGTCGAGTACGGCGATAACCTCTTCCGTCTCAAAGACCGTAAGGGGGTGGACATGCTGCTGGGACCGACCCATGAGGAGATGTTCACCCTCATGGTCAAGGACTTGTACTCCTCGTACAAGGACCTGCCACTGTGCCTCTATCAGATTCAGAACAAGTATCGCGACGAGGCTCGTCCGCGTGCCGGCATCCTGCGCGGTCGTGAGTTCGTCATGATGGATGCCTATTCCTTTGATGTCGCTCAGGAAGGGCTCGACGAGGCCTACCAGGCTCAACGCGACGCCTACATTCGCATTTTCAACCGACTTGGATTCGACTACGCCATTGTCAAGGCCATGTCCGGCCCAATGGGTGGATCTCGATCCGAGGAGTTCCTAGCCGTTGCAGCCAACGGTGAGGACACTTTCGTTCGTTCTTCCGGCGGTTACGCCGCCAATGTGGAGGCCGTCCGGATGGCCGTTCCTGATCCGCTGCCCATCGACGGGTTGCCGGAGGCTGAGGTTGTTGATACCCCTGACGCCCGGACCATCGAGTCGCTTGTCCGGATCGCCAATGAGGTGCGTCCGCGAGCAGACCGTCCGTGGACTGGGGCCGATACCCTGAAAAACGTTGTATTCATGGTGGCCCATCCTGACGGCACCCGCGAGCCATTAGCCATCGGGCTTCCTGGAGATCGTGACGTTGATGAGAAGCGACTGGAAGCGGTTCTGGAGCCCGCGGTGGTTGAACCGTTCACAGAAGAGGACTTTGCTGCCAATCCGCAGTTGGTAAAGGGCTACATCGGGCCGGGAGCCCTCGGCGAGGACAACTCCTCAAAGGTGCGGTACCTCGTTGATCCCCGCGTCGTGACCGGGACGTCATGGATTACCGGAGCTGACCAGAAGGATCGACATGTCTTCAATCTTGTAGCCGGTCGCGATTTCACCCCCGATGGCGTTATCGACGTCGCCGAGATTCGCGAAGGTGATCTGGCTCCTGACGGCAGTGGTGAACTCCACCTAGCCCGCGGCATCGAAATCGGCCACATCTTCCAGCTTGGTAAGAAATACGCTGATGCCCTTGGGCTCAAGGTGCTCGATCACAACGGCAAGCTGGTGACGGTCACCATGGGTTCTTATGGTCTGGGCGTCTCCCGCGCCGTGGCCGCTATCGCTGAGGGTACCTGTGACGAGAAGGGGTTGTGTTGGCCACGTGAGGTTGCCCCCTACGACGTCCAGGTGCTCGCCACCGGTAAGGGAACGGAGATCCTTGACGAGGCCACGCGCATTGCCAGTGAACTGGCCGAGGCTGGTCTCGAAGTCCTCCTAGACGACCGCAAGGCGTCCCCTGGAGTGAAGTTTGCTGATAGCGAGATTCTCGGCATGCCAACCTCTGTGGTCGTCGGCCGGGGGCTCAAGGATGGCCTAGTCGAAGTTCGCGACCGTAGTACGGGTGAGAACCGTCAGGTTAGCGTGGCCGAGGCTGTGTGCGCCGTCCTCAAGGAGGTGCGCGGGTGAAAGCTGAAGTGGCGTTGATCGTTTAACTGACCGACATCTGCACGTTGCTGTATGATCGCCAACTGTTCTCGAAAACTGGCGCGGAAGTGACCCAATAAACCCTGACAATGGTGCTCGTAAGTCAGGCTGAACGGCCCCTCGACCTTGCGAAAGGTGAATGATGCCCGAGAACGAAGACGAGTTGACCAGAAATGTCGACAAAGCGGCCAGAAATACACTGGGACGGCGGACGTTTCTTGGCGGTGTGACCCTGGTCGCTGCTGCGGCGGTGACCGGCACCACCCCGACGTTGGCCCATGCGTCGAAGCGTCTCCATTCCACGTCCGGCACCACCCTTGAACAGGTGGGTCTGCGAGATCCGGGCAGCGGCTACCGCAGGATCAAGGCACAGCGCGGTTACCCGCTCGTCGTTCGTGAGGAACTCGCTAGGGGCAAGAGCGGACGCGACGACCGCCGCGATGGCTTGGCGTCCTTCGTCCAGGTGACCGACCTGCACGTGACCGACGTGCAGTCACCGATGAGGGTCGAGTTCCTGCATCCGCTGGCTGGCCCGGCCTTCCGCCCGCAGGAGGCGTTGGGGCCGCTCGCTACGGCCTCTTTGGTGCGCCGAGTCAATGCGCTTCAGGGCGGTCCGGCTACTGGCCGGGCCTTTGACGCTTTCGTCAGCACTGGTGACAACACCGATAATCACGAACACGTGGAACTCGACTGGTATCTCACGTTGTTGGCCGGTGGCACGATCGTTCCCAATACCGGTGCCCGCGATCGCTGGGAAAGTGTGCAAACTTTCGGGAATCCACTGTTCTACAATCCCGAATCGCATTGCAATGACATATACAAGCGTGCCGGTTTCCCCCAAGTAGACGGCTATTTCCGTCGCGTTATGGCCCCCGTGTCCTCTTCCGGCGTGAAGATTCCGTGGTATGCGGTATTCGGGAACCACGACGATTCGATCCAGGGCACCCTGCCTTCTGACTGGGGATTGCTGAAGACGATGTACACCAGTGATCGCAAAATCACCGGTTTCGCCAGTGACAACGACACCAAGGCCTACCTCCAGGCGGCTCAGGGAAACGGACCAGTCGCCCTGTCCAACGATGCTGCGTCGCTGACTCGACAGATTACCGCGGACGAACGTCGCGTGCCCTTCACCCCCTTCGAATTCATCAAGGCTCATTTGCGTGACGGCGTCAATGGTTCGGGCCCGCACGGTCATGGTTTCAGCGAGGATGACCTCAATGCCGTGCGCGGTTACTACACCTTCTCGATTGCCAACGGCGTGACCGGAATCAGCCTGGACTCGACGAACCGGGCCGGGTACACCGATGGTTCTATCGACGACCGTCAGTGGAAGTGGCTTAAATCCGTGCTGCGCGCTGGCAGTAGCGTGTACTACGACGATCTCGGCGTGCGTCATCATCACGATGTGAGCGACACAATGTTCGTCCTCTTCAGTCACCACGACTCGATGACGATGAACAACCCCGTCCTCCCCGGCGACGGTACGGGCATCCGTCATCTCGGCCCGGAATTGGTTTCCCTGCTATCGCATTACCCGAACGTGCTTGCCTGGGTCAATGGACACGTGCATGCGAACAACATCACCGCACACCACCATGCTCTCGATGCCCGTCGCAGCTGGTGGGAGATCAACACGGCTTCCCACGTCGACTTTCCCCAGATGGCCCGCATCATCGAGCTTGCCGACAATCGCGACGGCACCGTGAGCATCTTTACCACGCTCATCGAGTCGAATGCTCCGTACCAGGCCGATTACGACACCACCGACCCAGATGGTCTGGCCAGTTTGTACCGAGAGTTTGGTGCGAACGACATCCATACGAGAATGGGTAGGCTCGGTACATCGGTCGATCACAACACGGAGTTGCTACTGGCGCATCCTTGGGCCTGAGGCATTTCCGGACCGAGAACACATATTGGGTCCCGCCCCGTCGGGGTGGGACCCCTACTGCTGGTGTCACAGGGAAGGTTGACACGTGACGTCTTGGGTCTTTGCTGGACTTGTCCTTGCCGCCTTTATGGCGGGTTGGGTCAACGCCGTGGTGGGCGGAGGCGGACTCATCATGTTGCCATCCTTGCTGGTCGGTCTACCGACCGAGACACCGGTGGCGACGATCGTCGGCACGAACAAGGTAGCCCAGGTCGTAGGGAACCTCACGGCTGGAGTGGGGTATCTGCGTAAACAGCGTCCAGATTGGCGGATGTTCCTGTGGACGGCCGTTCTGGCTGGTCTAGGTGCCGTGCTGGGTGCGCGCATCGTCACTTACATGTCGCGGGCTGTCTACACGCCCATCCTTCTGGTGGTGCTGGTCACCATCGGCATCTATACCTGGAGGAGGCCGTCACTGGGGGCGGGCCACAATGGCGAGGGTGGCAAACACCCCATCCTGGTTCCGATCATCGGGTTGTTCCTCGGGTGCTACGACGGCGCTATCGGGCCGGGGGTCGGAACCTTCTGGGTACTTACGTACGTCGCTGTTGGCGGGTATTCTTTCCTTAAAGCTTCCGGAATGGCGAAGATTTGCAACGCGGTAACAAATCTCGTCACTATCACCACGTTGGCGATCCACGGCCACGTCTGGTGGCATATCGCTTGGCCGCTGGTTATCTCAAATGTTCTCGGGGGATTAATCGGTGCCCGAACAGCTATGAAACATGGCAACGGCTTCGTACGGACGATGTTTCTTATCGTTACCAGTGTTCTGGCGGTGCGAATGCTCGTTCAGCTGATCTGGAGAGTCTAACCAGAGAGGATTCGTGGTCCTAGGTGTGGCTTAGACCCAACCTGGCCAGGTCGTCACGCCAGTACCCAAATGGGCGAGAACTTGGGTTTGACTCACCATTGAAGCGACTGCATGAGGACGTGCAGCCGACCCGCTGGCAGCTGTAACGCGGCCCCAACCAGAAAGCACGTTCGCTTCCAATCCAGACCACAACGACCGGGTTGCTGCATCGTTGACGGGGGTAGGCGACATCGGGTAACCGGGCACGTCGGGGGTCGGGGTTGTTGATGCATCCCGAATGCTTTGACGCACCTCTGCGCGCTGCGCAAGAACTTGTTCTCGTCGATCCCATCCCCAGGTGCGCAGCGGGTCGTTCTCCCCAAGGCGTCCAATACCCCACTCCAAGCCTGCGACGAGGGCGTTGAGGTGGGTCAGTAGCGCCTGCTGAGCATTGGTGAGAGGTTCCTGCCCGACTGTTACCGGAACGACCTTCGGGGTCGGCTGGGGAGCTGGAGCAGAAGGATTGAAGGCCGAACAGAACACCGACAGGCTGGCCCACAACAGAGTTTCAGAGGAATCCTGAGCCGTCTGACAGATCTCCAGATACTGGGTAGCTGCAGCCTTTTCGTGGTGTTGTAACAGAGCCAGCGGCGATCCCTGGCCAGCGGTGCGTGGGGTGGGGGAAATGGCCGCAGACGGTGTGGCGGTACTGCCGGAGAACGGGTTGGACTGGCTCAGCACTTCGAGGTGGCGGCGGTGAGCTGCGGCAACCTGGTTGAGCATCGTCCGTTGGCCGTCAGTGGCGCTGCGAGCGGCTTTGGTAGAGAGGTCCGCTAACAGTGTTTCCGTCGATACCGCGTCGCTTCGGTGTGGTGCAGATGCCGTGGTTGTTGCACGAACTGGCGTCGTCTTCTTCTCAGTCGTCTTCTTCTCAGGAGAATTGTGGCCACAGCCCGTCAATCCGATAGTGACGAAGGCAGCTCCGCTGGCAAGAATGGTTCTCCTGGCGATCATGGCTTCAGCTTATCGATCCTGAGCTGCATTATCGCTATAGCCGTCGGTGAGGCGGCCGAGTCCGGTTGGTTGGGGGAGTGGCTAAACTCAGTGCGGACAATTTACAACGACAACAGGATGAGACACAGATGAATGCAGAGAGGCTCACACGCCTACTGGAACCGGTCGTGTCCCAGGTCGGGCTCGAACTTGATCGCGTCGACGTTGTGCCTGCCGGACGTCGTCGCCTCGTGCGCGTGACGATCGACGGTGACGGCCCTGACGGTCACGGACCTAGCCTTGACGAGATCTCTGAGGCCACCGCCGAGATCTCGCATTGCCTTGACGATTCCGGCGCTATGGGGGAGTCCCCGTATACCCTCGAGGTCTCCTCGCGCGGTGTCTCTACCCCCCTCACCCAGCCGCGCCATTATCGACGCAACATCGGGCACCTGGTGCGGTTCACCCTCAATCCGGCCGAGGGGCAGAAGTCTGGAGAGACCTTTGACGGTCGTATCGCTGAGGCTGGCGAGGAGGTCGTGACCCTCGAGGTCGAGGCCGAGAACTCCAAACCGCATAAGCCCGTGTACACCACTCGTGAGGTCCAGCTTGCTGACGTGGCGAAGGCCGTCGTCCAGGTGGAGCTCAATCGTCGTGACGCGCAAGCGTCAAAGGAGGAGAACTGAGATGGACATCGACCTGTCAACTCTGCGCATGATCGAGCGGGACAAAGACATCCCGCTTGACTATCTGCTGACGACCCTAGAGGACGCCCTCCTCAACGCATATGACAAGACTGAGGCTCCGGTTAACGGTGCCAAGGTTCAGCTGGACCGCAAGACTGGGAATGTCGCCGTCATGCTCCCGGAGAAGGACGAGGAGGGTCAGGTCGTCGGCTGGTACGACGGCACTCCCGAGGACTTCGGACGCGTAGCTGCATCAACTGCCCGGCAGGTCATTTTCCAACGGCTGCGCGAGGCCGAGGACGAGCAGAAATACGGTCATTTTTCCGCGGTTGAGGGTGACGTCATCACCGGAGTCGTCCAGCAGTCTTACCGCGATACCCGGACCGTTCGCGTCGACCTGGGCTCGTTGGAGGGCATTATGCCTCCGGCGGAACAGGTTCCCGGGGAGAAATATTCCCATGGGCGTCGTATCCGTGTGTACGTCGTGGCCGTGCGCAAGGAAGCCCGTGGCCCGCAGGTCATTGTCTCGCGCACTCACCCGAACTTGGTGCGCAAGCTTTTTGCTATGGAGGTACCTGAGATCGAGCAGGGGGTCGTCGAGATCAAGGCGCTGGCTCGTGAGGCCGGTCACCGCTCGAAGATTGCTGTCGTCTCGCATAATCCTGACGTTTCCGCCAAGGGAGCGTGCATTGGTCCGATGGGTCAGCGGGTACGTGCTGTGATGCACGAGTTAGATGAGGAAAAGATCGACATCATTGATTGGTCAGGGGATCCGGCCGAATTTGTGGGCGCTGCCCTGTCTCCGTCCAAGGTGTCCTCGGTGACGGTCATTGACCCGAAGGCTAAGACCGCTCGGGCGATTGTTCCGGATTATCAGCTGTCGCTAGCAATTGGCCGCGAGGGGCAGAACGCCCGACTGGCTGCTCGCCTGACGGGATGGCGGATCGATATTCGTCCAGATAACAAGGTCTGAGACTGCCTGCTAGAGACACGACGACGCCCGGCCGTAGGGTCGGGCGTCATGCGTCTGTGGGTTGGTTTAAGGTTGGGCAGTGACCACACGACCTCAGCGCACCTGCGTCGGCTGCCGACACGTCGATGATCCGGCGAACATGGCTCGGTATGTACTAGTCGACGGAGTTGTGGTGGCCGATCCAACGGGACACGCTCAGGGCAGGGGCGCCCACGTCCATGTGGATGACGAATGCTGGAAACGCGCGGTATCCGGTGGATTCGCGAGGTCATTCCGTGCCCGCGTGGTGGTGCGTTCGGCTTGCCAAGAGCGGTTGTCAGCGCGGTGAGTTGGGTTCATAAGGCCATTTTCGGTAAAGTTGGTTACGCATGTCGTCGGGAGGTCCGGCGGTCTCACCGAATCGTGTCCCCCCCGGTGGGTCGGTTCGTCCGACTCAAGGGGACTGAATAGGAAGTGGGCAGATGCTCATGAACACTCGATGAGTTCGCACCAATGAGGATTCACAACAATTAGGCCCAGGTCCATCGCGGCCGGGCCCGAAGGAGAGTAGTGGCCAAGGTCCGCGTCTATGAGCTCGCGAAGGAGCTCGGACTGTCAAGCAAGCAGCTTTTGGGGAAGCTCAACGATATGGGCGAGTTTGTCCGCTCGGCTTCCTCAACTATTGAGGCACCAGTTGTGCGACGACTACGTGATCAGATCGGTTCTGCTGAACCGGCCGATGACGCCAAAGCCGCGAAGCCGGCGGCGCGTAAGTCGCAGACGTCGTCTAAGAAGACTTCCAAGGAGACCACGACGGCCAAGCCGGCTCCCGGCCCCAAACCGGGGCCCGGGCCGAAGCCCACGCCTGGTCCTCGCCCCGGATCTAGCAGTGGCCCCAAGCCTGGTCGCAGCTCTGCAGCACGTACTAGTGCGACTCCACGTCCGGGTCTCATCAAATCCTCCGGCGCTTCATCCCAGCAGGAGCCCCCCGCAGCGAAGCCGGAGTCCAAGCCGACTCCGAAGCCGGGTCAGAATGTTCTCAAGCCCCACGCTCCGGCCCCGAAGCCGAAGCCTGGCGCGCCATCGAAGTCTCCGAAGCCGGGTGCCCGTCCGGGGCCGCGACCGGGTGGATCCGCTGGGTTGCCTTCCGCTGCTCGTCCCGGTCCGCGTCCGGGCGCCGGTCGTCGTACCGGAGCTCCGCGTCCCGGAAATAACCCGTTCGCCTCCAGTCAGGGCATGGGGCAAAGTCGTCATCGTTCTGAGGGCGGACAACGTTCCGGTGGATCCCGGTCCGGTCAGGGTGAGCGTATGCCCCGTCCGGGTGGCAGCCAGGGATCGCGCGGCGGTTCCGGTATGCCGCGCCCGAACCCGGCCATGATGCCGAAACACCAGTCCTCGCAGATCGGTCAGGCTACTACCGGACGTGGTGGACGTGGTGGTGGCCGTGGTCGCGGTGGATCCCGCGGTAGCGGTTTTGGCGGCGGCTTCGGCGGTGGGCCTCGTGGTCCTATCGGAGGCGGTCGTGGTGGCCGCGGTGGTCGTGGTACCCAGGGTGCCTTCGGACGCGGTGGCGGCGGCCGTCGGGGTCGTAAGTCCCGTAAGCAGCGCAGGCAAGAGTTTGATGAGATGCAAGCACCGCTGGTCGGCGGTGTGCGCGTCCGTAAGGGCAATGGCGAGACCGTCCGACTGCGCCGTGGTGCTTCGCTAACCGATTTGGCCGAGAAGATTAATGCCGAGCCGGCACAGCTGGTGCAGGTGTTGTTCAATCTGGGCGAGATGGTCACGGCTACCCAGTCGGTATCTGACGACACCCTGGAGATCCTGGGCGGCGAGCTCAACTACCAGATCCAGGTCGTGTCCCCAGAGGACGAGGACCGCGAGCTGCTGGAGTCCTTCGATCTCGAGTTTGGTGAGGACGAGGGCGACGACTCTGACCTCGTTGCACGTCCCCCCGTTGTTACCGTCATGGGTCACGTTGACCACGGCAAGACGAAGCTGTTGGACGCCCTGCGCCATACCGACGTGGTGAAAGGCGAGGCCGGTGGTATCACTCAGGCCATTGGCGCCTATCAGGTCCAGACCGAGGTCGACGACGCCGAGAGGGCTATCACCTTCATCGATACTCCTGGCCACGAGGCGTTCACGGCTATGCGTGCTCGCGGTGCCCAGTCCACCGATATCGCGGTGCTCGTCGTGGCTGCTGATGACGGCGTGATGCCTCAGACCGTTGAGGCTTTGAACCACGCGAAGGCCGCTGATGTGCCGATTGTGGTAGCCGTCAACAAGATCGATAAGCCTGAGGCTGATCCGGATAAAGTCCGTGGACAGCTCACCGAGTACGGCTTAGTGCCGGAGGAGTACGGCGGCGACACGATGTTCGTCAATGTCTCTGCTCGTACCCATGAGGGTCTCGATGATCTTCTCGAGGCGATCGTGCTGACTGCCGACGCAGCCCTTGATCTGCGTGCCAATCCCGATATGGCCGCTCAGGGCGTTGCCATTGAGGCCCACCTCGATAAGGGGCGTGGTCCGGTGGCCACCGCCCTGATCCAGCGTGGCACCCTGCATATTGGCGATTCCATCGTTGCCGGGTCCTCCTATGGACGTGTGCGCGCCATGATCAATGATCAAGGTGAGAGCGTCGACGAGGCTGCTCCGGCTACCCCGGTTCAGGTTCTTGGGTTGACCTCCGTACCCGGCGCTGGCGATAACTTCCTGGTTGTTGACGATGACCGCAAGGCGCGCCAGATTGCTGAAAAGCGTGAGGCCCGCATGCGTGCTGCCCAGCAGGCCAGGTCGTCGCGTCGCAAGACCCTTGACCAGCTGTTTGAACAGTTGGAGAAGGGCGAGACCGAGGAGTTGCTGCTCATCCTTAAGGGCGACGGTGCTGGTTCGGTTGAGGCGCTCGAGGATGCCCTGGCCAAGATCGATGTGGGCGACGAGGTTGACCTGCGCGTTATTGACCGCGGCGTCGGTGCCATCACCGAGACCAACGTCTCGCTGGCTGCCGCTTCCAACGCCGTCATCGTGGGCTTCAATGTTCGCCCGACCGCCCATGCCCAGCGTATGGCTGACGAGGAGAACGTTGACATCCGGTACTACTCGGTCATCTACGACGCCATCGACGAGATCGAGGCCGCCCTGCGAGGCATGCTCAAGCCGATCTACGAGGAGAAGGCAATGGGCACCGCGGAGATCCGCCAGATCTTCCGCTCTTCGAAGGTTGGAACGATCGCGGGCTGCATGATCACCGACGGCACCATCCGTCGTCATGCCAAGGCCCGTCTCGTCCGCGACGGCGTGGTGATCCAGGAGACCGAGATCAACACGCTGCAGCGCGAGAAGGATGCCGTCACCGAGGTGCGTGAGGGTTACGAGTGTGGTCTGACCCTGACCAACTATTCCGATATTCACGTTGGTGACGAGATCCAGTGCTACGAGATGGTGGAGAAGCCTCGCGACTGAGCTTGGTCACTGTCCTGAACGGGGCGTCCACGTGGAAGCGTGGTCGCCCCGTTCGTGTTTTGCCGCCGATTTGGCCCATTGCGACCCGAAGGATATTATCATTCACAATTCGGTAGCAATAGGGCGGTGTTGCCCCGTTGCGCGATGTACTGGAAAGATGGCTGACGAATGTATAAGAAGAGTCGCATTGTAGTTATGTTTGCATTTGCCGAGTCTGTCTTTGGCTTGTGTTCTGCTGCGCCGGGACTTGCTGATACTATCAGAGCGACTCCTGTGACATCGTGGAAGAGTCTTTCTGTCACAGGAGGATCGGCGAAAGCATCAGGAAAAACCCAAGGACATAAGAAAGCCTACATGTCATCAGATGGTGTCTGGCATTCTCAGGCTAATTACATTTTCACTGTCGCGGGTCACAAGAAAACTGACAGGGGCGGTTACGGCAAGATCGACGCTTCCGTTCTTTATTATACCTGTCAGCCCATGCCGGGTGGAAACTGTATACCGAAAGTCTTAAGAACCGGGGCATCAGGCAGCACTGGGCGTTTGGTTGGTGGAAAGGCGTACAGATGGGATGCTGACGCCAAGATCCGCGTTGGTCGTAATCAAAGAGGCGGTTGGCAACGTTCTTCTAAGATTTGTATCGACCTAGTGGCTCGACGTGATAAGTGCAGCGATGGGTTGAATTGGTGAGTTCTGACACGATTGAACTTGACGAGGTGGTCGTTCGATACCGGTCGGGTTGGCAACTGGGGCCGGTATCGGCCACCTTTCCGGTGGGGGTGAGTGCCCTGGTCGGCCCCAATGGTGCGGGCAAGACGACGATGCTTGCTGTGCTCACCGGAATCAAACGACCGAGGGCCGGGACGCTACGTCGTGACGGGCAACCCGTGAGGAGACGATGGGAGGGCTCTGGGTACCGGGCCCACATCGGGTACGTTCCGCAGGAATGCACCTGGTCACCGTCGTGGCCGGTCGAAGACTTTCTCGCCTTCTGTGCGCGCATGTATCGAGTACCGTCCACGCAGGTCAGGCACAGGTGCCAAGGCGTCATGTCCGATCTGAACGTCGGTCAATTCGCCCACCAGCCCATCGGTACTCTGTCGGGCGGTCAAAAGCGTCGGGTCTTCCTCGCGGCGGCACTGGTTCACGACCCCGAGGTGCTCATTCTTGATGAGCCGACCGTGGGCCTGGATCCGGGGGAGCGGATCTCGTTTCGCCGCCACGTCGTCGAGCAGGCGGCCTCACGGGTCGTCGTGCTGTCCACCCATCTCATGGATGACGTCGCCTTGTCCGCAGACCAGGTGCATCTGGTCGATGGGGGACACATTACCTGGAGCGGCACGCTGCCCGAATTGATGGCTGCAGCAGGAGAATCTGATTCACAGGACCACGTGTCAGTGGCTGAGCAAGGTTACCTGCACCTGATGCAAGGTCGCGCAGAATCCGAGCTCCTTGAGGGGGACCGATGAAAGCCTGTCTTCGGCAGGCCGTCTGGTCTGGGCTGGGGCTTGCCGTGTTGTGGGTCGCCACGAGCGTTGGCCTGATGCACATGTATCCCCGCGTGTGGAAGTCCTTCGCCTTGACGACGGGGAGTGTCTCGGTGGACACGGTCATCCTGTCTCCAGTGTGCTGCGGAGTCGGGGTGGCGTACGGCGCCCGTCTTCGCCGCGCCGGGGTCACGCGTACATCCCGAGCCTGGCCGCGCAGCGCCACCGCCGCCATCGTCACCACCTGGCTGATGGGTGTCGGAGCCGTTCTGCTCCTGGCTGTGGGGGTAACGACCGCAATCCTCGCATTGGTGGCTTCCGGTGACGCCGATCCGCGACTCGTGATGGGTTCGGTCCTCACCGCCATGGCCGCCACGGCATTCCTGGCCCTGGGGGCCGTCCTTGGAGTGGCGGCTGGTTCCTATCTGCTCGCCGCTGTCGCTGCCATCGCGGTCTACTTGGTGGCGGGGGCCGTTCCTGAGGCCTATGACCTGCTCATCGGATGGTCTGGTCCTGCGGCCATCGACGGCGCCCCTTCGCATCTCACCTGGCACGCCATCGCGTTGTGGGCTGGACTCGATTGTGCCGTCATCGTCGTCTCCTTGGTGCTCGTGGCCGTGATCACGACACCCGGTGGTGGGCCTTGGTGGCGGTGGCTCACGGCGACGATTCTGGTGGCAGCGGTCATCGTTGACGCCGCAGCGACGATTCGGTCGGAGGAGGTGTGGGAATCCACGGATGATTGGCGGTGTCGTGAGGTCGGCAAGCACGGATCCATGGCATGCGTCTCCGGTGACCTGTCCTGGCGGCTGGAGGAGTACGCGACGGCGATGGGCCGCGTCGATGACCTGTTGATGGCCAGCGGGGTCCAGAGACGCATTGTCTACGCCCCCGAGGGAGGACCAGGGAAGGCCGGTTACCTGCCGGTGCGGACGCACGTGTCGACCTCCTCCACAGCGAGAGAATGGGCCGGGGATCTCAACGCACCCCTGCTGGGTGACAACCTGTTGGGAGTCGAGGATTCCACGTCCTCACAGTGTGACGGGACGGTCGAAATCCTTGACGACGCACTGGTGTCGGTCATGGACGGTCAACCCCTCGCCCCGGACTCGCTGCGATCCATGGTGGCACAGGTGAGGGCTTGTCCATGACGGGTCGGCTCTCCTGCTTCGGATGGTTCCTGCGCAGTCGCGGTCTGGTGGCCGTAGTGGCCTATCTGACGGTGGGAATGGTCTGTGCCCATCACCTTGGCGGCGACCTCGTCACCGTCCCGTTTGCCGGCAGCAGGTCGGTTGATGTGGGGCTGGGGCCTTCGAGCCTGAGTGGCATCATCGCCTCCGTATTGTTCTCCTCCCCGGACCCACAACGGGAGCAGGCCTTCCCCGACCGTCCCATTCGCACCATGAGGGTGGTGTGGGCCGTCATCGTTCTGGTGTGGCCAGTGGCATGGGCCGTCCTGTTCAACGGTGACCAACCCATTTCTCAGTGGTGGGTGCTGTGGTTTGCGCGCAACCATGTCCTGCTGGTGGGACTGGCGATGGTCGCCAGCGTCGTACTGTCGGTGGCCTGGGCGTGGCTGCCGGGAACCATCTTCGTCCTGTCGTGCTGGATCCTGGGTACCAAGGATTCCGCGGCGACTCCCTACTGGTGGGCGCTGCTGAACCAGAGCCCCTTTGACGTGTTGAGTCTCGCTATGGCAGCTGTATTGGTCGTCGTCGGAGTAGTGCTGCAATGGCACACACCCGGGCCATCGCGTTGAGACTCGCTGTCGTGTGCGTTGGTGTGTCTGGTGTGGAAAGATAGGGACCCGGTTCAGGACACGAATGGCGAGGAGAGATCATGAAGCCACCCAATCCCCGGGTCGCCAAACTGGCCGACCAGATCAGGGTTGTCGTTGCCGAAACCCTCGAGCGCCGCGTCAAAGATCCCCGGTTAGGGTTCGTGACGATTACCGACGTGCGTCTGACCGGCGACTCGCGTGACGCCACGCTGTTCTGGACGGCCATGGGCACTGACCAGCAGATTGCGTCTACCGCAGCTGCGTTGAAATCGGCCAAGGGACTACTGCGCTCCACCGTCGGCAAGCGGCTCGGCCTGCGCTATGCCCCGACTTTGACGTTCGTGCGCGACGCTACCCCGGAGACTGCCAAGTCCATTGAGGACGCTTTAGCTCGGGCCGCTGCCTCTGATGCTGAGATTGCACGTCGTTCTGAGGGGGCCATACCTGCCGGTGAGACTGATCCTTATCGTCATCGTGACGAGGAGGAGTGAAGGGCTAGTTGCCTGCATGACGTCGGTGGCCCCGGGTAATCGGCCCGAGGTCACCGTTCATGGTGTGACAGGAATCATGTCCACAGGCCGTCGGGGGAGAAGACCTCGTTGACGAGTTCGTCGTACCAGCCGGCCTCTCGTGCTAAGTCGAGGACGGTGTAGCGAGAGCGGTAGTACATCGCTTTGGGGAAGGTCGCTTGTACGTCGGCGGCAGTCAGCCCGATGTCTTCGGGACGTGACGGTGCCCCTGCGCGACGCAGCTGGTCGGCGAAGTCACGGGCTGGCACGAGCTGCTTAGTCAGGGCCGTGCGGGTATCTTCCCATCCGTCGATGACCCGGGTGAGTCGGGCACGTAGTTCTCCCGGTTCGACGTACTTTACTCGTGTCTCGGCGACCGCGTGATCGGCCAGGGCTCCGTCGAAGGTTGACCGAATATTAGCTTCGACGGCGGGCCACTGCGGCCACGCCGCCACCGCGGCGTCGACATCGAGACTACTCAGGTCACGATCGAGGAATTTCTCGTAGAAAGCCAGCATGGCCAGGGTCCCGATGGCGACCTTGTGCCCGTGGGACAGCGGTGGGTTGCGGTCGGTGCCCACGTGGGTCAGCTCCCAGATGTGGCTGAAGTAGTGTTCGGCCCCAGATGCCGGACGAGTGCCGTCGTAAACTTGCATCGCCAGGCCTGACAGAATGAGACCCTCTACGAGCCCGGAGAATGCTTCCGGATCGCCGCGGCGCAGGTCATCGGGACGTGATAGGGCATCCCGGACGCCGCTTTGGACGAGGGCCCACACATGCTGGTCGAGTGGCTCTACCCCGGCGGCGTCAGCGATGATCCAGTCTGCACCACCGGGAATCTTGGCAGCCAAGTCGCCATATCCGGATGCTGTCATGACCTGTGGTGCGGCGGCGGTGATGTCCAAGTCGAAAATGACAACTTGCGGTGCTACGCACTGCATCGTCACTTTGACCCCATTGTCGCTGATGGGCGCCCCGGCCCCCGTGTAGCCGTCCATGGAGGCTGCAGTTCCGACGACGGCGTAACGCCGTCCCACGTTCTTGGCGGCCAGTTTCGTCAGGTCGTTAATGGCTCCTGACCCGACCGCGATCGGGACGACTGCCGAACCGGTCTCGGCGTCTAGGGTGCGCAGCCGGTCGGCGATGGTGTGGGCGTTGTCTAAAGAGGCGTACAGGCAAGGCTCGGCAGGGAAGACCAGCGGGTCGCAGGCCGCCACCCCGGCCGAGCGTAAGCCGGCTTCGACGGCCTTCCCCGCCACTGCCCAGGTGCGCTCGTCGGCAACGACAAGGGCGGGCAGGTTGTGGGCCCTGACGCGGCACATGTGCTCAGCCAGGACGTTTCCGGCACGATCGAGGACTCCCCGTCCCATTTCGACGACGTCGGTGTCCCCGGCGCCCGCGACGGCTGCCGCGATGATCTCGTCACTCATGGTCAATCGTTCCCTTCGTCTGATGCAGTATGTGGTGCGGGGTCGTTTGTGGCGGACGTGAGGAATGTCGCGACCTCGTGCAGTGCTTCGACCTCGTCAGGGCCATCGGCCAGGATCTCGACGACGGCGCCCTCGTGGACGTCCAATCTCAGCAGGTCCGCTAGCCGGGTAAGACTGGCCGTCCCGCGTGAGGATCGCAGGAAAACACTGGCCGAGTGGCCGGAGGCCAGTAGTACGGCCTGTGCAGCCACCCTGGCATGGATCCCGGCAGGGTGGCCTATTGTCACCTCGGTGCGGATCATGCTGACTCGATGAGGATTGTGCTGCCGGCCTGCGGTCTGGGCAGCTCACCGCCACAGCGTACGTGGAGGGCCCCCTCGAGCCGGGGCTCGTCGGCGCCGTCGAAGACGAGGGTGACGTGCCCTAAGGAGTCGAGGTTGCGCTGTGCGAGGGCACCAATTGCTGTGATGGGGAAGCGGTGCTCGCCGATGGCGAGGACGTCGCCGACACCGATGGTGCCGCTCGAGGTCGCCTCAGGTAGGGCGTAACAGAAGTCGCGAAGTTCGTCAGGTGCCTTACCCCCGAATGTGACAAGCATTTTCTCGCTGAGAAAGGACTCGGCCTGCGAGCCGACGGCGCAGATCTGATTGCGATAGATGACAGACATTGATGTTCTCCGGATCAGGTTTGAGTGTCAGGATGCGTACAGGCCGATGCTGCACAGCCAGGCGATGGCGACTCGTGGGACGCCGTTAAGGAATCGCGAGTACAAGACGCTGGGGACGCCAACCTCGACTGTTTCCGGGGCAGCCTCAGCTAGTCCTAGGCCGACCGGGATGAAGTCGCAGGCGTTTTGGGTGTTAATGGCGAACAGCGCTGGAAGGGCCAAGCTGGGATGGATGTTGTGCTTGCCGATCTCCACGCCGATGAGAGTTCCGATGATCTGACCGATGACGGCTCCTGGGCCGAGCAGGGGCGACAGGAAGGGCAGCGAGCAGATGAGGCCAAGGACGATGAGCCCGATGCCGTTGCCGGCTAGCGGGATGAGAAGTTTGGTGAACCAGGTACCGAATCCGGAGGCGTTGATGATGCCGATAAGCATGGCTACGAACCCCATGAAGGGGATGATGGTGGTCAGCATAGCCTGCACTGCGTCTCGAGCGGCTTGGTAGAACACCGAGATGACCTTGCCGGCGCCCAGGCCGATCTTGTCCATGACGGTCTTGTTCTTCTTCTCGGCGACGGCCTTGGAAATCTTCTTGTCAGTGCTCCATTCCCCCTGGACGGTGCCTGCTGTTCCGGCTTTTGACCGTGGCGCGGCAGCGGCGGCTATAGCGGGGGAGGTGACAGTGGCGGAGGATGTAGGTGAGTCGGCCAACCGGACCTGGTCGACGTCGACGGCGGAGACGTAGATCGACTCGTTGATGTATTGGGCCAGCGGACCGCTCTTACCGGTTGGCATGACGTTGATAGTCGGGATTCCCTTGCGAGGGTAGATTCCGCACCTTAGGGTCCCCCCGCAGTCGATGATGACGGCCATCATCTCCTCGTCGGGGATGGAGGTGTTAAACCCATTGACCGGTTCGGCACCAGACAGCTCGGCGATGCGATCAACGACCGGGGGCCGGACGCCTCCGCCGACGATGTAGACGAGCTTGTGTTTAGCCTCGGTAGGGGTGATGGTGAGGGGGCCGCCGTAGCCGCCGGAGCCATGGGAAACGGTGACGGAGTGGTACTCGGTCATCTCAGGCCTCCACAAGGGTGTCGACGTGGACGATCTTCCCGTCCATGGTGTCGGGGAGGATGACCTTCTGCTGCCTGCTCACGTATCTGGTAGTTAAGTCGGTCACCCAGCCACCGACGAAGTTGAGGACGAGGCCAACGAGCAGGTAGCGGATCGCCAGCGGCCCGGTCGGTAGTCCAGCCTTCGTGATGCCCTGGGCGATGCCGAGCCAGATAAATAGTTCGGCAGGATTGATGTGTGGGAAGATCCCGTTGCTGGTGTGGCAGAACTGGGCCGCCGAAGCGAAGTAGCTCGGCTTGTAGCGCTCCGGGAGGAATCGGCCCAGGGAGTGCACCATCGGGTTGCACAGCATGAATGAGCCGATGAAGGGGAGCAGAAGATAACGGCTGACGGGATTGTTTCCGGCTTTCTGGGCGAGGCGGTTGATCCGGTCCTCACCAATGAGGCGGATGAGCGAGTTCATGGCGATGAGGAGCATAAGCACCAGGGGCACGATGCTTCCCATCCAGCTCACGAATGTCTTCGCACCTTCTTGGAACAGGCCGACGAACCATTCAGCGGCCTCCACCAGGTAGTGCATGGTCAACTCCTTCGTATGTGGTGGCGTTCGGGATGGCCCCGGCTGCGGAAGCACGGGGGGAGAGAGAGAATTGTGTTGAGCGGAGCCGTTCAGTCGACGGCGGTGAGCCCACGTCTGCGGACGACGTGCCGGGTGTCAGCCGCAGGTCGTTCACGGGTGTGTCCTACCTTGGCGTCGACTCGGTTGATGACCTTCATAAGCGGGGTCGGGGGCTCGACCGGGATCTCGCCAGCCAGGGCTGTGAGGAAGTTGTCACGGGCGTTGGCGATGGCGCGCCGCGTTACTCGATCAGTTCGCACATATGCAGGGTCGATCTCTTCGAGAGGCAACCCGTCGAAGACCGGGAAGTCCCTGAACCTGGCCAGAACGGTGATGCCGTTCATACGACGGCCCGCGACGACACGGTCCCTATCGTCGAGCAGGAACATGACGATGGCGCCCCGACTCAGCGCGTTCTTCTGTTTGCCGATGGCGACTTTTCCGCGTTTGCGCAGCAGTGTGTAGGTCGTGGAGAAATTCCTCATCTGGCGCATGGCTAGGGTGGCATTGCACACATAGATGATTGCGACGGTGGCAAGAACGGGCCAGAACATCATCTCTCCTCGGGGCAGACGGGATTGCAGGGGCGGGAGGCCATGAGCCAGAAGACATCTTCATAACTGGTGAGCTGGCTTAGCCGGTTGAGCAGGTCTGGGTCGTTGGTCAGGCGAATGATCTCGTCGTAGACGGTGATGAGGATGGTGTCGTCGTAGTCGGTTTTGTCGGGAACACCCATAAGGAAGACGACGCGAGCACCGGGCTGCTCTGGGCGGCGCGGAATGGTCGCCATCGCCAGCACGATGCGTTCGGCCCCTGGGATGGTGGCGTGGGGGAATCCGACGAGACCGTCGAGTAGCATGGTTGCTTCGTTCTCGCGAGCCCGCAGTGTGGTCAGGAAGGTCTCGTCGACCAGACCCTGGTCAACTAAGTAGGCTACGAGAGCCTCGGTTGCCGACCAGTAATCGGTTCCTGCTGGCATGGCCATGAAACGGTCGGGGGAGAGCATCGACATAAGTAACGACGAGTTGGCCCCGGTGAGCTGAAGGTCGACGTGACCACGCAGGTTTAACCTTGACATCCGGCTGATGAGTTCGGCGGGATCAAAGACCTGGCCGAGCTGAATGACTGGAACGTCGCCGAAGGCAAGGGCCGTGATGTCGACATCGGGGGTGGCGACGACGAGATCCGTTCTGGCCAGCGTCGACTCGTCTGCCTCGTCGCCGGTCAGCATGAGGTACTTGGTGCCGTGGGGGAGCACTTTATCGAGCTGGATCCGCATGAGGTTGGCTGAGACCCGTCCGGTCGCTGTGACGATCGCCAACCTGAGGTAGGGGCAGGCACGGTGGGAGTCGAGGAATACTATGGTGATAGCCCGTCAGTAGTCCGGTTTCGGAGTCACTGATCCGCATACCGGTGCGTTCCTCGATGACGTCGCGGCTGATCTCGGCCATCCGATGGGCCACCGGGTACTGATAGCGAATGCTGCGCACCGACTCCTCGTCGATCGTGACGCGAAAACGTATCCGGTTGAGCATGAACGTGAGGTGGTGGGCGAACTCGTCAGCAAGCTCGTCGGCGTCCAGATGGATCTGCATGACCTCGGCGATACGTTCAAAGATGGCGTCGACGAGGCCGGGAACCTCCTCGTCAGCGGGGAAGAGCTGACGACCCTGCGCACTGTCGGGGGTGCGCATTCCGGCGACTGACATGGCGAGGAAGAGCTCCTCTTCGATTGGGAAGGTGGTCGAAACGAGATCTTCAGCTTCGGTGAGAAGTTCGGAAGCAATGCGGTGGGCGGGGGTGTTGCGAAGACGTTGGTACTCCTCGGGCATCTCGTCTAGTGGGTGGCTGGTGAGGGTTCGATCGAGTAGAACGGTGAGCCAGCGACGCACATAGTGACGTGATGGCCTGGACAGGTGAGCCTGCCCGGTGATCCGGGAAACGACGGCGACGATGTCGTCGTCGATAGGGTACTCGTCGACGAGTTCGGCGGGGTAGAGGGTTAGCTCGGCCAGACGCAGATCGAGTTCCTCGGCGGCGAGGCTGAAACCCCAGTTGGAACGCCCCTCGATGCGTACTCCGAGGGGTTTCAGGGCTTCACGCAATCGGGCAATGTCGGCCAAGACGGTTGTTCGGGAGGTGCAGACGATGTCGGCCAGGTCGTCCGAGGTCACCGGGTGTTTGGCAGACAGCAGGACTCCGAACTCCTGTGCGCGGCGATGACGTGGGTCGTTGAGGGAGTCCGTGGCGCGGACCAGACGACCACGGATTTGGCTGTATTCCTGTGGGTCGAGAATGTAGAGGCGGTAACGGCCGCCGGTGGGGCGTACGGACGCCGCAGGGGCCAGCATCCGGTTGAGCGTGTTGATGGCGTTGGTGATGGTGCGGGGGCTGACCTGCAGGCGTTCTGCCAGCGCTTCGGCGGAGGCTGTCAGCGATGTCTCCAGTTGCCTGAGGATCCACATTTCTCGGTCCATGAGATCACCTCCTTGTGCTCGACCTTGTTGGTTGGCATGAAGTTAGCACCGCACCTGCGCCCCGGTCTTGCGGCATTGTGCGTGCTTCTTTCCGACTTTTGGAAAGGCAGTGGCGCGATGAGTCGCTCTATGCGGTTGCGGTACACACTCGCGTACCGTTCGTCAGGTAGAGGAGGACCTATTACCCTCATACCGGTCTTGACCCTTCCAGTGCGACGTTGCAGCATGCCTGTGGTCATCGATCTCTTTGAGGTCAGTTGGTCGTGTCGACGCACCATAGAAGCCGTGCGGCTGTCGATAGTTATCAGGCCCAGGATTGTGCATTACGAATGCCCGATTCGGGTTGTTCGTCTTGGGTATTCGGCTCGCGCCACATCTCTGATCATTGCTTTTATTAGCAGACTTTTCTTTGTTGAATTTGGTTCAATATCTATGTGCAATCGGTTGCACAGGGTGGGGGGCTTACATATGGTGCTGGGCCCATGCAACCGGATGGCAAGACTCGTACATGATCCCTGTGTAATCTCGTGCATGGACGCTGTGCATTGAGGTGCGATCGTGCCCAGAAGGTCAGGACTCAGATTGCGAGATGGAGGGGTGATTGATGCGAGAGCAGATCTTGCAAGTATTTCCGCCGGGTGTTTGTTCGGTTGCACCCCTCTGGGGTAACGATCAAGTTAGCATCGAATCGACCAACAACCACTTGAGGTACCGTTGCGACATCTACGCCGCTATGACGCTTCTACTGGATTGGCCTCGCTTCACTGACTGGCTCGCTGCGCTAGGTGGATTGATGCTGTTACCGGAGTAGTCCTTCCGTGTTCGACGCCCGTTGCGCAGTTGGTGAGTCGAATCGAAACGCATTGTTGACGTCAGTGAGAAGCCCTCTCGTCGATCATCGTTCTACATGGTGGTGGATAACGTGCCTCGGCTTCGCTGGTTTGACGATGGTGCCGATCACGAAGGTAAGGCGATCCTGATATGGTGCGTGGGCGTCTTGATGATGCGGGGCTTCTTCGCCCGCAACGATCGTGCCGGGACCGTGCTCGCTGCGGGTGGATCATAGTGATCACTCCGCCACAGCAATGACCATGAAGGGATACCCCATGACGGAAACGAACAACCTCGGGTTCATCGAAAACCTCGCCGCTCAGATTGATTACTCTGACGGGTCAACTGTTTCCAAAACTGTCATGCGAGCCGAGGGGGTGAACATCGTCCTGTTCTCCTTTGCTGCCGGAGAGGAGCTGTCGGAGCACACTGCCGCGATGCCCGTCATCGTCGAGGCTCTTGAAGGTCAGCTCGAAATCACTGCCGAGGGGCGCACCGTGACTCTGAACCCTGGGGGCATAGTGCACTTCACAACGCGTCTGCCCCACGCGGTGAGGGCAGTTGAGGCCTCGAAAATGGCCCTGTACATGATCACCGCGTGACTTTGGGCAGACCAGCTTGTTGAAGCCCTCCTGAGTCGGGATACTGGCTCCGATGAATACTCTCCAGTCTGGCGTCCTCGTCGTTGACAAACCTGCCGGCGTCACGTCTCACCAGGTGGTTGGGCGGGTGCGGCGCCTCATGGGTACTCGCAAGGTCGGCCACGCTGGAACTCTTGACCCAATGGCCAGCGGCGTCCTCGTCGTTGGGGTCAATCGCGCGACTCGCCTGTTGGGCCACTTGTCTTTGCATGATAAGGACTACACCGCCACCATGAGGCTAGGGGTGGGCACCGTCACTGATGACGCGGAGGGGGACGTCACTGTGACCACCGACGCTTCCGCAATCGAAGACAGGGCCATTCACGCCGCGATGGCGCGTCAGACCGGAGAGATCCAACAGGTTCCCGCTGCCGTCAGCGCGATCAAGGTTAACGGCCGGCGGGCCTACGCCAAGGTGCGTGCTGGTGAGGACGTCGTCCTACGGCCGCGCACTGTCACCGTTTCTCGGTTTGAGGCTATTGCTATTCGACGTCACGGTCAGGTAATTGACGCCGACGTCGAGGTTACGTGCTCCTCGGGAACCTACGTGCGGGCGCTGGCTCGTGACATCGGTGCGGATCTTGGAGTCGGGGGACATCTCACCGCCCTGCGTCGTACTCGCGTCGGCCCGTTCGATCTCACCGCTGCCTGTGTAGATATTTTCGCGCAGGACGCCGTCACACCCACCCCGATGACAATGGCTGAGGCCGCTGCACTCAGTTTCCCCGTTGTTCACGTCACTGCGGACCAAGCAGCTGCTATCCGGGTGGGTCGACGTCTAAATTTCACGGTGCCGGCGGAAGTGACCGCAATAATTGCGGAAACTGGTGAATTGTTGGCCCTATATCGTCCGGATGACGAGAAAGATGGCCAGAGTCGCGCAATATGTGTGCTGGTGTGACGACGCCGTCACACCACTTTGGATAGAGCGCGCCATAATACGCTCAGCTGCATAGCCATGGTCGAAGTGATCTTTGGCGCTCCGGGCGATATTACTCACACACAGACGCGTATTTCTAGCATTGTTGTAAACATTTCATAACGATTCGTATTGTTATGAATAAAATATTCGCATTTGCATACATAGATATAGCGTGATACCATCAAATGGTTAATTTGCGCCGATGTCGGCCCGCCATTTCGGTGATCGATGTCGCCGTGACATGAGGCCGTGGCGTTTTGTGTCGCCTGGGTTATTTCCAAATCTTCCATACGAAAGGTGCCGTACGACGTGGATTTAGTTCGAGCATCCCACCTGTACAAGGTTTTCGGTAAAAATGAGCGACAAGTGATCGAAAGACTCAAGGCAGGGGAGTCTCGAGAAGAACTCGCCTCTCTCGGCACCGCGGCTGTCATTGACGTGAGCTTTGAGGTCGCTAAGGGGGAGACCTTCGTCGTCATGGGACTGTCGGGATCCGGAAAGTCCACCCTCATCAGGATGATTAACGGGCTGTGGTCCCCGTCTGAGGGTACCGTTGAGGTTGCCGGCAAAGTCGTTTCTGGCATGAATGATGCTCAGATGCGGGCGCTGCGTCGCGACCACGTCTCAATGGTTTTCCAGCACTTCGCACTACTTCCTCATCTTACTGTGCGTGAAAATGCGGCCTACGGGCTGAAGTTGCAAGGCAAGCTCAAGCAGAAGGAACGCCTTGAGAAGGCCAACGAGTGGCTGAACACTGTCGGTCTTAATGGGTGGGGAGACAAGTATCCTCATCAGCTTTCCGGTGGCATGCAGCAGCGAGTTGGTCTGGCTCGTGCACTCGCAGCCGAGACCGACATCCTGCTCATGGATGAGGCTTTTTCGGCCCTTGATCCGCTTATTCGTCGCGAAATGCAGGATCAGCTTCTCGAGCTGCAGGGTGCTCTCAATAAGACCATCATCTTCATTACCCACGACCTCAATGAGGCCATGTACCTGGGCGATCACATCGCCGTGATGCGCAATGGTCGTGTCGCGCAGATCGGTACTTCCGATGAGATCCTTACTCAACCCGCTGACGACTACGTTGCGGACTTTGTTCAGGACGTCGACCGCAGCCGAGTGCTCACCGCGTCAGCCGTCATGCGTCCCACTGAGGCTGTTGTCTCTCGGTCGGCAGAACCTCGACGAGTTCAGCGGATCCTGGACCAGCGCGAGTGGGCTGGCGTCTTCGTTGTCGATGAGCATCGTCGTTTGCTTGGCACGGTCGGCGATCAAGAGGTCATCGAGGCTGCTCGCCGCGGAGATCGCAGTATTGCTGACGCGGTGGAAACTAGCGGCATCCTCACGGCGCGGACCGACACTCCGTTGTCCGAGCTCTTCGCTCCGACCAGCAACGCCAGGGTGCCGTTGGCCGTTGTCGACGAGGACTTCCACCTCATGGGTGTCATCTCTCGGGTGACCCTGCTCGACGCGATGTCACGAGCTCGCGACGAGGCAGGAGAGGGATCTGTCATGTCCTTGGAGAACACCGGAAAGCTTCCCATTATCAGGGATACCGGTAACCCGGTCGGTCTTCCGCCGGCTGACCAGATTGCGACGATCGAGAAGGAGGCCTGATCGCCATGGGCTTCAATTTCGCTAACCCTCGAATTCCGCTCGGTAGCTGGATCGAGACCTTCTTTGACTGGTTCCAGAACGCCTTTGACTGGCTCATCACGTTCACAAACGTTGTCATCGGTGGCATGTACCACGGTCTTAATCTGGTGCTGTCCAAACCGTTATACCTAGTCATGATGGCGGTCTTTGCCGCTATCGGTTGGGCCTGCGCCAACTGGAGAGTGGGCCTGTTTGCCCTCATCGGTTTCTATCTGGTGAGATCCATGGACCAGTGGAACAACACCATGCAAACCCTCGCTTTAGTGGTGGTTGCGGTCATCCTGGCCCTTATCCTGGCAATCCCATTGGGTATCTGGGCGGCCAAGTCGAAGCGATTCTCGGCCATCATCAAACCGATCCTCGACTTTATGCAAACGATGCCTTCTTTGGCATACCTGGTTCCGGTCATCGTGCTCTTCGGTATTGGACAGGTGCCCGGTGCCATCGCGACCATCATCTTCGCGCTGCCGCCGGGAGTGCGGTTCACCGAGCTGGGCATCCGTGGAGTCGACACTGAGACCGTTGAGGCCGGCGCCGCATTCGGTGCTAGCCCCCGTCACATCCTGTGGCGTATTCAGATGCCGCTAGCTATGCCGACGGTGATGGCCGGTGTTAACCAGGTCATCATGCTGGCCCTGTCCATGGTTGTGCTCTCGGGCATGGTCGGTGCTGGTGGCCTCGGCGGTGACGTCGTCGCAGCCCTGTCCCAAGTTGATATTGGCCTAGGCATGGAGGCTGGCTTGGCGGTGGTTATCGTCGCTGTATACCTAGACCGCATCACCAACGGACTAGCCAATCGCACTCCGCTCGCCCGGGCGCAGCGGGCGAGCTGAGTCAATGCACATGAACACGAGGAAGTACCGATGAGCAGAAGCATGGTTCGACGCAAGGTCATCGCCGTGACATCCGCCCTGACGGTCGGGGCCCTGGCTCTATCTGGGTGTGGTGCCACTAACAGTGGAAACGGGGAATCCGGTGGCTCCGACGTCGGTTCTGACAACGTCAACACGAAGTGGGCCGATTGCACCCCTGGTCACGGGTCGAAGGACACCACTTCCATGAAGGTCGACGGCAAGAAGGACATCACCATTGGTGCCTTCAACGGTTGGGATGAGTCCTTCGCGACTGCCGGGATTATGAAGAACGTCCTGGAGAAGGACGGATACAAGGTGACGATCAAGGGCTTCGACGCTGGCCCAGGCTATGCCGGACTTGTCGCCGGGGATATCGACCTCCTTACCGACGGCTGGCTGCCGGTGACTCACGCCGATTACGTAAAGCGGTATGGCGATAAGATGGAGAACCTTGGCTGTTGGTACGACAACGCCAAATTGACTATTGCGGTCAATAAGGATTCCAAGGCCCGTACTATCGGGGACCTCAAAACCATGGGCGATGAGTACGACAATACTTTGTATGGGATTGAGGCTGGTGCTGGTTTGACTAAGGCGACCAAGGACTCGGCCATCCCGAAATATGGGTTGAAGAATCTCAACTTCAAGATTTCATCAACCCCGGCCATGCTGGCCCAACTTAAGAAATCCACCAGCGCTGGTCAGGACATCGCAGTGACCCTGTGGCGCCCGCACTGGGCCTACGGTGCCTTCCCGGTCCGCGACTTGAAGGATCCCAAGAAGGCTATGGGCAATGCTGAGGTGATCTACAGTTTCGGCCGTCCGGGCTTTGAGCAGGACTTTCCGAAGGTGGCCCAGTTGGTGCGCAATATGGCCTTTGACGACAACAAGCTTTCCGACCTCGAGGACACTATGTTCTCTGCGGACAAGTACGGTGGCAAGAACCAGGAAAAGGCCGTCGAAGAATGGATCTCACGTAACAACGACTGGGTCGACAAGCTTAAGACTGGCCAACTCGCCGAGAAGTAAGTCAGACATCGATACGGGCCGCCCGTGCGGCAGCCCGTTGCCGACCACGGTATTCAGTCTCCGGGCTGTCGCTGCCCTTTACGGATTGGGTGAGGGAAGCACGCTCGGTCGGATTCGGGTTCAACTGGATTCGCACCATAGACTGCCCAACGTGTCTGTTCCCGAGGAATCGTCGACTGTAGTCATCGGAAACTTCGATGGTGTGCATCGAGGCCACCAGGCCCTGGTTCAAGAGGCTAAGAGGCTGGATCCGGACGGCTACGTCGTCGTCGTCACTTTCTGGCCCCATCCGCTGACCGTTGTGGCTCCTGATCAGGCCCCGGCCTTGCTGTGTTCGCTGGAGCGACGGATCGAGTGGCTCAAGGATGCCGGCGCCAGCGAAGTGCGCGTAGTCAATTTCACTACCGAGATTGCCAGTTGGGCTCCTGCGGCGTTTGTTGATCGGGTGCTCGGACCCTTACAGCCCAGGCATGTGCTGGTGGGTCAGAATTTCCGCTTTGGACGTCACGCGGTAGGTACGCCGGATGCTTTGGCCGAACACGGCTGCTTCCAGGTGCACGCCATGGACCTCGTGGCTATCTCGGGGGTGACGGTATCGTCAACCCGGGTACGCGAGGTCGTCGCTGCAGGTAAGGTCACCGAGGCAGCAGAACTGCTGGGCAGGCCCTTCGAGGTTGGTGGGGTTGTCGTCATGGGTGACCAGCGCGGACGTGAACTCGGATTCCCGACGGCCAACCTCGTGGTGCCCCAGGACCGCGCTGTTCCTGCCGACGGTGTATACGCCGGATGGTTGGAGCCCACCAGCGGTCCGGACGCTGGCCGTCGACTTCCATCGGCAATTTCGGTGGGCACCAATCCGACTTTCGATGGGGTCGAGCGTCGCGTCGAGACCTACGTCATTGATCGTGATGACCTGGAGCTGTACGGGGTGGACATCGCGGTGACCTTCGCTGAGAGGCTGCGCGGCCAGATCAAGTTCGATGGGATTGAGCCATTGATCTCTCAGATGGCCGACGATGTCGAGACAGCCAAGCGAGTTTTGTCCTGAGGGGTGCGGCCTGGGCGGGTCCGGTTCTCTTGGGGCGTCAGTTGAGCCCGCTGAGCGTGGAATTTCTTTGGGGGCTTCTCCCCGGTCGGCAATATCTCATCTCGCATCAGGATTCGCGCCTAATGGGCAGAGTTGATATTCTCTCCCAGTTGCCGTCAGAACGGCCGCGGCCTTGGAAGAGTCTCCTGCAGTAAGAGCGTCGGGGACGCCGCGCAACGGACAGAAAGGGACCTACTGAGATGGATGCTGCCGAGAAAAAGAAGATCATTGAAGAGTACGCGACCCATCCTGGAGACACGGGTTCCCCCGATGTTCAGGTTGCCATCCTCACCAAGCGCATTGCCGAGCTCACTGAGCATCTTAAGGTTCATAAGGGCGATCACCATTCTCGTCGTGGCCTGATGCTTATGGTTGGTCAGCGTCGTCGGTTGCTCAATTACATCGCGAAGAATGATATTGAGCACTACCGTGAGTTAATCGCTCGTCTGGGTCTGCGCCGCTGAGCGCTCTAGATCATATGTGACGGGGTGTCCCTACGGGCGCCCCGTTCGCTATGTTCGCACGATGCGCGGGTCTCGTCTGAACCCGCGATGGTCACCGTGTGCATCGCGGCAATTCGTGGGATTGGTCGCTGATGCCGTAGACTCATAACCACACTAAGAATCACTGTAACCGTCGACTGCCTCCCCATGACACATGGGTCCTCGGTAGTGGCCACCGGGGCGCGATCCCGGCGGCTTCGATCGAAGACCGGTGTGGTCTCTAAAGGGGCGCCTTGTGGAGCGCCTGCGGGCGGTGGTCGGCCCTGCGAAAGGATATCCCTGTGGAGGGACCTGGACTCGAGTTCACCGAGGCCATTATCGATAACGGCAAGTTTGGTAAGCATGTCGTCCGTTTTGAGGCGGGACTGCTGGCTCAGCAGGCGGATGGATCCGCCGCCGTCTACCTTGATGGTGACACCATGCTGCTGTCGGCCACTACGGCCGCTAAAACTCCTCGCGATTCCATCGACTTTTTCCCGCTGACGGTCGACGTCGAGGAGCGCATGTATGCCGCCGGGCGTATCCCCGGCTCCTTTTTCCGCCGTGAGGGACGCCCGTCCGAGGGTGCCATCCTCGCCTGCCGCCTCATTGACCGCCCGCTGCGTCCGTCCTTCGTTAAGGGACTGCGCAACGAGGTCCAGGTCGTCGTCACTGTCATGGCTCTCAACCCGGCCGTTTACTACGACGTCGTTGCCATCAATGCCGCCTCGATGTCCACCCAGCTTGCTGGTCTGCCCTTCTCCGGGCCGGTTGGTGGCGTCCGGATGGCTCTCATCGACGACCAGTGGGTGTGCTTCCCTTCCGTCGATCAGCGTAAGGAGTCGACCTTCGATATGGTCGTCGCTGGTCGTGCGCTAGCCGACGGCGACGTTGCCATCATGATGGTTGAGGCAGAGTCAACCCCGGCTACTTGGGGCCTCGTGCGCGGCGGGCGCACCGCTCCGACGGAGGAAGTCGTCGCTACCGGTCTGGAGGCCGCCAAGCCTTTCATCAAGGTGCTGTGTGACGCTCAGGTCGCTCTGGCTGCCAAGCTGCCTAAGGAGACCTACGACTTCCCGGTTTTCAAGGACTACGAGGATGACGTCTACGCTGCCGTCGAGGAGAAGGCTGCTGACGAGCTCTCCCGCATCGAGCAGATTGCTGCGAAGTTGGAGCGTCAGGAGGCTGAGTCCGAGCTCAAGGCCCGCATCAAGGCCGAGCTCGCTGAGACGTTCCCGGAACGCGAGGCTGAGATTTCCGGAGCGTTCAAGGCCGTCATGAAAAAGATCGTCCGCAAGCGCGTCCTTGATGAAGGCGTGCGAATCGACGGTCGTGGACCGCGTGATATCCGCTCCCTGTCGGCTGAGGTCGGCATTATTCCGCGGGTCCACGGTTCAGCCCTGTTCCAGCGCGGCGAGACCCAGATTCTGGGCGTGTCGACTCTCAACATGCTCGATATGGAGCAAAAGCTTGACACCCTCTCCCCGGAAAACACCCGGCGGTACATGCACAACTACAACATGCCGCCGTACTCCACCGGTGAAACCGGCCGTGTTGGTTCCCCGAAGCGTCGCGAGATTGGTCACGGTAACCTCGCCGAGCGGGCCCTCATTCCGGTGTTGCCGACCCGCGAGGAGTTCCCCTACGCCATCCGCGAGGTTTCCGAGGCTATTGGCTCTAATGGTTCGACCTCGATGGGGTCGGTTTGCGCCTCCACCCTCGCCTTGCTCAATGCCGGTGTGCCGCTGCGCGCCTCAGTCGCTGGAATCGCCATGGGCCTCATGAGCGAGACTGACGAGGACGGCAAGACCAAGTACCGGGCTCTCACCGACATCCTCGGTGCTGAGGACGCCCTCGGCGACATGGACTTTAAGGTGGCCGGTACTAGCGAGTTCGTCACTGCGCTGCAGCTGGACACCAAGCTCGACGGGATCCCTGCCGACGTGCTCGCCGGTGCTCTCAAGCAGGCTAAGGAGGCTCGCACCGCGATCCTTGAGGTGATGAACGAGGCCATCGATTCTCCCGATGAAATGGCCCCGACTGCTCCGCGCATCATTACCGTCCACATCCCAGTGGACAAGATCGGTGAGGTCATCGGCCCCAAGGGCAAGATGATTAACCAGATTCAGGACGACACTGGCGCCAATATCTCTATTGAGGACGATGGCACGATTTTCATCGGGGCTGATAACGGAGATTCGGCCGAGTCTGCCCGTTCGATGATCAACGCGATCGCTAACCCACAGATGCCCGAGGTCGGTGAGCGTTACCTCGGCACCGTCGTCAAGACGACGAGCTTTGGCGCTTTCGTCTCTCTGCTGCCCGGCAAGGATGGCCTGTTGCACATCTCCAAGATGCGTGACCTTAACGACGGTAAACGCGTCGAGGCCGTCGAGGACGTGCTGTCGGTCGGTCAGAAGATCCAGGTGGAGATCGCCGAGGTCGATGACCGTGGCAAGCTCTCTTTGGTGCTGGCTTCCGACGAAGACGACGCTGATGAGTGAGTCGTAACTCTCACTGAGGGAGTTGACGTTTGCGGGCTGCCCCGGCATTGTGCTGGGGCAGCCCGTTCGTTGCGCACGGATTGAACATGGCCCAGGAACGTCAGCCCTGCTAGGTAGTCTGGTTCGGGCGCCAGGAGAGGTGCCGTCGTCAGGAAGGAAGGTCCAGATGATTAAGGTCGCTGTGTTCGGAGCCAAGGGACGTATGGGAACTGCGGTGTGCCAGGCCGTCGAGGAAGCTGAGGACACCGAGCTTGTTGCGGCTGTTGATAGCGGTGGCGACCGTTCCGACGCTTCGGGAGCCGACGTCATCGTCGACTTCACCACTCCGGACGCCGTTATGGATAACCTGTCATGGGCGATTTCCCATGACATTAACACTGTCGTCGGCACGACTGGGTTTGACGATGAGCGGTATCAGGTTCTGCGCGACCAGCTCGCCGACCATCCGAACATCGGCTGCTTGGTGGCCCCGAACTTTTCTATCGGCGCTGTCCTCATGATGCACTTCGTCGAGCAGGCCGCAAGGTTCTACGAGTCTGCGGAGATCGTCGAGCTGCATCACCCCAATAAGGTTGACGCGCCTTCCGGTACTGCCCGCACAACCGCGACCAAGATCGCGGCAGCGCGTCAAGAGGCCGGTTTGGGAGAGGTCCCGGACGCAACGAAGAGTCAGCTCGACGGAGCCCGTGGAGCTGTCGTTGAGGGGGTTCACGTCCATAGCGTGCGTCTACGCGGTCTCGTCGCCCACCAGGAGGTGCTATTCGGAGCTGAGGGAGAGACTCTCACGATCCGACACGATTCCATGGACCGAGTCTCCTTCATGTCGGGTGTCCTGACGGGGGTTCGCGGAGTCCTGGATCGTCCTGGTCTGACTGTTGGTATTGAAGGGTTGCTGGGACTTGAATGAGCGTCCTACGTTCTCGATGACGCCAAGCGAGCCGACTCAGGTACTTCCGCCGAGGCCACGGACCGGTTCTGACACGGTGGTGACGGTCGACCGTGACCGCCATCGCCATCGCTTTATTAAGTGGCTGATTGCCATTGTCGTCGTTGCGTTGCTTGCGGTCGCAGCAATGATTGTTGATCAGACATTTCGGGCGAGAGCTGAAAAGGACATTGCAACGACTATTGCGACGTCCGTGGGAGCCGATGCCTCGACGGTTGGGGTGACGATTCACAACCGTCCTTTCCTCAAAGCGCTAGTCACCGACGAGTTGCAGGGGCTTGATGCGACCATTCCGAAGGCGACTGTGACCAGAGACGACACCACGGTGACCTTCCATGACGTCGACGTTCATGCCAATGGAATTCGGCATGTCCGGGAGAAATCCCAGACAGTGGCCGAGACGATGTCAGCCTCTGGCCGTGTTGACTGGTCTGAGCTGTCGCGGTTGGCGGGTGCAAAAATCACCTATAACGACAACACCGGGGAAACCGGCAGGGTGACGATCGTGCGGGAGATGTCGGTATTGGGAGCTCGGGTGGACGTCAGTATTACCGCCGTACCCGGGGTCGAGGCCACGTCTCGGCGGGTGACCTTGAGTAGTCCGTCGGCGAGCCTCGATGACATCCCAATCCCTGACGTGTTGCTCAAACCGATCCTAGAAGGGATTACCGCACGGTTTACTCTTCCTAATCTGGGAAATCTGCATTATGAATCCCTTAAAGCGACGCCACAAGGTCTCGACTTCTCTCTGGTTGGCACCGAAGTGAAACTGTCTGATCTCACGGGACGGTGATCCGCTTCGCGCGAAGAGTGAGGTGAGGCTAGGACGATAAGTCGTATGCTGGTATGCGGCCGGTCGGCCGCTTGTCCCATGTCGTCAGTACCGCGGAGGTCCCTTTCATGAATGTTGCCGAACAGCTCGTCCAACAGCTCCTCGATGCGGGGGTGCGGCGGATCTACGGCATCGTCGGTGACTCCCTCAACCCGGTCGTTGATGCGGTTCGTAAGACGGGCGGCTCCGTCAAGGGCGGCATTGATTGGGTACACGTCCGTCACGAGGAGGCCGCGGCCTTCGCAGCCGCTGCAGAGGCGACCTTGACCGGTGAGCTCGCGGTGTGTGCGGGCTCCTGCGGGCCGGGCAACCTGCACCTCATCAATGGTCTGTTCGATGCCTACCGTTCCCAAGTTCCGGTGTTGGCTATCGCATCTCACGTTCCTAGCGTCCAGATCGGCATGAGCTACTTCCAGGAGACTCACCCGGACCGTCTGTTTGTGGAGTGCTCCGACTACTGTGAGCTGGTTTCTACCCCGGAGCAGGCTCCGCGCGTCGTGAATTCGGCCATCCGCCATGCCGTTGCTGGTAGCACCGTCTCCGTCATCACCCTTCCCGGCGACATCTCCGACAAGAAGGCTGCAGCGCCCTCCCCGGTTTTCATCCCGAGTCGTCGGCCGTCTATCGAGCCGAACCCGGAGGACGTCCGTCAACTGGTCAAGCTGCTTAACGACGTCAGGAAAGTCGCCATCTTTGCCGGCGCGGGTGTCGAAGGCGCTCACGATGAGGTCCTTGCTCTGGCCGATAAGCTCAAAGCCCCTATCGGCCACTCCCTGCGTGGTAAGGATTTCATCCAATACGACAACCCCTTTGACGTCGGTATGACCGGCTTGCTGGGTTACGGCGCTGCTGCCGAGGGCATGAATGATGCCGACGTTCTCATCCTGCTAGGAACCGATTTCCCCTACAACCAGTTCCTCCCAGATACCCTTACTGTCCAGGTTGAGAACCGTCCGGAGAAGCTGGGACGCCGTACTGACGTGTCCTTCCCGATCCATGCCGATGTGAAAGCCCTGTGCGACGCCGTCACCCCGCTGCTGAAACAGCATGATGACAAATTCCTTAAGGCCACAGTTAAGCGCCACGCCAAGATTATGAAGGCCCCGGTCGGCTCGTACACTCGCAATGTCGAGCACATGAAGCCGATCCACCCTGAGTACGTCGCTCACGTCCTCAATGAGGTAGCTGACCGTGATGCCATCTTCACTGCCGATACTGGTATGTGCAACGTGTGGACGGCTCGTTACATTGATCCCCTTGGCACCCGCCGTCTTATCGGATCCTTCCTGCATGGATCGATGGCCAATGCCCTGCCGCACGCCATTGGCGCCCAGGCTTCCCACCCGGGGCGTCAGGTTATTTCGGTGTCTGGTGATGGTGGCCTCTCGATGCTTCTTGGAGAGCTCGTGACAGCGCGTATGCTCAACTTGCCGATCAAGGTGGTTGCCTTCAATAACTCCACTCTCGGCATGGTCAAACTGGAGATGCTCGTGAACGGGTTACCTGATTTCGGTACCGACGTCCACGACGTCGACTATGCAGGCCTCGCCAAAGCGATTGGGTTTCACGCTGAGCGGGTTGATGACCCACGCGACATTCGCCGTGCCCTAACGGATGCTATGGACTTTGACGGTCCAGCCCTAGTCGAGGTGATCACTGACCCCAACGCCTTGTCCCTGCCGCCTGAGATCAAGGGCGAGCAGATGATCGGGTTTGCCACCGCCATGAGCAAGATCGTGCTCAATCGTGGTGCTGGTGAAGCGGTGTCGATGGCCACGTCCAATATGAGGAACATTCCTCGCTTCTGACCGTCGCGACTCGGTGGGGCCGTCACCGCACAGGTGGCGGCCCCTCGTTGATTCATGGGACGTGATCCGAGAGACGTATCGGCCCAGCTGAATCACATATGTGGCTCCGTGCGCCCTTGCCGTCGTGGGAGGGTTCATCACCTTCGTCGTCGAGGAGGGATTCGATATTGTCGGCGATACGTCCCGGGATGACGAAGCAATGCTGGGTAGCCAGGACAAGGCGTTCTGCCCGGTTGGTTTGGGAGGACGTCTATGAGCCCCGCCAGAAGATGTCGCCGTTGGCGCAGCTTCAGCAATCCCAATACTGCTTAGCGGCGATACTTTTGTTGCCGGCGTGCTCAATCCATCCCAACAAAGACCTTTACTATCACCAGGCCGATTTGCGGCGAGCTCGAGCATGGCGTGATCGGTATGAGTACTGTCGTCGTCTACCGATAACCTGGAGGATGTGGCTGAGACTGGACTGATGAGACCCCCGGACCTGCAACCGGACGTTTTGCGCATCATCCCCCTCGGAGGCTTGGGGGATGTTGGGCGCAACATGTCGTGCTATGAAATCAACGGGGAGATGCTCGTCATTGACTGCGGGGTGCTCTTCCCCGAGGACGACCACCCCGGGGTTGATTTACTGCTTCCCGGGCTGGACTACCTCGACGAGGAGAAGCTGGCCAGGGTGAAGGCTCTAGTGCTCACTCATGGTCACGAAGACCATATTGGTGCGGTGCCGTACCTGCTTAAACGTCGCTCCGATATCCCGATCTACGGGTCTAAGCTGACCCTGGCGCTGGTCGAGGCGAAACTGCGTGAACACCGCATTAAAGGCTACAAACTCAATGTTGTTCACGAGGGCGACGTCGCTGAGGTTGGCGAGCAGTTTGACCTGGAATTTATCGCCGTTAACCATTCCATTCCTGACGCTTTGGCAGTGTGTGTGCGCACCGATGCCGGAACTCTCATTAACACCGGCGACTTCAAGATGGACCAGCTTCCGCTAGACGGACGCATCACCGATCTGCGTGCCTTCGCGCGACTCGGTGAGGAGGGGGTCGATCTGTTCATGGTTGACTCCACGAATGCCGAGGTTCCGGGGTTCGTGAAGTCCGAGACTGAGATCGAGCCTGCTATCGAGAGAGTCTTCGAGAAGGCGAAAAAGAAGCTTATTGTGGCTTGCTTCGCCTCCCATGTGCATCGCGTCCAGCAAGTGCTCAATATGGCCGTGCGTCATCACCGCAAGGTCTGCTACGTCGGTCGTTCAATGGTCCGCAATATGGCTGTTGCTCAGGACCTGGGCTACCTTGACGTTCCGGGGAACACTGTCATCGAGCTGCGCGACCTCGACCACTACCGGGATAACGAGGTCGTCATCATCTCCACTGGGTCCCAGGGAGAGCCACTTTCGGCCCTAGCAAGGATCGCCAACCGAGAGCACCGAGACATCGAGGTGGGGGAGGGGGACACCGTTTTGCTGGCATCCTCTCTCATCCCGGGCAATGAGAATGCCGTCTATCGGGTGATCAATGGCCTGACAAAGCTTGGCGCTACCGTGGTACATAAGGGCAACGCTTTGGTCCACGTTTCCGGCCATGCCGCAGCCGGAGAGCTGCTGTACGCCTACAACATCGTGCGGCCACGCGCTGTAATGCCGATTCATGGTGAGGTGCGTCACCTCGTCGCTAATGCCGATCTGGCCAAGGCCACCGGTGTCGATGAGAAGAACGTAGTACTTGTCGAGGACGGCGGGGTTATTGACCTTGTCGACGGAGTACCGCGCGTTGTCGGCAAGGTCGATGCCTCGTACATCCTTGTTGACGGATCTGGGGTGGGGGAGCTTACTGAGGACACGCTCACTGATCGCCGTATCCTCGGTGAGGAGGGATTCTTGTCAGTCGTCACCGTGGTCGACACCCGCTCGGCGTCAGTGGTGTCTCGCCCGGCGGTCCAGGCGCGTGGTTTTGCCGAGGGTGACTCGGTCTTCGCGGAGATCACCGACCAGATTGTCGCCGAGCTAGAGAAGGCGATGGCCGGTGGTATGGACGATACCCACCGGTTGCAACAGGTGGTTCGTCGGACCATTGGTCGGTGGGTATCGCGGTCTCTGCGGCGTCGGCCTATGATCGTGCCTGTCGTCGTCAAAATCTGAAGTGTGGTCGCCGGCTCCCCGAATCCGATTTGGGTTCCGGGCGCTTCAACGTATAGTCTTGTCCAGTTCCTGAAGGAACCGCCGAACCCAACGATTGCGTCGGGTGCGTTGTGCACCCGGCCCTGAACAGGAGATCTCCCAGTGGCTGCTGTGTGTGACATCTGCGCTAAGCGCCCCGGTTTCGGACACAACGTCCCCTGGTCGAAGAAGAAGACCAATCGCCGGTGGAGCCCGAACATTCAGCGCGTCCGTGTCGTCGAGAACGGCACGCATAAGCGCATGAACGTGTGCACTTCGTGCCTCAAGGCTGGTCGAGTCAGCCGCTGAGCGCCGCGTTTGACGATGGAACCCGCCGTAAGGCGGGTTCTTTGTCGTTATGGGTCGATACGGTGACGATGTGAATGCAGTGACCAGGTGGCGTACCCGCACCCAGAAGGAGCTTCATCGTCCCTTAGCGGAGGCGGTGGGAGCCAAGACGGCCAAGGCCTTCTCTGCGCTGCATGTTGGCACGGTGGGAGAGGCCCTTGGTCATCTTCCGCGTCGCTACCTCACCGGCACCGAAACCACCGACTTGTCCCACTTAGTCATTGACACTGAAGTCGCCTTGGTGGCCGATGTTGTCGGCGTCGAGGTTCACACCAACAAGACCGTCACTGGCAGGGAGAGACGCCCGCGTCAACGTCTGGAAGTCATGCTTTCTGACGGTAAAGCGCGCCTGCCCGTTACGTTCTTCGGTAAACCCCACATCGTGTCCTACTGGCAACGCATTTTTTCGGCCCATACTCACGGCATCTTTGTCGGTAAGGTGGGGGAGTTTCGCGGGAACCCGCAGCTCGTCCACCCCGACTTCGTCATGATTGACCGCAACGGGAAGGTCGTGGCAGGTCGCGAGGAGGGTAAGGTGATGGCTGCCCAGGTGCAACGTCATGGTTTGCTGGGCCTTTACCCGCAGACGTCGAAATTGCGTACCTGGGAAATCGCCTCAGTGGAGTCGATGCTGCTCGAATCCACGCCCGAACTCGAGGACACCCTGCCTGAATGGTTACGTCAAGAAGCTGACCTACCGAGTTTATGGGAAGCTTACCACGCCATCCATCACCCGCATTCGGTGGCTGAGGCTGATCGCGGCACCGAACGACTTATCTGGGAAGAAGCGATAGCCACCCAGGCGACGATGGCGGTGCGACGCCGCAGTGCAGAGCGCCATGATGCCCCGGTGTGTTCGCGTCGCGACGGCGGATTGCTGGCAGCCTTTGAGGACCGCCTGCCCTTTACCCCGACTGTTGGCCAGGACGAGGTGAGTCGGGCGATCGACGCCGACCTCTCGGCAGATCGTCCCATGCACCGATTATTGCAAGGAGAAGTTGGCTCGGGAAAAACCTTCGTCGCGCTGCGAGCGATGTTGCAGGTTGTTGACGCTGGGCACCAGGCTGTCCTGCTGGCGCCGACCGAAGTCCTTGCTCAGCAGCATTACCGAACCATTATCAATATGTTGGGCGACTTGGCGTCCGGCGGGGGATTGGATGCCCCGGAGATCTCCACGGGTGTGGCGCTACTGACCGGCTCGGTGAAGGCTGCGGGCACCCGGGCGGCACTGGCCGATATTGCTTCAGGAGTCGCTGGAATTATCGTCGGCACCCATTCCCTGCTGTCGGGCCGAGTGATTTACAACGACATTGGATTAGTCGTCGTCGATGAGCAGCATCGCTTCGGCGTTGAGCAACGCAGTGTTCTCACCACTGGGGACGGCGCACGCCCCCACGAACTCGTTCTTACCGCGACCCCGATTCCGCGAACGGTGGCGATGACGGTCTTCGGTGACCTCGAGGTCTCGAGCTTAAGAGAATTACCGACTGGACGTGCCGACGTTCAGACCACGGTCGTCGACCTGCCCGCCCACGGATCCTGGCTCACCCGCGCCTGGCAGCGGATCCGGGAGGAGTGTGATGCCGGACATCAGGTGTTTGTGGTCTGCCCTCGCATCAATTCCGACGACGCTGACGACGTCGAAGGTGGGCGTCCTCCCGCAGCTGCCGTCGAAGAGCTCGCTCCTCAACTGGCGACGGGACCTCTCGCCGGATTAAGAGTTGAGGCCCTGCACTCCCGGCTAGATTCGTCCGAGAAAGACCTCGTTATGGACAGGTTTATCAAGGGTGAGTTGCAGGTGCTTATCTCCACAACGGTGATTGAGGTCGGCGTCGACGTCCCCAATGCCACCATGATGGTCATCATGGACGCCGACCGGTTTGGCGTCTCGCAGCTGCACCAGTTGCGCGGTCGGATCGGTCGAGGCAACCTGCCGGGGCTCTGCCTGCTGGTGACGACGGCGCCGCCCGGATCGGTGGCGCGCGAGCGTTTGGACGCCGTGGCCGCGTCCCGTGATGGATTTGAACTAGCCGAACTTGACCTAGCTCAGCGTCATGAAGGCAATGTGCTGGGATCCTCTCAAGCCGGTTATTCGTCCCCGCTACGCCTGTTGCGGGTGCTCGACCACGCTGAGATTGTGACGGCATCGAAAGACCTGGCCGAACGGTGGGTGGCCGAAGCCCCCGATGATCCGAGACTCCTTGACGTCGTGACCGCCACCGAGATGCTCGCTGAGGGTGACCTCATGGAACAGGGTTGAGCCGCCCCCGTTAAAGAAGACTGAGCCGACCCTCCGCCACGTCGGCTATGAAGCATCATGAAGGCCCGAACCGCGAGAGCGATCCGGGCCTACTGAAATAGTCTCAGTTGCCTTTCGGTTCCGGCCCGAAGGCGAAGGTGCGTCCGGTGATCTGATCAGCCTCGACACGAACGTAATTGCGCTTAACAGTAGGAACCCAGGGGAGTAGCGGCATCTTGTCGCACAGGGCAAGCTCGGCGTCGTCAGTGATGATTTCGGCCTTGCCACGCAAAACGACCGACCAGCCGGCCTCCTCGGTCCAGCCGTCCGCCTCGAAGGCGACGCGGTTGTTCGTGACTATGTCCTCCAGTTTGCTACCAGCAGCAGTGCGGAAGACGATGCTCTGTCCGTCAACGACGTAGTTGACGGGGAATACCTCGGGCTGGTCATTGACACTAGTGGCCAGGCGACCGACCTCAGCGGTATCCAGGTAGCCCCAGCAGCTATCCTCCGGGACCTCGGTGATCGGGTTCTCCTCATTGATCATGGGCCTATTCTTCCGGAATGCGGCGCACTTCGGGAGTCGACTGGCACAAAGTTACCGAGGTTCTTCACCTTGGAATATCACATGACCCCTGCACGCGGCTGGAGAAATGGGAATCTGGTACCGCTAGCCTGGAGCAGTGAGCAGGATTATTGCGGGACGTGCCGGCGGGAAACGTCTGACTACCCCGCCGGGACGACTGACCCGTCCGACGACCGACCGGGTACGCGAGGCTGTGTTCTCCGCTTTGGCAGCATGGAACGGGACCGCTGACGAGGTTCCCGAGGACCAATTGGCCGGTCAGACATTCTGCGATTTGTTCGCTGGTTCAGGTGCCGTGGCCTTAGAGGCTGCCAGTAGGGGGGCCACAACGGTGGTTGCCGTCGACCGCGATCGCTGCGCCTGCAATGTCATGAAAGATAATTCTCGGACAACCCGGTTGAGGATCGAAGTGTTATCCCAGACGGTGACGGCTTTCCTCGCCGAGAACCACCGCGTCTTTGATGTCGTTTGGTTCGATCCGCCCTACGACCTCGCCGCCGATGATATGGATAGCCTCATCTTGACAGCGTGCGACGGGGCCCTCGCCCACAACGGTCTGCTAGTGGTTGAGAGATCACGGAGAAGTCGGGATCCCCGTTTTCCGGATGGATACGAGTCGTGGAATTCTCGCTACGGCGAGACAGTTGTCTATTACGCCCAACGTACCGGTGAGCCGGAGGCAGATGCGGGCAGGGAGCAGCAGTGAAAGCAGTCTTTTCAGGGTCATTCGACCCCATCACCCTCGGTCACGTTGACATCGTGACCCGAGCAGCCGAACTCATCGACGAGGTCGTCGTCGGAGTGGCCGTGAACTCCGCGAAGAACGGCATCTTCTCCATGGATGAGCGGGTGGCCTTCGTTAAGGATGCTGTCGCTGATATTCCCGGTGTCGAGGTGGCGCTCGTTGACGGACTGCTGGTCGACTTCTGCACCGAAATGGGAGCTGACGCAATCATCCGCGGGTTGCGATTTGGTGGCGACTTCGACTACGAACTCCAGATGGCTCACCTCAATAAGGCCATGAGCGGTATTGAAACCATTTTGCTCCCGGCTGGCCGTGAATTCGGCACGATCAGCTCCTCGATGATTCGCTCTGCTGCTTGTAATGGCGGCAATGTATCCGAGTTTGTGCCGGGAATGGTTAATACCGCGTTGCATGAAAGATTCCCGCATTAATGATTTCTTCAGATATTGGAGAACTCTGCTCGCACCATTCCTCTTTGGGAGTTATGATTTTCGGAAAGCGTTGGCGACATCGGTTGCCGATCCCTTGGGAATAGGATCACGGAAGAGGATTCCGCTCGTCAAGGTGAAGGATCCCCGCTCGGAAAATATGATTAATGCCTGTACGCACGAGGTTTATTTGGGAAAGCGCCTTGTTTTGTCAGTCATCGTTGAAATTGGCTAAGGTCAACTCCTTCAAGGGTGCGAAGGGTGTCGTCCCCGATGCGCACGCTACGGCGTCAATATGGACCGCCTGCCGCCACAATGAATCCAGATGTATTTCATTGCTGATGTCGCACAGAATCTCACCCTCAGACCTGCCTACTTCAATCATCGTACGGTCATGATTGCGAAACAAGGTGGTTACCTTTTCCATTTGTTCCACGGGCTGCTACAACTAAAATACGCATACAACGATGCTAATAAGCGCCCATCGCTCAGGGCACAGGGCAATGTTGCGTTCGCACTCGGCGAAGCCGCGGAGCCTTCCCGGTTCGTTCTGCCTGGTCAACCCACTGAGCGAAGAGATCGCCTATCGGGGAGCACGTTGAGCGGCCTTGACCGGTATCCCAGTTGGCGCTGAACTCGAGTGGTTCGTCGAGTTGGTTCTGGGGTTGGGCGTTGTGCAGGTCGGGCAGGATGTCTGATAGGGCCAGGGCTTCTGGTTTTGGTTTGCCGTCGTTGGTGAATAGGCCGAGTGAGTATTCCAGTTTTGGAAAATCGAGTAGGTCATGGGAGACGTCGTGGGAGCACCACCAGGTGATGGCTTCTAGGCCTGGTGTTGAGGTTAGTGATGTCATCGTTGTTGTCATGAAGGTGGCGGCGATGGCGTTGGGTACGTGGGTTCGAGGTGCTCCTATTTCTTGCAGCCAGAGTGGGCGTTGGGGGTTAGGGCTCCAGGCTCGGGCCAGTTCGAGCAGATAGCGGGGGAACCATGTCAGGGCGGGATGTCCCTCTCCAAAACGGGGGCCTACTTGGGCGAACACCCAAGAATGGACGGTCGTAGCGGATCCCTGAGTTACGGCGTGACGTGGGGTGAACGGATGGTCGTCGACGAACCAGAGGTCGTCGTCGAACCCGAACCAGAACCGTCCGTCCGGCCACTGGTCCCGCATGGTCCCGAGCATCGTTTCCAACCACGTCTGGGCCTCATCGACGGTGCACTCACTGCGCGTCGGATGATGATGGTCCGGGGCCAGAGCTGTGTACTGCGGGAACTCGTTGCCCACCGTCATGCCGGTGGCGTTCGGCTCCTCCCGCAGGCGTGTTGCCAGTTGGCTGATGAGGTCGGTCTGGCCAGCCTCGACGAGCGGATCGGTGAAGAGATTTGACGCGTGCCATGTGATCACCCAGGAGGGCAGGAAGTCGTAACTCGACAGATGTCCATTGAGGGCATCGACGGTAACCTCAAGGTCAAATTCGCCGGCCGCGCGCACGACGGAGACGACGTCATCGAGGGCCCGTGGGCGGACCAGACCGCGGTTAGGCTGTAACAACGGCCAGAGCGGAAACAGGCGCACATGATCGAGGCCGAGCTGGGCAATGCCTTCAAAGTCACGGCGGGTGGCGTCGAGATCGAGGTCAAGCCAGCTGTGAAACCACCCTTGGGAGGGGGTGTAATTAACGCCAATCTTCATCGGTTGCGTCCCAACCTGAGGGTCGCGACTTGGAAGGGGCGCATGGACAAACCGATGGTGCCGTCGGCAAGGTCAGCGGTGACGACCGACGGCGCTACCTGGGCGTGCGGGTTGCCGTCGAGGGGGTCCTCGAGCAGGTCGACTTCGACGGCCGAGGTGGCCTCGAACCCCAGAGTCATCGTGGTGTGAACATGACGCCCGTAGGGCTCGTACAGCCGGACGATGACGTCACCAGAGCCGTCTTCGGCTAGTTTGACGGCTTCGACTGCAACCCCCTCAACACTCACCAACGGCTCGACCGGAGAACCCTGACGACGACGTACACACAGGTTGGCGGCGTACCCGTCGCGAATAGCGTCGGTGAGATCTGCGCCGGTATGCAGAGTGTGGAAGAAATCATGCTCACCCTCGTCAGCACGAGGATCGGGGAAGCGGGCCCCCTTAAGGAGAGATGCGCGAGCAACCGACCAAGTGCCGCCGTTGTCTTTGGGGTGACGAGACACATTCCATCCGTAGGTGCCAGAGTTGGCGATGGCAACACCGAAACCGGGCTCGGACAGGTAAACCCACCGATGAGCATGGACTTCAAACCGGAAAGCATCCCACGACGTATTGGTGTGGGTGGGGCGAGTGATGTGGCCCATCTCGATCTCATAATCGGCATGATCCGTGTGGACGTCCACTGGCCAGGCCAGCTTCAAGAGGCTGTCCTGCTCGTGCCAGTCGACATGGGTGTGCACCTTGACACGCGGATCTCCCGGATTGACAGTCAGAGACTGGATTGCGCTGGAGTGGCCAAAAGTCCTCGTGATGCTGATGGTCACTGACCCGTCCTTGCGGCTCATGGTGGCTTGGCCGTCGTCGAGGTCGGTGACGTTGTTGGCGTAGAAGGGGTCGATGTCCCAGGCATCCCACATGTTCGGGAAGTCTGGGTGTATTTGGAGTAGGTTGCCACGCTGACCCGCAGGAATGGCGTCTCGGCCACTGGCGGTGTCGACGAGGTGCGTGATGAGTCCGTGCGCGTCAACAGTCATGCGTAGCAGACCGTTATCAACGATGAACTCTTCCTCGTTTTCTTCGGCGTGGACGCCCTCCGTGATGGACGGAGCTTTGCTGCCGCCCATGGCGACCGTGGAGGCCCATGGGCGGGCCATGGGTGCGGAGTCAAAGACGATCTCTTCGTCCCCCCTCCCAGCCAGTAGCTCTTGGGCGTGGTGAATGAATTCGGTTAATTCGTCGGAGATACGACGGTGATCGGCGACGACCTCGCGGTACACCCACGCGATGGCTGACCCGGGCAAGATGTCGTGGAACTGATACAGGCAGATCGTCCGCCAGATCTCGGCCAGGCGCTCCCCGGGATAATCCATGAGCCCGCGTACGGCTGCAGTGGCGCACCACAGCTCGGCGTCACGCAACAGGTGTTCGTTGCGACGGTTCCCCTTTTTGACCTCGTACTGGCTGGTGAAGGTGCCACGGTGCAGCTCGAGGTAGAGCTCTCCGACCCATGTTCCAGGGTCTTCATGCTCGGACTCCGCCCGAGAGAAGAAGGTGGCCGGAGGCTCGATGGCTAGCTTGGGGGATCCGTCAAGATCAGCAACTCGGCGGGCTTGAGCGAGCATTTCGCGAGTGGGGCCGCCACCGCCGTCACCGTAGCCAAAGGGCACTAAGGAGGAATTGGAGCGACCTTTGTCCTGGAAATTAGCCCGGGCATGCTCGAGATCGTGAGCCGACAAGTCGGAACCGTAGGTATCGGCTGGCGGGAAGTGAGTGAAGATGCGGGTGCCGTCGATTCCTTCCCACCAGAACGAATGGTGAGGGAACTTATCGACCTGATTCCAAGAAATCTTTTGGGTTAAAAACCAGCGGGCACCGGCCAATTTGGCGAGTTGGGGTAATGCGCCGGAGTAGCCAAAAGAGTCGGGCAACCACACTTCGGGACAATGGTGGCCGAATTTCGCCATGAAATAGCGCTGTCCGTACAACAGCTGCCGGCACATCGACTCGCCCCCGGGAAGGTTGGCATCGGACTCCACCCACATACCGCCGACCGGGATGATGCGACCATCCTTGACAGCCTTCTGCAACCTGGCGAAGAGATCAGGATGATCCTCTTCGAGCCAGGCCGAATGCTGAGCGGCTGGGAAGGCAAAGATGTGGGCTGGGTCGGTGTCGATGAGGTTGAGCTGGTTGGAGATTGTTCGAGCGACCTTGCGTCGGGTTTCGCGCAGTGGCCACAGCCAGGCGGAGTCAATGTGGGCGTGGCCGATGGCAGTCATCGTCTGGGCTGAGTCATGCGCGGGGCGGGTCAAGGCAGGGGCTAACTCGCTGCGAGCTGCTGATGCAGAAGAGATGACGTCGAACAGGTCAAGGCGATCCATAGCGCGGTCCAGGGCGCGACGAACGTCCCAGTGACGCTCGGAGTCCTCCGGCAACTGGTCGGCCAAACCAGACAAGGTGACAATGTCGGCAATGAGTTCGCGTACCTCGTCATTGACGAGGACGAGGTCGGCTCGCTTGAGCGAGTAATAGGTGTCGGTAGAGGCGGTGAGCTTGTCACCGTCCTCGGTAGGTTGGAAGGGTGGCTGGGCTAGCAAGATGGGGTTCGAGGCAGCCTCGACGTAGACGTCAATGTGACCTTCAGCGTCAGTCTCGACAGGAATCCAGGTATTGCGCGGGTTGAGGGCCTTGATGATGGATCCGTCCGGACGCACGACTAGCCCCTCGGACTGGAATCCGGGGGAGTCCCAGACTCCACCGAGGTCGACGATCATCTCAAGGTGGTCGTCGCGGTGCTCTGGCGGTACGGTCGCGGTGAGGTGGAACCATGTTGTTCCCCATGGCGGTCCCCATGTGTCGCCTATCCGGAAGGGCTCATATGCCAGGGTTAGGCCCGCACTGATTGAGATGGGTTCACCCTGGCCGACGACCCCGGGCCGGCTGTTCAACCCCTCGACGGTGTCGGTGACGGGGGCCCACTCGACGTTAAGGTGGCACACCGTGGTGGTCTCGGCGGGGCGAATCTTCTCAGCGAGATGGCGATGCACCCTGTCGTCAAGAATGGGGGCGTGATCATGCATGGGAGTCCCTGGCGGTTGCGACATTGACAACGGATAGTTTCAGTGTGAAGTGTAGTGACTAATACGGTTTAGTCAACCTGTTGAGTTAGGAATTGACCACACGATCTCCAAGAGCGCATTTCGGAGCGACTCGGGGCCCCTCGTCGAGGAGGATCGTGGTGTGGTCTAGGGGCGATCGTCGTGGACCGGGCTAGCAAGCCAGTAGCGATTAGGGTAATGGCCCTAGGTTGGGCTAGCACCAGGAGTTCATTGATGGCGCGACTGAAAGTGACGAATCTGTGTGGTGAATATGACCCGGTGAGGAGATCGACTCATTGCAGTCCATCAGCGAGGGAGGTAACGGGGAGGTAACAAGGGATGGGTGGTTGCCCAGCCAGTGACAGGTCCGCGCAATGCCAGGGTTCCTTAGACCCGATCTCAGTGGAGTGCAGCCGGTTGATGGGAGATAGCACGCCGAATTGGGCCCACCGAGCCATGAGCTCATCGTCGCGGGATCCGAAGAGATGACCCCCGATGTCATGACTCCACCATCCGTAATGGGTCGTCGCCCCGCCATACTGCGTAGTAGTTACAGACGCTCGTGATCGAGGCATACCGACTTTCGGGTGAGAACGAACCACCATCGTCATGAAGCTCATAGTATGGGTTGTGGATAATGATACGTCGGCTAGTCCGCTTGATGGTGCTCATGACCTGGTGTGCCATCCGGTCGGCAACGACCTGGCTTGGGCGAACCTCGAAGGCTCGTCTGGGCATGACATCTCCCGGCATAGGGAACTAGTGACGGATATGGAATTGGCAAGACTAATTCGAAAGGGTGCTGAAGCGTTTTACCTATCGCTGCAGATAGCTTTAAAATGATGCCGCGCGGGGTCGAGGCAATGAGCCTCGGGCGATGACGCCCCTAGGCCCCCGACAGGGCATTCATGCTTCGAGAAGGACCGTGACTTCATGGACAGGACGACGATCAAGGACATCGCCAGGGTTGCCGGTGTGTCCCCTGGCGCAGTCTCCTTCGCCCTTAATGACAAGCCGGGCGTCTCCGATTCCACGAGAGCCCGGGTGAAGGCAGTGGCCAAGGACCTGGGGTGGCGTCCCAATGTGGCTGCGAGAGCGCTATCGGCCAATCGGGCTGGAGCCGTCGGGCTCGTCATCGCGCGCGACGATCGCAGTTTTGCTGGTGAAGGCTTCTTCCTCCACCTTATTGCTGGCATGGAGGAGATCCTCACTCCCGCACGTACTGCCTTGGTGCTGCAGTTGGTCGCATCACGTGAGGAGGAATGCGAGGTCCATCGTCAATGGTGGGCGCAGCGACGGGTTGACGGTGTGGTCCTAGTCGATCCGGCTCGCAATGATCCACGGTGGCCGCTCATGGCAGAGATCAAGATGCCGTGCACGGTTGTTGGCGCTATGAGTGACACACCGTTGCCTGGTGTCCATATCGATGACGCAGCTGCTGCCGGAAACGTCGTCACTCACTTGATTAATCAAGGTCATCGTCGTATTGCCCACATCGGTGGCGACCCCACTCTCGAACATAGCATGGTGCGGCGACGAGCCTTTGCTCAGGAAGCCGAGAGACTGGGAGCTGTTGTTATCGAGGCAGCAGCAACGGATTATTCGGAACAGTCTGGGCTGCGAGAGACCAATGCGTTGCTGAAGACTGAAGATCGTCCTACCGCGATCGTCTATGACAATGAGGTGCTGACGCTGGGCGGTTTGGCTGCCGTTGCCGAGCACCGGTTACAGGTTCCCACTGACATTTCGGTGGTGTCGTTTGAGGACTCACCAGCATGTCGGGTGATGTCGCCAGGAATCACCGCTTTGCGACGAGATCCGTCGGTTCTGGGCCGGGATGCTATCACCATGCTGATGGGAATCCTTGGCGGTGACGACGTCGAGGATGTTACCGAGCAACCCCCTGAACTCATCGTGAGAGGATCCACTGGCCAGGCCCAGTAACGGGCGACGCGGCGGTGGTGTCAACCCTTGACCCCGCCACTCTCAACACCGCGGAAGAACACCTTCTGCATCGACGCGAAGATGATAATGATCGGGATAAGGGCGATCACCGTACCGGCCGCGACCTCGCGTGGATCGGTGGACATCGTCGAACTGAGGTACTGCATGCCGACTGTCAGCGTGTACTTGTCTGGATCATTGAGAACAACCAGTGGCCACAGAAAGTCGTCCCAGGCCCCGATGAACGCGAACACCGCGACCACGGAGGCCATGCCCCTGATGTTGGGCCATACGATGTGGCGAATCTTCGACCACGTGTTCGCGCCGTCAACGGTTGCCGCATCTAAAACCGATGGAGGGACGGCTCGACAGGCGGTCGCCATGAGCAGAACGTTGATGGCACCGACGACACCCGGAATGGCCACGCCGGCTAGCGTGTTCGCAAGGCCCATACCCTTGATGACGAGGTACTGGCTGGTCAGTGTCACTTCACCCGGCAGCAGGAGAACCGACAGCAGGATGCCCATCACGACCTTCTTGCCGCGGAACTTCATGCAGGTCAATGCGTAACCGGCCAACGACGCCAGCACGACATTACCGACGACGCAGACCGCGGCGACAAACACTGAATGCCAGGCATACTGGAGAATTGGTACCACATGGGCAACGCGTCGGTACGCGTCAATAGTGAATTCCTGGGGGATGAGGTGGGGCGGAAAGGAGTAGATGTTCTCATTGACACTCTTGAGGGAGGTCGAGAGCTGCCACAGGAATGGTCCGATCGAGATGATGACGACGAAGATCAGGAGGAGGTAACGCCCGATGAGCCCGGCGAGGGTGGGACGAGTTGGGTCGAAGGCGTGTCGGCCGCGCCACGGCTTCTGCTTGGCTGGACGGGTTGCCTGTGCAGTGCTCATGCCATCGTCTCCTTGGTGGCGCTCTGGATAGCGGCGGCGCGGCGAGCGCGACCTTCTCCTCGTCTGGTCCGACGTCCTGATCGGAGGTCCTTGTTGTTGGCCCACCCGATGACCGTCAATGGGATGAGGGTGAGGAAGAACAACACAACTGATAGGGCTGAGGCGTATCCGAGCTGTCCGGACAGTCCGGTTCCGACTTGCTTAATGACCATGACCAGACTGGAGTCCTCACCGCCTGGGCCACCCGTGCCGTTGGTGAGGACGTACAGCTCGGAGAAGATCCTCATGCCGGACACCGCGATGAGGGCAATGATGAGGACCATTGCGGGGCGGATACCGGGAATGGTGACGTTGCGGAATCTCTGGAAGGTGCCCGCACCGTCGAGGGCAGCTGCTTCGTGGAGATCATGGTCAACGTTTCCCAGCGCCGCGAGGTAGACGATCATGTAGTAACCGAGGCCTTTCCAAACCGTCAGGAGGATCGCGCAGCCGAGCAGCTTCCAGCGATCGACGAGGAAAGGGATGGGGCTGCTGGTAGCGCCCATCCATTGCAGGGACTGGTTAATAAGGCCGCGAGAATCGAACATCCAGCTCCAGATGAGGGCGACTACGACGACCGATGCGATGACGGGGAAATACGCCACCGTGCGAAAGAACGAGATGCCCGGAATCTTCTTCTCGACCAGGAGGGCCAGCAGCAATGGCAGGATCGTCAACAGCGGGATGCAGATGATGACATAGATGAATGTCGTCACCATGGCATTCCAGAACATGTCGTCGTGCCACAGTTCGGCGTAGTTCGCGAAACCGATGAACTCCCCGCCGACGAGGGGCCGGGTGTTCGTGAAGGACAGGATGATCGTGTTGATGAAGGGGTAGAGGGCGAACACGACGGTCCACACGACTGCCGGGGCCACCAACAACCACGGTGTGTACCAGCGGTGGGAGTTCATGGAGCGCAATCCTTGGGCGAGGTAGGTGAGCGGACGATGATTCTGCTGGTCCCGCAGCAGGGCGAAGCCAACAGGAAGATCACTTGGTGACGTGGTCGTTGCAGTACTTGACGGCCCGGTCGAGTGCGTCCTTAGCGGAGATATCGCCTCGCATTGCCGAGGAGATCTGCTGACCGACGTACGCCTTCATGGCGTCGGTATAGGCCATAGGCTCACCGATCTTGGCGGACTTCATCTCGCCGGCAAGGGTCTCGGCGGCCTTCTTCATCTGCGGATCGGAGATGACGGAGGTAAAGGAGTCTGTGTTCTCGTTGGCTTCCTTAGTTCCCGGCAGGAAGCCCTGGGCAAGCTTGACGAAGTCAACCTGGTTGGCGTTATTGGTGACATATTGGGCGAATGCTAGGGCCAGATTAGGGTTCTTCGAGTCTGCGGAGACGCAGATGCCCTGCACAAACAGGGGAGGAACGCCGATGCGTGTGGTCATGGCGACGTGGGGGAGGAGCTTTGGTGCGCTCTTCTTGAGGTCGACAGGGAAGGAGGCCGAGCCAGTGGTCCACGCAACCTTGCCCTGGAGGAACAGCTTCGAATTACCGAGGTAATTGTTCTGCAACACCTCCGGCGGCATAGCCTTCTTGGCGTAAAGCTCGACATACTTCTGAATGATCTCGACGGCCTGGTCGGTGTTGAAAGTGAATTTTCCGTCCTTGTAGACCTTGACGCCCTGGGCGGCAAGATCACCGAGAGCTGGTGCGATGGAGATGAGGGGCATTGTGCCGTGGGATTTCTCGGCCATCGTAATTGCTTGGGCATAAAGCTCATCAAGTGTGGTCGGCAACTTCTTGGGATCGAGACCGTACTTCTCGAAGGCTTCGGTGTTCCACCAGTTCAGGTCGGTGCCGAGGTACCACGGGTACCCGTAGACGCCGTCGTAACCGTCGTAGGTGTAGGCGTCAATGCCGCCCTTGATATATGTGTTGATGGCTGCCGCGTCAGCCTTCTTGAGGTCCATGACCTTGTTGGCTTTGAGGAGCTGCCACGCGAAGTTCGGCGGTATGTTAATGACATCGGGCAGCTGTCCAGCGGTGGCTTGCTGCTGGACTTTCTCCTCATAGCCCTCGCCTGGCTGGTCAACCCACTTGATCGTTGTTCCGGGATGTTCCTTCTCAAAGGACTTGACGAGCTTCTTGAAGTAGGGCGTGAACTTTTCGTTCTTGAGCGACCAGGTTTGGAACTGGATGCTGCCTTCGAGCTTGGCGGACGGGTTAACAGATGCCTGACTCGACGGTTTGTCGCCTGAGCCACTCATGCCACATGCGCTCGCAGCGAGCACTGTCGCGAGTGCGGCGGTGCCGCCAAGCAGTTGACGTCGACCGATGGTGAAGTTTCCCATGATCTTGCTTCTTCCTTGAGAGGTGAGGCCTGAGCAGGTTCTGGGCCACCATTGGCGCCGGTTCCTGCTGAACTAATACGATTTAGTACAGTATCGCCCGAACAGGAGTCGATAGTCAAGGTGTCGATTGGTCTCGTTGCCCCATGGTTTGGAAGCCAAAGCGTGGGAGAATCCCAGGTTTTGGTCCCGGTGGCAGTGGCCGTGTAGAGTTACTGGCTGGTCATGACCTCGTCGTGTTCCACTGGTCGAAGGGATCTTTGCGATGAACACCACCCATCGCCACTCCGACGCGCTTTCGGGTCTCGTTCTCGAGACCCATTCGCTGCGTCGGCAAGTGGGTCAGATGATCCGGGTTCAACGGACGGTACCCGCTCCAGCGGATCTCGATGTCGACATGATTGGCGTTCCCGAGGACTCTCCACTCGAACTTGATCTCCGCCTGGAGTCGGTTGGAGAGGGGGTCCTCGCGACCGGGACCGTCAAGGCCACCCTGGAGGGGGAGTGCTCTCGCTGCCTGGACCCCATCAAGGAGGAACTTCTCCTTGACGTCCAAGAGCTGTACTTCTACCCCGACAAGGAAGCCGACGAGGATGCCAGTCGGGTTAGTGCCGAGGAGACTATCGACCTTGACCCCGTGGTGCGTGCCGCGGTCGTGCTGAACCTTCCGTTCAGCCCGCTGTGTCGCGATGACTGCGCTGGGCTGTGCCCAGACTGTGGTGCCAACCTCAATGACGACCCGGATCATGACCATCCGGATCGGATCGACCCACGCTGGTCGGCCCTCGAGGGCCTCGTCGGCGGGGATGACTCGGATCGGTCCTGAACGTCGCCATAGGCAACCGCCGCGTGCGGATGCTGACCCTTCAAGCACACCAAGGAGAAAATCGTGGCCGTCCCGAAGCGGAAGATGTCCCGCAGCAATACCCGGCACCGTCGTTCGCAGTGGAAGACGGTTGCTACCAAGCTCGTCACCTGCGCCAACCCGGCCTGCGGTGAGAAGCACCTGCCCCACACCGCCTGCCCGTCTTGCGGTGGGTACGGGCCGCGCGGCGACCGTCGTCAGGTTGTCGAGGCCTGAGATCGACACTGTGCACGCAAGCAGGGATCAGAATATCGGCCGCCCCGACGTCGAGGATTGGCCTTTTCTCGCCCTTCTCGAGGAGTTGGGAATCCGGTGTGATCCCCAGCTCCTCGATCTTGCGCTGACGCACCGCTCGTATGCGTTCGAAAACGGTGGTATTCCCACCAACGAGAGGCTGGAGTTTTTAGGTGACGCCATCCTTGAAGTTGGTGTTACCGACTATTTGTACCGGGCGTTCCCGGATAAACCCGAAGGCCAGCTAGCCAAGTTACGGTCGGCTGTTGTGAGTACCGTCTCGCTAGGACGGCTGGCACGTCAACTCGGCATTGGTCCTCGGATCAAGTTGGGCAAGGGAGAGGAACGTACTGGCGGCCACGACAAGACGTCGATCCTGGCCGACACTACCGAGGCACTGCTGGGCGCGGTCGAGCTGTCAGCTGGGCTTCCGGACGTACTGCGTTTAGTCCATCACCTTTTCGATCCTCTCGTTGATGAGGCAGACCGCTCTGGGGCGGGCACAGACTGGAAGACTGTCCTGCAAGAGTACTGCGCTGAGCATGGCTTCGATGCCCCCCGATACGAAATCGTCGGGTCTGGCCCAGATCACAATCGTCGGTACTGTGCCAGAGCGAATGTGGACGGCAGGCTATATGCCGCCTACACCGGCCACAACAAGAAAGAAGCGGAGCAAGGTGCGGCCCGCCGTGCTGTCTCCGCGCTGATACCAAGCTCTCACACAGGTGCCTGAGCTCCCCGAGGTCGAGACCGTTCGAGCCGGACTCGAACATTTCGTTGTTCCGGCTGTCGTCGACAGCGTCGACGTCGTCGATACTCGCGGGCTTCGCCCCAGCGGTGGACTCGAGGACGCTGCGCTTTTCGAGACGACCTTGTCGGGTCGTCAATTTACTGCCGTGAATCGCCGGGGTAAGTACCTGTGGTTCATCCTTGACGATGGCACCGCGATGTTGGCTCATCTAGGTATGAGCGGACAATTCCGTGTTAGCCCCCAACATGCCCCGCAGCATCGCCATACCCGTATAGTCATCACCCTCGACGATGGTCGTGACCTGCGCTTCCTCGACCAGCGCACCTTCGGCGGATTGACCCTAGCCCCGCTCGTTGACGGTATTCCCGGTCCGGTGACCCACATCGCCCCTGATCCGTTCGAGGAGTGTTTCGACGTTGACGAGGTAGCGCGACGGTTGTGCGCACGCAGGTCCGCCATTAAGAGGAGTTTGCTCGATCAGACCCTTGTTTCCGGGATTGGCAATATCTATGCCGACGAAACTCTTTGGCGGGTCCGTCGTCACCCCGAGACACCATGCTCTCGCCTGAGTCAATCTGAAGCGGTGGAATTGTTACAGACGGCCCGCGATGTTATGGCAGAGGCCATGTCTCAGGGCGGTACCTCTTTCGACTCCCTTTATGTCAACGTTAACGGGGAATCGGGGTGGTTTTTCCGCGTTGTGGATGCCTATGGCCGTGAGGATGAGCCCTGCCACCGATGTGGGATGCCGATCGTACGCGAGTCTTTCATGAACCGGAGCTCGTTCCGGTGCCCGAGGTGTCAGAGACTACGGTGATCCTGCCGTCATCTGGCATGGCTAGCGCAGCTGTGGCCCTGTCGCCTTGGGCCGGTGGGTGAATGCTGCGTCGGTCAACATCGGTGGGTGAAAACGCGAAGAACGAGCTCCCGATGAGGCGTTCGCTGGCACCTTCAAGGCTGCCGAGTTGTAGTTCCATGCCCATGAAGGCGGGAAAGTTGTCGCCCTCTGTCGTGGTCACCGCAAAGTTGGCCGCATCTGTGAAGTTGAATCGTGGATAGTAGGTGGGGTCTCCTTCCTGCCTGCGGGGCCAGCGACTGAAGTGACTGCGACTTGCCCAGGAATTGCGCTCGGGGGGAGTGACACTTCTGGCGTTCAGGAGACGGCCAGTTTGCGCGTGACGTACTGGTTCAGGCTGAGGTGCTGCTCCGCAGCTTCGGTCACGAGTCGTCGATGCAGGTCCTCGCCAAGTCGGAGTTGGAACTTCCCGGAGTAGTGCCGGGTGGACAGTGGCTCGGGCACAGGTTCGTCATTGGCGCGCATGTCGTCAACGACCTCGTCGACGACGATCCGGAGCCCAGTGAGCGCTTCCTCGGGAGTACCGGCCAGCCACGACAGCGAAGGAAACTCGACGCACGTGGCGATAAACTCGGTGTCCTCGGGGGACCAGGTCACGCGGAAGCTGTAGCGTGCGGTGTCGGTGATCGTCTGGCTCATCACTGTTCCTTCAACTTCTCGATTGCTTGGAGTACCTGTCGGACTTGGTATGTCTTGGCCTTGCCGTGGTCGTTCTGGATGTTGACCCGCGGGTCGCCGGGTCATGAGGTCTTGAAGACGGCGTGCGAGTCGCCAGTGTTCCTGGCTGCTCTGAAGAACTCCTCGCACACGCGGAACAAGTCTGCATAGTCGATGTTGCGCGGATTGGCTCGCATGGAAGCGAGGATCTTGGCAACGCTCGGCATGGCTTAATGGTACTACATGTGGTACCAGGGAGAAGTGACTGGCGTCCTAGAGGCGGGGCTGCTGGGGATGGCTGCTGGCCCGATCCGATGTTCGCGTTGCCGAAGAGGAGAAGGTAAGACTCGTCTGGCTGTATCAATGTGCATTGCTGATGTAGTTGAGCTACCTCGATCGGTCGCTTGATGCCTATGGGGCGAGAGGATAAACCTTGCAAGCGTTGTGGCACCCTGATGAGCCGTATCCAGTTGATGGACCGGAGCTCGACGCGGTGCCTGAGGTAGCCCGCTATCCCGGTCCGAGGCCATATCTCACCATTGGCTGCCTTCGCGGCGTGACGACTCGTCCCAGCGCGCCATATTAATCTTGATGGGCGGTTTCAGGTCTCTTGGCATTAGGCCTATTATATCGCGAGTGATCACTGAACCGACTGCACCTACGAGGAGACGCATCAAGAAGCGTCACTTGATTGAATTCATTAAGTTCGGGGTCGTCGGTGGATCAGGGTTTCTGGTCAACATCATCGTCGCCATCATCATGAATAAGGCGAATGGCGGTACTGAGCATGCTCAGGACATCTTGTTCAATCTTGCGGGTACCCGGTGGAATTTCCGCTTCACTAGCCTGGTGTGGCTCGTTGGTTTCGTGGTAGCCAACATTACGAACTTCCAGCTCAACCGTTCTTGGACGTTCAAGCGCGAATACCGTCGGGGATGGTGGCGTGAATTCTGGCCTTTTTTTGCCGTAGGGTCGATAGCCGCCATCATCGGTATGTTTATTAAGATCTTCTTTACCAACCCAACCTCCCCGATTTACTTACCGGAGCCGTGGTTTAACGAGGGAAGGGGGATCCAGTCACGCGAGTACTGGTCCCAGATCTTCGCCATCGTCGTGACGATGCCTATCAACTTCGTCGTCAATAAGTTGTGGACCTTCCGAGCAGTGAAGCACTCCGGAGAGCTTCCTATGATTGCCTCTGCAGTTGCTCCCGAAAGTTATGATGACGGCGATGCAGCCGAATCGCGTTAGGGAGCCTGGCGTCTCGGGTAATCTGCATGTGCGTACCCTGACGGAAAGGTCGGTCTCGGATGGTCGTTTTCATCATCGCGATGGTCCTGATTCTCGCAGTCGCCTTGGGCGTCTGCGCCGTGGTGATGCTGGGTCTACGTCATCCTGGTGCCGATCCCGATGCTAGTTTTTGGCGTCACACCGCCACCCGTGTGGGTGAAGATCTCAGCGGTGTTCGACATCGCTGAGGCGGTCTGTCCTCGTGGTTTTGTGAATTGACCGACTAATATCGGCCGACGTGAACCCCATAACCCTGATCTGGATTATCCTCGGCATACTCGTCTTGGTGACGGTGGTTGCTGCCGTCACTGCTGGAGTTTCGCGGCGTAAGGCTCTGCGTGAGGGGTCTAAACCTGCCCAGGTATCCCCGGCTCCCACGGAAAGTGGCAAAGCAGTTCTCAAAGCGGAGACTCCAGCGGGTGGCGAGTCTGCTGTCGGACGCCCCGAGTCAGAAGCGTCGCAGGTCGTTGAACCAGCGGTCGAGGCGCCCGAGGCGCCAGGCTCGCGGATGGCCCGACTGCGTCGTCGTCTGGCTAACAGCAACAACGCGCTTGCTCGTGGTTTGGCCGAGTTGCTGAGCGCTGACAAGCTCGACGATGACGCCTGGGATGACTTCGAGACCACCCTTATCACCTCCGATCTGGGTGTTGGTCCGACGACGGAGCTCGTCGAGAAGCTGCGCTCGGAACTGGCTATTGATGGGATCTCTGACTCGGCCCACGCTCGCGAGGTTCTGCACCATGAGCTTGTCGAACTCGTCGGACCGGATATGGATCGTTCCATCAACCTAGACCGCCCGGAAGGCAAGCCGGCTGTCGTCCTCATGGTGGGCGTCAATGGCACGGGTAAGACGACGACCTGCGGCAAGCTGGCGCGCGTTCTCGTCGCCGAGGGAAAGACGGTCCTCCTCGGTGCAGCAGACACCTTCCGCGCCGCCGCTGGCGAGCAGCTGGAGACGTGGGGAGAACGTGTCGGTGTGCGTACCGTCCGTAAGGACGCGGGCGCCGATCCTGCCTCCGTCGCTTACGAGGCCGTTCAGGCTGGCATTGATGACGGTGTTGACGTCGTGCTCGTTGACACTGCTGGGCGGCTTCACACCAAGGCCGGTCTCATGGATGAGCTGGGCAAGGTCAAGCGCGTCATCGAGAAGCTTGCACCGGTGAGCGAGGTGTTGCTTGTTTTGGACGCCACCACCGGGCAGAATGGCCTAACTCAAGCCTGCATCTTCTCGGAGGTCGTCGACGTGACTGGCATCGTGTTGTCAAAGCTTGACGGTTCCGCGAAGGGCGGCATCGTTGTCCAAGTGCAGCGTGAGCTAGGTGTGCCCGTCAAGCTCATCGGTCTCGGCGAGGGAGCCGACGATCTGGCTCCCTTTGATGCTGATAATTTTGTCACCGGTCTCATGGGTGACGATTCTGCCGAGTGCTGAGGTCCGATAAGTGACAGATATCGCGTGGTTTGCCCCGGCTGGTGGGGTCATGATGGTCAGTATCCTCAGCCATAAGCTGTGCGTAGCGGTGCTTATTGCGGCTTTCGCTTTGCCTCTAACTTTCGTCGTGTGGCGGGCTATAGCGGGTACGGGGAGCTGGTGGCGCAAGATCCTGCGCGGTCTCGGCCATCTTGTGGTGATTTTGCTCGCGCAGGCCTTACTGATTACCGGCGTCTTTCTCTACACTAACCGTGAGTATGGGTTTTTCACGTCATGGTCTGACCTGTTGGGAGAGGTCCAACCAGAGGCTCCGACCCATGATCTAGTCCCGATCCGACGCACCAAGGTCAAAGATATTCCGATCAGTAAGTCCAACCCCCATCCCAACGGTCAGGTGAGCGCAATAACGGTGCCTGGCGCGGATGCCCAATATGCGCGCGTTCCGGTCTGGCTGCCGCCCCAGTACTTTGAAAAGTCGGAGCGTCGCACTCGATTTCCGGTGTTGTTCTACATCGGGGGCGTCAATGACACTGGTCAGCGTGACGACAAGTCGATCGACCTCATCGATCCAGCAACCGAACTCATCAAGGACAGGAAGGTCAATCCCTTCGTCATCGTGTTCTTGCCGGGCAAGATTCGTAACGGTATCGACAGCGAGTGTGTTGACGTTGGTCCCTACCGGCATGAGACATGGATCATGAAGATTGTTATCCCGCGGCTTGAGTCGCACTACCGGGTCGGTCACGAGCGCGGGTCACGTTTCATCGGTGGATGGAGCACCGGTGGCTACTGCGCTGCCAATTTGTCGACCAAGTATCCCAGGGCTTTCAATGCCGGGTTCTCTTTGGGCGGGTACTACCATCCCATGTTCGAGAATCCGCGCATCGCCAACATGGCCCGACCCCTTATGGCCAACAACTCGGTGGTGCGTAGGGTCCAGGAACGCAAGATTGAGCGCAGCGTGCGGTTTCTGTCCGTGCTCAACCCCAACGATTTGCAGAGCTGGGGGCCCGGTCGTGTACCGGTGGTTTTGAACGGGCAGGTCGGCCCGGACGGAGGTCAATTTTACCATGTCGCCAAAGGCATGAAGCAGTTCGCCTTCATCTTGCTCGCAGGTGGCGGACACCGCGTCAGTGTGTACACACCGTATACCGAGCAGTCATTACAGTGGCTTGGCCAGTTCGGGCTGTAATTGCCGCCGGGAGTCATGATCAAGTCTGGGACGGTAGTCTGTCCTGGTAAGGAACTAGCGCGCTGAAGGACAACCGTGTTCGACACTCTCCAAGACCGCCTCGCATCAACCTTCAAGGGATTGCGTGGTAAGGGACGTCTCACTGATGCCGATATCGATGCCACGACTCGCCAGATTCGCATCGCCCTACTTGAGGCTGACGTCAACTTGTCGGTCGTCAAGGAATTCGTGGCGGCCATTAAAGAGCGTTGCCACGGCGAGGAGCTTTCTAAAGCGCTCAATCCGACCCAACAGATCGTCAAGATTGTCAACGAGGAACTCGTCGAGATCCTCGGAGGGCAGACCCGTACGGTTCGTTTTGCGAAGACTCCCTCGACGATCGTCATGCTTGCCGGCTTGCAAGGTGCTGGCAAGACGACCCTGGCTGGGAAGTTGGCTCAGTGGTTCAAGGAAGAGGGCCACTCCCCGTTGTTGGCCGCCTGCGACCTCCAGCGGCCCAATGCCGTCACTCAGTTGCAGGTGGTCGGAGAACGTGCCGGGGTGCACGTCTTCGCTCCTGAACCTGGCAACGGAGTTGGGGATCCCGTCCAGGTAGCCCGTGATGCCGTCGCAGAGGCCGAGCACAAGCTGTACGACGTCGTCATCATCGACACCGCTGGTCGTCTGGGTGTCGACGCCGAGATGATGGCTCAAGCGGCTGACATCAAGACTGCTACCGACCCTGACGAGACCCTCTTCGTCGTTGACGCCATGATTGGTCAGGACGCGGTCAACACTGCGGTGGCCTTCCAGGAGGGAGTCGGATTCGACGGCGTCGTCCTGACCAAACTTGACGGCGACGCTCGCGGCGGCGCGGCTTTGTCCATTGCTCGTGTGGTGGGCAAGCCGATCATGTTTGCTTCCTCGGGTGAGGGTCTCAAGGACTTCGACGTTTTCCATCCCGACCGGATGGCCTCGCGCATCCTCGATATGGGCGACATGCTCACCCTTATCGAGCAGGCCGAGAAAGCTTTCGATCAGGAGCAATCTCAGGCGGCTGCGGCCAAGCTCATGGCAGGCAAGGGGGAGTTCGGTCTCGATGACTTCCTCGGGCTCATGCGTCAAATGCGTCGCATGGGCCCGATGTCCAAGATCATGGGCATGCTCCCCGGCGTCGGCCAGATGAAAGGCCAGATTGAGAACATCGACGAGCGGAAGATTGACCGCATTGAGGCCATCATCTGCGCGATGACTCCGGCCGAGCGTGCCGACGTGTCGATCCTCAACGGGTCGCGTCGTGCCCGTATTGCTAACGGGTCTGGCATGGAAGTTCGTGACGTCAACAACCTGGTCAATCGATTTGTTGACGCTCGGAAGATGATGAGCCAGATGGGCCAGATGATGGGTCCTGGTGCTGGCCGCATGATGGGGTCCATGGCTAAGCGCGGTTCCAAACAGTCGAAGAAGAAGCAGAAGAACCGTAAGGGCTCTGGTAATCCCGCCAAGCGTGCTACTCAAGCTCGTCAAGCTGCAAAGAAACCGCAGCGGAGCAGCGGTGAGGCGTTCGGGTTACAGGGCCAGCAGCAACCCAGTCAGGAAGATTTGCAGAAGGCAATGAGTGAATTCAAGATGCCGCCGTCAATGCAGCAGATGTTCAACCAAACGAACAAGAGACCGCGTTGAACCAGCGTCGGTGATGTGTGAAGAGATCGCGAGTTTGACATTACCTCTCCCCGCGACTTCGTGACACGATGGGGCCATGACCGAGGACACCCAGCCGTTGTTCCACACTCACACCCACGACGGATGGACTCATACCCATATGGCCCGTGAGGCCCAAACCGCTCCCGCTGAAGACTTGCGTATCCGGGGCGTCGTGCTACCTGACGGGGAAGAACGTGAACTATGGGTTCACGACGGAGTCCTCGTGGAAGGGCCGCTCTCGGGGGCTCGAACTTTGGCTGACGGCTGTTGGATCATTCCCGGTCTAGTTGACGCCCATAACCACATTGGCCTCGATGCTCATGGTGCCGTTGGCACGGAGACTGCCGAGGAGCAGGCCCGGACCGAGGCGAAGACGGGCACCCTTCTCATCCGCGATGCTGGATCGCCGAGTGATACCCATTGGATCGACGACCGCGACGACCTTCCGCGGGTCATTCGTGCCGGACGCCACATCGCCCGCCCTAAGCGTTACATCCGTAACTACGCAGCTGAGGTAGATCCGGAAAATCTCGTTGCCGAGATCGATCGTCAGGCTCGATCCGGTGATGGTTGGGTCAAGCTTGTCGGTGACTGGATTGATCGCGACGAGGGGGATCTCGCTCCGTTGTGGCCCGCAGACATCGCCCAGGCCGCCATCGATCGTGCTCATGAGCTTGGTGCCCGTGTTACTGCGCACTGTTTTTCCGAGGAAGCTCCCGCACAGCTCGTTGATGCCGGTATTGACTGTATTGAGCACGGCACTGGGCTTACCGACGAGACAATCGCCACTATGGCTGAGCGCGGGGTCGGGCTTGTCCCGACTTTGATCAATATCGAGACCTTCCCGTCCATCGCCGCTCAGGCTGACGGCAAGTTCCCAAAATATGCCGCACATATGCGTCACCTCCATACTCACCGTCATGAAACGATCGCCAAGGCTTGGGATGCCGGAGTGCCGATTTATGCCGGTACCGACGCTGGCGGCACTATCAAGCACGGCCTCATTGCCTCCGAGGTTCGGTTGTTGGTTGCTGTAGGGGGAGCGGAGATGGCATTGGGAGCAGCGTCCTGGCGGGCTCGCGCGTGGCTGGGCGGTGAGCAGCTGGGTATTGGCGATTCTGCTGACCTCCTCGTCCTTGACCGTGACCCGAGGGTTGACGTTGGGGTGCTGGAGTCTCCCACCTACATCGTGCTGAGGGGACGAGTAGTCATCAGGTGAAGTCCGTCCCGGCTCGCGTCATCTGCCTATCTGTGGCACAATATCGAGAGCTTCTGTCCGTTCGGTGCCCTCTCTTATCGGCGGATAGTTCCACCCGAGTTCGGGGGCGATGTCCCCACGTCGTGTCCGTGCTCACCCGTAACTTCCCGGGTTTCGTCCCGGGCGTCTCACTACAGGAGTTACCACACACGTGGCTACCAAAATTCGTCTGAAGCGTCTCGGCAAGATCCGTACTCCGCACTACCGTGTCGTCGTCATGGACTCGCGCGCTAAGCGTGACGGTCGTGCTATTGAGGAAATCGGCCAGTACCATCCCAAGGCTGATCCGTCGGTCATTGTGATCGACTCTGAGCGCGTGCAGTACTGGCTCGGCGTCGGTGCCCAGCCGACTGAAGCTGTTGTTGCTTTGCTGAAGCGCACCGGTGATTGGCAGAAGTTCACCGGCGATACTTCGCCGTCTGGTGTCAAACCGCAGCCCGAGCGTCCCAACAAGGATGATCTGTTCAACGCTGCCCTGGCTGAGGCCGACGAGGCCCCGCGTGAGGCCATCACCAAGAAGTCCGAAGAGCCAGCTACTGACGAGGCTTCCGAGCCGGCGGCTGGAGACAATAGTGGCGAGAAGGCTGAGGCCTGATCGTGCTAGCCGACGCCCTGGAACACCTCGTCTCTGGCATCGTCGCCAATCCTGACGACGTCCGGGTCCGGGAGAAGGACCTGCGACGCGGCCGGATGCTTGAGGTGCGCGTCAATCCTTCCGACATTGGTAAGGTCATCGGTCGTCAGGGTCGTACGGCCTCTTCGTTGCGCACGGTTATTGGTGCGTTGGCCGGTGACGAGCAGATCAGGATCGACTTCGTTGATGTTGATCGACGCGGGTCGGGACGGCATTCCGACCACCGTGGCCATCGTCACTGAATCGCCAGTTCTTTGACAATATGGGCCGTGGTCCCGCTCTGGCGGGGCTGCGGCCCATGTGCTGTGTCTGGCATCTTGTCTAATCCCATCATTCCCCAGGAGTCACAGTGGAAGAGTCGGCAACGGTGGAGGTCGTCGTCGGACGAGTAGGTCGTGCCCATGGTCTGCGAGGTGACGTCGTCGTTGAGGTGCGTACTGACGAACCGGATGCGAGGTTTGGAGTAGGTGCCACGGTGCAGATTGAGGGGTCCAGACGTGATCTGACGGTTGTGCGGTCCCGCTGGGCCAAGGGCAGCCTTATCGTCGCTTTTGGCGAAGTGAAAGATCGTCAGGGGGCAGAGGAGCTACGCGGATCGGTTCTCGTCGTTGACGTTGAGCCCAACGATGACCCCGATGACCCCGATGAATTCTGGGATCGTCGGTTGCGTGGGCTGACAGTGGTTGATGAATCCGGTAAAAGCCGCGGGGCTGTCAAAGATGTGCTTCATATGCCAGCCCAAGATGTGCTCGTGATCGACGTAGGTGGGGAGGAACATCTGGTTCCTTTCGTCCACCAACTCGTCCCTACTGTCGATGTGGCGTCCGGGCAGATCATCGTCAGTGGCATTCCTGGCCTGCTCGATTCGAACGCCGAAGAGGCGAGGTGACGATGAGGCTGGACTACCTGTCGATCTTTCCGGCGTACTTTGATGTCCTCGACATATCTTTGCTGGGTAAGGCGGCAGCCGACGGTCTGGTGGAGGTCCACGCCCACGACTTGCGCGACTGGACCCACGATCGCCATCGCACCGTGGACGACACCCCGTCTGGCGGAGGTGCGGGCATGGTCATGAAGCCTGACCCGTGGGGGGAAGCTTTCGACGAGATCATTGGCACTGAGCCGGACTCGTCGGTTCATGTGATTTTCCCTAGCCCGTCAGGTGTGCCATTTACCCAGTCTGCTGCTCAAGAGTTGTCGTCGGCAGTGCGGATCGTGTTCTGTTGCGGACGGTACGAGGGGATCGACCACCGCGTGATCGACTATGCGCGGTCGATGTGGACTGTTCACGAGGTGAGCCTGGGAGACTACGTGCTTAATGGGGGAGAAGTAGCGGCTCTGGCTATCACTGAGGCCGTGGTTCGGCTGGTGCCCGGGTTCATGGGTAACCCGGAGTCTCTAGCGGAGGAGTCGTTCTCGGCCGGGCAAGACGGCTTGCTGGAGTATCCGCTGTTCACCCGGCCGGTCTCATGGCGTGGCCTCGATGTCCCCGAGGTTCTCATGAGTGGTCATCATGGTCGAATTGCGAAGTGGCGCCGTGATGAGTCAGTCCGCCTGACTTGTGAGCGGCGTCCTGATCTGACGGATTCCGACTTCGGTGTTCCCCATTGAAGCGTCTCTAATCGACAAAATTCGAACCGAAAATGTTGCGATAATCAAGAGCAAAACCCCTAGTGAACCAAGGGTTGGCGGACGGTACGAGGGGATCGACCACCGCGTGATCGACTATGCGCGGTCGATGTGGACTGTTCACGAGGTGAGCCTGGGAGACTACGTGCTTAATGGGGGAGAAGTAGCGGCTCTGGCTATCACTGAGGCCGTGGTTCGGCTGGTGCCCGGGTTCATGGGTAACCCGGAGTCTCTAGCGGAGGAGTCGTTCTCGGCCGGGCAAGACGGCTTGCTGGAGTATCCGCTGTTCACCCGGCCGGTCTCATGGCGTGGCCTCGATGTCCCCGAGGTTCTCATGAGTGGTCATCATGGTCGAATTGCGAAGTGGCGCCGTGATGAGTCAGTCCGCCTGACTTGTGAGCGGCGTCCTGATCTGACGGATTCCGACTTCGGTGTTCCCCATTGAAGCGTCTCTAATCGACAAAATTCGAACCGAAAATGTTGCGATAATCAAGAGCAAAACCCCTAGTGAACCAAGGGTTGAGGGAAGTTTTCGAAAACACAGGGGGTGGGGGCGCAAAAGGGCTGGTAATTGGCTAGTCTTTGGTCCGTGGCGACTACAACACTTACTACTCATCAGAGAGCGGTGCGATCAACTGTCGCGGCGAAGGCCCTCATGGCCGTCACCGGGCTGATCTTAATCCTCTTCCTGCTCATGCACATGTTTGGCAACTTGAAGCTGCTCGCTAGTAACGAGGACTTCAACCGTTACGCCGGTTTTCTTCGCACGATTCTCAACCCGATCCTGCCGGGTGACTCCTTCTTGTGGATTTTCCGGATCTTCATGTTGCTGGCGATCGTGCTGCACATTTGGTCGGCGATTCGCGTTAACAAGCAGCGCAACATTGGAACCGGTGGCGCTGGCCGTTACTCGGTCAAGAAGAACCTCTCGCCGGAGAATACCTATGCTGCCCGCACGATGTTCTGGGGTGGCTGGATCATCTTCCTATTCCTCATCCTCCACCTGCTGCAGTTCACCATTAGCCCTGACTTGCTCAATAACCCGCCCACCGATGCAGCTGGACGCGCAGGGATGGTACTTACGGCGTTCAGCCACTGGTGGTTCGTGCTCATTTACCTCATCGCCATGATCGCGGTGTGCATGCACGTCTCCCACGGTTTCTGGAGTGCCTTTGCGACCCTCGGCGTCAACGTCTCTGGTACCGCTCGCGCTGTGCTGCGCGTGTGTTCCTGGATCGTCGCCATCGTGATCTTCGTGGGCTTCATGACTCCTCCATTCCTGGTCCTGTTCGGGGTGATCTCCTGATGACTGCAACTGCTGCATCCAATAACAACGCCGCTCTCGCCGACCAGTACTGGACGACCGGCGACGAAATCCACGACACGAAGGCCAACCATGACCTTCCGATCGAGAAGATCTGGACTGATCGCCAGTTCACCTCGCGTCTGGTCAACCCGGCTAACCGTCGCAAGATGACGGTCATCATTGTTGGTACCGGTCTAGCTGGTGGCGCTGCCGCCGCAACTCTCGGTGAGGCCGGTTACCGCGTCGAGAACTTCTGCTACCAAGACTCTCCGCGTCGCGCTCACTCGATCGCGGCCCAGGGGGGAATTAACGCCGCGAAGAACTACAAGAATGACGGTGATTCGATCTACCGCCTGTTCTACGATACCGTCAAGGGTGGCGATTACCGCTCCCGCGAGACGAACGTTTACCGGCTCGCCGCGGTCAGCGCGAACATCATCGACCAGTGTGTCGCCCAGGGCGTTCCGTTCGCCCGTGAGTACGGTGGCCTGCTCGACAACCGTTCCTTCGGTGGCGTCCAGGTGCAGCGCACCTTCTACGCTCGCGGCCAGACGGGCCAGCAGCTGCTCATCGGCGCCTACCAAGCCCTCGAGCGGCAGGTTCACGCCGGCACCGTGCACATGCACACCCGTCACGAGATGGTCGAGCTCATCGTCGCCGACGGGCGAGCTCGCGGCATCGTGACTCGTGACATGGTTACCGGCAAGATCGAAGAGTGGTTTGGTGACGCCGTCGTCCTGGCTACCGGTGGTTACGGCAACGTCTTTTTCCTGTCGACGAACGCCATGGGCTGCAATGCCACCGCCTCGTGGCGTGCCCACCGTAAGGGCGCTTACTTCGGCAACCCCTGCTACACCCAGATCCACCCGACCTGCATCCCGGTGCATGGTGAAAACCAGTCGAAGCTGACTCTGATGTCGGAGTCGCTGCGTAACGACGGCCGTATCTGGGTGCCCAAGCGCGCGGAAGATTGTGAAAAGGATCCTCGCGACATCCCCGAGGAAGATCGCGACTACTACTTGGAGCGCATCTACCCGTCCTTCGGCAACCTGGTTCCTCGTGACATTGCATCCCGTCAAGCCAAGTACCGCTGTGACGAGGGTCGTGGTGTCGGTCCGAAGGTTCGTGAGGTCGATTCTGACGGCACCGAGCACATGCGTGCCCGTGGCGTGTACCTCGACTTCTCCGAGGCCATCCAGCGTATGGGTAAGGATGCCGTGGAAAAGAAGTACGGCAACCTCTTCGACATGTACCAGCGGATTACCGACGAGAACCCGTATGAGGTTCCCATGCGTATCTACCCTGCGGTGCACTACACGATGGGCGGCCTGTGGGTCGACTATGACCTGCAGTCGACCATTCCGGGTCTGTTCGTCTGTGGTGAGGCCAACTTCTCCGATCACGGCGCTAACCGGCTCGGTGCTTCGGCCCTGATGCAGGGTCTGGCTGATGGCTACTGGGTTCTGCCCAACACGATCACCGACTACCTGGCGGACTCTCCGAAGTTCGGCATGGTCGATGAGAAGCATCCCGCCGCGGTTGAAGCCCGTCAGGCTGTCGAGAGCCGTATCAATAAGCTGCTAACGATTAATGGAACCCGTACCGTCGACTCGATCCACAAGGAACTTGGCCACATCATGTGGGAGTACTGCGGTATGGAGCGCAACGAGGCCGGCCTCATTAAGGCTATTGGTCTCATCCGCAATCTGCGCAACGAGTTCTGGACCAACGTTAAGGTCACCGGCGTCAACGAGGAGCTCAATCAGACCCTCGAGCGCGCTGGTCGGCTCGCCGACTTCTTGGAGCTCGGTGAACTGATGTGCATCGACGCTCTACACCGTCGCGAGTCTTGTGGTGGTCACTTCCGCGCTGAGTCTCAGACCGAAGAGGGCGAGGCCATGCGTCACGACGACGAGTATCAGTACGTCGCTGCCTGGGAGTGGACTGGCGAAGGCCACAAGCCGACCCTGCACAAGGAGCCGCTGGTCTACAAGTCCATCCAGGTCAAGCAGAGGAGCTACAAGTGAAGATCAACCTGCGAATCTGGCGTCAGCGCAATTCCAAGGATCAGGGCCGCCTCGTCGAGTACACCCTGGACGGTGTTTCCGGTGATATGTCCTTCCTTGAGATGTTGGACATGCTCAACGAGAACCTCACCGCTCAGGGCGAAGAGCCCGTCGCATTTGACTCGGACTGCCGCGAGGGTATTTGCGGTCAGTGCGGCGTCGTCATCAATGGTGTGCCGCATGGTGGTATGGGTGTTGCCCAGCCGGTGCGTACCACTACGTGTCAGCTGCACATGCGTTCCTTCGCCGATGGCTCGACCATCACGATCGAGCCATGGAAGTCGGGTGCCTTCCCGATTCTGCGTGACCTTATCGTGGATCGCTCGGCCCTTGACCGTGTCATCCAGGCTGGCGGCTATGTCTCGGTGAACACCGGTGCTGCCCCGGACGCTCACGCTGTTCAGGTCAACAAGAAGCGCTCTGATCGCTCCTTCGACGCCGCTACCTGCATCGGTTGTGGCGCCTGCGTGGCGGCTTGCCCGAACGGCTCCTCGATGCTGTTTACTTCTGCGAAGATCACTCACCTGGCCATGCTTCCGCAGGGTCAGCCGGAGCGGATGCGTCGTGTCAAGGCTATGGCTGCGCAGAACGACGCTGAAGGATTCGGCGGCTGCACCAACATTGGTGAGTGTGCCTCGGTGTGCCCGAAAGGTATTCCGCTGGAGTCCATCAGCCAGCTCAACCGTGACCTCATTGCGTCGCTGTTCAAGCACGACGGCAAGGACGACTGAGTCCTGACTCGTGTGGTCGATCACTCGGGCTCCGACACCTCGCGGTGTCGGAGCCCGGTTATGTTGTGGAGCACTGCCTGTTGGCGGGCACGAGTGATGGTGGATTTGATGCCAGAGCCATGGGTATGGAAAAATACCGCGGTGTTGTCCGTGTCCGGCTCCTGCCACAGGGGGACAGTCCGGCGCTCGGGGAACGAAATCTTTGTGAACACGAGCACCAGGTGACCTGTGGCACCGGCGAGGAAACACTATGAGCAACATCATCGACGAGATCGACAAGGCCTCGATGCGCGACGACATCCCCGAGTTCCGTCCTGGCGATTCGGTGAAGGTCCACGTCAAGGTCGTTGAGGGTAGCCGTACCCGTGTGCAGGTCTTTTCCGGGATCGTCATCTCGCGTACCGGTGGTGGCGTCCAGGAGTCCTTTACCGTCCGCAAGCTGAGCTTCGGGACCGGTGTTGAGCGTACCTTCCCGCTGCATTCCCCGATCATTGACAAGATCGAGGTTGATCGCCACGGTGCGGTCCGTCGCGCCAAGCTGTACTACCTGCGCGGCCGGCGTGGTAAGGCGGCCAAGATTAAGGAGAGGGGCTCAGCTCGCTGACGTCGTCTTAACAGCAACGGGGTTTCGTTACGGCGAAGCCCCGTTTTTGTATGCGTCGACTCACATCTGGGGTAGGCGCGTCATGATGCAGCTTTTTTCCGTGCGTTAGTTACACTGCAAGGTGGCACCCGACGGGAAATTCCCACAGGGGATGAGGGAGAGGTTTTGCCGTGGCGGATGACTACCGGGCGAGGCGGGCTGCAAACGGCGACACCAGGGACTCTGACGATGCAACAGCACGTGGGGAACAGGCGTCTGGGTGGCAGCGCTTTCGGTCGGGGGCCATCGAAGTTGTTCTCATCGTCGTTGGTGCCCTCATCATCTCAGCTGTGCTGCGTGGTTTCGTCGCTCAGATGTTTGTCATCCCGTCGAAGTCCATGCAAAACACCTTGCAGGTGGGTGACCGCGTGATCGCGGTGAAAGCCGCCGATTTTCATCGGGGCGACGTCGTCGTGTTCAAAGACACCGAACATTGGTTACCTGCTGTTCAGGATCGCCGCTCTGTTCCAGGACAGATCCTCGAATTCGTCGGGTTGTTGCCTAACAAGAGCTCGAACTACCTCATTAAGCGAGTGATCGGCATGCCTGGGGACACCGTTGCCTGCTGCAACGTCAACGGCCAGGTGACCGTCAACGGTAAGGCGCTTGACGAGCGGTCATACCTGTACTCCGAAAATGGTGAAATGGTTAAACCCTCGGCGATGGAATTCCGGGTCACTGTTCCTCGGGGGCGGATGTTCGTCTTGGGGGACCATCGCAATGCCTCGGGTGACTCGCGCTATCACCTCCAAGACCTTGATCCGGGTGAGTATACGGGCGCTCCTGCGTTTGTGCCGCTCGATGACGTCGTTGGGCCGGCAAAGGCCATTCTTATGCCTCTCAATCGCATTGAGGGACTGGGGACTCCTAACACTTTCCGGGGAATCCCGGATAGGTCGTCGTCAGCTCCAGCCAAGGCGCGCATCTGCGTCGGTAACACGTGCTGCCCTAAGTGACGGATTCCATGTCGGTGCGAGTCGGGCCGGGGCCGATGGGCCATGAACGGGCCCTGACGAGGGCCGGACTCGGACCCGTGGCCGGATGCGACGAGGCGGGTCGGGGCGCGTGTGCAGGGCCATTGGTAGCCGCAGCTGTCATTCTTGACGATCGCAGATCCGGCAGGATTGCGGGGCTAGCAGATTCCAAGACACTATCTGCGGCCAAGAGAGAGGCCCTGTTTAACGTCATCATGGATAAAGCTTTGGCAGTGTCGTGGGTACGTGTAGAAGCCGACGAATGCGATCGGTTGGGGATGCAGGAGGCAGATATCAGCGGCTTGAGGCGTGCCGTGGTGAGGCTGGGAGTTGAACCGGGCTACGTGCTGTCGGACGGTTTCCCGGTCGACGGACTGACGGTTCCCGATCTGGGAATGTGGAAGGGCGATTCAGTGTGTGCATGTGTGGCAGCTGCCTCCATCGTGGCCAAAGTGGCCAGGGATCGCATCATGATCGCTATGGACGCCGAGATTCCTGGTTACGATTTTGCGGTGCACAAGGGGTACGCGACAGCCTTACACCAGCGTCGTCTGAAGGAGTTAGGACCGTCTCGTCAGCACCGGATGAGCTACGCCAATGTGCGACGAGCGGCTAGGCTTCATTCATCATGAGTGCCGAAGATCTGGAACAGTACGAGAATCGGATGGAGTTGGAGCTCTACCGCGAGTACAAGGACGTCGTCGGGATCTTCAAATATGCCGTGGAAACCGAGAGACGGTTCTATTTGTGTAACGTCGTCGATCTCAAGGTTCGCACCGAAGGGGGCGACGTCTACTACGAGGTGTCTATGGCGGATGCCTGGGTGTGGGACATGTACCGGCCTTCTAGGTTCGTCAAGAGCGCCAAAATCCTTACCTTCCGCGATGTATCCATTGAGGAGATCGTGCATCCTGACTTTGACGAGGTGCCGTCTAAGTAACGCCAGGCTCGCATTCCTTGACGTTACGTGTCCATGTCCAATCCTGTGACGTGAGTGTGGGCATCGTGTGGTCTTGACCGGTTTCCACTCCGAGCCGGAATCGTCTGTAGACCTCGTAGGTCATCTGATATCGGTGGCAGAGGTTTCGCTACCGGCGTGGGGCTTTGTGGACAACTTATGGTGCTTCTGATCCCGAAACATTGATCTGTGGATAACTGAATAATCAGGTGTTCTCCGACGATAACTGTTGTCGGAGGTGGTGAATGATGACACCTAAGCCATTGTCGGCAGAGCTGACGACCCCGCGTGGAGCTGCGTTGCGTGGGCGTCGTGGTTGCAGACCCGCGTTCGGTGCGTGGGGCGAGGATCTTGCCGCTCAGTATGTGGAGTCCCTGGGATGGACAATCATCGCGCGTAACTGGACGTGTGATGTGGGAGAGATCGACCTCATCGCGCGTGACGACCAGACCGTCGTCTTTATCGAGGTGAAGGCCAGGTCAGGCACCGGCTTCGGCGACCCGCTGGAATCTATTACGACGGCGAAGGTCCGTAAGCTTCACGAACTAGCACTGGCGTGGTTGGTTAACCAGGACGAGGGGGTCCATTCGGTGCGGATTGACGCCATCGGTGTCATGGTGCGCCCGGGCGCCGAGCCAACTGTCACACATGTGCGAGGTATCCGGTGACCGGCGCAAGTGCGTGGTCAGTCGCGTTGGTAGGGATGGAAGGCTCCATGGTTGAGGTGGAAGCCGCAATTTCGTCCGGACTGCCGCGTACCGTGCTTGTCGGTCTGCCAGACGCGGCCCTCCACGAGGCCCGGGACCGATGTCGGGCCGCTGTCTGCGCGACGGGGTTGTCGTGGCCTAGCAATGTGTTGACGATCAATCTCACGCCAGCTGGTCTACCAAAGGCTGGGACGCATTTTGATCTGGCCATTGCTACAGCGACGCTCGCTGCTGATGGAAAGGTCCCACAGGCTCTCTTGAGATCGACGGTTCTGATTGGAGAACTTGGGCTGGACGGCCGAGTACGGCCTGTGCGCGGCGTGCTGCCCGCGCTGCTAGCGGCGCGGGAGGCTGGGTTTGAGCGGGCGGTAGTGCCGGCTAGTCAGAGTGATGAGGCCAGTCTCGTCGAGGGACTGACGATATGGCCAGTCGGCCATCTGGGTGACGTTGTCGACGTGTTACATGGTCGTCCAGTGGTGCCTCCTGAGGGCCCCATTGTGGGGTCTCCCGACACCGATCCGGGGATCGGAGACTTAGCGGAGGTTATCGGCCAGCACGAGGCGCGCCGAGCCCTTGAAGTAGCGGCAGCGGGTCGTCACCACATTCTGCTACGTGGTGCTCCTGGTTGTGGGAAATCTATGCTGGCACGACGGTTACCCGGGATTCTTCCCCGACTTGATCACCGTGACGCTCTCGAAGTCACCGCGCTGCATTCCTTGGCCGGGCGAGGGAGTGGGCGTCTCATGACGAAGCCCCCACTGGCTCAACCCCATCATTCGGTGTCGATGGCGGCCATGGTCGGTGGGGGAGCACGTATTGCCCAACCCGGCGCGATCTCGCTAGCGCATCGAGGGGTGTTGTTTCTCGACGAGGCTCCGGAGTTCGCGCCAAAGGTGTTGGACTCGCTGCGTGGACCGCTGGAGACTGGGGAAATCGTTATCGGACGTTCTCAGGCACACACGACGTTCCCAGCTCGGTTTCAGCTCGTCATGGCACTGAACCCATGCCCGTGTGGGCTGGCCGATGACCCATCGGGACGGTGCACGTGCACTCCGCAACAGGTTCGCCGATATTCAGGCCGGCTTTCGGGCCCGATCTTAGACAGAGTGGACGTCACAGTGCGGATGCGACCGCTGACGTCCGCGCATCTGCTTGATGCATCAGCTTTGCCCGCGGGGGAATCTAGTGCAGTAGTGCACGAGCGGGTTGCGCAAGCCCGTGAGCGTGCTGCCGCTCGATGGCGGGGAGCTCCCTGGCGATGCAATGCCGAGGTGCCAGGAAAAGTCTTACGACAGATATTGCCGGCTAACGACGCCACTCGGATTATCGAAGATGCTCTAACGACCGGACGGCTCACAGCAAGGGGTGTCGACAAAGTGTTGCGAATCGCGTGGACGGTGGCCGACCTCGAGGGCAAGGACGGGGTTGACAAAGCGTGTGTGGCGGAGGCCATGGGAATGCGACGAGGGAGATTGCGATGACGTGGACGAGCGAGAGATTGGCGCGGGCCGCTCTGACAGTTGCTGCCGAGCCGGGGGTGATGGCGAAACGACTAGTTGAGATGACCACTGAGGAGCTGTGGTGGAAACTACTCACCGATTCTGGCGAACGATGGCATGAACGAGCTAAATCGCTCGACGTCGATCAACTCGTGGAGCGGTCGGAAAAGGCTGCGATGAGGTTCCTCATTCCAGGGGATGAGGAATGGCCTACGAGTCTCGACAGCCTCGCGGGGGTGGGGAAATCTGGAATGGGTGGGGCACCTGTGGGGCTGTGGGTTATGGGGCCTGCTCACCTCGCTGATATCTCACAGCGGTCGGTGGCCATTGTGGGATGCCGGTCTGCTACCAGCTATGGTCAAGACGTCGCCGTAGAAATGGCCTACCACCTAGTACGGGGACACTGTGACGGAACGGGGAGCCATACTGTTATATCTGGCGGCGCGTTCGGTATCGATGTGGCGGCTCACCGTGGGGCATTGTCCGCTCGCGGAAACACGGTTAGCGTCCTCGCATGTGGACTTGACACCCTTTATCCCCGTGGCAACAGCGCAGTGCTGGAACAGATCGCGGGAACAGGTGCCCTCATTTCAGAGCTACCGCCGGGCCGTCACCCGACGCGACCTGGGTTCCTAGCCCGAAACCGGCTCATCGCGGCACTGACGACTGGCACGGTCGTTGTGGAAGCTGGGTGGCGGTCGGGAGCGATCAATACCGCGTCCTGGGCCAACGCATTAGGAAATGCCGTCATGGCAGTCCCCGGGTCAGTGACCTCGAGTCGGTCGACGGGGACGAACAAGCTGATCCGTGATGGTGAGGCGATCTTGGTGCGCGATGCTGACGACGTCAGAGGGATTGTTGGGGAGCTCGCCCCAGAACCGGAGAGACCAGCAGGGCGCAGCTTGCCGACTGATATCCTGGATGCCACTGAGCTGGCTGTTCATGAGGCACTTCCTGCTCATGGATCGTGCGGGCTAGATGAGCTAGCGGTTTTGGCTGGAGTTCCCGTTGCTCAGTGTTCGGCTGCGCTAAGCGTCCTCGAACAACTCGGCATGGCGGCTTGTTGCCTCGACGGCACCTGGTCGGTCACGCTGGCAAGGGAGCGGAGGTGACACTCTCTAGATTTAGGAGGAAGCGCTTGAGGCGAGGACCACCGAGATAGCCTCCTAGCTGGCCGTTACTGCGTAGCACGCGGTGGCACGGAATGAGGATGGGCAGGGGGTTTGTTGCACAGGCGTGGCCGACAGCGCGCGACGCGTTCGGTTGTCCAATGATGCTCGCAAGTTGGCGGTAGCTGACAGTTTGCCCATAAGGCACTGTCTGCAACCCGGTTAACACAGCGCGTTGGAAGTCCGTCGTCGCAGAAAGATCCAGCGCTACGTCGAATGAGGTCCGCGATCCTGACAAGTACTCGGTGACCTGTGCAATGGCACACGAGATGATGTCACCGCTGCGGTGAGCGTGCGATGTCGAAAGTGGTGGTGACGGTGACGGATCTGTCTTGACGAAGACGAGCCGACTGAGCCCGTTGGCGGTGGCTGTTACTTCTAACTCGCCAATGACGGTGCCGAAGCGGTGCTGGGACTGTGCTGTCATAGCAGGAAGCGGGCCGGGCACCTGATGCCCGGCCCGACTTTATCACCCCTTTAGCTTGTCAGCCGCAGCCTGGATATTGTGCTTGAGGTCATTCGCCTTGTCTTTGACGTCCTCGACCTTCTGAGCTACCTTGCCACTGGCCTTCTGATTGGCGCCCTCGCTCTTGAGATCGCTGTCATCGGTGAGGCCACCGATCTTCTCCTTAGCAGCGCCGACGGCTTCGTCGCTCTTGCTGTTGATCTTATCACTCAGGCCCACCAGTCACTCCTTTCGTTGGTCCCAGGGCCGCTGGTCAGCCCAGGGTCATACCCCATACTTTACTCGGCTACCCAAGTTCGACTAGGGGTTTATATTCAAAGGATTGTGGGATTGTCGGGGATTCAAAGGGCGAGGTCAAGCGATGAGGGAGAGCAGAGGTTGCGTCCCCTCGACTCATCGCGGGGACGCAACCTCAGGCAGGATCAGGACGGGTTAGCTCACTTGTTGTGGGCGTCGATCCAGTCGATGGCGGTCTTGATGACCTGATCCTTAGTGGGCTCGTTGAAGATCTCATGCATGAGGCCATGCCACTGGATGATCTTCTTGTCCTTCGAGGTGATGGCGTTGTACCAGTTGACATCGAAGTAGCTGGGCACCAGGCCGTCGTTCTCGCCATGCATGATCAAGGTTGGAGCCTTGAAATCGTGGGCATTCATGACGTTGTAAGCCTCGGCGACACCCATCTGCTCGACGAGTCCGAGACGCATGTAATGGTTGTACAGCGGGTCGCGGTGCCAGTGGTCGAAGCGGACCGCCGGATCGGAACACAGGCCGTATGGCGGGTAGCCGGGCAGAATGATGTCAGCAGACAACGGACCCGAAGGCATCCGAATCGCCTTGGGATTTTTGACGAGGTCCTTCACCAAGCGTCCGTTGAAGCTGGTCAGCTGGGCCATCGGGAGAAGCTGGCTGATCTGGGGCAGGGCGTGACGAGCAAAGAAATTGAGATTGTCGGGGGTGATGGTGGTGGCACCCTCGGTGTCGGGACCATCCACGTTGACGATGGTGCCGCCGCCGGAGGACACAATGCCGTCAACAGTTCCTGGATACATGATTCCGTAGGACTGTACGGCGATTCCACCCATTGAGTGGCCCAGCAGGAACACCTTCTTGCCGGTACTTTCCTTGTGCGCGGTACCGACTACCTGATGGATGTCGGACTCGATGTTCCACCAGTCGTCGAACTGGCCGCGCGGGATAGCGTTGTTGATGTACGGGGCCGCGCTACGCCCATGGCCACGATTGTCGAAGCGGTAGACGCTGTAGCCAGCGTTGGTAAGGCTCTTGGTTAGGTACTCGTAGTTGGAGGAGTTCTCCATAAGCCCGTGCACCAGGACGACGGCTCCCTTAGCGTTGGGGACGATGTCCTTGCGGTAGAAGAGCTGGGTTCCCAGTTTATCGGTCGTCTTGAAGTAGCCGGTCTCCTTGTGGACCTGGTTGATAGCGGGTGCCGCTGCGGCCGGCTGGGAACTGGTGCCGGTGTTGGCCAGGGCCGGAGTTGCCATGGTTACGCCGGTCACCGCCATGGTGCTGGCAACCGCCAATGCGCTGAGTTTGCGTGGGAATGACATCAAGATGCTCCTTTGCGTCGATTGAGCCGCCTCATCCTCGAAGGCGACTGCTACGTACGATAGGAGCCCTGAGGTTCGTCATGGGCTGCCGGCGAGCTGGTCTGGGTAACCGTGCATGAGGCGAATTTCAGCCTGGGAGGATGACCATCCTCGGTATCGTTAGCACGACTATCCCACCTTGCCTTTGCAATGGTCGTTATTGAGCATTAGGCCATGGTTGCACAGTGACGGCGGATAGGCCCACTCGTAGGTGCGGTGAGCGTAGCGTGCACCATGAGTCGCCCGCGTCAGGAGCGTGGGTGCTGGTCGCGGTCACCAGCATACGTGTCGTCACTGGCAATGGTGTGACCGGGAAGCGAAAGCAGTTTTAACGGCCTGCCCACCCAACTCTTAGTGCCTGGGCTGGCCGTGATCGATGGCGGAGCGAGATCGCGGCCGCCTTGGTCGCTGTCCCGCATTGGCCAGGTCTGAGGGCTGGAATTCACTACCCCGACCTCTCCTGCACCACACACAACTTGACACAACACGACTAAAAACAAAGGTCCCCGGCCAAGAAACTTGGCCGGGGACCAATCCCGGGGTGTCCGAGAGAGGACTTGAACCTCCACAGCCTTAATCGGCCACTAGCACCTCAAGCTAGCGCGTCTACCAATTCCGCCACCCGGACTCGGGGCGCCGATCCTACGCTTTTGCGCGGTACCGGACAGTCACAGAACTGTAATGGACCTTCGGCCAGCAATGCAAATCAGTGTCCATTGAGCGTCCCGGTTGGGGGTCTAGCTCCTTCCTGGTGACACAATCGCGACATGTCAGATCTGTTCAGTATGACCGTCGAGAACCTTGTCGACGGGCCAGATTGCCCGCAGGCCGAAGTTGTCGACATCTGCTCGCGAATGATTCAGATCGACTCGCAGAATTTTGGTCCACAGGACGCTCGGGGCGAGGTCGAGATGTGTCACTACGTGACCGGGCTCCTCGATGAAATCGGAGTCGGCGTGACCCTCCACGAATCCGAGCCCGGCCGTGTCACCTTGGTCGCCGAGTGGGCGCCGGAAGGTACCGATACGAGTCGTCCCGCCCTGCTGCTGCACGGCCATAGCGACACCGTCCCCTTCGAGGCTGCCGACTGGACTCATCACCCGCTGTCTGGCGAGATCCACGACAACTGCGTGTGGGGGAGGGGCGCCATCGACATGAAGGGGTTTCTGGCGATGGTCCTCTCGGCTATCCGGGCTCGTCAGCGTCGAGGTGAAGCGCCGTCCCGCCCCATTCGCTTCATCATGTTCGCCGATGAAGAATGCTCCGGAACCCTCGGTTCAACGTGGCTCGGGGCCACTCATCCGGAGGCCTTTGACGGCGTCACCGAAGCCATCAGCGAGGTCGGTGGTTTTTCCTTGACGACGCCGCAGGGCAAGCGAGTTTACGTCATCCAGTCCGCCGAGAAGGGGCTGTGGTGGTTCCGGATGAGCGCCACCGGCAGCGCAGGGCACGGGTCTATGCGCAACCCGGACAACGCCGTCACCCGTGTGCTTGATGCCCTGTCCCGTATCGACTCCTACCAATGGCCCGACCTACATCACCCGGTCCAGGAAGAGTTCCTTAACCAGGTCGCCGCCATGTGGGGTCTGACGATCGACCGCGATGATCTCGAATCCAGCCTGTCTCCCATTGGGCCCCTGTCGCGCATGGTGGCTGCGTGCTGCGCGCACAATGTCACCCCGACCGTGCTATCGGCGGGTTACAAGGTCAACGTCGTGCCGACGCGTGCCAGCGCCGAGGTCGACGCCCGATTCATCCCCGGGGCCGAGGAGGATATAATTTTGACGATTAAGTCTTTGGCTGGTCCTGGAATCGACTTCGAGACGATCTCCCGCAAGCCGGCAACAGCGGCGCCCTTTGAGGGAGCAGCCGTCGATGCGATTCGCCGGGCCGTTGACGCTGAGGACCCAGGGGCTGTTGTGCTGCCCTACCTCAATTCGGCAGGAACCGACGCTAAAGGGTTCGCAGTTTTGCCTGACGGTCGACGAATCAATTGCTACGGCTGCACTCCGCTGAGATTGCCGGCCGATTTCGACTTTATCAGTCTCTTCCACGGAGTCGACGAGAGAGTCCCCGTCAGATCCCTCGTTTTCGGTGCCAAGGTCGTCGATCACATACTGCAGGAGGCCTGATGATGAGTGTCCCAAATAAGAAGCCGGAGGGCGGACCAACGGCAACCCTTATCCTGGACGGCCAGGAATACACTTTGCCCGTTATCGCAGGAACCACCGGCGATCGAGTCATCGACATTTCTAACCTTCGTCAACTAACCGGCGGGGTGACAACCTTCGACCCGGCATTCGCCAATACTGCGTCCTGCCGCTCGGCGATCTCGTGGATCGACGGCGAAGAAGGCGTGCTCACCTATCGTGGCCTACCCATCGAGACCTTAGCTAAGGAGCGCGTCTCCTTTGTGGAGACCGCCTGGCTGCTGATCTTCGGTCACCTGCCCACTGAGGCTCAACGCGACGACTTCCGGAATCGCTTGACCGAGTATTCGGCATTACACCGGTCGATGAACCTTCACTTCAATGCCTTCCCACCTAACGGCCACCCGATGGCGATCATGTCCTCGATGATCAACGCGATGAGCACCCACGACCGTCCGAGAATCACTGATGAGGAGTCCTTCACCGACGCGGCTGCCAAGCTCATGTCCAAGGTGAGGACGATCGCGGCTGCTTCTTATAAGGCGTCTATTGGGGAGCCAGCGATTTACCCGCGCTATGACCTCAAATATGTCGAAAATTTCATGCACATGATGTTTTCTCTGCCGTACCGCGCCTACGAGCCGGATCCGGTGGCGGCAAGAGCCCTCAACCTGTTCTTCGTGCTACACGCTGATCACGGCCAGAACTGTTCGACCTCGACAGTGCGGATGGTTGGGTCCTCGGGTGCCAACCTTTTCACGTCGTGTTCAGCCGGAGTGTGCGCTCTGTGGGGAGACCGCCACGGTGGCGCCAACGTCAACGCTGTGCTCGCCTTACAACGTATCCGCAATTCTGGACTCACCCCACGTCAATACCTGGCGAAGGCCAAAGATTCGGGGGAGAGGATTTCTGGCTTCGGGCATCGCGTCTACCGCAATTGGGACCCCCGAGCGAGAATCTTCCGCAGTGTCGTCGGTCCGCTGCTCGACACCATGCACAAACCGGATCCGCTGCTCGACGTTGCCATGGAGCTGGAGGAAGCTGTGCTGGCCGACGACTACTTCATCGAGCGCAGGCTGTACCCCAACGTGGACTTCTATTCCGGGATCGTTTTACGCGCGCTCGGCATCCCGCTGAACATGTTCACTGTCATGTTCGCTATCGGGCGGATGGCTGGTTGGATCGCCCACTGGAAGGAGGTTTTTGAGGATCCGACAACGAGGATTTCCCGTCCTCGCGAGCTTTACGATGGTCCGGTATCGACTCCGTGGGTGCCACGCGGCGAGCGCTGAGCTATTTGACCCTAGGCTTCTTCGCGGGCGAGGTTTGGCCCGCCGGTGATGTCGTCGAGGGCTGAGGTGATCTCCTTAGGAAGACTGACCTCGTCAGCTCTGAGCAATTCTTCGAGCTGTGAGGTGGTCCTCGGTCCGACAAGAGCCGAGGCGACTACAGGGGCATCACGCACCCATGCCAGCGCGATTTGCGGGACCGTCGCTCCCAGCCCGTCGGCCGCTTTCACAATAGCCTCGACGACAGCGTTGGACTTGCGCGTCAGATAGGGCTGCACGAACCAAGACAGGCGATCAGAACCGCCCCGGGAATCCTTAGGGGTTCCGTGTCGGTACCGGCCTCCCAGCACGCCGCGACCTAGCGCTGACCATGCCAGAAGTCCCATCCCGTGGTGCTGGGCCGAAGGAACGACCTCGATTTCAGCACGTCGAGCCAGCAAGGAGTATTCCACCTGGTTACTGACTAGAGGGGTCCGTGTTCCGGTTGCCCGCTGCCAGGTCGCTGCCGTGGCGGCCTGCCAACCCACGAAGTTGGAGACCCCGACGTACCGGGCCATTCCCGATGTCACGGCATGGTCGAGTGCCGCACAGGTTTCTTCGATGGGGGCATCTCCCCAGGCATGAACTTGCCAAAGATCGACGTGATCGGTGTGGAGACGGCGCAGGGACCCTTCGAGGTCACGCAGCAGCGCACTGCGTGACGTATCGACGATTCTCTTATGGCCTTCAACAATGAATCCCGCCTTGGTCGCTATGACAAGGTCATCTCGACTGATATCGGTATGGGTGAGCTTTCCGATGAGTTGTTCGGCGAACCCGCCTCCATACGCTGGTGCGGTATCGACGAGATTGCCACCGGCGTCAACGAAGCGACGAACCAACGAGCGAACCTCACGAGCGTCGGTTTGCCCGCCCCATGTCAGGGACCCTAGCCCAATGGCAGATACCTTGAGGCCGCTGGCCCCGACGGTTCTCATGCGCATGTGCATCCTCCTCGTCCCCGATCACCCTAACGGAGCACCCTCAAGCCGACCTTGAGACAGAACAGCGAAGCCTGACGTCTCCAAGCTCTTCATTGGCACCCCGACGAGCCTGCCGGGGTGGCATCGAGTGCCGGCGGCACCTTGGTGGAGACACCCAGCGAAACGGTCGCCAACCCGCGTATCTCGATCGCGTAGCTAGGGTAGGAATATGATTCGTCGCACCTTCCGACTCGAACGACCCGACCGTGTGGTGGTCGGCACCGTGGGCCAGCCAGGAGCGCGTGTCTTCCATCTGCAAGTCCGTGAGGGTTCCCGAGTCGTGACAGTCCGTTGTGAAAAGGTCCAGATCGATCAGCTTGCCCTTCAAATGGACAGGATCTTGGACGGTCTGGCTGCGCATGTTGCGGATGTATTCGTCCCACCGTCAGTCGACAACCCAGACGATCTGGCCCCTCTCGATGCGCCACTCGAGGAAGAGTTCGCCGTTGGGACGATGGCGATGGCCTTTGACGATGAGACTAAGCGCATCGAGATCGAGATGTACGCTGCCAGCGATGACGAACTCATGATCAAAGACCCAGCAATGCTGCTGACAACCCTCCCTGAGGTGGCCCCAGATTCCCTGGAAATCCTCATGACGACGTCTCAAGCTCGCCAGTTCGTCGCGAGGTGCCGTGTCGTCGTCGCATCCGGGCGTCAATACTGCCCATATTGTTCGCAGCAGATCCTCTCGGCCGAGGGCCATCTGTGCCCGCGGTCGAATGGCTACCGTAAGCCCCTGGTGTGGTGAGCGTGACGAATCCCTGGAATCTGCCATGTCCTCCCGGGCCGAGAGCTCCATGGCACGTTGAGGGGGCCTTGCCTGGTTCCAGTAACGGTGCGCTGCTGGTGCGTGATGCCGACCTTCGGCTGTGGGTGTATAAACCGACAGCCCGCAAACGTCGTCTCCACGATTTCCCATCGGGCACCCTCGCTAGGCGGGAGGTAGCGGCATGCCTCTTGTCCCAGGTGATGGGTATCGGTCTTGTGCCGGTGACGGTTCTCGTCGGCGATGGACCACAAGGACCTGGCTCGATGCAGCGTTGGATCGCCGACGACGTTGAGAGCCCTCTGGTTCGTGTCGACGTGACCGAGCGTCTTCCACCGCATTGGCACGGGTTTCTGCTGGGGGTCGACGAAGATGATCGGGAGATTGGGCTTGCCCATTCTCCTCACCCGGCGTTGCGTGCCCTGGCCCTATTCGACGCCGTCGTGAATAGCGCTGATCGTAAGGGTGGACATGTCTTAGTCGGTCCTGATCCTGATCTCGGTGGTACTGCCCACGTCTGGGCGGTCGATAATGGCTTGACCTTTCACACAGATCCTAAGCTTCGAACGGTGCTGTGGGGATGGGCTGGTCAGCCGTTGGAGCCTGTCGAGGAGATGATGCTCGACGAGGTCCTTACCATTGCTGACACTGATTTTGAGGATCTCATTACCCCAGAGGAGATCGATGCGGTGAGACAACGTGCCCAGGGTCTTCTGGAGTTTGATGCCTTCCCGGGACCGAGCGGGCTGAGGCCTGCCTTGCCGTGGCCTCCGATGTGATGCGACGGACTGCTGCCGATCTGCGAGAATAGGGCGGCCACCTGTGGGTGGTTGGAAAGGTGTGTACTGTGTCCGACGTTCTCGCGTCCCTGCTTAATGCCCAGCTTGATGTGGGTCTAGGAAAGCCGATCCTGTGGCGTGAGGTCATTGGGAATCTATTCGGGCTTGCCTCGGCTCTCGGCGGTGCCCGACGTCGACTATGGGCTTGGCCAGTCGGCATTATCGGCAACGTCATCCTTTTCACGGTGTTTCTCGGTGGGGTATTTCACACTCCGCAGGACCTTAATCTGTGGGGACAGGCTGGGCGTCAGATCTTTTTCCTCGCGACAAGCGCCTATGGCTGGGTGGTCTGGGCAGCGACCCGGCACAATAATGGCGCGTCCCAAGTGGCCGTCCACCCGCGCTGGGCCACTCGTAGAGAACGCATTTTGGCGCTGACAGCTACTGTCATCATGCTTGTTGTTTTCACCTTCGCTCTCAAGGCATTGGGGTCCTGGGGTCCGCTGTCGGATTCGTGGATTCTTACTGGATCGATCCTTGCGACCTGGGGGATGGCGCGCGGCTGGAATGAGTTCTGGTTTGTGTGGATTGCGGTCGATGTCGTTGGCGTCCCGCTACTGGCCACGGCTCAGTACTACCCGAGCGCTCTCATGTACGTCTTCTATGGAGCTTTCTGCCTATACGGATTTGTGACGTGGTGGCGTGCCCAACGTGCGGTCACCGACGACCCCTGTCACTGACATAGCAACGGTCCGTCACGTGGGCGCATCTGTGGCGGTGCTAGGACAATCGGTAGCCTGGCAACTGTGAGCAAGACATTCGAGGAACTTTTCGCCGAGCTGGCAATAAAGTCACAGACCCGTCCTGCAGGTTCGGGAACCGTCGAGGAGCTTGACCGCGGAGTACATGCCATCGGTAAGAAAATCGTGGAGGAAGCCTCCGAAGTGTGGATGGCAGCCGAGCACGAGGGCAATGAACGGTTGGCTGAGGAGATCTGCCAGGAGATTTATCACCTGCAGGTCATGATGATTAAGCAGGGCTTGTCGCTCGACGACGTCTATAAGCATCTGTGAATTCCCGGACATTCCCGACCTGTCATCGTCATCCCTGATAATCCCTGAGGAGACTTCATGTCCGACTTGCTTCGCATTGCTGTGCCGAATAAGGGTGCTCTTTCAGAGGCAGCGTCTTCCCTGCTCGCCGAGGCTGGCTACCGCCAACGCACAGATCACAAGGATCTCACCCTGGTTGATGAGGAGAACGGGGTGGAGTTCTTCTATCTGAGGCCTCGCGATATCGCGGTGTATGTGGGGGAGGGGACCCTCGATATTGGTATTACCGGACGGGATCTCTTACTTGATTCCAATGCTGATGCCACCGAGATCAAAGGGCTGGGGTTTGGTCATTCCCGCTTTCGTTTTGCCGCTCCTAAGAGTCCCCAAAACACTATTGAAGGGCTGGCGGGAAAGCGGATCGCTACCTCTTACCCCGGCCTGTTGAGCGCTTTTCTGACGGAGCGGGGGATTGATGCTCACCTCATTCACTTAGACGGTGCAGTTGAGTCGTCGATCCGCCTCGGAGTTGCCGATGTAATTGCTGACGTCGTCGAGACTGGGACAACCCTGCGCAGGGCTGGCCTCGAGATTTTTGGTGACGTCATTTTGGAGTCTGAGGCTGTGCTGGTTCAACGTCGAGACTTCGCTGGTAGTACGACGTTTGATCACTTTATGCGTCGTATTGACGGCGTGCAGGTCGCTCGTACCTACGTCATGGTCGACTACGATGTTCCCGCTGAAGCTCTTGATGCCGCTACCGCCCTGACGCCGGGGCTCGAGGCTCCCACAGTGTCGCCGTTGTCCAAGGACGGCTGGTATGCCGTGCGAGCTATGGTGCCGCGTATAGTAGTGCAAGGCCTTATGGACCAATTGTGGGACGCTGGCGCTCGAGCGATTTTGTCAACCGAGTTATCTGCATGTCGCCTGTAGTCGGATATCAGGCAGTGATCGGGTTCTGAACTCCGGGACAGGAGTGTCTGTGAACGAGGGATTACTCAATCCCGCGCTTGCGCAAGATCTCCTCGAGTTCGGCGTCTTCGTCCTTATCGGCAGTCGAGATCGTGGGCTTCGGGCTGGAAGCAGGCCCTGACGTGGCCACCGGCGCGTCGGTTGGGGTCTGCTGAGCTTTTGAGGCACCTTGTGACGGGGCCGCACCGGTTGTCGGGGCATTATTACCTGTGGGATTGTGGTCCGGGGTCTTTGTAGAGCGAGGACCCTTGGTTTGCGAGTCGCCGCGCGCCTGCTTACGGGCAGCATGGTCTTGACGACGCTGACGTCCAGTTTCGCGATCGACCGGTGACATGATCCCAGACACAAACCAGGTAACGAGGCCCACAGCGATGACGATGATGCCGATCCAAATGGTCGTCGTCATGACCGTACCGGCGAACCAATCCACGACGAGGCGGATCGCCCGGACGAGAAGGCGCATCAGGCCAGTTAGTACCAGACCAACAGGAATGAGAGCTAGACCCACTCCGCGAAGCATGGCGCGTGAGGAGCGGCGGGAAAACCACCCCGACAGGGCCCACAGCAGCGGTAGGACGATCAGCACAATGGTGACGACGGCAACGACGGTCGGTTCGCTCATACCTCCACTGTTCCACATCCAGGGGCGTACTTGCGTTCTGGGACTCGCTGATTCTGGCGTTGACTGTCAACTAGTGTTCTGCAGGTGTCTGTTCCACTATCTCCGACCGGCGGCGACATGGGAGACGCCGATCCCCGAGCTCGCGCCGTCCTGGCCACTTGTCTTACTGACGATCCGGAGGTTTACCGACAGTCCTACCTTGAAGCAGTGTCCACGTTGTGCGCAGGAGTACGCCTATTCATGCCGGTGATGGCAGATGAGGAGGGGGAAATCGGTGCTGTGAAGCTCACTAACAAGTTAGGAGACACCGCTCTGTTGGCATTCACCGGGATTGACTCCCTCACAGCGTGGGACTCGCGGGCTCGTCCGGTACCGGGCCGTCTCCCAGATCTTGCGGCCACAGTGACCGAGGTGGCGGCTGATGCCCTTCTTATTGACGTGGCTGGTCCAGCGCCCCTCGTCATCGGGACTGATGTCCTCAAGCCAATCGAGGATGGCGGGCGACTCGTGAAACTCGATGATGGTTGGGGATGGGCGCGCAGCGGGGGGTTGGGATGACCCTGTCAGTTTCGCCGGTGTCGTCCTCTCGCTACGTTTAGCCCCGATTTGTGGCGATGTCATCTCTTGCCGTACCATGAGCGAAGCGATCAGGGCAAAACTGGTCTTGCGTAAGCGGGGGCCTGACCTCCCATCTAGGCGGATTCCGTTCGCCGGGTTATGCTGATGAGTTTCATCGGCTTGGCGGGATGTGTGTACATCCCACGTGTCAGGTCTTCGCGCATTCGCGAGGGCCTTATTTTGTATCCGGATCGTGGAGGCGCAGTTATGCGCCACGATCTAAGAGAACAGACATCCGGGAGGACCCCATCAGTACTGAACCCCGCATCAACGAGCGGATTCGCGTTCCCGAGGTGCGCCTGGTCGGCCCTAATGGCGAACAGGTCGGCATCGTCAGGGTCGAGCAGGCATTGCAACTTGCCCGCGAGCAGGACCTCGACCTCGTCGAGGTGGCTCCGCAGGCCCGGCCCCCTGTCGTCAAGCTCATGGACTACGGCAAGTTCAAGTACGAGGCGGCCCAAAAGGCCCGGGAGTCACGACGCAACCAGGCGAACTCCATCATTAAGGAGATGAAGCTTCGTCCGAAGATTGATGACCACGATTATGAGACCAAGAAGGGCCACGTTCTGCGCTTCCTCAAGGCCGGGGACAAGGTCAAGATCACGATTATGTTCCGTGGTCGTGAGCAGTCTCGACCGGAGCTCGGGGTCAACCTGCTGCGTCGTCTTGCCGATGATCTGACTGAGTACGCGACCGTCGAGTCTCCTCCCAAACAGGAGGGCCGCAACATGCTCATGATCCTGGCTCCGACTCGTAAGAAGAACCAGGCCAAGGCGGATCAGAAGGCTGAGCGTGACCGTCGCGCCGCTGAGCGTGCCGAGGCTGCTGAGGCTGATAAGGCCTACGAGGCTGCGCAGCGGGCTGCTGCAGGCACTGCGAAGAAAAAGAAGAAGAAGGGTCCGGCCGACAATATGGATCCTGACATTGACCTCTGAGCGTTGCTCAGAACCTGGCGATCCGGTTTTCGCCGGTGAGCCAGCCCGGGACCTTCCCTCCGGTTCGCGGGACGACATACATGAACGAATGGAGCTATCCATGCCCAAGATGAAGAGCCACTCCGGGACGAAGAAGCGTTTCAAGGTGACCGGCTCGGGCAAGGTCACCGCTCGCAAGGCCGGCAAACGCCACCTCAACGAGCACAAGTCCTCGCGCGTTACTCGCCGTCTGACCGGGGAGACCGTGCTGTCCAAGGGCGAGGCTGCCAAGGTTAAGAAGCTGCTCGCTGGTCATCCTGGCCGTTGATGACAGCCGACGTCGCGGCTGACGACGTCCCCCCAAATCCGTTGGGCGATATCCGCCTCGAACCAATCCGGGATTGACCCCGGGAGATCCAAGGAGAATCACTATGGCACGCGTGAAGCGTTCTGTGAATGCCAAGAAGAAGCGTCGTGAGGTCCTCGATCAGGCCTCCGGTTACCGTGGTCAGCGCTCGCGCCTGTACCGCAAGGCCAAGGAGCAGACCCTCCATTCGGCCACTTATTCGTTCCGTGACCGTCGTGCTAAGAAGGGTGACTTCCGCTCGCTGTGGATCCAGCGCATCAATGCTGCTTCCCGTGCCCAGGGCATGACCTACAACCGTTTCATCAACGGTCTGAAGAACGCTGGCGTCGAGGTCGACCGCAAGATGCTCGCTGAGCTTGCCGTCTCCGACATTAACGCCTTCAACAGCCTGGTCGAGGTCGCTAAGGCTAACCAGCCGCAGAACGCTGCTGCCTGAGATGGCCATGACTGGCGGGCCGAACGACGACTATTTGGGATGGGATCGCATCTCGAAGGGGTCATTGCGTTCGGCCCGTCGTCTTTCATCTCGGCGCGGACGCGATGAGTCCGGGCTGTTCTTGGTAGAAGGTGCGCAGGCAGTTCGTGAAGCCCTAGCATGGCCGGGTAAAGTCAATTTGTTGGCAACCTCGGACCCAGCTCGCGATGCTGAGCATGTCGAGGTGGCTACATGTCGTGGCGTTCGGGTCGTGGTGCTCACTGACGAGGATGTCAATGCGCTTTCTGATACCGTCACCAGTCAGGGGATCTTCGCGGTATGTCGGCAGGTTACGCGTCGTGAGCTGCCTGACGAAGCTGTTCGTCTCGCCGTCATCTGCGCTCAAGTGCGCGATCCCGGAAATGCCGGAACGGTCATCCGCTGCGCCGACGCGTTTGGCGCCGATTGCGTCATCTTGACGCGGGGATCGGTTGATCCACATAACCCCAAGACGGTTCGCTCTTCGGTCGGGTCGATCTTTCACTTGCCCGTCGTTGTCGGTGTCGAGCTGGCCGATGCGGTTGAGTGGGCCCATCAACACCAGATGTCGGTATTGGCGGCTGACGGGGGAGGTCATAGCCTTGACGTCGTTGCTCGGTCAGGATGCCTCAAGCGGCCTATTGCATGGTTGATGGGTAATGAGGCGTGGGGCCTTCCTGAGGCCGATCGAGCTTTAGCTGATGAGATCGTGGGGGTCCCGATGTGGGGGGCCGCCGAGTCTCTCAACCTCTCAACCGCAGCCGCAGTAGTGCTGTACGCCACAGCAAGTGAACAGCGAGCCTGAAGAGTGTAGGGCGCCCGGCCATTGTTGGCGGCGTCGACGCCACTAGACTTATGTCCATTAGTCGTACACGTGTGTCCGGAACACGCGCGTTGTCCAACGTCAACCCATCAGGGGGAAGGCCCATGAGTGGCCCCAACACGAATTATGACCCGGTCCAGGTAAGCGCCCTGGACGCCGATCAGGTCGAGGCCCGGGTGGCCGAGGCCTTGGAGGCGATTGCCCGGGCTTCTACTACTGCTGAGCTTAAGCAGGTGCGTATCACTCATACCGGTGACCGGTCTGCGCTGGCTCTGGCCAACCGCGAGATTGGTGCGCTGCCGCCTGCTGCCCGCAAGGATGCCGGTAAGCGCATTGGGCAGGCTCGAGGGCGGGTGAATCAGGCCTTAAAGGCTCGCCAACAGGAACTTGCCGAGGCTGAGCTTGAGGCCCGACTCGCAGCGGAAACCACCGACGTTACGTTGCCGGTTGTTACTTCGCCTCAAGGTGCTCCGCACCCGATCACGGCTCTTATTGACAACGTCTGCGACGTGTTCACTGCTATGGGTTGGGAAGTTGCTGAGGGTCCCGAAGCTGAATCCGAGTGGTTCAACTTCGACGCTCTGAACCTTGGCACTGATCACCCGGCTCGTGCCTTGCAGGACACGCTGTGGCTCGACCCGGTTGATGACGGTAAGTGCATGCGCACAGCTACCAGTCCGGTGCAGATCCACACCTTGCTTAAGCAGCAACCTCCGGTGCGCATTATCAGCCCGGGCAAGGTGTTCCGTGCCGATGAGTACGATGCCACTCACCTTCCAGTCTTCCATCAAGTCGAGGGATTGTGCGTCGACAAGGGCATCACCATGGGTCACCTCAAGGGCACCGTCGACGCTTTTGCCCGCGCCATGTTCGGTGCCGTGCGCACCCGTTTCCGTCCACACTACTTCCCCTTCACCGAGCCCAGCGCTGAGGTCGACCTGGAATGTTTCGTCTGTCATGGGGCCTCGGTTGGCAACCCTGATCGTCCGTGCCGCACCTGCCGTTCCGAGGGGTGGATCGAGTGGGGCGGCTGCGGGGTCGTCAACCCACGGGTACTTATTGCCTGCGGTATCGACACGGACGTCTACTCCGGCTTTGCCTTTGGCATGGGCATCGATCGCACGGTGATGTTCCGCAACAATGCCCCCGACCTGCGCGACTTCGTCGAGGGTGACGTTCGATTCAGCCGCTCACTGAGGGGAGGAGCACGATGAAGGTTCCTATGTCATGGCTGCAGGCCATGGTTAATCTGCCAGACGGCACCACTACTGACAAGGTGGCCAAGGCGCTGACCAACCACACAGCGACCGTTGAGAAGGTCGAGGTCGTTGGTGGGGAGCTGACCGGCCCGATCGTGATCGGACACATTCTTTCTTCGGTTCCCGAACCGCAGAAGAACGGCAAGGTCATTAACTGGTGCCGGGTTGACGTTGGCCCCCGCTATAACGCAGAGGGACATCCTAAGAACATTGAGGAGGGGGTCGAGGGCCGCGGCATCATCTGTGGCGCTCCCAATGCCGTCGAGGGAGCCTGGGTTGTCGTCTCTCTGCCTGGCGCCGTGCTCCCCGGCGGATTCGCCATTAGTGCCCGAAAGACGTACGGCCACATGTCTGACGGCATGCTGTGTGCCTCCGACGAGTTGGGTATCGGTGTCGACGACGCCGGCATCATCACCCTGCCACCATCGGTGGAGGGTCACCAGCTCGTTCCCGGCGAGGACGCCTTGCCGATTCTCGGGGTCCCCGAAGAGGTCCTGGATGTTGACGTCACTCCAGATATCGGCTACTGCATGTCGATGCGCGGCATCGCCCGCGAGGTGGCGCACGCCATGTCGGTACACTTTCGCGACCCTTACGACGATGAGCCCATCGGTCCGGTGCTGGGTCCCGTTGCTGTGGACGTCCAATCTGACGCCTGCAGCCAGTTCATCGCTCTGCCGGTCAGTGGTATGAACCCCGGCGCTCCAACGCCCCGGTTCATCACCGACCGTATCACCCGTGCCGGGATGCGTCCGATTAATCTGGTTGTCGACGTTACCAACTACGTCATGTTGGAGTCTGGTCAGCCGCTTCATGCCTATGATGCCGACAACGTCAGCGGGACGATTGTGGTCCGTAAGGCCCACGAGGGTGAGCATCTATTGACCCTCGACGACACCGATCGCACCCTCGATCCTGACGATCTAGTCATCGCCGACGACTTGGGAGCCATTGGCCTGGCTGGCGTCATGGGTGGTGCGGCCACCGAAGTGACTGCTGAGACGACGTCAATCATCCTCGAGGGCGCTCACTTCGACCCGATGACGGTCGCTCGTGCTTACCGACGCCACAAGCTCGGTTCGGAGGCCTCCCGCCGCTTTGAGCGGGGCGTTGATCCGATTTGCGCCCATACCGCAGCCGTTCGCGCAGCGGAATTGCTCGCCCAGTACGGCGGTGCCACCGTCGGTGAGCCCACCGTCGTTGGTGAGGTCCCCGAGATGCCACGTCAAACGATCAACGCTGATTTACCTAACCGGATTCTCGGCACGAAGGTGCCAACTGAAGAGGTCATCGAGATCTTGACGCGTTCTGGGGTTAAGGTGACCGCATTGGGGGACTCCCTTCACCTTGTTGCCCCGACTTGGCGTCCTGACCTTGTTGATGCCTACGACTATGTTGAGGAGATCGGCCGCAAGATTGGGTTTGATCGCATCAAGGCTGTTCTGCCCCCGAGCTTGGGTGCTAGCGGTCTGACGAAGGCTCAGCGGGGTCGTCGTCGGGTGCTGCGTTCAGTTGTCGAGGCTGGGTTCGTCGAGCTCATCACCTTGCCATTCATCGGGGATAAGGATCTCGACGTTCTCGGCATTAGCGGTGATGACACGCGTCACGCAACTGTCAAACTTGCCAATCCGCTTGACGATACTCGCCCCTACCTACGCACTACGTTGTTGCCTGGTCTATTCCATGCAGTAACGACGAATATGTCGCGATCTCAGGATGATCTTGCAGTGTTCGAAAGCGGAACTGTATTCCGCGCCGTCACTCCGGCTGCGGCACCGCGTCCCGGTGTCGACGAGCGCCCCTCCGATGAAGTCCTTGCCGAGATCGACGCCGCCTTGCCAGCCCAGCCGCGCATGCTCGCGGCCGTGATCTGTGGCAGCTGGCTGCCCGATCGCTGGGATGGAGAGTCGGTCAAGGCTGACTGGCGACACGCTGTGCTGGTCGCCCAGAAGGCTGCTGATGCTCTTGGCGTGAGGCTGGTGCGCAAGGCTGACCGTCAGGCTCCATGGCATCCCGGTCGTTGTGCGGCTCTCATCGTCGATGGGAAGGTCATTGGCCATGCTGGTGAGTTGCACCCCACAGTAGTGTCGAAGGCTGGTCTGCCTCAGCGCACCTGTGCGGTCGAGTTCAATCTAGATGCTTTGGTAGCTGCGGCTCCGCGCGGTGGTGAGGTCATGGCTATTTCAAGCTTCCCGGTCGCCAAGGAGGACGTTGCCCTGGTCGTTGATAAGTCTGTTGCTGCAGAGGATGTTCGGCAGGCTCTCATCGAGGGAGCGGGACCGTTGCTTGAGTCCGTCGAGCTTTTCGACGTCTACGAGGGCGAGCAGGTGGGTTATAACCGCAAGTCGTTGGCTTTCAACCTGCGGCTGAGGGGAGCTGACCGAACCTTGACCGACTCTGAGGCCCTCGAGGCTCGTGACGCTGCGGTGGTGCGGGCTGAGGAAACCTGCGGTGCCCAGTTGAGGTCCTGACGCTGCCAATGTCGTCGAGGATCGTGCGAGGCCTTCGCGAGCCGAGGTGAGTTCGGGACACAGACCTCCGGTGAGTCGCGCAGCTTGATCGATTATGAGGCAGGGACGGGTTTTGGACGCTCAGGCGTCCTGGTTTCCGCCCGCCGCCGGAGTCTGTGACGACGGCGGACTCCCAGCACAACTGACGTATGTGGGGTGGAGACGACGCCATCGCTCCCACCCCACGATGTGACTCGGGTAGTCAGGCGTTCGCCGGAACTTCGGTTCCGATGCCGCGATGACGGATCGGGACCGCGTTGACGGGCAGGTTTGCTGAACGATGCGAATTGACGTCGGTGTGAACCATCGGTTGACCGTCAGCCCCCTCCGGAACGAATCCACCATCCTCGATCATCTGCAGGTCGGCGGCGCCGGCAGCCCCTTCACTGGTGAGGTAGTCCCCCAGGAAGATCGAGTTGACGACCTCAAGGGCCAGCGGCTGCATGGTACGGATGTGTTGCTCACGCCCGGCAGCGGCGCGCACCTCGGAGTCGGGGTGAACAAAGCGCACCATGGCTAGACGCTTGAGGCACCACTGTGGGGTGATGTGCTGGGCTCCACCGGCCAGCGGAGTGCCCTCGAAGGGGAGCAAGAAATTCACCGGCACCGAATCGACCCCATGCTTGCGCAGGTCGAAGATAACATCGACGAATTCCTCGTCGGTCTCGCCCATGCCGGCAATAACTCCGGAGCAGGGCGACAGACCATTGCGCTTGAGGACCTCGACGGTATCCATCCTGTCCTCGTAGGAGTGGGTACTGCAGATCTCGCCGTAATGAGAGCGAGCGGTATTGGCATTGTGGTTGTAGGCGTCGGCGCCCGCCTCCTTGATGGAAGCCGCCTTCTTGTCGTCGACAAACCCCAAACAGACACAAACCTCAACGTCGGGGTGGTCGGCTTTGAGGGAACGTACCATGCCATTGACGCGCTCGACGTCTCGCCGAGATGGACCATGACCGGAGGCCACCATGCAGACGCGACGTGCACCACCGGCAATCCCAGCCTCGACGGCGTCGTGTACCTTCTGCGGATCGGCCCAGGAGTATTTCATGATCTCGGCACGCGATCCCAGACGCTGCGAGCAATAGGAGCAGTCTTCGGGACACAGGCCGGACTTGAGGTTGACCAGGTAGTTGAGGCGAACCCGGTTATCGAAAAAGTGGCGACGCACTTTTCCGGCGGCGGCGATGATTGACATGAGCTCATCATCACTGCTGCGAAGAATCTCGAGGGCCTCTTCGCGGGTAATGGACTCCCCCCTCAGGCCGCGTTCGGTCATGTCGGCTAGATTCAGCAATACTCTGGTCCTTCCGAGACTGGAGACGTCCTGAACGCCGTTCAGGATTGAACGGGATTCAATGTAGTCCATGAGGCAGCACCAATGTGGACTACCCCCGGAAATGGTGTCGTCGTCAAGGGAGTCATCGTGAGCCTGACGAAGCCGGACGTTGTTCGGGCAGGAGTAGAGATTCTCGACGCGTACGGGCTCGGCGACCTGTCCATGCGACGTCTGGCTGAGCGTCTTGGAGTGAAGGCGGGAGCGCTGTACTGGCACGTTGCTAATAAGCAGAGCTTGCTTGCTGCGGTAAGCGACGAAATTCTTGCGGTTGACGGAGGCCCAACGACGGTGCCATCTCAGGACGCCGAACTTTCCGACGGAGTTGACGAATGGGCGCGATGTTTTAGGGTTACTCTCCTTGCTCACCGTGACGGTGCTGAACTCGTTGCGTCGACGATTTCGGTGGGACTAGGGAAAACCGACCCAACCGTTAAGTTGCGCCAATTTATGGAGTGTCAGGGGGTCTGCCGCGAGCGTGCGGATTCGGCCTGTCGGGCCTTGGTGCACTTGGTGCTTGGCCACACGATGGAGGAGCAGACCCGTACCCAGTTGCATGACCTCGGGGTGGTGGGCAAGATTGATCCGGCCAGACAAGATGACGATTTTGACCTGGCCCTGGCCATTTTTGTCGCCGGTCTTGTCTCTTTGCTGTGAACTAGCAACTGGATTCCATGGCTCACCATGGTACATATATGTAGCTAGGTGAATGTTTAGTAGGCGCTCCTGATGGGCGTAACCGAGGGGGTTCGATGAGTGAGGGGCAGTGTGCACCGACCTCACGTACGGCGCGGCATGCCCGGATTCGCGTCTTAATTGAGGAGGGACGAATCTCCTCCCAAGCTGAGCTAGGGGAGATCCTTGCTTCTGAGGGTTTTGTGGCCTCTCAAGGCACGTTGTCACGTGATTTGGTTGAGATTGGTGCTGTGCGTGGACGTGATCATGCTGGGAACCCGTGTTATTCGATTCCCGAGGGCGAGCATCCCTCCGATGTGACGACAGGATCGCCGGCGTGGGTCAAGTTGGCAAGGATGACCAAGGAACTGTGTACCGGGGTACGGAACAACGAGTACTTGGTCGTCCTGAAAACGCCACCAGGTGCGGCCCAGTATTACGGATCGGCCATTGATAAGGCAGGTCTGGACATCGTGTTGGGGACGATTGCTGGAGATGACACTATCGCGTTGATATGTGCTATTGGGGTGGATGCAGGAGAACTTGCGGATGCCTTTTCGCAAATGGCCGTGACGGGGGTGCCGGCTGAGATCCTGTCGCGCTCGGTGCGTGAGGAATTTGCTTGAACACACAGACTGTCTGGTCGGGCCCATCGCTAGACTTATAGTCAGTCGGCTTCGCACGAGGTCGTTGACGAGAGGAAGATGACGTGTCGGATCTGTTGGACGACCTGGAGTGGAGGGGCCTCGTCGCTGACTCCACCGACCGTGAGGCGTTGGAGGCTCACCTCGCCCAAGGACCCGTCACCTTCTATGTGGGCTTTGATCCAACCGCCAAAAGCCTCCATATTGGCCATCTTGTCCAGTTGATGCTGGTGCGAGCCCTCCAGGAACGCGGCCATAAGCCGTTGCTCCTCGTCGGTGGGGCGACCGGTCTTATTGGTGATCCTAAGATGACCGGCGAGCGACATATGAACGATCGGGAAGTCGTTGCTGAGTGGGTGGAGTCGATCAAGGACCAGGTGAGCAAGTATGTCGATACTGATGGCCGGAATGCTGCTCAGATCGTCAATAATTACGACTGGACGGTTAAGTACACAGCCCTAGACTTGCTGCGCGACGTCGGCAAGCATTTCTCAGTCAACCGTATGCTCGCCCGCGACGTCGTTGCCCGACGACTAGAAAGCGGTATCTCATACACGGAGTTCAGCTACGTCCTGTTGCAGTCGCTGGACTTCTACGAACTTCATAAACGCTATGGCTGTACGTTACAAACGGGTGCTCAGGATCAGTGGGGAAACATCACTGCCGGTGCTGAGTTCATTCGCAAGACGACCGGTGACGTTGTTCATGGGTTGGTGACTCCGTTGATTACTAAGGCCGACGGTACCAAGTACGGCAAGACGGAGTCTGGGACGGTATGGGTGGATCCTGAGTTGACGAGCGCCTATGCCTTTCATCAATTCTTCCTCAACGCGGAGGACTCAAAGGTCATTGAGTACCTCAAAATCTTTAGCCCTCGTTCTCGGGAGGAGATTGAGGATCTTGCCCGTAAGACTGAGGAGGAACCGTGGCGTAGAGCGGCTCAGCATTGCCTTGCGGACGACCTGACCGATCTGGTGCATGGTGTGGAGCAGCGTAAGGCTGCCGAGGCTGCAGCCCAGGCCATCTTCGGACGTGGCGAGTTGCGCGACCTCGATGAGCGGACGGTGCTCTCTCTGTCTGACGAGCTCGGTGCCGCCCATCACGAAGGTGGCGAGTACCCGACAGTGGTTGGCGCGATGGTTGCCGCTGGTGTGGTTGACACCAAGTCTGCGGGCAGGCGTGCTGTCGCCGAGGGTGGGGCTTACCTCAACAATGTTAAAGTCGCTGATCCTGATCAGCGTCTGACTGACGACGACTTCCTATGTGGCCGTGTCGCTCTGGTCCGCCGTGGAAAGAAGACTGTGGGTGCTCTGACTCGCTGACCTGTCCTGATCATGATCCGTCCGGGGGCCGCTAGTTGGGCGGTCCCCGGACGATTTTGTGTACCCGCAGATGCGTGCCAGACAAACGCCTCGGGTGGTTGGTGGGTGTGGGTTTGTGTTGGTGGTGGGTGTGTGTGTAGTGTGTGTTGGGCCGTTGGGGGCTGCGTGTGTGGTTCTTGGTGGTGGTTGTGCTGGGATGTTTTCTTGTCGGGTTTGACGGCGGGGGAGTGTTCGGGTATGGTTTTCCGGGCTGCTGCTTTGGTGGTGGTGTGGTTGGCTGGTTCTGCTGGCTGGTTCTGGGATCGTGGTTTTGTGGTTTCGGGGTTGGTGTGGTAGGGTTGGTCGGGTCGCCTTATGATGGTTTCTGCATGGTTTGTGTGGGGATTGTTGTGGTGGGTGTGATGTTTGAGAACTCAACAGTGTGTCTTTGATAGTCAATAGTTTTTGATGCATCTGTTTGTTGTGGATGTGTCGGATTTGTTTATGATTCCTTTGTGATTCTGGACATGTGACTGAATATTTTTTTGGTTAGTGTTTGGGGTTAGTGTATTGGATTCTTCGTGGTGTCACTGTTGCCTGTGTGCGTGCTGTGTGTGCGTGTGTGGGTGGGTGATATTTTTTCATTGGAGAGTTTGATCCTGGCTCAGGACGAACGCTGGCGGCGTGCTTAACACATGCAAGTCGAACGGAAAGGCCCTGCTTTTGTGGGGTGCTCGAGTGGCGAACGGGTGAGTAACACGTGAGTAACCTGCCCTTGACTTTGGGATAACTTCAGGAAACTGGGGCTAATACCGGATAGGAGCTCCTGCTGCATGGTGGGGGTTGGAAAGTTTCGGCGGTTGGGGATGGACTCGCGGCTTATCAGCTTGTTGGTGGGGTAGTGGCTTACCAAGGCTTTGACGGGTAGCCGGCCTGAGAGGGTGACCGGCCACATTGGGACTGAGATACGGCCCAGACTCCTACGGGAGGCAGCAGTGGGGAATATTGCACAATGGGCGGAAGCCTGATGCAGCAACGCCGCGTGCGGGATGACGGCCTTCGGGTTGTAAACCGCTTTCGCCTGTGACGAAGCGTGAGTGACGGTAATGGGTAAAGAAGCACCGGCTAACTACGTGCCAGCAGCCGCGGTGATACGTAGGGTGCGAGCGTTGTCCGGATTTATTGGGCGTAAAGGGCTCGTAGGTGGTTGATCGCGTCGGAAGTGTAATCTTGGGGCTTAACCCTGAGCGTGCTTTCGATACGGGTTGACTTGAGGAAGGTAGGGGAGAATGGAATTCCTGGTGGAGCGGTGGAATGCGCAGATATCAGGAGGAACACCAGTGGCGAAGGCGGTTCTCTGGGCCTTTCCTGACGCTGAGGAGCGAAAGCGTGGGGAGCGAACAGGCTTAGATACCCTGGTAGTCCACGCTGTAAACGGTGGGTACTAGGTGTGGGGTCCATTCCACGGGTTCCGCGCCGTAGCTAACGCTTTAAGTACCCCGCCTGGGGAGTACGGCCGCAAGGCTAAAACTCAAAGGAATTGACGGGGCCCCGCACAAGCGGCGGAGCATGCGGATTAATTCGATGCAACGCGTAGAACCTTACCTGGGTTTGACATGGATCGGGAGTGCTCAGAGATGGGTGTGCCTCTTTTGGGGTCGGTTCACAGGTGGTGCATGGCTGTCGTCAGCTCGTGTCGTGAGATGTTGGGTTAAGTCCCGCAACGAGCGCAACCCTTGTTCACTGTTGCCAGCACGTTATGGTGGGGACTCAGTGGAGACCGCCGGGGTCAACTCGGAGGAAGGTGGGGATGACGTCAAGTCATCATGCCCCTTATGTCCAGGGCTTCACGCATGCTACAATGGCTGGTACAGAGAGTGGCGAGCCTGTGAGGGTGAGCGAATCTCGGAAAGCCGGTCTCAGTTCGGATTGGGGTCTGCAACTCGACCTCATGAAGTCGGAGTCGCTAGTAATCGCAGATCAGCAACGCTGCGGTGAATACGTTCCCGGGGCTTGTACACACCGCCCGTCAAGTCATGAAAGTTGGTAACACCCGAAGCCGGTGGCCTAACCGTTGTGGGGGAGCCGTCGAAGGTGGGACTGGTGATTAGGACTAAGTCGTAACAAGGTAGCCGTACCGGAAGGTGCGGCTGGATCACCTCCTTTCTAAGGAGTTTTTGTGAGTGGAATGTTGGCGTCCTGCCTGTGATGGGTGGGGTTGGGGGCATGCTGTTGGGTTGTGGGGTATCACATGTGTGGTGGCCTGTGCGGTGCTGTGTTGCGTGCGTGTGTGCGTGGTGTGGTGTTCGTGTGGTGGTTGAGAACTGTATAGTGGATGCGAGTATCTTTATTGTTGTATGTGTTTGTGCGACGTGGTGTTGTGCAAAGTTGTGTAGTGCGATCGGTGGATGCCTTGGCACCAAGAGCCGATGAAGGACGTTGTGACCTGCGATAAGCCCTGGGGAGTTGGTGAGCGAGCTGTGATCCGGGGGTGTCCGAATGGGGAAACCTGGAATGTCCGGAGTAGTGTCCGGTGGCCCTGCCCTGAATGTATAGGGGTGTGGGTGGTAACGCGGGGAAGTGAAACATCTTAGTACCCGTAGGAAGAGAAAACAAGTGTGATTCCGTGAGTAGTGGCGAGCGAAAGCGGAGGAGGCTAAACCGTGTGTGTGTTCAAGCCGGCAGGTGTTGCATGTGCGGGGTTGTGGGGGCCTTGTGGTTCTGCTGCCGCAGGATTGGCCAGTGAGAAATGTTGCGTGAAGGTGAAGCGTCTGGGAAGGCGTACCGGAGTGGGTGAGAGTCCTGTAACTGTAAGCGTGGCACTGGTGTGGGGTTGCCCCGAGTAGCGTGGGACTCGTGGAATTTCGCGTGAATCTGGCGGGACCACCCGTCAAGCCTAAATACTCCTTGGTGACCGATAGTGGATGAGTACCGTGAGGGAAGGGTGAAAAGTACCCCGGGAGGGGAGTGAAAGAGTTCCTGAAACCGGTCGCATGCAAGCCGTCAGAGCCTGTGTGGTGATGGCGTGCCTTTTGAAGAATGAGCCTGCGAGTTAGTGATGCGTGGCGAGGTTAACCCGTGGTGGGGGAGTCGTAGCGAAAGCGAGTCCGATAAGGGCGTGAGTCGCGTGTTCTAGACCCGAAGCGGTGTGATCTATCCATGGCCAGGATGAAGCGTCGGTAAGACGTCGTGGAGGTCCGAACCCACTTCAGTTGAAAATGGAGGGGATGAGTTGTGGATAGGGGTGAAAGGCCAATCAAACACCGTGATAGCTGGTTCTCCCCGAAATGCATTTAGGTGCAGCGTTGCGTGGTTCTTGTTGGAGGTAGAGCACTGGATGGTCTAGGGGGCTTATCGGCTTACCGAAATCAGCCAAACTCCGAATGCTGGCAAGTGTAGCGTGGCAGTGAGACGGCGGGGGATAAGCTTCGTCGTCGAGAGGGAAACAGCCCAGATCATCAGCTAAGGCCCCTAAGTGGTGACTCAGTGGGAAAGGATGTGGAGTTGCGTAGACAACCAGGAGGTTGGCTTGGAAGCAGCCATCCTTGAAAGAGTGCGTAATAGCTCACTGGTCAAGTGATTCCGCGCCGATAATGTAGCGGGGCTTAAGTTATCCGCCGAAGCTGTGGCAACCTGTGTGGTTGGGTAGGGGAGCGTCGTGTCAGTGGTGAAGCTGCCGGGTGACTGTGTGGTGGAGTTGATGCGAGTGAGAATGCAGGCATGAGTAGCGTGTGACGGGTGGGAATCCCGTCCGCCGATTATCCAAGGGTTCCAGGGTCAAGTTTGTCTGCCCTGGGTGAGTCGGGTCCTAAGGCGAGGCCGACAGGCGTAGTCGATGGGTAACCAGTTGATATTCTGGTACCGGCTTGTCACCGTCCGTGTCGAGGTGTGTGATGCTAAGCATGTGAGCTTGTCTTGGGAGTGTTTTTGATGCTTCTGGGGTGGGTGAGTGTGTGAACCGATCATGTAGTAGGCAAGCTGCGGAGGGACGCAGTGAGGTAGCTCATCCCCGGTGATGGTTGTCCGGGGCTAAGTGTGTGGACTGTCTGGTAGGTAAATCCGCTGGGCGTGAAGGTTGAGGCATGATGGGGAGCCCACGGTTGTGGGTGAGTGAGTGATCCTGTACTGTCGAGAAAAGCTTCGTGAGCGAGGTGGCGGGTCCGCCCGTACCCTAAACCGACACTGGTGGATAGGTAGAGTATACCGAGGCGATCGAGTGAATCGTGGTGAAGGAACTCGGCAAAATGCCCCCGTAACTTTGGGATAAGGGGGACCTGAGCTGTCGTGCACCCGTGCGGTGTGGTGGCGGTGAGGGGCGCAGAGTCCAGGGGGAAACGACTGTTTACCAAAAACACAGGTCCGTGCGAAGTCGTAAGACGATGTATACGGACTGACTCCTGCCCGGTGCTGGAAGGTTAAGGGGAACTGTGAGTGTGATGCGTAGCGGTGAACTTAAGCCCCAGTAAACGGCGGTGGTAACTATAACCATCCTAAGGTAGCGAAATTCCTTGTCGGGTAAGTTCCGACCTGCACGAATGGAGTAACGATTTCCCTACTGTCTCCACCATGAACTCGGTGAAATTGCATTACGAGTAAAGATGCTCGTTACGCGCAGCAGGACGGAAAGACCCCGGGACCTTTACTATAGTTTGGTATTGGTGATTGGGACGGTTTGTGTAGGATAGGTGGGAGACGTTGATGCGGCCACGCTAGTGGTGGTGGAGTCGTTGGTGAAATACCACTCTGATTGTTCTGGTTATCTCACTGTGGACCGTGATCCGGTTCAAGGACAGTGCCTGATGGGTAGTTTGACTGGGGCGGTCGCCTCCTAAAGGGTAACGGAGGCGCCCAAAGGTTCCCTCATCCTGGTTGGTAATCAGGTGGTGAGTGTAAGTGCACAAGGGGGCTTGACTGTGAGACTGACAGGTCGAGCAGGGACGAAAGTCGGGACTAGTGATCTGACGGTGGCTTGTGGATGCGCCGTCACTCAACGGATAAAAGGTACCCCGGGGATAACAGGCTGATCTTGCCCGAGCGCTCATAGCGACGGCATGGTTTGGCACCTCGATGTCGGCTCGTCGCATCCTGGGGCTGGAGTCGGTCCCAAGGGTTGGGCTGTTCGCCCATTAAAGCGGCACGCGAGCTGGGTTCAGAACGTCGTGAGACAGTTCGGTCCCTATCCGCTGCGCGCGGAGGAATCTTGAGAAGGGCTGTCTTTAGTACGAGAGGACCGAGACGGACTGACCTCTGGTGTGCCAGTTGTTCTGCCAAGAGCATGGCTGGTTGGCTACGTCGGGTTGTGATAACCGCTGAAAGCATCTAAGCGGGAAGCACGCTTCAAGATAAGGGTTCCCACAGGTGATCCTGGTAAGGTCCCCGAGAGATGATCGGGTTGATAGGCCAGACGTGGACGCATCGTAAGGTGTGGAGCTGACTGGTACTAATAGACCGAGGACTTTCATTAACACCATACGCGTGTGTACGCGTGACTCGTATCCACTATACGGCTCCCAGCCCCTTCACGGGTTGCGCCGTTTATTATATATGTTCTACTGTGTGGTTTTCAGGTTTTCCGGTGGCCATAGTGGAAGGGAAACACCCGGTCCCATTCCGAACCCGGTCGTTAAGCCTTCCAACGCTGATGGTACTGCACGAGGGATCGTGTGGGAGAGTAAGACGCTGCCGGAATACCCTTATACTTTTTCCCCCTTTTTTTTGGGGGAAGGAATGTGTGTGGGTGTATCACCCCCAGCCAGCCTGGCTGGAGGGTGATACACCCACACACGCATACCCACGCATATCCCTAGGCCCCAGCCAGACAGTCACAGACTATAGGTCGCATTATTGGCCCGGGTGTAGGGGAATACGAGTGGCCTGGTACTACACCATTGATCCATGTGTAGCCATGCCACGTGGGAGGCATGGCTAGCATGTTAACACTCGCTAATAGTACCTGCCTAGCGTGTGCTATCACTACAACACTAGCCAAACACGACGTCGTCGTACTGCTTTTAGCTTGGTAGAGAAATCGTAAGAACGCTTACTCAAGATTTCCCGCAAGAGACCTGCGGTTTATTGATGTATCCCTTTTCCGACGCTCGTGTCTACTCGGCATCTGCTGTGCGTTAGAGAAATGGTCTGAATCCCGCGATAGATGCGTTCTATCGTTCATGATGGTTCTGCTATTCCCCGACGTCTACGCATCGGGGGTGTCCCGGTCGGTTCGCCATGAGGCCCATCTGTGCGGGAGAATGTCAGCATGGCAGATTCTCCCTCCCCTAATAATGGTCGATCTGGCGGAGGCCGTCGAGGCCCGGGCCGCAACGGATGGTCCAGTAAGTCTGGTGGACGCGGCGGTTGGACGTCTAAGTCCCGTGAGCGTCGCGAGGGAGACAGCGGGCGTCGCTGGGACGATGATCGTAAATCACAGCGCAAAGGTGACGTAGACCGTCCTTGGCGCGATGACCGTGGCTCTCGTCGAGACGATCAGCGTCGTCGAGGTTTTCGTGGGAATCGGTGGGACGACAAGGATCAGCACGACAGTCGTCGTGACGTTCACAAGGATGGGCGCCGCGACGGCCATCGCGATGATCGCTCGGTCGATAACACTGCCGTCCAACCCACGGAAACGCCGGCATCCGGTGAGCCGATGGCTCCACTGGACTTCGATGAGAAAGCTCTTCCGGCGCCGGTGCGTGCTGAGTTGCGTGGTGTCCCAGCCGACACCGCTCACATCATTGAGGGTCATCTGGTTGCTGCTGCTGAACTTCTCGACGAGGACCCGGCTCAGGCAAATGCCCACGCTCAGGCCGCTCGTCGACGTGCCCCGCGTCTGCCCATCCTGCGCGAAGTGGCTGCCGAGGCCGCATATCAGGCGGGCGAGTATGCCTCTGCCCTCAATGACTACCGTGCGCTTCGACGTATGACTGGTAACGACAACTTCCTCCCAGTGATAGCGGACTGTGAGCGTGCGCTAGGACGCCCGCAGGCAGCTCTTCGGCTTATCCGTGAAGGGCAGGAGGCGGGTCTCAACCCAGCCCAGCAGATCGAGCTCGTGCTTGTGCAAGCCGGTGCACGTCGTGATCTTGGCCAGAGAGATGAGGCTGTTCGCCTGCTTCGTGAAGCCGTCAAAAACCTTAAAGCTCCTACTGAGGCGACCGCGCGCCTGCACTACGCCTACGCCGAGACGCTGTTGGAGGAGGGTGACATAGCTGGCGCTCGAGAATGGTTCGTTTCAGCCCAGAGGCACGATCCTGCCAACTTCCTCGACAGCCAGGACCGCATTGACATCATTGATGGTCGAGAGCCAAGCGGGGACCCTGCTGACGACATGATCTTCATCGAAGGTGACAATGAAGGCGAGGAGACAGACCAGTGAGCGATGCCCTCATTGATGGACATGACGCTGCCCTCTTCGACTTAGATGGAGTAGTCTACCTGGGGCCGGACCCGGTTCCTGCAGCACCTGACACCATTGCCGAATTACGGCGTCGCGGGGTCAAGGTCGGCTTCGTCACCAACAATGCCGCTCGTTCGGCTGAGGTTGTAGCTCAACACCTGACCGACATCGGTATCCCGACGGGGCCTAACGACGTCGTCACCTCAGGACAGGCGATTTCCGATCTCGCTGCCGATACATTGCCTGCTGGCGCCAGGGTGCTCATCGTCGGGACGGAATCATTACGCGATGAGGCGCGGGCACGCGGGCTGAAGCCGGTCGAGTCCGCTAGGGATGATCCTGTTGCGGTCATCCAGGGGTACGATTCACAGATTGCCTGGCCATTGCTCGAGGAGGCAGGATTCGCCTTGCAGTCGGGTGCGATGTGGTACGCCGCTAATCCAGACATCACTCGTCCAACGGATCGTGGCATTGTTCCGGGGATAGGTGCTCAGCTCCAAGTCGTCGCTACTACGTGCAATGCCGAGCCAGTTATCGCCGGAAAGCCCTACCGTCCGTTGTTGGAGGCCACTATTTCCCGATTAGGGTCTACCTCACCAATCTTTGTTGGAGACCGTTTAGACACCGACATTCGTGGCGCAAACACGATGGATATTGACTCGCTATTCGTCTTTACCGGTTCTCACGGTGTCGCTGACGTGCTAGCTGCTGCTCCTGAGGATCGGCCGCAGAATATTGCTGCCGATCTGTCCGGGTTGCTTGAGCCCAAGCGCGAGGTCGATGTGTCCGACGACCGCGCGCGTTGCGGTGGGAGCACAGCGTCGGTGCACGCTGACCGGGAGGTCCGTGCGGAGAGTATCCCTGATGATATTTGTGGGCAGCTCGATGCCGTGGCCGCCATGATGGCCCTCGTCTATGGGTCGGATGTGACTATTCCCGACGAGGCCGGGAGACTTTTCGACAAGCTTCACTGAACGGTGTTCAATGGATCCCAACGGCTGCCCATGTGGGCAGCCGCTGTATCTCGTCATGGGAAGGAACCCGATGTCGTCACGCAATGGTTTCCAGGCCACCGACCTGGCTCTTATCGCGGTCTTTGCAGCCCTCATTGCTGTGCTAGCCGTCATTCCGCCGATGTTCATGGTGGGGGCGGTCCCTTTTGCCCTTCAGATGGTTGCCGTCATGCTGGCGCCGATGGTGCTGGGAAGTATCCGTGGCGGATGCGCGGTAGGCTTGTATATCCTTGTCGGCGCGCTGGGGCTGCCCGTCTTCAGCGGTGGGTCTAGCGGGATTGGCGTCCTGGTGGGTCCCACTGGTGGGTATCTATGGGGATGGCTGATCGGCGCTTTCGTGGCGGGTGCAGTAGCTACTTCCGTGCTGCGTCGACGTCCACGTAAGTCGATGCTTCCGGTATGGCTTTTTGTCGTCGCACTAGTGGACCTAGTGTGCGTCTATCTTGGTGGCATCTTCGGGCTGATGGGCTTCGCGAAGTTGAGCTTGAATGCAGCCCTGACAGCCAATCTTGTCTTGTTCGGCCTCGATGTGGTGAAGGGGATTTTGGCTTGTCTCATCGCTACTGCGGTGCTGACTGCCTTTCCCCGGCTCATGCCGTGATCGAGTTCAAAAATGTCAGCGTTGACGTTGACGAGTATGACGTTGAGGGCCGCCACCGTCGGGTGAAGATTCTTAACACGATGAACCTCATTGTGCCGGAGCGTAGGGTCGCCGTTATCGGCCCCAATGGGGCCGGCAAGTCGACCCTTCTCAAACTCGTTAACGGGCTAGTTGAGGCGACGAATGGCACCGTCACTGTCGATGGGATTAATCCCTCTGAGGATGGTCGTGCGGCCCGTCGCCACGTCGGCTACGTCTTTACCAATCCGATGAGCCAGCTCGTCATGTCGACGCCAGTAGCTGATGTTGAATTGTCTCTTCGTCAACGGATTCGTAACCGACTTGAACGACATGAAGCGGCCATGCAGATCCTTGCCGATCAGGGACTGGAAGCCGTTGCTGGACGCAGTGTGCACGCTCTCTCAGGAGGGGAACGTCAATTGGTGTCCCTGGCGAGCGTACTGGCCGTTGAACCATCAGTCATCCTCGCCGATGAGCCAACGACCCTGCTGGATTTGCGAAACCGGGAGATGGTGCGGCACGCTTTTGAACGCTTGGACCAGCAAATCCTGTGCTGCACCCATGACCTGGAATTAGCGGCGTCCTTTGACCGAGTGTTGGCTGTCGAAGACGGTCGAATTGTCAACGACGGCGACCCGGGGGAGGTCATTGCCGACTATCGGGCCCGGATGATGTCCGGTCAAGGCGGGGACGTGCCTCGACGCGGTGGACAGGATAAGAGCCGATGAAGACTGACGCTTCGGCGTTCTTCGGCGGATACCGGGCTGGGAACAGTCCTGCTCACCGTATGCCAGTCTGGTCGAAGTACCTACTCGTTTTGCTCGTCGGCGTAACCCCGTTTTTCGTCAAACAGTGGTGGTTTTCCCTGGGTTGCCTGGTGGTGGCCGTCGTCATCAACTTGGTTGTTGCCAAGATCCCGGTGCGCACGGCGTTATCTATTGGTGTGCCGTTGTGGATCGCGAATGCTCTCATACTGGCGTATCACTGTTTTTTCACGATGTGGCAACGAGGAGTGATCTATGTTGCTGGGTTGCTGGCCTGTCTCTACATCGCCCGGCTGGTGACGTGCACCACGGATCCCGGTACGCTCATGGACGCCATTGTGGCCTTGGCTCGGCCGCTGCGGCCGTTGGGTGCTAAACCTGAGAAATTCGCACTTACCATTGCGTTGATGTGGACCACAATTCCGTACCTCGTTGGATCCATAGGCCAGGTCAGGGAAGCCGCTAAAGCACGCGGATTGGAACGGTATAGTTGGAGGTTCCTCATTCCGATGTTCGTAGGGGCGGTCGGCCATGCTCTGGAGATTGGGGAGGCCCTCAAAGCTCGGGGGTTGGGGGATGAAGAACCTTTCTGATATCTATATCGTGATATCGATATTCACAGAGTGAAAAAGTTCTTCAGGGCCCGCAGTATTGCGTAGGCCTTACTGTCAACTGTGCTACAGCTTTAGTCAGCAGTTGGCGGTCCCCCTTGTGCGGGATCTTACGTGGGAGATACACGACGACGCTCACGAGATGATGTCTGAACACCAGATGCAGGCAGGACGCGAGTGCAATGCGACTATCAACACTGTGGACACTGCGTGGCAGAAGACCTGCTACGCCGACGGATGAGGCTGCCGCCGATGGATGCACCAAGGTCTTGGAAGTGGCAGTCTGTCCCTGTGAGACTTGACCAGGCCCTTGTCGAAGCCGGACTGGCACGTTCCCGCACCCTTGCCACACGCCTAGTGCGGGAAGGCAGAGTGACGGTCAATAGAGTCGTCGTTACTAAACCGGCGATGAAGGTGAGCACCACCGACGTGCTGGTTGCCGACGAAGAGGTGTGGGTGTCTCGCGCTGCACACAAACTTCTAGGTGCCTTGGATATCCTTGGCGTCCAAGTGCCGTCAAGAGTACTTGATGCTGGTGCGTCCACCGGTGGGTTCACCCAAGTTGTGCTGTCACGGGGAGCCAAACTTGTGCATGCCGTCGATGTTGGTCACGACCAGATGTCTCCGATGCTGCGGAATGATCCCCGTGTCATTGTTCATGAAGGCTTGAACTTGCGTGATCTTCAGCCTGCGGACCTGGCGGTTGACGGCGTTATTGAGCCGGTGGACCTCGTGGTCGGAGATGTCTCTTTTATCTCCTTGACGATGATCCTTGAACCCATTTCAGCTGTTGTCAGCCCAGACGGCCTCATGCTGTTGCTGGTGAAGCCTCAATTTGAGGTTGGTCGCAAGGCTTTGGGAGCCCATGGCGTTGTCACGGACCCTGCCCTGCGCTTGCAGGCCATCGCGGGTGTCATGGCAGCAGCGGTAGATCTGGGTTGGCGTATGCGTGACGAGTGCGATAGCCCGTTGCCCGGGCAGGATGGAAACGTTGAGCACTTCGTCTTGCTGGAACGTAAGGGTCGGTGACAGACGTCCGGGCAGATCACGGGCCGCTACTGTGGTCTTGTGAACGACACGAGCCCTTCCAGATACGTTGTCGTCGTCACCCATGCCACGCGGGACGACGCTTTTGACGCGGCTGCCGAATTCATCTCTGAAATGGCGGGGCGAGACATTGGTTGCGCGGTTCCGGATGATCAGGTGAAGCCGATGTCAAGCAAGCTGCCAGGGATCGATCTTGAAAGCTTGGGAGAGTTCGCCCACGAGGCGGAGGTGGTCGTCGTCTTTGGCGGCGACGGCACGATCTTGCGAGCTGCTGAATGGTCATTACCTCGCCACGTTCCCATGATTGGCGTCAACCTTGGCCATGTCGGCTTTCTGGCTGAGCTGGAGCGCTCCGATATGGCGGATCTAGTGAACAAGGTGTGTTCGCGCGACTACACCGTTGAGGATCGCCTCGTGCTTAAAACCACCGTCACCGAGCATTCCGGACAACACCGTTGGAGTTCTTTTGCCGTCAACGAGTTGTCTCTGGAAAAGGCAGCCCGGCGGCGCATGCTCGACGTTCTGGCGTCTGTCGACGAGTTGCCGGTGCAACGCTGGAGCTGCGACGGGATCCTGGTCTCGACCCCGACCGGATCGACGGCCTACGCGTTCTCAGCTGGCGGCCCGGTCATGTGGCCCGATCTCGACGCCATGCTCATGGTGCCGTTGAGCGCTCACGCTCTCTTTGCTCGACCGCTGGTCATGAGCCCAGCTGCTCGAGTGGACCTTGACATCCAGCCAGACGGTTCAGAATCAGCGGTTCTGTGGTGCGACGGGCGCCGATCGTGCACCGTACGACCGGGGGAAAGAATCACCGTCGTCCGCCATCCCGACCGTCTGCGCATTGCTCGTCTGGCCGCGCAGCCCTTCACATCGCGTCTGGTCAAGAAGTTTGAGCTCCCGGTCAGCGGGTGGCGTCAGGGTCGTGACCGTCATCACCTAGAGGAGACTTCGTGATACGTAGTGTGCGAATTCGTGGACTCGGCGTCATCGATGAGACGGTCCTCGAACCCTCATCCGCGCTGACGGCAGTCACCGGCGAGACCGGTGCCGGAAAGACCATGGTGGTCACCGGTATTGGTTTGCTGCTCGGCGACAAGGCTGACACTGGATTGGTCCGGCATGGCTGCGATCGTGCCGTCGTCGAAGCCGTTCTCGACACGCCTGATGCCGGTCGCGTCAGCGAGCTTGGCGGAACAGTCGAGGATGGTGAGGTTATCTGCGCTCGACACATCACGAGTCGTCGCTCTCGAGCGCTGCTTGGAGGAGCTCAAGTTACCGCTAGTCAGCTAGCCCACATCGTTGGGGATCAGGTGACTATCCATGGCCAATCTGAACAAGTGAGGTTGGTCGACGCAGCGCGGCAGCTCGACGTCGTTGACCGTGCCGCCGGAGATGAGCTGGCAGGCCACCTAAGTCGACATGCACAGCTGTGGTCGGAGTTTCGTGCTGCATCCCAGCGTCTTCAGCGCCTCAACGAGGATCGCGCTGGGGCCGAGATGGAACGCGAGGTGCTTACGCGTCGGGTCGGCGAGGTTGACGCTGTTGATCCTAAGCCCCATGAGGACGACGACCTCATCGCCGAGATAGCGGGGCTACAGGCTGCTCAGTCGATCCGGGAATCCTTGAACAAGGCTGATGTCCTGCTCAATGGGGTAGAGACGTCGACCGGTCCGCAGCCGGGTGCGCTTGCTTTGCTGGAACAGGCCGTACATGAGCTGGATGGCACTGGGGATGCTGATCCTCGCGCCGCTGAGTTGGCTGAGCGCGCCCGCCAGATGTCGTATGACCTCACTGACCTCGCTGCTTCGGTCGCTGGCCATGCGGCTCGGGCTGAAGCTGATCCGCAACGGCTTGAGGAATTGGGGGGTCGTTTGGCGGCTATTCAGCGGCTGTTGAGGGCGCGCACCACCACCCTCGACGATCTCCTCGAGTCCACTGCGGCAGACCGACACCGACTTGCCGAGCTTGACCCTGGCGCGACAGATCTCGATTCCTTGGGACAGCAGGTTGAACAACTGCGATCCGAGTTGAGGCGATCCGCGGACCACATGAGCGCGGTGCGCCGTCGTACGGCCGTCCGGCTTGCTGCTGAGGTGCGTCCTGAGCTGGCTGCTCTTGCGATGCCGCACGCCCGGCTGGAATTTCGTGTCGAGCCTGCACCCATGGGGCCACGCGGCGCTGACTCGGTGACGATTATGTTGGCCGCCAACCCCGGTTCCGATTTGGCCCCGTTGGCCAAGGCCGCCTCGGGCGGAGAGCTTTCACGGGTGAGACTGGCCTTAGAGGTCGTCGTGGCCCAACCCCAGGTTCCGCAAACTTTCGTCTTCGACGAGATCGATTCGGGCGTCGGAGGTGCGGTCGGTATCGAGATCGGACGACGACTGCGTCAGTTGGCAAGACGGCACCAGGTCATTGTTGTCACTCACTTGGCCCAGGTGGCTGCTTTCGCGGACACGCATGTCGTTATTACTAAGGCTTCCGACGGGGCCGTCACCAGTTCGGGGCTGCGCGAGGTCACTGGATCGGAGCGGGAAATCGAACTGTCTCGGATGATGAGCGGCATGGTGGACTCAGAGTCTGGGCTAGAACATGCCCATGACCTGCTGCGCGAGGCTGGTGAGATGGATTGATGATGGCGTTGACACATGGGACGACTGGACCATTTCGAAAAGAGCAACGCATTCATCATGGAGGCGACGGCGGTGACTCTGTCGACGAGTGCTGAAATAAAAACGGCGATCTATCTGGGCCCGGTCGACGTGGGGCGATTCGTCGATACCGACGAGCTGGCGATCCTCATGGTTTGCGCGCAGATGCACGGTCATTACCACATCCGGTGCCCCATCATGTCCAGAGTCTGGGCGTGAACACGGTGCTTGTGATGGCTGACCTCATCCGACTTATGGGGCTGGCCACTCCGATTGCAGTTGACGTCGAATCAATGTACTTCGTTGCGGAGGAATGGGAACTGATTGCCCCTCCACGTAAGAGCAAATGCGTACATATTTGATGCATGAATCGATGCGATGGTTCTCGCCGCATCTCGGTCATACACGGTGAGCAACGTTCGAGGCCCATGAACTTCGATCCGGATATCGTGAGACGCGAAATATCGATGATGTATCCCTACGATCCGGAATATCCGTGGCCCGGGTATTCACCGGAGGTGATGGATGGTTCCTTATCGTGGCGCATGCCTGACGATCTGGTCGTTATGGAATGGCTTTTCGATGTCATAACCATTTCTAGATGGACAGCCACCAGAGCTCATTCATACCGTTCCATTGACAGACGAGATTCACCATACAGACGCGCCATGAACTTCAGCGTGGTGAGTCGGGTACGGTCGTGGGGGCTTGCCCCGAAGTCGTGGTGATCGGTTAGGCTGGAGGTCCGTGGGCACCGACAATCACTGCAGCAAGCACGTTTTCGTCACTGGAGGGGTCGTCTCCTCCCTGGGAAAGGGGCTCACGGCCTCCTCCCTCGGGTCGCTTCTGAAGACGCGTGGCCTTAAGGTCACAATGCAGAAGCTGGACCCTTACCTCAACGTCGATCCGGGAACGATGAACCCGTTCCAGCATGGCGAGGTGTTCGTCACCGAGGACGGCGCGGAGACTGACCTCGACATCGGCCACTACGAGCGTTTCCTTAATGAGAACTTGTCAGGGCAGGCCAATGTGACCACTGGCAAGGTGTACTCCGCGGTCATCGCCAAGGAGCGTCGGGGTGACTACCTGGGAGACACTGTCCAGGTGATCCCCCATATCACCAACGAGATCAAGGAACGTATGTTGGCGATGGAGGAGGGCCATCCCGATGTTGTCATCCACGAGATCGGTGGCACCGTCGGCGACATCGAGTCACTTCCTTTCCTCGAGGCCGCCCGCCAGGTGCGCCACGAGATCGGCCGGGAGAATGTCTTCTTCCTGCACGTCTCGCTTGTTCCTTACATCAAGCCGTCCGGCGAGATGAAGACCAAGCCCACCCAGCATTCGGTGGCCGCGTTACGTGAGGTCGGCATCCAGCCCGACGCCATCGTGTGTCGATCCGAGCGTCCAATTGGCAAGGGCATCAAGTCGAAGATCGCTCTCATGTGCGACGTCGAGGGCCCGGCCGTCGTCTCCTGTCCGGACGCTCCGTCGATCTACCTCATTCCGAAGGTTCTGCACCGTGAAGGTCTCGACGCCTACGTTGTGCAGAAGTTGAGCCTGTTTTTCCGCGACGTCGACTGGACAACGTGGGACGACCTGCTGGATCGCGTCCGTAAGCCGCGCAGCGAGGTGACCGTGGCCTTAGTCGGCAAGTACATCGACCTGCCGGATGCTTACCTGTCGGTGACCGAGGCGCTGCGAGCTGGCGGATTCGCCAACAAGGCGAAGGCCAACGTGGTGTGGGTGGCCTCCGATTCCTGCGCCACTGCCGAGGGTGCTGCCCAGCAGTTACGTGACGCTGATGCCATCTGTGTTCCGGGCGGGTTCGGGATCCGCGGTGTCGAGGGCAAAATCGGTGCCATCCGCTACGCCCGCGAACACAAGGTTCCCTTCCTAGGGCTGTGCCTTGGCATGCAGTGCGCCGTCATTGAGGTTGCCCGCGACCTGGCTGGCATCAAGGATGCCGCATCTAGTGAGTTCGACTCACAAACCCCCGATCCGGTCATCGCGACGATGGCAGAGCAGGTCGAGGCAGTGGCCGGCAAGGCCGATCTCGGTGGAACGATGCGTCTGGGGGCCTACCCGGCCAAGCTTGCCAAGGACTCTCTGGTCGCCGAGTTGTATGGCACGACGACAGTTACCGAACGCCATCGTCACCGTTACGAGGTCAACAACGCCTACCGTGACCGTCTGGAGCAGGCTGGGCTGCGTATCAGTGGCACGTCCCCTGATGGCGGCCTTGTCGAGTTCGTCGAGTTGGACCGTCAGACCCATCCGTACTTCGTGGCTACTCAGGCTCATCCTGAGCTCAAGTCCCGTCCGACTCACGCCCACCCGCTGTTCCGCGGACTCGTCGCAGCGGCCGTCGGGCACGCCAAAGCAGCATCGAAGGGAGCGGCCAAGGAGTCCTCCACCAAGGTGGTCGACAAGTGAGTCAGGAGCGCTGGGATAAGGACGAGTACTGGCAGGTCGTTGACCACCAGGTGAAGGCCACGGGGCAGGTGTGCGATTTCATTGATGACGCGGTCATTACCCCGTCGGGGGAGCGGATCAACCGTCAATACGTGAGCCACCCCGGCGCAGTCGGCATCATCGCCCTTGACGATCAGGATCGCGTCGCGGTCGTCAGACAGTATCGTCACCCGGTGCGCATGGTGTTGGTCGAGCCGCCGGCTGGCCTGCTCGATGTCGAGGGAGAAGACTTTCTAGCGGCTGCCCAGCGTGAATTGGCCGAGGAGGCCATGTTGTCGGCCGACGATTGGCGGGTTCTCGTCGACATCGTCACCACTCCGGGCGGGTGCCAGGAGTCTTTGCGGATTTACCTGGCCCGGGGTCTTCATGAGGTACCGCGTCCCGAGGGATTCCTGCTAGAAGGCGAGGAGGTGTCGATGAAGGCTGGTTGGGAGCCATTGGACGACCTTGTCGAGGCAATTTACGCCGGGCAATGCCAGTCTCCCGCCCTCGTGACGGGCGTGATGGCCTTGGAACTGGCTCGTCGCACTGAGCGAGTTAACGAGCTGCGTCCCGCTCATGCGCCGTGGCCGATTCGGGAGCGTCCTGGTGGTATTGACGGAGTTCGCGCAGAGTGACCTCGTCGGTCGGCGGTCAGGTCGAGGATTACTTGCGTCACCTTGTAGTGGAGCGGGGTCTGTCCGATAACACGGTGCAGGCCTACCGACGTGATCTGTTGCGTTACCAGGAATACCTTGGTTCGCGGGGGATCGGATCGTTAGCCGAGGTGACCCGTGTCGACGTCGAGGAGTTTCGACGCCATCTGGATCACATTGGCCTGGCCCCCGCGTCTGTGACGCGTTGTGTGGTTGCAGTACGAAATTTGCATCGTTTCGCAGTGGGGTCTGGGCAAGTCCAGGCCGATGTCACCGCTGGGATGTCCCCAGGAACCCGTTCCCGTCGACTCCCGAAAGCCTTGACGATGGATCAAGTTGAGTCCTTGCTCGCTGCACCAGACACCAGTACGGTCGAGGGGCTACGGGACGCTGCCCTGCTGGAGCTGCTCTACGGTACGGGGGCGCGGGTTTCGGAGGTCTGTGCTCTTGACGTTGACGACATCCGTCGCGTGCTGGATGACCCTGACCTCGGTTTGAGGCTCATCGGCAAGGGGGATAAGGAGCGCATCGTTCCGCTGGGCAGCTACGCCGCTAAAGCTGTAGATGCCTGGTTAATAAGGGGACGTCCTGCATGGGCTGAGATTGGCAACGGGGAACATGCCCTACTGCTCAATACCCGCGGTCGGCGGCTGTCCCGACAGTCAGCGTGGGCTGTTATTCGTCGTGCCGGTGAGGCTGCCGGGCTCGACGTCGAGCACCTATCCCCGCACAGTCTTCGACACTCCTACGCCACCCACCTACTGGACGGTGGTGCCGATGTTCGTGTCGTGCAGGAGCTACTGGGGCATTCGTCCGTGACGACGACCCAGATCTACACCCTCGTGACGGCCGATCACCTGAGGGAGGTCTACCGCTCGTCGCACCCTCGCGCCGTCTAGGCTCAGTATTGCGGGTGGGTGTGGCTGTCGGTTGTGCCCACTATCGTTAAGAAAAGCAATATTGCCGCGATGTCGAGAGGAAGGTCACTACGTGTCCGAGACTGCCCCCGAACCGTTGTTCCGCGTACCCGGTCCGGGCCGGGAGGCCGAAGAGGCTGCCGAGAACTCGATCGGTCCGACCGGACGTCCGCTTCCTGACCTTACTGAGCCGACGCCGGTTCTCGACGGCCCGAAACATGCCACCGTCATTTCGATGTGTAACCAGAAGGGTGGTGTCGGCAAGACAACAACCACCATCAACTTGGGAGCGGGACTGGCCGAGTACGGACGACGCGTTCTGTTGGTGGACTTCGATCCTCAGGGCTCCCTCTCGGTGGGCTTGGGGATTAACCCCCATACTCTCGAAAATTCCATCTACACCCTGCTGATGTCACCTCGTGACGATGTTCATGACGTCATCCAGCCCACTGAGACCGAGGGCATGGACTTGTTACCGGCCAATATTGACCTGTCTGCCGCTGAGGTGCAGCTCGTCAGCGAGGTGGCCCGCGAGCAGACCCTCAAACGGGTCATTGACCGGATCCGCGGCGAATACGACATGATCCTCATCGACTGTGCACCGTCGTTAGGTCTGCTCACCATCAACGCTCTGACCGCTTCCGACTACGTCATCATGCCTTTGGAATGCGAGTTCTTTGCCTTGCGCGGTATTGCTCTGCTTACCGACACTATTGAGAAGGTTCAGGACCGTCTCAACCCCGACCTGGAGGTCCTCGGCATCCTTGGAACCATGTTCGACCCGCGTACCCTGCATGCCCGGGAGGTCATGGAACGGGTGGTACAAGCCTTTGGTGACGTCGTATTCCACACCGTTATCAAGCGCACTATCAAGTTCCCCGAGACCACCGTCGCTGGGGAACCCATCACGAGCTACGCCTCCTCATCTCCGGGGGCTCAGGCCTACCGTGACCTGGCCAAGGAGGTACTGGCCCGATGCCGCGCCGCGTGAGCCTGCCGGGGGCTAACGAGCTTTTCCGTCCAACGGTTGGTAGCAACGAACCCCAGTCAGTTGAAGTTTCCCAACAGTCCAAGGCACACAGAGCACGCAAGACGTCTCAAGACGCCACCTCTTGTGGGAAACATGCTGGTAGCGGGCGAGTGCGCCATGATGAGAAGATCACCGTCTACGTCTCTACGGAGGAGCTCATCGCTCTGGAGACTGCGAGGCTGACAATGAGATCCCAGGGCATTAATGCTGATCGAGGCAGAATTGTGCGTGCCTCGGTGGCGATGGCCCTGGCCGATTTTGAGGAGAATGGTGAGGACTCTGCTCTCGCTCATCTCCTCGCGACTGACTGAATACTTTAAGGACACATATGAGTAACGAGCAAGGCATTCGGCTGCAGAAGGTGCTGGCCCAGGCCGGTCTGGCATCCCGCCGTGCTGCTGAAGACATGATCGCGGCCGGAAGAGTTGAGGTCAATGGTGAACTCATCGTTGAGCAGGGGCGACGCGTTGACCCTGAGCGCGATGAGATCCGGGTTGATGGGTCCCGTATCCCGACTGCGCGGCGTCACGTCTACTACGTACTTAATAAGCCGCAAGGAGTTGTCTCTACTATGGACGATCCGGAAGGCCGCCCATGCCTGTCCGACCTCGAAGGAGTGCCGCGCGGTATCCGTCTGTTTCACGTCGGTCGTCTCGACACTGAGACCTCGGGCCTCATCTTGCTGACCAATGATGGCGAATTCGCTAACCGGATGACCCACCCGTCCTACAAGGTTCTTAAGACCTACTTGGCAGATGTTGAGGGCCGCGTGGATGACAAAGTCATTCACCGCCTTTCGAAAGGGCTGACCCTTGAAGACGGCCCTGTCAAGCCTGACGCCGTGCGCCTAGTACAGGCTGGCGAGGAGCATTCCTTGGTTGAGGTGAGCCTTCATGAGGGCCGCAACCGGATTGTGCGTCGCATCATGGATTCGGTCGCTCATCCAGTGCGTCGACTGTCTCGCACCGCGATCGGCCCGGTCCGATTGAAGCGTTTAGGGCGCGGAGATATGCGTGAACTTACCCATGAAGAACTGGGCCAGCTCCTCGACCTCGTCGAACTGTGAGTTCTCGCGCATGGCTGGAATTGTCCTCAAGCATCGCTCGGGTAACCTCAAGCAGGTGAGTTCGAACAAGTATCGTCTGGTCAACGCCGCGGCACTCGCTACCGTCCTGTGCGTGTCGTCACTGGCCCTCGCTTCCTGTAACAAGTCGTCGTCGAGCCCGAAGCCTTCGGCGAGTGTCTCCAGCATTTCGGCCCCCGCTTCTGCCGGCGCCAAGGCCTCCTCTTCCCCAACGAAGAAGCCGACTATGGTCACTAACCTCGACCAGATCAAGGTGTCTGGTGAGGACGGCAAGGCGCCAAAGGTTGGGGAAGCCTGGCCGCTAGCTATTGCTAAAACCGAGTCCAAAGTCCTCAAGAAGGGCACAGGCGAAAAGGTCGACAAGAACGCCACCCTCAAAGTGAATTATGTCGGTGTCAACGGACGTACTGGCAAGGAATTCGACTCTTCCTATAAGCGTGGCACTACCGCTGACTTCCCATTGGCCCAGGTGGTTCCTGGATTCGCTAAGGGTCTTGTTGGAAAGCATCAGGGCGACCGAGTACTCATCATGATGCCCGGATCTGACGGCTATGATTCCCAAGGTGGTGCCCCGCAAGCTGGCATCATGAAGGGTGACTCCCTTATTTTTGTCGTCGACATCGTTGCCATACCTTTGCCTAAGGCGACGGGTGAGACCGTCAAACCGGTGGCTGGTCTGCCTACTGTCAAGGAGGTACAGGGTGCTCCCGCGGTAACCATCGGCAAGGCCACCAAGCCGAATAAACTCGTCGTCCAGCCCCTCATCAAGGGTAAGGGAGCTGCGGTTACTGCTCATGACTCCATCGACGTCAAGTACCGCACTTATGCTTGGTCCTCTGGGGAGCTTATTGAGGACGGATACTCCGGCGAGCCTGTGACTGGATCCATGAACTCCGTTATTCCTGGATGGAAGAAGGGATTGATTGGGCAGACCGTCGGTTCTCGGGTGATGCTCATCGTGCCGCCCGCTGACGCCTACCCGAACGGCAGCACTAACCCGCCGGTAAAGAAGGGCGAGACCCTGATCTACGTTATCGACATCCTTTCGGCTCAAAAAGAATCCTGAGTGGCGATGGCTTTGCGCGAGACATGCCGGCCGATACGTGTCTTAGGGTTGACGGGTCTCGCGCAGCACCGCCACATCGAGAACTGCATCACTCCACCACCCCATCGCTCCGCCGAGAGGCCTAGGGTCTAAGCGGTGGATGCCCGCAACAGGGGTAGGCGGTGTCAGGGCCACGTTGTTGATGAGCTCATGGGGATCAGCAACTTCAGGGAGTCCGAGGGAACGGCAGAGCCACGCCACGACCTGGTGGTGGTCAATACCTGAATCCGCGAGATCGGACAGCCCCGCCGCACCCGCCGACTTTGACAAGCGTACCCCTCCCGGACCGGTGACAAGACCAGTGTGGGCGTAGACCGGAGGGATAAATCCGAGCAGTTTGGCCAACTGGGCTTGGCGAGGGGCTGAGGACCATAGGTCTCGGGCTCGAACGACCTGATCGACCCCTTGCAGACCGTCGTCGACTACTACCGCAAGGTTGTAGGCCGGCGTGCCGTCATTGCGCACCAGGACAAGATCGTCCACCCGTCCTTGAGCACAGCCACGAGCGAGGTCGGTCGCTTCGAAAGTGTTCAGTTGACTGGCCAGTCGGGTGGCTGGCGCCCGGGTGGTCAGACGTTCGTGTCTCTGCTGGACGGTGAGGCGGCGGCAGGTACCCGGATACGGGCGCCAATCGGCCTCGTTGGGGGCGGTAGTGGCCGCAGCGATTTCCCTGCGAGTGCAAAAACAGGGGTAGGTCTCCAGACCCGCTACTGCGTCGGCGTACAAGTCGAGGCGCTCAGACTGTCGGACGACTGGACCATCCCAATCCAGACCTAGGGACTCCAGGTCGCGTAATTGCGTCGAGGCAATTTTTCCGGCCGCGGCCACTCGCGCACGATCTAAATCCTCGATGCGTACCACGAACCGACGACCCGTCGAGCGGGCCAAAAGCCAGGCCGCTAATGCGGTGCGGAGGTTCCCCAGATGCAGTGCTGAGGTTGGGGAGGGGGCGAAACGACCAGCTGCGTGTCGAAGACCGGAGTGAGTGGTGGCGAAATCGGTCACGAGCGGCAGTGTAGGCAACAATTGGGGTGACGCGGCGGGTATGCCCCCGTCAGATGGGTAGGCTGGGACGCTGGAAGGAGGGTGCCGATGGCTGCACAGCGTTCGGAGAGGTTGGTTAACCTCGTCATCGCTCTCCTGGTCACCGACCGTCCTCTCACTCGCGCGCAACTGCGTGACATGATCGAGGACTACCGCAAGGTTTCCGAGGTGGCGTTTCAACGGTCCTTTGAACGCGACAAAGAGGAGCTGCGTCGAATCGGTATCACCGTCGAATCCGTCACCCTCGACACCTTCTTCGGTGACGAAGTTGGCTACCGCATTCCCCGTGCCGATGTGGAGCTTCCCCCTGTCCAATTTACACAAGCGGAGGCTGACGCTTTAGCGACCGCAGCCCGAGTGTGGCGCGAATCCGTCCTCGACGAGTCCTCCACGTCTGCCCTGGTGAAGTTGCGTGCCGCAGGAGTTGAGCCCGACACGGAGGCCGGCATCGCGACCCAGGTCGTCACCGGCGCAGATGCTCCATCGTTCTCTGATCTGTGGCGGGCCACTATTGACCGGTCCAGAGTCCGCTTCGGTTACCGAGGGGGAAAGCACCGTACCGTAGACCCCTGGCGAATGGCCTTGCGGCGTGGTCGTTGGTACCTCGTTGGGCGAGACGTCGACCGCGACGAGCCACGACTATTTCGGCTGTCACGTATCAGTTCTGCCGTGACGACCGTGGGAGAACCCGGCGCCGTCGCGAGTCCTGAACCTGAGGTGATCGAGGCCCACCTCAATCGCCTCGAGCCACCTGAACCGGAGGAGGTTGACGTCACGATGGCCGTCGCTCCCGGAGTGCGTTTAGGAGTCATGACGACGCATGCCGAATGGGATGGGCCAGTTCCCGAGGGCTACGAAGTTGTTACCGGTGGGTTTGGCGGATATGACGAGGCCGCGACAGCCGTGCTACGCGCCGGCGGTCGTATCATCTTGCTTGCCCCACAGGAGGCTCGCACCGTATTAGCCGAGAGGATCAATGCCGTGCTGCGGTTGGAAGAGAATGCCTCATGACGGCTCGCACTGATACCGCCCGTCTGCTAGCCCTTATTCCCTATCTGCGATCTCACCCTGGGGTGGCCGTCACCGAGGTTGCCCGAGTGTTTGGTGTCAGCACTGACCGTGTGATTGCTGATCTCAAGATTTTGTGGATGGTTGGTCTGCCCGGTGGGATGCCAGACGACCTCATCGACATTGACATGGACGCCGTCGACTCCGACGGCACCATCACCATCACCAATGCTGATGCTCTGCCACGGCCTATGCGTCTGACGCCCGACGAGGCGTGGTCTCTGCTGGCCGCTTTGCAAGTCATCGCTGATCTGGCTGACGACACCGTTCGTCCTGCAGTGGAATCCGCGGTAGAGAAGTTGCGCCAGGTCTGCCCGCAGGCTGGTCCAGATCCGGTGGAGGCTAGCCTCGAAGCCGATTACGACCCTCGCTCAGAGTGGTTCACCGGGGCCTGTGCTAACAAATGGCGGATTGAGATCGTCCATCGACGCGGTGACGACCCTACTCCGCATACCCAGATCGTCGACCCGGTACGTGTCGAAGTTCGCGACGGTCATCGCTATCTCGTCGGATGGTCGATGGCTCGCAAGCAGTGGCGCACGTGGCGGCTTGACCGCATCGTCACTGGCAGGCGAGTTGGGCACGCCACGAATCACGGACGTCCGCCCGAAACCCTCGAATGGTTCTCTGACGTCGTGGACGAGGTGATGCTGACCCTTGCTCCGCGCGCGGGCTGGGTTGCTGAGTATCACCCGGTGCGCCATGTTGAGAAGGACGGGGACATGTGGAAGGTGACTTTTGCCGTCGCCTCTGCGACGTGGCTTGCTGAGCTCATGGTGGGCCTCGGACCAGATGTTCTCTCCGTTGACCCACCTCATGCTGCAGCTCCTGCCCTTCAGTTGGCACGCGCTGCGGCTGCCGCAAATGGCATTGAGATTTCGAACCGTGAGGCGGTAGAGAAATCCTGATGTGGTGGATCTGGGTGTTGGTCTTTGCCGGTGTGCTGCTTGTCGTGGAGATCGTCGTTGGCACGATCTGGTTGTGGCGAAAGCTCGCGGCTATCTTGGGTGAGGTTGAGCAGGCAACCGGTCGACTCGATGAGTTGGCTCACATTCTCGAGGATGTCGATACCACGATGAACAAGGACATGACGGCTCCCAAAGCGCCCTGATCATCGTGGTAGCCTGAACGCCGATCGTCGAGTTGGTAGCCTTCCTGTGCGGTACGGGGATGGGATGCCAGCCAAGTCTGGAAGGAGAGCCTCAATGGCTCCTCTGCTCATTGCGAATGAAGCAACCATCATCATCATCGTGCTTCTCGCACTCGTACTCTTCGGTGGTTCCCGCATCGCTGGCGTCGGTAAGGGTGCTGGTCGCGCTATCCGTGAGTTCAAGGAAGAAACGGCGGGTCTGAACAAGGGCAAGGACGCGAAGGCCGAGAAGGACATTGAGGCTACCGAGGCTGACGTCGCCAAGGACGAGACCAAGCCAACTGAGTGAGTCATGGCCACGGATACTCGGCAGTCCGATGAGGATCACCGCCGGTTTGCCCGATTCCGCCCGCCCCAGGCTGGAGAGGGCGGCACAATGTCGCTCCTGGACCACATCCGGGAGCTCCGTTACCGGATCATTGTGTCGTTTATAGCGGTGGTCATTACAAGCTCCGTGGCCTTTGTCTTTTACCGTCCGCTGGTCGAGATTGTCATGCATCCGTACCAGCAGGCGAGCCTCGCCATCAAGGCGAAGAACCCGACGGCCTCCCTCCAGGTAGTCAATACTGGTGTCGTCGCCCCGTTTGTGCTGAATATGAGGGTGGCCATTGTTGCTGGCCTCATTGCGGCCTGCCCCATTTGGCTCTATCAGATCTGGGCTTTTATTGTTCCTGGCTTGCTCGTCAATGAGAAGAAGTGGGCTCTGCGATTCCTGGGATCGGCTATCCCCCTGTTTCTTCTAGGATCAGTACTGGGGTATTGGGTGCTCCCGAAGGGTATTGCCTTAATGCTGAACTTCACGCCTCACGGCATGGGCATTACCAACCTGCTCGACATGAATGCGTTCTTGGCACTGGAGATTCGCGTCATCTTGCTCTTTGGAGTGAGTTTCCTGCTACCGGTGGTCTTGGTCTTGCTTAATCTGATCCACGTCTTGTCGTCTGCGCAGCTGAAAGCGGCACGGAAGTGGTCCATCTTTGGATTCTTCTGTCTGGGCGCTTTTGTGAACCCGTCTGGTGACCCAATTTCCATGTGTGCCTTGGCTATTCCGCTGAGCGTCATGTATGTCATTGCGGAGTGGATTTGCCGCAGCAATGAACGTAAGCGTTCGACCGGCAATATGGGTATTGATAAGTCCGAATTCGACATTCAGATCGATTGAGCGGTGTCAGTCACACCACAAGCGTTCAAGCCGCTGATATTTGCTAGCCCGATTCGTGGCTTGCCACGGTCAAGGTGACCGGCTCGTTGTCATGGGATGGTGACGGCATGCGGATACGCTCGCGGCCCAGCGTCGTCGCCCGACCCCTCGTCGAGGTTCCCTGAGAGTCGTAGCCTCCCGCTAGGTTGGGAGTATGAGCGAGACTCTCGATCGGTTCATCGCCGGGCTGTCCTTTGAACCTGACGACTACCAGGTAAAGGCCTGCCAAGATCTCGACGACGGCGCGGGTGTTCTAGTGGCCGCTCCTACTGGAGCTGGCAAGACCGTGGTGGGGGAGTATGCCACTGATTTAGCTCTGGCATCGGGGCTGAAGTGCTTTTACACCACACCCATTAAGGCGCTGTCCAATCAAAAGTTCCATGACCTTGTCGCCCGACACGGTGAAGACCAAGTAGGCCTTCTCACCGGTGACGTCACTATCAACTCCGAGGCACCAGTCATCGTCATGACGACTGAGGTATTGCGCAATATGATCTACCGCAATTCCCATACTCTCGACACTTTGGGGTGGGTGGTGCTGGATGAGGTGCACTACCTCGCGGACCGTTTCCGCGGCCCGGTGTGGGAAGAGGTCATCCTTGGACTCGATCCGCGCGTCAAGATCGTTGGTCTTTCGGCAACCGTCTCTAATGCCGAGGAATTTGGAGAGTGGCTCGACGAGGTGCGTGGCGACGTCAGGGTCGTCGTGTCCGAGCGTCGCCCGGTACCGCTTGTCCAACACGTAGCGGTGGCGCGACGTCTTTATGAACTCTTCGATTCGCGCCGTCCTACGGAGGTCAACCCCGAACTAACCTCCATTGCCAAGGAGGAGGCCCGGTTCCAGCGTGATGACTCCCGTCGTCCGCGAGGAAGGTCTGGCAAGGGGAAACACAGTGTGTCTTATGGAACTGGCCGATTCGGTGGGGCCTCGGCACAGCGTCGGGGGCGTGGCGGTCGGCCTCGTGGCCCTCGCAACCAGCCGAGCCGTATCCAGGTGGTGCGTTCCCTCCACAAGGCCAACCTCTTGCCGGCCATCATCTTCGTGTTCTCCCGGAGCGGGTGTGACGCTGCTGTCAGCCAGCTGCTTAACACCGACCTGGTGCTCACTAGCCAGCAGGAAGCCCGTCAGTTGCGTCGCATCGCTCAACGCCATGGGGAAGGATTGACTGACGAGGAACGCCGCGCGGTTGGCTGGAATCACTTCATGGCAGCCTTCGAACGTGGCATTGCTGCTCACCATGCCGGTCTGCTCCCGGTGATCAAAGTGATCGTTGAGGAGGGGTTCGTCGCGGGATTACTCAAGGTCGTCGTCGCTACCGAGACCCTCGCTCTGGGCATCAATATGCCAGCTCGTACCGTCGTGCTGGAAAAACTCGTCAAATACAATGGCCAGACTCACGCTGACATCACCCCCGGGGAATACACCCAGCTCACCGGACGCGCCGGACGCCGTGGGATCGACACCCAGGGGTACGCCGTCGTCTGCTGGCAACCAGGTATGGATCCGCGTGCGGTGGCCGGACTGGCCTCGCGTCGTACGTACCCGCTCAATTCGGCCTTTGTGCCGACATACAACATGGCCGTCAACCTCGTTGGATCGATGGGGCGGGAAAAAGCTCGTGACCTACTGGAGCATTCCTTCGCACAGTTCCAAATCGATCGCAGATTGGGAGGCTCGGCAGTTCGCAACCGGCAAACCCAGGCCGACATCGAGGCCTACCTCAAGGCGGCCCATTGCGAAAGGGGAGATTTCACCGTATACGCCCGGTTGCGGGAAAACATTAGGGAGCTGGAACATGAGCAGGCGAGGTTGCGCAAAGGTGAACTTCCTAGCCAGGTTGCCGACTCACTGTCGAGTCTTGATCCTGGGGACATCATCGCCGTGCCATCTGGGCGTCACGCTCGGTGGGTCGTTGTCGTTGACCCTGGCACCCACGGCGCGAGAGGTCAACGGCCTCGCCCCCTTGTCATGACCCCGGATCGGACAGTGATTCGTCTGGGGCATCAGGATATTGACGCCCCCGTTACCCGAGTAGCCGGCGTGAAAGTCCCGCGCCATTTCCACCCCGAAAACCAGGCCGATCGTCGCTGCCTCGGCAAGGCCTTCGATCGGGTACTTGAGGGGCTGGGGAGGCCAGTGGTGAAGCCGCGTCGTGCTGCGGTGGATGCTGAGCTTTCCGACCAGATCGCCGAGCTGCGCTCCCAGATGAAGGCTCATCCCTGCCACTCCTGCCCCGATCGCGAGTCCCATGCGCGTTTCGCTGAACGTGCCATGAGACTTCGCCGTCGCAGTGAGAGGGAATTGACGAAAGCACGCGCGAAGGCGACGTCGATTGCCACCCAGTTTGAGCGAATTGTGCTGGTACTGGAGGCTTTGGGATACCTCGGTACGGGTGGGGATACTGTCACGGACGCTGGCCGGATGCTTTCGGGGATCTATTCCGAACTCGACTTGGTGACGGCTGAGGCAATTCGGCGAGGCGTCTTTGACGGCCTGGATTGCCCGCAGTTGGCGGCGGTGTTGTCGACCATCGTTCACGAGTCGCGGCCGGGGGACCGGGGCCACCTTCATCGCATGCCCGATGGGAAGAGCGAAGCGGCGGAGTCCCAACTGCGTGCGGTCCGAGCCGAAATTGGTCTGCTCGAGCGTGACCACCGCATTGAGCGTCCCCGAGATCTCGACATTGGTTTTGCCGAGGCCAGCTATGCATGGGCTGCCGGTGCCGGTCTGGACACCGTACTCGACGACATGAGTGCTGGTGATTTTGTGCGCCGGGTGCGTCAGGTGTGCGATCTAGCTGGACAGATTGCCCATGCCGGGGTTGGGGAGAATCTGGCCCACACTTGTCGTCAAGTGGTGGGTGCCATGCAGCGTGGGGTTGTCACCATGGACCGCGAAGAAGACTGATTCGTGCGCCCACTAGGGGGGTGCGGCCCGGTAGCCTGAGGTCATGGCTGTGGCTATACGTGTCATTCCATGTCTGGACGTTAAGGATGGGCGGGTCGTTAAAGGGGTTAACTTTGTCGGCCTGCGCGATGCCGGTGATCCCGTGGAGCTAGCGGCGGAATACGGGCGGCTCGGTGCCGACGAGGTGACTTTCCTCGACATTTCCGCCTCAACAGAGGGGCGCGCCACCACTCGCGAGATGGTGACACGGTGCGCTGAGACAGTTTTCGTGCCCCTCACTGTAGGTGGTGGGGTGCGCGGGGTCGACGACGTCGATGTCCTGCTGAGGGCGGGAGCTGACAAAGTTGGTGTCAACACCGCAGCGATTGCTCATCCCGAGATGATCGACGAGGTCGCTGACCGGTTTGGCAATCAGGTCATCGTGTTGTCTGTCGATGCCCGTCGCGAACCAGATCGGCCATCCGGTTTTGGGGTGACGACCCATGGTGGCGCCCGTTCGGCAGGGTTGGACGCCGTTGAGTGGGCTTGCCAAGCCGTGGAGCGTGGGGCAGGTGAGATTCTGCTCAATTCGATGGACGCCGATGGTACGGCTGATGGCTTCGATATTGAGATGATCGAGGCAGTGAGAGCAGCTGTCGACGTCCCCCTCATCGCTTCAGGTGGAGCTGGAAAGGTTGCCGATTTCGTCGAGGCGGCGCGCGCCGGAGTTGACGCGGTGCTCGCCGCGTCAGTTTTTCACTATCACACCCTGACGATCGCGCAGGTCAAGGATGGCCTGCGTCATGCCGGCTTTGAGGTCCGCTGAGCGAACACGTACTGTAGGCCTAGCCGATGTGGTAGTCATAACTTATGGACTGCCTTTTCTGCTCAATCGCTGCGGGAGACATCCCAGCGACGATCATTGACTCGGACGACGCCTCGGTCGCATTCCTCGACATCGAGCCTTTCCAGGATGGCCACACCCTCGTCATCCCGCGTAATCACGTTACAAGCGTTCTCGACGATGATGGTGAGCTCGGACGTATCAGCCCGATGGTCACCAAGGTGGCTCGTCGCCTCGTAGACTCTCTGGGGGCTTCTGGAGTCAATGTCGTCTCAAACGCCGGTGAGGTTGCCGGCCAGAGTGTCCATCATCTGCACGTGCATATCATTCCCCGGTACGACCGTGAGCCGGGCATCAACGCCATTCGGTCGGCCATGCCTCGTCGCTCTATTGAGGAGGTTGCGGCCATGGTGACTGGGGAATCAAATCGCAAATAGCTCATAATGTGAGACGTTTGTCCGAAACTGTTGACGGTTAACCGTGCACACAAGGAGTCAGTGGCATGAACGACCAGCTTCTTGTTATTGGCTAGCGTCCTGATCCTCCCAGACAGCACGACCTGCCCGATATCTCTGCCTGGGTGCGTCAGTTACAGCGGATGAAAAACCTATGCACTCACATGGTGAAGAAATGCCTGAGGAAGAAATCTCCCCCGCAGCAGGTCATCCAGCGCATTGGTGCTTTGGCGCCCCAAGACACCGTGCTCGTCACAGGTGTGGGACAACACCAGGTGCGGGCTTCCCATTTCCTGCCGCATGACAAGCCCGGGTCTTGGCTGACCTCTGGCGGTGCCGGCGCTATGGGCTACTGCATTTCGGCGGCCTTGGGCGCCAAAACTGGTCGTCCGGAGGCTATCGTCTGGGGTATCGACGGCGACGGCTGTTTCCAACTGGACCAACGGGAACTCGCTACTGTTGCCCTTAATAGTGCTCCTGCCAAGAATAGTGCTCCTGTCAAGATCGCCATCATTGACACCGTTGCTCTACTTCGTGCCAAGGCCGTTGACGCCTCACTGGAATCGCTGACGATCGAGGCCACCGGGAGACGTGAGAAGCTGGATGTGTTACTGCAGGTGCTGGAACATTTCGGAATTGTCGAACTTGTTCAATCCGGACAAGTGGCCCTCAACCGTGGTGTGGCTGTTCTCGGGGCGAAACGCCCCGGGTGACGTCCCCTAGATCCCAAGACAACCCAGACCTCAACAAGGAGAGAAATACGCTATGGCAAAGATCTACTACGACGATGACGCCGATCTGTCCATCATTCAAAACCGTCAGGTTGCCGTCATCGGTTACGGTTCACAAGGTCATGCTCACGCTCTCAACCTGCGCGACTCCGGTGTCGATGTGCGTGTCGGTCTGCGCGAGGGCTCCTCGTCTATCGTCAAGGCTGAGGCTCAGGGACTGCGGGTGCTGTCCATTGAGGATGCCTGCGAAGAGGCCGACCTAATTATGGTGCTCGTTCCCGACCAAGACCAGCGCCAGCTCTATGCTGAGCACATTGCCCCGCACCTCAAGGACGGTGACGCTCTCTTCTTCGCTCACGGCTTCAACGTCCACTTCGGCTACATCAAAGCTCCCCAGGGCGTCGACGTCTGTATGGTTGCCCCGAAGGGTCCCGGTCACATCGTGCGTCGGGAGTACTCTGATGGTCGCGGAGTCCCGGTGCTGGTGTGCGTCGAGCAGGATGCCTCTGGCATCGCCTGGGACCTCACGAGGTCTTATGCCAAGGCCCTCGGCGGTTTGCGCGCCGGCGGCATTGAAACGAGCTTCCGTGAGGAGACCGAGACCGATCTTTTCGGTGAGCAAGCGGTGCTGTGCGGTGGCCTGTCCCACCTCATCCAGGCCGGTTTTGAGACTCTCGTTACCGCCGGTTACCAGCCGGAGATGGCCTGTTTTGAGGTTTGTCACGAGATGAAGATGATCGTTGACCTCATCATCGAAGGCGGTATCTCCAAGCTGCGTTGGTCAATTTCCGATGCTGCTGAGTATGGCGACTACGTGTCTGGCCCGCGTGTGATCGACGACCACGTCAAAAAGAATATGAAGGCGGTCCTAGACGACATCCAAACTGGCGCCTTCGCTAAGCGTTTCATCGCCGATCAGGATGCTGGTGCTCCACAGTTCAAGAAAATTCGCGAGGATGAGGCAAAGCATCCGATCGAGGCTACTGGTAAAGAGCTTCGCAAGATGTACTCCTGGCTGGCAGCTGCTGATGATGACTACACCGAAGGCAGCGCGGCTCGTTGAGCCTGCTGACCTGACGCTGAGGGCCCGTAGGTAGCGCGGGCCCTCAAATCTGTGTCCTCTGCCTCGTCAGCCTCGGGCAGATAGCCGACAGGCAACGATGGCCGCCATGTCGGAGGCAAGCTGGATCTCGGTGGCGTGCACCTTCGGGTGGGTCAGCCAGGCCAGCCTGGTGGTATCGACGGTGCCATTGATGTCGTGGGGAGGAAAACCATGACTGGGGGGCATATCGTCGATGACGACGAGGCCTCCGACCGAGACCGCCTTAAGAATCTCGTCAACATCGCGCGCTCTCGCTACTCGGATCGGTACCGAGAGCAGGCCGAAGGGGCCGTGATCGAGCAGGTCATCCCAGGTGCCCTCGATGACCTCGCGAGCTCGAGCGCAGACCGTGGGATCTGGTTCGTAGCTGACAACTCTGGTGCGTTTTCGTGCCCCCAGTCGTAGCCAGGCAGCTCCTGCCCCAGACCCCGTTTCGCACTCCCCAATGGCGCCATGTACCCCGGCCGCCAGGGTAGCCATGAATCGGCCGGTCTCATTGCGGGTGGTGGTGAAATAGCCCATCTCCAGTGCGTTATGGAGAGCTTTCGTCACCGGTTCAGGGATCTCGGGAATGGGTAACACGGGGCCATTCTGCCAGTCGGTATCTTCGAACTTTTTGTGAGGGCGGTCAGCTGGTAGTTGGTTGGGTCAGATGCGTTGGGCAATGTCTCGCCCGATCTCGCTGGTCGTTCGAGCGGGGCCGGAAGCCCTAGTGGCAATGTCCGCCGAGACAGCCTCGCGGACGCGGGCTGCATCCTCAGGGCGGTCAAGATGATCTAGCAGCAATGCTATCGACAGGATCGCTGCCGTCGGGTCAGCCTTACCAGTGCCAGCAATGTCAGGCGCTGAGCCGTGCACCGGCTCAAACATCGACGGGAATTCGCCGGAAGTATTGATATTGGCGCTAGGGGCAAGCCCGATGCCACCGGTCACCGCTGCGGCAAGATCGGTGATGATATCACCAAAGAGGTTGTCGGTGACGATGACGTCGAATCGCTGGGGGTCTCGTACCAGAGCGATCGTGACAGCGTCGACGTGCAAGTAGTCAGTGGTGACACTCGGGAACTCTTGAGCAACTTCGTCGACGATCCGACGCCACAAGGTTCCGGCATTGACGAGCACGTTGTGCTTGTGGACCAGGGTGAGATGGCCGCGTCGAGCAGCTGCACGGGCGAAGGCGTCACGGACGACCCTTTCCACTCCGAAGGCGGTATTGACGCTTACTTCGGTAGCAATCTCGTGCGGTGTGCCGGTACGCACCGATCCGCCATTGCCACAGTAGAGGCCTTCGGTGCCCTCACGACATACGACGAAGTCAATGGGCCCAGCGTCGGTAATGTCCGACGACAACGGGGTTGATGTGCCGGGGTGCCACGTGGACGGACGCAAATTAACACCCTGATCGAGGGCGAAACGAAGTTTGAGTAGCAGACCGCGCTCCAATAAACCTGACGGCACCTCTGTCGAGTCAGGGGTAGCGCCGACCGCGCCGAGCACGATGGCGTCTTCCTGGGCAATCTCGGCCAGAGTGGAGTCGTCAAGAACCTCTCCTGTGGCCTTCCAATGTGCGGCGCCAAGGTGGTATTCGTGGGTGGCAAAAGCATCAGATCCGACGGTCTGCTCCAGCACGTGGAGTGCCTGCTCGGTGACTTCGGGGCCAATTCCGTCGCCGCCGATGACGGCGAGTTGCGTTACGTCGTTGGTCATAGGTGAACCATACTCAGCACGTCCACAATATGATCCATCGATTCAAAAAATGGAACGAATTGCTCGGCGTGGGTGTAATGTGTGGCCATGAGTTTGCGCTTTGCTTCTGCTGACGATTTGACGTGGTCCTCCGACGAGCGGATCGCGCTGGAACATGCCAATCCACGATTTGGTGCGGTCCTTGCCGACCATATGGCTGTTGCTACCTGGCAGGCCGGTGAAGGCTGGGGAGACGACGCCGTGGTCAACTACCACGGACTTGATATCAACCCTGGCAGCGCTGTGCTGCATTACGCCCAGGAGATTTTCGAGGGCCTGAAGGCTTACCGCCACGCTGACGGCTCTATCTGGCTCTTCCGCCCTGATCAGAACGGTGAGCGTTTTGTCCGGTCGGCCGAGCGTCTCGCCCTGCCTACGCTGCCAGTCGAAGACTTCGTTACTGCTTGTATGCGCTTGGTTGAGGTCGACTCCCGTTGGGTCCCTGAGCCCGGTGAGGGTGGAGAGAAGTCCCTCTACCTGCGGCCGTTCATGATCGCCTACCAGGATTTTCTCGGTCTTGCCGCGGCAAGTACCGTGCTGTTTTCCGTTATTGGTTCTCCCGTTGGCGCTTACTTTGTCAGCGGGGTGAAGCCGCTGCGGCTCCTCGTCGAGCGTCGTCAGGCTCGAACGGCCCCCGGCGGCACCGGTGAGGCGAAGTGCGGTGGCAATTACGCAGCTTCGCTGCGTTCCCAGATCGATGCCAAGACCCGCGGCTGCAACGAGGTGCTCTTTGTCGATGCAGTTGAACATCGCTGGATCGAGGAGCTGGGTGGTATGAACTTCATGGCCATCAGCAAAGACGGTCAGCTCGTCACCCCCGAGCTAGCTGGCACCATCCTGCGTGGCGTGACCCGCAAGTCCATTCTGGAAGTTGCCCCCGACCTCGGTCTTGAACCAGTGGAGCGCAAGATCGATGTTGACGAGCTCCTTGATGGCGTTCGCTCTGGCGAGTTCCCGGAAGTCTTCGCCTGTGGTACCGCCGCGGTTGTCACACCGATCGGCTCTTTCCTGGACGGAGATACCGACGTGAAGGTCTCTGAGCCCACCGGAAAGACCACGATGGAGATCCGTCGCCGTCTGCTGGATATCCAGTTCGGACGCGCTGAAGACACCCATGGCTGGTTGAGGCGAGTCTGCTGACGGCGTCGACGACCATTGGGACTGGCCCCAATGATGTGTTCACGATCGGGCTACGACGGTGTCGATGACAATGTCTTGCGGCTGGAAGGTTTGCCCGACGGTGAACGCGTTGGTCATGGCATCCTCGGCCCGCGCAATGGAGTCGGGGGTGTCGGTGAGCAGGGTGGCCAATGGCTGGCCCGTGACAACGCGGTCGCCGGGACGAACTCTCAACATGACGCCAGCCGCAGCCTGCACCGGATCCTCTTTGCGGGCGCGTCCGGCACCCAAACGCCAGGCAGCTAGGCCAACGGACATGGCATCAATCCCGGTGATGACGCCAGTCTCGGTGGCGACGATGTCCTGGGAATGGTGGGCCACCGGTAGTGGAGCGTCAGGGTCGCCGCCCTGAGCACGAACCATGTTGCGCCAGACATCCATTGCCTGGCCATTGGCGAGTACATCGGCCGGGTCGATGCCGTCCAATCCAGCCACCTTCATCATGTGACGGGCCAAGGCGACGGTGAGCTCGACGACGTCGGCAGGACCTCCGCCGGCTAACACCTCGAGGGATTCGGCAACCTCGATGCCGTTACCGCAAGCGTAACCCAGTGGGACGTCCATGTGGGTCAGTAGGGCGGTGGTACGCACCCCGGCGGCTTCACCTAACTCGACGAGACGGCTGGCGAGCTCGCGGGCGTCCTTATCTGTCTTCATGAAGGCACCTGAGCCGGTTTTGACATCGAGGACGAGGCTGTCGGTGCCCTCGGCGATCTTCTTGCTCATGATGGACGAAGCGATCAGCGGGATGGACTCGACGGTGCCGGTAACGTCGCGCAGGGCGTAGAGCTTCTTGTCAGCAGGGGCTAGTCCCGGGCCCGCTGCGCAGATGACAGCGCCGACTTTCTCGAGCTGGGCGACCATCTCGTCATGAGAGAGATCCGCCCGCCATCCGGGAATGGCCTCCATCTTGTCGAGGGTGCCTCCGGTGTGGCCCAGGCCACGCCCAGACAGCTGTGGGACGGCAGCACCGCATGCGGCCACCAGGGGAGCCAGCGGCAAGGTAATTTTGTCGCCCACGCCGCCAGTGGAGTGCTTGTCGACGGTGGGGCGGGATAGCCCAACGAAGGACATCCGCTCGCCCGACTCGATCATGGCCGTCGTCCAGGCTGACAGCTCAGCGTCGTCGAGCCCCTGGAAGTACACCGCCATCGCCATGGCAGACATCTGCTCGTCGGCGACGATGTCGTCGGTGTAGGCGCGGATAAGCCATGCGATTTGGTCGGAGTTGAGAGCCTGGCCTTCGCGCTTAGCGCGGATAAGGTCGACGACGGAATAGGTGCTGGTCATGGCGCAAGTATGACAGGGCTTACCCTTCTCCAGTGCGTGGATGCCCCGGTTATGTCGCGTTATGTCGTTAGTCTTAACCCATGCGTATTGCCCGGCTTGTCACCGCTGGTTCCGACCCTGCCTTCGGGATCGTAGAGCTTGCTGCCGATCATGGAGATCATCCCGAGACCATCGCCGTTATCACGGGGGACCCAGTGGCGGCACCGGTTCAATACACTGGTGCCCGTCACGACCTTGCCGATGCGCGACTGCTGTCTCCGGTGATTCCGCGATCGAAGATCATTGGGGTTGGTCGCAACTACGCCGATCACGCCAGCGAGCTGGGCAATGAGGTTCCCCACCAACCGCTTCTATTTGTTAAGCCGAATACCTCGGTTATCGGCCCTGACGAACCCATTGTGCGACCGACTGCGTCCTCCAACCTGCACTACGAGGGGGAGCTGGCCATCGTTATCGGACGGATCTGTAAGGACGTGCCAGAGGACAGAGCTCAGGAAGTCATCTTTGGGTTCACCGTTGCCAATGACGTCACTGCCCGCGATCTGCAAGATTCTGACGGTCACTGGGTTCGCGCCAAGGGTGCTGACACCTTCTGCCCGCTGGGGCCATGGATGGTTACCCACTTCTCCATTGCGGAAGCGTCTCACTGCCAGATCGTGACTCGACTGGACGGTAGGGAAGTTCAGCACGGTAATACCGACCAGATGGTCCACTCCATCCCCAAGCTCATCTCCTATATCTCCTCGTTCATGACCTTGTTGCCGGGCGATGTCATCCTCACGGGTACCCCCGCTGAGGTCGGGCCGATGGAACTCGGACAGCGCGTCGAGGTTGAAATTGAGGGGATCGGGACGCTAACGAACACTGTCGTGGAGGCCTGATGGCGGCTCGTGCCCTGTCCCGCCGTGCGACGGTGACTGACCCCGAGCCACGGGTCGACTACACCCGGGTTCTCGTTGATTCGAGTGCTGGCCCGGGTCCCGGACTGCTGGGGCTCATCGGGTTGCTGTTGGGGTATGCCGTCGTCGTTCCGGGGCTGCTATACGCCTTCCTTGGCGTCGGTTGGCTCCTCGAGCGTACCGACGGGGAAGGATTCAGCGCCTATTACACGCGAGCAGCCGGGTATCACACCGTCGGGGGGCTCATAGCCACACATGTGGCTCTAGCCAGCCTGATCGTCGTGGTGCTTGTGCTCGCCCGCTACCTTAACCATCGTGTGCCGCGATGGGTGGCTTCGGTACAACCAGGAATTCGCTGGAGATTCGGGTTGTTGGTGGGCCTTGTCGCTGTCGTGGTGCTCAACCTCACGCAGTTACTGGTACGAGGAGGGGCCAACGCCCATTACATCGTTCCCCGGCACTGGTGGGCGTGGTTGTTGGCAATCATCATAACTTCGCCGTTCCAAGCGATCGCCGAGGAGATGTTCTTTCGCGGCTACCTCATGAACGTCATCTCTGGACTGTCGGTGAACCTGCCGGAAAAAGCCGGGCGCTGGACGTCAGTAGTCGTCTCCGCACTGGTTTTTGCCCTTATGCATGGCACGCAAAACGCGTGGCTTTTCGCGGATCGATTCGCCTTTGGTTTGCTCGCCGGTTGGCTCGTCATCGTTACAGGAGGCCTCGAGGCTGGCGTGGCGGCTCACGTCGTCAACAACCTTTTCGCCTTCGGTTATGCAGTCTTCCTGAGAGGGGTGTCGCAGGCCCGCGGTATGACCGCGATGAGTTGGGTGGACGCCGCGTGGGACATTGGTGGTTTCTTGGCGATCGCTCTTGCCGGATGGTGGATCGGAAGTCTCATGAGAGTGGCCCGACGGACACCCGCGTGACAAGGAGTTTCGTCCTGATTTGCAAAGTTGGTGGATGGGCCATTAAAGTTTCTCGTCGTTGCGCCACCGAGGTTCATCACGGTGGAATGACATTGGGGTATGGGGTAATTGGCAGCCCGACTGATTCTGGTTCAGTTAGTCCAGGTTCGAGTCCTGGTACCCCAGCGCGGGAAACCAAATCCGTGAAGTTGCACAGATAGCGGATGGATTGCTAAAGTTTCCCAGCCCGGTTTGGAAACGAGTCGGGGGACAATCGAAGAAGGTTCTCAAGACCGAGCTCGACGGTCATTGATAACCTCATGGCCCCGTAGTGCAGCGGCCTAGCACGCGGCCCTCTCAAGGCTGAAACGGCGGTTCGAATCCGCTCGGGGCTACCCATAGTAGATGGCCCGGATCTAGCAGGATCCGGGCCATGGCAGCATTTTGACGAGATGCCATCCCCCAAGACGCGAGGAATTACCCTCTCACACCTCTGGTCACTTTGGGCAGCACTGTGATCCTCATTGCGCGGACCGGCGCAGCACCTCCGATAAGCGCTCTCCCGCCGCGACGACGGCAGGAGCGTGAATACGTCCCGGCTGACGGGTGAGACGCTCGATCGGTCCTGACACCGATATAGCCGCAATGACCTTCCCTGAGGGAGAGCGCACTGGGGCCGAGACCGATGCCACACCGGCCTCACGCTCACCGACAGATTGAGACCAGCCGCGCTTGCGCACGGCTGCCAAGGTGACTTCGGAGAAGGCAGAGTGGCTCAAGCCACGGCGGATCTTGTCAACGTCTTCCCATGCCAGCAGGATCTGAGCGGCTGAACCGGCATCCATCGACAACACCGACCCGACCGGAATGGTGTCGTGAAGACCGGTGGGACGCTCAGCAGTTGCGGCACAGACACGGCTGCCGGCCTGGCGTCGGTACAGTTGAGCGGACTCGCCTGTGATGTCACGCAGCCTGGCCAGGATCGGCCCAGAAGCAGCCAAGAGACGATCTTCGCCGGCGGCTGCGGCAAGTTCTGATAGCCGCGGGCCAAGAATGAAACGCCCCTGTAGATCGCGTCCGACGAAACGGTGGTGTTCCAGAGCGCGCGCCAAGCGATGGGCCGTTGGGCGAGCCAATCCGGTCATTTGAACCAGCCCTGCCAAGGAGGCTGGTCCGGTCTCGAGGGCTGCCAACACAAGGGCGGCCTTGTCCAATACACCAACACCACTTGATTCGTCCATATTCCGATACTAGCGTTCCAAATCTTGACCGTCGAACCAAAATGGGAGTTGTCAAGAGGGGGTCACACTGCAAACAGCGAATGGGAAGGTGCGGTGGGGAGGACGTTGAGCGAGAAACTCTGGGACGCTCACGTCGTCAGGCATGGGCACGACGGGGAGCGCGATCTTCTCTGCATCGACCTTCACCTCGTCCACGAGGTGACAAGTCCGCAGGCTTTCGATGGGCTTATTAGCTGGGCACTCGGTTTGTCGCCCGGATCTGACCATTGCCACCGAGGACCACAGCATCCCTACCGTCGACAGTATCGAGCCAAGTGTTGACCCGGTTTCGCGCGCTCAGGTCGAGGCGTTGCGAGCCAATGCACCCGAGTTCGGTGTGCCGCTGCATTCTTTAGGGGACGCCGATCAGGGGGTCGTGCACATCATCGGTCCCCAACTGGGTCTCACCCAGCCGGGGATGACTGTCGTCTGTGTTGGCCACCCAGACCCTCCCGCAGGTTCGTCCCACAACGATGGCCGTCACGGTGGATAGTGCCTGAGGAGGTCACACCTAAGGACCTCATCCTGGCCCTCATCTCCGAGACCGGCACCGATGGGGAGTCATATGGTCGAGTATCGCGGCGAGGCCATCGAGAAGATGTCGATGGAGGGTCGCATGACGATCTGCAATATGTCGATTGAGTGGGGAGCTCGCGCCGGCATGGTTGCTTCTGATGAGACCACCTTCACCTACCTCAAGGATCGTCCGCACGCTCCGCGTGGTGCACAGTGGGACAAGGCTGTCGCGTACTGACGACGATGCGACCTTTGACGCTGAGATCCATGTGGACGCCTCGAATCTCGCCCCTTTTGTTACCTGGGGTACCAATCCGGGGCAGGGAGTCCCCCCAGGCGGTGTGGCGCCGGCCGTCGAAGACTTTGAGGACGAGGTAGCTCGCAGCGCAGCGTTACGAGCCCTGGAGTACGTGGATTTGACCCCAGGCACTAAGTGCGCGTCATCGCCATTGACACCGTGTTCCTAGGATCGTGCACGAATGGCCGTGAGGACTTACGGCTGGCTGCTGAGGTTCTCAAAGGACGACATATCGCAGCGGGCACCCGGATGCTCGTCGCCCCTGGATCTGCTCGTGTCCGTCTGCAGGCTATGGAGGAAGGCCTCGACGAGATCGGTTCCCGGTTTGCTGACATCTTTCGCAATAACTCTGCGAACAATGGCTTGTTACTGGCTCAGGTTGACCCCGAGGTCGTCGAAGAGTTGTGGGACTTTGCCGAGCAGCATCCTGGTGAGCAGCTCACCGTCTCCCTCGAGAATCGGACGATCAACCTTCCGGGTCGCACGACCTACCCGTTCCATATTGATGACGTCACGCGTCAGCGTCTGCTGGCCTGTCTTGACGCCGTCGGTGAGACCCTAGAACACGCAGACAATATCGCCGCATATGAGGCACATCGGCCATCTTTCATGCCAACTACGTCTTGACCTGGCGCGCCTATCGATCAGCCAACCCGGTCGATGGTCGCTCGCAAAATTGACGAGTCGGTAGGGTATGGTGATCTAGCTCATTCAGGAGGGACACCGTGGCTTTGCCCGCCGTGACTAACCCAGCCGACACCCCCGGATTGATTTTCCGAATGGGGGTAGGGACGCTGTATCCGCTGGCTCGTATCCTGACGCGGTTTGATCATCACGGTGGCGAGAACCTTCCCGGCCCCGGGCCGGCGCTCATCGTCAGCAATCACATCTCGAATTACGACCCAGTCGTGCTGGGGGCTTTCCTTGTCGCCAACGGACGGTGGCCGCACTGGCTGGCGAAGAAAGAGCTGTTTTCAGTGCCGATTGTCGGTTGGGTGGCCTCGGCTAGTGGACAAATCCCGGTCGACCGGAAAGGCCCCAACCCGGCCAAGGTCCTCCACGACGCTAAGGCGGCCCTCGATAAGGGCATGACGGTCGTGATGTACCCCGAGGGTACGATCACCGCTGATCCGCTTCACTGGCCCATGACAGGACGCACAGGAGCGGCACGTCTGGCGCTGGAGACGGGTGTCCCCGTCATTCCAGTTGGACAATGGGGACCCCAAGAGGTCATGGGCTACAAGGAGATGACCTTCCCGAAACTGTGGCCGCGTAAGACCATGAAGCTGTACTGCGGCACCGATGTTGAGCTGTCAGACCTGCGAGGTCGTCACGACCTTGCGTCTGTCAGGGAGGCCACGAATCGGATCATGGACGCCATTGACGCCCAAGTTGCTCGGGTTCGGGGGGAGTTCCCACCGCCGGATCGCTACGACATGCGCAAAGGGGCACGTATTCCCAAGTCCATTGCTCCCGCGCGGCCAGTCGTCGACCCTCACTGAGGTACTGGCTCGGTAGGCTGGAGTGCCGTCATACGGAAAGGACCTCACATGAATCGCATCCACGTCGCTGTCATCTTCGGGGGGATGAGTTCGGAGCATTCGATCTCCTGCCTTTCGGCGGCGAACGTGGTAGCTGCGATTGACGCCGAACGATTCGATGTCTCCGGTGTCGGTATTAGCCCCCAGGGGATCTGGGTGCGATATGGGGCTGACGAAATCCTCGCTCTTCCCGGTACCGGACAACTTCCTACTGTCGAAATGGGAGATCGTCCTCTGGTGTCGGTCAAACAGATGCCCGAGGGCACCTGCATCGTCGATACCGAGGGTAATGTCGATGCAGTCCAGGTGGTATTTCCGGTATTGCACGGACCATTCGGTGAAGACGGCACCATTCAGGGCCTGCTGGAGATGGCCGGAGTGCGATATGTCGGGTGCGGGGTGGCAGCCAGCGCTAACTGCATGGACAAGCACCTCACCAAGATGATCCTCTCGGAAGCTGGAGTATTGGTCGGACCCTACGTTGTTGTGCGTGATCATGAGTGGCGTGAGGACAGAAATGCTGTTCTCAAAGCTGCATCTCGCCTGGAATACCCGCTATTCGTGAAGCCGGCCCGCGGTGGATCTTCGATCGGCATTTCTCGCGTGACAAGCCCAGAACACCTGGAAACTGCGATTGAGATGGCCCGCGAGCACGACAGCAAAGTCCTCATTGAGCAGGGGATTCGTGGTCGCGAGATCGAGTGCTCTGTCATTGATGGCCGTCATGGTGCTGCCCCTCGGGCCTCCGTGCCCGGTGAGATTGTCGTTCATGACCCTGACGGCTTCTATGACTTCGAAGCTAAATACCTCAGTGGAGAGCAGAAAGCATCCGTTCAGGCTCATGCAAATCTGGACGATGTGACCCGCAGACGGGTGCAAGAAGTCGCGATCAAAGCGTTCCAGGTGCTTGGCTGTGAAGGGCTTGCCCGTATCGACACGTTCGTCACCCCTGACGGCGCCGTTTACGTGAATGAGCCCAATACCATGCCCGGATTTACCCGCAGCTCAGGATTCCCACTCATGTGGCAGGCCAGTGGCATGACGTACGCCCAGATTGTCAGTGAGCTCATTGAGTTAGCTCTGGAAAGGCCCCTCGGCCTGCGCTGATCGGGGTGTATCTCACTGGCAAGCACGTACTTGGGGCATTTTCTTAATGGTTGCTGAAAGATCGACCAGGGCATCCGCCTGCGGGGCGTAACTAGTCGGAACCGTCACTTCGATGTTGCCTGCTCTCCCAATAGTGGTGAATCGCCAGCCGTCGTTAATCTGCTCAGAAAACCATCCGACATCGTTGACGACGTCACAGGGTGACGTTGGTTGGAGGCCGGCAGGCTTGTCGACCCCGCAGCGCAGCACGATATGCGGATCACCCCAGGTTGCCACGGTCGTGTTGTGGTCGTTGAGCGTCGCCCCGGCAACCGTTTGCGGTAAATCTGCCATGACTGCTCGACACCCCGCCGCAGCAGGGCCGCTGGGAGAAGGATGGGCGATCGGCTCATCCTGGCCGGAGCAGGCAGTGGTCAGGAGGAAGACCACTAGCAGGGTTGCGACCGGGGATGCATGATAGATGTGCACATATCCACGCTAGCGCCGATGACCGGTTGATAAGGAGATCCCATGGCCACCACGACGACCATTTCCCAGGTAGGGGAGTTTCCCCTCATCTCCTCGATGGTCGGCGACTTGACGATGGGCCAGGCTGTCACCCTCGGCCCGGGAGACGATGGCGCGGTGTTCCAGGTAGACGGTTCCGCAGTTGTCTCGACCGACGTCCTCGTCGAGGAGGTTCACTTCCGGCGTCGATGGTCTACGGCGACCGACGTGGGCCGAAAAGCCGTTGCCGTCAACGTTTCCGACATCGAGGCAATGGGCGCCGTACCAGTAGCCCTCGTCGTCGGGTTTTCCGCTCCCGGTGATCTTCCGGCGTCCTGGGCCCGCGAATTCATGACCGGGATGGCCGCCGAGTCCCAGAAGGCAGGAGTCAGCGTCGTCGGTGGGGACACCACGGGTGGCCCGGTTGTCAGCATCGCCGTAACAGTTATCGGACAGACCGCTGGCATGGCACCTGTGCGTCGTGACGGTGCTGTACCCGGCGATGAAGTTGCGGTGATTGGCCAACTCGGTTTGGCAGCTGCCGGACTGGCCCTTCTCGGACGCGGTTTCCGTTCTCCACGTGCCGTTGTGGCTGCCCAGCGTTGTCCCGAGGTTCCCTACGGTCAAGGACGGGTGGCGGCTAAGGCTGGAGTACACGCCATGATTGACGTGTCGGATGGTCTGCTGGCTGATTTGGGCCATATCGCGGAGGCATCCGGATTCGCCATGGATATCGACACTGCGAAGCTGGATATCACCGAGTCAGTCCGAACCGTCGGTATGGCCACCGGTGTGGACCCGCTGACGTGGGTGCTTGCCGGCGGGGAGGATCATGCGTTGGCAGCGACTTTCGCTCCCGGCACTGTTCCGGATGGGTGGACCGTCGTCGGACGGGTCCTACCTCCCGACGAGGCACCAGATCCCACGGTTCTCGTTGATGGCCAAGTCTGGCAACAGGAACGAGGTTGGACCCACTTCCATTCCTGAGGTGGCGACGGCGTTTACAGTGCCGTCGAGTTTCGCACCACGACTACCAATCCCGTGACTCCCCGCTTCACCTCTGGGCGGGTGGTGGCCATGGTTGATAACGTCAATGACATGGCGACCCGTGCGTCTTCCCCAGCGCGGCCCCGAAAGACGGCGGCGAAAAAATCGTCGCGTGGCTCGGGCGCGCGCTCGAACGGAAGCAACAAGAAAACGTCGGCCAGCTCGCGGAGCAGGTCGACGCCCTCCAGCGCGTCCACTTCCCCCAACCCGGTGGCCCAGGTGCTGTTAGCAACGTGGTCCGGCATTGCGAGGGGATTGGGAAGTATGATTCGTGGGATCGGTGGACGTCCTTCCGAACCTGATATCACTCATGACGGTACTGGCCTCGTGCTGTTGCTGCTGTCTGCCCTTGTCGCAGCTGGCTTTTGGTTCGACCTGCCGGGCGGGTTTGGCAATGGGTTGCGAATGGGAGTCTCGACGATCTTCGGGGCGCTGTCCTATGCTCTTCCGCTCTTCGGCCTAGCCGCGATGTGGCATACCCTGCGTCACCCAGTGACACTTGGGACCGGTGGACGCCAGGTGCTGGGCTGGGCTTGTTTCTTTCTTGGCTTACTTGGGGTTATCAATATTGCCCATGGCCTGCCGCGCCCGGATCATCCTGAGGCAGTGCGCGCCGCCGGCGGGATGCTCGGTTACATCTCCTCAAGTTTGTTCGCGGATCTGTTAACGAAATGGGTCGCTTTGCCGATGCTCCTCGTCATGACGGCTCTAGGGGTGTTGCTGGTCGTGGGACGGCCGTTAATTGACGGTGTAACCCACATTCGTAACGCTTCGCATCGTGCCGTGGTTAAGCCTCGTGAAATCGAGTCGCGTCGCGCCTATGACACCCCGCTGGTGGGGGATACCTTCATCGATCACCGTGATGATGACGTCGCTACCCAGCAGATGGATCCTGTTAAGGAGCGTCCTCGAAAGCGCAAGAGCAGTTCCGAGCACACTAACGAGAGCCTTGATGCGATCTTTGATGCTGAAATTGTGGACGAGACGCCGTCGGCCTCAGCTGAGGAATCCCTGTCGCGTGACGTGCCGACGGACGATGAGCCGAATAAGGCGCGCACAACTGCCGGGTTGCCGCAGGGCTTTACCGTTCACGAACATACCGATCTCGAGCCGCCGGCTCATGAGCCGATGCCGGCCCGAGTGGAACAGTTGCAACTGTCCGGGGACATTGCCTACACCCTGCCGGCCTCGGAACTGTTGCGTCCAGGTTCAGTGCCGCAGGCGCGTACTGATGCCTCCGACGCTGTCGTTTCCAAGCTGTCAACGGTTTTCGACGAATTTGGTATCGATGCCCAGGTGACTGGCTATTCCCGTGGCCCGACGGTCACGCGATACGAGGTCGAGCTTGGTGCGGCCGTCAAGGTGGAGAAGGTCACCGCCTTGAGTAAGAATATCGCTTACGCTGTTGCTTCCCCCGACGTGCGTATCCTGTCGCCGATTCCTGGAAAATCCGCTATCGGTATTGAGATTCCAAACCGGGACAAGGAGGTCGTCTCCTTGGGCGACGTGCTGCGCTCTTCGAAGGCCCGCAATGATCACAATCCGCTGGTCGTCGGCCTGGGTAAGGATGTCGAGGGCGGATTTGTTATCGCTAACGTGGCCAAGATGCCCCATCTGCTGGTCGCTGGTGCCACTGGTTCCGGTAAATCGAGTTTCGTTAACTCCCTCATTACCTCGGTCATGATGCGAGCTACTCCTGACGAGGTGCGGATGATGCTCGTTGACCCCAAGCGGGTGGAGCTGACCCAGTATGAGGGGATTCCACATTTAGTGACGCCCATTATTACTAGCGCCAAGAAGGCCGCCGAAGCTCTGCAATGGGTCGTGCGTGAGATGGACCAGCGCTATGACGACCTGGCTGCGTTCGGATTCCGTCACGTCAAGGACTTCAATAAAGCTGTACAGGCTGGCGAGGTCACCTTGCCTCCGGGATCGGAACGGGTCTTGGCTCCCTACCCGTACCTGTTGGTCGTCGTTGACGAGCTGTCCGATCTCATGCTGGTTGCCCCTCGTGACGTTGAGGATTCCATCGTCCGTATTACCCAGTTGGCACGCGCTGCCGGTATCCACTTGGTGTTGGCTACTCAGCGTCCATCGACCGATGTGTGCACCGGTCTTATCAAGGCCAATATTCCGTCTCGGTTGGCCTTCGCGACCTCCTCAATGACCGATTCGCGAGTTATTTTGGACCAGCCGGGTGCCGAGAAGCTCGTTGGCCAGGGCGATGGGCTCTTCCTGCCGATGGGTGCTTCGAAGCCAGTGCGTGTGCAGGGAGCGTGGGTGTCTGATTCCGAGATCCATCAGGTTGTCTCCCATGTCAAGTCCCAGATGGAGGCTCATTATCGCGACGATGTCGCCGCCCCGACGGCCGCGATGAAGGTGGCTGAGGATATCGGTGACGACATGGAGCTTGTGCTGGAAGCGGCGAAGCTCGTGGTCGAGCTGCAACTAGGATCGACGTCAATGTTGCAGCGTAAGTTGCGTGTGGGCTTTGCTAAGGCGGGCCGACTTATGGACATCCTCGAGACCCGTAATGTCGTCGGGCCGTCTGAGGGGTCTAAGGCGAGGGACGTTCTGGTCAAGCCTGATGACCTTGACGACGTGTTGGCCAATTTGCAGGCGGAGGGTTGAGCGATGGGGAGGGTCCGAGCACTTGGCGCGGACCCTACCCACATGAACCCTGGATCACTCGGTGACGGGCAGAGGTTCCTTGTCGTACTTCTTCCATGCTTCGGGATGAGAATCCGAGATGACGAAGATAAGAAGGATGATATTGACGACAAAGATGGCGACGAAAAGAACAATGCCGATCGTCAGTAGGGCCATAGATGGTTTCCCGTCATTTGCGGCGGCGGATACAAATGCGAGAATCATCATGGTCGCGGACGCGATGCCGCAGAGAGTCGGTGCCATGACCCACCATCCCGAGTGGTTGACGTCGTGGAGACGGCGCACCGTGAGGGCCAGGCGAGGAATGATAATAGCGAGTAGCCAAGCAAGGGGCAGCATCGTGAAGATGACGCCGGATGTCGACATGGCGGAGAATTCGGTCGTGGAGTTCGAGGTAATGGCCGACATGAGACCGACGCCTTGGAGGATGGGCATGAGCGCCTGCATCGCGACGGCGATGATGAAGTTGAACAGAACGGTCCACCAGTACTCTGAGCGGGAGGCGCGGCCTCGAAAAACCGCATAGTTCTTGAAGAACAACTTGATGGCCAAGCCGAAGTCGACGTAGGGGCGGCGATGATTCTCAGCTACTGGAAGGTAGCTCGAGTAGGGGGCGGGCACCTCGTAGGGATTGCTGGGCTGTCCGTAGGGATCACGTCCGGCCTCGCTTGGCCACCTTGAGACACCGGCCTCATCGGGTCGGTGTGGATCGTTCGGCTCCGTCATATGGACACCTCTTTTCGTGTGGTCGATACTGGCGGGACGCACGGTAGCGTAAAAACGCTTAATGCCCATAGCTAATGCAGGAGCATGGACACCGTGGGGTTGGAATGCCGTGCACTTGGCACGGCTATTCATTGTGGAAGTGGGCGCAGCCGGGCTCGAACCGGCGACCTCCAGCGTGTAAGGCAGGCGCTCTGACCAACTGAGCTATACGCCCCAGGTGCACCTACTCTACCGATGTATCACGTGAAGCACACTTCCCGGGTGGAGAATCATCGCACCGGAGTTGTCGCCACGTCCCTGTAGAGTTACTCAACGTGGCATTGGTAGACCTTCAGCAGACCGTTGAGGACCTCGACGCATCCCTGTCCTCGATTGAGAATGTTCTCGATCCCGAGGCTAAGAAAGCGGAGATAGCGGACCTCGAGAAGCAGGTGGCCGTTCCCAATCTCTGGGACGACCAAGAGAATGCGCAGCGGGTGACTTCTCGACTGTCGGCCCTGCAGGCTGAGATTGAACGTCTGGAGCGGTTGCGCGCGCGGATCGAGGATGTCCACGTACTGTTGGAATTCGCGGCTGCTGATGACGACAAGGAATCCCTAGCTGAGGCGACGACCGAGACGGTTAAGCTTCGCGAGGAGATTGACGCTCTCGAGGTGAGGACCTTGCTGTCGGGGCAATACGACGAGCGCGAGGCCGTCGTCACTATTCGTTCAGAGGCTGGCGGTGTTGACGCTGCCGATTTTGCGGAGATGCTGCTACGCATGTACCTGCGTTGGTCCGAGCGTCACGGTTACAAGGTTGAAATCCTCGACACTTCGTACGCTGAAGAGGCAGGCATTAAGTCGGCGACGTTCGTCGTTCATGCCCCCTTCGCCTACGGCACTCTTTCGGTCGAGCAGGGCACCCACCGTCTGGTGCGCATTAGCCCCTTCGACAACCAGGGACGCCGTCAGACATCCTTTGCCGGTGTCGAGGTGTTGCCCGTCGTTGAGGAGACCGACCACGTCGACATCCCAGAGTCCGATCTGCGCGTTGACGTCTTCCATGCCTCGGGCCCTGGTGGCCAGGGTGTGAATACCACCGACTCTGCCGTTCGTCTGACACACCTTCCGACCGGCATCGTAGTGAGCTGTCAGAATGAGCGTTCCCAAATTCAGAACAAGGCCGCCGCCTTGCGAGTTCTTCAGGCCAAGCTGCTTGAGAAAGCCCGTGAGGAACAGGAAGCCGAAATGAATTCATTGAAGTCTGAGGGCAACTCATGGGGAGCCCAGATGCGCTCCTACGTGCTGCATCCCTACCAAATGGTCAAGGATTTGCGTACTAATCATGAGGTCGGTAACACTGATGCCGTCTTCGACGGAGATATCGACGACTTTATCGACGCTGGTATTCGTTGGCGTCGCAAGAACGAAACCGACTGACGGGGACAGACGTGATCACCTTCGATAGTGTCACAAAGACATATACCGGGCAGAGCCAAGCGGCTCTATCTGACGTCAATGTCGACATCGACAAGGGGGAGTTCGTTTTCCTCGTGGGTCAGTCCGGATCAGGGAAGTCGACCTTCATCCGACTCATCTTGCGTGAGTACCGACCCACCCGCGGCACCCTGTATGTCGCCGGGAAGAACCTTAACCAGTTGAGGTCGTGGAAGGTGCCCGCGTTGCGCCGCCAGATAGGCACGGTCTTCCAGGACTTCCGACTGCTTCCCAGGAAGACGGTCTATGAGAACGTCGCCTTCGCGATGCAGGTTATCGGCAAGCCGACGAAGGAGATTCGCAGCGTCGTCCCCGAGACCCTTGAATTGGTTGGCCTTGATGGTAAACAAAAGCGGATGCCCGACGAACTTTCCGGTGGCGAGCAACAGCGCGTCGCTCTGGCTAGGGCTTTTGTTAACCGCCCCAAGATCCTCATTGCAGACGAGCCCACTGGAAACCTTGATCCGGATACTGCAGTGGGCATCATGAAAGTGCTTGATCGCATTAATCGCACTGGCACGACGGTCGTCATGGCTACCCATGATTCGACGATTGTCGACCAGATGAGGCGGCGAGTGATCGAACTCGAGTTCGGACATGTTGTCCGGGACGAGAACGAGGGCGTCTACCGTAATTCTTGAGATCCCCGACACGAGTACAGAACGAGGAAGTACATGCGTCACACCTTGCAAGAGACGTGGTCTGGACTACGCCGCAACGCAGCGATGACCCTGGCCGTCGTCGTCACCATGTGGGTGTCCTTGTCCCTATTCGGGGCGGCTCTGTTGGCCACCCAGCAGGTCGATCTGCTCAAGGGCAAGTGGTACGACAAGGTCGAGGTATCGGTCTTTCTGTGCGTCGATGGTGTTCCTGGGGCCCAATGCTCAGGCGAGAAAGCTGCCACCCAGGCCCAAAAGGACGCTATCCGTGAGGCATTGGAGTCAAACCCGCAAGTTTCCCGCGTCTACTACGAATCCAAGCATGAGGCGTTCGAAGAGTATCAGCGTATCTATGCTGATTCTCCGGTGCGTGACGTCTTGACAGAGGACACCATCCAGGATTCGTATCGTGTCAAGCTGGTTGACCCTCAGCAGTACCAGGGGGTGGTGACGGAGGCTCAAAGTCTGCCGGGAGTGCAGTCGGTTGTCGACTTGCATAACGTATTGGACCCGATATTCCTGTGGATGAATGCTCTGAGATGGGTCACCTTTGGGATGTCTGTGCTTTTGCTCGTTGCGGCAGCCTTGCAGATTGGTAACACGATTCGGATGGCGGCTTTCTCCAGGCGTCGAGAATTGGGAATTATGAAACTTGTAGGTGCGTCCAACACCTATATCCTCATGCCCTTCCTCCTTGAATCTCTCATCGCAGGGCTTCTTGGTGCGCTGCTTGCCTGTGTGACCCTGGCTTTGGGCGCTGATTTGGTCGTCATGCGTAAAATGGCGCATTCTATTACGACGTTGGCATGGGTTGGATGGCCTCAGGTGTGGAAGTCCATCGCGTGGATGGTTGTCGTAGCAGTCGTGCTATCTGTGGCACCAGCCTACGTTGCAACAAAGAAGTACCTTAGAGTGTAATTTCTTCGTATAGGATGAAAGATCCTGCGTCGAAGGAGGTTTGTCATGCCCAGGGAGCAGGGGGTCAAGGTCGTTGCGCGTAACCGACGCGCCGCCCATGACTACACCATCGGTGACACATGGGAGGCCGGTCTCGTTCTGCAGGGAACCGAGGTGAAGTCCCTGCGGGCTGGCAAGGCCACGTTGACTGATGCTTTCGCTCAGGTTGACGAGCGCGGTGAGGTGTGGATGTATAACCTCCATATCCCCGAATATGCCTTCGGAACATGGCGAAATCACGACGTGATGCGCAAGCGCAAACTCTTGCTCAATAAGCGTGAGATCGCCAAGCTGTCCCGCGAGGTGGACGGTCCGGGCAAAACGATCGTTCCATTGCAGCTCTACTTCAAGGACGGCTACGCCAAGGTCGAGATTGCCGTTGGCACTGGTAAGCGGGACTGGGATAAGCGCCAGGCGATCCGCGAACGCGATGCCAAGCGTGAAGCTCAGCGAGCTCTGGCAAATCGGGTGCGCAACCGTAAACGCTGAATCTTTGATGGCCGCCGTCGCACGTATAGGTGCGGGGTGGCCGTTCTTGATCACATTGTGAGTCGGGGTTGGTCTCGTGGGCGATCAAGTGTATAAATATGCACATGAGCGCAAAAGGATTCACTGTCGCTGTCGCCGGAACTTCCGGGTATGCGGGAGCCGAAGTCGTGCGCCTGCTATCAGGGCATCCCGCGTTGACGATGGGGGATCTTGCCGCGCACAGCCAGGCTGGACTTCCATTGGCGCACGTCATGCCCCACCTTGTCGGTGTGGCTAAGGAGCGAACCCTTTCCGAGATCGACGTTGAGCGTCTCGCCTCCCACGATGCCGTCGTGCTGGCTTTGCCTCATGGGGCTTCCGGACAGATTGTCCAGGAGCTTGTCAAGATGAATCCCGGCCTTGTCATCGTCGATGCTGGAGCGGACTTTCGGTTGTCATCAGCGTCAGACTGGCAGCGTTGGTACGGCCGTGACCACGCTGGTACCTGGACGTATGGGCTTCCCGAGCTGCCACGAGCTGAGGGCGGCTCGCAACGTGACATGCTGTCAGGTGCAACCCGCATCGCCGCGCCAGGGTGCAATGCCTCCGCGGTTGCCCTGGGACTGGCGCCCCTCGTCGGCCTTGTTGACACTTCTCAGTCGGCAGCCACCCTTATAGTTGGGACATCCGGTGCTGGAAAATCCAGTCGTCCAGACCTCACATTCTCCCGAATGAGTGGGGGGCCCATCCCTATTCGGTTGGTAACGCTCATCGTCACATTCCTGAAATTCTGCAGTCACTTCGCATGGCGGGAGTTGAGAAACCGCACCTGAGCGTTAGTGCCGTGCTGGTGCCGATGACCCGGGGAATTCTCGCCGTGTGCACCGCACCATCACAGGCTTCCTCTGATGATTTACTCGCGCGGTTGCGCGAGGTCTATGGTGATGAGCTACTCATTCACGTCACTGACGCCTACCCCGATACCCATGACGTCGTCGGGTCCGCCATGACGCACATCAATGCTGTGGGCGATCCTGATAACGGCCTTGCCACCATCGTTGTCGCTCTGGACAACCTTGTTAAAGGGACGGCTGGTGTCGTCATTCAATGTCTCAACGTGGTGCTTGGTCTCCCCGAGACTACGGGGTTGCCTCTCATTGGACTCAATCCGTGACAGGAGGATTCATGTCAGTCACCTATTCACTCGGATTCCGCGCCGGGGGTATTCAGGCCGGGTTGCGAACCACCCCAGGCCTGGACCTTGCCCTCATCGTCAACGATGGACCCGCCGACGTCGTTGCCGGGGTATTCACAACAAACCGTGTGTGCGCTGCGCCGGTCCAGTGGTCGCGTCATGTCACTGCCGACCACAAGGCTCGTGCTGTCATTGCCAACGCGGCTGTCGCTAACGCCTGCACCGGGATCGATGGCTTTGCCGACTGTCAGTGCGAGGCTGAGCATGTTGCGACCCTTCTCGAGTGCAAGCCGCACGAGGTCGTTATCGCCTCAACTGGAGTCATCGGAGTCAGGCTCGATATGCCGTCCATTCTGGTGGGAGCGAGCACTATCTACCGCGCCCTAGGCAGGGGAGACAACGCTGACGCCTCAGCGGCTCGAGCGATTATGACGACCGACACCGTCCCGAAAATGGCAACTGTCGATGCAGGCGGTGCGCGATTCGGCGGGATCGCTAAGGGCGCCGGAATGCTGGCTCCACAACTAGCGACGATGCTCGTTTTTCTTACTACTGATGCTATTGTCGACCCCGAGGAGTTCCAGGAATCCCTGGCCAAGGCATGTGACATCACCTTCAGCCGGGTTGACTCCGATGCCTGCATGTCGACCAATGACACAGTTGTCGCTATGGCCTCGGGAGCTTCCGGTATCAGCCTGACGGGTGATGAACTTACCGACGCACTCACCGAGCTATGCGCCATCTTGGCTCGCCAGCTTGTCGCAGATGCTGAGGGATCCCACCACGATGTCAAAGTGACCGTCGCAGGTGCTATCAGTACCGAAGCTGCTGTGGCGGTGGCCCGGGAGGTCACGCGTTCCAACCTCGTCAAAACGGCTATCGCAGGAAATGACCCCAACTGGGGTCGCATCCTCGCGGCGATCGGATGTGTTCCTGAGAATATAGCTCCCTTCGATCCCGACCAGGTGGATGTGTCCATCAATGACATTCAGATCTGTAAGGCCGGGGGTATCGGGGAGGACCGCAACCTCGTCGATATGAGGCCACGAGAGGTTCACATCGATATTGAGCTGCATGCGGGTGATGCCGAAGCTGCGGTATGGACTAATGATCTGACCCACCAATACGTCGAAGAGAATAGCGCGTATACATCATGACCCTTGCTCTTGACATCCCCCTCAACGACTCCCAGTTCTCGGCTCAGCGGAAATCTGAGGTCCTGGTAGAAGCGCTGCCTTGGATCAGGCGGTTTCAGGGCCGCACTGTCGTCGTGAAATATGGCGGCAACGCGATGGTTGATCCCGGTCTGCAGCAGGCCTTCGCCGACGACATTGTGTTTATGGCCTCTGTGGGGATTCGCCCTATTGTCGTCCACGGTGGTGGCCCTCAGATCAATGCCATGCTTGCTGAATCCGCTACCCCGGTGGAGTTCCGTAATGGTTTGCGGGTGACATCTCCGGAGGTCATGGAGGTTGTCCGGATGGTGCTCGTCGGGCAGGTGGGCCGTCAGCTCGTTAACCGAATCAACGCCTATGCGCCGCTAGCAGCTGGCATGTCAGGCGAGGACTCTGGCCTTTTGTCGGCCCGGAAGTCGCGGGTAATTGTTGATGGCGAGCAAATAGACATGGGTTTAGTGGGAGACATCGTTGACGTCAACATCGATCTCGTTATCTCTATGCTTGATCGCGGTCAGATTCCGGTCATTGCACCGGTGAGTCCCGAAGTTGACGCGGCTGGTCGTCCCACCGGACAGGTTCTCAACGTCAATGCCGACACTGCCGCCACCGCTATTGCTCAGGCACTGCGTGCGGAAAAGCTCGTCATGCTGACAAACGTCGCTGGTATTTATGGCACCTGGCCTGACCCTCACACCCTTATCTCTGAGGTCTCCGCGAGTGATTTGCGTGCCATGATTCCGCGTCTAGGTGAGGGTATGCGTCCGAAGGCGCAGGCTCTGCTTGATGCCATTGACGGCGGGGTCTCGAGTGCTGCGATTGTTGACGGACGCATTGAACACGCCCTTTTGCTGGAGATTTTCACTACCAGGGGTGTCGGAACAATGGCACGCAGCGACGACTATGTCTGAGGGAATGACAATGGCGGAGCAACAGAAGACCGGCGATTGGCAAGAGCGCTACCGCAATGCGATTCTCGGCGTCTTTGGCAGGCCCCAACTGTGCCTAGACCACGGCCACGGTTGCGTCGTTGTCGACAGTGATGGCAAGGAATACCTGGACTTGCTAGCTGGAATTGCGGTTAACGCCTTGGGATATGCCCATCCGGCGTGGGTCGAGGCTGTGATCCATCAGTCAGAGACACTGGCTCACGTCTCGAACTTTTTTACCACGGGGCCCCAGCTGGATCTCGCAGAAAAACTCCTCGCACTGGCGAAAGCACCAAAGGGGTCGGCAGTGTTTCTCTCGAACTCTGGTACTGAAGCCAATGAGGCGGCCATCAAGATCTGTATGGCCCGTAAAAACGGACGTATCATCGCCTTTAATCATGCCTTCCACGGTCGTACCATCGGCGCTCTTTCGTTGACCCACAAGATCGCTTACCGTCAACCGTTCGGTCCCTCGGCTGTCGATGTCACCTTCATAGCTCCCAAAGACCCAGACGCATTAGCTAGTGAGCTAGACAGGGGCGATGTTTCCGGGGTCTTTATGGAACCCATTCAGGGTGAGGCTGGGGTTGTCCCATTGTCGGATGAATACCTACAGCAGGTACGCGAGCTGACGGCCTGCCACGATGTCCTCATGGTCGTCGACGAGGTGCAATGTGGCATGGGACATACCGGTCGCTGGTTTGCGCACCAGGGCGCTCACATCACCCCCGACGTCATGACTATGGCGAAAGCACTGGGAGGCGGCTTTCCCATCGGGGCGACGATGACGTTCGGATCGGACGTGTCTGGGATCCTCGCAGCCGGGCAACACGGGACTACTTTCGGCGGCAACCCTCTAGCTTGTGCTGCGGCGTTAGCGGTCATTTCTACGATCGAATCCGATGACCTACTGACCCACGTCCGTCAGATCGGCAGCTTGATGTCGACCACGCTGCGCCAAAGTCATCCGCGCATTACAGAGGTACGGGGTACCGGTGCTCTCCTTGGCGTCCAGTTCGATTCGGACATCGCCGCCGATCTTGTCGTGGCTGCCCGCGATGCTGGGTTCATCGTCAACGCTGTTAACCCATCGACACTGAGGTTGACCCCGCCCTACATCCTCACGAAGGCGGAGGCTGAGTCCTTCATCGCTGCCCTTCCCCGTCTCATTGACGCGGTGCAGGCCTGACGACCCTCGTGGATGCCGGGGGATGGGGTTTGAAGACGGCGTGAAGGACGGTAGGTAAGCTGAAAATCCCCGACAAAGGAGTTCTTTGTGACCACCGAACCGTACGACCATTCCCAGAACAACGCCCAGGCCGATCGCCCGATGGCGCTGTGGGGTGGACGATTCTCTGGCGGCCCGTCTGAGGCGTTGGCGGCGCTGTCAGTCTCCACCCAATTCGATTGGCGACTAGCCCGCTACGACATTGCTGGGTCGAGAGCTCACGCCGGGGTACTTCATGCCGCAGGTCTCCTCGATGACGATCAGTACGAGGGGATGATGAAGGCTCTTAACGCCTTGGAGGAGGACGTTGTTTCGGGCCGTTTCGTGGCTCAGCCAGAGGACGAGGATGTCCATACTGCTCTGGAGCGCGGTCTCATGGAGCGTGCCGGGAAGGATCTCGGAGGACGGCTACGTGCCGGGCGTTCCCGCAACGACCAGATTATTGCTCTGCTGCGTCGCTACCTTCGTGAGGAAGCCCGCAGTCTTGCTGGGGAGCTTCTGGGACTCGCTCATGTGCTAAGTCGACGAGCCGAGGACGTCGGTGACGCGGTTATTGCTGGTCGTACCCACATGCAGCACGCCCAGCCGGTGTTGCTGGCTCACCAGCTGCTGGCCCACGCGTGGCCGCTGCTCCGCGACGTGCAACGTTTTCGCGATCTCGATGCGCGACTGGATTGTTCGCCATACGGGTCCGGGGCACTGGCAGGATCATCATTGGGTCTGGATCCAGAGGCGGTTGCACGTGATCTGGGGTTCTCGTCGTCAGTCCCGAATTCCATTGATGGTACTGCGGCTCGAGACGTCGTTGCTGAGTTCGCCTTCGTTGCCGCCCAGGTCGGAGTCGATCTATCGCGGTTGAGTGAAGAGATCATCATCTGGAATACCCGCGAGTTCGGTTACGTCACTCTCGACGATTCCTTCTCGACGGGTTCGTCGATCATGCCGCAAAAAAAGAACCCGGACATCGCTGAGCTTGCCCGCGGCAAGGCAGGGCGTCTCATTGGTGATCTTGCCGGTCTCATGGCTTCCCTTAAGGGCCTTCCACTGGCCTACGCCCGTGACCTCCAGGAGGATAAAGAGCCGGTTTTCGACCAGATTGACCAGCTCCACCTGCTGTTGCCAGCTATCACTGGAATGGTGGACACCGCCGTGTTCAACACCGACCGCATGGCCGAGATGGCTGGTCAAGGGTTCTCATTGGCTACAGACGTTGCCGAGTGGTTGGTACGCCAGGGGGTTCCCTTCCGGGTCGCCCACGAGTTGTCCGGGGCTTGCGTGCGCGAGGCAGAGTCTCAGAATAAGGAGTTGGCTGATCTCACCGACCAGGAACTTACCGCGATCGATCCTCGTCTAACCCCGCAGGTGCGCGAGGTCATGACGGTTCAGGGGTCAGTGCGCTCTCGGGCCGGACGCGGTGGGACCGCACCTGAGCGCGTCGCTGAGCAGATCACCGAGCTGCGTGAGGCCATTGCGGGCTTGCGCAGTTTCGGAGAGGCCGAAACCCGATGAATTGGGGGACCGACGACTCGTCGCTGCGGGTGACGAATGAGCAGCGAGACCGGGTTCTCGACCACATCAACGACGCTTATGCCCACGGTGCCATTGACGATATGGAACGAGAACGCCGCGCTGAAACCGCATTATTAGCGCGAACTCGCTGCGAACTCGACGAGAGCTATCGCAATCTGCCGTCCTTCAAGCCCTCCGTCCCCGAGGGGATCAGGACACCATTGCCGGACATCCCGAACAAGAGGCCTACGACGGGAGTCGGGCTGTGCGGTCTGTCAGCTCTGGTTAGTGGTCCGATTGGACCGGCTGTCGGTTTCGCGCTAACGGCTCAAGGGTCATGGGCGCACAGCAAGATCAAACTCCAGCTGGTGACCCAGATCGTGTTCTTCGCCTTCGTGGCGGGCTTTGGTATAGGCCCGATGGGCTTTGGCTTGAATCACCGGAACGCGGGCTTCCTGTCACTGATCTGGACGGTGGTCACGATTGTGCAGGCAGTTCGAGGGTTCAAAGGGCAAGACTGAGACACAGGTATCGCGGTTGCGGGCGGCACCTATGACCACGGTCTACCTCAAGGTGAGTTCGGTTGGTTAGGCCTTGCTGTCGGTTCATCCTGGAAAGCATGAACAGTTGGCAGACGTGGCAAACCGGAAAAGATGGCTGGCTTGTCAACGACGTCGACCGTGATCGAGTCGTGGCCTTCTTGCGCGATGCCTACGTTGACGGTCGGCTCTCGCCCGACGACTTCGACGATAGGGTGACTCGTGCTCTGGGGGCGGTGACTCGCGCTGATCTCAATGCCGCCCTGACCGGACTAGCGGTCGTCGGTGGACAGGCTCACGGTTCGCGTATCGCCGCAGGCGAGACGTTGGCAGCTGGCGTCATTGGGCTGTCCCCATTGTTCCTTGGGCCGCTTGGGCCGATGCTGGGAGTTGCTATCTCGCCACGAGGATCCTGGATACGTCGTCAGGCGGCCCAGCAGGCCAATTTCCAGCTCGTCGCGCTGCTCCTGGCGATAGTGGTATTGGGAGTTGCCGTCAAAACGAACCTCATGATCGTGACCTTCCCATTCGTCGGTATGGCGTGGTTCGCTGGCACGATCATGCACGCTGCTAAGGCATTCGAGGGAATTGAGTGGACGAACCCCCTCTTACGGGTGATCCCGCTGAGATTTTTCGATGATGGACGACGGCGTGCGGTGGGTTCGGTAAGTCGTGGTCGATGAGATACACTTAACCTATACAACTCAACAGGGGGATGACTGGTTTCGACTTGGAATGGTTGTTCCAGGAGAAGCGGGCCGAGGACCCAGGGTCAACTCGTTAACGATCCTTGGGAACCTATAAGTGCCGAGAACACTCGCACTGACTTCGCTCTCGCTGCCTGATCAGTGATCGAAGGGTCAGCCCGGATGTAGCCTTCCGTCCGGATCCTGGCCTCGTTTAGAAGGCTTGCCGTGCGGCCGTGGTCACGGAGGCTGCACGGGACGTTTCCGTGACTGGGCTTGTCTGCACCATGTCGGTGTGAGTGCAGGAGCCGAGCAATAACGACAGCATCGACTGCGCCCGGAGAATGTCTGGACGGTCTTTCAAGGACGCGGGTTCAATTCCCGCCATCTCCACTCAGTGCTTGCTGGCGTTGATACATTGACGCGCCAGCAAGCGTTTTGTTGTTTGCGTGTGCCATTTCCGCACCGTGCATGAGAGTTCACGATTTGGCGCAAAACCTCTAGTCAGGGCGTTTTAATGCGCGCGAGGGTTGGGTGCTTTGCCAGTGAGTTGACTCTTCCGTGAGGTTGCTTACAGCTCTCGCTTCGAGAACAGCCACCCGGCTAGCGCGACGAAGGCAGCGACGGCGGCAAGCCCGGTCCAGATGGGCCACCAGTATGTGACAGGTTCGCCCGCCGTGATCTTGCTCTGGACGCCCGCCAACCCAGCGGGAGAGTACTTCGCTGCCGGTCCCCAGAGGCCGAGCAGGCTGAGGGCAAGCATGGACGCGAGGCCAAGGCCAGACGCAGCCAAGATGCTGGTGAAGCTGGCCGACCCTATGAGGGTCACTGCGACGAGAACGAGTGCGTAGAGGAGCCAGGTGGCGGTGAGTTGGAGCAGAGGAAGGGCGCGGCTGTCGTGGAAGAAGATCAGGCTTGCGGCATACTCCACGAGCGCTCCTACGGTCACTGTCGCGGTGCAGAAGATGACGGTGGAGACGAACTTCGCCAGTACATAGTCCCAGCGGGAGACAGGTTTGGTGAGGATGAGGATCTGTGTGCCTTGCCGCCCCTCGGTGTTGATGATGCCGCCTGACATCAGGAGGATGGCGATGGTGCCGATCTGGCTGAGGTTCTTGGTCCATTGGCCGAGGGTGTCGCGCCATGTGGGATCGGGGATCAGGGTTGACATGTCACTGCCAGCAGGGAGCAGGGATTGCATCAGTTCTTTGGCGAAGCGCGCTGAGAGCACGCCGGTGACTGCCAGCACGATGAACAGGCCAGGAATCACCCAGATCTTCCAGGTGCGAGCGAACTCGGTGAGTTCCTTGCGTAGCAAGGAGGTGAAGCGGTTCATCGGTCCTCCTCGGTCAGTCGGACGAAGGCGTCCTCCAGAGTGAACAGTGCTGGTCTGTACTCGCGCAGGGTGAGGTTTGCCGACGCCAGTAACCCTGGAAGCGCGCGGCCAACGCGATCGGCGTCGTTGACGGCGAAGACGACGGCATCGTCGTCGACGGTTACTTCACTGGCCCAGTCCTCGCCTTGTAGGAGTGTGACGACGTGGGCAGGGCCGCCGTCGGTGACTAAGCGCATCTTATGCGCGCCGCCGTAGCGGGAGCGCAGCTCAGCGATAGTGCCAGTGGCGAGGACGTGCCCCTGGTTGAGCACGACGGCGGAGTCGCAGCAAGGAGGTGAAGCGGTTCATCGGTCCTCCTCGGTCAGTCGGACGAAGGCGTCCTCCAGAGTGAACAGTGCTGGTCTGTACTCGCGCAGGGTGAGGTTTGCCGACGCCAGTAACCCTGGAAGCGCGCGGCCAACGCGATCGGCGTCGTTGACGGCGAAGACGACGGCATCGTCGTCGACGGTTACTTCACTGGCCCAGTCCTCGCCTTGTAGGAGTGTGACGACGTGGGCAGGGCCGCCGTCGGTGACTAAGCGCATCTTATGCGCGCCGCCGTAGCGGGAGCGCAGCTCAGCGATAGTGCCAGTGGCGAGGACGTGCCCCTGGTTGAGCACGACGGCGGAGTCGCAGACGCGCTCCACATCGTCTAGGAGATGTGTCGAGAACAGGACAGTGGCCTTGCCGCGCAGGGCCTCGATCATGGTGAGGACGTCCCTGCGTCCCAATGGGTCCAGGGCTGAGGTGGGTTCGTCGAGCATCAGGAGTTTCGGGGCGTTGACCAGGGCTTGGGCGATGCCCAACCGCTGTTTCATGCCGCGCGAGAATCCGCCGATCTTGTGGGTGACCCCGGTCAGCCCGGCCAGGTCCAGCAGGGAATCGATGCGGGGATTCAGCGTCGTCTTGTCGATCCCGAACAGAGATCCGGCGAAGCGGAGGAACTCCGGGGCGGTCATCCAGGCCGGGAAACCTGGGACATCGGGCAGGTATCCGATCTGTTGTCGGATGGCGTTTGCGGCCTTGGTGGCATCGTGGCCAAGAATCTGGACCGAGCCGGACGTGGGCCGAGCCAGTCCCAGGATCATGCGCAGCGTAGTCGTCTTGCCTGCGCCGTTGGGGCCCAAGAAACTCACGATCTGACCTGCGGGAATGTCGAACGTGGCGTCGTTGACGGCACGCTTTGTCTGTCCCGATCCAGCCGGATAGGTCTTGACGAGATGCTCGATGCGAATAGCGGGTGCGGTCATTTGTAGAGCTCGTCAATCGCGGTGGCTGCGGTGGCCTTGCTTGCGCCTGCCGTTGTCACGGGCGGCTGCTCCCTGCGACGGCCTGCCAAGAGGAAAGCAAGGGGCCCGATGACACCGATGAGAATCGAAATCGCCAGCCACGCGACGCGGGGGAGTGTCAGACGGCTTTCCGGGGTCTTGAGATTGACGACCACAGCGAGCAGGAGAAGAACGAACTCGAGGACGGTCAAGGCAGCAATGCCGATCTGTAGGCCAGTCGGTAGGGATGAGAAATCAGCGTTCACGGCAATCTCCATTCATGCTCATGTGGTGGTGAGTGTGGGCTGCGCGGCTGACGGCGGTGCGCAGCGGGATGACAAAGTTGGCAAGGCCGCAGCCCAGCCCGATGAGGGCGCCCAAGCCACTGGTCCACGAGCGGCGGCTGCGGGTCAGATCCGCACTGACAGCGACATAGCCCAGCGATTGGGCGGCGATCCGGTCCACGATGGGTGCCTTGGCGAGCGTGGGCACTGCCGAGAAGGCGACGGCGACGGCTGCACCCACACGACGGGTCCTGATGGCGTGTGCCACGGCAATCGCCGCCACAGTCGCAAAAGGGATGGCAGCATCACGGGGGTGTAGGGCTGCCACGGCCTCCTCGTCGGCGTCATCAGGTTGGAGGACGCCCAAGCGGACGGCTACCGCGCCCAGATTGATGGCCCAACCCATCCCCAACGCATGTGGCACGATGATGCGATCATCGGCGGGGTTGAACAGCCGCCGCCCCCAGCCTTTGCCCACGGATAGGTTCCACGGAATGCCGAACAGGTGGGACGCCCGTGGCGGGTCGAACTCGTCGGGCTGTTCTGTCGCGAACTCGGCGTCGAGCTGGGCCGCAAATCGGCCAGGGTCACCCATCTCAACGCAGGCAGCACCCTCGCCGACGGCAGCTGCGCGCTCCTCCAAGGCGGTGCGTAGGTCATCAAGGCCCGCTCGCGCGGAAGGATTGGTCAGGGCTGTGCCCACCCTGGCCAGGTATTCGTCGATGGTCACTGATCTTCTCCTCTCGCGGACATGAGGTTGGACATGTCGTGGACCAGCCCGCGCCATGCGTCGGCGCGGCGGAGCCTCGCGCTTTCACCCTCTGGGGTAAGCCGGTAGTAGCGGCGCGGCGGGCCGCTGGGGGACTCGTGCCACGTCGTCTCCACGAGGCCTGAACTGCGGAGGCGACTGAGCATTGGGTAGACCGTTCCACGGGTTGTTGCTAGGGCTCCGTACTGGCCGAGCAGGTCGACGAGTTCGCCGCCATAAACCTCGCGTCCCGCCAGCAATTGAAGGACGGCCAACTCGACGGCACCTCGTCGGAACTGCAACAGATCATCCACGGACCTATTGTTAACCTAAGCATGCTTGTAACGCAAGCATGCTTAGGTTAACTGATCCTCGGATGGGGAGTCGGAGATCGACTTGTTCAGGATGGTGTCGATCCATATGGCCTCGCATTTGCTCAACAGCCCTGACCCATGAACATCGCCAGATCCTGCTCGCCGGATTCGCCCATGAACTGCGAGAACAACAAGTGGGGTGTGGCCGGGATCTCCCGCCATCCACCGCCTGACGGCAGAACCTCCGGGCGACCGACACGTTCAGTTCGATGTCGCTGGCGTAGGGGGAGCAGATTGGGTCGGTATCCGAACTCGACTCGCTGAACAAACATGAGGGCCTTGCACGCGGTTGGATCGACGTACCTGCGGGGGTTTCGACGCGGGATCCCGAAATCGTCGGGCTGGTGGCAACAGTCGTCACGGGCGCACTTGCCCCGAGACGCGGACGGTGGTGGCCATCGCTGGCTCCATCCCGAGAAGCACGAGGGCGCACACGCCAGGACTCTCACCAGAACGCCAGAACCAAGGCGCGGGGTTAACCCCGGCCGCATCTCGCAAGATCGTTGTCTGGATGGGGTAGCGTCATGGGCACCATGACCGGTTTACGCTACCCGCTTCGGTGGGAGTCCAGGGCTGGTCTTCGTTCTTCAAGATCGCAGAGGACTGGGTGCATCAAAGCAAGTCGCTCAAGAACAGGGATGACCGGTGAAGGTCTTCTCCAGCCAAGTCCCGTGACGTGTCGCCTCCTTGTGCAGCCTTACGCTCAAAGGAGGCGACGCAATGCTATCGCTCAATATCTACTGCGATGAGAGCACGCACCTACCCAATGATGGCCGACCATATATGGTCCTTGGGGCGATTGTGTGTCCGGTGAGCCGTTCGCGCGAGGTTGCCGTCAGGTTACGTGAGATTCGCGTGAAGCATCAGATTCGTCCTGATTTCGAGATCAAATGGACCAAGGTATCGCCGGCGAAAATTGAGTTCTACCTATGACGTCATAGATTATTTCTTTGACGACGATGATCTCAGCTTCCGTGCAGTTGTTGCTCCGAAGCGGTGTCTTGACCATTTGCGCTTCGAGCAGACACACGATGACTGGGAACACGCTGCTGAGGGTGGTCGAGGGTGTGGCCACCGTCGAGCTGGTGGGTTACCTGGTCAAGGAACTTGTGCCGGGGGAGATGCTGGTACTGGCGGCCACGAGTGTGTTGGATTGGGGTGCGGGAGCATCTGCGTAAGGTGTGCAAGGGGCCGCGGGTGGTGGCGGTGGCGTTCGGTGCGGCGTTGAAGGAGCTGGATCCAGCAACGACGATCGGGCTCACCGCCTCGGTGGACACAGGCGATCACGTCATCTACACCTATCCGCTGTATCGCGCGAACGCAGACCGGTTCGTCAAGGCACCGGTGTTGGCGTTCCGCAAGGCCGGGTATGACGCCACGCCTGCCTCGGAAGAGCAGCAGCCGCGTGATGCTTTCGCTCTGCGGGTGATCAAGCAGATTCACTATGACGCCTATGCGCAGGCCAACAATCGGCCGTCGCTGAATGCGATTGCCTTCGTAGTGTGCTCCAACGTGGACCACGCCATCCCTCTCGAGAGGGATGGCGGCCATGACAAGGCGAACGTGAGGCCGTGCCACTCAGCCAAGACTGCCCGTGAGGACGTGTGGTGGAGGAAGGCTCCGCGCGTCTACTTCTACTAATGCGGCGCCGTTGCGCCATGTCTCGCGGGCCTCAACTTTGTGAGCTTCTGGGGCCAGTTCGCGCGACGTGGTGGATCCTCACGGCGTTGGTGAGAGGTTGGGGCCGTCGGGTCTCTAGAGTTGGCCGGCTCCTCAACGATGGGGGGCTAGCCACGCACAAACCCCGAATTCAAACATGTATTGACCTTTAGCGGGTCAAGAAGCGACGTTAGCGTGCGAGGGTCCTCGCGTAGGCGCGGGTTTTCTTGGCCGCCCACTCGTAGTGGGAACTGGTCGCCGACACAAAGTAGGAACCCAAGCTGGTCGTCCCCGTCCACCCGAAGTGCTTCTTGGTGAACAGCTCGTCGTTACTGAAACCTTCGATCATACCGAGTACGTGCTGGTGTGATGCTGCCAAGAGATCGCGAGCTGCTTCGTAGGTCGTATTCTGATGTTGGCGGACGAACTGTTCGTTGAGCGCGGCGTAGTTACGCCACGTGTACGGTTCAGGAAAGAAGCCTGTGAGGGTGCCAGCCTGATTGGCACTGACCCATACGGTGACGAGATTTTGCCATTCATGCAGGTGGATCACGACGTCACGTAGGCATTTGTCGCGCTGCCAATGTGCCTCAGTACCGCCTGTCAACAGCGCTGCCGGGAATGGCGCGTCGGCTTGCTCAGGAGTGAATCCGTCCCATAACTTCGTGAGCTTCGTGAAGGAGGCACTCGCTGCGGCCAACAGTTCGCTCTTCGTCGTCGGTCTGGGCATGCGATCATCCTAAACGACCCGAACCGCACGGGCAGGATGGACTGGAGGCATCCTTGGCGCCGTGATCACGTGTGCAGGCCAGCTTTGAGGGTAAACCCGTGGTCCGGCTGTCGCGCGATACCGGTATCGAATACGTCACCCTTGGCCGCTATCTTCGGGTCAACGAGACATGCCGATATCCGTGGTCTACCGGTGTGCTCTCCATTTGGCAGTCAGCGTTGAATCTTTTGTCCACGAAGCCGGGCAAAAGATGGGATGGACAGTCGACTAGAGAGGCCTCGGTCGTTTTGGTAGCGCTCATGAGGCCACTTTATCGGCGTGGTAGTCGTCATCATCTTGAGTTGTGTCTTGCATAACCTTGGTTGTGTAGGTCATATTTGGGGTGCGGAGTTGAGGTTCACGCAGGACCGGGTCGGCAAGGCTCACGTGCGTCACGTCGTTGCTACTTGTGAACCCATCCCGATTGTCACCAAGTGTGGAGACGAAGGTTGGTCGTACATCGGGGTCGACGACCGTGGCCTCGAACTCGAGGTTGTCGCCGTTGATATTCTCGAAGGTCTCCTGGTTATCCACGCCATGCCGACTGCGCTGAGAGGACGCTGACATGCGAGCCACACCCAAGATCACTGTGGACACGCCCATCGGGGCCGACGTAGACCTTGAAGCCGAGGATGTACGTACCAGCACCGGACGACGCCTTACCGACACCGTGGTCGACGAACTCGTTGAGGCGGCCACTGAGGCCCGCGGTGTGGGTAGGCCATCGCTGAGTTCTCCCGGCGTGCGTTCGCCGTCGGTGACCGTGCGGCTTCCCCAAGGACTCAACGCCAAGCTCGACCATGAAGCTGCGCGTACTGGGAAGCGACGCTCCGAGATTGTGCGTGAAGCGCTCGAGGCTGCGCTCGCATGAGGACTAGCCTCCCCAACACCTGATACGTGCAGGTTAACGGCGCTCATGCTGCCGCCGCCTCGTCGGAGTCGATGAGGTCGGCAAGATCGTCGGTGCTGCCGAGAAGCCGGTGCAGGATGGACAAGTCCTTCATGGTGACACGGATTGTGGGCGCGGGAGCCTCGAGCTCGCCTGTGCGATGGCTGAGGAATGGGCTGGAAAGCTTGTGGGTGAGCCTGCAGTTGTCGATTTGGGTCTGGTAGGCATGCCATTGTTTGCGCTCGCCTGACCGATAGATCCAACCCGCGCCGGCCATGGAGGCGAAGAGGCGATTTCTGCCGGTGGAGATGTTCGCGTCCCTCGACAGCACCTTGGCGGCATGATCGACCGACATGTCGTCATAGCAGGCGGCCATGGTCGTCCAGGGCTGTGCTGCCGGCTCGAGTTCCTTGGCGCGGAATTCGGCTGCCTCGCGGGCGTCCTCGGCATCGATGATCATGTGGGTGGATCGCCCTATGCTTGATGCCAGACTTTCTGGTTGTCGTCGGAGTCATCATCGCTGCCTAGCAGATGGCCTATTGCCGCGGATTCCCACCATCTCCACATATCACGATCAACGCTCCTTGCCAGGGGCGTTTTCATAGGCACGTGCGGTTTGGTGATCGTAAAGCGGAGCCATTGGAACGATTGAAAACGAATCTGAGAGTAGCGTAGAGGCCACGGTGTACATGCACCTGGCTAGACGTCGAACCCGTGGCCCGATCAAGAAGCAGCGCAACGGATCGCTACCGGTCCCAATTCGTCGTACCGAGCGGTCATGTCCACGCTGCCCTGCTGACATTTTGCACCTATGCGGGGCGGTGTAGGCCAGGCTTTACCTGCTGAAGTCGGTTGCCCCAAGCAGTGTGGCCAACCGTAAGAGAACGGGCACATGGCGGTGGCGAGTGTCGACGCCCAGGGCAAACCACAGAAGCCACCGATGGCCGGCATCCTGCCTGCTGTCGCGTCGAGCACGGCGACAAAGGTCTGGATGAATGTCTTGAGGGCGCGTTCACTCCCACCAGTCTAAAAAGCTTTGTCAGTCATCATTTTACCTTCCTTTTGATGTCGACTAGTGGAGCCCATCATGGTCAGGGGTTGTCGTCGTGATCGGACTTGTGGGGCGCCGAACTGTAGATTCCTGCCATATCGGCCCGTATTTGGGCGGTGGAAAGCTTCTTGCGAGTGGGGACGTGGTGACGGGTGCAGATGTCGCGCGCGAGAATGAGGTCTTCTCCACGGCAGTCACATCCGGGTGGTAACCGCTGCTCGTGGGTATAGGCATGTTACCGGCTGGCAAATGAGGCATCGAAGCTGCTGTTGGAGCATATTTCTATGCTGATGGAATGGGTATGTAGGCGGGCATAGTAGACGACTGCATCCTCGATGCATACATCGTACCTCCATGGATATGTTACCCATGTAATGGGCAGGAGCGGATCGAGTTGCTGAGGTGAAATATTCTGCTGCTGGCACCGCTTGCTCTAATAAGGGCGACCATAGGAATCCAGCATCGGGGCATGGTGGGTGAAGTACGGCTGTTCCGGGATAGATTGTGGTGGCATTCATGATGACAGGGCGGAACATATATCGCGGCATTTCCTCCCTTCTTAGGTTGACTGGAAAGGGGATATGACACCCATCGTCCTGGGTCTGACAGGGGTAGACAATATAGCTTAGAAATGTGTATAAGTAAGATGTTTCTCGCAATGAAAGACGATATGTCACGAGTTTTCTGGTGCTGTTTCCCGACACGGAACCGTTAGTTTGAACCAATTTTGAACTGAGGACACCAAGTTGACCCCCTGGTGTGCAACGATGCTTCTTGCTTGCAGTTGCGAGCAATTGTTCCCGATGAAAGGAACCCACAAATGAAGGTTAAGTTCTTAGCAGCGCCGCTGGTTGTTGGTGCCTTGATGGCGCCGGCAGCTTTCTCTGGAGCGACAGCTCATGCTGCCCCGGTTGCCCCCATGGTTGCGGTGAGCGCCACTCAGCCCAATAAGACCCTTTCTGTTGCGGAAGCGCAGAAGGAGTTGCAGGTTGTCAATGCCCGTATTGCCTCGCTTCTGGATACCCAGAAGAGCGCAAAGGAGGCCTTCGCACCCGCGAACGTCACCAACATCATTGGTAAGCTCCTCGAGACGGCCAAACGGATCAAGGAAGCACTCGTCAACATTATTAAGGGTGGGGTTGCCTTCCTGAAGTCGATCCCCACTCGTGTCGAGTTGCTGGTAACGATGGTCGATACCGTCAATGGTGCAGCCCACACCCTGCAGGACAAGGCCCAGCCAGCCCACTCCCACGTGTTCCTTGAGTTGGTTCACGCCAGTGTGCTGCTGGTGGCCGTGAGCGCCACTAGCGATCAGCTGAAGGACGAAATGGCGGCTGTGAAGAAGGCTCTTGCGGAGGCTCAGAAGATGCCTGACATCAAGCCCAACGATGGGGCCACCTTCTACACCAAGGCCAAGCTGGCCCGCGTGCTTCGCCAGATTCGTTTCGATCGCAACACCTGTGTGCTGCCCTTTAAGCGCTTGGGCACCATTTACTTCTTGAGCCGTGCCCTGCTCAAGGCCACTGGTGTGCTGATGGAACCGCTGGTGCGTGTTTCCGAGGTCGATCAGGCCATCACGGACGTCAAGGCTGCCTACCAGGATGCCCTCAAGGCTCCCAACAGGTTGCTGACCCCGGCAGTGCCGGCCGTCTGCGCGCCTGCTCCGGCCGCCTCCTGATGCTGTTGTTCTGACACTTGCATCGAGATCATTTACGGCATGGGCCCATTCCTTATTGAGGGGTGGGCCCATGTTCGTGTTTACGGCTTCTTCTCCTCCGGGCTCTATTGAGGTGGCGGTGTGGGGCACGTGGTTACGTCCCGCCACGACGTCGGATGCGTTATCGCTGAAATGAACTACGGGGTGACTGGACACGCACCCAAGTGATGAAATACCTTGCCCTTTGTGGCTTTCGAAATCCGCTGGTCTAGCCGGGTCGGCGGGGATGGAATGCCTGTCGGTGCTATCGGGCCCTCGGCTCCCCTTTGGTATCCCGAGTGGGCTTATTGACCCTGGCACATCTATGTCCCGAACTGGCCCCAGCTCACACCCGTGCGGGGCGTGGCAGCAACCCGTCAACAGCCTGGCACGTCGCATCGAAGTGGAATCGGGGTTGGCCTGTGATCATCTTGAGAGTCCGTTGACGATCGTGCCCCGATTCCCCGCCCGTGGGTGACACAATGGACCTTGTGATACTCGCGAACCCTCTCAAGGTCGGTGACCTGCTTGTGGCAAGTCGCCAAATTGACGAGGGTATTTTCTACGAGTCCGTCGTTTATCTCATCGACGTCGCTCTTGACGGCGTCCTTGGAGTTATCGTCAACCAACCATGCACAGCGGGGACCTTGTACAGACAACTTCCTGGCTGGGTGCATTTAGCTACCCCGCCGCAGGATCTCTTCCTCGGCGGTCCGATGTCGCCAAATGGGGCCATCTGCCTGGCCCGAGTGCAACGCTCGAGTGAGGAACCTCCCGGATGGCGACGTGTCCAAGGACTGACTGGTCTGCTCCACCTCGACACCCCGACTGAACTTGTGGAAGGTGCGTTTACCGACGTCCGGATCTTCGCGGGATACGCCGAATGGGTGCCCGGCCAGCTAGAGGCCGAACTCATTCGCGGAGACTGGATCAGAGCCGTCGCTCACCCCGAAGACATCTTCTCCTCTGAGCCGCGAGGTTTATGGCGGGCGGTGCTGCATCGTCAGAACGGCCCCGCGGCGTTGCTCGCAACGGCGACCGACACCCCTGCCCTCAACTGATCACCGGCCAGGAGTATGGGGGCTACCATATGCACCATCTCAGAATCCAGTCAGGAGGTCCACGGTGGACGCCGCCGGTGATTATGGGCCGATTCTTGTCGTTGACGACGACGCGGCCCTAGCGGAGATGCTTCAGCTTGTCCTCATCAAAGAAGGGTTCTCGACAGCATGGGTCGGGCACGGCAGCGATGTCATGGATGTATTCCGCGAGCACCGGCCCGCCCTGGTCCTTCTCGACCTCATGCTGCCCGGGCGTGACGGTATCCGGATCTGTCAGGACATCCGACGTGAGTCAGGCGTCCCGATCATCATGCTCACTGCTCGCTCTGACACCCCTGATGTCGTCCAAGGACTTGGTGCCGGAGCCGACGACTACGTCTGCAAGCCGTTCCGGTCCGCCGAGCTTATCGCTCGTATTCGTGCCCGGTTGCGCACACCCGTCGCCCAGCGTGAGGAGGGCGAGGTCATTACCGTCGGGGACCTGACGATTGATCCTGCTGCCCATCTGGTTCAACTGGGAGGCGAGGAGATCTCACTCACTCCGTTGGAATACTCCCTGCTCGTTACGATGGCCCAATACCCCAATAGGGTATTCAGCAGGGAGACCCTATTGCGTGAGGTATGGGGATACACCAACATCACCGATACTCGGTTGGTCAACGTCCATGTGCAGAGACTGCGTTCTAAGGTGGAGCGCAACGCGGACCATCCCCAGATGATCGTCACTGTTCGTGGCATCGGTTACCGCATCAACACCCCTGGGGAGGAAAGCTGATCACCCTGGCGGGGCGCGCCGGTCGTGGTCGGCGGCCGGGTTGGTGCCCATCGTGGCTGACCGGACCTCGACGGCTGTGGTGGTCTTCCCTGCCGCTGCGCACGGTTGCTGTCACTTTGTCGAGTAGCCTCGTCATTCTCATTGTTGGTGGCTTCTTCCTCGTTCGTCAGGCCACCGCTGGCATCGTTGAAGCTAAGCGTACCTCGGCCATCGCCGAGGCGACCGCGACCATCAATCGGATTCAGGGGCAACTGCGCGACACCGATCTGCGTACGGCATCCCTCTATGAGCGGCTCAATCTTCTTGCTGACGACGCCGCGAGCCAGTCCGACCAATACCACGTCCTCATTCAGGGACCGGTTTCCGGCCTCATCTCCCAAGGCGTGTCCCCAGATTCGGTCCCGACGGACCTGACAGCGATGGTGGGGGAGTCCAACGGCATGTGGACTGCCCCCACGACGGTGCACTACACCGACCACGTCCGTCCAGATGCCCCCGGAATCGTCGTTGGGTCGACGCTGTGGTCGCCAGAGGCCAGCCAATCCATCCCGGTATATTTCATCTTTCCCGAGACTCAGGAGGTTGCTGCCGTCGAGCTATTGCGTCGCAGTGTCATTAGCGTCGGCGCTCTCATGGCCTTGGCTATTGCAGTTACGACCTATTTGGCGACTCGTCATATTTCCTTGCCGATTCGCCAAGCGTCCATCACTGCTTCAAAACTGGCCAAAGGCGCCCTTGGTGAGCGGATGGTGGTGCGCGGGACCGACGATCTGGCGACCCTAGCATCGTCCATGAACGACATGGCTGCGCAGCTGGACCGACGCATCGGTGAACTCGAGAAGTTGTCGAGTCTGCAACAGCAGTTCGTTTCTGACGTATCCCACGAGTTACGCACGCCGATGACGACGATGCGGTTGGCCTCGGAAATGATCGAGGCCAACCCGGACGATCCGGTGCAAGTGCGATCCGTGGAGCTCATGCGCGCCCAGATGGAGCGGCTGGAACTGCTTCTCGCTGACCTGTTGGAGATCTCGCGGTTTGACGCCGGTGCTGCCCAACTCAGCCTAGAAGACTGTGACATTGTTGACTTGGTGCGGTCCGAGATCAGCGACGTCACACCGTTGGCCGATCGTCTAGGAGTATCGATCGCGCTCGTCGCCGAGGCTGCTCAGACCGCCGAGGTAGATCCGCGTCGTATCAGCCGCATCATCCGAAATCTGGTATCCAACGCCGTCGAGCACGCTGAGGGCAAGACCGTTGAGGTCACGGTGGTGGGCAACGACTGTGCGGTGGGAGTCGCTGTGCGTGATCACGGTGTCGGGTTTGAGGCATGGCAAGCTGAGAAGGTCTTCGGACGATTCTGGCGAGGCGACCCATCACGGGTGCGTACTGTGGGTGGCAGTGGCCTGGGGCTGGCGATCTCGCGTCAGGATGCGAACCTTCATCATGGCTGGCTGACAGCCTGGGGACGCCCGAACCAGGGGGCCTACTTCCGATTGGTGGTTCCCAGACAGCCCGGCGGAGTCATCGTCAAGTCCCCGCTCCCCGCATCTCCGACCGATGCCGACCGCTCTGACGACGAGGAGGAACGATGACTCTACGCCCTTCCCGGCGTGCTGTGCTGTCAGCTGCCGCTGTCTTGCTCACCGGATGCTCCGAAGTACCATCCCAGGGCCCAGTGAAGCGAGCCGATGATCCCCGCGCCGCCGCGCGGGAAGGCATCGACGTCGCTCCCCATCCTCCTGCAGACGGCGCATCCATCGACCTCGTGGTGGGCGGGTTCCTGCAGGCGATGGCGAGCGCGCGTGACGACTACCGGGTCGCGAGGTCTTACCTCACTAGAGACATGACAGATCGATGGGATCCTCATGCGAAAGTCACCATCTACGACGCCACGAACCATAAGCCGACCAGCACCGTCGCTACCGCAGCGCTTCAGGCCCCCGTGGTGGGGCAGATCGATTCCGGAGGCCACTATCATCCGACTAGTTCTCAAACTCTCAACCATGACTTCGGAATGGCGCAGGAATCGGGTCAGTGGCGTATCTCCCGGCCTCCAGAAGGGGTGCTCATTTCCCAGTACACCTTTCAACGGAGCTGGTCGACGATTCCCATCTACTTTTTGACAGAGGCGGCAGACCGCCTCGTGCCCGACGTCATTCATCTTCCCAGTGCCGCCGCCGACCCAGATGCCGCTCTTCGGGCGATGACAGCCGGGGTTCCCAAGCCTCTCGATGCGGTGCTGCGAACGGCCTTGCCGGACGGGGTGACGGTGACGGGGACGACGTCGGTGGATGCCGTCGGTGTGGTCACCGTTCCGTTGAGTGCTTCGGCGGCCCAACTGTCGCCATCCCAGCGGCGTCTGTTAGCCAGCCAGGTCACATGGACCCTGAATGGTTTCGCAGCGATATCGCGCGTCCGGTTTACTGCTGGTGGCTCTCTGCTTTCGCTTCCGGAGGCGGCAGAAGATCAAACCGTGTCCGCAGATCTTTACGCCGAGTTCATCCCCCTTCCCGCTACCCACTCACCGACCGTGGTCGCCGTCATCAAGGGGCAGATGGGGCGTGTCGCGGCCTCAGGACACAACTTCCAGATCATGCCCGGAGCACTGGGGCGAGAAGCGACCACGAACAACAGTGTGGCGGAGGTCGCATCTACCCAGCTTACGATGCCAATGATCTCCCCGCGCAGCCCAGGTGCGGTCTGGCATGCGGTCTCAGCAGATCGACGTTCATTGCTCACCTGGCAGGAAGGGAGCGAGGATATCCAGGTGTTGGCCACTGGCGTGAACTTGCTGCGGCCTCAAGTGCTCGGCGATCACAGCATCATGACCTTTTCGGACACGGACCCGACGCTGATCGTCATCGGATCAGACGGCACCCGAATGTCGACCGTCGTCGATCTCGGTGGGCGCAGGGTGAGGTCGTTCAGCGTGGCCCCTGACGCGGTCCAGGTCGCCCTCGTCCTTGAACGGGGGAAGACACGTGCGCTGGGGATCGGGCTACTGTCCCGCCAGGAAGGCGCGGTCCACCTCAGTCACATAGCCGACATCCCGCTGTCCTCCTCAGACGTGAATCTGTCGATCATTACCGACGTTGCATGGCTATCTCAGACTCGGTTGTGCGTGCTGGGTCGTGCAATCGACGCTGGTGTCACGACCCCTTACGAGATCGCCGTCGACGGATCTGGCGCGACGTCAATGGGTCAGCTCACCGCCACTAGCATGGCGGCCGTCGTCGCGTTGCCGAAGGAAACGGGCACCGAGGCAGTCGTGTTGAGCGAGGACGGGATATTGCTGCGCCACGAGGACAGTTTCCGCTGGCGTCAGATCCTCCAAGGTGTCAGCGCCGTTGCGGTCACTGCTTGACCCTTCCGCCGAAGCAGGCCGAGCCACGAAACTAATGGATCGTGAATACACTCGAATCGCTGGCGGATCTGTTTCTGGGGGCATGTTGTCCCGGTTGTACAGCGCCTGGAATCGGAATCTGTCAAGCGTGTCTGGAAGCCGTGAATCCGGCGCCACGGGTCATCCTTGACGGACCGCCCCCGATCATCGCCTGCATGGGCTACCACGGTCCGATCCCGGGGATCGTCACCGCCCACAAGGACCGCGGTGCTACGTGGCTCACTGATCAACTCGGCCAATGGCTGGCCTGTGGACTAGCACCGGCCGTGGCTGCCGCTCCTGGGCACGTTGACGTTGTCCCAGTGCCGTCATCGAGGAGGGCAGTCAGGAAACGAGGAGCTGACCACGCTGCCGACATGACTCGTTCGGCCTTGGAATGGCTTAAGGGACCTGAGGCAACCGTGAACCAGCTGCTGCATCGAACCCGTCAGGTGGCCGATCAGCTCGAGGTCGGCGATGAGCAGCGTGGTGTCAATCAACGAGGGTCTATGAGGGCCGATCCTGGGAGCGGAGACGTCATTATTGTTGATGATGTACGCACGTCCGGAGCGACGGTGGAGGAGGCCTGCCGCGCCTTGACCCAGTCGGGACGACAGGTGCTGGCCATCGTCGTCCTGGCTGACGCCGCGACCGCGACGCGATGGCCGTGATCATGACGAGATCCTCGGTATGATCACGGGGCGGGTCGCATCGTCACCGAGCGCGTCGAAGCTTGCCAAACACCTGTTGGGAACGTTCCGTATGGGCTAGCGTAGACACATGGCACGACCGAACGGCACCCGGATCTCTCATCAGAGGGTGGAACACGGTCGTGCCTTGTGTGTCAGCGTCGGAAAGACCGATGCAAACCCCAGCACAGGAGGTTGTCATGGAGGTCATCGTTTCGGGACGGCATTGCCACGTCAGTGACGACGTGCGCGCCCAAGTCGAGGACAGGCTCTCCGGGGTCGAAAAGTTGAAGGACCGGGTCCAGCGCGCCGAGGTGGTTTTCACCGCCCAAGGCACTAAGGGACCCAAAGACCAGGCCATGACGTGTGAGATCACGCTGCGCGCTAAGGGGCCGGTAGTGCGAGCCGTCGGACAGGCGGAGGACAAGATGGTTGCCTTTGACATGGCCGCCGATCGGCTTCGCACCCAGTTAGTCAAGGCTGCGGATCGTCGTCGCAGCCGCCGCGGGCTGCGTGTTTCTCAGGTCCTAGACATTTTACCTGAGGAGAGCACCGACGATGCACCCGATATCCTCACCACAAGGACGATCGCAGGTGACGTGGAAGTCACCGGGGATAGCCCCATCTACGTTAAGGAGAAGATTTTCCAGGCCGTCCCTCTGACCCTGGCCCAGGCTCTCGACGAGATGGAATTAGTCGGTCATGACTTCTTCCTCTACCTTGATCAGGATTCCAAGCGGCCTAGCGTTGTGTACCGGCGTAAGAAGGGATACAACTACGGCGTCATCCATCTGGACCTTGACCACGAGTAACACCTCCTGAAGTTTCGAGGTCGCGGCGATGCGGGTCTTCCCGCATCGCCGCTTGTCATGTTGGGGTGATTGACTCTCTGTGGCTTCCGGTGCCGGCATGGCGGAGATGCCGGCACCGCGTGTTCATGAGGTAGATCGAGCTGCGGCGTTCTTGGTTCGGCCGGGGACCCCCTAGGATGGGGGCGGTGGCTTCACTACGCCACTCGTCGGGCATATGCTCAGACGGTTACGACGTCTACTCCTTGAAGGACCCGCCCCGTGAACCTCATGGATCGCGTGCTGCACGCCGGTGAAGGCAAGATCATCCGCCGACTCAACCGCATTGTCGGCCAGGTTAACAGCATTGAGGAGGACTACGTCGCCATGGACGACGACGAGTTGGCCGGTCAGACCGCCGACTTCCGTCAACGTCTTGACAATGGCGAGAGTCTGGATCGTCTCCTCCCAGAAGCCTTCGCGACGGTACGTGAAGCCTCAAAGCGCGTGCTGGGTAAGCGACACTTCGATGTTCAGATCATGGGTGGTGCAGCCCTCCACCAATGCAACATTGCCGAGATGAAGACCGGTGAAGGCAAGACGCTGGTCGGTTTGCTTCCTGCCTACCTCGAGGGCCTGCTCGGCGAGGGTGTACATATCGTCACCGTCAATGACTACCTGGCCCGAGTGCAGTCAGAGCAGATGGGCCGTGTGCACCGGTTCCTAGGATTGTCGATCTCGGCGATCCTGTCGGACATGCCGCCGATGGCCCGCAAGGAGGCCTATAAGGCCGACGTCACCTATGGCACGAACAACGAGTTTGGCTTCGACTACCTGCGTGACAATATGGCCAGTTCGCTCAGCGAGTGCGTGCAGCGCGGTCACCATTACGCGATTGTTGACGAGGTTGACTCCATTCTCGTTGACGAAGCTCGTACCCCGCTGATCATCTCTGGACCTGCCGAGGAGAACAAGCAGTGGTACCCGGAATTCGCCAAGATCGTCTCGCGGCTCGAACGCGACGTTGACTACGAGGTGGACGAGAAGAAACGCACCGTCTCTGTACTTGGGCACGGAATTACCGTCGTTGAGGAGAGGCTCGGTATCGAGAACCTTTACGAGTCAGCGAACACTCCGCTTATCGGGTACCTCAACAACGCCATCAAGGCCAAGGAGCTTTTCCACCGCGACAAGGACTACGTCGTCGTCGGTGGTGAAGTCCTTATCGTTGACGAGCACACCGGCCGGACTCTTGCTGGCCGTCGTTACAACGAAGGCCTCCACCAAGCCCTTGAGGCCAAAGAACACGTCGAGATCAAGGACGAGTATCAGACTCTCGCCACGATCACCCTGCAGAATTACTTCCGCATGTACGACAAGCTCGCCGGCATGACGGGTACCGCTAAGACCGAGGAAAGCGAGTTCCAGAAGATTTACGGTCTGGGAGTCATCCCGATCCCGACGAACCGTCCGATGATCCGCAAAGATCAGAAGGACCTCATTTACCGCACCGAGGATGCCAAGTTCGACGCCATTATCGCCGATGTTGTTGAGCGTCACGAGGCGGGCCAGCCGATCCTTATCGGCACTGCGTCGGTGGCCAAGTCGGAGCTGCTTTCCGAAAAGCTCAAGCGTGCCGGTGTTCCGCACAAGGTGCTGAACGCCAAGCACCATGAGTCTGAAGCCGCTATTGTCGCCCTGGCTGGCCGTAAGGGGGCCGTGACGGTGTCGACGAATATGGCTGGCCGTGGTACCGACATTATCCTCGGCGGCAACCCCGAGTTCCTCACCGAGCTTGACCTGCGGGAAAAGGGCTTGGACCCCCTCGAGGACCAGGACGCGTACCAGACTGCGTGGAACAACACCCTGGCCAAGTACGAGGAACAGTCCCAGGCTGAACACAATGAGGTCGAGGGGCTTGGCGGCCTTTATGTCATTGGCTCGGAACGTCATGAGTCTCGCCGTATCGACAATCAGCTGCGAGGACGTTCCGGTCGACAGGGCGACCCCGGTGAGTCGCGGTTCTATCTGTCGCTGCAGGACGAGCTCATGCGGCTATTCAAGCCCGAGGTCATTGACCGTGCCATGGTGACCCTCAAGATGCCCGAGGACATGCCCATCGAATCGAAGTGGGTGTCGCGACAGATTGAGAGTGCCCAGAAGCAGGTCGAAGCGCAGAACTTCGAGATGCGAAAGAACGTCCTTAAGTACGACGATGTCATGAACCGTCAGCGTCACGTCATCTATGGCGACCGTCGCAAAGTCTTGGAGGGGGCTGACGTCGAGGCTGAGTTGCGTGCGACTACCGACCGCGTTGTCGAGGCGGGCGTCCGCAAGTACGCCGAGGGTTACTCGGAGGACTGGGACCTTGACGCAATGTGGAACGAGATTGGGACTGTATATCCGGTTGGTTTGGACCCTGACGAGTATGCCGATTGCCAGGACGTTGAGGAACTTATTGAGGACTTTAAGGCCGACGCCCAGGAGGCCTACGATCGCCGCGAGTCCGAACTCGGCGAGGCAACTATGCGGCAGCTTGAGCGTGAAGTCCTGCTGACGGTGTTGGATCGCAAATGGCGCGAACACCTCTACGAGATGGACTACTTACGCGAAGGCATCGGTCTGCGAGCCATGGCGCAGCGTGATCCGTTGGTCGAGTACCAGCGCGAAGGTGGCGACATGTTCAACTCGATGATGGATTCTTTCAAGGAGGAGGTCGTCGGGTTCCTGTTCAACCTCGAGATTGAAACCGGCCCGCAGGTCGGCCTGGTCACCGACGATGGGGGCAACCCGGTCACGGCTGACTCAGTGCTCCCCAAGGTGAATCGTCCACGACGGGCCTTGACCTATTCGGCGCCGGATGAGCAGGGCGAGGCAGAGACAACCTCAGAAGGCGGACAGAAGCCCCGCGGCGAGGGGAACCGCGCCGCCAGAAGGTCCGCGGCGTCGAAGAAGCCAAAGAATCGCCGCAATAAGAAGCGTCGGTGAGTGGTCGACGGCGCCAGTTCCACGTGGCTGGCGCCGTCGTTATCATCCCAGCCCGACGGTCTCACAGGTGATTTTCTTCAACGTCAATAACGTGGCCACCTTGGGGTTGAGGACCAGTTCGACGGCGTCGAGACGCCAGGCACGTTCCTCAAGTATCAGGCTGGTGGCCAGCGGTAACCGTCTGCCCCTGAGGTCAAGCAGACCCACCCCGTCGACCCGGTTGTCGTCGTAACTTACGCGTGGCTCACCAACGAGGAGCATACGGCTCCAGCCCGGGCCGCGAGGCCAACGTCTCATCGTCGCAACTGCACGAGTGCTACTGGCCTTGACGAGCTGGCTCATAGGTCGTCGTCCAGCCATCGTCTCCACGATGATGATGTGGGCTGCGCGGGTGAGCCTTACCGCCTCGTAGCGAGCTTGTGAGTCATCTCCGTTGCGGCTCAGTGTCGGTGCCGATGAGACGATACATAGTTCGTCAGGCCACCAATCCCGATCAAGTTCCAAAAAGATCCCGGAATGGTCTACCAGTGCCGAGTTGAGTGGTATAGGCGAGGATGTCGTCGTCATGTACCCAAGGACAACGCATGAGATACCGTAAGCGGAAGGGTTGTTCGGGAAATCTGTGGACAACTCTGGTGAGCGAATCGTTCCATCATCTGGGATGTCGCGAACCAATATATGGTTCTTGCTCGCACTTGAGTAGCGTGGATCATGGATCTGGGGCCACGCCGACCAAGGAGGGTTCAATTGTCGACATCCACCATCGTCTTCATCCCGACCAGTGCGGAGCGGGCTCATCAACTCGTTGCTGCACCAGGGAAACAGGTAACGGCTTTCACGGTTACCGAGGAGTTGCAATCCATCCTTGATGTCACCGATCCGGAGGAAACCGAGCATGCCGCCATGGTCATCGGTTCTGTGTGGGGATTGACCCACACTGGTCGACGCTTGGTACTCGTAGCTCACGTCCCGTCTGAGCAGATCACCGACCATGAGGAGGTCGACAACGGCGGAGTGACTCTGACACATCTCGAGCCTTCTCAGATCACCGCGTGGTTCGCTGATGATGACGACGCTCACTCACGGGAGGCGGCGGAGGCAGTCAAGGGCATGACTATTGATGACGCGTGGAACGACGTCACTATCCAAACCCTTATCGGTGAGCACGAGTTGTCATGGCATGACGTCACCGAGGAGCTTCCTGCGGTCAGCACCGACCCGGAGGGTTTCCGCGGTCTTGAGTGATGCTGACCGCCTCGTGTGGTCCGGTGTGGTGTTCAGTGAGAGGCTAACCAGTCGTTGCCAGCATCCTGTTGCATGTTAAAGGCCTGAGTGATGTGAGGAGCTGCGGCTTTTTCGAGTTTCTTACCAACTAAAGGCACCGACACTGTGAATTTTCCAGTATAGATAACCTCAGTTCCGGTGGCGTCGGGGCGCACTGATGCGTGTCCATCCGCTTTCGCAGGCATGCCTTGAGGGACGATCTGGAGGCTACCCTCGCGTGATCCGTTGGGGCCGGCTGGTTGCCACGACAGCGTTTGCTTGGCGGTCAGAGTCGAACCGACGAACTTGGTGATCTGGCTGGGGGCTGGCATAGCTACGTCCAAACTCAGTGAATCCCCTGTAACGACGGCGTTGCTGGTCGTGCCACCGGCACGACGGTGGACGTCTTGCCACCATGCCGGATCAGTCATCATAGCGACGACTTGGTCGGGGGTTGCGTCGAAATGGGCCCGTGAATTGATGTCCATGCCACCATGATGCCGGACGGTTACGGCACATCTCACACTATGCCTGTGCGTGGTGGTTCAGGCCAAGGCATTGACCCTTGTAGAGTTCTCGATGAGGACCACGTGGAGGTGGCCCCGTGACCATGACGAAGGTGACCTGATCGTGTCAGAGATGGATGAAGTCATCCCGGCTCTCGTGGCAGCTGTGCAAGAACAGCATGCCACCGGAGATCATTACCGTGACGATGCGATTCGTCAAGCGATGGAACACCAGGCGCAGCTCGCACTGCGACCTGGGCCGGTTCGCGTTGACGTCATCGTCGATCCGCCGTGGTCAGACGGGCAGATAAATTCTGTTCAGGTCGTGACGGGTGACCGTCCTTTCCTTGTCGACACTGTGGTGTCCTGCTTGCTGAGGCACGGGTGGAGGGTCGAGGACGTCCGGCATCCGATCATCGGTGTGAAACGCGACCGCGGCACGATTGAGGCGGTCGGAACGCCCGGTCGGGGAGGTTGTGCCTCGGAGTCGTGGATCCACATTGATGTGACGGCCCCGCTTGGTACCGATATCGGACAGGCAGCCGAGCAACTTCGTGACGATCTGTGTGCGTGCCTCGATCAGGTTGTTTGTGCCACCGATGACTGGGGGGCAATGCATGAAGCAATGCTGCGCACCGCTGAGCTCGTCAGCGCTTCCTCAGGACCAGCCGATGATCGCGATTCGAGTCGTGAGTTACTCGAGTGGCTGGCTGATGATCACTTCATGTACCTCTCCTACCAGGAATTCGCGGTTGATGGCGAGACGATGACTCGGGTTGCAGGTACCCATCTTGGTATCGCTGAAGAGGGGCCGCGATTTGACGCCGTTCCGCATAATGACGATAAGGCGACCGTTATCGTCACCAAGGATTCGGTGCGCTCGGCAGTACAACGCAATGGTTACCGCGATTACATCGGGGTAAGGATTCGTGACGAGCATGGCGCCGTCGTTGCTGAGCACCGGTTCCTTGGCCTGCTGGGGTCCGCGGCGTACACGGAGTCTGTGGCCCATATTCCAGTCTTGAGGGCTAAGGCGTCTCGTATCCTCGCGCTGTCTGGCTATCGCGCTAACTCTCATAGCGGAAAGGCGGTTGTTCGCACGATTGCTGAGTTCCCGCGTGATGACTTCTTTGAGGCGTCTGCCGAGGAACTCGTGCCGCTTATTATGGCCATTGTCGATCTGCGTGAGAAGCAGCGCTTGCGTGCCCTGGTGCGTCGGGGTCCATGGGGTCGTTTTTTCCACCTTCTTGTCTTTGTTCCGGCAGATCGTTTCGACGCCAGCACTGTCGGCGTCGTTGAGGGAATTGTGGCTAAACGCACTGGCGCGGTGGAAGTTGACTCGACCACCATGATGGGGGAGTCCTCGCTGGTACGGATCACAGTGACAGCCAAGGTTGCTGATGGACAGGTGCTACCACCGATCGACGACGAGAAATTGCAGGCTGAACTTGCAGATGCCACCTCGAACTGGGATGACGAGTTCATCACCTTGGCCAGTGCCATTCCTAGCAACCGACGAGGAGTCGATTTCGGCCCCGAATACAAGCAAGAGTTCACCGCCAAGCAGGGCATTTTGGATCTGGAGCTCCTCAACAGCCTGGCTGAGGATGATCTGGGACTAGTGATGTATCGCCCCGATGACCCAGCTGATCCGTCTGATTTGCGACTAAAGATCTTCAACCAACGGGCTCCGATGACACTTTCTCAGGTGATGCCACACCTGTCGAGCCTGGGTGTTCAGATTATTGACGAGCATCCACATCGCATCATATTGCGCGGGCGAGAAGTGTGGCTGTTCGACCTTGGTCTGCAAACTTCTGGTGAGCTATGGAAGGTCGCTGGACGACGTCGTTTCACCGAGGCGTTTGCAGCGTCGTGGAAGGGGGAGTGCGAGTCTGACACCTTCTCCGGATTGGTGACTGAAGCTGGACTGTCGTGGTCCCAAGTAGCGATGCTGCGCTGTATCGCTCGGTACTTACGACAGCTCGGTAGCCCTTTCTCACAGACGTACATGGCGCGGGCTTTGCGGGCTAACCCGAACCTGGCAAGGGACCTAGTGGGGATCGTTGAGGCGAAGTTCGATCCCACTGCTTTTGATGATGGAGTTGACGCCGGTCCGCAGCGTTTGGCTAAGGTCGAAGAACTGTCCGAGTCCTTCCTCACTGACCTTGAGGAAGTGGCTTCGCTTGACCACGACCGCATCTTACGCATGATGCATGCCGTCATCAGGGCTATGATCCGTACGAACTGGTGGCAGAGCGGTCGACGGGCGTTGGCCTTCAAGGTCCGTCCTACCGATCTCGGCTTTGCCCCGGCCCCGCGGCCCAAGTTTGAGATTTTCGTCAACTCGCCACGAGTGTCCGGAACCCACCTGAGGTTTGGTGCCGTGGCGCGAGGTGGCCTGCGATGGTCCGATCGCCCCGAGGATTTTCGCACCGAAGTACTCGGCTTGGTCAAGGCGCAGATGGTCAAGAATTCGGTTATCGTTCCGGCCGGTGCCAAGGGCGGATTTGTGCCTGCTCATCTACCCGATTCAACGACCAATCGCGCGGAATGGGCTGCAGAAGGTAAGGAGTGCTACCGCATTTTCGTGTCTTCGTTGCTGTCGCTGACAGATAACGTTGTTGAGGGTAAGGTCGTCGCCCCTGAGGACGTGGTTCGTCACGACGGCGATGACCCGTACCTTGTTGTTGCGGCCGACAAAGGCACAGCAACTTTCTCTGATACCGCAAATGCCATCGCTGCCGAACACCACTTCTGGCTTGGTGACGCTTTCGCCTCTGGCGGTTCGCATGGCTACGACCACAAGGCGATGGGTATCACGGCCCGTGGCGCGTGGGAATCAGTCACTAGGCACCTTGCGGATCTAGGGATCGACCAGGCTACCGAGGATTTCACGTGCGTTGGCATCGGCGATATGTCGGGCGATGTCTTCGGTAATGGCATGCTGTTGAGCAGGCACATCAAATTGGTTGCTGCTTTCAACCACCGCCATGTTTTCGTCGATCCGAACCCAGATCCTGAGACAACGTGGCAAGAGCGTCGCCGTCTCTTTAACCTTTCTCGCTCGAGTTGGAGCGACTACGACTCTTCCCTTATCTCTGAGGGTGGTGGCGTCTGGGATCGCACCTTGAAGTCGATCCCAGTGAGCCCGCATATGCACGAGGCTTTAGGAATTGACGCTTCGGTGAACCGGATGACGCCCGATGACCTCATCTCCGCGATCCTGCGAGCCCCCGTCGATCTGTTATGGAATGGCGGCATTGGCACCTATGTGCGCGCTACCAGTGAAACTGATGCCCAGGTAGGCGATCGTGCTAACGATCCTGTGCGTGTCACCGCCAAGGAGGTTCGTGCGAAGGCTGCCGGTGAAGGTGGAAACCTAGGTTGGACCCAGGCTGGCCGTATCGAGTATGCCCGCAATGGTGGCCGCATTAACACCGACTTCATCGACAACTCAGCAGGAGTCGATACCTCGGACCACGAGGTCAACATCAAGATCCTCCTGGACGCTGAGGTTGCGGCAGGCCGAATCAGCGAACAAGAACGCGATAAATTGCTGCCGACCATGGCGGATGATGTTGCTTCCCTCGTGTTGCGCCACAACCATTCACAAAACTTGGCCTTAGCTAACGCATTGAGCTCAGATGGCCCGACTGCGGGAGTGTTAGAAGCGTGGATGTGCGAGTTGGAAGAGTCGGGTCATCTCGATCGCGCTGTCGATACCATGCCGTCGACCACTGAAATGAACCGGAGAATGGCCGCAGGGGAGAGACTCGCTAGTCCGGAGCTGTGCACTCTGCTGGCTTGGACGAAGATCGCCCTGTGTGATGCCGTGCTGGCGACAGACTTGCCGGAGGATCCTTTCGTTGCGGACCGCTTGGTGGGCTACTTCCCGCCACTTTTGAGGGAGAGGTTCGCTGAGCGGATGCCGACACATCGGCTGCACCGTGAGATCATCACGACCGAGGCTGTGAACCGTTTCGTAGATTCGCAGGGTATTACGGCCTATTACCGGTTGCACCTACAGACGGGGGCAGACATTGCCCAGGTCATCCGATGCCAGCTAGCAGCACGCTCGGTGTTCGGACTAGGGCGAGTCGAAACGGATCTTACCCACCTCGGGTTGGATGCCGTCCGTACCGCCAAGATTCGACTCGCATTGACAGACCTTGCCATGCATGCCACCCGATGGTTCCTCAACCATGGTGGCGCCGACGACATCGCTGGCACTATCGAGACCTACCGGCCTGGTGTAGCTACGCTTGTTGAGAAGTTGTCTGAGCGGCTGCTTGGCGACAGTGCTGATGCCTGGCAGGAGAAGGTCGACGAGGTCACCGAGCTTGGGCTTGATCGTTCTGACGCCGCAGTTGTTGCCGCTTATGACTGGAGTCCAGTACTCCTCAGCATCGTAGAGATTTCGGAAGAGGGCCACCCTCTTGACGAGGTTGCGGATGCTTATCTGACGCTGGCTCGCCGTGTCGACATGATTCGCCTCACCAGGCTCGTCGAGCAGCTTCCGCAGGATCGTCCGACGGATGCCAGAGTGCGGGCGAGTTTGCGAGAAGATCTGTTGCGAGTGATGTCGGACGCGACCCGACGCGCCCTTGTGATTGGAACAGACAATGTTCTGGCAGACGGTGGTCGTATTGTGAAGTCGATAGCGGCAAATCCGGATCTAGCGCACTGCGTCGTGATGGTCAGTGATCTACGGTCCGCCGTGGGCCAGGAGGTCACATTGTGAGAATTGATCTTCACACCCACTCCACGATCTCAGACGGAACAGACTCACCGACCCGCCTCATGATGAAAGCTGCCGGGAGTGGTTTGGACGTTGTCGCCCTGACTGATCATGACACCTTTGATGGGCTGGAGGAGGCCCAGGCAGCCGGACAACGTTTTGGTGTCCGGCTGCTGCCCGGCTTCGAGATGACATGTCATATCGGCGGCCGAGACGTGCATCTGCTCGGTTATGGTGCCCGTCCCGACGATCCGGTATTAGGTAGGGAATTGCAGGCCACCCGAGCATCGCGAGCAGGACGTCTAGACGCTATCTGTCAACGGCTGTCTGACGCCGGGATGACGGTAACAATTGACGATGTGCACCGGACCTCCGGGTCTGCTTCCAGCCTGGGTCGCCCTCATGTCGCGGATGCAATGGTGGCTAAGGGATATGTCGAGGACCGTGATGAAGCCTTCCGCGACTGGTTGTCAGACGGAAAACCGGCCTATGTGCCAAGGCGCAGCGTGGCACTAGAGGAAGGCATTGACCTCATCCACAATGCCGGTGGTGTTGCTGTGCTAGCTCATCCGTGGGGAAGAGGAGCGCAGCAGGATCTCACCCCGCAGGTGATCGCGTCCCTGTCGGCGTACCACCAGTTGGACGGGATTGAGGTCGAGCATCAAGATCATGACCAGGTCGCCCGTCGGATGCTCTTCGACTTAGGCGGAAGGCTCGGATTGGTCCGGACTGGCGCAAGTGATTATCACGGGTCCGGTAAAAGGGATCACGAGTTGGGGTGCAATGTGACCCGTGAGACTGCGTATCGAGAGCTGGTGACGAGGATTCAGCTGCGCGGTGGAGTCCTTCGCGTCCGGTGAGACTGCTACAGTGACCACCATGACGAGTGCACCTGCGATTGCCACCTCGTGGTGGCGTCGTTGCGTGCGGCACTGACAATGTGATGGCCGCCTTGCCTGGCGCGTCTCCTCGTCGCCGGGAGCGGCGAGGAAGGATTAACAACGATGACCAGCGACGCCCCCGGGATTGGCTCGAACGCCGCCACTTTGGCGCGTTCCCAGGCTCGCAGTGACAAGGTCGAGGCTGATTTGGCGGTCCATCCTGACAAGTGGCGCATTCTTACCGGGGACCGTCCTACTGGCAGCCTGCATATCGGTCACTACTTCGGGTCGCTGGCGAATCGGGTACGCCTGCAGAACAAGGGCATTGAGTCTTTCCTTGTCGTCGCTGACTACCAGGTTATCTATGACCGCGATGGGGTCGGTGACCTGCAGGCCAATGTTATGTCGAATGTCGCCGATTACCTGGCAATCGGCATTGACCCAACGCTTACCACGATTTTCACCCACTCAGCGCTGCCAGCTCTCAATCAGCTGCTGTTGCCCTTTTTGTCTTTGGTGACTGACGCTGAGCTGCGTCGCAATCCGACTGTCAAGGACGAGTTGGCTACGTCAGAGCGTCCGATGTCCGGTCTCATGCTCACCTTCCCGGTACATCAGGCCGCTGACATCCTCTTCTGTAAGGCGAACCTTGTTCCCGTCGGGCGTGATCAGCTTCCTCACATCGAGCAGACCCGTGTCATCGCGCGTCGTTTCGACGAGCGGTACGGGCGCGCCGAGGCCTCCAAGCCGGTCTTTCCCGAGCCTGAAGCATTGTTGTCGGCGACTCCGCACGTTCTCGGCTTGGACGGCACCAAGATGAGCAAGTCGAAGGGTAACGCCATCGAGCTCGGTATGACCGCAGACCAGACTGCAAAGCTCATCAAGAAGGCCAAGACCGACGCTGACCGTCACATCACGTGGGATCCGGAGAACCGCCCGGAGGTCTCCAACCTGCTGCTGCTCACCGCCCTGTGCGAACACGATGATCCGGCTACCATCGCTGAGGAAATTGGTGATGGTGGCTCTGGCACTCTCAAGAAACGTCTCACTGCTTCCCTCAACGACTATTTCGCCCCCATTCGAGAGCGTCGTGCCGAACTGGCAGCTGATGAGGATCACCTTCGTGAGGTTCTTCGTGATGGCAACGCGAAGGCCGCTGCGGTAGCAGACCAGACGTTGGCGGAGGTGCGCGAAGCTATGAAAATGGTGTACTGAGGGAGTTGTTTCGTAGTCTTATCGCGCACCAGTGTGCCAGTAGCCTCATGGTGCGGGGCCTCGTCAAAAAGTGATGTCTTCCTGGGCGTTGAGCTCGGGATGGCGCGCCTTGTTGCGTTTAACGGCTGGCCAGGCGACGAGCATAACGGCGATGTACACCAGGGCTGCAGCCAGCACGATTCGATTCTGGGGATCGAGCACCATGAGGGCCGTCACCCCGGCCAAGCTGACAATTCCGAAGATACCCGTAATTGGGTAACCCGGCATATGGAAACCGGAATCTGTGATCCGACCCTCATTCACTCGTCGGCGCAACACCAACTGGCACCAGAAGATCGTCGCCCATGTCCAGATAACACCGACCGCAGCCGTGTTAATGGATATCTCGAAGGCACGCTCGGGAACGACGTATTCGAGTCCGACCCCCAGTAGGAAAACGCTGGCGGTCATGAGGATGCCACCGGCGGGTGTCTTGAATCGGTTAAGAGTACCCGCGAATTTTGGAGCTTCTCCTGCGGCCGCCAGCGATTTGAGGACTCGACCCGTCGCATACAACCCGGAGTTCACCGAGGAGAACGCAGCGGTGATGACGACGATATTCATGGCGTCGCCTATCCATCCCACTCCCATGGCCGAGAATGCCGTAACGAAGGGCGATTCATCGGCGGAGTATTCCTTATACGGCAGCAACATGGCCAGCAAGGCCAAGGACCCTAGGTAGAACACAACGAGCCGGAAGACAACCGCATGGACGGCTTTGGGGATAACTTTGCGGGGATTCTGCGTCTCCCCGGAGGCGGTGCCCACTAACTCGATGGTGGCATAGGCGAAGATGACACCTTGGATGACCAGGATGAGGGGCAGAACCCCCTGTGGGGCGAATCCGCCGTCGAATCTCCATAGGTTCGACACCGCTGCGCGGTGTCCACCGACGTTGACGTGGGAGGCCACTAGGCCGATGGCCACGATGATGAACGCTGTCAAAGCCACAACCTTGAGCAACGCTGCCCAGAACTCGAATTCTCCGAAGGCCTTAACACTGATGAGATTGACCGACACGAGGATCATCAAGGCGACAAGTGAGGGTACCCACATCGGCAGGCTGGGCCACCAGAATTGCAGATAGGTACCGATGGCAGTCAACTCAGCGATGCCTGATGTCATCCAGTTCAGCATGTACATCCAGCCAACGGCATAGGCCCAGCGATCGCCGAGAAGTTCCCGGGCATAGGACACAAAAGAACCGCTAGAGGGGCGGTGAATGACCAACTCGCCGAGCGCTCGCATGACGAGGAAGGCGATCACTGCGCAGAACGCGTAGGAGATGAGGACCGCTGGTCCGGCACTGCGCAGGCGGCTCCCTGCTCCAAGAAAGAGACCGACCCCGATCGCCCCGCCAATCGCCATCATCTGGACCTGGCGATTGGTCAGGGTCTCGGCATAACCTTGGTCGCCGCGATCGACGATCGGTTGGATCTCTTCAATTGTGGCGGCTCGGGGATCGTCACGGGTCACGCTGACCTTGGGGCCTTGCGGATTGTCCTCGTGTGATCGCTGGGTTGTATGGGTCATCATCGACCTTCCAGTACGACTGATTAAGCTGCACGTGGGGTTCCGGTGAACCGGAAACGCCGCGCATTTTGTTCAGTGTAGGGGGTGATGCGGTCACTCCGTGGGCGTCTGGCCGCACGAATTGTGGATCAGACGTGATCGTTACAGCCTGTTTGATGGTCGGTTGTGCAGGGCATTCCGGGCGCGTCGGTGTCTCGGCCGCGCCTCGCGCGGGCCGGCGACTATATCGTGATGGTGGCTGTTTGCTGCGTGTCGGTTCTGGTCTGCTTTCTGGTGAGGTGCGGGGTTGAGTGAGGAGCCCCTGACCACTTTGCCGTTGCGGCGACGAATGCGCTTTCGCCGCGCTTTATCTCCATCCTTGGAAGCATCACGAGAGCGCCGCCGTGTGGCCTTCTCATGGTGGGAGCCATCATGGCCGTGGCGATGCTGTCGCCGTTTCTTCTCGGAAGCGGCCTTCTCAAGGTCGATGATCTGGCCCTGAGCGTCCTCGGGTATGTCGAGATCGGTGTAGAGGTGGGGGGAGGTGGAATAAGTTTCGACCGGCTCGGACAGCTCGAGGTTGAGGGCCTTGTTGATGAGCTTCCAGCGGGTGACGTCAGCCCAATCTACGAGGGTGACGGCGACGCCCTTGGCACCCGCGCGGCCGGTGCGACCAATGCGGTGGACGTATGTTTTCTCGTCTTCGGGACATTCATGGTTGATGACGTGGGACACCCCGGTGACGTCAATGCCACGGGCAGCGACATCGGTCGCCACCAGGATGGTCGCATCGCCATGACGGAATTTCTTGAGCGCTTTTTCGCGCGCGACCTGCGTGAGATCACCGTGGATGGCGCGGGTTTTGAAACCGCGGTCGTCGAGGTCGTCAGAAAGCCGCTGGCATGCACGCTTGGTGCGGCAGAAGATGATGACCTTCTCGACGTCGTTGGCCTGCAGAATGCGTCCAATGATCTCAATCTTGTCGAGGGGATGGGCCTGGTATACAAACTGCTGGGTGTCGGGGACCGTGGCCTGGGTGTCGGCTCCTTCGGCGCGGACGTGCACCGGACGATGTAGTTGGGACCGGGCTAGGGCCATAATCGGGGCCGGCATAGTGGCCGAAAACAGCATCGTCTGGCGAGAGGCCGGAGTGCGTCCGATGAGATTCTCGACGTCAGGCAAGAAGCCGAGATCAAGCATCTCGTCGGCCTCGTCAAGGACGACGATGCGCACATGGGACAGATCGAGGTCCTTGCGCTGGGATAGGTCAAGAAGGCGTCCAGGAGTACCGACGACAACATCGACCCCCGCTTTAAGTGCGTCAATCTGCGACTCATAACCAACCCCACCGTAGACGGTAAGGACACGTGCGCCGCGGACAGAAGCGGCAGTGGAGATGTCTTTAGACACTTGGAGAGCCAGCTCCCGGGTAGGGCACATCACGAGTGCTTGGGGCTTGCCTTTGGTGGTGAGTTCTTCCCAACCTTCGTCACCGGGCAGGGTGATACGCAGCAAGATGGTGATGCCGAAGGCGAGTGTTTTGCCAGTGCCAGTACGCGCCTGCCCAATGAGATCCGTGCCCTCGACGGCAATCGGGATCGACATGGCCTGGATCGGGAACGGGGAGACAATTCCCACCCCTTCCAACGCCTGGCAGATATCTTCTCGGACGCCGAGGTCGGCGAAGGAGGTGGGAACGGAAACAGTAGTCTCGGTCAGTGTCTTGGCCTCTTCGTGCGTGGGCCCTCAAGGCCCGGTGTCGTTCTTGTGACGTCGTTTAATGCCACGTCTGGTGTGGACCAGCGAAGATACGCGTTCGACACACCATCAATCACTTTACCTCTCATGCCATCAACCTTCTAACCTGATGGGGTGAGCGTCGACGACACGAACCCCAGTCACACCGCCGTTGCGACGATTTTTTGGTCTGTCTCGGCGTCTTGCGCCCTGCATGGATTCTCGGCGATAGTTTCCGGCATGGCGTTAGTTCCCGGGCTTGCGGAACGGTTCCTCATCGTTGATCGCAGCGCCGAGATCCAGCGCATTCTGGCAGAGGTTAGGACGCGGCTCACAGACCGCGAAACCCTCGCTGAGGTCGAGCCTCTCATCGGCTCGGTGGAGGAATACGTTCCCGCCCAGGACTGGTCGCAGGTCCTGTTGCGCGACCACATCGTGGTAAACCTTATTTCCGACTTCCTGGATCGAGTTGAGCCAAATCTCGAGCCCCAGCTTCGTCCTAGAGGTGGGTCCTTTGGCCCGTGGTTGGGACGAAGTACTGGAAACCGGGTGAGGTGGGACGCCGCGATGCACCATGTCCTCGCAGCGCATCAAGACAAGTCTGGTGACTCTCTTTTTGCTCGGCGGCTTGTAGGTGAGGTGTTGTCAGTGGCCCAACGACTCTTTGCTCGACATCAGAGCCTCACCTCTGCACTGACTCAGGCTGGCGGCGGTGAATTCGATGATCTTGATCTCATCAATGAAGTGATGGCCGGCGTACTTGGCGCCCACGATCAGCGCATGATTGAACTTGGCTTGGAGCCCTAAGGACGCTCCGAGAGCTCCCACAGCTTCGTCGTGACCTAGGTCAGAGGGTTCCGAACCCCACTTGACGGCTATTGGGCTGGCCCAAGTCGAGGTAGGCAATTCCACGAGCCGGAATGAGGACCTTGCGGCCTTTGGCATCAGTCAGAGTGAGGATGGCGTTCGGCTGAGCCAGGCTCTCCCTGAGTTGCTGTTCGATGGTCTCGACGCTCTCCTGAGCATCGATACTGACTTCGCGTGCGGCGTTGACGATGCCGATCTTAATCTCCATGAGTACCAACCTACCGTCGGATCAAGAATCCCGGCGCCACAGAGCTACCGTAATGTTGTCATGACCGCCGCAATTATTGGCGTGGGCGATAAGTCCGTTGGCTACGCCTGCCGGAGAAGCGTGGCCGTGATCATCAGTGTGCGCTTTGCTGACGAGGTCGGCCATAAGCCGGGCCAAATCGCCGGCATCCGGTACGTGGTTCCACAATCCGTCGCTGCACACCAATAGCCATCCAGATTGCTGAGGTTGATAGGCCATGACACGAGGCGCAACGTCGGTAGCCGATGCGCCGATCCATTTTGTGATGGCATGAGCACCCATCCCCCTCTCGGCCTCTTCCCGAGACAATCCCAGGTCCATTTGGGCCTGGGCCATCGAGTCATCAATCGAGAGGCGAACGGGGTCGCCGTCATCAGGGAACCAGTATGTACGAGTGTCGCCAATATTGCCGACGACAATGCGATCGTGGGTAGCAACTGCTACAGCGAGTGTGCACGCACCGATCGGACCCGATCCACTGACTACCGCCTCATGGGTTTTCTGAAAGGTGCGTTCGAACAAGGTGACGGTGTCGTCATCGTTGATCGGCAGGCCCTGGTCCATTGTTGCCGTGAGGTAGTCACGCGCAGTGTGGGAGGCGACCCTGGCGCATTCCTCGGCTCCCTCAGTCGAGGACACGCCATCAGCGACGACAAGGACAATGTGATGTCCTGACCCGTCGATACCGAGCGCTGCGGCATCCTGATTGGTCTCGTGACGCAGCCCAATATGCGACGCACACGCGACATCTCCACGCGCTGCAGCTGCGTCAGTGAGGTCCACTCGTAAGGTGGCGGCGGTATCGGGTGTCACGGTGTAGGACTGGTCCGACTTGTTCATGAAAGTCCTCAGGCTGAGCGGGTGTTTTCCGCGTGGACCCTGGGGTCACGAATCGTGCTCACTTTGGTCGTGTGCCAGTGGTGGATGGACATCTACCGGCACGTCCATAGTGAGCTATTCGGCGCGCGGATGTGCCTCATCCGTATGAGGCAACAACTCCACTTTTTCATATCGCAGGCAGCTGCGGCTAGGAAATGACTCCTGACGACGCTGTTCTGTGTCATCGGCATCGGGCTTCGTTACCCCTGTCGGAGGCATGTGGTGGCATGTGTGTCATGCATGGTTGGGATGGCCTCCAGGCTCGAGTGCTTGCCGATGACGCCAGTACGGTTCTCGTCATGGGCGGGCCGGGTACGGGGCGGACTAGCCTATGCCTCGACATTGCGGCGCGGCACGTTGCCTCTGGGGGGCGGTTGTCTGAAGTTTTGGTGTTGGCACAGACCAGACCGTCGGCTCAGGCGTTACGTACAGCGCTTGTTCGTCGACTCGGAGGTGCTCACCTAGACCCTCAGGTTATGACGGTCCACGCTCTCGCTCGTCGTATCGTCGCTTCCCCGTCGAAGCGGTTGCTCACGGCACCGGAACAGGAGTTTCGGATGAGAGAATTGCTCGCGGCGCGAGACATATCTGACTGGCCGGAGGAGTTACGTACTTGTGCCGGTACGGCTCAGTTTGCCTCTGATGTCCGGGTGATGGCGGCGCGTCTGCGGCAGGAAGGATGTGATCCGCAGGATTTGACAGAGGCAGGAACCGCATCGGGGGTGCCCGAATGGCGCATGTTGGGGCCTTTCCTGGCCGACTATTTGGATGTTCTCGATTTGGAGGGGTCACTCGATTATGCCGAGGCTGTTCATCGGGCTCGGATTGCGTTAACTCGGCCAGGAGCTGATGTGGAGGTGCGATCACGGATCAAACTTCTGATCTGTGACGACCTGACGGAATGCGACCCGTCCCAAGTTCGTCTCCTCGCTCAGATCGCGCGATGCCACGTCCCCTGTGTGTTGACTGCGGATCCCGACCAGACGATCTATGGGTTCCGCGGCGCAGTGGCGGAACGGCTTGACGAGGTTATTGACGAGTTCCCTGACGTGTCGGTCCACCACCTGACAACGAATTATCGCAACAGTCAGCACATCGCTGAGGTTGTCGAGAGCTTGCGAACTGGGATGCCTGTGGTGCCCTCATCGAGTCGGCTACGTCGCCATGCTAATCACAGCACCTCCACTGAGGCAGGAACGGTAGCCGCGCTGCGAGCCCCTAGCATCACGCGGTTGGTGAGAAAGATTGCCGGCACACTTCGTCATGCCCGCGTCGCTGATGGTGTGGCGTGGCGGAGTATGGCAGTGGTTACACGCCACGGCGGTGAGCTGGACGTGATTGCGACGATACTTGCCGCCGAGGGTATTCCGGTTCTGAGGTCGCGTGATGAACACGCGCTGTCGGATATCTACGCCGTCACGCATATCTTGAATGCGTTGGAGATGGCAGTGGCTCTGGCATCGGGGGCACAGCCCAGTGCTCGAGACGTTGCAACACTGCTGTCGAATCCGCTAGCTGGGATCGATCGCAGTGTTATTCATCGGTTAGAAACCTGGTGTCGGCTGGTGCGCGGCGTCGATGTCGACTGGGCGCTGCTAAAGGAGCTCGGTGCTGATCCGACGGTCACGGCGGCTGGGAAGTCCGAGCGAACTGACGACGCTAGTCGATCCGGGGATGCCATTACGGCAGAACTCGACACCGCATGCGAAGTGTACTCAGTGCCTCCAAGCTTACGGGCTCTCGCTCAGCCGCTAGCCGTGATGACTCAGCGGGTGCAACGTGCTGCGGATCTCTTGCGCTCTGGTGCCACTTGTCATGAAGCGTTGTGGGCCTTATGGCAGGGTAGTTCGTGGGCGTCGTCGTTGCGTAGGCGAGCCGTGGCAGGAGATTCGACTGCTAACCGTGATCTGGATGGTTTGTGCTCTCTTTTTGACATGGCCGAGAGTGCTCAAACGATGGCGGGAATTGCAGGAGGTCAGCGTCTCATCGAAGTAGTGCGGCAGGAACAGATCCCAGCTGACCGAGCACGTGAATCCGATGAGGACCGTGATGGGGTGAGCGTTGTGACGGCCCACCGCATTAAAGGTCGCGAATTCGACGTCGTCGCCGTGTGTGGTCTCGAAGAAGGTAATTGGCCTGCTGGTAACCACACAGGGTCCCTTGTTCGCGCAGACCGCTGGTCTCCCGACGGCCTCGTAGCAGCGCCTGGATGGTCAGAAAACCTTCGGGCTGAAACGAGGCTATTACTCGTGGCATCTTCACGGGCGCGTCACCAGCTCCTGTTGTGTTCGGTCGACTCTGCTGAGGAGGGGAAACGCCCATCGGGGCTGGTCGCCGGACTTCCTCACATCGAGGACAATGCGGATTCGCTCAGTTTTGCCAGCCTCACTGAACTCGTCGGCGAGCTGCGTCGAGTCATTGCTGATGAGTCTGAATCGCCGGGAGTTCGAACTGAGGCTCAGGCACTACTTGATGATTTGCGCAACGAGGAGCATCACGGACGGCGATTGGTGCCACAAGCTGACCCGGCGACCTGGTGGCGCCAAGGGGTACCTCGCCAGGACGACATGGACGGGGAGATAGAGCTCAGCGCGTCCCATGTCGGGGAATTGCTCACTTGCCCGAGACGATGGTTTATGACCCGCCGTGCCGGTGCCAGCAGCGGATCAGCGTTTCGGGCAAGTATTGGCTCCCTTGTACACCGGATCTGTGCGGAAAACATGGACCAGTGGTCACTACCTAAGGCCCTGGCCGAATTGGAAGCCGCATGGCCTGAAATTGAGTTGTCGGCAGAATGGCAGCGCAGCGCTGAACTTGCGGATGCGAAAGCAGCTGTACAGCGCTTTGACGGGTGGTTGCAGTTACGTAACCGTCAGCTCATCGGAACTGAGGTGCGGGTCGATGGCACGATCACGGTGCCCTCCGGAACAGCGCGAGTGCGGGGCAGCATCGATCGGCTCGAGCGCGACGCAGAAGGTGCGTATTACGTGGTGGATCTCAAAACCGGGACCAGCCAGAGCGATGAGATAAAACAATCTCACCGACTACAAATTGGTGTGTACCAAGCTGTCGTCGCATCTGGGGGAGTTGAAGCCATAGGTCCGACGTCGGTTAGCGGCGCGGAATTAGTACATCTTCGGATTGGCGCAGGTAAAGGCCAAGCAAATCCGAAAGTCGATTATCAGAATGGTCTTGTTGATGTGCCTTGGCCTGACGAAGCCGAGGCTGTTGACGGCTGTTGCAACTGGATTGAAGCCAGCGTCGATAGGGCATTGAGAATTGTTAGATCAGGCGAGTATCCCGCAATTGCGAATAGGGGCTGCGGCCACTGTCCCGCTCGGGCAGGATGCCCCGCGCTGGTACCGATGGATCCGGCGACTGCCGGTTCTGACCGACGAAGGAATGTCCCATGACGAGCTTGATTGGTGACGCCCCGGTTGATGGTGTCGACGTGGCAGCGCTGCTAGGCATCCCCATTTCCGCCGAGCAGGAGCGAGCAGTTCAAGCGCCACTCAAACCCTGTGCGGTGATAGCTGGAGCAGGCACGGGTAAGACGACGGTGATGGCCGCTCGCGTGGTGTGGTTGGTTGCCAGCAGACTGGTAAGCCCGGAGGAAATCCTCGGGTTGACATTTACCAACAAGGCGACTGCGGAATTATCCGAGCGCATTGAATCCAACCTCACTCGGGTGGGCCTGTTGACGTCAGAGCAGCCCCGTCCGACAGTGGCGACCTATGACAGTTTTGCGGGGACACTGGTAAACGATTACGGAGCCTGGGACGGTATTAACACGGGGGCACATCTCATAACTGCTGCCAGGGCTTACCAGCTCGCGGCGGAGGTCATCATGGGACTTAACAAGGCTCCGCTGGCCGCTACCCATATGGGGCCAACGTTCATAGCCCAAGCTGTAGTGAAACTGGCTGGAGCCATGGCCTCACACGATGCGAGTCCGGGCAAGGTCAGGAGAGCTGATGCCCGGTGGCGCCAGATGCTCCTTGACGCTCCGACAAAAAGGGGAGGGGATAGATACGCTGATATCGATAAATGGCTCTCGCGAGTCGATGAACGCGAAGAACTCCTTGATCTTGTTGCCGCCTATCAGAATCTCAAGAAAGAACGCGGATTGGTCGAGTTTGGTGACCGTATGGTTCAAGCCCTCCATCTAGTAACTCATCACCCGCGAGTGGGGGAGGAGCTGAGGGCCAGATACCGTGTTGTTCTCCTCGACGAGTATCAAGATACATCGTCGGCCCAGGCTGATGTGCTTGCTGCACTATTTTCGGGTCCGGACTCAGCTCATGGCATGGGCCACCCAGTGATGGCTGTCGGCGATCCGCTTCAGGCCATTTACGAATGGCGTGGCGCGGCCGCCAGCAACATCTTAGAATTTCACCGGCGCTTCCCGAATAAGGAAGGGACGCCAGCCCAGGTGCTCTCTCTCGCAACCAACCGCAGATGCGCCGATCAGATCATCAATGCGGCGAACGTAGCGTCAGAAGAGTTGCGACAAACGCTGTCGTCAGCGGCGGAGTCTGACGATCATGACCCCGCTGGCGATCGGGCTGAGGTGGCAGTCGGACAGCCGCTTATCGCGCCCGAGGGGAATCGACGTGGCGAGGTCACGGTGGCCGCATATCCCGACTGGGTTAAGGAATGTCAGGCGTGCGCCGATATCTTGGTGGAAGCCAAGGAACGTGGCACCATCGCACGCTGGTCTGATGCCGCAATCCTTGTTCGACGTAATTCAGACGTGGCCGACCTCTACGACTCCCTCACTGCTCGTGATGTCCCGGTGCGATTTGCGAACTTGTCTGGATTGCTTCGACTCCCGGACATTGCCATGGTGGTTGCTCATCTTCGGTTATTGGTGGATCGTCAGGATGACGCGGCGATGGCGACTCTACTTGCCGCACCACGTCTTGGACTCAGCACGGATGATCTGGCGATGGTGTATCGGCGCGCCCGCGCTCTGGCGAAAGCTCGGGCCAAGGATGATGGGCTAGACCCCGATGATGTCGAGATCCACCTCTCTGACGCTGTGATGGAAGGGCGACCCGGTGGTCATGAACGACTGCAGTGTGCAGTGAAACGGGTATGTGCCGAGATCGTCGAGGTTGACGCGCACCAGGGGGATAGCCCCGATGACTTGGTTCTGCGCATTGAGGCCATTACAGGACTCATCGACGATATAGCTGCTGACGACCCGCACCGGAGTGCAGCACGGCGAGATCACCTGGATGCGCTATGGAATGCGATACGTGAGGTTCGTCGCAGCGATCCCACTATGACGATCACAGGAATCGTCACTTGGTTGGCGGCTGAAGAAGATGTTGGCGACGGGCTTCCCCGGGCCGCTACCGACGATCGCGACGCTGTAACAGTGTCGACAGTTCATGGAGCCAAAGGCCTGGAATGGCCGTTAGTCATCATCCCCGACATGGCTCAAGGTGTATTTCCGTCAACGTCGACTCCAGACAACTTCGCCTCGGAGGCTGCTGTCCTGCCTTCCTTCGCTAGAGGAGATGCCAGCGACATTAGCCATCCACTATCGGGAAGTGTCGTCGATACTAAAGCGTACGTAGCGGCGCTCAAGGAGGATTCACAGTGGGCTGAGGCTCGACTCGCCTATGTGGCCCTTACCCGTGCCAAAGAACGATTGGTGGTGTCGTGGCATCAATGGCGCCCACGCCGCAAGGGTAGTTTAGGGCCAGGTCGATATGCAGACCTTCTCGCCGACATGCTTGGAACGGTGTGGCCGGACTTTGGTGAGCGTCCTGACAACGTTATCCAGGCTGGCACGCCCTGGCCTGTGTTCGCTGATGTGGGTCACGGCCTCATCGACAACGCATCCCGATCCGTTGATGATCCTGGACAGGCTGATCGGGTGAGGGCGTGGTGGACTGACGCTGATGCTCTGCTCAAAGATGCGAGACGACACATCGATCTGCAGGATGAGGTCGCGCTTCCACCTCGCCTGACTACCTCGCAGATCGTGAGGCTCCACGCCAATCCGCAGGCGTTCCGGGACGATTTGCGCCGCCCAATGCCTCGACCAGCTGACAGAGGAGCTGGAATTGGTACAGCATTCCATGAGTGGGTGAGCCAACGGCTCGCGCCTGCAGAACCGATCCCGCTGTTCGATGCCGAGGAGGTTGCGGAGCTTGACGAGGAGAACACTACACAGGAGGCTGTCGCAGCTGAGCCTAGTGGTGCCGAGAGCCGTGCGCTGCGGAGCCTTTGCCAAGCCTTTGAAGAGAGTCGCTGGGCGGGCGCCACTGTACTGGCAGTAGAGAAATCCTTTGTTATGACGATCGGTCAGACGGTCGTGCGTGGTCGTCTTGACGCCGTCGTCGCTGATCCGGATCACCCCGGAGATGAGCTCGTCATTGATTGGAAGACCTCACCACCACGCTCAGCAGACCCGCTCCAGCTATCCATCTACCGGTTGGCGTGGGCGCAGGCGAGGGGGATTGATCCGTCGAGGGTGAGGGCGGTGTTCCATCATGTTGGCGCAAATGAGACTATTAGCGCCGAACCTCTCTTAGATGCGGACCAGGTAGCAGCTATTTTGACGACATCGTCTTCCGGGAACAGACCGACGAAGAATGCGTCTGACGCGTGATAATCGGATGATTCATAACGGGTATAAAGTGGCCGCGTGAATAGGACCAGTGATTCCCACATCGTCGGGCGGCCTTTATTAGACCGCTGCCATGCCGATCGGGACAATGATAAGGCAAATCGGGCTAGGTGGGATGATCCGGCTGCCCAGTTGTTGCTCATTGATCCCTACGACAAGGTCGTCATGGCTCAAGACAGAGTGGTCGCGGTTCCCACTGAGGGTGAGCGCGACGATCAGCACGATCTACTGCTTGGTGTCGTCGACGGGGTGCCTTGGTTCACCCGTCGTACCAATGAGTCACGTCCGGAGGCTCGGAGTGTGCGCGCGGTTGATCTTGTCCCGGTTGATCGGGAACTCGTCATGTCGGCGGTGGCAGCGCTGGCTTGGCATGAGAGCAACCCGTTATGCCTACGGTGTGGGCAGTCCACCCGCATTACGAGCGGTGGGCCGGCCCGGGTCTGTCCCCAGGGCCACTACGTATTCCCGCGTACAGACCCGGCCATCATTACCGCAGTACTTGACGACGAGGACCGCATCGCGCTTGCCCGCCAACGTTCCTGGGAACCGCATCGTAGGTCGGTATTGGCGGGATTCGTCGAGGCCGGCGAACCGGCAGAGCATGCTGTGGTACGTGAGGTTGCCGAGGAAACAACTCTGACGATCACCTCGGCCTGCTATATAGGGTCGCAGGCATGGCCGTTCCCCCGATCGCTCATGTTCGGCTACGTAGCTCGGGCGACCGGAACCATCGATGTCGGCCACGACGAGCTAGCGGAGGCTAGTTTTCTCAGCCGTCAAGAAGTATCCGACCAAGTTAATGCTGGGCGTCTCCAGTTGCCACCGACTCTGTCCATAGCAAGAGCACTTATTGACGCGTGGCTAGAACACCGACTTCCGGAGCCAGAGAGCGGGTTTGACTTATCGGCCCCACTGAGGTGATAGTCCATCGACCTTGAGACTCCGGTCTCATCAGGAAGTGCGACTTTCTTCCCACCGGCGCTGAATCCCAGAACGTCGATCATTAGCCCGGTCAATCGCCCTCTCCACAGACTCCCTTGTGCCTACCACAGTGAGGTGTTCACGTGCACGCGTGATGGCGGTATAGAGCAACTCACGAGAGAGGAGGGGCGAGTCAGGCGGTGGCAGGACCACCGTTACGTCCGTGAATTGGCTGCCCTGCGCTTTGTGAATCGTCATCGCCTGTAAGGGTTGCAGCGATGGGATGAGGGAACAGGGCAACCGTCTGGGGACTCCACCGGGTCCCGGTAGAGCTATCGTGGGGACGGGCCTTGTTTCAACGATGACCCCGCAATCACCGTTATTGACTCCCAATTGTGCGAGGTTATGCGTCACTATCGCAGTTTCGCCGAGAACCCACCGGCCTTGGCCAACACCAGGCAACACATCTGAAAGCACAGTAGCCATGCGCTGAGACCACTCGTCTACCCCGTATGGCCCCTCTCGGTGAGCGCACAACAACCGGTGGGCATCGACGAGTTTGAGAGCAGCAGCGTCGGCACTGGCCTGAGCAAGCTCAAGCATTCTTGCCCCGGTGCGTGCGATCACCTCCGCGATCGCCGGAAGGTCGGCCATGGTGATACTCGCCGGGTCAGCGTCGATCCACGTAATACTGCGACGGCCACTGATCGTCGCGATGCAATCGGGGGAAGGAGAGTCGTGTGTCACTCCAGCAGCTGTCGCCAATACGTCCAACGCAGCGCTCTTGTCTCCCTCGCGTACCGCCTCCGACAGCCGTGCGATATCTCCTCTCGAGCGGTGGTTATAGGTGAGGATCGTGACAGGAAGTTGCGCTTGGAGGGCATCAGCCGACGAAACGATGTCGGCCAACACGCTACCGGCGTCCACCGAGACAAGCTGCCCTGGGTCCCCGACGAGAATTAAACGAGTTTGAGGCCCGATTGCAGAGAGGAGGCTAGCGGCCAGAGGCAGAGAAAGCATTGATGCTTCGTCAACAACGACGACTCCGAACGGAAGCTTGTGTTGCTCGTCATACCCGAATGAAGTTCCCGGCCCCTGCCATTTCAGCAGTGAGTGGACAGTAGTTGCGTCAGCAACAATCGGTTTCAGATCATCGGGAATTCGCTCTGAAACGTGCGAAACTGAGTCACGCAAGCGTGCCGCTGCCTTGCCGCTGGGAGCCGCAAGGGCCACGGCTCCAAGATGAGGGTCAGCCTGTTGCAAGGCAGCTAGGAGGGCACATACCGTAGTTGTCTTGCCGGTTCCGGGGCCACCTGCAAGCACACTAACTCGGTGCATAATTGCGGCGATGGCAGCATCAGCTTGAGCTGGATCCAAAATAATTCCGGATGCTGCTAAGGCATTACTGACGCTGGAAACAACATCGTCGGCCAACACACGGCCTTGGCTTGGTGAATCCGCAGCGAGGGTAGCGAGATCGCGGGCGACATCGTGCTCAGCTTGCCAATATTTCTCTAGGTAGACCAGACCATCATCAAGCCGAGCCGGTAACCGGTTGATCGGATCATCACGGCCAGCAATGACGGGGCTGGCCTCTAGCGTGGACAGCCACTCGCCTGGATGTGGCCATTCCAATTCCGCGAATAGGGCTGCCTGGTCGCTGGTTTCGATGTCTGGAATTGCCGGATCAAGGATTTGCTGGCGGACGACGTCTGCGATTTCATGAGGGTCCCAAAACACGGACCCGCGCCGAAGCTCACGGCATGATAAAGCGATGGCGAGGCTGACATCGCAGTTGGTCTCGCCACCGATGCGGCACACTAGATTGGCTAAATGGATGTCGCTGGCCTCGAGGACTCCGGCTCGGGCGAAGGGCTCGAGCCGACTTCCTGCTGCTACCGGGACGAGGTCAGTCATGGAGACCTCCCAATTGCTCGCTGATCGCCTCAATGAGTTCAGGTCTCGGATGCCAGGTAAAAACTCCGTCAGGCATGTCACCGTCGGGTACTGGACGATCAGCCATACCTCGAACAAAAAGGTAGCCAATGGGGCCAAGATGGGTTGCGGGGTCGTATCCAGGCAGACTTGATGCCAGGAATCGATGCAAGGCTGCCGAATACAACAATCCTTGCAGCGGGTAGTGAGAACTGAACATTATGGCCCTCATCGTGTGTGCGTCATACATATGAGGACTGAGCTTGTGGACTCCAGGAATTCGGTTCGTCTTGTAATCGACAACTAGATGACGACCATCGGGTCGCCTCAAGACAGCATCGATCGAACCCGTGAGAAAGCCGCGTAGCGCCTGGTCGCCATTGGGGATATGGGCCAATATTTCGCCGTAGCCGCTGATGGGATCGTCGGGTGGCACCAGACTCGGATCGCAGAGGAGGGACGCTAGGTCTGTCATGGTGGTCGATCGTCCGTGCTGGGTCATGGCAAGTTCGAAATTCATCTCAGCCAGTCGATCCGCCGGGGAAAAATCTGCCAAGGTCATGCCCGGGGCCAAGGGTCCGAGATCACTATGAAGAACCTGCTCCAAACTGGTGGCGAGTTCAGATGGTGGGACGTCTGGTAAGGGCGACATTCGAAGGGCTCTGCGGGTGATTGAGAGTACCTCGCTGGAGAGGTCGGTAGCCGCGGTGTCGATGTACTCAAGGACCGTGTGAACCAGGGTGCCGAAGGAGGTTCCTCCGGGTAACCCACACAGACCGGGGGCCGTGTCATCGACGGACTCGTCGTCAACGGGTTCGTCGATGAGGTTGTTAGTCATAGATTCCGATACGGCTGCGTGCAGGTTGGCCGTCAGTCCTGAATATGAGGTTCGGGCAAACGCGGTGTCGAGTGGTCGCGTCAGCGTCCTAGGGACAACGCAGGCACGAGGCTGGGCGCTGACCGACCGGGTAAGGAGTTTCTGGTTAGCAGGTGCTATTACTGTCGCAATCGGTCCGGAGTTGAACCAGGGGAGAGTTCCGGGGTCGGTCCCGGCAACGCCTGAGCCGAGCTCGCCCGTCGTGCGGTCCATCTCGACAAGGCGTTGGAAGGCGGACCATCGATGACGCCGAGGACAAGGGGACCACCATAGTCGTACAGCAGATCGGGCGCGGGTGAGGGCGACGTACAGCAAGCGAAGGTTCTCGCCCCGCTCGTCCTCTTCGTGGCTCTCGATTGCTATGGAACGATCGGTTCCCTGCGAACTGATGTCCAACACGCGCCGTTGCCCGTCATGCCACACGATCGGACCATTGATGCTCTGCTTCGGCGCCCATCCATTGGTGATGTCAGGCAATAACACGACGGGGAATCCCAGACCCTTTGCCTCATGGACGGTCATGATGATGACAGCCTGTTGGTCACTATCAAGGCGACGGGGTTCGTCGTCGCCTGCCAGTTGCTGTTGCTCGCGGATCCATGCTGCGGTTGCCGTCGCCGTCAATCTTCCTTCACAGGCCGCAATATGCGCCTTTTGTGCCACCTGACGTAGATCGGTGACGTATCGCTCACCACCTGCCATGCTTACCAGACGCACCAGCACACCGGGGCGATGAAGGGCAGCCTCAACCGTTCCCCATACCCCCGTCATCGTCCAGGTACTCGACCAGCGAGCCAGGTCAATCGCCAGGTCAGAGCGCACCCGCGAGTCGGATGCTGCCAAATCGGCTGGCGTTGCACCGATGAGGTCAGACAGGCACAACCTGGTCCGCAGCCTTTCATCGGTATTCTCGAGAGCCTCGAGCAAGGTCATAAGATCTTCAGCCGCCTGAGACGACCACACCGGTGAAGCACCAGAGAACACTGCAGGCTGATGGACCTGTGATAGCGCTGTCGCAAGTTCGGCACCCCTGCGACGTGTTCGCACCAGGATCGCGATGTCGTTGGGGCGAAGTGGCCTTGACCCGTCGCCATCTTGAACGACCGTTCCGCCCTCGAGCATCATGATTACCTGATTAACGAGGTCTTCAGTAACGAACTGATCGGAGGCCGCTGTGTTGAGCTGCGCGCCGGCAGGAGCTTGGAGGCAGCGGATCTGGAAGGGTTGAGACCAGTGGTAGCGCGGTCCATCGGTGGCCGCTGTCTTAATTCGGGATTCCTGATGATGGGCCGTCACTAACTCCGTTGAAATACCGTGGCCCAACTGAGCATTGCTAAAGAGGGTATTAACGGCCTCGACAATGGGCTTATCAGTTCGGTAGTTGACGTCAAGATGAAGGACATGGCTGGCAGATTGGGCCGCGTCTTGATAAGCGTGGATGTCAGCCCCTCGGAAGGCGTAGATCGATTGTTTTGGATCTCCGATTAGCCAAAGGTTGCTGTGGCCATGAAAGGCTCGTTGCAGTATCTCCCATTGCAGAGGATCAGTGTCTTGGAACTCGTCAACCATGACGAGTCCAAACCGATTAGCAAGCGTTGCGCAAGCTAACGGGCCACGGTATGGGTCACGAAGAGCCTTGACAAGATCGCCAATAAGGTCGTCAAAGGTATGCACCGACCGCGATTTGGAGCGTCTCCGGACGTCTTCTCGTACTGATAAGGCCCACAGCACGTCTTGCACAGGCGTGTCTGCATCTTCCTTGGAGAAGATCGGAACCTCGCCGTATTTCACCGCGACATCTCGAGATAGCTCGCGTTTTTCGCGCACTGAGGGCGGCCGGTCACAGTCGAGATACTGTGCCAGGTAGTGGTCATCGGATACCTCGGTTGCTAGGGGGGCAAGATCAGTCATCAGCACTGAGGACGGGTCATGGTCTGATAACACTCCCAACTCCACAAGCATTCGGGACGCGAACTCATGGGTGGTGGTGATAACCGCCCTGTCGAAGTTATCGAGAGCAGACTCCACTCGTGTGAGTCCTGCCTGGCCACATCGGATAATCGACCAATCGCAGGGGTCAGAGGGTTCTCGGGCGCCTGCTAGTAGCAAACGGGTGTTGACAAGGCGTTCGTAGACTCGTCCGCGCAGCTCGCGGGCAGCTGATCGGTTGAAGGTCACCAGGAGAAGGTTCTCCATGTGAACCAGACCAGTCGCGATAGCTTTCGCGCACACCGCCGAGATGGTCCATGTCTTTCCAGTCCCGGCACTTGCTGCCAGCAGGACGGTTCCTTGTGGCAGTGGTCGAGTGATGTCAAAGGAGGTGTTGGTGGTCATGCCCTCCTCCCCGAATTCGAAAACTGTGCCATCGTCGAGGGTGAAGACCCAGCCCCTCTCAACGCCTGCTTAATCGGGTCGAAAAGCCATTCGGAAAGTTCCTTCAAGGTGGTACCTAACTCATGGCAGCAGGCGATGAGCTCACCCACATCGGTTCCCAAAAATGCCGCCCAGTTTGGATCCCGCTCTCGCGACCACTGCACTTGGAGGGCGCTGGCTCCGGTGCGATAGTCGTTATGCGCCATGGGGGACAACTCGACGAGCGCGTGTGCCAATTTCACAGGCAACGGGATGAGTTGCTGGTTGCTCCACCAGGCGACTCGGGCGAGCCCAGCCAGGATGTCGCGAGCATGATCCGGCGCTGGGGAAGCCATCCGCAGGACGTTGCCGTTCGGGACAAGGACTCCAAACCATCCGGGTTCGTCAGTGGCGACGGTCACAGCGAGCAGATCGACCCACAGGTCGAGGAGCGGTCTAGCATTCGCCCGGGACGCGACAGCGTGGACAATATGATGGTTCCTCACACCGACTCGACCACGCAGGTGAACCGGGTGCATGGGATCGACAATGAGTTCGTCAGGCCATAGCAATGGGGGGCTGTCACCCTCATCGAGATCGATATCAATTTCGATGAACTGCTCGTCTTGGTCGCCGCGGAGCTGATTGGCCCTTTGATAAATCTGCATCGCATCCTCAGCCAATTTGGTGACGATGCGTTGGCCCAGGTGCCCTGGAGGAGTAGAGCCGCGGAGTCGTTCGGCATTGATGGCGTCGTCTGGCAGAGAACCGTGTTCCAGGTCAGCCAGGATCCGGGAACGTATCCAGTATTTGTCTAATGAGCTTGGTGCAAGTGGCAGGTCGACCGGCAGGTCAGTAGATCTTTCATTAGCTGGTGCGCCAGCACGGGCTCGCAAGAGCGTTCGTGCTGGGTGAGACAGGGCGAGAGTGAGGTCGGTAAGGGACATCCGGGATTCAGGTAACTTGGCTACCGGGGGCAATACGACGCGATGAGGTCGAGGCTGTGATCCAGGATGACACCCTGCCGCTGCGGCCGCGGCGTTGTCGAATCCACTCCAAGCGGTATTACTGTGATGAGAGAATTCATCGGCAGAGAACGGTTGCAAACCGTGTTTAACGCAACGCGGTGTTGCGGACTGCGCCTTGAGAGCTTGGGAGAGGGTTCTTGTAAAGGGGCCCCGCAACACGGTGAGGTTGCTCACAGGGCTGCGCGCCTGCCTCACGACGACCAGGAGAGTTCTGGCCGACAGAGCGACGTCGAGAAGGTCTTGTCGTGCTTTAGCAGTCGGATCGAGGTTTTCATCTCGCAAACCTTGGAGGAGATCGGCATGAACAGTTTCTTGGTCGGGGTCGACGACAATCACGACTTCGTGATCGACGGGGGTAAGCTCGCCCGGACGGCACACCTGAATTGATCCATCGAACCAGCTGTGCCGCCCACGATGGATGCCTGAGAGCCAGTTGAGGAGGTCAATGATCTCCTGGCGATTAAACTCTCTGTCTTCTGCGACCCCTTCCAAGCCTGTCAGCAGGGCAAGAGTCTGTAGCGCCGATCGAGGAGCGTCTGCGGGAGCGGCGGTAAGGTTGTCAACGATCTGCCTGACCCGGCGTTTCCAGGTGGCAATCGGTGCGGGTGTTTCAGTGTCGAGGAACGCCTTGCGCATTCTGGATACGAGTTCAGCGAGTTTCCCGACGAGGGGGATTGTTGTCGATCCGACGTCAGTAATCGGCGTAACTGTCCCCAGATAAGTTGGTGGTGTAGACGACATCGCGATGGCGAGAATCATCCTTTCGATGCCAGCCAGCCAGGTTGATTGTCTGATCCGGCCCAGCCCTGCCTTGTTCCTTGCGGCAGGATCAACTCCCCACCGGATATCGGCCTGGCTCACCAGCCGTTCAATCGCCTCCTGGTCGTCATCGGAGAATCCGAATCGAGTCCGCACCGCAGGCATGGCGCACAGACTGAGTAAGTCTTGTCCCGTGGCACGTGAGGAGGCCAAGCCCAAGATGGTCGTTACCGCTTCGGTGACGGGATTAACATGCTCGCGTTGCGGAGGGGTCGTGAACCGCAACTGATGTGCGGGGTGATTGATATCTGCCAAAGTCCCAGCGGAAAGAAGGTGGGCGGTGTCCTGGCGCCCGCAACATATGACGACGATGTCCCTGGGTTCCAAGGTTGGGTAGTCGGCGAGAGCGGCGCACACAACATCACGCACTACTTCGGCCTGACGATCAACTCCGTGGCATTGGTGTATTTCGACTGTTGGCAGCTCTTTGCGGTGGGTAACCGCGCTCTGCGCTGTACGGATCGATGATGATGTCCATCGCGCGGTCGTGGCAGAGCGCGCCCGGTCAAAAGTCCGCCACGGATTCGCACCACCAATGCCATGATCGAGATGGACGATAGTGACGTCGTGTGAGGCCGACAACGCTTCCGCGAAGCTGACGTCGTGCTGAGCCGTGGTTGTCGATGAAAACCACACGATCGGCGGTTCAGATCGTGACTGAGTAAGTATCGCGTCGACGAGGAGTTGGTGTCGGCTCACGGGGTCCGGAACATGGCACGGTTCGGCAAGAAGGGTACGCCACAGCGGGGCCCACCACGCGCGGGCGGGATCCAGCGGGTCACCCGCAAGGTCAGTATCACCCTTGTGAGATGTGGGGGCGGCACCGGCGGCCCAGGCATTCAAGACGTCGTGAGAGTCGCGAGCTAGCGCGCAGATCGCGTCTGCAGCTTGTCGTGCAGTTGTCCATGTTGCACGCGGCACTCCTTGCCGACGGCTGGCTTCCAGATGGGCTGAAACAACCTCAAAACCGGGGGGATTGTTCTCAATGATGCGGCATATACGCAGGGCCAGGGGCCCGGGCTGCCACGGATCGTTTTCCCGCTTGATTCCCAGGAGATCTTCCTCGAGTCGTTCTCGTAGACCCAGCGGCGTTGTTGTATCGATACCGGCGGCGATTCCATGACGGCGGGCGAGGGATTGCAGCAAAGATCGAGACTGAGCATTGCCAGGAGCAACCAGAATCGGCCGGACGAATGGATCGGTGGTGGGCTCTGACAAAGCTGCTACGACGGCGTCACTGACGCAGCGCCAGGAATGGACGACCTTCACCACACCGGCCATCAACGCACCTCCTCGTGATAACTTGACCTTCTGCCGAACCGGTTAATCAGTTTAGTGGCGAGGCATGACACGTTGACGAGTCAGCTGTGGTACATGTGCGGAACACTCACAATGCCACGGCGGCATGTTGCTGTCGGTCACGACCCTTATGGTGATCGCTGTGAGAACCCGAACGGCAGATGCGATTCTGGCGGCACTGGATCCTGAACAGGTCAAGGTTGCGAAGACCTTCGATGTTCCAGTGTGCGTCATAGCTGGTGCCGGGACAGGTAAAACTCGTGCTGTCACTCATCGCATTGCCTACGGTGCAGCGACAGGCAAGCTTGATCCGCGTCGTACCCTCGCGGTCACTTTTACGACTAAGGCAGCTGGCACGATGAGAGGTCGACTCGCTGATCTTGGGGTTGTTGGTGTGCAGGCTCGCACTATTCATTCTGCGGCGTTGCGGCAGATCAAGTTTTTCTGGCCTCGTGCATATAACTGTGAGTTGCCACCGGTGAGTGATTCTCGTTTCTCGATGGTGGCGGAGGCGACCCATCGCATTGGTCTGGGCAATGACAAGGCGCTGCTGCGCGACTTGTCCGCCGAGATCTCGTGGGCGAAGGTCTCAAATGTGCCGACTGATCAATACGCATCCCTGGCTAGGGCGGAAGGTCGGGTGGTGGCGGGAGTTTCGGCAACTGACGTAGGACGCGTCCTCGCTGGATATGAGGCTGTGAAGAGGGAACGCTGCGTCATTGATCTGGACGATATTTTGTTGTGCGCGGTGGGATTGCTGGTTCAGCACCGTGACATCACTGAGGAGATTCGGGCTCGGTACCGACATTTCGTTGTCGACGAGTACCAGGACGTTTCTCCGCTGCAGCATAGGTTGCTTGAGCTGTGGTTTGGCGATCGAAATGATGTATGCGTCGTGGGAGATCCGCACCAGGCCATTCACTCTTATGCAGGTGCGCGAGCTGACTACCTCCTCAACTTCGTTGCCGATCATCCTGGCGCTAAACGCATCGATTTGGTTCGCAACTACCGCTCTACCCCCGAGATCGTTCAGTTGGCCAATGAAGTTCTTGTCAACCGTATGACTCCAGAGGAGGCTCTGGAACATGGCAGGGGAGTTACATTGGTTTCGCGGGGACGGTCCGGTCCCGAGCCCATCTATCAGGCTCTCGGGGACGATGCCTCCGAAGCTTCAGCTGTAGCAATGTGGATTGAATCGCGCCATGCTGCGGGAATCCCATGGTCTGAGATTGCCGTCTTGTACCGGATTAATTCTCAGGCAGCCCAGCTTGAGACCGCGCTGGCCGAGAGGTCCATCCCATATCTTGTGAAGGGTTCTGAGCGCTTCTATGACCGGGGCGAAGTGCGACGCAGCCTTGACGCTTTGGCTCGGCTTGCTGCTGATGAACCAGGTGCGGATCCGCTACGGGCTTTTGATCGGATACTCGCAGCTCAAGGTTGGTCGGCTATCGCGCCCGAGGGAGAAGGTGATGTCCGGCAACGGTGGGAATCGTTGCAAGCTTTGCACGATCTGACGGTCTCGGTTGTAGACGACGGGACGAGGACGCTGGAACAACTGGCAGCCGTGTTCTCCCGTCGGGCGGCCACTCAGGAGGCGCCGGTCGGCGACGGCGTTACCTTGGCAACCTTGCATGCATCTAAAGGGCTCGAATGGGATGTCGTGGCCCTCTATGGCATCAATGACACGATGGTGCCCTTCATCATGGCTGAAGCTCCGGCTGAGGTGGCTTCGGAACGCCGGTTGTTGCATGTTGGCGTAACTCGAGCACGACGAGACCTGTGGGTCTCGTACTCGTGGTCTGGAGGGAACCGGGACCGGCAGGGGATCTCGCGATTTTTGCGCGGCCTCCCTGGGACGGGGGAAATGACCGACAACCCCCCGCGACATCGCCGGAAACGTCGTGCCACGATCACAGTCTGCTCGGTGTGCGGCAAAGCCCTTACGGCGGCCAGAGACCGAAAACTCGGCCATCACCTTGCCTGCGAGGTGGGGGTCGACCCAGTTCTCGTCGAGAGGTTGCGGCAGTGGCGCAGCGAACGCGCGGAAGCCGATCGAGTGCCAGCTTTCGTCATTCTCACGGACGCTACCTTGCTGGGCGTGGCGGAGAAACGACCTAACTCTATGGAAAGTTTATTGCAGGTCCCCGGAATTGGTAAGCGCAAGGCCGATCTTTACGCGGCTGATCTCATCAAGGTGCTGCACGGTTCCTCGGATAACCAACAGTGACATCCAGGCTGGGCTGGCACCTCAATACTGCGTTCGCCGGCAATGGTACGCACGTGGAAGGTTTTCGGTCGACGGGAGACCGTCGAGTCGCGGATAGATAGTGCGGCACGTTCAATTCGATTGACAAGCCACTCGGTGACTGCGGGATCGTACTCCCCCTCCTTCATACTGCGAGCCATCGTCACCCAGTCAGGGTCGCGGGCTGCCATCGCCATGTCAGCACAGTGTTGGCATCCGGGGCTGCCATCGCTGATAGGGCCAAGCACGGCCCAATGATGGCGTCCCCATGCGACGACCGACGGTATCCCCGCGCGATGACATTGCTCGGCCACATCGCGGCCTCCGAGGAGGGTGCGGGGGCAAATAACAACGACATGAACGTCAAGATTGGCATGCCCACTGATGCGACGAAGATCGCGGGTGTTTCCGGGCTCAGGCGTTCTTACCCACGTTGTGATGTCGATGCGACGCGCTGTGAGACCCCGCACCAGATCGTCGGAACAGCCATGATCACTGACGACCGCCACTCGAAGATCGCAGGGCTCGGTGACTACGCCCGCTTCATATAAGTGATGCGCAACTTTTGCCGGGACTTCGACATGTCCATCGGCGCTTGCCGTCGCGCCGCGCAGTCGGAAAGACCGGCCATCCGGAGCGAGGAGGCGTAACCCGCCTGAAACCGAGACCCAAGGACAATCAAGTTCAACGTGCATGACCTGAGTTTTCCCAGGACCTGGGAGCTTACGTAAGTCCCGGCGAAGAAACGGGCAACACCATGAGGAAAATGGGCAACAACTTGAACCATTCGGACAACATCTCATGCCGTTGGGACAACACGTCGTCAGGACGCTACCGAAGCTGACTGGGAACGATACAGATACATAAAACCCCCGGACCATCACGATGTGCCTTCCCCTGCACATCTGAGATCCGGAGGCTAACGTCAATCTAGGACAGGCTCTAGTTCTCGTCAACTTCGTACGTCCTTTTGCCGAAGTCAGTGGTGTCAAAAGTGTCCTTCTCACCCGGCATGATGGGCGTTATGGCTGACATGGCTGTTCCGGACGAGATCATCGAGGCACGAGATGGTAGACCTGAGATCATCATTCGACGTAGCGCTCGTAGACGTCGCACCTTGAGCGCCAGGATGGAGGGGAGTTCCGTCCTCGTCATGGTGCCCATGGGTATGCGAAAGGCTGACCAGGATCGTCAAGTGATGGAACTGGTGGACAAGGTGACGAAGTCCGATGCTCGTCGGCGACACCATGACAGCAATGACGAACTGACTCGGCGCGCCCTTCGGTTGTGCCAGAAGTATCTCGATCCGCGTGTCAACGACACGGTCGAGCCGGCGTCGGTGCGGTGGGTGTCCAATCAGAACAGCCGCTGGGGTTCATGCACGCCGTCGACCGGTCAGATTAGGTTGTCTGACCGCATGATCGGATTCCCCGACTGGGTCGTTGACCATGTCTTAGCCCACGAGCTTTGCCACCTCGTGGAGGGCCATCACAATCGACGATTTCACGAGTTGCTCGCCGGGTTCCCTAACGCCGAACGGGCGGAGGGTTTTCTGACTGGTTTTCAGTGGGCTGTCTCCGGGGAAGCTGATAACACCAGGAACGATCCTGACGATAACCCAGCGGATCAGTCGTCGTGACCGTGATCTCGCAGCAGCTTCTCTAACTCAGCGTCGAGGTCGTCGCCGCCCTCCGAGGGATCTTG